>Ga0209278_1000001_pt1 | contig 1305131 bp, 1177 predicted proteins | sample JI81BgreenDNA_FD_187504 | JGI IMG/M metagenome (GOLD analysis project Ga0209278, IMG submission 187504) | Wastewater effluent complex algal communities from Wisconsin, to seasonally profile nutrient transformation and Carbon sequestration -... | ecosystem: Engineered > WWTP > Effluent >...
ATGCCAGCTTCCTGCTCCTTCAAGATCGCAATGATCTGCTCTTCGTTGAACCTGCTTCGCTTCATATCGTCCGACTCCTTGCGTCAGACTCTACCAAAAAGCGGTCACATTTCAGGGGAGCACGTCACCGGCTTTCATCGCGCCCGGTGCGATCTTCCTCGCGGCTCAACTGTTCCACGTCTGGATGGCGGATAGGACGTTACGGCGGAAAGGCGGCTAACCACCCACGACCGGCCATGCGCGGGACCGATGACAAGCCCTGATAGCGGCCAGGCAGCATCAACGGGTTTCTCGCCAGAAGCGGAAATTCGCAGAGAGACCCCAATCTGGGCACCACCCGCTGCCAAGCATCCCTAGCAAACTGCTTTGTCCCGGTGGGTGCTCATCGAGCGCGGCGCCACCCATTGATGTCTTCGCAACAATCGGTGCATTGGCCATATCGTGACATATGGTCACTGCAACGCTATGGCGCTGCTTGCATGACCCGCTTTCGCGCCCTGATCCGAGACCATGCCCGGCTGACGCTGGTGCTGCTGGCGTTGGCGCTGGCGGTGAAGGCGGTGGTGCCGGCGGGCTTCATGCTGTCGGCGGGCGGGGACCGGTTCCTGACGGTGACGATCTGCTCGGATGCCAGCGGCGCGCCCAAGCAGATGCAGATCGCCATTCCGGGCAAGCGGGACAGCGGCGGCGATCATTCCGATACGGGCACCAAGGCGACCCATTGTGCCTTCTCGGGCCTCGGCCATTCTGCGCTTGGAGGGGCCGATCCGCTGCTGCTGGCAGCCGCACTCGCCTTCATCCTACTGATCGGCTTCGCGCCGCTGCCCGCGCTGCCGGCGCGCGACATTCCCTTCCTGCGCCCGCAATTGCGCGGCCCTCCGGCGACCCTCTGACACGCTGAACCCTATGTGTCGGTAAGCCCGCTCCACGCCATCATGCGGCGTGACGGGCTGTCGGAGTATCATTCCCATGTATGCCATAACGGACTGCCCTGCCGGGCAGCCGCAGGCGCATAGAGCCGCCGCCCCCGCCGCTCCGCGCGCTGTGCTGGTGCATTTGCAGGAGCATCGCTCGCACCTCTCACGGGACGCGCGCGTCACCTTCACCGTGCTGATTGCCGTGTTCATGGCAATGGCGATCATGCCTGCCCTGCGCGGGCAATGGCTGGTGCCGCTCTATGCGATTGGCACCATGGCGCTGCTGGTGGGCGTGCTCGACTGGCACCGCCGCAAGCAACCTGCCGCCGAATGGCTCGCCATCGAGGAGGGCCGGGTGCGCTGGCGCAGCCTCAGCCACGATACTGTCGAATGGCCGCTGATCGGCACGCGCCTGATTGCCGAGGACAGCAGCCCCGCGCGCCTGCGCCTGTGGCTTACCCACCGCGAGCATAGTGTCGAGATCGGCACCTGCCTCAGCCTTGAGGAACGCCGCGCCATCGCCCCGCTTATCACCCGCGAACTCGCCGCAGCCCGAAGCAACCCCCTATCATCCGAGGAGTCAAAGTCATGATCCGCACCACGCTTGCCGCCATCCTGCTGGGCAGCACCATCCTGCTCGCCGCCTGCAACCAGGCCCCCGAAAGCCCCGCCGCCACCGAGACCGCCGCCAGCATCATCGCGGTCACCGAGCCCTGGTCACGCGAGACGGCCGAGGGTCAGAACGCGGGCGGGGCCTTCATGACCATCGCCAACACCGGCACTGCCGCCGACCGCCTGACCGGTGGCAGCACGCCGGTAGCCGGCCGGGTCGAGATCCACACCATGAGCATGGAGGGCGGCGTGATGCGGATGCGCCAGCTCGAGGACGGCCTGGAAGTGCCCGCAGGCGGCTCGGTGACGCTTAAGCCCGGCAGCTTTCATGTCATGCTGATGGATCTGAAGCAGCCGCTGAAAGCAGGCGAAAAGGTGCCGCTGACGCTCACCTTCGCAGGCGCGGGCAACATCGAGACGCAGCTCGATGTCCGCCCCGCAGGGGAGATGGCGCCGGGTATGAGCCATGGCGAGGGGGACAAGCCCCATGGTTGATCCCTTCCCGGAAGCCGAGGACGAGCCTTCGCCCGAACGAAAGGCTGAGGGGCTCAAGACCCTGCGGATCGCTTTTTGGGGCGTGGTCGCGCTGATGGTGGGCATCGGCCTTTTTGCTATGCTCGCCCCCGACCGCACGCCGCAGCAGGTCGAGCAGCCTTCCTATGCCGGCCTGATCGGTGGGCCCTTTGCGCTGACCGCGCCCGATGGCTCGCGGGTGACCGACCAGACCCTGAAGGGCACCCCCTTCGCGATCTTCTTCGGCTTCACCCGCTGTCCCGACGTCTGCCCGACCACGCTGTCGCGCATGGCGCAGTTGCGCAAGCAACTCGGCAAGGACGGTGACAAGTTCCAGATCGTCTTCGTCTCGGTCGACCCCGGTTACGACAGCCCGGAGGACATCGGGCGATACGTCGAACTGTTCGGCACCCCGATTCTCGGTCTGACCGGCACCGATGCCGAGGTCGACGCGGCGGTGAAGGCCTACCGCGCCTTCTACGAGAAAGTGCCGACCAATGGCGGCAAGGACTACACCATCGACCACACCGCCAGCGTCTACCTGATGGACGCCTCCGGCAAGCTCCAGGCGATCATCGCCTACGACGAAACCAATCCCAGCGCGCTTGCCAAGCTCAAGCGCCTGGTGGGCTGATCCTCATTTAAACAACAGGACTGATCAACCATGAATATCTCTTTCTTGTTTCGAACTAGCCTGCTTGCCGGGTGCGCTCTTTCAATCACCTGTCCCGCCCTGGCCGAACATGGAACCACACCGGAAACCCGCGAGGACACCCTCACCGATACCATCATTGTCACGGCGGACCGCCGTGACACGATTGCCAGCGATGCCGTCGCCGCACCGCGCCAGATCGCACTGCCCGCCGATGCCGCCGCGATTGCCGCGCGCGTGGCCGGAGGCGACATCTTCGGCAATGGCGCGCTTTCGGGCCAGCTTTCCTATCGCGGGTTGGCAGGCGAGCGCGTGCTTGGCCGGGTCAACGGCCAGCGCTTCGCCACCGGTGGACCAAACGCGATGGACCCGCCATTGCACTACGCGCCTTCGATTCTTGTCGAGCGGATCGACGTTGCCCGCGGTGTCGCACCCGTAGCGGAAGGGCCCTCACTGGGCGGCGCGATCAATGCCGAACTGGTCCAGGCGCAATTTTCGGGCAGTGGCAGCCTTGCGCCGCAAGCGCGCATGGCGAGCCAGTATCGCAGCGTCGATGACAGCTACGCCGTCGGCGGCCTCGCCGCACTCGCCAGCGACACATGGCGCGTGGGACTGATCGCTAGCCGCGAGCAGGGCGAGGATTACCGCTTCCCCGGCGGGCGCGCAGTCGGCACGCTGTTCGAGCGCAACCTCTATGGCATCCACGCCGGCTACCGCACTGGCGCGGGCGAGCTGTTCGTCGAATATCGCCGCTCCGAGACCGACCCGTCGGGCAACCCGCCGTTCGCGCTCGACATGGTCTATTTCGACACCGATTTCGTGCAGGGCGGCTTTCGCGGGCAGATTGCCGAGGATGTGGGCCTGACGGTGAAATTGGGCCACGTCGCGGTGCGGCACCTGATGGACAACCAGACCCTGCGACAGCCGCGGGCTGCGGCAGCGCAGGCGCGAGCGACTTTTGCGGATGCTGACACCATGACAGCCGAAGCGGCGCTCCGTTTCGGCAGCACACGGGCCTATCTGGAGGTCGGGGCCGATGCCGAGATCACCGATCGCTTCGTTACCATCACCAATCCGACCAACCCGGCGTTCTTCATCGATTCCCAGCCCGATTTCCGCGCAGAGCGATTGGGGGCCTATCTCCAGTGGCGCGGGGCCGTGGGCGCGGTGCAGTTCGAGTTCGGCGGACGGATCGACCGGACCGAGCAATCGGCAGGTATCCCGCAGCTGGGCACCGCTGTGCCGATGGGGCCGCGCGGGCTGGCCAACGCCTTCATCGCCTCTGGCCGGAGTGCGGATGACACCACATTTGATGGCGTCGCCCGGCTGTGGATTGAAGGCGGGGCGCTGACCCCCCGGCTAACCCTGGCGCGAAAAACTCGCGTGCCGAGCGTGCTTGAACGCTTTGCCTGGCTACCGACCGAGGCGAGTTTTGGCCTTGCCGACGGGAACATCTATGTCGGAAATCAGGAGCTGGAGCCCGAAGTCGCATGGATCGCCGAGGCCGGCTTTGATCTTGAAAACGGCTGGCTGACCTTGCGCCCGACGCTGTTCTACCGCCGCGTCGATGATTTCATCCAAGGCACGCCCTTCGATGCGACGCCCGGCGTGGTGAATACTCCGGTCGAAACGGTATCGACCGCCAGTGGCGATCCCACGCCGCTCATGTTCCGCAACACTGATGCCGAGCTATACGGTGCAGACCTCGACTTTGTGGTTCGGCCGGTCGCCAGCATCGAGCTGGCGGGCACAGCCAGCTTCACGCGCGGCCAGCGGCGCGACATCGCCGATGACCTCTACCGCGTTCCACCTGCGAACCTGCGCGTTTCGGCCACCTGGTCGGCCGACCGCTTGGCACTGGGCGCTGAACTCTTCGCTGCGGCCGATCAGGACCGGGTGTCCCGGACCAATGACGAGCTGGCAGGGAATGGCTTTGCCGTGGTGGGCCTGTTTGCGCGCTATGCATTCAGCGATGGGCTTGCGCTCGAGGCAGGTGTCGAAAACCTGTTCGACGAGGAATACGCTCCGCATCTGGCGGGCCGGAGCCGTGTTGGTGCCTCGGATGTTCCCGTGGGTGAGCGTCTGCCGGGACCGGGCCGCGGGATGTGGGCGCGGCTGACAGCGCAGTTCTGATGACAGCTCCCGCGCTTGCGTTCACGCAAGCGCGGGAGCTGGGCTAGAACCGATAGGTCATTGTCATGTTGGCGATGTGATCGAAGTGGTCGCTACCCTTTCGGAACACGACCTGCTCGATGACGCCGGGTTCTAGCGTGAGGTGCTTTCCAACGGTCAAATCAACGCCCAGAAAGTTTCGCCACCGGTCAAACCCGGCTCGCGCGCCCCAGTCGCCGTTGTTGAGATTGTAGAACCCCTCGCTCCACACGACCAGAACCGGGCCGCTTCTTTCGGTGAGCGGCACCTGCGCGCGGACCTGCTGACGCAATCGCCAGACAACGTCCTGCGAGTTCACGATCATCCGCTCCTCAAGACGGGTTCGAGCGGTGAAGGAAGCATCGCCAAGCTTGCCGATCGGATAAGCGATTTGCTGAAAGAGCCGGTGCTCGTCCTTCGCAGGACGGTCTGCGGGATCGGTGTGCACGAACATGTAGCCGGCAACGCCCGTGACTTTCTTGGTGAACTTGTAGCCCAACGAAGGGCTGATCTGAATCTGTCCGAGCCGGCTTGCGTCGTCCGTCAGGCGTGGCTGCACCTCGGCTTGCAGAACGATGTTTTCATTGATCCGCCCTTGCGCGACGAGGAGCGTCCACTGCTGGAAGTCATGGTCCTGGGCGAGCAGCGGCGCCGCAGGAAACGAAAGCGCCGTCGCGACCGCGACGGCTCGCGCCACACAGGCAATCGCGGTCAAGTCGATCCGACCATCAAGCCGGCTCAGAATTCCTCGGATTGGAGAGCGTAGGCGCATGGCGGCATGCGGCTTGGAATTCTTGCCATCCATATCTTCGCGCCTTGTTGGCAAACGGGGCTCGATGCTTGACGCCAGACGACGCCAACACACCCGAGGCTTCAGAGGTAAAGCTCAGAACATCCGGGCAAAGTTTGCGACCCCCGGGGCTGGCGTTTCGGTGGCTGCGGTCCGGCCCCGCGAGCCATTTGCAACCGGCAGAAGCGAGCTGATTTGCCCGAGCGTGCTTCCAATCTGACCGTCAGCGAGCCCATAGAACACCAGCTTGGCTTCCTTCCGGGTCTCGACCAAGCCTGCCTTGCGCAGCACGCCGAGCTGCTGCGAAAGGCCGGGCTGGTTGATGCCGGTTGCCGCTTCGATCTCGCCGACATTGCGTTCGCCAGCGATCAGGGCTGTCAGGATGCGCCAGCGCAGCGGATGGGCGAGGGCTTTCAGCGCTTCGATCAGATCATCCTCGCTCATCAGGCTTCCTCTCCTGCGTCGCGGAGGAACCAGCTTGTGGCATCTGAGGAGCCGAAGACTTCGTCGAGATCATGGGTCGGGGGCCTCATCAGCGCTTCGCCTTGCTGCCAGTTGGCGGGGGCCATTCCGCCCTTGGCGTCGATCGCCTGAAGACCGTCAACGATGCGCAGCATTTCGGGGATCGAGCGACCGAGGTTCGCCGGATAGCAGGTCATCGCCCGGATCACGCCCTTGGGGTCGATGAAGAAGGTGGTGCGCACGGTCGCACTGTCGCTGTCCTGCGCTGACACCATGCCGAAAGCGCGGCCGATCACCAGCGTCGGGTCTTCGACGATCGGGAAGCGCACCTCCACGCCGAAGCGGTCGCGGATCATCCGCAGCCAGGCGAAATGGGAGAACAGGCTGTCGACCGAAAGCGCCATCAGCGCGCAGTCGCGCTTCTCGAAGGCGGCAGCTTCCTTGGCGAGGGCGACGAATTCCGTCGTGCAGACGGGCGTGAAGTCTGCAGGGTGCGAGAACAAGACAAGCCAGCGCCCGCGGAATGCGGAGAGGCGCACCGGGCCAGCGGTGCTGCGCGCTTCAAAATCGGGCGCAAGGTCGCCGATACGCAGTCCTGCACAAGGAGGAGCGCTAGCGAGGGCGGTGGAGTTGAGCTGGTTCATGGAGCCCTCATACCACTTGACATCAGGATTGCAAGACATATACACGATTTATGAAATCGAGTTGGAGAAATGCAATGACCCAGACTGATGTTGTGCTTCAGGCGGCAACCGACCAGGTCCTCCGGGCCGGTTCTGATGCTGCGCTGCGCCCCGAGATTGCGAGCTTTTTTGACCCTGCGACCTACACAGTGACATATATCGTGCATGATCCGGCGACCATGGAGGCAGCGATTGTCGACTCGGTGCTCGACTTCGATCCCAATTCGGGTCGCACCGCTACCGCGTCAGCTGACAAGGTAATTGATTATGTGACTTCGCATAATCTGAAAGTGAAATGGCTGCTTGAGACCCACGCTCACGCTGACCACTTCTCGGCTGCTCCCTATCTGCAGGACAAGCTGGGCGGCCAAATTGCCATTGGCGCCGAAATCACGACGGTGCAGAATGTGTTCGGCAAGCTGTTCAATGCCGGCACCGATTTTGAACGCGACGGGTCGCAGTTCGATGCGTTGTTCAAGGACGGTGACACCTTCACCATCGGTAACCTGCCGGTCACGGTAATGCATGTTCCCGGCCATACCCCTGCCGACATTGCCTATGTGGTGGGCGAGGCCGTGTTCGTGGGCGATACAATGTTCATGCCCGACTATGGCACGGCGCGTGCCGACTTCCCCGGCGGTGATGCGCGCCAGCTGTTCCGTTCGCTGCGCCGCATCCTTGCGTTGCCGCCGGAAACCCGGCTGTTCATGTGCCACGACTATCTGCCCAAGGGCCGCACGACCTATGTATGGGAAACCACCGTCGCGGCCGAGCGTGAGGGCAATATCCACGCTCATGACGGGATCACCGAGGACGAATTCGTCCAGATGCGCGAGGCTCGTGATGCGACGCTCGACATGCCGCGGCTGATCCTGCCGAGCGTGCAGGTCAACATGCGTGCCGGCCACCTGCCGCCGCCGGATGAAAACGGGGTCACTTACCTGAAGATCCCGGTCAACGCGGTATGATCCTGCCGGGTTTCCCTGACGCCGCCCCGCTCGCAGGTCTTGCGGGCGGGGTGCTGATCGGGCTGGCGGCGGCGATCATGCTGCTGGGGGCAGGGCGGATCGCCGGAGTGTCCGGTATCGCGGCCCGCGCTTTCGGGCTGGCAGACAGCTCGATGCCTCGCGCTGGGGCTTGGGCATTCGTCATCGGCCTGCCTCTTGGTGCGCTTGTTGTTGGCAGCCTCAACGATGCACCGGAGCCCAGCTTTGCAGCGCCGGTAACGCTCGTCATCGCCGGGCTGATCGTCGGCATCGGCACGCGGCTCGGCTCGGGCTGCACCAGCGGGCACGGCGTGTGCGGGATGAGCCGCCTCTCGCAGCGCTCGCTGGTCGCCACCGCCACTTTCATGATCACCGGCTTTGCCACCGTCGCGCTGATGAATGCGCTTTTCTGAGGAGGAACTGGACATGCAAAAGAACATGGGAACGCTCGACAAGACCCTGCGCCTGATCGTCGCGGCGATTGCCGTGGGTCTGGGGGCGAGTGGCACGCTGACCGGAACGCTGGCGCTGCTCGCCTATGTCGTCGCTGCAGTGTTCGTGGTGACGAGCCTTGTCTCCTTCTGCCCGCTCTACCGGCTGATCGGTCTGCGCACATGCGCCAACTGCTGATCCCGCTCGCCTCGGGCACGATCTTCGGGGCGGGCCTGACCATTGGCGGGATGACCGATCCTGCCCGGGTGCGTGGGTTCCTCGACCTGTTCGGCGCGTGGGATCCAACGCTTGCCTTCGTGATGGGCGGGGCGGTGCTGGTGATGGCGCTGGCGTGGGTGGTGCAGCGCAAAATGCTGCACCCGGTCTTTGCCGATGCGTTTTCGCTGCCTGACCGCAACGACCTAACCCCGCGCCTGATCGGCGGATCTGCGCTGTTCGGGATTGGCTGGGGGATCGCTGGACTATGCCCGGGCCCCGGTTTTGCTGCGCTGGCGATCGCGCCCGGCTCGGCAGCGATATTTGTGGCCGCAATGCTCGCCGGGATGCTGGCGGTGCGATTGATGGAAGGACAGGGATAATGGAACTTCGTGCAATTGATGCGACGCTGTCGGTCGGTGCGCAGATGCAACCCGAGGAGCTTGCAGGCCTTGCCGCGCTAGGTTTTGCTGCGGTGATCTGCAACCGCCCCGATGGCGAGGAGCCGGGCCAGCCCCTGCTCGAGGAAATGCGCCGCGCTGCACAGGAAGAAGGCCTCGCCTTCCATCACATCCCGGTGGCAGGCGGGTTGTTTCCGCCGGCCGCCGTCGCTGCCTTCGCCGCGATACGGCGCGGCACGCAGGGCAAGGTGCTGGCCTATTGCCGCACCGGGACGCGCGCGGCGAGCCTTGATGCGCTCGCCAATGTCCGGGGCCTGAGCGTCACAGACCGGCTCTCGAACGCCAAGGCTGCTGGATATGATCTTTCGGCCTTGGCCGAACGCATGGAAGCGGGCGGCTAGAGCCGCGCGCAAGGGAGGGATCGGACATGAGCAACACCAAACACACCGTCGTCGTGATCGGCGGCGGCGCGGCGGGGATCGCCACAGCGGCCTCTATGCTGAAACGCCGCCGGGGCCTTGACATCGCGATTGTCGAACCTGCCGACACCCACGCCTATCAGCCGGGATGGACGATGGTTGGCGGAGGCATCTTTGACGTGGCCTCTACCCTGCGGCCCATGGCGAGTGTGATGCCCAAAGCCGCCACCTGGGTGAAACAGCCCTGCGCGAGTTTCCAGCCTGACAGTAATCAGGTGACGCTCGCGGATGGCAGCACGCTCACTTATGATGTGCTGATCGTTGCCCCAGGAATCCGCTTGGCGTGGAAGAAGATCGCGGGGCTCGAAGCTTCCCTCGGTAGGAACGGCGTTACCTCGAATTATCGGCCCGACCTTGCGCCCTATACCTGGGAACTGGTGCAACAGACGCGTGCAGGCCGTGCGATCTTCTCGCAGCCGCCGATGCCAATCAAGTGTGCCGGTGCGCCGCAAAAGGCGATGTATCTGGCCTGCGATTACTGGCGGCGGGCCGGCGTGCTGGACGATATCGAAGTCGAGTTCCGCAATGCCGGCACAGTGCTGTTTGGCGTTGCCGACTATGTCCCGGCACTGATGAGCTATGTCGAAAAATATGGCATCGATCTGGCGCTTGGCAGCAATCTGATCGCGGTCGATGGCCCCGCGCGGCAGGCAACCTTCGCCACCGCCGATGGGGAGGTCAGCCGCCGGTTCGACATGCTCCACGTCGTCCCCCCGCAGGTCGCCCCGCAGTTCCTTGCCGATAGCCCGCTGGCCGCGGCGAGCGGATTTACCGATGTCGATCAACACACGCTCCAGCATGTGCGTTATCCCAATGTGTTTGGGCTAGGCGACGCCAGTTCGAGCCCCAATGCCAAGACAGCCGCCGCCGCGCGCAAACAGGCGCCGGTGGTGGCGGTAAATGCCCTGCGCCAGCTTGATGGCAAGGGGCCGACCGCCGGTTATGACGGCTATGGATCGTGTCCGCTGACTGTGGAACGCGGCAAGATCGTGCTCGCGGAGTTTGCCTATGGCGGCAAGCTCGCGCCAAGCTTCCCGACCTGGCTGGTCGACGGCACAAAGCCTGCGCGCCTGTCATGGATGCTGAAGGCCGATGCGCTGCCGTGGATCTACTGGAACGGAATGCTCAAGGGCCGCGAGTGGCTCGCCGGGCCTGGCGGCCTCATCGCAACATAAAGACACAATCCATGCTGCAACGCTATTTCCCGATCCTCGAATGGGGTCGCGCCTATGATCGCCCCGCGCTGACCAGCGATTTGATGGCGGCGGTGATCGTCACCATCATGCTGATCCCGCAGAGCCTTGCCTATGCGATGCTGGCGGGACTGCCACCGGTGGTGGGTCTCTATGCCTCGATCCTGCCGCTGTTCGCCTATGCCATCTTCGGGACGAGCCGGACGCTCGCGGTCGGCCCGGTGGCTGTGGTGTCGCTGATGACGGCGAGCGCGGCCGGAGCGGTCGCGGCACCGGGGACGGCGGAATACTGGGAAGCGGCGATTACGCTCGCCGCGCTATCGGGCGTGATGCTGGTGGTTCTGGGGCTGCTGCGCCTGGGCTTCCTGGCGAACTTGCTGTCGCACCCCGTCATCAGCGGGTTCATCTCGGCGAGTGGCGTGCTGATCGCGACCAGCCAGCTGAAGCACATTCTCGGCGTGAAGGCGGGTGGGGAGACCTGGCCGGCGATGCTGGCGGGGCTGGCGCGTTCGGTTGGAGATATCACCCCCGCAACCCTCGCTATCGGTATTCCGGCGACCTTGTTCCTGTTCTGGGTGCGAAAGGGGTTGAAGCCCGCGCTCCAGAAGCTCGGTCTGTCCCCGCGTGCGGCGGATATGACGGCCAAGGCGGGGCCAGTGGTGGCGGTGGCGCTGTCGATCCTTGCGGTGATCGGCTTCGGGCTGGAGGCCAAGGGCGTTTCCATCGTTGGCAGCATCCCGCAAGGCCTGCCGCCCTTCATGCTGCCCTCTGCCGACCTCGCCCTGATCGAGGCGCTGTGGGTGCCCGCGCTGCTGATCTCGGTGATCGGCTTTGTCGAGAGCGTCTCGGTCGCCCAGACGTTGGCCGCCAAGCGCCGCCAGCGGATCGCGCCGGATCAGGAACTGATTGGGCTGGGGGCGAGCAACATCGCCAGCGCATTGTCGGGCGGCTATCCGGTGACGGGCGGCTTTGCCCGGTCGGTGGTGAATTTCGATGCCGGCGCGCAGACCCCGGCGGCAGGCGCCTTCACCGCCATCGGGATTGCGCTCGCCAGCCTGTTCCTCACTCCGCTGCTCTACAACCTGCCCAACGCCACGCTGGCGGCGACCATCATTGTCGCCGTCCTCAGCCTCGTCGACTTCAAGACCCCGCGTCACCTGTGGGCCTATTCCAAGGCCGATTTCGCCGCCCATGCCGCCACCATCGCCGTCACGCTGCTGGCGGGGGTGGAGATGGGCGTGATCGCGGGCGTTGCGGTTGGCCTGCTGCTCTACCTGTGGCGCGCCAGCCGGCCCCACGCGGCGATTGTCGGGCGGGTGCCGGGCACCGAGCATTTCCGCAATGTCGAGCGCCACAAGGTGCTCACCCTGCCGCACCTGCTCACCATCCGGGTCGATGAAAGCCTGACCTATCTCAACGCCCGCTGGCTGGAAGAATATGTCCTCGAACAGGTCGCCGAGCGCCCCGCCTTGCGCCACGTGGTGCTGATGGCAAGTGCGGTCAACGCCATCGACGCCTCGGGGCTCGAGAGCCTCGAGGCGATCAATCACCGGCTCGCGGATGGCGGCATCAGGCTGCACCTGTCGGAGGTCAAAGGCCCGGTGATGGACCGCCTGAAACGCAGCCACCTGCTGCACGACCTGTCGGGCAAGGTGTTCCTCTCGCAAGACAGCGCCTTTGCCGAGCTGGCGAACGACACGGGTGAGGAAGCCTTCGCCCCGGTCGCCGACGAAGCGCGCGGACTGATATGAGTCCCCGAATTTCAGTTACAGATTAGGGCATATTGAAGGTCTCATTTTGACGTATGAGTCCCTCCGGGTCATGGAGACTCAGGAGACGTTCGAAACTTGGATCGGGCAAGTTACCGAAACTTTGAAAATTCGATTTAAATAACCGAGTAATTGAGTTATCGATGAGTCGTTGATCCTGCTAGAGCGGTTGCACCCAAGCAAAGGAGCAAACATCATGAGCCTGCACATCGGCGATACCGCCCCCGACTTCAGCGTCGACACCACCACTGGCCCGATTTCCCTGCACGACTGGGCTGGCGATTCCTGGGTGTTTTTCTTCAGCCACCCGGCCGATTTCACCCCTGTCTGCACCACGGAAATGGGTATGACCGCGCGTCTCGCTGCCGAGTTCGACAAGCGCAACTGCAAGCCGCTGGGCCTTTCCACCGACACGGTTGAAGAGCACCTCGCCTGGGTCAAGGACGTCGACGAGACGCAGGGTGTGACGCTCAGCTTCCCGATCGTCGCCGACCCCGATCTGACGATCGCCAAGCTCTACGACATGATCCACCCCGATCAGTCTGAAACCGCAGCGGTGCGTTCGGTGTTCATCATCGATCCGGCCAAGAAGATCCGCCTCACCATGACCTACCCGATGAGTGTAGGCCGCAATTTTGACGAGATCCTGCGCGTCATCGACAGCCTGCAGTTGGCCGACAAGTCCCGTATCGCGACGCCGGCGGATTGGCGTCCCGGCGACAAGGTGATCATCCCTCCCTCGATCCCCGACGAAAAGGCGAAGGAAATGTTCCCGCAAGGGTTCGAGACGATCAAGCCTTACCTGCGAATGGTCGCGGTCGACTGATCGACTCTCCCCTGTGCACCGCCGGACAATCCCCCCAACCCCCGTCCGGCGGTGCACTCTTTTTGGGGAAGCTACTTCACAACGCCGGATGACGGTGAGCCGCTGCAACAGGAGCCCAAGGTTATGAAGCGCTTGATAATGGCCGCAGGCCTTGGGCTATTGGTAACGGGATGCGCGTCGGAGCAGACACAAACGCCGGACGCTGCATTCGTGCAGAGCGCAGCTCAGCTGGCCGACACCTATCAGACCAGTCTTCAGTCGGAGCTATCGTCAGCGATAAGACAGGTCGGCCCGGTCGGTGCGATCGGGGTGTGCCAGTCGGCTGCGCCTGCGATCGCTGCTGATCTGTCGAGCAAGGGCGATCTTGCTGTCAGCCGGATCGCGCGCAGAAACCGCAATCCTGACAATGCTGTCCCTTCCGAACTCGATGCGCTCTACCAGCAACTCGAGCGCGAGCCGCTGCGTGATGGCAAGCCGCATGTCGTGACCGCCACTATCGGTGATCGCGAGGTATTCATGCGAGCTCTGCCGATGAAGGATCAGCCGTGTTCCCAGTGCCACGGCAGCAGCATCGCACCGGAAGTGAAAGCGGCGATTGCCGCCAGGTATCCCGACGACCGTGCAACCGGATTTGCCGCCGGGGACCTGCGAGGCGCCATGCTGGTCACGCGGAAAGTGCGCTGACGGGAAGCTGGTGGGGCTGCTCGCGTGCGAGCGTCAGTCCTGAATGACGGCATAGCCTTTGAGTTGCAGGGTCGCCAAGGTGGTGATCGCCGAGACATCGACCCGCACATCCGCGTTCAGTTCTTCGCGCGCAAACCCGTTGGCGACCAGCGATTGTCCGCACAGCCGCACGCTGACCCCGGCGGCGGTCAGTTGCCGGATCAGTTCGGCATTGGGGTTTGCTTCGCCCTCGAAGCGCTTGGCGAAGGCTGCCTCGCTCAAGGCAAATCTGGCGGCAGGCCCATGCAACGTGACGACGATATCGCCAGCCTGCGGCTTTGCACCATGGTGCGCAAGCAGGTTCACTATACGGGCGACCCGCTCCAGGCCTTGATGCACTTCACCAGCCTTTCGGGCAGGCTGAGCCACATCGAACACGATCTTATAACGCAAAGTGGGATCGACCGCCTCGAACGGATCAGCAATCTCAGCGAACTTGCCGTAATCCGGGACTAGCGGAGCTGATGACTGGGCAAAAACAGGTGTCGCTGCGATCATCGTGAAAAGTGCGAGAGATTTGAGCATCGAAACGGTCCGTCCCTGTGGCAGCTGTCTGGCCATTGCTTTACCATGGCCGTCTGGCAGATGAATTGGAATTAGAACATCGCACATATTCGGGATTTTTGGCGATGAAACGGCAACTTCTTGTCGGCATGTTTTTCGGAGCTGCAGTCGCAGCTTGCGCGTTCGTGCTGGTTGATAAACTCAGCGCACCTGCACCTTCCGGACCGCCCTCCGTTCCGGTGCAACTTCAAGCAGCCGGGGCGTTCACACCTCGTTCTGCGGCCGATGCGCCAGACGATGCCTTTGGCGACGCCGTTCGGCTCGGCGAGCAGCTGATCACAGACACTTCGGTCCATGCCCCGCAATATGTCGGCAATGGGCTGAAGTGCAGCAATTGCCATCTCGATGCCGGCCGCAAAGCCGGAGCCGCGCCGCTGTGGGCGGCGTTTGTCAATTTCCCCGCGTTCCGCGCCAAGAATGGCGAGATCAACACCTTCCAGAAGCGCGTGCAGGATTGTTTCCTCTACAGTCTCAACGGGACGCCGCCGCCGCTGGGCAGCCGCGAATTGATCGCTATCGAAAGCTATGCCGCTTTCATGGCGCGCGGATTGCCGAGCGGAATGTCGCCCCCGGGACGCGGGTATCCGGCGATCGAAGCTCCGTCGTTGGCGCCGGACGATCGGCGGGGTGGCGAGGTCTTTGCCCAGAAGTGCAGCGCCTGCCACGGGACGGATGGAGAGGGCCAGAAAGTCGCTGGCGGTCCGGTCTATCCACCGCTGTGGGGCGCGCAGTCCTATAACTGGGGCGCAGGCATGGCGCGGGTCGACAAGGCTGCTGCCTTCATCCGCGCCAATATGCCGCAAGGGAGTGAAGGCAGCCTGACCGTTCAGGAGGCGTGGGATGTCGCGCATTACATCGACGGCAAGACCCGGCCTCAGGATCCTCGCTTCACAACCGGCGCAGGCGTTACTCGCGGCCAGCATCACGATACCCTCTATTCGCGCTATGGGACGGTCGTGGGCGGCGTATTGCTGGGCGATCCTTCCAGCACACCGCCATCTGGGCGACGCCCTTAGGGCCCGGCACGACCCATCAATTCTCGCTGAAGCGGTATGATTCGTGGCAACCAATGCAGGTGTCGAGCGCTTGGAGCCGCTTGGCATCGTATCCCGCGACATTTCCGGCTTCAAGATCGGCGGCCATCCCGGCAAAGGACTGGCGCATCTGCTTGCTCATTGCGCGAAAGCCATCCGGAAGCGCTTCGTGAAAGCCCTGCGGATGATCGCGGTTCGCCCCCGGCCCTTGCTCTCGCGCAAGCCGGGCCATGGCGCTGCGATCATCAGCAATTCGGGCCTCGTCCAGATTTCGGATCGTCACCAGCAATTCGCGCATCTGTCGCAGCGCGAACTGGTGTTGTTCGGGATTGAGGACCACCGCTTCGCGCGGGTCGGCGTCCGCTGAAGGCCTGTCTGTGCCAGCACGGGCTTCGGACGCCAGCGCCTCTGGCCAGTAGGCAACCAGGCCCAGCATCAAGAGGATTGCACCGAGCAGTGCGACAATCAGGTTGGACTGGGTTTTTGTCATCAAGTATCGCCCTATTTCGAGCCGAACGGGCAGCCTGACGCTGCCTGACCGCGCTGCTGGAGATTTTCCATGTGCCAGCCCAGCGCGTCGATGCGCTGCGCCAGATCCGCCGCCAGCGGCGACGGCGGCACATTTTCGTCCCAGGCCTTCTGAAAGCAGGCGAGCCAGCCCGCGATTTCGTCAGAGCCGATCGGCGCTACCAGATGGCGCTGGCGCAGGCGCGGATGGCCGTATTTGTCGCGGTAAAGCTGCGGCCCGCCGAGCCACCCCGTCAGGAATTCATATAGCTTTTCCTCGGCCCGCGTGAGCGATGGCGGATGCACATCGCGGCAGGCTTTGGCTTCGGGCATGATGTCCATCAGCTCATACAGCCGTGCGCAAACTGCCCGGACCATCGGCTCGCCGCCCAGCGCATTATAGGCGCTGTCAGAGACCAGCGTGGAGGTCACTCGAGGCCGTCTTCATTGGGCAGGCTGTGAAACTCGTGCCAGATGCCGTTGAGCACGGCGACGCCGACAGCAAGGCCAAGTCCCAGAACCCAGGCAAAATACCACATGGCAAACCTCCTTGTGCCGCTCGATCAGTAGAAATCGGGGTTGAGCGAGACTTCCTCTTCGCTGACCCGGCCGAACATCACCTTGTAAGCCCATGCCGTGTAGAGCAGCACCAGCGGCAGAAAGATCGCCGTGACGATCAGCATGACGAACAGCGTCAAATGGCTCGACGAGGCGTTCCACACAGTGAGGCTCGACTGCGGATCAACCGAGCTGGGCAGGATGAAGGGGAACATCGATGCCCCGACCGAACCGATAATGCCGACATTCGCGGCAGACGACCCGGCGAAAATCAGGCCGTCAGTGCGGCGCTTGATGCCGACAAGAGCAATGAGCGGCCCGACCAGACCCAGCAGCGGCAGCACCATCAGCGCGGGGTAGCTAGCGTAGTTGTTCAGCCACGCCCCGGCAGAAGGCACCGTGCCCGTTAGGCGCGGGTTGGACGGGCCGGCGGTGTCGACCGCCCCGGCAATCGCAAAACCGAGATCGCCATAGGCCAGCCACAGTCCGCCTGCGGCATAGAGCACGATCACCGCCACGGCGGCCCAAGTGCCAAACCGCATGGCACGGGCCCGCACCGGTCCGGGCTCAAGCTTCATGGCCAGCCAGCCTGCGCCGTGCAGCACGAGCATTGCCACCGACACGAGCCCCGCTAAGAGCGTGAAAGGCGAAAACAGCCCGAGGAAACTTCCTTCATAAAAGGCGCGCATCGTATCATCGAGCCGGAACGGCGCGCCGGTCAGCACGTTTCCGACCGCTACCCCGAACACCAGTGCCGGAACAAAGCCGCCCACAAACAGCGCCCAGTCCCAGCGCGCCCGCCAAGCGGGATCAGACCGCTTGGAGCGATACTTGAAGCCGACCGGGCGCAGGATCAGCGCCGCGAGCACCACGAACATGGCGAGGTAAAAGCCCGAAAAGCTGATCGCATAGACATAGGGCCAGGCTGCAAAGATCGCTCCGCCGCCGAGAATGAACCACACCTGGTTGCCTTCCCATGTGGCGCCGACGGTGTTGATTACCTGCCGGCGTTCCAGATCATTGCGGGCCACGAAGGGCAGCAGCGAGGCCACTCCAAGATCGAACCCGTCGCTCAGGGCGAAGCCGATCAGCAGGACGCCCATCAGGGCCCACCAGATCACTCGCAGCGTTTCATAATCGAGAGGCATAATGAACTCCTCGGGAAGGTAGCGGCTATTCGGCAGGGACAGCGGTGAAGTCGGCGCGGGCCGGGGCAGGGCGGGGCATAGCCGCGGGGGTCGGCCGCCAGGGAACATAGCTCTCTGGCCCCTTGCGGATCGCCGCCAGCATCAGTCTGACCTCGATTACCGCGAGCGCGCCATAGAGCAGCGTGAACCCGATAATCGTGGTCCACAATTGCCCGACGGTGAGGCTCGATGCGCCAAGGAAGGTCGGCAGCACGCCCTCGATCGCCCAAGGTTGGCGGCCATATTCGGCAACCGCCCAACCCACCTCGGCAGCGAGCCACGGCAGCGGGATCGCCAGGACCGCGATGCGCAGGAACCACCGCTTGTCGAACTTGCGCGCCGTGGTCATCCACACCGCGAAAGCGAAGAAGGCGATGAAAGCAAAGCCGAGCCCCGCCATGATGCGGAACAGCCAGAACAGCGCAGGGACATTGGGCACCGTGCTCCACGCGGCCCGTTCTATGTCGGCCGGAGTGGCGGCAAGCGGATCATCGACAAAGCGCTTGAGGAGCAAGGCGTGGCCCAGATCGTGCTTGTGGCGCTCGAAGGCTTCGCGCGCGGCAAGGTCCTGCGGATTCTCTTTGAGCGTCTCCAGCGCGGCATAGGCGGGCAGGCCATTGCGGATCCGGGCCGCAGCGCCCTCAACCAGAGGCGTGATCCCCGCCACCTCGCCGGTGAGGCTGCGGGTCGAGATCAGGCCCAGAACGTAGGGGATCTTGACCTCATAAGCTGTCTCGCGCCGGTCGTTCGAAGGGATACCGAAGATCGACAGGCCGGCAGGGGCGGGCTCGGTTTCCCACATGCCTTCCATCGCAGCGAGCTTCATCTTCTGGTTTTCGGTGAGAGCATAGCCGCTCTCGTCCCCGAGCACGACGACCGACAGCGACGAGGCGAGGCCGAAAGCCGCGGCCACGGCGAAGCTGCGCTTGGCAAAGCCGGTATGGCGCCCGCGCAACAGATACCACGCACTCACTCCCAGCACGAACACCGAAGCCGTGACATAGCCCGCGCTGACCGTGTGCACGAACTTCGCTTGCGCCACGGGATTGAAGATCACCGCCATGAAATCGGTCACCTCCATGCGCATGGTGGCCGGGTTAAAGTCCGCCCCCACCGGGTTCTGCATCCAGCCATTGGCGATGAGGATCCACAGGGCGGAGAGATTGGAGCCGAGCGCAACCATGAAGGTGGCGAACAGGTGCTGGCGCTTGGTCAGCTTGTCCCAACCAAAAAACATGAGGCCCACGAAGGTCGCCTCGAGGAAGAAGGCCATCAGGCCCTCGATCGCCAGGGGCGCGCCGAACACATCGCCGACATAATGGCTGTAATAGGCCCAGTTGGTGCCGAATTCGAACTCCATGGTCAGGCCTGTGGCGACCCCGAGCACGAAGTTGATGCCGAACAGCTTGCTCCAGAACCGGGTGATGTCGCGCCAGATCGGGCGATCCGTCATCACATACACAGTTTCCATAATGACCAGCATGAACGAGAGGCCAAGGGTCAGCGGCACGAACAGAAAGTGATACATTGCCGTAAGCGCAAACTGGAGCCGCGAAAGCTCAACAACCGCCATATCCACTGGATTTCTCCTGCCATCCCTGCCAGACTCATGCCTCTGGCTTGGGCCGGGCTTACGCTCAGAGCTAATCCATGTAAAGATAGACGGGCTGCATAAAATACATCACTTAGTGATAATATGAAATCAAAAGGCGCCTTTTCGCATTTTGTCCTGACCTTTGACGCGATCGGAGCGATCCTGTTTGCGGGCGGACTGGCCTTGGGCGTGGGCGCCGTCGCTGACGAGCAGATGAACGGCTACGTGGGCGCCACAGTCGCCATCTTGCTCGTGGCGGGTGGGCTAGTGCGCGCGGCTGTGATGGCAGCGAACGAGGCGGTGGCCGCAGGAAGCGCGCAGCGGCATGTGGACGGCTTGCGGCAGGCCCTGATCCCGCATCTGTTGTCCGGTCGGCTTTCAGCGCCGCTGCCTCCCGGGGAAGCTGCTGCGATTGCCGTCGATCAGGTCGAGGCTTTGCGAATGCGCGCCTTGCGCTTTGCCCCGGTCCGCTTTGCGGCCGTGGCAGCGCCGTTATTGGTGCTGGCAGCGACCGCCGCTGCCTCGCTGGTTGCTGCGGCGATCCTGCTGTTCACTTTCGTCTTCTTTGTTTTGGTGCTGATCCTCGTCGGCACGGCAGCAGCGCGCGAGGCTGATGCGCAGCTTGCAGCACTCTCGACCCTGTCAGGCCTGCTTGAAGACCGTCTCCGCCACCTCCCGATTATCCGCCATTTCGGAGCGGAGGAACGGATCGCTCGGCAGATCGGGCAGTCCTCGCGCGAATTGTCGCGGCGCACGCTAGCCGTCTTGCGCAAGGCGTTTCTGTCCAGCGGTGCGCTCGAGTTCTTCGCGGCCCTCGCTGTTGCGCTGGTGGCAGTTTATTGCGGCTTCAGCTTGCTTGGGTTGTTGCCGGTCAAGGTGCCCGAGGAGCTGACGCTGGGCGAGGCCTTCTTTGCTTTGGCGCTCGCCCCGGAGTTCTATCTGCCGATGCGCCGACTTGCAGCGGCCTATCACGAAAAACAGCTGGGCGAGGCGGCTGAGCGGGCCATCGAACCCCTGCTTTCCGACGCCGCCGAACCCCGGCCGACCGCCACACCCTTTGCTGGTCTTACCGTGAACGAGCTGGCCTTGCAGCTCGGTGAGAGGCGCATCGGTCCGCTCTCCTTCGTGATCGGGCAGACCGGGCTCACTGCCCTGGTTGGTCCGACAGGAAGCGGAAAGACCTCGGTGCTGGCGGCAATCGCTGGCCAGATTGCGCCTGCCAATGGGGCAATCCTTGTGCCGGGCAGCGCGTGCGGCCCTGATAGCGGTTCCATCGCCTGGGCCGCGCAAAAACCGCTGCTGCTTCCGGGAACACTCGCGCAGAACCTTGCGCTGGCCCGCCCCGACGCTTCGCGCGAGGCCATCCTAGAAGCGGCATCCATGGTCGGTCTTGGCGCTCTGCTGATGCGGCGTGGCCTTGATTTGTCGGTTGACCCCAGCGGGGCAGGACTTTCTGGAGGGGAGCGCCGCCGCATCGGGATCGCGCGTGCGATCCTGGCTGAACGGCCTCTGATCCTGCTCGACGAGCCGACCGCAGACCTTGATGCTGCCTCAGCCGCTGAGATCGCCGCACTGGTCGAGCGTCTGGGCCGGGAGCGCGCACTGCTTATCGCCACGCATGACAGCCAGTTGGTGGCTCTCACGCAAGCGGTGGTGCGCCTATGAGTGAGCGCGAATTGCTGGCCGACTTGCTCGATGCCACCGGAACCGGACGTAGCCGATTGCGGTTCGCTGCGGCGGCGGGTGCGATCGCCAGCCTGTCGGCTGTGGCTCTGCTCGGGCTGTCGGGCTGGTTCCTCGCATCGGCGTCGCTGGCGGGCGCGGCCGGGGTCGTTGCAGCACAGGGATTCAACTACCTGATCCCTTCGGCTGCCATCCGGCTGCTCGCGATCCTGCGAACGGCGGGCCGATATGGCGAGCGACTGCTCGGCCATCAGGCAGCTCTGGAGGGCATGGCGACGCTGCGCGCCCGCCTGTTCGCCCGCCGGGCCGCCATGGATTCGCGGGCGGACGGCGATGATACGGGTGCTGCCAGCGCAGCCTTGCTCGACGATATTGCTGCGCTCGAGGACATCGTCATCCGTCGGCCCGCGGTTTTCGCCGGATTGGCAGGATCCGCAATTTCCGTCGCGTTGGTTGCTTTGGCCGGGTGGAAGGCCGCCGTAGCTTTGGCGCTGGCGCTTATCGCTTTGCCAGTTCTGCTGCGCTATCTGACCGTGCGACTGACTGCCAAACCATCTGCACAGCTTGCCGATGCCCTCGTCGCCCTGCGCAAGGCAATGACCGACTTTGCCGCTGTCCGGACGGAGATTGCAGCCTACGGCCTCGCGCCACGGATCATGGAGGCGCTTGCTCCGCTGGAGGCCGCGCATGACCGCGCGAAAACGCAGCTCGTCAAGGCGGAGGCCGTGATCGCGGCGCTGCAAACACTTTATACAGCAGCGGTCGTGGCGATGGTGTTTGCCCTGTCCGACGCCCTTGCACCGATCATCGCTCTCGCAGTGCTGGCAAGCGGGGCAGGTGTCGAGGCGACAGGCGGCCTTACACGGAACGCCATGCGCAAGGCGGGAATCGAGCGCTCGCTTGCCCGCCTTTCGGACTTGTCGCGCTCACCGGAGGTCGCGGCCCCATATGAGGTCAGGACGACACCGGCAGCGCCGCTGATGCTGGGGGCAACCGCAATCGCTCCGGGCGAGCGTATCGCGATCAGCGGCATATCCGGATCCGGGAAAACGCGGTTGATTGAAGCCTTGGCGGGACTGTGCCCGGCGGTCCACCCGCTCTATGTCGCGGGCGTGCCGATTGCTGAGGTCAGCGCCGATGACCTGCGGCGTCAATTCACGCTTGTCCCCCAGGATCCGGGACTGCTGATGGGCACGGTGGCCGATAACTTGCGCATTGGTGCGCCGGGAGTCGATACCGACATGATGCTTTCAGTGCTTCGAGTTGTCGAACTCGAAGCGCGGATTGCAGGCGCGCCCGATGGCCTCGACACCTGGTTGTCCAGCGATGGCGGATTTCTCTCGGGCGGTGAACGCAAGCGCCTCGCACTGGCCCGAGCGCTATTGGCACGGCGCCCGTGGCTATTGCTCGATGAACCGACCGAGGGGCTGGATAGCGTCACAGAGCAGGCCGTGATCGACAATCTGGATGCTTGGCTCGGCCAAACTGGCACCGGACTGATGATGGTCTCCCATCGTCCTGATCCCCTTCGATTAGCGCAACGTGTCGTATCAATCGTTTCGCTTTAGCTGGAGTGCTCCGATACTTGAAAACTGGACCATTCGCGGCCGGAGTTGTTCCTTGTTGATGCCGACTTAGCCTTGTTCTAGCGTTCATCTCGGTTCACTCGGTAACGGCTGGCCGAGGATCGGGACAGCGATAGCGCGACCACGCATGCCTTTTGAGGCAAGGCGCGAACTTGTTACAGAGAGGCAGAACATGGAAATGAACATCGGTATCGCGGCGTCAGATCGGGCTCGCTCGGCGCAGGCCATCAAGAAACTGCTCGCGGATACCTACGCCCTGTATCTGAAAACCCACGGATATCACTGGAACGTCGAAGGGCCGCACTTCCAGCAGCTCCATGCCTTGTTCATGGAGCAATATACCGAGATGTGGAACGCGGTCGACGAACTGGCAGAGCGGATCCGCGCGCTTGGCCACTATGCGCCATCATCCTACGCAGAGATGGCAACCGTATCTTCAATCACGGAAGAAACCGGGCGGCCGGACTGGCGTGACATGGTCGCAAACTTGGCCAAGGGCCACGAGGAAGTCGTCAGGTCGGCGCGCGAGGTGCTCAGGATAGCGGAAGAAATCGGCGATGATGCCACCGCTGACGTCGTTACCCCGCGCATCACGCTGCATGAGAAGACCGCGTGGATGCTGCGAGCCACTGCAGCCTGATCGCCAGAATTCCAGATCGCCCCGGCTTGCCTGCTTGTTACGACACGCGGGCAAACACGGGATCAGCCTTTATCTGTTCCCCGATGGAAACCCGCGCAGCGCGCTGCCGATCAAGACGCGCCCGCGCTGACCATCGGTGAATGCGTAGCAGTGCCCACGCCCATCACAGCGTTTCGAGAAATGCCACCAGCGCAGCCCGCTCCTCGCGCGTGAGATCGCGTGCCTTCAGCAGCGGATCGGCTTGGGGCGGAGGGGCCTTGGTGGTCGTGCTCTGCTCCTGCCGGTCCTTGCCGCCGCCACCGCCATAAAGGTTCACCACGCCTTCCAGATGCGGGAAGATGCCGTTGTGCATATAGGGCGCGGTGCGCCGCACACCGCGCAGCGACGGGGTGCGGAACCGCCCGCTGTCGATCGGATAGCCGGTCACCGCCCAACGCCCCGTATCCTCAAGGCTGCGGCCGTAAAAGCTGATGCCGAGATTGTGATAGCGCTGATCGGTGAACAGCGGCCCGTTGTGGCAATTGGCGCAACCCGCCTTGGTGCGGAACAGGTGCAGGCCGGTGAGTTCCTGATCGGTCAGGACCTTGGTGCCTTCGGTGAATACCCTGTCCCACTTAGAGCGCGGGGGCGGGATTGCCCGTTCGAAATCGGTGAGCGCGCGGGCAATGTCGGTGAGGGTTGCCTGATCGACGCCATAGGCCGAAGCGAATGCCGTGCGATATTCGGGAATGGCATTGATGCGCGCTTCGATCACGGCGGCATCGCCTGCCATCTCGATGGGATCGATAATCGGCAGGTGCGCCTGATCTTCCAGACTGGCGCTCCGCCCGTCCCAGAACAGCTCCTTCATATAGGCCGCCGTGAACAGCGTCATGGCGTTGCGCGACCCAGTCTGGCGGTCGTGGCCGAAGGCGGTCGGAAGCCCGTCGCCCCAGCCGAGGCGGCGGTTGTGGCAGCTTTCGCAGGCGATCTGCCCCGAGGCTGACAGGCGCGGGTCCTTGAACAACGCCTCGCCCAGATCGATCCGGGCCTGCTGTGCCGCGTCGGGACGCGGGCGTTCCGGAAAAGGACCGAATTCGGCGAACTGCGCGCCTTCTTCGAGCAGCGGGCGCGGCCAGCTTTCCGGGGCGCCGGCATAGGCCGCACGCAGCTCGGAGATCACCAGCTCCCCGGTGCTGCCATGCGCCACTCCGGCGGCCAGAGCCACTCCGGCAAGGCCCAGCACAAAGGCCGACAACCGCTTCATCGACAATCCCTCAGAATTTGTAGCGCAAGCCTAGCCAGGTCGATCGGCCGAACTGGTAAGGCTGGGTAACCGCCGCCGAATTGGGCGCCGGAATGGTGTCGAGCAGATTGCTGATCCGCGCATCGAGCGTCAAGGTGCCGAGCTTGCTGCGCAACACATCGAATTGCAGGTTGAGATCGACATTGATCCGGTCATCATAGCGCACGAAGTCATAGACATCATAGCGCGTGCCATCGACCACTTCGTTGATCCCGGTATCCTCGATCCGGTCGAAGCCCGATTGATAGCGCAGGTTGAGGTTGGTTGTCAGCCGGTCATCCAGCCACAGCCCGGTCCAGCTGGCATTGATCAGCAGCGGTGCAGCAAATTCGAGCCGCTGGTTCTGTTCGAGCAAGGTCAGCAGCTCGACCACTTCGCCATCGAACAGCACCTGTTCGGCCGCATCCTCCACATCCTCTGCGGTCAGGAAGAAGTCGGCGTTGCTGGTCTCGGTCTTGCTTTAGTTGCCGTTGATCGCGAAGGTGTGCTTGCCGATGGTCTTGACCCATTCCAGCGAGATGCCGCGATAGCTGCTCTCGCCGTCATTGGTGAGGGTGAAGAACCGGCGCGTGGCCTTGCTTCGGAAGGCTGCCACGGCGATCCCCAACGTCACCGATCACCTCGAGCCATTTCCGGTCACGCTGCTTCCCGCCCGCTTGCGCGCGCCGCGAAAGGCGAGAACATCCAAACAGTCAAAGCTGGCCTAAGGCATAAGATGTATGGAGCTGCGCTCGACCGCCTCGCTCACGTCGGGCTGTCGGCGCTAGCAGAAGATCTGCGGAGAATATGACGCATAATCTCCGCAGAAAGTGCGGGGATTATGTCGACCTACATCCATCAGCTTAGTGAATGGCCGAATTTCACCTGGGACAGCAGCGCCGTCGCGGAGCTCCTGGCGAAAACCTCCCGGCGGCAGGGGCGGCTGATTGGCCGGATGGAATCGCTCGGTGTTCCCCTACGCGAAGAGGCGGTGCTCCGCACGCTGACACAGGACGTTCTCAAATCTTCCGAGATCGAAGGCGAAATTCTTGATGCCGACCAAGTGCGCTCGTCGATTGCACGTCGTCTTGGTCTGGGCATTGGCGCTCTGACCCCCGCTGACCGGAATGTCGAGGGCGTCGTCGAGATGATGCTCGATGCGACACAGAATTACGATCACCCGCCAGCCCACGATATAGCGGGCGTAGACGTCGATCACGAAGGCCACGTAGACGAACCCGGCCCAGGTCGCGACGTAGGTGAAGTCCGAGACCCACAGCATGTTCGGCGCCGGTGCATGGAACTGACGGTTGACCTGATCGAGCGGACAGGGCGCGGCCTTGTCGCTGATCGTTGTCTTGACCGGCTTGCCGCGGATCACACCCTGCGGGCCGAGGTCACGCATCAGCCGTTCCACCGTGCAGCGGGCAATATCGAAGCCCTCACGCTGCATCTGCCGCCATACCTTGCGCACGCCATAGACCTTGAAGTTGGCATCGAACACACGGCGCACTTCCGGCTTCATCGCCTCGTCGCGCTGGGCGCGTGGCGACAGACGCGACGGATCGCGGCGCTGTGCCACACGCTCGTGGTAGGTGGATGGGGCGATCGGCAGAACCTGGCAGATCGGCTCGACCCCATACTCACCGCGATGCTCATCAATGAAGTTGGTCATCGCTTGAACGGGCGGTCGAGCTCCGCCTAGGCAAAATATGCGGAAGCCTTGCGCAGGATCTCGTTGGCCTGCCGCAACTCCCGGTTCTCGCGTTCCAGCGCCTTCAGCCGGTCAGCCACCTAGACTGGCACGCCGGCACGCTTGCCGCTGTTCACCTCGGCCTTCTTCACCCACTCCAGCAGCGTGTGGCCCGAGCAGCCAATCATCGCCGCTATGGATGTGATCGCTGCCCAACGGGAGGGATGCTCGCCCTCCTGATCCAGCACAAGGCGGACCGCCCGCTCACGCACCTCAGGAGAAAACTTGTTCGTTGTCTTGCTCATCGTAGACCCTTCCTCTCAGGAGTTAGGGCCTCCGGCAATCCCGGGACGCTTCATGCCGCGCCGCCCCGGCAAGTGTCGGAAATACCGACGCCATCTTGCCGAGTTGGGCAGACGGGGCATCTACATACCTTTGCTCTCGCCTCGAAACCTCACGGAGTGGTGAGGCTTCATTCAGGCCGGCGGGCTTGCGCCTGCGGCCCAGTGTAAAAATCAAACTGGCACTTAAGTTATGCCGGCGGGAGCGACAGGGTGTAGGTCGGCGCTTTTAGTCGACGTATGGCAAAACCTGCTGTTCGACACATCCGCAGTTGACGGCGGGAAAATCCCAAACACGGTCCTCACGGCTATGCTGGCTTGTCCGCTTTTGGACAACCGAGTGGCTATCAGCTATCATCTGGATACAGGCGGATAGATAACCAATTCACGCAGCCTTGTGGATAAAGTTTGCCCATTCGAATGCAGACATGCGGGGTATTATCAGGGGTGTATTTGGGAAATGTATCCTAAAAAATTGATATATATCATAGGCTAAGATTATAAAATCGTTTCCCTCCTGCTCCGCCACCTACCCCGATGAATGAATGGCCTTTGGTTTTGGCGAATTCACCTTTACCCGTCGAATACAGTGACGTGTGTTTGTCATCGGACTGAAGTGTGACGGATCAAGTTCGAACCCGGCTGGATGGATGGAAAGCGATTGCAGCCTATTTCAGGCGTGACCGCACCACCGTCATGCGGTGGGCTGCCGACCGGGGATTGCCGGTTTACCGGATTCCCGGCGGAAAGCAGAATTCGGTTTTTGCCTATGAAGACGAACTCGCCTTGTGGAGCGCCAGGGGCGCCGGGCTTGCCCCTTCCGGGGATTATGAGCCCGATGTCCAATCCCCGCCGCCACCTGACGGTTTCAGCGGATTGATAAAGTGGCGGTTGCTCGCCGCTTGTCTGCTGGCCGGGCTATCGGTGCTGATCGTCGTTTTCCTCGCGAATGGCGACAAGGCCGCGACCACTCCGGCGATGCCGCGCGATCCGCAGGTTGCCGCCGACTATGTGACCGCGCGCGACCTGTGGGCGAGAAGGACGCCTGATGATCTGAGCCGATCGATCGCTCTCTTCGAAGCCGTGATCGCGCGCCAACCCGACTTTGCACCCGCCTATGCCAGCCTCGCCGAGGCGTGGCTTGTGCGCCGGGAATATGGCGATGTCGGCGAGGCGGAAGCATATGGCAATGCCAGCAAGGCCGTCGATAAGGCGTTGCAGCTCGATCCCGATTTGCCCGCCGCGCACCGGGCCAAGGGGTTTATCGAATACTGGTGGCACTATGATGCCAAGCGCTCGCTATCGTCGTTCCAGAGGGCGCTTGCACTCGATCGCAAGGATGGCTTGACCCATTTCTGGTACGCCAATGTGCTCTCGGATATCGGTCAGCATGATGCCGCGCTGCGCCAATACAACATTGCGCAGCTGCTGTTGCCCGGAACACCGGCGATCGCGGTCGAACGTGCCTGTGCCTTGTGGCAGGCCGGCAAGGATGCAGATGCAATCGCGGCGCTTGATGCGCTGGCTGCGAAACATCCCGCCGATGCCACCATCCGCAATTGCCTTGCCTGGGCCAGGATCGCCGAGGGAGATATTGCAGGATACGCCGACGAATTGCGGGAGCTGGCAGCCATCCGCAAGGAACCGAAGCTGATGCTGCTTTCGCGTAAGCTCGATCAGGCGCTGAAGTCCGATCCGGATACCGCGCATCTGGTTTTGATCGATGATGCCCGGCGGGAACTTGCCAGTGGCGAACGGCAAACCCGCATGACACCGGCCTTCTATGCCTCTGCCATGGGCGACAGGGCGAGCTTGCTGGTCTTGGCCTCCGAAGCTGTGAAACTGGGCGAGCAGTGGCAGTCAGCCAATCTCGTCAACCGCATTGCCGAAAAATGGCGGGACGACAGGCAGATTGCCGCTCTGATTGAACGGCTTCGGGCTGACACGTCGGTTGCCGATCCAGGCTGACATATTGTTCGCTGAACAGGACGATATTCTGCATTTGCCGCGGAATGCGACAATTTGCGACATTCCAACTTACGCTGAAATGCATAAAACTTGCCGGTGAATTCGGGGTGCTTCGCCTCCCACCACAACTGACAGGTTTCACATGAGCATTCGCGGCACTACGGGCAATGACACGATCACTGGCACCGACGGGAACGATGTCATCGATGGCGGTGGCGGTTTCGACACCATCGACGGCGGCGACGGCGACGATGTGATCAACTCGGAGGATTATCGCTCCTTCGTCAGTCCTGCCGGCAACATCTCGGGCGGTCGCGGCAATGACGTCATCTTCGCTTACAGCACCAGAGGCGCGTCGAGGATCGATGGCGGCACCGGGGATGACCGGATCTACCTCGATCTGTTCGCTGTCTTCTCCAGCAATGCCTTCACCGTCACTGCGGGCAGCGGCAATGATCTGGTGCTGTTCGGCGGTGCCTCGACCAACAGCGTGATCGACATGGGTGAGGGCAATGATCGCTTCATCCATGCCAGCCTGCAGTCGTTTAACAGCACGACCACGCTCACGCTGGGCGCGGGGGCTGACGAGGTGCAGATCGGGTTCGAAGCCTGGGTCAGTGCAGATTTTCCCAACCGGGCATTCAGTCTCAACTTCGGACGCAGCCTCGTAATTACCGATTTTACGCCCGGGGTTGACCGGATCACCTTCAACTCGGGCAATCGCGCCCTGTTGCGCTGGGATGGCAATGGCAATCCCTTTGCCGAGGGCATCTTCACGCTGGTCCAGCGCGGGGCCGACGCGGTGCTGGTTGCCAACTCGGCCTTCATGCCGGGAAGCGAGACATTCCGCGAAGACATCATCACCTTCCGCAATGTCTCGGTCTCGTCCCTGACGGCCGCCGATTTCGGCGGCTACGATCCGAACGGCGCGCTTCCGGCGGGCCGGGTCATCGACGGGACTGCAGGCGATGACGATCCGGGCCGCGCCGATCTGTTTTTGCGGCCGCCGGGACTGGTCGGCGGAATCGGTGACGACGAGATCCGCGGGCTCGCAGGGAACGATCTGCTGTTCGGAGGCTACGGCAACGACATCCTGCGCGGCGGCGACGGGAACGACCGGCTTGACGGCGAACGCGGCAATGACACCATTTTCGGCGGTGCCGGCGACGACGAGATTTTCGCCGGGATCGATTCCGAGACCATCTACGGAGAGGGCGGGCGCGACATCCTGCGCCACTTCGTCGGGTCGACCTTCTACCCGCAAGGCGGCACCCGCTCGTTGCTCGATGGCGGGGACGATGACGATGCCATTCTGCTGGAGCTCAGGCCCGGAACAGACTGGGCGCAAAACTTCGTGCAGATTTTCGGGGGCAACGGAAGCGATCTGATCACCGTGAACACCGAGAGTGTGTCGGGCGTGCTCAACCGTCGATATTACACGGCCCTCGGCACGCAGGTGGAAATCTTCACCGGAGCCGGAGCGGACGAGCTGATTTTGGGCGGCGCATTTATCGGCACGCAGGCGCCCATTGTCGTGCGGGATTTCACGCCCGGGGTCGATAGCATCGGCGCCTCGTTCTGGAATGGCTTGCCGCTCACCAACTACACCTTCGGCAGCAACCCCTACGCCAGCGGTCATGCACGACTGGTGCAGGAAGGCAGCGCCGTGGTGCTGTATCTGGACATCAACGGCGGCGGGAACAGCTACTTCCAGTCGATCCGCTTCGACAACACGCAGCGGGCGCAGTTCACCCAGACGGTGCTCGGTCAATTCGACTTCACGGTCGCGCCGCCGATTGGCGGGCTTACGATTTTGAACGGCACGACGGGGAACGACAATTTCCGCGACGGCAGGCTGATTCCGCCCGACTTCAGTGGACAGATATTCGCGACCCTGTCCGAAGTCCGATATGCTGGCGGAGCCGGGGACGACAATTATTTCATCAACTTCGAGGAAGAAGTGGTCGAGCTGGCAGGCGAAGGTCGCGACACGATCACAATCCATTCCGGCGTGTTTGGCTGGAGCGATACCTACACGCTGCCAGACAATGTCGAGAACCTGAATGTAATCCCGTTTTTCTTCGCGCCTACCCGCCTGATCGGTAACGCGGGCGACAATCGGATTGATGCCGCGTCGGTCGATAGCGTGCTGGAAGGCCGCGCAGGTAATGACAGTCTGGGCGGCGGAAGGGGCAATGATATCCTGATCGGCGGCACCGGTTCGGACATTCTCGAGGGCAACGAGGGTAACGACGTCTATCGCTATGACGCACGCCTGTTCGGAAGCGACACCATATTCACTTTTGTGCGCGGGGAGGACCGGATAGACCTTTCAGCACTCAACATTGCCGACTTTGCAGCGCTCCAGCCCTATCTGACCCAGTCAGGCGGCGATGCGCTCATTACGCTGCGTTTCAATGGCCAGAACGAAAGCATCAGGATCTTCAACGTGCAGGCCGCAAGCCTGACGGCCGCCGATTTCATCTTCCGGACCTCGACTGATGCCGTTGAAGTCACCGGGTCGGCTGGCGAGGACATTCTGTTCGGCGGGCTGGGCGGCGATGTCATTCGCGGGCTTGCCGGCAACGACACCATCAACGGCGGGAGCAATGTCGACACGGCGGTGGTGAGCGGCCGGCGCTCGGCCTACACCGTCACCCAGACCTCCACCGGCGTGTTCCGCGTGGTCGGGGCAGACGGGACCGATACGCTGACCGCAGTGGAGTTCCTGCGGTTCGACGACCAGACCCTGCGCCTGCGTCCCGGAACCGGCGTGAGCGTCAACTTCAACACCGCAGACCGCGCGGTCTACCAGACCGCCATGAACGCCATCCGCGATTTTGACGGCAATGCGCTGGGCGGCAATGGCAGTTGGCTGCGGATCGGCTCGGCCGACGTGAACGGCGATGGTGACGTGGACCAGATCCTCGTCAACCGCGCCATCGGCCGCTTCGCCACCGTCGGCACTGCGCCCGATGGCCTCGTCTATTTCTCAGACTTCAGCTGGGCGGGCGAGACTCGCGTGGCGGGGATCTATATCGACCCGCTGGTCGCTGCCGGGATAGTCGAGCGCTTCGGCCCGAATGACAGCCAACGCCGCTTCCAGAACGATCTCCAGATCGAGAACATCAACCGCGTGCTGGGCGCCAATGATTACGACCGCGACGGGTTGCAGGAGGTCTATTTCGCCCTCACCGACGGCACCGCCTATCTGCGCGCGCTAATGGAGGCCGATGGCAACATCCGTTACGCCAACTACCAGTCGCAGCAGGAAGTGATCGACTATCTCACAGCGAACGGCTTCGGGCAGGAAACATGGGGCACGTGGTTCACCCGCCCGAGCGATGGCGAAGCCAGCCTGAGGCAAGCCAGCCTCGTGCAAGAACGCGTGGATTTCGCTGAAGCCAACGGGCTGGGCCGCGCGCAGCTTGTGGCGTTTGACGCCCCCATGCCGGGCACCATCAACCCCGCCACCCTCGCCTTCAACGCCCCGGCGCTCGACGATCACATGCGCGCCGAGTTCTACGGCTGAGGCGGGGCGGTTCCAAGCCGACCGCACCGTGACCGGCGTTACAGGAACAGCTCCGCCACCGCGTCGATGATCGCATCGCTGTCGAGCCGATAGGTGCGGTAGAGATCGATGAGATCGCCGGTCTGGCCGAAGCGGTCGGTGCCGAGCGGGCTGACCCGCTGCCCGCGCACTCCGCCGAGCCATGACAGCGCAGCAGGCGAGCCATCGAGCACCGTCACCAGCCCTGCATCAGGCGCAAGCTGGCCGAGCAGCGTTTCGATATGGCTGGGCTGGCGCACGCCGCCCTGCCACCGCGACGCGCGGGCCGCTGACCAGTCGCGGTGCAGCCGGTCGGGCGAGGTTACCGCCAGCAGGCCGAGGCCGGGCAGGTCGTCCTGCAAGGCATCCCACGCCGCCAGCGCCTCGGGCGCCACTGCGCCGCTATAGGCAATCGCCGCCTTCGCCCCCGGCGCAGGCTCGCGCAGCCAATAGGCCCCGGCAATCGCGCCCGCCTGCCATGCCTCGTCGGTGCGGACCTGCTGTTCGATCTGGCGGGTGGTGAGGCGCAGATAGACCGAGCTGCCGCCCTCGGCCTGCATATGCGCGAAGGCCCATTGCATCAGCAGCGCAACCTCGTCGGCAAAGGCAGGCTCGAAGCTTTCAAGGCCCGGCTGGCCCATCCCGATCAGGGGTGTGTTGATCGACTGGTGCGCGCCGCCTTCGCCTGCCAGCGTGATGCCCGAAGGCGTGCCCACCAGCAGGAAGCGCGCGTCCTGATAGCAGCCGTAATTCAGCGCATCCAACCCGCGGGCGATGAAGGGATCATAGACCGTCCCCACCGGTAGCAGCCGCGTGCCGAAATGCGGTGCGGCCAGCCCCAGCGAAGTCATCGCGAGGAAGAAGTTGTTCTCGGCAATGCCCAGCTCGATATGCTGGCCCGCCGTGTGTGCGGACCATTTCTGCGCCGAGGGGATGCGCGCCTTCTGGAAGACATCCGCCAGCTCCTGCCGCCGGAACAGCCCGCGCTGGTTGACGAAGGCGCCGAGGTTGGTGGTCTGCGTCACATCGGGCGCGGTGGTGACGAGCCGGTCGGCGAGCGGCTCGTCCGACTTGGCGAGATCGTAGAGCACTTTGCCGAACGCGGCTTGCGTCGATTGCACCGCGCCTTCCGGCACCGGCAGGGCGGGCACCGGCACGGCCGCCGCGCGGTGCTCTGCCGCCTTGCGCGCGATCGGGCTGTCCTTGACCAGCGCCTCCAGCCGTGCGGCGAGATTATCGCCAAGGCCGGCCCACTTGTCCCACTCCTGCCCCGGTTCGATGCCCAGTTCGGCGCGCAGACCTTCGATCTGCGCGGTGTTCATCATGCCCGAATGGTTGTCCTTGTGCCCCGCCAGCGGCAGGCCGTAGCCCTTGACGGTATAGGCGATGAACAGGGTCGGCTGATCGTCGGTAACAGAATCGAACGCGTCCAGCAGCGTCTCGATGCAATGCCCGCCGAGGTTGGTCATCAACCGGGCCAGGGCAGCATCATCATGGCTGCCGAGCAGATCCGCGATTCCCTCCACATCGCCCAGATCGCGCTCCAGCCGCTCGCGCCAGGCCGCGCCGCCGAGATAGGTCAGCACCGCGAAATCGGCGTTGGGGCAGTTCTCGATCCAGTCTTCCAGCGCCTTGCCGCCCGGCCGCTGGAACGCCTCGCGCTGGAGCCGCCCGTGCTTCATCGTCACCACTCGCCAGCCGCAGGTTTCGAAAATGTCGTCGAAGCGGCGGAACATCCGGTCGGCCGTGGTCGCATCAAGGCTCTGGCGGTTGTAGTCGACGACCCACCAGCAATTCCTGAGGTCGTGCTTGTAGCCTTCGATCAGGCATTCGTAGATATTGCCCTCGTCAAGCTCGGCATCGCCCATCAGCGCGATCATCCGGCCCGTTTCGCGCTCCGCCAGCTGGCCGTGGGCGACGAGGTAATCCTGCACCAGAGAGCTGAACGCCGTCACCGCCACGCCGAGCCCGACCGAGCCGGTGGAGAAATCGACCGGGATCGTGTCCTTGGTGCGGCTGGGATAGGATTGCACGCCGCCAAGCCCCCGGAAACGCTCCAGTTTCTCGCGGGTCTGTTCGTCCAGCAGGTAATGGATCGCGTGCAGCACCGGCCCCGCATGGGGCTTGACCGCCACCTTGTCCTTCGGCCCGAGCGCATGGAAATAGAGCGCGGTCATGATCGCCGTCATCGACGCGCAGGACGCCTGATGCCCGCCGACCTTCAGCCCGTCACGCTTCTCGCGCAGGTTGTTGGCGTTGTGCACCGTCCACGATGACAGCCAGCGCAGCCGCTCCTCGATACGGGTGAGCAGGGCAACCTGCTCGGCGCGGGCAGGGCTGGCGGACAATGGTGTGGGGGCGGTCATGAGGCCGCCCGATTACGAACTCCGCCCTGCAAGGGCAAGTCGGGAGGGGGCAGGGGCGCCCCCGCGCCCTCAGCCGTAATATTCGGCGCGCATATGATCGTCGAGCGCCGGGGCGTGGAAGGCGAGCGTGGCAAGGTTGATCGTCCCTGCCATCGCACTGTCGAAGCCCGGCATCGCCGCCATCTCCGCGCGGCTCATCCCGCTGGCTTCGGCCATGTCGATCCGTTCTTGCACGAGGCTGGCCTGCATCAGGCTGGCCTCGCCGTCGCTCGGACGGTTGAACCATGTCCCCCAGGTTTCCTGCCCGAAGCCGTTGGCCGTAAGGTAGTCGATCACTTCCTGCTGGCTCTGGTAGTTGGCGTAACGGATGTTGCCGTCAAACTCCATGATCGCGCGCAGATAGGCCGTCCCGTCGGTCAGCGCGAGGTAGACCTCCTGCAACCCGTCGCGGTCGTAGTCGTTTGCCCCCAGCACGCGGTTGATGTTCTCGATCTGCAAGTCGTTCTGGAAGCGGCGCTGGCTGTCGTTGGGGCCGAAGCGCTCAACGATTCCCGCAGCGACCAGCGGGTCGATATAGATCCCCGCGACGCGCGTTTCGCCCGCCCAGCCGAAATCGCTGAAATAGACGAGGCCGTCAGGTGCTGTGCCGACCGTGGCGAAGCGGCCGATCGCGTCATTGACGAGGATCTGGTCGATATCGCCGTCGCCGTTCACATCCGCCTGCCCGATCCGCAGCCACGCGCCATTGCCGCCCAGCGCATTGCCGTCAAAATCGCGGATCGCGTTCATCGCGGACTGGTAAACGGCGGGGTTCGCGGTGTTGAAGTTGACGGTGACGCCGGTGCCGGGGCGCAGGCGCATGGTCTGATCGTCGAATTGCAGGAACTCGATCGCGGTGAGCGTGTCAGTCCCGTCCGGGCCGACCACGCGGAACACGCCGGTCGAGGTCTGAGTGACGGTGTATTGCGCGCGGGTGCCCCGCACCACCGCGGTATCGACATTCGCGCCGCCGTTGATGGTGTCGTTGCCGGTCCAGCCGGTCAGCCGGTTGGCCACCGCATTGCCGATCAACGTGTCATTGCCGCTGCCGCCCACCGCGTTCTCGATGATTGTCCCGCGCGCGATGCTCATGTTGCCGGTGCTGCCACCGACATTCGAGAAAGTCTCGGGGTTGAGATCGATGCGCTGTTCGGCCGAGAAGGTCGAATAGTTGAGCGTGTCGTTCCCGCCGTGATCGACGATGGTGAAGGCGAGCAGATTGCCGTTGCTGCGGACCCCGTCGCCGACGCCGTAGATCTCGCGCCCGGTGTTGTTGCCGACGCCGTAGATGTTGTCGCCGGTGCGCGTCGAGGTGGCGGTGCCATAGGCCTGTTGCAGCGCGACGATATCGCCCTGCATCGGCGAGATGGCGAACACCCGCGAGAAATTGCGGCCGGCGAAGAAGGTGCTCTCGCGCTGGTCGAAATACGACATGATCGTCGTCGCCCAGGAATCGTTCAGATAGAGCGCGTCCTGCTGGTAGCTGGCGTTGTTGTTGTAATTGCCGCCATGGCCAAGGCCGAGCGCGTGACCGATTTCGTGGACATAGGTCTGGAACGAATAGGTGTTGAGCCCGGTGCCGTACTGGGTCAGCCAGCCGGTGCCGATGTTGACGTTCACCGAATTGATGAAGTTGCCAATGGTGGAGCTCTGCGCGAAGGCGCCTTCCTGGTTGTCGTCAAAGGTGATCTGCGCGCTGCCGGTGACTTCGTTGAAGCGGATGCCGAGCACGTCCGACCACAGGCCCAGCGCGGCCCGCGCGAGGGTTGCCCCGTCGGTGGTGAGGGCGGAAAGGTTGACAGTCAGCGCGCCGCCTTCGCTCACGTTCCAGCGCCGCGCGGCCTGCGCGCCGCCCCAGTAGTTATTGAGCAGCTGGTTGGCGATCTGATCGTAGGTGAATTCGGTCAGCGGTGCGGCTTCGCTTATCTGGACGCGGTAGCTGCCGGTCTCGGAATCGGTCCACGCGCCGACGTCGATGAAATAGGTGCCGCTGGTTTCCGCGACAAAACGGATGCGCGAATAGGTGCCCGAGCTGTCGTCGTTGAAGGCCAGCACCGGGCTGTCGGGCGAGGCATTGGGGGAACGCAGCGTCAGGGTGGTGTCGACATCATTGGCCCCGCCGGTGGAGCTGGTGACGATCTCGTAAACCGTGCCCGCGACAAGCGTGACGGCATACCAGTCACGGTCGCCGGTGACGTCGATGGCGGCGGTGGTGGCCGCGCCGCCCACTGTCAGCGTTGCGGTGGTCGAGGCATTGCCGAGCGCCGTGTCGGCGTTCGGACGCGAGCTGTGGATTACATAGGTGCCGGTCGCCGTGCCAAACGCGCTCACCCCGAGGAAGAAATTGCCGCTGGTTGCCGCGGTGAAGGTGATTTCCGAATAGAGCAGGTTGGCGTTGAGATTGGCGTCGTCGTTGATCCGCAGCTGGGTGCCGTTGGCATCGTAGAGCCTCAGGACACTGTCATCGAGGCCGGCCGACGTCGGCGGGAGATAGACGGTGAAAGTGTAGGTCTGCCCGGCCACCAACGAAATCCGGAACCAGTCGGAATCGCCGCCCGTATCAATCGCCGATTGCACCGCGCCGCCCGGAGTGAGGACAGCGGTGGTGCCGACGCCGCCAACGATGGTGTCATTCATCGGGCTATCGTCGGGTGCGGTGATGGTCTTGCCGCCATAGAGCCCGCCGCAGCCCATGCAGGCACAGCCGGTTTCATGGATGATCGACTTGAGCAGCACATCGTCGCTCACCGAGCCGACGCCGCCGCCGGGCACGGAATCCTCGGCAATCATCCCCAGCCGGGCCCTGCCGCCTGCGACGTTTTGCATGAACATGCCTACTTCCCCTTGAGGTGCGCGGCCGGGCGCGCGGTCTGATCGGATGCGTCACCGCCGAGCACCTGCACCGCCGCGCGCGCCAGCCGGTCGAGATCGTCCGGCTGCAGGGCGCGGTCGAGCGTGTCGACCGAGATCACAGGATAGCTGTTATCGCCGCGGCTGAGGCGGGCGTCGATTGCGCCGCGCGCGTGCAGCGTCAGCGCGATGGCGAGGTCTTGCGGCAGCTGCGCTTCGTCCAGCCCGGCGGCAAGCTGGCGCTCGAACCGGTCGCAGATGGCGGCGGCGTCCATGCCGGGCAGAGCCGCGAGCGGGCCGGTGACTTTACAGGTGCTGGCCATGGGACTCGTCGCGCAAGCGGGTTGGACAAGGGCTGTCGCGATCAGGGCCGCAAAGCCGGGGATTTGCACTTTCATCACGCTCACCCGACCCGGAGAATCCTGAAACCACAACAGATTTCCTGTTGCATAGCAGAGAATCCTACCGGTTTCATAACAGAAACGCTGGCCTGCATCCTGATCCTCAGCCGTAGAATTCGGCGCGCAGGTGATCGTCGAGCGCGGGGGCGTGGAAGGCGAGGCTCGCAAGGTCGATCCGGCCGGGCATGGCGGCATCGGGCGCGGCGAACCCGGCGCGCGCCAGCCCGCTTGCCTCGGCAATGTCGATGCGTTCCTGCATCAGATCAGCCTCGGCCCCGGCGGGGCGGGAGAACCATGCGCCCCACGTATCCTGACCGAAGCCGTTGGCGGTGAGGTACTGGATCACTTCCTGCTGCGACTGGTAATTCCCATAGCGGATGTTGCCGTCGGCGTGCATCAGCGCCCGCAGATAGGCCGTCCCGTCGGTGAGCGCGAAATAGACCTCCTGAATGCCGTCACGGTCATAATCATTCGCGCCCAGCACGCGGTTGATGTTCTCGATCTGGAGATCGTTCTGGAACCGGCGCTGGCTGTCTTCGGGACTGCCCGGCTGGACGAAGCCGATGGCGACCAGCGGATCGACATAGATGCCCGCCACCCGCGTCTCGCCCGCCCAGCTGTGATCGAAGAAATACACCAGTCCGTCCGGCGCAGTGCCCACGGTCGCGAACCGGCCGATGGTGCGGTTCACAAGGATCTGGTCGATGTCGCCGTCGCCGTTCACATCCGCCGCGCCGATCCGCAGCCACCCGCCATTGCCGCCCAGCGCATTGCCGTCAAAATCGCGGATGTTGTCCATCGCCGACTGGTAGATGCTGCGGTCAGCGGTGTTGAAATTGACGCTGACGCCGGTGCCGGGGCGCAAACGGATGGTCTGGTCGTCGAATTGCAGGAACTCCACGCCCCCGATCATGTCGTCGCCATCCGGCCCGATGATCCGGAACGTGCCCGGGTTCAGCTGGATCACGGTGTAATCGGCGCGGTCGCCGCTGACCGAGACGGTGTCGACATTGCTGCCGCCATTGATCGAGTGATTGCCCGCCCCGGCATGGATCCAGTCCGCCCCGTCGCCGCCGCTGATCGCTCCGGACTGGACGCCGACTGCCCAGCCGGTGAAGGTGCCATTGCGGGAATCGAACACGTCGTCGCCCGCGCCCAGATTAATGTTGCCGGTGATCGTGCCGAGGTTGATGATCGTGTCGCGCGTGCCCGCAATCTGCAGCTGGCCGGTGATCCGTCCGCCCACCGTGTTGACGATGGTCAGCCCGGTGCCGAAATTGTAGCCGAATTCGTCGAGCACATTGATCGCCACCATGCCGGTGATGGTGCCGCTGTTGACGATGGACGATTCCTGACTGACGCCCGTCATCAGGATCGCGGCGCTGGCTTGGTTGAAGACAGGCCCGGTCTGCACCGCCTCGATCCGGCCGCTGTTTTCGAACTGGCCGCCATAGTTGATCTGCACCCCTGTCGCCCGGGTCGCGCCGGTGGCAAGGATATCGCCCGAATTCAACGCGCCGCCGCCCCCCGCCAGCGACACGGCCTGCGCGCTGCCGCCTGACGAGAGCGCCTGAACCAGCCCCGTGTTCTCGAAAATCCGGTCCCCGAACGAGCCCGAGGTCCAGGTCTGCACCGCCTCCGCGCCGCCCGGGCCTTCGGCATAGATGGTGCCGGAGTTGAACAGCGGCACTTCCTGATTGGCCTGAAACGCCAGCGCCGAGCCTTCGGCGCGGGTCGTGACCGAGCGGATCGTACCCGAATTGGTGAAGCTTTCGAGGATGTCGACCGAGACCACTCGCCCGCCGATCGTGCTTTCCAGCGTCCCGGCATTGGTGACGCTGGCCTCGCGGGCGAAGGCTGTCATCAACGGCTGGCCTCCGTCGACGCGCCACGTCTCGTAAGCGCCGATGGTGGTGTCCTCGTAGACAAAATAGCGGGCGTTGTTCCACACCGGATTGGCGAGCGTGAAGGTTGGCTCGTCCGCCAGCACCGGTCCCGCCGCGCCGCTTGCCACGGCATCCAGCCCGCGCGCGTCGGCGGGCAGGGCGGACGCCGCGATCACGCTCACGCCCGTGCGCACACTGATGGTGGTGCTGCCGGTGCGCCACAACGTGTAGCTGAACCCGCCGATCACCTGCTGCCCGGCATTACTCCACGCGCCCGCCAGCGTCAGCGCCGCCGTGCCGCTGCCGTCGATCCTGAGGCCATCGAGCGCCGCGCCCGCATTGGCCGCCGCTATCCCTGCGCGTCCGGTGGTGCCGAGATCCACCGTCTCGATCCCCGTCACCCGGTTGCTGCCAAGCACTGTGCCGAGATTGATCGTCCCGCTCAGGGCCGCTGTTACCAGCGTGTCGCGCCCCGCGCCGCCATCGACCAGCGCGAAGGCGAGATCGGCCAGTTCGAACCGGTCATCGCCATGCCCGCCCAAAGCGCGGTCGCCGCCTTGCAGCAGCAGCACGTCATTGCCGTAGTCGCCGAACAGCCCGTCATTGCCGGTGCCGCCGGACAGTATGTCCGCGCCCATCCCGCCGAGCAGCAGGTCGTTGCCGCCCCCGCCCGAGAGGTTATCGTCCATCCGCCCGCCATCGACCCGCTCCGCGCCTGCGCCGCCGATGAAGATGTCGGTGCCCCAGCCGAGGCTGGCATAGCCGATGTGCACGCCGAAAGCGTTGTCGAACAGATCGTTGCCATCACCGAGCAGCAGGTTGCCTTCGATCCGCCCGGCGTTGAACACCCGTTCGCCGCCAAGATCGCCTTCGATGGTGCCGCGGATCGTGCCGGTGGCGCCGTTCACGATGGTCGCGTCCGCCGGGCTCACCGGCCAGGTCGCCGAGCCGGTGCGGATCGCCACGTCCGCCGCGATCAGCCCGTTGTTGCGGATCAGCACGGTTTCCACCCCGAGCGAGGCAATCAGGATGCCGACCGAGGGCGAACCGGCGATGGAGACGGCCTGAATCGTGCCGTCATTGATGATGTTGGGCCGAATTCCGGCACCCGGGCCGAAATCGCCCCGGCCCATGATGATCCCGGTCGCATTGACGCCTTCGGCGAGGATCCGTCCGCCCGCCCGGTTTTCGACAAAGCCGCCATTGACCATGTAGATGCCGAGCGCCTGACTGCCCGCGACCTCGGTCAGCGTCCCGCTCTGCGCGGCGATCAGCCCGTTGTTGGTGATGAGGACCTCCGGCCCCCAATGCGTCAGCGCATGGGCGATGCCGCCATTGGTGGCCGCAAAGATGGTGCCGTTGTTGGTGACGAAATTGCCGGTCGACGCGTTGCTGACGCCATAGGCATTGGCCTGCCCGGTGTCCGAAGTCCTCGCATCGGCGACCGCGCCGACCGTGCCGTTGATGACGATATCGTTGAGATAGAAGCCGGTGATCGCGGCGGAGACATTGCCCGAAAGTGCGGCCCACACCGTCCCGTCGACCTGCACGATGGAGACCGGGTTGTTGTTGGCCCAATAGAGCCGGATGAATCTGCCCGATCCGTGGATCGTCGTATCGGCATCGACGAACAGCGAATTGGCGAAGGCGATTTCGGCAAAGCGGTTGGGGGCGATGGTGGGCCGCGGGATATTCGGAATGATACTCACGGCAAGGCCCCCCGGTGGCTGCGATTCCACGCGTGCCAAGGCTTAAGTGATTGACCGGATTGCCGCAAGCGGTTCTGCCCGCGTCAGACAGTCAGGCGCTGCCCGATCGCCTGTCCCATGCGCAGCGGGGTGCCTGCCGCCAGCCCGTCGAGCCATTCGACCCGCCCCGGCTCGAACAGCAGCACCACGGTCGAGCCGAGGTGGAACCGCCCCATCTCGTCCCCGGCGGCGAAGTCATGCGTGGCGGCCGAGAAATCCTCGCGCACCGGCGCGCGGGCATGCGTGTGGAAGGCGTTGGGCCACACCGTGTCGATCCCGGCGACGATCATCGCGCCGACCATGATGCTGGCAAAGCGCCCGTCCGGCCCGTCGAACAGGCAGGCGAGCCGTTCATTGCGGGCGAACAGCCGCTCGACCCCCTCGGCTGTCTCCTGATTGACCGAGAACAGGTCGCCCGGAAGATAGGCGCTCGCCTGCAAGCGGCCCGCGGCGGGCATATGCACGCGGTGGTAATCGCGCGGGGACAGGTAGATGGTCATGAACCGCCCGCCCTCGAACCGCGCTGCATCAGTGTCGCCGCCGAGGATCTCGGCCACCGAATAGTCGCGCCCCTTGGCCTGCAAAATGCGCCCGCCGGTGATCGGGCCAAGCTGGCTGATCGCGCCATCGGCGGGGCTGAGGATGAACTGCGCGGCATCGGCGAGCGGGCGCGCGCCGGGCTGCAATTCGCGGGTGAAGAAGTCGTTGAAGCTGGCAAACTCCCCGATCCCGCGCGCGGCCTCGGAAAGGTCAACATCGAAGGCGGCAACGAAGCGGCGGATCAGCGCATCGCGCAGCCACGGGCTGCGGCTCTCGGCCACCGCTCCGGCCAGGCGCGAGAGCGCGTGCTGGGGCAGGAGATGCTGGAGCGCGATGAAGGCTGAGGGCATGGGAAGGGTTCGCTGTCAGGTGGGGGAAGGGCGCCTCTAGCCCGAATGCCGGTGGCGCGCCACAGGCCTGTTGCGACCGGCCCAAGTGCTGCCTATCGTCGCGGCCGGGAGAGGGATCGATGGCACAATTTCCGGCGCATCCGGATGACATAACGGACGATTGGTGGGCCGGGGTGCTGGGCCGCGTGCCGGCGCGCTGGCGGTGGGAGCCGATCGGCACCGGACAGGTGGGCGATTCCGTCCGCTTCACGCTCGACTTCGAAGGCGAACCCGCGCCGGTGACGCTGGCGGGCAAGTTTGCCGCTGCCGATCCCACCAGCCGCGGCACGGCAGCGATGCTGGGGCTCTACACCAAGGAAGTGCGCTTCTACCGCGACCTTGCCCCGCAACTGCCGATCCGCACGCCGCGCACCTACTGCGCCGAAATCGCCGATGATGGCGCGAGCTTCTGCCTATTGTTCGAGGATTTGGGCCCGGCGCGCGGCGGCAACCAGATTGCCGGTTGCACCATCGCAGACGCCGGCGAAGTCGTGAAACAGGCCGCCGCGCTCCACGCGCCCAGCTGGCACAATCCGGCGATCCTTGACGCCGACTGGCTCCAGCCCGCTCCTGCCGCTGCCGCGCAGGTGAAGGCGCTTTACCTCCAAGCGCAGGCGGTGTTCCGCGAGCGTTACGCGGGCGTGCTCGAACCCGAATACATGGCGCTGTGCGAGGAACTGGCGGAGATTACCGCCGCCACCGACCGCGTGGTGGAAAAGACCAGCCTCGTCCACGGTGACTTCCGGCTCGATAATGTGCTGTTCGATATCAAAGGCGGCAGCGAGCCGGTGGCGGTGCTCGACTGGCAGACGCTCACCCTCGGCAATGGCCTTACCGATATCGGCTATTTCCTCGGCTGCGGCATCGGCGATGCCCTGCGCCGCGCGCACGAGGGTGAATTGCTCGATCTCTACTGCGCCGAGATGACCGCGCGCGGCGTGCCGCTGACCCGCGAAGGCGTGTGGCGCGATTATGTGGTGGGCGCGCTGCACGGGGTCTCCACCGCGGTGTTCAGCGCCGCCTTCGTGGTGCGGACGCAGCGCGGCGATGCCAATTTCCTGTCGATGGCGCGCGGGGCCTGCGCGCTCGCGCACCAACACGGCAGCCTTGCCCTGATGCAGAAGGAATAGCGCAATGGTTCTGAGCCGCGGGGACGATTACCCGATCCACCAGACCCCCGATCCGGTCGCCTATTCGGGCACCGACCGTAATTTCTACGACCGCTATTTCTTCAACGGCTATGCGCCCGATGGCGGCAGCTTCTTCGCGGTCGCCTTCGGAGTCTATCCCCATCTCGACGTCGCCGACGCGCATTTCTGCGTGGTGAGAGGCGGCACCCAGCATTGCCTCCACGCCAGCCGCCGGCTGGGCATGGAGCGGATGGAGCTGTCCTGCGGCCCCGTCCGCATCGAGATTGTCGAGCCGCTCCAGTCCTTGCGCATCATTGTCGAGGGCGAGGGGATCGCGGCCGATATCACCTTCACCGGCCGTGCCTTTCCGATCGAGGAGCCGCGTTTCACCTGGCGGGTCGGCCCGCGCACGGTGATGGATTACACCCGCCTCACCCAGAACGGCCATTATGAAGGCTGGATCGAAGTCGACAGCGTGCGCGAGGTGCTGGGGCCGGGCTGCATGGGCACGCGTGATCGCAGCTGGGGCGTGCGGCCCATCGGCGCGGCCGATCCGCAATTTGCCGGGCGCGCTGTGCCGCAGTTCTTCTGGCAATGGACCCCGATCAATATGGGCCAGCGCAGCGTCTTCTATCACCTCAACGCCCATGCCGACGGCACCGCGTGGAATACCCGCGCCGTCATCGCGCCCGATGGTAACGGCGCAGAGGCCTTTACCGAGCATCACGCCCCGCAAATGGACACGCAGCTGGCCCCCGGCACTCGCTGGCCGGCAGCGGGCGTGCTCGACATCGGCGGGGAGCAGTTCCGGCTGGAGCCGCTGGCGCGCTTCCAGATGCGCGGGCTGGGATACACCTCGCCCAAGTGGGGCCACGGGCTCGATCACGGCACGCTGGAGGTGGAGCGCGAAGATATTGATCTGGCCGCCATCGATCCGGCGCGGCCCGACAATCTCCATGTCCAGATGCTGTGCCGCGTCGAGGGGCCGGGCGGCGAGACGGGCATGGGAGTGTTCGAGCAGCTGGCGATCGGCGACTATGCCCCGCTTGGCCTCAGCGGATTGTCCGGATGACGGCATGGCGCTTTGCCGTTGATCGCGGCGGCACCTTTACCGATGTGGTCGCCACCACCCCTGACGGGCGGCTGGTGACGGCCAAGCTGCTGTCCGAGAACCCCGGCCACTATGCCGACGCCGCCAGCGAGGCGGTGCGGCGGCTGATGGCGGAGCACGGCGAAGGCCCCATCGCCGAGCTGCGGATCGGCACCACGGTCGCCACCAACGCGCTGTTGGAGCGCAAGGGCGAGCGGCTGGCGCTGGCGATCACCCGCGGCTTTGCCGATGCGCTCAGGATCGGCACGCAGGCGCGGCCCGAGATCTTCGCGCGCCACATCATCCTGCCCGAGCAGCTCCCTGCCAAGGTCGTCGAGATCGACGAGCGGGTCGCGGTGGACGGCACAGTGCTGCGCCCGCTCGACGAGGCGGCCGCGCGCACGGCCTTTGCGGGTTTGCGCGATGAAGGCTTCGATGCGCTGGCGATTGTGCTGATGCACGGCTGGCACCACCGCGAGCACGAGGTGCGGCTGGGGGCACTCGCGCGTGAGCTAGGCTTTGCGCAGGTCAGCGTCAGCCACGAGGTCGCGCCGCTGATCCGTCTGGTGCCGCGCGGGGATACCACGGTGGTCGACGCCTATCTCTCGCCGGTGCTGCGGCGCTACACCGATGGCTTGCAGGCGAGCCTGCCCGCTGCCGGGGCGCTGCGCTTCATGCAGTCGAACGGCGGGCTGGCCGAGGTGGGCGCGTTTCGGGGCAAGGACGCAATCCTCTCCGGCCCGGCGGGCGGTGTGGTGGGGATGGTGGCGGCGAGCGCGCCGCTCGGCCACACCCGGCTGATCGGTTTCGACATGGGCGGCACCAGCACCGATGTCGCGCATTATGCGGGCGAATACGAACTGACCGGCGACAGCGTGGTCGCCGGCGTGCGCGTCGCGGCGCCGATGATGCAGATCCACACCGTGGCGGCGGGTGGCGGCTCGATCTGCCGCTATGACGGCGCGCGCTTCCGGGTGGGGCCGGAAAGCGCGGGCGCGAACCCCGGCCCCGCCTGCTACCGCAAGGGCGGGCCGCTGACCGTGACCGACTGCAATCTCTTTCTGGGCCGCATCGACCCCGCCTTCTTCCCTGCCGTGTTCGGGCCCGGCGGTGATGAACCGCTCGACCCTGAAGCCGCCCGCGCAAGGCTGGAGGAGATCGCGGCGGCGCTGCCCGAACCGCGCAGCCTTGAGGAGATCGCCGAGGGCTTCCTCGCCATCGCCGTGCACAATATGGCGGGCGCGATCCGCAAGATTTCGGTCGCGCGCGGGCATGATGTGACGACTTACGCGCTCGCCTGCTTCGGCGGTGCGGGCGGCCAGCACGCCTGCCGTGTGGCCGATGCGCTCGGGATGGAGACAGTGCTGATGCACCCGCTCGCGGGAATGCTCTCGGCCTATGGGATCGGGCTCGCGCCGGTAAAGGCGATCCGCGAGGTCAGTCTGGTGCGGCCGCTGGGGGAGAGTTTCGCCGAGGAATTGGCGGCGTTGGAGGCGCAGGCGCGGGCCGATCTGCTGGCGCAGGGCATCGCCGCAGACGCGATCCGTCTCGCGCCCAGCGCCCGCCTGCGGTTTGCCGGCAGCGATAGCGCACTGGCAATCCCCTGCGGCGCGGCGGCGGCGATGGACGCGGCCTTCCGCGCACTTCACCGCCAGCGTTTCGGCTATTCCGACGCGGACGGCGCGATCATCGTCGAGGCGCTGAGCGTCGAGGCACAGGGGCAGGCGGGCGGGCTTGCGGCGGCGGCGGGCCTGCCCGAGACCCTCGCGACCGCAGGCGGGGTGATCCCCGGCGACTGGCCCGTCATGGCCCGCACCGCGCTTGCGGCAGGCGAGGCGGTGCTCGGCCCGCTGCTGATCATCGACCCCGGCTCGACCACAGTGGTGGAGCAGGGCTGGCAGGCACGGCTGGCCCCTGAAGGCAGCCTGATCCTCACCCGCACCGCGCTGCTCGCCCGCGAAAGAGCGGCGGGAACTGCGGTCGATCCCGTGCGGCTCGAAATCTTCAACAACCTGTTCATGGCCATCGCCGAGGAAATGGGCGTAGTGCTGCAATCCACCGCGACCTCGGTGAACATCAAGGAGCGGCTCGATTTCTCCTGCGCGCTGTTCGACCGGGATGGCGCGCTGATCGCCAATGCGCCGCATATTCCGGTGCATCTGGGCAGCATGGGCGATAGCATCGCGCGGGTGATCGAGGCCCGAGGGGCCGCGCGGGATGGCAGGGGCTTCCGGCGCGGCGACGCCTATGTGCTCAACGATCCCTATCGCGGCGGCACCCACCTGCCCGACATCACCGTGATCGTGCCGGTGTTCTATGGCGCGCAAGGCGCGGAGCCGGATGCCTTCGTCGCCGCGCGCGGCCACCATGCCGATATCGGCGGGATGGCGCCCGGCTCCATGCCCCCCGAAAGCCGCACCATCGCGCAAGAGGGCGTCCTGCTCGACAACGTGTTGCTGGTGGACGAGGGGCATTTCCGCGAGGCCGAAATTCGCGCGGCGCTGGCGGCGGCGGAATATCCAGCACGCAATCCCGACCGCAACCTCTCCGACCTGCGCGCGCAATTGGCGGCCTGCACGCGCGGGGCGGAATTGTTGCAGGGTGCGGCGCGCGAGCATGGGGCGGAAGTGCTCGCCGCCTATATGGACCACGTCCTCGCCAATGCCGAGGAAAGCGTGCGGCGCTTGCTCGGCGGGCTGGAGGACGGGGAATTCGCCTACGACATGGATAATGGCGCGCGGGTGCAAGTCGCCATCCGCATCGATCGCTCCGCGCGCTCGGCAGTGTTTGACTTCACCGGCACCAGCGCGCAGTTGTCCGACAACTTCAACGCCCCGCGCTCCATCACCCGCGCCGCCGCGCTCTATGTGCTGCGCACGCTGATCGATGATGCGATCCCGATGAATGATGGCTGCCTGCGCCCGGTGACGCTGGTGGTGCCGGAGGGCTCGATGCTCAATCCCCGTCCCGGCGCAGCGGTGGTGGCGGGCAATGTCGAGACCAGTCAGGTCGTTACCGACGCGCTGTTCGCCGCGACGGGCCGCCTCGCGCCGGCGCAGGGGACGATGAACAACTTCACCTTCGGCAACGAACGGCACCAATATTACGAGACGATCTGCGGCGGATCGGGCGCAGGGCCGGATCATGACGGCACCAGCGCGGTGCAGACCCACATGACCAATTCGCGCCTGACCGACCCCGAAATCCTCGAAACCCGCCTGCCGGTGCGGCTCGACGAATTCGCCATCCGGCGGGGTTCGGGCGGCGAGGGACGGCATAGCGGCGGCGACGGGGTGGTGCGGCGCGTGACCTTCCTTGAGCCGATGCGCGCCAATATCCTCGCCAATCGCCGCAAGGTTGCCCCGCGTGGCCTCGCGGGCGGGGCCGATGCGCTCGCCGGACAGAACTGGGTCGAGCGCGCGGATGGCACCCGCGAAGAACTGGGCGCGACCGGCTCGGCAGAGATGCGCGCGGGCGATGCTTTCGTGATCCTGACGCCCGGTGGTGGCGGTTTCGGAAGGGTAGACGAATGAACTACTGGCCGCTGGCAGGCATCGCCATTGTTGTCCTCGGCTTTGCGCTGCGCTTCAATCCGCTGCTGGTGGTGGTCAGCGCCGCGCTGGCGACCGGGGTGCTGGCGGGGATCGATCTGCTTGGCGTCATCGAAGCGCTCGGCAAGGCCTTCAACGACAACCGCTATATCTCGGTGACGTGGATCATCCTGCCGGTGATCGGCTTGCTGGAGCGCTACGGCCTCCAGCAACGCGCCCGCAGCCTGATCGAAGGGATGCGCGGCGCGACGATGGGCAAGCTGCTCGTGGCCTACCTCGCCTTCCGCCAGCTCGCCTCCGCCTTGGGGATGAAGGACATTGGCGGCCACCCCCAAGCCGTCCGCCCGCTGGTCGCGCCGATGGCGGAAGCCGCAGCGGTCAAGACCCACGGCGACCTGCCCGAAGCGCAGCGTGACGAAGTCAAGGCGATGGCCGCCGCGACCGACAATATCGGGCTGTTCTTCGGCGAGGATATCTTCTTTGCCATCGCCTCGATACTGCTGATCCAGGGCGTGTTCGAGGCGGCGGGTTATCCGCTGACGCCGTTGCAACTCTCGCTCTGGGCGATCCCGACCGCGCTCGCCGCCTTCGCGATCCATTCGGCCCGCATCCTCGCCTTTGACCGGCGGCTGGGGAGGGCGGGCAAGTGATTACCTATGAGTGGCTCTATGTGCTGGCTGGCGCGGCTTTTGCGGTGTGGGCGGGGCTCTCGGCCAAGGACGGGCGCTGGGGCAATGCCGCCTTCTGGGCGCTGCTGGCGGCAAGCTTCCTGCTCGGCAGCCACCTGTCGGACCTCGCCAACGGCGTGCTGGTGCTGGCGCTGGTGGCGATTGCGGGGCTTGGTGGCCTCAAGCGCAGCGATCCGCCGACCACCTCGCCCCAAGAACGCCAGGCGCATTCGGAGCGGCTCGGCAACAAGCTGTTCCTCCCCGCACTGGTCGTCCCGCTGACGGCGGTCGCAGGGACGCTGCTGTATAATTACACCCCCTTGGGCGAGACCGGCCTGTTCGAGCCGCGGCGCGAGACGCTGATCCTGTTCGGCATCGGCGTTGTCGCTGCGCTGGCGGGAGCTATGCTGTGGCTGCGCCCACCGCTCATGGCCCCTGCCGAGGAAGGACGCCGCCTGATCGATTCCATCGGCTGGGCGGCGATCCTGCCGCAGATGCTGGCGGCATTGGGCGCGGTGTTTGCGCTGGCAGGCGTGGGCGACATTATCGGCGGCATTGCCGGGAGCATCATTCCGGAAGGCTCGGTGTTCCTCACCGTGGTGGTGTTCGCCGCCGGGATGGCGCTGTTCACGATGATCATGGGCAATGCCTTCGCCGCCTTCCCGGTGATGGCGGCGGCAATCGGCATTCCGCTGCTGGTGGGGCAATATGGCGGCGATCCGGCGGTGATCGGGGCGGTGGGGATGCTCGCAGGGTTCTGCGGCACGCTGCTCACCCCGATGGCGGCGAATTTCAACATCGTGCCCGCCGCGCTGCTTGAACTCAAAGACCAGAACGCGGTGATCCGCCAGCAGATCGGCACGGCGGTGCCGTTGTGGGCGGTCAATGTGCTGATCATCTATATCGGAGCCTTCGTGCTGTGGAACTGACCGAGGACATCGCCCGCAATTTCGCACGGATCGCGCTGGGCCACGTGGCGCGGGCCTACCCCTACAAGGACGATCACGTCTTCACCGGCCCGGAGGACCTGCGCCTGCCGCAAGCCGCGCATCCGGTGTTCTTCGGCAGCTTCGACTGGCATTCCTGCGTCCATGGCTGGTGGACCTTGCTGACCCTGCGGAGGCTCTATCCCGCCATGCCCGAGGCAGCCGAAATCGCGGCACTGGCCGAGGCGACCTTCACGCCGGATAAGCTGGCGGCGGAACTGGCCTATCTGGATCGTCCGGTATCGCGCGGGTTCGAGCGGCCCTATGGCTGGGGCTGGCTGCTCACTCTCCACCACGAGGCCGCGCGGCATGGTGACCGCGAATGGGGCGCGCGGCTGGAGCCGCTGGCGCGGGCGTTTGAGGCGCGCTTTCGCGATTACCTCGGCATCCTGACCTATCCGATCACCGTCGGCACGCATTTCAACACCGCCTTCGCGCTGGTGCTGGCGCGGCGCTGGGCCTTAGGGCGCGATCCCGGGCTGGTGATGCTGATCGACGACTGGGGGAGCCGCGCCTTCGGCCACCGCCGCGATTATGCCGGGTGGGAGCCGGGGGGTGACGAGTTTCTCTCCCCCGTGCTCACCGCCGCGCTGCTGATGGCCGAGGTGCGGCCCTATCTCGCTTTCGCGCCGTGGTTTGATGATCTGGTGGTGGCCAACGGCTGGCTGGCGCGCGAATGCCGCCCCGTCACCGTGTCCGACCGCAGCGACGGCAAGATCGCCCATCTCGACGGGCTGAACCTCAGCCGCGCATGGTGCCTGCGCTCAATCGCCGCAGCGCTGGGCGGCGGGGCGGAGCAGGTGCAGCTACGGCACCTCGCTGACCTGCATCTGGAGGCCGCCATGCCGCACGTTGCGGGCGATTACATGGGGGAGCACTGGCTCGCCAGCTTTGCGCTGCTGGCGCTGCTGGCCAACCCGCCCGCCGACTAGCTGGCGGGCGGTTCCTCCGCTGGACGGCTGGCCTGCACCGCCATCAGATAGTCGACGATTTCCGGCACTGCCGCCTCGTCGATCGGGGCCTTGTAGACCTCGCTCATCTTGCCGACGATGCTCTCCCACTTGGCGCGCGGGACGGTGGGCTGCTGGAGCATCATCGAGGGCGAGTGGCAGGCGGTGCAATTGGCGATCACCGCATCGCGGCCGGGCAGATCGGGCAGTTGTACCGGATCATCAGGCAAAGTGATCGATGCATCGGCAAAGGTCACTTCCGGCGCGCGGTCGCAGGCCGCCAGCAGAGCAAGGGCGGGGAGGATCAGCGCGGTTCTCATTGCGCCCTCAGGGTGATGCGTTCGATCACGTTGCGGGCATAGCCCGAGGGGTTCCAGTTCAGCTCCTCCGGCTGCACCGCGCCGTTCAGGTTCGTGGCGCGCACGCCGACAGCATCGAGATCGCCGGAGACTTGCGGCAGCGTCACCTGCCAGCGGCGGAAGCCATATGGGCCGTGTTCGTCGGGGCCGAGCTCGCACGGAATGGCCCAGCCCTTTCCGACCAGATCGACCCGTTCCAGCGCCGCATCGCCTCCCATCGCGATCCCTTCCAGCACCAGCGGCTTGCCCTTGGCCACCACCGCGCCGTCGGCATGGCTGGTGATGAAGGCGCGCGGCGGCATGGCCTCGATGGGGACGGTGGGGAAATCCTTGTCAGCAGGCGTCACCGATGCTGCGGGCATGCGGTAGGATTTGGCGACATAATAGCTGTCATCCTCGCCCGTCAGCACTTCGATGGTCGCCAGCATCTTGACCCAATAGGTCGAAAACCACCCCGGCACCACGATCCGCAAGGGATAGCCGTGGAGCAGCGGCAGCGGCTCGTCGTTCATGCCCCACGCGACCAGCACATCGTCACGCAGCGCCATGTCGAGCGGGATCGATTTGATGAACTGCGGCGCGCCGTCCACCATCGGCACATCGAGCCCGGCAAAGCGCACGCGGGTCGCGCCCGGCGCGAGGCCCGCCTTGGCTAGCACGTCCTTCAGCCGCACGCCGGTCCACTTGGCGCAGCCCATCGCGCCGTTGCCCCATTGCGTGCCGGTGACGCGCGGCTCCGACAGGCCGCGCCCGTTGCCGGCGCATTGGTTGATCGCCACCACCGAGACCGGCTCGCCCGCCGCGACCACATCGTCGAGCGTTAGCGACACCGGCTGCTTCACCGCCCCGCCCACCGCGACGCGGTGCTGTGCGGCCTTGATTGCGGTCGGGAAGGGCCAGTTCCAGCGCACGAAGAAGCGGTCATTCGGCGTAATGGTGCCCTTGGCGAACACCTCCATCGGGGTTTCCAGCACCGGCGCATGCACGCGCTGGACGATCATTGGTCCCTTTCCGGGGAACGCGGGTTCGAGCGACCTGAGGCCCGGCCCGCCCGGCAGGCCGAGATCGACCAGCTTCTCTCCCAGCACCGGCGCTGCAAGCGCGGTGCTGGCCGCCCCGGCAATCAGCCCGCGGCGGGTGAGCCGGCTGCCACTCACGCGGCGGCCCCTTCCAGCCGGGCGATCAGCGCGCCGATTTCCGCGACTTCGAGGCTGTGCGCGGCAATCAGCTCGCCGATATCGTCGATCCGCGCCATCTCGCCATCATCGCGCATGATCGAGCAGATCACCGCCGCATCGCCTGCACCTGCCGCCCTCGCCAGATCGATCGAGGCCTCGCAGGCCGAGGGCCGCGCCAGCACGCCGCCGCCTTGGGCAATCAGCGGGAAGACATGGCCGGGCGAGTGGATATCCGCCGCGCTCGCCCCTTCGGCCATCGCGACCCTGACGGTATGCGCGCGGTCAGCCGCCGAAATGCCGGTCGAAACGCCGTGTGCCGCCTCGATCGATCGGGCGAAGGGCCGTCCGGTCTGGCGCTCGGTACCGGGGTTGACCAGCGTCAGGCCCAGCTGCGCGGCGCGCTCGGGCGTGACGGCGAGGCAGATCAGCCCGCGGCCATGCGTGGCCATGAAGTTGATCGCCTCGGGCGTCACCGCGCTGGCGGCAATCATGAAGTCGATATCGCCGCCGCGCAGCCGGTCACCGGCGATGACGATGATCCGGCCCGCTGCCACAGCCGCCAGCGCCCGGTCGAGATCGGCCCCGGCGCTCACGCCAGATCCCTTCCCGCAGCAAAGCTCTTCGCGCCCAGCACCACCTGCTTGCCGACCAGTTCCAGCTGCCCGCGCGCGCGTTCATCAAGGCATTCGCCATCGGGCGAGAACAGCCCGCGATAGGTGCGGATCGTCGCCCCCATCGGGGTCGGCCAGCCGCGCAGGGCATGGGTGATCGCGCGCATCGTCAGCAGGGTGCTCATCGAGGCCTGATCGCCGAACGCCGTCGCAATTAGCCCGACCGCGCGGCCATCGAGATAGGGGCGTTCATCCTTGCTGAGATCCTCAAGGTAATCGAGCGCGTTCTTCACCACCCCCGAAATCGTCCCGTGATAGCCGGGCGCGGCAATCAGCAGCCCGTCCGCCTCGCGCACTGCCGCGACCATTTCCGCCCCTTGCGAGGGATCGTGCTGCGGCCCGAGATAGTGCGGCAGAGCGGTGAGATATTCGCCGCCGAACACCGTCACCTCCGCGCCTTCACCCGCAGCGATGCCGGCAGCAAGGCGCAGCGCCTGCTCGGTCGAGGAGCCGGGATTGACCGTGCCGCCAAGGGCTACGATTCGGGTCATGCGGGGGTGATCCTTTCGGTGATGTAAGCGGAAAGGCGCGCGGCCTCCTCCGCGGAGAAATGCAGGCCCAGCTTGGTGCGGCGCCACAGCACATCGTCGGCGCTGCGGGCCCATTCGCGGGCGATCAGGTAATCGACTTCGGCAGCGGTCAGCCCGTGGCCGAAATCCTCGCCCAGATCGCCGGCGCCGGTGGCCGTGCCGAGAAACTCCTCGGCCAGCGTGCCATAGAGCCGCGTCAGGCGGCGCGCCTGCGCTTGCCCGAGGAAGGGGTAGCGCTTGGCGAGACTGCGGGCGAGGGCGGGGGCATCATAGCGCCCGAAATTGCCGCCCGGCAGATTGGCCGCGCCGGTCCAGTCCGCGCCTGCCAGCACCGGCAGGAAGGGCACCAGCTGTCGGATCGCCTCGCCCGACAACTCGCGATAGGTGGTGATCTTGCCGCCGAACACCGACAGCAGCGGTGCGCTACCATCTGCTCCGCCGTCCAGCTCGAACCGGTAGCCCCGCGTCGCCGCTTCGGGCTTGCCCGATCCGTCATCGACCAGCGGGCGCACCCCGGAATAGGTCCACACCACATCGGCAGGCGTCACCGGCGTCTGGAAATACTCCGACGCGCCCGCGCACAGATAGGCGATTTCCTCGGCGCTGGCCTCGACCTTGTCGAGCCCGGCCTTGTGATCGACATCGGTGGTGCCGATCAGGGTGAAATCTTCCTCGTAGGGAATCGCGAAGAAGATCCGCCCGTCAGGCAGCTGGAAGAAATAGGCGAACGGGTGATCGAACAGCTTGCGGACAACGATATGCGAGCCGCGCACCAGCCGCATCCGCTGGGTGGTCGGCTCCCCCGCACGGCCCAGAAGATCGAGCACGCGCGGCCCGGCGGCGTTGACCACGGCGCTGGCGCGGAAGGTCTCGCCCCCCGCTTCGATCCGCCACACATCGCCCTCGCGCGCCAGCGCTGTCACCTCGCAGCGCGTGCGCACCTCGGCCCCGCGATCGGCAGCGTCGCGGGCGTTGAGGATGACGAGCCGCGCATCATCCACCCAGCCATCGGAATAGGCAAAGGCGCGGGTATATTCGGGCTTGAGCGCCGCTCCGGCAGGGTGGCTGGCCAGCGTCACGCTTTCGGCGGCGGGCAGGAACTTGCGCCCGCCGATATGGTCATAGAGGAACAGGCCCAGCCGCAGCAGCCAGCGCGGGCGCAGGCCCTTGCGGTGCGGCAGGATGAAGCGCAGCGGCCAGATGATATGCGGCGCAATGCCCCACAGCACCTCGCGCTCGGTCAGGGCCTCGCGCACCAGAGAGAACTCGTAATGTTCGAGATAGCGCAGTCCGCCGTGGATCAGCTTGGTGGAGTTGGACGAGGTGCCCTCCGCCAGATCGCCGCGTTCGAGCAGCAGCACGCTCGCCCCGCGCCCGGCGGCATCGCGGGCGATCCCCGCGCCGTTCACGCCGCCGCCGATCACGGCCAGATCGAACACCTGTTCCATCAGATCATCCACCATGCAAAGGCCAGCGCCACGCCGAGCGAGGCGAGGGTGGCCGCCAGCACCGGCATCACCGCGCGCCAGCCCAGTTCCAGTAGCAGATCGGTGCGGGTCCGCATCGCAGTGGCGGTGACGGCGAGCAGCAGCAATGTTTTGGACGCGGTCAGGGCATAGCCCGCCAGCACCGGCGGCAGCGTCACCAGCGAGTTGACCACAACCAGCGCAAGGAAGGCGAGGATGAAGCCCGGCAGCAGCGGCACGCGCGCGGCATTATCGCTGGCGGCAACCGGCTGGACCCGCGCGATCCACAAGGCGGCAAGCGTGACCAGCGGGGCGAGCAGGGCGACGCGGGTAAGCTTCACCACGGTCGCCTGCGCTCCGGCGGCATCGGACACGGCAAAGCCTGCGCCAATCGCCTGCGCCACGTCATGCACCGACGCCCCCACCAGAAACCCCGCCTGCGCGTCGGTGAAGCCGAGCATCCGCGCGAGCGGCGGATAGGTGACGAGCGCGATGGCGCTGGCGGCGGCGAGGATAACGAGGGTGAGGGTGAACTGCGCCTGCTCGATCCGCTCGCGCCCGATCGCGCCATACAGCGCCAGCGCGGCCGAGGCGCCGCAGATCGCGGTCGATCCGCCGGCCAGCACGCCGACCGCCGCGCTCTGTCCGGTGGCGCGGGCGGCAAGCAGCGCGGCGACCAGTGCGGCGGCCATCACCAGTGCCAGCCCGAGGAACGGCACCGCGCCCATCCCGGCAATCTGCATCAGCGTCACCTGCAAGCCGAGCAGCACGATCCCGGCCCGCAGCCCGTGGCGCGAGGTGGCATCAAGCCCTTCATGGGTGCGCGCATCGCCGCTCGCGAAATTGAGCGCGAGGCCGAGCAGCAGTCCCGCCAGAATGATCGGCACGCCGTAATTCTGCGCCAGCCATGCGGCGGCGGCGCTGGCGATGGCGCAGATCGCGATGCCGGGGACAAAGCGCGACAGCGGCTTGCGCTCGGGCACCGCCGTGCCGGCCGCAGCCGCGCTGTCGGCGAGCATCATCTCGCCGAACAGATCGCCTGCATAGGCATCGAAATCGGGGCGGGAGCCGCGCTTCATTCCCTTGCTGCCTTGCCCCTGTGCCTGAAAGTATGTCTCACGGTGTCACACACTATCGCCCGCGCCGCGCCAATGCAACCGCGCAAAGGCGTTTCCGGCTATGTAGCGAGGCCCAGTGCGCCCTCATCGCGGCGGATGTCTGGCAGCAACCACTGGAACCACGCCAGCGCCACAAGATAGGACACGGCGGCGAACATGAACAGCGGGACGAAGCCGAACCCGGCATCCAGCACGCGCCCGGCCACAAGGCTGATCAGCACGCCTCCCATATTGCCCATGAACGCTCCGAAGGCCGTCACCCGCCCGACCCGCGCATTGGGGACGACATCGGTGATGGTGGAGAACAGCGAGAGCGAGAAGCCCTGATGCCCGGCCATCACTACCCCGATCATCACCGCCACCGGCCAGAACCCGCCGACCGACAGCACCAGCGGCAACGGCGCGACCATCAGCGCGGAGATCAGCATCACGCCCTTGCGCACACGGTTGGGGGTCCATCCGGCCTCCAGCAGCTTGGTGGAAGCCCACCCCGCCAGCAGCGCCCCAAGGCCCGATCCGGCAAAGGCAATCGCCAGCGGCACCGCCAGTTCGAGCGTCGAGAGGCCGAACTCCTTGCGGTAGTAATCGGCCAGCCAGAAATTGATGAACCACCAGGTCATGTCCGACAGCGCCTTGGCCACGACGATCGCCCAGGTCTTGCGGTTGAGGAGGATCGGACCGTAGGAATCGCTGGCCAGCGCATCATCGGCCCGTTGGGCACTCGTTGCCGGGTCATTGCGCAGTTGTTGCACGCCCCGTGCGAGCCACATCCACGCCAGCAGCGAGGCAAATCCGCCGATCCCGCCCGCCACCAGCGCCCCGCGCCAGCCCACCGCCAGCGCCAGCGCGGGCACGAGAAAAGGCATGGCAATCGTCCCCGCGCCCGCCAGCATGGTCGCAAACCCGAAGGCGAAAGAGCGCTTGTCAGGCGGGAACAGGCTGGCGACGGTCTTGATGGTAAGCGGGGTCTGCACCGCCTCGGTCATTCCGAGCCCGACCCGCGCGGCGACCACATGGGCAGTGGTCATCGCCCAGCCATGCGCCATCGCGGCAATGCTCCACGCCGAAGCGCCGACCTGCATCGAGCGGTTCACGCCGAGCCGGTCAACCAGCCAGCCGGTAAACAGAAAGGCGAAGGCGGCAGAGAACTGTGTGACGGCGGCAAGATCGCCGAAGTCACTGTCTGTCCAGCCGAAATCTTCCATCATGTCGGGCTTGAGGATCGCGATGATCGGCCGGTCCATCGCGTTGAACACGCCCGCGATGCAGAGCACCGTGAACAGCGACCAGCGCAGGCGCGAGGAGATAGGCGTGGGTTTGGCGTCCATCACGGGTTCCTAGGGTTCCTGGCAGAGGCAGACAAGAAGGGCCGCCGGATCGCTCCGACGGCCCTCGTATCGGTTACGCTGTCACGCGCGCCGCGCTCAGAAGGTTCGCATGCGCAGGGTGACGCCGAAGTAGCGATCCGCATCGCGCGGGATCTGCAGGCGGCGCCCGTTTTCGGTGTTGAGCAGCACGTAGCTTTCATCCGCGATATTGCGCGCATGGAAGGTCACGCGGTACTTGTCGTCCGGGTCCGAGAAGCCGATCGAAGCGTTCCACATGCCGTAGGGGTCGATCCGGGTCGTGGCCGACTGGCCAAGGTCCGAATACTGCGTACTGGTGTGGCGGTAATCGGTGTTGAGGTACAGCGTCACCCCGCCCAGTTCCTTGGTGTAGTCCCCGCCGATGGTGTAGACGAAACGCGGCGCGAGCGGCAGCACGGTGCCGTTGCGGGCGTCGGGTGCGTTGGTGGTCGGGTTGGGGTTGAACCGCTTGACCCGCGCATCGGCATAGGCCGCGCTGGCGCGCAGGTTCAGCCCGTCGATCGGATTGACCACCAGATCGGCTTCGAAGCCTTCGCTCTTCACCGTGCCCGCGTTGGTCAGGTTCGAGATGGTCGCGCCGTTGAGGATGATGAAGTTATTCGCCTGGAACCCGTCATACTGGACGGTGAAGGCCGCCACATTCAGCTGCACGCGGTTGTCGAGGAACTGCGACTTCACCCCGATTTCGAAGCTGTCAGACAGCTCCTCGTCGATCGGCACCGCGTTGTTGGGGGCGACGTGGTTGAAGAACACGTTGAACGCCGGACCTTTGTAGCCACGGGTGTACGACCCGTAGAACATCACGTCCTCGCTGGCCTTGAACTGGATTGCCGCGCGGCCCGACAGGTTGCCGTTGGTGGTGGAACCGGCGCTGGTGTTGGTGCCATTGCCGCCATTGGCGATCAGCCCGCCCGCCGGGTTGAGGTTGGTGCCCGGACCGGTCGCCGGCAGGCCGTTGGTGGCGTTCACTGCCGGTGCGCGGGTGTGGGTAAATTCGAGATCATCCCAGGTGTAACGCAGGCCGCCGGTCAGCGAGAGCTGCTCGGTGAACTGGTAGGTCGCCTGCCCGAACACTGCAAAGTTCTTCGAGGTCACATCGCTGCGCGAGGTAGCGAAGGGGAACAGGGTGTTGACCGTGTCGCCGGTGTTGCAGGGGATCGCCCCGCCCGGCAGCGCCGGAAGGCTCGAGGTCGCGCAGGTCACGCCGCGGCGGGTGAAATCCTGCGTGTTGTCGGATTTCCATGCAAAGGCGCCGACCTGATAGAAGAACGCTTCGGTCGGATCCGAGGCGAGGCGGATTTCAGCCGAAAGCTGCTCGGTCCGGACAACGCCGTTATCATGCAGCTGGCCCGCCCGGGTGAGCGCACGCGGCAGGAAATCGCCGTCGCGGAATTCCTCGTTGAACCAGTTGCGGTAGCCGAGCACGACGCTGAGGGTGTGGGTGTCGGAGACCTCGAAGTCGCCGTTCGCCGTCATGCTCCACTGTTCGTCCTCGTTGCGCGTCACGAGATCGTGGTTGATGAAGCGCTGATCCTCGCCCAGCGCCACGCCGCCCGGCAGGGCCAGCACGGCATCTTCAATCGCACCGCGGCTTGCGCCGGTCACGTCGGCGCAGCAATCATCGTCGGCCTTGTAGTAATCGGCGATCAGGCGAACTTTGTTGCCGCCGTCGTCATAATCGACGATCCCGCGCAGGCCGTAACGCTCGTAGCCGTTGACCTTGTTGTTGCGGCCGCCGTTGATGTTGGTGATGTTGCCATCGAAGCTGCCGTAGAAACCGGTCAGGCGCGCGGTGATGTTTTCGGCAATCGGGCCGCTGAGCGCGGCGCGCAGGCGATATTCCTCGCCCTCGAACCAGTCAGCCATGACTTCGGCTTCAAACTCGTCGGTGCCGCCCTTGGAGACGATGTTGACCAGACCGGCCGAGGCGTTGCGGCCGAACAGCGTGCCCTGCGGGCCGCGCAGCACTTCGAGGCGCTGGATATCGACGAGTTCGGAGAAAGCCTGCCCCGAACGCGACAGCACAACGCCGTCGACAACGGTGGACACACTGGGTTCCGCGGCGACCGAGAAGGTGATGGTGCCGACGCCGCGCATCACGATCGCGCTGTTGGCGCCGGTGGTGCCCTTGCGGAAGGTCACCGAGGGGACGACGGTGGCGATGTTTTCGAGGCTGGTGACACCGGCCTGAATCAGCCGGTCACCCGAAACCGCGGTGATCGCGATCGGCACATCCTGCACATTTTCTTCGACTTTTTGCGCGGTGACGATGATTTCCTCGACCTGCGCCATGGCCGGCGCGGTGTAAGTCAAGGCAATCGCACTGGCTGACAGGGCCAGCGATTTGAGCGCGATTCGGGTGGTGGCGGACATGAAGTTTCTCTCCCCTGCTGTGTAGCCGGCTCGAATGACGACCGGCACGCCGATCGCCTTTGCGGCCGATCTTTCGGCAGTCGGGTTGCGCTTTCTGTCCTGATATGTCAAGCGGTGTCAGACGAGGCCGACGGGATGGCTGGGAGAGGAAACAGGGGCTTTGATGGTGCCGTTGACGCCATGCGAAGGGGGATTTGACCTGCTGACCGGCGGGCGTTGCATCTTGTCGCATCGTCCCGATTTTCCCGCTGTTTCATTGGCTTGTGGTGACCCCGAGGTCATCATGGTGCGCGGAAATTTCCGCCTTTCCGATCTGGCTGTGGCCGCAGCGCCACTGTCGGGATGTGAAATGGATGAAGCTGGCCGGCTGGTGCTGGCAAGCGCCGATGGCACGGCCCGCTGCACGCTGGAGCTTGTGCCCGGTGCAGGCCAGTTAGCAATCACCGCCCTCTCCCCCCACGATCGCATCACGCTCGACTTCGCGGTTGGCGAGGGCGATGTCCTTTGGGGCGGGGGCGAGCAGATGAGCTATCTCGCTCTGAATGGTCGCAAATTCCCGATCTGGACCAGCGAGCCCGGGGTCGGCCGCGAACCCGGCACCCCGCTCACCGATCAGGCCAGCGCCGACGGGAGCTTTGCGGGCGGGGATTACTGGACCACCAATTATCCCGAGCCGACGGTGCTGTGCTCGGCCGGATGGGCAATCAGCCTCGCCAATACCGAATATGTCGAGCTCGACGCCAGCGAGGCCGGGCGGCTGCGTGTCCACGTTTGGTCGGGCGAGGCGCAGATCGAGCTGTTCGAAGGCGTGCCTGCCGATCTCACCCGCCAACTCGGGGCGCGCTTCGGCCCGCGCCAGAGCCTGCCTGACTGGGCGCTGGGCGGGGCGATTGCGGGCCTCAAGCAAGGCCCGGCAAGTTTCGACCGGCTCGAAGCCTTGATCGATGCTGGCGCGGCGATTTCCGGCCTGTGGTGCGAGGACTGGGTTGGCATCCGCGAGACCAGCTTCGGGCGGCGGCTGTTCTGGGACTGGCAATGGAACGCCGCGCGCTACCCCGATCTGCCCGCGCGCATCGCGGCACTGAAGGCGCGCGGCATCCGCTTTCTCGGCTATGTGAACCCCTATCTGGCGGTCGATGGCCCGCTTTATCCCGAGGCTGCGGCGCAGGGCTTCTTTGCCCGCCGCCTCGATAGCGACGCGCCCTACCTCGTCGATTTCGGCGAGTTCGATGCGGGCGTGGTCGATTTCACCAACCCCGCCGCCTGCGACTGGTTCGCCGAGGAAGTGATCGGCAAGCGGATGCTCGATTTCGGGCTCGACGGATGGATGGCGGATTTCGGCGAATACTTGCCCACCGATCTGCGCCTCCACGATGGCGACCCGATGCAGGAGCACAACCGCTGGCCGGTGCGCTGGGCCGAGGTCAACGCCCGCGCTGTCGCCTCAAGGGGGCGGACGGGTGATGTGCTGTGGTTCATGCGGGCGGGGCACACCGGCGTGCAGGCGCATTGTCCGCTATTGTGGGCGGGGGACCAGTCGGTCGATTTCTCGCGCCATGACGGGATCGGCACGGTCATCACTGCCGCGCTGTCATCGGGGTTGGTGGGCAATGCCTTCAGCCATTCCGATGTCGGCGGCTACACCAGCCTGTTCGGCAATGTCCGCACCGAGGAGCTGATCCTGCGGTGGTACGAACTCGGCGCGTTCAGCCCGGTGTTCCGCACCCACGAAGGCAATCGCCCGGACGACAATCTCCAGATCGATTCCACACCCGAACTGGTCTCCGGCTTCGTGCGCTGGAGCCGCGTCCACGCGGCGCTTGCGCCCTATATGAGCCACCTTGTGGCCGAGGCGCGAGGCACCACCGGCCTTCCGGCCCAACGCGCGCTGTTCCTCCACTACCCGCAAGACGCCGAAACCTTCACGATTCAGGACCAGTTCCTCTATGGTGCTGACGTGATGGTGGCACCGGTAATCGAAGCAGGGGCGGTAATGCGGAAGGTCTATCTGCCGGAAGGAGCATGGCGGCATGTGTGGAGCGGGCAAGGCTATGCCCCGGGCTGGCACGATGTCCCCGCGCCGCTAGGCCAGCCGCCGGTGTTCTACCGTCCGGACAGTGCCTTTGCGCCGCTGTTCGCCCAAATCGCGGAAAGCCTCGCCGCATGAGCCGCGCCAACATCAAGGACGTCGCCGCCCGCGCCGGTGTGGCGGTGAAAACCGTCAGCCGGGTGCTCAACGGCCACCCCTATGTCAGCAAGGAACTGCGCGAGAAGGTCGAGGCGGCGATGACCGAGCTCGATTATCGACCCTCGGTCGCGGCGCGCATCCTGTCGGGCGCGAAGTCCAACCAGATTGCGCTGATCTACGACAATCACAGCCCCTATTATATGTTCCAGATCCAGAAGGGCTGCTGGGAGGTGTGCCAATCGAGCGGCATCCGCCTGCTGGCCCAGCCGGTCGACGTTGCCGATCCACGGGTCGGCGATCAGGTGCGCGGGCTGGTGAGCGAGACGCATGTGGACGGCATCATCCTCTCCTCGCCGGTTACCGATTGCGATCCGGTGCTGCGCGCGCTGGAGACGATGGACGTGCCTTTCGTGCGGATTTCGCCGGGGACCAACCATGCGCTGACTTCATCCGTGTTCATGGACGATGCGCAGGCCGCCGACGACATGACTACGCATCTGATCAACGCGGGGCATCGCCGGATCGGCTTCATCAAGGGCCATGCCAACCACATGGCTTCCGATGATCGCCTGTTCGGCTATCGCCGCGCATTGGACCGTGTGGGGATTCCGTTCGAACCGCAGCTGGTGGTGGACGGCGAGTTCGATTTCGATTCCGGAGTCGCGGGAGCCAAGGTGCTGCTCGATCAGCCCGACCGGCCGACGGCGATCTTCGCCTCCAACGACGATATGGCCGCAGGCGTGCTGGCGGTGGCGCATGATCGCGGGATCGCTGTCCCGGCCGAGCTTTCAGTCGCCGGGTTCGACGACACCACGCTGGCGCGCACGGTCTGGCCGCCGCTCACCACCATTCGCCAGCCAATGGCCGATCTGGCGCGCACGGCGACGCAAATCCTGATTGCAGGCGGGGACATCACCCATAAACGCCTGCCCCATGACCTTGTCGAGCGCGCCTCGGTCGCCCCCCCTGAAAAGGCCCCTCAAAGAGGAACTGACCATGAGTGAACTGCCCTTGCCGCCTGCCACCCGTACGCTCGGGAGCAGCGGTATCGAAGTCTCCCCCATCGCCTGGGGCATGTGGCGTCTGGCCGAGGGTGGCCGGAACGCTGCCGACGCGGCCAAGCTGGTCCACGCGGCGCTACATGCCGGGATTACCTTCCTCGACACCGCCGACATCTACGGCTTCGACGGCAAGAGCGGCTTTGGCGATGCTGAAGTGTTGCTGGGCGAAGTGCTGGCAGCCGAACCTGCCTTGCGCGACAAAATGGTGCTAGCGACCAAGGGCGGCATCCTCCCTCCGCTGCCTTACGACCAGAGCGCTGATTACCTGAACAAGGCGATCGACGACTCCCTGCGCCGCTTGCAGGTGGAGAGTGTCGATCTGTGGCAGATCCACCGGCCCGACATTCTCGCCCACCCGCAGGAAACCGCTCGCGTGCTCGACGATGCGGTGGCGAGCGGGAAGATCAAGGCGCTTGGCGTGTCGAACTTCACGCAAGCACAGACCGCGGCGCTCAACCACTTCCTCGGCAACAAGCTGGTGTCGACCCAGCCCGAGATCAGCCCGCTGCGGATCGATTGTTTCGAGAATGGCGAACTCGATCAGGCGATGATGCTGGGGCTGACCCCGTTGGCCTGGTCGCCGCTGGGGGGCGGGCGTCTGGCCGCGCCGGAGACTGCGCGGGACAAGGCCGTCGCGGCGGCGCTCGATGTGGTGGCTGACGCGCAAGGCGTGTCGCGCACCGTCGCGGCCTATAGCTGGCTGATGGCGCATCCGGCGGGGATCGTGCCCATCATCGGCTCGCAGAACGCGGCGCGGATTGCCGAAGGCGCGCAGGCGCTGACGGTGCGCTGGACGCGGACCGAATGGTACGCGGTGCTGGTCGCGGCGCGGGGCGTGCCGCTGCCCTGATCCGGCACCCCAAAACAATACAAGACTTGGACGAGGAACCTGAGGAAATGACCCAGCAACAATGCGAAATCGCGTGGTTTTCCGCGCTGTGTGACGACGATTACGAATTCCTCGGCGTCCCCGATCAGTATCTCCAGTCAAGCTGGGAGCATTGCCGCAACATCGTGCTGCGCGCCGAGGAAGGCGGGTTCGACAACATCCTGCTGCCTTCGGGCTACCAGCTCGGCGTCGACACCACGATCTTCGCCGCCGCTGTCGCCACGCAGGTCAAGCGCATCAAGCTGCTGTGGGCGACCCGCATGGGCGAGGACTGGCCGCCGCAGCTGGCGCGCCGGATCGCGACGCTTGATCGCATCCTTGGCCCCAATGCGGCAGGCACCGGCGGTCGGTTGAACGTCAACATCATCTCCTCGGACATGCCGGGCGAGAAGATCGAAAGCGGCCCGCGCTACCGCCGCGGCACCGAGATCATGAAGATCGTCCGCACGCTGCTGAACGGCGAGCATCTCGATTTCGACGGCGAGTTCTACAAGCTCAAGCTCGATCCGCCGCGCATCACCACCCTCAGCGGCAAGTGCCCGCCGTTCTACTTCGGCGGCCTCAGCCACGAAGCGCGCGAATGCGCCGCGGAGGCGGCGGACGTCTACCTGATGTGGCCCGACACCATGGACAAGGTGCGCGAGACTATCGCCGACATGAAGGCGCGCGCCGCCAATTACGGGCGCAGCCTGAAGTTCGGTTACCGCGTCCATGTGATCGTGCGCGAGACGGAAGACGAAGCGCGCCACTATGCCGATCGCCTGCTGTCCAAGCTGGATGACGAGGCCGGCCGCGCGATCCGCGAAAAGTCGCTCGATGCCAAGAATTACGGCGTCCAGCGCCAGCAGGAACTACGCGGCGCGGCAGATGGCGATGGCTTCGTCGAGGAGAACCTGTGGACCGGCATCGGCCGCGCGCGCTCGGGCTGTGGGGCGGCGATTGTCGGCACGCCCGATCAGGTGCTCGCCAAGCTGCGCGCCTATCAGGCGGAGGGGATCGAGGCCTTCATCTTGTCGGGCTATCCCCACGCACAGGAAGCCGATCTGTTCGCGCGCCACGTGCTGCCGCACATTCAGCACGGCCCGCTGGAGATGTGACGTTGCCAAGCCGGGGCCGCGAGATGATCGCGGCCCCGTGCCTGTCTTAGCGGGTCTGGCTGATCACCGTCCCGCCGATCACCACGCCGACGCTGTGCGAGGCATATTCGAACGGATCGCCGTCAAACAGCGCGACATCGCCGTCCTTGCCGACTTCGAGCGAGCCGATGCGCTGCTCCATTCCGATCACCCGCGCGGCATCGATGGTGATGCTGGCGAGGGCGTCGTTCCAGGCAAGGCCGTTTGCCGCTGCAACCCCGGCCTCGAACAGCACCACGCGGGTCTTGGGGACATAGCCTTCATAGCCCGACTGGTAGGCGAACGGGATGCCGGCCGCCTTCAGCACGCTGCCGGTGGTGAAGCTCGCATTTTCGAACTCGCCATATTGCCGCACCATCGGCGCATGCAGGATCACTCTCACGCCCGCCGCCTTGATCTGGTCGGTCAGCAGATAGGCCTCCGCCGCGCTGTCGAGCACCAGATCGATGCCGAATTCCTGCTTCAATCGCAGCGCGCTCATGATGTCCTGCGCGCGGTTGGCGGTGACGAGCAGCGGCAGCTTGCCCGCGAGCACGTCGCGCATGGTCTGCACTTCAAGGCTGGGCGGTTTGTCGGGGCCGGCCTTGGCATCCTTGCCCTTGCCGGCGGGCTTGGGCGCTTCGGCCTCCTTTGCGGCGAGCAGTGCCTGCCGCAGCATCGCGATCTGCTTGGCGCGGGTGCCGGGGGCTTTGCCGCCCTCGGCGAGCGCATCGGGGCCGAGATTGGCCGCGACCATCGCCTGCGGCACGATCACGGCGGCATCGGCGGTGTTGCCGATGGTCTTGGCGATCATCGTCTGCCCCGAAACCAGCGCGCCCGGGCCGTGGCCGGTGTGGATGGTCGTCACCCCGAAGCCGCGCAGCCATTCGACCAGCACTTCATTGGGGTTGTAGGCATCAATCGCGCGCAGTTGCGGCTGCACCGGCGCGCTGCTGTCGAGCTGATCCTGATCGTGCGGCTGGTTCATGTAACCGGCGAGGCCCACCACAGTGCGGGCATCGACCAGACCGGGGGTGACGACCTTGGCCTCGACCACGGGGAAGCCCGCCGGGATCGGGGTGGTGGCGGCGGGGCCGACCGCGACGATCTTGCCGTCGTCGATCACCACCACGCCATCGGCAATCGCCGGGCCAGCCATGGTGTGGACCTGCTCGCCCCTGATCGCGACATCCTGTGCGAGCGCGGCGGGGGCCAGAGCCAGCGCGCTGGCGGCGGTGAGGAACATTCCGGTGATACGCATGATCAGTGCCCCTCCGCTTCGGCAATTTCCCAGTGGTGGTGCGCGGCATCCATCGGGCTGCCTGCGCCATAGCCGCCGGTCGCCATCAAGAGGTCTTCCGGGCGGCTGCGGTCGAACAGCTTTTCGCCTTCGACCCAGGTTTCGAGCACATGGGTATAGGTCGACAGCGGATCGCCATCGAGCACGAGGAAATCGGCATCCTTGCCCGGCTCGAGCGAGCCGACGCGGGCATCGAGCTTCATCTGCTTGGCACCGTTGATGGTGAGCGCGCGCAAGGCCCCGTCACGGCTCATCCCGCCGCGCACCGCCAGCGCCGCCTCGCGCAACATCATGCGCGAATCGACGATGGCATCGTCCGAATGGATCGACACCAGCACCCCGGCGCGTTCCAGCACCGCGGCATTGTCCATCTTCAGATCCATCGTCTCCAGCTTGCCGCCGGGCGAATCGAGCGTGATGTTGGACACCGGCACGCCCGCCCGGGCGATTTCCTCGGCCACCTTCCATGTCTCGGTGCCGTGCTGGATCAGCACGTTGAAGCCGAACTCGCGCTTCAACCTCAGCACCGTCATGATGTCGTCGGCGCGGTGGGTGTGGAAATGCACCAGCCGCTCGCCGGAAAGCACTTCGCACAGCGCTTCCTTGGCGAGATCGCGCTTCTTGCGGTCACCGTCGCAATAGGCCTTGGCCTCGGTCAGCACCTCGCGCACCAGCGAGGCGGACTTGGCGCGGGTGCCGGGAAAGCCGCTGCGGCCCATCGGGTTGGTGCCGTTGGCCATCTTCATGCCCCCGAGCGCCCTGCCATCCGTCATCTGGAAGGCGATATCCTCGACGGTGCGGCCCTGCCGCAGCTTCATGTAGAAGGTCTGCCCGCTCATCAGGTGGCCCGAACCCGGCATGATGTTAGCGGTGGTGACGCCGCCCGCGCGCGCCTTGGCGATGTTGGAGGAGAGCGGGTCGATCGAATCCATCGCCCGCACTTCGGGCTGGATCGGGCCGGAGCCGTCCGCGCCTGCGACTTGGCCGATATGCGAGTGGGTATCGACGATGCCCGGCATGATCACCCTGCCATTGGCCGCGACCCGCTCGGCATCGGCGGGAATCGCCACGTCAGCGCCGACGGCGAGGATCTTGCCGTCCTTGATGACGAGCGTGCCATTCTCGATCGCCTCGCCCGCCATGGTCAGGATGCGCGCGCCGGTGAAGGCAACGGCGCGGTCCTGCGCGGCGGCGGGGGCGGCGATGCCCGAGAAGGCGACGGCGATAGCGGCACCGGCTAACCACGGTGCTTTCGACTTCGTTTGAATCACGAAGCGTCTCTCCCTGTTTATGATCATTGCGCGGCGTTTTGGGGGCGCAGACGGCGCGGCACAAGCGAAAAGGGTGCGGGTGTCCCCAGACCCGATCAGGCCGATTGGCGGATCACCAGTTGCGGGGGTAGGATCAGGCTTTCTGTGTCCTCTCCCGCCAGCCGCCGCAGCAGCAGTTGCACCAGCCCGTGGGCGCCTGCGGCGATGTCCTGCCGGATGGTGGTGAGCGGCGGCACGGTCTGGCGCGCGATCGGCAGATCGTCGAACCCGACCAGCCGGATCGTCTCCGGCACGTCCATCCCGCGCAAACGCAGCTCGGTCAGGCACAGGGCTGCCAGCGTGTCGGTGGCGGCGAAGATCCCGTCGATATGGCCGACATGGGCTTCGAGATGCGCGGCGATCTCGGCACTCGCGCGCTCGGGCGAGAGGTGGGTGGGCAAGGCGATGAGCGGCACGCCCATGCGGTCTGCCACGTCCTTTGCTCCGGCAAAGCGGGCGGCGAATTCCATCGGGCCGGTGTCGCCGAAGAAGGCAATGCGGGTGGCGCCCGCGGCAATCAGGCGCTCGGCCGCGAGCTTGCCGCCGAGGCGGTTGTCGGTGCCGACTACGCAATGGCGCTGGCCCTCGGTATGGTTGCCCCACACCACCATCGCCCGGTAGCCGTCGGCGACATCCTCGATCCGCTCGTATTGGTCGGACTGGCCGATCACGATCACCCCGTCGATCATGCCGGAACCGATGAACCGGTCGAGCCAGTCGGCGTCCGTCTCGGGCACCACGCGCCGCAGCATCAGGTCATAGCCTTCCTGCGTCAGCTCGTCGGCGAGAAAGCCCAGCAGCGTCATGAAGAAGCTGTCGGAAATCTGCTGGCGGGTGTCATGGCCGAGCGGGATGACGACCCCGATCACCCCGGTTTTCTGGCGGCGCAACCCGCTCGCCATCTGGTTGGGGCGGAAGCCGTGTTCGCGGGCGATCGCCTCGATCTTTTCGCGCGTCTTGGCGTTGACGAGGCTCTTGCCGGCCAGCGCCCGGCTGACGGTGCCGGGCGACACACCGGCAATCCGTGCCAGATCGGTGATGGTGCGAACCCCGCCCTTGGTATCCCGATCCGGCATGACTGTCCCTAATGCGTGGCCAATTCCTGTTCGCGGGGTCTGCGATGCCCGGCGTCGACCAGCAGCGTAGCCATAGCGCCCACCAGCATCAAGGCCCCGCCCAGCATCAAAACATGGCGCGGATCGCCGCCCAGCAGCGGGCGATAGATCAGCGGCATGGTAAGCGTCTGGATCAGCATCGGAATAACGATGAACAGGTTGAAGATACCCATGTAGATCCCGTTGCGTTCCGGCGGGATGCAATCGGCCAGCATGACATAGGTGTTGCCCATCATGCCTGCCCAGCCGATGCCGATGCCCAGCATCAGCGCGAACAGTGCGGGCGCGGTGCTCGCCCCCGGGATCAGCAGCATCGCGATGCCCGATGCGGCGAGGCACAATGCATGGGTGGGCCGCGCGCCGAATCGCTTCACCATCGGGATCAGCGCCAGCGCGCCGAGGAAGGCGACGAAATTATACAGCGCGCCCGCCTGCTGGGTGGTCAGCGTCGCCGCGCGGAAGGCTGCGCTGGCAGGATCGCTGGTGCCGTAGAGCCCGCGCCCGACCGCGAAGGTAATGTACTGCCAATAGGCGAACATCGCATACCACTGGCACAGCATCGCGCCTGCCAGCTGGCGCATCGGCCGCGGCATTTCGCGGATTGCGTCGGCGATTTCGGCCAGCGTGGCGCGCACCGTCAGGGGCTTGGCCGCCAGCTGTGCCTGCTCGGCGGCATCAAGCGGCAATTCCCGCACCCGCCACACCGACCACACAATGGTGGAGATCGACAGGATAGCGCCGATCACGAAGGCAATCCGCACGATCACCGGAATGCCGTTGGCATCCAGCACATCCTGCGCGACGAAGGCAGTGAGCAGCGACGGCGCAAGATAGGACAGGGTCTGCGCCAGGCCGGTAAAGGCGCTCTGGGTTAGAAACCCGGTCGAGCGCTGGTCGGGCGCGAGCCGGTCTGCGACATAGGCGCGGTAGGGCTCCATCGTGATGTTGTTGCCGGCATCGAGGATCCACAGCAGGCTCGCCGCCATCCACAGCGTGCTCGACATCGGCATGGCGAACAGGGCGAGGGTGCAGATCACCGCGCCGATCAGGAAATAGGGCGTGCGGCGGCCCAGCCTTGTGTTGGTGCGATCGGACATCGCGCCGACAATGGGCTGGATGATGAGGCCGGTCATCGGCCCGGCCAGCCAGAGCAGGGGCATCGCCGCCTCGTCCGCGCCGAGAAAGCCGTAAACCGGCCCCATATTGGCCTGTTGCAGACCGAAGCTGAATTGCAGGCCGAAAAAGCCGATATTCATCTCGACGATTCGCAGCAGCGAAAGCCGGGGTTTTTCCGACATGTGGCGCCTCTCCATCTATCCTGTCCCATACACGGTCTTTGCCATGCTGTGGCACGGAAGTGACACGTTTCGGCGTTGGTTGCAAACGATTGCATTTTGCGTGTTGCAAACGTTTGTAGAAAAGCTAGACCTCGCATCGTCGTCGCCATAGAAGCGCGAACCCGAGAGGAGAGACACCATGAAATTGCGTCATGCGCTTTGCGCCAGTGCCGCCCTGTCCGGCCTGCTTGCCAGCCCCGCCTTCGCGCAGGATGAAGTCGCCACCGACGCCGGCGGCGAAGACAACGAAATCATCGTAACCGCGGTTGCGCGCGGGCAGAACCGGATCGAAAGCTCGGTCTCGGTCAGCACCATCGGCGCGGACACCATCGCCAATCTCGGCGCGCCGTCTTCAGCCGATCTGATCCGCCAGATCCCCGGCATCCGTTCGGAAGCCTCGGGCGGCGAGGGCAACGCCAACATCGCGGTGCGCGGCATTCCGGTTTCCACCGGCGGCGCGCGCTATATCCAGTTGCAGGAAGACGGCTTGCCGATCCTCGAATTCGGCGACATCATCTTCGGCAATGCCGACAACTTCCTGCGTGCCGACCGCTCGGTTGCCCGCATCGAAGCTGTGCGCGGCGGCTCGGCCTCGACCTTTGCTTCGAACGCGCCGGGTGCCGTCATCAACTTCATCTCCAAGACGGGCGAGCAGGAAGGCGGCGCGATCCAGGGCTCTGTCGGCCTCGATTTTGAAAGCTACCGGCTCGATTTCGATTACGGTGCGCCGATCGGCGATGATCTGAGCTTCAACATCGGCGGCTTCTATCGCACCGGCGAAGGCCCGCGCGATATCGGCTACAACGGCTATGATGGCGGCCAGATCAAGGCCAACATCACGAAGAATTTCGACGGCGGCTATATCCGCGTGCTGGCGAAGTATCTTGACGACCGCACGCCGACGATCCTGCCGCAGCCGGTGTTCGTGGGCGGCACCAATGCCAACCCCGATTATAACGCCATCCCCGGCTTCGATCCGCGCAGGGATTCGCTCTACAGCCCGTTCCTGACCCCGGCGCAGTCGCTTGACGGCAACAACAATCCGGCCAGCTACGACTTCCGCGACGGGCTATCGGTGCAGAGCCTCGCCTTCGGGATCGAGAGCGAGATCGACGTGGGCGGCGGCTGGACGCTGACCAACCGGTTCCGCTTCGCCGACAATTCGGGCAGCTTCATGTCGCCCTTCCCGGCCGAAGCGGGCAACGCGCAGGCGATTGCCAACGGCATCGGCGGGGCAGGCTCCAGCATCGTCTTCGCCAGCGGCCCCAATGCCGGACAGGCCGCCAACCCGGCGACCATCGGCGGCAATGGCCTGCTGACCAACGTGGTGGCGTTCAACACCCGCCTCAACAGCCTCGACAACGTCACCAACGACTTCCGTGTGAACAAGGAATTCGACATCGGCGGCGGCTCGGCCAATTTCACTACCGGCTTCTACCTGTCGCGCCAGTCGATCAACACCGACTGGCTGTGGACCAGCCACGTCCAGACGGTCGAGGGCGACGGGCAGGCCGTGTTGGTCGACATCCGCAATGCCGCCGGCCAACTGGTCACCCAGAACGGCACGGTCGGCTACGGGGCGAGCTTCTTCGGCAATTGCTGCCGCCGCAATTACGATGTCGATTACAGCACCTATGCGCCCTTCGCCTCACTTTCGGTCGAACTGGACCGGCTGACGCTCGATGCCAGCATCCGTTATGATTTCGGTGATGCCAGCGGCACCATCACCGGCTCGGACACCGGGTTCGGCGTAGGTATCGGCAGCTTCGATTTCGACCGCAACGGCACGATCAGCACCGCCGAGGGCCAGACGGCGATCCTGCCGCTCGGCAATGCGCGGCCGGTGAACTACAATTTCGACTATTTCAGCTTCTCGCTGGGGGCGAACTACCTCGTCACCGACGATCTGGGCGTGTTTGCGCGCTACAGTCAGGGTGGCCGCCACACGGCTGACCGTTCGCTGTTCAGCCCCGCGATCAGCACCACCGACGGCAGCCTGCCGGGCGGCGATGCGGGCGTGGTCGCCACGGTCGATCAGCTGGAAGTCGGCCTGAAATATCAGGGCAATGGTCTGTCGCTGTTCGCCACCGGCTTCTTCGCCAAGACCGCCGAAACCAACGTCGAACTCGCCCCGCTCGAACTGTTCGATACCACCTACGAAGCCTTCGGGATCGAGTTGGAAGGTGCCTATCGCACCGGCCCGTTCACCCTGTCGGCCGGCGCGACGTGGACCGATGCCGAGATCAAGGATGCGCTTGATCTCACCACCATCGGCAACACCCCGCGCCGTCAGGCCGACTTGGTCTATCAGGCGACCGCGCAATATGATGCCGACATGTTCACCGTTGGCGCGAATGTGGTCGGCACCACCGACAGCTTCACGCAGGACAACAACCAGCTGAAGCTCCCCGCCTTCGCGCAGGTCAACGCCTTCCTCGCCTTCCGCCCGATCGAGCGGATCGAGGTCGGACTGAATGCGCAAAACCTGTTCAACAGCACGGGCTTCACCGAGGCTGAGGAAGGTTCGATCCCGGCCAATGGCATCGTGCGCGCGCGCTCGATTGCCGGGCGCACGGTGCTCGTATCGGTGCGGTTCGACTTCTGACAGTCGCCGCAACGCAAGGGCTGGCCGCCAACTCCCCCGGTGGCCAGCCCTATAATTTCGACGTTGATCAGGGACACAGACCTGCCATGACGACCGCCTGGACCGCCGAACACCTCCGCGCCATCCCGCGGCAGACGGCAGCGGCTATCCCGCCGGTGCTTGCGCCCGCTCGTTCGGGTCTGGATCCGGCGCGGCTCTATTGGGACATGTGGCCGGTGCAGAATGCTGCCGGGCGGCTGGCACCGGTTGCGGGCTGCGAGTTGTGGATGGCGCTGACCGCAACTGATCGCGGCGATCCGGCGCTCAGGCATTTCGAGGCGAAGATCCACTGGATCGAGCGGCGCGGCGGGGCGTGGCATGATCGCGGCCCGGTGCTGCCCGATTTCGACGTGCCTTACGAGCGCGAATGGGCCGGTTCGGCGCTGCTCGACAAGGGTGTGCTGACGCTGTTCTTCACCGCCGCCGGAACCGCAGCGCGCGCCGGGGGATACCAGCAGGAATTATGGGCCGCGGCGGCGAGCGTTCCTGCGCGGGGCTTGCCGACCGGCTGGTCGGTGCCTGCGCCGCTGGTGCGCGGCTATGCGCCATTCTACATGCCCGCCGACGCGCACGAGGGCGAGGCGGGCAAGATCAAGGCGTTCCGCGATCCGGCGTACTTTCGCGATCCGGCAGACGGCAGCGAATACCTCGCCTTCACCGCCTCGCTGGCGGGATCGGACAGCGCTTTCAACGGAGCTTTCGGGCTGGCGCGCAAGGGCCGTTCCGGCTGGGGGCTGCTGGCGCCTTGCATCCATGCCGACGGCGTCAATAACGAGCTGGAGCGCGCCCATCTGGTGTTTCACGCCGGGCATTATTACGCCTTCTGGTCAACCCAGACGGCGACTTTCGCGCCCGGCCTCGACCATGCGCCGGGCGGGCTGTACGGGATGGTGGCCGATAGCATGCAGGGCCCTTGGCGACCGCTCAACGGCAGCGGACTGGTGCTGGCCAACCCGGCGGATCGTCCGTTCCAGACCTATAGCTGGTTCGTCGATGCGTCGCTGACGGTGTGCAGCTTTGTCGACCTGCTACCCGACGGCACCTTCGGGGGTGTGCCCGCGCCGCTGCTCAAGCTGGAGCTTGATGGCGAGCATGCGCAGGTGCGCGCCGCCGCGCCGGAGACTGCGGTCTGATGCTTGGCGCGATCGAGGCGGGCGGCACCAAGTTCGTGCTGGCGGTCGGCCCGTCGCCGGATGAAATCACCGCGCGCCACACTATCCCCACTCGCGCTCCGGAAACCACGCTGGCCGAGGCGGCGGCATGGTTTGACGCGCAGGGGCGCATCACCGCGCTCGGCATCGGCAGCTTCGGGCCAGTCGATCTCGATCCGGCCTCGCTCGGCTGGGGGCGGATCACCAACACGCCGAAGGCAGGCTGGGCGGATTGCGACATCGCGGGGTTCTTCATTGACCGGCTGGGCGTGCTCGTCGGCTTCGATACCGACGTCAATGCCGCCGCGCTGGCCGAATATCGCGCCGCCCAAGGCGAAGGCTGCCGCAGCCTCGCCTATCTCACCATCGGCACCGGGATCGGCGGCGGGCTGGTGCTGGACGGCCAGCCCGTCCATGGCGCCGCCCACCCCGAGCTGGGCCACATCTATCCGCGCCGCCATCCGCTGGACGCCGACTTCGCCGGGATCTGCCCGCATCACGGCGACTGCCTCGAAGGCCTTGCCAGCGGCCCGGCGATCCATGCGCGCTGGGGTGCCTCGCTCTCCGGGCTGTCGCAGGATCATCCGGCCCATGCGATCATCGCCGATTACGTTGCGCAGGCCTGCCACACGCTGTTCGCCAGCCTTGCGGTGGAGCGCGTGGTGATCGGCGGCGGGGTGGCGCAGACGCCCGGACTGGCCGCCCGCATCGCCGCGCGCACCGCGCAGCTGGGCGCGGACTATCTGCCCGGCGGCCAGCGCCACCGTGTCACCGCCCCGCGGCTCGGCGATGATGCCGGGATCACCGGCGCGCTGATGCTCGCCGCAGCCGCGCGCTGAGCGCATCAACCGCGCTCCGGCGTCGACGAACGGCGGGCGGCTCGATCAAGCGCAGCCCTGTTCCGGCCAGCGTGACTTTCCAATGCCAATCAATGCGCTAGTGTGGAAGGGCTAGAACAGGGGGACTTTCATGCTCGAACTCGCCGGGGTCAGCCATACCTATCCCAATGGCACGCACGCGCTCGACAATGTGACGCTGCACATTCCCAAGGGCATGTTCGGGCTATTGGGGCCGAACGGGGCGGGCAAGTCGACGCTGATGCGCACCATCGCCTGCCTGCAGGCACCAAGCGCGGGCACCATCCGCTTCGGCGATATCGACGTGCTGGCCGAGCCTGACCGGTTGCGTCGCACGCTGGGCTATCTGCCGCAGGATTTCGGCGTCTATCCGCGCATTTCAGCCCAGGCGATGCTCGATCACATGGCGGTGCTGAAGGGCGTGTCGAACGCCGGCGAGCGCAAGGCGATGGTCGAACACCTGCTGGGCCAGACCAATCTGTGGGCGGTGCGCGGCAAGGCGATTGCGGGCTTTTCGGGCGGGATGCGCCAGCGCTTCGGCATTGCGCAGGCGCTGATCGGCGATCCCGAACTGATCATCGTCGACGAACCCACCGCCGGGCTTGATCCGGAAGAACGCAACCGGTTCCTCAATCTGTTGGCCGGGATCGGCGAGAATGTGGTGGTGATCCTCTCCACCCACATTGTCGATGACGTCGCCGACCTGTGCCCCCGTATGGCGGTGCTGGCGGGCGGCAAGGTGAGGCTGGAGGGCGCCCCGCATGATCTGATCGCCCGCACGCAGGGCCGGGTGTGGCAGAAAACCATTCCGCACACCCAGCTGGCCGAGATGCAGGCTGCCCACGAAGTCATCTCGCACCGCTTCTTCGCGGGCGAGATCGTCGTCCATGTGCTGGCCGACAGCCAGCCCGAAGGCTTCGCGCCGGTCAGCGGCGGGCTGGAAGATGTGTATTTCGCCACCCTCGCCGAAACCCGCCGCGCGCCCGCGCAAGCGGCGTAAGGGGAGGCCCGGCCGATGCTCACCGCCCGCCTCGCCGCGTTCGAGATCCGTTACCAGCTGAAAAACCCGGTGTTCTGGGTTTCGGCGCTGATCTTCTTCCTGATCGGCTTCGGCATGTCCGCGAGCGACAATGTCAGCTTCGGCACGCCGGGTGCGGTGCACGAGAATTCGCCCTTTGCGGTGACGCTGGCGATGGCGGTGCTGGGCACGTTCTATCTGTTCGTCATCACCTCGTTCGTGGCCAATGCGGTCGTGCGCGATGATGTGACCGGCTTCGGCCCGATGATCCGCGCCACCCCGGTGGGGCGAACCAGCTTTCTTGCAGGGCGATTTCTGGGCGGGCTGGCGATTGCGGTGCTCGGCTTTGTGGCCGTCCCGCTCGGCATTGCGCTGGGGGCGGCGATGCCGTGGGTTGATCCCGAGACAGTCGGGCCGGGCGGGTTTATGACCTATGCTTCGCCGTTTCTCGTCATTGCCATACCCAACCTGATCCTGTCGTCGGCGCTGCTGTTCAGCCTTGCCACTATCACCCGCTCGATGCTGGCGAGCTATATCGGGGTGCTGGTGCTGGTGATGGGCTACCTCACCGTCAACGTCGTGCTTTCGGCCGAGCCGTCCTATCAGGATATCATCGCCCGTTACGAGCCGCTGGGCGCGGGCGCGATCGGCGAGATTTCGCGTTACTGGACCGCGGCGGAGATGAACACGCGGGCGATCCCGTTTACGGGCAACCTGCTGTTCAACCGGCTGTTCGTGATCGGCCTGTCGGCGGTGTTCCTGGGCCTTGCGTGGGCGCGTTTCAGCATGACGGAGCGCGCGCCCTCGCGCTGGCAGCAGCGCCGTCTCGCCCGCAAGGCCGCGCGTGCGGCGCAGGCCGAAACCGCAGCGCCGCGCGCGCTTGCCGCGCCGGTGCACCGTGATTTCAGGGCGCGCCATGCGTGGCTCAGCTTCTGGACCCGTCTGAAAACCGAAACGCTGCTGGTGATCAAGAGCCCGGGCCTGATCGTCCTGTTGCTGATCGCGCTGGCCTTCATCGTCCTCAACCTTGTCTTCGCGCAGACGATGTACGGCACGCCGTCCTATCCGCTCACCGCCGAGGTGATCGTCCTCGTGCTCGGCAACATGTTCATCTTCAGCCTGATTGTCGCGGTGTTCTATGGCGGCGAGCTGGTGTGGCGCGAGCGCGATGTGAAGATCGGCGAGATTATCGATGCCACGCCGGTGCCGGCCTGGGCGATGTTCGTGCCCAAGATCCTCGCGATTCTGGTGGTGCTGCTGGCCATGTCGCTGACCGGCATGGCGGCGGGGATCGTCTACCAACTGCTCAAGGGCGCGCCGGGGATCGATGCCGGTCTGTATCTTTCGGCGTTTGTCCTGCCGCAGAGCATCGATCTGTTGCTGGTGGCGGTGCTGGCGGTGTTCTTCCAGGTGGTCAGCCCCAACAAATATGTCGGCTGGGGCCTGTTTCTGGTGTGGTTCGTGGCGCGCATCTTCATGTCGAACCTCGGCTATACCAACATGCTCTACAACTTCGGCGGCACCCCGTCCGAGCCGCTCTCCGACATGAACGGCACTGGCGGGTTCTGGGTCGGCGGGCTGATCGCGCGCGCTTACTGGGGCTGTTTCGGGGTGCTGCTGCTGGTGTTTGCGCATTGGGTATGGCCGCGCGGGACAGTGGTTGCGGTGCTCCCGCGCCTCAGGGGCATGGGCAAGCGCATCAGCCTTGCCTCGGGCGGGATTGCGGCTGCGGCGCTGGCCGGGATGATCGGCACCGGCACGGTGATCCACCACAACATCAAGGTGCTAAACACCTACGAGACCGCCGACGAGGCCGAGGCGCGGCAGGCGGAATACGAGCGCAAATACCTCAAATACGCCGCCCTGCCGCGCCCGGTGGTGACCGATGTCGCCTTCGATGTGGCAATCTATCCCGAGCAGCGGCGGCTCACCGCCACGGGCCATTATGACCTGCGCAACGACAGCGGCCAGCCCATCACCGAGCTGCATATCCGGCAGGGTGACGAAGGGGTTGAGTTCACCCGGCTCGATATCGCGGGTGCGAAACTTGCCAGCCATGACAAGCGCCACTTCCACCGTGTCTACCGGTTCGACACGCCGCTGGCGCCGGGGGCGACGACGCGGCTCGATTTCAGCTCGCAGGTGTGGCGGCGCGGTTTTGCCAACCGCGGGGCGGCGACCGACATTGTCGACAACGGCACCTTCGTGAACAACGCGGTGTTCGCGCCTGTAATCGGGATGGACCAGCGCGGGTTGCTGGCCGATCGCACCGCCAGGCGACGGCAAGGCCTGCCCGACGAGTTGCGGATGGCCAAGCTTGAGGACACCGCGGCGCAGGGCGAGAATTACGTCCGCTCGGATTGGGTCAATTCACGCATCACCATCTCCACCGCCGCCGATCAGGTGCCCATCGCGCCGGGCAACAAGGTGTCGGACGTGGTCAAGGGCGGCCGCCGCATCGCGGTGTTCGAAAGCCCCGCGCCGATCCTCAACTTCTTCTCGGTGCAATCGGCGCGCTATGCCGTGGCCGGTGACCGCTTCGGCGATGTGCAGCTGAGCGTCTATCACGACCCGCGCCACGCCTGGAACGTGCCTGCCATGCTCACGGCGATGAAGGCCTCGCTCGGCTATTACACCGCCAATTTCGGGCCGTACCAGTTCGGCTATGCGCGGATCATCGAGTTCCCGGGCTACCAGAGCTTCGCGCAGGCCTTTGCCGGCACCATGCCCTATTCCGAAAGCATCGGCTTTGCCGCCGATGTGCGCGATCCCGAGACAATCGACTACGTCTCCTATGTCACCGCCCACGAAGTCGCGCACCAGTATTGGGCGCACCAGCTGATCGGCGCGGACATGCAGGGATCGACCTTGCTGTCCGAAACGCTCGCGCAATATTCCGCGCTGATGGTGATGAAGCAGCTCTATGGCGAGGACAAGATCCGCCGCTTCCTCAAGTTCGAGCTCGATCAGTATCTTGCGGGCCGCAAGGGCGATGTGCTGGGCGAACAGCCGCTGATGCGGGTCGAGAACCAGCAGCACATCCATTACCGCAAGGGCAGCCTGGTGATGTATCTGCTCCAGCACCGGCTCGGCGAGGATGCGGTCAACCGCGCGCTGGCGCGGCTGGTGGCGACCTACCGCTTCAAGGGCGCGCCTTACCCGCGTAGCCTCGATCTGATTGCCGAGCTGCGCAAGGAAGCGAAAACACCCGAGGATCAGGCGCTGATCACCGATCTGTTCGCAAAGATCACGATCTATGATCTCAAGGCGACACAGGCGGCCTCGACGCAGCTTGCCGATGGCCGCTGGCGCACGCGGATCACCATAACGGCCGGCAAGTTCCACGCCGATGGCAAGGGCAACGAACGCGCCGTCCCGCTGGCTGAGAGCATTGCGGTGGGCCTGTTCACCGATCAGCCCGGGCAGGGCGCCTTCAGCCGCGCCGATGTGCTGGCGATGAAGCCCATGCCCATCCGCGCCGGACAGCAGGTGGTGGAGCTGGTGACGGCGAAGAAGCCGCTGTTCGCCGGGATCGATCCCTACAACTTCCACATCGACCGGGATTCGGACGACAACGTGGTGCCGGTGGACTAACGCCGCTTAGCGAAACCGCGACGGCTTGAGGTCGTACTTCGCCAGCTTGTCGTAGATCGTCTTGCGCGGGGTTTGCAGCATCGCCTGCAATGCCACGATATCGCCCCGGCACTGGCGCAGCGCATCCTCCAGCACGGTGCGCTCGAAATCGGCGACGATCTGCTGGAGCGGGCGCTGTCCAGCCAGCGGCGCGGGCGGAGCGCCGATCTCCGACAGGCCGAGCACGAAGGCGCGGGCATAGGTGCTGAGTTCATGCAGGTTGCCCGGCCAGTCATGCGTCTGGACATGGCGCCACTGCACCTCGCCGATTGCCGGAGCCGCCAGATCGAGCGCGCTGGCGTGGCGGGCGACGAACAGGCGGAAGATCTCCGGCACATCCTCGCGCCGGGCGGTGAGCGGCGGGAAGGCGATCTGCACCGCGCCGAGCCGGTGCCACAGCGGATCACGCGCGCCGGTGCTGTCCGGCGCATCATCGCTGGCCGAACGGGCGATGATGATGCGGATGTTCAGCGCCCGCGCCCGTGCCGCGCCGATCGGCAGCACCTGCCGCTTCTCCACCAGCGAGGCGAGGCGCGCCGTCAGCACCGGATCGGCCGCCGCGATCTCGTCGAGGAACAGCGTCCCGCCATTGGCGCGCTCGGCCATCCCGGTGCGCGACAGGCCCGCGCCGGCAGCCCCGGCGGCAGGATCGCGCCCGAACAGCAGCAGCTCGGCATCCTCGTGCGCGAGGATTCCGGTATCGACCACCACGAAGGGGCGGCTGCGGCGCGGGCTCAGATCGTGGATGGCCTGCGCGGCGTGGCTCTTGCCGGTGCCGGGCGGGCCGGTCAGCACCACGTCGATCTCCGAGCGCGCGACGCCTTCGATCACCGAGCGCAGCCGCTGGGCCGCGTCCGAGGCGCCGGGGATCGCGCTGGCGGCGCTGCGTCCGGCCTGTTCGCGCAAGAGCCGGTTCTCCAGCGCCAGCGCGCGGCGGGTGGCGGCGGCGCGCACGGCGCGGATCAGATCGGCCGAGGAATAGGGCTTGGTGAGGAAATCCGCCGCGCCGTTCTTCATCGCCTCCACCGCCATCGCGACATCTCCGTGCCCGGTGGTGAGAATTACCGGCAAGTCAGGGTCGATCTCGCGCAGCGCGTCGAAGAAGGCGATCCCGTCCATCCCCGGCATCCGCACATCGCTTACCACGACGCCGGGGTAGTCGGCGGTCAGCCAGCCGAGCGCCGCGCGGGCATCGGGGAAGGCGACGACCTCGGCCCCTTCGAGGCCGAGCGCCTGCATGGTGGCATCGCGCAGCGGCGGATCATCCTCCGCCAGCGCGACCATCAGGGGCGGGGTGGGGGTTGCGGCGGGGGCGATTGCGGCACTCATGCGGCGGGCATCGTCATGGTGAAGCGGGTGCCGGTGCCGATGCCGGTGGCAGTGTCATCATGCATCAGATCGCCGCCCAATTGGCGCATGATATCGCGCGAGATGGCGAGGCCCAGCCCCAGCCCTTCGCGCTTGGAGGTGACAAAGGGCTGGAACAGCGTGTCACGCAAGGCAGCCGGAACGCCCGGCCCGTCATCGCTGACGCTGAGGCGCAGGGTCCGGCCCTCGGCGGCAATGACGAGCACGATTGCGCCGCCATCCGCGCAGGCCTGCACCGCGTTTTGCAGCAGATTGACCAGCACCTGTTCCAGCTGGACATGGCGGGCGCGCACTGTCGCGCCGCCAGCTTCGGGGCCGGGCAGGGTGAGCGCGATCCCCTTCTGCCGGATCTGGTCGCGCAGCAGCAGCAGCGATCCGTCGATCACTTCGGCAAGGCTGACGAGGCGCGGTTCCTCCACCGAACGGCGGCTGAATTGCAGCTGTTCCTCGGTAATCTCGCCGATCCGCCCGGCGAGCCCGGCGATGCGGCTGAAGTTCTCGGCGGCTTCGGCAGGGCGGTCGGCGGCCAGAAGGCGCTCGCCATTTTCGGCATAGACCCGCATCGCGGCGAGCGGCTGGCGGATCTCGTGGCCCAATCCGGCGGTGATCTGGCCAAGCGTGGCGAGGCGGTTGGCCTGTTGCAGCTGTTCGCGCAGCGCCGACGTCTGGAGGGCTATCTCGGCTGCGGCGCGCGCCTGCCGCTGCCGCCGCCACACGAAGGCTCCGCCGCCCGCCAGCACCAGCAGCGCCAGCATCACCACGCCTGCCAGCCGCCCGTTGGCGAGCGCGACCGACAGCCGCGGTTCGGGATCGGCGAGCAGGTGCAGCTCCCAGCCGGTCGGCGCGATCGGCTGGATTTTCTCGATCATCCGCATGGCTGAGGCAGCCCCCTCGCCGCCCGGCAGTTCGAATGGCTCGGGCCGCGCCACGCCGAACCGCATCGCATCGCGCGCCGGATCGCGGCTGGCGCTTTGCGCTTCGCCGCTGGCTGTCGTGCGGAACCGCCATGCGGGATTGCTGGCGAGCAGCACGATCCCTTGCGGGTCGGTGACGAACACCCCAGCCTCGGCATCGCGCCACTTGCGTTCGAGACTGTCGAATTCGACCTTCACCGCCACCACTCCGCGCGGGGCGCTGGCCGGGCCGACCCGTTCGGCGAGGTAAAGCCCCGGGCGGCGGCTGACTGTGCCGAGCGCGAATTCGGTGCGGGTGCCGTCTTTCAGCGCGCCGTTGAAATAGTCGCGGAAGCCGTAGTTCGATCCGATGAAGCTGTCGGGCCGGTCCCAGTTGCTCGCCGCCAGCGTCAGCCCGCGCGCGTCCATCAGATAGATCGCGGCGGCATTGGTCTGCTGCGCCAGCGCGGCCAAGCGGCGGTTGAGCACCTCGCGCTGGCCGCTATCCCCGCCGAGCAGCGCGGCAACTTCGGGATCGACCGCCAGCACGCGCGGCACCAGACTGAACTTGTTGAGCTCGCTCTCCAGCCCCGCGGCAAGGATCGCGGCCTGACTGGTGGCGACGGCGCGGGTCTCGTCGAGCGCACGCACCCGCATCGCGCGGTCCAGCCCGAGCATCGCCAGCCCGGCGATCAGCGCCAGCCCGGTGAGGCCGATGACGACCAGATACCAGCGCCCCAGTCTGGCCTGCATGATGCGACGCTCTCCCCCCTTGCGGCGCGGATGATGTGCGCTTTTCCGCACAGGGCGCAAGCAAATTGTGCGGATTTCCGCACAAGATTTCCGCCTATTCATTCTAATCGTTTGAATATGCGATAAATCTCATACATCCCTGCCAGGGCTTGTCTTGACCCTCCCGGCGGCGCGATTGTGCGGGCGGAGAGAATTGCCAGCCGGGGGAGCCAGCGGCCAATGGGTCTGCACGCCGTCACGACACCGGGGGATCATGCCCCGCCGGCGAAAACGCCGTTCTATCGCCTGCTCTATGTGCAGGTGCTGGTGGCGATCGCGCTCGGCGCGGCGGTCGGCCATTTCGCGCCCGAATTCGGGGCGGCGCTCAAGCCGCTCGGCGATGCCTTCATCAAGCTGGTGAAGATGATCATCGCGCCGGTGATTTTCGTGACCGTGGCGACCGGGATTGCCGGAATGCGCGATCTGAAGGCGGTCGGCAGCGTTGCGGGCAAGGCGTTTGCCTATTTCCTCACCTTCTCGACCCTCGCGCTGGTAGTCGGTCTGGTGGTCGCCAATGTGGTGCGCCCGGGCGAGGGGTTGAACATTGATCCCGCCAGTCTCGATACCGCCGCAGTCGCCGACTACGCCGACAAGGCCGAGGCGACCACGATCACCGGCTTCCTGCTCGGTATCATCCCCGACACGCTGTTCAGCGCGGTGACTGACGGGCAGATTTTGCAGGTGCTGCTGGTGGCGATCCTTGCCGGCGTCGCCATTGCCGCCACGCGCCCCGCCAGCGATCTTGTCACCGACGTGCTCGCCTCGTTCGGGCAGGTGGTGTTCAAGCTGGTGCACATGCTGATGAAGCTCGCACCCATCGGCGCTTTCGGGGCGATGGCGTTCACCATCGGCGAGTTCGGGATCGGTAGCCTCGCCAATCTCGCCGCGCTGGTGGCGACGTTCTACCTCACCTCGCTGTTGTTCGTGGTGGTGGTGCTGGGGCTGGTCGGGTGGTTCAATGGCTTCTCGATCTTCGCGCTGATCCGCTACCTGCGCGAGGAATTGCTGCTGGTGCTGGGCACCTCCTCCTCCGAGGCCGCGCTGCCGAGCCTGATGGAGAAGATGGAAGCTGCCGGATGCCGCAAGGCGGTGGTCGGACTGGTGGTGCCGACGGGCTATTCCTTCAACCTCGATGGCACCAATATCTACATGACGCTGGCCGCGCTGTTTATCGCGCAGGCGGTGGGTGTGGAACTGTCCATCGCGGAGCAGCTGACGCTGGTTCTGGTCGCGATGATCAGCTCCAAGGGCGCGGCCGGGGTGACAGGATCGGGCTTCGTGATCCTTGCCGCGACGCTCTCGGTGGTGCCCGGCGTGCCGGTGGCGGGTATGGCGCTGATCCTCGGGATCGACCGCTTCATGAGCGAATGCCGCGCGCTCACCAACTTCATCGGCAATGCCGTGGCGACGATCGTGGTGGCCAAGTGGGAAGGCGCGCTCGACCGCGACCGCCTCAACGCCGCGCTGGCAGGCACGCCGCTGCCGCTGGAGCCGGAGGATATCGAGCGCCACGAGCGCAGCGGGCCGGTGAGCGAGGAAATCGCCAAGGTGCTGGAGAAAACGCCGTGATCGCCCGCCTTCTCGCCGCCCTGCTGGCGCTGCTGGCGCCCGCACCCCTGTTCGCCGAGGAAACCATCACCATCCCCGAGGAGATCCTGCTGTGGCCGGGATCGATGCCGGGCAATGGCAAGGTCGAGGGGCCGGAGAAGATCGGCGCCGAAGGCGCGGGGCTGGGCGCGGTGTCGAATGTCAGCCTGCCGCGGATGCGCGTCTATCGCCCCGAAAAGCCCAACGGTGCGGCGGTGCTGGTGGCAGGCGGGGGCGGCTATTTCCGCATCCAGCTCAAGAAGGAAAGCACGCCCGCGGCCGAGCGGTTGCAGGCCCGCGGCTTTACCGTGTTCGAACTGATCTACCGCCTGCCAAATGATGGCTGGGATGCCGCCGCGCCGTTCATGGATGCGCAGCGGGCGATGAAAATCATCCGCACCCGTGCCGACGCTTTCGGCGTGCGTCCGGACAGGATCGGCATCATGGGCTTTTCCGCCGGCGGGCACCTCGCAGGCTTCACCGCCTACCAGCCCGCCCGCCCGCTCTATGCCGGGGCGGACCCTTACGAGCACGTCTCGGCGCGGCCCGATTTTGCGGTGCTGCTGTTCCCGGTGGTGACGCTGCGCGCGCCTTATGACACCACCCGCACCCGCCGCGAGATCGTGGGCGAGAAGGCCAGCGCCAAGGCCGAAGCCGAATGGTCGCTCGACACGCATGTCAGCAAGGACGCACCGCCGACCATCATCTTCGCCTCGGCCGATGATCCCACCACCCCGCCGGGGCACGGCATCCTGCTGTTCCAGACCCTTATCGCCGCCGGTGCCAGCGCCGAGCTGCACCTGTTCCGCGATGGCGGGCATGGCTGGGGGCTGGGCCGGCCGGAGCAAGTCATCAGCCAATGGCCGCAAATGTTCGAACACTGGGCGCGTTCGCTACAGATTATTGAAAAACAGGGAGAATGAGTATGTCGACAAAGCTTCTGGGCAGGCTTGCCCTGATGTGCGGCGCGAGCATGATCGCTGCCACCGCCGTTCATGCGCAGGAGGCGGTGACGCTGCCGCCCGAATCCGAGCAGGATCCCGCGCGCGAGATCATCGTCACCGGCACCCAGATCCAGGGCGCCAAGATCAATGACGTGCTGCCTGTGACCGTGGTCGACGAGATCGACATCCAGAACGTCGCGGCAACCTCGGGCGACGAGCTGTTCCGCGCGATCCCGCAGGCGGGCGCGGTGGCGTTCAACGAGCAGAACGACGTCACCTCCAACAACGCGCGCGGCGATGCGGCCTCGATCAACCTGCGCGATCTTGGCACCGGCAACACCCTGCTGCTGATCAACGGGCGGCGCATGGTGCTGAACCCCGGCTTCCAGACCGAGCTGCTGGTGCCGGTCGTCAGCCCCGACACCAACGAAATCGCGCCGGGCTCTGTGCGCCGGATCGAAGTGCTGCGTGACGGCGCTTCGGCCATCTATGGCGCCGACGCGGTGGCGGGCGTGGTCAACACCGTGCTGCGCGGCAATCGCCGGGGCGGGTTCCTCGAAGGCGAGCTGCGCCTGTCGGACGGCACCAGCGCCTATGCCACCCAGATCAACGGCGGGTTCGGCTTCGACTTCGCCGATGGCCGCGCCAACCTCACCATCTACGGCGGCTATTTCCACGAGAACGCGACGCCCGCCTCGGCGCGGGCCTATTCCGCCGATGACGACAAGCGCCCGCTGCTGGTCGGCACCGATTTCGAAGGCGACACGCAGTTCAACAACCGCAACACCTTCGGCCCGTTCGGCCAGTTCGACATCCAGATCAGCAACAACAACCAGACGCCGATCCGCGATGACGATTTCTACATCCAGCCCAGCACCCAGACCGGCTGCCGCCTCGATCTCGGCAACGGGATTTGCGCCCGCAATGGCGACAACCCGGCGGTCGACGTGCGCTACAACCGCGCCTTCGGCACTACGCTGATCAGCGAGAAGACCCGCTACAACGCCGCGCTGCTGCTGAATTACGAATTCAGCAACAATGTCGAAGGCTATTTCGAAGGCACGTTCTACCGTTCGGAAAGCAACCGCAACATCACGCCTGCCGCGATCCTCAGCGCCGTGCCGGTCGGGATTTCGCGCAATGCCTACTGGAACCCGTTCGGCCCGGTGACTTTCCCGGGCGGCGCGGCCAACCCCAACCGGCGGCCGGGCCTCACCGTTCCCGCCGGCGGCGCGGACGTCATCATGGAGCGTTACCGCTTCGTCGATGCCGGCAACCGCACGGTCGATGTCGACAAGAACAGCTACCGCCTGGTCGCGGGGCTGAAGGGCAATTTCGGCAACTGGGATTTCGACACCGGCTTCGTCTATTCCGAAGCGAAGTCGACCGACCTTGAAGGCAACCGCGTCTCGCTGACCTTGCTCCAGCAGGCGATCAACCGCTCGACGCCGGATGCCTATAACCCCTTCAACGGCGGCTGTATCGACGATCCGGCCAACGGCGATTGCACCCCGAACCCGGCCAGCAGCATTGATCCGTTCCGCATCAGCGTGTTCCGCACCGGCGGCACCAGCCTGGCGCTGGCCGACTTCAAGGTCAGCAACAGCGAGCTGATCGGCCTGCCGGGCGGCAATGTCGGGATTGCGGCGGGGGTCGAGTGGCGGCGCGAGACCTTCTTCGATGATCGCGATCCGCGCATCGACGGCACCATTACCTGGACCGACAGCGTCACCGGCGTGTTCGACGGCAGCGACGTGGCCGGAACCAGCGCCTCGCCCGACACCCGCGGCACGCGCGAGGCATACTCGGCCTTCATCGAAACCTTCGTCCCGCTGGTGAGCGAGGACATGGACATTCCGCTGATCGAATCGCTCAACCTGCAACTCGCCGGGCGGATGGAGCACTTCAAGGACATCGACGAGACCGCGCTGGTCCCGCGTGCCGCCGCGTCGTGGACCGTGGTGCCGGGCCTGATGTTCCGCGGCGCATGGTCGCAGGGCTTCCGCGCGCCGAACCTGGTGCAGGTCAATGACGAAGGCACCACCCGTTCCAACACCCGCGATGATTTCGTGCGCTGTCAGGCACAGCTCGAAAAGGGCCTGATTTCCAGCCTCGGCGTGTGTCCGGGCGAAGGCGTGATCAGCTTCCGTTCGGGCACCGACCAGCTGCGGCCCGAGGACAGCGAGAGCATCAACCTCGGCCTCGTGTTCGAGCCGAAGTTCATCCCCGGCCTGACGCTGACGGCGGATTACTGGCGCGTGAAGCAGACCGGCCTTGTCGGCACCTTCGGCGATGATAACGCGATCGCGCTCGATCTGCTGCTGCGCCAGAACGGCAGCAGCAACCCCAACGTTATCCGTGCCGCGCCGACGCAGGAACAGATCGATCTGTATGCGGGCACCAGCCTTGCGGCAGCGGGCGACATCATTCAGGTGCTCGATCCCTACCTCAACCTCGACAGCCGCATTTCGAAGGGCTGGGACTTCGGTCTGGCCTATAACGTCCCCGAATTTGGCCTTGGCAAGTTCCGGCTGCGGGTGAATGCGGCGCGGCTGAACGGCTTTGTCCAGTCGGCCGGGGCCGACGGGCAGACGCTGCTGGATGCCGTGGCCGATGGCGCGCTGCCGCCCGAAGTGCGGGTGGAAGGGCTGGGCGAGCTGCTCGAACTCGACGGGCGGCCCAAGTGGCGCCTGAGCGGCTCGGTCAACTGGGCCAATGGTCCGGTCGGGATTTCCGTGTTCGCCAACTATATCGGCGAAGTGTGGAACACCAGCGTCGCGCGCGACGTGCCGGTCGTGTCGGATGATCCCAACGCCAACTTCTGGCGGGTGGACGATATGCTGACGATCAACACCGCCTTCACCTTCGACATCGATTCCTATGGCCCGCTCGACGGCACGCGCCTCAGGGTCGGGGTGAACAACCTGTTCGATCAGGATCCGCCGCTGGCCGACGAGACCTACGGCTTCCTCAGCCAGCTCCATTCGCCGCGTGGGCGTGTGGTGCGCTTCGAAATTCGCAAGAATTTCTGATATGGTCCGGCCCATGGGGATTGCCATGCGAAACCTGTGGGCCGGACTGGCTGTGCTGACGGGGGCGTGCGCTGCGACCCCGCCGCCCCCGTCAGTACCTTCACCGCCCGTGTCTGCCGGGGTGGCGGCGGGATCATCGTGCCGCACGGCTTCAGCCAGCGTGCACTTCGATTTCGAAAGCGCTTCGGCAGCGGCATGTGCGGTAACGGGAGAGCGGGCTTTCAGCCTGCTGATCACGCCCGAGCACGCCCCGCCGATCAATCCCAGCCCGTGGTATGCTTTCCGGTATCAAGCGACCGGCGATGCGCCCGTGAGCGTGACGCTGCGCTATCTCGGCGGGCAGCACCGCTATACGCCCAAGTGGAGCGACGGTGAGGGCAATTGGCGCGAACTGCCGGTGGAACAGACGGCGGATGGCAAGGGCACCGTCATCCGCCTGTCTGCGGCAAGCGGCATGGTGGCGGCGCAGGAAATCCTTTCTCCGGCTGACAGCCGCGCCGATCTTGACCGCTGGAGCGCCGCGTCGGGCGTGCCGGTCATCACGCTGGGCCGTTCGCATGATGGCCGCCCGATCGAGGCGGTGCGACTGGGCCGGGCCGATGCGCCGCGGCTGGTGATCCTGCTCGGCCGCCAGCACCCGCCCGAGGTGTCGGGCGCGGTTGCGATGGAGGCCTTCGTCGATGCGCTCGCCGAGCGCGCGGCGTCGCTGGGTGATGTGCAGGTCATTGTCGTGCCATTGCTCAATCCGGATGGCACTGCGCGTGGGTTTTGGCGGGCCAATCGCGGCGGAATCGACCTCAATCGTGACTGGGGCGGGTTCACCCAGCCGGAAACCCGCGCGGTCAAAACGTGGCTGGATGCGCTGCCCGCTGGCGTGCGCCCGGTGCTGATGCTGGACTTCCACTCGACCCGCACCAACCTGTTCTACGTGCAGGGCGAGGCGGAGGTGACCCCCGCCCAGCAGCGCTTTCGCGCCGCCTGGCTCGACGGCCGCGAGGCTGCGCTGGCAGGCTATCCCTTCCTGATCGAACCGCGTGACGCCAACCCCGGCAGCGGCACGGCCAAGAACTGGTTCCACGCGACCTACGCCATTCCGGCCTACACCTACGAAGTCGCCGACGAGGCTGATCGCACTGCCACCCGCGCCGCCGCTCGCGCGTTGGCGCACAGCCTGCTCCCCGCGCTCGACGCGCTTAAGGACTAGCGCAGCGCCCTTCCGGAACGTGCAATTTCAAATCTACAAAACAGAATGGTTTTGAAGATATATTGAATTTTTCAGAGGAAGCGCGCTCGGCTAGAGACCCCCGCACCAACCGATTTGCGTGGGGTTTCGAGCATGGACAGAGCCAATCAGGTACCCGAACCGGCGCCGCTGTCGCGCGATCTTCCGCTTGTGCCCGAGGCCCCTGTCACCCGCCGCGGGCTGCGGCTCGTGAGCGGCGGGTTGCGGCTAGCAGAGCCGGTCGCCGCGCCCGATCCGGCATGGCAAGCGGCCTTTGCCGAGCTGCTCGAATGGCTCGGCATTGCGATCGAGCCTGCAACGCCCCCGCGTCCCGCGGGCTTGCGCAAAGTGGCCGACTGGGCCCGCGCGGCAACCGGAGCGGGCGGGTCGGTGCAATTCGCACCGTGGCAGGCGATCTCGCCGGTCGCCTTGCAGCATGGCGGCCAGCCCGATCTGCCGCGCGCCGAGTGGATTGCGAGCTACCTGTTCGAACACGCCACCGGATCTGCCAACCGCGCCCTTCCGCTCGATCTGATGCTGCTCTCGCCGCACCCGGCGGCCTGTGTCGCCGAGGAAGCCGGGGCGCTCCCGCTCCCGCGCCCGGCGACGACCGAAGCGATGCTCCGCGCCGCGCGGGTCGAGGGGCGCAGCCGCATCGCGATCATCGTCCCGGCCGCGCAGCGCAATGCCTTTGCCCACCAACTGCTGCTGGCCGACCGCGCGCTGACACGCGAGGGGGTGGAGCTGGAAATCATCGCCATCGAACAGGCGCTCGCCAGCCTCACGCTGGCGCGACCCAAGTGGGATGCGCTGATCGTGATGCCGGAACTGCGCAGCATCGTCTTTGCGTTGCTGGCCGAAGCGACCGGCATCCGCGCCGCCTGGCCGATGCTTTGGCATGGCCCGCGCGGGCTGGTTCAGGTGACTTCCGAAGCGCTGGTCGAGGCCGGGGCGCGCCTGCCGCTCGATGCGCCGGTGCTGGTCCAATCGCTGGCCGTCACGCTGCATCACGCCGGGATGACCGTCGCCGCCCGCCGCCTGCACGAAGCCTGCGTCCGGCTGCGCGATAACGGCATCGTCACGCCCTCGCGCGGATCGCCGGCTCCTTACGTAAATACCCGTAGCGACGCAGAATTCGTCGGCCTGATCTGCGCCGACATGGGCATCGGCAGCCGCCCGGTCCCGCACTGGCGCGCGCTTGGCATGGAGCCGGCCGCGGGAACTTCTGCTGATCCTGTGCGTCTTTGTATCATATCTTCAAACCCTTCCCCCCAACCGTCGTGAAAGGTCGCCTGCCATGCCGAGCCGCAAGATAGTCGCTAACGAGCTGGCCAATGTGCTGCGCCAGATCTCCCACCCCGATCGCATCCGCCTGCTGCTCAAGCTGCAGGCCGGTGATCTGACGGTCAACGAGTTGGCGGATGCGCTCGAAATCCCGGCCACCCGCGTCTCGCAGCACCTCGGCGTGTTGCGTGCGATTGCGCTGGTAGAGACGGAAGCTCAGGCCCAGAAGCGGGTCTATCGCCTGAACCAGCCCGAACTCGCCGACTGGCTGATCGACGGCATCGATTTCATCGCCCACCGCCTCGGCCGCGCCAGCGAGGCCGATATCGCGACGGCAAAGGAACTGTGGCACCGCGAGGCGCTCGAACCCGTCAGCTGACGGGTCGCGCTGCGCAGGCTCCGCTGCCTTCTCAGGCGGCGGGCCGCTGCATCAGCGCAGGGATCTCGGTCTTGGCCGGATCCTGCGAGCGGCGGCCATAGCGCTGCACCAGCTCGTTCCACTCGACAATCAGGCTCCCCCCGGTGCTCTGGTGCAGCTTCTCCCACGAGGACAGCATCTCCAGACAGGCGTGGTCGATGTAGTCGAGCTGTTCGACATGGATATGTACCTCCGACCCGCGCGGCGCGTTTTCAAGCGCGCCTGACAGCTGCGGGATCGAGAAGAAGGTGGCCGAGCCCTCCATCCACACATCGGTGCGGTTGACGGCCTTGTCGTGGGTCATCTCGATCGACAGGTGCGAGAAGGTGTAGACCAGCTTCAGCGTCGCCAGCACGAAGCCGAGGATGACACCCGTGAACAGGTCGATCGCGACCACCCCCACCAGCGTCACGAAGTAGATCGCCAACTCCTGCTTGCCGAATTCGGCGATCTTGCGGATCTGCGCGACATTGACCAGCTTGTAGCCGGTATAGACGAGGATCGCGGCCAGCACGGCGGTCGGGATCTCGTTGAGCACGAAGGGGAAGGCGGCCACTGCCAGCAGCAGCCATGCGCCGTGAAGGATCGCCGAAATGCGCGTGGTTGCCCCGGCCTCGACATTGGCGGCGGAACGCACGATCACCCCCGTCATCGGGAGCGCGCCGAACGCGCCGCAGATCATGTTGCCGATGCCCTGCGCGCGCAGTTCCTTATCGTACTGGGTGCGCGCACCGATGTGCATCTTGTCGACCGCAGTGGCGCACAGCAGCGTCTCGGCGCTGGCAACGAAGGCGAACACGATGCCGAGCGTGATGATGTCGGGATTGGTGAACCCGGCCAGTGCTTCGCCAGTCGGCACATTGAGCGCGGTGGTCAGATCGGACGGCAGCTCTACCAGCGTGATGGGCAGCGAGAAGACCAGCGCGAACACCGTGCCGACGATCACGCCCAGCAGCGGTCCGGGCAGCAGCGCCAGCTGCTTCGGCTTGAACTTGTTCCAGGCGATGATGGTGACGATGGTGATGATGCCCGCCATCGCCGCGAGGTGATGGACCGAGCCGTCGACCGGGATCGCCTTGATGATCGCCTCGGGGAAGGCGGCGATGTTGGCAAGGCCGCTGGAACGCGGGGCATCATCAAGCATCACGTGGAACTGCGAGGCGAAGATCAGCACCCCGATACCGGCCAGCATCCCATGGATCACCGAAGGCGAGATCGCGCGGAACCATTGCCCCAGTTTCAGCACGCCTGCGAGCAGTTGCAGCCCCCCGGCAATCAGCCCGACCACGCCGAGCATGATAAGGCCATGTTCCTGCACCAGCTGGTAGACCAGCACCGCCATCCCCGCCGCCGGGCCGCTCACCTGCAAGGGCGATCCGGCGAGACTTCCGACCACCAGACCTCCGACTATCCCGGTTATCAACCCCAGCGCAGGCGGCGCGCCCGAGGCGATGGCGATGCCCATGCACAGCGGCAGGGCGACCAGGAAGACCACAATCGAGGCGAGAAAATCGCGTCCGGCAGTGGCGGTGTCGAGGGAGGCGGCGGTCGGGGCTGACGTCATATGTTCTATGCTCCGGGTGGTTCGAGAGGGGCGGGCGCGATCAGCAGGCGTGATGCGCGAGCGCGGCCGAGGCGACTTCGGAAGCGTAGCGCTCTTCAATCGGCATCCAGGTGCCAGTGGTCTCGTCGAAGGCGGACACCTCGCCGGTCTTGATGTCGTAGACCCAGCCGTGCAGCTTAACTGCCTTTTGGGCGAGGGCCACCGCGACGGTCGGGTGGGTCTTCAAGTGCTGCAATTGCAGGATGACGTTCTGTTCGAGCAGCATCCGCATCTTGGCGTCTTCATCCAGCCCCGCGCCGATCGTCTCGACGATATCGACCGCGCCCTGCGAATAGCCGAGCCATTCGCGCACGTGCGGCAGGTTGGTGAGGCCCTCGCGGTTCATCGCGCCCTTCATCGCCCCGCATTCGGTGTGGCCGCAGATCACGATGTGCGGGATGCCGAGCGCGCCGATGGCGAATTCGATCGAGGCGGTCATGCCGCCGGTCTGGTTGGTGTGCGGCGGGACGATGTTGCCCGCGTTGCGGCAGATGAACAGCTCGCCCGGATCGGTCTGGGTGATCATCGCCGTTTCTATCCGGCTGTCGGAGCAGGTGATGAACAGCGCCTCGGGGCTCTGGCCGGTGCTCAGGCGCTCGAACAGCGCCTGCTTTTCGGGGAAGACCTCGCGCTGGAACTTGATGACGCCAAGGGCAAATTTCGACATTCAGGTAGTCCTTCTAGCTGGAAGCGGCATTGGCGCCGGCGGTCCACAGCTCGCGCACATGTTCGATGTGCGCGGCTTCTCCGATGCGGTTGCGGACCTCGACGAATTCGAGCGCCTCGACGATCCATGCGGCGATCGCGGGGCGGGTGAGACGGTAGAAGTGATTGCGCCCCTCGCGCCGGTCCTCGACGATCCGGTGGGCGCGCAACGGAGCGAGATGCTGGGAAATGCGGGTGGCGGGCAGATCGAGCGCGGCGGCGATGCTGGTGACATCGCGCTCGCCGAAGCGCAGTTCTTCGATCAGACGCAGGCGATCGGGGTGGGCAAGCAGCTTGAGCAGCTCAGCCAGTTCGCGGGATACGATGATCCGGCTTGGCAATGTCCTCTCCCAACATCTGCAAGACTACGCAGACTTACAGGTGTGAAGCTATGCATCATTTTTGAGTCGGTCAAGCGGGGTGTCTTGCATTCCGTCGCCATCGGGCGGAAAATGGCGGTACGCGGTGCTGCTGTCGGTGTCGCGTCAAGAGGATTTTCGTCCCATGCCACGGCCCAGTGCTCACCCCGATGATCCGCATTATGTCCACCGCACCGGCTGGCTGCGCGCTGCGGTGCTGGGGGCCAATGACGGGATTGTCTCGGTCTCCTCGCTGATCCTCGGGGTTGCGGCAGCGACGCCTGAAACCGGGCCGATCATGGTCGCCGGGGTGGCCGGGCTGGTGGCAGGCGCGATGTCGATGGCGGCGGGCGAGTTCATCTCGGTATCCTCGCAGGCCGATAGCGAAGCGGCCGATATCCGCCGCGAGAAGCAGGCACTGGTCGACACGCCCGAGCACGAACTGGAGGAGCTGGCAGCAATCTACGAGGCGCGCGGGCTCTCGCCTGCAACCGCGCTGACGGTGGCGCGCGAATTGAGCGCCAAGGATGCGCTGACCGCCCATGTCCGCGACGAGCTCGGCATGTCCGAACATCTCGCCGCGCGCCCGCTTCAGGCCGCAATGGCATCGGGTGTGACTTTCAGCGTTGCTGCGGCAATCCCGCTGGTCGCCGCATGGCTCGCCCCGGCGGGCGCAATCGTGACGGTGGTGCTGGCGATCTCGGTGGTGACGCTCGCGATCCTCGGTGCGCTGGGGGCCTGGGCGGGCGGTGCGCCCTTGCTGCGCGGCACCTTGCGGGTGGTCGGCTGGGGGGTGTTCGCGATGGCGGTGACCGCCGCGATCGGTTCGCTGTTCGGGGTGAGCGTCTAGCGGCGCGTCTGCGGCGTCTTTCCCGTGGCCCGCGCCGGGCGACGCTGCTAGGCAGGCGCGGCAAGATAATCGCGAAAAGGACATGCGCGTGGCAATCGGCTTTACGGTCAATGGCAAGGATGTGAGCGTTGCGGCAGAGCCCGATACGCCGCTGCTGTGGGTGCTGCGCGAGGATCTGGCGCTGACCGGCACCAAGTTCGGCTGCGGTATCGCCGCTTGCGGAGCCTGCTCCGTCCATGTCGATGGCCAGCTGACCCGCTCGTGCAGCGTTCCGGTGAGCGAGATTGCGGGCAAGGCCGTTACCACCATTGAAGGCCTCAAGGCCGGGGACGGCACGCTCCACGCGGTGCAGCAGGCGTGGATCGACGCGCAGGTGCCGCAATGCGGATATTGCCAGTCGGGCCAGATCATGGCCGCAGTCGCCCTGATCGAGCGCACCGGCACGCCGTCCGACGCGCAGATCGACGAGGCGATGACCAATATCTGCCGCTGCGGCACCTATCCGCGCATCCGCCAGGCGATTCTGGCCGCGACCGGCGCTGCCGCTGCCACCGCGCAGGGAGAGGCATGATGGCCGACAATCCCACTCCCCATCTCGACGAAACCGTGACCGCGCCGGTGGCTCCGGTGAAGAAGAAGGGCATCAAGCGCCGCATCTTCCTTGCCGGTTCTGCACTGCTGGTGGGCGGCGGGGTTTTCGGCCTTTACTGGGCCGACAACGCCGCCAAGACCCGCGCCCGCGCGCTCACCACGGGCGAGGGCGAGCACAACTTCCTCAGCTGGATGAAGATCGCCGAGGACGATACAGTCACGCTGTTCTCGCCGCATATCGACTTCGGGCAGGGCAGCCACACTGCGCTCGGCCAGATGTTGGCGGACGAGCTCGATGCCGACTGGGCCAAGGTCAAGGTCGAGCAGGCGCCGTCGGACGTGGCCTTCTCCAACACCGCGCTGGTGCAGAGCTTCCTCGGCGAGATGAGCGGCTATCCCGGTGTCATCAGCGCCTTGCCGGCGGCGGTGATCGGCGCGCTGACGCGGTCACAGAAGATCCAGATCACCGGCGGCTCCTCTGCGATCCGCTTTACCGGACAGGGCGGGATGCGGGTGATCGGCGCGGCGGTGCGCCTCGCGCTGATCGAGGAAGCGGCGGACCGGCTGGGCGTGGCGGCGAGCGAACTCACCACCGCCGACAGCAAGGTCACCCATGCCGCGACTGGCCGCAGCTTGCGGTACGGCGAGCTGGCGGCAGGCGCGGCGGAGCGTGCTCTGGTCAGCGATCCGGTGCTCAAGGCCCGCAAGGATTACAAGCTGATCGGCAAACCGGTAGCCCGGCTGGACATCCCGGCCAAGGTCGATGGCAGCGCGGTTTACGGGATCGACTTCACCCTGCCCGAGATGCGCGTGGCGACCATCGCCGCGGCTCCGGTGCGCGGCGGCAAGCTTGAGAGCGTTGACGAGGCACCCGCACTGGCGGTGCCGGGCGTCGAGCAGGTGGTGAAGTTGGATGACGCGGTCGTCGTCGTCGCCAAGGGCTACTGGCAGGCCACCAAGGGCCTCGCCGCGCTGTCGCCCAAGTTCTCCGACGGCGGCAATGGCTCCATGTCGACACCCGCGATCTACGCCGCGCAAGACAAGCTGCGCGAAGCTGGCAAGCCCGACAACGAGGCGGGCGAGGGCGATGTCGATGCCGCGTTCAAGGCGGCGGGCGACAAAGCGATCACCGCCGACTACCGCGTCCCCTTCCTCCACCACGCGATGATGGAGCCCTTCGCGCTCACCGCCCATTTCAAGGACGGCAAGCTCACCTTGTGGGGCGGGTTGCAAGACCCGATCGGCGCGCGCGACCGTGCGGCCAAGGCTGCCGGGCTGGACATGGAGGACGTGATCTTCGTGCCGATGATCATGGGCGGCGGCTTCGGCCGGCGCTTCCCCGGCGTGACCGAGATCCTCGATCAGGTGGCTCTGCTGGCCAAGCAGGTGCCCTATCCCGTCAAGCTCGTCTGGAGCCGCGAGGAGGAAGTGCGGCACGGCACTTACCGCCCGCAATCCTCGGCGCGGCTCTCGGCGACGCTCGACAAGGGCCGGATTGCCGCGTGGCGCAGCGACTACGTGCAGGGCGACAATGCGGAAGGCGAAGTCGGCTTCATCTACGACATCCCCGCCACCTCGCGGCGGCACTTTGCCTACACCTCGAACCAGATCGACGGCCCGTGGCGCTCGGTCAACTCGACCCAGCACGGCTTCTACAACGAGAGCTTCATCGACGAGCTCGCCCATGCCGCGGGCGAGGATCCCTACCAGTTCCGCCGCAAGCACCTGCCCGAAGGTTCGCGCCACCAGAAGGTGCTCGACGAAGTGGCCAAGCGTTCGGGCTGGGGCACCCCGCTGCCCGCAGGCACGGGCCGCGGCATCGCGATTGTCGAGAGCTTCGGCACCATCGTTGCCGAAGTGATCGAGGCGCGCGTCAACGCCGACGGCAGCCCGAAGGTGCTCAAGGCTTTCGCGGTGGTCGATTGCGGCACCACGGTGAACCCCTTGAACGCCGAAGCGCAGATTGCAGGCGGCATCATCATGAGCCTCTCGGCCACCATCGGCGAGGCGATCACGCTGGAGAACGGCGCGGTGGTGGAGAGCAACTTCGGCGATTACCCGGTGCTCAAGCTGGCCGACGCACCGCCGGTGATCGACGTGCACTTCATCGAGAGCGACGCAGCCATGGGCGGTATCGGCGAGCCGGGTGTGCCGCCCGCCTCGGCCGCACTCGCCAACGCGCTGTTCGCCGCGACCGGCAAGCGGGTTCGCACCTTGCCGCTGCTCCAGCAGGCCAAGGCCTAGCCGGGGCGTGATGTGGACGGCTGGTCGGCGCTGATCCTCGCCGCGGGGGCCGGTCGGCGGTTTGGCGGTAGCAAGCTGCTCGCCGACCTTGCCGGGGTTCCGGTGATCCGCCGCACCGCCGAGGCCGTGCTGTCCGCAGGCTTCGGCGAGGTGGTGGTAGCCACCGGAGCCGCGCATCCCGCGATCACCGCCGCGCTTGACGGCCTCGCCTGCCGCATCGTCCCCGCACCCGAGTGGCAGGAGGGCATGGCCGCAAGCCTGCGCGCTGGCCTTGTCGCGCTCGGCACGCCGGAGCGGGGCGTGTTCGTGTTCCTCGGCGACATGCCGCTGGTGCCGGTCGCCCTGTGCGCCTCGCTGGCCGACCTCGCGGCGGAGGCAGGCTATGCCGCCCGCCCGCGCGTCGGTGGCCAGCCTGGCCACCCTGCCGCCTTCACTCGCGCTGCCTTCCCCGATCTGGTGCGGCTTACCGGCGACACCGGCGCGGCGGCGCTCCTCAAGGGGCGGATTGAGGGCGTCGCCTACCTCGACACCTCTGACACCGGCGCAGTGCTCGACATCGACTCGCCCGCAGACCTCGCCGCTGCCGTGGCCGCGTGGAACGCCTGCGCCACTTCGGCCACGAGCGACAGCGCGATCTCGCGCGGGGCCTTGCCGAAGCCCTGAAGCCCGATCGGCGCGTGCAGCCGCGCCAGCGCCGCCTCGTTCACCCCGTGCCCGCGCAGCTTGGCGATCCGCGCATCGAGCCGCGCCCGCGCGCCGATCGCGCCGACATAGCAGGCCTCGCTCACCAGCGCCGCCGCCAGCCCGCGCTCGTCATCCTCGCGGTCGTGGGAGAGCACCGCGATGGCGGTCCACGGGTCGATCCCGATAGCCGCCAGCGCCTCTGCCGGAGCGCCGCGGTGGTAGACGATGCCATCGAAGGGCGCCGCTTCCGGCCCGCCCGGCGCGATCAGCACCACTTCCATCCCCGCCGCGCGCGCCAGCGTGGCGGCTGCGAGCGCCGCGGCATCCTCGCCGATCAGGACGAGGCGCGCAGGTGGCAGGAAGCGCTTGGCGTAGCGGGTTCCGTCCCATGCGAAGCCGGGCGCGCTCGCAGAGGCAACCGCGTTGCGCGTCGTCCCGTCGCTGCTCCACCCGACCGGCTGGCGCGCCGCGTAGCCCGCCATCAGCGCCGCCACCGCCGGATCGTCCGCCGCAACCGGCTCCACCAGCACGCCAATCGCGCTGCCGCAGGCGAGCTTGATGTCGATCCACGGACTGCCCTCGCCATAGCGCAGGAACCGCGCCCGCCCCTCGGCCAGCGCTTCGCGGCCATGACGCGCCACGTCGGCCTCGATGCAGCCGCCCGACAGGAAGCCCCAGTAGTCGTCCGCTGTCACCAGCATCTGCGCGCCGCATTCGCGCGGGGCCGAGCCTTCGACCTCTACCAGCGTGGCGATGGCAAAGGCCTCGCCCGCATGCCGCACGGCGGCGAGCGGTATCCGGATGTCGTCGATCTGGGCGTTGGTTCGCCAGCTGGTCATGGGCCTTGCCTCGGGGAGAGGGGGCCGACCCTAACCGCGCGTCCCGACCTGTGCAATCGCCGCCGTCGTTCAGCTTGGCGCGGCCCAAGCTGAAGCATGAGACACATGAGACACAGTCCTGAAACAGAAAACCCGGCCTCGCGCATCCCGGCATAAGCGGGCGGGAGGAGGGGCGAGGGGCTGGTCATTGGCCAAGCGTGGCAGGGGGGCGGCGAGTAGGAAAGGCTGACTGCCGCAACTCACCGTCACCCCAGCGAAAGCTGGGATGACGGGTGAGGACTCAACGCAGGCCAAACGCCTCGCGCGCGAGCCGCTCCACCACCGCCTTGTCAGGCGCGCCCTTGGGGGAGACCCAGCTGCCGCCGACGCACAGCACCGGATCGAAGGCGAGCCATTCGGGCGCATTCTCAAGGCTGATCCCGCCGGTCGGGCAGAAGCGGACATTGCCGAACGGCGCGGCCAGCGCCTTCAGTGCAGGCAGGCCGCCCGATGCCATCGCCGGGAAGAACTTGAACCGGTCGAGGCCCAAGTCCAGCCCGCGCATGATGTCGCCCGAATTGGCGATGCCGGGCAGGAACGGTACGCCTGCCGCCACCGCTGCCTTGCCCAGCGGCTCGGTTAGGCCGGGCGAGACGATGAACTCGCTCCCCGCCTCCAGCGCCGCGTCGAGATCACGCGGGTTCAGCACCGTGCCCGCGCCGACAATCGCGCCTTCGACCTGCTTCATCGCCCGGATCGCATCGAGCGCGGCGGGGGTGCGGAGCGTGACTTCGAGCACCCGCAATCCGCCTGCCACCAGCGCCTCGGCCAGCGGGACAGCGTGGGCGACATCGTCGATCACGATCACCGGAATAACCGGCGCGGTGCGCATGATGGCGTCGATATTCATGGTCACATTCCCCCCGTGGCGAGCATCGCGCTGGCCCCTTGTTCCGCCCCGTCGGCAAAGCGGCGCATCATGCCGAACAGCTCGCGCCCCGTGCCCCATTCCTCGCGCGGATCGGGGGCGGGCGTGCGGGCGGCGAGATCGGCGGTGGTGCTGAGTTCGCCCGTCACCGCGCAGACCCGCACCATGTCGCCATCCTGAAGCTGTGCGAGCGGGCCGCCGCCGAGCGCTTCGGGGGTGCAATGGATCGCGGCAGGCACCTTGCCCGACGCGCCCGACATGCGGCCATCGGTGACGAGCGCGACCTTGAAGCCGCGGTCCTGCAACACGCCCAAGGCGGGCGTAAGCTTGTGGAGTTCCGGCATCCCGTTGGCGCGCGGGCCCTGAAAGCGGACGACCACCACCACGTCGCGGTCCAGCTCGCCCGCCTTGAAGGCGGCGTTGACGGCGGCCTGATCCTCGAACACGCGGCACGGCGCTTCGACCGTCCAGCGGCTTTCATCCACCGCCGAGGTCTTGAAGCAGGCGCGGCCCAAATTGCCGGACAGCAGGCGCATGCCCCCGTCCGGCTTGAACGGGTTGGCGACCGGGCGGAGCATCGTGTCGTCCATGCTGGGGCCGACTTCGCGCCATACGAGCGCGTCACCGTCCAGCCCCGGCTCGCGGGCGTAATCGGAGAAGTCTCCGCGCCCGACCGTCAGGATGTCGCCGTGCGCGAGGCCCGCTTCGAGCAATTCGCCGATGACATAACCCATGCCGCCCGCATTGTGGAAGTTGTTCACATCGCCCGAGCCGTTGGGATAGACCTGCGCGATCAGCGGGACGGCGCTGGACAGCTCCGAAAGGTCGTCCCAGTCGAAGATCACTCCGGCGGCGCGGGCCATGGCGGGCAGGTGGATCGCGTGATTGGTCGATCCGCCGGTCGCCAGCAGGCCGACCGCGGCGTTCACCACCGCCTTTTCATCGACGACGAGGCCCAAGGGGCGGTAATCATCGCCCTTGCGCCCGATCTGCGTGACGCGGTGCACCGCCTCGCGATCCAAGGCCTGACGCAGCTGCGTGCCGGGCTGGATGAAGGCGCTGCCGGGAATGTGCAGGCCCATCATCTCCATCATCATCTGGTTGGAATTGGCCGTGCCGAAGAAGGTGCAGGTGCCGGGCGAGTGATAGCTTGCCATCTCGCTCGCCAGCAGCTCGGCGCGGGTCGCCTTGCCTTCCGCGTAAAGCTGGCGGACGCGCTGCTTTTCCTTGTTGGGAATGCCGGTGGGCATCGGGCCGGAGGGGACGAAGATCGCGGGCAGGTGGCCGAACCGGAGCGCCCCCATCAGCAGGCCGGGGACGATCTTGTCGCAAATGCCGAGCATCAGCGCGCCGTCATACATCGCGTGGCTGAGCGCGACCGCCGCCGAGAGCGCGATCACATCGCGGCTGAACAGCGAGAGCTCCATGCCCGTCTCGCCCTGCGTCACCCCGTCGCACATCGCGGGCGTGCCGCCTGCGACCTGCGCGGTGGCGCCGATCTCGCGCGCGTAGATCTTGAGGCGATCAGGGTAGCGGCCATAGGGCTGGTGGGCCGAGAGCATGTCGTTGTAGCTGGTGACGATGCCGATATTCGCACCCTTGCCGGCGACCAGCGTCGCCTGATCCTCCAGCGCGCCCGCATAGGCGTGGGCGAGGTTCGAGCACGACACGGCGTTGCGCTCGCCCATGTTGTCGCCTTCGCGGCGGATGAGATCGAGATAGGCGCTGCGGGTCGGCCGCGAGCGTTCGATCACCCGCTGGGTGACGCGGTGAAGGGTGTCATTCATGCCAAGTCACTCCGTCGCGTTCCGCCAGCGCGATGGCTGCGGAGGGGCCCCAGCTGCCGGCGGTGTAGGTCTTGGGGGTCAGGCCTTCCTCGCCCCACAGGGCGCGGATCGCGTCGACCCATTCCCACTGTGCCTCCACCTCGTCGCGGCGGACGAACAGGGTCTGATCGCCCTCGACCAGATCGAGGAGCAGGCGTTCATAGGCAATCCGTCGCACCGCGCCGCTGAAGGCGTCGGGCATGGCGATGTTTAGCGGAACGGAGCGCAGGCGGATGCCCTCGCGGTCAAGCCCCGGCACCTTGGCCATCAGCGAGAGGGTAATGTTCTCCTCCGGCTGGATGCCGATCACCAGCCGGTTGGGCTGCATCGTTGCGCCTTTGCCCGCGAAGATCGAGTGCGGGACGCAGCGGAACTGGATCACGATTTCGGTGACGCGCTTGGGCAGGCGCTTGCCGGTGCGCAGGTAGAACGGCACGCCCTTCCAGCGCCAGTTATCGACGTGCGCCTTGATCGCGACGAAGGTTTCAGTGCCGCTGTCTTTGCCCAGCTCCTCGTCATAGCCCGGCACTGCCGCTCCATTGATCGCGCCTGCCCGGTACTGGCCGGTGACGGTCTCTCCGGCGGCGACCTTGCGCAGCGCGCGCAGCACCTTGACCTTCTCGTCGCGCACCGCGGTCGCATCGAAATGGGCGGGCGGCTCCATCGCGACGAGCGCGAGCAGCTGGAGCATGTGGTTCTGCACCATGTCGCGGATCGCGCCGGCATCGTCGTAAAAGGCAACGCGCCCTTCGAGGCCCACGGTCTCGGCGACGGTGATCTGCACATGATCGATATGCGCCGCATTCCACAGCGGCTCGAACATCAGGTTGGCAAAGCGCAGTGCGAGCAGGTTCTGCACCGTCTCCTTGCCGAGATAGTGGTCGATCCGGAAAATCCGGTTTTCGGGGAAGGCCCCTGCCACCGCGTCATTGATCTCGCGGCTGGTGGCGAGGTCCGTGCCCAATGGCTTTTCGAGGCACATGCGGACGTTGTCGCCCGTCAGGCCCGCCGATTTCAGCCCCTTGATGGTCGGCTCGAACAGGCTCGGCGCGGTCGACAGGAAGATCGCAAGGCCGCGCGCGGGCGTGCCGACCTTGGCGGCAAGATCGGCATAGCCTTCGACCTTGGTGGCATCGAGCGTCTGGTAGGCGAGCCGGTTGAGGAACCCCGCCATCTTGCCGCGCCGTTCAGCCGGGAGATATTTCTCCAGCGCGGCGCGGGCGAAGTTGCGATACTCGCTGTCGGACATGGCGCTGCGGGCGGTGCCGATGATCTTGAGATCTGGGGCGAGCAGCCCGTCGGCATCGAGCGCGAACAGGCTCGGCAGCAGCATGCGCTGGGCAAGGTCGCCGGTGGCTCCGAACAGCAGCAGGCGGTCAGCGGTGAAGCTCATGAACGTGGCCTTTCCCTCTTGCGCCCTACCTAGGCGCAAGGGGAATTATCCGCCAGTGGGCGCATACTTATTCAAATGCGCTGGCATCCACTGCAGGCCGCCGTGCAAACACCCCGAAGCCCGCGATGATCGCATAGCAAGCCGCCGGCAGCACTAGCGCGGTCGCAAGGCTCGTCGCGTCAGCCAGTGCGCCGAACATCGGCGGGATGATCGCGCCGCCGCAGATCGCGACGTTGATGATCCCCGATCCGTCCGCCGCGCGCGGCCCCAGCTTCTCGCAGGCGAGGCTGAAGATCGTCGGGAACATGATCGCGTTCATCAGGCCCACCGCGAGCAGCGAATAGGCAGCCACCTCGCCGGTCGAATTGGCCGAGATCGCAATCAGGGTGATTGCACCCGCTGCCACCGTGGACAGCGTCAGCCCCGGGCTCACCATCCGCAGTACGGCCGAGCCGATAAACCGCCCCACCAGCGCCCCGCCCCAGTAGAGCGAAATCAGCTTGCCCGCGTCCTGTTCGGGCAGGCCCAGCACGTGCGCCTGCATCAGGTAATTGACGATGAAGGTGCCGATCGCGACTTCCGCGCCGACATAGAGGAAAATGCACGCCGCCCCGTAACCGAAACGCGGGCGCTTCAGCAGGGCAAGGCCATCGGCAAGGCTGGTCTGTTCGTGCTTTTCGCCCTTCAGCCGGTTGCGGAACAGCCACACCACGCCCGCGACTACGGCCAGCGCGGCCGCCAAGCCGAGATAGCCGTTGACGATCGCCTGGCTCTCCGCCGTGCGATAGGCGGCCAGCTCCGCGCCTGAAAGCTCCGCCGCGGTCACGGTCGCAAGGCTGCCGAGGATCAGGATCGCGCCGAAATAGGGGAAGATCGTCGTCCCCATCGAATTGAACCCTTGCGCGAAGGTCAACCGGCTGTGCGCGGTGCGCTCCGGCCCGAGCAGGCTGATCAGCGGGTTGGCGACGATCTGCACCAGCACCACGCCGGTCGCGAGGATGAAATAGGCAAACAGGAACATCGGGAAAGCCGCGCTTTGGCTCGCCGGGATGAACAGCAGGCACCCCGCCATCATCGTCAGCAGCCCAGTTGCCGCACCGCGCATATAGCCCAGCTTCTTGATCAGCATCGCGCCCGGAATGCCGACCACGGCATAGGCGATGAAGAACCAGAACTGCACCAGACTCGCCTCGAAGAAGCTGAGCGTGAACAGCTCTTTCAGCTTGGGGATAATCACATCATTGAGCGAGGTGATCCCGCCGAAGATGAAGAACAGCGCGAAGACGAAATAGTTCAGCCCCGGCGCGTCGACCTGCGGGGTATCGCCCGCGCCGCTCCCCACACCCGTTGCCGCGCCTGCGCTTGGTGCCATTGCCATTGCTGCTCTCTCCCCGTCTCGCGTCTCTTGCGAACGTTCACAATTCGCGCATCCGTGTCAACTTGCAAGACCCTTGGCCGCATTTCCAGCAGGAATAGCAATGCAGCCGCCGCTTGCGCCGATACGGCATCAGGCCCTAGAGGGGTGGGCCATGAACGGGGGATCAAAGCGGCGGCCGACATCGTTCGATGTGGCGGAGCGGGCAGGCGTCAGCCAGCCGACCGTCAGCCGTGCCCTGTCGGGCAGCCCCGCGATTGCCGAGGCAACGCGCCGCAAGGTGATCGAGGCGGCCGAAGCGCTCGGCTATTTCGTCGACGAGCGCGCCGCCCGCCTGCGCCGTGGCTCCACCGGCACGCTGGCGGTAGTGGTGATCTGCCGCGAAGGCGACAGCGCATCGAGCATCAACCCCTTCGCCTATGCTCTACTCGGCAGCGTGTGCGTCGCCGCATCCGAAAGGGGCTTCGAGACGCTGGTGAGCTTTCAGGCCCGCCCGGACGACTTCTTCGGCCACTATCAGGAACAGGGCCGCGCCGACGGGCTGGTGGTGATCGGCACCACTACCAACACGCAAGCATGGGATTATTTCCGCGGGCTGGAAAGCGGGGACCGCAAGGTCGCCTATTGGGGCTCGCCCTTCGACGAGCTTGACTGGGTGCGCTCGGATAACCGCGCGGCCGGAAGGCTGGCGGTCGAGCATCTGCTAGCGGCGGGTTACAAGCGCCCGTGTTTCCTCGGGGCGCTCAACACCCCGCAGGTGCAATTCACCGAGCGTTATGAAGGCTATGCCGAAGCAATGCGCGCGGCGGGGCTGGAGCCATGCCTTGCGCCGACCGTCAACGCCCCCACCCGCGAGGAAGAAGGCCGCCGTGCCGCGCGCCGGTTGATCGAGCGGGGGGAGGGCGTTGATGCCGTCTTCGCCGCCTGCGACGCGATGGCGCTGGGCGCGATCGAGGCCTTTGCCGCAGCCGACATTGCCGTGCCGGACGCGGTCGGCGTGATGGGGTTCGATGATCTGGTGGCAGGCCGTTTCAGCCGCCCGCCGCTCACCACCATCGCCCCTGACCCTGCCGAGGCTGGTGCGGCGCTGGTCGAAGCGGTGCTGGACGACAGCGAAGCCGCCCGCCGCCGCGTGCCGGTGAAGCTGATCGTGCGCGGCAGTACGACGCGCTGATCATGTTCCGCACGCCCTCCGGCGTGCGAAATCCTCGCTCATGCGGCCTGAAGGCCGGGTGACCCGCCTGCGGCGGTTCAGCTTCGCTTCCGCTGCGGGCGGCCAGTCGGCCTTGCGGTCGCTGCGCGACCGATCAGTCCATCCCCGGCGAGCACGGTGGAGATCGGGGTTACCCGTGCGCTCCAAACTCATTCGCGATGGCGGTGCTGATCCTGAGGCTCAAGTCCTGCGCCCTTGCCATCGGCGTCATGAAGTCGCGCTCGATCGCGCCGTAGCCTTCCTCGCCGCCGTCGGGGTAGTCGCTCGGCTCATCGAGCGGGAAGTCGCGCGGGCCGGGGACCCGCACCGGGAAGGCGCGGCGCAGCTGGGCGAGGGCTTCGTCGACGCGCAAGGTCAGCACCATCTCGATCACGTCGCGGCGGCTGATATCATTGGCGCGGCTGAAGGCGGGGACGGCCACCACCTTGAGGAACATGTGCTGGAGCAGCGCGAGGCGCAGCGCCTGCAACACGCCGATGCGGCGGCGCACGTGCTCGCGGCTTTCGTCAGGGGCGGTTTGCGGCAGCAGGTCGGTGAGCTTGTGGAACTTCAGCGCGTCGATCCGCAGGCGCGAGGCCAGGCGGCGGAACACGCCCGTCCGGTCATCGCCGACCAGATATTCGGCCAGCGCGGCGCAGCTTTCCGCCAGGTGATCCTCGGTCCCGCGATAGGTGCGGCTGGCCCAATAGGCTGAATTGAACAGCTCGCCATAGGTCGCCACGGTCTTGATGCTGGCGAGCGCATTGGCGGCGTGCACCAGTCGCAGGATCTGCCGTCCGCGCGGGCTATCGGCGAGTAGAGCTGCGATTTCCTCGCGGTTGCCGTCCGCCGCGCTGCCGATCCCGGCGATGACATTGACGGGGTAGCCCAACTGCTGGAGGATCGCGTTGTGCGGGATGGCGCGGATCTGGCGCAGGCTCATCTCGCGGTCGGCATTGATGTCCGACTGGCGGCGCGAGACGCGGCTGCCGGTGGGGTTCAATAGCCCCAGCCCGAAGGCCGTCACCGCGCGGGCATAGGTGCGGCTCGCCAGATGATCGCCCTGATGCTCCTTCACCGCGCGGTAGAAATCGAGGCTGAGATCGGTGCGGTGGTAGAAGGGATCGGCAGGCGCGGCCAAGTCGGTTTCGGCCGGGCGCAGTTCGGCGATGCGGCTGAGCGTGGCGAGCGCCAGCCCGGGCGTGGCAAAGAACAGGTAACCGTCGCCGCCCTGAAAGCTGACTTCGGGCTCCAGCCGGATGCCAGCGCGCGCGAACCGCCGCCGTGCCCAGGGCGATAGCGGCCATTCGAGCCGGTCGCGGAAGCTCGCCGGATGCGCGCCGCGGCCCATGCTTTCGCCGTGGGTGTTGAACACCAGCGCGGCGATATCGCTGAGGCCATTGGCGGCCATCGCCTCGGCCAGCCGCCCCTGCAGCCGTTCAATCGCGAGCGCGGCGGGGACTTGCCCGACAAAGCGGCCCGCGTCGGAAAAGCCGGTCTGCACCGACACCCGCCCGCGTGCTCGGGCATAGGCGCGGTAGGCAGGCTCGGCCAGCAGCGCGTCGAGGAAGCGGCCGCCGTGTTCCAGTGCCGTCTCGGTCTCGAACAATGGCGAGACGTCGACCTTGTCTTCCACCCCGAACAGCTTGGCAAAATACAGCGCGGCGAGCACCGTGGCGGGCTGTTCGCATTCGGCCACCAGCATCCGGATCGGCGCGTCGGCGTCGATGTGCTTCAAGATCTGCGCCATCGCGATGAACTGGCGGATCGCGGTCGAGCTTTCGGTGGCGAGCGCGGCGAAATTGGTGCGCAAGGGCGTGGCCTCGTCCACCATCCGCCGCAGCGTCGCCAGCGCGCCCTTGCTGGCGAGGTCGATCGCCTCGAACGCGCCATCCAACCGGCGGCGGACCGCGTTGTGGAGCTGCTTGGCGTTCACCCGGAAGTGGATCCAGCCCATCCCCAGCCCGTCGGCGCGCATCGCGGCGGCGAGCGTCAGCAGTGCCGTGGCGCGCTCCGCAGGCGCGCTTTCGGCCTCGGCCTCCAGCGCGGCGATCAGCGGGGCGAGCGAGAGCAGGTTGTCGGGGCTGTGGGTGGTCAGCCGGTTGGCAGCCTCGGCCAGCGCCGGCCCGCCTGAAAGGTCGGCGGCAAAATCCTCGGCCCGCGCCGTGGCGAAGGCGGTGGCGGGGCGCAGGGTGGCGAGCAGCGGATGGGCCGCGTCGAGGCTTTCGAGGCTGGCGGTGTAGCGCGTCAGCCGCTCGGCCTTTTCCTGCAAGCGGAAGGCAATCGAGGTGTGCCAGCCGATATCGGTGCGCCCGTCCATGTCGTATCCGACCCAGCTGGCAAAGCGGAACGGCAGCGGGCGCAGCTTGCGCCAGTCGTCGGGCCAGCGGGTGCGGGCCTCGTCGAGCAGCCGCGCGACAATCACATCGCGCGCATCCTGCGCCCGCGCCATCGCAGCGAGTGCGGCGGTGTGTTCGTGATCGAGCGTGACAGCGGCGCGCTCCGCCGGAGCCGCGCACAACCCGTCCTCGCTGCCATCCGCCGCTGCTGCCACTGCCGCCGCCTGGGCAGGTGCGAGCAGGAAGGTCGGATGGGCGGTGAACACGGCGTGGAGTTGCGGTCGTTCCCAGCGCGCGGCGAAGGCGGCGAAATCATCCTCCTCGCCCGCCAGCGGCGCAGGGGCGGGCGGGGCGGCCAGCAGTCCGCGCAGCTTGGCGGCGCGGGCCTTGAGGCCATCACATTCCAGCTCGGCCACCAGCGCGGCGCAATCATCGAGGGTCAGCTCGCCCCCCTCCAGCGCCCGCGACAGATCGAGCGAGAGCTGGAACACCGGATTGAACAGCGGGGTTTCCCGCGTGCGCTGGTGCAATTCGCCCAGCCGAGCTTCGAGGGCGGCGACCGTCTTCATGCGTGTTCCGACCAGAAGGCCGCCGCCGCGCCGAACAGGCCGGGTTGGGGATGGACTATCAGCTTGACCGGGATGCCCGCCATCAGGCTTTCGAACCGGCCCTTGGCCTTGAAGCGCGCGGCAAAGCCCGAGGCCAGCAGCGTGTCGCGGATCCGGTAGCCGAGGCCGCCGGCAATCACCACGCCCGCAAACCCGCCCTGCGCCAGCGCGATATCGCCTGCGACCGAGCCGAGGGACAGGCAGAACCGGTCCACCGCGGCCGCCGCAAGACTGTCTTCGCCGCTGGTGCCGAGGTTCCAGATTTCGATGGCGTCGCGTTCGGGCACGGTGCGGCCTTCGAGCGCGGCGAGCGCCTGATAGATATCGACGATGCCGGGGCCTGCCACCACGCGCTCGACCGAGACGCGCAGGTGCCGCTGGCGCAGGCGGGCGAGGATCGCGTCCTCGATGGAGTCGAGCGGGGCAAAGTCGATATGCCCGCCCTCGGTCGCCTGCACGCGGTATTGCCCGCCGGAGCGCCACAGATGCGCGACGCCGAGGCCGGTGCCGGGGCCGATCACGGAGATCGTGCCGTCGCGGCCGAGCGGTTCGTCGGGACCGGCCAGATGCAGGAACTGGCTGTCATCCGCGCGCGCCACGGCATGGGCGACAGCGGCGAAATCATTGACGAGGGTGAAGCGCTCCACCCCCAGCTTTTTCTGGATCAGGGCGGGGCGGATGATCCACGGGTTGTTGGTGAAGCGGATCACGGGATTGAGGTTGCCGGGGCTGCCGACCGGCCCGGCAATCGCCATGCTGACGGCAGGGGGGAGCGTGCCGCCCTTGCGCTCGCGGAAGGCTTCCCACGCGGTCTGGAAGCTGGCGTGATCGGCGGTGTGGAGCGTTTCCGGCTCGTCGAGGGTGATTGCGCCGCCCTCTGCCACGCTGGCAATCGCAAAGCGCGCATGGGTGCCGCCGATATCGACCACCACCACTTCGTGCATCGCTCTTCCCCCTGAGATATTTTGACAGGGAGGTATTAGCAGGCGGCGCGCGGGATTCCCACGCGCCGCATACTTATTCAGATTTTGCGTACGGCTTACTCGCCCGCGACGCCCATTTCCTTGAGCAGACGGTCTGCCCCGTCGACCTTTTCCATCGTCCACAGCATGAAGCGGCTGTCGACGTGGATGGTGCGGTTGATCTTGGGATCATACATCCAGTCGCTGACCACGCCTTCGATCGTGCCGTCGAACGCAAGGCCGACGAATTCGCCGCGCGCATTGAGCGTCGAGGAGCCGGAATTGCCGTTGGTGATGTCGACCGTCGAGAGGAAGTCGACCGGCAGCGTGCCGAGTTCGGGCGCGACATAGCGGCCGTAATCCTTGGCCTTGATCAGCTCGATCATCTTGTCGGGCGCGTCGAATTCGCCGCGGCCGGTGTGCTTGGCGACGATGCCCTCGGCGGTGGTGAACGGGGTCCACACCTGCCCGTCAACCGCCTTGCCGGTCACCTTGCCATAGGTGAAGCGCAGCGAGCCGTTGGCGTCGGGATACATCGTCTTGCCGAGCGATGCGGCATAGGCAAGGCGCGCTTCCATCACCTTGGAGCGGGCCTTCTGCACCCGGCCCGAACGCTCCTTTTCAGCGGCTTCGTTGGCCATCGCCTCGTCATAGGTGGCAACCGCGAGCTGGATGAAGGGATCGTTCGAAGCCTTGAAGTCGGCGACCGACTTGCCCATCCATTCCATGCGCTTGGCGGTGTTGCCGAGCTCGGTGGCGGCATACATCGCGTCGATATCGCGGCCTTCCATGAAGGCATCGAAGCTGGCGTTGCGCTTGTCGGCGGGCAGCTGGCGGTATTCGGCCATGCCGTCCTGCCACAGCGCCTTGTCGATCTCCGCGACGAAGCGGCGCTCGATGCGCTGCATCCCCTGCGTCATGAAGGCGCGGTCGCGCTCCTGATAGCCGGGCTCGCGCTGCTTGTCGGGCTTGGCCTGTTCGTTGGCCCAGCGGTAGAGCTGGCGGGCGGCGCTGTAGAGCTGCCCGCGGCCCAGCATCCCGCGCCGCACATCGGCGAGCGCCTCGGCGTTGCCTTCGGCGATCAGGCGGTCAAGCTCGGCCAGCGCCGGGCCATATTGCGCCTCGCGCGCGGGATCGGCCTTGATCCAGGCGCGGAAGGCGGCTTCTTCGGCCTGCTTCTTTTCGACCAGCGAGATGGCATCGGCCCCGGCCATCTGCCCGGCGATCTTCTTCTCGTAGTTCTCGGTGCCCTGCAGCGTCGCGGCATAGGCGATGACGGCGGCCTGATTGCCGGCGGTCAGCTCGTCGATGCGGTCGCCATATTCGGCCAGCATGCGCTGCTGGTAGGGGTAGAGTTCCTCGTAATAGAAGCGCGCTTCATCGGCTGTGCGCAGACGCTCGGTGGTGCCGGGGAAGCCCGCGACCATGATGAAGTCGCCGTCCTTCACGCCATCCTTTGCGATCGGCAGCCATGCCTTGGGCTTGAACGGCACGTTATCCTTGCTGAACGCCGCCGAGGAGCCATCGGGGGCCACGTAAGCGCGGTAGAAGGCGAAGTCGCCGGTGTGGCGCGGCCACATCCAGTTGTCCTTCTCGCCGCCGAAATTGCCGACGCCGGCAGCCGGCGCATAGACGAGGCGCACGTCCTTGATTTCGAGCTGCTGCTGGAGCCAGTATTGCTGCCCGCCGAAATAGGCGCGCACATCGCAGCGGCGGTTGGCCTGCTTTTCGCACGCTTCGATCAGCGCGGTGCGGTTGGCCTGAAGGCGATCATAACGGGCGCGGCCATCGAGCTTGTCGGCGCCCTTGAGCATGGCGGCGGTGACGTTGCGCAGATCCTCGATCACATAGATGCGGCTGCCCGGCGCGGCGGGCAGTTCGTCGCCCAGCGTCTGCGCGAGGAAGCCGTTGGTGAGGTAGTCGCTCTCGGGCGAGGAATTGTACTGGAGCGAACCTGCAACGCAGTGGTGGTTGGTCGCCACCAGACCTTCGGGCGAAAGGAAAGCGGCGGAACAACCGCCCAATGAGGCAATCGCGGTGAGCGGCGGGCGCTGGAGTTCGCCAAGGGTGGCAGCGTCGAGTTCGAGGCCCGCGGCCTTCATTTCGTCGGCAATCGCGCCGGTCTGGCTCGGCAGCCACATGCCTTCATCGGCGTGCACGGCGGCAGGTGCGGCCATGATCAGGGCCGAGGCCCCGGCCAGCAGGAACTTCTTCATTCAGCACATCCCTTGTTGCGGGCGATGGCCTCTCGCACCGGTCGGCGGCGGACATCGCAAGTGGATCGCGCCCGCGCGGGCGCATGGCGCGTCTGTTAGGACAGATGCCCGGGCGGCGGAAGGGGGGAGGTGGGGCTATCGACGAACGACCGACTCGCCGGGTTGAGCACCAGCAGCAGGCGCTTGCCACCGGTTGCGGCAATCGGCGGGGAACGGTGGATCGCGGGCCGCTCGGTGGCGAGCTTGCCTTTGAACAAGCCGATATCGAAGGGGTTCATGCGGTTGATGCGGCGCGGTTCCTGCCCGGCGGCAACCCGCGCCGCGTCGGCATCGTCGAGCCAGTCGGTGCCTTCGCCGGCATAGGTGGTAATCAGGCGGGCGGTGACATAGTCGGCGTGGAACTTGCGGCAGGAATCGGTCCGCACCACTTCCAGCCGCAGTTCGAACCGGGCCAGATCGAGCGCGGCGCAGTAAAGCTGCGCGATGGCCGCCACGTCTGCCGCCAGCACCGGGTGAAGCGCGCTGCCGCCAAAGCCGTTCTCCACCAGCGCGGCCAGCAGCGCATCATGGACGGCGGCGGGCGTGGATTCGAACCGCAGATCGGCTGGCGTGCCTGCGGTCAGGGGGGTGAAGTCGGCCAGCGGCTGGCGCTGCCAGATCGCGAGATTGCAGTCTTCCGCGCGGATCGCGGCGAGGATCTCGGGCCGGTCGGAACTGCGGCAGGCAGGGGCAAGGAGGGTGGTCATGCGGAGGCGACCTCTCAATTAAAGATATAACGTATCAACATCTAGCCGCGAGCATGCCCCGCTGCAAGAGGGGCAGCCTGCGCATTGTTCACTTGCGAACGATTATCACTTCCGCCATGAGGCGCGCCTATTCGCAAGCCTTCTCCCGACTCAAGCCAAAGGACACCTTCGCCCATGAACAGCAAGCTCAAGCTCTGGACCCAGCTCGGCCTCGGCACGGCGCTCGCGGGTGGGCTGCTGGCGGCCTGCGGCGGCGAGGCAGGCGGTGAAGGCGCGGCCGGCGAGGCTGGCGGCGAAAGCGCTGCGGTGGCCGGTGAAGGCGAAGGTGGCGCGGGCGCGGGTGAAGGCACCGGCGGCGAAGCGGCAGGCGATGGGACAGCTGGCGGCGAGGGCGAAGGCGGCGTTGCTGTCGGCAATGCCGCGAGCGATCCGGTTGCCTACGGGATCGCACTGGCCGTAGCCGAGGCGCATGTGGTCGCCGCCCGCGATGCCTTTGCCGCGGGCAAGAAGGATGCGGCCGCCGAAATGTTCGCGCACCCCGTCAGCGAAGTGCTGGTGGAGATGGATCCGGTGTTCGCCAAGCTCGGCGTCAAGGATTTCAAGCCGCTGCTGACCGATGCCTCGGTGGCGGTCGCCGACGGCAAGAGCGCCGCCGAGGTCAACAAGCAGTATGACGGGATCATCGCCGCGCTGCGCGGGGCCGCGGCCAAGGCCCCCAAGAGCGACGCTGCCGACGGCGCAATCGCCACCGATATCATCGCCGACCAGATCGAACGCGCCAGCACGATGTATCGCACCGCTGCCAAGGACGACCGTTACGAGCCCTATCTTGACGGCTACGGCTTCTACAAGGTCGCTGAAGCCAGCTTTGCGCGCTCGGGCGCGGCGATCAAGGCGGCCAATCCCGATGCCCATGCCCGCATCACCGAGGCGCTGGCGCTGCTGAAGCAGGCCTATCCGGCGGCCACCCGTCCGGCCAAGCTGCCGGTGGAACAGGGCGCGCTGTCGGCGGCGTCATCGAAGGTGATGCTGGCCGCGGGTACCTGATTCGCCGCCCGGCTCCATTTTTCCGAGTCGGCGGTTTCCCGCCCGGTTGCCTGCTCCGGGTTGGGGCCGGATTTGTGCAAATGCGACAAATTGTCAGCCATCCCCGTTGGCATGGGGATGCGCGCTTGTGTTTGCTGCGTGTCTCTGTAGGCTTCGCCGCAAGGGTCAGGGTCGTGCCGGCTCTGGGATAGCAGAGTGCAAAGCGCCTGCCGCCCGTGCCTGACGAACACGAAGATGTTGCCGCAGGTGCCCGGTCGCGCCGGCGCTCGCAGGCAATATGATCTGGGGGGAAAATTGGCATTCATTGAACGAGACCCGCAAGGTGGAGTCCGTCCCCTTTCATCGTTAGCCGAAGCCGGCCAGCCGGTAGCCGCGCCGCGCCGCCGTGCACCGTTGATTATCTCCGCGCTGGCGCTGGGACTGGCCGGGCTATCCGCACCCGCCGCCGCGCAAGGCGTGCCGCAAATCACCCCGCCCAACCGCACGGACCTGATTCCGCCCGAATTGCGGCGCGAGGAACAGCGCCCGCAGCTGACCATCGATGGCGATTTCGAGCGTCCGCCCTGCGCGCTCGACCGGCCTGAATTCGCCGACATCAGATTCACCGTCGGCGGCGCGCAGTTCAACGGGCTTGAGCGTGTGCCCGGCCTCTCGCTTGACGCGGCGGTGGCCGATTACCGCGGGCGCGAAGTGCCGGTATCGGTGCTGTGCGATATCCGCGCCGAGGCCAATGCGCTGCTGCGCCGTCGGGGCTATCTCGCCACGGTCGAGATCCCCGAACAGAGCCTTGCCGACGGCGTGCCCGATTTCAATGTGATCTTCGGCAAGCTCACCTCGGTGCGCGTGCGCGGCGATGCCGGGCCGTCGGAAAAGCTGGTTGCGGCCTATCTTGAAAAACTCACCCAACAGGACGTGTTCAACGCCAACGCGGCCGAACGCTATCTGCTGCTGGCCGACGACATTCCCGGGCTGGATGTGCGCCTGTCGCTGCGTCCGGCGGCCGGCGGCGCGCCCGGCGATCTGGTCGGCGAAGTCGCGGTGCTGCGCCAGCGCGGGATGATCGATCTCAACGTCCAGAACCTCGGCTCGCGCGCGATCGGGCGGTTCGGCGGCGTGCTGCGGGGCGAGGTCTATGATCTCACCGGACTTGGCGATCGCACCACGATGGCGGTGTTCACCACGCTCGATTTTGCCGAGCAGCAGACGGTGCAGCTCGGCCATGATTTCCGCGTCGGCAGCGAAGGCTTGCGGATCGGCGGGCAGTTGACCTGGAGCACCGTCAATCCTTCGATCGGCCTCGCCGGGATCAACGTCGAATCCGAAACGTGGTTCGCCAGCATCAACGCCAGCTATCCGCTGCTGCGCAATCGCAAGCACAGCCTGTTTGCCGATGTCGGGTTCGACTATGTCAATCAGGACGTCGATCTCAACGATTTCGGCCTCAACCGCGATCGGGTGCGGATGGTCTATGCGCGGCTGGCGGGCGACATTACCGACCAGCAATCGGTGCTGCGCGCTGGCGGTTATTCGCCGTTCGAGCCGAAGTTCCGGATGCGTTACGCGGGCGAAGTGCGGCAGGGCCTCGATGTGTTCGATGCCAGCCCCGATTGCCGTCCCAACCTGCTCGGCTGCCTGCTAGGCGGGGCGGTGCCGCCCAGCCGGATCGAAGCCGATCCCACCCCGCTGCTGGCGCGCGCGGCCATCGGCCTCGAATATCGCCCGCAGCCGCTGGTGACCTTCGCGCTCGATACCCAGGCGCAGTTCACCAATGATCCGCTGCCCGCCTTCGAAGAGCTTGCCGCGGGCAGTTTCTCGATCGGGCGCGGGTTTGATCCCGGGGCGGTGCTGGGGGATAGCGGCGTGCTGTCTGCCTTCGAAATCCGCTTCGGTTCGACTGTCCCGCGCGAAATGAACGGCTTCGCCTTTCAGCCCTACCTGTTCAACGACCTCGCCTTTGTCTGGAACGAGGATCCGAGCCGCCGTCCGGGCAATCCCGACAAGCTGTGGTCGGCAGGCGGGGGCCTGAAGGTCAACTGGGGGCCGGGCCTGCAAGGCGATTTCTCGGTCGCCGTGCCGCTCGATCGTCCCGATCTCGCTGTTACCGGAGGCGATGTGCGCTTCCAGTTTTCGCTGACCGCCCGCCTGTTCCCGTGGAGATACTGAGATGACGCACCCCATCCGGAACCGTTCGCGCCTGCTGGTCGGCTGTGGCAGCGCGGCGCTCGCACTGGCGCTCGCACTCGCGCCGAAGACAGCGAGCGCGCAGGCGATCAATGCCTCGGGCAATGTGGTGAGCGGCAGCGCCTCGATCGAAGCGACCTCGCCGGGGCAGACCACGGTGGACGTCGCCTCGCCCACGGCGGTGATCGACTGGACCCCGATCGAGGACGGCAATGGCGACGCGCTCGTTTTCCTGCCGACGAACACCACCGCCCTGTTCCAGAGCGGGCAGCAGCCCAATTTCGCGGTGCTCAACCGCATCCTGCCTTCCACCAACGGCAATATCGCAGTCATCGACGGGACAGTGCTGTCGCGCGTCAATGATGCGCAGGGCCTGCCGACGGCGGGCGGGTTTGTGGCGTTCTATTCGCCCACCGGCTTCCTGATCGGTGACAATGCCGTGTTCGATGTCGGCCAGCTGATGCTGACCACGCTCGATACCTCGGCAGCCAGCTTCGATCTGTTCGCGACGCAGGGCTTCGGGCTTCAGTTGCAAGGCGCACCCGGCTCGACCGCGCGGATCCAGATCAATCCCGGCGCGCAGATCAATGCGCTGGCGGAAAATTCATTCTTCGCGGTGGTCGCGGCCGATGTGCAGATGCTCGGCACCGCGCGGGTCAACGGCAGCCATGCCTATGTCGCGGGCGAGGTGGTCAACCTCAGTTTCTCGAACGGGCTGTTCGACATCTCGGTCCCGGTCGGCACGGCGGCGACCGGCACGGTGATGGAGCTTGATGGCAATATCGGCGGCCCCGCGAGCAGTGCAGGAACCGACTATCACATGATCTACGGGGTCGGGGCGGCGCAGGCCGATCCGATCAGCATGATCTTCCGCGGCAATCTCGGCTTCGATCCGGCGCAGACTGCGGGTGTAATCAACGGCGAGATCATCCTCTCGGCCAATTACAATGTCACCGGGCTCAACATCAACGGAGCCAATATCCGCTCCGGTACGCAAGCCGACTTCCGGAACGTTTTCGCCGTCAGCGACGTGCGCGCGGACATTCTGGTGGAGGATGTGACCGCGACCGGCCGCTTGCTGGCGCTCAGCACCCACCTCACGCGGGTGAGCGCGGTCAATGCGGACAGTTCGTTTGCGGACGACCTGATAATCGTCGGACGCCAGAATGCCGAGCTTATCGCAAGCAACGCGGTAAGCATGACGATTGACGGCAACGTGCTCGTTTCGGCGCAGGATTACGGCGTCGTGGGTTCGAGCTTCCAGTCGCTCGATCTGATCAATGCGCAGGGCGGCGCGGCGCTCCTCAGTGTCTCCGGCGGCGCGACGATGAACATCACCGGCTCGGCGAATGTGACCGCTGATGCCTTTGCGGGTGCGGAGGGTATCACCGGCATTGCGGGCACGGCGCAGGGCGGGCAGGCGCAAGTCATCGTCACCGGCGGCACGCTTAACATCGACAACTCTGTCAGCATAAGCGCGCGCGGGGTCGGCACCACGTTGAACAACGTGCTGACCGGCGCCACGTCGCGCGGCGGGCTGGCGGAGTTCAGGGCGGATCAGGGGGCCAATGTCACGCTCGGCTTCTTCCTCGGTCTTGAGGCCACCGCGACAGGGGCGCGGGGCTCGCTGTTTGGCCCTTCGACCGTATCCGACGCGTTCGGCGGCAATGCTCTGGTCAATGTCTCCGGCGGCTCCTCGCTCACGGTTGGAGCCAGCATCACCGCCGACGCCAGTGCGACTGGTGGCAGGTCGAACACTGCCGGGGCCGGTTCGGTGGGCGATGCCGGGCAAGCGAGCGTCACGGTCGACGGAGCGAGCCAGATCGACGTCGTCGAAGCTATCCAGCTGACTGCCGACGGATTTGGCGGCCAGAACGTCGGCGGCATCGGCGGGACGGGCCTGGGCGGACGCGCCTCCGCAGTCACTTTGGCCGGCGGCAGCGGGATCGACATCGGCGGTAACTTGAGAGCCAGCACATTCGGCGCGGGTGGCAATGGCCAGACCGGCGGCGATGCCTTCGGCGGGATTGCGGGGGCCAACGCGGTGCTTGGCAACATCGTGATCGGCCAGGACGGGTTCGCGTTCGCCTCGGCTGAAGCCGGCGGCGCGAATGCCGGGTTCGGCGGCAATGGCGGGATCGGGCGGGGCGGTAACGCCTTCTTCCAGGCCGACGGAACGCTGACTACATTGGCGAGCCTCACGATCGGCGGCAATGCGACCCTTGATGTGCAAGGCTATGGCGGCTTTGGCGGCAACGGCGATGGCAATCTTGTGGCTGCCGGGCGTGGCGGCGATGGCTATGGCGGCCAGTTCACGGTGCCAAACCAGGCCGACCCCACCCGCGGCAGTGGCGCCTATCTGCTGGCAGGCGGCGACAACGGCACGCTCAGCGTCGGCGGGCTTGCCTCGGTTTTTGCCAACGGGTTCGGCGGGTTCGGCGGGTTTGGCGGCAGCGCCCAGAACGGCGGGCGCGGGGGCGATGCCTTTGGCGGGCTCGCGCAGGTCGGGCTTGCGCTGCTGGGGCAGGACGGTTCGCTTGGCGAAGGTTCGGCCAGTTACACAAGTCTCGTGGCCGAGGCCAATGCCTTTGGTGGAAGCGGCGGATTCTCGTTCGGTGACGAACCCACGGGCGACGGCGGCAACGCGACCGGCGGGAATGCCCTGCTGACGGTTCGCGCGGGGACGGTGACGGCGGACACGATTTCGCTCAATGCGCTCGCAAGCGGCGGAGGCGGGGTCAATGGCGGGTTCGGCAATGGCGGGATCGCGGCGGTTCTGGGCAGCCTCGGCGGCAGCCTGACGGCCAGCCAGCTCTCGATCAGCGCGGACGGCGATGGCGGCTTCGGCGGTAACGAATTCCTCGGGACCGGCACCGGCGGCAATGGCCAGGGCGGTCAGGCGGAGCTCGATCTTTCGGGCATCACCGTACAGATCAACGGCGATGTGGAGGTCCGGGCGGAAGGCTTTGGCGGCGGCACCGGCGATTTCACGGCCGGCAACGGCACCGGCGGTAACGCGCGGCTCGGCGTGCTGGGCACGGCAGCGGGCAGCGGCACCATCACCGGCAATACGATTATCTCCGCCAACGGTTTTGGCGGCAGTTCCGGCGCCTTGACGGGCGGGATCAGCGGCGACGGCTTCGGCGGCTTTGCCGTGCTGCAGGCGCAGGCGGGCGGGACAGTCAGCCTCGCCACCTTGCAGATGATGGCCAACGGCTTTGGCGGCGAGGGCGAGGGGGCACCCTTCGCCGGCGGCGACGGCACCGGCGGAACCTCGACCATGACGGCGACCGGCACCGGCAGCCAGATCACCATCGCCAGCAATGTCACGAACCAGCTGCTCGACAACTTCAACTTCGGCGCGATCATATCGGCGACCGGGGTGGGCGGGGCTGCCAATTCGGCCCCGGGCCTCGGCGGCACCGGGCGCGGCGGCACGGCGCAGCTGACCGCGGCGGCGGGCGGCAGCATCGCTCTTCCTGCGACGCCCCAGACTGATCCCGATACCGTCGGCTTCATCCGCCTGTTCGCGCGCGGCTTTGGCGGAAATACCAACATCGATGGCGGCACCGGCGGGGACAGCTATGGCGGGCTGGTCGCGATTGATGTTGATGGCGGCAACTTCTCGATGGGCGAGACGGTGCTGTCGTCCTTCACGCAGGGCGGCACGGCGGAAGTCGGCGTTATCAATGTTACGGGCGGGAATGCCTTTGCCGGTGGCCGCCGGGTCAGCATCCGCAACGGCGGCACGGCCACGCTCACCCTGATCGGCGGCGGGGCGGGGGCGCAGGGCGGCAATGGCACGGGCACCGGCAATGGCGGCAATGCCTATGTCGGCCAGAACCTGTTCGAGATCATCAATAGCTCGGCCACCATCATCGGCAATTTGCCGATCTTCGACCAGTCGCAGGGCGGCGATGGCCGGCAGGGCGGCAACGTGTTCAACGTCAACCCGCAGACCGGGGTGGCAGGTTCGCTCAATATCGTGCTCGACAATGCCGACATCACCCTCACGCCCGATGCGTCGGGCGAGAGCGGGATCGGAATCGACTTCGTCACCCGCGGCGGCAATGGCGTGGTGCGGGGCGGCAATGCGCAGGGGCCGAACGTCCTTGTCACCGTCAACCAGACCGATCTGTCCGGCGGGTTCCTGAACGTCAATCCGGTCATCCTCGGCGGAAATGCCAGCGATATCAATGGTATCGGCGGCGATGCGCTGGGATCGCTGATCGACATCACGATCAGCAATTCGCAGCTTGCCCTGCAGGCGCAGCGGCGCAGCTTCACCGATCCGGTCACCGGTTCGCCGGTGTTCGTGCCGGGCGACATCATCTTCGCCTCCGACGCGACCGGCGGCAATGGCGGGGCCAACGGCTCCGGCGGTTCGGCGGTGAGCGGTCAGGTGGATGTGAGCCTGATCAATTCGGCCATTACCGTGACGAGCGATGCGACGGGCACGCCCGCCGATTTCATCGTCCGCTCCGGCGCCACAGCCGGTCAGGGCGGGACGATGGGCAATGCCACCAGCGCCCGCGCGCTGCTTGACGTGACTGACAGCACGCTCGCCGCGGCGCGGGTCGCGGTCGAGGCGCGGGCTTCGGCGAGCCCGGTCGGCCCCGGCCAGCTTGGCGGGATCGCGGCGGGCGGTCAGGCGCGGCTGGGCATGGCGGGCACCTCCGCCATCACCACCGATCTGGTCGATGTCGACAGCAGCGCCGTGACCGGTCAGGGCGGTAGCGCCACGGGCGGCTTTGCCTTGCTCGAAGTGCTGACGGGCGGCGCAGCGATCATCACCGCGCCCGCCGTCAACGTGCTGGCCGATGCCTCCTCGACGGCGGACAACGCCGCCGGAATCGCCGGGGCAACGCAGGGCGGGCAGGCGACAGTGGCGGCCAATGGCGGCAGCCTGACGATCACCGGCAATGTCTTTGCCAATGCGCGCGGGATCGGCGCAGTCTCGGCCAACCTGTTCACCGGCGCGACTTCGCGCGGCGGGCAGGCGCAGGTGCTTGCGCGCAACGGCGGGAACCTTGCATTCGGCAGCGGCCTGTCCGTCGATGCCAGCGCTGTCGGCGCCAATATTACCATCGCGAACACCGGCAGCGTCTCTGACGCGTTCGGCGGGAGCGCCGGGATCCTGGTGGCCGAGGGCGGCGGCACCATCACCGTCACCGGCACGGCGCGCGCCAATGCCAGCGCGCGGGGCGGCACTGCGAACACGACCGGAGCCGGATCGATCGGCGATGCCGGCGATGCAATCGTCTCCATTCTCGAGGCGGGCCTTATCGACATTGGTGGCCGCCTGACGCTTGAGGCGCAAGGTGCAGGCGGCAGCAATGGCGATGGCCAAAGCGGCATCGGCGGCACCGGTCTGGGTGGCCGCGCGATTGCTATCGTGCAGAACGGCGGCACGCTCCGGCTGGACAGCCTCGATGCCGACACGCTCGGCACCGGTGGTAACGGGCTGACCGGCGGCGACGGGTTTGGCGGGCTTGCCAATGTGGCGGTGCGGGTCGGGCAGATCCGGATCACGGGCCGGGCCTTTGCCGGTTCCGAAGGCGTGGGCGGGGATTCCACCTTTGGCCGCGGCGGCAATGGCGGGCTCGGGCAAGGGGGCTTTTCCGGCCTGCAGGCGATCGGCACGCTGACCGAGGTGGGCGAGCTGTTCATCGGCGGTGATGCAATTGCCTTTGCGCAGGGCGTCGGTGGCCGGGGCGGTGCCGGTGACGGCGATGCCGGGATTGCCGGGGGCAATGGCGGCAATGGCATCGGCGGACAGTTCACTGTGCCCAACCAGGCCGATCCCAATGTCCCCCGGAGCGGGGCCTACATCATTGCGGGCGGCGACAATGGCCTGATCACGGTAGTCGGCGATTCGGTTGCTGTGGCCACGGGAGTCGGCGGCCGGGGCGGCGCTGCCGCGGGCACGCTACCGGGCGGGCGCGGCGGCGATGCGCTGGGCGGGCTGGCATCGGTCGGGCTCGAATTGGCGCTGCTCGGCCTCAACGGCTCTGTCGGTCTGGGCCGGATGCAGCTTGGCGATGTGCTGATCCAGAGCGACGCGTTCGCGGGCGAGGGCGGCTTTGCGACCAATCCGGCGCTGGCGGGCATCGGCGGCAATGCTGCTGGCGGCGGCTCGCTGCTGCTGCTCAGCGCGGGCGAGGTCAATGCGGCCGCGGTTGAAGTGACGGCGATCGGTTTTGGCGGTAACGGCGGCACGGGCGGCAACGGCACGGGCGGCTTTGCGGGCGTCAACGGCACGCTGGCTGGCGCGGCGAACCTCGCGCAGCTGAGCGTGCTGGCCAACGGTTTTGGCGGCAACTCGGTCGGCACGGGAGCGGGCGGGATCGGCGAAGGCGGCGATGCCACGCTGACCCTGAGCGGTTACGGCATGACTGTCACCGGCGATCTGCTGGTGGAGGCGAGCGGTTTTGGCGGCACGGCCAATAACGCTGTCGGCGGGGCCGGTATCGGCGGGTTTGCGCGGATCGGCGAACAAGGCACGGAACCCGCGAGCCTGATCGTCGGCGGTCATGCCGGGGTGCTGGCCAATGGCCAGGGCGGCAACACCAGCGGCGCCTTTGCCGCGGGCAACGGCACCGGCGGGGATGCCTTCATCGAAGCGCGGGATGGCAACACCATCACGCTCGGCTCGGCGCAGGCAGCGGCGGTGGGCCGCGGCGGCGCGGCCAGCGTGCATGAAGGCGGCGACGGCACCGGCGGCACGGTCCGGCTGGGGGCGCTGGGTGCCAACAGCCGCCTGACGATCCAGCGCAATGTGCCCGACGCCGTCGCCGCGAACGCCTTCGCAGGCGGGGTGATGTTCAATGCCAACGGCATAGGCGAGGCGACCCGGGGCGGTGACGGCATCGGCGGCACGGCCCGCGGCGGCACGCTCGAAGTCACGGCGACGCAGGGCGGCACGATTGCGCTGCCGACCGATCTGGCGAGCGACCCCAACAGCTCCGCCACCAGCCTGTTCCTGTTCGCGCGCGCCTTTGCGGGCGGCTCGGCGGTCGATGGCGGCACCGGGGGCGATGCGTTCGGCGGCGATGCCACGATCCTTGCCGATGGCGGCACCATCACGATGGGCCCGGCGACGCTTTCGCCCTTCGCGCAGGGCGGCAATTCGCTCAGCCCGACAAGCAATATCTCCGGCGGCAATGTCTTCGGCGGCAACCGCACGATCCGCGTCATCAACGGCGGGACGCTGACGATGCAGTCGGTTGGCGGCGGGCCGGGCGGGATTGCGGGCAATGGCTCGGGCTCCGGCAACGGGGGCAGCGTCACGACCGGAAACAACCTGTTCGAGGTGATCGGCAGCACCGCCAATCTCGTCGGCGACTTCGCGGTGTTCAACCAGTCGCAGGGCGGCAATGGCGAGACCGGCGGCGAGGCCGAGGGCGGTACGCTGACCTTCAACGCCGAAAATGCCACCATCAACCTGCTGGCGGATGCCAATGGCAATGCCTCGCTGTCGTTCAGCGGCGGGATGCAGGGCGGCAATGGCATCAGTTCCGGCGGCAATGCCACCGGCACCTCGACCAACATCAGCATCGTCAATTCGACCATTTCGGGCGGCCGCTTCGAGGTCAGCTCGGCGGCGATCGGCGGCAGTGCCTCGGCCATCGACGGTGTCGGCGGTAATGCCACCGGCGGGCCGGTGACTATCAATATCACGGGCTCGCAGCTCAATCTGCAGGGCCAGACCCTGTTCGCAGCCGACGCGCGCGGCGGAGCGGGCGGGACGGGCGGCAGCGGCGGATCGGCGATTGGCGGCACGGTCGAAGCGACGCTCACCGGATCGACCGTCACCATCATCGCCGACAGCACCGGCAACCCGGGCGAACTGCGGGTGCGCTCCCAGGGCACTGGCGGCGCGGGCGAGACGGTGGGCAGCGGCACCGGCGGGCGGGCTGCGCTCACGCTTGACGGCACCACGCTCACGGCCGCGCAGGTCGGGGTCGAGGCGAACGGCTTTGCCAATGCCATCAGCACCGGCCAGACCGGCGGCATCGCGGTTGGCGGCCAGGCGTCGCTCAGCATCGCGGGCAACACGCAGGTCACCACCAGCCTGATCGAGATTGCCAGCAATGCCCTGTCGAGCCCGGGCGGCAGCACCTTTGCAGGTGTCTCCTCGCTGGAGGCTGCCGCAGGCAGCACCGCGACAGTAAATGCCGGGGCGATCAACCTGCAGGCCTTTGGCGTTGGCGCAAACCAGACGTCGCTCGCCAACCTTGCCGGGCAGTTCGTGATCGATATCGCGGGCGGCAACATCAACGCCGGATCGCTGTTCGCCGGGGCGGTCGGCGATCAGGTGAATATCGACCTCGGGGATTCCCGGATCGTGGCCGATGGCGGCAATCTCAATGTCGCCAATGCCCTGACCGCCACCACGCTGGGCGATCTGCTGATCCGCTCCGGCAATGGCGGGATTATCGGCAGCCCGGCGACCACCGGCACGCTCACCGCCATCGATATCGACGCCACCGGCACCATCGAAGTGGTGGGCGACGGCACCAATGGCGGGCTCGGCGGGCGCAGCATCGACATGCTGGCGGGCCGCTCGATCCTGCTGGGCGGCAACCTCACGACCAGCGGCGGCAACATCACGCTCACCGCCAACCACGGCAATGCGCCGGTGCTGGCGACGCCGACAGTGTCGGTGTTCAGCATGGCGCCGGGCGCCCGCATCAATGCCGGCACCGGCACGGTCGCGATCAGCCTGCTCGATGGCGCGGGCAATCCGCAGCAGGTGAACGGCGGGATTACCCTCGCCAACATCACCGGCGGCGCGATTGACGTGCGCAATTTCGGCACCGCCACCGGCAGCGACATCACCGTGCTGTCCGGCGGCGTGCTGAGCGCGTCGGGCACCGGCCGGGCAATCGATCTCGCCGCGCTGAATGGCGAGGTGGTGAACCTTGCCGGGGATGCCGGGCTGATCCTGACAGGCGGCGGCCATTACGCCATCTTCGCTGCCACCCCCACCGGATCGCAGATCGGCAGCTTTGCCAATTACGCGCGGCGCTACAATGTCGGCACTGATGTGGCCTATGATGCGCTCAACCCGGGCGGCAACTTCGCCGCGTTCCGGATTGCGCCGGTGCTGGCGGTCACCGTCAACGATGCCACCCGCGTCTATGGCAACGCCAATCCGCAATTCACGACCAGCTTTGGCGGGTTCCTGCCGGGCGACGGGATCACCAACCTGTCGGGCACGGCGGAGTTCATCACGCTCGCCAATGGCACGTCGGGTATCGGGGTGTTCACTGTCAACGCCGCGCTCGGCTCGTTGCTGAGCGAGCAGGGGTACCAGTTCACCTTCGCGCCCGGCCTGCTGACCATCACGCCGCGCCCGATCACCGTGACGGCGAACGACCTCAGCCGGATCTACGGCAATGCCAACCCGTCACTGACCTTCACCGTCGGCGGCCTTGGCCTCGTCAATGGCGACCAGTTGACCGGCGCGATCGCCACTACCGCCGGTGTCACCACCGGCGTCGGCGCTGTGCCGATTACGCAGGGCACGCTGGCGGCGAGTGCCAACTACACGCTGACTTTTGTGGGCGGCCAGCTCGCCATCACGCCGCGCCCGATTATCGTGACGGCGAACGATCTCAGCCGGATCTACGGCGATGCCAACCCGTCGTTGACTTTCACTGTCGGCGGGCTTGGCCTTGTCAACGGCGACCAGCTGACCGGCGCGATCGCCACCACCGCCGGTGTCGCCACCGGCGTCGGCGCTGTGCCGATCACGCAGGGCACACTGGCGGCAAGCCCGAACTACACGCTGACCTTCGTGGGCGGCCAGCTTGCCATCACCCCGCGTCCGCTGTCGCTGATCGCCAACAGCTTCACGCGCCTGTTCGGCCTGCCCGATCCCGAATTTACCTTCGTGATTTCGGGCGATGGCCTTGTGAATGGCGACCGGCTGACCGGGGCGCTGGTGCGCGATCCGGGCGAGAATATCGGCAATTATGCCATCCGGCAGGGGACGCTGACGGCGGGTGACAACTACGCCATCGACTTCGCCAATGGCCAACTGACCATCGATCCGCCGCCCGCGCCGCCGGTGCTGGCCAACTCCACCCTGATCGACGAGCCGTTGCAGACCGGCGAGGATCCGCCGGTGGCCGCAGAGGAGGAAGAGGAACGCTTCGGCATGGACTTCCCCGAACAGCCCGATGCGCCGCTGATTTCGGAAGATCCGCTGCTTGACGATCCGGTGACGAGCGGCGGCGATGCCTCGCTCTATTCGGGCGGCGGCACCGGCAATCCCGGCAGCGAGGACAAGTGAGATGAGCCACTATCGCAGCATCGCCCGCCCCGCGCTCGCCGCCGCCACCGCGCTGTTCGGGATCGCCGCAGGGGTAATCGCGGCCCCGGGCGCAGCGCGCTCTCCGGCCGAGACCAGCCTGAGCCTGCGCGACACCTTCCCGATCGGTTCCAACGGCCTGTGCGAGGCGCAGATCCTCGCGCCCGAGCCGGGGGCGGGGCTGTTTGACCGGCGCTATTCGATCATCTGCCGCGATGCCGCCTTGCCGGTCGGCACGCTGTGGGTGGTCAAGGGCAAGGGGGCCGATGTCGCTCCCGCGCGCTTTGCCGGGCAGGATGTGACCTGCAACCCCGACACAGGTGGCGCGGCCGAGGTGCCCGGCCTGTCGGGCGCACAGCGGCTCGCCTGTTCGCGCAGCGGCAGCATTGTGCGCAGCGATCTGCTGCTCGGCAGCCGCGGCGGGCGCACCTTCGCCGCCAGCGGGCTGGCCGCTTACAGCAAGGCGCTGGAACTGGGGCTGGCCTCGCTGGCGAATGACCGGGTGATGCCCGGCACGGTCGAAATCCCGCTCACCAGCGCGACCGACGAGATCGCCTTCGCGCGCCAGCAAGCCGAGGCAATCTCGGCCGATCAGGCGCTGATCGAGGCCTATCGCCGCAGCAATGCGGGCAACTTCGCTGAAGCGGCGGAGTTTTTCGCGGTGTCATCGGCGGCGTTGGCCGGGCCGGGCGCGGTCGAGGCGCGGCTCAATTCGGCGCTGCAACAGTCCAATCTCGGCAATTTCGCCGAAGCCCGCCGGATGTTCGCCGCCAGCCGGTCGCAGAGCAGCGCCAGCCCCGTGCTGGCCCGCCTGCAACGCAATTACGAGGCGATGGACGCCCTGAACCAGCGCAAGCCCGAGGCCGCGCTGGCGATCCTTGACGGGCCGGTGGGGGCAAGCTTCACCGATGCCGAGGATCTGCGCCAGATGCGGCTCGGCGGTTCGCTGGCGAGCCAGCTGGCGAGCGAGAACGAGCGCATCACCAGCAATTTCAGCACCAGCCTCACCCCGATCGAACGCGCGCGGCTGCTTGACGGGCAGCACGCCTATCTCAAGGCCACCACGCTGCGGCAGTTGAGCCGTCCGGGCGAGGCCGAGGCGCTGCTGCGCCAGTCCGAGGCGACGCTGGGCGAAGTGCGCGACGGGCGGGTGATCTCGGTCGCGTGGCTGCGCGCGCAGGTGCTGGGCGAACTGGCCGAAGTGGCCGAACGCTCCGGGCGTGCGGTCGAGGCCGAGGATCTGCACCGGCAGGCCATCGCGCTGCTGGCGGCGACCTATCCCGATGCCCCGGTGCTCGATAGCGCGCGGGCGCAGCTGGCGGGTTTCTTTGCCCGTGGCGGTCGGCGCGGGGATGCGCTGGAAGTCTACCGCTCGATTGTCAGCGGCGCGGAAGGGCGGCCGATGCCTTCGCTGCGCAATCTCATGACGCCCTATTTTGCGCTGCTGACCGATGGCCAGTCTTCCGCTGCCGAGGCGTCGAGCGATCTGTTCGCCGCCAGCCAGCTGCTCCAGCGTCCCGGCCTTGCCCAGACCCAGGCCGCACTTGCCCGCGAACTTTCGGGCGGGAGTGACGAGGCCTCGCAGCTGTTCCGCACCGCCACCAATCTTGGCCGTGCGATCGAACAGCAGCGGGTTGCGCTGCTCGATATGGAGTCAGTCGCTCAGCCGACCGGCCAGCAGACGGCCCAGATGGCCGAGCGCCGCCAGCGGCTCGAACAGTTGCAGTTGCAGCAGGCCGAAGTGCTGGAAAAGCTCGCCGCCTATCCGCGCTACCGGGCGGTCAGCGAGCAGGCGATCACCCTAGCCGACCTGCAGGCGACGCTCGCTCCGGGCGAGGCCTATGTGAAGCTGGTGACGCTCGATAACGATACCTACGTCCTCTATGCCGCCGCCGATCAGGCGATGGCGTGGCGCGCCGATGCGACCCCGGCTGAGCTGGAAAAGCTGGTCGGCGCGATCCGCGAGAGCATCGCGGTGATCGAAGGCGGGCAGGTGCTGACCTATCCGTTCGACATCGAACGCTCGCGCGAGCTTTATGTGCGCCTGTTCGCCCCCGTCGCCGAGCTGCTGCCCAAGCTGGAGCATATCGTGTTCGAGCCCGATGGCGCGCTGCTCAAGCTGCCGATCAACCTGCTCGTCACCGATGATGCCAGCGTCGCGGCCTATAAGGCGCGGATGGCGGGGAAGAACGCGGACGAATATGATTTCCGCGGCACCGCCTGGCTTGGCCGCACGGCGCGGATCAGCACTTCGGTCGGGGCCTCGGCGTTCCGCGATGTGCGCAAGGCGCGCCCGTCCGATGCCACCCGCGCCTATCTCGGCCTTGGCGAGAACCTGCCGATTGGTGATGCCACGCCCGGCGCCTCGCGCACCCGCGCGGCGCTGGAGGGCGGTGAGAAGTGCCGGTGGTCGCCCAATATCTGGGCCAATCCGATCAAGGCGACCGAGCTGCGCGAAGCGGCCACCCGCTTCGGCGGGACAAGCCGCGTGCTGACCGGCGGGGAGTTCACCGACAGCGCGATCATGGGGCTTGCCGACCTGTCGGAATACCGCATCCTGCACTTTGCCACCCACGGCCTCGTCACCGCGCCCCAGCCCGAATGCCCGCCGCGCCCGGCGTTGCTGACCAGCTTTGACGAACAGAAGGACTCCGATGGTCTGCTCAGCTTTGCCGAGATCTTCGGCCTGCGCATCGATGCCGATCTGGTGATCCTTTCGGCCTGTGACACCGCCGGCAGCGCCACTGTCGGCGCGACCCGCGAGGCAGGCGTGACGAGCGGCGGCGAGTTCGCGCTCGATGGCCTTGTGCGCGCCTTCGTCGGCGCGGGCGGGCGCACGGTGCTGGCGAGCCACTGGCCGGTGCCGGACGACTTCAATGCCACCGGACGGCTGATTTCCGGCCTGTTCACCGACGATGGCCGCGCCACCGCCGAAGCCCTGCGCGCCTCGCAGCTTGGCCTGATGGACGATGCCGATACCTCGCACCCGTTCTACTGGTCGGCCTTCGCGGTGGTGGGCGACGGCGCAGCGCGCCTCGCGCGCTGACCGGCGGCAGGGGTCGCACCCGCGATGACCGAGGCAGGACGAGGTCCGGGCTGGCTGCGGCGCGGCTGGCGCAATGTGCGCGAGGCGGGCGGGATGCAGCTGCTCGCCACCTTCGTGGTGCTGTGCGCGGCGCTGTTCATCGCCCGCTTCAGCTGGGTGCTGCCCGATGCCAATGTCCCGACCCCGCTCACCAGCGAGGCCGAGCGCGCGTTCTACGATCTGCGCGCCTATTACGCCGCCGATCTGGTCGAGCAGGATCCGCGCGTTGTGCTGGTGGTCTATACCGACCAGACCCTGATCAACGCCCGGAAGCGCTCCCCGCTGGATCGCGGGATGCTGGCGCGCACGCTCCGCAATCTCGACGGGATGGGGGCCAAGGCGATCGGGATCGATATCCTGTTCGACCAGCCGCAAGACGAGGACGCGGAGCTGATCGCAACGCTGCGGTCGATGAAGACGCCGGTGGGGGTGGCCTATGCCAACCTTGCCACCAACAAGGACGATATCGTCTACGAACAGCAGCAATATCTCGAAGCCTTCCAGAGCCAGCTGGCCGGCAGCCGCGCGCGCCCGGCCAGCATCCGGCTCGACAATACTTTCGGCGCGACGCGGGTGTGGCCCATTCTCGTCGAGGGCCTGCCGCCGCTGCTGGGCCGGGCGCTGCTGGCGGATTCAGGCGCGGTGCCGCCCGCTTTCGCCGGTTACGAGGGCGCGATTGACTATCGCCGCCCCAAATTCGTCGATGAACCGCTGTTCGCCGCGCTCCAGATCGATCTTTTCGCCGATCCCGAAATCGACCCCGAAGTGCTGCCCTTCCTCGCCGAGCAGATCCGCGGCAAATATGTCCTGATCGGCGGCGATATCGTCGATTATGACCGGGTCGAGACGACCTTCACCTCGGTCAATGGCGAAGTGCCGGCGGGGATTGCGGTCCATGCCGAGATCATCTCGCAGATGCTCGACAAGCGGATGCTCGCGCCGATCCCGGTGTGGATGCTGTGGACGATGGCGGTGCTGGTGGTGCTGACTGCGGCGCTGACGGCGCTGCTGGAATGGCCCGCACGGCGGCTCGCGCCGTTTCTGGTGGTGCTGTTCGCGGTGTTCATCGGCACACCGATTGCCCTGCAATTGCGCAATGTCGACACCTATGGCCTGCCCGCTTTCGGCTGGCTGATCGGGTGGATCATGGCCTTCACCGCCGTCACCGCGGCGGCGCGCGCATCGGGCGCGGTGCAGCGCAATTTCGCCGCCAGCGCGCTTGGCAAATATATCCCGCGCGATATCGCGCAGGCGATCATCGACAAGCCGGAATTGCTCAGCCTCGGCGGGGAAAAGCGCGCGATTTTCGTGCTGTTCAGCGATCTTGAGGGCTTCACCAAGATGAGCCACGCGATTGCGCCGGAAATGGTGGCGAAGCTGCTCAATCGCTATCTCGACATGCTCAGCCAGGTGGTGCTCGATCATGGCGGGGTGATCGACAAGTTCGTCGGCGATGCGGTGGTCGCCTTCTGGGGCGCGCCGATCAGCCGCCCCGACGATGGCGAGCGCGCGGCGAAGGCGGGCTATGCGCTGTGGCAGGCGGGCGAGGCGTTCCGCGCCGAAGTCGCAGCGATGGACCCCGATCTGCCCAGGATCGGCAAGACCCGCGTCGGCCTCCATTACGGCGAGGCGGTGATCGGCAATTTCGGCGGGGCGACCCGCATCCAGTACACTGCCCTGGGCGACTCGATGAACACCGCCGCGCGGCTGGAGGCGGCCAACAAGGCGCTCGATTCCAGCGTCATGGCAAGCCGCGAATTCGCGGAAGCCTCGGGGCTCGACTGGTGGCGGCTGATGGGCCGGGTGGTGCTGCGCGGACGGGCGCGCCCGGTCGATCTGCTTGAACCCGCCCCCGATTTTCCGGAAGCCGACCGTGCGCTGCTGGCCGAGGCTTGCGCGCTGGCGCTTGCCGGAGACCGCGCCGGTGCGGTTCGGCTGGCGCAGGATGTGGCTGATCGTCATCAGGGTGATTCAGCCTTGCGAAATCTGGTAAAGCGGATGCAGGAAATGGACGAGGGAGGAACCTATGTTCTCGGCTAACATGAAACGGACAATGACGGCGCTGGCGCTGGGCGCAGCGGCCCTGAGCCTGCCGGTGGCGGCAATGGCCGGGGTGGTGGTCAAGTCCACCGGCCCTTCATCCACGAAGTATCCGGTCGGCACCAAGCTTGACGACAATGCCTCGATCACGCTCAAGGCGGGCGATGTGGTGACGGTGCTCACCGCCGAAGGGACGCGGGTTATCAAGGGCGCGGGCACCTTCCGCGTGGGTGATCGTCCGCAGGTCGCCTCCGATCGCTTCGCCTCGCTCACCCGCAAGCGCGCGGCGACCCGCGTGCGGACCGGGGCAGTGCGCGGCGACAGCGACGGGACGGCGACCAATCCCAGCCTGTGGTATGTCGACATCACCCGTTCGGGCACGGTCTGCCTCTATGATCTGGCCACCGTGCGCCTGTGGCGTCCGGGCACGGAGGGCACCGCGACCTATCGCGTGATGGGCCACGGCCCCGGCCATATGGAAACCGGGGTGCAGGCCGAAGTGACCTTTGACGACACTGTCACCGTGGCCGCGCTTGATCCGGCGCGCCTGCCGATTACCGAAGACGGGCATTACATGATCACCGCCCCCGACGGCTCGACCAGCGCGGAGCTGACTTTCGTGCTGCTGGCCGATGATTTCGCCGCCCCCGATGCTCTGGCAGAGGCGCTGATTGCCAAGGGCTGCTCGGTGCAGCTCGAAACGCTCGCTGCGACGCTCGAAGCCTCGGCGGAGGGGGTGGACTGATCCTGCCACGACCTGCGCGGCGGGAGGGTTACAGGCGGAAAAATTGCCGATTGCCTGTTGCATCCCCGCGCCAAGCTTGGGACAAGGGCGAGGGTCGGTCTGACTGGGAGTCGGTGTCAGGGGGAATTCCTGACGCAGATCACCAAGCGATGGTGCAGGGCCGCTGCTAGCCTGCACGGCGTGAGCACATTCTGGCCGGCCGGGTGGTCCGGCTGAAAGCATCTCGGGGGGGATGGGATGACGGGAGTTGTCGCGAACAGGATCGCTGGCCTCATCCGCAGGCCCATGGTCTTGCGGCTGCTGGCCGTGCTCGGCCTAGCCGCGCTCTATCCGGCATCGGGCGCTATCGGCAACGGCACCTTCGAAGGCGTCGCCAGCTGCGCCGGTTCCACCTGTCATGGCCGCGCCGAGGGTAATGGCGCGGTGGTGCGGCAGGACGAAATCGCCACCTGGCAGGAACCTTCATCGCCCTCCGGCGCGCATAGCCGCGCCTATGCGGTGCTGGCCGGACGGCGCGGGCAGCAGATCGCCGCGAGCCTCGGGCTCGGCAATGCGACCTCCGCGCCCGCTTGCCTCGGCTGCCATTCGACCTATGCGCCCACCGCCCAGCGCGGGCCGAAATTCACGCTGACCGACGGGGTCGGGTGCGAAAGCTGCCACGGCGCTTCGGGCGGGGCGTGGCTGGCGGAACACTATGCGCTGCCCGCTACCCATGCCTCGAACGTGGCGGCGGGCCTGACCCCGCTCGATAATCCCAAGGCGCGCGCGAACGTGTGCCTCGATTGTCATTACGGATCGTCGAAGCCCGGACAGTTCGTCACCCATGCGATGATGGCGGCGGGCCACCCGCGCGTCTCGTTCGAGCTCGATCTGTTCAGCGCGCTCCAGCAGCACCACCAGATCGACGCCGATTACACCCGCCGCAAGGGCGCGCCCGATGCGGTGCGGTTCTGGGCGGTGGGGCAGGCCGAGGCGGTGCGGCGTGCGACCACGCTGTTCGCTCAGCCGAAATTCGCTTACGAGGGCGCTTTCCCGCAGTTCTATTTCTATGACTGCCATTCGTGCCACCGCACCATCACCGACGGGCCGCAGCGCAAGCTCACCTTCGAGACCAATCCTGCCCGCCCGATCCCGTTCGGCAATCCGCCGTTCAATGACGAGAACATGATCATGCTCCAGGCCGTGGCGGGCGCGCTGGTGCCGGGCGAGGCAAGCGCCTTCCAGAGCGCCGCGCGCGACTTCCACAAGGCGATGGGTGCCGGCCCTGCTGAAGCCCGCGCCGCCGCGCAGGCCTTGTCGGTGCGTGCGGGGGTCTTGTCGGATGCCTTGTCGGGCCGTGCCTATGCCGATGCCGACGCGTTCAAGGTGATCGCGATCATCGCCGGCGAGGCGACCACGCCGCGCTTCACCGACTATGCCGGATCGGTGCAGGCGGTGATGGCAGTCGACACGCTGCTCAATGCGCTGGTCAGGCAAGGGCGGGTGACACAGGGCGCTGCCGCCGGAATCCGCGGCGATATCGCGCGGGCCTACAAGGCGGTCGACGAGCCCAATGCCTATCGTCCGGCAGAATTCCGCACCGCGCTGAAATCGGCGGCGGGCGCGATCGGAAGGTTGCAATAATCATGCGCGGGGGGATGAAAACCGGCTGGATCGCGGCAAGCGCGCTGGTGCTCGCCTCGTGCGGGGGCGGGGACAGCCCGTCGAGCAACGGCGGGGCGACCGGCGGTGGCACCACGCCGCCTCCCGCGCCGCCCGCCGGCAATCTCTTCTCGGTCCCGCCCGCCGAAAGTCTTTCTGCCACAGAAGTCGGCGCCGTCATCGCTCAGGCCGCCGCCGAGGCGCGGGCGCGGGGTGCTGCGGCCACCATCGCGGTGACCGACCGGGTGGGCAATGTCCTCGCGGTGTTCGCCATGCCGGGCGCGGCCGCAACAGCGGTGATCCCGTCCGCGCCTGACGGCAGCAGCCGCGATGTGCAGGGCCTCACCATCCCCAGTGCAGGCGCCGCCATCGCCAAGGCGATCACCGGGGCCTACCTGTCGAGCAGCGGCAACGCCTTTTCCAGCCGCACGGCGAGCTTCATCGTGCAGGAGCATTTCCCCCCTGCGCCGACCACTGCGGGCCTCGAAAGCGGCCCGCTGTTCGGGGTGCAGTTCAGCCAGCTGCCGTGCTCCGACCTTTCCGCCCGCGCGAGTGACGGGCTGATCGGCCCCAAGCGCTCGCCGCTCGGGCTGGCGGCGGACGCGGGCGGATTCCCGCTTTACCAGAACGGCGTGGTCGTAGGCGGCATCGGGGTGATTGCCGACGGGGTCTACGGGCTCGACACCAATGTGCTCGACCGTGACAATGATCTCGACGAGGCGATTGCGCTGGCAGGCACGGTGGGCTTCGAAGCGCCGGTGAGCATCCGCGCCGACCGGATCACCGCCGACGGCACTTCGCTGCGCTATACCGACATCGAATATCCGCAGATCAGCAATGTCGCCGGCGCGACCTTCGCATCTACCGCCGGCGTGCTGGTGCCGGTGACGGGCTATTACGCCGGAACCGCGCTGCTGGCGGGCGCGACCTATGGCACCGAGGCCTCGGGCATCCGCCTCTCCACGCCGTCCGAATTCTCCATCCGCGATGCCTTCGTGCTCTCGAACGGGGCGGGGGCCAACCGCTTCCCGGTGCGCGGCGGGACCGATGCGGGCGATGTCGCCACCCCGCTCACCAGCGCCGAGGCGACCGCGATCCTTGAAGAAGCCTTCAAGGTCATGAGCCGCGCCCGCGCGCAGATCCGCCAGCCGCTGGACAGCCGCGCGCAGGTGACGATCAGCCTGGTCGACACGCGCGGGCGGGTGCTGGGCATCGTGCGTTCGCCCGATGCGCCGATTTTCGGCATCGACGTGAGCCTGCAGAAGGCGCGCACCGCCAACTTCTTCTCCGGGGCGTTTGCCGCCAACGAATTGCTGGCGACCGGCGGCGAGGTGCCGCAATTCGTCGCGCGCCTGCGGACGTTCCTCGGCGATCCGAATGCGCTGACGGGGGCCTTCGCCTTCTCCGACCGTGCCAATGGCAACCTGTCGCGGCCCTATTTCCCCGATGGTGAGGTGGGCCAGCCCAACGGGCCGTTCTCCCGCCCGATCGCGCAGTTCAACCCCTTCTCCACCGGCCTGCAGAGCGCGCTGGTGCTCGGCAACCTCGGCCAGCATCTCCAGTTCGTCACCGGCGCGAGCGGGACGGACACGCCGCGCAATTGCACCGGCCTGCCGCAGATCGCAGGCGGCGCTTCGCGGCTGGCGAACGGCATCCAGATCTTCCCCGGCTCGGTCCCGGTCTACCGCGGCGGGCAGCTGGTGGGCGGCATCGGCGTATCGGGCGACGGGATCGATCAGGACGACATGATCAGCTTCCTCGGCCTCAACAATGCCGGAGTGCGCGTCGGCGGGATCGGCAATGCCCCCAATGATCGCCGCGCCGATCGCATCGTGGTGCAGGTTGGCAGCCGTCAGGTGCGGCTGCGCTACGTCAATTGTCCGTTCGCGCCGTTCCTCGATACGGCCGCGCAGAATGTCTGCGAGGGGCTGTAGCGATGAGCTGGTTGCTCCCCGCTCTGTTGCTGATGCAGGCCGCGCCGCCGCCGCCGGAGGAGCTGGAGCAGTCCCCGCAGGCCCAGCCCCCGGGTGAGGCACCTGCGCGCGATTGGGAGCAGGATGTGCCGCCGGTCGATCCCGGCATCATCGAAGGGCGCGAGCGTCCGGGCTATACCGCCCCGCTGCCCGAACGGATCGAGCAGAACAACGAAGGCGCCGTTCGCGCCCCGCCGCCGCAAGCCTTCCCCACTGATCAGCTGCCGATCCCCGATCGCTGGCGGCTGATCGAAAGCCTCGGGCTGGTGAAGGAAAACCTGTTCGATCCCTACAACCAGAACACCTACAAGGGCGACCGGCCGATCAACCCGGACAAGGTGCCGTGGCTGCCGATCAAGGGCGATGACTGGTTCTTCGTTGCCAACCTGATTTCGGATAGTGTCTACGAACCGCGCACTTTCCCCATCCCGGTGGGCGTGCAGACCACCGAAGACCCGGACCGGCTCGACGTGTTCGGCAATGATTTCTCGCAGGTATTCAGCCAGACCTTCATCGCCGGTTTCGCGCTGCTGAAAGGCTCGACCACCTTCAAGCCGCCGACCATCGAATACCGTCTGACACTCGCCTACAACGTCAATTATGTCGACGTGCCCGAACGCCGCGTGCTGTTCGTCGAACCCTCGCGCCCTTCGCACCGGCTCGACCAGTTCCTCGGGGTTCAGGAAGCTTTCGTCGATTACCACTTCAGCGAGTTCGACAACGACCGGTTCGACTTCATCTCGATCCGCGCCGGCATCCAGCCGTTCCAGTCGGACTTCCGCGGGTTCCTGTTCAACGACCAGCAATTGGGCGTGCGCCTGTTCGGATCGCGCGACAACAACCGCTTCCAGTTCAACCTCGGCGCATTCTGGCGGCTGGAGAAGGACACCAACTCGGGCCTCAACGCGATCCTGCGAAGCCCGCGCGATGATTTCGTGTTTGTCGCCAATGCCTACCGGCAGGACTTTCTGATCCCGGCGCTGACCAGCCAGTTCACCGTGGTCTACAACATGAACCGCGAGGCGGACGATATCCAGATCGACACCAACGGGTTTCCGGTGCGCCCGGCGCTGCTGGGGACGCTGCGGGGCCGCGAATATGACGTGGTCTATCTCGGCTACAATGTCGACGGGCGCATCGGCCGCGTGAACCTCACTGGCAGTTTCTATTGGGCGCTGGGCGAGGACCGGAATTCCTTCTTCACCGACCGGCCGGCCGATATCGATGCGCAGTTCGCCGCAGTGGAAGCCAGCTACGACAAGGACTGGATGCGCTTCCGCCTGTCGGGTGCCTATGCCAGCGGCGATAGCGATCCCTACGACGACAAGCAGGGCGGCTTCGACGCGATTTTCGAGAATCCCGTGTTTGCAGGCGCGGACACCTCCTACTGGATCCGCCAGACCATCCCCTTTGCCGGCGGCGGGCGCGCGATCAGTGTCAATGGCCGCAACGGGCTGCTCAATTCGCTGCGCAGTTCGAAGGAGCAGGGGCAGTCCAACTTCAACAACCCCGGGCTGATGCTGCTGGGGATGGGCGCGGATTTCGATCTGACGCCGGAGTTCCGCCTGTCGGCCAATGCCAACCACCTGTGGTTCGAGAACACCTCGAACCTCGAAGTGCTGCGCAACGAAGGCTCGATCCCCAGGGACATCGGGTTCGATCTCTCCGCCGCCGCGATCTGGCGGCCCAAGGCGACCCAGAACATCGTCATGCGCCTGTCGGCTGCGACGCTGGTGGCCGGTGACGGGTTCAAGGATCTGTTCGACAATCTCGGGCGGGAGCAGAAGTTCTACTCCATCCTCGCCAACGTGGTGCTGACCTACTGATGCTCAAGCTCGGCCAACCCCTCGTCCGTCATGTCGCGCTGCTGGTTGCCGCGCTGGTTCTCGCGCTGGCGCTGTTCGCCGGCAGCCCGATGGCGGCAGACAAGGAAAAGCCGGTCAAGCGCGATTACAGCCGCGTGATCGCGCCGCCCGCGCCGCAGCGCCAGTCGGTCGCGGAGATGGAGGCCAAATCCGAAGGCTGCAACACCTGCCACGTCAAGACCGACGCGCCGACCATGCATGTGTCGCCCGCGGTGCGCCTCGGCTGCACCGATTGCCACGGCGGTGATGCGGCGGTGCGCGGCAATTCCGAGCTGCCCCACGATCACCCCGATTACGTCGCCGCGCGTGACCGGGCGCATGTGCTGCCGAAATATCCCGACAGCTGGCATTTCCCGTCCTCGGCCAACCCCAAGCGTTCCTATGCCCTGCTCAACAAGGAAGCGCCGGAGTTCATCAAGTTCGTGAACCCCTCGGACTACCGCGTCGCGCGCGATGCCTGCGGGGCGTGCCATATGCAGGCAATCGAAAGTGCGGAACGCTCGATCATGGCGACCGGCGCGATGCTGTGGGGCGGGGCGAGCTACAATAACGGGATTCTGCCGTTCAAGAACTACCTGCTGGGCGAGGCCTATACCCGCGACGGCCTGCCCGCCAAGCTGACCACGCCGGGCGCGGGGCCGGGGGGCAAGCTTTCCGAAGACCAGATCGCGCGCGGGGTGCTGGCGGAAATGTATCCGCTGCCGACCTGGCACGTGATCCCGCCGGGCGATGTCTTCCGCGTGTTCGAGCGCGGCGGGCGCACCATCAACTCGCAGTTCCCGGAAATCGGCCTGCCCAACCCGTCAGGCCAGATCCAGCGGCTGGAGGAGCCGGGCCGGCCTGACCTCAAGCAGTCGAACCGCGGCCCCGCCACCGGCTTGCGCGTGGCGATCCCGGCGCTCAACATCCACAAGACCCGCCTCAACGATCCCTTCACGTGGTTCATGGGGACGAACGACCAGCCGGGCGACTATCGCCATTCAGGCTGCGCGTCGTGCCACGTGGTCTACGCCAATGACCGCGAGCCGCGCCATTCGCTGATCTATGCCCAATACGGGCGCGACGGGCAGTCGATCACGGTCGACCCGACGATTGCGGGCAAGATCGAGCACGCCGCGGGTTATGGCGAGAAGAAGGGCGGCCACGGTGCCGTCAAGGAACCCGGCCATGACGATCACGGCGATGCGACCGGCCCCGGCTATGCGCTCAAGCAGCAAAGCGGTAGCGCAGGAAAAGGCGACGATGACACGCTCACCTACAACGGGCAGCAGAAGGAGAAGGGCCACCCGCTGAGCCACGTCTTCACCCGCGCCATTCCCACCAGCCAGTGCATGAACTGCCACATGCACCAGCCCAACATCTTCCTGAATTCGTTCCTCGGCTACACCATGTGGGATTACGAGTCCGACGCGCCGCATATGTGGCCCGAACAGCAGAAATACCCCACCGCCGAGGAAGTCCGCGCCGTCACCGATCGCAACCCCGAAGGCGCCGCACCGCGCGGTAATTGGGCCGATCTCGACTTCCTGCGGAACGTCTACGACTTGAACCCCAAGCTCAAGGACACCCAGTTCGCCGACTATCACGGCCACGGCTGGAACTTCCGCGCGATCTTCAAGCGTGACCGCGAGGGCAATCTGCTCGACGCCGAGGGCAATATCGTCGACCCGGACGATCCCGAGAAATGGCGCCGCAAGGACGAGGGCAAGTTCGTCGAACCCGGCAAGAACCCGGGCAAGGCGGTGCACCTGATGGACATCCACGCCGAAATCGGGATGCAGTGCGCCGATTGCCACTTCGAGCAGGACAGCCACGGCAACGGGTTGATCTACGGCGAAGTCGCCAATGCCATCGAGATCACCTGCAAGGACTGCCACGGCACGCCCGATGCCTATCCCACCCTGCGCACCAGCGGCCCCGCCGCGCCGCCGGAAGGCCACAACCTCGCCCTGCTGCGCAATCCGGACGGCCAGCGCCGGTTCGAATGGATGGAAGGCGCGGACGGCAGGCGCAAGCTGATCCAGCGCTCGATCGTCGATCCCAGCCTTGAATGGGAAATGAGCCTTGTGAAGGACTCGGTCGATCCCGAGACCCCGGTGTTCAACGCCAAGGCGGCGCGCGCCAAGCTCGTCAGCCGTTACGGGGCGGAGACCGGCAATTTCGAATTCGGCACCGGCATTGCGGAAGGCGACCGCGCGCACCGCGATCCGGAAATGGCGTGCTTCACCTGCCACCTGTCATGGACCACCAGCTGCGGCGGCTGCCACCTTCCCATCGAGGCCAACTGGAAGACCAAGAGCCATCGCTACGAAGGCGGCGAGACGCGCAACTTTGCCACCTACAACCCGCAGGTCGCGCGCGACGAGATGTTCCAGCTCGGCAAGCACATGACCACCAAGGGCGGTCAGGTCGCGCCGGTGCGCTCGTCCTCGGCGCTGGTGCTGTCGTCGACCAACATCAACCGCGAGCGCATCTATGTGCAGCAGCCGCCGATTTCCGCGATCGGTTTCTCCAGTCAGGCCTTCGCGCCGCACTTCCCGCACACCGTCCGCAAGACCGAGACCAAGACCTGCTCGGACTGCCACCTGTCGGCCAAGGACGATAACAACGCGATCATGGCGCAGCTGCTGCTGCTGGGCACCAACTACGTCAACTTCGTCGGCCTCAACGCTTGGACGGGCCTTGAAGGCGGTTTCCAGGCCACCCGCGTCACCGAATATGACGAGCCGCAATCGGTGATCGGTTCCTACCTGCACCGCTATGCCTATCCCGATTACTGGAAGCTCCATGTCGACCAGAACGGCCGCGAGCTGAAGAACTGGGTGCGCGGCAAGACCTTCGACAAGGATCTGTCGGGCGAGACCCAGCCGTTCGAGGAATTCGTCAACATCCACGAAGGCACGCCGGGCCGTGTCGGCTGCCTGCAACTGCGCGGCGAATACATGTTCGTGGCCGAGGGCAAGGGCGGATTTGTCGCCTATGACGTCGCCAGCATCGCCAACAAGGGCACCTCCGAGCGCATCCTGAAGGGGCCGTTCTCGGCGCTCGGGCATGACACGCAGGTCAAGACCACCAACGCCACCTGCATGGCGGTCGCGACCAACCAGCCGATCGCGCCGACCCGCAATACCGAGAAGATGCGCGAGATGAATCAGGAGCAGCCGTTCCTGCCGATCTACGACTACGCGGTGGTGACGGACGCGGCGGAGGGCCTGATCCTCGTCAACGTCAACACGCTGGCGGACGGCGAATTCCGCAACAACCAGCTGCGCCGCAAGGTGTTCGCCGACGGTTCGACCGCATGGAACCCCGGCGGGGTGCTCACCGGCGCACGGCACATTACGCTGGCGGGCGAGGTGGCCTACATCACCGCCGACAAGGGCCTGGTGGTGGTCGACCTCAGCGATCCCGCCACGCCGAAACTGGCGGCTGTGCGCGAGCTGCGCGATGCGCGGGCGAGCGCGGTGCAGTTCCGCTATCTGTGGGTGTCGGACGCCGACGGGGTGAAGCTGTTCGACGTGACATCCTTGCGCAATCCGGTGGCCGTGCCGCAAGCAACAGTGCCGCTGGCCGACGCGCGGCGCATCTATATCGCTCGCACCTACGCCTATGTCGCGGCCAAGGCCGAGGGTCTGGTGATCCTTGACGTCAAGAACCCGCTGCGCCCGCAAGTCTTCCAGAAGGTGACGCTGGGGGGCGCTCTCAACGATGCCGAGGATGTGATCGTTGCCACCACCAACGCCTCGCTGTTCGCTTACGTGGCGGACGGGCGGAACGGGATGAAAGTGCTGCAACTCACCAGCCCCGACAGCCAGCGCAATTTCTACGGCTTCAGCCCCGCGCCGGTGCCCGAACTGATCGCCTGGGCCAAGACCCCGACGCCCGCGATTGCGCTGAGCAAGGGCCTCGACCGTGACCGTGCGGTGGACGAGACCGGCGGGCAAATGGCGGTGTTCGGAAGGCTCGGCTCGCGGCCCTTCACCCGGCCCGAGATGGAGCAGCTGTTCATGACCCGTAGCGGCGTGCCGTGGAAGGTGAGCGACGAGGTCGACATGAACCGCTGGGTGGGCCGCACACCGAGGGGACCGCAGCGGGCGGAGGCGCGGCGGTAAGCCGCCCCCTCGTCATTGCGAGCGAAGCGCAGCAATCCATGGACGTATGGTGTGCCTAGGAGCGAGGCCGGTTGATGGATTGCCGCGGAGCCTGCGGCTCCTCGCAATGACGAGCTTAGGCAGAAAACCTTCTACCGCTCGGCGAACATGCCTTCGATCATCGGCTGGAGACCCGCGTGAAAGCGCGCCAGCACCTGCCAGTCGCCGACGCGCTCGTAATGCGATACCAGCGCCTCGCCGTCCCAGCGGTGCAGGGCATAGGTCGGCGGCTCGGTGGTGATGAGTTCGCGATTATCGGGCACGTTCTGATCGATCGGGGTCAGGTCCATCGCCACCAGCGGCGCGCATGACGGTGTCACGCCGAGCGGGATGCCCGCAAAGCGCGTCGTGATCTGGCGGTGCAAGTGCCCGCAATGGATCGCCTGCACCTGGCTTTGCCCGGTCAGCACCTCGCGCAGCCGCTCCATCCACGGCTCGTTCGGGGCCGGGTCCATCCAGTCGATCCCGGCCACCACCGGCGGATGATGCATGAAAATCAGCGTCGGCTGCGTCGGCGCTTCGCCCAGCCGGTCCGCCAGCCAGCGTGCGCGCGCCTCGCAGAAGGCCCCGCCGTGGCGGCCATCCTCCAGCGTGTCGAGGCAGATGACCCTGAGGCCCAGCGGCGCTTCGACCACATAGTGCAGGAAGCCCCCCTCGGCCGGCGTGACCTGCGGGAAGGCCCCGAGCAAGCCGGCGCGGCTATCGTGATTGCCAACCATCGGGACAATCGGAAAGGGCACCTCGCGCAGCAGTTCGGCGGTTTTGGCGAAGCTTTCCGCATCGCCGTGATCGGTAATATCGCCCGACAGCACCAGCATATCGGGCACATTGGGGCCGGTGAGTAGCCGCGCCAGTGTCGCGCGGAAACGGGTGAGGTTCAGCTCCTCGGGCTTTTCATCGGGGGCAAAGCCGACATGAATGTCGGTCATCTGTGCGATCAGCACGGCCTGCGAGGGGGATGAAGCGACCCGGCCCATCGCTATTCTCTAACGCGCCCCGCCGCAGCCGCAACCTGTGTTTTCAGAGGAGGCGGGGCGGGGACATAGTGCGGCTCGCGGTCCTTGGCCTTGGGTGCCCACTGGCCCGAGGGCACGTGGTAGGAATGGCACATGGCGCAGGACGAGGGCACGATCTTCTTGGTCTTCACCGCCGTCGCGCCCAAGTGGCAATCGCGGCAGCTCTTGAGATCGGGAATCATCAGATCGCTCGCCGCCTTGGAAGTGTCGGCGGCGTGGCAATCGGTGCATTCCTCCTTCTTGTGCGCCTCGTGGCTGAAGAAGCCGCTGGTGAGGAAGCGGTCCGGCAGGTTGACCGGCACCAGATCGGCCTGCCCCTCCTTGCGCGCGGGGATGTGGCATTCGGTGCAGATCCCCCCGGGCGAGAGCGCGTTGGACAAGCCGATATAGGCGCGCACCGGCCGCCCGAAATCGGCGGCATAGGCTCCGCCGCGGCCGAACTGGCCGGGGCGGGTGCGGCTCGATGCCGGGGTGGCGCGCGGCCCGGTGCTGATGCGGGCGAGATCCTCTGCCAGATCCTTGAGATCGCCGTGGCGCAGCTTGCTGAACCCGCTGGCCGTGCGCCCGGAGACGAGGCTGTGGCAGCTCTCGCAGGAGTCCTCCATCTTTACCTCCTTGAACCCGATCTTGTCGGCATCGAGGCTGTGGCAGTCCTTGCATTCGAGCGGCGCGCCATAGTCCGGCAGGCTCACCGCCATCCGCGCCGCGCCGCCACGCGCGTCCATGTGCACGTCATGCGGGAACTTGAGGCCGCTTTTCTCGACCGGCTTGCCGTCAAGCGAGGCGCGCACCGGCTTGGCCGCGCCGAAGCTGGCGTAGAAGACCGGGCGGAACTGCGGGTGCGCCTTGCCGAAATCATGCGCGTCGGCGAGCTTGGTGTCAGTGAGGCGGCTGTCGAGATTGTCGTGGCAGTCCGAACAGAACGCTTCGCTGGCGGGCTGCTGGCGGACCTGCCCTTCGTGCTCGGAATGGCACGACACGCAGCCGAGCGGGCCTTCCTTGCCAAGCCCCTGCGCAATCTTCCATTGCAGCGCGTCGCCCGCCGACAGCGGCGGCATGCCCTTGGCCTGACGCGGCATGGCGGCGTGATCGTCGGTCTGTTCGTGGCACGAAATGCAGGTCTCGTCCTGCACGCTTTCGAAGGCGTTGACGTGGCAGCTTTCGCAATTGTCTTCGAGGCTGTGGTGGCGCAGCGACAGATCGCCGGTCGACCAGCTCGCGTCCATTACCACCTGCCCCGGAGTCTTGCCCTCGGGATCATTCTTCACCGGCGTCCGCAGCAGGTAACTGCCGACCGGCACCAGCAACAGCATCAGCATGATCGCACCGGCCAGAATCCAGCTGGTCGCGCGTTTGGACGGCAGCACGCTGGCAAGCGCGAAGCCGCGCAGAGCATCGCCCTTGCCTTCGTCGGGGGTGACTTGCCGGATGGTGATGGAAATATTGCCGTCGCTCTCGCGCGCTACCGCCAGCCGCGCCGCGCCCAGCGCAATCTCGCCGCCGGTGCGCGGATCAATCGTGCCTTCGGTCACCACCCGCCCGTCAAGCCCGAAGCCCAGCGTGCCGAGCGCGCTTGCCGCCAGCGTGCCGTCAGCGGCTAGATCGAGGCGGACGTGATGCTGCTCCACCGCCAGATCGGGCAGGTGGATATCGTTTTCGGTCGCGCGCCCGATGGTCAGGCTGGCCTGCTCCACCATCCGGTCGCGGATGATCTCGCGCCCGGCGGCGGTGAAGTCGATGGTGCGGATCAGGAATGCCATCGCCGCGCCCTCACCAGTAGAAGAACACAGAGATGACATGCGCGGTGAGCGCGGCGATCAGGGCGACGGTCAGCGGGATATGGATGAACAGCCAGATCTCCAGCATCGCGCGGATCCGCAGCGCGCCCCGGATTTGCGCCAGCTGCTCGCTGCGCTTTTCGAGCAGTGCGGCAACGCGGGCGGCGGCTTCCGAGCCGGTGCCGATGCCCCTGAGCGCCCGCGCCGTCGCGCAGCCGGGATAGCTGCCCGTCAGCCGCGCCAGCGCCCCGCCGGAAAAAATATCCTGCCCCAGCGCGTCGATCACCAGATCCGCCTCGACCCGACCCAGCGGCTGGGCGGCGCTTTCCAGCTGGCGATCAATCGCGGTCAGCGCGTCCAGCATTTGCGCGCGGGTCATTTCCTTGCGGTTCGCCGAAAGGCTGGCGGGCAGGGTGGCGTAGACATAGACGCCGTAAATGCCGGTCGCGATCACCAGCAGCATCAGGACATAGGCGAGGGTGTGGACGTTCCAGCCGATCTGGAAACCGGTGTGCAGCGTGCCGATCACGATCAGCGACAGACCGAGATAGACATGGGCGCTCGTCCACGCCTTCAGGCTCCACGCCCCCGGATTGATCCGCCGCTTCCGCACCCCCAGCAGCGAGAGCCACAGGATCAGCGCAAAGCCGATGGTGCCGAGCGTATAGCCATACCAAGTCCCGCCGTTGGGGCGCGGTTGCTGGTCGATGAGCAGGTAGCCCGCGATGCTGACCGCGCACAGCGCCAGCGCGATCCACAGCCAGCGGAACCCCTTGTGCTTGAGGAAGCTGACGTGATCTGAATCGCGCCGCGCCTCGTCCTGCGTGAACCGTCCCGTGCCGCCAGCTTTCGTTGCCATCACTCGGCGTCCTCGGACAGCTTGGTGAATGTCAGGAACTTGTCCGGGCTGACGCGAATTGCCGCGCCGGTCGGGCAGGCGCGCACGCAGGCGGGGCCGCCGTCAATGCCGGAGCACATGTCGCACTTGATCGCGAGCTTGGCCTTGGCCGTCCCTTCGGCCTCGGCGGCCTTCTTGCGCCAGCTATAGGGCGCCTCGCCCGGGCCGGGGCCTTTGCCGAACAGCATCCATTGCAACAGGCTCGGCTTTTTGGGCGGCTTGGCGTCCATGCGGATCACGCCGTAGGGGCAGTTGCGCTGGCAATTGCCGCAGCCGATGCAGGTCTCGTCGATGAACACCTCGCCGTCCGGGCCGCGCTTTATCGCGTTGGGCGGGCAGTCGGCCATGCAATGCGGGTGTTCGCAGTGGCGGCACGACGTCGGCACATGGAGGTGCGCGTACGTCTTGCCCGCCTCGCGATCGAGGCGCGATAACCCGTCGTGGCTGTCGGCGCAGGCCTTTTCGCAATTGTCGCAGCCGATGCACAGCTTCTCGTCGATCAGCAGCACGTCGGTCGCCTCGCCGATGCCGTTGTCGACGAGGAATTGCGCGGTCTTGGAATAGAGATCGACCGCGCCCGAAAAGCTGTCTTTCTGCCCTTCGATGAAGGCATTGGTGGCGCGCCGCCCGGCCATGTCCTTCAGCGCCCGTTCGCGCAGGGCCGGGTTCTTGTCCAGCAGCGCGAGGAAGCCTTCGCCCGGCAGGCGGATCACTTCCGACTTGATCGCCGCCTTGACGGTGGCGGTGCGGGCGCTCCCGTCGATCACTGCCATTTCGCCGAAGTAACTTCCGGCGGGCAGGTAGGAGAGGAACACCGGCCGCTCGCCGATCTGCTTTTCGACGATCATCGAGCCGCGGCGGATGATATAGACGTCCTTATCGTCCGCACCCTCGGTGACGATCACGTCGCCCGCGCGCTTTTCCTGCACCTGCGCGGCCTCGACCAACGGCGCGACGTCCTCGCGCGTCAGGCCCGATCCGAACATCTGGAGCAGCTGGCGCTCGATCGAAATGCGCTCGATTGCCTTCTTGGCCGATGGCACCTGCGATTGCAGCTTGAGCGCGGCAAGGCGCGAGATTTCGACCACGATGGTGTCTTCCGCCGCGCGAATGGTCGCCCCGCGGCGGCGGCCCGAAATCAGGCCCACTTCGCCGAAGATCGAGCCGCTCTCGATGGGAATGGTGATCGACGGATCAGCCGGATTGACCTCCACCGCCACCGAGCCGCTGGCAATGCCGAACAGCGATGATCCCGGCGCATTGCGTTCAAAGATCACTTCGCCCGGGCCGTAGAACTTGGCCTCGCTGTCCAGCATGAATTCGCGCATCTGCAACGGGTTCATGCCGTTGAGGATCGACACATTGGCGCGCAGGAATTCGAGCCATTCCTCGGTGCTGCGATTGCCCGGCAACTTCGCGAACTTGGCGGCGATGATCGGCTCGTCCGCTGGTTTCAGTTCGGTGTTGCCGTTTATGAACTCGATGACGTCGTGGCCCTGGTTCATGCAATGCTTGATCAGCGGATAGCCCGCCAGCGCGCCGATCACGAAGATGCCGGGCGCGGTCGATTCGAACACCGGCGACAGCTTGGGGAAGGCCCCGCGATCTTCGCTGGTGAACTCGATCCCGCATTCTTCCACAAACGCGCGCGGCGGGGCCGAGCCGATGCGGGCGATGATCCGGTCGCAGCGGATGCGGATTTCCCCGTCACGGGTGGTGAGCGTGATCCAGCCGGGTTCAATCGACTTCGTCTCGCTCTCGTTACGGACGGTGAGCTTGCCCGCCTCGTGATCGGCCATCAGCGCGCTGACGTTGGCGGCCTTGGCAGTCGGGAACTCGGTGCCGCGGTTGAGGATCGATACGGTGTTGCGCTGCGCCGGGTCTTCGGCGAGGCCGCGTGCGTTCTCGATACCCGCATCGCCGGTGCCGACGATGATGATATGCTCGTCGACATATTCCGCCGGATCGTCGAGCTGGTACTGGACGTGCGGCAAGTCCGCCCCCGGGCAGCGCATCCGGTTGGGATTGCCCTGCGTGCCGATGGCAAGGATGACGTTCTCCGCCATCACCGTCTCGCCATTGGTCAGTTCGATGGCATAGGGCGGGGCGTGGCGCTGGATTTCCTTGACGTTCTTGGTGCCGTCGCGCGCGCGGGTGACGATCTGCTGGACGCTTCCGGGAATCGCCTCGCCGGTGCCGCGGATCGCCTTGGCCTCGGCATGGTACTTCACATTGACCTTGTGGCCTTCGATCTGCTCGTCCCATCGCCCAAGGATCGTCTCGCGTTTGCCCGCCTCGAAATCGATGTCGGAACGCAGCACCAGATTGCTGGGCGTCGCCATGACGTGCTTGCCCTTCTGGTATTTGTAGATCGTGTCGGACAGGTGATCGGTCTTTTCGAGCAGCACATGGCTCAGCCCAAGTGCCGCCGTGCGCGCAGCCGCGCTCAGGCCCGCAGGGCCAGATCCGATGATCGCGACCTTGAACATCCCGGACACCTATCCTCCCCCCTTCGCGGATAGATTGCTCCCGCTTCACACCATAACCAAAACCATCCCCGATGCCAGAGCGAATTGCCCGATTTTGCGCGCGATGCTAGCGAGGCGGACATGGAAGCGAACACACCACAGGCCGCGGGCGGCTCGTCGAAGGCGGGATGGGTATTGCTGGGGGCGGCAATGCTGCTGGCGGCAGGATCGATCGGCTATAATGTTTACGAGGGCGCGGGCGGGGATGGCACCGAAGCCGCCGCGGGTGCGCCGCAAACCATCGAGCAATTGCGCGCCGCCGCCGAAGCGTCGAAGGACGATGCCGGGCCGTGGGCCGATCTCGCCTTCGCCTATTTCCAGGAAGGGGAATTCGGCGAGGCGGCAGGCGCTTACAAGCGCGCCGTGGCGATTGATCCGCAGGCCGCTGTGCTATGGTCGGCGCTGGGCGAGACGCTGGTGATGGGATCGGAGCGCGATCCGCTCCCGGCCGAGGCGCTGGCGGCGTTCGAGAAAGCCGTGGCGCTCGATCCCACCGATCCGCGCGCGCGTTATTTCCTCGCGGCCAAGAAGGATATCGACAAGGATCACGAAGGCGCGCTGGCCGCTTGGCTCGATCTGCTGGCCGATACGCCGCCGGGCGCGCCGTGGGAAGCGGATCTGGTCCGCACCATCGAGCAGGTCGGGCAGATGAACAAGATCGACATCGCCGCGCGGCTGGCCAAGGCGCAGGAAAGCCGCAAGCCGGCACTGCTCGCCCCCGGATCGGGCAGCGTCGCAGGCGATGCGGCTTCGCCCAATGTGCGCGGGCCTAGCGCGGCAGACGTTGCCGCTGCCAGCACGATGAAGCCGTCCGAACAGCGCACCATGGCCGAAGGCATGGTCGCCCAGCTTGAAGAGCGGCTCAGGAGCCAGCCCAAGAACCCGGATGGCTGGGTGATGCTGATGCGCAGCCGCATGACGCTGGGCGAACCGGCCAAGGCCAAGGCCGCGCTCGACGCGGCGATCAAGGCGAACCCGGGCGAGGCCGCGCAGCTTCGGGAAGCGGCGGCGCAGCTGGGGGTCAGATAACCGGCTGGCGCGCTGGCCCGCGTGCGGGATCGTGGGCTTCGATCCGGCGGAATACTGCGGTGGTGATCGCGATCGCAAGCGCCGTCAGCGCAAGGCCCGCGACGACATCGATCCAATAGTGCCAGCGGGTCGCGACGGCCTCGAACACGATGAAGATGAACAGCGGCAGATAGGCGATGCCCAGCCAGCGCGCGTGCTTCCAGGCGTAGTGGAGGAAGACCGCAGATGACGCGACATGCAGCGAAGGCATGGCAGCGACGGCGGCGAACATGAACGCGTCCCCCTCGGCGGCGATCCACGGACGCCCGCCTGCGGCCAGCGCCAGATAGCCGCCATACATATGCTGCTGCCGCGCGGTCTCCAGCACATTGGTCCCCTGCTCGAACAGGAAGGGGCCGACCGCCGGCATGATGCAATAGGCAAGCGCGCCCAGCACATGCACCAGCATTGCGGAAAAGATGACTTTGCGGAACACGATGAAGGCCTGCATCGAATGGACGATGATGCTGCCGGCAAACATCGCCAGAAAGGCGAACAGGTAGAGATGCTCGCCCGCCGGCATCGCCGTCTCGGCCAGGTGGTGCACCCCGAACGCCAGATCGACCAGCGGCCGGACCATCTGGTCGGTCTGCCAGTAAAGCCCGTCCCAAAGGCGCGGGTTGATGAGGCTCATCCATAGCTTGATGTTGAAATGGGTGATCAGAATGACGGCATAGGCGAAGGCGGCCGCGGCATAGTAGACCAGCCGCATCGTCTGCTTCGCCAGCACCAGTCCAGCGCCCAGCAGAGCGATCAGCGACAGCGGCACGCCATAGCTCATCCCCGTGAAAGCCAGCGACTGGCCGGAGGGAAGCGAGATCGCCAGATCGAGCGACGCAGCGATAATGGCCCCCGTCGCCGCGAAGCACAGGGCGAGGATCAGTTCAGGAAAAGGAACGAAAAAAATCAGCTTCGCGTGGCGCGACGCTGTGAGCGATTGTCCGTCTTCAACCGCAATCGGCGACAACTGGTTCATGCGCGGAAATTTGTCTTTTCGTGAGGCGCGGCGGGGCAGGGTTCGCGGTGGAACCGCAGGTGCGCGATCCTCCATGACGCGTGCATGGCGGAAAAATGACACGCTGCCAAGGAAACCGGTCTGCCATCATGAAAACGAGGCCCGGCAAGCCGGACCGCGTTTCGTTTCACACCCGTCCCGCTCCCCCAAAAGGGCGAGCGAGGCAGACTTCCTTACACCACCCCGAAGGCCAGCATCGCGTCGGCGACCTTCTTGAAGCCCGCGATATTCGCGCCCTTCACATAGTCGATATAGCCGCCGCCCTGATCGCCATAGCGGATGCAGGAATTGTGGATGCCCGACATGATGTCCTTGAGCATCTGCTGCAATTCCTCTTCCTTCCACGATCGGCGCTCGGAGTTCTGGCTCATTTCGAGGCCAGACACCGCCACCCCGCCCGCGTTCGAGGCCTTGCCGGGAGCGTAGAGGATTTTGTGGTGCTTGAAGGTGTGCACACCGTCGAGGTCGGTCGGCATGTTGGCCCCTTCGCTGACGGCGCGGCAGCCGTTGGCCACCAGTGTCCGCGCGTCCTCACCCAGCAGTTCGTTCTGCGTGGCGCAAGGCAGGGCAACGTCACATGGCACGCCCCACGGGGTCTTGCCCGGATGGAAAGTCGCGCGCGGGAAGGCCTCGACATATTCTTCAATGCGCCCGCGGCGGTGGGTCTTGTGGGTCTTCACCCAGTCGATCTTTTCCTGATCGATGCCGTCGGGATCATGGATGAACCCGCCGCTGTCCGACAGGGTGAGCACCTTGCCGCCCAGCTGCACGATCTTCTCGGCCGCGTGGGTGGCGACGTTGCCGCTGCCGGAGATCACCGCCGTTTTGCCCTCAAGGTTCTCGCCCTTGGTCGCCAGCATGTTTTCGAGGAAATAGACCGCGCCATACCCCGTGGCCTCGGTGCGGATCAGGCTGCCGCCCCATTCGAGGCCCTTGCCGGTCAGCACGCCGGTGAAGTTGTTGGTGATGCGCTTGTACTGCCCGAACATGAAGCCGATTTCGCGCCCGCCCACGCCGATATCGCCCGCCGGAACGTCGATATCCGCGCCGATGTGGCGGTACAGCTCGGTCATGAAGGACTGGCAGAAGCGCATGATCTCGCGCACGCTCTTGCCCTTGGGATTGAAGTTGCTGCCGCCCTTGCCGCCGCCCATCGGCAGGCCGGTGAGCGCGTTCTTGAAGGTCTGTTCAAACGCCAGGAACTTCAGCACGCTTTCAGTGACGGACGGGTGGAAGCGGATGCCGCCCTTGTAGGGGCCGATCGCGTTGTTGTTCTGGACGCGCCAGCCGCGCTGGACGCGGATGTTGCCGGCATCATCCTCCCAGCACACGCGGAAAGATACGACGCGGTCCGGCTCGGCGATGCGGCGCAGGATCTGCTGGGAGTGATACTCCTCCTTGTCCTGCATGAATTCGAAGATGTCTTCGGCGACTTCCTGCACCGCCTGCACGAATTCCGGCTGATACGGATTGCGCTTCTTCACGCCCTCCATGAAGCCGTTCAGGTCGACGTGATCGTTTACTGCCATGATATTTCCCCCCAATGAAACCTGATTATGCGACCGATAGAGACTCCGCTTGTCGATATGCGGCAAGTTATCCGCGCAACGGCAGATTCCTGCAAGCGGGTTTCGGCAGGGGGGAATTTGTCGTCAGATGGCCGAGCTGAAGCGCCGCTGGGTGACCGCGCGGTAGCTGTCGAACAGGGCGGCGATGACGCGGGCATAGGGCAGGCCGCCGGGCAGGATTTTGAGCGTGTTGCCCGTCAGGCTGGCCAGCCCACGCGCGGTGAAGGGCTCGATCCGGCCCTGCACATCGGCCAGCAGGCAGGGTGAAAGCTGCGCCTCGCCCCGGCACAGCAGCGCCTCGATGACGTCGCCCCGCAAGCGGTCCTCGCGCGAGCGGGCGATGCCGTGATTGGCCGACAGCCGCCCTTCTGCCGATAGCGCGCGGTAACGGCCATTGTGCTTGTCGTTCTGGGCATAGAGGCCGGGAAAGCCGCTGATTGCACTCGATCCCATGCCGATCAGCACCTCGGCAGGATCATCGGTGAAGCCCTGGAAATTGCGCCGGAGCTTGCCCTCGCGGGTAACGCGGGCCATCGCGTCATGGGGCAGAGCGAAGTGATCGAAGCCGATCGCGTCATAGCCGTTGCTGGTGAGAAACTCATGCGCCCGCGCCGCCATCGCAAAGCGCGCGTCGGCCCCCGGCAGCGCCGCTTCGGGGATCATCGTCTGGCGCGGCACCATGTGCGGCACGTGGGCATAGCCGAACACTGCGACCCGGTCGGCCCCGAGCATCCGCGTGTGTTCGAGACTGTCGAGAAGATCGACCATCGTCTGGTGCGGCAGGCCATACATCAGATCGAAGTTGAGCGAGGTCACTCCGCCGCCGCGCAGCCAGTCGATGCTGCGGCAGATCATCGCGGTGGGCTGTTCGCGGCCGATGGCTTTCTGGCAATGCGGGGCGAAGGTCTGCACCCCCATGCTGGCGCGGGTGATGCCGACCTCGCGCACCAGATGGCCCCATTCGGCGGTCAGGCTGCGGGGATCAAGCTCGATCGACCATTCGGGGGCGAATAGCGGGAAGTGGGCATGCAAGGCGTCGACCAGCGCCATGAATTCGCGCGGCTCGATGGCGTTGGGGCTACCCCCGCCGAACGCGATGCGCCGCACCCGCGCACCGCCGGGCAGCAGGCTGGCGACCGTGGCGAGTTCCTGATGCAGCGCTTCAAGATAGGTCTCCACCCGCGCGCGCTTGCCCGAAGCGCCGGTGTTGCAGCCGCAATAATAGCAGATCTTCTCGCAGAACGGGATGTGGAGGTAGAGCGAGACGTCGCCTGTCGCCCCCGCAATTGCGCGTTCGATTGCGCCGTTCTCAAGCGGGCCGAAATCGGCGGCGGTGGGATAGCTGGTGTAGCGCGGCACCGGAGTGGCGAGCAGATCGGGATAATAGTTCCACATGAGTCGCTTAGACCGGCTTCCGGGCTAGGCGTCTTTGCGCGAGATCAATTTGCCGGTTTTGTCCTCACGGCAAGTGCCCGCGTGGCAGCCCTTGGGGTGGCAGTCGCGATCCGGCGCGGGGGTGCCGTCGCCGACCGGGATGGTGATCGTCCCGCCGTTGCACAGCCTTGCCGTGATGGTGGCGCTTTGGGCAGGCAAAGGCCCGATCATCACCGGCACCAGCGCCGCCAATGCGAGGGAGAAAGCGCTGCTCATGCCTCGTCCTCCTCGTCGATCAGGATGCGCGCCGCGGCACCGTCCATGTCCTCGTATTGCCCGTCCTTCATCGACCAGAAGAACGCGGCGAGGCCCAGCAGGCCCATGCCGAGCGCGATGGGGATGAGGAAGGCAAGGCCAGTCATGGGTTCGCACTCCGGGCAAGGCGCAGGGAATTGGCGACGACCACCAGCGAGCTCACCGACATGGCAATCGCCGCGATCAGCGGGGTGACGAGGCCGAACAGCGCCAGCGGCACGGCGAGCAGGTTGTAGAGAATCGAGAAAGCGAAGTTCTCGCGCACGATCCGCATGGTCTTTCGCGCCACCCGGACGGCCAGCGCGACCGGCATCAGCTTCTCGCCGATGAACACCGCGTCGGCGGCCTGCTGGCTGGCGTCGGACGCGGTGCCGGGCGCGATCGAGGCGTGGGCGGCGGCCAGCGCGGGGCCGTCGTTGAGGCCATCGCCGACCATCAGCGGGCGACGGCCCTGTGCTTTCAGGGCCTCCAGTGCGGCGAGCTTGGCCTGCGGGCTGGCCTCGGCCTCGGCAGCAAGGTCGAGTTCGCGGGCGAGGGCGGCGACCGGCGCGGCGCGATCGCCCGACAGGATGCTGGCCGGGACCCCTTGCGTTTGCAGCGCGGCGAGGGTCGCGGCGGCATCGGCGCGCAGCGGATCGGTGAAGGTGATGGTCTGCACCTCGGCCCCGATCCGTAGCGCGGTGGCGAGGCTCTGGCCGGGATCGGCAGGCCGTTCGAGCGCGACTTCGACGCCCTCCCAGCGCCCGACGAGGCCTTCGCCGCCGACTTCGCGCACATCGGTGACGGCGGCAGGCTCCACGCGGTCGCGCAGTAGCGTGGCGGCAAGGCCGCGGCTCAAGGGATGGCGGCTCGCCTGCGCCAGCCCCAGCGCGACGGCGCGCTGCGTCTGCGTGAGCGCTCCCACATCGGCGCGGGGGCTGCCGAGTGTCAGCGTGCCGGTCTTGTCGAGCAGCGCGATGTCGCATTCGGCGAGACGTTCCAGCGCGCTGCCGTCTTTCACCAGCAACCCGCGCCGCAGCAGCGCGCCCGACGCCACCACCTGCGCTGCCGGAACCGCAAGGCCCATCGCGCAGGGGCAGGTGATGATCAGAACGGCAATCGCGATCACCAGCGACTGGTGCCAGCCCGCGCCCGCCATCATCCAGCCGACAAATGCCAGTGCGGCCAAGCTGTGCACCACCGGCGCATAAAGGCGCGAGGCGCGGTCGGCGATGCGGACGTAGGAGCTGCGCGATTGCCCCGCCTCGTCCATCAGCCGCGCGATTTCGGCGAGTGCGGTATCCTCGGCCACGTGCGTCAGGCGGATCCGCAAGGGGGCGGACAGGTTGATGGCCCCTGCGTGCACCACGCTGCCGGGACCGACCGGTTCGGGCGCACTTTCGCCGGTGAGCATCGCGTTGTCGATGGCGCTGGCGCCGTCTGCCACCTCGCCATCGGCGGCGAGCGCCTCTCCGGCGGCGACCAGCACCAGCATTCCGGGTTCAAGATCGGCGGCGGCCACCCGGCGCGTGCTGCCGTCGGGGCCGATCACGCTGGCGCTCTTGCCCATCCGCCCGAGCAGCGCGCCGATCCCCGCGCGCGTCCGGTCACGCATCACTGCATCCAGCGTCCGGCCTGCGAGCAGGAAGAACAGCAGCATCACCGCGCTTTCGAAATAGGCGTGGCCGCCGCCGGTCATGGTCTCGTAGATGCTGAGGCCGGTCGCGAGGATCACGCCAATCGAAATCGGCACGTCCATGTTGGTGCGCTTGTGGCTGAGCGCCATCCACGCCGAGCTGAAGAACGGGCGGCCCGAATAGGCGATCACCGGCAGGGCGATCAGCGCCGACAGCCAGTGGAACAGCTCGCGCGTTGCCCCGTCAGCGCCCGACCAGATGCTGACCGAGAGCAGCATCACATTCATCATCCCGAAGCCCGCCACGCCGACCGCGCGGGTCAGGCGCTTGCGTTCCTCGGTCTCGATCCCGAGCGGGTTTTCGGCAACCGGCTGCGCTTCAAAGCCGAGTTCGCGCAGGGCTTCGGTCAGGCGGTCCTCGCCAATCGCCGGATCATGCCGGATCGCCACGCGCTTGGCCGAGAAATTGGCGCGCGCGGCGGCGATGCCTTCGATTTTGGGCAATTCACGCTCGATCTTGGCGATGCACCCGGCGCAGCGCATTCCGGGCACGGTGAAGCGGGTCGAGACGAGCGCGGCGTCGTCCGCCGGGGAGACGGGGGCAGGGGCGTTCACGGCAGGGTTCTTTCTCCGGCCCATTCCTGTCCGGGCGCGGTGATGGCGATGCGCATTTGCCAGCGTCCGTCCGCCAGCGGCCTGTCGGAAACCCAGCGGCCCGCGCCATCGGGGGCAAAGGCCAGCGGCGTATGCTCCCGCGCGCCAAGCGGGCGTTCGGCCTCGGCAGCGACGGTGGCGGCGGCGGGGACACCGGCGGTGCCCAGCACCACGCGGCCATCGGCGCGCTGCGATGCCTCCACCTGCCAGCCGAGCTGCTTCGAGGCTTCGGCCTTGGCCAGCCAGCCGTTGTAATTCTGGCTGGCGACATAGGAATTATCGACCACCGTGCCGTGAAAGCTGCCGACCGCGAAGGTCGCCATCACCAGATTGACCGCGATGACGATCCCGAAACCGCCGACGAACACCAGCGCCATGTGCTTGCCGGTAAAGGTGCTGGACTTGGGCATCAGTCGTTCTCCGGCATGGCGAAGGTGGTTTCGGCGAGATCGGTTTCGCGTTGTTCATCGCGGCTGGTGAGGCGGAAGGTGAAGGCGAGGTCATCATCGTCGCCCTCGAGCCCCGGCGGCAGCATCACATAGGCGCGCACCACCTTGGTTTCATTGGCGGGCACATCGATGATTTGCGTCGCTGCGGCATCTTCGCGCGCCACGGCTTCGGTCCACATCACCGCGCCTTGGGGCAGGCCTTCAAGCGCCACTTCCATCGCGCGCGGGCGGGCCTCCATGTTGCGCAGGCGCAGGGTGTAGGCGTTCCGCACGGATCCGTCCTTCAGCAGCATGAAGGGCGGGTTGCGATCGGGCGAGACGGTGAGATCGGTGTGGGTGCGGGTGCCGAGCATGAACAGCAGCCCTGCGCCAATCGCCGCCCATGCGCCGAAATAGATGAAGATGCGCGGGCGCAGCAGCGCCTTCCATGCGGGGGTGGCGGGGGCGCCTGCGGCTTCGGCCTCGCATTGTTCGAGCGTGGCGTAATCGATCAGCCCGCGCGGGCGGCCGATCTCGGTCATCACCTTGTCGCAGGCGTCGATGCACAGCCCGCAGGTGATGCAGCCGATCTGCTGGCCTTCGCGAATGTCGACCCCGGTGGGGCACACCGCGACGCACATGTTGCAGTCGATGCAATCGCCATACTTCTCGGGGTTCTTGGCCGCCTTCTTGACACTGCCGCGCTGTTCGCCGCGCCAGTCCTTGTAGGTGACGATAAGGCTCTTTTCGTCGAGCATCGCGGTCTGGATGCGCGGCCAGGGGCACATGTAGACGCACACCTGTTCGCGCATGAACCCGCCGAGCCAGAAGGTGGTGCCGGTGAGGATCGCGACGGTGGCATAGGCGACGGGGGCCGCCTCGCCGGTCCAGAAATCGATCGTCAGGGTGGGCGCGTCGGCGAAGTACATGATCCACGCCCCGCCGGTCCAGAAGGCGATGGCGAGATAGACCGCCCATTTAGCGGTGCGCCGGGCGATCTTCGATGCGGTCCAGGGGGCTTTATCCAGCCGGATGCGGGCGTTGCGATCGCCGTCGAAGAAGCGGTCGACATGCTGGAACACGTCGGTCCACACGGTTTGTGGGCAAGCATAGCCGCACCACGCCCGGCCAACCGCGCTGGTGACGAGGAACAGGCCGATCCCCGCCATGATCAGCATCCCGGCGACGAAATAGAATTCGTGCGGCCAGATCTCGATATCGAACATGTAGAAGCGGCGGTTGGCGAGATCTATCAGCACCGCCTGATCGGGGGCATAGGGCCCGCGGTCCCAGCGGATCCACGGGGTGACGTAATAGATCGCCAGCGTGACGAGCATCACCAGCCACTTGAAGCGCCGGAAGGGCCCGTCGATCCGCTTGTTGTGGACCGTCTTGCCCTTTTCATAGAGCGCGCTGCCGAGAAAACCCACGTCCTCGGCCACCGAGGCGAGGCGCGGGTTCTCGGCATCGGAACCGAGCGCCGCGCCCCATTCGCGGGGCTGGCCCGCACCGGAGGCACCTCGCTCGATATCCTTTTGGTCAGCCATCACTATCGGCCTTCTTGGTGGCAGCGACATCGCTTGCGGGTTCGGCTGCCGGGGTTGCGGGAGCTGCCTGCTGGCCGCCGCCGCGCGAGTGCACGTAAGCTGCGAGCATCTTGATCGTCACCGGATCAAGCCGCTCGTTCCACGCCGGCATGACGCCGTGACGGGGGGCGAGGATCTGCTTCTTGACGTCCGCCTGCGTGCCGCCGAACAGCCAGATCGCGTCGTTGAGCGCAGGCGCGCCCATCGCCACCATGCCTTCGCCGCCCGGCCCATGGCAGGCCGCACAATTATCGGCGAACAACTGCGCGCCGGTAGCGTTCGGTTTGGCCTTGCCCGACAGCGAGAGCACATGGCCCGCCACCGCATCCACCTGCGCGCCTTCGATCACGCCCTGAAAGGCAGGCATGAAGTTCGCGCGGGTCGCATCGGCGCCTTCCCAGCGGATGCCGTGGGTGATGGTGTACTGGATATCGGTAAGCGTCCCGCCCCAGATCCAGTCGTCGTCATTGAGGTTGGGATAGCCCGGCGATCCCGCTGCGCCCGCGCCGTGGCACTGCACGCAGTTGACCTTGAACGCCGCTGCACCCCCGGCAATCGCCTGCGCCATCAGTTCGGGATTGTTGCCGAGCGCTTCGATATCGGTCGCCGCGATTTGCTTGAACACGCCCTGGCGCGCGGCCTCGGCGGCGTTCATCTCCTTGACGAGATCGCCGCGGCTCGACCAGCCGAGCGTGCCGGCGGTCGCCTTGTCGATCAGCGGCCATGCGGGATAGAGCACGACATAGACGAGGCTCCACGCGATGGTCGCATAGAAGGTCCACAGCCACCAGCGCGGCAGGGGGGTGTTGAGCTCCTCGATCCCGTCCCATTCATGGCCGACGGTTTCGGTGCCCGTGGGTTGGTCGATGCGCTTATTTGCCATCATCGTCATCCTTGAAAATCGAGTGCTTGGCCGCGTCCACATGGCCCTTCGCGCCGGGGCGGAAGTGCCACAGGCACAGCGTGAGATAGAGCGCGACAATCATCGCCAGCCCGTAGCTGTCGGCGAAGTGGCGCAGGGTGTCGTAGAGTGTCACCGGCCCTGCTCCCCGCTCTTGTCTGCTTGCGTCAGTGCCTCCTGCGCTGCGGCGCTATCGACATCGACCAGCGTGCCGAGCATCTGGAGATAGGCGACCAGCGCATCCATCTCGGTCACGCGGGCGGGATCGCCGTCGTAATCGCGGATCTGCGCCTTGGGATAGCGCTCCGCCAGATCGCCGGCATCGGCATTGGGATCAGCCTGCGCGATCAGATCGGCGGGGGCTTTCTCGATGTCGATGTCGGTATAGGGCACGCCCACCCGCCGCAGCGCTGTGAGCGTGGCCGAGGGATCGGGCACCTTCAGCTCGGTTTCGGCGAGGAAGGCGTAGCTCGGCATGATGCTTTCGGGCACCACCGAACGCGGAGCCTTGAGGTGATCGACGTGCCAGGCATCCGAATAGCGCCCGCCGACGCGCGCCAGATCGGGGCCGGTGCGCTTGCTGCCCCATTGGAAGGGGTGATCGTACATCGATTCCGCCGCGAGGCTGTAATGGCCGTAACGTTCCACCTCGTCGCGGAACGGACGGATCATCTGGCTGTGGCAGACATAGCAGCCTTCGCGGATGTAGATATCGCGGCCCGCCTGTTCGAGCGGGGTGTAGGGGCGCATCCCCTCCACCTTCTCGATGGTGTTGTCGATCCAGAACAGCGGCGCGATTTCGACGATCCCGCCGATGGCCACCACGCCCAGTGTACAGGCGGCCAGCAGGGTGACGTTCTTCTCGAGCTTCTTGTGGCTCTCGAAAACGCCGGAGTGAGGTGCATTCTTGCTCATGGCTATGGTTCCCTGATGAGCGCTTATTCGGCCGGTTGCGTGACGAGCGGGCGATCAGCGGCTTCGTCGTGGGCGGTGTCGCCCATCGGAGCCTCGTCACGCTGGTGCCCCGCGATGGTCATCCAGATATTGTAGACCATGATGAGAGCACCGCTGAGGTACATCAGGCCGCCGACAGCGCGCAGGATATACATCGGGTGGAGCGCGGCGACGGTGTCGACGAAGCTGTTCACCAGATAGCCGTCCGAGCCATATTCGCGCCACATCAGGCCCTGGGTGATGCCCGCCACCCACATCGAGGCGGCGTAGAACACGATCCCCAGCGTCGCGAGCCAGAAGTGCCAGTTGATCATCCGCAGCGAATAAAGGCGCGGCTTCTGCCACAGGCGCGGCACGAGGTAATAGACGCAGGCGAAGGTGATCATCCCGTTCCACCCCAGCGCGCCGGAATGGACGTGGCCGATGGTCCAGTCGGTGTAGTGCGACAGGCTGTTCACCGCCTTGATCGACAGCATCGGGCCTTCAAAGGTGCTCATCCCGTAGAAGGCGAGCGCCAGCACCATCATGCGGATGATCGGATCGGTGCGGACCTTGTCCCATGCGCCGTTCAGGGTCATCAGACCGTTGATCATCCCGCCCCAGCTGGGCATCCACAGCATGATCGAGAACACCATGCCCAGCGTCTGCGCCCAGTCGGGCAGGGCGGTGTAGTGCAGGTGGTGCGGGCCGGCCCAGATGTAGAGGAAGATCAGCGACCAGAAGTGGATGATCGACAGGCGGTAGGAATAGACCGGCCGCCCGGCCTGCTTGGGCACGAAGTAATACATCATGGCGAGGAAGCCGGCGGTGAGGAAGAAGCCCACTGCGTTATGGCCATACCACCACTGGGTCAGCGCATCCTGCACGCCTGCAAAGGCGCTGTAGCTCTTGGCGCCCATCAGGCTCACCGGCATCGCCAGATTGTTCACCACGTGCAGCATCGCCACAGTGATGATGAAGGCGAGGAAGAACCAGTTGGCGACGTAGATATGCGGTTCGTGGCGGCGCAGGATCGTCGCGACGAACACCGCGAGATAGGCCAGCCAGACGGCCGTCAGCCACAGGTCGACATACCATTCAGGCTCGGCATATTCCTTCGACTGGGTGATGCCGAGCAGGTAGCCGGTCGCCGCCAGCACGATGAACAGCTGATAGCCCCAGAACACGAATCGGGCCATGCCGGGGAACGCCAGTGTGGTGCGGCAGGTGCGCTGCACGACGTAGAAACTGGTCGCGATCAGGGCATTGCCCCCGAAGGCGAAGATCACCGCCGAGGTGTGCAGCGGGCGCAACCGTCCGAAATTGAGGTAGGGTTCGAGGTTTAGCTGCGGGAAGGCGAGCTGCGCCGCGATAAACACGCCCGCCAGCAGCCCGGCAATGCCCCAGAACATGGTGGCAATAACGCCCCAGCGCACGACATCGTCGTCGTAGCGGCTCGGCCCGGGAGGCATCCTGAAGATGCTCTGGGCCTTGGCCATCGGATCATAGGTGCCCAGCGTGGCGATGATCAGGATCACCGCGACCAGTGCAACGATGCCCATGTGGATGGCGAATCCGCTGTCCGGTGTCAGCGCGATAGCGGCAATGGCTGCGAGCAGGACCAGCGCCCAGACTCCCAGCCGTCTTACGACTGCTTCCATGATTATATGTCCCTTCCGTCGGCCTGCCTTAGCAAACCCCCGCAATCCCTGTTGTTGATCTAGATCAAAAATGTGTCAGATTTTGGGTGTCACGCCTGATTGACTGCCCTTTATCCCGGCCAGCCTCGCCAGCGCATCGACATCCGAGAGGCAGACTTTCGATCGCCCCTCGGTCTCCACCAGCCCGGCCTCGCGCAGCTCGGTGAGCTGGCGGCTGACCGTTTCGATGGTCAGGCCGAGACTGTCGCCGATATCCCTGCGGCTCATCGGCAGGGCAAAGGCGCAGGCACCCGAGGTGCACCCCGCCAGCCGCTCGGCCATCGAGACAAGGAAGTCGGCGATCCGCTGTTGAGCGGATTTGTGGCCCATCTGCATCATCCGCGTGCGGCTGCGGTGCAGCGCCTGCAAACTGCGGGCGAGCACGGATCGCAGCACCGCCGGATCGCTCTGGGCAATGTCGAGAAAGCGTTCCGCCGGGAACACCACAAGATTGCAGTCACTCAGCGCCACGAGGCGGAAATCGCCGTCGGACTGGCGCAGCACCGAAATCATGTCCCCGCCGAAATGGAACGCCAGCACCTGCCCGCTCGGCGCGTCTGCAACCGGCTGGGCGGCGAGCTTGGCCGAGCCGCGGGCGATATAGACCAGCCGGTCTTCGTAAGGATCGGGCGCGAGTTCCTCGCCCTTGGCGAGATGCAGGCAGAAACCGATCGCGCACAGCCTGTCGGCCGTCAGCGCGTCGCCGGTTCCGGGGGGCAGAGCGTCACGGAAGGCCTCCATGCATTCCTGCCCGTAAGAGGTGCTGATCGTTGCCATGATGGGGCTGCAATGCATCGCGCAAAGGCAAAGGTCTTTGATCCCGATCAATGAGGCGCATCGCTTTGAGGGGCTATCGGGCCTCCACAGGCAGCAAACATCCTGGGCCGCACACGGCGGCCACTGCTGCCGATGAGGACACGAATAATGAAGACTCTTCTGATGCTTGGCGGTGCAGTTCTGGCGCTCGCCGCGACTCCGGCGATGGCGCAGGACGCCGATACCGACCGGGCCGGAGATATCCAGTTCAAGGTGCTCGGCACTGCGGTGCTGCCGGATGGCAAGATCACCGACATCAACGTCAATCTGCCCGGCCTGCCCGCCGCCACCCAGACCAAGGCGAGCGACAATTTCGTGCCGACCATCGCGGTGGAATATTTCGTCACCGACAATGTCTCGATCGAGACCATCGCCGGGGTGACCCAGCATGATGTCGATGCCACCGCCGGCCTGCCGGTGGGTGCCGAGCTGGTGTCGGACGCGCTGCTGCTGCCCGCCACTGTTACTGCCAAGTATCACTTCGATCTCGGCGGGGTTAAGCCCTATGTCGGCGGGGGCGTTGCCTATTTCGTGTGGCTCAAGGACGATCCGGGCGCGGCCACCCTGCCGCTGGGCGTTACCGATACCGATCTGTCGGACGAATTCGGCTTTGCGCTGCAGGCCGGGTTCGACGTGCCGCTGGGCGATCAGGGCTTCGGCCTGACCTTCGATGCCAAGCGCTACTTCATCGACACCACGGCGCGCTGGTTTGTCGGCAACACGCTGGCGATCGAAACCGAGCACAAGCTTGATCCGTGGGTGCTGAGCGCCGGGGTCAGCTACCGCTTCTGAGCCTCCGTCCCCCGGGGGGTCGGCGAAGGAACCCCGCCAGCCGGATTGCGGCTGGCGGGGTTTTCCATTGGCGGGTCGTTGGGGGGTCATTGGCGAGTCATTTAACCAAAATGGCGATGTTTCACGTGAAACATTGCCATTCCGGCATATCAGAAATTGTACTGCGTCGAAAACTGCACCCGCTGCAAATTGCCGCTGCGCCCGTCTTCCAGCGTCCGCTCGGCATACATCACTTCGATCCCGACATTGAGCGGGCCAACCGGGTTCCAGATCAGGTTGGCAAAGGCGTTCCAGCTTTCGTCCGTCACCTGATTGGTGGTCAGCCGCACCGGATTGTCGGCCTTGAAATAGGATCCGGCGATATTGGATCGCAGCCGCTCGCCCCACACATGGCGATAGGCGGCAAAGCCCGACATGGTGAAAATCGGATCGAGCGTCCCGTCCAGTTTGACCGCGGCATCATTGACGATGTTGAGCCCGATATAGCGCCCGAGGCCATCGCCCGCCGTCGCCATGAAGCGCAAATCGTCCTTCTCCCCGACCCTGAGCTTGCCCGACAGGCTGAGGCCATAGCCCCAGGCCGCATCGTCCACCCCCATCAGATCGTCGGTGGATACGTGCAGCTGCCGCACGATGCCGGCGGCGGTGAAGGTGCCCCACTCGCCGCTCCAGTTATAGCGGCCGATGATGTCGGGGATCTGGTCGTCCCCCGGCGTCACCTGAGCGCCGCTGTGCGCGGTGACGACCGTTTCGGGCTGCTCGACTGCGAGTTGCAGCCCGCCCTTTGTGTAACGGATCAGCGGCTGGCGATCGAACACCGTGCCCGGCGTCACCCCGATAAAATCGAGCGAATCCGGCAGGGCGGTGACATTCTGGAAGGTCGACCAGCCCTGCCCGAAGGTCCAGTTGTCGTAATTGATCAGGGCATGGCGGATGCGCGGGGAAAAGCTGTTCGTCACCCGTTCATTGCCGCCTTCGGTAACGTTGAAATCCAGCTCGATCAGGCTGGAGAGCTTGTGGCCGGTGCCGACATCGGTTTCGGTCTTGAACAGGAAGCGCGTCTGGCGGGCGGAGAAATCGGTGTCGAATCCGCTCGCATTGCCGCCGACGGGGATCGAGGAGGGAAACAGGAAATCGCGCAGAATCGAATTGCCCGCCAACTGCCCGCCGCTGGTGCGCTGGCTGGTCGCGTCGAGTTTGACATAGCCGCCATAGGTGACGCGGGTCTTGCCCATCTTGAAGCCTTCGCCCGGCGCAATCGCGAATTCGATAAGCTTGTCAGACATTTCCGCCTGCCGGGCCGCCAGCGAACGGGTGGTTTCGGCGGTGGCACTGGCTTCCTCGCGCAATGCCTGCTGCTCGGCGCGGATCTCCTGCTGCACCGCGCGCAGCGCCTCGGCCTGCTGCTGCTGGGCACCGGCTTCGGCATCGAGCCGCGCGACCAGTCCTTCGACCAACTTCTCCAGCCGGTCGAGCCGCGCCTCGACATTCGCGTCCTGCGCCAGCGCCGGCGCTGCCGTCAGCATGCTCGCCGCCAGCAGCGCTGCCCGCAAGGCACGGGCCGCCCCTGTGTGAACCATAAGACCCTCCCAACCTGTTCTTCCCATTGGCAGAATGGACGGATCGCGCAGGCGCGGACAGTTAGCGGATGGTCGTAAGACCTTTGTCTGAGGGCGCAGGGCTGGTAGCCTGTTGTAATACGGGGTCAGAACCAGGGAGAGTCGAGATGATCCACGCCGTCGAGCGGCCGCAAGCCCATACCCCCACCCATTGCACGCCCGAGCAATATGACGCGATGTATCGCGCCTCGGTCGAGAACCCGGACGCCTTCTGGCTGGAACAGGCGCAGCGGCTGGATTGGGTCAAGGCGCCCACCATCGGCGGCGACTGGGCCTATGATCCGGTGGCGATCAAGTGGTTCGAGGATGGCCAATTGAACCTGTGCCACAACGCGGTTGACCGGCACCTCGCCACCCACGCCGACACCGTCGCGCTGATCTTCGAGCCCGACGATCCGGCCACGCCGTCACGCAGCCTCACCTATGGCGAATTGCACACGGAAGTCGTCCGCATGGCCAATGCCCTGAAGGCATTGGGCGTGGCGCGGGGCGACCGGGTGACGATCTATATGCCGATGATCCTCGAAGGCGTGGTCGCGATGCTCGCCTGTGCGCGATTGGGCGCGGTGCATTCGGTGGTGTTCGGCGGCTTCTCGCCCGAGGCGCTGGCCGGGCGGATCGAGGATTGCGGCAGCCGCTTCGTCATCACCGCCGATGAAGGCCTGCGCGGCGGCAAGCGCGTGCCCTTGAAGGCCAATGTCGATGCGGCACTGGCGCATGATGGCGTCGCGGTCGAGGGCGTGCTGGTGATCCCGCACACCGGCGGGGCGATCGCCATGGTGGAAGGGCGCGACCACTGGCTCGCCGACCTCGCCGGCGACGCGGACTGCCCCTGCGAAGTGATGAACGCGGAAGATCCGCTGTTCATCCTCTACACCTCGGGCTCGACCGGCAAGCCCAAGGGCGTGCTCCACACCACCGGCGGCTACGGCGTGTGGACGGCGACGACCTTCCACTACATCTTCGATTACCAGCCGGGCGAAGTGTTCTGGTGCACCGCCGATATCGGCTGGGTGACGGGGCATAGCTACGTCGTCTACGGCCCGCTGTTCAACGCCGCGACCGCTGTAGTGTTCGAGGGCGTGCCCAATTACCCCGATCACGGGCGGTTCTGGGACGTGGTCGACAAGCATCCGGTCAACATCATCTACACCGCCCCCACCGCCATCCGCGCCCTGATGCGCGAGGGCGACCATCATGTGACGAGCCGCTCGCGCGCCTCGTTGCGCCTGCTCGGCTCGGTCGGCGAGCCGATCAATCCCGAGGCGTGGCGCTGGTATTTCGACGTGGTGGGCGAGGGCCGCTGCCCGGTGATCGACACCTGGTGGCAGACCGAAACCGGCGGCTGCATGATCACCACGCTCCCAGGCGCGCACGACATGAAGCCGGGCAGCGCAGGCCTCCCCTTCTTCGGCATCCGCCCGCAGCTGGTCGATAACGAGGGCCATGTGCTGGAGGGCGCCGCCGAGGGCAACCTGTGCATTACCCACAGCTGGCCGGGGCAGGCGCGCACCGTCTATGGCGATCATGATCGCTTCGTGCAGACCTATTTCAGCACCTATGCCGGCAAATACTTCACCGGCGACGGCTGCAAGCGCGATGAAGACGGCTATTACTGGATCACCGGCCGCGTCGACGATGTCATCAACGTTTCCGGCCACCGCATGGGCACCGCCGAGGTTGAGAGCGCGCTGGTGCTCCACGCCCTCGTCGCGGAGGCTGCGGTGGTCGGATATCCGCATGATATCAAGGGGCAGGGCATCTATTGCTATGTCACTCTCAACGTGGGCGAGGAAGGCAGCGATGCGCTGCTGGCCGAACTGAAAGCGCAGGTCCGCAAGGAAATCGGCCCTGTCGCCACGCCCGATATCATCCACTTCACCGACGGCCTGCCCAAGACCCGTTCGGGCAAGATCATGCGCCGCATTCTGCGCAAGATCGCCGAGAACGAATTCGGCGCGCTGGGCGATACCTCGACGCTGGCCGATCCCTCGCTGGTCGACCGGCTGATCGAAGGCCGCCAGAACCGTTGAGGCGGCGATGAGGGGGCGCATCATCATCGCCGACGATCACCCGCTGTTCCGCAGCGCGCTGGCCCATGCGGTCGGCAGGGTGTGGCCCGAGGCGGCAATCATCGAGGCCAGCTCGGCCGCGGAAGCGCGGGCGGCCTTGGGGGAGGGCGGGGCCGAAGCGCTGCTGCTCGATCTGCACATGGCGGATTCCTCCGGCCTCAGCGTGCTGATGGACTTGCGGCAGGATTACCCCGCGCTGCCGATCGTAATCGTCTCGGCCAGCGAGGAGCCGCGGGTTGCGGCGGCGGCGGCGCAGTTGGGAGCGGCGGGGTTTATTCCCAAGTCCTCAAGCCTCGATGCCATGCGCGAGGGGCTGGCCGCAGTACAGGGCGGAGACGGGTGGTTCCCCGAAGGCGGCGATACCAGCGCGGATGACGATCTCGCCCGCATTGCCAGCCTTACTCCGGCACAGCGGCGTATTCTTGGCGCTATCCGGCAAGGGTTATTGAACAAGCAGATCGCCTATGAACTCGCCATCTCCGAGGCGACGGTGAAGGCGCATATCACCGCGATCCTGCGCAAGCTCGGCGTGGGCAGCCGGACGCAGGCGGTGCTGCTGGCGGCCAAGCTCGATGTCGATCAGCCGGTAGCGGATTCGGCGAGGGCCTGATCGGCGGCGCGCTGTGCGCGGCCTTGCGCCAGACAGGTGACAATCAGCGCGCGCAGGGCAGCGGGGGAGGATGGCTTGAGCAGCCGGTTGGCCCCCATCCGCGCCGCCGCCAACTCGGTTTCTTCCGAGGCTTCCGCCGTCAGCAGAATGGTAGGCGGATGCGCGTCCCAGCCTTTGCACAGCGCCGCATAGGCCGCATCGCCGCGCTCGGCCCCGTCGAGCCGGTAGTCCATGATCGCAACGTCAGGCGCTTGGTGTGCAAGGCCGCGTGCTTCGGCAAGGCTGGCGGCGCAGGTCACGTCCAGCCCCCACTTGCCCAGCAAGGCGGCGGTGGCGGCGAGGGCGGCGGGATCATTGTCAACCACCAGCACCCGCGCTTCGCCAAGCTGGCCGGGCCGCGCTGCCGGAGCCGCCGGAGCCGCCACCGCCGCCTCGCGCCGCAGCACCGGCAGGGCGAGGGCAAAGCGGCTGCCGCGTTCCGGCGCCGAGGTCGTCTCGATCTCCACCCCGAGCAGCCGCCCGGCGCGCCGCACAATCGCGAGGCCGAGGCCGAGCCCCTCGCGGTCGGTCGAGGTGCCGCGCTCGAACTCGCCGAAGATGCGCTCGATGTCTTCGGGCGCAATGCCGCGACCGCTGTCGTGGATGCAGATCACAGCCGCGTCCCCGCGCCGCCGCACCCCGATCAGCACGCCCCCGCGCGTGGTATAGCGCACCGCGTTGCTCATCAAATTGCGCAGGACGGCGGTGAGCAGCGCGCGGTCGGCCATCACCCAGACGGTGGTCCGCACCCGGCGCAGTCGGAGGCCCTTTGCCTGTGCCTGAAGCGCGAATTCGCGCGCGACATCCTCGAACAGCTGGTCGAGCGCGACCGGCTCCGGCACCGGCACCACCCCGCCGCTGTCGAGCTTGGAAATCTCCAGCAGCACGCGGATCAGCCGGTCAGCCGAGACAATCGAGCCGTCAAGATCGGCCACCAGCCGCTTCAGCGCCGGACGGCCCGCGACTTCCTCGCCCAGCGCCGAGGCGAACAGGCGTGCGGCGTTCAGAGGCTGGATCAGATCGTGGCTGGCGGCGGCAAGAAAGCGGGTCTTGGACTGCGTCGCCTGGGCCAGCAGGGCATTGGCCTCGGACAGCTGGCGGGTGCGTTCGGCCACCTTGTCCTCCAGCGCCTGCTCGGCCCGGCGATCGAGCGTGATGTCAGTGTAACTGGTCGTGTAACCGCCCCCCGGCGTCGGTGCGCCGACGATCCGCAGCACCCGGCCATCATGCTGCACCCTTTCGATCCGGTGCTCGGTCCCGGCGCGCATATAGGCGAGGCGGCGGGCGACCTGTTCGGCAATCTCCGCCTCGGACAAGCGGCCGCGCTGCAAGTTGAAGCGGATCAGATCGGCAATCGGCGTGCCGACCTGCACCAGCGCATCGGGCAGGTCGAAAATCTGCTGGTAGCGGCTGTTCCACGCCACCAGCCGCATCTCGGCATCGACCAGCGCGACGCCCTGATCGATTGATTCAATCGCGGTCTGGAGCAGCTCGCCCGAGAAGCTCAACCGGCGGTGCGTCTCGTCGAACATCGCGACGACTTCGGGCAGCGGGATCGGATCGCCGCCCGCCCACGAGGATACCAGCATCCGCGCCGAGGAGGTGCCGATTACGCCGGCAATCACCCGCTCGGCCAGCTCCAGCACGCCCGCCTCGGCCGGATCGCCGTTGCGCAATTGCAGCGGCCCGAGCGCGGCATCGGCCCGCTCGCGCCCGACGAACTGGGCGAGCAACGCCCGCACATCGCCGACCCGCTTGGCGGTGGTGCGGCGCGGCAGAGCGCCGGGCATCGGGGTGCCGACAAAGGCCGCCGCCTGCGCCTGATCGAGCAGCGAAGGCCGCGCCAGCGCCGAACCCGCCCAATAGAGCAGGATATTGACCCCGAGGCTCAGCACCACCCCCGACACCAGCGGATCGGAATGGATGCTGAGCAGCGGGGCAGTGCCGCTCGCCGCGGGCCAGATCAGCAGGGTGAGCCACAGCGCAAAACCGCATCCCAGCCCGGCCAACATCCCCGTGCGGTTGCCGTGCTGGCTGACCATGCCCAGCACCAGCCCCGGCGCGAACTGCGCCGCGGCGGCGAAGGCGAGCGTACCGAGGCCGGCCAGATCGGTAATCCCCGCAAAGCCGCGGTAGAAGGCATAGGCGCAGGCGAGCAGCGCCGCGATCACCACGCGCCGGATCAGCAGCAGGCGCGCGGGCATCCGGCTGCGGTCCCCCCGTCCGGCCAGCGCGCGGCGCAGCAGCAGCGGGGCGATGAGATCATTGGTGATCATGATCGACAGCGCCACGCAGGCCACCACGATCATCCCTGCCGAGGCGGAAAAGCCGCCGAGAAACGCCAGCACCGCCAGCGCCGGATTATCTGCGGCGAGCGGCAGGGCGAGCACCATCGTGTCGGGATCGGTGCCCTGGGGCAGCACGGCCAGCCCCGCGAAAACAATCGGGACAATCACCAGCGCGGTAAGCGCGAGATAGGCCGGCAGCACCCATTGCATCGCCGGGGTGGCGCGCTCTCCCGGGGCTTCGATGAAGGTCATGTGGAACTGGCGCGGCAGGCACAGGATCGCGGTGGCGGCGAGCATTGTCAGCACCGCAAAACGCGCGTCGATTTGCCCGGCGGCGAGCAGCGCTGGTGTCCGGGCCGGGACCGGAGCATCGCCCGACAGCAGCAGCCATAGCGCCAACGCACCTACCACCAGCAGCGCGGCGAGCTTGACCACCGCCTCCACCGCGATGGTCAGCACCAGCCCCGCATTGTCGCCCGCCCGGTCCGCGCGGCGCGAGCCGAACAGGATCGCGAACAACCCCATCAGCGCGGCGACCACCAGCACCAGCTCGTCGGCGGCCACCTGTGCGCGCAAGGTCGGATCGAGGGTCAGCATCGCGGTGCCGACCGATTCCAGCTGGAGCGCCATGTAGGGCAGGCTCCCGCAGGTGGCGATCACTGTCACCAGCGCGGCGAGGCTGGCGCTTTTGCCGTAGCGGGCCGAAAGAAAGTCGGCGATCGAAGTGGAATGCTGGGCCTTGGCCTGCGCGAGAATCTTGCGCACGAGGCCGAAGCCCAGCGTGAAAACAAGGATCGGGCCGAGATAGATCGGCAGGTAATCCAGGCCGCTTGTTGCCGCTGTGCCGACCCCGCCGAAAAAGGTCCAGCTGGTGCAATAGACCGCAAGGCTGAGGCCGTAGACCAGCCCCGCCCGGCGCTCCAGCGCGGGCCATCCGCGTTCGGCCCGGTCACGCCACGCGGCAAGCCAGAACAGTCCGGCCAGATAGATCAAGGCGGCGCCGAGCGCCGCTCCCAGCATCATGTCCCCACTCCCTTTCCCGCAGCGCCAAGTTACTGCAATCAGGCCGATGTTGAAAGGGGCGGCACCTTGCGGCACCACCCCTTCCTGCGACCCGTCGGCTGGCGCGGGTTTAGTCGTCGATGTTGCGGCGGAAGGTTTCGGGCAGGAACAGCAGCCCCACGACCACAGTCAGGGCGCAGATGATGATCGGATACCACAGCCCGTAGTAGATATCCCCCGTCGCCGCGACCATCGCGAAGGCGGTGGTGGGCAGGAACCCGCCGAACCAGCCATTGCCGATGTGATAGGGCAGGCTCATCGCGGTGTAGCGGATGCGGGTGGGAAACAGCTCCACCAGCAGCGCGGCGATCGGGCCGTAGACCATCGTCACCAGCAGCACGAGATAGGTCAGCACCGCGATCACCACCGGGGTGTTGATCTCGTCAGGGTTGGCCGCAGCCGGATAGCCCGCTGCCGTCAGAGCCGCCTTGACCTCGTCCTGGAAGGCGGTGATCGCCGCCTTGCGGTCCTCGCCCTTCACCTTGGCCGGATCGGGCGCGGTGAAGGTCTGGGTGCCGATCTTGATCCGGGCCAGCGCGCCCGCCTCGGCCTCGACAGCGGTGTAGCTGATCGCGCCCTTGGCAAGGAACGACTTGGCGATGTCGCAGCTCTTCGCATCGAACTTGTTCTTGCCGATCGGATCGAACTGCACCGAGCACTCGTCGGAGTTGACGATCACGCTGACAGGTGCCGTCGCCTGCGCCTTGGCGAGCGCCGGGTTGGCAGCCTCGGACAGCAGGTGGAAGGCCGGGAAGTAGGTCACCGCCGCCAGCGCGCAGCCAGCCAGAATGATCTTCTTGCGCCCGATCCGGTCTGACAGCCAGCCGAAGAAAATGAAGAACGGCGTGCCGATGGCCAGCGCGACGGCAATCAGGATGTTGGTGGTTGCGCCGTCCACCATCAGCATCTTTTCAAGGAAGAACATCGCGTAGAACTGGCCGGTGTACCACACCACCGCTTGGCCCGCGACCGCGCCCAGCAGCGCGACCAGCGCCCACTTGCCGTTCTTCCAGTTGCCGAAAGCTTCCGAAATCGGCGCCTTGGAATTGGTGCCTTCGTCCTTCATCTTCTGGAAGACCGGGCTTTCCTGCAATTGCAGCCGGATCCACAGCGACACGCCGAGCAGCACCGAGGAAATCAGGAACGGCACGCGCCAGCCCCACTCCTTGAAGGCCTCCTCGCCGATCATGGTGCGGGTGCCGATCACCACCAGCAGCGCGGCAAACAGGCCGAGCGTGGCAGTGGTCTGGATGAAGCTGGTATAGAGCCCGCGCTTGTTGTTGGGCGCGTGCTCGGCAACGTAAGTCGCCGCCCCGCCATATTCGCCGCCGAGCGCCAGGCCCTGCACCAGTCGCAGCACCACCAGCATGATCGGCGCGGCCACGCCGATGCTGGCGTAGGACGGCAGCACGCCGACGGTGAAGGTGGCAAAGCCCATCAGGCCCATCGTCACGAGGAAGGTATATTTGCGCCCGACCAGATCGCCCAGCCGCCCGAAGACCAGCGCGCCGAAGGGCCGCACCGCAAAGCCCGCAGCAAAGGCGGCAAGCGCGAAGATGAAGCCGGTGGTCTCGTTCACGCCCGAGAAGAACTGGGCGGAGATGATCGTGGCCAACAGGCCGTAAAGGTAGAAATCGTACCACTCGAACACCGTCCCCAGCGACGAGGCGATGATGACGCGTTTTTCCGTCCCCGTGGCCTCGTGATGCTTGGGCAGCGCGCCATCATATGTCGTCGCCATTGTCGCTCTCCCGCTTGTGCGCTCGACCCCCTCGCGGTCGCCGGAAGGGCCTTGCGCCCTCACCATACCGCTCCTGTCGAGGGTTGCATGGTCGCGCTTTGCGGGGCTGCGGGATAGCTAGACCTAAGTCGCATGAGGCGTCGCATGAGGAGCCTCACCGGGCGCGCAAAAACAGGCGGCGCGCATCCTTCGCGCGCCGCCTGCCTGTGCGGTTGCGGAGCGAGATGGCCTATTCCGCCGGCGCGGCGGCGGCAGCGTCAGCGGCGGGCGGGGCGATGGTGTCGCCCTGCGGCACGCTCACCAGCGTGATGCCTTCGACAGTTTCGAGCACTTTGCCGCCCAGCGCTTCGGCCGAGGCGGTATCGGGGCAGCCGACCAGCACCGCGCTGTCGTCGAGGAAGTTCGAGGTCGCCTCGGATTCGCCGAGGTTGCGGCACGGATCGCCGGCCTTGGGATAACCGTCACCGAAAGCGGCGAGGCTTTCCGGGAAGGCGGCGGGGGTGGCGGTCGCCTCGGGCGCGGGCGGATTGGCGGCGGCTTCCTCGGCTGCGGCGCGTTCGGCATTGCCCTTGCCGGTGTTCCCGCTGCACGCGGCAAGTGCGAGCGCGGCGGCTGCGGTGATGATGATGGTGGTGCGCTTCATTCTGGTCCCTCCCTTGTCCGGACGGAGCCAGAGTAACCCGCGCCGCCCCAGACTGGCAATCGGCGATTGGCGCCCACGCAAAAGGCCGCCGAAGCGCGAACTCCGGCGGCCCTTGTCTGTGCCCTTGATGGGCGCGGCGATCAGGCTTCGCGGGTGCCCGACACCGGCATCGCGCCGAAGGCACCGGCGTTGACAGTGCCGGTCAGCGTGTCGCCGTCGATGGTCGCTTCGCAATCGAGCGTCATCGGCATCGGCACGGTCATGTTCATCTTCCAGCTGATGGTGTTGCCGCTGATGGTGCCGCCAGCGATGTCCATCGAGCCGAGGCTGCCGACCATCGAGCCCGAGAAGGTGTCGCCATCGGGAACCACGGTGAGGGTGCCGGTCTGGTCGCCCATCGGGCTCTTGACGATGGTCTTGTAGGTACCTGCAACGGACATAATCGAACTCCTCTCGAACTTGGTGCGGGCCTTCGATTGCCCGCCACTTCAGGTCTAGTTATTTACAGCAATGTCAGCGCGCTTCAACTTCTTTGCGGAAGTTTCAGACCCCCCGCCTCGCCTCCCCACCCGGCCACCATAACATAGTGGTACTATTGGTGGCCGGGTGGGGAGGTGGGGCGGGGGTCTGCCCTCAAACAGGCAACGCGCTGACGTTACGGCGTGCTTACTCCCCGGCAATCTCGCGCACTTCGACCGGCAGGCCGACCGCTTCGAGCTGGGGGCCGACCTTGGCGGCATCACCCACCACGATCCACACGAAATCATCGACATCGAGCGCCGAGCGGGCCGCGGCGTCGAGCGATTCGCGGGTCTGGCCTTCGTAACGGGCGACCAGCGTTTCGTAGTAGTCGTCCGGGCGGCCATAGAGCGCGTTGCTCTGCATCGCGCCGAGCACCGACGGCGAGGTTTCGAAGCTGCCCGGCAGTTCGCCGATTTCGGCGGCGACGTTGCGGGTCAGCTCTTCCTCGGTCACGCCCTTGACGGTCAGGAACTCGCGGGTTTCCTTGATCATCTCGGCGAGCGAGTCCCCGGTGCGGTCAGCCTGCACGCCGCCGCTGATGGTGTAGACCACCGCGTTCTCGTAGGTCTGCGGCCCGCCGCGCACGCCGTAGCTCCAGCCCTTGGTTTCGCGCAGGTTCATGTTGAGGCGGGCGAGGAAGTTGCCGCCCAGCGCGTTGTTGGCGTTGGTGAAATCGACCCACGCCGGATCGCGCGCGTCCAGATCGGTGCGCTGGGCGCCGAGGATAAAGCTCTGCGGCGAATTGGGGCGGTTGATCAGCACCACCCGCTTGGCGGCAGGCTGGCCTGCGGCGAGCGCGGCGAAGTTCTTGACGCCCTTGGCCGTCGCCGGTGCAGTCCAGTCCCCGAAGGCGGTGTTGAGCGCCGTCACGATCTCGCCCAGCGGACGGTCGGAAATGACGAAAACCTCGCCATTGTCCGGACGGATCCAGCTGTCCTTGAAGGCGACCAGATCATCGCGGGTGATGGCCGAGACGCTGGCGATGGTCGACACCCCGCCATAGGGCGCCGCCGGGCCGAACAGCTCGGTGCCGATCGCGCGGCTGGCGATGCCCTGCGGCGAGCGCATCTGGGCGCGGATGCCGGTGATGGCCTGCGCCTTGACGCGATCGAGATCGTTCTGGTTGAAGGCCGGCTCGCGCACGATCTGGCGGAACAGATCGAGCGAGGGGGCAAGGTTGGTCGACAGGGCCGAGAGCGTGAAGCTCGACCGGTCGGAACTGCCGCCGGCCGAGATCGACACGCCCAGCCGCTCGCTCGCTTCGGCGATCTGCTGCGAGCTGAGCGCGGCGGTGCCTTCCTCGAACAGGCCCATCGTCATGCCCTGCAGGCCCTGACGGTCAGCCGGATCGGCCGCGCCCCCGGCGTTGAACGACAGCGTCACATAGGTCGCGGGCACAGCATCGCGGTGGGCGTAGGTCACCTTCATGCCATTGGCGAGCGTCGCGCGCTCGATATCGGGGAAGTCGAGCTTGGCGACGCTGGCGATCGGCGGGGCGGGACGCTCGACCGAGACGGTGATGGTCTCGGCAGCGCGGTCACGCTCGGAGGCGTTTTCCTCGGCCTTGACCGAGGCGGCTTCCTCATAGGCCGCATCGCGCGGGCCGGGTTCGAGCACCACGGTCATCGCCGGACGGGTCATCCAGCGCGCCATCGCGGCCTTGACCTCGGCCGGGGTGAGCTTGGCGAGGGCATCGAATTCGCGGGCGTAAAAGGCCGGATCGCCGGTCAGCACTTCGCCTTCGGCCAGCGTCTGGGCCTTGCCCGAGAAGCCGCCGACCTGCTCCAGCCCGCGGATCGTGCGGGCGAGCGTGCTGGTGACAGCGCGGCGCACTTCGTCCTCGGTCGGGCCTTCGGTGATCAGGCGGTTCACGACTTCGTCCAGCCGCGCTTCGAGGGTGGGCAGTTCCACCCCGTCCTTCAGCGTCGCGCTGACGCTGAGCAGGCCGATGCGCTGGAACGCCGAGTTGCTGGCCGAAACACCGACCGCCAGCTGGTCCTCGCGCACCAGCTCGTTGTCGAGCCGGCTGGAGGCGAGGCCGCCGAGGATCGCGGCTCCGACTTCGAGCGGGATGCGATCTGCGCCGGTCAGCCCTTCTACCGCCCAGTAACGGGTGACGCTGGTGGCCGCGACCTGATCCTTGAAGGTCTTGCGGACCGGTGCGGCGAGGGTCGGCACCTCGGCCTGCGCCGGATCATTCACCGGACCGCGCGCGATCGCGCCGAAATACTTCTCCACCAGCGGGCGCGCTTCTGCGGCCGAGATGTCACCGGCGAGCACCAGCGTGGCGTTGTTGGGGCCGTAATTGTCGGTGAACCACGACTTCACGTCGGCCATCGAGGCGGCGTCGAGATCGGCCATCGAGCCGATGGTCGAGTGACGATAGGGGTGGCCTTCGGGAAACAGGGTGCTGAGCACTTCGTAATAGACGAGGCCGCCCGGCTGGTTATCGCCCTGACGCTTTTCGTTCTGCACCACGCCGCGCTGGTTATCGAGCTTCTCCTGCGTCACCGCGCCGAGCAGGTAGCCCATGCGGTCGCTCTCCAGCCACAGCGCGCGGTCGAGCGCGGGGCGGGGGACGGTCTGGAAATAGTTGGTGCGATCGAACCAGGTGGTGCCGTTGTAATCGGTCGCGCCCATTTCCGCGAGATACTGGAAGTAGTCGGCAGGCGCGTTTTCCGAACCGTTGAACATCAGGTGTTCGAACAGGTGGGCAAAGCCGGTCTGGCCCTTGGGCTCGTCCTTGGAGCCGACATTGTACCACACCGTCACATTGACGATCGGGGCCTTGCGATCCTCGTGCACCAGCACGGTGAGGCCGTTTTCAAGCTGGAATTCCTCGTAGGGGATCTTCACCTGCGTCACCAGCGCCGAGAGGTCGGCCCCGGCTTGCGGCGTCGTGGCGGTCGCGGCGTGATTGTCCGCCAGCGCCGGGGTGAACGGGGCGGCAAGCGCAAGAGCAAGCGCCGAGAGGCTCGCGGTGGCAAAGCGATAGGTCATGGAAAAGCTCTCCGTTTGGGGAAATCTGGGCAGATACGGGATGGCCGGGTCAGCGGACGCTGGCGGCGGCGTTGGAGACGGTGGCGCGCTTGCTGGCATTCGCCAGCACATCATCGCGGAAGAAATATACCGGTTTCAGCTTGTGTTCGACGAACAGCCGCATCTGGTCGGTGTAGTGCCGACTCTGGGGCCGGGTGCTGGCCGAGCCGAACGGCTGGACCGAGCGCGAAAGCACTCGCTTGCCCGGCTGCCATTCGACCCACTGGATGAAGCTGTCGCCGTGCTTGAGGCTGAGGCGCCCGTCCTCGTCCACGTCCCACGTCGTCGAGGCGCGCAGCGTGTCCGAGCCACCGTCCAATGGCAGATCGACGTCGCCCTGCCGCAAACGCAGCAGATCGGCCATCGGCGGATCGATCCGGCCGAAATGGGTGACGAGGTGGTCGCTCGCCGCCTTCAGCTTTTCGGCCACGTCGGGGAAGGGCTTGTTGTTGTAATCGGCCGACATGAAGTCGCGGATCATCAGCAGCGCCAGCGCGTCGGCGCGGCCTTTGTTGTCAGCGGTGAAGTCCCACGTCAGCAGCAAGTCGCGCGCTTCGGCAAGCTGGCCGGTCGCTTTCAGACCTTCCAGCGCATCGAACAGCCGGTCGACATAGCCCTCGCGGGTGTAGGCGGTGTCATACTTGATCCGCTCCAGCGCCGCGCGGTCGAGTACGGCCGCCTCTGACAGCAGCTGATAGGCGCGGCGCGAGCGGTTGGTCTGCTTGAGTTCGATACCCATCATCGGCGAGAACGCTTGCGGATCAAGATCGCTCCCGGCTCCTGCGGCGGTGAAGGGGGTGTTGTTGGCATTGTAGATCCAGCCCGAGGCCGGGTTCACGATGCGCGGCAGGGCCTTGTAGTCGACCGCGCCCTGCCAGATCAGATCGCCGCGGTCGCCCGGCAGGACATTGCGCCAGTCGGCCTCGGCATCCGCAGGTCGGTCCGGGATCGCGGCGTTATAGACATAAGCGATGGTGCCGGTCTTGTCGGCGTAGATGAAATTGGTCGAAGGGATCGCCAGCCGCGCAATCTGCGCTTCCCATTCGGCAAAGCTGGTCGCCTTGTTGAGCCGGTAATAGGCGTCGAGCTGTTCCAGCTGCCCGATCCCGCCATAACGCACCGCAAAGGCGCCCTTGTCGTTGCGGATCACCGGCCCATGCACCGAGCGCAGCACCTCGCGCCGGATCGGCAGCACGACGGGTCCGACCTTGACCGGCAGCGTCACCCACTTGCTCTCCAGATCACGCCACTCGCCGTCGAGCTTGTAGCGCGTCCCCGTCTCGTCGAGTTCCAGCTGGTAGACGTCGATCATGTCGGGGGTGTTGACCGTGTTGGTCCAGCCCAGATGCTCGTTATGGCCGAGGAAGGGGAAGGGCGATCCGGGGAAATTCGCCCCCGCAAAGTGCCAGCCTTCGCCGCTTTCGACCACCAGTTCATACCACGCCACCCCGCCGCGCAGGGGCTGGTGCGAATTAGAGATGAGGGTGGTCGTCCCGCCGCCCTTTTCCGGTGCGACGGCAAAGGCGTTGGAGCCCATGTGTTCGGCATCCTCGCCCAGCGGCAGGACGGGCGCGCGCGCCTGCTCGGGGGCTTCGGTCGTCTCGGCGGGTTCGGCACCGGGCAGCGGCGGGCGCGGGAAGCCGGGGATGTCGGGACCATGCTCGCGGCGCAGGTCCTCGCCCGCCACCAGCGGGCCGATGACGCCGTCGAGCCCGAAGAAGAACGGCTGGCGCAGCGCGAACCCGGCGGCCACGTCGATCCCGCTCACCGGGAACAGGTTGGCCAGTTTCACCTCGTCCGGGTGCTTTTCGGCATAGTGGTTGAGCCCGGCCGCATAGGCCTCGAACAGCGCGCGGGTATCGGCGGGGAGCTTGGGGTAGTTCGTCTCCGCCGTGCCGCGCGCGTCGATCAGGTGGTAGACGTAATCGACCTTGGCCCCGTCCTCGCCCGCAATCGCGCCATAGCGCCCGCGGCTCATCGCGACCACGTCCTGAAGCGTGAAGAAATCATCCTCGGCATGGGCGACCGCGACGCCGAAAGCGGCATCGGCATCGGTCTTGCCGTAGATGTGCGGCACGCCGAATTCGTCGCGGATAATCTCGGCCGAATAGACGCGGGTGGCCGGAGGGTTGGCGGCGCTGGCGAAGAACGGCTCCCAGGTGGCCAGCACCGTGAAGGCCACAAGGCCCAAGGCCACCAGCGCAAACGCGCCGCGCTTCAACCACTTCATCGCCGCCGATCTCCCCGCATCTTGCGCCGCGCTTCATTGCCCGCGCGCTGTCCGAGGTCAAGCAGCGCTGCCCCCTCTTGTCTTGGGTCAAGGACGAGCCCACCTAGTCGGGTAACACACCTGACTGCCGCTTTTTTGCATGCCGGGTGCTTGTGTTGCCAAAGTGCAACACTATCTGGGCAGGGTAACCTTTGGAGGGGTTAGAGCATGAATCTCGAAAAGTTCACCGACCGGGCGAAGGGCTTCCTGCAAGCTGCGCAGACTGTCGCGATCCGCCTCAATCACCAGCGCATCACCCCGCTGCATATCGCCAAGGCCTTGCTGGAGGACAGCGAGGGCATGGCCGCAGGGCTGATCCAACGCGCCGGCGGGCAGGCTCCGCTGGCGGCGACCGCGATTGATGCGGGCCTTGCCAAGATTCCCGCCGTCACCGGCAGCGGCGCGCAGGCGACCCCGGGGCTTGATAATGACGCGGTGCGGGTGCTCGATACCGCCGAACAACTCGCCGACAAGGCGGGCGACAGCTACGTCACGGTCGAACGGATGCTGACCGCGCTGGCCCTGTCGCAAAGCCCGGCGGGAGAGGCGCTGAAGGCGGCGGGCGTCACCCCGCAGAACCTCAACGCCGCGATCGAAGCGCTACGGGGCGGCAAGCGCGCCGACTCTGCCGGGGCCGAGAGCACCTATGACGCGATGGAGAAATTCGCCCGCGACCTCACCAAGGCCGCGCGCGAGGGCAAGCTTGATCCTGTCATCGGCCGCGACGAGGAAATCCGCCGCACGATCCAGATCCTCGCCCGCCGCACCAAGAACAACCCCGCCCTGATCGGTGAGCCCGGCACCGGCAAAACCGCGATTGCCGAAGGCCTCGCGCTGCGCATCGCCAATGGCGACGTGCCCGACAGCCTCAAGGGCCGCACGCTCATGAGCCTCGACATGGGCGCGCTGATCGCGGGTGCGAAATATCGCGGCGAATTCGAGGAACGGCTCAAATCCGTGCTCGACGAGGTCAAGCACGCCGAGGGCCAGATCATCCTGTTCATCGACGAGATGCACACCCTGATCGGGGCGGGCGCATCCGAAGGCTCCATGGATGCCTCGAACCTGCTGAAGCCCGCTTTGTCGCGCGGCGAGCTGCATTGCATCGGCGCGACGACGCTCGACGAATACCAGAAATACGTCGAGAAAGACCCCGCGCTCCAGCGGCGGTTCCAACCGGTCTATATTCAGGAGCCGACGGTCGAGGACACGATCTCGATCCTGCGCGGCATCAAGAACAAGTACGAACTGCACCACGGCGTGCGGATCACCGACGGCGCGATTGTCGCTGCGGCGAAGCTGTCCGACCGCTATATCTCGAACCGCTTCCTGCCCGACAAGGCGATCGACCTGATGGACGAGGCCGCCAGCCGCATCCGGATGGAAGTGGAGAGCAAGCCCGAGGAAATCGAAGCGCTCGACCGGCGGATCATCCAGCTCAAGATCGAGGAACAGGCGCTCCAGAAGGAGACCGATCAGGCGTCGAAGGATCGGCTCGTCGCCTTGCGCGAGGAGCTGGCCAACCTCGAACAGCAGAGCGCGGAGCTCACCACCCGCTGGCAGAACGAGCGCGACAAGATCGAAGCCGAAGGCAAGATCAAGGAACAGCTCGATGCCGCGCGGCTGGAGTTGGAGCAGGCCCAACGCGAAGGCGATCTCGCCCGCGCGGGCGAGCTCAGCTACGGGCGCATCCCCGAGCTGGAAAAGCAGCTCGCCGAAGCGCAAGGCCAGGCCGCCAACGCGCTGCTGCGCGAGGAAGTGACTGAAGAAGACATCGCCGGGGTCGTCAGCCGCTGGACGGGCGTGCCGGTCGACAAGATGATGGAAGGCGAGCGCGAGAAGCTGCTGCAGATGGAGCAGATTCTCGGCAAGCGGGTGATCGGCCAATCGCAGGCCATCGAGGCCGTCTCCAAGGCCGTCCGCCGTGCGCGGGCCGGATTGCAGGATCCGGGCCGCCCGCTCGGCAGCTTCCTGTTCCTCGGCCCCACCGGCGTCGGCAAGACCGAGCTGACCAAGGCGCTCGCGGGCTTCCTGTTCGACGATGACAGCGCGATGGTGCGCATCGACATGAGCGAGTTCATGGAGAAGCACGCCGTCGCCCGCCTGATCGGCGCGCCTCCGGGCTATGTCGGTTATGAAGAGGGCGGGGTGCTGACCGAAGCCGTGCGCCGCCGCCCCTATCAGGTGGTGCTGTTCGACGAGGTCGAGAAGGCCCATTCCGACGTCTTCAACGTGCTGCTGCAAGTGCTCGATGATGGCCGGTTGACCGACGGGCAGGGCCGGGTGGTGGATTTCAGCAATACGCTGATCATCCTCACTTCCAACCTCGGCAGCCAGTATCTCGCCAACCTGCCCGACGGGGCCGAGGTCGCCAGCGTGGAAAAGGACGTGATGGACGTGGTGCGCGGGCATTTCCGGCCCGAGTTCCTCAACCGTCTGGACGAGATCATCCTGTTCCACCGGTTGGGTCAGGAGCACATGGCGCCGATTGTCGATATCCAGGTCAAGCGGGTGCAGAAGCTGCTGGCGGATCGCAAGATCACGCTCGATCTCACCGATGCCGCGCAGCGCTGGCTGGGCCGCGTGGGCTATGATCCGGTCTATGGCGCGCGTCCGCTGAAGCGGGCGGTGCAGCGCTATCTGCAGGATCCGCTGGCCGAAATGCTGCTCGAAGGGCGGCTGCCGGACGGTGCGACGCTGCAGATCGACGAGGGCGACGGCAAGCTGGAGATGGCGATTCGGTGATAACCGGCGCGCTGGTGTGCTCCGGCGCTCCCGCAAGATTGTGACAAGTGCCGGTCTCAATCGGCAAGCAGGGCGGTTTGTTGCGTGCAAACCGCCCTTTCTTTTAACATTCGCAAAGCCACAAATTAACAAAGTTTCGGCTGCGACCCCCGCGCGGCCCTGAATGTGGGATTAACGCAACACCCACAGGAAAAGTGCCCCTCCGGCGCGCGGCGCTTTGACATCATTCTTACGCTATTGCACAAATTGGTCACTGCGGGGACTGACTTGGACAACCATCGTACCGACTGCCTGTCACATGGGGCAATTATGTGACGGGCGGAGGTGGTTGTCTTGCTGTCTCCGGTTAGGGCAACTGGAGTGACCATGAAGAAATTTCAGAGCAATTCGCTGAAGGCGTTGGCCTTCTCCGCGTCGGCAATCGCCTTCGTCGTGGCTGGCCCCGTGTGGGCGCAGGACGCTGACGAGCAGCCGAAGGAAGAAGACGAGCAGGTTGATGTCGGCACTGACGCCAAAGGGCGGACCAAGGAAGGCAGCATCACTGTCACCGGTTCGCGTATCGTGCGCGACACCTACAGCTCGATCTCGCCGCTTCAGGTGCTCACCACCGAAAACCAGCAGGCTGTCGGCGCCTTCGATCCGGCGGCGATCCTCCAGCGTTCGGAAGCGGCCTCCGGTCAGCAGATCGACGCGACCTTCCAGGGCTTCGTGCTCGACAACGGCCCGGGTTCGCAGACGCTGAACCTGCGCGGCCTTGGTGCCGACCGCACCCTGCTGCTGGTCAACGGCCGCCGCCTCTCGCCCGCGGGCGTGGAAGGTGCGCCGTCGAACCCGTCGCTCAACCTCATTCCGGCCTCGCTGGTGGACCGTTACGACATCCTGACCGACGGTGCTTCGTCGGTGTATGGCTCGGACGCGGTCGCGGGCGTGGTCAACGTCATTCTGCGTAAGGACTTCGACGGTCTCGAGCTGCAGATGAACGGCGACCTCAACGAATATGGCGCCGGCAACGACTTCACCGTCAGCGCCGCATGGGGCAAGAACTTCGATCGCGGCGTGTTCGGGATCGGTGCCGAATGGCGCCGGGTTGACCAGATCCGTCTCGACGACCGTCCGTTCCTTGCCGGTTGTGACCGTCACATCGAAATCGACCAGAACGGCAACATCCTGACGCAGGACCTGCAGTCGAACGCCAACGTTCGCAACCGTAGCAACGGGACCATCGGTCTGCCGATCCAGGAGTGTAAGCCGGGTAACTTCGGTGGCCGCATCCAGCTGAGCGGTGCGCCTGGCACCCGTCTGGGCGACGTGTTCTTCGATCCGCGTCAATATGGTCTGACCCGCAACGGCCAGCCGATCGCGGGCAACACCGGCGTTCCGTTCTTCTCGGACAACTTCAACGCCTTCAACACGCCGATCGATGCCAACGGTGACGGCGTCAACGACGTCTTCCTCGTGGATTACGGGCAGGTCGAGCCGGGCCGGACCTTCATCCCGAAGCAGGACACCTACAACCTGTTCGCCTATGGTGAATACACTCTGCCGGGCGCTGCCAATCTGACCCCCTATTTCGAAGCCAGCTACAGCCGCTTCGAAAGCTTCACGCCGAACAGCGGTACGCCGCAGTTCTTCCCGTGGGTCCCGGCCGGCAACCCGTTCAACCCCTGTAACGAAGCGGTTGGCGCCGTCGATTGCCGTGCGGTCGACAACAACTTCCAGCAGATTAACCCGGGTCAGCCGAACGCTGGCCGTGGGCTTAACCCCCTTTCGACCACGGCTACCTCGCTGGCGGTGCGTCCGATCCCGTTCGTGCGCGGCGACCGTAACAACGTCGACGTGCAGCAGGAGCAGTATCGCGGTGTGCTCGGTGTGCGCGGCGACCTGCCGTTCATCGGTTCGAGCTGGACCTTCGACGTGTCGGGCGTTTACTCGCGCTCGATCGGCAAGACCGTCCGTCGCGGGATCCGCGAAGACAAGCTGGCCCTCGCGCTCGGTATCGACCCGACGGCTGACTTTGACCCGACCGGCGTTCCGCGCAACACGTTCGACAACAACGGTGACGGGATTGCGGACGACTACATCAGCCTCGATGTCAGCCCGATGCTGCTTGCCAGCACCGGCGTGGCCGCTGGCACGCCCTGCAACACTGCCGGTCTGCGGAACCCCAACTTCGTGGCCCCGGACCTGCTGGCCGGCTGCGTTCCGGTGAACCTGTTCGCGCCGTCGCTCTACGGCACCCCCGGCTCGGGTAGCCCGGTCGGCGACTTCGCCACCCAGGCCGAGCGTGACTACCTGTTCGGCGAGCGTTCGTTCAACACCGTGTACGAGCAGAAGATCATCTCCGGCTACATCACCGGCGATCTGTTCGAACTCCCCGCCGGCCCGGTCGGCGTGGTGCTCGGTGCCGAATGGCGCGAGGACAAGATCGACTCGCAGCCGAACTTCGTTGCGGCCAACGGCCTTCTTTGGGGCTTCTTCATCGACGAAGGTGCAGTGGGTTCCAAGTGGATCCGCGAACTCTATGGCGAACTCGACCTGCCGCTGATGGCCGGCGAAACCCTTGTCGAAGAACTGAACGTCAACCTGTCGGGCCGTATCACCGACGAAGAACTTTACGGCACCAACGGCACCTTCTCGCTCAAGGGTGGCTGGCGTCCGGTGGCTCCGCTGCTGCTCAAGTTCAGCTACGGCACCTCGTTCCGTGCGCCGAACCTGCGCGAAAACTTCCTGATCAACCAGTCGGGCTTCGGTAACATTTTCGATCCCTGCGCCGTGCCTGCGGCCGCCTTCACTGCGGCCTTCGGTTACAGCGCCTCGGACGATACTCGCGATCCGGCCATTCTTGCCAACTGCCGCCGCGAAGGTCGTGACCCGACCGTTGTCGGTACTAACGCGCAGCTGGGCAACACGATCCAGGTCACGAGCGCGCAGGTGTTCAGCCAAGGTTCGCTTGACATCGATCCGGAAACCTCGCGCTCGATCACCACTGGTTTCGCGTTCGAGGAAGATTGGGCCAGCGGCTTCCGCTTCGCCTTCAACTTCAACTACTACGACATCAAGTTGAAGAACTCGATCATCGAGCCTTCGGCCGGTTTCGCGGTGAACGACTGTTTTGCCCGTCTTGATGGTGGTCGCAGCCCGTTCTGCGATCTGATCTCGGTGAGCGACCAGGCATCGGCTCGCTTCCTGATCGGTGCGGTCCGGACCCCGTTCATCAACCTCAACGAGGAATCGGTCCGCGGTCTCGATATCAACACCACCTTCGGGTATCCGGTGATGATCGGCGACAAGGAGTTCGACCTGTCGCTGAACCTCACCGCCAACCACCTGATCGAGCGTTCGAGCACGTTCTGCGATGCGAACGGCGACTGCAACACCGATGACTTCGCGGGCCGCTTTGCCTTCCCGAGCTGGATCGGCCGTGCGACGTTCAACGTCCGCTACGACGATTTCCTGTTCACCTGGCAGACCCGTTACATCGGTGACGTGTCGCAGGATCCGCTGAACGTCGATCCGTTCTCGGATGCCTTCGGCTTCGGCCCCGACGGGGTGGCGACCGGCGTTGTTGCCAACACCTGCCTCGGCAGCGGTTCGCGCAACGTGGCTGGCCAGCCCAACGTTGGTCAGGTCAACAACATCGTCCCGGGCGATGGCGTGTTCTGCCGCAACGTCGGTTTCGCCAACGAGTGGATGGAGCACACCGCCTCGATCCGTTGGGACAATGATGACTTCCGCGTCATCTTCGGCGTCACCAACGTGTTCAACAAGGCTCCGCCGCGGGTTGACAGCTCCGAGGTCCTCTCGATCGCCAACACCCCGCTGGGCGCTGGCTACAACCTCAACGGTCGCGAATTCTTCGGTCAGCTCCTCGTCCGGTTCTAGTCGCCCGATGACCTGAAAAGGTAAAAGAAAAGAGCGGCCTCTCGCTAGTTGTCGAGAGGCCGCTTTTTTGTTCTAATCGCGTTGCAATCGCCCGTCCGGGCCACCCCGATGCGCGCGGTTTTCCTGTCCGACACTCATCCTGCAAGAGGCGTCCGCATGAAGTTCCTTAAAGCCCCCCTCATGGCCGCAATGGCCGGTGTGTCCGTCATTGGCCTGTCGCTCGCCGCTCCCGCCGACACCCAGGCGCAAGGCTCCGTTCCGGTCGATGTCTGGGCGCTGCGCGATGTGGTCAGCGCCGTGCAGGTTTCGCCCGACGGCAAGCACGTGCTGGTCCACAAGATCGAAAGCCGCGAAGGCGAGTACCTGCTGGAAATCTACAAGACCGACGATCTGTCGAAGCCGTTCCGCCGCCTCAATGCCGATCCGATGGAGATCATCAGCGCGCAGTGGGTCAGCAACGATTACATCTTCGGCAGCGCGTGGGAGGTGAACCGCACCACGGTGAAGGGGCCGGAACAGGATGTGCGCGATTACCTCGCCTATTCCTACAGCCTCGAAGCCAACAAATTCACCCGCGTCGACGGCAATTTCGGCATCGTCAACACGCTGCCCAACGATCCCGATAACGTGCTGATCAGCACCGGGACGGCCGTATCCGATCCCACCGGGGTCGATCCGCTGGCGGCCTTCCGTCCGCGATCCTACTACAAGTTCAACCTCAAGACCGGCACCCGCCAGCTGGTGCTGCGCACCGGCGGCAAGATCCGCAGCGTTTCGGCCTGGGATAACGAGGGCAATCCGCGCTTTGCCGTCTCGCCCGATTTCGCCGCCGGCAAGTACATCTACTATTACCGCAAGCCCGGCGACGGCGACTGGACCAAGTTCCAGGAGCTCGACATCGAGGATCCCAAGAACATCTACCGGGTGCTGAGCGGCTTCCACGGGATTGTCGGGTTCGATCCGAAGAATCCCAATATCGGCTACCTGATCGACAACCCCAATCGCGAGGACAAGGCCGGGCTCTACGAGTTCGACTTCACCACCGGCCAGATCGGCAAGAAGCTGTTCCAGGCTGAAAATGCCGATGTGATGGGGATCCAGATCCACTCGATCCCGGGCAACGATACGCTCGTCGCCGCGCGCTACCCCGGCGAGAAGATGGAGCACTTCTGGTTCGACGAGGAGGAAAAGGCCCTCCACGAAGCGCTCCAGCAGCAGATCCCGCACGCCTGGCAGATCCGCATCGGCAGCCGCTCGCTCGACGGCACGACAATGATCGTCACCAATCGCGGGCCGCATGATCCGGGCTCGTTCTGGCTGGTGCGCGACGGCAAGCTCGCCAAGCTCGGCAGCACCAACCCGCTGGTCAATCCCGATCAGCTCGCCGATGTGAAGTACATCCGCTACAAGGCGCGCGACGGGCTGGAGATCCCGGGCTATGTCACGATCCCGCGGACCGGCAAGGCGCCTTACCCGCTGATCGTCCAGCACAATGGCGGCCCGGCGGTGAACGGCATGGTCGGCTATGACGAGATGGGCCAGATGCTCGCCTCGCAGGGCTACATGGTGTTCCACCCGGAAATCCGCATTTCGACCGGCTGGGGTCAGAAGCATTTCGATGCCGGTTACAAGCAGCACGGCCTCGCCATGCAGGACGACAAGGATGACGGGGTGAAATACCTCATCGAACAGGGCCTTGCCGATCCCAATCGCGTCGCCTTTTTCGGCTGGTCCTATGGCGGCTATGCGGCGCTGGTGTCGCTCAGCCGTGACGAACAGCTCTACCAGTGCGCGATTGCAGTGGCGGCGGTGGCCGATGCCGAGAAGCAGTATCTCGGCCGGCGCGATCCGACCTTGAAGACGCTCGACGACTGGAACCGCCACCGCGGCGGCACCACCGTCAACCCGATCAACGAGGTGGCTAAGGTCAACATCCCGCTGCTGATGGTGCACGGCGACGTTGACCGGCGCGTGATGTATTACCACCTCAAGGACTACCAGAAGGCCTTCGAGGCGGCGGGCAAGACCGGCGAGTTCATCACGATGCAGGGCGCTGACCACTTCGGCAACACGCTGATGTTCAACCACCAGCAGCAGCTCTACACCAAGATGCTCGATTACCTCGCCAATGATTGCGGCCCCGGCGGGCTGTAAGGTTCAGGCTGGCACATAAAGGAAAGGCCCGATCGCAGGACCGGGCCTTTTCGTTTGCTGGTTTGCTTGGCAAGGGGCGCCGGGGCCTTACTGTATGCGCTTGCCCTTGACACCCATCTGCCCGTTGATGCGGATGAAGTAAAAGCCGAGCGAGGCGCGCTTGAAGATTACCTTGTCCTGCGGCTTGATCGGTGCGAGGCGGGCAGGGGCGTTGTTGATCTCCCACACCGCGCCCTCGGCGGTGGTGAAGCGCCAGGCCTTGTTGGTCAACTGGCGCGCGCTGGTGATGGTGGTCTCCAGCAGTTCGCTCGATTCCTTGTCCTGCTCGTCGCCTTCGAGGATATCGAGATCGGGGACGGTAAAGCCGAACAGCTGGCGGCGGGTGCGGCGCACGTCCTCGCGGTCGACGATCCGCACATCGCCCGCATCGCTGGCCGAGACCATCTCGCCGACCTTGGCATCGTAGCACTCGAGACGGTCATCCTCGTCCTTGATCGTGCGGCAGGCTTTGAGCGCGGCGAGATAATCGGCCTCCTGCGCCGCTTCCTGCGCGGCTGCGGGCGCCGCGGTTCCGGCTGCCAGCAGCCCTGCCGCTCCGGCCACCAGCAGCGCAGCGGCGCGGATTTTCGGCCTCGAATGGATCATGTCATGCTCTCCCTGCGGCGCGCGATGGAAGCGGAAATCGGCGAGCGCGCTGCGTCTCTGGGCAGCAATATTGCCAAACCCGGCCAAGATAAAGCCTCGCCAGAAAGCCACTGTCGCCAGAATGCAACAGTTGCATCGCAACCGGCCGCGCGCGGCGTGGTGATGATTGCGATGCATGCGTCAATTGACCTAGAGGGGCGGAATCCGGGCAACCGCCCGTGACTTTGGACTGCGCGCGTCATCCGGCGTGCGCGCATCAAGGGGACTAAAATGATTCGTTTCAACAAGGCTTCGCTCCTCGCGGGCACGTTCATGGCTGGTGCCGTGTTCGCTGCTCCCGCCTATGCGCAGGACGCCGAAACCGCCGAAGCTGCCGCTCAGGACGAAAGCTTCATCGTCGTCACCGGCTCGCGCATCCAGCAGCGCAACGTCGAAACCGCCGCTCCGGTCGCGGTCGTCCAAGCCGAAGAGTTCAAGCTCTCGGGTACCGTGAACGTTGAAAACGTGCTGAACGCCCTGCCGCAGGTCATTCCGGGCACCACCGCGTTCTCGAACAACCCGGGCACCGGCGCTGCCACCCTCAACCTGCGCGGCCTCGGTGCGACCCGTACCCTCGTGCTGGTCAACGACCGTCGCTGGGTGTCGTTCGACACCAGCCAGGTGGTCGACCTCAACACCATTCCGCAGTTCCTGATCGAGTCCGTCGACGTCGTGACCGGCGGTGCCTCGGCCGTTTACGGTTCGGACGCGCTGGCTGGCGTCGTCAACTTCCGCCTCAAGAAGGTCGAAGGCCTCGAAATGGGCGGCCAGTACGGCATCACCGAGCGTGGCGATGGTGCCCGTTACCAGATGTACGGCGCGATCGGCACCAGCTTTGACGATGGCCGCGGTAGCGCCACCGTCTACGGTGAATACTTCAACCGTAAGTCGATCTTCCAGGGCGACCGCGGCTTCTCCGAATTCGCACTCGGCGGTGAAAGCTTCGGCGATCCGCTGCAGCAGTTCGGTTCGTCGACCATGCCCGAACTTCGCCTGAACGGCTCGCCCCGCGTCGCGATCGTGCCGAACGCACGTGACTTTGCGGTCGCCCCGCAGGATTATCTGCCGCTCGCTTCGGGCCTCGTGATCGACGATGCGATCTTCGACGCTCCGGGCGTGGGCCGTCCGCGCAATGGCGACACCTACAACTACGCGCCGGTGAACTACCTGCAGATCCCGCAGGAGCGTTATCTGCTCGGCGGCTATGCTGACTACGAGTTCTCGGATGGCCACAAGGCCTACACCGAAGTGACCTACGTCAACAACCGCGTCGCGACCGAGCTGGCCGCTACGCCGGTGACCGGCACGTTCAACGTCAACATTGCGGCTGTGTCGCAGTTCCTCAGCCCGGCCATCATCGCCGAGTTGAACACTCTCGACGCACGTGAAACCGCTGCCAACGCTGCTCGTATCGCCAATGGTCTGTCGCCGATCGCCGGCGCTGCTCCGGGCGTTGTGAGCGTCGGCCTGCAGCGTCGTGTGGAAGAAACCGGCTCGCGTAACTCGCTCGATGAGCGCAACGCGTTCCGCGTGCTTGCTGGCGTGACCGGCAAGATCACCGACAACCTGAACTACGACGCGTACTACTCGTATGCCCGTACCCGCAACGCCAACGTTCAGGCCGGTAACATCTCGCGCTCGGCCTTCCAGGCTGGCCTCGATGGCACCGGTACGCCGATCAACATCTTCGGCCCGAACTCGCTGACTCCGGAAATGGTCGATGCGATCAGCATTCAGGCCCAGAACGGCGACATTTCGACCGTCGAAGTGGCGGCCGGTTCGGTTTCGGGCTTCCTCGGCGACCTCGGCTGGGGCGGCGGTGAAATCGGCTTCGCGGTCGGTGCGGAATATCGCCGCGTTGCCGCGCAGTTCATTCCCGACACTGCGCTGTCCTCGGGTGACGTGATCGGCTTCAACGCCGGCGACGCGACCCAGGGTGCTTACAACGTGAAGGAAATCTTCGCGGAAGTGAACGTGCCGGTCTTCGAAACCGATGGCGGCCAGCGTCTCGAACTGACGGGTGCGGCCCGTTACTCGGATTACTCGCTGGATCGCGTCGGTTCGGTCTGGACCTATGCCGGCGGCGCCGAGTTCACCGTCACCGACGGTGTGATGCTCCGCGGTCAGTACCAGCGTGCGGTGCGTGCACCGAACGTGGCGGAACTGTTCGGCGGTCAGGCGATCGGCTTCCCGACCACTACTGACCCGTGCGGCAATGCTACCTTCATCAATGCCCCGGAAAACGCCGGTGCGCGCGACGTCTGTATCGCTACCGGTGTCCCGGCGTCCAACGTCGGCAACGCTTCGGTGGTGCAGCTCAACTCGCAGATCCCGGCGCTGTTCGGCGGCAACCCGAACCTCGGCGAAGAAACCGGCACCAGCTGGACGGTCGGTGCGGTGTTCCAGCCGAGCTTCGTGCCCGGCCTCACCATCACCGCTGACTACTTCAACATCGAAGTGGAAGACTTCATCACCGTGGCTGGCGGCAGCCTCCAGGGCCTGATGAACCTGTGCTACAGCGGTGGCGATGCCAACAGCGTGCTGTGCGATCCGTTCCGCGGCATCCGTAACGCCGACGGTGCGATCGATGTCGACGCTCCGCCGCTGGTCTCGGGTATCAACGCTGCGAAGAACGTCGTCTCGGGTGTCGACCTTCAGGTCTTCTACAACACCTCGCTGCCGTTCTCGCTGCTGACCGACTCGGGTGAATCGCGGTTCGACCTGAACTTCAACGGCACCTGGACCGAAGCCAACGACTTCACCCCGGTGGTGGGCCGTCCGGACGTCGACGAGTGCGCCGGTCGCTTCGGTGGCAACTGTGGCCAGCCGATCGCCTCGTTCAAGTGGGCTTCGCGCTTCAGCTGGGTCGATGGCCCGCTGACCATGAGCGTCCAGTGGACCCACCTGTCGGGCGTGGATGATGCCGATGATGCGGTCGATTACGCCGCCTTCAACGGGATCGAGCGCATCGGTGCCTACGACCTGTTCGACCTGAGCCTGTCGTTCGAAGCCAGCGAGAACGTGACCTTCTCGATGGGCGTGAACAACCTGTTCGACACCCTGCCGGGTACGCCGCAGTTCGACGGCGTCCTCGTCGACGGTCGTCCGAACAGCCTCCTGCTGGGCGACAACCAGGAGCAGGCCAACACCTACCCGAGCATCTACGACGTGCTCGGCCGCGACTTCTTCGCTTCGATCGCCTTCTCGTTCTAAGAACGACAAGGCTGCGAAAAGCAGACGCAAGGGGGCGGCGGACTTCGGTCCGCCGCCCTTTTTCGTTGGGCGTTACGCACGCGGACGCCGGGCGCGCGGAAACACCCTGCGGAGAGCGGCCTCAGCGCAGCGTCAGCTAATCAGAAAAAGGTCAGGAAGGACGCGAGCGCACGGCCCGAAGGCTCGCACACATCGCTGGTCGTCTGAAGCGACAGGCCATGCGCGGCAAAGGCCGTCGCCAGCATTTCGCGCTGATCCGCTACCCCGCAGGCACGTTCAAGCGAGGCGATGCGCCCGACCTCATTGGCCGCCCGCGCCTCGATCTCGGAGACGGTGGCAAGGATCGAATCCGGCCCGGCCTCGGCCCCCAGCAGCACCGCTCGGCGCAGCGCCTCGGGAATTTCCCACGCGGGGGAGTCCTCGCCAAAGCGGTTCGTCCCGACAAGGCCGATGGCCGCTGCCACCTGCGCAGCAATATCCGGCCCGCCATTGGGCGCATCGAGTGCTTGCCGCAGGATCGCGCCCAATTGCTGCTCAACGAGCACCCAATCGATTGCCGCCCGCCGGGCGAGGTTGTGTTCGAGGATCGGGCCGTCGCCGCGATGCACCATCAGCCCGACGCTGCCGCCGGGCGCCAGCACCCGCGCAATCTCGGCCGCGACCTTGGCGACATCGCCATATTCGAAGCCGAACTGGCTGACGACCGCGGCAATTTCCCCGTCTGCGAAGGGCAGGCTCTCCATCGCAATCCCGCCGCGGGTTTCGGTGCCTGTGGGCGGGGCAGGGAGGTCGGGTGCAAGGTCTATCCCGGTCAGCACCAGATCGCCGCGCGCCGACCGCATCCAGCCGAGCACGCGCCCGTCACCGGTGGCAAGGTCGAGCACCTTCGCACCCTCGGGCAGCGCGGCGATGAAGTCACGCCACGCGTCAGCCTGCGCGTCCTCGATCGCGGCCCAGCGTTGCGGCAGGCAGCCGCCTTGCGGCGCGCCCGAGTTGGCCGCCCAGAAATCGCTCCATGCCGCAGCGTCGCTCATGTCTCATCCTCGTTGGTGACCACATCGAAGGCCACAGTCATGCGTTCCGCGTCCGCCCCGCGGCGCGCCCCGAACGGCGTGGTGCCGTGATAAAGTGTCGAGGGGAACAGCGCGAGATGCGCTTCTTGCGGGCAGATCACCTTGAGCGGTTCCAGATCGAGCCGCAGGTCCGGCGGGGGCCGCCCCACTTCGAGCCAGCCGAGCTTCTGCTCCGCGTCGGCGGCTTCCTCGGGCACCACCAGATAGAGCGCCGAGGAGACGATCCCCTGAGGATGGATATGCGCGGTGTGATAATCGCCGCCCGTGTCATTGGCGCCGGGCCCGCCGCCGGTCAGCCGAACCGACCACGATCCGAGCAACTGCCACAGTGTGTCACGGTGGCGCAGCAGCGGGTGGGTGTCGTCACGCGGGGGGAGCTGGTCGCGGTAAGTTTCCAGCGTGGCGCGGATGGCTTGGTGCAGCTCGGCCAGCACCGGCTCGGTGCGGTGGAACAGGATGCCGCGCGTCTGGGTGCCCCCGCGCAAGCTCTGGCCGAGCGGCATGGAGGAGGCTGCGTGCAAGCGGCGCAGCTCGGCAATCGCCTCGCCCACCAACCCCTCGCGCGCCACCAGCGGGCGCAGCTGGACGAGACCGGGCTGATCGTGGAGCCACTCGGCGCGCGGATCGCCCGCCAGCCGCCATGCCATGCCGCGCAATGCCCAGGCTGAAATGTCCCACGGATTGGCGGCGAGGGCGCGCTGGAGCAGGCGTTCTGCCGCCTCGGGATCGCGCTGGCGCAGGGCATGGCGGGCTTCGTGCAGGAAGCGCAGGGGGCTGTCGTCGGCCAGCTGCGCGAAGATCGCACCGGCCCGCGCGTCATCTCCGGCGGACCCGGCGTGGATCGCTTCGAGCAGGGCGAACAGGGGCAGGGCGGGGAAGCGGCGGCGCGCTTCGACGGCGACTTCCGCGGCTTCGGCGGCGTAGTCGAGCCCGGCCAGCGTCTCGATATGGGTGGCGGGGATGGCCGGATCGAGCGGCGCGCGCGCGGCGGCCTCGCGGAACGGGGCGGTGAAATCGGCCTCGCCCGCGGCCAGCCGCAATCCGGCGAGGAAGGTGAGCCCGGCGAGGTAATTGGGGGCCTGCTGCGCGATCTGTTCGGCGATGGCGCGGGCGTCGGCCAGGTTGCCCGCCACCTCCAGCGCCTGTGCCTTGCCGAGCCACAGGTCGGCATCGCCGGGGGTGACCGCCAGCGCCCGGTCAAACCGCGCCGCCGCATCGGCCTCGCCGCGTTCAAGCGCGATACGGGCGCGGCCATGCAGGGCGCGGGCGCGGGTTGGCTCGATGGCGAGCGCCGCGTCATACCAGCGCGCCGCCTCGCCCGGATGGCCGCGCGCGCGTTCCGACAGCGCCCGCACGCTGGCATAGCGCGCATCGCGGCGGGCGGCGGCCTCGTGCGGGGCGAGCACCGCGACCGCCTGCGCATGGCGGCCAAGCTGCTGGAGCGCGATGGCATGGTTGACCGCATATTCCGCGATCTTCGGCGCGGCGGCGCAGGCAGCGGCGAAATGCGCCTCGGCCGCCAGCGCATCGCCTGCTTTCATCGCCAGATCGCCCGCGGCATCGGCCAGCGGGGCATCTTGGGGGAAGGCGCGACGCGCCGTCTCGGCCAGCACCCGCGCGCCCGCCACATCGCCCGAATGCACCGCCATCCGCATCCGCAACAGCGCTTCGGCAGCAGAGGAAGGGTTGGCCGCGCTCACTTGCTGCGGAGCCAGCCGGTCACCGCCATCCGCCCTACAGGCGCGAAGGGCGGAACGTAGCTGACGAGATGCGCGGTCGGCACGCGGAACAGGTTCAGGGCATTGAAGCGCGGGCGGAAGCCTTCGACTACGTCGCCGTCCTCGTCGAGGAACAAGAGGTAGCCGCCCCAGTCGGGGTGCCAATCCTCACGCGAGAGGTTGAGTACGTAGGCGACTTCCCAGCCCTCGGCGACATGGCTGTCGAAATGATGACCGAGGTAGTGGGTGGGGGCGAACAAGGTCGCCTGACCGTCGGCCTTGAACAGATCCAGCCCCGTCACCTCGCGCGCCAGTTCCATGAAGGCAGGCGCGTTGATGTGTTCGAGCATTACTTCATGCGGTCCGCCCGGATCCCAGCCTTCCTGCACCGCGGTGAGGATCGGGTAGTGGGCGAAGCGGAAGCCGTATTCCCCGCGGGCAGTGTGCTCCTCGGCGGCGCGGGCGGCCTTCGCGAGTTCCTGCTGGCCCTGCGGCGTGCGCGTTTCGCTCGCGCTGAAGCTGCGCGGCTTGTCCAGTCCTGCGCCCACCGCCATGCCCCACGGGGTGCCGCGCGCCAGCACCATCAGCATCTCGCGCGCGCTTTCCTCGGTCAGCACATTGCGGATCTGGACACGGCCGGTCGCCGCGAAGCGCGCCGCGAGGGCCTTGCGATCGAGCGCCGGGTTGAGTTCGAACAGGGTTTTCATGGCCACTCCCGGCCGGTGCCTGCCACCACGCCCCCGGCAAGGCAAGCGCCGGGCGCAAGGACGCACCATCATTTTGCCCGCTTGATTTGCTCTTGCGGTATCAATAGGCGGGTGGCCGAAGGCAAGTGGCGATACGCAACTGATTGTCCGCCCGTAAGCCTTGTCCGACAACGGATTGCATGGAGAGAGACATGAGCACTGCCTATATCGTCGAAGCCGTCCGCACCGCCGGGGGCCGCCGTGGTGGCCGTTTGGCCGGGGTGCACCCGGTCGATCTGCTGGCCAAGTCACTGGACGCCATCGTCGAGCGTTCGGGAATTGATCCCACGGCCATCGACGACGTGGTGACGGGCTGCGTCAGCCAGGCGGGCGAGCAGGCGATGCAGATCGGCCGCATGGGCGTGCTGGCATCGAAGCTGCTGCCGCAGTCAACTCCGGCGGTGACGATCGATCGCCAGTGCGGTTCCTCGCAGCAGGCAATCCAGTTCGCCGCGCAGGCCGTGATGAGCGGGACGCAGGACATCGTCATCGCCAGCGGCGTCGAAAGCATGACCCGCGTGCCGATGGGCTCCAACGTCACGCTGCACATGAAGGAAGGTCTCTACAGCAAGGCCGCCGGTCTTGAGGAGAAGTTCCCCGGCGTCAACTTCAGCCAGTTCATGGGCGCGGAAATGATCGTCAGGAAGCACGGCTTCACCAAGGACGATCTCGACGCCTTTGCCTATCAGAGCCACCAGCGCGCCATCGCCGCGACCAAGGCGGGCGCGTTCGAGCGCGAGATTGTCGCGGTCGAGATCGAAACCCCCGAAGGCACCCAGATGCACACCGTCGATGAAGGCATCCGCTTCGATGCGACGCTGGAAGGCATCGCGGGCGTCAAGCTGCTCTCGCCCGATGGCGCGCTGACGGCGGCGTCGTCCAGCCAGATCTGCGACGGGTCTTCGGCTGTGCTGGTGGTGAGCGAAGCGGCGCTCAAGGCCCACGGCCTGACCCCGCTGGCGCGCATCCACAACCTCACCGTCACCGCGGGCGATCCGGTCATCATGCTGGAAGAGCCGCTGTTCGCGACTGACCGTGCGCTGCAGCGCGCGGGCCTCGGCATCAACGATATCGACCTTTTCGAAGTCAACGAAGCCTTCGCTTCCGTGCCGCTGGCGTGGCTCAAGCACACAGGCGCCGATCCGGAGCGTCTCAACGTCAACGGCGGCGCGATTGCGCTTGGCCACCCGCTCGGCGCTTCGGGCACCAAGCTGATGGCGACGCTGGTGCACGCCCTGCGCGCGCGCGGCGGGAAGTATGGCCTCCAGACCATGTGCGAAGGCGGCGGCGTCGCCAACGTCACGATCATCGAGGCGCTTTGAGTTTATCAACCAACCCCGTTCGTGCTGAGCTTGTCGAAGCACAGTCCTTCTTGAAGGGGCGCGGGACAGAAGAAAGTGCAGCCCTTCGACAAGCTCAGGGCGAACGGTAAAAGGAAATCTCAGATGGAAGTTTCTGCCAATACCCCCGCCGTCGTCACCGGCGGTGCCTCGGGCCTCGGTGCCGCCACCGCGCGTGCGCTGGCTGCCAAGGGCGCGAAGGTCGCGATCTTCGACATGAACGAAGAAAAGGGCGAAGCCCTGGCTGCCGAAATCGGCGGCATCTTCTGCAAGGTCAATGTGACCAGCGATGAAGACGTCGATGCCGGTTTCGCCAAGGCCCGCGCCGCCCACGGGCAGGAGCGTATTCTGGTGAACTGCGCCGGGATCGGCAATGCGATCAAGACCGCCAGCCGTTCGAAGGAAGACGGCTCGATCAAGCACTTCCCGATTTCGGCCTTCGATTTCGTCATTCAGGTCAACCTGATCGGCACCTTCCGCTGCATCGCCAAGTCGGCTGCCGGGATGATGACCCTCGATCCGCTCGACGAGTTCGGCGAGCGCGGTGCGATCGTCAACACCGCGTCGGTGGCGGGTGAAGACGGCCAGATCGGGCAGGCGGCTTACTCGGCATCGAAGGCCGGTGTGATCGGCATGACCCTGCCGATCGCGCGCGACCTCATGAACGAAGGCATCCGCGTCAACACCATCCTGCCGGGCATCTTCGACACCCCGCTGCTCGCCGCCGCGCCGCAGAACGTGCGCGATGCGCTCGCCGCATCGGTGCCGTTCCCCAAGCGCCTCGGCATGCCGGCAGAATATGCCCGCCTCGCCATGACCATGATCGAAACCGGCTACTTCAACGGCGAAGACGTGCGCCTCGACGGCGGTATCCGCATGGCACCGCGCTAAGCTTTAGCCAGATCACGACGGAAAAGGCCGTCCGCTCCTTTCGGGGGGCGGGCGGCTTTTTCGTTTTCCGTCAGCGCCACTCCGCACCCTCGCTTTCCTACATCTAGGCGCTTGCCTAGTCTTCGCGGCATGCCCCGTCCCCCCGCCTTGCCTGCGCTCTCCCCTGTCAAAATCGCACCTCTGGCTGAGGCTTGTTTTCATGTTCTGGACAGTGTCTCATGTGTCTCCAACAGGCCTGAAGATGAACGGCGCTGAGAGAGGATACCCATGAGCGACACTACCCAGATCATCGTCGACAAGCGCGACGGCATCGCCACCATCACCTTGAACCGCCCCGACAAGATGAACGCCTATACCCGCACCATGGGCGAGGAGATCATGGCGGCGATGGACGATATCGACGCCGATGATGCGGTGCGCGCGGTGATCTTCACCGGTTCCGGCGAGCGCGCCTTCTGCGCCGGGGCGGACCTCACGCCCGAGAATGGCGGGCAGGTGTTCTCCGATCCTACCGAAGTGTCCGACCTGTCCGACCCCAAGGTGCGCGACGGCGGCGGCTTGCTGACCCTGCGGCTGTTCGAATCGAAGAAGCCGCTGATCTCGGCCTGCAACGGCGTGGCCGTGGGCGTGGGGGCGACGATGCAGCTGGCGATGGATATCCGTCTTGCCAGTTCCACTGCGCGCTACGGCTTCGTCTTCGCTCGCCGCGGGATCGTGCCCGAAGCCGCGTCGAGCTGGTTCCTGCCGCGCCTTGTCGGCATCCAGCAGGCGCTCGAATGGTGCTACACCGGGCGCATCTTCGACGCTGACGAGGCGAAGGCGGGCGGCCTCGTGCGCTCGGTCCATGCGCCCGAAGACCTGCTAAACGCCGCGCACGGCCTTGCCCGCGAGATTGCCGACAACACCTCGGCGATCTCGGTGGCGATGACCCGGGCGATGATGTGGCGACTGGCCAGCGCCGATCACCCGATGGAAGCGCACAAGATCGATAGCCGCGCGATCTACCGCCTGTCGCGCGGGGGTGACGCCAAGGAGGGCATCGCCAGCTTCCTTGAAAAGCGCAAGGCCGTCTATCCCGGCAAGGTCAGCGCCGACATGCCCGACTTCTACCCGTGGTGGGACGCGCGGCCCTATGAGTGAGACGGAGGAGGGGCGGCCTGAAGCCGGGCGGCTGGCCGGGTTCCTGCCCTACCAGCTGTCGGTCGCCTCCAACGCGGTCAGCGATCTGATTGCCGAGCGGTATCGCAAGCGGTTCGCGCTCAAGATCCCGGAATGGCGGGTGATGGCGATGCTGGGCGATGCCGGCAGCATGACCCAGCGCGCGCTGACCGCGGCGACGCTGATGGACAAGGTTGCGGTCAACCGCGCGGTCAAGGTGCTGGAGGAGCGCGCGCTGGTGGCGCGGGTGCCCAACCCTGACGACGGGCGCTCGCACCTGCTGGCGCTGACCGGCGAGGGGCGGGCGATCCATGCCGAGGTGATGCCGCTGGCGCTGGCGACCGAGCACGAGCTGCTGAGCGGCTTCGCGGCGGACGATCAGGCGCGGCTGCGCGACATGCTGGCGGCGATCAGGCTGCGCGCGGGCGAGATGGTGCGGGGGCAGCAATAGCTGCAAAAACGCAACATCCCGCCGCGCTATGGAAGGCGCGGCGGGATGCCGTTTCAGGCGTCCAGTCCGGTTACTTGCCGGCCATGGCTCCGTTCGGGCCCATCAGCGCATCGCTGATGGAACAGGCCGCCGGGCCGAGAATGACGACGAACAGCGTCGGCAGAATGAACAGGATCAGCGGGACGGTCATGATCGCAGGCAGACGGGCCGCCTTTTCCTCGGCGCGCATCATGCGCTCGTTGCGGAATTCGGCCGAAAGCACGCGCAGCGCGGATGCCAGCGGGGTGCCGTAACGTTCGGTCTGGATCATGGTCGTCACCACGCCCTTCACCGCTTCCAGATCGACGCGGTAGGCAAGGTTGTTGAACGCCATCTTGCGTTCGTTGAGGAAGGAGAGCTCGATCGCGGTGAGCGCGAATTCGTCGCCCAGTTCGGGATAGGCGCGGCCCAGTTCCTTGGCGACGCGGTTGAAGGCAGCGTCAACGGTAAGACCGGCCTCGGCGCAGATCACCAGCAGGTCGAGCGCGTCCGGCAGGCCCTTCTGGATTTCCTTGGTGCGCTTGCCGGCCTTGTTGCTGAGGAAGATTTCCGGGCCCTTGTAGGACAGGATGATGGTGCCGGCAAAAGCGCCGAAGCGGGTCATCGGGCCCCAGTCAGGCCAGAACTCGATGCCATAGATCACCAGCGCGGCAATCCCGCCGAGCACGATCGGGGCAATCGCGCGGGCGACGATGATGAAGTAGGCCAGTTCCTTGTTGCGGTAGCCGGCATGGGCCAGCTTCTGCTGGATCACCTTGATCTGGCTGTCCTGCAGCACGTTGAGGCGGCCGAGGTTCTCCTTGACCTTGTCGGTCGAGCCGCTGCGCCGCGTCAGGCGGGTGCGCTTCTTGGCCGAGGAGGTAACGATCCCCGCCTTGAGCTGTTCACGCCGGGCTTCGAGCACCTTGACGCGCTTGGCCATCGGATCGCGGATGGTGACCGCGGCGTAGATGGCGAGCACCATCGCGAAGGCGGCGAGACCGGCGAGCACGGTCCCGACCATGATCACGTCGAAGCCGAGCAGCATGGGTCCGGTGGGTTGTTCGATCATTGCTCTGTTCCCGGCTCAGATTTCGAAGCTGACCATCTTGGCCATGATGGCGACACCGATGCCCATCCAGCACAGGCCGCCAAGGCCCGCTACGATCAGGCGATCGTCAGTGAAAAAGCCGCCGATATACTCGGGGTTGACCCACATGATCATCCCGAAGACGATGAAGGGCAGCGAGCCGACGATATAGGCCGAGGCCTTGGATTCCGAGCTCATCGCCTTGATCTTCAGCTTCATCTGCCCCCGCTTGCGCAGCACGTCGGCGAGGTTCGAGAGCGTCTCGGCAAGGTTGCCGCCGGTCTCGCGCTGGATCGCCAGAGTGATGGTGAAGAAGTTGAATTCGGGGATGCCGAGCCGGTCGCCGGTGTCCTGCAGCGCATCTTCCATCGTCTTGCCGACCTTGATCCGGTCGACCACGCCGCGAAACTCGATGCCGACCGGGCCGGGCACTTCCTGCGCCACCACGCCGAGCGTCTCGGTGACGGGCAGGCCCGAGCGCAGGCCGCGCACCAGCAGTTCGAGCGCATCGGGGAACTTGCTGACGAAGGCGTTGGTGCGCTTGCTGATCTGGAAGTTGACCACCAGGTGCGGGATGCCCGCGCCGACGGCCGCACCGATCCCGAGCGACAGCAGCACCGCGCCGCTCTGGATAAAAATCAGCACCGCCACCGCCAGCGCCAGGCCGACCGAAGCGTAGATGTATTGCGACACCGTCCAGCCCTTGCCGGTCCGGTCAAGCCGCATCGCCAGCGCTTCCGTCCGCGAGCCGGAGCCTGCGACCTTGTAGCTCTTGGGCTTGCGCGCGGCGATCGCCCGCTTGAACTGCGCGTCGACCTTGGCATCGACGCTTTCCGAGTGACGATAGCGCAGCGCCTGCATCCGGCGCTTCTGCGCCTTGGCCGCGCCCGAGCCGGTCACCAGCATGTAGCCGAGAACCAGTACGGAGAAGATCACCAGCGTGATCAGCAGCGTTTGGAGGATGTCCATAAAGTTACGTCCTGCCTTGTGCCGCGCGGCTGCGGCGCTCGTTCACATGGGTTGGCGCGCGGGGGGCGGATCTGGCCCGTCCCCTGCGCGCCGACAGCATTATTCGTCGGCCGTCTGGGGCTCGGACTTCGACTTCTTGGCGAGCAGCGCCTTGAAATCGAACCCGCCCAGCAGCGACTTCTTCTCTTCGCCCGAAGAGGCCGAAAGGTCGTCGGAATTGGCGCCGATCACCCGCTCGGCCACCTGACGCATCGCCGCGGTTGCCTTGCTGGAGCGGTTGGCATCGACGAACACCTGACCCAGCTTGGCCGCATTCGAGGCCGCCTTGATGTCGTAGGGGATCACGAAATCCACCTTGCGCTCGATCGAGGCCTCGAAGTCGGCCTTGCTGATTTCCGACAGGTTCGGCTGCGCCTTGTTGACCACGATCATCGGATGGGCGTGCGCGGCATTGGTCTTGAGCCACGACAGGATCCGGATCGCATCGCGCGCCGAGGCGAGGGTGAACTCGCAGGTCAGCAGCACGATGTTCACGTCGGCCAGCAACTGCGGGAAGTTGATCAGCATGTTGCGCGGCAGATCGATCACGGTCATCTCGAACGCCTGGCGGAACTCGTCCTCCAGCTGCACGAAAGCGGAACCATCGGTCATCAGCGGCTGGCTGATCGGCGCCTCGGCCGAGAGGATCGACAGGTTGTCATTGGCGCGCACCATCGCACGCTCGATGAACAGCGGGTCGATACGGCTCGGGTTCTCGATCGCGTCGGTCAGGCCGCGGCCCGGTTCGAGATCGAGCGCCAGCGCGCCGGTGCCGAAATGCACGTCGAGATCGAGCAGCGCAGTCGGGGCCTTGTGGTTCTCGCTGAACAGCCACGCCAGCGAGGTCGCGATGGTCGAGGCACCAACCCCGCCACGCGTGCCGACCACCGCGGTCGAGATGTGACGGCGCGCGCCATCGGCATCGCCGCCCTTGGGCGACATGAACACCGCCAGCGCCTGATTGAGCGCATCATGCACCTGCTGGGCCGACAGCGGCTTGAGCAGATAGTCCTGAATGCCGCTCGACAGCAGATCGCGGTAGAGGCGCACGTCGTTGACCTGACCGATGGCAATCACCACCGTGCCCGGCTCGCATACTTCGGCCAGCGCGTTGATGTCGTTGAGCGGATCGCCGCTTTCCGACAGGTCGACGATCAGGATCGCCGGGCTGGCGCTGACCGAGAGCGATTGCACCGCGTTGCGCAGGCCGCCCTTGTTGCACTTTTCCGGCGCCCAGCCGAGCTCGACCACCACCGGACGCAGCACGTCGAGGGCATTGTCGTCGCAGATATAGGCCGCAAACGGATCACGATTTCCGGGCAAGCCCGATTTCCAGGGAGCATTCATGGCTTAGTTACCTCCTCCGCCGCCGCCACCGCCGCCGCCGGCGCTTGCATTCATCAGACCGCCCGCACCCGTCGGCTCGGCATCGCGCAGGGTCGCGATGGCCTTGTTCGAGGTGGCGATGACGGTTTCACCCGAGCCCTTCTTGCCTTCGAGCAGATCCTGCGGATCGGCCACCATCGCGGCAAGGTTGCTGTTGACCGCGCAACCGTAGTTGGGGCTGGTGCCGTTGTTGTAGTTCATGTCCGACTTGGCCGACCAGTCGGGGCAGCCCGGCACCGAGGCCGAGGTGCGGGTGATCACCACGCGCGCCTGACCGGGCTGGAGCATCCCTGCCGTGGCCGGAGCCACGTCGCTGATCATCAGGCCATAACGGCCCGCAATCTCGCGGATCGCATTCGTTACTGCCGGGTTCTGGCCCGGGTTCTCGATCGCGATGCGATCCCCGTAAGCCAGATCCATCGTCTCGAACCAGCCGTTCAGGCGCTGCTGTTCCGAGATCGGCAGGCCGGCTGAGCTGGTGGTGACATCAAGCGTGAAGTTGGTCCGCTCGACCACCGGCTGCTTGGTGCTGTAAAGGCTCGTGTTGGACGGCATTCCGCCGCAACCGGCGAGCCCCAGGCCAAGCGTGAGCGCAAGGGCGAGGGCAGGCGCGCGGCCCAGACGTCCCGTCATGCTATTCGGTCGTGCAACAGGCATCATATTCACCTTTCTCACGTTAGAGGCTGAAACCCGGGGCCGCAGCGCGGGCCTCGCGTTCGTCCTTGCGGGTGTCCTTGTCGGCCCGGCGCGGCTTTTCCGGCTGGTTCGGGACGATCGCGGCCGGATCTGCACCGCTGATCTTGGGCTGCGGCGCTTCAGGCTGCGAGGAAACCGGGCCGGGGCGCTGTTCGCCCGAGCGACCGGCGTTGCTTTGGAAGCCGAGGAACTGCTCCAGCTCGGTCGATGAACGGTAACCGTCGGTCGGCAGCTTGATGTCCTTGGCGTCGACCGGCTTCACCAGATAGGGGGTGACGATGATCACCAGCTCGCTTTCGCCCTTGCGGAACTGGCGGCTGCGGAACAGGTTGCCGAGGATCGGCACGTCGCCGAGGCCCGGGGCCTTGTCGAGCAGGTTCTGCGAGTTGGCGCTCATCAGGCCTGCGATCATGAAGCTCTGGCCCGAGCCCAGCTCCACCGTGGTTTCGGTGCGGCGGGTGGTCAGGGCGGGCACCTGGAAGCCGTTCAGGGTGATCGAGCCCTGGCTCGACAGCTCGGAGACTTCCGGACGCACGCGCATCGAGATGCGGCCGTTCGAGAGTACGGTCGGGGTGTAGGCGAGGCTCACGCCAAACTGGCGGAACTGCACCGTCACCTGGCCGAGACCCTGCGCGATCGGGATCGGGAATTCGCCGCCCGCCAGGAAGGTCGCGGTTTCGCCCGAAAGCGCTGTGAGGTTCGGCTCGGTCAGGGTGTTGACGAGGCCGAGACGCTCGGACAGGTCCAGCGCGCCCAGCATGTCGATGCCGAACAGCTTGCCCAGACCCGAGATCGTGGTGCCGCCCTGCGAGTCGACCGCATAGCCGGGGATTTCGGTGCCGTCGGGCAGGACGAAGGCGGTGTTGCCGACCGCGTTGCCCACGCCCAGCGGACCGGCCGGACCACCGTCCGCGCCGCCGATCTGGCGACCGGTGCCGACGCCGAAGCGGAAGCCGCTCGAACCGTCGAGGTTGGTAAGGTTACCGCCGATCTCGCGCAGCAGCGAGCGGCTGACTTCCGCGATGGTCACCTTGAGGTTGACCTGCAGCGGGGTGGCAGTGCGCAGACGGCTGATGACATTGGTGCCTTCACCCGTGAACGCCTGCACCAGCCTTTCGGCCTCGGCAGCGTCTTCGGGCGCGCCAACGGTGCCGGTCAGCAGCACGGTGTTGGTCCCCATCGTCGCGACGCTGATCTTGGCATCGGGCATCGCCAGCGCCAGCATCTGGTCGACGCTGCCGATGTTCGAGCCGACCCGGATGTTGGCCGAGAAGATCACATCGCCGCGTTCGTTGCTGGCGTAGATCGTGGTCTCGCCCCCGGCCCGGCCGAAGACATAGAGCTGGCGCTGCGACTTGATCTGCACGTCGGCAACGCTTTCGTTGGCGACAAACACGTCAGCCATGTTGCCCGGCACAGTCACCAGTTCGCCGCGACCGATCGACAGGACGATTTCCTGCGACGGCTTGACGACCTGTTGCGCGGTTGCCGTGGCAGTCGGCACGGCTGCGACCGGCACTGCCATCACGGCAGCGAGCAGCAGCTTGGCTTTGAGGTTCAGTTTCATTCTGCGGCTCCCCTCGGGTTGGCCTGTGGCCGTCTGGCGCGAAAGCGGACGGATCGGATTGAGCGTGGCCATCATCATCCCTCTCAGTTGACCAGCGTGGCGCGAGCGGCCGGAAGGGTCTGGCCAGTGCGGCGCATGGAGGTGGCCTGGCCACTCACCATGCCGGCCGCCGAGGCCTGCGGGCTGACCGGGATTTCCTCGGTCGCCTTGCCGCGGGTCACGCGGACGCTGGGGCCGCGATAGACCGGTTGGGCATCGACCTTGGCCGAGACACCGGGCGAGGGCGGCGTGTACTGCGCCGCTGCACGACGGCCGCTATCCTGCTCGGGCACGGTCTTGCGCTGGAAGCGCGAGACGTCGCCGCCGGTCACGAAGGTCGTGCCCTTGTCGATCGGACGGGCCATGGCCGCCTTGAGCAGCTTTTCTTCCTGCTCGGGGGTGGCGCCTTCGGGGATGGTGATATCGCCCGATGCAATCGCCCGCTCGAGTTCGGCGTCGTTATCAGCCAGCGAGCGCAGCGCGAGGCTGAGCGTCCCAATGGTCTGGGCGACGGCGACCTTCTCCGCGATCTTCGGCGTCACTTCGAGCGTGACGGTGCGGAACGCGGTGACGACGGTCTTGCCGTTCTCGTCGGTGGTGGTTTCGGTGGTCTGGTCGGTGGCGAGCACGCGCAGGTTGCGGATCACCGTTTCGGCGGTGCGCAGATCCGGGCCGTCTTCGCCGCTGACCGTCTGGGTCAGCACCAGGTCGACGCGGTCACCCGGGAAGACGAAGCCGGCCACACCGGTCATCGCCGACACCGGCACCGTGATTGCCCGCATGCCCGGCCCAAGCGCCGCTGCCAGGAAGCCGCGATCGCCCGGGCTCACCAGAGTCCCCTGCGTGACAGGCTCGCCTGCGGTAATCGGGTAGCGCACGACAGTGCCGAGCAGCTTGTTCATGTCGGCTTCGCCGTCGATGAAGTAGGCGTCCTTCACCAGCTCCTTCGGCCAGGGCTGGAAGCCCAGGGCGTCAGCGGTGATGATTGTCCCCGCAGTCAGCGCGCGCTTGGCCACCAGAACCCGCGGGCCGGTGGGTTGCGCCGCTTCGGCTGTGGGGGCTCCGCCTCCGGCGAAGATGCTCCGTGCAGCAAAGGCCGTTCCGATCGCGATGATCAGAGCGCCGATCAGCAGAACCAGTTTCTTCCTATCCATGGCTGAAATAGCCCCCTCGTAATCGCCCTTGGTTGGTTAGCGGGCAGGTATGGTTTCGATGCGTAAGCCCTGACTGGTTAAAATCGGGTCAATTCGCAGTGGCCGCCATCGCGGCGGCCGGCATGTAATTCGCGGCGAGCACCCACAGACCGCCGAAAGCGATCGCGACACCGTAAGGGATTGCGAGCTTGTCGCGCTGGCGGCGCATGACGTGCCAGAAGCCCATGACGATGGTCAGCACCCCGCCGGCCAGCGCCATGATCACCAGCAACTGTCCGAACAGTTCGGGGCGCACCCACAAGGCGAGCACGGTCAGCAGTTTGACGTCGCCGCCGCCCATCATCTTCAAGGCGAACAGGCCGGCCAGCAGCACGAAGGCGGCAAACGCCACGCCCAGTTGCATGGCCACGTCGGGCCACAGCGCCAGCCCGCTCGACCACCAGAACAGCGGCGCGCCGAGCGCGATCGCGCCGTTCAGCCAGTTGTCGATCTGGCGGCGACGAATGTCGGTGAAGGCGGCAAAGACCAGCGCGATTGCCAAGGCAATCAGCAGCCCGTAGTGAATGGTGGTCGTCAACATTGTGCCCCCGAAGTTGCCGAGCGCAAGGCGCGCGCCGGTGCTTCACGGGGTCAGTGCTACAGGCACTTGCTTACCAAAAAGTAACCAAGCTCGGAGGCTCCAGATTCACGACAACCGTGCAGGCGCAGCGATCGATCGCAGGGCCATTCCGCCTGCCGCGCGCGAAAGCATCTGGCGCGCGGGTGATGGCCATGCTTTGCGCCGGATCGACTGGCCGGGCTTGTCCGATTCTGCGCGCGGCTCGATCCTGTTCCTGCCCGGGCGCGGGGATGCCTACGAGAAATATCTCGAAACGCTGGAAGAATGGCACCGCGCGGGGTGGCGGGTAACCGCGGCTGACTGGCGCGGGCAGGCCGGATCGGGGCGGCTGGGCAAGGATGCGGTCACCGGCCACATCGCCGATTTCGCGATCTGGATTGATGATCTTGCCGCGTTGTGGGCGCACTGGGTGGCCGAAACCCCGGGGCCGCATGTGCTCGCGGCGCATTCCATGGGCGGGCACTTGGTGATGCGCGCGCTGGCTGAAAAGCGGGTCAAGCCGGATGCAGTGGTGCTGAGTGCGCCGATGATCGGGGTGAATGGCCCGCCCCTGCCGCTACCGGTGCTGCACGCGGTCGCCAAGCTGATGTGCGCTGTCGGCGATCCGCTGCGGCAGGCGTGGAAGTGGAGCGAGAAGCCGGGCGAGCTGCCCGCCGCGCGCGCCACGCTGCTGACCCATGATCCGGACCGCTATGCCGACGAGCAGTGGTGGCGCGATCACCGCCCCGAACTCGTCATGGGCCCGGCCAGCTGGCGCTGGGTCGAGCGCGCCTATGCCTCGTGGCGGCTGCTCGAAGCGCCCGGCGCGGTCGAGGCGGTCGACGTGCCGGTGCTGATCCTCTCCACCAGCGCCGACAAACTGGTGAGCCATCCCGCCAATCTGCGCACCGCGCGCCGCCTGCCGCGCGGCGAGATGCTCGCCTTCGGGCCGGAAGCCGCGCACGAGCTGCTGCGCGAGGCTGATGGGGTGCGGGACAAGGCGATGGCGGCGATTGCCGACTTCCTCGATCGGGTGGCGCCCTCCTCATGATCTATGATTTCGTCGTGATCGGGGCCGGAATGGCCGGTGCAAGCCTCGCCGCCGAGCTTGCGCCGCACGCGCGGGTGCTGCTGCTCGAAGCCGAGGACGCGCCGGGCTATCACGCTACCGGGCGCTCGGCGGCGTTCTGGGAGGAATGCTACGGCGGCCCCGGCGTGGTGCCACTGACCCGCGCCTCGGGCACCTATCTCGCCGAACACGGCTTCCTGACGGAGCGCGGCGCGCTCTATATCGGCAGGGCTTCGGACGCGGCGGCGATGGCCGAATTCCGCGCCAGCTATGAAGGCACCGGTGTGACGATGGAGCGCCTTGCGCCCACCGCGCTCGGCGAGCGGGTGCCGCATATCCGCCCCGAATGGAGCGAGGCGCTGCACCAGCCTGCCTGCGCCGATATCGACGTGGCGGGGTTGCACCAGCACTATCTCGCCCGGACGCGGCGCGGCGGTGTGGTGGTGGCGACCCGCGCGCGGGTGACAGGCCTCGTCCGCGCCGACGGGGTCTGGACCATCGCCGGAGAGCGCGGCGAGAGCTGGCAGGCCGCCACCATCGTCAATGCGGCAGGGGCATGGGCCGATGTGGTCGCGGGCCTTGCGGGGGTGCACCCGATCGGCATTGCCCCCTTCCGCCGCACCGTCGCGGTGCTGCGCGTCGCACCCGCCGCACCTGCCGATCTGCCGCTGGTGATCGATGTCGGCGGCCAGTTCTATTTCAAGCCAGATGCCGGGCGCCTGTGGCTCTCGCCGCATGACGAGATTCCGAGCGAACCCTGCGACGCCGCACCCGAGGAGCTTGACGTCGCCATTGCCATCGACCGGTTCCAGTCCGTCACCGACTGGCGGATCGAGGCGGTGGAGCACAGCTGGGCGGGCCTCAGGAGCTTCGCACCGGACCGGATGCCGGTCTACGGCCCCGATCCGGCCGATAACGGCTTCTTCTGGTTTGCCGGACAAGGCGGCTTCGGCATCCAGACGGCCCCTGCCGCCGCCCGGCTGGCGAGCCAGATGCTGCTCGGGCAGGGACCTGATGCGATGACCGCCCGGATCGATCCGGCCGCCTACACGCCCGCACGCTTTGCCCCGGCGTTACAATCGGCCTAGGCAAGCCGCCGCCCATCTGGCATTTCTCCTATGTGGATTAACCACTTCAGGAGGGAATACCGATGGCTCACAAGTTCGAGATCTACAAGGATAACGCCGGCGAGTTCCGCGTGCGCTTCAAGTACAACTCGGAAGTGATGTTCTCGACCCAGGGCTATTCGAGCAAGGCAAGCGCGCAGAACGCGATCGATTCGATCAAGAAGAACGGCCCCGACGCGGAAGTCGAAGACAACAGCTGATTTTTCCCCTCGTCATTGCGGCGGGCCGGAGGCGACGCGGCAATCCATGGCCTGACGTTTCCGCAAGCGGGACGGCTTGTCCATGGATTGCTTCCCTACGCTCGCAATGACGAAAGCGGGTGCTTCTAACCCCCCGCCTGCCGCAGCGCCTCGGCGCTCGCCAACGCGTCGCAGCGCTCGTTTTCGGGGTGGCCGGAGTGGCCCTTGACCCATTCCCACTTCACCTTGTGCGGCCGTGCCGCCGCGATCAGTTCGCGCCACAGGTCTTCATTGGCGACCGGCTTTTTAGCCGCATTTACCCAGCCGCGCTTCTGCCAGCCGAAAATCCACTGGGTCATGCCGTCGATGACATAGCGGCTGTCGGTATGGACGGTGACGGCGCAGGGTTCCTTCAGAGCCGCAAGGCCGCGCAGCACGGCGGTCATCTCCATGCGGTTGTTGGTCGTCTCCGGCTCGCCGCCGGTCAACTCCTTCTCGTGCGCGCCCATGCGCATGATTGCCGCCCAGCCGCCCGGGCCGGGATTGCGCTTGCATGCGCCGTCAGTGAAAATGTCGACCTGTTTCATCGCGCAACGCCCTAGGGGCGGGAGGCGGCATCAGGCAAGCAGGGTGGTGCCCGCCGCGTCGTAAAACCGCCAGCGTTCCACGAATTGCATCGGATCCTTGCGGGTGACGAGCGCATCGTCGGGCGTCTCCAGCCAGTCCTCGGCGCGGGAGGCGACGAAGCGCAGGCACGCGCCCTTGGCGATGGCGGGGAACAGCGCGCGTTCTTCGGGCGTAAGCGGGCGGACGCTCTGGTAACCCTCGATCAGCGCCGCGCCGCAATCTGCGCGGTAGGCGTTGGCGGCATCGAAGCACCAAGCGGCGTGGCTCACCGCCAGATCGAGCACCATCGGCCCGGTGCAGGCGAAGTAGAAATCGATCAGACCCGTCACCCGGTCGCCCAGCATCAGGACATTGTCGGGGAACAGATCGGTGTGGGTCTGCGATTGCGGCAGGGCCGAAAGGTCAAGCGCGGCGGCGGCGCGGGCGTGATCCTGCATCGCAGGCAGATCGGGATGAATGGTGGCGAGCGCCTGCGCCCCGCAGACATCGAGGATCGCGGCGCTGGCGGCAAAATCCATCGCATTGGCGCGGGTGCGCGGGAAGTCGCGCGCGGCAAGGTGCAATTCGGCCAGCACCGCCCCGACACTGCGCGCCTGTGTCGGGGGCGGGCGGGTGGGCGAGACGCCGGGCAGGAACTCGATCAGCGCCGCGGCCTTGCCCCGCTCCATCCGGAACGATGCCCCTTCGCGATCATGCATGGTGCGTGGCACCGGACAGCCCTTGGCCGCCAGATGATCCAGCAGATCGAGGAAGTAGGGCAGATCGGCATAGTCGATCCGCCGTTCATAGAGCGTCAGGATGAAGCGCGTGCCGGAACCGGCGCTGCCCCCCGAATTCCCGGTCGTCTCCACCAGCCAGTTGGAGTTCGACACACCCTCGGCAATGCCCTTGGCCGAGACCAGCTCGCCCACGTCATATTGCGCGATCAGCCGGGCGAGGTCCTCCGCGCCGAGGTGGGTGTAGACCGCCATCCCTGCGCGCCTGCCGGATTATTCGGTCAGCTGACGCGGCAGCTTGAACACCATCTTCTCGACGGTGGCGGTGATTTCCTTTTCGCGAATGGTGTGGCGTTCGGCCAGCGCCGCTACCACTTCGCGCACAAGGATTTCGGGTGCCGAGGCCCCGGCGGTGAGGCCCAGCGTCTCGACCCCTTCGAGCCAGGTGAAATCGATCTCGGAGGCGCGCTGGATCAGCTTGGCGGGCGTGCCGAGCCGTTCCGACACTTCCACCAGCCGCAGCGAGTTGGACGAATTGGGCGCGCCGATCACCAGCACCAGATCGCAGTCATGCGCCAGTTCCTTGACCGCGGCCTGCCGGTTCGAGGTGGCATAGCAGATATCCTCGGCGCGTGGGCCGGAGATGTTGGGATAGCGCCATTCGAGCGCCTCGATCACTTCGCGCGTGTCGTCCACCGACAGCGTCGTCTGGGTGAGATAGGCCAGTTCCTCGTCGGCCTCGAATGGCAGCTTGTCGACGTCCTCGATGGTTTCCACCAGAGTCATCTGGCCCGGGGGCACCTGACCCATGGTGCCGATCACCTCGGGGTGGCCTTCGTGGCCGATGAAGATGATGTGGCGGCCCTTTTCCAGCTGGCGCTCGGCCTGGCGGTGGACCTTGCTGACCAGCGGGCAGGTGGCATCGACGTAAAGGAGCTTGCGGCGCTTGGCTTCGGCCGGGACCGCCTTGGGCACGCCGTGGGCGCTGAACACCACCGGCGCATCATCGGGCACTTCGTCCAGTTCCTCGACAAAGATCGCGCCCTGCGCCTTCAGACCCTCGACCACATATTTGTTGTGGACGATCTCGTGCCGCACATAAACCGGACGGCCATAGCGTTCGAGCGCCTTCTCGACGATCTCGATCGCGCGGTCGACCCCGGCGCAGAAGCCGCGCGGGGCGGCGATCAACAGGTTTAGCGGAGGGCGGGCGGTGACCGAGTCGTTGCCGGCGGCGGCTTCGGATGCAGGAAAGGGAGCGTTCATGAAGACCTCTCTAGCGCTTTGCGCCGCGTCTCGCTAGGGCGTGCTTGCGCCCAAGTTGCGCATCTATCCGGTTTTCGAGGACGGCTGACCCCATGATGTTTCGCACCCGCGCCCTTCCTGTCCTTGGCCTGCTGGCAGCGCTCGCCGCCTGCGCCGGCGAAGGCGAACTGGTTGTCGATCAGGGCGTCGGCATTACTTCGGTGCTGAGCACGTGCCCGGCGGTCGGCATTCCCGACTATACCGGCGATATCACCACTTTCCGCGACGCCAGCGATCGCAGTGTGGCGAGCCTCGATGTCAGCGCGGCGATCACCAATCTGCGTACCACCTGCAACGACACCGGCGAAAAGGTCTACAGCGAGGCGAGCTTCGAAGTCCACGCCCGCCGCACCGATACGCGCGGCGCGCGCACGGTGACGCTGCCCTATTTCGTCACCGTCCTGCGCGGCGGCAGCGCGGTTGTCAGCAAGCGCGTGGGCGAGGTGACGCTGGCCTTCGCCGATGGGCAGGAGCGCGCGGTGGGGACGGCCAAGGTCGGCTCCTTCATCAACCGCGCCGATGCCGCGCTGCCCGAGGATATCCGCGAAAAAATCACCCGCCGCCGCCGCGCGGGCGAAGTCGACGCGGCGCTCGATCCGCTGGCCGATCCCGAAGTGAAGGCGGCCATCGCCCGCACCCGCTTCGAAATGCTGGTGGGCTTCCAGCTGACCGAGGACCAACTGGCGTATAATGTGAGAAGGTAGGAAATCGCGTTGCGAAGGCGCCTCCGCGCCTTCGTCCTCGGTGCTATTCCTTCGCTGTGCTAAGGGCACCTGCGGGCGGAGTGTTTTTCGGCCTATCGCTTCGCTACTTCAGGCCGTTTGGCCTTGCGGTGCCTTCGGCACTGATCTTGTGCTGCACGCCCGTCTTGCAGACGGTTAGTCCCGCTATCGCCGCCCCGGGCTTGACCCGGGGCCTCGCTTCCTATCTTGCACGCGCGAACTTTCGCGCCATTCGCACGAGACCACGATGACCGCACCCAAGACCCTCTACGCCGCCTATGCCGCGCTGATCGAAACCGTGCTGACCGGCCTGATTGCCGAGGGCGTGCTGCCTGCGGGCACCAGCTTCGCCAACGTCACGCTTGAACCGCCGCGCGACCCGGCGCATGGCGATCTGGCCACCAATGCCGCGATGGTGCTGGCCAAGGGGGCAGGGATCAACCCGCGCGCTCTGGCCGAAGCGATCACCGCAAAGCTGGCCGCGCATGCCTCCATCACCAGCGCCGAAATCGCTGGCCCCGGCTTTATCAATCTGCGCCTCGCCCCTGAGGCATGGCTCACCGAACTACGCGCCATTGCCCAACTGGGCGGTGATTATGGCCGCTCGCACATGGGCGGGGGCAGGGTGGTCAATGTCGAATATGTTTCGGCCAACCCGACCGGCCCGATGCACATGGGCCATTGCCGCGGTGCAGTGGTCGGCGATGCGCTCGGCTCGCTGCTGGAGTTTGCCGGTCACAAGGTGATCCGCGAATATTACGTCAATGATGCAGGCGCGCAGGTCGATGTGCTCGCCCGCTCGGTGCACATGCGCTACCTTGAGGCGCTCGGGCAGGAAATCACCATCCCCGAAGGTCTCTACCCCGGCGACTATCTGGTGCCGGTCGGGCAGGCGCTCGCCGCCGAATTCGGCGACCAATACGCCGCCGCGCCCGAAGCCGAGTGGCTGATCCTGTTCCGGACCCGCGCGGTCGCCGCTATGATGGACATGATCCGCGACGATTTGGCTACGCTCGGCATCAAGCACGACCTGTTCTCCTCCGAGGCGGAATTGCAGGCATCGGGCAAGGTTGATGCGGCGGAAGCCTGGTTGCGCGATCACGATCTCGTCTATGACGGCGTGCTCGAAGCGCCCAAGGGCAAGGCCCCGCCGGAAGACTGGGAGCCGGTTTCGCTCCCGCTGTTCCGCTCGACGAAGTTCGGTGACGATCAGGATCGCCCGATCAAGAAGTCGAACGGCGCGTGGACCTATTTCGGCGCGGACTTGGCCTACCACTTCCAGAAGGCACAATCCGCCGATGCCCTCGTTGATATCTGGGGCGCGGACCATGCCGGCACCGTCAAGCGCATCAAGGCCGCTGTCGCTGCGCTGACCAGTGCGGACGGGGCCGAGCCGAAGCCGTTCGAAGTCAAGCTCGTCCAGATGGTACAGCTGATGAAGGGCGGCCAGCCGTTCAAGATGTCGAAGCGCGCGGGCAATTTCGTGACGCTCGCGGATGTGGTCGACATGGTCGGCAAGGATGTGGTGCGCTTCACCATGCTCACCCGCAAGCCGGATGCGCAGATGGATTTCGACTTCGACAAGGTGGTCGAAGCCTCGAAGGACAATCCGGTGTTCTACGTCCAGTACGCCCACGCGCGCATCCGATCGACGCTGCGCAAGGCGGCGGATATCGGCCTCACGCCGTCCGATGCCGCGCTCGACCAGCTCGGCGCGGAGGAACTGGCGCTGGTCGCCCGCGCCGCGCAGTTCCCGCGCGAGATCGAGGCTGCGGCCCGCGCGCGTGAACCGCACCGCATCGCATTCTATCTCTATGATCTGGCGGCCGACCTCCATTCCTACTGGAACCTCGGTAATGACCGCCCCGAAAAGCGGTTCATCGTGGAACAGGACCCCGCTCTGACCGCGGCAAGGCTTTTCCTCGCGCAGGCAATCGGGCAAGTGATCCGCGGTGGTCTTGGCGTGCTCGGCGTCGAGGCGGTCGAAAGCATGTGAGAGCCTGGGGGCGCGGAATTTCGCCATGATCGATGCCGAATACGAGGAACTGGACGCGGGCGAGAGCGAGCTTGACCTCGCCGACACCGACAACCTGCCGTGGCTCGAATCCGATGCCGAGGATGAGGACGCGGGCGGGCTCGATATCGGCCAGATCCTCGGCTTTGCGGGCGGGCTGGTGCTGCTGCTGGCAGCGGTTGTCGGTGCGGTGTGGTATGTCTCCAACCGCGCCAGCTCGGCCGATGTCGTCGCCGATGGCAGCGTGATCGAAGCGCCCGCAGGCCCGATCAAGGAACGCCCCGAAAATCCGGGTGGCAAGCAGTTCGCCGGCACCGGCAACGTCGCCCCGCTGGTGGGTGAGGGTGAAACCCGCGAGGCGGTGGTCGCCGCGCCGGCCGCGCCCGCCACACCTGCGCCCAAGCCCTCGCCCTCCGCCAGCTCCAGCGCGGCGGCTGCGCCCAAGGCTCCGGCGGTCGACATGTCGGGCGTCGGCGTGCAGCTCGCTGCCTATTCCTCGCGCGCCCGGGCCGAACAGGGCTGGACCGATCTTGCCCGCCGCACCGAGGTGCTGAGCGGGGTCAAGCACCGCGTGGTCGAGGGCAAGGTCGATATCGGCACGGTCTATCGCTTGCAGGCGGTGGCAGGCAGCCGCGCCGAGGCGGAGCGTCTGTGCGCTGCGCTGAAGGCCGACGGGCTTGATTGCCAGATCAAGTAAGCGGGCTTTTCCCCGTCCGGGATGGTTACTTCGCTTGCCTGACGCGGGCTTCCTTGCGAACCTGCCGACATGATTCCCGCGATCTTCGGCATATCCGGCCCCGCGCTGACCGCGGACGAGCGCGCCTTCTTCCGCGAGGCTGATCCGGCGGGCTATATCCTGTTCGGGCGCAACTGCGTCGACCCCGAGCAATTGCGCGCGCTGACAGACGATCTGCGGAGCATTCACGGGCGGGATCGTCTGCTGGTGTCGATCGATCAGGAAGGCGGCAGGGTCGCGCGGCTGCGCCCGCCGCACTGGTCGCCCTATCCGTGCGGGGAGGCCTTCGCCAAACTCTACGACATCGCGCCCGCCAGCGCGATACAGGCCGCGCGCGCCAATGCCACCGCGATGGGACTGGAACTCGCCTCTATGGGCATCACGGTCGATTATCACCCGCCGCTCGATCTGCGCGTGCCGGGCGCGCATGATGTGATTGGTGACCGGGCGTTCGGGGCCGATCCGGTGCAGGTGGCCGCGCTCGGGCGCGCGGTGCTCGAAGGGCTGGCGGCGGGCGGCGTGACCGGCTGCATCAAGCATATGCCCGGCCACGGCCGCAGCGATGTCGACACCCACAAGGCACTCCCCACAGTAACGGCCAGCGCGGCGGAACTGGAGGATGATCTCGCCCCGTTCCGCACGCTGAACCACGCGCTGATCGGGATGACCGGCCACCTCGTGTTCACCGCCTGGGATGCCGAAAACCCCGCGACCCTCTCGCCAACCGTGATCCGCGATGTGATCCGCGGGGCTATCGGGTTCGACGGGCTGTTGCTGACCGACGATATCGACATGGAAGCGGTCGGCGGCTCGATCCGCGAACGCGCGGCCCGCGCCCATGCGGCGGGGTGCGATATCATCCTCAATTGCTGGGCGAAGATGGACGATATGACGGGCATCTGCGCCGTGCTGCCTTCCATGTCCGAAGCCACGGCCACGCGCCTCGATCGCGCGCTGGCAGGCACCCGCATCGCCCCCGCGCTCGCCCCGGAACAGCGCGAATACCTCGCCACCCGCGATGCGCTGCTGGCGCTGGCGGAGCAATCCGCGTGAGCGCGGACGAACTGCCCTTCATGCTCGCCCTCACCGACGTGGGCGCCGACGAGGCCGCGCTGGTGCAGGGCGCCAAGCCCGGCGAGGAGGCGCTCTATCTCGCGCTTGACGGGTGGGAAGGGCCGCTCGACTTGCTGCTCGATCTGGCGCGGCGGCAGAAGGTCGATCTGCGTCAGATCTCGATCCTTGCACTGGTCGACCAGTATCTCGGCTATATCGAGCGCGCCGGAGCGATGCGGCTGGAACTGGCGGCCGATTACCTCGTGATGGCGGCATGGCTGGCCTATCTCAAATCGGCGCTGCTGCTCCCGCGCGAGGAGCAGGAGGATCCCAGCCCCGAAGAACTTGCGCTGCGCCTGCAATTGCGGCTGCAACGCCTCGGCGCGATGCGCGAGGCGGCGGCGCGGCTGATGGCGCGCGACCGGATCGGGCGCGATGTGTTCCTGCGCGGCGCCCCTGAAGGCCTGCGCACCGACCGCAAGACGGTGTGGCACTCCGATATGTTCGCGCTGATCCAAGCCTACGGGCAGGTCAAGGCACGCACCGCGCCGCGCATTTATCATGTCGCCAACCGCCCGGTGATGACGCTCGATTCCGCGCTCGAACGGGTGTCCTCGATGCTCGGGGTGACGCTGGAATGGATGGATATCCGCGATTTCCTCCCGCCCCATGCCTCGCCTGAATTGAAGCGTTCCGCGCTCGCCTCCAGCTTCGTCGCGGCGCTCGAACTGGCCAAGCGCGGGCGGGCCGAGCTGGAGCAGGACGGCGCCTTTGCCCCCTTGCGCATCCGCCGCCTCAAGGAGAGCGTGCGCGAACAGGTGGGCGCGTGAGCGCGGGGCAGGGGCAGGGGGACGAGCCCGGCACGCTCGAACGCGCGATCGAAGCAACGCTGTTCGCGGCCGAGGCGCCGATGCCGCCTGATGCCATCGCCGCCCATCTCGGCGGGCTGGAGGTGGCCGATGTGCGCGCCGCGCTGGCTGTGCTTGAAGCGCGTTATGCCAACTGTGGGGTCCATCTGGTTGATCGGGGCGGGCGCTGGCATTTTGAAACCGCGCCCGATCTTGCCCACCTGCTGCGCCGCGAAAAGGAGCAGGTGCGCCGCCTCTCCCGCGCGGCGACCGAGGTACTGGCGATCATCGCCTATCACGAACCCGTCAGCCGCGCCGAAATCGAATCCATCCGCGGGGTGCAGACCAGCGCGGGCACGCTCGATGTGCTGATGGAGGCGGGCTGGGTGCGTCTTGCGGGCCGCCGCGAAGTGCCGGGCCGTCCGGTGATCTACGCCACAACCCCCGAATTTCTCGATCATTTCGGCCTCGCCAGCCGCAAGGATCTGCCCGGCATCGACGAATTGCGTGCCGCCGGCTTGCTCGATCCGGTCGACGCGGCGATGGAGGCCGTGATGAACTTCGAGCCGGACGCGCCGGATGAAGGCGATACGCCAGAAGACGACGACGCCGACGAGAATCTGGCGGACTGACTCGCAATTCCCGAAGGCTTGCCCTAAATGGGCCGTTGTTCGGTGTCGGGTTCTGCCCCGGCCTTGCGGCACCCCCCACTGCCACCGCCGCAGTTCAGGAGTTGAGACAATGGGTTTTACGTCGATTTGGCACTGGGTCATCGTGCTGCTGATCGTGCTGATCCTGTTCGGCCGGGGCCGCATTGCCGAGATGATGGGCGATTTCGGCAAGGGCATTTCCAGCTTCAAGAAGGGCCTCAACGAGACCGAGGAAACCGCCACCAAGGCCGCCCGGATCGAGCCGCCCGCTACTGCGCCCGCGCCCGCCGAAACCCCGGCTCCGGCTGACAAGACCGACACCACCGGCGCCTGACAGCTCCTTTCCAGGAGGCGGGCTGACCGCACCCCTTTATGTTCGACATCGGCATCGGAGAACTGCTGGTCATCCTGATCGTCGCGGTCGTGGTGATCGGGCCGAAAGACCTGCCGCTGGCGATGCGCACGGCTGGCCGGTGGATCGGCAAGATGCGCCGCATCTCGGCCCATTTCCGCTCCGGCATCGACACGATGGTGCGCGAGGCCGAGCTGGAGGAAATGGAAAAGAAGTGGAAGGCGCAGAACGAGGAAATCATGCGCCGCTCCGCCGCCCTCACCGAAGCTGAAGTCGGCGCGCCGGTGATGACCGGGCCGCCGCCGGTCAACATGGTGCCGACCGAGCCGCCTGCCGCTCCTGAAGCGAGCGATAACCCGCTATCCGAACCGACGCAAACGCCTAAGGCGGACAGCGGCAATGTTTGAGATCAAGGATCTCGACGAGACCCGCGCGCCGCTGCTCGATCACCTGATCGAATTGCGCACGCGCGTCATCCGGGCGCTACTCGCGCTGGGGGTGGGCTTTGCGGTGTGCCTCTATTTCGCTGACGAGATTCTCGGGATTCTGGTGCGGCCGCTGAAGCAGGCGTTCCCGGAAGGGCAGGGCCAGCTGATCTTCACCAAGCTGCCGGAAGTGTTCTTCGTCGAACTCAAGGTCGCGCTGTTTGCGGGCTTCATGATCAGCTTTCCGGTGATCGCCAACCAGCTCTGGGCCTTTATCGCGCCGGGGTTGTATGCCCGCGAGAAGAAGGCATTTCTGCCGTTCCTGATCGCCACGCCGGTGCTGTTCGGCGCGGGCGCGTCGCTGGCCTATTTCGTGGTGATGCCGGTTGCCTTCACCTTCTTTCTCGGCTTCGGCGGGATGACGGGCGGGATGAACGTGCAGGCCTTGCCGAGCGCGGGCGATTATCTCAGCCTCGTGATGCAGTTCATCCTCGCCTTCGGGCTGACATTCCTGCTGCCGGTGCTGCTGCTGCTGCTCCACCGCGCGGGGATCGTCACCCGCGACCAGATGGTGGCGGCGCGGCGTTATGTGATCGTGGTGATCTTCATTATCGCCGCAATCGTGACTCCGCCTGATCCGGGCTCGCAGATCATCCTTGCGGTGCCGCTGTGGCTGCTGTTCGAGGCTTCGCTGTTCCTGATGCGCCTGCAGGAAGGCGCCGTCGCCGCCGACAAGGCCGCGCGCGAGGCGGAACTGGCCGCGGAGAAAGCGGCGGCGGAATAGGGGCTCTCGCAACCGCCTGTTTCCGTCATCTGCGCGCAGGCGGGGATTCAGCCAACTTGGCGCTTGGCCCTATTCCCCGCGCACCTTCACCCCGCCGATCCACACCTCGATCACCTTGGTCTGGCGAATATCGTCAGGCGCGGCGAGCAGCGGATCGCGGTCGACCAGCAGGAAGTCAGCGCGTTCGCCCGGCACCAGCCGACCAAAGCGGTCCTCGGCAAAACCGGCAAAGGCCGCGTCGGAGGTAAACCCGGCCAGCGCGGCTTCGCGGCTGACGGTTTCCTGCGGGAACCAGCCGCCGAAGGGCTCGCCCTTGGCATCGGTGCGGCTGATCGCGGCGGCCATCCCGGCCCATGGATCGGCAGGCTCCACCGGCGCGTCCGAACCGAACGCCAGCCGTCCGCCTACTGTCATCACAGAGCGCCATGGATAGGCCCCGTCGAGCCGGTCAGGCCCGAGCCGCGCTTCGGCCATCAGCCGGTCGGAGGTCTGGTGGAGCGGCTGCATCGAGGCGATCACCCCGTGCTGGCCCAGCCGCGGCAGATCGGCCGGATCGACGATCTGCGCGTGTTCAATGCGCCAGCGGCGATCGCCCTTGTAGCTCTCCGAAAGCTCCTCGATCGCGGCCAGCACCTCGGCATTGGCGGCATCACCGATGGCGTGGATGGCGGTCTGGAAATTGTCCATGCTTGCGCGGCTCATCAGATTGCGCAGCTGGGTGGGCGACAGCAGCGGCAGGCCCTTGGCCCCCGGATCGTCATGATAAGGCGCCTTCAGCACCGCCCCGCGCGAACCCAGCGCCCCGTCGAGGTAGAGCTTGATCCCGCCCATCCGCAGGCGATCATCATAAAGCCACATCGTCGGCTCCGGCCCGGCGACCGTCTGCAGCGTGTCGAACCCGTCGGCATAGGCCATGATGCGGATCTGCAAGCGCCCTGCATCGCCCGCGCGGCGGAAGGTCGTCCAGTCTGCCATCTCGGTGCCCATGTCGGCCACCGCCGTCACGCCCTTGGCCAGCAGCACCTCCTGCGCCTTGGCAAAGGCGAGGTCGCGGTCTTCGGGGCGGGGCGGGGGGACGACCTTGCCGACCAGCTGGACGGCATTGTCGACGAACACGCCCGCCGGTACGCCCTTGGCGTCGCGGATGATCTTGCCGCCCGCCGGATCGGGCGTCTTGGCGGTCACGCCGGCGGTGGTGATCGCCAGCGTGTTGCCCCAGTTGGCGTGATTATCCGCCCGCTCCAGCCACACCGGGCGGTCGCTCACAACGGCATCCAGCTCGGCGGCGGTGGGGAAGCGGCCAAGGCCCCACTTCTCCTGATTCCACCCGCGCCCGAGTATCCACGGGCGGCCCGGGTTTTCCTCGGCAAAGGCCTTGATCTTCGCCAGCGCGTCTTCGAGCGAGGTGGTGTCCGACAGATCGAGCGTCAGCGCGGCAAAGCCGATGTCCATCACGTGGACATGGGCGTCGATCATGCCCGGCACCATCACCTTGCCCTTGCCGTCGAGCCGGTAATCGACTTGCGGGCGGGCCTCGCCGCGTTCGAGCACGGCGGTAACCTTGCCCTCTTCGTCGAACACCAGACCGGTGAAACGCTTGACCTTGCCCTCGGCGTCGATCGTCACCCCGTCGACATTGTCGACCAGCGTGTCGGCCAGCGCGGGGGCGGCAAGGGCAAGGGAGGAGGTCGCGGCAAGAGCAAAAAAGAAGGTGCGGCGCATGGCAATCCCTGAAACAGCGCGAAATGGCGTTGAAGCGAGGTGCCTATCGCCTTCATGCAGGCTTGCCAACTTTCAGCCGCACAGGAAATCCTTTGGCACTTTGCGCGCAAGGCTGATTGCCCTTGCGGCAACAAGGCTCTAATCGCCGCCGCATTATGTCATCGCAGCCTGTTACGCTCAGCCCCAAGGGTGCCGCCGCTTCGCCGGCCGACCTTACTCTCGACGACGTGCGCGCGGCCGCCGCACGGATTGGCACGGCGGTGGTCAACACCCCGATGATGCACTCGATTACCCTGTCGGAAATTACCGGCGCGGATATCTGGCTGAAGTTTGAAAACCTGCAATTCACCGCCGCCTACAAGGAGCGCGGCGCGCTGAACGCGCTGCTCCAGTTGAGCGAGGAGCAGCGTTCGCGCGGCGTGATTGCGGCCTCGGCAGGCAATCACTCGCAGGGCCTTTCCTATCACGGCACCCGGCTGGGCGTGCCCGTTACCATCGTCATGCCGCGCACTACCCCGACGGTGAAGGTGATGCAGACCGAGAGCGTCGGCGGCAAGGTGCTGCTCGAAGGCGAGACCTTCGACGAAGCCTATGCCTATGCGCGCAAGCTGGAGGGCGAGCTGGGCCTGACCTTCGTCCACCCCTTCGACGATCCGCATGTGGCCGCTGGCGCGGGGACGGTGGCGCTGGAAATGCTCACCGTGAAGCCCGATCTCGACTGCATCGTCACGCCGATCGGCGGGGGCGGGCTGATTTCGGGCATGGCGACCGTGGCCAAGGCGATCAACCCCGATATGGAAGTGGTCGGCGTGCAGGCCGCGCTGTTCCCCTCGATGTTCGACAAGATCAAGGGCGCAGACCTGCCCTGCGGCGGCGACACGCTGGCGGAAGGCATCGCCGTCAAGCAGCCGGGCGATTTCACCGCGCAGGTGATTGCCGAGCGGGTCGACGACATCCTGCTGGTGGACGAACCCGCGCTCGAAAAGGCGGTGGCGCTGCTGCTCCAGATCGAGAAGACCGTGGTCGAAGGTGCGGGTGCGGCGGGGCTGGCGGCGGTGCTGAGCAATCCTGCGCGGTTTGCGGGCAAGACCATCGGGCTGGTGCTGTGCGGCGGCAATATCGACACGCGCCTGCTCGCCAACGTGCTGCTGCGCGATCTCGCCCGGCAGGGTCGCCTTGCGCGGCTGCGGATCACCCTGCAGGATCGCCCCGGCGCGCTGTTCCGGGTGATGCGCCTGTTCGACGAGCACAACGTCAACATCATCGAGATCTATCACCAGCGCATCTTCACGACGCTTCCGGCCAAGGGCCTGATTACCGACATCGAATGCGAGGCGCGCGATGCCGAGCAGGTCGAGCGGCTGGTCGAGGGTCTGCGCGCCAACGGCTATTCGGTGCAGCTGGTCGAGCTCGGCTAGGCCCCGTCACGCGGGCCTGTGCCTGCGCGCGGCGTGCCGTTTCGCACCATTCCGGCAGCATCCTTGGCGGGTGCCTGTGCACATTGGCGGATTTTTTTCCGACCTTTCATGGTTAAGGGACTTTTACCGCGGGGCTCGTCCATGCATAAGTTTGCATGAACGCAACCCGCCGTGATTCCAGCCAAGAGGACTGAGCCCGCCCGTGACGGCACCAATCCGCTTCCCGAGGTTTTTCGTGACCAGTCCGGCGCCGTGTCCCTATTTGCCGGGCCGCAGCGAGCGCAAGGTGTTCACCGAGCTGAAGGGCGCCCACGCGGACCAGCTTAACGAAGCGCTCGGGCGGATCGGGTTCCGGCGCAGCCAGACGGTCGCCTATCGCCCGTCCTGCCTTGATTGTCAGGCCTGTGTCTCGGTGCGGGTGGTGGCTGGCCAGTTTCGCCCCTCGGCCACGCAGAAGCGCGATCTTAAGCGCAATGATGATCTGGTCGTCACCGAATGCCGCCCCTGGGCGACCGACGAGCAATTCGCGCTGCTGGCGAAGTATCTTGGCGCACGCCACCCCGATGGCGGCATGGCGGCGATGGACGAGCTCGATTATGCCGACATGATCGAGCACACGCCGGTCAGCACGGTCGTTACCGAATATCGCCTGCCGGGTATCGGCGGGCGACCGGGGCGGTTGGTGGGGGCCTGCCTGACCGACCGGCAGGGCGATGGCCTGTCGATGATCTATTCGTTCTACGATCCCGATCTCGAAGGGCGCGCCGGGCTCGGCAGCTTCATCATTCTCGATCACATCCGCCGCGCCGCGGCCGAAGGCCTGCCCTATGTCTATCTCGGCTACTGGGTCGAGGGCAGCCCGCGGATGCAATACAAGGTCCGCTATCGCCCGCTGGAGCGTCTGACGCGCGAAGGCTGGCAGTTGATGGACGAGGCTGAACAGCACCGGCTGATTGCAGTGGCCACCGCGCCGCGCCAGCCGCAGGACGCGTCGCTGGCCGGCGCCCGAGGCAAGGATGGCCAGCCCGTCAAGTTTCCGGGAAGCTGAGCCTCGCGATCTCCTGAAGCGCGGTCTGCTGCTGGCGGCCGGATTGGGACAAGCTGCGGCGGTGCTGGCGGCGCAGCCTGCGCTGGCGCAGGATGCCGGGACAGGTGCGCCTGCCCAAAGCGCGGCTGAAACAGCGCCGCCGCCGCCCGAAGTCGCCCCCGAACCTGCACCCGTGCCGCGCACGCTCGACGAGCTGATCCCGGCCGAAGCGGTTGACGATCCCGAGGGCTGGGCGGTGCGCGGCACCTCCGGCCTGCCCGACACCGCGCCCGATGTCTCCGGCACGCCTGCCGTTACCGGTGATCCCTTCGCCGATGGTTTTGCTGATTTCCTGCCCCCGCCGGTGCCCGGCCTGCAGGATGCGCTCGACACCGCTTTCACCGATTTCGCGGTCGAAGTGCCCGTGCCGCTCTCGCCCGATCCCGAAGTCGAGGCGCTTGCCAGCATGGCCGTGCCGGTGGCGGGCGAAATGCCCGAACTCAGCGACGTGCAGGTCAACGAGACGCTGGTGCTCGGCTTCCCCGCCGCGCCCGGAGCCTTCCCCGAACAGGCCGAATTCCTCGCCCGGTTCCGCGAGCTTTCGACCTTGCGCCAGCTCGACGGGGCCAAGGACACCGCCCCGCAAATCGCCGCCCGCGCCCGCGCTGACGAGGCGCTGCTGGGCGATATGCTGCGCGCCTATGGCTATTATTCGGGTGCGGTGGTGCGCCAGCTTTCCGGTGGTCGCCGCGCGCGCGAGAATGGCGATGACACGGGCGAAGAGGGCGCGACCGGCAGTCGCAGTGACGTCGCGAGCGAGCCGCGCGTGCGTTTCGATCTGGTGCCGGGGCCGCGCTACAGTTTCGGACGGGTCGATCTGGGCGCGCTGTCGCTGCTGCCCGGCCCCGATGCAGCGCGCCTGCTCGCCGCCTTTGCGATCCAGCAGGGCGATCCGCTCTATGCCGACCGGATCATCGAGCGCGAGATCGAGCTGCGCGTGGCGCTGGGCGAAACCGGCTATCCCTTCGCCACCCTGTCAGAGCCCGAATTGCTCATCGATCACGCCCGCGCCGAGGGCGATCTGACGCTGGCGGTCGATCCGGGCGGCAAATATGCGTTTGGCGGTGTGATCAGCGCCGATCCCAAATTCCTGTCCGGCCGCCACCTCGAACGCATCGCCCGGTTCGACAAGGGCGATGTCTACCAGCAGAGCCTCGAAACCGATCTGCGCCGCGCGATCATCGCCACCGGCCTTGTCTCCAGCGTCACCATTACCCCGCGCGAAGCCGCCCCGCCGCAAGGGGACCAGCCGGGCGAAGTCGCGCTCGACGTCGCCTTCGAACGCGCGCCGGTGCGCACCATCGCGGGCGCGATCGGTTACGGCACCGAGGACGGCTTCAAGGTGGAAGGCCGGTGGGAGCATCGCAACCTGTTCCCGCCCGAAGGCGCGCTGCAACTGCGCGGCATCCTTGGTACGCGCGAGGCGCTGGCCAGCATCGGGGTGCGGCGCAACAATTTCCGCGGGCGCGACCAGATACTCACCGCCGATGTGTTCGCCAGCGATATCGAGACGCTGGCGGTGGATTCGCGCAGCATCGGCTTGCGCGGCACCTTCGAGAAGGTGTCCAACATCCTGTTCCAGAAGCCGGTCAGCTGGCAGTTGGGCGGCGAGCTGGTCTACACCGACGAGCGCAACCGGCTGGTGCGCGGTTCCAGCTCCATCCTGCCGCGCCAGGCCTACCTGATCGGCGGGCTGTTCGGCAGCATCACGCTGGATGGCAGCGACGATCTGCTCGATCCCTCCAGCGGCTACCGGGCAACCTTCTCGCTCGCGCCGGAGGTGTCGCGCTCGGCCGGGGACAGCAGCTTCTATGTCCGCGCGCTGGCCGAGGCGGCCTATTACAAGGAGGTCGGATCGACCGTGATCGCCGGGCGGCTGCGCGCGGCGACGATCCAGGGCGCCGACCGCGCCAACATTGCGCCTTCGCGGCGGCTCTATGCGGGCGGCGGCGGATCGGTGCGCGGCTACGGCTTTCAGGGCGTCGGCCCGCGCAGTGATCGCGGCGAAGCGGTGGGCGGGGCCTCGCTGATCGAATTCTCGCTGGAGGCGCGGATCGAGACCCCGCTGATGGGCGGCGCGATCGAAGTGGTGCCGTTTGTCGATGTCGGTACGGTCGGGCTCGATTCCACCCCCGACTTCCGATACGTGCAGGCCGGGGCCGGGGTCGGCATCCGCTACAAGACCACCTTCGGCCCGATCCGTGTCGATGTTGCCACCCCGATCAACCCGACCCAGTTCGATAGCCCGGTGGTGGTCTATGTCAGTCTGGGGCAGGCGTTCTGATGGCGGACGCGGAGGACATGATGCCTGCCGCCGCCGATGACAGCGCGCTCGCGCGCCGCAATCGGGTATGGGCCAAGCGGCTCGGCTGGGTGCTGGCGCTGCTGCTTGCGCCGGTGGTGCTGGTGGCGGGGTTCCTGTCGACGCCGATCGGCAAGCGCTTCATCGCCGACCAGATTGCCGCCGCCGCGCCCGCTTCGGGCCTGCGCTTTGCAGTCGGGCGGATCGAGGGCGATATCTACCGCACCGCGCGGCTGCGCGATGTGCGGGTGAGCGATCCCACCGGCGTGTTCCTCACCATCCCCGAAGTCGAGCTCGACTGGCGGCCCTTGCACTGGCTGTGGAGCGGGCTCGATATCCGCGAGGTGACCGCGCGGCGCGGGCGGCTGACGCGCCTGCCCGAACTGCTCCCCGCCGATCCCGACGCGCCCTTGCTCCCCGATTTCGATATCCGCGTGGACAAGCTGGCGATCGAGAACCTCGTAATTGCCGAAGGCGTCGCCACCCCGCGGGCCGAACGGGTCGATGCGCTCGCCAAGGTCGATATCCGCGAGGGCCGGGCGCTGGTAGACGCCAGCGCCAAGCTGGGCGCGCGTGACAGGATCGCGGTGCTGATCGATGCCGAGCCGGACGGCGACCGCTTCGATCTCGAAGCCGATTACCGCGCGCCTGCGGGCGGCGTGCTGGCGGGGCTGGCGGGTTTCGCCAACGGCTATGACGCGCGGATCGCAGGCGACGGGACATGGCGCAAGTGGCGCGGCACGGCGCTGGTGCGGCGTCTGGCGGCCAGGGGCGAGACGCTCCGCAGCGAGCCTGCCGTCGCCGCTTTCCAGCTGACCAATGACGCCGGCACCATCGGCGTGCTCGGCCGGGTGCGCCCCGGGTTTGCGGGCGAAGATCTGCTCGCCCGCGCGGTTGGCCCCAAGGTGGCGGTGGCGACCAGTTTCACGCTGGCAGACTCCATCCTCGAAGGCCGCGCCGCTATCATCACCCGCGCGCTCGATCTGCGCGGGGCAGGGGTGGTGGACCTGGCCGACAACCGCGTCGAGGGTGCGCGCACCAGCGCCGTCTTGCGCGATCCCGATCTGCTGGGCGAGGGCTGGCGGTTCGAGGACACGCGCCTTGCAGCCGATCTTTCGGGCGAGTTCCGCGATCTCGGGATCGATCACCGCCTCACTGTCGGGCGGCTGCTGGCGCAGGGCGTCGAGGCCAAGGGGCTGGTGCAGGAAGGCCTCGCGCGGTTCGACGGCAAGGTGCTCAAACTGCCGATGGCGCTCACCGCCGAGCGGGTGACGACCGGCAACCCGCAGGCCGATCCCCGGCTTGTCAAAGGACGGGTGACGGGCCTGCTTGCCTATGATTTCGAACGCCAGCAGCTCTCCGCCGATGCCGCGAAGATCGTCTTCCCGGGGCTGGAGGCGACGCTGGCGCTGCGTGGGGACATTGCTGACGGGGCCTATGCGCTGGCCGGGCCGGTGACGGCGCGCGGCCTCAAGGTCGATGGCGCTGGCGAGGTGACGGCCAATGCCAAGATCCTCGCCAAGTTTGGCCCCGCCGTGCCGTGGAGCCTGCGCGCCAATCTCGCGGGTACGCTGACGAAGATCGGCAATGGCACCATCGTCACCCTCGCCGGGCCGCAGATCAGCTTCAAGGGGGCGCTGGGCATGAGCGCGGGCCAGCCGGTGATCCTGCGCGACGTGACCATCGCCAGCGCCCGGCTCAACGCAAGGCTCGACAGCAAGGTCGTGCCGGGCAGCGGCGGGATGCGCACTGCGCTCGCAGGCAGCGGGCGGCAGGCCGATTACGGCCCCTTCACCATCGACGCAGAACTCGCCGCCGATGGCCCGCGCGGGGTGCTGGTGCTGGCCGACCCCTATCCTGCCGCGGGGCTGGAGAACGTCCGCATCGCGCTCGCGCCGTCCGCCGATGGCTTCGCGCTGGACGTCGCGGGCGGATCGCTGCTGGGGCCGTTCGAAGGCGTGCTCGGCCTCGTCCTGCCCGATAACGGGCCGACCCGCATCGTCATCGACCGGCTCGCGATCTACCGCACTAATGTCACCGGCGCGCTGGTGCTGGGCGAGGCGGGGGTGTCGGGCGATCTCGCGCTGGCGGGCGGCGGGCTTGACGGGGCGCTCGCGTTCCGGCCGCAGGGCGGCGGGGCGGTGAGCTTCGATGTCGATCTCGCGGCGCGCAAGGCGGTGTTCGGCGGCAAGGTGCCGATCAGCATCTCGCGCGCCACCATCGCTGCCACCGGCCGCTATGCCACGGGTGACACCCGCATCGATGCCAACATCAGCGGCTCGGGCTTCGAGTATGGCGCGCTCTACCTCGCCAGCTTCGCGGCCAAGGCCGACATTGCCAATGGCCGGGGCAAGATCACCGGCGGAGTAGCGGGCGAGCGGGCCGAGCGGTTCGCGCTCAATTTCGACGCCGATGTTGCGCCCGATCGGATCGCGGCGGTCGCCCGCGGGCAGTTTGCGGGCGAGGCGATCACCATGCCCCGCCGCGCGGTGTTGACCGCCGAGGAAGGTGGCGGCTGGCGGCTGGCGCAGACCCAGATCGGCTTCTCGCGCGGCTATGCCCTCATCGAAGGCGTGTTGTCCGACGCTGAGACCGCGCTGGAGCTCAAGCTCGCGCGGATGCCGCTGCGGCTGCTCGATCTGGCCGGAGCGGAGCTCGGCCTTGGCGGGCGGCTGTCAGGCGTGATCGACTATCGCCAGACCGGCGAGGCGACGCCGACGGCGCGGGCGCGGGTCAAGATCGACAACTTCAGCCGGGCAGGGCTGGTGCTTTCGTCCAAGCCGGTCGGCGTGCTCGGCGTGATCGACCTTAATGGCGAGCGCCTGACCGCCGCGGGGCGGCTGACCGAGGGCGGCAAGCGGCTTGGCGACATTGCCTTGCGCATCACCGCTTTCCCGCCCGAGCGCGACATCACCCGGCGGCTTCTCAACGGGCGGCTCGACGGACGCCTGATGTTCGAGGGCGCGGCCGAGACCCTGTGGCGGTTGGCCGCGGTCGAGGCGTTCGACCTCACCGGCCCGGTCACTATCGCCGCGCGCGCCACCGGCACGCTCGCGGATCCGCGCATCACCGGCACGCTGGCGACCGACGACCTCAAGGTGTCGAGCGCGCTCACCGGCACCCGCATCGATGCCGTGCGGGCGCGGGGGCGGTTTGCCGGATCGCGGCTCGAACTCACGCGTTTTGCCGGAGCCACGCCGGGCGGCGGCACGGTGAGCGGCAGCGGCATTGTCGACCTCGCCGGGATCAGCGCCACCCGTGGCCCCGGTCTCGATCTGCGCGCCGCGGTGAAGGGTGCGCGGCTGCTCGATGCCAACGGGCTGGAGGCGACCATCACCGGCCCCTTGCGGATCGTCTCCAACGGGCGCGGCGGGACGATTGCCGGGCGCGTGAAGATCGACCGTGCGCGCTGGGAACTGGGCACGGCGGCCGAGGACTTCGCCCTGCCGCAGATCGCCACGCGCGAGATCAACGCGCCGGACGGGCGCACGCGCGAGCGCGTTTCGGCGCGCGACGTCGCCTGGCGCTACCTCGTCAACGCCTCGGCCCCGAACCGCGTCGCCGTTGACGGGATGGGGCTGGAGAGCGAGTGGGGCATCGACATCGCGCTGCGCGGCACAGTCGACGACCCGCGCATCGGCGGCACCGCGCGGCTGGTGCGCGGTGACTACACCTTCGCCGGCAACCGCTTCGAACTGACCCGCGGGCGCATCCTGTTCGACGAGAACGAGGCGATCGACCCGCGGCTCGACATCCTTGCCGAAACCGCCCGCAACGGTACCAATGTCGACATCGCCATCACCGGCAATGCCCAGTCGCCCAGCATCGCCTTCTCGTCAGATCCTGCGCTGCCCGAGGAGGAGATCCTTGCGCGGCTGCTGTTCGGCGGCTCGGTCACTTCGCTTTCGGCGACTGACGCGCTGCAACTGGCCGCTGCGATTGCCTCGTTGCAGGGCGGGGGCGGCGGGCTCGATCCGATCGGCGATTTGCGCCGCACGATCGGTCTCGACCAACTGCGGATCGTCAGCGCCGACCCGCTGATCGGGCGCGAGACTGGGGTGGCTCTCGGCAAGAACATCACCCGACGCATCTATGTCGAACTGGTCACCGACGGGCAGGGCTACAGCGCGACGCAGTTGGAATATCGCATCACCAGCTGGCTGGCGCTGCTCGGCACGGTCTCCACCATCGGCCGCGACAGTGTGCTGGTGGAAGTGTCGCGCGATTACTGAGGGGTGAGATAGAGTTCGGCCTCCTCCGCGCGGCGGCGCACCAGCCCTTTGAGCACCCGGCCCCCGGCGCGGTTCCAGCGGGCGAATTCGCGGGCTGCGCCTTCGGTGTCGCCCTTGCAGTGCTTGGCGGTGAGGGTCGCGCGGGCAATCGCGCCGGTGTTGTAGTGGAAGCTCACCAGCGCATCGAACTGGCTCTGCGTGGTCGGCGCATCGCCCAGCGCGGCGGCGACTTCGGCAGCGTAGCGGGCGAGATCATCTGTAAGCCGCGCGTCGCATTGCGCCTGCGTCCACACAGTGCCGGGGCCGATTCTGCCGCCGTGGACATGGTCGCGCCCCGTCGCGCCCCAGCCGATGGTCCACGGCTCACTGCCGGTGCCGGGATCGGGATAGGCCTCCACCAGCCCGTCAAGCCGCAACCGCGCGCAGCCCTCGAACCGCTTGATCAGCGCGATCCCGCCTGCCCCGATGATGCGGGCCGGAGCCGTGTTGGAGACACATGAGACACTGTCCTGAGAAGCAAAATCTGCCCCTGCCGTGCGCTCCCCCGCGCCCCCCTGTTCGGGCGCAGCGGGACGAAAAGTGCGCAGCCCCTCGATCAGAGTGGCGATCAGCGAAACGGTGCTCTGCTTGGGCATGACGGGCCTCCATATAGTGAGGCGCAGCAATTAGGCACAAAGGCAGCGAGTAGGAAAACCGCTTTGGCGGGCGGCCAGGCATCTCGGCCCGCAAACGGAAAGGGGCGCCCGCATCGCTGCGGGCGCCCCCTTATGTGCGGTCTGAACCGTCAGGATCAGAAGCGATAGGTCGCCGTGGCGCGGAACACCCGCGCGTCGGCGTTGTCGCGCCCCACGGTGGTGTCGAAGCCGAAGCCCATCTGGAACGGACCGTCGCCGATATTGGCCGACACGCCCAATTCCATCCAGGTGTGATCGGCAGTATCGAGCACGAAGTTGGCGTTCGGCCCGATGCCTTGCACGAAGTTCGCGCCGAGCAGCTGCGGGCCGTCCTCGAACTCCCACACCAGCTGGGCGTTGGCGTTGATCTGCACCATCTTGGCCTGCTTCTCGTAATCGAAGCCGAACCGCGCCTGCGTGCTCTTGAAGGTCTCGCGGTCAACCGCCAGCGCCGTCAGGCCGCCGTTTTCGCGCACCACGCCCAGATCGATCGTCGCGTAACGCGCCTCGATCCCCGGCGAGATCGTGCCGATCCCGGTGTCGAGATCATACGACAGGCCGAGCGCGCCCGACACCAGCAGATCGTCGCTGGAGGAGGTCAGGGTCTGGCTGTCGCCGAGGAACTGCACCGTGCGGGTGGTGTCGAAGCCGACCGTGCCCATCGCGAACTGGCCGTCGAACACCGGACCATCGGTGAACTTGTGGCGCATGTAGAGCGAGACGGCATAGGTGTTGCTGTCGACAGCCTGCCCCAGCGGCGCTTCGGCTTCGAGGTGGTTGAAGTAACCCGCGAGGCCCAGCATGGTGTTCTCGCCCGGGTAGAATTCGAGGCCGCCCGAAAGGAACAGGCCCGAAATCTCGGTCTGGCGGGTAAAGCCGGGGAGCGAGTCGACATCGCCGCGCACGAAACCGCCGGCGATGAACAGCGCCACGTCTTCCGGCAGGTTGGCATCGCGCAGCTCGGTTTCTTCCGTCCCGCTCTGGAGCGCCAGTGCTTCCATGCCGACCGGCTGGCCGAAGGGCGAAAGCCCCGCCTGCGCCACGTTCAGCGGCGAGCCGGTGACGGCGATCTTGCCGCCCGCCTTGCTGCGATCGGCCTCACGCAGACGGCCGTCGTTGAAGTTCTGCAGCAGGTTGACGGTCTGCCCCGCGATCGAGCGCACCGCCTGCTCGTTCACCGGCGCAAGGCCCGTGAAGGTCGAGCGGATGGTGTCGTTGCCGGCAAAGTCGAGCCCGTAGAGGCCCGCCAGCGCGCTGTTGGAGCGGTTCTGGTCGAACAGATCGGCATAGGCCGTCTGCACCGGATCATTGGCGTCAACCACGGTGCGATAGCTCGCCGCGGCGATCTCCATCAGCACGGCATTGCTCTGGTAGGTGAAGCGCTGGCTGAGGATCGACGAGATGGTGGTAGCGCGGAACGTCCCCGTCACCCCGCCATCGGCGGTCAGGATGGTGTACTGACGGCCGTTGCCGTTGACCTGCTGCATGAGCCCGGCCCCGAGGCCGACCACGCCGCCGACATTGGCTGCGCCCGTCACCGCCAGCCGGTCAGACGCGCCCGCGCCGGTGATGTCGGCGAGGAAGGTGGTGCCCGAAGCCATCACCAGATTGCCGTCGATGTTCAGCGTGCCGGTGGTGCCCATCGTGGCGGGCGAGAACACGCCGGTGATGCTGGTCAGGAACGGCGCGGTAACCGTGCCGGTGCCTTCGAGCATCCCGGCAAACATGGTGTAATCACCCACGGAGGTGATGCCGCCATTGACGTTCACCCGCCCGCCGAACTGGTTGACGTCGATCAGCGAGGTGAGATCGCCCGCTGCCGCCACGGTCAGCCCGGCATTGCCGCGCACCGTCAGCCGGTCGATGGTGACGTCGCTGCTGAGCGTGGTGGTGCCGTTCTGGCTGAGGGTGACGTCGAAGTAGCGCGGATCGACCCGCACCGTATCGGTGGTGACGGCGTCGATGTTGTTCGGCACGAAGCCGGTCGCACCCGGCAGGCCGTTTGCCAGCGTCGGGGCGGGCAGGGTGGCGGCGACGCCGTTCTGCGGCGCTTCCTCGGCTGCCATCTGGCTACGCGCGGTGCTGGCGGCGCTGTTTTCGGTGGTGGCAACGCGGGCCGGCAGCGCGGCATTCTCGCCGCCGGTGATGAGGTTGACGTCGACCTGACCGCGGTTCGAGCCGATTTCCGCGGTCGCTGCGCCGCCGGTGGCGGCTGCGGACGGCACGAAGGTGTCCTCGACCACGCCGGTGGCGATATCGACGCAGACGTCACCCGGCTCCTCGAACTCGACGCAGACCGCGCCGAAATCGCCTTCCGTGCCGTTCAGGCCCAGCTCGGGGGTGGTCGGCAGGCCGTTGACGACATTGCCGCTGGCGTCGATCACGCGGTACATCGGATCGAGCAGCGTGACCCAGTGGTTCGCGTCTTCCCAGTTCCCGTTGCCCGCGCGCGCGCCGACATAGCGGTAGGGATTGTTCTCGACGATGTACTGCCAGTAGAGCGACAGCGGCTGGTAGAAGCTGGTGGTACCGAGCGAGCTGAAGTTCTGCGGGCCGAAGAAGCGCGAACCGCCCGACAGCACGCCGATCACCAGGTCTTCGTCCGACAGGGTGTTGTTGGCCGCGCCAAGGATTAGCGGACCGCCCGAATCCCCGCCTGCGGTGGTGCCTTCATTGGGCAGCGCATCGTCGCGGTGGACGTTGATGTCGAACACCACATCGCGGTCCTGCGAGTCGAAGTCGAGCTGGTAGAGGTTCTGCGGCAGGCCATCGCCCGCGCCGAACAGCACCGCGTTGCGATCGTCGAGCGACATGAACCCGCCGAGCATGTTCTCGGCCGCACGACGGCGCCAGTCGATGCCGTTGACCGCGCCCTGGAAGGCGTTGCCGGTGCCGCCATAGCCGACGATGTTGACGTGATAGCCGGTGCCCGTGACCGGATCGATGCTCTCGGGCGCGGGCAGGGTGGTGAACAGCAGCGCCCAGGTCGGGATGCCGGCCGCCGGGGTATCAAGGCTGGCGAGCGCGATGTCGGCCTCGATGAAGCCCGCTGCCTGCGGGTTCTGGAGCGAGCGCTGATCGTAGAGGATGCGGTTGACGTTGAACACCGCCAGCGCGGGGTTGCTGGCGAAGTTGTTGCTGAGCCAGTTCTGGAAGCCGGGCAGGGCGTTGACGTTGAACGACCACGCCGCCGGGACGTCGTCGACGTTATAGGCCTCTTCCGGCAGATCGTTCACGCAGTGCGCCGCGAACAGCACGGTGCGCGGGTTGATCAGCGTGCCGGTGCAGACGAAGCCGTCGGAGCGGAAGAACATGCCGACGCCGCGATATTCGTCCGAGGTATCGACGATGTCGGCGGGCGTGCGGTTCTCGTTCGGGACCACCGCGAGGGCGGGGGTGGCGGTGGCGGCGACTGCCAACGCAAGGGTGGCCGATCCGGCCAGAAGGCCGCGGCGGCGGGTTTCGGAGAGCATCATGGGGGACCCCTTTTCAATATCGCATTCGGTCGTCACGCGAAGACCGAATGAGATACGGTAACGTCTCCCGACGCGATGGCAATTTCAAAAATTACAATCTTTTCGACATCTTCGCAGCCTGTGGCCGGGACGCCTCAGCGCAGGGCAAGGAAGGCGGTGTAGGCCGCGTAGAGCACTACCAGCGCCGCCCCCTCGAGGCGCGACAGCCGCCAGCCGCTGCGCAGTTGCACGATCAGCAGCGCGGTCACGCCGAGCATCACCCAGATGTCGAAGGCGGCGATTTCGGCCGGCACTTCGATCGGGTGGATCAGCGACGTCAGGCCGAGGATGCCGCACAGGTTGTAGATGTTCGAGCCGACGACATTGCCGAGCGCGACGTCCTCGTGCTTGCGGAGCACCGCGACGACGCAGGCGATCAGTTCGGGCAGCGAGGTGCCGACCGCGACCACGGTGAGGCCGATCACGGTCTGCGAGACGCCTGCCGCGCTCGCCAGCACGATCGCGCCGTCGACCAGCCAGCCCGCGCCGAAAATCGCCGCCACCAGCCCTGCGAGGATCATGCCGCCCAGCACCAGCGGGCCGGTGTCGGGCGGCACGGGGCGGTCTTCCGCCTCGTGCTCGTGGCGCACTGCCTCGGCGTCGTGCGACGCGCTTTCGGATTTGTAGGCCCACCAGATATAGCCAACCAGCGCCGCCAGCAGCACCACCCCGGACAACGGCCCGATCACTCCCAGCAGCACCGCGCCGGTCGCCAGCACTGCCGAACCGCCGAGCGCGATCGAATCCCGTGCGAAGGACGCCGGATTGACCGAGAGCGGCAGGATCACCGCCGAAAGGCCGAGGATGAACAGGATGTTGGCGATGTTCGAGCCGACCACATTGCCGATCGCGATCCCCGGCGATCCGGCCATCGCGGCCTGCACGCTGGTGGCCAGTTCCGGCGTGGAGGTGCCGAAGCCGACAATCGTAAGCCCCGCCAGCAACGGCGAGATGCCGAGCCGCGCCGCCATGCCGACAGCGCCGCGCACCAGCAGTTCGCCGCCTATGGCCAGCAGGACAAGGCCACCGGCCACCAGCAGGATCGATTCGGTCATCAGGTTCTCTCGATAATCGTGTTTCGCCAGTCGCATTAGCCGTTTGGCCCGATGCGGTGAAGCCGCCATCGACCCAGTGCCGCGCGCAGCTGGCGGGCGATTGCTCCGGCTTTGCGGCGGTGGTATTTTTCACGCAGGGTCGCCTCGCGCACTAGGGAGGGGCGAAGTGGGGAATGCAGACTGGGACCGGCGTTCGGTCCTGCACACCGCAATGGGGGCAATCGGAGCACTGGCAGCAGACGGGCTTGTGGGCAGTCCGGCGCAGGCGGCCCAGAAGATGATCGGCGTCGGCGCGCTTGCGCCGCAGAATTTCAATGCGGCGATGGTGAAGGTGCTCGCCCGCACCAACCGCATCGCGATCCCGTCCTACCGCTTCGGTCTGGTGCTTCGCAGCGGCATCAGCGCCACCGGCGATGCGGGCAATGTCCAGATGGAGGCCGCCGCTGATCTGGTGGGGGGTGGATGTCGCCATGCTGCGCGGCATTGCCGACCGGATGTTCGGGGATTTTGTCGCGCAATTGCAGGCCAGCGGGCGGACCGTCATCGCCGGAGACGAGCTGATGGCGGCCAAGGCGATGCAGAAATTCACTGTGACGCAGGCCCCCTTCGTCAAGAAGCCTTTCGCCGATGCCCGCACCATCGCGGTGGTCGCGCCCGAATGCCAGCCGCTGATCAACATGCATATCGACGCGCCGCGATCGGATCAGGGCCCGGCATCGCTGGGCAACTGGCGCGCGGTCAACGCGCTCAGCGTGGAGACGAAGGCGGTGGTGATGTTGCCGCGGGTGGTGTTCGATTTCGCCGCGCTGACCGGTAGCGGGCACAAGGTCTATGGCGGCACGGCGTCGGTCGGCGTGCAGCCCGGAATGTATCTCGTCCCGGTGCTGACCAGCTTCGGCTTCTACCACGCCAAGATCCCGCTGGCCGGCGATATCGGCCACCTGCGGCTGGAAGACCGGGTGGCGCTGGGGCAGGCGGGCGAGATGATCAAGACCGGCAGCTTCAACAACCGCGAGGAGGTTGATCGCTGGAACGCCTATGCCGCCAGCAATGCCTGGTGGACCCAGCCCGGCGGCGCCCAGCCCGGGCGCCCGACGCGGGCCTATGATTACTCGAATTACCAGTACCGGGTCGATCCGGCGCTGCTCGATCAGGTGTGCCGCGACGGCGCTTCTGCCGCGCATAGGATTTTTGCAGGGACGATTGCAGGCTACCCGGCGCCCTAATTCCGGCGATGCAAAAAGGGGCGGGAGGATCGCTCCTCCCGCCCCGTTTGGCCTTGTCGATGGGAACCCGATTACATCGAGTAGTACATGTCGAATTCCACCGGGCACGGCGTGGTTTCGGTGCGGATCACCTCTTCCCACTTCAGCTCGGCATAGGATTCGATCTGGTCCTTGGTGAACACGTCGCCCTTGAGCAGGAACTCGTAATCCGCTGCGAGCGAATCGAGCGCTTCACGCAAGCTGCCGCACACGGTCGGCACTTCGGCGAGTTCGGCCGGCGGCAGATCGTAGAGGTTCTTGTCCATCGCCTCGCCCGGGTGGATCTTGTTCTCGATCCCGTCGAGACCGGCCATCAGCAGCGCGGCATAGCACAGGTAGGGGTTGGCCATCGCATCGGGGAAGCGGAATTCCACGCGCTTGGCCTTGTCGCCCGCACCATAGGGAATACGGCACGAGGCCGAACGGTTGCGCGCCGAATAGGCCAGCAGCACCGGCGCTTCAAAGCCCGGCACCAGACGCTTGTAGCTGTTGGTGGTCGGGTTGGTGAAGGCGTTCAGCGCCTTGGCGTGCTTGATGACGCCGCCGATGAAGTACAGGCACATTTCCGACAGACCGGCATATTCATTGCCGGCAAACATCGGCTTGCCGTCCTTCCAGATCGAGATGTGGGTGTGCATCCCGCTGCCGTTATCGGCCTTGATCGGCTTGGGCATGAAAGTCGCGGTCTTGCCAAAGGCATGGGCGACCTGGTGCACGACATACTTGTAGATCTGCATGCGGTCGGCAGTCTGCACCAGCGTTCCGAACATCATCCCCAGTTCGTGCTGGGCGGCAGCGACTTCGTGGTGGTGCTTGTCGCAGGGCAGGCCCATTTCGAGCATGGTGGTGACCATCTCGCCGCGGATGTCCACGGCGGAATCGACCGGTGCGACCGGGAAATAGCCGCCCTTGGCACGCGGGCGGTGGCCCATGTTGCCGTTGTCATATTCCTTGCTGGTGTTGCCCGGCAGTTCGATATCGTCGATCGCAAAGCCCGACCCTGCATAGCCGTCTTCGAAACGCACGTCGTCGAACATGAAGAACTCGGCTTCGGGGCCGACATAGACGGTGTCACCGATGCCGGTCGACTTGAGGTAGGCTTCGGCGCGCTTGGCGGTGGTGCGCGGGTCGCGGCTGTACCAGTCACCGGTCGACGGCTCGACGATGTCGCAGTTGATGATCAGCATCGGAGTCGCGCTGAACGGATCGACCCAGGTTTCGGTCAGATCGGGCTTCAGGATCATGTCGCTTTCGTTGATCACCTTCCAGCCGGCAATCGACGAACCGTCGAACATCAGGCCGTCTTCAAGCGCGTCTTCGTCCATGACGCCGGCGACCATGGTGAGGTGGTGCCACTTGCCCTTGGGATCGGTGAAACGCAGATCGACCCACTCGATTTCCTCGTCCTTGATCAGCTTCAGGACGTCTTTTGCTTTCGACATTTTGGTAGTGCCTTTCGGGTTATGATGGTGCGGCCTGCCACCGTGGCAGGCGCGAGAGGGTGTCAAATCAGATGGCGTCTTCGTCGGTTTCGCCGGTGCGGATCCGCAGGGCGCTTTCGATGGCGCTGACGAAGATCTTGCCGTCGCCGATCCGTCCGGTCTGCGCGGCGGCGGCAATCGCCTCGACCACGCGCGGCGCCTGATCGTCGGCAACCACGACTTCGAGCTTCACCTTGGGCAGGAAGTCGACGACATATTCGGCCCCGCGGTACAGCTCGGTATGGCCCTTCTGACGGCCGAAACCCTTCGCCTCGGTCACGGTGATGCCGGACACGCCGATTTCGTGCAGCGCCTCCTTCACTTCGTCGAGCTTGAAGGGTTTGATGATCGCTTCGATCTTTTTCACGTCTTCCCCATCCGCGCCTGGCCGGATTGCTGACATAATCCTAACAAGAATCGTGCCAAGCGCTCTTGTGGCCGGGTTGAACAATCCTTGCCGCCGGGGGATTCCGGACAGCGGATGTCTTTCGCCTTGGCGCTGCCGGTAGCAAGATTATGGTGCACCGCGCAATGGTGCACAGCCTGTGAACGGGCATTGCCTATATTTTAGGCAAGGGCTGCGTCGATTAGAGGCGCAGGCCGGTGGTTTCGGGCAGGCCGGACATGATATTGAGGTTCTGGATCGCCGCACCCGAAGCCCCCTTGCCGAGGTTGTCGAGCACCGCCACCAGCCGCCCCTGCGTGCCGTCGGCATTGCCGAAGGCATAGAGCCGCATCCCGTCCCACGGCGCGGCATCGCTGCGCAGCAGCAGCTCGGCAGGCGGGGTGTCGGCCATGTCGACGCTGACCACTGCGCTGCACTCGAAATGCGCCGCCAGCGCGTCACGCAGGCGGGCGACATCGGGGCGGAAGGGCATCGCGCCAAGCGCCAGCGGCACGTCGACCACCATGCCGCGATGGGCCGGAATCACCGCGGGCGAGAACACCGGCGGATGGGCGATTCCGGCATAGGTCTGCATCTCGGCCAGATGCTTGTGCCCGAGGCCGAGGCCATAGGCGCGGAAGGCGATTCCGTGGTCGGCCGCAAAGCGATCGATCAGGGCATTGCCGCCGCCCGAATAGCCGCTCACCGCGTTGACGGTGTAAGGCCAGTCGTCCGGCAGCAGCCCGGCGCGCACCAGCGGGGCGACCAGCGCGAGGAAGCCGGAGGGGTAGCAGCCGGGATTGCTCAGCCGGAGGGCCGAGGCAATCGCGTCGCGGCCGGTGATTTCGGGAAAGCCATAGGTCCAGCCGCCCGCCACCCGGTGCGCGCTGGAGGCATCGATGATCCGCACAGCCGAGCCTTCGGCCAGCGCCACCGCCTCTTTTGCAGCGTCATCGGGCAGGCACAGGATCGCGACGTCGGCGGAGTGGAGCGCGTCGCGGCGCGCGCCTTCGTCCTTGCGCTCGGCATCCCCCAGCACGATCAGATCGAACTCGCTACGGCCCTGCAAACGCTCGCGGATTTCGAGGCCGGTGGTGCCGGCCGCACCGTCGATGAACAGGCGGATTGCCACAGTTCGTCAGCCTTCGGCCGCGGCGAGTTCGGTCGCGCGGCACCAGCCGCTCGGCCCGTGCGGACCTGGGCAGCCCCAGGCCCATTCGCCTGCCACGTCCAGCAGTTCGAAGCGGCTTCCGGGGGCGAGCGTGGTGAACACCTCGGCATCGTCGCGCGGGGTGAGGCGCAAGCCAGCACCGGCGGTGCCGACGGCGCAGACATGGGGAATGACGTAATGGGCGGCGAGGTGAATCCCGGCGAGCGCGATGTGCGCCAGATCGCCGCGCAGCGGCAGCGTGCCGGGCGCGGGCTTTTCCACCGGGCCTTTCAGGCCCAGCACGCCCTCGGGCACTGCATATTGGGTATTGTCGGGCGCCATGCCGCTCATCTGCGTTCCGTTAGCCTTCTCAGGTGACGCTGCGTCTCTCCCCGTAAGCGCGGCGTGGCAGGCCCGTTAGCGGCAAGCGGGGCTGTGAGCAAGCTTACGCACCATATCGCGCACGGATGGCGTGCCACGCGCCGCGCAAGCCCAGCCCGCGCCCGCCGCGTGCGCGCCCCGGACGCGGAGCGGGGTTCCAGGCGAAGGTGTCGTAATGCACCCAGTCCACCCCCTCGCCGACGAAGCGGTCGAGGAACAGCCCGGCGACACTCGCGCCGGCAAAGGGGTTCTGCGAGGCATTGGCCATGTCGGCCACGTCCGAGGCGAGATATTCGCGGTAGGCTTCGGGCAGGGGCAGACGCCATGCGGCATCGTCATTGGCCTTGCCCGCCGCCAGAAACGCGTCCGCCGTCTCGTCACGGCGCGCCATCAGTGCGGGCAGATCCGGCCCCAGCGCCACCCGCGCCGCGCCGGTCAGGGTGGCGAAATCCACGATCAGATCGGGGTTCTCCTCCGAGGCGCGGGTCAGCGCGTCGCCGAGGATCAGGCGGCCTTCGGCATCGGTATTGTGGATCTCGACCGTCAGGCCCTTGCGGCTTTTCAGCACATCGCCCGGACGGAAAGCGCCGCTGGAAATGGCATTCTCCACCGCAGGGATCAGCAGGTGCAGCCGCACCTTCAGCCGCGCGCCCATGATGAGGTTCGCCAGCGCCAGCGCATGGGCCGCGCCGCCCATGTCCTTTTTCATCAGCCGCATCCCGGCAGAAGGCTTGATATCGAGCCCGCCGCTATCGAAGCACACCCCCTTGCCGACCACCGCCAGCACGGGGTGCGCCGGATCGCCCCAGACAAGGTGCATCAGCCGCGGCGCATGATGCCGCGCCGCCGCGCGCCCGACGGCGTGGACCATCGGATAGCCCTGCTCCAGCGCATCGCCGCGCACCACGGTGAGTTCAGCCTTGTGCGCCTTGGCGAGCTTCTCGCACTCCGCCTCCAGCGCGGCGGGGCCGAGATCCTCGGGCGGCATATTGACGAGATCGCGCACAAGGCATTCAGCCTGCGCCTCGGCGGTGGCGGCCTCGATCTGGGCGACCTGCGTGGTCAGCAGGATGCGTGGGCCTTGGGCTTTGTCCTCGCTCTTGTAGCGATTGAAGCGGTACTGGCCGGTAATCCACCCGAACATCGCGGGGCCGGGCTCTCCGCTGGCGAGGCGATAGGTGCCCTCCGGCAGTTCCTCGGCCAGTTTGGCGAGGCACCAGCTGGAGAGGCTTTCCGGGTTGGCCACGCCGCTGACGACAAACCAGCCGTCGCCCTCGGGAATGATCGCGAATTGATAGCCGCCGCCCTCGAATTTCTGCGCGGCAAGGCTGGCGCGCTGGCCGGCTGTCAGCCCCTTGGCGAAGGCGGCAAAGCCGTCCTTGTTGACGAGGTGGATGGCAATCGCGTCCTGACCGCGATCGGGCTGGATCAATGCTTTGGCTTCGCTCATGCCTGTTCCATAATCCGCGCCGCAAACTTGTCACCAGCAGATTCGGACAGGGGGAGGGAAAGGCCGCATGACGCTTCGCAAAATGTTCCACGTGGAACATCAAAGACTGGCCGATGATCGCACAATGAAGGGGCAACGGCTGCACGCTGGAGCGATGGCGGCGGCGCTGGTGCTGGGGGCCTGTTCCTCGCCCGAGGACGTCGACGGAGCAACCGCCACTGCCACCGCCAGCGCCGATACCGCTGCGACCGCCGAAGCGCCCGCCAAGGCGCAAGCCGTCGCCTTCGCGGACAATGCCGAGAAGGACGGCGGCACCCGCGAGTTTGCCTACGCTTGGCCCGCGCAGGTCTCGGCCATCCCGGCACTGGCCGAAAGCTTCACCGCCGAGCGCGACAAGGTGCTGGCCGAGCAGAAGGCCGACTGGGACGCCTCGCTCGCCGAATTTCCGGGCGAGGACTGCGTCAGCTGCAAGTCGCTCAGCTTTTCCAAGGAATGGAAGGTGGTGGCCGATCTGCCGCGCTATCTTTCGCTCTCGGCCGATATCTATCTCTACACCGGCGGGGCACACGGCAATTCGGGTTTCGAGGCGCTGGTGTGGGACCGCGAGACGGGCACAGCGCTCGACACCGAGGCGCTGTTCACCTCCGAGGCGGCGCTTGAGGACGCGCTGGGCGCGGGCTGGTGCAAGGCGCTGAAGGCCGAGCGGCAGCGGCGCATGGGGGCGGATTTTGTCGACGACGGGTTCTTCCCGTGCCCGCCGGTCAGCGACCTGACGCTGCTGCTCGGTTCGTCGGACAAGCAGAAGTTCAACCGCATCGGCCTGATCGCCGCGCCTTATGTGGCAGGCTCCTATGCCGAAGGGCCTTACGAGGTGACTTTGCCGGTGACGGCCAGGGTGCTCGCCGCAGTCAAACCCGAATACAAGGCGGCTTTCGCGCTGGCGAAGTAGCTTTTTGCGAGCGCCGTCGCTATATGGCTGCCATGCACGAATACCAACTCGTTGACGGCGACCAGACCGTCTACCGCGACGGCACCATCAAGCTCCACACCCCCGAAGGGTTCGAGGGGATGCGGAAAGCCGGGCGCCTTGCCGCCGAAATCCTCGATGCCTGCGCCGATCTGGTGAAGCCCGGTGTGACGACCGGCGCGCTCGACGACGCCATCCGCGGCATGATGCTGGACGCAGGCGCGATCCCCGCGACGCTGGGCTATCGCGGCTATGCGCACAGCTCGTGCATCTCGATCAACCATGTGATCTGCCACGGCATTCCGGGCGACAAGGTGCTGAAGGATGGGGACATTCTCAACATCGACGTCACCCCGCTGGTGGACGGCTGGCACGGCGACACCAGCCGGATGTTCTATGCCGGCGAGCCGTCGCTCAAGGCCAAGAAGCTGGTCGAGGTGACCTATGAATGTCTGATGCTGGGCATCGCTGCGGCGCAACCGGGCGCAAAGCTGGGCGATATCGGCGCGGCGATTGAAGCCCACGCAAACCAGTTCCGCTACGGCGTGGTGCGCGAGTTCTGCGGGCACGGCCTCGGCCGCCTGTTCCACGATGCGCCCGAAGTGGTCCACGCCGCCAAGGCGGGGACGGGGCCGGAGCTGAAGCCGGGGATGTTCTTCACCATCGAGCCGATGATCAACCTCGGCAAGCCCTGGGCCAAGGTGCTCGGCGACGGCTGGACCGCGGTGACGCGGGACAAATCGCTGAGCGCGCAGTTCGAGCATTCGATCGCGATCACCGAAACGGGCAACGAGATCTTCACCAAGAGCCCGACGGGGCGGGATTGCCCGCCTTACGTGTGAGATAAGGCATTGACTTAACGCCTCCCCGGGCTTGACCCGGGGCCCCGCTTCCTTTTTCCTCTCGTCATGGATCGCGAACAACAGGGTGGCTGGGTCTACATCATGGCCGATCGTTATCGCGGGACGCTCTACACCGGATCGACTGCCGATCTGGCTGCGCGTGTGGTCCAGCACCGCGATGGCCTAGGTTCGGAGTTTTGCGCCGAGTATGGTCTCACGCGGCTGATTTGGGTGGAGCTTTTCCCAACCATGCAGCAGGCGATGGATCAGGAAAAGCGCATCAAGCGCTGGCGGCGCGAGTGGAAGTTTGCCTTGATCGAGAAGGGCAATCCGGACTGGCGTGATCTTTTCGACGATATTCTGGCTTGAAGAAGCGGGGCCCCGGCTCAAGGCCGGGGAGACGTGAGGACCGCTCTCACAGAAACAACACCGCCAGCACCGCGCTCATTACCACCACCAGCCCGACGGAAAAGCCCAGCATCCCCAGCACCGGCCTGGTGATCCGCCCGTGCAATCTCCAGTCATACCCCGCGGCAATCGCAATCGTGATCGGCACCTGCACCGCAATTGCGACCGGATCGGGCAGGCCCAGCACCTGCACCACGCGGGCATAGGCAGGCGTCATCAGGGCGAGGGTCGCGATCAGCATCGCCTGCCGGTGCGCGGCAATGTCGCGGCGGCGGGCGTAGTGCACCGCAAGGGCGTAGAGCGGAATGAAGGTCGCAAAGGCGGCCAAGTTCACCACGGTCACTTCGGCGCGGCCCAGTTCCAGCCCGATGCGCCATGAAATCACGCTGCCGCTCAGCAGCATCGCCGCCACCAGCGCGATGCTCGCCCGCCCGCTTGCCCGGTGCGCGGTCAGTTTGAAGCGCGCGGCGAGGAAGCTCTGGCTCGCCAGCAGGATCAGCCACGCCACCATGCTCCCGGCGTGGAACACCACCAGCGAGGTATAGCGCGCCTGCACCTCCGGATGGATAATCGCCTTCAGTGCAAAGGCAATCAGCGTGAAGCCCAGCAGGCCGAGCGCTATATTGCCCATCAGCTCGTTGGCGCGGACGTGGCTTTCGGGCGCGCGCACTAGTTTTCCCGCGCCGCGCGGATGGCGGCGCCTGCGGCAAACGGGGCGAGGGCCACCAGCGCGAGGCTGATTGCGGCAACGAAGCCGATGCTCACCTGATCCTGCCGGGCGAGCGCCCCCGCGCCGAAGATCAGGATCGGCAGGGCGAGGGGGATGAGCAGCAGGCCTGAAAGCGCCGCGCCTGCGCGCAGGGATGCTGTGAGGGCGGCGATCATCAAGCCGATGGCGGCCAGCCCCGGCGTGCCTGCCAGCAGACCGAGCAGCAGGATTTCAAACGTCTCGCCCTCGATCTTCAGCAGCGCCGCGGCGGGGAAGGTCGCCAGCACCAGCGGCGGGCCGAAGCTGAGCCAGTGCGCGGCAAGGCGCACGGCCATCATCGCTTCTTCCGCCATGCCGCGCAGCTTCAGCTGGTCGAAGAAGCCGAGTTCGATGTCGCGGGCCACCAGCTTTTCGAGCGGCAGGATCGCCGCCAGCAGCGCCGCGATCCACACCACGCCGCCGCCGGTTTTCGCCATCAGATTGGCATCCGGCCCGACCGCGAAGGGGAACAGCATGGCGACGGCTACGAAGAACACCACGGGCAAAGCCGCACCGCCTCCGGTGAACGGGAAGAATTGCGCCAGATCGCGCTTGAGAAGCGCCGCGATCATGCTTCCTGCTCCGAGGGCGCGAAGTCCTCGATCGCGAAGCTCGTCATCCCCGGCACATCCAGCGGCTGGTGCGAGGCGATCAGGGCAATCCCGCCGCCCGCACAATGCTCGCGCACCAGTGCGCTGACGAGGCCTTGCGAGGCGGTGTCGAGGCCGGACAGCGGTTCGTCGAGCAGCCACACCGGCGCGCCTTGCCCCAGCACGCGGGCGAGCGCGGCGCGCTTCCTCTGGCCGGTCGAAAGGTAGCGCACCGGCACTTCGGCAAGTGGCTCCAGCCTGAGGCGCGTCATGATGGCTTGCGGGTCGGCGGCGTTGTCGAGCGCGAACCAGAACGCCAGCGCCCGGCCAAGCGGCTGGTCAGGATCAAGCCCGGTGCGCTCGTCGAGCAGCGCCAGCGCGCCTTCGCGCCGCACCTCGCCTGCGAAGGGTGTTGTCAGCCCGGCCACCGCGCGGATCAGCGTCGTCTTGCCCGCGCCGTTGGCCCCCGTCACATGGCACGCCGCGCCGCCCTCCAGCCGGAACGACAGCCGCCGGAACAACAGCCGCTCACCGCGCCGGCAGGCGAGATTGTCGGCGGCAAGGGAAGGGTTTGCGGCTTGCATTGCGCCCATGCGTTAGGGAAAAGGCGCCCATCAAACAAGCGACCAGCGATCAAGGAAGCCCCCATGTCCGTCCCCGAATTCACGCCCGAGGAAACCGCCGCGCTGCTCAAGGCCCATCCCGACTGGAGCCTCGCGCGTGAAGGCAAGGCGATCACGCGGACGTTCCAGTTTGCGGATTTCTCGCAAGCCTGGGGCTTCATGAGCCGCGTCGCCCTGCTCGCCGAGGCGCAGGATCACCACCCCGAATGGTTCAACGTCTACGCCAAGGTCGAAGTGACCCTGACGACGCATGACGCAGGCGACAACGGCGGCCTCTCACAGCGCGATGCGACAATGGCGCGGAGCATTGATGCTCTTTTGTAGTTCCGCACGCCATCCGGCGTGCGAAATCCTCGCTCATGCGACCTGAAGGTCGCGTCGCTGCGGGCGGCCGTTCGGCCTTGCGGTCGCTGCGCGACCGTTTCAGTATTTTCGCGGCAAACTAGCCTATTGGCTCACTGCCCCAGCGGTCGCATGCTGTTCTTGAGCTGCTTCCTCACCCGCCCGGGCATCCAGCGTTTGGCGAAGGCCATGCGCTTGGCGGTTGCGCCGACATAGTAGTCGAGCTTGTCGCCGTGGACCGCGTCCCAGATCGCCTGTGCGACGTGCTCCACCGGGGTGATCTCCAGCCCCGCGGCCTGCACCCGCGCGCGGATCGGCTCGTTCGATTTGCGGTTGCCGGTGCCGTTGAGCAGCGGCGTCTCGATGAAGCCCGGGCACACCGAGGCGACAGTGATGCCGTCAGGCGCCCATTCGGCATCGAGGCTTTCCGACACGGCGCGCACGCCGAATTTCGTGGCGCAATAGACGCTCATCCCTGCCGAGCCTGCAATCCCCGCCGCGCTGGCGATGTTGATCAGGGCCGATCCGGGCGCGCTTGCCTTCAGGTACGGATAGCCCGCCTGTGCGCCGTAGAGCACGCCCTTCAGGTTGATGTCGAGGCAGCGGTCGATTTCCTCCGGATCCAGCTCCGACAGCGAGCCGCCGGTGCCGATCCCGGCATTGTTGACCACCACGTCGATGCGCGATCCGGCGGCGGTGTTAAACGCGGCGAGCGCCTCGTCCCACGCCGCCCGGTCACGCACGTCCAGGCGGTGCATATATTTGAACCCGCCCTCGATCAGGCCGAGCGTGTCTTCCATCCCGGCGACATTGACGTCGGCAATCCCGACGAACCAGCCGCGCTCGCCGAAATGGCGGGCGGTGGCGCGGCCGATGCCCGAGGCTCCGCCGGTGATGAAGATGCTGCGCCTCTCGGCCATGATTATCCCTCTCGATTGCGTTTTGCCACGCGTCTAGAGCGGACTGACACGCTTGTCAGCAGCCCAATTCAGCCAGCCCCATGTGCTCCAAGCGCTGCCTCCAGCCCCTGCACATGGGCCGCGCCCTCGACGATCTGCGCGCTCGCGGGTTTCAACGCATCGCCCAGCGGCTCGGCGCGCCCGCCGATGCATTCGGCAAGGAAGTTCTCGGCGATGGCGTAGAAGGCGATGTTGTTTTCAGGCCGCGCAAAGCCGTGGCCTTCATCGGGGTAGAGCACGTAGGTGACCGGAATCCCCGCCGCCTTCATCGCGCCCACGATCTGGTCGCTTTCCGATTGCTTGACGCGCGGATCATTCGCGCCTTGCGCGATCAGCAGCGGCTTGACGATCTTGTCCGCCTTGTAGAGCGGGCTCGCCGCGCGCAGCAGGGCGAGGCCTTCCTCGGTGGAAGGATCGCCCATGCGTTCATGGAAAATCTTCACCAGCGGCGCCCAGTAGGGCGGGATGGTGGAGAGCAGGGTTTCAAGGTTCGACGGGCCGACAATATCGACCCCGCAGGCGAACACCTCGGGCGTGAAAGTCAGCCCCGCCAGCGTCGCATAGCCGCCGTAGGAGCCGCCCATGATCGCGATCCTGTCCGCCTGCGCGATGCCCTGACCGACGGCCCAATTGACCGCGTCGATCAGGTCGTCGTGCATCTTCAGCCCCCACTGCTTGTTCGCCGCATTGAGGAATCCCTTGCCGAACCCGGTCGAGCCGCGGAAGTTGACGCTCAGCACCGCGTAGCCGCGGTTGGCGAGCAGCTGGTGGGCGGCGTTGAAGCCATAGCCATCGCGCGCCCACGGCCCGCCGTGTACCAGCAGCACCATCGGCACGGGCGCGTCCGGAATGCCGTCACCGTCCGCATCGCTCCCCGGCGGCAGGGTGAGGTAGGAGGGCAGGGTGAGGCCGTCGCGGCTCGCAATCTCGACCGCGTGCATCGGCTGGAGCGGCGCGCCTTCCAGCTCGGGGCGGCTGGTGTAGAACGGGGTGAGGGTCTGCGCGGTGCGATCATAGATGAAGGTGCGGACCGGCTTCGTCAGCGGGTCGTTCCAGACAATCCACACTGTGTCGTCATCGGTGCGGCTGTTGACCCCGAAACTGCCCTCCAGCCGCTCGCCCAGCCATGCCAGCGCGGCGGCGATGCCGGGGTCGGTCGCGTTCCATTCGGTCTTGAGGTAATTAACCGCATAGGCCTCCACCTCGCCCGTCACCGGGTGGCGCAGGGTGCTGGAGATATCGGCCTTGTCATCCTCGGCAATCAGGCGCGTTTCGCCGGTCGCGGTGTCCTGCGCCAACAGGGCGGCGGTGTTGCGCCCGCGGCTGTCGATCCAGTAGAGCGTCGCCCCGTCGCTGGTGTAGCCGGCCGGCGCAGTGGTGAGCGAATCTTCCATCGCCGTGGTCTCGAACGGGGCTTCCTCGACCACATTGCCGGTGATGCGGAAATGGTCCGTGCCCCCTGCCGCGTTCTGCTGCATCGCCATCCGCAGGGTCAGCGTGTCGTCGGCAAGGAAATCGGCATAGGCGTTGTTTTCCAGCACCAGCGTCAGCGTGCCGGTGGCCAGATCGAGCAGGTGCACATCGTGCCACTGCGGATCGCGGTTGTTGAGGCCGAGCAGCAGCTTGTCCTTGCGCGTGGTCGAAGCGCCGATCAGCTGGACGCGGGTGTTCTCGAACGGGGTCAGCGTGGTTTCCGCGCCGGTGGCGATGTCGACGCGGTAGAGCAGGAAGTTCTCGTCCCCGCCCTTGTCCTGGATATACATCACCGCGCTGGCATCGGGCGCCCAGAAATGCTGGCGGATCGGGCGCTCGGCGGCGCTGGTGATGGCCCGCGCGGCCTCGGGATCGGACGCGGGCGCGATCCAGATATTGAGCACGCCGTCACGCGGCGCGATCCAGCTGAGCCACTGGCCATCGGGGCTGATAAGCCCCTGCGCGCGGGTAGGATTGCCGAACAGCGCGGCGCGGGGGATCAGCGGGGCGGGGGTGGCGGTATTGGTCATGGTCTCTCCTGTGTTGTCCAGTTAAGACACCATATGGCGCGCTGCAAGTCGTGCGCGGTTGCGGATGCTGGTTATGTGCTTGCCAGCCAATCTTCGTCATCCCAGCGGTTGCGAAGCACAGCCGGAGGCTGAATGCTGGGACCTAGGGCCGCAAGCACTGCACCATGAGGCCCTAGGCCCCAGCTTTCGCTGGGGTGACGGTGATGGCTGGAGTAAGCTCGCTTCCCCAATGGCGACTTTCGGCCAATCGCCCTACTAAAGCGCCGGATTAGCGTAGAAATGCCAGGTGAAAATCGCCATCGCCCCCCGCTGCGGCGACCAGCTTTCGGCCAGCATCCGGGTTGCCTTTTCCGCCGGGCGTTCGGCAAGGTCGAGCAGGCGCTTCACCCCTTCCTGCACCGCCAGATCGCCCGCCGGCCAGATATCAGGCCGCCCCTCGGCGAACAGCAGGTAGATCTCCGCCGACCAGCGCCCGATGCCCTTGATCCGGGTCAGGAGCGCAATCGCCTCCTCGTCGTCCTCGGGCAGCGCGTCGAAATCGAGCTCGCCTGCCGCCACCAACTCGCACAAGGACCGCGCATAGCCCTGCTTCTGGCGCGAGAGGCCGCAGGCGCGCAAGGTTTCGAAGTCGCGCTCCAGCAGACAGGCAGGGGTAAAATCCGCGCCCAGTTCCGCCTCCAGCTTCCGCCACATCGAAGCCGCCGCCGCGACCGAGACTTGCTGGCCGACAATGGTGCGCAGCAGGGTCTTGGTGCCGCGCTCGCGGAGGCGCGGTTCGGGATAGCCGATGCGCTCCAGTTCCCGCGCCAGTCGCGGCTCGCGCGCGGCGACGGCATCGAGATCATCGCGCAATTTTTCAGCCGTCAGCCCCACTCGCACTTTCCTTAACTTGCCTTGGCCGCGAGACTACCTTAGCAGCCGCTCCACACTCTCACAGCGCAGGTTCTTGCGCGCAATAGCCGAAAAGGAAGCCGAACCCATGCCCAGACTGGTCGTCACCAATCGCGAAGGCGAAACCAGCGAGATCACCGTTGATGACGGCCTCACTGTGATGGAAGCGATCCGCGACAATGGCTTTGACGAGCTGCTGGCGCTGTGCGGCGGGTGCTGTTCGTGCGCGACTTGCCACATCCATGTCGATCCCGCCTTTGCCGACAAGCTGCCGGCGATCAGCGAGGACGAGGACGATCTGCTCGAATCCTCCGATCACCGCGTGGCGACCAGCCGCCTGTCGTGCCAGATCCCCTTCACCGCCGAGCTTGACGGTCTGCACGTCACGATTGCGCCGGAAGATTGATATTGCCCTGATTGCGGGCTCGCCTCCGCGAGCCCGTCCTCGGCGCTATTTCGGCCGCGCCGCGGCCGAGCGCCTGCGGGCGCCCGTGCAGGTGTGCTACGCACGTCTGCGCCTTCGGCTTCGACTCCGGGCTTGCGGCGCGGTGCGCCGTTCATTGCCTGCCACGTGCGCCTTGTCGGTTGGTCAATCAGTGCCTAATTCACAGCCATGAACATCACCCGCCCCTTTGGCGACACGCTCGCGCTTATCGGTAACACCCCCATGGTCCGCCTCGCCGGGCCGAGCGCGGCTGCGGGCTGCGATATCTGGGGGAAGTGCGAATTCGCCAACCCCGGCTCGTCCGTGAAAGACCGCGCCGCCTTGTGGATTATCCGCGATGCCGAAGCGCGCGGGGAATTGCAGCCCGGCGGCACGGTGGTCGAAGGGACGGCGGGCAACACCGGCATCGGCATCGCGCTGGTGGCCAATGCGCGCGGCTACAAGACGATCATCGTCATGCCGGACAACCAGTCCAAGGAAAAGATGGACACCCTGCGCGCGCTGGGCGCGGAGCTGGTGCTGGTGCCGCCGACCAAGTTTGCAGATAGCGGCCACTTCGTCCACACCTCGCGCCGTCTGGCCGAGGAAACGCCGGGCGCGGTGTGGGCCAACCAGTTCGACAATATCGCCAACCGCCGCGCCCATATCGAAGGCACCGCGCCCGAAATCTGGGAGCAGCTGGCGGGCCGCGTCGATGGCTTCACCTGCGCGGCGGGCACCGGCGGGACGATTGCGGGGGTAGGCCTCGGCCTCAAGGCGTTCGACGAGAACATCCGCATCGCGCTCACCGATCCGCACGGCGCGGCGCTGTATAATTACTACGCCCACGGTGAGCTGAAGGCCGAAGGCTCCTCGGTCGCCGAAGGCATCGGACAGGGGCGCATCACCGCCAATCTCGAAGGTGCGGCGATCGATACCCAGTATCGCATCAGCGACGAGGAAGGCCTCGTCTGGGTCGAGCGGTTGCTGAAGGAGGAAGGCCTGTGCCTCGGCCTGTCGTCCGGCATCAATGTCGCGGGCGCGGTGGAGCTGGGCAAGGAGCTGGTGGCTGAAGGACGAGCGAATCCGCAGGTCGTCACCATCCTGTGCGACACCGGCTTCCGCTACCTCTCGACACTCTACAATGCCGAATGGCTGGCGGCCAAGGGCCTGCCGGTGTTCGACTGGCTCGCGCGGCCGCAAGCGGCTGGCGGCGCGTGACGCGCGTGTCGCTGCTGACCCGGCTGCGCACCATGACCCAGCGCAGCCTGTTCTCGGCCGAGCGCCGCGATGCGCCCGGGGCGCTTGCCACTTCGGCTGCCACCGACACTGGCGCCGAACGCGAAGTGCCGGTCAACGAAAGCCGGCACGAAGCGATCCAGCGGCTCCAGATCGGGGTGTTCGGGATTGCCGCCATGGTGCTGCTGGTGGGCCTCGCCAGCATTATCGGCAGTCAGGCCGACGTTACCGAGGAAGCCGCCGTTCCCGACGCCGCGCCCACCACCGAGCCGAGCCCCGCGCCTTCGCAGGCCAACCCGCTCGCCGATGCCGGCGTGGTGCCCGATATCGCTGCCGAGCCGAGCCCGTCGCCCGCTGTCCCGCTGGATGTGCCGCGGCCCACCACGGCTCCGCGCGATGGCAATCAGGGGCAATAGGCCTGCCATTCTGACGGTGCTGGCGGCGGCGCTGCTGGCGCTGGCCGGATGCAGCGCGGCCCCTGCCGCCACCGCGCCGGAACAGCGCCCGGCGCTGGGGCTGATGACCAGCCTGCCGATTTACTGGCAGGAGGACGCGAGCCTTGCCGATATCGCTGCCGGCCGCGCCGCGCCGCCGTGGCAGCGCCGCGCGATCGAGACCCGCTTTACGCTCGTCCCGCTCGACACGCTCACCCCCGTTCCCGCGCTGTCCCCGGACGCGCCCGAGGTCGATCCGCTGGCGGGGCTTACCCGGCTGGCAGTGATCCAGCCGCGCGGGCTGGCCCCGGCGGATAATGTTGCGCTCGACAATTGGGTGCGGGGCGGGGGGCGGCTGTTGCTGGTGCTCGATCCGGCGCTCACCGGCCATTACGCCGCCCCGCTCGGCGATCCGCGCCGCCCGGTCGACGCCGCGTTGATCCCGCCGGTGGTGGAGCGCTGGGGACTGGCGGTGGCCTTCGACGCGGCGCAGGCGGACACGGTGAAGGCGGCGCCGCTGGGCGAGGGCACGCTGCCGCTCGCATTGGCGGGGCGCATCACCATCACCGATCCCGCCGCCGCCCGCTGCACGCTGCTGGCAGGCGATGCCGCAGCGCGCTGTTCGGTGGGCAAGGGCACGGTCATGCTGCTCGCCGATGCCACGCTGTTCGAGCATCCCGAACTGGCTGGCGAGGAAGGCGAGGCGCTGCTCGCGCTGCTCGCCGAAGCCTTCGACTAGGCACCCCACGGGAAAACACGGGACAGTCAGGACTCGGTCGCTCCGAGTCTCGGGGAAACTGCGGGAAATCCCCTGTAAAACCCCCGACTAAGCCGCAAAATCGGGCCAGATCGCCGGGCATCCCGCGCCTAGGTATTCTTACGCCGTCGACAGAAAATTTAAGTGATTCAGATTTTTAGCAAGTTTTCCCGCGATTTCCCGTAAAAATCCCTTCCATCCCTATGCCTTCCCCGATATGACCAGAGTCCATCAGACATGCCGGTTTGAGTCCGTGTCCGGTCGGAGGGATCGGGGCACTGCCTGCGCTCGTGCGCGGGCGGGGGCAAAGAAGGCTTGTCTAAGCGCGGGGCAAAGGGGATCACGGGCGTGTCAGCCTTCGGAGGATATAGCGGACAAGCCTGGTCGCCTGCTGGCGACAAGGGCCGCTTTGTCCTGCCGCCCGCCTTCCGCAAGGCGGTCAAGGAAAGCTCCGACGATAACCGCATCCTGTGCCTCGCCGCGCATGACCGCTTCGACTGCCTGATCGGCTTCGGCCTGTCGCGCAAGAGCCAGCTCCACGCCCAGCTCGATCGCGAGGAAGAGCGCGCGATCCGTCTCGGCCAGCTCGATTTCGACCGTGAAGTGCGCGCCCAGCAGCTGTTCGGTTTCGAGCAGCTGCCGTTCGACGATTCCGGCCGCTTCGTCATGCCCGAGCATCTCAAGGATCTCGGCAAGGTCGGTGATGCGCTCTATTTCCAGGGCGCGGGCGATTTTTTCTTCATCTGGAACCCCGAAGAGCTCGCGCAGATGGGTCCGGAGTGGAAAGGTGCGCAGGCGGCCTGTGCAAAGCTGATGGCTGCCGCCAAAAAGGGGGCTGCGTGATGACGAATGCGCCCCATATTCCCGTGCTGCTCGACGAGGTGATCGCCGCGCTGGCCCCGCGTCCGGGTATGACCATCGTTGACGCCACCTTCGGGGCGGGCGGTTACACCGCTGCGCTGCTCGAAGCGGGCGCAAACGTCCATGCTTTTGACCGTGATCCCGATGCCATCGCTGCCGGTCAGGCGCTGGTGGCGCGCTATGACGGCCGCCTTGCGCTGCACCCTGCGCGCTTCTCGCAGATGCGCGCTGAACTCGCCGTGCTCGGCATCGCCGGGGTCGATGCGGTGGTGATGGATATCGGCGTATCCTCGATGCAGCTCGATCAGGGCGACCGCGGCTTTGCCTTCATGCATGACGGCCCGCTCGACATGCGGATGAGCCAGTCGGGCGAGAGTGCGGCGGATTTCCTCAACACCGCTGACGAGGAAGCGATTGCCAACGTGCTCTACCGCTATGGCGAAGAGCGGCAATCGCGCCGCGTTGCCCGCGCGATCGTCGCCGCGCGCCCGCTGGCGACCACGGGTGAACTTGCCCGCGTGGTGCGCCGCGCGCTGGGCTACAAGCCCCACGACAAGAAAGACCCGGCGACCCGCACCTTCCAAGCGGTGCGGATCCATGTGAACGACGAGCTGGGCGAGCTTGAGGCCGGGCTTGCCGCCGCCGAGGCCTTGCTGACCGAGGGCGGGGTGCTGGCGGTGGTGAGCTTCCACAGCCTTGAAGACCGCATCGTCAAGCACTTCCTGCGCGAAGCCAGCGGGGCAGGGCGCGCCGTTTCGCGCCACCTGCCCGGCGAAGTGCCCGGCCCGCCGCCGACTTTCACCCGCGTCTCCAAGGGTATCCGCCCGACCGAGGCCGAGATCGCGCGTAACCCGCGCGCCCGTTCGTCCACCCTGCGCCACGCGATCCGCACCGCGGCGCCTGCAAGGAGCATCGCAGCATGATGACCGGCATTCAGGTGCGCTCGCTGGGGTGGATGGCGGTGCTGGCGATGGCCGCTGCGGCGGTGATCATCCTCGGCTTCAAGGTGCACGCGGTGAAAAGCGAAGTGCTGCTGGCCGAGCGCGAGATTCTGGCGCTCAAGCGCGAGACGCTGCTGCTCGAAACCGAGTTCGAGACCCGCGCCAGCCAGCGCCAGCTGGCCGCGTGGAATGCGGTCGAGTTCGGTTATGAGGCCCCGCGCGCCGACCAGTTCCTTGACGGCGAGCGCCAGCTGGCGAGCCTCGGCCAGCGCCGCGGCCCGGATGCGCCCGCGCCGATCATGCTCGCCCGCGCCGAGACGGATAGCGACAGCGCTACGGCCGAAGCCGCGCCGATGCGCTCGCCGGTATCGGGCGCCAAGGTTACGCTGGCCTCGGCGGCGAGCGAGAAGGATGCCGGGCAGGTGTTCACCGAGGCCTTCGGCGACTTCCTGATCGAAGCCTCGCCGATCCGCCCCGCACAGGCGCAGACGCTGAGCGCCAAGGCGTCCGGCGGCAAGGGGCTGGGCGAATGAGCGTGATGGCTGCCGCTGCAGCCGCTCCCTCCATTCCCGCCGGCCGCATCCAGCGCGTCAACCTGCGGGCACGGCTGCTGTGGACCGCGCGCTTCCGGGTGCTGTGGGTCACCGGGGGTTTTGCGCTGGTGACGCTGATCGCGCTGGTGCGGATCGTCAGCCTCGCCTTTGCCGGACAAGCGCCCGAGCGCACCAGTCTCGAAGACGCGCTGCTGCCGCCGCGCGGCGAGATTACCGATCGTCACGGCGTGCCGCTGGCGCGCGCGTTTCCGGCCTATGCCCTGTGGTTCGATCCTGCCGCGATGGGCGACAGCGGCGCGCCGCTGGTCCGCACGCCGGCCGAGGTCGCGCGCGAGTTGAAGGCGATCTTCCCCGATATCGACGAGGCGCGCATGAACAAGCGCCTTGCTTCGGGCCGCCCGGGCTATCTGCGCCGCCGTATCCTGCCCGAGGAGGCTAACAAGGTCTTCGCACTCGGCGAAGTCGCGCTGGAAATCCCGCGCGAGACCGATCGCCACTATCCCCAAGGCACGCTGGCCGCGCACGTGCTCGGCTATGTGGTCGAGGACGAGGGCGGCAAGCTGGGCATGGAGCAGGTGCTCGAAAAGCGCCTGTCCGATCCTGATCTGCGCGGGGAACCGGTGCCGCTTTCGCTCGATGTGCGGGTGCAGGGCGCGCTGGAGGATGAACTGCGCCGCGGGATGCTGGAAACCAACGCGCTCGGCGCGGCGGGCGTGGTGCTGGATGTCGACACCGGCGAAGTGATGGCGATGGCGTCCTTGCCCGAATTCGATCCCAATGTGGCAGGGGCGAACGGGGCCAAGAACGTCTTCAACCGCGTCACCAACGGGGTTTACGAACTCGGCTCGACCTTCAAGCCGCTGACCGTGGCGGCGGCGATGGATGCGGGTGTGGTGCGCGATCTTTCCACCCAGTGGAACGCCGCGCCGGTGCCGGTGGGCAGCCGCCAGATCAAGGATTCGCACCCGATGGGGCCGAGCCTCAACGTGCCGCAGGCGCTGGTGCATTCCTCCAACACCGTCACTGCGCGGGTGGCTGACGCGCTCGGTCCGGAACGGATGCGCCGCGCCATGATTGACATGGGCATGGACCGCCGCCCCTTCATCGAGCTGCCCGCGCGCGGCAAGCCGATCTTCCCGGCGGGCAAGTGGAGCCGCGTCACCAACATGACGGTCGGCTTCGGGCACGGCCTTGCGGTCAGTCCGCTGCACTTGGCCAGCGCCTATGCGGCGATGGTGAATGGCGGGATCTGGCGGCCTTCGACCCTGATGAAGCTTGATCCGGCCGATGTGCCGCGCGGGCGGCGGGTGTTCAAGGAATCGACCTCCTCGCGGATGCGCCAGATGCTGCGCATGATCTCGCTCTACGGCACCGGTCGCAGCGCCGATGCCAAGGGCTACCGCGTCGGCGGCAAGACCGGATCGGCCGAAAAGGCGACCGCGGGCGGTTACAACAAGACCGCGCTGGTATCTTCCTTCGCCGCCGCCTTCCCGATGGATGCGCCGCGCTATGTGATCGTGGTGGTGGTCGACGAGCCCAAGGGCACGCTCGCCAGTAGCTTCCAGCGCACTGCCGCCTTTACCTCGGCTCCGATCGTCGGGCGGCTGGTGCCGCGCATTGGCCCGATGCTGGGCGTCCAGCCCGATGAAGGGCGCGACGTCGACATTTCCGATCTGCGCTATCTGGTGGACAAGGGCGAATGAAGCTCGCCGATCTGCTGGCCCGCGCGGGATTGCGCGCCGAGGGCGTGACGGACCAAACCGTCACCGGCTTTGCCATCGATCACCGCAAGATCGCCCCCGGCACCGTGTTCGGGGCCTTTCCGGGTGTGAAGTTCAACGGCGAGGATTTTATCCCCGCAGCAATCGAGGCGGGCGCGATGGCAGTCGTCGCCCGTCCTGAAGCCCGCGTCGAAGGTGCGATCCACATCGCCGACGTCACCGCCCGACGCGCCTTTGCGCGCCTCGCCGCGGGCTTTTTTTATCCTGTGCCGGCCACCATCGTTGCGGTGACGGGCACCAACGGCAAGACATCGACCGTCGAGATGACCCGCCAGATCTGGCGCATGGGCGGCGAGCGTGCGGCGAGCATCGGGACGCTTGGCGTGACGACGCCCGACGGGAGCGTCTCGACCGGGCTGACCACGCCCGACATCGTCACCTTCCTTGGCAATATGGCAGGTCTTGCCCGCGAAGGCGTAACCCATGTCGCCTACGAGGCATCGAGCCACGGGCTGGACCAGTATCGCAATGAAGGGCTGACCGTCAGCGCCTCGGCCTTCACCAATTTCAGCCGCGATCACCTCGACTATCACGGCACGATGGAGGCCTATTTCGCAGCCAAGATGCGGCTGTTCACCGAAGTGGTCGCGCCCGGCAGCCCCGCGATTATCCATGACGCGGGCGATGGCTCGGAGTGGACCGCGAAAGCGATTGCCGCGGCGCGGGCGCGGGGCCTTGATGTGCGGACGGTGGGCGAGGGCGGCGATTTCCTGCGGCTGATTACGCGCGAACCCGGGCAGTTGGGCCAGCTTCTTCAGATCGAACATGAAGGTCAGGCGTGCAAGGTAAACCTGCCGCTGATCGGGGCCTATCAGGCCGCAAATGCACTGGTTGCCGCGGGTTTAGCCCTGTCGACCGGCATGGGCGCGAGCGCGGTGTTCGATGCCCTGTCGCGCCTGCAACCAGTGCGCGGTCGGCTGGAGCGCGCCGCGATCAACGCCGCCGGTGCGCCTGCCTATGTCGACTATGCTCACACGCCCGATGCGCTCGAAGCCGCGATTGCTGCGCTGCGCCCCCACGTGGCTTCTGGTGGCCGCCTGATCGTTGTGTTCGGCGCGGGCGGGGACCGCGATGTCGGCAAGCGCCCGCAGATGGGCGCAGTCGCTGCGCGGGCAGCTGACGTCGCCATCGTCACCGACGACAACCCCCGTTCCGAGGACCCCGCCGCCATCCGCGCCGCGATCATGGCGGGCGCAGGCGCAATCACAGGTTCGGGCACCCGTGAAATCGGTGACCGGCGTGCCGCCATCGCCGCCGCCATCGGGGAAGCCGGCGTAAGCGACATTGTCCTGATCGCAGGCAAGGGCCACGAGCAGGGGCAAATTTTCGGCTCAGGAGAGACCATGCGGATCGAAGCCTTCGATGACGTGGAAGTGGCGCGCGAATGCGCCGGAGGGCAGGCCTGATGCACGCCCCGCTCGCTCACCCCATGCTGCGCGCCTGGCCGGTTACCGTGCGCGATGCTCTGCGTCTCGCGCTGTGGACTTCCGCCGAGCTTGCCGAGGCCACCGGCGGCACTGCCAGCCATGATTTCGAGGCTGCGGGCGTCGAAATGGACTCGCGCGACGTCAAGCCCGGCGATGTCTTCGTCGCCCTCAAGGGCGAGGCGATGGATGGTCACAAGTTCATGCCGCAAGCCTTTGAAAAGGGAGCAGTCGCGGCAATTGTCGATCGTCCGGTCGACTATCCGCACATCCTCGTCGAAGACACCACCAAGGCGCTCCACGACCTTGGTCATTTCGCGCGTGAGCGTTCACACGCGGTTCGCATCGGCATCACCGGCTCGGTCGGCAAGACCGGCATGAAGGAGGCGATTTTCGCCTGCCTCGATCGCGCCAGCCGGGGTGCGGCGCATCGCTCGGTGCGCTCCTACAACAACCATGTCGGTGTACCGCTCAGCCTTGCGCGGCTGCCGGCCCGTGCCCGGTTCGGGGTGTTCGAGATGGGCATGAACCATTCGGGCGAAATCGCGCCGCTCAGCGACCATGTCCGGCCCCACGTGGCGCTGATCACCACCATCGCACCCGCGCATATCGAGAACCTCGGCAGCCTTGAGGCGATTGCCGACGAGAAGGCGCAGATCTTCACCGGCCTGCTGCCGGGCGGCACGGCGATTATCCCCGCCGACAGCGAATGGGCCGAACGCCTGATCGCCCATGCGCGCACCTGCGGGGCCGAGGTCGTCACCTTCGGCCGGGCCAAGACCGCCGACGTGCGCCTGCTTGACGCGATCCCGGCAGCGGGCGGCTCCGGCGCGCTGGTTACCGCCGATCTGGGCGACCGGCGCATCTGCTATACCATCGCCGAGCCGGGCGAGCACTGGATCGTCAATTCGCTGGGCGTCATGGCTGCCGTGCGCGCGGCAGGCGGCGATCTGGGCGCGGCGGGGCTTGCTCTGGCCGAGATGGGCGGGCTGAAAGGTCGCGGCGCGCGTCACACCATCGCCGTTCCGGGCGGTGAAGCGCTGCTGATCGACGAAAGCTACAACGCCAACCCCGCCTCGATGCGCGCAACGCTCAAGGCGCTGGCGGCCACCACCGCTACCCGCCGCCTTGCCGTGCTCGGCTCGATGAAGGAACTGGGCGACTTTTCCGACGCCTTCCACCGCCAGCTGGCCGAACCGCTGGCCGAGGCGGGCGTCACCCACGCGATCCTCGTCGGCCCCGAGATGGCCGCGCTCGCCGAGGAACTGGGGAAACTCTCCGGCGCTCCGCTTGGCAAGGCGATTGCCTTCGCGCATTGCGGAACCCCTGCCGAAGCTATCGCGGCGCTCGGGCAAATCGGTCTTGCTCCGGGGGATGCGGTGCTGGTCAAGGGCTCCAATTCGGTCGGTCTGGGCCGGCTCGTGTCACACTTTACCGATAACGCCCCTGCCGGGACCGCAGCAGGAGGCTGAGGCCCGATCTGACGGGCGCCGAGGAAGAACCGAATGCTCTATCTGCTTGCCGAATGGCTGGGCTTCGAAGGCATCTTCAATCTGGTGCGCTACCAGAGCTTCCGCGCGGGCGCGACGCTGATGACCGCGCTGCTGATCGGCCTGATCATCGGCCCGCGCTTCATCAACCTGCTGCGTGTGCGGCAGGGCAAGGGCCAACCGATCCGCGAGGACGGGCCGCAGTCGCACCTCGCCAAGCGCGGCACGCCGACGATGGGCGGGTTGATGATCCTCACCGCGCTGACGCTGTCGCTGCTGTTGTGGATGAACCTGTCCAGCCCGTTCGTCTGGGCCTGTCTTGCGGTGACCATCGGGTTCGGGTTCATCGGCTTTCTCGACGATTACGACAAGGTCTCAAAGAACAGCCATGCCGGGGTTCCGGCCAAGGTGCGACTGGCGGCGGAGTTCGTGGTGGCGGGGCTGGCCGCTTGGATCATCGTCAGCCAGATCAACACCAACCTCTACCTGCCTTTCCTGAGCGGCGTCAGCATTCCGCTCGGCCCGGCCTATTATGTTTTTGCCGCCTTCGTGATCGTTGGCGCGGGCAATGCGGTGAACCTGACCGACGGGCTTGATGGCCTTGCGATCATGCCGGTGATCATCGCCAGCGGCACCTTTGCGATCATCGCCTATCTGGCAGGCCGCGCCGATTTCAGCGCCTATCTCGGCATCCCGCATGTGCCGGGCGCGGGCGAGCTGGCGATTTTCTGTGCTGCGATCATGGGGGCGGGACTGGCCTTCCTGTGGTTCAACGCGCCGCCTGCCGCGGTGTTCATGGGCGATACCGGCTCGCTGGCCTTGGGCGGCGCGCTCGGGGCGATTGCGGTTGCCTCGCACCACGAGGTTGTGCTGGCGATTGTCGGCGGGCTGTTCGTGCTCGAAGCGGTCAGCGTGATCGTGCAGGTCTTCTGGTTCAAGCGCACCGGCAAGCGGGTGTTCCGCATGGCCCCGATCCACCACCATTTCGAACAATTGGGCTGGAGCGAGAGCAAGGTCGTGATCCGCTTCTGGATCATCGCCATTGTGCTCGCGCTGATCGGCCTGTCGACCCTGAAGCTGAGGTAAGGGCGGGGATGATCACCTCTCCCGCCTTTGCCGGCAAGCGTTACGCGGTGCTGGGGCTCGCCCGTTCGGGTGCGGCCGCGGCCGAGGCGCTGCTGGCGAGCGGGGCGGAAGTGATCGCGTGGGACCGCCAGCCGCACGCGCGCGAGCCGTTCGAAGGTCGCTGCCGGTTGATCGATCCGCTGGAGCTTGACCTTACCGGCTTTGCAGGCGTGGTGGTGTCACCCGGCGTGCCCCTGAACTCGCATCCGATTGGCCCGCATGTGTGGCAATATGGCCTGCCGGTGATCGGCGACATTGAACTGTTCGCCGCGGCCCGCGCACACCTGCCGCCGCACAAGGTGGTCGGCATCACCGGCACCAACGGTAAGTCGACAACGACGGCGCTGACCCACCACATCCTCCAGACCGCCGGTGTGCCGAGTGTGATGGGCGGCAATATCGGCGATCCGATCCTGGGGCAGGAGCCGTTGCCCGAAGGCGGCGTCTATGTGCTGGAGCTGTCGAGCTTCCAGATCGATCTCACCTTCACGCTCGATTGCGATGTCGCGGCCCTGACCAACATCACTCCCGATCACCTGGATCGCTATGCCGGGTTCGAGGCCTATGCCGCCTCCAAGGAGCGCCTGTTCCAGATGCAGGCGCACGGCACGGCGATCATCTGCGACGAGGACGCGCCGACCACCGCCATCGCCGACCGGCTGGCGGCAGCGGGCAAGCCGCTGGTGCGGGTCAAGACCCGCGATCTCGACGCGGCAGGACTGGCCGGGGGGCGTTCGCCCTCGCTGGCGGGTCCGCACAATGCCCAGAACGCCGCCGTTGCGGTGGCGATCTGTCGCCAGCTCGGCCTTTCCGACGCGCAGATTGCCGCAGGGCTCGCCACCTATCGCGGCCTGCCGCACCGCATGGAGCGGGTGTGCGAGGCGGGCGGCGTCATCTACATCAACGACAGCAAGGCAACCAACGCCGCCTCGGCCGCACCCGCGCTTGCCGCTTTCCCGCCGCTGGCCGATGGCGGCCCGCGGATCCACTGGATCGTCGGCGGGCTGCCCAAGGAAGATGGCCTCGGCGCCTGCGCCGACCATGTCGCCAACATCGCCGCCGCCTATACCGTGGGCGAGGCCGGGCCGATGTTCGCCGATCTGCTGGAAGCCGCAGGCGTCCGCGTGGAGCGCTGCGAGCTTATCAGCGAAGCCGTGCGCCGCGCCCGCGATGCCGCCTGTGCGGGGGACGTGGTGCTGCTCTCGCCCGCCTGCGCTTCGTATGACCAGTTCCGCGATTACGAGAAGCGCGGCACCCACTTCCGCCAGATGGTCGGCGCGATGACCGGTTGCCCGGTTGATGGTGCCCCCGAAGCCGAAGCGCGGAGCATCCTGCCATGAACAGCGCCGCTAACCCCGCACGCGGCCCGGCGGGCACCTATCTCCCGCCCGCCGTGGTGCAGCGCCGCTGGCGTGACAATCTGCGCATCTGGTGGCGCGAGATCGACAAGGTGGTGCTCGGCCTGATTGTCGCGCTGATGGCGATCGGCGTGCTGGCGGTGGCCGCCGCCTCGCCCGCCAGCGCCGACCAGCTTTCGACAGCGCGGGTGACGCTCGACGAGTTTATGTTCTTCAAGCGCCACGTGGTGTTCCAGCTGATGGGTCTGGCGCTGATGGTCGGCCTGTCGTTCCTGTCGCGCGATTCCGCCCGGCGGCTCGGCATTCTGGTGGGCGCGATCATGCTCGCGCTGCTGTTCGTCGTGCCGATCATCGGCGAGGAGAAGAACGGCGCGCGGCGCTGGATCAATATCGGCATGAGCTTGCAGCCGTCGGAGTTCCTCAAGCCCGGCTTTGCGATCATCTGCGCCTGGGTGCTGAGCTGGCGCTTGCGCGATGCGAGCCTGCCGGTGATCGGCTTTGTCACCGGGTTCTTCGGCCTGATTGCGGCGCTGCTGATGGCGCAGCCCAACCTTGGCGATGCGATCCTGTTCGGCGGGATCTGGCTGGTGATGGTGCTGCTGGCGGGGATGCCGTGGCAGCGCCTTGCCGTGCTGGGCGGGGCCGGGGTGGCGGCGCTGACGCTGGCTTACCTGTTCTACGACAACGCCCGTCACCGCATCGACAGCTTTCTGGGCGGCGGCACCGCCTTCGATCAGGTCGACCTCGCCCAGCGCACGCTGCTGGCGGGCGGGTGGACCGGCAGCGGGTTGTGGCTCGGCGTGCGCAAGATGAACCTGCCCGAAGCCCATACCGATTACATCTTCTCGGTCATCGGCGAGGAATTCGGCCTGCTCACCTGCGGGCTGATCGTGGTGCTGTATGCCGCGCTGGTGATCCGCGCGCTGATGCGGATGGTGGGCGAGGACAATCTGTTCGCGCTGTTGGCAGGCGTCGGCCTGATCACCCAGTTCGGCGGGCAGGCCTTCATCAACATCCTCGTCAATCTCAAGCTGTTCCCGTCCAAGGGGATGACCCTGCCGCTGATCTCCTATGGCGGTTCATCGACACTGGCGGTGTGCTTCACGCTTGGGCTATTGCTGGCGATCACCCGGCGCAATCCGTTCCTCGCCCGCGAGGGGGCGGGATTGCGCGATCTGATCGAACGCAAGGACATGAGCGCATGACCCAGCAGCCCCCCGGCGGAGCGTCCCGCCATTACGTGCTGGCGGCCGGCGGCACCGGCGGCCACCTGATCCCCGCCTTCGCGCTCGCCGCAGAGCTGCACGCGCGCGGGCATCACGTGGCGCTGATTACTGACGAGCGCGGGGCGAATATTCCGGGCAAGCCCGACTATCTCACCGCCCATGTCCTGCCCGCAGGCCGCTTTGGCAAGAACCCGCTCGGCTGGCCCAAGGGGGTGAGCGCGGTGCTGGAAGGGCGGCGCATGGCGCTGCGTCTGTTCGAGGCGTTCGAGCCTTCGGCGATCGTTGGCTTTGGCGGCTATCCCGCCCTGCCAGCGCTGCTGGCGGCGACGTCGGCCAAACTGCCGAGCATCGTCCACGAACAGAACGCCGTGCTGGGCCGCGTCAACCGCTTGCTGAGCGGAAGGGTGGACGCCATCGCGACCTCCTATGACAAGGTCGACCGTCTGAAGCCCCAACACGCCGCCAAGGTGCATCTCACCGGCAATCCGGTGCGCGCCGAGGTGCTGGCCCTGCGCGAACAGGATTTCCCCGCCTTCACCGATGAAAGCCTGCTGCGGATCCTCGTCACCGGCGGCTCGCAGGGGGCGCGGGTGCTTTCGGAGGTGGTGCCTGATGGCTTGGCCATGCTCCCGCCCGCGCTGCGCCAGCGTTTGCAGGTGACGCAGCAATGCCGCCCCGAAGACCTTGAGGCGGTGCGGGCGCGCTATGCCAATCACGATATTCCCGCCGAACTCGGCACCTATTTCGAGGATATGCACGAACGGCTGGCCGATGCGCACCTGTTCATCGGCCGTGCGGGCGCTTCGACCATTGCGGAACTGACGGCGGTGGGCCGTCCGGCGATCCTCGTGCCCTTGCCGATTGCCACCGACGATCATCAGGCGGTCAACACCCGCGAGATGGTGAAGGCCGGCGGCGCGCGCATGATCCGGCAGGAGGCGTTCCAGCCCAAGGAACTCGCCAAGCAGATTCAGGCGATGGCGATGAACCCGTCGAGCCTCGCCAATGCCGCGCATTGCGCCTTCAATTGCGGGCGGCCCGATGCGGCGAAGGATCTGGCCGATCTGGTCGAGAGCATGAGCGGGATTGATCTGATGGACGTGATCCGCGTCGGCGAAAGCGCGCCGCGCGCTGTGCACGTATCGGCGCGACCGCAAACCGCACCGCGCAAGGCCGCCAAGGATAGCATGGAACAATGAAGGGCGTCGGCACCGACATCGGGATCATCCACTTCGTCGGCATCGGCGGGATCGGCATGTCCGGCATCGCCGAGGTGATGCACAACCTCGGCTATCAGGTGCAAGGCAGCGACATCGCCGAAGGGCCGAGCGTCGAGCGCCTGCGCGCGCGCGGGATCACCGTGCACATCGGCCATCGGTCCGAGAACGTCGCGGGTGTCGCCGTGGTCGTCACCTCCACCGCAGTGCGCCGCACCAACCCCGAAGTTGCCGCCGCCTTGGAAGCCCGCGTCCCCGTGGTGCGCCGCGCGGAAATGCTGGCGGAACTCATGCGCCTGAAGTCCACCGTTGCGGTGGCGGGCACCCACGGCAAGACCACCACGACCAGCATGATCGCGACCCTGCTGGATGCGGGCGGGATTGATCCGACCGTCATCAATGGCGGGATCATCGAGCAATATGGCTCCAACGCGCGGCTCGGCGATAGCGACTGGATGGTGGTTGAGGCCGACGAGAGCGACGGCAGCTTCCTGCGATTGGACGGCACCATCGCGGTCGTGACCAATATAGATCCCGAGCACCTCGATCATTACGGCGATTTCGACGGGGTGAAGCGGGCGTTTGTGGAGTTCATCCACAACGTGCCGTTCTATGGTGCGGCGGTGCTGTGCGTCGATCACCCGCAGGTGCAGGCGGTGATCGGTCAGGTGCGGGACCGCAAGGTCGTCACCTACGGCTTCTCGCTACAGGCCGATATCTGCGGGGTGAATGTCCGCTCCGAGGACGGGGGCAATACCTTCGACGTGATCGTGCGCCAGCGCGGACTTGAGGATCGCCGGATCGAGGGCGTGCACCTGCCGATGCCGGGCCGTCACAATGTCCAGAATGCGCTCGCCGCGATTGCTGTCTCGATCGAGATGGGGTGCAGCGACGAAGTGATCCGCACCGGCTTTGCCCGCTTCGGCGGCGTGCGGCGGCGGTTTACCAAGGTTGGCTCTGTCGCGGTGGATGGCGGCAACGTCACTGTGATCGACGATTACGCCCACCACCCGGTCGAAATCCGCGCCGTGCTGGCTGCGGCGCGCGAGGCGGTGGCGGGCACCGGAGGCCGCGTGATCGCGGTCGCCCAGCCGCACCGCTATTCGCGGCTTAATGATCTGATGAACGACTTCCAGTCGTGCTTTGACGATGCCGACATCGCCTATGTCGCCCCGGTCTATCCGGCGGGCGAGGAGCCGTTGCCGGGCGTCGATCACGCCGCGCTGGTGGCAGGCATGAAGGCGCGCGGGCACCGGGCGGCGCGCGAGATTGCGGGCGCAGACGCGCTGGCCGACACGCTGGCGGGCGAAGTGGCGGCGGGCGATATGGTCGTGTGCCTCGGCGCGGGCGATATCACCAAGTGGGCCGCAGGGCTGGCGCCGGCCATCACCGCCAAGCGGGACGCGGCATGAACCAGCCCGGCGATACCTATATTTACGATGATGGCAGCGCGCCGACCTGCGCGGTCGAGGGCGGGGTGTCCGCGCCCGTGCCGCTTGAAGGCATTCGCGGCAAGCTCACCTGCAAGGCCCCGCTCGCGCCCTATACGTGGTTCAAGACCGGCGGGCCGGCCGACTGGCTGTTCGAGCCTGCCGACATGGAGGACTTGAAGGCCTTCCTCGAACGGCTCGATGGCGAAATCCCGGTGATGGCGCTGGGCCTCGGCTCCAATATGATCGTGCGCGATGGCGGGGTGCCGGGCGTGGTGGTGCGGCTCGGCAAGAGCTTCGCCAAGGTCGAGCATACGGGCGAGCTGGAACTGACCTGCGGCGGCGGGGCGAGCGGCATTCTGGTCGCCTCGACCGCGCGCGACAAGGGCATTGCGGGGCTCGAATTCCTGCGCGGCATTCCCGGCACCGTCGGCGGCTTCGTGCGGATGAACGGCGGCGCCTACGGGCGCGAGGTGGCCGATGTGCTGCTCGATTGCGCGGTGATCCTGCCCGGGGGCGATTTCGTCACGCTTAATGCAGCTGAGCTTGAATATTCCTATCGCCACTCGGCCCTGCCCGAAGGCGCGATTGTCGTTTCGGCGCGGTTCCGCGGGCATCCCGGCGATCCGGCAGAAATCGGCGCGGAGATGGACCGCATCGCCGCCGCGCGCGAAGCCAGCCAGCCCTTGCGCACCAAAACCGGCGGATCGACCTTCAAGAACCCGGAAGGGCGCAAGGCATGGCAGCTGGTCGATGAAGCCGGATGTCGCGGCCTCACGCTCGGCGGGGCGCAGGTCTCCGAGAAGCACACCAATTTCCTCATCAACACCGGCGATGCCACCAGCGCCGATATCGAAGGGCTGGGCGAGCTGGTGCGCGAGAAGGTGTATCAGCATTCGGGCGTGAGCCTTGAATGGGAAATCCAGCGAGTAGGACGTCCGTGAGCCTTCCCAATCCCCTCCATGTTGCCGTGCTGATGGGTGGCTGGGCGAACGAACGCCTCGTCTCGCTGACGAGCGGCGCGGGCGTAGCGGATGCGCTGGAGAGCAAGGGCCACCGCGTCACCCGCATCGACATGGGCCGCGACGTCGCGCTGCGGCTCGCCGAGGCGAAGCCCGATGTGGTGTTCAACGCGCTCCACGGCGTGCCGGGCGAGGACGGGACGGTGCAGGGGATGCTCGACCTGATGGGCCTGCCTTATACCCATTCGGGCCTCGCCACTTCGGTGATCGCGATCGACAAGCAGCTGACCAAGCAGGCGCTGGTGCCGCACGGCATCCCCATGCCGGGCGGGCGGATCGTGACGCGCGAGGAACTCTACGCACGCGACCCGCTGCCGCGCCCCTATGTGCTGAAGCCCGTCAACGAGGGTTCCTCGGTCGGCGTCGCGATCGTCACCGAAGACAGCAATGTCGGCAACCCGATCTCGCCTGACGCCAAGGGCCCGTGGCAGGAATTCGCCGAATTGCTCGCCGAGCCTTTCATCAAGGGCCGCGAGTTGACGGCGGCGGTGCTCGACGGCCCCGATGGCCCGCGTGCATTGGGCGTCACCGAGTTGGTGGTCGCGAACGGCTTCTACGATTACGAGAACAAGTACACCGCCGGGCGCACCGAACACATTTTCCCCGCCAAACTCCCGCCCGAAATCACCGCCCTGTGCGAGGCCTATGCGGTCAAGGCGCATCAGGTATTGGGCTGCCACGGCACCAGCCGCACCGATTTTCGCTGGGACGAGGAGGCGGGCGAGGACGGCTTGTTCGTGCTCGAAACCAACACCCAGCCGGGGATGACGCCCCTGAGCCTCGTGCCCGAACAGGCGGCGGGCTGCGGCATTGCCTATGCCGATCTGGTCGAGATGCTGATTGCCGAGGCGCTGAGGGTCCACGCCAGCAAGCACAAGGGAGGGTCGCATGGCGCAGCAGATCAGGCGTAGCTCCACCACCGGCGTGCGGCGCAGCGCCAAGGCGCAGAGCCGCGCCGTCACCGCGCGCAAGGCGGCGGGCAAGGCGAGCGGCTTCATCGACTGGCTGATGGGCCTGCTGCCCTTCACCGAGGAACAGTGGAGCCGCATCTGGCTCGCTATCATCATCGGCGGGGCGGTGGGTCTTGCGCTGATTATCGCCAGCCTTGCAGGCGTTCCGGCCCTCGCGCAGGCGCAGGTGGCGAAGATGGCCGCCGATGCCGGGTTCGAGGTGCGCCACGTGCGCGTGACCGGCACGAAGCGGATGGACGAGCGGCTGGTCTATGCCCGCGTGCTGTCACAGCAGAGCCGCGCCATGCCCGAAGTCGACGTTGCCGCGCTCCGCAAGGAACTCAAGACCCTGCCGTGGGTCAAGGACGCGCGCGTCTCGCTCCAGCTGCCGCACACGCTGGCGATCGACATTGTCGAGCGCACGCCGCACGCGGTGCTTGAAAAGCCCGACCGGCTGGTGCTGATCGATGCGGGCGGGGTGGAGCTGGATACCGTCTCCGCCGCCAAGGCCAAGGGTATGCTGCGGCTGGCCGGGCCGGGCGCGGGCCAGCAGGCCGCACCGCTCGAAAAGCTGCTCGCCGCCGCTCCGGCCCTGGGGCCGCAGGTCGAAAGCGCCGAATGGGTCGGCAACCGCCGCTGGAACCTCACATTCAAGACCGGCCAGTTGCTCGCCCTCCCCGAAGGCGAGATCGAGGCTGCGACCGCGCTTGTCAAATTCGCGCGGCTCGACGGGCAGAACCGCCTGCTGGGCGGCAAGGTGCTGGCCTTCGACATGCGCTCGCCGCCGCGCCTTTACATGCGCCTGCCCGACGATGCCGGCCCCGCCGCCAAGGTCGCCGCCGCTGGTGCCGGAGGGGCGCTCTGATGGCCACACGCCCCGCCTCGCAGCGCCGTTTTGCCCGCACCTTCGGGGCGGTCAACATCGGCTCGTTCCGCATTTCGGCGATGATCATGGGCGAGACGGAGACCGGCGAATTGCAGGTGCTCGGCTCCGGCCACCGCGCCAGCGCCGGGATCAAGCGCGGCTTTGTCACCGATATGACCGCCGCCAGCAACGCCATCCGCGACGCGGTGGAACGGGCCGAGAAGAACTCGGGCACGCAGGTGCGCTCGGTGTGGATCGCCTGCGCCGGGGCGGGGCTCGCCAGCAATGTCGTCTCGGTCGATATCGAGATCGGCGGCCGGCGGATCGAGGACGAGGATATCGAGCAGCTGTTGATCCAGGCGCAGGACATGATCCAGCCGGACGGTCGCACGGTGCTGCACGCCCAGCCGGCGCATTACACTTTGGACGGGGCGCATGGCGTGGCCAATCCGCGCGGGCTGCATGCCGAACGGCTCGGGGTGGATATCCACGTGATGCTGGCCGACGGCGCGCCGGTGCGCAATCTGACCGAGGCGGTGCAGAACGCGCACCTTTCGGTCGATGGTGTGGTCGCCGCGCCGCTCGCCGCGGGCCATGCCTGCCTGACGGTCGAGGAGCGCGAGCTGGGCGTCGCGCTGGTCGAAATCGGCGCGGATGTCACCAATGTGGCGGTATTTGCAGGCGGGATGCTGCTGGGGCTGAAGGCAGTGCCGATGGGCTCGAACGACCTCACCGACAAGATTGCGGGCAGCTTCGGCATCCGACGCTCGCAGGCCGAGCGGTTGAAGTGCGTGGCAGGCTCGGCGATTGCCAGCCCGGCCGATCACCGCGAGCTGATCCCGGTCAACGGCCCCAATGACGCGCCCGACGGGCTGGCGAGCGGGCCGCTGGCACGCGGGGCGGATGACAAGAACCGGATCGTGCGGGCCGAGTTGATCGGCGTGGTCACCCAGCAGCTTGCCGTGCTCACCGGAGAGATTGGCAAGGCGCTGAAGGAAATGGGCTTTTCGGGGCGCAGCGCGGGGCAGGTGGTGCTCACCGGCGGTGGCGCGGAGCTGGCCGGCATGGCCGATTTCATGCAGGGCGCGCTGGGTCAGCCGGTGCGGTTGGGGCGCCCGCCGCAGCTGGTCGGGATGCCCGAGGCGCACCACGCGCCCGGCTTTGCGACGCTGGCGGGCCTGTGCCTCTACGCCGCCGAAGACCCGGTCGATATCCGCGCGGTGGGGGCCTCGCGCGCGGCAGTGTATCGCGGCGTGGCGCGCCAGAGCAGCTGGATCGAGGCGGCCACGCGGCTGCTGAGGGCGCTCAGGGAGAACTTCTGAGGCGATGCGCCCGAGGCAAGCCCTGTGGATAAGGGAATTGCCGCTATAAAATGTGCACGATGATTATGTCACAGAGGTGATAAGACGGCGGGAAACAGGTGAACAGGCTGCACATCCCGCGCTGGAGGACAAGCTGATGAGCATCAATATCGGACCTGCCGCCACCGACGATCTGCGTCCGCGCATTACCGTCATCGGTATTGGCGGGGCGGGTGGCAACGCGATCGCCAACATGATCGCGGCCGAAATCGAAGGCGTCGAGTTCATCGTCGCCAATACCGACGCGCAGGCGCTCAGCACCTCGCCAGCGGAAAAGCGCATCCAGCTCGGCCCCGACATTACCGGCGGGCTGGGCGCGGGTGCGCGGCCCGAAGTGGGCAAGGCCGCGGCGGAAGAAACCGTCGCCGAGGTCGAAAAGGCGCTCGAAGGCGTCAACATGTGCTTCATCGCGGCGGGCATGGGCGGGGGCACCGGCACCGGCGCCGCGCCGGTGATCGCCGAAGTCGCGCGCCGCATGGGCGTGCTGACGGTGGGCGTGGTGACCAAACCGTTCCTGTTCGAAGGCACGCGCCGGATGCGCGCCGCCGAGGCCGGGATTGATGAGCTGCAACGCCACGTCGATACCCTGATCGTCATTCCCAACCAGAACCTGTTCCTGGTCGCCAAGGCGGAAACCACTTTCAAGGAAGCCTTCCAGCTGGCTGACGAGGTGCTCCAGCAGGGCGTGCGTTCGATCACCGACCTGATGGTGATGCCGGGCCTCATCAACCTCGACTTTGCCGACGTGCGCTCGGTGATGAGCGAGATGGGCAAGGCGATGATGGGCACCGGGGAGGGCGAGGGCGAGAACCGCGCGCTCCAGGCCGCCGAACAGGCGATTGCCAACCCGCTGCTCGACGGCGTCAGCATGGCGGGCGCCAAGGGCGTCATCATCTCGATCATCGGCGGCGAGGATATGCGCCTGCTCGAAGTCGACGAGGCAGCCAACCACATCCGCGAACTGGTGGACGAAGACGCCAACATCATCTGGGGCAGCGCCTTCAACCCCGATCTCAAGGGCAAGATCCGCGTCTCGGTGGTTGCCACCGGGATCGAGCAGAGCGCAATGGGCACGATCGAGCGTCCGCAGCCGGTTTCGCTCGGCGTGTCGCGTGCGCCCAAGCGTCCGGTGCTCGAATTGTCGGACGATGACGGGCTGACCGAACTGCCGCCCGAAGAGCCCGAAGCCGCCGCTCCGCCGCCGCCGCTCTCTGCTGCGGTCGTGCCGCCGGTGGCCGCGGCTGCCTTTACTCTGACCCCGCCCGACATGACCGATGGCGAGAGCGACGAGGAGGACGATTACGACATCGCCGCGCCGTTCGATCTTACCGGGATGCAGGCCGGTGATGAGCTGGGCGACGAATATGACGACGACGTCGATGGTATCGTCGATCCGCTCGCCGGACTTCGCGGTGCCGAGGATGATCTGCCGGGCCTCGGGGCCGGGGCAGGTGAAGACACGCTCGATCTCAGCGGCGATTATGGCGATTACGAGGACAACTACGTCCCAGCCGCCCCGCCGCCGCCCGCGGCGCAGGACGATCTGCTCGCCAGTGCCGACCGGTTGGCGGCCGAAGACCAGCCCGTCACCGCCCGGCTTGGCGGTGGCCGTCGCCGCGGCCTCTTGGGCGATGGTGGCGGGGATGGCGGCGCAGGGGCCGGCAGCACACTGTTCGAGCGTATGGCCAACCTTTCGCGCAGCACTGGCCGGGACGAGGAGGATGACGAGGACGAGGGCGAAGATGGCCCCGCGCTCAGCATCCCGCGCTTCCTCGATCGCAACCGCAACCAGTAAGGGCCGAGGCCAGTGCGCCCGCCGCTTGCGGCTTGGCGCGCTGGCGGTGCCGTTCGCCGCGCCGGTGCGCCTGTCGCACTGGCAAGCCCGCATTTCCGCGTTAGGTCAGCTTGCGTGAAGCCCTTGTCGCTCTCCGTCCCGCTGCTGCTTGCCAGCACCGCAACCCTGTTCGCGGCGGTGCCTGTGGCGGCGCAAGAGGTGATCTCGCGCGAGGTGGTGCAACCCCTGCCGAGCGAGGAAGTCCAGCGCCTGAACCGCGCGTTGATCGCGCTGGCCAAGGCCCCGCGTGATCTCGACGCGCTGGTCGAGGCGGGGACGGCGGCGATGGGGATCGACGATCTCGAAGCGGCGGTCGGCTTCTTCGGACGCGCGGCAGATATTGATCCCAACAACCCGCGCGTCGCGCTCGGGCTGGGCGCGGTCTATCTGCGTTCCGGCCGACCGGGCGAGGCGATCCCGCAATTCGATCGCGCCCGCGCCGCAGGTGTGCCCGCGCGCGAGGTGTTGCCCGATCAGGCGCTGGCCTTCGATCTGGTGGGTGAACAGGCTGCGGCGCAGGCCGCCTATGCCGAGGCGCTGACGCTCGATCCCGGCAATGACGAGGCGCGGCGGCGACAGGCGATCAGTTTCGCCATCACCGGCAACCGTGCGCGGTTCGAGGAGGCGCTGCGTCCGCTGCTCGACAAGCGCGACATGGCCGCCTTCCGCGCGCGTGCTTTCGGCCTCGCGATCCTTGGCGATCAGGCGCGTGCGGCGGCGATTACCGAACAGGTGATGCCGCGCGACCTGTCGAGCCGGATCGTCCCCTACCTCGCCTATATGCCGCGGCTGACCGCATCGCAGCAGGCGGCGGCGGCCAATCTCGGGATATTCCCGCGCGCGGCGGATATCGGCCGCGACGATCCGCGGCTGGCGCGGCTGGCGACTGAGGGGCAGGCGGACAGCCGGCTCGCACCGTCGGGCGCGCCGCTGGGCCGCCCGGCGCCTGCGCCTGCACCGATCCCTGCGCCGATTCTTGCGCCCGCTCCGACGCCAGCTCCGACGCCAGCGCGCGTGGCGGTTGCCCCGGCTCCCGCTCCCGCACCGGCTCCGATACCCGCGCCCGCACCCGCGCCTGAACCGGCAAACGTCGCGCGCCCGAGCCTTGCGACCTTCGGCCCGCCCGCCGATCCCGCTCCGGCGGCGATGGCACCCGCAGCGGCCCCCGCACTCGCCGCCGCCGTTGTGCCAGCGCCCGCGCCCGCACCCGCGCCCGAACCTGCGCGCCCGCTGCGCGTGGCTGATGCCTTTGCCGATCTTGGCGATGATCCGCTGCCCGATGCGCGGGTCAGCGGCGATGCGGTCGACCTGTCGCGAATCACCATCAAGCGCGAAGCCCCGCCGCCGCCCAAGCCGAAGGAGCCGCCCAAGCCGGTCTATCCGAGCCGCATCTGGGTGCAGCTGGCGACCGGCAAGAACGCCAGTGCATTGGGCTTCGACTGGCGCCGCCTGTCGCGCAGCGGCGGTGATCTGCTGGCGAAACTGAAGCCGCACACCACCCCCTGGGGCGAGGCGCACCGCCTGCTGGCAGGCCCGATCGACAGCCGCGACAAGGCGCAGAAGCTGGTCCGCGAGCTGAAGGACAAGGGCCTCGACTCGTTCCTCTACGTCAGTCCCGAAGGCGAGGAAATTCAGCCGGTTAAGTAATAATCAGCGGCTGTCCCCCACAATCTTTGCACAGGCTTTGAACAAGCTTGCGCGGTTCTCCCCAACTGGCCTCGGGCTGTGCATTGCCAACCCGCCCCTCGCACGTTCATTCGTGCGGCCGATGACTGCTCCTTGCGCCTCCCACCCCGCCCTCCGGTCTTGCTGCCGGGTAACCGTCCGATGAGGCCGCGCACGATGGATTATTCCACCGAGGACGATGCCGCACCGGTCGAAATGCTGGCCGCCCTGTTCGAAGCGCGCGGGTGGCCGTGCGAGATGGTCTCGGACGATGAAATGTGCGGCGAGGTGCAGGGCAGCTGGGCCAATTACCAGCTGCGCGCGATCTGGCGCGCTGAAGACCGGGTGCTCCAGTTCCTGTGCCTGCCCGATATCCGCGTGACGGATGACAAGCGCGCCGCAGCCTATGAATTGCTGTGCCTCGTCAACGAACAGATGTGGCTCGGCCATTTCGACATCTGGTCGAACGGCGATGTGCTGCTCTACCGCCACGGCGCGCTGCTGGGCGAGGAGGGCCGTCTGAGCCTCGATATGGCGCAGTCGCTGGTGGAAATCGCGATCGACGAGTGCGACCGGTTCTACCCCGCCTTCCAGTTCGTGCTGTGGGGCGACAAGAGTCCGCGCGCCGCGCTGGAAGCCGCGATGGTTGACGCGGCGGGCGAGGCGTAAGTCTCGGTTCCGTTCACCCTGAGCTTGTCGGAAGCGAAGCTGGTCATTGGCCAACGGGCTTACTTTCTTCTAGCGCTGGGCGTGAAGAAGAAGGGCGGGGCTTCGACAAGCTCAGCCCGAACGGATTGGAGTTCCTGTGAACCACCTTCTCATCATCGGTTGCGGCAATATGGGCGGAGCGATGCTTGCCGGGTGGCTGGCCGCGGGCGAGCCGCCGTCGCGCTTTGCCGTGCTCGATCCGGCGCTGGCCGAGGCACCCGCAGGCGTTGCGCTGTATCGCGACGCCGCCGAGGTGCCCGGCACGCATGATGCGGTGCTGCTGGGGTTCAAGCCGCAGCAATTGGGCGCCTTGGGGCCGGGGTTACAGGATGTGACGCAGGGCAAGGCGTTGTGCTCGCTGCTGGCCGGGATCACGCTCGCCCAGCTTGCCGCCGCCTTCCCGCAAGCCGCAGCGCAGGTGCGGGTGATGCCGAACCTTGCCGCGCGCATCAACAAGTCGCCGGTGATTCTCGCCGAGGCGGGGCTGGATGGCGCGGGCCGCGAGGCTGCCTTCGCGCTGTTTGACCGGCTCGGCACCGCGGTGTGGCTGGCGGACGAGGCGAAGTTCGATCTCGTCACCGCGCTCGCCGGATCGGGGCCGGGTTTCGTTTACCGCTTCATCGACGCGCTGGCAGGTGCGGCGGTCGATCTCGGGCTGGAGGCTGACACCGCTGCGAGCCTCGCGCTTGCCACGGTCGAGGGGGCTGCGATGCTCGCCGCCACCGCCGACGCGCCGCCTGCGGTGCTGGCCGACCGCGTGGCCAGCCCCGGCGGCATGACCCGCGAAGGGCTGAACGTGCTCGACGAAGGCGAGGCGCTGCGCCGCCTGCTCACCGAAACCCTGCGGGCAACGGCTGAAAAGGGCGCGGCTCTCTCCAAAGGCGCTTAATATTAACAACCGTTAAGCTGAACAGATTGCACGCTTTGCAATCCGGTTTTGCTTGAAATGCCGTAACTAAAGCCCGATATTCGCGCAGATGGAGAGCGCGGCGTTTCGCGCTCCTTGAGAAGGAACAAAGGTTTCGCAATGGCTGACTGGAAAGACACTTCGCAAAGCGCTCAGCGCCTCGGCTCGGTGCCGCGCGCCGGTGGCGATGTCGCCGGCCGGTATGACGAGGGCCTGCGCAAGCATATGCTCTCGATCTACAACTACATGTCCTCGGCTGTGCTGCTGACCGGGATTGTCGCTCTGGCTGCGGCCAGCAGCGGCATTACCGAGGCGCTGATGGGCTCGCCGCTGATGTGGGTGGTGGCGCTGGCCCCGCTCGGCTTCGTGCTGGCGATGAGCTTCGGCCTCCACAAGATGAGCCAGGGTACGCTCAACGTGCTGTTCTGGGCCTATGCCGTGGTGATGGGCCTATCGCTGTCGACCATCTTCTTCGTCTACACCGGGGAATCGATCGCCACGACGTTCTTCGCGACGGCGGCTGCCTTCGCGGGGCTGAGCCTGTTCGGCTACACCACCAAGAAGGATCTGTCGGGCTTCGGCACCTTCCTCATCATGGGGGTGATCGGCCTGATCATCGCCAGCCTGGTGAACCTGTTCCTGCAGTCGAGCGCGATGGCCTTCGTGATCAGCGGCCTGGGCGTGCTGATCTTCGCTGGGCTTACCGCCTATGACACGCAGCGGCTCAAGGAAGAGTATGCCTATCTGCGCGGCACCGAGTATGTTGGCAAGGCCGTGATCATGGGGGCGCTGACGCTCTACCTCGATTTCATCAACATGTTCATGTACCTGCTGCGCTTCCTCGGCAACCGCGAGTAAGCCGCAGCCCTGCCCGGCCGGGCAACCGGCCGGACGCAGATGTTGAAATGTCGGATGCCCGGGGCCTTTGCTGAGGCTCCGGGCATTTGCTTTGTAAGCCGGGGCGGCTATCCCGTCGCTTCAGGCTGGAGCAAGCCGCTTCCCCGCATAGCGGCAAGGCTCCGGCAGCAAGAGAGGTTGAAGCTGATGTCCGTCGTCCCCCCGCAAGCAACCCCGCGCGCCCGGCGCACGCCGTTCGGTCTGACCATCACGGTGGTCGCCGCCGGTGCCGCTTTGCTGTCGGCCTGCGCTACGCCCGCGCCGCCGCCCGCGCCGCCGCCTCCGCCGCCGCCCCCCCCTGTGGTCGAGGCCGTGCCCTATCGCCCGCTGCCGCCGGGCGGGGCGCATTACGTGATGAACATTCCCCCGCGCGGGGCCGACGGGCGGCGGGTGACGGTCAATTCCGGCGTCACCAATGATCATCTGGTGTGGAACCTGCGCTCGGCCTGGAATGTCGCCGCGCTCAACTGCCTGTCGCCCGAATACGAGCCGATCCTCGAAGGCTATCGCGGGTTCCTGACGAAGAACGCGCGCTCGCTGAAGGCCATCAATGACCGGATCGAGGCGGAGTATCTCAAGCAGCACAGGAACAAGCGCGCCGCGATGGTCGCGCGTGACGGGCTGGTGACTCAGGTCTATAACTTCTTTGCGCTGCCTGCCGCGCGCGCCGGTTTCTGCCGCGCCGCGCTCGACATGTCGAACCGCGCGCTGGCCGCTCCGCCGACTGATCCGCTCGGCTTTGCGCGCGCCAATTTTGACGGACTGCTGACGCCGTTCGAGATCTTCTTCGACGAATACGAAGCCTATCAGCGCGCTTCGGCCGAATGGGATGCCAAGTGGGGCGCGCAATATGGCGCTTCGCAGCCCGGCTGGGTGGCGGTGCAGGAGGCCCGTGCGAGCGGCCTGCCGGTGCCGGGCGTTGCCGATCTGGCAGGGCAGGGCGTGCAGGTGCAGACCGTGATCGATCCGGTGACGGGGCAGGCCGTGCCGGTCATCCCGGTCAATGAAGGCGTCACCTCGCAGCCGGTGGTACAGCCGCTCGCCGAGCAGCCGCCGCGCCAGTCGGGGCAGTAGGAATTGCCCGCAAGGGCGCGCAAAAACGCCGTTGCAAGGGGGCGCGCTTATCGCTAATGCGCGCCCTCGCGTCAATCTGACAGGGCAGGCGCGAAATCTGGAACGGGGCCGTAGCTCAGATGGGAGAGCGCGTCGTTCGCAATGACGAGGTCAGGGGTTCGATCCCCCTCGGCTCCACCAGATGCTGATTTCTGCTTCCGCCCTCAGGAGCCACTGGCCCGCGGCGGAGCGGATGGTTCCCATATCGTGATTGCGGCGTTCGGTTCCCGTCCGGTTCCGGGCGAGCCGCGTTCCGTCATGATGCAGGGCAGTGTGTGCCTGCGGATGCCAACGTCCCGGAAATGGTCGAGCGCATGTGCAATTGCGTTGCCCCGGTCGCATCGCGGGCGACCGTCTCCGAGGCGACCTCGAACGTTGTGCCTGTGTAGCTGCCACTTACTTCGACCCGCGCTACGCCCGGCCCGCCATCGGGCGGAGCGCAGACGAGCACGGCGCGCAGGGTGCCCGCGTCGGCTTGCCACGTCTCGTAACTGCATGCGCCGTTCAGCGTGTGGAACACGGCGGCAGGCGGCGGGGTGTCTGCTGGCGAGGCGATGCACACCCCGCGCGGCTTCGCGTTGGCCGGATCCTCGGCGATCTTGCGCACCATCGCCGCCGGCAGGCCGGGAATGTCGAGCTGATCGATCCGGGTCGCAATCTCCCATGTCCCCGCGCCAAGCCCCTGCGCCCCGGCCGCAGGCGCCGCGTGGCTTGCCCACGGAAGCGCTGCTGTGCCAAGCGCCGTCAGCGCGGCGGCGGCAAGCACACGAGGGCTGCAAGTATGCGGGCGATGGGACAAGGGCGAACCTCCTGACGGGAATGGCGACACAGATAGCGGGTCGTTTTCTGATAGACCCCGCCGCCGGCCCCGGCCTCGCGTATTCGCGGGATGCCATGCTAGGGGCGGGCCGCTATGGGCCCTATCCGCTCGGCGCCGCTTGTCCGATTGCGACCATTGCGGGCGCGGGAACAACGTCAGGTGCGCAGTGATGACCGATCCGAACCACGACCGACCGGCGGCGTCCGATCCTGATGTGCATGGCACGCCGCCATGCCGCCTGTTCATCGTCGAGGATGATGCCGTGCTGCGGGCCAGCGTGATCGAACGCATCTCGCACGAGCCGGATATCCTAATGGTGGGGCAGGGCAATTGTCTGCGCGCGGCGCTGGAGGCGTTTGAAGCGACCGGCGACATCGCGGATGTGGTGCTGGTCGATCTCGGCCTGCCCGACGGCTCCGGCCTCGATCTCATCCGGGCGATCCGCAAGCGTGAATCGGCCACCAAGGTGCTGGTTTTTACCGTGCTGGGCGATCGGAAGACGATCAGGGATGCGCTGGCGGTGGGGGCGGACGGGTTCATCCTCAAGGACACCGATCCTGCCGAACTGGCCCGTGCGATCCGCGCCGCGCGCGACGGCGGTGTGCCGATCAGCCCCAAGGCGGCGGCGCAATTGCTGCGCGCTTTCCGGGAACAGGCCGCCGCTTCGCCGCCGGACGCGCTTCGAACGGACAAGATCGAAGATTTCGGCCTGACAAGCCGCGAACGCGAGACACTCGAGACACTGGCGCGCGGCTTCACCCAGCGCGAGGCCGCCCAGATTCTCGGCGTGTCGCCCCACACCATCGTCAGCCACGTCAAGGCGATCTATCAGAAGATGGCGGTCAACAGCCGGTCCGAGGCGGTGTTCGAAGCGATCAACAGCGGCCTCATCAAGATGGACACGCGATGACCGCAGCCGGGTTGCAACAGCCGCCAGCGGGCACGGAACGCGGCGGCCTGTTCCGCTTCATGATCGTTGCGCTGTGTGTGCAGGCGGCGTTCTGGGGGATTGCGCTGATGCTGCGCCCGCCGGTTGCCGACCCGCGGTTTGCCCGGCACGAGGTTGCCAACATTCTGCTGGAGCAGCCGGGCGGCACTCTTGCCGAAGCAGGCGGGCGCCCGGACTATTACCTTGGCACGGGGCCGGATGCGCGGTTCGTGGCGCAGGTGAGGGTTGAACAGCCCGATCGCGGGCTCGTGGTCTTTGCCCCGCGCTACAACCGCTGGGCGAGCCTCGCGGTCAACGGGCAGGCCGTGCCGATGGCGGACGCAGCGGCATGGCGCGGCGGGCGCATCGGTGCGAAGTGGGTGGTGCCGCCGCAGATGCTGCGACCGGGCGAAAATGCGCTTGTTGTCGAAGTCAGACGGGAGTGCTGCAAAGCCTTCCTTTCGGGCCTGATCGCCGCCCCGCCGGGAGCGATTGATGAAGCGATCCGCCAGTGGCGCATGCAGGCGCTGATCCCTGCTTTCGGGGTGATGGTGCTTGGCCTGTTCGGGGCCGGATCGTGCCTGCTGCTGGCCATCGGGCCGGCCTATCGCCGCGAGGCCATTGCGGCGGCGCTGGCCTTTGCCGGACTGGCGCTGGGCGGTTTGTGGCAAATCGACATTGTCACGCCGACCGGCGAGGCGGTGTATATTGCTGCCGGCTGGGCGGCGCTGTTGCTGACCTTTTCGGGCCTTGTCGCGCTGGTCGACCGGTGGTTTCCGGGCGGGCCGCGGCATGATCGCTGGCTGATCGTGCTGGTGCCCTGCTGGGCGCTGCTGATCCTGGCCTCGGCCCTGGCGCGCGATCCCGTGCCGGTTCCCCTGCGGACGGCGCTGGAGGTTTCGATTGTCCTGTTCGCCAATATTGCGATCATCGCCAGCCTGCTGCGCGGGCTTGCGGATGATCGGGAGAAGTGGGCGCTCGATGCCGCGGTGGTCCTGCTGGTGCCCAGCATCAGCCTTGCCGACATGGTCGACAGCCTGAACCGCGATCCCCTGACGCTCAGCAGTGCGCCGCTCGGTCTGTTCGGCCTGTCCATCCTGCTGTTGCTGGGGATTGTCCGGCGCGGGCGGATGCTTTCGCTCCGGCTCGAAAATGCCAACCTGCTGCTCGAACAGGAGATCGCCGCGAAACAGGCCGAGATCGAGGCCACCGCGAAACTGCTCCGCCAGCGCGAGGCCGAAGCGGCGGTGCAATCGGAACGCGCGCGCATCATGCAGGACATGCACGACGGGATGGGCGGGCATCTGCTGTCGGTGCTCACGCTGGCGCGCAATCCTGCCATTCCGCGCGCGGAGATCGGTGCGACGGTCGATCTGGCGATCGAGGATTTGCGGCTGATGATCGACAGTCTGGATTCGGTGGGCGACACGCTCGACTTCGCGCTCGGGCAGTTCCGCGAGCGGGCCGAGACAAAGCTGCGCGCGGCGGGGATGGAGCTGGTGTGGCGCAATGCGCTTGGCAGCGGCGCGCTTGCGCTGCCGCCGGGCACGATCCTTGCGATCTACCGGATCATGCAGGAGGCGATCAATAACGCCGTCCGCCATTCGACCGGGCGCCGGGTGGAGATCGTCATCCGGCACCGCGCTGATGGGGCGGTGATGATCGACATTGCCGATGACGGCATCACCGACCGGCGCAGCTGGAAACCGGGCCGGGGCCTTGCCAATATGCAGCGCCGCGCGGCCCAGATCGGTGGCCGCTTCGCCATCTCCGCCAGCAGCACCGGCACGCGTGCGCGGCTGACCTTGCCGATGGCGTGAGGCGGGTTGCCGGATGGGAGCCGCGCCGGTGCCTCGGCCGCGCGGACCCCTGACCGTTTGTCAGTCCACGCAATCCAGCACGGTCGCCGTGACTTCGGCGGCGGCGCCCTTGCGGCCCATCAACCCGCCCAGCGCGCGGGCGGCCTGACCCTTCGTGCTCTGCTTGCAGGCGGGCTTTTCAGCCGTTTGAGCACTCGCGGTCTGCGCTGCGCCGGAGGCATCGCTTTGGGCCGCGGGCGCGGTCCCGGCCAGGGCCAGCATCAGCGGCGTTGTCGGCTGGCTGCGCTCGGGCACGGGGCGTTCTTTGGTGTAGGTGTAGATGATGTTGAAGTCCTGCATCGTCACCGTCTCGATCTGCTTGGCGGTCAGACCGGTCTGGCGCGCGGTGCACCACACGCCGAATTCCTCGATTTCGTTCGCCGCGCAGCCGCTCGCAGGCCGGGCGCGGGCGACAGGCGCGTTGGCGAATTCGGTGTTGCAGTGGCCCAGATCACCCGAGGTGCGATAGCCCGACGGGCACAGCTGGCGCGGGTTGTTCTTGGTCAGCAGCAGCCCGGCCGAGGTTGGCGGCCCCGACGGCGCGACAGGCGCCGAAGCGGACGACGTGTTGCCGGAACCCCGGCGGGCGTTCTTGTCCTCGACGCACCAGTAATTGCCCCAGCTCTTGTAGCCATCGGCGCAGGTGCCATTGCGCGGTCCGTGGTAGACCGCCGGGGAACTGCCGGAATTGGCGACGCAGAAATCCTTGTCGCTCGACCAGCCGGGCGGGCAATTCTTGGCCTGACGCTCGATCCGGTTGCGCACGCCCTGCGCCTCTGCCGGTTCGGGCACGATGCCCGCAAAAGCCAGACCCGCGGCACCGACCATGCAGGCCACGCCAACTTTCATCATCGCAATATCTCCATCTAAGCAATTGCTTGGTGTCTGGAGCCTAGGCGATGAACAGGCGGGGCGGCATGCCGCAATCACGGGATGCACGATGGTTTGCGAGGCTTTGCAAGGGCAAGGTGCCCAGCAAGGATTGCAGCCTATCCGGGCTGCCTGGCGCTGATGATCGCGATGTCGGCATCCTTGAGGGTGATCCCGGCGCGCTGGATTGCCGCCGGTGCCTTGGCGCTATCAGGGGCGATGTCGAAATCGAAGCGGGTGCCGGGCTTGAGCTGGCCCAGCACGGTCCTGTCGAGCGTGAAGGTGGTGCTGATCCCGGTCGCAGGCTTGATCCCGGTCGGGGGCGCGAGCATCGCCTGCACCGGCTTCAGCGGCGCGACGATCTTGCTGAAGGCGCGCGGGGTTACGCGGTAAGCCGGGCAGATGCCGGCGCCGCGATTGCTCATCGAGAACTTGAGCCCGCCCGGAACCGCAGCGACGACGAACACCGGATCGCAGGCCGGAGCCGCCGTGGCCGGGGCGGCGGCGATCGTGATCGGAACCGTCTGATTGCGTCCGGCGAAGCTGATGGTCACGCTGCCGGTCGAGGCTTGCGGCAGCGTAGCGGCAACCAGTGCCGCCTCCGACCGGATCGGGGTAAAGCGGTTGTCCCACCCGCCTGAAATTTCGGTCGGGCTGGCCGATGTGGCGGACCGCCAGCGCCCGAGCGATTGCGCAGACAGGCGGAAGGTCACCGGCATCGCCGCCGTGCCGGGCAGCAGCGCGACCGGATGATCCGCGCGGAAATTCGCCGTCGCCCCGGCAGTAATCGGCGCGGTCGGCGCGGTGACGGTGAAGGCAGGGAGCGGCGCGACGTTGACCGTCAGCGGCAATCCGCCAGCATAATCCTGCGCCAGCACCAGTTTGAGATCGTGGCTGGCAAGCCTGCCGGTGGTGGTCGCGCGGATCGGAATGCGGAAGCTCGCCGTGTCGGTGCCGCTGCCGGAGAACCTGAGCGCGCCTGCAAGGTGCTGCATGGTCTGCGGACGACCGGCGGTCACCTCGAACCCGTCGAGGATTTCGGCGAGGCGGTTGACCACCGCCAGATCGCCGGCATTGCCGCGATCGGTGCTGGCCGTCAGAAGCAGCGGCAGCGCACACTCGCGGGGAATCGCGCTGTCGAACTGGACATCGATGCGCAGCCACCCGCGCGTTGCATCGCCGCCGGTTACCTCTGCCGCACGGGTCTCGCGCAGACCGCCCACCGGCGTCGGATCGGTGCCCGGCGCAACCGCATAGCGCAGGATGCGTGGCACCGGCCTGGTGTCGGATGTGTCGGACGTCGTGAGCGTTCCGGACGTGCACGAAAAGCGCGGTCCGGATTGCGCCTGCACTGCTGCGGGGCCGACCGCTCCCGTGGCAAGGCCCGCCAGCAGCGCGGCAGCGAGAGGGCGGGCGAGGCGGCTCGGGGAAACGGTCATGGCAGGCTCCTGTGCGGCGTTACGCCGACCCTGTGTTTCTAACCGGCCCGACGCCGGCATCGCCATTGGCCGGATGGACTAGCCCGCCGCCTCCCCCATCCGGCCGATGGCACAGCCGCCGCAGATCGGCACACTGGCAGGCATCCAACAAGGAGCCGTCCGATGACCGATCCCGACCAAGCCGCCAAGCTATCGCGCCGCTGGATGACCGCATTTGTGGCCGCATCCGCTTTGTGTGTTCCCGCAATCCTGCCCGGTGCGGCGAATGCCCAGATCGCCGCGCAGGTCAGGCAGCCCGTCAAACTCGGGCCGACAGTCAAGCCGGTCAGCGTCTCGCCGCGCGTGGACCGCATTGCCAGCACTGCCACCAACACCTGTGGCTACCGCTTCGCCCTGTTCGAGCGCGGGGTCACGCCGCCCCTGCTCCAGATGCCGACCGCCGGAGCCCGCACTGCGATTGACGCCGCCCGGACCCCGCCGCAGGTCACTGGCCCGGTGCAGCCTGCCCAATCCAGTCCCTATGCCGAAGTGCTCGGAGGGCCCAACGGTGCCTTGTCCGCTCTGCAGTTTGTCGGGCCGATCATGGACACGATCAGCCGGGCAGAGCTGGTTATCGGCAGCGGAGCCGCGCGGGACGTCCAGATCATCGGTCGTTTCGCGCCGAGCACGCAATGCGACAGCAGCTTCGGCAAAGGCAACGGAGCAGTCACTCTTAGCCTCCCGCTTCCCGATGTGGCGACGCGCACTACCGCGAAGCTCCGCATCTACGGCTTTCCCCGCACGCTTGCCGAAGGTGCGATCGGCGGGCGGCTGTGTTTCCTCGATCCGTCATTGGGTGTCCGCGAGGCGGTGCCTTGCGGTGATACCCGGGTTCCCAATCGGCCCGCTCCGCTGATCGAGGAAATCGAGCTCGTCATTGTGCCGCATTTCCAGATCAGCCGCGTGGTCCAGCCAACCTCCAACAGTTTCAGCTCCACTGCACAGCGGGTTGGCGGGCAGGTGCATATCGTCGGCCGCAATCTGGATTTTGCGCTGCTCCCGGATCAGATCCCCGGCGGTTATGCCCTTGCCCGGACCATCCGTCGTTCAAACACCGAATGGGTGGGCGAGTTGTTCGTCGATTTCCCCAATGGTCCCGGCATTGCCGACATGCTGCTGCAGCCTAAGGTCAGCCTGATGCGCGGCGCCGAAAGACTGAATGTCACGCTTTGGGATACGGCCCAGAACAACAATCCCCAGCCGCTGTGGCAACAGCGGATCCGGTTCGAACGGCGCGGCGCACCGCCTCCACCGCCGCCGCCGCCTCCTCCTCCGCCGCCTCCCCCGCCGCCGCCTGCGTCGCTCGATTTGCTGCCGGCGTTTCCCTCAACTCCCTCGCCGCTGCTCCGCGGGATCGGCGGTATCGGCTCCAACATCATGCTTGCACCCGGTTTCTGCACCGGGCTGGGCAACAACGAAGCGCGCGTGGTGCCGGTCCCCGCTTTGATTTGGGGCGCAAGCTCGGCCCGTGCCGCATCGCCCTCCGTTCGCGTGGAACTGCGCGATGAATCGACGGGAGTGCTACTCGACGCCTTCGACACGGGTGCAATGCCTGCCAATTCTGCGGCGGTGACGCGCAACAATTATCCCGGCCGCCCGGCAAGTGTTCCGGTGGTACGAGTGACTGGAGCACCCTTGATGGCGCAGTACGGCAACCAGACCGGCTGCTTCCTCGACAATGCGGCCCCCAGACCCCGCCTTGATCCGCCGCTCAACAGGCTGCTGCTGCGGGTCGACACCGCCAACGCCGCTGCCGAAGGCCCGGATTTCGAGGCGAACAACGAATTGCGGCAATAGTCGCGATCGATCTCGACTGCACTGATCGGGGCTGGCGATGGCAAGGATGTCGAGCATCGCTTTCCTGCCGCCCCGATCTCATCCGGAGCCCTGTCATGTCGCGCCTGTCCGACCTTCGCCTGCTCTCCCTCGTTGCCGTGATTGGCGCAATCACTTTCGCGCTCGGACAGCCCGAGGCAGCAGCCCAGAACGATGCCGCCAGCGAGGCCCGCGCGCTTCAGGCCCGGGTCGATCAGTTGACGACGAGGCTCGCCGCGCTCGAAACGCTGGTGTCGCGGCAGGGGCGGACCATGACCTTTGGGGGCACCACGGCCGAAACCGAGCTGGTCCTGCGCGCAAGGCCCGATGCGCAAAGCGTGGCGCGGCTCGGCAAGACCGATGCGGTGCTCCAGTTCGACCGGATCACGCTGGTCGGCCGGGATATCACCATCGACGCCAAGCGCGCGATCCGTCTGGATGCACCGGCGATCAGCCTCAATGGCCGGATCGACGGCAAGGGCATGGATGACCTCCTGCTCAAGGGCTACAAGGTGAGGGAGAACTGACCATGCCCCGCCGTGCCGCCTGCCTGATGCTGGCCAGTGTCCTGCTGGCCGCACCGCTGCCGCTCGCCGCTGCGCCGGACAAGGCCGCGCCGGGCCACGCGCCGGTGTGCCGGGTGGCCAGCCATGACCGGCTGCTGGTGCGCAGCGGGCGGGATATCTGCGCGCCGACCCTCAATCGCAATGGCAAGCCCGCCGCAGCAGGCTTCCTGCCGACCGAATGTCCGCGATCCAGCGAAACCTACACCATCGACGCAGCCGGCATCGCCGATCGGTGCCTCATTCCGGCTCGCAAGGAGAAATGACCATGTCCCTGCCGCTCCGCCCCGCTCTTGCGGCGGCTTTGATGCTGTCGCTCGCCATGCCGCAAGCTGCCGAGGCGGGCCGCCAGCGCAAGCCGGAGGCCCCGGCCGATCTGTCGCTGGTTGCCGCCGATGCCCTGCTGGAGCGCGGTGTTGCAGCCCTGCGCGCCAATGATCCGGCGGCGGCGGCGCAATCGCTGTCCGAACTGGCCTCGCGCCAGCCGCGCAACGGCACGGTGCAGGCGCTGCTCGGGTTGTCCTACCAGCTCGCCGCCGATCGCGACCCGCAGGCGCTCGATCTTGCGCTGGCTGGCTATGATATCGCCATGCGCAGCGAGCCGGGGTTGTACTGGCCCGCCGCGCTGGCTGGCCGCGCGGCATTCGATCAGGGCAAGTACGAGGAGGCGCTGGCCTTCTTCTCACGCGCAGCGCTGCTGCGACCGCGTGACGGCGCGACCTTGTCGGCGGTCGCGGCGGCGGCCTACATGAGCGGCGATACAGCGCTGGCGAGCCTTGCAGCGGGCCGGGCGGCGGCGCTCGCCCCCGGCGCGAATGGCGAGAACCTGCGGCTTGCGGCGCTGGCAGCGGCGGCCAATGGCGAAGGTGATACTGCCCGTGCGCAGCTGGCCGCGCTGGCCGATGCCTTCCCCGCCGTGGCGAGCGACACCGCCCCACGCGTCGAGGAACTGCTCCAGACCGCCGCGCTCGACGCTTACACCGCCACCGGCGACGAGCAGTCGCCGACCGAGCTGGCGCCCGACCAGATCTCGCTCGATGTCGCGATCATCCTGTCGCAGAACACCCAGCGCGAACGCACCGGGTTCAACCTGCTCGACGGGCTGAGCCTGCAATATGGCGCGGGCCGCAACACCACCCGCACGATCTCGACCGACAACGGCATCCGCACCGGCAATAATTACCAGCGGGTGCTGACCGGATCGATCACGGTTCCGCAGATCAACTACAACCTCAACCTGTTCAACCGTGGCGGGCAATTCTACTCGGTCGTCGCCCGCCCGCAGCTGACCGCCTATCGCGGCGAGCAGAGCGAGTTCTTCATCGGCCGCACGCTCAAGGTGGCGATCGGCGGGGTCAACGCCGCGATCCTCGAACAGATCGATGTCGGGGTGGATCTCAAGGTCACCCCGGTCGAAATCACGCCCACCGGCACGCGGGTGCGGATCGAGGCGGGGCGCAGCTTCCTCACCTCCGATCCGGCGGGCACCTTTGCCGAGGCGCTCACCACCTTCCGCCAGCGCGTGGTCGCCACCGCCGAGATCGGCTTTGGCGAGACCTTGCTGCTGTCGGGCCTCAACGAAGCGGTTGAGGACCGGACCTATTCCAAAACGCCGGGGCTGGGCGATATTCCGCTGATCGGCAACGCGTTCAACGAACGCAACACCTTGCAGCGGCGGGATTCGGTGATGGTGCTGGTCACCCCGGCGCGGCCGATGGTGGCCCCGGGCCGCGCCTGGGCGCGCGGCGATGCGGCGGCGAGTCTGGCGCGGCTGTGGACCGAGGTGATCGATCCGATCAGCAATGCCGACGCCACGGCGGCGGCGCTCGGGCGGGTGCGGTTCTTCACCCGGATGCAGCGCGGGGATGTGTCCACCACCTTCCCGGCAGCCAAGCCTGCCGCACAGCAGATGATCGACGATCTGGTCGCCCCGGGCAGGAGCTAGCCTGCGTCGGCCCCCGCCGGGCGGGCCTGTGCCAGCGCTGCCAGCAAGGCGTGCTCCGGCACCGGCTTGAGCAGCAGCGCACACCCGCTGGCGGCCACCTGTTTCTCGGTGGCGGGGGTCGCATCGCCGCTCATCACCAGCACCTGCGCTGCGGGCGCGTGCTGGCGCACCAGTGCGGCGACCTTGGCTCCGCTGTCCTTCTGGCCGAGGTGCCAGTCGGTAATCACCGCCGCCGGACGCAGCCCGGCCGTCAGCGCGGCGGCGACGTCGCGCGAATTGGCGAAGCTGGCAACATCGGCCCCATGCTGGCGCAACAGTTGCGCCATCGCCTCGCGGGTATCGGCGCGATCTTCGACCAACAGCACGGCCAGCCCCGCCAGCGGTTGCCCTGTAGCGGGCAGCGCCGCACTGGCCGCCCCGGCGCTGGCAAGCCGGGCCGCAGGCAGATCGAGCACGAAGGCGCTACCCCCCGTCCAGCGTGGTTCGAGCACCAGTCCGCCATCCATCAGGTGCGCCATCTCGCGCGCAATCGCCAGTCCCAGCCCCGATCCGTGCCCGAGCCGCCGCGATCCTGCGCCCTGCGTGTAGGGCAGGAACAGCGCCTCGGCCTCGTCCGCCGCGATGCCGACGCCGTCATCGGCGACCATGACCGCAACCCGCTCCCCCCGCCGCCGCACCAGCACCCGCACCCGCGTGCCGCGCGAATGGAGCAGGGCATTGGTCACCAGATTGCGCAGGATGCGGGTGAGCAGGGCGGGATCAGCGCGCACCGCCGCCGTGCCGCGCGCGGCGCGCAGATCAATGCCCGCCTGCCGCGCCGCAGGGGCCAGTTCCAGCACCAGCGCGTCCAGCAGATCGGCCAGCGCGACCGGCTGGCAATCGGCGGCCAGCGTGCCGCTTTCCAGCCTCAAGTGTTCGGCCATGCCTTCCAGCATCACCATCGCCTCGGCCAGCCCGCGCTCCACCCCGTCGACGGCGCGCGCGCGGCGCTGTTCGTCGCCGGCGCGCTGCAACTGGCTGAAGAACAGCATCGCCGCCTGCAAGGGTTGCCGCAGATCATGCGAGGCCGCCGCGATAAAGCGCGTGCGGGCATCACGCTCGGCCTCGGTCTCGGCCAGCGCGCGGGCAAGATCCTGCGAAATCGCCTCGGCGCGCAAGCCCTGCGTTACCGCCGAGCGGATCGCCTGTTTCAGCACGAACGCCGTCCCGATCATCAACCCGCCAAACGCGAGCAGGAAGATCGCCAGCGAAGTTGCATAGACCGTTTCGGAATTGAAGAAGAACAGCGCCGCCGATCCGAACACCGCGATGACGCCGAAAATGATCGTGCCGATCGATTCCGCCGTGGCGATCACCTGCCCGCTGATCGCGGCCGAATAGAAGATTACCATCAGCAATTGCAGCGGCTCGGACGCATAGGGCAGCAGCACCCACACGCTCGATGCAACCGCCAGATCGAACAGCACCGCCACGACCTTGCCGAGCGGTGACCAGAAACGTGCAATCTCGGCAGCGTCGGGTTTGCGCCGGTAGAACGCCAGCGGCACCACGATCATGATCGCGGTCACCAGCGCGGTCGATCCCGTCCACAGCCAAAGATCGCGCGGCGGCATGAGCGGCGCGAACAGCGAATGGACATAGGCCAGCGTCCCGCCCACCAGCAGCGCAAGCAAGCCGGCAATGCCGAATTCGATGCGGGATTCGGTCGCCCGCACTTCCTCGTGGATCAGATCGCCCTGGCCGCTCAAAGCACGCCCTGACGACGGGCCATGTCGACGGCCTGGGTGCGGTTGCTGGCGCCCAGGACTTGCAGCACCTGCGCCACATGGGCCTTCACCGTATAGGGCGAGATGCCGAGGGTGCGGGCGATCTGCTTGTTTTCGGCCCCGCCTGCCAGCATCCGCAGCACCTCGATCTGCCTGTCGGTCAATTCGCGCGCAGGCGCCGCGCCTGGGCCATCGCCCTGATGGAGTTCGCCCGAGCCACCGGCCAGCGCCATCATCCGCACCGGATCGGGCAGGTAGCGCCCGCCCGCCAGCACCAGCCGCAGCGCCGCCTCGATCACTTCCGGGCGCGCCGATTTGGGAATGAAGCCGCGCACGTCCAACTCCAGCGCCAGCCGCAGATGCGCGGCATCCTCGCTGCCGGAGAAGACGACGATCGGGGTATCCGGACAGGCCGCGCGCGCGGCCCGCAGGTTGGCGCAGGGATCTTCGCCGGGAATATGTAGATCGAGCAGCATCAGATCGAACGGACCGGAATCGCGAGCCAGATCAACCGCTCGGGCGCAGCAATCCGTAATCTCGACTGTCGCGCCGAACAGCGTCTCGATCGTCATCCCCATCGCCGAGGCGACGATCGGATGATCATCACAAATCAATACCCGCATAAAGCAACAGCCCGCCCCCAGACCCTCGTTTCAACGGCTATTTACTTCGCGGAATAATAACAAGCCGCGGTTTGATTGGGGTGCGATATTTGCCGGTGCAAAAGCGCTTTGCAGCACCGGCTCTGGCCAGTTCCGGCGTGGGGAATGGCCGTCGAAAAGGGCCTCTTTCCAATGGAAAAACCGGTTTGCCGCGCTCAGGGTGCTCGCGCGGCTTGTCGTCAACGCTGCCTGACGCTATTCGTGGCCCCGCGTTTCGGTAACGGGAATGCGGTGCAAATCCGCAGCTGTCCCTGCAACTGTAAGCGGTGAGTATGCGGTGCGTTCGTCCTTTCGGGGACGCAGCCACTGAAGCGGCGACGCTTTGGGAAGGTGAGCACCTCATGCGTTGATCCGTGAGCCAGGAGACCGACCGGGGCGTGTCGCTCTATGCCGGGTTCAGGGGTTGGCCAGGCGCGGAAACAGACTTTCGTTGTGAGCGACATCGCTGGGCTGTGGGGGAGGCTTCCCTCGCGGCCACCATGTTGCTGATGACGGGAGGAATCCGTGAAGAATTTGACATTGTTGTGCAGCGTCGCGTGTGCGGCGCTGGTTTGGGCTGTGCCTGTGTGGGCGCAGGATGCTGGCGCAGTTTACGAAAGCGCAGAAGACGAGAACGTCATGCTGCCGATTGGTCAGCTGGAGTCCAAGGATATTCTGGTCAGAGCGTCGCGTTCGGACGCGCTGTTCTTGACGAACCGCTACACCGGCTCGGTCAGCGTCATCACCACCGAACAGCTCGACCAGCGCCAGATCCGCGACATTGCCGATGTGCTGCGCGATGTGCCGGGCGTGGCGGTGGCAGGCGTGGCGGGGCAGACCCAGATCCGCCTGCGCGGCTCCGAGGCCAATCATGTGCTGGTGCTGGTCGATGGCATCGAAGTCTCCGATCCCTTCGCGGGCGAGTTCGATATTGGCACGCTGGCCGCCGAAGTCGGCGCGCGGGTGGAAGTGCTGCGCGGGCCGCAATCGGCGCTCTACGGCCCTGATGCGATCGGCGGCGTGGTTGCCTATGAAAGCGCCGGTGGGCGCGATCTTCCGGGCTTTGCCGCGCGCGTCGAGGCCGGCACGCAAGGCACCCTCAACGGCGCGGTGCGCTATGGCGCGGCGGGTGACACGTGGGACGCAGGCCTCTCTGCCGTGGTGGTCAGCACCGACGGCCAGCCCAACGCGCGGGGCGGCACCCGCGACATTGGCCGCGACAGCTACACCGTCTCGGGCAAGGGCAGCGTCGATGTGGCAGCGGGCTTCACCTTGCGCGCCGCAGCCCGCTTCATCCGCACCGAGGGCCAGTTCAACGATTCCGATTTCGACTCCACCAGCCCCACCTTCGGCTTCGTGATCGACTCGCCCGGCACCCGCTTCGTCAACGAGGCGGTTTACGCCCTCGTCGGCGCGCGGGCCGAGGCGCTGGAGGGGCGCTGGACGCATGATCTTTCGGCCCAGATCGCCGATATCGACCGCGTCACCTTCGGCCCCTTCGGCCAGTCGAACTCGTCCGAGGGCGACCGCATCAAGGCTTCCTACGTCACCGCGCTGACCATCGCGCAGGCGCATAATCTCACCTTCGCCGCCGATTACGAGCAGGAGGGCTTCCGCAACGCCACCCCCGGCGGCTTCGCCTTCAACGGGCGGCGGGAAATCGAGCAGGCGGGCTTTGTCGGCGAATATCGCTATGCGGATGAGGCCTTCGATCTAAGCGCGGCGCTGCGCCACGACATCAATGATCGCTTCCGTGACGCCACCACCTTCCGCCTCGGCGCAGGCTATCGTGTCGCGGATGGTACCCGTCTGCGCGCGGCGGCGGGGAGCGGCGTGAAGAACCCCGGCTTCTTCGAGCTGTTCGGCTTCGTCGATGGCCGCTTCATCGGCAATGACGCGCTGCGGCCCGAGAAGTCCACGGGTTGGGAAGTCGGGATCGACCAGCAGCTCGGCGACAGTGCTAGCCTCGCCGTCACTTACTTCGACAGCGAGCTGAAGGGCGAGATCTTCACCACCTTCCCCCCGCCGACCTTCATCGCCACCCCCGCGAACCGCACCACCACCAGCGAGCAGCGGGGGGTGGAAGTTGCGCTGAATGCCCGCTTCGGCCCGCAATGGAGCCTCGATGCGGCTTACAGCTACCTCGATGCCGAGGAAAACGGCCGCGAGGAAGTGCGCCGCCCGCGCCATATCGCCAGCATGGCGCTGACGTGGGAAGCGCCTGGCGATGCCGCCTCGGCCAGCCTCGTGGTGCGGCATAATGGCGAGAGCCTCGACGATGCCTTCACCGATCCCAGCTTCGTGCCGGTGCGCGTGACGCTGGACGATTACACCCTTGTGGGCCTGAATGCCCGCTTGGCGCTCGCCGAGGGCATTGCCGCCTTCGCCCGGGTCGATAACCTGCTGGGCGAGGACTACGAGCAGGTGTTCAGCTTCGTCTCGCCGGGGCGCTCGGCGACGGTCGGCATCGAAGCGCGGTTCTGAACCTCTTCTCCCCTCCCGCTCGCGGGAGGGGCCGGGGGTGGGCCAGTGCAACAACCGTCGCATTCCCACCCCTCAATCCCCTCCCGCACGCAGGAAGGGAGGCCAAATGCCATTATCCTCGCATTCGCAGCAGAAATTCCCTATGCGCGCGCCATGCATTTCCTTGACCAAGCCAAGATCTATCTGAAGTCCGGCGGAGGCGGCCCCGGGGCCGTCAGCTTCCGGCGCGAGAAATACGTCGAATATGGCGGCCCCGACGGCGGTAACGGCGGGCGCGGCGGCGATATCGTGTTCGAGGCGGTCGCCGGGCTCAACACCCTGATCGACTTCCGCTACACCCAGCACTTCAAGGCCCCGCGCGGCGGCCACGGCATGGGCCGCGACCGCACCGGTGCCAGCGCCAAGCCGCTGGTGATCGAAGTGCCGGTCGGCACCCAGATCCTCTCGGAAGACAAGGAAGAGGTGCTCGCCGACCTCACCGAAATCGGCCAGCGCGTCGTGCTGCTTGAAGGCGGCATGGGCGGGCGCGGCAATGCCTCATACAAAACCTCCACCAACCGCGCCCCGCGCCAGCACCAGCCTGGCATTCCGGGCGAGGAAATGTGGGTGTGGCTGCGGCTGAAGCTGCTTGCCGATGTGGGCCTTGTCGGCCTGCCGAACGCAGGCAAATCGACCTTCATCAACGCCGTTTCCAACGCGCAGGCCAAGGTTGGTGACTATGCCTTCACCACGCTGGTGCCCAAGCTTGGCGTGGTGCGCCACAAGGGCCGCGAATTCGTGCTGGCGGACATTCCTGGCCTGATCGAAGGCGCGGCGGATGGCGCAGGCATCGGTGACCGTTTCCTCGGCCATATCGAGCGTTGCCGCGTGCTGATCCACCTGATCGACATCACCGGCACCGGCGATGCCGACCCTGCCGAAGCGATGCAGATCGTCGAGGAAGAGCTGGCCGCCTACGGGGCCGATCTGGAAGACAAGCCGCGGCTGGTTGTGCTCAACAAGCTCGATCTGGCGGACGCCGAACTGGTCGATGCGTTCCGCAAGGAATTGCTCTCGGCAGGGGCGGACAAGGTGTTCGCCGTTTCGGGCGCAACCGGCGCGGGCATCCCCGAACTGCTCGATGCGGTGATCGGCTACCTGCCCGAACGCACCGCCACCGAAACCAAGGCCGTCGCGGTCGAGGAAGCAGGCGACGAGGGCGGCAGCGCGGGCGAGTGGTCGCCGCTCTGATTTCGCGATGCTGACGAACCTCTCCGACATCACCGCCGCGCGGCGGATCGTCGTCAAGATCGGCTCGGCGCTGCTGGTCGGTGGCGGCCATGCGCGCGAGGCGTGGCTGACGCGCATGGCGGGCGATCTGGCGATGCTGCGGAAAAGCGGCGCGCAGGTGATCGTGGTGAGTTCGGGCGCGATTGCGCTGGGCGCGGCGCGGCTGGGGCTGGCGAAGGGCGGACGCGGGAGCCTCGCGGACGCACAGGCCGCCGCCGCCGTGGGACAGATTGCGCTGGCTGACCTGTGGAGCCGCGCGCTCGCGGCGCAGGGCATTACTGCTGCGCAGATGTTGCTGACGCTGGGAGATCTTGAGGATCGGCGCCGCTATCTCAACGCCTCGGCGACATTGGACCGGCTGCTTGAGGCAGGGGTGATCCCCGTCATCAACGAAAATGATTCGGTCGCCACCGAGGAAATCCGCTTCGGCGACAATGATCGCCTCGCCGCGCGGGTGGCGCAGGCGGCCAATGCCGATGTGGTGCTGCTGCTGTCGGACGTCGACGGCCTCTACGACCGCGACCCGCGCGAAGAAGGCGCGGCGCTCGTGCCGGTGGTGGAGGCGGTGACGCCGGAAATCTTGGCGATGGCGAGCGGGGCTTCGTCCTCGGGCCTCGGCTCGGGCGGGATGGTGTCCAAGCTGCAAGCCGCGCAGATCGCGACGCGCGCCGGGATTGCGCTCGGCATCCTCAACGGCACGCATGACGCGCCGATTACGCACGCGCTGGAGGCGGGGACGGGGACGCTGTTCCTGCCCGTCAGCGCGGCTTCGGCCCGCAAGGCGTGGCTCGGTGGTCGGCTTGCGCCCTTGGGCGAGTTGCGCGTGGACAAGGGCTGCGCGGAGGCCTTGAAGGGCGGAGCGAGCCTGCTGGCGGCTGGCGTGGTGGGCGTTTCCGGCAGCTTCCGGCGCGGCGATCTGGTCAGCGTGCTGAGCCTCAAGGGCGAGCGGCTGGCGCAGGGCCTCGCCGAATATGACGCCGCCGAAATGCAGCTGATCGCGGGCAAGCGCGCCGAGGATCAGGCCGAGCGGCTGGGCTATGCCCCGCGCTCCTGCGTGATCCACCGCGATCACATGGTCCTGCTGTGACGCTGCTGGCGATCACCGGCGCGACCGGTTTTGTCGGTTCTGCGGTGCTGAATGCAGCGCTGGCCGGGGGCCATCAGGTAAAGGCGCTCGCCCGCCGCGAACAACCGCCGCGCGTGGGTGTGGAGTGGGTGCGCGGCGATCTTGCTGACACGGCGGCGCTGGCGGCGCTGTGCGAGGGCGCGGATGCGGTGATCCATGTCGCAGGGCTGACCAACACCCCTGATCCGGCCGAGTTCGATATCGCCAACGTTACCGGCACCGCCAATGTCATGGCCGCGATGCAAGGTGCAGGCGTGCGGCGGCTGGTGTTCGTCTCCTCGCTCGCTGCGCGCGAGCCGAAGTTGTCGGCCTATGGCGCGTCCAAGGCCAAGGCAGAGGCGCTGGTGGAAGAGTCCGGCCTCGACTGGACCACGGTGCGCCCGCCCGCCGTTTATGGCCCGCGCGATATCGACATGCTGGAACTGTTCCGTGCTGCAAAGTGGGGCGTGGTGCCGTTGCCGCCGGGCGGCGCAACCTCGATCATCCATGCCGATGATCTCGCCGCGCTGCTGGTGACGCTCGCCGCCAGCAATGCCGCCCCCACGAAGAAGAAGGTTTACGAGCCGGACGATGGCCGCGAGGGCGGGTGGAGCCACAAGGAACTCGCCGCCGCAATTGGCCGCGCGATGGGCAAGGGCAGCGTCTTCGCCCCGCACCTGCCCGAAGGCGTGCTGATCGCCGCCGCTGCCGCCGACCGTTTCCTGCGGGGCGACCGCGCCAAACTCACTGCCGACCGGGTGGGCTACATGTGCCACCCCAACTGGGTCGCCCGCTCGGCCTGCGCGGTGCCGCCGGGTGTGTGGCAGCCGAAGATCGCGGGCGACGAGGGATTGCGCGCCACCGCCGACTGGTACCGCCGCGAGGGGTGGGTTTAGGTCTTCACTTCGTCATTGCGAGCGTAGCGAAGCAATCCATGGACTGACGTTGCCGTCAGCGGCGAGGGCTGTTCATGGATTGCCGCGTCGCCTTCGGCTCCTCGCAATGACGAGGTTAGAGGAACGGTTCCTCGCCCGGCTTGTGGATGCCGCATTCGGTCTTGTCCCAGCCCTTCCAGCGCCCTGATCTCGGGTCTTCGCCCGGCGCGACCTGCGAGGTACAGGGCGAGCAGCCGATCGAGGGATAGCCTTGCGCGATCAGCGGGTGGCGCGGCAGGTCGTGCTGGATGAAATAGCCTTCGATGTGGCTCGCATCCCAGTCGATCAGCGGATTGATTTTCAGCCGCCCCTGCGCGTCCGAGGTGTCCACTTCGAAGCGCGGCAGATTGGCGCGGGTCGCGGCCTGGAACGCCTTGCGCCCCGTGAAGCTGGCATCGTAATTCACCAGCGCCTTTTCCAGCGGACGCACCTTGCGGATCTCGCAGCAGCCGTCGGGATCGTAGGACCAGCGAAGGCCGGTTTCATCCTTCGCCGCCAGATCGGCCGCGTCGGGCGAGAGCACCACCAGATTGAGCCCCAGCCGCTCCACCAGCGTATCGCGATAGGCGAGGGTTTCGGGGAAGTGCTTGCCGGTGTCGAGGAACAGCACGGGCACTTGCCGGTCAACAGCGGCGACCAGATGCAGCAGCACCGCGCTTTCCGCGCCGAAGCTGGAGACGACCGCCAAGTCGCCAGCCAGCCCATCGCGGATCACGGCTTCGAGCATCTCCTGCGTCGACGCGCCGCGGAACATCCGGTTCAAACGCACCGCATCATGCTCGGTGAAGCGCGGGGCGAGGTCGAGCTTGTCGCGGGTGCGATCTGCCGAATTGGCGGCGGCGGTGTCAGGCTTCATGGCGCTTGTCCGCGATGGTCCGGCGCGCATCGACGGCGCGCTGGTAGACGTTCTCCCACGTCGCGAAGGCGCGCGCTGCGTCCTGCTCGTCGAGGCGCTTGTCCGGGGCGAAGCTGTCAAACCCGCAGCGGCGCATGTGGCTGAGCTGGTCGATCAGCACCGCGCCCACGGCGCGCAATTCGCCGGTGTAGCCTGCCTCGCGCAGGATGCGGGCGGCGGAATAGCCGCGTCCGTCGCCGAAGCTGGGGAAGTTGACCTCCACCAGCGCGAGGCGATCGAGGAAAGGCAGCAGCAGGCGCGCATCGTCACCCGGCTCGATCCGGACGGCGGTGGCGTTGGTCTGCTCGCTGACGGAATCGACCGTGACAGCGGCGTGATCGACCGGCTCGTCATCGCGGAAGCGGAACTGCACTTCGTCGGGCGAAGTGCCGAGGTTGGTGCTCATAGCTCCCCTCCCGCTTGCGGGAGGGGTCGGGGGTGGGAAGGACCGTGCAGGCCCACCCCGCTGCGACTAGGCCGCCGTGCGGCCAAGTCTCGCTGCCCCTCCCGTGAACGGGAGGGGGAAAACAGGTTACCCATAAAGCGCCTCCTTGAACGGCTCCATGCCGATGCGGCGGTAGGTGTCGAGGAAGCGCTCGCCATCATTGCGGGCGGCCAAGTATACGTCGGTGACCTTCTCGACGGCGGCGATCACGCCGTCCTCGTCGAAGCCGGGGCCGGTGATCTTGGCGAGGCTGACGTCCTCCGCTTCCGATCCGCCGAGCGAGAGCTGGTAGTTCTCCACCCCCTTCTTGTCGACGCCGAGGATGCCGATGTGGCCTGCATGGTGGTGCCCGCAGGCGTTGATGCAGCCGGAGATTTTCAGCTTCAATTCGCCCACCACTTCGGTGCGGCCGGTTTCGGCAAAGCGTTCCGAAATGCGCTGGGCCAGCGGGATCGAACGCGCGTTGGCGAGCGAGCAGTAATCAAGGCCCGGGCAGGCGATGATGTCCTCGATCGTGTCCATGTTGGGCGCGCCAAGGCCCGCTGCGTCGAGCGCCGTCCACACCGCCGGAAGGTCGGCAATGCGGACGTGGGGCAGCAGCAAGTTCTGGGTGTGCATCACGCGCAGCTCGTCGAAGGAATAGAGCTTCGCCAGCCGCGCGACGATGCGCATCTGGTCGGCGGTCGCATCGCCGGGGATGCCGCCTGCGGGCTTGAGGCTGATGACGGCCGAGACGTAACCCGGCGCCTTGTGGGCATGGGTGTTGCGACGGACCCACTGGCCGAACCCGTCATCCCAGCGAAAGCTGGGATCTCCGGCGGCCTTGCTCTGCAATTGCCCTAGGTCCCAGCTTTCGCTGGGATGACAGAAGGGAGGATCGGCAAAGTACGCCGCAATCCGGGCCAGTTCCTCGCGCGGCGGCTCCACCCCGACGCTCAGCAGATGGGCGAATTCCTCCTCGACCTGCCGGATATATTCCGCCGCGCCCAGTTCATGGACGAGGATCTTGATCCGCGCCTTGTACTTGTTGTCGCGCCGCCCGTAGCGGTTGTAAACGCGAAGGCACGCCTCGGCATAGGTGATGAACTGGTCGATCGGCACGAAATCGCGGATTAGCGGTGCAATCATCGGCGTGCGGCCCATGCCGCCGCCGGCATAGAACTGCGCGCCGATTGCACCGTCACGCTTCACGATCCGCACGCCAATATCGTGCAGCCGCATCGCCGCGCGGTCTTTCTCGGAGGCGATCACCGCGATCTTGAACTTGCGCGGCAGGTAGGTGAACTCCGGGTGGAAGCTCGACCACTGGCGCATCAGCTCGGCATAGGGGCGCGGGTCCACCACTTCGTCGGCGGCGGCGCCCGCGAAATGATCGGAAGAGATGTTGCGGATGCAGTTCCCGCTGGTCTGGATCGCGTGCATCTCGACCGTGGCGAGATCGGCGAGGGCATCGGCGCAGTCCTCCAGCTTGATCCAGTTGTACTGGATGTTCTGGCGCGTGGTGAAATGGCCATAGCCGCGGTCATACTTCTCGGCGATGTCGGCCAGCATCTCCATCTGGCGGCTGTCGAGCGTGCCATAGGGGATTGCGACGCGCAGCATGTAGGCGTGGAGCTGCAGGTAGAGCCCGTTCATCAGCCGCAGCGGCTTGAACTGGTCCTCGGTCAGCTTGCCTTCCAAGCGGCGGCGGGCCTGGTCGCGGAACTCGGCGACGCGAGCGTCCACCATCGCCTGATCGTAGGAATCGTAACGGTACATCTTAGATCACCCAGTCCCAGCCGGTTTTGTCGGCAGTCGGCACGGCGAGGTCGCGCCGCACGGTCGGTCCGAGTGCGCGCACCCGGTCCTTGATATGGGCCGGGCGGATGTGCCCGGCGGCGTCAATGGTGGCCTCGATGGCATAGGGCACATTGACGCGGCGCGCGGCTTCCTCGCGGGCGAGGATTTCCTCGGCCTCGTCGCCGACATCGACAGCATCGTCGACGAACAGCGACCATCCGGAGCCGTTCCACCACGTCACCGCGCCCGAGCGCAGATCATTGCCGGTGAGGATTTTCATTGAGCGGCCTCCTGAACGAGCGCGGCGACGGCAGCGTCTTCCCGCGCGGTCACTTCGCCGATGACAATGAGGGCGGGGCTCTTGACCGCCTCGGCCTCGACCAGATCGGGCAGGCCCGCGAGCAAGCCGCGCAGCACCCGCATTTCGGGGCGCGCGGCGTTCTCGATCACGGCGACCGGCATACCGGGGGCGAGGCCATCGGCCATCAGCTTGTCGGCGATGGCGGCGGCGGTGGAGACGCCCATGTAGATCACCAGCGTGCGGCCCTTGCCGGCAAGGCCTGACCAGTCCTGTTCCGACAGGCCCTTGCACTGGCCCGCCACGAAGCTGACGATGCTGGAGGCGTCGCGGTGGGTCAGCGCGATCTGCGCCGCCGCCGCCGCGCCGTTCGCGGCCGAAATGCCGGGGACGACTTCGACCGGAACGCCTGCCGCGCGCGCGGTTTCGGCTTCCTCGCCGCCGCGCCCGAAGATGAAGGGATCGCCGCCCTTCAGCCGCACCACATCGTGGCCCTTCAGCGCCTCGCGCACCAGCAGGGCGTTGATTTCCTCCTGCGGCATGGTGTGACGGGCGCGCTGCTTGGCGACCGAGATCAGCCGCGCGTCGCCCCGGGCAAGGCCGAGGATATCGGGGCCGATCAGCCCGTCATGGACGATCACTTGCGCCCGCTCGATCAGGCGGGCGGCGCGCAGGGTGAGCAGGTCCACCGGACCCGGCCCCGCGCCGACGAGATAGATGGTGCCAGTCTTTCGCATGGCTCGCACATGGGCGAGAGCGCCGGTGCCTGCCAGCGAGAATGGTTTGGCAGGGCAGAAGCGCAGCTATACCAGCGCCAGCGCTTGCCCGAGATCGGCGATCAGATCGTCCGGGTCTTCCAGCCCGATCGACAGGCGGATCGCAGGGCCAGCGGCATCGGGGCTGGCCATCACCTCGCGGTAATCCTGCGGGGAAATGGCGAGCGCGAGGCTTTCATACCCGCCCCAGCTATAGCCGATCCCGAACAGCTCCAAAGCGTCCACCAGCCGCGCCGCCGCCGCGCGATCGTCGCTGGCCAGCACGAAGGCGAACAGCCCGCACCCGCCAGTGAAATCGCGCCGCCACAAGGCATGGCCGGGATCGGAGGGGAGCAGCGGACACAGCACGCGGGCGATCTGCGGCTGGGCCTCCAGCCATTCGGCGATCTTCAGCGCGGCGCGGGTCTGCGCTTCCAGCCGCACGCCCATTGTCCTCAGCCCCCGCGCCGCGAGCGCCGCATCGTCGGGCGAGACCACTTGCCCCAGTTCCTGGGCGGTGCGACGCAGGGCGGTGTACCAGCGTTTGCCCGCGCTCGCGCTGCCCATCATCAGATCGGAATGGCCGCCGACGTGCTTCGACAGGCTCATCATCACGATGTCGCAGCCATGCGCCAGCGCCGCGAAACCGAGCGGGCTTGCCCAGGTGTTGTCGATCATGCTGACCGCGCCATGTTCGCGGGCGATGGCGGCCAGCGCGGGCACATCGGGCACCTCGAAGGTCAGGCTCCCCGGCGTCTCCAGCCACACCGCCTTGACCGGATCGGCGAACAGCGCGGCATAGGCGTCCAGATCGAGCGGATCGAAGAAGTCGGTCGTCACCCCCATGCGCGCGAGCAACCCGGTCGCCATGCTCCGCGAGGGGTCATAGGCGTTGTCGGCCATCAGCAGCCGGTCACCTGGCTTCAGCACCGCCAGCATACAACCCGCAATCGCCGCCACGCCGCTGGGGTAGAGCACCGTGCCGTCAGCACCCTGCTCGATGGCGGTCAGCGCCTCGGCCAGCGCCCACTGGGTCGGCGCGCCGCGGCGGCCGTAGAAGAACTGCCCGTCATGATTGTGCTTGCCCGCCTCGCGCCGCTCGGCATCGCTGGCGTAGAGGTGGGTCGAGGCGCGCCAGACGGGCGGGTTGACCACCGCGCCGGTCCATTCAGGCCGCCTGCCGCCGCGCACGAGGCGGGTCGCGGGCTTGCGGGTGCTATCGTCGCCGCCGCCGCTCATGCTTCGGGGCCTTGCGCCTTGGGCGTCGCCGGGTCTGCCCCCCATTCGCTCCAGCTGCCGTCATAAAGCGCGGTGTCGTGCTTGCCCGCCAGATGGAGCGCGAACAGCAGCACGCTGGCTGTCACCCCGCTGCCGCAGGTGGCGGCAAGCGGGCGGGCGAAATCGACGCCTGCCGCTTCGAAAGCGGCGCGGATATCGTCGGGCGACTTGAAGGTGCCGTCGGCTGCGAACAGCTCGGTATAGGGCAGGTTGAGGCTGCCCGGGATGCGGCCCATCGGCAACCCGTGGACCGGATCAATGCCGGTGCCGAACACCCGGTCGGCACTGCGCGCGTCGATCACCTGCTCGGCACGGGTTTCGAGATTGGCGAGCATGTCCGCCTTGCTACGAACGCCGCTCGGCGCGGTGAGGCTTGCTGGCGCGGCCAGCGCAGCCTCGGGCGTGCCGCTTTCCAGCGCGCGGCCTTCGCTGCGCCACTTTGCAATCCCGCCATCGAGGATCGCGACTTTCTCCCACCCGCTGGCACGCAGCATGAACCACGCCCGCGCCGCCGTTTTCACCGCGCTATCGTCATACAGCACGATGCGGCTGCCGGGCGCGACGCCCAGCGCGGCGAGCGCCTCTGCCAGTTGATCGGGACGGGGGAGCGCCTGCGGCACGCTCGACCTATCGTCCACCAGCGCCGCCAGATCGAGCAGCCGCGCGCCCGGAATATGCGCGGCGGCGAATTCGGCGTGCGGATCGCGGGCGGCGGCGGGCAGGTGGCGCGAGGCATCAAGCACGGCAAGGCCCGGCTCGCCCAGATGCGCGGCCAGCCAGTCGGTCGAAACGAGGCTCGGGAAGGTGTCGGTCATGCCTGACGGGTTAGCGCGCCTGCGCCGCGCCGCCAAGGGGAGCGCGCTATCAGGCTGGCGGCGGTGCTTCGATCGCGCGGGCGCGCAATTCGGGGGCGGAGCCGGGCAGCATGTCCATTCGCAGCGGCTGGACCCGCCCTTCGGACGCGCCCGGCGTGCCGATCACGAAGCTGCGGGCAAGCGCCTGCTGGCCCTCGCCTTCCAGCATGACGTGGAGCAGCGGGATGAACAGCATCGTGCGGCCCTGCACAATCGGGTTCATGCCGGCAAACGGCAGCTGCACCTCGCCGGTCACGCTGCGGCTCTGGTGCGGGCCGATGCGCTCGACGCGCGTGACGCTTTGCGCGGCGGCGAGCGGGGCGGCGTTGCTCTCGCCCTGCCGTGCGGTGGTGGCCTGCACCGCGACGGCCAGATCATTGACTGCGCGGCCGGTGCGGTTGGCAAGGTTGATGCGGTAGCGCAGCGTGAAGGTCATGACGCTGCGGCTGGAGCCGGGGATCTCGACGGTGACGTCGATGCGGGGCAGGGCGGGTTCGTCGTCCGCTGTTTGCGTCGCCACCGGCGCGGCGAGGCGCAGCACCTTGGGCTTGCGCTGTCGCCACACCAGCCAGCCGCCGAGCAGGGTGGCGAGCAGCGCAGCCCCGGCCGCGAGCCAGCGCCAGTCGACCACCGCTGCGCCGAGTGCATCGGAGGGCGGGGGAGCGGAGGCGGCGGGCGCAGGGGGCGTAACGCTCCCGAAGCCGGGCTTGGCTTCGGGCACCGGCGTTGCCGCAGGGGTCTCGACGGGCGAGGGCGAAGCGGTGGCAACCGGCGCAGCGGGCACTGCAAGCGGCGCACGCGCGGGCGATGGAGCCGGTGCGGGGAGCCGCGACGGGGTGGCGCGGGGTGTGGACGCAGCCTCGGGCACCAGCACCGGCGCGGGCGCGATGCGCGGCTGTTCCACGTTGCGCGGCGGGATCGGCACGCCCGCCACCTCGTCTGCCGGGCCGGCAGGCGCAGGCGCAGGCGTGGGCGTCGGTTCGGGCAGCGAGAAACCGCCGGGCGACTGCTGCGCCGCCAGCGGCATGGCGGCGGCCAGCGCCAGCAGCGCGGGCGAGAGGCGAAGGAGAGGCAGGGGCGCGCGGTTCATGAGGTCCGGATCGGGCAAGAAGGTGCGGGGCTGGCGCAGGCCAGCTGAACATTTGCTGGCCCCATAGGGAACCTTGCCCGCCCTCGTCCAGTTGCGCGCTTGCACCCATCCCCCATTCAAGGCAACAGCCCGTCCCATGACGACCACATCCCAGCCCCCCAAGCCCGCCCCGCAATTCCTCGGCAAGGACACGCCGTTGCCGTCCTCGCCGGAAGAAGCGGTGCTCGACTACGTCCCCAATCCGCGCCCGGGCCTCACCTATCTGGTGCGCTTCGTCTCGCCGGAGTTCACTTCGCTGTGTCCGGTGACGAACCAGCCCGATTTCGCCCATCTGGTGATCGACTATGTGCCGGGCGACACGATTGTCGAGAGCAAGAGCCTCAAGCTGTTCCTCGGGTCTTTCCGCAACCATAACGGCTTTCACGAGGATGTGACGGTCGGCATCGGGGTGCGTCTGTTCGAGGAAATGCGCCCGCAATGGCTGCGGATCGGAGGTTACTGGTATCCGCGCGGGGGCATTCCGATCGATGTGTTCTGGCAGAGCGGCGCGCCGCCGCAAGACCTGTGGCTGCCCGATCAGGGCGTGCCTTCCTATCGCGGGCGCGGCTGACGGGGCGGGCGCGCGTCGGCGCGCCGTTGCCCGGTCATTGACGGGTCATTGCAGGGTCTTTCAATGTTCCACGTGGAACATTGCGGCCAGCCCGCTCAGTGGTTCGGCACGCTGAGTTCAAGCTGCACAAACGCCGGCGCGCTCTTGTGCGCCTCGCGCCACTTGGCGAGCGGGAAGGCCCCGGCTCCCAGCGCCGCCAGCGGAATGCCCGCTTCGGCCAGCGAATAGGGCGAGATGCGGTGCCGGGTCATGAACCCGCCGCTGCCGTCGCTGATCAGCGCAGTCTCGAACCGGAGGCCCTGGCTGTTCTCCGTGGCGTTGACCACCTTGCTCACCACCAGCTGCCCGTGGCCGAGATCGAGCACCACATCTGTGCCCACCGGCACGCCCGCCAGCCCGTTGATGCGCGCGCCGGTTTTGGAGAGGTTGCGCAGGATCACATCGTAATAGTGATCCTCGTGGATCAGGCCCACCTTGCGGAAGATCGAGATGCGCTCGGCCCGGTGGCGCGGCGGACCGCTCGGGGTGACCTTCATGGTGCCGTCGGCGAGCGCGACCTGCAGCTTTTCCTGCGAGATTGCAGGCGAATAGACATAGCCCTGCACCAGATCGGCGCCGCGATCGCGCACCAGGTGCAGTTCGTCCATCGCCTCGACGCCCTCGGCCACAGTCTCCATCCCCAGCGCCCGGGCGAGCGCGACGATGGCAGTGATGATCGCCGGGTTGATATCGCCATTCTCGGTGCAGCCGCGCACGAAGCTCTGGTCGATCTTGATCTTGTCGAAATGGCCGTTTTTCAGATAGGCGAGGCTGGAATAGCCGGTGCCGAAATCGTCCAGCGCCAGCCGCACGCCGAGCCCCTTCAGATCGCGGAAGATCGCATCGACCGCTTCGAGGTCGCCCACGAACACGCTCTCGGTGATTTCCAGTTCGAGCCGCTGCGGCGGCAGCCCCGACATCTCCAGCGCGGTTGCCACGGTCTTGCGAAAGCCGGGCCGCACGAATTGCTTGGCCGAGACATTGACAGCAACGCGGATCGTCTCGGGCCATTGCATCGCGTCGGCACAGGCCTGCCGCAGCGCCATTTCGCCGATCTTGAGGATCAGATCGTCGTTCTCGGCCACCGGGATGAAGTCGGCGGGCGAAATCGCGCCCTCGTCGCCGTCATGCCAGCGCAGCAGCGCCTCGAAACAGCGCACCTCGTTGGTCGCCGGGTCGACCAGCGGCTGGTAGGCAAGGCTCAGCTCCCCCCGGTCGACCGCGTCGCGCAGCCGCTCGCCCAGCCGGGCGCTCTTGGAGGTCGCATCGCGCAGTTCGCTGGTAAAGAAGCAGAAGGTGCCGCCGCGCGAATCCTTGGCCGCATACAGCGCCATGTCGGCCGCGCGGGTCAGCTCGTCGGCGGTCACCCCGTCGTAAGGGGCAATCGCGATCCCGACCGAAGTGCCGATAATCGCCCGCCGTCCGTTGATCTGGTAGGGCTGCGAAAGCGACTGGACGATGCGGTTCGCCAGCTCGCCCAGCGTGCCGCGATCATCCATGTCGGGCAGCAGCACCTGGAACTCGTCGCCGCCGAGGCGTCCGACTTCACCCGCATCCTTAACGATGGTCTTGAGGCGCTCGGCAACCTGCTTGAGCAGCTCGTCCCCGGCCGGGTGGCCCATGGTGTCGTTGACGTGCTTGAAGCGATCGAGATCGAGCATCATCAGCGCGCAGCTGCGCTGGCTGGCGCGGAAGGCGGCGAGGGTGGCGGTCAGCCGTTCACCCAGCTTGCGGCGGTTGGCAAGGCCGGTCAGCTCGTCGACCTGCGACTGGCGGGCGACCTGCATTTCATGGGCATACTGGCTGGTAATATCGACCGCGCTGCCGCGATAGCCGAGGAAATTGCCCGCCGCATCCGTCATCGGCCGCCCGTTGAGACGCCACCAGCGGGTCGCGAATTCGGCGCTGCGGGCCTTGGTGGCGGTTATCGCAACGATGTGTTCCTCGATCCGCGAATGGGCCTTGATCTTGAAGCCGATGGCGCGCTGCTGGGGGGCGCCGGGTTCGGGCTCGATATCGGCGAACACCTGCGAGACTGGCTTGCCGATCAGCTCTTCGGTGGTGAAGCCGAGATCGTCGAGCGCGCGCTGCGACAGGAACGCCAGTTTCCCCTCAGCATCGGTCGCCCAGAACATTCCGATGCCGAGCGCTTCAACATCGCTGAGCACGCTTTCGCGCTCGGGCAAAGCCTGCGCCTCGCCGCCGCGTGATGCGGATTTGGCGGCGTTGGCCGAGCGGCTGGCCTGTTCCCTGACCGATTTGAGAAACCCAAATGGCATTGTTCATCCTCGCGCGAGCATCCGGTTGCGACTCCGATGCCTGCCGGAATGGGCCCGCGGTGCAGGTTCCCTCCCGGTTAACCTGGTGGCGATTAATCCAATGCGATTGAAAAAACGTTACGACCCCGCGACGGTTGCACTTTTTGCGCTGATGGCGGCACGCCGGGCAGGAACGACCCGCGCGATTGCGCGTTACGTCTCCACAAGGTCTCGGCGGAAGAATATTGTCCGACGGCTGTTTGTGACGTAATTTTTTTGCATGCAGCCCGGCGCAGGGGGATCGGCGCGGGCGGTGTGCTGACAATTGGGGGAAGCAATGATGCCCGAAGCCGGTGCAGGCACTGCCGGGGCGAATGCCGTGGTCAATCCCGTGCGCACGCGTGCCGACTGGGAGGCGATGCGCTCCGCCGCGCTGGCTGATCCCGGCGCGTTCCACGGCGCGATTGCCGCCCGCAACATGCATTGGTTCGTGGCCGATTGCGGCCCGCACGGTGCATGGCTCGCCAAGGGTGAGGATGGCCGCTGGCAGGGCTGGGATGCTGGCTCTGCTGTGTCGGTCAGCCCCGATCTGCCGGACGATTTCACCCCCTGGCACACCGGTTTCGACGGCACCACCCCGCCGCACTGGCGCTGGTTCGTGGGCGGGCGCACCAATGCGGCCTTCTCGGAACTGGACCGCCATGTGCTCGCCGGCCACGGCGATGAAGCCGCACTGATCTTCGAAGGCGACCGCTGGGACATGTCGGCCAACGCCGGCAAGGGCGCGCCGATCGATTGCTTCACCGTCAGCCGCAAGCAATTGCTGCTCGAAGTGGCGAAGTGCGCCGTGGCGCTGGAAGCGCTGGGCCTCAAGCCGGGCGACCGCATGGCGCTGAACATGCCGAGCATCGTGCCGCAGATCTACTGGACCGAAGCGGCCAAGCGGATGGGCGTGGTTTATACTGCGGTGTTCGGCGGGTTCTCCGACAAGACCCTGTCCGACCGCATCGCCGACACCGGCGCGCGGGTGATCGTGACCTCCGACGGCTCGTACCGCAACGCGCAGGTTGCCGCCTTCAAGAACGCCTATACCGATCCCGCGCTCGATAATTTCGTGCCGGTGACAACGGCGCTTGAGATCCTCGGCGGGCTCGATCTGGAACTGCCCGAAGGCGGGCATGAAACGATCCTCGACACCGTGCGCGAGGCGCTGGCGGGCGAGATCACGGTCGATCGTTCGGACGTGATGCGCGGCGTGGGCCGGGCGCTGATCAACCTCGGGGCTGAAGGCCGGATCACCTCCGCCGATGCTGCCCGCGTGCGGATCGCGATTGCCTCCAGCCTCGTCACCCTGCCGCCGCGGGTGGAAGCGGTGATCGTGTGCCGCCACACCCACCAGCCCGACATGATCTGGCGCGAAGAACGCGACCGCTGGAGCCATGAACTGACTGATGCGGCGCTGGTGACGGTGCTGGAAAAGGCGCGGGCAGCCGGTTTCGCGGTCAGCTCCGAAGCCGAGTTGCTGGCGCTTGCCGATGGCGATTTCGTGCGCGCGATCTGGGCTTCGTCAAAGCCGATGCCGGTCGATGCCGATTATCCGATGTTCTTCATCTACACCTCGGGCTCGACGGGCAAGCCCAAGGGGATCGTCCACTCGCATGGCTATGCCGCGGGCGTGGCCGAAACGATGGCGACCAGCTTTGACGCGCGCCCCGGCGATACACTGTTCGTGGTCGCCGATCCGGGCTGGATTACCGGCCAGAGCTACCTGATCTGCGCGCCCTTGATGACGCGGGTGACTTCGCTGGTGAGCGAAGGCTCGCCGGTGTTCCCGCATGCGGGCCGCTTTGCCTCGATGATCGAGCGGCACAATGTCCGCATCTTCAAGGCGGGCGTGACCTTCCTCAAGTCGATCATGTCCGATCCGGCGAACCTCGCCGAAGTCGAACGTTACGACATGAGCGGGCTCAGGGTGGCAACGTTCTGCGCCGAGCCGGTCAGCCCCAGCGTGCAGGCCTTCGGGATGGAGCACGTCACTCCGTGCTATATCAATAGCTACTGGGCGACCGAGCACGGCGGGATCGCGTGGACGCATATGTTCGCGAATGACGATTTCCCGCTGCGCCCTGACGCGCACGCCTATCCGCTGCCGTGGATTGTCGGCGATGTCTGGGTCGAGGACGAGGAAGGCACCGGCGGCGACGCGCCCTTTACCCGCGCTGACGATGGCGGCGTGGCTTGGCGCAAGGCCGACATGGGCGAGAAGGGCGAAATCGTCATCGCCGCGCCCTATCCCTACCTCGCGCGCACCATCTGGGGCGATATCGCGGGCTTCAAGGTCGACAACGGCCGGGTCGATCCGGCATGGCGCGGAGACGCCGCGCGTTGGGAGGACGGCTACTGGAAGCGCTGGAAGGGCGCCTGGGCCTATACCCAGGGCGACTTCGCGATTGCGCACGAGGATGGTTCGTTCTCGCTGCATGGCCGGAGCGACGACGTCATCAACGTCTCGGGCCACCGCATGGGGACCGAGGAGATCGAAGGCGCAGTGCTGCGCGACAAGGCGCTGGCGCCGGACTCGCCGGTCGGCAATGTGCTGGTGGTCGGTGCGCCGCACCGCGAGAAGGGCCTGACCCCGCTTGCCTTCGTGGTCCCGGTCGCGGGGCGCAAGCTGACGCATGAAGACAAGCGCCGCCTGTTCGATCTGGTGCGCACAGAAAAGGGCGCGGTGGCCGTTCCCGCCGACTTCATCGAAGTCTCGCAATTCCCCGAAACCCGCTCGGGCAAATACATGCGCCGCATGGTCCGCGCGCTGGTGGTGGGCGAGGATGTCGGCGACGTCACGACCCTGCGCAACCCCGAGGCGCTGGACGAATTGCGCACCGTCATCAACGACTGGCAGCGCAAGCAGCGCATGAGCGACGAGCAGGCGCTGTTCGATCGGCACCGCTATTTCCTCGTGCAATACAACACGGTTGCGCCGGGCAAGCAGGTCGCGACGGTCACTGTCACCAACCCGCCGGTCAACGCGCTGAACGAACGCGCGATTGACGAGTTGGTGCTGGTCACCTCAACGCTGGCGCGCGATGATAATGTCGTCGCGGTGGTCTTCACCGGCGAGGGCACAAGCTCTTTCGTTGCGGGCGCCGACATCCGCCAGATGCTGGAGGAAATCCACACCGTCGACGAAGCGATGGTACTGCCGAACAACGCGCACCTCGCTTTCCGCACTATCGAGAGCATGGGCAAGCCCTGCGTCGCGGCGGTGCAGGGCGTGGCGCTGGGCGGGGGGATGGAGTTCGCGCTCGCCTGCCATTACCGCGTGGCAGAACCCGTGGCGCGTTTCGGCCAGCCCGAAATCCGCCTTCGCCTGCTGCCCGGATACGGCGGCACGCAGCGCCTGCCGCGCCTGCTGGCAGACCGGCGCGGGGCCGAAGGCGTGCGCGACGCGCTCGACCTGATCCTTGGCGGGCGCAGCATTACGGCGGAAGCCGCAGCCCAAATCGGTCTGGTCGACGCGCTGGTTGAAGGCGCGGAAGATGCGCTCTCGGCAGCCCATGCGGCGGTGCGCGATTTTGTGAAGCACGGCGCGGACTCCGCGCTGGGCCGCGCCTTTGCCGAGCGGCAGGCAGCGGTCTCGCACTGGGAAGCGGCATCGGACGTGAGCCTCGATGCGGTGCTTGAGGATGATTTCCTCCAGCGCATCCTGCGCCAGCTCGATTGGGCCGGGCGCGGGCAGGCCGGGGCGCGGGCGCTGGAAGCGGTGCGGGTGGGCCTTGAACAAGGCATCACCCAAGGCACCGCGCGCGAGGCCAAGTTTTTCGCCGAAGCCATCGTCGATCCCGCAGGCGGCAAGACCGGCATCCGCCAGTTCATGGACAAGGTCGCGCCCCCGCTGCCCGTCCGCCGCGACGGCGTGTGGATCGATGCCGAGCATGAAATGCGTGCTCAGGCGTTGGAGGCAGCGGGCGATTTGCTGCCCGTCGGCGCGCCGTTCTACCCCGGCGTCACCCCGATTCCGGGCCACCAATATGCCTTCGGCATTGCCCGCGATCCCGACACCGGCCAGCCCCGCTTCGGCCCGCCTGCGAGCCACGAGAAGGAGCTGATCGTCAAGGTGCCTGAGCCTGCGCCCAACGAAGCGCTGCTTTACATGCTGACGAGCGAGGTCAACTTCAACGACATCTGGGCGCTGACCGGCATCCCCGTCTCGCCCTTCGACAGTCACGAAGAGGACGTGCAGATCACCGGCTCGGGCGGCATCGCGCTGGTCGCGGCGCTCGGCTCCGAGACGCGGGCGCAGGGACGCATCAAGGTTGGCGATCTGGTGACGGTCTATTCAGGGACGAATGACCTCTTGAGCCCGCAGGTCGGCAATGATCCGATGTATGCGGACTTCAGCATTCAGGGCTACGAGACCGAGACCGGCAGCCATGCGCAGTTCCTCACCGTGCAGGCGCCGCAAATGCACAAGGTGCCGCCCGATCTGACGCTCGAGCAGGCGGGGAGCTATGTGCTGAACCTCGGCACGATTGCGCGCTGCCTGTTCACCACCTTGCAGATTGCACCGGGGCGGACGCTGTTCGTCGAAGGCGCGGCGACGGGGACGGGGCTGGATGCGCTGCGCTCGTCGGTGCGGACCGGCTTGCAGGTGACGGGGCTCGTCTCCTCCGAGGAGCGCGCCAGCTTCATCACGCAGGTGCAGGGCGCGGTCGGCGCGATCAACCGCAAGGATGCGCGCTTTGCCGGCCTCTATACCGTGGTGCCGGAAGACAAGGCCGAGGCGATGGCATGGGAAGCCGCAGGCGCGCCGCTGATCGAGGAATATCGCCGCATCAACGGCGGCAAGCTCGCCGATTACGTCGTCAGCCATGCGGGCGAGACGGCCTTCCCGCGCTCGTTCCAATTGCTGGCGGAGGGCGGCACGCTCGCCTTCTACGGCGCGTCATCCGGCTACCACTTCAGCTTCATGGGCAAGCCGGGCACGGCGTCCCCTGAGGAAATGCTCCGGCGCGCGGCGCTCAGGGGCGGCGAAGCGGTGCTGATCTTCTACGGGCCGGGATCGAGCGAATTGCTCGATGAAACCGGGCTGGAAATGATCGAGGCCGCGCGGCGGTTCAACGCCAAGAGCGTGATCGCCACTACCACCGATGGCCAGCGCGAATTCCTGCAATCGCTGGGCCTCGAAGACGCGATCGAGGGCATCGTCTCCCTCGAATCCATCCGCCGCCGCGAGGGGGCGAATTTCCACTGGCCCGACACCATGCCGCGCCTGCCCGATGCCAAGGCCGATATCGAGGTCTTCAAGGCTGCCGTGCGCGACTATCAGGACCGGGTGATGAAGCCCTTCGGTTCGGCGGTGGGCAAGATCCTGCGCTCGCCCGACAATCCGCGCGGCAGCCCCGATCTGGTGTTCGAACGCGCGGGGCAGGACACGCTCGGCATTTCGACCTCGCTGGTGAAGCCCTTCACGGGCCGCGTGATCTTCGCCGAAGACCTGACCGGCTGCCGCTTCACCTTCTACGCCCCGCAGGTCTGGACCCGCCAGCGCCGCATCTTCATGCCGACCGCGCAGATCTTCGGCACGCACTTGTGCAACGCCTATGAAGTCGCGCGGATGAACGACATGATCGCCGCCGGCCTGCTCGAAGTGACCGAGCCGGAAGTGGTGGCGTGGGACGGCCTGCCCGAAGCGCATCAGGCGATGTGGGAAAACCGGCACACCGGATCGACCTATGTCGTCAACCACGCGCTGCCCGAACTGGGCCTCAGGAGCCGCGATGCGTTGCTTGAAGCTTGGGCGGCATCTGCCTCTGCATCTGCAAGTCCCGGGGAACCGGAAGGCTGATCCGCGCGTTTCAGTTTTTGAAACGTTCTTAGCTCTCCTCCCCAGGGTTTGAACGAAACACAAAGCGAAGCGCCGCTTCGCCGTAATTCTGTGAGGAGAGAGCTTATGGCCAAATCGAAAGCTGTTGCCGCTGCCCCTGCCTTGCAGGGCAGCATTCCGGGCCGCCTTGCCGGCAAAGTCGCCGTCGTCACCGGCGCCGCGGGCAATCTCGGCGGGCATATTGTCACGCATTACCTTGCAGAAGGCGCAACCGTGGTGATGACGGGCCGCACGCCCGAGCGCACCAAGGCCGCAGCCGATGCGTTGCTCAAGGCGACCGGCGCGGACCCCGCGCGGCTCGCCACCGTTGCTCTGGACGGCGGCGACATCGGCTCGGTGCGCACCGCGATTGCCGAGGTGGTGAAGCAGTTCGGGCGGATCGATATCCTCGTGAATAACGCCGGCAGCGCTGGCCCCAAGCAGCCGATCGAGAACCTGCCCCTGTCGGCGGAAGAACTCGGCCTGCTCCAGAAGAAGGGCGCGACCGACAGCGAGACGGTGGCCGACGCGCTCCGCAATATCTTCGGCGTCGCCTGGAACGTCGCACGCACCGCCGCGCCCCATATCCCCGAGGGCGGCTCGATCATCAACGTCTCGACCATCTTCAGCCGCACGCCCTATTACGCGCGCGCCGCCTATGTCGTTCCCAAGGCGGCGATGAATGCGTGGAGCCGCGAGCTCAGCCTCGAACTCGGCCCCAAGGGCATCCGCGTCAACCTCGTCTACCCCGGCCCGATCGAGAGCGAGCGCATCCGCAACGTCTTCGCTGCGATGGACACCGCGCGCGGCGACGCAGCGGGCACCACCGCCACGCAATTCTTCGACATGATGAGCCTCGAACGCGCGACCGGCGGGAACGAGAAAGCCAAGACCTTCCCCACGCCCGAGGATATCGCCACCACCTGCGTGTTCCTCGGCTCGGATGAAAGCGCGGCCTATAACGGCCACGATTTCGAAGTGACCCACGGCATGAGCGTGCGCAAGGAGCAGCGCTCGACCTATCTGGCGCGGCCGACGATGCGTTCGATGGACGGCACGGGCCTCGCTGTGCTGATCGCGGCGGGCGACGATTGGGAAGAAGCGCTCGAAATCGCGCAGGTGCAGCTTGCCTGCGGGGCCGAGGTCGTGCTCGGCCTGCCGCGCGCTGCCGACGTGGCGATTGCCGAGAAGCGCTGCAAGGCGCTGGGCCTGTCGGACAAGCTCTCGATCATCCGCTTCAACCGCAAGGATCCGGCGGCGATGGAAGAGGCGCTGGAGGATTACACCACGGGCGGCACGCCGGTCAGCGGGGCACTGTTCCTGCCGGCATTGGGCGCGGGCGAACTGACGGGGGCGATCACCGCGGCGGATGACGGCGTCGTCGAGGCGCTGATGGACGCTGAACTGGCGGGCAACATGGCACTGGCGCGCACGCTCAGCCGTTACTGGAAGCGTCACGACAACCTGCTCCAGCCGCCGCGCTTCGTGTTCGTCAGCCACGCGAGCGACGGGAAGGGCGATATCTACGGCCACATTCTGCGCGCTGCCACAGAACAGCTGATCCGCATCTGGCGCGACGAGAGCGAGATCGACACCGCCCACGGACGTCGCCGTCAGGCCGAGTGGGGCAACCAGATCGTGCGCTTCACCAACACCGAGGCCGAGAACATCCGCTTCACCGCGGGCCATGCCGCGCGCATTCTGCTGAAGGAAAGCAAGCTCGGCGAGATCACCCTCTATGTGCCTGCCAACATTGGCGAGGCGACGGGCGCGCGCAAGGCGATGCCCGGCTTCTCCGAGAACATCACCGGGCTCCATCTGGGCAAGGTCGCGCTGATCACCGGCGGATCGGCGGGCATCGGCGGTCAGGTGGCGCGCCTGCTGGCACTGGCTGGCGGCAAGGTGATGATGGTCGCGCGGCGCGAAAGCGAGCTGGCGGTCGCCCGCGCGCGGATTGTCAGCGAGCTTGAGGATATCGGCTTTGCGGGCGTCGAGCGCCGGGTCCAGACCCTCGCCAATGTCGATGTCAGCAATTTCGAGAGCCTCAAGGGCGCGGTCGATGCGACGCTGAAGGCCTTCGGGCGGATCGACTACCTCATCAACAACGCGGGCGTTGCCGGTGCGGAGGACATGGTGGTCGACATGGGGGTCGACGCGTGGAACTACACGCTCGATGCGAACCTGGTGTCGAACTACTTCCTGATGCACCACGTCGCGCCGCTGATGAAGGCGCAAGGATCAGGCTACATTCTCAACGTCTCGTCCTATTTCGGCGGGGAGAAGTATCTCGCGGTCGCCTATCCCAACCGCGCGGATTACGCTGTTTCCAAGGCTGGTCAGCGCGCGATGGTCGAGAGCATGGCGCGCTATCTCGGGCCGGAGGTGCAGTTCAACGCGATTGCGCCGGGGCCAGTGGATGGTGATCGCCTGTCGGGCACCGGCGGCAAGCCCGGCCTGTTCGAGCGGCGCGGCAAGCTGATCCTTGAAAACAAGCGCCTGAACGCCGTTCACGCCGCCACGATCAAGGCGATCCGGCGCGGGGTGCGGGTCGAGGCGGTGCTGGCGCGGCTCGCCCGCAACGACACCGTCAAGATGAGCCACGACACCAACAACCCGCGCGAGCTTCGCGAGTTGGCGCTGGCCTGCGCGCGGGAGGGCGATGGTACCTGCACCTGGGACCAGTATCTCCTGACACCGTCCATCGCCGCCGCGTTGATCGGGCGCCTGCGTCAAGCGGGCCTGTTCCTCGATGCGCCCGAGTGGAATGATCGTCCGGCGACTCCGCAAGCGGACGCCGACTGGCTGCTGCGCGTGCCGCCCGAGGATGCGCCCTTCCTCCCCGCCGACAAGATCGCGGTGGAGGCCAAGAAGGTCGGTTCGGGCGTGCTGTCGAAGCTCTATCTCGGCAAGATGCCGACCGAGCATGACGTGGCGCAGGCGACGGTGTTCTTCCTCGCCGACCGGGCGGTGAGCGGCGAAACCTTCATGCCCTCGGGCGGCCTCAGCGTCGAACGCTCCACCACCGAGCGCGAATTGTTCGGTTCGCCCAAGCAGGAGCGGCTCGACCAGATGCGCGGCAAGACGGTGTGGATCATCGGCGAGCACCTCGTCGATTACCTTGCCGAAACCGCGCGCGCCTTCATCGAGGATTGCCATGCCGCCAACGTGGTGCTGATCACCCGCACGGCGGAAGGCTTCGATGCGATCAAGGCCCAGCTTGAGCCCGCGACTGCGGAGGCGCTGACATCGCTGGTCAAGACCACCGACATCGAAGCCGCGATGGACGAGGCGCTGACCCTGTGGGGCAAGCCGACGACGATCCTCTCGACCCCGATGTCGGCGCTGCCCGGCAAGCTGTTCGCCACCGAAGATCCGCTGACGCCCGAAGAGTTCCGCACCGTGGTGGCCGACAATCTCACGCACCACTTCCGCGTCTCGCGGCGCGCGTCGCTCTATGATGATTGCCAGCTGGTGCTGACCAGCCCCGACGTGCCGATGGGCGACAAGTCCCCGGCCTTCGCGCTGGCGAACTTCATCAAGACGACGCTGCACGCCTTCACCGCGACCCTCGCCGTTGAGAACGAGCGGCTGGTGCATGATGTGCCGGTCAACCAGATCAATCTCACCCGCCGGGTGCAATCGGAAGAACCGCGCGATCTCGACGAGCATCTCGAAGAGGTGCGGCGCTTTGCCCGCGCGGTGCTGCTGGTCGGTGCGCCGCTGCCCGATGCGGAGGACTCCCGCTACCGCGCACGGATTTATCGCGGCATGTCGATGACGGTGTGATACAGGCTTTGTCGTGATCCAGTATCTGCCCTTCGAAAAGCCGATCGAGGCGCTCGACAAGCACGTGGCGGAGCTTTCCGCCCATGCCGAGGGCACAGCCGAGGCGCGGATGCTGCAGGAGCGGGCGGACAAGCTGCTCGCCGACACCTACGCCCGTCTCACACCGTGGCAGCGCACGCTGGTGGCCCGCCATCCGCAGCGCCCGCGGTTCGAGCGGTTGGTGACGGGGCTGTTCACCGAATTCCTGCCGATCGCGGGGGACCGGACGTTCGGCGACGATCAGGCGATTATCGGCGGCTTTGCGCGCTTTGAAGGGCGCAAGGTGGTGGTGATCGGCCATGTGAAGGGCGAGGATACGCCGGGGCGGATCAAGCACAATTTCGGCATGGCGCGGCCCGAGGGCTATCGCAAGGCGATTCGCCTGATGGAACTGGCCGACCGGTTCGGCCTGCCGGTGGTGACGCTGGTCGATACCCCCGGCGCTTTCCCCGGCGTCGATGCCGAGGCGCGCGGGCAGGCCGAAGCCATCGCCCGTTCGACCGAGGCGTGCCTTGCGCTGGGTGTGCCGCTGGTGGCGGTGATTATCGGCGAGGGCGGATCGGGCGGCGCAGTGGCGCTGGCGGCGGCGAACCGGGTGCTGATGCTCGAACATGCGGTCTATTCGGTGATCTCGCCCGAAGGCTGCGCTTCGATCCTGTGGCGCAGCGGCGCGCAGGCCGAGACGGCCGCCGAGGCGATGAAGGTGACGGCGGCGGACCTGCTCAAGCTCGGTGTGATCCACCGCATCGTCTACGAGCCGAGGGGCGGGGCGCACCGCGATGCGGACGAGATGGTCAAGCGCCTGACGCTGGCGCTGCGTGCGGAACTCGATGCCCTGTGCGTCATGCCCTCTGCCGACCTGCGCCGCGAGCGCGAGGAATTCTTCCTCCGGCTCGGCTGAGCGGGGTCGGCTTTTACCGCAAAACATTTTTGCAATGACGCAGGAATCGGCTTGTCATCGCAAGTTACGCCTTCACGCCCGCGCCACATAATAACTAAAACAAATTTCTTTACAGCCCCGCGCCGTGCGTTATCATCCCTCCCATAAACACAGGTGCCCCGGCGCGATCCGCCACCGGTTTCCAGCGCGAAGCGCTTGGCTGGTTGCGCGATTTTCGCATCAGAAGATCGGGGACGGGGAGAGAATCGGATGGGCAAGGACGAGGCATCAGGTGTCTCTGCGGGCGTTCCTGCAAGCGCCAGCGTATCGGCGGGCACGCAGTTTGCCTTTGCCTCGGTCACCACGCTGTTCTTCGCCTGGGGCTTCATCACCTCGCTGATCGACCCGCTGGTGGCGGCGGTGAAGGGCATTTTCAGCCTCTCCGACTTCGAAGCGCAATTGAGCGCATCGGCTTTCTTCATCGCCTATGGCGTGATGAGCCTGCCGGCGGCGGCGCTGCTGGCGCGGCGCAAGTCGGTGGCGACGGTGCTGATCGCGCTTGTCACCATGATCGCGGGCTGCATGCTGATGCTGGTGGCGGCCAATGTTGCCATTTACGGGCTGGTGCTGCTGGGCCTGTTCATCCTCGCGAGCGGCATCACCATCCTGCAAGTTGCGGCCAATCCGCTGGCTGCCGCGCTGGGTTCGCCGGAGCGGAGCCACTTCCGCCTGACGCTGTCACAGGCCTTCAACAGCCTCGGCACCTTCATCGGCCCCTATCTGGGGGCCCTGTTGTTCCTGAAGGGCGTCGAGATCGAGGAGGGCGAGCAGCTGAACGAGGCGGTGCGTCAGGCGGCGCTGATCGGGATCGATGCGGCGTTCCTGTGGATCGCGGTGCTGATCGGCCTGCTGGCTGTGTTCATCTGGTTTGCGCGGGGCCTGATTGCAGGCGCGATGCCGCAAGGCGGGGCGGATGTCGCTCGCAAGTCGATCGGCGCGATGCTGGGCGAAGTCGCCGCGTCGCGCTGGGCGCTGCTCGGGGGCGGAGCGATTTTCCTTTATGTCGGGGCCGAAGTCGCGATCGGCACGCAGATGGCGCTGTTCCTCAATGATGACGCGGTTCTGGGCATTTCACTCGAACAGGCGGGCAAGATGGTGAGCCTGTACTGGGGCGGGGCGATGATCGGGCGGCTCGTCGGATCGGCTTTGCTGACGCGGGTTCCGGCGACGACTCTGCTGGCCGCTTTCGCCGGGGCGGCCTGCGCGGTCTGCCTGTTTATTGCGGCGGTTGGCGGATCGGCGGCGGGCTATGCCGCGCTCGGTATCGGGCTGTTCAATTCGATCATGTTCCCGGTGATCTTCACTCTGACCCTCGAACGCTCGACCGCGAGCGAGGAGGCGACCTCGGGCTTCCTGTGCTTCTCGATTGTCGGCGGGGCGTTTGTGCCGCTGCTGGTGGGGCTGGTGTCCGGGGCGACGAACTATGCCACGGCCTTTGTCGTGCCGGCGGCGTGTTATCTGATCCTGCTCGCCTTCGGCTTTGCCGCACGCCGCGCCGCCGTGGTGCGCAGCAGCGGGGCGACTGCGGCGGCAGGGCATTGAACGGAGCGGGAATGATGGGCTTGCAGCAACTCCACGGGCAGGCGGTCGAGAAGGTCTGGGGCCGGCGCGATGTGCCTGCGATGTATGGCGATGCCAGCGGGCGGGACGAGCCGGTGGGCGAGATCTGGTTCGCGCACGAAGCCGCGGCGAGCCTGCTGGTGAAGTGCCTGTTCACCTCGGAAAAGCTGTCGATCCAGGTCCATCCCGATGACGCTTTGGCGCAGGCCAGCGGCTACCCTCGCGGCAAGGAGGAGGCATGGTATGTCCTCTCCGCCGAGCCGGGTGCGACCATCGGGGCGGGCTTTGCCCACGAACTCACGCCGGAGCAATTGCGCGCCGCCGCGCTCGATGGTTCGGTCGAGGAGCTGATGGTGTGGCATCCGGTGCAGCCGGGCGATTTCTTCTATGTCCCGGCCGGCACGGTCCACGCGATTGGCACGGGCCTGTCGCTGCTCGAAATCCAGCAGAACGTCGATCTCACTTACCGGCTGTATGATTACGGCCGCCCGCGCCCGCTGCAACTCGATGAAGCGGTGGAAGCATCGGTGGCCGCGCCGTTCGTGCGGCATCCGGTCAAGGCGCTCAGTCCGACGCGCGAAGTGCTGATCGACGCGCCGCATTTCGTGATCGAACGCCTGAGCGGATCTGACGATCATCGCATCGCCGCCAGCGCCGATGTGCCGCAATGGCTGATGCCGATTGCAACCGGCTGCACCGCGCAAGGCACGGCGCTGGAGCCGGGGACGGTGTGGCTGGCCGATGCGCCGGTGGAAGTTGCGCTCGGCGAAGGTGCGGCCATGCTGGTCGCCCATGCGAAAGGCGGCCAGCCATGATGAAGCCCCATGCCAATGCACAAGCGAGGAATGCCATGACGAAGTTTCGCTCCCTTTGCCGGATGGCCGTGACCGGTGTGGCGGTCAGCATCGTCGCAGTTGCGGCCAGCAGCCTGCCCGAAACCGCCTCGGCCAAGACTCAGGCTGGCCAGACCGCGACGAAGCAGGCCGAGCAGGCGCAGACCCCGCTCAACATCATCTTCATCCTCAACGACGATCAGCGTTACGACGCGATGGGCTTCCTCGATCCGGCACTCAATACGCCGAATATGGACCGGATCGCGCGCGAGGGCGTGCATTTCCCCAATGCCTTCGTCACCACCGCGCTGTGCAGCCCGAGCCGGGCCTCGATCCTCACCGGCCAGTACATGCACAACCACGGCATCGCCGATAACAACATCAAGTTCCGCCCCGGCACCTTCTTCTTCCCGCAGGCCCTGCAGGCAGCCGGCTATCGCACAGCCTTCATCGGCAAGTGGCACATGGGCGGCCACAGCGACGATCCGCAGCCGGGCTTTGATCGCTGGATCAGCTTCAAGGGGCAGGGCGATTACCTGCCCGACAACGGCAAGGGCGTGCGCCACACGCTCAACATTGATGGCGAGCGGGTCGAGCGGAAGGGCTACATCACCGACGAACTCAACGCCTTCGCACTCGAGTGGCTGAAGCAGCAGAGCGGCAAGCAGCCGTTCTTCCTCTATCTCAGCCACAAGGCTGTGCACGCCGACTTCATCCCGGCCGAACGGCACCAGAACACGCTGGGCCGGGACAAGATCAGGCTGCCCGACAGCATGGCCGACACGCCCGAGAATTACGAGGGCAAGCCGCGCTGGACCAAGGACCAGCGCAATTCGTGGCACGGGGTGGAATTCCCCTATCACTCGACGCTCGACGTGATCGACTTCAAGCAGCGCTATAACGAAACCCTGCGCGCGGTGGACGAGGGCATCGGCGAGATTATCGCGGTGCTGCAGAAGAAGGGCCTGCTCAAGAACACCATCGTGGTGATGATGGGCGATAACGGCTTCCTGTTCGGCGAACATGGCATGATCGACAAGCGCAGCGCTTACGAGGAATCGATGCGCGTGCCGCTGATCGCGTTCGGTGGCGGGATGCCCAAGGGCCGAGTGGTTGACCAGATCGTCGCCAATATCGACATCGCGCCGACCTTCCTGTCGCTCGCCGGGGTCGAGGCGCCGCAGGGCGTGCGGTTCGACGGGATGAGCTATGCCGATCTGCTGATGGGCCGGCCGTTCGCGGGGCCGTGGCGCAATTCGCTCAATTACGAATATTACTGGGAATACAACTACCCGCAGACCCCGACGACCTTCGCGCTGCGCGGGGATCGTTACAAGTATATCCAGTATCACGGCGTGTGGGACACCGAGGAGCTCTACGACCTCAAGGAAGACCCGCGCGAGATGAAGAACCTCATCGCGGATCCGCGGCTGCGGCCGGTGGTGCGCAAGATGCGGGGCGAGCTGTTCACCGGGCTCAACCCCCAGCAGGGTCGCTCCAGCGTCACCTTCACCGAGCGCACCGACGAAGGCTCGGTGCTGCGCAACCGCGCTGGCGCGGGGCCGGGCGATTTCCCGAAGCGCTGGCTGCGTGATGGCACCGAGGATGATCTGGGCAACGGCATGAAGGCCGAAGGCGGCAAGGCCGATCACGAATAGCGGATGAAGCGCTGGGTAAATTGCACTATTTGAGGTGGGAGCGTAAGGCAGCCGCAACTGAGGCGGCGAGCGAACCGGAGAAGAATTGCAGATGTCGACAACCGATCGCAAGCTGTCTGTTGTCGGTATTTCTGCGCGCGACCGGGTCAATCTGCTCAGCACCGGGCTGTCGGGCACCAACCTGGAGCGCGGCAGCTCGCATAACCTGCGCGTGACGTTGCAGGCGATCCGGCTGAATGCCCCGGTGACGAAGGTCGAACTGGCCGAGATCACCGGGCTGACCCCGCCGTCGATCACCAACATCGCGCGCAAACTGTTCGCCGATGGCCTGATTATCGAGGCCGGTCGGCGGCGCGGCGAGCGTGGGCAACCCGCGCTCAAGCTGGCGATCAACCCCGACGGGGCGTTCTCGATCGGGGTCAATATCGACCGCGATCACATGACCATGGTGGCGCTCGATTTCCTTGGCGAGCTGCGGCTGCGGATTGTCGAGAACATCCAGTTCCCGATGCCCGATCAGGTGCGCGATTTCGTCAGCCGCAACCTCGCGGCGATCCGCGAGGCGGGCGATATCGACATGGACCGGATCGCCGGGATCGGGGTCGCCATTCCGGACGATTTCGGCGCGGTCGATCTGCCCAACCGGCCGAGCGAGTTCGGGATCTGGGAAACGGTCGATCTCAAACACCTGCTGGGCGCGCACGGCCTCGACGTCATTATCGAGAACGATGCGACCGCCGCCGCCATCGGCGAGCTGCAATTCGGCCATGGCCGGGTGGCGCAGACGTTCTTCTATATGCTGGTCAATGCCGGGCTGGGCGGCGGGCTGGTGATCGACGGCCATTCGGTGACGGGTTCATCGGGCCGCAGCGGGGAAATCGGCTTTCTTCCCACAGGGCGCGTGCGGCGCAATCCCGTGATTTTGCAGGACGTCGTCTCGCTATCGGGGCTTTATAGCCACTTGGCCGAGGCGGGCTATCCCGATGCCGGGCCGCTCGACCGGCTCGATCCGGGTGCGAGCGAGGCTGCGGGGCAGTGGATCGAGAAGGCAGCTGACCTGCTCACCGATCCACTGATGGTGATCAACGCGGTGATCGACCCGGACGCGATTTTCATTGGCGGGCGGTTGCCTGCGGCGCTGGTCGATCAGCTGTGCGACCGGCTGGCGCTCAATTTCCGCCATCGCGGGGCCTCGCTGCCTTCGCGTGCGCCGATCCGCCGGGCTGAACTGGCAGAGGATGCCGCGGCCATCGGTGCAGCGATCCTGCCATTCTCCAGTCGCTTCCTGCCTAACCGCACGGCGCTGATGAAGATCGACGCCTGACGCCGCGTCAGGCCGCTGCCACGGTGCGGGGTTTCGCCTCGCCTGCCACGGTCAACGCCAGCGAAATCGGCCCCAACGGCCCTGCCAGCGTGCCGAGGCCGGGAGGTGCGACATAATCCTCGATCCGGTCAAGCTCGGCCGAGCTGACATAGCCTGCAAGGCTCGCCTGCAATTCGCGGCGGATGATCGGGAACAGCTGCGGCTGCTTGGTGATCACCCCGCCGCCAAGGAAGATCCGGCGCGGGGTCGCGGTCAGCACGATATTGTGAAGCATCTGCGCGATGGCATGGCCGACAAGGTTCCAGATCGGATCATCGGTGGCGATCAGGCTGGCGCGCATCCCCGAACGCTGAGTGATCGCCGGACCAGCCGCCAAGCCTTCGACACAGTCGCCGTGATAGGGGCACGATCCCGGCCACACGTCGCCCGCCACGCGCGGGATCCGCATGTGGCCGAGTTCGGCATGACCGAAGCCGCAGATCGGCGCGCCGCCGACAATCAGGCCCACGCCCACGCCGGTGCCGATGGTGACATAGGCAAAATCGGTGAGGCCTACCGCCGCGCCCCAGCGCATTTCCGCCAGCGCCGCGCCGTTGACGTCGGTATCCAGCGCCACCGGCACGCCGAGCCCCTCGCTCAGTTCGCGGACAATATCGACGCCGCTCCAGCCGGGCTTGGGCGTCTGCCCGATCTGGCCCCAGCCGGGCGAGGTGCGATCGACATCGACCGGCCCGAAAGAGGCAAGGCCCAGCGCGGTGATATCCCGCCCGCTATCGAACCACTGGCGCAAAATCGCCCGGATCTGCGGCAAGGTCTGGTCGGGCGCATTGGTCGGCACCTGCTCCTGCGCGAGGATTTCGCCTTCGGGTGTCGCCAGCACGCAGACGCACTTCGTCCCCCCGAGCTCGACGCCAGCCAGTAGTGAATTCGCCATCAGTTCCCCCCAATATGTCTGATCGTCACGGCGTCACCTGCGCGCTGCCCGCTTCCACATTCCAGCCGCGCATGGCGATGCTGGCCGGTGCAGCCGCCGAACGCGGCGCGCGGATCGTGACGATGCGGGTCTCGCCCGGCAGCAGCGAGACGTAGTTGTCGCTGAAATAGGCTGGCAGCACGCGCTCGCCCGCGGCGTTGGTCACCGTCAGCTTGACGAGCAGTGCGGGCTGGGTGCCGGTGTTGGTGAGCGTCGCCTCGATTGCGTGCTCGCGCTCGTCGGCCACTGGCCGCGCGGTAACGTTGACGGTTGCGGCCTGCATCGTGCTCATCGCGCGGTAGGCGGCAGGTTCGCGAGCGAGCCAGTAGAGATTCTCGCTCAGCACCCGGCCGTCAGCGCCCAGCAGCTCCAGCTTGGTGATGACCACCGGGACGCGGGTGAGCAGGGTGTCGTCCACTGCTGCGCCGGCTTCGGTCACGGCATAGGCTGCCGCGTCGATGGCGCTGGTGCGCTCGTCCAGCAGCGTCCCGTCGAGCGCGAAGTTGCGGACCCGCAGCTTGCCCCCGGCAATCGCGGTGCCAAGGCTGTTGACCACCGCTACCGTGCGATCGGGCAGGTTGACCTGCACGTGCACCGGCTCGGCCCCCTTCTTGGTGCCGAAGAAGGCGGCGTGGGTGTCGTAGTCGTAGCTGTAGATCTGCCAGGTCGTGCTCGGCCACGCGGGGTGGGTCATCCACAGCAGGCGGCCGGAGTTGCGGGTGAACAGCCCGGCATTCATCCCTTCGAAGATCGCGCGGTGCGCCTCGTAGTTGAGCAACTGCGCCTTGTTCTCGAAATCTGCCAGATCGCGCGCTGCGCCGAGGCGGTTTTCCATCGCCTTCATGAAGCTCGCGACGTCACCGGCCTTGCCCTGGTGCCAGTCGTGATAGGCCCAGGTGTCGCTGATCGGCCACTGGTCCTCGGCCGGCATCATCGCCTTGAAGGTCTCCAGCGTCGGGAAGGAGGGCGTGCCCACCTCGGTTGAGAAGCCGCGGCCGATGCGGGTGAAATAGGCCTCGGGCTGCTGGTAGTTCCACGGCCCGCTGTTCGACATGTTCACATCGCGCGAGTTGGGCAGGTAAGCGCGGGTGCCGTCGACCTCGCGCACCAGCTTTTCGAACGCGCGATTGAGCACCGGCGGCGGCACGCCTTCGTTGCGCCCGATCCACAGCACGATCGAGGGATGGTGCTGGAACCGGCTCACCGTATCGGCAGCATTTGCAAGGAACAGCGCGGTATCGCCCGGCTCGCCATTGTGATCCTGCGTCGAGAGCCAGAAGTCGTTGAGCACCAGCATCCCGTATTCGTCAGCCAGTTCGAAGAACGAGCTTTGGGTGCTCTGGCCCATCCAGTTGCGGATGGTGTTGACGTTGGCTTCGCGGTGGAGGCGGAAATAGGGCTCCAGCCGTTCGCGCGAGACGCGCTTCATCCAGTCGTCCATCCCCCAGTTGCCGCCGCGCACGGCAATCGGCACGCCGTTGACGCGCAGCAGCAGGTGCGGGGCGAGGGTGGTTTCCGGAGCCTTGGCCAGCGCGGGCGAGCCGGCAATGTCGCGGGCAAGCGAGACGGCCCAGCCGTTTTGCACCTTGCGGATGCCCTTGTGGCCGACATCGAGCAACTGTTCGCCATTGCTGCGCGCCGGGGCGAGCGACACGCGCTGCAATTCCTCGGCCTGATCGACCAGCGACAGCTCATAGCTGACTTCGCGGATGCCGAAGCGGACCTCGCGGGTGTCGCTCACCGTCCCGTCAACGCGGGCGGTGAGAGCGAGGGTGTGCAGGGTCGCCTCGCCATAGCCATTGGGCCACCACAGCTGCGGATTGCTGACGCGCAGTTCCGCGAATTGCTCGGGGGTGAAGCGGACCTCAGTGGTTGCGTTCGGGGCGAGGCGGGCGGTCTGGCGCAGCGTAACGTCACCGAAGCGGGCCTCAAGCTCGGCCACACGTTCCGCCGCGCTGTCGTTGACCAACGGGATGGTGAAGGTGAGTTCGGCCAGCGAATTGTCGGATCTTGGCAGCACGGTGCGGACATGGGGATCGCCAAGGCGCACCTCGCCCGTCGCCAGCAGCATCACATCCTGCCACACACCGGTGTTGCGATCGCGCACGCTCGGGATCCAGTCCCAGCCTTCGCTCGCGGCGAAGGTCGGGCCGTCGATGGTCATCTCGCCGCCGTTGAGGCCGGGGCCTGCGGTAAGCGATTCCTCGTGCGGCAGGCCCGGGTGGGGCGGGGGCGAGACGCGTACGGCAACCGCGATGCGCTTGGCGCTCTGGAAGCGGGCAGGCAGCGTGAAGCGGCCACGGATGAAGGCACCCTCGGTTGCGCCGAACCGCTCGCCGTTGACCCAGATTTCGGCGGCGTAGTTGATGCCGCGGAATTCCAGCGCGTGCTGGGTGCGGGGGCCGCCAGCGGGGCGATCAAACTCGGCGCGCAGCCAGTAGTCCTGCTTGTTGAGGCTCTCCGGGATCAGCAGGTTGTTGAGGCCGTAGGCGGGATCGGGATAGATCCCGTTGGCGACATAGGTGGCAAGAATGGTGCCCGGCACAGTGGCGGGCAGCCATGCGCCTGCGTCAAAGCCGGGCTGCGAAATGCTTGCGGGGGCGGCGCTGATATCGGGGGCGGCGGCCAGCCGCCATGCGCCCACCACCCAGCGGCCCTCGCCCGCGGGCGAAAGCGGTGCGGTCTGCGGCGGGGTGACGCGCTTGGCTTCGGTGACGAGCGGCGCGCGGCTGACCGGCAGGGTCGTCTGGTCTTGCGGGCCGGTCATTCCCATCGTCTGCTTGACCTGCAAGGGCCACGCGGGGCTGGCGGTTTCGAACTGGAGCAGCCGTTCGTCGGGCTTGGCCCAAGCGGTGCGCGGGGCAGGGCTGCCCTGCCACATGGCGAGATTGGCGAGCGTGCCGCGAAACGCCTCGGTTCCGGCCATGCGCGGCGCCATCACAAGCGCGACCGGCGCGGCAGTGGGCTGGAAGCGGGCGGTGACGGGCTTTTCGCTATCGACCTGCAGGGTAAGGCTGGCGCCGTCAGAGTTGAGCGTCACCAGACGCCATTCGCCCGGCTTGCCTTGCACCTTCGATTCGGCGCGGTTGTTGCCGCTCGCAGCGAAGAACCGGCCAGCGCGCACGCCGATGCGGGCCACCGGGTCGCCCGCCTGATCGACCAGCGCGACGACGGTGCGCGGATTGTCCGAGGCGGCATCAAGCTTGACCCAGCCCTTGATCGTCCAGCCCGCCTGCGGCGTCACAGGGGCAGCCAGATCCTTGCGGATCGGCGTGCCGATCGGCGGAAACACCGCGTTGAAGGGGCCTGCCAAAGGCGTGTATTCATTCGCCGCCTGAGCGCTGGCACTGGTAGCCGGAACCACCAATGCTGTGAGCAGGAGCAGAAAGGCAAGTGCCTCACGCAGCCGGACCATCGATTTCCTCCCCTTTGGCGAGTCGCTGCCCGCCTTTAATTACGAAAGCAATTTTTGTTATAACCCTTGGAAAGGGGGGCTTGTCAATGCGCCTTGCCGGGCGCCTCGTCGCCCTGAGTGGCCTGATCTCACCCGAATCGGGTTGCCCCACAGCCTCGAAGGTGCTGGCTTCCGGGTTCATGGCACCCTGAGGACCCTCATTTTAAATGAAACAATTTTCTTTACTAAAGACGATATCCGGGTGTAGATTTCTGTCCGAGAGGTGAAGAGAGGCGGTAGTTGCGTGCCGGATCGGTGGATCCGCGGGGGCGCGCATCCACCGGTAACGCTCGGCAGCCTTCGATATAAAAAGCAACAGTCGAGAGAGAGCCGTTCGCGGCTGGGGGAGTGAAGTCATGAAGCAGTATCTCGTCGCGTCCGGCTCAAGGCTGGCGTTGGTGGCAGGGGCGCTCGGCCTCGCCTGCACCGCCGCATCGGCACAGGACGCCGCCCCCGAGGGCAGCGCCGGGCAGGTCGCTGCCGAAGACGCGCCGGACAATGTGATCGTCGTCTCGGGCGTGCGTCAGTCGATCGAAAGCGCGATCGACGACAAGCGCAACGCCACCGAAATCAAGGACGTCATCAACGCCGAAGATATCGGCCAGCTCGCCAACGACAACATCTCCGAAGCGCTCCAGCGCATCACTGGCGTGCAGGTCAATCGCGGCAATGACGGCGAAGGCCGGCAGGTGCAGGTGCGCGGCCTTTCGGAAAACAACGTCACCATCAACGGCGCGCTCGCGTCGGGCACCGGCGACGTCGACCTGAGCAACGGCAACGACCGCAGCGTCAACTTCCAGGATCTCCCGGCGGAACTGTTTGCCGGTGTGGAAATCCTCAAGGCACTGACCGCCGACCAGATCGAAGGCTCGCTCGGCGGGACGATCAACCTGCAAACCCGCGCGCCGCTGACGGGCAAGCGCGATCTGATCGTCAACCTGTCCGGCACCGCCAAATATGCCGAGATCGGCGAGCTTAGCCGGCAGGACGGCAATCTCTTCATCCAGAAGAAATTCCTCGACACGCCGCTCGGCGATTTCGGGGTGATCATGAATGTCGGCTACAAGGAAATCGCCAGCATCGCCTATGTCTATGGCGGTAACGAGGTGATTGATGCGCCCGGCATCTGGCAGCGCCGGATCGGCAGTGTCGATGCCCCCGCCAGTGTTGGTAACGACCAGAGCGCGGTGAATTACAACTTCTTCGGGCTCGCCAACATTCGCAACGCCACCGGCGGCGGGACGCGGCCCAACCCCTATCGCTATGCCTTCGACGATCCCAACGGCGACGGGCTGAGCGATGCCAACGACGTCTATTATATCCCCGGCGCGTTCGGCGTGTCGGAGCGCGTGCGCGACGATACCCGCAAGTCGTTCAACGGCACGCTCCAGTGGCAGCCGGCCAGCAATCTCGACATCCGTTTCGATGCGGTGCTGACCGATCTCGACGAGAGCCTGACGGGCGCGAACATGAACCTCGTCTCCAACGTCCCGCGCGCGGGCATCCTGATCGGCGGCCCGGGCAACACCTTCGAACAACTGGGGGAAACGCCCGAATTCGGCTCGGTCTATGTGCTCTCGGCCGGGCGCTTGGCGTCGTTCACCACCCGCGTCGGCGCGGCGCCCTCGATCAACGAGATTTCCCGCAAGTCGAAGCAGTTTGCGGCCGAAGCGACGTGGGACGTCGCGCCCAACCTCAGCTTCTACGTCAAGGGCGCAACATCGCGCGGCCGGGCGACCACCCTGAACTTCGGCCAGCTCAGCGCCAGCATCGAGCAGCAGGGCGGGGTCAATCCGCGGTTCAACAACCAGGATTTCTACAACATCGTCGACTTCAACCTCGGCGATAACCTGATCCCCAACGTCACCTTCTACGAAAACCCTTTCCCTTCGACGGCTTTCGGGGTGAATGCGGTGGTGCCGGAAGATGCGCTGGTGGTGCTTGACCCGGGCGATCTCAGCTATGCCCGCTATCGCTACCGCCAGTATCAGCGCAACGCCGCGGATACCGAGAACACCGACGATTCGGTCCGCTTCGACGCCACGTGGGAGCCTGACATGGGCTTCTTCAAGTCGTTCCGGGCGGGTTTCCGCTGGGCCGAGCGGACCTTCGAGCGCGCCCGTTACGAGAACCCGAACGAAGGCGGCGGCATCGCGGCGATCTCCGGTCAGGATGTGCGTGACCCGACCCAGTCGATCAACATCTGGGCCGTGCCGCTCAATCCGGCCAACACCACCGATGCAGGCGCGGCGGCGACCGCGACTTTCCTGAGCCGCTGCCTCAACACCGCAGGCGATCCGGACGTGCTGCGGCGATTCGGCGGCAATTTGCCGATGACCTACGATTCCACCGCCGGCTGCAACATCGCCAGCGTCGAGGAATACTTCAACCTGTTCGACATCCGCGCCGTGAACCCGGCGACGGGGGCGGGCTATTACGAAGTGATCGACGAACGCTTCCGCGTCACCGAGCAAACGCTGGCAGGCTATCTGCGCGCCGACTTCGCTGCCGATCTCGGATCGGTGCCGGTGTTCGGCAACCTCGGTCTACGTTATGTCGAAACCAAGACGACCTCGTCGGGCTACCTGCTCAACCCCGGCACGGTGCGCTCGTTCAGCATCGTCACCTTCGACAATTCCTATGACGACTGGCTGCCGACGGCGAACCTCAACTTCGCGCTGTCGAAGGAATTCGTCGCCCGCTTTGCCTATTCGCGCACGCTGGGTCGCCCGGCGCTGACGCAGATTTCGCCGGGGCTGGAATTGACCCGCTCCGATGTCGATCCCGAATTTGCCGGGTTCGGGGTGGCGGGCAACCCGTTCCTCGAACCGGTGCGGTCGGACAATTTCGACGTCTCGCTCGAATGGTATTACGGCAAGGGCAGCTACCTTTCGGTGGCCGGCTTCATGAAGGACATCGACACGACGATCTTCCGCGATCCCGTGCCGACTGCGCGCGACATCAACGGCGAGACGTTCTCGGTCACGACCTTCGGCAACTTCGGCGGCACCAAGCTGAAGGGCATCGAAGTCGGTGCGGCCCATGCCTTCACCTATCTGCCGGGCCTGCTCCAGCATCTCGGGGTGACGGGCAACTTCACCTATATCGACGAGAAAAGCTCTTTGCGCGATCAGGAAGGCGATCCGATCGGGCGGCGCGGCTTGTCGAAGTACACCTACAACGTCGGCGGTTTCTACGACGACAAGAAGGTCAACCTGCGGCTTGCCTATAACTGGCGTTCGGACTTCACCCGGCGCGAGATCGTGCAGCTCGGCTTCGGGCGGCCCGAGGCCCTGCCGGAAATCGAGGCAGCACGTGGGCAGCTTGATTTCGCCGCACGCCTCAATGTGAACCGCAACCTGCGCTTCACCTTCGATGCAACGAACCTGACCAACACCGGCACCTTCCGCTACCTGAAGTATGAACAGCTGGTGAACTACATCTCGCTCGCCGGTCGCCGCTTCAACCTCGGCGTGGCGGTCAGCTTCTGACCTTGCACCGGGCGGCGGGCTGTCCCGCCGCCCGTTTTGCTTGTCCAGATCAGGGAGGATCGCAATGACCCGGAACCCGTCGCCGCGCAGCGCGGCAGCAAAATGGCTCGCGCTGGCAGGCCTTGCTTTGGCCAGCGCCATGCCCGTACAGGCCCAGAACGCCGCGCCAAGCTGCGCCGTGGCGGTGAAGGATTACAACTACGTCCTCGGCACGCAGGCCATCGGCGGGCGATACCAGTTCACCAAGGGCAGCGGGCTGATCGAGCAGGCCGAGCAGGTGCGGGGCCTCGGTTCCGACCTGCTGAAACTCTCCTTCGCGCAAGGCGCCGCACCGAACTACGGCACCGATGCCGCCGCCCGCAAAGCCACGACGACGCTCGAATACCTGCAAGCCTCGCCCGAGATGCAGCAGGCGCTCGACATGGATTTCAAATATTATCAGGCCTGGGTGCACTCCTTCACCGGGGCCAAGTGGCGCGACGGGGTCAATATGACCGAGGCGCGGCAATATTATGACGAGATGTATGCCCTGACCGCGTGGCTGCTGGAGCGCTATTCCGGCACCGGCAAGGTGTTCATGCTCGGCAACTGGGAGGGTGACTGGCTGCTGCTGGGCCGCCAGAACCGCGAGCTCGATCCGCCGCAGACGGCCGTCGACGGGATGATCGCGTGGATGAAGATCCGCCAGCTGGCGGTCGACAATGCCCGCGCCGCCGTGCCGCACAAGGACGTGGCGGTGTACCACTACATCGAGGTCAACCTCGTCAAGAAGGCCATGCAGGGCCGCGCCAGCATCGCCCACAGCGTGCTGCCTGAGGCCAATCCTGATCTGGTGTCCTATTCCGCTTACGAGGCGATCAAGGCCTCGCCCAAGCCCGACCTGGAATCGATCCGCCAGCCGCTGACGCAGACGCTCGCCTATCTCGAAGGGCAGTTGCCGCCCAAGCCGGGCCTGCCGTTTGCGCGGCGCGTGTTCGTCGGCGAATATGGCTATCACGCCGACAAGGCCAAGCCGCTGACCGTGAAGCAGCAATATATGAAGAGCCGCTTCGTCATGCAGGTCGCGCTCGAACTCGATCTGCCGTTCGCGCTGATCTGGCAGATGTACAACAACGAATACGCCGAGGACGGCACCTCCAAGCAGATGTCGCTGATCGACGAGAGCGGCCGCAAGCGTGCGCTCTATCACCTGCACCGCACTTACTTCACCGAGATGCAGGCCTTCGTCGCGGACACCTGCCAGCAGACCGGCGCAGCGCCGACGCGCGAGGCGTTCAAGGCCAAGGCGCTGAACCTGCTCAAGACGCTCGGGTTCGAGAAGATGGAGGCGCTGGGTAACGCGCCGGCCGCTTGACCATGACGCTCATCGCCCGCTTCCTCGCTGTGATCGCCGCGTTGTTCGGGGGCGCGCTGGCGCTTGCCGATGAACCGGAGAAGAGCCGCGTCAACATCCTCGTCGTCACCGTCGATGACATGAACTGGAACTCGGTCGGCGCGTTCGGCAGCCCGATTGCGGACATCACGCCCCATATCGACGCGCTGGCCCGCAATGGCCGCCGGTTCGAGCGCGCCTATGTCACCGCGTCGAACTGCTCGCCCTCGCGCGTCGCGCTGATGACGGGGCGCTATCCGCAGGAGACCGGGGCGACCGGGTTCTTTTACGTCGATGACAAGAACACGCCCACCATCGCGGGCGAACTGCGCCGCAATGGCTATCTGACCGGCATCATCAACAAGGTAAGCGACACCAATCCCGCGCCCGACAGCCGCAAATACTGGGATGTCTTCGCCAACCTCGGCGCGGCGGCGAAATATTCGCCCGGCCAGATCGGCAAGGCCAGCGCGGGGTTCTTTGCGCGCGCCCGCAGCGAGGCGCGGCCGTTCTATCTGATGGTCAACATCGCCGATCCGCACAAACCCAATTTCAACGATCCCGAAGCCGCCAAATCAGGCGCCGATGCCCACACACCGAGCCGGATTATCGCGCCAAACGAAGTGGCCGTCCCCGCCTTCCTGCCCGATCTTCCCGGCATCCGCAGCGATCTGCGCAACTACACCAACTCGGTCAAACGGGCCGATGATGCCTTGGGCGCGATCATGGCGTCGCTACGGGCGAGCGGGCTGGAGGAGGACACGCTGGTGATCTTCCTTTCCGATCACGGGATGCCGTTCCCCTTCGCCAAGTCGTCCGTGTATGACAACAGCCTGCGCACGCCGCTGGTGATGCAATGGAAGGGCCGCATTGCGCCCGGCAGCGTGGAGACCGGCCTTGTCTCGACCGTCGATCTGATGCCGACCATCCTCGATGCCGCGCGCATCGCCATGCCGAACGGGCCAGCCTATCCGGGCCGCTCGCTGGTTGCCGCCGCGCCGACTGCCGCGCCGACGCATGTGTTCGGCAGCTTCGACGAGAACGCGCGCGGCTATCCGGTGCCGATGCGCGCCGCGATCGGGCAGGAATGGCTCTATGTCTTCAACGCGTGGTCCGATGGCCAATATGCGGTCAAGAACGACGACATGAACCATGCGTCCTTCAAGCATATGGTTAAAAGCGCGCCGCGCGATCCGGCCACGAAAGCGCGGCTCGATTACTATCTCGCGCCGCCGGTGGAGGAATTGTGCCACCTTAAGGTCGATCCCGATTGCCTCGTCAACCGCGCCGGTGATCCTGCCCATGCCGATGTGCTGGAGGCCATGCGCGGCGCGATGCGGGCGCAGATGGTGCGGACGGATGACTACCTGCTCGAAGCCTTCGACCTGCGCGGCGATCAGGCCGGCCAACGCGCCTTTATGCTGCGGCAGCTTGAGGCGGCGCAAGCGCGGGCAGGACTGCTGCAATGGAAGCGTCCGGAGAACATCGCTGGCCGGACCGGGCGCAATCGCGAATTGTTCGAGAAGCCTGTCCGCTGAGGCGAGGGAATGGTGCCGGCTGCAGGGATCGAACCCGCGGCCCCCTGATTACAAATCAGGTGCTCTACCATCTGAGCTAAGCCGGCAATGGCCGCCCTCTAATCGCAAACCTTCACGCCCTCAAGTAGCTGAGCGGTAGGGCGATTAAAACGCGCCAAAAGTCCACCCTTCGGTTCGCGCTACCATGGGCGTAAGGGCGGGCGGATGCCACAAATCGCGCTCGGTATGGACGCGCCGCAGCCATGCCGCGGTCAGCAGCGCGTCGGAGGAGTGATCGTCGATCGCGCCGGTGCCTTTCACGGGCGGCGAGCCGAGCGTGTCCAGCGCATCGTTCAAGGCCGCATAGGTGCGCACTTTGGTCGCCGTGCCGGTCACCCCGCCGAGCCGCGCGGCGACCGAGGTGTAGATTTCGGTCACTACCGAGCCTTGCTCCGGCAGCGGATCAACCGGCCAGACCGGCACTGCGCCACCCAGCCGGTGGAGCATCCGCATCCCCGTCAGGCTCGACTTGCCGACCTGCGCTGCGCCGACGAGATTGAAATTGCTCACCGGTCGCACGCCTGCCGTTCGCTGGGCGGCCTCGGCGACGCGGAAGCGCCCCTCGCGGGTGCTTGCGCCGGGCAGCAGGAAGCGGTCGCCCTCCAGCCCCTTGCCGTGGCGGAAATAGCGCGAGCCTTCTGGATGGCTGACAAAGCCGCCCGCTTCGAGGTGGGGATCACCGGCGCACAGCGCGTCGATCAGCGCCCATAGCCCGCGCGCGTCGGCGGGCGAGGCGTCCCACCCGGGAAAGAACGCGCCCGCATCGGCAAACGGCAGGCCGATCCCGAGATCGAGGCCCACCAGCGTCGGCACCTCAAGGCCTGCCAGCAACGCCAGCACCTCGGCGCGCGCCCAGCCTTTGGGATCGGGCGGGGCAAGCAGCACCGGCGGGCCGCCTGCGGCCTTGGCCAGCGCCAGTGCGATGCCTTTCTGGCGCGGGCCCTTGGCCCCCGACCAGTCGACCGCGAGGAAATGGGCGAAGCGGCTCACCCGCGCTCCCGCCGCAGCTTGTCCCAATATTCGAGCCGCTTCTTCACCTCGCGCTCGAACCCGCGTTCGACCGGCGTGTAGAATTGTTCGGCGGCCATGCCTTCGGGCCAGTAATTGTCGCCCGAGAACCCGTCCGCCGCGTCGTGATCATAGGTGTAGCCCTGACCATAGCCGATATCCTTCATCAGCTTGGTCGGCGCGTTGAGGATGTTGGCGGGCGGGGCGAGGCTGCCGGTTTCCTTCGCCGCCTTCCACGCGGCCTTTTGCGCCATATAGGCTGCGTTCGATTTGGGCGCGGTGGCGAGGTAGAGGCAGGCTTGCACCAGCGCCAGTTCGCCCTCGGGGCTGCCGAGGAAGCGGTAGGCCTCCATCGCCGCCATGCATTGCGGCAGGGCGTGGGGATCGGCCATGCCGATATCCTCGATCGCCATGCGCACCAGCCTGCGGGCGAGAAACAGCGGCTCCTCACCCGCCACCAGCATCCGCGCCAGCCAGTAGAGCGCCGCCTGCGGGTCAGAACCGCGAACGGATTTGTGCAGCGCGCTGATGAGGTTGTAATGCCCGTCGCGGTCCTTGTCGTAGACGGCGAGGCGGCGTTGCAGGAAATTGCCGAGGGCCGCCGGATCAAGCGGTTCGGTGAGGCCCGCGGCATAGAGCGTCTCGGCCTGTCCCAGCAGGAACCGCCCGTCGCCATCGGCCTGCGCGATCAGCGCGGCCCGGGCTTCGGGGGTGACGGGGAGGGGGCCTTCCAGGCTTTCCGCCTTGTCCAGCAGTGCGGCGAGGGCGGCCTCGTCCAGCCGGTTCAGCACCAGCACCTGCGCTCTGGAAAGCAGCGCGGCGTTGAGCGCGAAGCTCGGGTTCTCGGTGGTCGCGCCCACCAGCGTCACTACGCCGCGCTCGACATAGGGGAGGAAACCGTCCTGCTGGGCGCGGTTGAAGCGGTGGATTTCGTCCACGAACAGCAACGTCTTGCGGCCGGCCTTGGCCATTTTCTCGGCCTCGGCGAAGGCCTGCTTCAGGTCGGCCACGCCCGAGAATACCGCGCTGATCGCGGCGTAGCGCATTCCCACGGCGTCAGCGAGCAGGCGGGCGATGCTCGTTTTGCCGGTGCCCGGCGGCCCCCACAGGATCATGCTGGCGAGGCGCCCCGCCGCCACCATTCGCCCGATTGCGCCTTCGGGGCCGGTCAGGTGCTCCTGCCCCACCACCTCGGCGAGCGTCTGCGGGCGCAGCCGGTCGGCCAGCGGCGCATCCGCCGCAGGCGCGCCCGCTGCGGGCGGGGGTGCATCTTGTCCGAACAGGTCAGCCATTCATCGGGCGTGATAGGCGCTCGAACGGAAAAAGGAACCACCCGCCTGCGTGCCTCTTGTTAAGATAGGTCTGCGATATATCTTGGATGCATCACAAGGCAGGGAGAACGACATGACCTGGAACAAATATGGCCGCGGCGGCGGCTGGGACAAGTTTGCCGAAGCGATGGCGATGATGGCGATGAACGGGAACGTCAATTTCGGCGGCCCCGGCATGAAGATGCGCTGGCGCCCGGACAGCGACGAGGGCGAGGACGCAGAGGGTTTCCGGGATTCCGCACGGCGCGGCCGGCGCGGGCGGATGTTCGGGCAGGGCGAGCTGCGTCTCGCGCTGCTGGCGCTGATTGCGGAGAAGCCCTCGCACGGTTACGAGCTGATCAAGGGCATCGAGGAGATGACCGGCGGTGCCTATGCGCCGAGCCCCGGCGCGGTCTATCCGACGCTCCAGATGCTCGCCGATGAAGGCCAGATCGAGGAGGCCGAGGCCGAGGGCGCGAAGAAGCCCTTCGCCGCCACCGCGCAGGGCCGCGAGGAACTCGTAACCCGCAAGGACGAGGTCGAGGAACTGATGCGCCGCCTCGGCCGCCACGCCACCCGCGCCGAGCGGATGCGCTCCCCCGATCTGTTCCGCGCGATGGGCAATCTCGGCTCTGTGCTCAAGAACCGCGCGCGTTCGGGCAAGCTCGACGAGCGCACCATCAACGAGATCGTCGACATGATCGACGAAATGGCCAAGCGCATCGAACGGCTGTAACGCCGCTGCATTGCCGTAACGTCAATTGAGGCGTATTCCCTCTCTATTCGGAGCGCAGCGGATGGGGAGGGAAAACCCGTGAGCACTCTCGGCAATACGCGCGCTGCTGCCCTGTGGCATCTGTGGCTGGTAGGGGGAGTGACCCTGCTGTTCAATGCGATGGGCATTCTCAGCTACACCGCGACCAAGCTCGGGATGCTGGCCGAGCTGGGCATGACGCCCGGTCAGATCGCCTTCATGGAAAGCTATCCGGCATGGGCCAGCGCGTTGTGGGCGCTGGGTGTGTGGGGTGCGTTTGCGGGATCGGTGCTGGTGCTGCTGCGCTCGCGGCTGGCGGTGCCGGCGATGGTGGTCGCGCTGATTGGGCTGATCGGCACGACGGTTTACAACTATGCGCTGGTCGAGGTTCCCGCCGACATGCAAGCCCCGGCGCTTGATGCGGCGATATGGGCGGTGACGCTGTTCCTGCTGGCCTATGCCCGCGCAATGCGGGCGGCGGGGGTGCTTACTTAAGCTGCGGCTTGCGCGGCTGTCTGCGAGCCCCGCCGCTGCTCGACCAGCCGGACATAGGTATCCGCGACCACGGCGTTGATCGCTTCCCAGCTATACTCGCACGCCCGCGTCTCGCCCGCCGCACCATGCGCCGCGCGCAGGGCTGGATCGAGGCAATAGGGGGCAATCGCTGCGGCGAAGGCAGCGGCGTCACTGTCCTTGCTGCCAGAGGGTGCCACCAGCCGGCCGGTCACGCCCTCGGCCACCAGGCTGGCGCTGCCGGTCGCGCCTGCGGCCACCACCGGAAGGCCGCTCGCCATGGCTTCCAGCGTGACATTGCCGAAGGTCTCGGTGACGGAAGGGTTGAAGAAGATGTCGCCGCTGGCGAGCGCCTGTCCCAGCGCATCGCCGGTCTTGAAGCCGGCGAAGATCCCGCCCGGCAGGTTGGCCTCGAACCACCCGCGCGCCGGACCGTCGCCGATCACCAGCACCTTGTGCGGCACGCCGCGCGCGCGCAGCTGGACGATGGTCTCGGCAAAGACGTCGAGGCCTTTCTCCATCACCAGCCGCCCGAGGAACACGATGGCCACGTCCGTCTCGGCAAGGCCAAGCGAGCGCCGCCATTCGGGATCGCGGCGGGCGCTGGAGAAGATCGTGCGATCGACCCCCCGGCTCCACAACCCGATATCGCTGTGCATCCCCATCGCCAGCAGCTCGTCGATCATGCTTTGTGACGGCGCGACCAGCGCGTCGCAGCGGTTGTAGAAGCGCCGCAGCATCTTCACGATCAGCGGTTCGAGGAAGGCCATGTTGTAGTAGCGCGGATAGGTTTCGAACCGGGTGTGGACGCTGGCCAGCACCGGAATGTCATGCGCCTGCGCCCAGCGCAGCGCCGCATGGGCGGCCGGATCCGGTGAGGAAAGGTGGACGATATTGGGTCGGAACGCTTCCAGATCGCGCTTCACGCTTGCGCCCAGATGGGTTGGCATCCGGTATTCCCCGCGGCCCTTCACCGGCATCGGCACATTGGGCACGCCCACCAGATCGCCGGTCGGGGGGAAATCGGGATTGGCGACCTTGGGCGAATAGACGCGGACCGCCGCGCCCTTTCCGAGCAGCGAGCCGACGAGACGGTTCAGCGCCTGATTGGCCCCGTCGCGGGTGTAGTTGTAGTTGCCGCTGAACAGGGCAATGCGGAAATCGGTCGTGTGCATGGAGCCGCTCTGTTAGGCGAGGTCTGCGAATATTGCGAGAGGGCGAAGGGGAAATCCTGCGCTGCCATCCTTTAGCGATTGACTCCGCGCCCGCGGCCACTAGAGCGGCCCACGGGCCACGCGGTCCCAACGCCGCGCGAGCTCTCTGCAAGGAGAGAATACATGACTGAGTATGCACGCGGGCTCGCACACGAGCCGACGCTTAAGCCTGAACGCCCCTTCTTTTCCTCGGGCCCCACGGCGAAATTCCCCGGCTGGTCGCTGGACAAGCTCAAAACCGAATCGCTTGGCCGCTCGCACCGTTCGGCGCTGGGCAAGGCGCGTCTGAAGTACGCGATTGATCTGTCCCGCGAACTGCTCGGCATCCCCGATGATTATCTGGTGGGCATCATGCCCGCATCTGATACCGGCGCGATCGAAGCGGCGATGTGGTCGATGCTCGATCCCGCGCGCCCGGTGACGGTCGCAGCGTGGGAGAGCTTCGGCAATATCTGGATCCAGGATGCGGTGAAGCAGCTCAAGCTGCCGAACCTGCAGGTGCTGACCGCCGATTACGGCGAGATCCCCGATCTCACCACCATCCCGCAGCGCAATGACGTGGTGTTTACCTGGAACGGCACGACCAGCGGCGCGATGATCCCGAACACCGACTGGCTTGAGCCGGGCCGTGAGGGCATCACCATCAACGACGCCACCAGCGCGATCTTCGCGCAGGAAATGGACTGGTCGAAGCTCGATGCCACCACCTATTCGTGGCAGAAGGTGATGGGCAGCGAAGCCCAGCACGGCATGCTGATCCTCAGCCCCAAGGCGGTCGCGCGGATCGAAAGCTACGATCCGGCATGGCCGCTGCCCAAGCTGTTCCGCATGAAGAAGGGTAACAAGATCAACGCCGGCATCTTCGCGGGCGAGACGATCAATACGCCTTCGATGCTGGCGACCGAGGATTACATCGCGGCGCTGGAATGGGCCAAGTCGATCGGCGGGCGCAAGGCGCTGGTCGAGCGGGCCAATGCCAACGCCAAGATCGTCAAGGATTGGATCGAAGCCACCCCGTGGCTGCGCAACATGGTCCCGAACCCCGCGCAACAGACCAATACCGGCGTGTGCATGGTGTTCCAGGGCGACTGGTACGACAGCCTCTCGGACGAGGACAAGGCAGGCGTTCCCAAGAAGATCGTCAAGCTGCTCGAAGAACGCAACGTCGGCTACGACTTCAACGGCTACCGTGATGCGCCGCCGTCCCTGCGCATCTGGTGCGGTTCGACCGTCGAGCAGGAAGACATCAAGCGTCTGCTGCCGTGGATCGAGTGGGCCTACGAGAAGGTCAAGAACGGCTAAGGCCGTCCTAGCGCATCCCCATCCTTGCCGTTCGTGCTGAGCTTGTCGAAGCACCGCCTCTCTTTCGTCGCGCTGCCTTCCAAGTGAAGTGCAGCCCTTCGACAGGCTCAGGGCGAACGGGTTTCCCATTCCGTGGAAGGTATTCCCCATGACCAAGCCTAAAGTCCTCATTTCCGACAAGATGGACCCCAACGCCGCCCGCATCTTTCAGGAGCGCGGCTGTGACGTCGATGTCATCACCGGCGAAACGCCCGAACAGCTGATCGCCCGCATCGGCGAGTATGACGGCCTTGCCATCCGTTCCTCGACCAAGGTGACCAAGGCAATCCTCGATGCCGCCACCAACCTTAAGGTGATCGGCCGCGCCGGCATCGGCGTCGATAATGTCGACATCCCCTATGCCTCGTCCAAGGGCGTGGTGGTGATGAACACCCCGTTCGGCAATTCGATCACCACCGCCGAACACGCCATCGCGCTGATGTTCGCGCTGGCCCGCCAGATCCCTGAAGCCAATGCCCAGACGCAGGCCGGCCTGTGGCCCAAGAGCGGCTTTATGGGCGTTGAAGTCACCGGCAAGACGCTCGGCCTGATCGGCGCGGGCAATATCGGATCGATCGTCGCCAGCCGCGCGCTCGGCCTCAAGATGAAGGTGATCGCCTATGATCCCTTCCTCACCGAAGACCGCGCCGTGGAAATGGGCGTCGAGAAGGTTGATCTCGACACGCTGCTGAGCCGCGCCGATTTCGTCACGCTGCACACGCCCCTCACGGAGGAAACCCGCAACATCCTGTCGCGTGAGCGGCTGGAGAATGCCAAGAAGGGCATCCGCATCATCAACTGCGCGCGCGGCGGGTTGATTGACGAGGCGGCGCTCAAGGACTGCCTCGAAAGCGGTCAGGTGGCAGGCGCGGCGCTCGACGTGTTCGAAACCGAGCCGCCGGCCGCCGATCACCCGCTGTTCGGCACCCCGAACTTCATCTGCACCCCGCACCTTGGCGCTTCGACCAACGAAGCGCAGGTCAATGTCGCGTTGCAGGTGGCCGAGCAGCTCGCCGATTACCTGGTCAACGGCGGCGTCACCAATGCGCTCAACGTGCCTTCGCTGAGCGCCGAGGAAGCCCCCAAGCTGCGCCCCTACATGGCGCTGGCCGAGAAGCTGGGTAGCCTGGTGGGCCAGCTTGCCCACGGCAACCTCACCCACATCAGCATCGAGCGCGAGGGCGCGGCGTCTGAACTCAACGGCAAGCCGATCACCGCGGCGGTGCTGGCGGGCTTCATGCGCCGCTATTCGGACAGCGTGAACATGGTCAACGCGCCGTTCCTCGCCAAGGAGCGCGGGCTTGACGTGAGCGAGATCCGTCACGAGCGCGAGGGCGCGTTCAACACGCTGGTGCGGGTGACGGTGGAAACCGCAACCGGTCCGCGCTCGGTGGCGGGGACGCTGTTCGGCAATGATGCGCCGCGTCTGGTGGAGATCTTCGGCATCGGCATCGAGGCCGAGCTGGCCGGGCACATGCTCTACATCGTCAACGACGACAAGCCTGGCTTCATCGGCCGCATCGGGACGCTGCTGGGTGCCTCCGGCATCAATATCGGCACCTTCAACCTCGGCCGCCGCGAAGCGGGCGGGGAAGCAGTGCTGCTGCTGAGCCTCGACGAAGCCCTGACCCCCGAAGTGGTGGCCGAGGCCGAGCGCATCGACGGCGTCAAGACGGTCAAGGCACTGTCGTTCTGATTGGTGCTTGCCCACCCCTAACCCCTCCCGCAAGCGGGAGGGGGATTGGTAAGCGCGATACACTCTCCTTCCGCTCGCCCCCGGCCTGCGCCGGGGCGGGTATCGGGGCCGGGGTGGCACGAGCAAGGTGCTTCACCCCGCGCCCATAGCCCGCTAAGCGCCTGCATCATGACCAAACCCAACGATCTCCTGCCCGAAGGTCTCGAGGACCGCCTGCCCGCCGAAACCGCGCGGATCAACGCGGCGATGCATGCCTGCCTCGATGTGCTGGACGCGCATGGCTATGACCGGGTGCGCCCGCCGCTGCTAGAGTTCGAGGCTTCGCTCGCTGGCCGGATGGCCGGAGTTGCCGTTGGCGAGAGCAGCGCCATGTTCCGCTTCGTCGATCCCGCCTCGCTACGCACGCTTGCGCTGCGGAGCGACATGACCCCGCAGATCGGCCGCATCGCCGCCAACGGCCTCGCGGACGCCGCCCGCCCGTTGCGCCTTGCCTATTGCGGCGACACGGTGGTCATCAAGGCCAGCCAGCTCGATCCCGCGCGCGAGCGGTTGCAGCTGGGGGCCGAGCTGATCGGCGCGGACTCCGTTGCCGCCGTCTGCGAGATCGTCACCCTCGCGGTCGAGGCGCTGGCCGCGGCGGGGCTGACCGGCATCTCGGTCGACTTCACTCTGCCTGACCTCGTCGACACTCTGGCCGAGAAGACCTTCCCGCTCGCCCCCGAGCAGATCGAGGCGGTCCGGCGCGAGCTTGACACCAAGGACGCGGGCGGACTGCGTGCGGCGGGGGGCGAGGCCTACCTGCCGCTGCTCTACGCCACCGGCCCGTTCCCCGAGGCGCTTGCCGCGATGCGCGCGATCGACGCGGGCGGTGCCCTCAAGTCGCGGCTCGACGCGCTTGAGCAGGTCGCTGCCAGCATCGGCGATGCGGCTCGCATCACCCTCGACCCGACCGAGCGCCATGGGTTCGAGTACCAGTCGTGGTTCGGCTTCACGCTCTACGCCGAAGGCCTGCGCCGCGCGGCAGGGCGGGGCGGCACCTACCGGATCGCGGGGAGTAACGAGGCCGCGACCGGCTTCACCCTCTATCTCGATCGCCTCGCCGAAGCCGCGCCCCAACCCGAGGCCGCGCCGCTGGTGTGGCTGCCCTTCGGCCATGACCGCAAGGCGGCGGCCCAGCTGCGCGCCAGCGGCGCCCGCACCCGCGCCCAGCTGAGTGCGGACGAGGACGCCCGCGCGCTCGGCTGCACCCACATGCTCGACGGCGGCACGCTGGCCGCGCTGGAGCCGGGCGCATGACCGACGCTCCCAAGCCGATCACCCTGCCGAACGATCCCCTTGCGCCCTACTTCATCGCGCCCGCATGGCAGGTCGGCAACCTGCTTTTCCTCTCGGGCCAGGCGAGCATCGGTGCGGATGGCAGCATCGCCGGCATTGGCGACTTCGACGCGCAGCTGGCCCAGACCTTCGCCAATATCGAGACCGTGCTGGCCGCAGGCGGCAGTGATCTGTCCAAGGTGGTCAAAGTCACCATCTACCTCACCGACATGGGCAACTTCCCCAAGATCGTCGAGGCCCGCCAGCGCTACTTCACCGCGCCTTATCCCGCCGACACCACGGTCGAGGTCAAGGGCCTCGCCCTGCCCGACCTGATGGTCGAGATCGACGTGATCGCGGTGGTCTGACACCCTAGCCCAGCACCCGCTTCAGGAAGGCGTCGACCGCTTCGGTCTGGGCCTTGCCCGCTTCGGTGCCAAGCTCGCGGTTCATGCGCCCGTGATCGGTGCCGCTGATCGCCACCGCGTTCGCGTCCCGGCCTGCCTTCGCCAAAGCACCCACCAGCGCCTCGGACTGCGCCTTGGCCTCGTCGCGCTCGGCAACGTAGAGCGCCAGCCAGTGGGCTGCGTCCTTGCCGCCGACATGGGTGAGGGGGGAGAGCGCCTTGTGCCGCGCCGGATCGGTGCCGAACACGTCCTTGTAGAGCGTCGGCAGCGCCATGCTCGGGCGCGCGGCGGCGGCGGCCACGTCATAGCCCGCCCCGTCGAGCAGCACCACGCCCCGGATCGCCCCGAAGGCATCGCCCGCATAGGCCGGATCGCTCGCCACCAGCGCGGCGAGGTGCGCGCCGGCGCTGTGGCCCATCAGCACGATCCTGTCAGGATCGAACCCGCCCGTCTCGGCCTGCGCCCGTAGCGCGCGCAGGGCCGCGCCGATGTCAGCCGCCTGTTGCTCCACCGGCGCATCGGGCAGCAGCCGGTAGCCTGCCGAGGCGAAGACGTAACCGGCATCCTTGAAGTGCTGGGGCTTGGCCTGCACCATCGCGCGATTGCCGTTCTGCCAGCCGCCCCCGTGGATGAACACCACCAGCGGCGCATCGCCGACGGCATCGTCGGGGGTGTAGACATCGACCTGCTGGCGCAGGTGATCGCCATAGACCACCGTGCTCGATACCCGCGCGCTGGCGAACTGCGCCATCCCGCCGCCCGCTGCACCCGCGCCGCGCCGCTCCGCGATCCGCTCGCGCAGGCTGGCCGCGCAGCCTTCGGACAGTTCGGCGGCCTTCTCGCGCAGACAGGTGCGAAGCTCGCCGCGCTGGCCGCCGCACAGCGTCCTGATCTCGGCACGGCATTCGGGCGGTAGCCGCTCGCCCGCGCCGCGCGGCTGGGCGAGGATCGGGGCGGCGAGTGCGGCCATCGCGGTCGCGGCGAGCAGGGCTTTGGTGGCAGTCTTCATCGCATTCCCTCTTTCAACGGGTTTCGCTCTCCAACGCGCGACTCGCGCCAACCCTTCGCTTGCCGGTGCCCTTTGTTCAGCTTCAGGCGCGCTTTGCTGAAGCATGAGACACATGAGACACTGTCCTGAAACCAAAAACCGGCCCTGCCATGAACGCGGCCAAAACGGGGCGCATCACGGCGGGGAAGGGGGGCAACAGGCATGGGGCCGTGTCTGCCATAGCGCAACGGGCGTAGGAAAGGCCCGCGCGCCGGACGGGCGCTTGCCACCCCGCGCCGGACCGCCTAGGGCCGCGGCGGTTTTGTCGCCAGACGGATAAGGATTGAGATGGCCAACGTCACCGTGATCGGCGCCCAGTGGGGCGATGAGGGCAAGGGCAAGATCGTCGACTGGCTCGCCAGCCGCGCCGATGCCGTGGTGCGCTTTCAGGGCGGGCACAATGCCGGCCATACGCTGGTGATCGACGGCAAGACCTACAAGCTCTCGCTGCTGCCTTCGGGCATTGTCTCGGGCACGCTGTCGGTGATCGGCAATGGCGTGGTGCTCGATCCCTGGGCCTTGCGTGACGAGGTTGCCAAGGTCGAAGGGCAGGGCGTCTCGATCACCGACGAGAATCTCGCGATTGCCGACAATTGCCCGCTGATCCTGCCGCTCCACCGCGATCTGGACGGCTTGCGCGAGACGGCTGCGGGCAAGGGCAAGATCGGCACCACCGGGCGCGGCATCGGCCCGGCTTACGAGGACAAGGTTGGCAGGCGGGCGATCCGCGTGTGCGACCTCGCTCACCTCGACACGCTGGAGCCGCAGCTTGATCGCCTCTGCGCCCACCACGATGCGCTGCGCGCAGGCTTCGGCCAGCCCCCGGTCGACCGCGCCGCGCTGCTGGAAGAGCTGCGCGAAATCGCGCCCTTCGTGCTGCGCTTCGCCCAGCCGGTGTGGAAGCGCCTGAAGAAGGTGCGCCGCGCGGGCGCCAAGATCCTGTTTGAAGGCGCGCAGGGTGTGCTGCTCGATGTCGATCACGGCACCTATCCCTTCGTCACCTCGTCGAACACGGTGAGCGGCACGGCGGCCAGCGGCTCCGGCCTCGGCCCCAATTCGACCGGCTTCGTGCTGGGCATTGTCAAGGCCTACACCACCCGCGTCGGCTCCGGCCCGTTCCCGACCGAGCTGGAGGACGAAATCGGCCAGCGCCTCGGGGAGCGCGGCCATGAGTTCGGCACCGTCACCGGCCGCAAGCGCCGCGTCGGCTGGTTCGATGCGGTGCTGGTGCGCCAGTCCTGCGCCATCAGCGGCGTCACCGGCATCGCGCTCACCAAGATCGACGTGCTCGACGGGCTGGAGAAGGTGAAGATCTGCACCGGCTACCGCCTGCGCGGTAAGGTGTATGACTACCTCCCCAGCCACGCCGCCGATCAGGCCGAATGCGAGCCGATCTACGAGGAAATGCCCGGCTGGAGCGAAAGCACCGCAGGCGCGCGGTCCTATGCCGATCTGCCGGCCAACGCGATCAAGTACATCCAGCGCATTCAGGAGTTGATCGAATGCCCCGTGGCGCTGGTCTCGACCTCGCCGGAGCGCGACGACACGATCCTGATGCGCGATCCGTTCGTGGATTGATCGCAAGGCCGCCAAGGGGTTATCCTTGGCAGCGATGAAGCGCCTCGCCATCCTCCCGCTGCTCGCGCTCGCTGCCTGCGCCAACCCGCCGCCCAAGGTGGTTGAGGGGCCATCGGCGCAGCCCTCGCTGGAGCGCGAGGCGGGACGGATTGTGCCCCAGCGCCAGTTCTCCGCCGTCGATTACCTGCTGGTCGACAAGTCCGAGCGGCTGATGATCGGCTATGCCGGCGGGCAGCCGGTGAAGGTGTGGCGGGACTTGCAATTCGGCGACCAGCCGCAGGGGCACAAGCGCTTCGAGGGGGACGAGCGCACGCCCGAAGGCCGCTATGTTATCGAGGGCCGCAATCCCGGCAGCGCCTATCACCTCAGCCTCAAGGTCTCCTACCCCAACCCGGCAGACCGCGCCTATGCCCGCCAATATGGCCGCTCGCCGGGGGGGGACATCTTCCTTCACGGCCAGCCCAACGGCTTACCCATCGGCCGCGTGCCGGGCGACTGGACCGATGGCTGCATCGCCTTCGCCAACCACGAAATCGAGGAACTGTGGCGTATCGTGCCCGACGGAACGGTGATCGAAATCCGGCCTTGATCGGGGTGGAGCCTCTGAAACTACGTAGATTTACTTGACCTGATCCGTTTTTGTTCTATTCTCGTTCCAACATTGTTGGAGTCGACTCGATGCTCACCACCATTTCCGGACAGGCCGATTTTTCTTACGACATCGCGGCGGACGGCGCCGGCCTGCCTGCGCGGGTGGCGATCTATGGCGAGAACGCGGCCTTGCGCGAACAGATCGCCGCTGATCTTGGCGGGGCTGGGTTCCGCACCATCGACGGGGGCAGCATCGCCGCGCTGATCGAAGGGCCGATTGCGCTGCTGGGCGATGTGGTGCTGGTCGATTGTCCGGTGGCGGGCAGCCGCGGGATGGAAGGGCTGATGCTGGCGGGGCTGGCGCGGCTCGATATGCGGGTGGCGCGTTCGGGGGCGAAGCTGATTGTCTCCACCAGCCTTGCCGGGCTGGATGATGTCTTCGCGGTGCTCGATCAGTCGGCCCCGCAGATTCTGGTCGATCCGAGCCGGGCCGAACGCGTGGTCGCGGTCGGGCGGTTGATGGGCGAGGCAGGCGCGTCGCGGGTGCGCGAAATGGCCGAGGAAGACCGGCTGGCGCTGCTGCGCCTGTCCCAGCAGGTCGAAGCGATTGCCCAGTCGCTCGATCGCATCTCGCGCTCGGATCCTGGCGCGGGCAAGGTGCTGGAGGAAGTCCGCAGCGATCACCGGCCTGCCGCTGCCGCACCCGTCGCGGGGTTTGTCACCCCCGCAGGCCAGCCGCCGCTGCCCGATCCGCGCATGGTGCGGCAGGTGATCGCCAACCGTCAGGCGCGGGCGCGGTTCTTCGATGCCGAACTGTTCGGCGATCCGGCGTGGGACATGCTGCTCGATCTCACCGCCGCGCGCGGTGAGGGGGCGGAGGTTTCGGTCACATCGCTGTGCATTGCCTCGGGCGTCCCGGCGACCACCGCGCTGCGCTGGCTGACCCAGATGGTCGAGAGCGGGCTGTTCGTGCGGGTGCCCGATCCGGCCGACCGCCGCCGCGCCTTCATCGCGCTGAGCGATCGTTCGCTGACGGCGATGGCGGGCTATTTCGCCAGCCTGCGCGCACCGGTGACGCTGGCGGCCTAGTCCGCGTCCGGTCGATAACGCAGCAGCAGCGTCAGGCCTGCGCCCCCTGCCTCGGCAGGAGCGGCCCCGTCCCACGCCTGCCGCGCCGCATCCGCGCGCGCCCGGGCAAGGATCGCAGGCGGCACCGGCCCGTCGATCAGCAACACATCAGCCTCGCCCAGCAGCCGCGCCTGCCGCAAGGTCAGGTCTTCGGGATCGGCGCTGGCGAGGGTGATCTCGGCCATGCCTCCGGCCCGCGCGCCAGCCTCGCCTGCCGCCCACGCGGCCACCCGCTCATGCGCCGCGCCGTCAAACGGATCGAGCATCCCGCCTTCGCGCAGCGCCGCGTCGACCGCCCGCCGCCGGTCAGCCCCCTCGGGGAAGCGCGCACGCAGCGCCGGGCGCGCGCCCTCCAGCGCCTTGGCGAGCAGGCCGAGCGTTTCGGGCAGCACCCGCTCCAGCCGCAGCCGCACGTGCTTGGCGAGGCCCGCCGAGGCTCCGCCGGTGCCGATGGCCACCAGCAGCGGATCGCGGTCGAGGATCGACGGCGTGGTGAAATCGCACAGTTCGGGCCGGTCGACGACATTGACCAGCATCCCCGCGCAGCGCGCATTGATCGCCGCCACCTCGCAGGCCTGCGCGTCGTCATAGGCGATGAAGGCGAGCCGCACGCCCTCGTCGATGGCGCGGACGAGATCGTCGATAATCACGCCGCCCGCCCGCTCGACCAGCCGCCGCTTGGGCTCGGCCGCGCTGCCTTCGCCCAGCACCAGCACCGCTTGCCCGGCAATCTGGTGGAACAGCGGCAGGCTGGCGATGTTGCTCAAGCGCGCCTCAAATCAGCCACTCCGGCACGCGCTCGGCATCCATGATCGCGCCCGCTTCGATCCGGTCAGCGACCACGGCGAACTTGTCGCCGTCCACCAGCACCTCGGCCACAAAGCCGCGCGAATTGTAGGACGAGGCCATTGTCGCGCCATAGGCTCCGGCGGTGCGGAACACGGCGAGATCGCCTGCTTGCAGCGCATCGCATTCGCGGCCCATCGCGAAGGTATCGCCGGTCTCGCAGATCGGGCCGACGATGTTGGCCGTCATCCGGCCCCCATGCGGCGCGACCGCTTCGAAGTGATGGTAGGCACCATAAAGCGCAGGCCGCGCCAGGTCGTTCATCGCCGCATCGACGATCACGAAAGGATCGTTGATCCCGCGCTTCACCCGCACCACGCGGGTCAGCAGCACGCCCGCATTCCCCGCGATCACGCGCCCGGGTTCGAAGATCAGTTTGACGCCCCAGTCCTTCGTCACCCGCGCGACCATCGCGCCATATTCCGCCGGTTCGGGCAGCACTTCGCCCACCTTGTAGGGCACGCCCAGCCCGCCGCCCAGATCGACATGGGTGATGGTGTGCCCGGCGCTCCGCAGGCTGCCCACCAGCGCGCCGAGCTTGCCGAAGGCGACCTCCAGCGGCGCGAGATCGGCCAGCTGGCTGCCGATATGCACCGCCACCCCGCGCAAGTTTATGCCCGGCAGGCCCGCCAGCTTGCCGAAGATCTGCCCCGCCTCGCTGATCGGCACGCCGAACTTGTTGTCGGCCTTCCCGGTCGAGATCTTGTCATGCGTGCCCGCATCGACATCGGGGTTGATCCGCAGCGCGCACTGCGCCGTCATGCCCTTCGCGGCGGCGAGCTCGGCCAGCTCCAGGCCTTCTTCCTCGCTCTCGATATTGAACTGTCCGATCCCGGCTTCCAGCGCGGCGATCATTTCGGCCGCCGTCTTGCCCACGCCCGAGAACACGATCATCCCGGGCGCAATGCCCGCCGCCAGCGCGCGCCGCATTTCGCCCACCGACACCACGTCCGCGCCCATGCCCGCCGCGCCCAGCACCTTCAAAACCGCAAGGTTGGGGTTGGACTTGACCGCAAAGGCAATCAGCTTGTCCGGCACGCCCGCCAGCGCGTCACGAAACACCCGCGCATGGCGTTCCAGCGTGGCGCGCGAATAGACATAGACGGGGGTGCCGACCTCGTCCGCGATCAGCGGCAGGGGCACGTCCTCGGCGTGCATCACGCCGTCCTTCAGAGTGAAATGGTCCATCGTTCTTTTCGCTATTCGGGGGGCAAATCGAAGGGATCGTCCTGCCGTTCTTCCGAACGGCGGCGCAGTTCCACGCTGCGTTCGGGCGCGGCGAGCGCCTCGCGGCGTAGCAGTTCCTCGGCGCCCGGCGTGGCGGTTGCGCCATGCGGGGCGACCGGCAGGCTGACCCCGGCGGGCGGGGTGAGCGGCGCGCGCGATCCGCAGGCGGCCAGCAAGGCGGCACCGGCAAGCACGACAGCAAAGCGCATCATTGGTCCATCCCCAGCATCGCCCGCGCGCGGGCTACCTGCAAACGGACCTGATCGGGCGCGGTTCCGCCAAGGCTGGCCCGCGCCGCGACCGAGGCGTCGACCGATAGCGCGGCAAAGACGCTCTCGTCGATCCGCGCATCGATGGCTTGAAGGTCGGCAAGCGGCAATTGGTCGAGCGCCAGCCCGCGCGTTTCCGCCAGTTTCACCGCAGCGCCGGTGATGTGGTGCGCCTCGCGGAACGGAATGCCGCGCACCCGCACCAGCCAGTCGGCCAGATCGGTCGCGGTGGCATAGCCCAGTTCCGCCGCCGCCCGCATCCGCGCGGTGTTGAAGGTGCTGCCCGCGATCATGCCCGTCATCGCCGCGATGCTGAGTTCCATCAGGCTGGCGGCCTCGAACACCGGCGGCTTGTCGTCCTGCATATCCTTGGAATAGGCCAGAGGCAGGCCCTTCATGGTGATCATCAGGCTGGTGAGGCTGCCTATCACCCGCCCGCTATGCCCACGCACCAGCTCGGCGGCGTCAGGGTTCTTCTTCTGCGGCATGATCGACGAGCCGGTCGAGAGGCTGTCGGGCAGGCGGATGAAGCCGAACGGCTGGCTCGCCCACAGGATCAGCTCTTCGGCAAGGCGCGAGAGGTGCAAGGCCGCAGACGAACAGCACCACAGGAAATCGAGCGCGAAGTCGCGGTCGGACACGGAATCGAGCGAATTGGCGGTCGGCGCGTCGAAGCCCAGCGCGCTCGCCGTCATCGCACGGTCGATCGGGAAGCCGGTGCCCGCCAGCGCCGCCGCGCCGAGCGGGCATTCGTTCATCCGCGACCGCGCATCGGCAAGGCGCGAACGATCGCGCCGGAACATCTCGTAATAGGCCATCAGGTGGTGGCCAAGGGTGACGGGCTGGGCGGTTTGCAGGTGGGTGAAGCCGGGCATGATGCTGCCCGCGTGTTCGCCCGCACGCGTCACCAGCGCGCGGCTGAGTTCGGCAAGGCCTGCATCCATCCGGTCGCAGGCGGCGCGCACCCACAGGCGGAAATCGGTCGCCACCTGATCATTGCGGCTGCGCGCGGTGTGGAGCCGTCCGGCAGCCGCGCCGATCAGCTCGGCCAGCCGTGCCTCGGTGGTCATGTGGATGTCTTCGAGATCCCAGTTCTCGGGCACGCCGTTCGCTTCGTATTCGGCGGCAACGGCATCGAGGCCCTTGGCGATGACGACCGCGTCCTCTGCCGCGATGATGCCCTGCGCGCCCAGCATGGCCACGTGCGCCTTGCTGGCGGCGATATCTTCGCGCCACAGGGCCTTGTCGAACGGGATCGAGGCGTTGATTTCGCGCATGATGGCGCTAGGGCCGTCGGCGAAGCGGCCGCCCCACATCGCGTTGGTCGCAATCTTATCGGAGCCTGTCATGTCCCGCTCTTCGCTTATCCTGGCTGTGCCGCTGCTGCTGCTGGCGGCTTGCGATAGGCCCGCCGACGCGCCAGCGCAACCGGCTGAGGCTGGCGCGGAGGCCAAGCCTGCCGCGGGTGTGGTGGAGCGCAAGTTTGCCGGCACGCCGCTGCCTGCGCTGAGCCTGTCCGATCCGGCCGGCAAGGTGCTCGATCTCGGGGCGCAGGACGGCCCCGTTCTGATCAACCTGTGGGCGACATGGTGCGGCCCCTGTGTGATCGAAATGCCGCAGCTCGACGCGCTGGCCGCCGAACTGGATGGCGAAGTGCGGGTCATCACCATCAGTCAGGACATCCGCGGGGCCGAGGTGGTCACGCCGTTCTTTGCCGAGAAGGGCTTTGCCCGGCTCGAACCGTGGCTCGATCCCGAAACGCAGTTGTCGGCCCAGTTCAGCCCCGAAGGCGTGTTGCCGCTGACGATCCTGTTCGACGCACAGGGCAAGGAAGTGCTGCGGGTGGCAGGCGGCTATGAATGGGACAGCCCCGAGGCGATCGCACTGATCCGCGACAGCCTGAAAGCCGCCCCGCGCTGACGCGGCCCCTCGCGCCTAGCGCGAGAGGTGCTCGTTCAGCAGCTTGTGGAAGTGCCGGATCTTCGTCTCGCCGTAATTGGCGAAGACGATCTCCTTCGACTTGATCGACTTCATGCCCCGCTGGACGTGCGGCAGGTTGACCACGTCCTGATTGAACACCTTGGCCAGCATGCCGAGTTCGGGCGCGTCGCAATAGTCATCGTCGAAATCGAGCCAGTGCACCGGAGCCGGGGCCGGGCGAGACTGGCCCTTGGCGACGGGGAGCATCAGCATGATCTCGTGGATGCACTCCTCCGGATTGTCGCCATAGGGGCGGAAGCGGTAGAAGATCGGATCGAAGCATCCCCACGGGCTGATGTTGGGGAACAGGTTGTAATAGATCGTGTCGACGAATTCCGCGTCGCTGATCTGGTCGACCTCGTCGCCCAGACTTGCGCGCCATTTCTCGCGCAATTCGTGGGCCATCTCCTTGCGGCGTTCGGGGACGGGGCCTGAGGTGGTGGGATCGGGTTCTTCCTCCCAGCCTTCGGGCAGGCGCCCGCCGACCCAGTCGCACAGCTGGATATCGGCATGGTCAAGCTCGCCTTCTATATGATGTGCGGCGTGATCGAAGATGCCGGTGCGCCCGTCGCGCGCGGTGACTTTCACGCGGTCCTCGCCGAGCCGTTCGTAGACATTGCCCGACAATGCGTGGCGCACCTTGGCATAGGTTTTTGCGCCCTCCAGCGGCTCGGCCACCAGCGCCGGATTGACGTGCGGGCTGAGCATCCCGTTGGGCGAGATCGCGCGGGAAAGGTTGCCGAACACGTCATACTTGCTGTTGGCATCGCCCATCGTGTCGAGCAGCGTCGGGTGCGTGGCGACCACGTGATAGGCCTCCATGAAGGCCTCCTGCGCGACCTTCCAGTTGCAGCGCAGTTTCTTGGCGACATGCACCGCCTTGTAGCGCCGCTCGAACGGGATCGGCTGGAAGTGGCGATCAATGTCGCCGAGGAATTGCTCGAAGGGTTCGGCGTTGTCATCGGGGTTGATGAACACGAACCCGCCCCAGCGCCCGACCTTGACGGGGGGGAGCGAGTGGGTGCGCTCGCTGACGGAGGGGAAGTCCCACTGGCACGGCACTTCCTTCAGCGTGCCGTCGATCTTCCAGCCCCAGCCGTGGAACGGGCAGCGGAATTCGCGCAACCCCTTGGCGTCCTCGGTCAGCAGCGCGCGGCCGCGGTGGAGGCAGGCGTTGGGGAAGGCCTTGATCTCGTCCGGCGCGGTGCGCACGATGATGAAGCTGAGGTGGGCGATATCATAGACATGGCTGTCACCGACATTGGGAATGTCGTCCTCGTGACAGGCCATCTGCCACACCTTCTTCCACAGCCGCTCGACCTCCAGATCGAAGAAATCGCGCGAATAGTAGATGCTGGGATCGACGATGGTCGGCCCCGGAGGCATCGGGCTGTCCTCGCGGAATCGTGCGGGCACGGCATGGGTGTCCATGTCGAGCAGCTCGTCATAGGTGATGCCCTTGGATCGGTTGGTGCCCGTCAGCGTCTCGACCATCGTCTCTCTCCCGTTCGCTGCGCGCCGGCCTGTGCCGGTGCTGTCATGAGCGGGAGTTGTGACCCACGAAGGGCGGGCGCGGCCTTGATCCGCGTCAAATCCGTCCCTCGCAAAAGAGACAGGGAGGTTAGAGCGTCGCGGTCTGTCCGCCGTCCACCTTGATCGCGCTGCCGGTGATGAAGGCGGCGCGGGGGCTGGCGAGGAAGGCGGCAATGTCGCCGAATTCCTGCGGGCGGCCGAGCCGTCCGGCCGGGATCGCCGCGACCGAGCGGGCGGTGACCTGATCCGGGCTCGTCCCGCTGCCCGCCGCCATCGCCGCGTGCAGGCTGGTGAGCCGGTCGGTGGCGATCTGGCCGGGCAGCAGCAGGTTGACGGTCACACCATCCGCCGCGACTTCGGTCGCCAGCGTCTTGCACCACGAGGCCAGCATCGCGCGCACCGCGTTGGAGAGCACAAGGCCGGGAATCGGGGTGACAAGGCTGGTCGAGGCGACGGCGAGGATCCGCCCGAAGCCGCGCGCCCGCATTCCGGGCAGCAAGGCCTGCGCCAGCGCCAGCTGGGCATTGAACATCCGGCCCATCACGGCTGCGAAATCATCCGGCCCGGTGGTCGCCGCGCCGCCCATCGGCGGGCCGCCGCTGTTGAGCACGAGAATATCCACCGCCGCGCCCGCTTCGGCCAGTGCAGCGAGGATCGCTTCGGGTGCTCCGGCATCGTCAAGATCGGCAATGATGTGGCGCGCGCCGACAGCGTCAGAACGTGCGACGGTGAACACGGTGGCGCCTTCTGCCGCAAGGCTATCGGCGATGGCGCGGCCTAGGCCCTTGCTTGCGCCCAGCACCAGCGCGGTCTTGCCTGCGAGTTCAAGGTCCATCGCCATGCCTCCCGTTGCAACCGGCGCCGTGGGCGGTAACGGGCTCGAACCGCTGACCCTCTCGGTGTAAACGAGATGCTCTACCAACTGAGCTAACCGCCCCACGGCGCGAGGGCGCTCTCTAGCGTGTGCCCGCGCAAATGCAATTGCTGTGTGGCGTGCGGGCTTGCGGGGGAGTAGGGCGCGGGCATGAGCAATCCCCGCATTCTCGTTCTCGGCACCGGCGGCACTATTGCGGGCGCGGGCGGCAGTGCCACCGGCGCGGCCTATCGTCCGGGGGGCCTCGCGCTCGATGTGCTGGTGAGCCACCTTGCCGCGCTCGGGCTGAGCGCGCAGCTGGTGCCGCAGGAAATCGCGCGGATCGGCTCGCAGGATATCGGCTGGACGGAATGGCGCGCGCTCCACGGCGCGTGCGCGGCGGCGCTGGCCGATCCGGCGGTGGACGGGATCATCATCACTCACGGCACCGATACGGCGGAGGAGACAGCCTTCCTGCTCGATCTCACCTTGCCGAGCCCCAAGCCGGTGGTGCTGGTCGGCGCGATGCGGCCGGCCGATGCGGTGGGGGCTGACGGGATGCGCAACTTCGCCAATGCGGTGAAGGTGGCGAGCGATCCTGCCGCGGCTGGTCGGGGCGTGATGCTGGTGATGGGCGATGCGGTGCTGGCCGCGCGCGATGCCCGCAAAGCCGCGACCTCGGCAATCGACGCCTTCCGCAGCTTCCCAAGGGGGCCCTTGGCGCGGGTGACGCCGGCCAGCTTGGACTGGTTCGGCCCGCCGCATCGTGCGGGAGAACCGGCACGCTACCCCTTCCCGCCGGAATTGCCGCGCGTGGCGATCCTCACCGCCGGGGCCGGGATGGACGATCAGCCGGTCGCCGCGCTGCTCGGCATCGGCTGCAAGGGCGTGGTGCTGGCAGGCATGGGGCAGGGCAATGCCCCGGCGCGGGTGATCAAGGCGCTGGCCCGCGCGGCGGCAAACGGCGTGCCGGTGGTCCGCTCGACCCGGGTGGATGAAGGGCTGGTCGACCGCAACGTCGAAGTCGATGACGACGCGCTCGGGCTGGTGGCCGCCCGCGCGCTCGGCCCGGCCAAGGCGCGGGTGCTGCTGGCGAACGGGATCACCGACGCGGCGCGCATTCAGGCGGCGTTCGACGCGGGGTAGGGCAGGCGTAATCTCCGGTTCATGTTCCGTCAGCATCATGCTAAGTCACGGATATACAAGGAGCGAATCGATGGCTGCCGGACTCTCCCTGATACTGCCGCTGGCGAGTGCCGCGATGCTTGCCCAGACCCCTGCCGACAGCTCCGAACGCTTTGCCGAGGCGCTCGTCACCTCCTATGTCTGCGAGCATATGGGCTACGAGGTCGATTATGACGGGCTGGCCGGTCGGGGCGAGGTGCTCCGTGACCGGATGGTGGCCGCAGGCGCCACGCCCGAGGCTGCGCTCCAGCGAATCCGCGCGGACGTGCAGGCCGAGCGCGCCCGGTTCAACCGCGTCCACGGCGCGGCGGTGTGGGCCTTGGGCGACACAGGCATGACCATCACCGGCGTTTCCGAAGGATCGGACGCGCAATACCGCTTCCAGAAGACCTTCGCCGACCGTTGTGAGGGGCTGCGTGATGCGGGCGGCTTTCTCGAAGCGCCGGCAGAGCGCCTGTCGGGCGCCGAATTGAGCCGCAAGACCCGCGCGGCGATGCTGCGGAGCGACTAGCTATCCGGCGGGGCTGTCTGCCAACAAAGCCGCTTCCGGTTTCGCCCCCGGCGCGATAGGACTGCGGCACAAATGGCTGACACCCGCCCTTCATACCAGATCGCCGCGCCTTCGATCCGGCCCTATGTCCAGCCGCTGTGGCCGGGCGCGCTGGCGATGCCGTTCGACACGCGTGACGAGCAGGGCCGCAAGATCAGCCTCGCGGACGATCATATCTCGGGCCAATATCTCGTAATGGCGTTCCTCGCCGATCCCGAACACGAACGCACCGTTCCGCTGCTGCGCGCGCTGGCCGAGCTGGAAGACCGGCTCGCCGAAGCAGGCGCAACCGTGCTGGCGATTTCCGCGTCGAGCGATGCGGCCGCCAACAAGGCGAGCAAGCGCGCCGCCGGGTTCATCTGGCCGGTGATCGGCGATGCTTCGGGGGCGCTGTTCGCCTCCTATGGACTGCACAAGGGAACCGACCGGGCCGACCGGCTGGTGCTGGTGACGCCCTTCCGGCAGATCCGCACCTGGTTCGATTGCGAAGGGGACGCCGCGGCGGCGTTGGGGGACATCATGGATATTCTGCATCAGGCGCAAGCCGCCGAGGAAACCCGCTGGAGCCCGCCGCACGCGCCGGTGCTGGTGGTGCCCAACGTCTTCTCGCCCGAGGAATGCGCGAACCTTGTGCAATCGGTGGTGACGGAAACCCCCTTCATGGTCCGCCAGCCGCGTCCGGGCGAGGTTCCCGGCAATTACAAGATCCCGGTCTATGACCACTTCCGGCAGGACCGCATCGACCTCATCATCAAGGACAGGAACACGCTGGCGTTCCTCGATGAACGGATTTTCGGCCGCGTGGTGCCGATGATCAAGAAGGCCTTCGCCTTTGACGCGACCCGCCGCGAGGATCTGCACATTGCCCGCTATGTCGGCCAGCGCGAGGGCATCACCATGGGCCACCGCGATAATATGGAGCCGCCCGGCGCGCACCGGCGCTTTGCGCTCTCGGTCAGCCTCAATGATGATTACGAGGGCGGCGGGATTTCTTTCCGCGAATTCAGCCCCAAGGCCTATCGCGTCCCCGCAGGCACGGCGATGGTGTTCTCGTCATCGCTGCTGCACGAGGTGGAGGAGACGACCTCGGGCGTGCGCTACAACCTGATCTCGCACTTCTTCAGCTAGCGGCCCCCGCCGAAGCGGGGGCGCGCGCCTTCATCAACCCCAGGGGGTGACGAGATACTTCTCGCCGGTCTTCATCTGGCGGTAGTCGCAAATCGCGTCCTTCTCCAGCATCCCCTCCAGCGTCACCTTGGCCTTGTAATGGCTGGCGAAAGTGGTGGTGAGGTTGGTCTGCACGCGCTGGCGCATCCGCACGACAGTCTCCATCCCGGCGCGCTGGAGGAACGGGGTGAGCAGCCAGCCCGCGATGCTCCACTGCAGGCCATAGGACGGCGTCAGGATGGTCGGCGCCAGATCAAGACGGCCGTAGATGTACATCTTCTTCTGCTGGTTCGAACCATAGCGCGAGAACTCGCCCATCTGGCTCGCCGCGACCTGTTCCATCGCCTTCAGCACGCCATCCGAGGCCTGCCCGCCGCCAATCGGATCAAAGCCGAGGAACGCGCCCGTCTCGGCGATCGCGGCGCGCAGATCGGCCATGTAGGTGGGGGCCGAGCTATCGACCACATAGGTCGCGCCCTGCGCCTTGAGTATCGCCACGTGTTCCGGCTTGCGGACGATGTTGACCAGCTTCATCCCGTCCTCGATGCAGATGCGGTTGAGCATCTGGCCGAGGTTGGAAGCCGCCGCGAGGTGGATGATGGCCGAGTGGCCTTCCATCTTCGCCGTCTCGACAAAGCCCAGCGCGGTCATCGGATTGACGAAGCTGGACGCGCCGATTTCAGACGAGTGATCGCCCAGCGGCAGGCACATCATCGCATCGGCAATCGCATACTGGCTGAAGGCATTGCCCGGCACGCAGGCGACGCGCGCGCCCATCAGCGCCTTGGCCATGTCGGAGTCGCCGGTGGCGATCACCGTGCCCGCGCCTTCGTTGCCCGCAGGCAGGCGCTGGCCGTGGCGGCCCTTGTTGCCGGTCAGGAACGGTTCGGGCATGGTGGCGACGACCTTGCCCGGGGTATATTCGGCAGTCTCGAAATCGGCGGCGCTGGTGAGGATCGCAAGATCGGACGGGTTGATCGGCGCGGCTTCCATCTTGACCAGCACCTGATTGCCGGTGGGCGCGGGGAAGGTGCTTGTCCCCACCTCCAGCGTCAGCTTGCCGTCGGCGGTGAGGGTGGTGAAGAGCTGCTTTCCGGTGGTCATGTCATCGTCTCCCTTTGTTGCTGATGCGCCTAGGGATTCTGGTTGCGGATAGCAACGGGCGGTGCGTTCCCACCTCCGGCCCCTCCCGCAGGCGGGAGGGGAGAAGTAGGCGCTGCCCAGTCCCCCTTCACGCCAGCGGGGAACCGCAGGTGTGGCGCAGCCACAGCGGTTAGGGGTGGGCCTGTCTCAGGGATAAGTCGCCGCGACAAAGTACAGCCCATGCGGCGGCGCATTTAGCCCCAGCGCGCCCCTGTCACGCGCCGCCAGCGCCTCGGCGATGCGGCTTTCCGGCCAGGTGCCTGCGCCCACCAGCTTCAAACACCCCACCATGCTGCGCACCTGATGATGCAGGAACGAGCGCGCTGCGGCGTGAATGTGGATTTCCTCGCCCACGCGTTCCACATCCAGCAGATCGAGCGACTTCACCGGATCGGCCGCCTGACAGTGCACGCTCCGGAAGGTGGTAAAGTCATGCCGCCCCACCAGCGCCTGCGCGCCGCGGTGCATCGCTTGCGGATCGAGCGGCTGGGGCACGTGCCAGGCCCGGTCGCGCGTCAGGGTCAGCGGCGCACGGCGGTTGGCAATGCGGTAGAGATAGCGCCGCCCGGTGCAGGAAAAGCGCGCATGCCAATCGTCCGGCACCACCTCGCAATGGGTGACGGCCACCGGATCAGGCCGAACCTGCGCGTTGATCGCGGCCATCAGGCGGAAGGGATCGAAGGGCTTTGCAATGTCCACGTGGCTCCGCATTGCCAGCGCGTGCACGCCTGCATCGGTGCGCCCGGCGGAATGGAGCGTCACCTGCTCGCCGGTAATGCGCTCGATCGCGTCTTCGATGGACTGCTGCACACTTGGCCCGTGGCTCTGGCGTTGTAGCCCGAAGAACGGCGTGCCGTCGAATTCCAGGGTGAGGGCGAAGCGGGTCACCCCAGCACCGTCCCCGCCGCGACCGCCCGCCCGCGCAGGAATTCCCCGCGCTCCAGCACCGGCTTGCCAGCACGCTGGAGCTTGAGCGGGCGGATCGCGCCTGTCCCGCAAGCGATGGCGAAGTCCTCGTCCAGCACCGTGCCGGGCGCGCCCGAACCTTCCACCACCTCGGCCAGCAGCAGCTTCACCCGTTCTCCCTCCAGTTCGAACCACGCGCCGGGGAAGGGCGCAAGGCCGCGCACCAGCCGCTCGATCTGTGTAGCGTCCTGCGCCCAGTCAATCTTCGCCTCGGCCTTGTCGATCTTGGGCGCATAGATCGCGGCGGCATCGTCCTGCTTTTGCGGAGGGAAGGCGGAAAGATCGGCCAATACCGTCACCATCGCCGCCGCGCCGACCGCGCCAAGCTCCACGAACAACTCGCCGGTCGTCTTGCGCTCCACCGGCACCGTCACCTTGTGGAGCATCGGCCCAGTATCGAGCCCCGCTTCCATCTGCATGATCGTCACGCCCGTCTCGGCATCGCCCGCCATCACCGCACGGTGGATCGGCGCCGCCCCGCGCCAGCGCGGCAGCAAACTCGCGTGGATATTGAGGCAGCCATGCTTCGGCGCATCCAGCACCTCTTGCGGCAGGATCAAGCCATAGGCCGCGACCACCGCCACATCGGCATCGAGCGCAGCAAACTCCGCCTGCGCCTCCGCATTCCGCAGCGACACCGGACAGCGCACCGGCACCCCCAGCCGCTCGGCCTCGACCGCTACCGGCGAGGGGCTAAGCTTCTTCCCCCGTCCCGCCGGACGCGGCGGCTGGGTGTAGACGCAGGCGATCTCATGCCCCGCCTCATGCAGCGCCCGCAGTGCCGGCACCGCGAATTCGGGCGTTCCCATGAAGATGATGCGCATAAGGATGCCCCGCGGCCTTTGTGAAGCGAAGCGCAGCCCCTATCTCTCCCCCCATGGCATCGCAAGAGATCGAAGCCCTCAGCTCCGCGCTTGCCCGTCTGCCGGGCTTGGGTCCGCGTTCCGCGCGGCGGGCGGTGCTGTGGCTGGTGAAGCACCGCGAATCGGCTCTCCCCGCGCTGCTGGAGGCGCTAGCGGGCGTCGCCGAGACGCTGGTCGAGTGCGACACCTGCGGCAATGTCGACACCGCCAACCCCTGCGGCATCTGCGCCGACCCGCGCCGTGATGCCCGCGCGCTGTGCGTGGTGGAGGAAGTCTCGGACGTCTGGGCGCTGGACCGCGCGCGCCTGTTCCCCGGGCGCTATCATGTGCTGGGCGGCAGGCTTTCGGCGCTGGACGGCATCGGCCCTGAAAACCTCAACATCGCCAGCCTGCTCGCCCGCGTCGAAGGGGGCGGGGTGGACGAAGTGGTGCTCGCCATGAACGCGACGCTCGAAGGCCAGACCACCGCGCACTACCTCGCCGAGCGGCTGGAGGCGCATCCGGTGCGGGTCACCCAGCTCGCCCACGGCCTGCCGGTCGGGGGGGAGCTCGATTACCTCGACGAAGGCACGCTGGCTCAGGCGCTCAGGGCGAGAAGGCCGGTGGGGTAGGCGAGCCGCGTTGATATTCGCGCGCCCCTCGCCTAAATAGCCGCGCATGGCTATCCGCGAAATCCTCGAAGTGCCGGACCCCCGGCTTAAAGTCGTCTCGACTCCGGTCGAACCCCACGAGTTCGGCCCCGAGCTGAACCAGCTTGTCGAAGACATGTTCGAGACGATGTATGATGCCCCCGGCATCGGCCTCGCCGCGATCCAGGTCGGCGTGCCCAAGCGGGTGCTGGTGATCGATCTCCAGCCCGACGATCCGGACGCAGAGCCGGTGGAGTGCTCGCACAACGGCCACAAGCACACCCACCCGGCGACCAAGAAGGAACCGCGGGTGTTCATCAATCCGGTGATCCTCGATCCGGCCAAGGAGCTGTCGACCTATCAGGAAGGCTGCCTCTCGGTCCCCGAGATCTACGCCGACGTCGATCGCCCGGCGACCTGCAAGGTCCGCTATCAGGACCTTGACGGCAACACCCACGAGGAAGCGCTCGACGGGCTGATGGCGACCTGCCTGCAGCACGAGATGGACCATCTCGAAGGCATTCTGTTCATCGACCACCTCTCGCGGTTGAAGCGGGCGATGGTGCTGAAGAAGCTCGAAAAGATCCGGCGCGCGGCGTAGCTTGTTGCGAAGGCGCCTCCGCGCCTTCGTCCTCGCTGCGTTTCGTGCTGCGCACGAGCAGCTGCGGGCGGCCGGTTGGCCTTGCGGCGCTGCGCGCCGAGGCCTGTGCCACTTCCCCCGCTCCGGACTTGATCCGGGGCCCCGCTTTTGTGTTGGAAATCGCAGCGCTGCCCTAGCGTTCCCCATACGTTCCGTGTAGGGTTGCATGATGGAACCCGCGATTCTCTCGATCATTGCTCTCGTTCTCGGCGCCGCGCTCGGCTGGTTTATCGCCTCGCGCCCGCTGGCCGATCTGCGCGTGCGGCTCGGTGCGGCGGAGGATGAGGCCAAGGCGGTGGGCGAGAAGTTTCGCACCGCCGTGACCGAGCTGGCCACCATGTCCGAACGCGCGGCGCAGGCCGATGGCTTGCAGTCGCGCCTCGCGGGCGTCGAGAGCGAACGTTCGGCGCTCGCCCAGCGCCTCGCCGCGCTGGAAAGCGCATCCGCCGAGCGCGAGAAGGCTTTTGCCGAGCAGAAAGCCGCGCTGATCGCCGCGCAGGAATCGCTTAAAAAGGAATTCGAAAACGCCGGCAGCCGGGTGCTGGAACAGGCGCAAAAGGCCTTTCTGGAGCGGGCCGAGGCGCGCTTCCGCCAGTCGGAAGAGGCGGGCGAGGCCAAGATCAAGGCGCTGCTTTCGCCGGTGGGTGACCGGCTCAAGGCCTATGAGGAACAGGTGCAGGCGCTCGAAACTAAGCGTTCGGATGCCTTTGCCGGGCTCTACCAGCAGATCGAGGCGATGCGTCTGGGGCAGGAGGAAGTGAAGCGCGAGGCGCAGCGGCTTGGCAATTCGCTCACCAACGCCCCCAAGGCGCGGGGTCGCTGGGGGGAGCGGGCGCTGCAGAACCTGCTCGAACAATGCGGGCTGGCGCAGCACACCGACTTCATCATGGAACACTCGGTCGAGACCGAGGAAGGCCGCCTGCGACCCGATGCGATTGTGCGGATTCCGGGCGGCAAGGTGCTGGTGATCGATTCGAAGGTGTCTCTGAACGCCTACCAGGAAGCCTTCGAGGCTGATTCCGACGAAGCGCGCGCGCGGTTTCTGGCCGAGCACGTCAAGTCGATGCGCAACCACGTCCAGACGCTGGGTGCGAAAAGCTACCAGAGCCAGTTTGCCGAAGCGCCCGATTACGTGGTGATGTTCGTCCCCGGCGAACACTTCGTCGCCGCCGCGCTGGAGGCCGATCCCGATCTGTGGAACTTTGCCTTCGACAAGCGCGTGCTGCTTGCCACCCCCACCAACCTCGTCGCCATCGCCCGCACCGTGGCGCAGGTCTGGCGGCAGGACGGGTTGGCCAAGGAAGCGCAGGAAATCGGGCGGATGGGCACGGAATTATATGACCGTCTCGCCACCGCAGCCGAGCACCTGAAGCGCGTCGGCGGCGGGCTGGAGAGCGCGGTCAACAATTACAACAAATTCGTCGGCTCGTTCGAGAGGAACGTGCTGTCCTCGGGCCGCCGGCTGGCTGACAAGGGCGTCGAAATCGGCAAGCGCGCCATTGAAGATGTGCCGCTGGTCGAAAGCGCCCCGCGTTACAATGCCGCTGATGGCGACGCGGTCGAGGCTGAATACCCCGCACTGGAGGATCGCAAGGACGCGGCGGAGTAGGGCGCTTTCCTACAGCCGCGCCGTTCGGCACGATCCGGCCCGGCTCTTTCGCATCGTCCGTCCTCACCGCATCCGCGCGCACCCGGCTCTTGCGCGAGCACACCCTGTCCGTCCGGTATGGCGGATTTCACACAAGGTTATGATAAAGAGACATAAACCCGGATTGCCCCAAGCGGACAAGGTGTCCGCTTTGTCCGGCTAGACGGCGTCTATCGCTGCAAGCACCTCATAGGCGAGCACCGCGCCCGCCACGGCGGCGTTGAGCGAATCCGCGCGGCCCTTCATCGGCATGGTGACCCGCAGATCGCAGGCCGCCTCGTAATCCTCGGGCAGGCCCTGCGATTCGTTACCGACCAGAATGAAGCACGGCGCGCGGTAATCCGCGCCGCGATAGGGCACCGCATCGCGCAAACTCGCCGCGACCAACTGGCCGTCTCCGCCGCGCAGCCACGGCAGGAATTCCTCCCACCGCGCCTGCGCCAGCCCCACGGTGAACACCGCGCCCATGCTGGCGCGCACGGCCTCGGCGCTGAAGGGATCGGCGCAGTCGTCGATCAGGATCAGTCCGCCCGCACCCACTGCGTCGCAAGTCCGCAGCATGGTGCCGAGATTGCCCGGATCGCGCAGGGCTTGGGCCACCAGCCAGATCGGCGCAGCGCTGCGGTCGAGCGCGGCGAGTGCGGTGTCCCATTCGTCGAACACGCCTGCGACGCTCTGGGCGTTTTCCTTGCCGGTGATCTTGGAGAGAATATCGGGCGAAGTCTCGATCACCTCGCCGCCCGCCGCGATCACCTCGGCCTCCAGCGGCCCGAGCAAGGGATGCTCGCGCCCCTCGGCCATCACCAGCGTGCGCGGCACCCTGCCGGAAGCCCGCGCGTCTTCGAGCAGCCGCAGCCCTTCGACCAGAAACTGGCCGGCGCGCTTGCGATGCTTCTTGTCCCGCAGCGAGCGCAGGTATTTGACCGTCGGATTGGAGAAACCGGTGATGTGCTTGCGCATGGGCGTGCCGCTAGCCGATCGGGCCGCAGGCCTCAATCTTCGCCGAAGCCGTCGGCGATCAGTGCCACCAGATCGGCCAGCACCGTCTCGGCCCCGTCACCTTCAACCGCGACCTCGACGGTGTCACCCTTGGCCGCGCCGAGCATCATCAGCCCGAGGATCGAGCCCCCGGCCGCGCTGTGCGGAGCCTTCGACACTGTCACCTTGACCCCGTCAGACAGCGCCGCGACCGCGCCGACGAACTTCGCGCTCGCCCGCGCATGCAGCCCGCGCCGGTTGACGATGGTGACGCTCTGCCTTGCCTCCCCCACGGCGCGAACCCCTTAAGCCTTGGCCCGTGCAGGCGCGGTGTCCTGCCCCAGCAGTTCGCTGGCGATGGTGATGTAGTTGCGCCCGGCTATCTGCGCGGCGTGGACCGCGGCGGTTACGTCCATCGACTTGCGCGCGCCGGCCAGGCGGATCAGCATCGGCAGGTTGATGCCAGCGATCACTTCGATGTGCCCCGCATCGAGCAGCGAGATCGCCAGGTTCGAAGGCGTGCCGCCGAACAGATCGGTAAGGATGATCACGCCGTTGCCGCTGTCGACCGCGCTGATCGCCTGCGCGATATCGGCGCGGCGCTGCTCCATGTCGTCATTGGGGCCGATGCACACGGTGACGATCCCGTCCTGCGGGCCGACAACGTGCTCCATCGCCTCGACGAACTGGTCGGCGAGGCGACCGTGAGTAACCAGGATCAAGCCGATCATGTGTGAAAATGGGTCCGTTAACTGCCCGCCTGCGGCCGGGCCTTACGCGTTTAAACCTATGCGGGCAATGCCGCGTCCGCCTGTGCCGTCCCTAGCGCCGATCACGTTCGATCTCGTCCGCCGCGCGCGAGCCAAGGTTGCGATGGCGGACAGTGGGCGAAAAACCCGCGGCGCGCAAGCTTTCCGCCATCTGCTCGGCGGTGTAGACCGAGCGGTGTCTTCCGCCGGTACAGCCAAAGGCGACGTGGACATAAGGCTTCCCTTGCGCGGCATAGCGCGGGAGCAGCACCAGCAGCAGATCGCGGATGCGGGTGAAGACATCGGCAAAGGCCGGATCGCGCGCGATGTGTTCACCCACGCTTGCGTCCTGTCCGGTGAGTTCGCGAAGGCCCGGCACCCAGTGCGGATTGTCGAGGAAGCGCATGTCGAACACCAGATCAGCCAGCGGCGGCATCCCGCGGGCAAAGCCGAAGCTCGACAGCGTCAGCGTCATCGCCGCTTCGCCCGCATCGGGGGCGAACAACTGGCGGATGTGGCCTTGCAGATCGTTGCTCGTCATCGCCGAGGTGTCGATCATGATCTCGGCCCAGCGGCGCAGCGGTTCGAGCAGTTCGCGCTCGGCGGCGATGCCCTCCATCACCGGGCGGCCGACGGCCATCGGGTGGCGGCGGCGGGTCTCGTTATAGCGGCGTTCCAGCTCGCTGCCGGAGCAGTCGAGGAACACGAAGGTGAGCGCGATGTCGTCACGCGCGGCGAGGTCTTTCACCAGCGCGATGACGTCGTTGGGGGCGAACCCGCGGGTGCGCGAATCGAAGCCGATGGCGAGCGGCCCGCGTGCTTCATCAGGCATGGCGACGAGCCGCTTGAGCAGGCGGACGGGGAAATTGTCCATCGTCTCCCAGCCGAGATCCTCCAGCACGGCGAGCGCGGTTGATTTGCCCGCACCGGACAGGCCGGTGACCAGCAGCAATTGCTGCGGCGGGCGGGGCGAAGCGGGGGCGTCGGGCGGTGTCATCGCCCCTCTTCTCGCCCCGTCGCAGCGGAAAGGGAAGGCGCATTTCCGCCAATTCCGTGGAGCGCCAGCGCGTATTCGGCGCGCTGGGCGGGGGCGATGGGGCCGGGATCGAAGGCTAGCACCGGCACCGCCAAGCCCGCGATGATGCGACAGGGCAGGCGGCTTTCTGGCAGGCGCGCGCCCGGCGGGCCGCCGAGCGTGAGGATCAGCGCGACCGGAGCGGGCGGGGCGACGGGCAAGCGCACAAGGCCCACCCCGCGCACTTCTAGCAAGCCCGCGATGTTCGGCGGCGGGGCGGCGATCAGCGCGCCGTCTTCAGGGTGCAGCGCCACCGCATCATCGCCGATCAGCCCCGCGCCGCGATCGATCAGGGCGAGCGCGAGGCTCGATTTGCCGCTGCCGGGCGGGCCTTCGATCAACAGCGCGCGTCCGGCGATGACGACGGCGCTCGCCTGATGGACGTTTCCCGCCGCCGCGCTCATGCCGCCACCGGCAGCCGCAGCTTGAGGCACGCGCCCGCCGCACTGTCCGGGCGGGCCTCGGCGGTGAGGGTGCCGTCATGCGCCTCGGCAATGGCGCGGGCAATCGCGAGGCCGAGGCCTGAGTGGTTGCCGAAATCCTCCTCCGCCGGGCGCACCGAATGGAAGCGCTGGAACACTTTTTCGCGCGCTTCTTCCGGAATGCCGGGGCCGTGGTCGCACACCGTCAGCGTCACCCGCTTGCCGTCATTTTCAAGCGCAACCTCGATGGCCTTGTCGGGCGGTGAGAAGGACACGGCGTTGTCGAGCAGGTTTTCGACCACCCGTTCAAGCCGCGCCCCGACCCCGCGCACCCGCGCCGCCGGCCCGCCCGAGGCGAGCGTAATCGGGCGGCCGGCGTTCTCGGCCCGGTCCTCGCGCCCGCCGATGATCGCGCGCACCAGATCGCCAAGGTCGATGACTTCGAGCTTGGCGCGGCTCATTTCTGCGTCGATCCGGCTCGCATCGGAGATTTCGCTCACCAGCCGGTCGATCCGGCGCACGTCGTGGGTGGCGATCTGGATCAGCTCGCTGCGCAGGGCCGGATCCTCGACGCGGGGCAGGGATTCGATGGCGCTGCGCAAGCTCGCCAGCGGGTTCTTGATCTCGTGCGCGACATCGGCGGCAAAGCTGTCGACCGCGTCGATGCGTTGCCTGAGCGCCCCCGTCATGTCCGAGACAGCGCGGGCGAGCAGGCCGATTTCGTCGCTGCGTTGCGGCAGGCGCGGCACTTCGACTTCGCGCTCGCGCCCTTGCCGCACCCGCACTGCGGCGCGGGCAAGCTGGCGCAGCGGGGTTACGATGGTGCGCGCCAGAAACAGCGAGAGCAGCGCCGAGGCGCCCAGCACCACCAGCATCGCGAAGGAGAGGGTGGAGCGCGCCGCGCGGACGCTTTCGGTGATGTCGACCGCGTTGCGCACCGTCAGCAAGGTCGCGCCCTGTAGGCCCACGGGGGCCGCCGCGGTGATCACCGGCGTGCCGTCGCGCCAGTCGTAAAGCCGCACCTGCGACAACCCGAGCTCGCGCGCGCGGGCCAGTTCGGGCCAGGCGTCGGCGTCCTGTGCCTCGGGCTCGATATAGTCCTTCACCGGCTCGGCGGCCACGATGGTGTCGACCGTACGATCGAGCCAGCGCGAGAATTCCTGCTCCCAGTCATCGTCGGTGATGTCGTTGAAGCGGAACGAAGGATCGGCCAGCGCGAAACTGTCGGCAGTCAGCCGCCCCTCGGCATCGAACATCCTGAGGCGCATGCGCTGTTCCTTGCCGATCTGCACCAGCAGCGCTTCCTGCCGCTCGCGGGTGGCTCCGGCCAGCGCCTCGGCGGTGATCTGGGCCTCGATCCGGGCGAGCTTGAAGCGCTCGTTGATCAGCTGGGTGCGATAGGAATCGAGGTAGAATAGCCCGCCGCCCATGATCGCCAGCGGCAGGATGTTGACCACCAGAATGCGCGCGGTGAGCGCGAACCGGCCGGTCGCGGTCAGTTGCTCGCCGGTTGCCGCGGACCGGCGCGGTTCAGCCATCGGTGAAGCTGTAGCCCGCGCCATAGAGCGTATCGATCGCGCCGAACTGCGGATCGACCATCCGGAACTTGCGGCGCATCCGCTTGATATGGCTGTCGACCGTGCGGTCATCGACGAACACATCGTCGGGATAGGCCGCGTCCATCAGCTGGTTGCGGCTCTTGATCACCCCGGGGCGGACGGCGAGGGCTTCGAGGATCAGGAATTCGGTCACGGTCAGGCTGACGGGCAGGCCATCCCACGTGACGTGGTGACGGGCCGGGTCCATGAACAACCGCCCGCGGGTGATGCTGGCCTGCGCCGGTTCAGGCGCGTCGGCGGGGCCTGCACCCTCGCGCAGCGGCTCGGCGCGGCGCAGGATGGCGCGGATGCGGGCGATCAGCAGGCGCAGAGAGAACGGCTTGGCGATGTAATCATCCGCGCCCAGCTCCAGCCCCGCTTCCTCGTCGCTTTCGTCATCCTTGCTGGTGAGGAAGATCACGGGCAGGGCGGAATGCTCGCGTAACCGGCGCAGCAACTCCATCCCGTCCATCTTGGGCATCTTGATGTCGAACACAGCCAAGTCGGGCGGATTGTCGAGCAGCGCCTTCAGCGCCGTCTCGCCATCGGAATAGAGGCGCGTGGCAAAGCCTTCGGACTGCAAGGCAATCGACACCGTGGTGAGGATGTTGCGATCGTCATCGACCAGCGCAATCTGCATCGCGCGCTCGCTTTCGGGCGCGGGTTCCGGCGTGTTTGCGACAGGTTCGGGGGTGCCCTCGGACATGGTCCAAGCGGTAGCGCCATTGCGGCCGCGAGACAATCGCCAGCGGCAGCGCGCGCGCAAGGCGCGACGAGTTGTGTCTAGCGATTGTGGCAGGTGTTGCATACGTATGCGCGGATGCTAGTTGGGGCGCTGCAAGGGGCGGCGGATTCGCCCTGTGCCACGCTCTGCATAACCCATTGCCGCCATCATGACTGGCTCAGGAGATACGACCTTGACCTCGCTTGCAACCCCGCTGGCCGCCCAGAACCTGCACACGACTGCGCGCCTCCACGCCAATCTCGGCACGGCCGCGCTGGTCGAACATGCGCTCAAGAAGGGCGAGGGCCAGCTGACCAAGCATGGCGCGCTGCTGGTGGATACCGGTCGCTTTACCGGTCGCAGCGTCAAGGACAAGTATATCGTCCGCGATGCCGAGACCGAGAACACGATCAACTGGGGCCCGATCAACCAGCCGATGAGCGAGGAACACTTCGCCGCGCTGAAAGCCGATTTCCTCAAGGAACTCGAAGGTCAGGAAGAACTTTACGTCGCCGACCTGTTCGGCGGCTCGCAGCCGGAATACCGCGTGAATGTGCGCGTTATCAACCAGATGGCATGGCACAACCTGTTCATCCGCACCCTGCTGGTGCGCCCCTCGGCGGAAGAGCTGGCCAGCTTCGTTCCTGAATACACCATCATCAACCTGCCGAGCTTCAAGGCCGATCCCGAACGCCACGGGTGCCGCAGCGACACGGTGATCGCGGTGAGCTTCACCGAAAAGCTGATCCTGATCGGCAACACCGAATATTCGGGCGAGATGAAGAAGGGCGTGTTCGGCCTCCTCAACTACCTCCTGCCCGCGCAGGGCGTGATGCCGATGCACTGTTCGGCCAACATCGGCGCTGACGGCAAGAGCGCGATCTTCTTCGGCCTGTCAGGCACCGGCAAGACCACGCTGTCGGCTGACGCCAGCCGCACCCTGATCGGCGATGACGAGCATGGCTGGTCGGACACCGCGGTCTTCAACTTCGAAGGCGGCTGCTACGCCAAGATGATCAACCTTTCGGCCGAAGGCGAGCCGGAGATCTACGCCACCACGAGGATGTTCGGGACGATCCTCGAAAACGTGGCGATGGACGCGGACACCCGCGAGCTCGACTTCACCGACGCCTCGAAGACCGAGAACACCCGCGGTGCCTATCCGATCGAATCGATCCCCAACACCTCGGAAAAGAACCTCGGCCCGGCGCCGTCCAACGTCATCATGCTGACGGCGGACGCCTTCGGCGTGCTGCCTCCGATTGCGCGGCTGACCGCGGATCAGGCGATGTATTACTTCCTCAGCGGCTACACCGCCAAGGTCGCCGGCACCGAAATCGGCGTGACCGAGCCGGAAGCGACCTTCTCCACCTGCTTCGGCGCGGCCTTCATGCCGCGTCACCCGAGCGTCTACGGCAACCTGCTGAAAGAACGCATCGGCAAGGGCGGCGCGGAGTGCTGGCTGGTCAACACCGGCTGGACCGGCGGCAAGTATGGCACCGGCAGCCGCATGCCGATCAAGGCGACCCGCGCGCTGCTCAACGCGGTGCTCGACGGTAAGATGGACGATGTCCAGTTCCGCAAGGACCCGAACTTCGGCTTCGACGTGCCGGTGTTCGTGCCCGCACTGGCCGAAGCGGGCCTCGATCAGACCATCCTCGATCCGCGCAGCACCTGGGCGGACGGGGCCGAGTATGACGCGACCGCCAAGAAGCTGGTGCAGCTGTTCATCGACAACTTCGCCCAGTTCGAAGCCCATGTCGACGAAGGCGTGCGCCAGGCCGCGCCCGCGCCCGTCGCTGCCTGATCGCATTACGAGTTAGGGAGAGGGGTCCCGCCCGGCGCAAGACCGGTGCGGGGCCTTTTCCTTTGAAAAGCCGCAAGCCTGCGTCACACTCGCCCCGCCTGCGAATCGAAGGAGGGGCGTGATGAGCATTCTTGACGGTATTCTGAAGAACATCGGCGGCGCGCCGGACGATGTGGTGAACCTTGCCAAGCAGGTCGGGCTTGATCCCGCGATGGTCGAGCAGGCCATCGGCGCGCTCGGCAAGACGCACGTGATGGAGGGCGACACCGTCACCCTCGCGGCGGAAAAGACCGGCCTGTCGCCCGATGTGCTTCAGCAGATCGTCGGCGCGATTGGCGGCGAAGGTTCGCTCGCCAACTTCGCTAGCATCCTTGATCGTGACGGCGACGGCAATCCGGTCGACGACATCATGGACATGGCCAAGGGCCTGTTCGGCAAGAGCTGATGTGGGGCAGGCGGCGGGCTTTTCGGCCCGCCGCCGCACCCGAACGCATCACCCCTTGGCCCCGGCGATGTAGCGGCTGACGGTGTTGGCCACGACATTGAGCGGCGCGTTGCCGCCAAGGATGACGGCGGTGTTGAACGCCTTGAAATCATAGGCCGAACCCAGCTCCGCCTGCGCCCGGGCGCGCTGGCGCACGATTTCGGTGTGGCCGATCTTGTAGCCGCAGGCCTGCCCCGGCCAGCTGCAATAGCGATCGACTTCCGAGGCGACCTCTTCCGCCTTCGAGCCATTGCGCTCGACAAAGAACTGCCGCCCCTGCTCGCGCGTCCAGCGTTTCGAATGCAGGCCTGTGTCGACCACCAGGCGGCAGGCGCGGAAGGCGAGGCTTTGCAGGTATCCCAGCCGCCCGACCTTGAATTCGTCATAGGCGCCGAGTTCATCGGCCAACTGCTCGGCATAAAGCGCCCAGCCTTCGCTAAAAGCGTTGAAGGCGAGGATCGAGCGGATCAGCGGCAGGCGGTTGGAGAATTCGCCCTCCCACACGTGGCCGGGGATGCTTTCGTGGAAAGCGAGGTCGGCCAAGTCATACTTGCGGTGCAGATCGGTAGTGCGAAGGTTGATCCAGAACCGCCCCGGGATGCTGCCATCCTTGCTGCCCGCGCCGCCATAGGCCCCCGGCGCGCCGGGCTCCTCGGCGAGCGGCAGGCGGCGCACTTCGAGCGGCGGATCGACCAGCTGGTTGAAGGCGCGCGGCATCTGCGATTTGATCCACGCGACGCGATCATTGATGAAGGAGAAGATCTCGGCGCGGCCCGGATCGCCTTCGGCAAACTGGTAGCGCGGATCGGCGCTGAGCGCCTGCATCCGCTCGCCGACAGAGCCCTTGGTGTAGCCGATCTCGCGCAGGATCGGGTCCATCCGGCCATGGATTTCCTCCAGCTCGGCAAGGCCCTGACGGTGGATTTCGTCGGGGGTGAGCTTCGTGGTGGTGGAGGCGCTGACGGCCCAGGCGTAATATTCCTCGCCCATCGGCTGGGCCCACATGCCGGCATTGTCCTTGGCCGCGGCGCGCTGGACCTTGAGCTCGGCCAGCTGGCGTTCGAGCGCGGGGACAATCCCGCTCGCAACGATGCGTTCGGCTTGACCAGCGGCACGCCCGGCCCCTTCGAAGGTGGCGGCGGCGAGCGGGCCGGCGTAGCTTTCGCGTGCGCCGCCAAGGCTCGATTGCAGCTGGGCTATGGCCTTGTCGAGCAGGAAGGCGGGCGGCACCACGCCCATGCCGCGTGCGGCGCGGATGCGATCAAGCTCGCCGTCGAGCAGGGCGGGGACTTCGGCCAAACGGTCCATGTAGGGGCCGATGTCCTCGGGTTGCCGCATGGGCTGGGTCGAGCCGAAGAAGCGCGGCATGTCGATATAGCCGCCGACGTTCTGGATCACGACATAGGGCGCGTTGCGCCAGCTGCCGACCGCGACGTCGCCATAGGGCATGGCCATGCCTTCCAGCGCCTTGGAGAAGGCGCTTTCGACCACTTCGAAGCCGATCTGCTGGTCGCTCGTCAGGCCATCCCGCGGGTAGGCGCGGGCTTCGGCCACCAACTCCTTGAGCGTGCTGGCATAGGCCTGCCGCCCTTCCTCGCCGCCGGTGCCGAAGGTGGCGCGCCAGCCTGCGAATTCGCCGGTGTCGACGCCGAGGCCAGTGGCGCGGCCCGGTTCATGCGCGAGCATCCGGTAGGCGATCCGGTCCAGCGCGGCATCGGGATCGAGCCCGGCGATGGAGCCGCTGACCGGCGTGGAGCCGGGGGCGGCCTGACTGCGCGCGCAGGCGGGCAGCAGGGCAAGGGCGGAAGCACCGGCGAGACCTTTGAGGGCCTGACGGCGGCTGAAATCGGCAAATCTCTCTCTCATGGGGGCAAGGTTTGGCGGGCTGGTTGGCCCAAGTCAATTGCGCCGGGCAAGGTTGCCGGGCTAGAGCGCGCAGGATGACCGATATCGTGCTTTCGATCGTGATGCTGGCCGCCCTCGCGCTGGTGGCGGGCGCGTTTTTCCTGTGGCGGCGCACCGGCGAGGTGAAGAACCCCGCGCTGATGGTGCTGCTGGCGGTGATCGCGGTGATCAACGTGCTGATCTGGACCGTGCCGACGCAGAGCGGCTCCGCGCCCATCGAGCAGATCAAGGCCACCGGAGAAGGCTGAACGCCTTCCCCGGCGGCGCTCGCATCAGTCCGGGATGTTCCAGTTGATGCTGCCGGTATAGCTGCCTGCGACCGGCTTGCCGGTGCCATCGCGTGCCGCCTCGAAGCGGGCGCGTTTGCTCACCAGCTCGCATGTTGCCGCGTCGAGCACGCCGTGACCGGTGGAGCGGGTGATGGTGCAGCCCGTCACCTTGCCCGTCGCGTCGATGGCGAGCGCAAAGCGGGCGCTGCCCGAAAGGCCCTGCCGCAGCCAGTTCGAGCGATAGTCGCTATCCAGCACCCAGCGCGCCGGATTGTTGCGCGGCGCGGCGCTCACCGGATCAAACGGCGAGGCGCTCGGCGTCGGGGTGGGGACGCCGAAGTCGACCGGACCGACGATTGGCCCGGTGACATCGCCAACGCCCGGCAGGCTCTCGACCGGCGTGTTGGCGAAGTCGAACGGGATCACCTCGGGGCGGGTGATCGTGCTGGTGGTGCTCGTCTGCGGCTGGGTGGTGCTGGTGGCCGGCTCGACCGGCTCGGGCGGCGGCGGAGGGATCGGGGTCGGCGTGACAGTGAAGCCCTGAAGCGGGGGCGGCTTGTCCTCGATCACGACCTTGACCGCGAGGCCGACGACCAGCAGCGCGGCAAAGGCAGCAGGAATGCCGATAGCCCCCGCCAGTGCGGCGGGATTGGGTCGGCGGGTATGGGAAGCATAGCTCATTTACGGGGCTCCTCTCTCCATCATTGTGGGAGCGGTGGCCGGAGCGCCCTGGGGAAGCGTAAACCCTCCGGCTCCGCTCATTGGCGAATGTACTATGATTTTTGATAGGGGCGAAACGGTTTCGCGTTGCGTTTCAAGACGCTTTTGTTTCCTGCCCGGCCTCCGCCGGGCAGTCCTCGCTGCGTTTCGCGCGTGCCGCGCGAGCAGCTGCGGGCGCGCGGTTGCGCTTGCGGCCCGTCCGTTGGCGGGCCGGATCAATCCGAAAACGTGAGCGTGGCGATGTCCCGGTCGCATCAGCGACCGCGAGCGCACGGCGCGAGCCGCAGGCGCTCAAGCCCGCAGGGCTTGAAACAGCGCCGAGGACGAACGCGCGGAGGCGCGTTCGCACACAAAAAATATTACTTGATCGGGCAATCGGGCGAGAGCCGGAAATCCAGATAGTTGTCGACCGAGGCCATCAGTTCCTCAAGCTCGTTCTCGAAGAAGTGGTTGGCGCGCGGGATTTCCTCGTGGTGGATGGTGATGTGCTTCTGGGTGCGCAGCTTGTCGACCAGCTTCTGCACCGCGCTCGGCTGCACCACCGTGTCGGCCGCGCCTTGCACAAAGATGCCGCTCGCCGGGCAGGGGGCGAGGAAGCTGAAGTCGTACATGTTGGCCGGCGGCGCGACCGAGATGAAGCCGCGCACTTCCGGACGGCGCATCAGCAGCTGCATCCCGATCAGCGCGCCGAAGCTGTAGCCCGCAATCCAGGTGCTCTGCGCTTCGGGATGGATCGACTGCACCCAGTCGAGCGCGCTTGCCGCGTCGGAGAGTTCGCCGATGCCGCTGTCGAAGGACCCTTGCGAGCGCCCCACGCCGCGGAAGTTGAAGCGCAGGGTGGCAAAGCCGCGATCGGCAAAGGTCTTGTAGAGCCGCTGCACGATCCGGTCGTTCATCGTCCCGCCGCCTTCGGGGTGCGGGTGCAGGATCATCGCCACCGGCGCACGCGGGCGCGGCGGGGGCGAGAAACGGCCTTCAAGACGGCCTTCCGGGCCGGGAAAGATGACTGAGGGCATCGGTAAACCTTGTGAACGAGAGAGCCTGCGCGCCGGGTGGCGCTGGCCATTGCGCGGCCTATATAGGGCCACACGCGAAAATCGCAATTTCTTGTGAGGAAAAGGCCATCCCCCAACGGGTCTATCTCGATCACGCCGCCACCTCGCCCCTGCGCCCGCAAGCGAAGGCGGCAATGGATGAGGGCTTTGCGCTGTGGGCGAACCCCTCGTCGCCCCACGCCGAAGGCCGCCGCGCCCGCGCCGCGCTGGAGGATGCGCGCGAGCGGGTGAAGCGGGCGCTCGGGTGGCAGGGCGAGCTGATCTTTACCTCCGGCGCGAGCGAGGCTCTGTGGATCGCACTCAACCGGGCGAAGGTCGAGCGGCGGATCGTCAGCGCGGTGGAGCATGACGCGGTGTTCCGCGCCGCGCCTGATGCCGGGGTGTTCACTGGCGAGGAGGCGCTGGGGCCGGGCACCTTGCTCGCGATCCAGCACGTCAATTCAGAGACGGGCACGATCAATCCGGTCAGCGATATGGCGGCGACGGTCAGCGAGACGGGCGCGCTGCTGCTGTCCGACTGCGCGCAGAGCGCCGGCAAGCTGGCGTTGCCCGGTGCCGACATGCTTGTGGTCAGTGCCCACAAGTTCGGTGGGCCGATCGGGATTGGCGCGCTGCTGGTGCGCGATTTCAACCTGCTCGAACCCTCCGGCGGGCATGAGCGCGGTTATCGGCAGGGGACCGAGAACCTGCCGGGAGCGATGGGCATGGCGGCGGCGCTCGAAGCGGGCGGGCCGGAAAGCTGGGCGACCACCGAGCCCGAGCGGCTGGCCATGCGCGATGCGCTGGCGGCAAGCGGGCAGTTGATCGCATCCGGTGCGCAGGCCTCGCACATTGTCGCCGTCGCTCACCCGACGCTGAGCGCGCAGGCGCTGCTGATCCGGCTCGACGCCATGGGCTTTGCCGTCTCGGCGGGGAGCGCCTGTTCTTCGGGGACGCTCAAGAAAAGCCGGGTGCTCGATGCCTTCGGGGTGCCGGATGATGTTGCGGCGCGCACGATCCGGGTGAGTATGGGGTGGTCGACCACGCCCGAGGAACTGGAGCGGTTCGCCGCGGCTTGGGCGTCGCTATGTTGAATCTCACCCCCTTCCCGGGCTTGACCCGGGACCCAGTTTTCTTGATCCAGGGAGCGGAAGTAGCGGGGCCCCGGGTCAAGCCCGGGACGGGGAATGGTGCATGATCTACCTCGACTATCAGGCCACCACACCGCTGTGCCCCGAGGCCCGCGAGGCGATGATCCGCTGGCTCGGCGGGCCGGATAGCGACACCTTCGGCAACCCCCATTCCCCCCACCGCATGGGCCGCATGGCCGCCGCTGCGATCGAGGCTGTGCGCGAAAAGGTCGCCGCGCTGTTTCCGCCGGGGGGCACTGTCATCTTCACCAGCGGCGCGACCGAGGCGATCAACCTCGCGATCAAGGGCACGGCGCGCGGCGACGGCACCAATGCCATCGCGGTTTCAGCCATCGAACACGCGGCGGTGCTCGATTGCGGGCACGCCATGCGCGACACCACCGAAATGCTGGTTCTGCCGGTCGATGCCGAGGGGGTGGTCGCGGCCGACACGCCCATCCCCGAAGGCACGCAACTCACCGCGGTCATGCAGGTCAACAACGAGATCGGCACTATCCAACCGGTGGAGCAACTGGCCGAGGCAGCCCACGCGGCAGGCGGCTATTTCCTGTGCGATGCGGTGCAGGGTGCGGGCAAGCTCGCTCCGCCGCGCAATGCCGATCTGATCGCGGTTTCGGCGCACAAGCTTTACGGCCCCAAGGGCATCGGCGCGTTGTGGGTGCGTGACGGGGTTGAACTCCAGCCGCAGATGCATGGCGGCGGGCAGGAGCAGGGCTTGCGCTCCGGCACCCTTTCCCCCGCGCTGATCGCGGGCTTCGGCGCGGCGGCACAGGTGGCGCGCGCACGGATGGAGGAGGACACCGCCCATGTCGAAGGTCTGTGGCACCGCGCGCGCGAGCTGTTCGCAGGCTGGACCCTCAACGGCAGCACCGAGCATCGCTGGCACGGCAATCTCAACTTCCGCAAGGACGGCCTCGACGTCGCCCGCCTCATGAGCGACTGCCGCCGGATCATGTTCTCTGCTGGCAGCGCCTGCGCCAGCGGCTCTGGCCGCCCGAGCCATGTGCTGCGCGCCCTCGGCCTTTCCGACGCCGAGGCAAAGTCCTCTATCCGCCTCGGTTTTGGCCGCTATACGAGCGCCGAAGATATCGAAACCGCCGCCGCCATGATCAAGACGTGCGCGAGGGAGCAAGGCCTGTGAGCATTACCGTCACCCTCATCGACCCGCGCGGCAAGCCGGTCAGCACCGCCGCAGAGCCGGGCGATAACCTGCTGCGCGTTGGGCAAGCCGCAGGGCTGCCGCTGGAAGGCACCTGCGAGGGGCAGATGGCCTGCTCCACCTGCCACGTGATCGTCGCGCCCGAGTGGTTCGACCGCCTGCCGCCCGCCGCCGAGGAGGAGGAGGACATGCTCGATTTCGCCGCCGGGGCGCGGCGCACCTCGCGCCTGTCGTGCCAGATCGAACTCACCGCCGAAATGGACGGGCTGACCGTCAGCGTGCCGTCTGAAAGCAACGATCTGCGACGGATGTAATTCACTCAACCCTGTGGAAACCCCTCTCCCTCGCAGGGGCGCGGATTGCTAGACAGGCGGCATGTCCGACCAAGTCACCACCGGGGAGCCGGACGACGGCTTTGATGCCATCGTCGATGCGCCGTTCGATGCCGCGCTGTCCGAGCGCTACCTCGTCTATGCCCTGTCCACCATCACCGCCCGCTCGCTGCCCGATCTGCGCGACGGGCTGAAGCCGGTCCACCGCCGCCTGCTGTGGGCGATGCGGCAGCTGAAGCTCGACCCGTCGAGCGCTTTCAAGAAATCCGCTCGCGTGGTCGGTGATGTAATCGGCAAGTATCACCCGCATGGCGATGCCTCGGTCTATGACGCGATGGTCCGCTTGGCGCAGGATTTTGCGCTGCGTTACCCGTTGGTCGAGGGGCAGGGGAACTTCGGCAATGTCGATGGCGATAATGCCGCCGCCTACCGCTACACCGAAGCACGCCTGACCAGGACGGCGCTCGAACTGATGGCGGGGCTCGACGAGGGCACGGTCGATTTCATCCCCACCTACAATGGCGAGGAAGAGGAGCCGGAGATATTCCCCGGCCTGTTCCCCAACCTGCTGGCCAACGGCGCGAGCGGCATTGCGGTCGGCATGGCGACCAGCATCCCTAGCCACAATGTCGCGGAAATCATCGACGCGGCGCTCGAACTGATCGACAACCCCCACGTCACCCATGAACGCCTGATGGAGCTGTTCCACGGCCCCGATTTCGCCACCGGCGGGCAGGTTGTGGACAGCCCCGCCGCCATCGCCGAGGCCTATCGCACCGGGCGCGGCGCGTTTCGTCTGCGCGGCCGGTTCTATGCCCCCGAAGCCAAGGACGCGGACGATATCGCAGCCGGGATCGAGCGGCTGGGCGGCGGGCAGTGGCAGCTGGTGATCTCGGAAATCCCCTATCAGGTGCCCAAGTCCAAGCTGATCGAGCAGATCGCGCAGGCCATCGCCGATCGCAAGCTGCCGATCCTTGAAGACGTGCGCGATGAAAGCGACACCGCGATCCGCATCGTGCTGGTGCCCAAGAGCCGCAATGTCGATCCCGATCTGCTCAAGGAAAGCCTGTTCAAGCTGACCGATCTGGAGACGCGCTTCAGCCTCAACCTGAACGTGCTCGACGCCACCCGCACGCCGATGGTGATGGGGCTGAAGGAACTGCTGGAAAACTGGACGGTGTCGCAGATCGACATCCTCCAGCGCCGCGCCCGCCACCGGCTCGACCAGATCGAGCGGCGGCTGGAACTGGTGCGCGGCTACATCATCGCCTTCTTGAACCTTGATCGGGTGATCGAAATCATCCGCACCGAGGACGAGCCCAAGCCGGTGATGATGGCCGAATTCGCGCTGACTGACCGGCAGGCCGAAGCGATCCTCAACATGCGCCTGCGGTCTTTGCGCAAGCTGGAGGAAATGCAGCTTCGCAAGGAGCAGGACGAACTGCTGACCGAGCAGGACGATCTCACCAAGCTGCTCGAAAGCCCGGCGAAACAGCGCACCCGGCTGAAGCGCGACCTGCGCAATCTGCGTAAGGACTATGCCGAGGACACCGTGCTCGGCCGCCGCCGCACGCTGATTGCGGAAGCTGCGCCGACAGTCGAATTCAGCATGGACGCGATGATCGAAAAGGCGCCGGTGACGGTGATCCTCAGCCAGAAGGGCTGGATCCGCGCGGCTAGCGGGCACGTGCCATTGGATCAGGAATTCAAATACAAGGAGGGCGACGGCCTCGCCTTCATCCTCCACGCGCAGACCACCGACAAGCTGCTGCTCGCGGCCTCGGACGGGCGGTTCTACACGCTGGGCTGCGACAAGCTGCCGGGCGCGCGCGGGTTTGGCGAGCCGTTGCGGACCATGGTTGACCTTGAAAGCGACGCCTCGGTCAGCGCGATGATGGTGCACAAGCCGGGCGGACGGCTGCTGCTCGCCTCCAGCCACGGCAAGGGCTTCGTCGCTGAAATGAACGAGCTGCTGGCAGAGACCCGCAAGGGCCGTCAGGTGGTGAACCTCAAGGACGGGGCGGTGCTGCGGGTCATCCGGCGCATCGGCGAAAGCCACGATCACGTCGCCTGCGTCGGCGACAATCGCAAGCTGGTGGTGTTCAACCTTGAGGAACTGCCGGTGATGACGCGCGGGCAGGGGGTGCAGCTGCAACGCTATCGCGATGGCGGGATGTCGGACGCGATCACTTTCGTGCTGGCGGACGGGCTGAGCTGGCAGATGGGCGGATCGGGCGAGCGCACCCGCACCGAGACGGAAATCAGGATGTGGAAGGTCGCGCGCGGGGCGGCCGGGCGGATGCCGCCGCAGGGCTTCCCAAAGAACAATCGCTTCGACTGAACGGAGCCGCCATCAGGGCCGCCGGCGGGTTACGCCGACGGCCCTGCGCGACCCTCGGGGGTATTACTGCGCCGCGCCGCCGGTGCTGGCGCTCTGGGCGCTGGCGGCTGCGCTGGCGATCTGTTCGCGGGTGAACAGCGCCATCAGCTGGCCTTCGGGGCTCACCGCGAAATGCTCCTTCTTGAGCGCGACCGGGCCTTCCGGGCTTTCAAGCACGATCGCATCGGCAGCCAGATCGACTTCCTTGAGCGTCCCGGCCGGGTTGCCATTGGCCGAAATCACCGCCGCACCCACTACCAGCGCGGCATCGCGCTTGGCCACGGCTTCGGCGACCTGCGCGTCCATCATCTCGTCGATCTGGCCCTTGGTGGCATTGATGCTCGGCCCGGTGGTTCCGGCACCGATCAGGTCGGCGGGGATCGGGGCCTTGTGCTTGCCGGTATCGATCGTGACGATCCCGTCAGCCACGGATTCCACCGTGCCGATCGGGTTGCCGTCATTGCCATAGACCGTGGCGCCGACATCCTGCGCCTGCGCGGCGGGGATGAGGGCAGGGCTTGCTGCAAACACGGCGGCCAGCAGCGCGAGCTTTACGGTTTTCATCGATCTTCTCTCCATCTTTGCACTTCGTCAGGGCACTGCCGGGAGGTGGCAGCAACGGCGGGAGACACACGTCCGCATGGCCCGAAGACCACTTCGAAAGGCCGACCTGACCGGCGCGGCTCGATGGGAACGTGTGTGCAATAAATGCACAAAACCCGCAGAAGGTTCCTAGCCTTTCGATGATGGGCCTGACCACCCCTCGGGAAGGGGTTCAGCGGCCGTCCACCGCCCCTATGGCGCGGCTCACCCCGCCTTGGGCAGCGCGGCGAGGGCCTCGTCCAGCAGCGCTTCGATCCGGGCAGAATCGGGGAAGCCCTCGGCCACCCAGCGCGCTTCTACCTGTTGCAGAATTCGCGCAACATCCGGCCCGGCGCTGACTCCGCGCGCGACAATCGCGCCGCCCTTGAGCGGGAAGGCGGGCACGCTCCACTCCCGCAATCCGCGCGCATCGGCGCCGGTGAGCAGCAGCCGGTCGATCGCTAGCGGCACAGTGAGGCGATAGGCGAGCGCCTGCGGATTGGCGGCGTCCCCGGCGCTACGCTCGGCCGCCGCGACCAGCCGGTTGCGCTGGGCTTTGGAGAGGCGCAGGCGGGCGGCGACCGTCTCGGCCACCTCGGGCGAGGGCGGCAGCAGCGCGGCCAATCGCCGCACTGGATCGGCGGCAAAGCCCTGTTCGGCTTCGGCGGCGATCAGCCGGGCGAGGGCGGCGAGTTGCGCGGCGCAAGCCTCGGGCAGGATCACCCCGAGCACGCCGCCCGCCCGCATCCGCTCAAGCGTCGGGTGCGGACCGGGTAGGGCGAGCAGGGCCAGCAATTCCGCCGCAATCCGCTCGCGGCTGAGGCCTTTCAGGGTGTGGGCCAGCTCCGCACAGGCGCTTTCCGCCGTCGCATCAAGCTCGGCCCCGAAGCGCGCCTGAAAGCGGAAATAGCGCAGGATCCGCAAGTGATCCTCGGCAATTCGCGCGCGGGCGTCGCCGATGAAGCGCACCCGGCGGGCTTCAAGATCGGCCAGCCCGCCGAAGAAATCGGCAATCTCCAGCGTCTCGGGATGGACGTAGAGCGCGTTGATGGTGAAATCGCGCCGCGCCGCATCCTCGCGCCAGTCGGCGGCAAAGGCGATGGTGGCGCGCCGCCCGTCGGTGGCGACATCGCGGCGCAGGGTGGTGATTTCGACGGGGCCATCCTTGAGGATCGCGGTGACAGTGCCGTGCTCGATGCCCGTCGGCACCGTGCGGATTCCGGCAGCGCGGCAGCGGTCGATCACCAGATCGGGGGTGAGCAGCGTGGCGCAGTCGACATCATGCACGCCTGCGCCCAGCAAGCTGTCACGCACCGCGCCGCCGACCCAGCGGATATTCTCCGCCCCCAGCGCCGCCGTCAGCGCGGCAAGCCCGGCGCGATGGGGCCATTCGGCCTCGGACAGATCACGCAGCATTCTTCAGCCCCTCCAGCGCGATCCGGCGCGACAGGTTGGCGATGATCGCCGCGGTCACGCCCCAGATGCGGAAACCCTGCCAGTCGAGTTCGAGATAGCGCCGGTTGGCCCCGCGCCAGAAAGTTTCGTTGGTGGTCCAACTGGCGGGATCGAGCAGCAGGCCAAGCGGTGCCTCGAACCAGTCGGCCACCTCGACCGGATCGGGCCTGAGCGCCAGACCCGGCGGCACCACGCCCACCACCGGCGTGACGATGAAGCCGGTGCCGGTGTGATAGAGATCGCTGGTGCCGATCACCCGCACTGCGGTGCGCGGCAGGCCGAGTTCCTCCTCGGCCTCGCGCAGGGCGGCGGTCACGGCATCCTCGCCCGGATCGATCTTGCCGCCGGGAAAGGCGACCTGCCCGGGATGATCGCGCATCGAGCGGGGGCGCTGGGTGAGTAGTACCTGCGGATTATCGGGCACATCGGTGATCGCGATCAGCACCGCGGCGGGCGTGGCGCGGCCATCGCGGGCGAATTGCGCGTCGCTCAGCAGATCGGGAATGTCGCGGGCGTGCCCCTCGGCGAACAGCCGCGCGAGCGGTTCGTAGAGGCTGGGGCGGGGGGCAGGCGTCATGGCAGCAGCGCGAATTCCATGCCGCGGCTGGTGACGCGCCAGCCATTGCTGTCGGCCCCCTCGGTCAGCGCGATGTCCGCAAGCTGCGCCCAGGTCGAGCGGTTGAGGCGCGCCTCGCACCCGCGCCGGACGTGGAGATAGAGCGCCGGGTTTTCGGCGCTCCCGGCGGCGCGCAAGATATGCTCCGGCCCGGCGATCACCAGTTCGTCGGTGTTGATCCGGAACGCCAGCGCGTCCTCGGCCCGCACGCAATCGGTGGCAATGAAGGCCGCATCCTCGACTTCGATCGCCAGCTTCTCGGACGGGGTGACCAGCCAGTGGTGCCCGGCATCATCGCGGGTGAGCAGGCTCGCAAAGGCGCGCACCATCGCGTCGCGCCGGATCACGCCGCCCTCGTGGAACCACGTTCCGTCAGCGGCGATCACCATGTGGCTTTCGCCCACGTGCTGCGGCGACCAGCTTTCCACCGGCGGCAGCTGGCGCTGCTCCACCAGTTCGGCAATCTGCGCGAGGGTGAGGCCGGCAAGGTGCGGAGGCGGTTCGTAGGGCATGGCGGGCTAGGGATGGCAGATGGGGCGCGCGAGGTGAAGGGGTTATCGGTCTGCCATCGGCGGACCGCAAGGCCGACCGGCCGCCCGCAGTGATGCGGCCGTCAGGTCGCGTGAGCGAGGAGATCGCCCGCCGGACGGCGGGCGATCACGTGACAAAAAAACCTCACCCCTGCCACGGCCCCAGCATGCCCTCGGCCGGCATTGCGGCAAGGCCGTGGCCGCGGGCGAGCAGGCGGTCCTGTTCGTAGGGGCCGGGACAGCGCCAGCCGCCGGTCATCGCGGCGGAAAAGCCCCAGCGGCCGTAATAGGCAGCATCGCCGATCAGGACTTGGGGTAGGGCCGGGCCACCCGACGCCGCCAGCCGCGCGTCCTCGGCGATCATCGCGCTCATCAACCCGATGCCGAAGCCTTCGCCCTGCCGTTCGGGCACCACCGCTACGGGTCCGACCATCACCAGCGGCACCTGCCCCTGCTTGGTCTGCAAGCCGATCGGCCAGCACTGGATCGTGCCCACCAGCATTTCGTTCTCGTCGAGCGCGGCGAGGCTCAGCCCCGGCAGCCAGTCCATCCCTTCACGGATGCGATAGGCGGTGCGCGCGTGGCGGTCCGGCCCGAAGGCGCGGTCCAGCACTTCCTCGATCATGGCGGGATCGACCGCTTCGAGCGGGATGATGGTCGCGGTGGTGGAGGCCATCAGCGGGCGGTGAGCTTCATCAGGCGCGCGTCCTTGCCGTCCTCGGCCAGCCACAATGCGCCGTCCGGGCCTTCAGCGATGCTGCGCAGGCGGCGATCGAAGGTGTAGCGGGTGACTTCGCGCGCACTCTCGCCCTCGAAGGCGACGTCGACCAGCGCCATGCTGCCCAGCCCGGCAAGCAGGGCGTGGCCTTTCCAACCGGCGAACATCTTGCCCGAATAGATCAGCATGTCGCCCGGCGCGATCACCGGAGTCCAGCCCAATGCAGGCTTGGCAAAGCCGTCATCGGCGCTGTGATCGGGGATCGGATCGCCGTTGTAATGGTCGCCGTCGGAGCGCAGCGGCCAGCCGTAATTGGCGCCCGGCTTGACGAGGTTCAATTCGTCTCCGCCCGCCGGGCCATGCTCGACTTCCCACAGGCGCCCTTCCGCGTCCCAGTCCATGCCGAGGATATTGCGGTGGCCCCAGGACCAGATTTCAGCGGTGACGCCGCCTTTGTCCGCCATCGGATTGCCCGCAGCAGGCGTGCCGTCGAGGTTGAGGCGCACGATCTTGCCGAGCGTGGTGCCGATATCCTGCGCGGGCTGCATCTTCTGCCGCTCGCCGCTGGCGATGAACAGATATTGCCCGTCGGGCGAGACGCTGATGCGGTGCGAATAATGGCCGCGCCCCGTCACCTTCGGGGTCTGGCGCCAGATCACGGAAAGGCCTTCGATAGTGCAGGCGGTGGGCGCGGCGCAGACCAGCGTGCCCTTGCCGACCGCCGCCCCGCGGGTGTCATCCGCCCCGGCCTCGGCCCAGCTCAGATAGATCGTGCGGCCGCCCAGCGTCGACGAGGCTTCGGCGGGCAGGAAGGCGACATCGCCCAGCCCGCCCTGGCCGCCATAGGCCACTTCCGGCAGGCCGCTGACCGTGCCGATAACGCCCGTGGCGGTGTCGACGAACTTCATCGTGCCCGCCTTCTCGGTGACGAACAGCACCGGCGTGCCCGGAGCGAAGGCGATCGCCCACGGCTCTTCGAAGGTGGCGATTTCGACCGAGGTGAAGGGCGCGGCGCTTTCGCTGGCCGCGACGGCGCTTTCCCCGGTTTCGGCATTCGCACAGCTTGCCAGCGCCAGAGCGGACAGGGAAAGAGCGGCGAACAGACGGGACGAGGCGATCATGCTGGGGGTCACTCCGGGTTTCACAGTCACGGACAGGGCAACGGACAGGGCGGTGGTCATCGGGGTCGACGAGGCCGGCCGCGGGCCGCTCGCCGGGCCGGTGGTGGCCGCGGCGGTTGTGCTTGGTGGCGCGATACCGGCAGGGCTCGACGATTCCAAGCGTCTTTCCGCCAAGCGCCGCGCGGTGCTCGACGAAGCGATCCGCGCCTCGTGCTGCTGGGCGGTGGCGGTGGTGGAGCCGGACGAGATCGACCGGGTCAACATCTTTCAGGCGACCATGCTCGGCATGACCCGCGCGGTGGCGAGGCTGACAGGCGCGCTGGGGACAGGCGAGTGCGAGGTGCTGATCGATGGCAACATGACGCCCGCGGGCCGCTGCGCCGAGTGGTGCTGGCCTGCGCGCGCGATTGTCGGCGGCGACGGGATCGAGCCTGCCATCTCCGCCGCCTCGATCATCGCCAAGGAATGGCGCGACCGGCTGATGCTGGAGGCGGCCAAGGCGCATCCGCACTATGGCTGGGAGCGCAACAAGGGCTATTGCACCGCCGAGCACATGGAGGCGCTGCGGGTGCACGGCCCGACCCCGCTCCACCGCCGCAGTTTTGCGCCGGTGGCGCAATTGTCGCTGATTTAGCTATTCGTCACCCCAGCGAAAGCTGGGGCCCAGGGTGGCTCAGAACTGCGCTTGCGGCCCTGGGGCTCGGCTTTCGCCGGGATGACGGAAAGGCCGCAAGTGAGTCCTCTCCGCAACACCCCTGCATCTGGAGTCCCGTCAGCGCTGCGGGACTCAACATCTTGTGCCGGACTCGTTTCGTTCCGCCGCTGCGCCACCTGATCTGCGACAATCCGCATAAAATTAGGTGCTTGACGCGGACTCTTCAAAGACTCATGCCTGTGGATAAGTCTACAGCGAGAAGAGTGGGATCAGTCCGGTGAGTGTCATAGAAAAGGTGAAGTCGCGCGCTAAGACCGTTGAAAAAACGGCAAAAGTCGTGCATACGCCCGATTTGCCCCTTGGTCGCATCCTGCCGGGCGATTGCATCGAGGCGATGCGCTCTCTGCCGTCGGCCAGCGTCGATCTGGTGTTCGCCGATCCGCCCTATAATCTCCAGCTCGGCGGTGAGCTCAACCGGCCTGACGGCAGCCATGTCGATGCCGTGACCGACCATTGGGACCAGTTCGATTCCATGGCGGTCTATGACAAATTCACCCGCGAATGGCTGACCGAGGCGCGCCGGGTGCTCAAGCCCGATGGCGCGCTGTGGGTGATCGGCAGCTATCACAACATCTTCCGCGTCGGCAGCATTCTGCAGGATCTCGGGTTCTGGATCCTCAACGACATCGTCTGGCGCAAAACCAATCCCATGCCCAATTTCAAGGGCACCCGCTTCACCAACGCGCACGAAACGCTGATCTGGGCGAGCATGGGGGAGAAGGCACGCTATCAATTCAATTACCGCGCGATGAAGACGCTCAATGACGAACTCCAGATGCGTTCGGACTGGGTGCTGCCGATCTGTGCCGGGGCTGAGCGGCTGAAGGAAAACGGCAAGAAAGCCCACCCGACCCAGAAGCCCGAGGCGCTGCTGTACCGCGTGCTGCTGGCGACGACTGAGAAGGGCGACGTGGTGCTCGATCCGTTCTTCGGCACCGGCACCACCGGCGCGGTTGCCAAGCGGCTTGGTCGCCAGTGGATCGGCTGCGAGCGCGAGGATTTCTACCGCTCCGTCGCCGAAAAGCGCATCGCCAAGGAATTGCCGCTTGATGAGAGCGCTCTCACGACCATGCAGAGCGCCCGCTCCGCGCCCAAGGTCGCGTTCGGGGCGGTGGTCGAGAACGGGTTGATCCCGGCCGGCAGCACAGTGTTCGACAAGAAGCGCCGCTGGATTGCCAAGGTGCGCGCCGATGGCTCGCTGGAGTGTCATGGCCAGACCGGTTCGATCCACGGGCTGGGCAAGGAATTGCAGGGTGCGCCTTCCTGCAACGGCTGGATGTTCTGGCACTACGAGAACGGCGGTGACGTCCAGCCGATCGACGCGGCGCGCCAGCTCTATCTGCTGGCCTCTGAAGATTAGCAGCTGCCGCAACCGAACATTGCTATAAAATGAATGGCTTACCCGAAGTCTCGGGTGGTCGTACCAGTGACACATTTCGTCGCAACCTGTGGCAACCAAACCGCGTTTGTCCTCGTCTCCCTTGCAGCCGGTCTTCTCCCCCTGACTGACCGGCTGCAATGCAAGAGGAAAACAATGAACATCACGAACAAGCTTGGGCTGATCGCCGCAGGTGCCGCCGCGACGGCCCTGTTCCCCGCAGCGGCGATGGCGAAGGAAGGCCCCTATATCGGGCTGAGCGGCGGGGTTGCGCTGCCCGGTGACAGCAGCAACCGCGGCACCTTCGATGCGACCGTCCCCGCGACCCCTGATTTCGGGCCGATCCCCGCCGACACCCCGCTAGGCTGGGAAACCGAGTTCGATACCGGCTATGCCATCAACGGTCAGGTCGGTTACGCCTTCGAAAACGGCTTCCGGGTGGAGCTGGAGGGTTCCTACACCCGTTATGATGTCGATACGCACCGGGGCCTGACGGTAGGCGGCGCGAACATCGACGGCGTAGACGTGGCTGTGCTGACCCGCGGCGCTCCGGCTGCGGGCAATCCCACGGTTGGCGCGGTGATCGCCGATGGCCGGGGCCGGATCGCCAATTTCGGCCTGTTCGGCAACGTGTTCTACGACATCGACACCGGCTCGGGCTTCAAGCCCTATGTCGGCGCGGGCCTCGGCTATCAGTGGGCCGACATCGAATATCGCCCCTCGGGCGTCGATGTGGCGGACGATAATGACGGCGGCTTTGCCTACCAGCTGATGGCAGGCGCGAGCGTGGCCCTGTCCGACAAGGCCGAGCTGTTCGGCCAGTACACCTGGCGCGACCGCACCGACACCGCCGAAGTGCCGCTCAACCTGCTGCCGGCGACGCTGGGTGTCGAGACCGGCCAGTCGATCGTCTCGGCCGGGGTGCGGGTGAAGTTCGGTCAGTAAGCCGTTTAGGGTCGCACAACCGATGAAGGCCGCGCTGGCAACGGCGCGGCCTTTTTCTGTGCGAACGGCTGTTGGCAGCCGAGTTCGCGGGCTTTGCCTTCGGGGCGCGGGGGCGTAAGGCTTGGGTCATGGTTGACAGTGTATATCTCCACCCCCTCACCCTCGTTTCCGGCCCGCAGGCGACGGACGGCGATGCGGTGCGGCTGGGCGGCTCGATGGCCTATGCCCGCGAGTTTGCGCTGGTGCTGCGCGATCTGGACGGAACGGTGGCCGGGCGGATCATTACCACGCCCGCCGGAATGGCCGCGGCGATTGCCCGCCTGCCCGATCCGGCAGGGCGCGAGGCGGCGCGGCAGTGGGACAATTTGCGCAAAGTCCATGCCCCGCTCCAGCTCGGCAATCGCACTGTCCGGCTCGATCAGCCGCAGGTGATGGGCATCCTCAATGTCACGCCCGACAGTTTCTCCGACGGCGGCACCAAGGTCGATCCGCAGGCGGGGCGCGATGCGGCCGCCGCGATGCTCGAAGCGGGCGCGGCGATCATCGACATCGGCGGCGAGAGCACCCGCCCGGGCGCTTCGGCGACCTTCGAGGACGAGGAAATCCGCCGCGTCATCCCCGCTGTCCAATATTGCGCCGCGATGGGCGCCGCAATCAGCGTCGACACCCGCCGCGCAGGCGTGCTGGAGGCGGCGCTGGCCGCTGGCGCGCACATGGCCAATGACGTCTCCGCCCTGCGCTATGACCCGCGCACGATTGATCTGGTCGCGGCCAGCGCCTGCCCGGTGGTGCTGATGCACGCGCCGGGCGCAGGCGAGGATCTGCACGCGGACGGCAAGTATGCCGATGTGGTGAGCGAAGTGTTCGACTTCCTCAAACTCGCGCGCGAACGGGCGATTGCCGCCGGTATCGCGGAAGATCGCATCATCCTCGATCCCGGCATCGGCTTCGGCAAGTCGCTGGGGAAAAACCTCGCGCTGATCAACGCCTTGCCGCTGTTCCATGCCCTCGGCAGCCCGATCATGCTGGGTGCCAGCCGCAAGCGCATGATCGGCGCGCTGTCGAGCGAGGAGGAAGCCGGCCAGCGCCTCGCCGGTTCCATCGCGCTGGCGTTCAAGGGGATGGAGGCGGGCGTCCACCTGCTGCGCGTCCATGACGTGGCCGAGACGGTGCAGGCGCGCAATGTGTGGCGCGGATTGCGCGATGCAGCGCTGACCGATTTCAGCCAGCTCCCGCCGCTCTGAGGGGCGCTTGCCGTCCGTGCCATAGTTCTGTCATGGGGCGAGGCCAGAAGTCTGACCAAATGCGAATCCCATCAAGGAGTTCTTCCATGCGCCTGTCGCTGCTCGTCGCCACGTCTCTTGCCGCCGCCGGTCTTGCGGCCGCGCCGCTGCTGGCTGACAATCACGGCGCGAAGGACGATGTGCCGACCAGCGTCAGCCTGACGCCCGATCAGCTGCTAGCCCCCTATTATGCCGAGCTGCGCAAGCAGGTGGCGATGCCCGAGGCCGGGCCGACGCCTGCGCTCTCGCCCGCGACGACGCTCACCCGCATCGCCTTTGGCAGCTGCAACCACCAGAACGCGCCGCAGCACATGTGGGCGCAGGTCGCCTCGGCCAATCCGCAGCTGTTCCTGATGATCGGCGACAATGTCTATGGCGACAACGGCTGGGATGCCGACGCGGGGCTGGAGAGCCTGCGCAGCGCCTATGCCCTGCAAGCGTCGCACCCGGAATTCGCGCAGTTCCGGGCGAAGTTCCCGATGATGGCGACCTGGGACGATCACGATTACGGCCTCAACGATGCCGGGGGCAATTTCCCGATGCGGCGCTGGGCCGAGGAATTGTTCGAGACGTTCTGGAATTCGTCTGCCGAAGTGCGCGGGCGGGACGGGATTTACGATAGCTCCATCACCGGGCCGGAGGGCAAGCGGGTGCAGGTGATCCTGCTCGACACGCGTTTCTTCCGTTCCGACCTGAAGCGGGTCGCTTGGTCGAAGGAGCGCCCGCCGCTCGGTGGCTATGTGCCCGACGACAACCCGGCCAAGACGGTGCTGGGGGCCGAGCAATGGGCGTGGCTCGAGGCCGAGCTGGCCAAGCCGGCGGACCTCAGGATTGTCGTCTCCTCGACGCAGGTGATTACGCAGGCGCACCAGTATGAAGGCTGGACCAACTTCCCCGCCGAACGTGCGAAGCTGTTCGATGCGCTCAGCGCACGCGAGGCGAGCGGGCTGGTGCTGCTGTCGGGCGATCGCCATGCGGCGGGCATCTACCAGACCACCCACAAGGGCGAGACGATGTGGGAGCTGACCAGCTCTTCCCTGAACCTCTCGTTCGGCAGCGACAATGATCGCAGCACCGCGCGCGAACCCGATGCCACCCGCATCACCAAGTTCTTCTCCGAGGAGAATTACGGCCTGATCGACATCGACTGGAAGGCGAAGAAGCTCACCATGACGCTCAAGGGCAACACCAGCCAGGCACTGGCGGAGCAGGTGTTCAGCTGGTGATGTTCCGCTTATGTTTCACGTGAAACATTTGCGGCGATGTTGGATTGGCGGCAAATTACGCTGGAAACTCAGAGCGTAAAGCCGCCGTCCGACACCATCACATGGCCGGTAATGTTGGAAGCGGCGTCTGACAGCAGGTAAAGGATGCTGTCGGCCATTTCATCAGAGGTGGCGAACCGGCCCAGCGGCGTTGTTTTCGCCATCGCCTTCAGCGTCGCCTCGCGGCCGATCCGCGCGACCGACGCCTTGAAGTCTTCGCTGCCTTCCCAGATTGCCGTGTCGACCCCGCCCGGGGCGATGGCGTTGACGCGGATGCCGTGCGCGGCGTTCTCGGCGGCGGCGATGCGGGCCATGTGGGCGACCGCGGCCTTGGACACGCCATAGGGGCCGATGCCGGGAACGGGCTTCAAACCGGTGGTCGACGACACGACCACGACCGAGCCACGCTTGCCCTCCATCGCCCGCAGGGATGTGGCGAGCGTCATGAACGCCCCGTCGAGGTTGACCGCCATCACGCGGCGCCATTCTTCCAGCGAAAGCGCTGCAATCGGCCCGCCCGCGCCGATCCCGGCGTTGACAACGGCATGGTCAAGACCGGCCAATGACCCGGCGATGCCCTGCCAAAGCGCCTCATCCGCGACCGAGCCGGTAATGCGGTGCACTTCGCAAGGCCCGAGATCGAGCGCGTCCAGCCCCGCGCCGTCGACATCGATCAGGAACAGCTTCGCCGCCCCCCGCGCCGCCAGTGCCCGCGCACACGCCGCCCCGATCCCCGAAGCCGCCCCGGTGACAAGCGCCGAGCGCCCAGAGAAATCGGTGCCAAAGTCCTGAAGTTGTGTCATGCGCTCCGGCTAGGCGCGCCCGCCCCGCCGATCAAGCCGCGTTATCGATGCCCAGATCGGAAAGCTTGCGATAGAGCGTCGAGCGCCCGATGCCGAGCCGCCGCGCCACTTCCGTCATGCGCCCGCGATAATGGCCGATGGCGAGGCGGATCACGTCGGCCTCGATTTCCTCCAGCGGGCGCAGGTTGCCGTCCTCGGTGTAGAGCATGATGCCCACCCCGTCATGCGATGTGACAGCGCGGCTGCCGTCCTGTTCGCCGAGCATTTCGGACAATTGCGGGAAGCTGTCGGCGGTGAGCGTGTTGCTTTCGCAATAGACCGCCGCGCGGAACAGCACCGATTGCAGCTGGCGGACATTGCCCGGCCAGTCATAGGCGGCCAGCAGCGCCAGCGCCGAATCGGAGATCGACAGGTGATTGAGCCCCGGCTGCTCGCCGATACGGGCGAGGAAGTGGCGGGTGAGGGCGGCAATATCCCCGGTGCGATCACGCAGCGCGGGCAGGCGGATGCGGGTCGCGCCGAGCCTTGCGGCGAGCGCAGCGTCGAACTGCCCGGCCTCCACCAGCCGGTCGAGCCCGGCATTGCTTGTCACCAGCAGGCGCACATCGACGCGGAAGCCGTAGCTGGCCCCCACGGGCCGGATGATGCCGCTGTCGAGCGCCTCGTTCAGACGTTGCTGGAGCACCGGCGTGAGCCGGTCGATCTCGTCGAGGATCAGCGTGCCGCCGTCGCAATGCTGGAACGCGCCGATCTGGCGATCGAAAGCGCCGGGGAAGCTGCCGGGTTCGTGCCCGAACAATACCGATTCGATCGAACCGGGCGGGATGCTGGCGAGGTTGATGATCCGCAAGCTTTCCTTGGCGCGCGGGGATGCGCCGTGCATCGCGCGCATCAGCATTTCCTTGCCGGTGCCGGTTTCGCCTTCGATCAGGACATGGCCTTGCCCGCGCGCGGCCTTGGCCGCCTGCGCCAATGCGGTGCGGAACGACGGGGCGGTGCCGATCATCGCATCGAAATCGAGGCTGGCCGACATTTTCTCGGTCAGCGGCGCCAGCTCGTCGCGCGGGGTTTCGCGGGTGGTGACGCTCCGCAGGGCCTCCATCAGCCGATCAGGCGAGACGGGCTTGACGAGGTAATCGCTGGCCCCTGCGCGCATCGCCTCGACGGCGAGCAGCGGCGAGGCGCTGGTGGTGAGCATCAGGATCGGCAGGGCAGGGCGGCGGGCCTTCAATTCGGCAATCAGCGTGCAGGCATCATCGCCCGGCACCCATTGATCGAGCAGGATTGCGGAAAGCTGCATCCCCTCGCGCGTGCCGAGCATGGCGATCGCGGTTTCGGCATCCGGAGCGACGATTGTGCGCCAGCCATCGCGTGCCGCAATCGCCGTGATCAGCCGCGATTGTGCCGGCTCATCGTCAATCAGCATTACGATTCGCGCATCTTCCTGCGCCTCGGGGTGGCAATCAATATCCGCCATCAGCCTTGCCGCTCGCCTTTCCTTGGCCCGGGGCATCTGTCCCGGGCTGATACGCGACTGTGCATAAGCCCGGGCGGGTAAAGACGGGCTTAAGGCTGTTGCCCCGCCCGCGTGCGGCAGGGCCGGAGGCGACAGGTAGCCTCTCATTAAAGGTGACTTGAGCGCGAGGCCGTGCTTCGATACGGGGACAGCATAAAAAGCGGCATGGTTGTTTTTGGTGCAACCAAATGCAGCCTGCTGTGTTCAGGAACCCAAGGGGAAAGACACAAATGACTGTTCACGACATGGAAAAGGCCGAGGCGACCTATGGCGGCTTCATGGCCACGCTCAAGTGGGCCGTGCCGGCGATTGCGCTGATCGTCGCGATCGTCGTCGCGCTGATCGCCAGCTAAGGCGCTGCCAGAGTGAAGATCGCCATCCTCAAGGAGCGCGCCTCGGGCGAGACGCGCGTCGCCGCCACGCCTGAAACGGTGAAGAAGTTCGCAAGCCTCGGGCTGGCGGTCGCAGTCGAGGCCGGGGCAGGGGTGATCGCGTCGATCACCGATGCCGCCTATGCCGAAGCCGGAGCGACGGTTGCCGATGCGGCGGCCACGGTGAAGGATGCCGACATCGTGCTCGGCATTCAGGCACCCGATGTGGCGCTGCTGGCGGGTGCCAAGCCCGGCGCGTGGGTGGCGGCGCTGTTCGATCCGTTCTCGAAGAAGGACGTGGTCGAGGCCTATGCGGCGGCCGGTTACGAGGCGCTGAGCATGGAGTTCATGCCGCGCATCACCCGCGCGCAGTCGATGGACGTGCTGTCCTCGCAATCGAACCTTGCAGGTTACAAGGCGGTGCTGGCGGCGGCGGATGCGTACGGGCGCGCCTGCCCGATGATGATGACGGCGGCCGGCACGGTGCAGGCTGCGCGCGCGTTCATCATGGGCGTGGGCGTGGCGGGGCTTCAGGCGATCGCCACCGCGCGGCGTCTGGGCGCGCAGGTTTCGGCCACCGACGTGCGGAGCGCGACCAAGGAGCAGATCCAGTCGCTGGGTGCCAAGCCGATCTTCGTGGAAAATGTCGCGGGCATCGAAGGCGAGGGTTCGGGCGGCTATGCGACCGAAATGAGCGAGGAATACCAGAAGGCGCAGGCCGAACTGGTGTCCAGCCATATCGCCAAGCAGGACATCGTCATCACCACCGCGCTGATCCCGGGCCGTGCCGCGCCGCGCCTCATCACTGACGAACAGATCGCGACGATGAAGCCCGGCAGCGTGATCTTCGATCTCGCGGTGGCGCAGGGCGGCAACGTGGAAGGCTCGGTCGCCGATCAGGTCGTGGAAAAGCACGGCGTCAAGATCATCGGCTATGCCAACACCCCCGCCGCGCTGCCCGCCGATGCCTCGGCGCTGTTTGCGCGCAACCACTACAATTTCCTCAGCGCCTTCTGGGACAAGGAGGCGGGCAAGCCTGTGCTCGACGAGGAAATCGGTAACGCGATCCGGCTGACGCAGGGCGGCAAGGTCGTCAACGAAAGACTTCTGGGGTGAGCCTCCAGCCGGCGCATGGATGGCTGCGGGCAAATCGCTGGCTTGTCATCTTCGCCTGCGTGATCGTGTTTGGATACAGCTACGGCAAGGACATGGCCCTTCGCGACAATGCGCGCGATGCGGCCATGGTTCAGGGGACCGAATAATGGATTTCATCTCAATTCTCAGCATCTTCGTGCTGGCCTGCTTCGTGGGCTATTACGTTGTCTGGTCGGTGACCCCGGCGCTGCACACCCCGCTGATGGCGGTGACCAACGCGATCTCCTCGGTGATAATCGTCGGCGCGCTGATTGCTTCGGCAGAGGCCAACAGCCCGATTGCCAAGTATCTCGGCCTGTTCGGAGTGGTGCTTGCGAGCATCAACATCTTCGGCGGCTTTGCCGTGACCGAGCGCATGCTCGCGATGTACAAGAAGAAGGAGAAGTGAGGATGGGCCGCGTCTTCCTTCCCGCCGTGCAGGCTGTGACCCGCAGCTGGATTCCCGCCTTCGTGGGCATGACGGCGCTGTTTGCTACCCCGGCCCATGCCGCGGGTGCAGGCGGCACGCCGCCGTGGGCGATGCTCGCCTATCTGGTGTCGGGCGTGTTCTTCATCCTCGCGTTGCGCGGGCTTTCCAGCCCGGCGACCTCGCGTTCGGGCAACCGCAACGGCATGATCGGCATGGCCATCGCGCTGGTGACGACGCTCGTCACCCACGATCTGGCGAACATTACCGAGATCATGGTTGCGATCGGCATCGGCGGCGCGGTCGGCGTGGTTGTTGCCCGCCGCATCGCCATGACGGCGATGCCGGAACTGGTCGCGGGCTTCCACAGCCTCGTGGGCCTTGCCGCCGTGGTGGTGGGCTTCGGCGCGTGGCTCGATCCGCAGTCCTTCGGGATTGTCGACACCGCGGGACAGATCCTTGCGGTGAGCCGCATCGAGCTTGGCCTTGGCATCGCCATCGGGGCGATCACCTTCTCGGGCTCGGTGATTGCTTTCCTCAAGCTTTCGGGTCGGATGAGCGGTTCGCCGATCATGCTGCCGGGGCGGCACGTGATCAATCTCGGCACGCTGGCGGCGATCCTTGGCCTGATCGGGCTTTACACCGTCTCGCCGCAGGGCGGCGCGGGCGAGGGCTGGATGGTGCTCGCGGTTGCGGTGCTGGCCTTCATTATCGGCTTCCTGCTGATCATCCCGATCGGCGGGGCGGACATGCCGGTCGTGGTGTCGATGCTCAACTCCTATTCGGGCTGGGCCGCGGCGGCGATGGGCTTCACGCTGGGCAACAGCGCGATGATCATCACCGGCGCGCTGGTCGGCTCCTCGGGGGCGATCCTCAGCTACATCATGTGCCGTGCGATGAACCGCAGCTTCATTTCCGTGATCGCGGGCGGCTTCGGTGCCGACGCGAGTGCGGGCGGCGGAGCAGGCGGCGCGCGCGAACAGCGGCCCTACAAGCAGGGCAGCGCCGAAGACGCCGCCTACATGCTCGAACAGGCCGAAAAGGTCATCATCATCCCCGGCTACGGGATGGCGGTGGCGCAGGCCCAGCACGCGCTGCGCGAAATGGGCGACAAGCTCAAGGAAAAGGGCGTGGAGGTGAAGTACGCCATCCACCCCGTCGCAGGCCGTATGCCGGGTCACATGAACGTGCTGCTGGCGGAAGCATCCGTGCCATACGATGAAGTGTTCGAGCTGGAAGACATCAACTCCGAGTTCGCGCAGTGCGACGTCGCCTTCATCATCGGCGCGAACGACGTGGTGAATCCCGCGGCCAAGACCGACAAGTCCAGCCCCATCTACGGGATGCCGGTGTTCGACGTCGACAAGGCCAAGCAGGTGTTCTTCATCAAGCGCTCGATGGGCGGCGTGGGCTATGCCGGGGTCGACAACGACGTGTTCTACATGAACCAGACGGTCATGCTCCTCGCGGATGCGAAGAAGATGGTCGAGGAAATCGTCAAGTCGCTGGACTAAACCCGCAATGAAGAAGCTGCTGATCGGCCTTCTGCTGATTATCGCACTGGGGGCCGGAGCCTTGTTCTCCGGCCTCGCCAACCCGCTGGTCGAAATGCAGGTCAAATCCGCGCTGGTCCAATCCGGCATCGGAGAAAGCCGCGCAGAATGCATGGCCGAACGGATGGTCAAACGCCTCACCCTCGGCCAGTTGTGGAAGCTGCGGCAGGGCATGGCGGCGCAGGATGGCGAGCCGGAGGCGGGCTATGGCCTCGGCGAGCTGATCAAGCGGCTCGACCGCGTCGATAATGGCGAGGCGGTGGCGGTGCTCACTACCTCGGCGGGGCTGTGCGCGATCGGGATCGGCTGACGTTTTTGTCGGCCTACCGGTTCGCTGCTTGAGGCGTTTCTTGTCGGCCTACCGCTGTGCTGGCTGAGGCGCTTCTCGTTCGCCTACCGCTGCGCTGCTTGAGGCGCTTGCAATTCCTCCCCCCCTTGCGCCACACTGCGCGTCGGAGAGGGAGAACACCATGAAACAACTGGCACTTGCCGCGGCGCTGCTGGCTTCAGCCGCACCGCTCGCCGCCGAAACCCACCGTGTCGAAGCGGGCGAGGGGGCGGCGGTCCGCTTGCAGGAGGCGCTGATCCTCGCCCAACCGGGCGATGTGATCGAGTTGGACGAGGGCCGCTTTGCGCTCACTGACGGGCTCAGCCTCGATGTTGACGGGGTGACGGTGACGGGCGCGGGGATGGACAAGTCGGTGCTCGATTTTACCGGCCAGCAAGGCGCGGGCGAGGGGCTGCTCGTCACCAGCGACAATGTCACCCTGCGCGGCTTTGCGGTCGAGAACCCCAAGGGCGACGGCATCAAGTCCAAGGGCGCGGACAACATCATTTACGATAGCATCCGCGTCGAATGGACCGGCGGGCCGAAGGCGACCAACGGCGCCTATGGCATCTACCCGGTCGAAAGTACCGGCGTGCTGGTGCAGCGTTCCAAGGTGGTCGGCGCGTCGGACGCAGGGATTTACGTGGGCCAGAGCCGCGACATCACGGTGCGCGGCAATCTGGTCGAATACAACGTCGCGGGCATCGAGATCGAGAACAGCCGCAACGCGCTCGTCGCCGGGAACATCGCCACCCACAACACCGGCGGCCTGCTGGTGTTCGATCTGCCTGGCCTGCCGGTGATGGGCGGGGGCAATGTCATCCTGCGCGGCAATGTGGTGAAGGACAACGACACCCCCAACTTCGCGCCCCCGGGCAATATCGTCGCGAGCGTGCGGCGTGGCACCGGCATTCTGGTGATGGCCAATGATGGCGTGCTGATCGAAGGCAACGCGATGGAGGGCAACGCCACCGCGCACATCATGGTGATCGCCTACACCCAGCCGTTCGAGGATGCGCGCTACAATCCCCATGCGCGCAATGTCGTGGTCGGCGAGAATGCCTTCGGGCGCGGGGGAGATGATCCGCAGCTTGACGGCAAGGAGCAATTGCTCGCGGCCTTTGGCGGCGCGCTGCCGCCGGTGATGTGGGATGGCCTTTCTGAAAGCCCCGACACGGCGCTCAAGATCGCGCCGGGGGTGACGGGCTGGTCGCTTAACCTGTCGCAAGTCGGCCAGAGCCTTGCCGAAGCGCAGCCCGGGCCGCTGATGCTGGCCCCGACCGAGAAGGCCGCCTTCCCCGAAGTCGGCGCGCCCGCAGCGCTGGAGGCGCGGCTGAAGTGAGGTGGGGTGCGGGCCTACTTGCGCTTGCCTGCGCCAGTCTAGGCGCGGCTCTCGGCCATGCGACGGTGATCGACGAGCCCGCCGTCAATGACCCGGCGGTGACCGGTGCGGCTTTCTCGCAGAAGCTGAGCGATTTTCGTTTCTTCGCTGATGGCGCGCGGCAGTCTCCCAACACCGGCGTCACGCCCTATGTGCTCAACACCCCGCTATGGTCGGACGGCGCGGAGAAGCTGCGGTTTATCTACCTGCCTGAAGGCACGCGGCTGACGGCGGATGGAGAGGGCCTGCTGAAATTCCCTGTCGGCGCGGCGATCATCAAGACCTTCGCTTTCGGCGAGGGCGAGGCGCGCCGCCTGATCGAGACCCGCGTGCTGCTCCACCGCGCGGACGGCTGGGTCGCGCTCCCCTATCGCTGGAACGCCGGGCAGACCGAGGCGACCCTCGCGCTGGCGGGCGGCAGGATCGACCTCGTCACGCCCGCGGGCGAGGCGATTTCCTATGCCATTCCGAACAAGAACCAGTGCAAGTCCTGTCACAGCGAGGACGGCGAGGTAATCCCGATCGGGCCGAAAGCGCGCAATCTGTCCGGCGAATGGCTCGGCGGCATGGCGGCGGCGGGGCTGCTTGACCGCGTGCCCGAGGGCGCGGGGCAATTGCCCGACTGGCGCACCCATGCCACCGGCCCGGCCGAGCCGCTGGCACGCGCCTATCTCGATGTGAACTGCGCCCATTGCCACCAGCCGGGCGGCGGCGCGTCGAATTCGGGGCTCGATCTCAGGTGGGAGCAGGCCGACGCCCACGCGATCGGCATCATGAAGCGCCCCGTCGCCGCTGGACGCGGGGCGGGCGGGCATGATTTCTCGGTCCTGCCGGGGCAGCCGGACAAGTCGATCCTGCTCTACCGGATGGACAGCGCCGAGCCGGGTGTCGCCATGCCGGAGCTGGGCAAGTCGAGTGTCGACAGGGATGGCGTCGCGGTGGTGCGCCGCTGGATTTCGGAGATGAAACACTGATGAAATGGGTTGTTCGCGGCGTGCTGGCGGTGCTGGCGCTGCTGGTTGTCGCTTTCCTGATTTTCCGCACCCCCGATACCGATGCCGCCGCGATGCGCGCCAAATATGGCGGGCCGCCGTCGCAATTCGTGGATATCGGCGAGGGCGTGACCGTCCACCTGCGCGACGAGGGGCCGAAAGATGCGCCCGCCATCATCCTGCTACACGGCTCCAACGCCGATCTGCACACGTGGCAGCCGTGGGTGGAGGGCCTCAAAGGCACGTACCGCGTGATCCGCTTCGATCAGGTCGGCCACGGCCTCACCGGGCCTGACCCCAAGGACGATTACACCCGCGACAATTATGTCGAGGACATCCTGCAAGTGGCTGACACGCTGGGGCTGAAGCAGTTCGTGCTCGGCGGCAATTCGATGGGCGGCAAGCACGCGCTGGCCTTTGCGGTGGCGCACCCTGATCGGGTCACCGGCCTCGTGCTGGTCGATGGCAGCGGCGGGCCGATGCTCGACATGAAGACCGGCCAGCCCGCCAAGGAAAAGCAGGAGCGGGGCAGCGGCAATATCGGCTTCAAGATCGCGCAGATGCCGGGGGTGAACCTGCTCGCCGAACAGGTCACGCCGCGGGCGCTGATCGCGCGCAGCCTTGAACAGAGCGTGTCGGTGAAGTCGGTAGCGACCGACGCCGCGATTGACCGCTATTGGGAGCTGCTGCGCTATCCCGGCAACCGCCGCGCGACGCTGAAGCGGTTTTCGATCCCCTATGATCCGCTGACCGAGGCCGAGATTGCCGGTGTCACCACCCCCACCCTGATCCTGTGGGGCGAGGAGGACCGCCTGATCCCGGTGGTCGCCGGACGCTGGCTCGATCAGACGATGCCGGACAGCACGCTGGTGGTCTATCCCAAGATCGGCCACCTGCCGCAGGAAGAGGCGGTGGACGCGACGCTGGGCGACTTGAAGCCGTGGCTGGCCGCGCTCACCGCCAATCCGCTCGCGCCGTAAGACGCGCTGCCGCTTGCGGCTATGGACGCGGGGAATGTTTCCTCGCTACACCGTCGCAATTGCACACGTTTTGAAGGGGTCTGCCTTTGCGCAAACTGGGTATCATCGGCGGCATGAGCTGGGTGTCGACGGCGATGTATTATGATCGCATCAACCGCCTCGTCCAGAAACGCGCCGCGCCGATGGCCAGTGCCCCGCTGCTGATCGAAAGCCTCGATTTCTGCCAGCTCTACGCCCTCACCGAAGAGCGCGACTGGCAGCGCGCGGCGAGCGTGCTGATCGACAGCGCAAGGCGGCTTGAAGGGGCAGGTGCGCAAGGCCTCATCATCGGCGCCAATTCGATGCACCGCCTGTATGACGATGTCGCCGCCGCGGTGAACATCCCGATCCTGCACATCGCCGAATATGTCGGCATGGCGATGAAGCGCGCAGGCCACCGCAACGCCGCGCTGATCGGCACCCGCAACGTCATGACCGAAAGCTTCTACCGCAAGCGGCTGGTCGCGCATGGCATTGATCTGCTGCCGCCCAACATGGAATTCGTCGGGATGCTGGAGAAGATCATCTATGACGAGCTGATGGTCGGCAAGGTCACGCGCGAGGCGGAGCGGACCATGAAAACGATCATCACCAGCAAGGCGCAGGAAGGGGCCGAGGCGATCGTGCTGGCCTGCACCGAGCTGGATCTGGTGGTCGATGTCGATGCCAATGTGCTGCCCGTGTTCGACAGCACGCGAATCCATTGCGAGGCGGCGGCGAACTGGATTCTGGAGCAGGAAGGGGTCTATTGACCCTGCCTTGACCGGGCATTGTCCCACCACGGGACACACCATCCTGTCATTCTGCGGTCATGTCACCGGCTCGTCCCTTAACCGGAACGTTCCAGCGCAGGATGGACATGCAAGGGATGCAACTCTGTCCTGCCGCGCCTAAGTGCCGCCTCGGAATTTGTCATAACGAAAGTGCGGCAGGTTCCGGGTCTTCGGGTCGCACCGACAGGCCCTTGGGGCCGCCTTACCTCCCCCCCAATCACCGGTGGGCGGCCCCATAATAACCCCATTATTGCCTCGGCCTGACGCACGCGGCGCGGGTTTCTCCTGATTTTGCGCGCCGTTCCCCGCCTGTTCCGGTTGAGCGTTGGCGCGCGCTGACCTAGAGCCTGCCCCGTGACGTCCCGCGCCCCCTATGCCGCCGATCCGCAAGCCCATGGGCCACGCGAGTGGGGCAGCGAGCCTGTGGGCGAACAGCGCGGCCCGCGCACCGCCTTCCAGCGCGATCGTGACCGCATCATCCATTCGATGAGCTTCCGGCGATTGAAGGCCAAGACGCAGGTGTTCATCGCCCCGCTTGGCGATCACTATCGCACGCGCCTGACCCACAGCCTTGAAGTCGCGCAGATCGGGCGGGTGATTGCCCGCACGCTGGGGCTGGACGAGGATCTGACCGAGGCGCTGTGCCTTGCCCATGATCTCGGCCACCCGCCCTTCGGCCATGCGGGGGAGGCGGCGCTGAGCGCGGCGATGGAGCGGCACGGCGGTTTCGATCATAACGCGCAGGCGCTGCGCACAGTGATGCGGATCGAATGCCCTTACCCCGCGCATGATGGCCTCAATCTCACCTGGGATCTGCTTGAGGGCCTCGCCAAGCACAACGGCCCGGTGATCGTGCCGAACTGGGCGCTGGCCGAGCTTGATGCAGCCTTCCCGCTGATGCTTGGCACCTGGCCCTCGCTGGAGGCGCAGGTGGCGGCGGTGGCGGACGATATTGCCTATGACAATCACGACATCGACGATGGGTTGCGCGCCGGGTTCCTTGAGCTTGACGATCTGCTGACGCTCGATTTCGTCGCCGATCAATGGCGCGCGGTGGAAAAGCGCTTCCCTCATGCGCCGCGTGATCGCCTGCTGCGCGAATTGGTGCGCGACCAGATCGGGCTGATGGTCAATGACGTGCTGGAACACACCGCCGCGCAGGTGAAGGGCCTGCGTTCGGTGCATGAAGTGCGCGAGGCCGGGCGGCAGCTCGCCGGGTTCTCGCCCGCGATGGCGGCGCAGGAGCGGCGGCTGAAGAGCTTCATGTACGAACGGCTCTATTACCACCCCGAACAGGTCGCCGCGGCCGAGCGTGCGCGCGATGTGGTGGCGCGGCTGTTTGCGGCCTACGCGCAAGACGCGCGGCTGATGCCCGAGGACTGGCAGGCGCGCTTGCCCGAACACGATCCCGCCCGCGCGCGGGTAATCGCCGATTTCATCGCCGGCATGTCCGATCGCTTCGCCATGCAGGCCTGCACTGCGATCTATGGCGAGCGGCCCGCGGGGCTGATCAATGTCTGAAACGCCCCCCCAGAACCGGGGTCCTGTGCGCATCGCGCTGGTCGGCGCGACGGGCCTTGTCGGGCGCAAGGTGATCGAGCGCGCCAGTGCGGGCGACGAGGTGCGGATTGTCGGCGTCGCCCGGCGCGAGGCACCGCTGCCGCCCGGCGCGCGGATGGAAATGTTCGTCGCCGAGCCGGACAAGTGGGGCGAGGTGATGGAAGCGGTGCGCCCGCGCGCGCTGATCTGCGCGCTCGGCACCACGATGAAAAAGGCGGGCGGCGACAAGGATGCCTTCCGCGCGGTCGACCATGATCTGGTGCTCGCCACCGCCGAGGCCGCCAAGGCGGCGGGCGTGCCGGGGATGGTGCTGGTGAGCGCCGCCGGGGCCGATGCCCGCTCCAAGAGCTTTTACATGCGGGTTAAGGGCGAGACGGAGGAAGCGCTGACCCGGATCGGGTTCAAGCGGCTCGACATTCTCCACCCCGGCCTGCTGCGCGGCGAGCGGGTGGGCGACTTGCGCTTTGCCGAGCGTGCTGCCCTGCTGGCCGCGCCGCTGGTCGATCCGCTGCTGTCGGGTTCGTGGGAGCGGTTCCGCTCGATCGAGGCGGAACTGGTGGCCGAGGCGGCATTGGGCCTCGCGCTGCGCCGCGCGGGCGGGCGTTTCACGCACGATAACGAAGCAATGCGCCGCGCCGCGCGCGAATGGCGGCGGGCGCACGAGACGGGAGAGGCGCTGTGATCGACTGGAACGCGTGGTTCAGCATGGTCAATCTGCTCGCGCTGATCGCGTGGACGGGGCTGATTCTCATGCCGCGCTGGCCTGCGTTGCTATCGGGCGTGCTCTATCTGGGCGTCGGCCTGTTGTGCCTGATCTATGCCACCGGACTGATCGGCTTGCTGTCTGGCCTGATCCCCAATCTGCAAAGTGGCGGGGCGGATTTCACCACGATTGCGGGCGTGCGTTCGGTATTTGCCAGCGATGCGGGCGTGACGATCGGCTGGACGCATTACCTCGCCTTCGATCTGTTCGTCGGCCTGTGGATCGCGCGCGATGGCGATGCGAAGAACATATCGCGCTTTATTCAGGCCCCGATTTTGCTCGCGACCTTCATCGCCGGGCCGCTTGGCCTGCTGGTGTGGCTGCTGCTGCGCGAACCGGCGGCGCGCAGGCAAGGGCGGTTTCGCTAGACCAGCGCGCGCGCTTGCGCTTATCTCGTCCCAAAATAGCTTTTGGGAGAGAGCACGGCCATGGCCCGCAATGCCTATCACGCATTCCAGACCTTCGATGAAATCATGCATTTCTGGGCGAAGGAACGCCCCGATGGCGCGGCTTTCGATCAGGACGGGCGGGTCACCACCTATGCCGAGGCTGACCGCTTGACCCGCCAACTGATCGCGCTGATGCAGGCGCGCGATATTGCGCCGGGCGACCGGGTGGCGTGGCTCGGCAAGAACCGTGATATCTACTTCATGCTCTATGTTGCGGCGGCGCGCATGGGCGCGGTCATGGTGCCGATCGGCTGGCGCCTCGCCCCGCGCGAGATCGCCTATATCCTCGGCGATACCGAGGCCAAGCTGCTGTTTGCCGATGCTGAATTCGTCGAGACGGCGCATGTCGTCGCAGGCGAAGTCCCCGCCAACCCCGAAGTGATCGAGGCCGAAGCCGCGCGCACCGCGGCGGCCGGGTTCGAGCCTGCCACCTACACCCCGCCCGGCCCGCATGATCCGGTGCTCCAGCTCTATACCAGCGGCACGACCGGCAACCCCAAGGGCGCGCAGCTGACCAACACCAACCTCTTGGGCCTGCGCAATGCGGGGATGGAGGCTGAGCTTGACTGGCAGTTCTACGAACCGGGCGATTGCATGCTGGTGGCCATGCCCTGCGCGCATATCGGCGGGACGGGGCTGGTGAACATCGCGGTGGCCAACGGCGTGCGTTCGCTGGTGCAAGCGGAGTTCACCCCCGTCGGCGTGCTGGAGGCGATCGAGGCCGGGGCGACGCATATGTTCATCGTGCCCGCCGCGCTCCAGATGGTGGTGCAGCACCCGCGCGCCGCCACCACTGATTTCAGCAATCTCAAATACCTGATGTACGGCGCTGCGCCCATGCCCTTGGAATTGCTCAAGGAAGCGGTGCGGACCATGCCGACCACCAAGTTCCTGCAGGCCTATGGCATGACCGAGACGTCAGGTACGATCTCGATCCTGCCGCCCGAGGATCACAGCCTTGAAGGCAACCAGCGGATGCGCTCGGCAGGGAAGGCCTGTCCGGCGGTCAGCATCGAAGTGCGCGCGCCCGACAACAAGGAGGTGCCGCGCGGCGAGATCGGCGAGGTCTGCATCCTCTCGCCCACCAACACGCCGGGCTACTGGAAACTGCCCGAGGCGACCGCGAAAACCATCGATCCGGACGGCTGGCTCCACACGGGGGACGCAGGCGTGATGGACGAAGACGGCTATGTCTATATTCAGGACCGCATCAAGGACATGATCATCTCCGGCGGCGAGAACGTCTATCCCGCCGAAGTCGAAAGCGCGATCTACGGCCACCCTGCCATCGCCGAAGTCGCGGTGATCGGCGTGCCATCCGCCAAGTGGGGCGAGGAGGTGAAGGCCTGCGTCGTCGCCAAGCCCGGCCACGCAATCGACGAGGCCGACGTCATCGCCTGGGCGCGCGAACGCATCGCCGCCTTCAAGGCCCCCAAGAGCGTCGATGTCATCCCCCTTATGCCCCGCAACGCCAGCGGCAAGATCTTGCGCCGCGAGCTGCGCGCGCCCTATTGGGAAGGCCAAGAAAGACAAGTGAACTAGCGCCAAGTCTCATGACAGCCAAGCAACACGCTCCCGCCGCCCTGCGCAACCGCGAGCCCATCGCGGAGGTGCTCGCACGTGAACTGCCCGCCAGCGGCACGGTGCTGGAAATCGCAGCGGGGACGGGGGAGCACGCGGTGTTCTTTGCGGAAACCTTCCCCGCGCTGGCATGGCAGCCGACAGACCCTTCGGACGAGGCGCTGGCCTCGATTGCCGATTATCGGGCGGAATATGCGGGCACCAACCTGGCCGCGCCGCTCCGCCTCGATGCCGCGCAGCCGGAGAGCTGGCCGGTGACGCGGGCCGATGCGATGGTGTGCATCAACATGGTCCACATCAGCCCGTGGGAGGCGACATTGGGCCTGTTTGCGGGCGCGGCGCGGGTGTTGAGGGCGAGCGGCGGGCCGCTCGTGCTCTATGGCCCCTATATCGAGCAGGGCGTGGAAACCGCGCCCTCCAACCTCGAATTCGATGCCAGTCTGAAGGTGCGCAACCCGCTCTGGGGTCTGCGCGAGGCCGAGGCGCTGGATGCGCTCGCGGCGCAGCACGGAATGGCCAGAAGCGCCCGTTATGCGCTTCCGGCCAACAATATTATCCTCGTCTACAGAAGCGCTTAATCAATCGCGCGCTTGCCGGCGCGGCCGACCGACTTGATGTCGTCGCCGACCCCTTCAACCGTGTTGCAGGCGGCGGTGGTGACAGTGAGCGCGGCGAGCGCGATGGCGATCATGGTCTTGCGAATCATGGGTTTGCTCCTCTTTTCGATTCCGACGACGCAACGACGTGGCGATCTATTCCTGACCAACACGTGAAGCGGCGATTCTTTCCTTGGCGAGCTGCCGTTCGCGCCAGGCGATCAGCACGCCGGCCGCGATAATCAGCGGCGCACCGAGCCACAGGCTGGCGGGCGCGGCGCGATCGAAGACGTAGTAGCCGTAAAAGGTCGCCCACAGCAGCGCGGTATAATCCATCAGCAGGATCACCGCCGCCGATCCGAAGCGCAGCGAGGTCGTCAGCAGCATCTGCGCGCCCGCCCCGATCACCGCCATCAGCGCGATCAGTCCCCAGGTCTCCATGTCATGCGCAGCGCTCACGAAAGGCAGGGCGAGCGCGGCCACCGGCGTGCTGAGTGCGGCGAACCAGAACACGATGCTCCACGGGCTTTCGGTTTTGTTGAGGTCCTGGATCTGGAAGCTGATTACCGCCACCATGAAGGGCGCAATCAGGCCCACCGCAACACCCGTCAGCGTGATCCCGTCATGCAGCCCGACATCGGGGCGCATCACCACCAGCACCCCGGCAAAGCCGATCGTCACCGCCGCCCAGCGATAGGGGCCGATCTTCTCGCCGAACAGCACCAGCGCGATCAGCACTGCGAAGATCGGGGCGGTGAAGGACAGGGTGGTCGCCTCGGCCAGCGGGAGCAGCAGCACCGCGCCATAGGTGAAGATCATCCCGATAAGGCCGCTGGCCGCGCGCCGCGCATGGGCGGGCAGGCGGCGGGTACGCAACAGCGCCAGCTGTCCGGTCAGCGCCAGTCCGGTGCCGAGCAAGACGGTGGTAATCAGCTGCCGCCAGAAAATCAGCTCGACCAGATGCGCGCCGCGGCTGCCCGCCAGCTTTACCAGCATCGCCATGGTCGCCAGCGCCGCCGCAGTCAGCAGCCGCACGAACAGTGCGAGCAGCGGGCGGGGGCGGGCGATCGAGCCATCCATCGCCCGACGCTTGGCGCAGCATCAGGGATTGCGCAAGCCGCCATCCTGCCTACATGGCGCTGGCCATGGACCTGATCGCCCGCTTCGAACTGCTCAGCGATGCCGAGCGACTCGCTCTGATTGGCGCGATGCTGTGGGTGTTCGCCGGATTTGCGGGCTTCATGGAGCGCCGCCGGATGAAGCGCCGCGATGTCGCGCGGCTGGAACAAGTCGGCTGGGTGCCGTGGCTCGGTCTGTTCATGCTTGGCGCGATTGCCGGGGGCGGCATGCTGGCGATGAGCCTGCCGGTGGTCATCGGGAGTCTTTGAGTTTCGCACGCCCTCCGGCGTGCGGTGTCCTCGCTCATGCGGCCTGACGGCCGCGTCGCTGCGGGCGGCCGGTCGGCCTTGCGGCCAGCGATGCTGGCCGAAGCGCTCGCCAAATGACGGCTGATCTGTAGGGCATCGACGCCGAAGGCGTCGCAAGGCCAACCGGCCGCCGGCCGGTTAGGCCGAACGATCCGGGCCGGAGGGCCCGGATCGGCGTGTCACAGACACGCCTCCAAATACGCCTGATCGAACCCGAATTGCCGCGCCTTTTCAAGGGTATAGGGGCGCAGGCCTGACGAGCGGAATTCGCCGAGGATCTTCCCGTCGTCGCTCTCGTCGAGATATTCGAACTTGAACAGCTCCTGCGTCACGATCACGTCGCCTTCCATCCCGATCACCTCGGTGATGTTGGTGGTGCGGCGCGAGCCGTCGCGCAGACGCTTCACCTGCACGATCAAATCGACCGACTCGGCGATCTGGCGGCTGATGGCTTCCTTGGGGATCTTGATGTCGCCCATCAGGATCATGTTTTCCATACGGCCAAGACATTCGCGAGGGGAATTGGCGTGGAGCGTACACATCGAACCATCGTGACCGGTGTTCATCGCCGCGAGCAGGTCGAAACACTCGGCGCCGCGGATTTCGCCTAGGATAATGCGGTCAGGACGCATACGCAGGGCGTTCTTCACAAGGTCGCCGATGGTGATCGCGCCTTGTCCTTCAAGGTTCGGCGGGCGCGTTTCGAGCGGCAGCCAGTGCGGCTGCTGCAGGCGAAGTTCCGCCGCGTCTTCGATGGTCAGCACACGCTCGCCCGGGTCGATCATCTTCGACAGGGCATTGAGCATGGTCGTCTTACCCGAACCCGTGCCGCCCGAGATCACGATGTTCATCCGGCACGCGCCCGCAATCTTCAGCGCGGTACACATCTTGTCCGACATTGACCCGAAGTCGCGCAGCATATCGAGCGTGATCGGCTTTTCGGAGAACTTACGAATCGAGATCGCGGTTCCGCGCAAGCTGAGCGGCGGCACGATCACGTTCACACGCGAGCCGTCCTTGAGACGGGCGTCCGCCAGCGGCGTGGTCTGGTCGACGCGGCGGCCGACCTGGTTCACGATGCGCTGGGCGATCTGGAACAGGTGCTGTTCGTCGCGGAAGCGGATCGGGGCGAGTTGCAGCTTGCCCTTCTTTTCGATGTAGGTCTGGTCCGGCCCGTTGACCATGATATCGGACACGTCCGGATCGTTCAGCAGCTCTTCGAGCGGGCCGAAGCCGAGCAGCTCGTCGATCAGCACCTTTTCCAGCGCGAACTGTTCGCGCCGGTTGAGGGTGACCTTCAGTTCGGCCAGCACTTCGAGGATGATCGGGCGGAATTCTTCGGAGAGCTCTTCCTTGGACAGCGTTGCCGCCGCTTCGGGATCGACGCGTTCGAGCAGGCGCGGAAGCACCTGTTCCTTGATCTTGTGGACGCTGGCTTCAAAGCCGCCGACTTCCGAATTGCCTTCGTTGACCGAGGTCATGCGCTCGTTGAGGCGCTCGATCGCTTCGGCGCTGGTGGTCGGGCGGGAAGGGGCGGCAGACGGCATCGGCGCCGGACGGTCCGGCGCGCCTTCGCCCGGGATCGGCGGGAACTGCTCGCCCCCGCGCGCTGCCGAAACCCCGGCACCCTTCATCGGCCGCGCGACGCCGAAAGCCGGCCTGCCGCCGGGCTTCAGTCCGCCAGCGTTGCCCTTCTTGCCGAATGCGCTCATTCCAAGCCCCCGAGGGTTATCATCATTTCCTCAACCTCTGTCGCATTGATGCGAAGGGTATCTTCCGAAGAATGGTGAATAGGCAGGAAAGCTTATTTTTTCCCTAAAGCCGTGTGCCGCCAGCGGACACCCGACTACGCAGGCAGGGGGCGGGCTGCATGCGAGACCTTGCCCAACCGGCGCGAGCGGTTAGAGCGACACAGACGAACATTGGGGATTTGCCGGATTATGTGCGGAATTATCGGGATCGTGGGCTCATCCAGCGTGGCCGACCGGTTGGTCGACGGCCTCAAGCGGATGGAGTATCGCGGCTATGACAGCGCCGGGATCTGCACGCTCCACGAAGGCGCGCTAGTGCGCCGCCGGGCGGAGGGCAAGCTGGCCAATCTCGCCGCGGTGCTGGCCGGTGATCCCGCGCCCGGCATTGTCGGCATCGCTCACACGCGATGGGCCACCCACGGCGCGCCGACTGCCGCCAATGCCCACCCGCACGCCACCGGCGAAGTGGCGATCGTGCACAACGGCATCATCGAGAACTACAAGGAACTGCGCGCAGAACTCGCCGCGCAGGGCCGAGTGTTCGAGAGCGAGACCGATACCGAAATCGTCGCCCATCTGATCTCCGCCGAGGTCGAGCGCGGGGCTGATCCGGAAGACGCGGTGCGCGCGGTGCTGCCGCGCCTGCGCGGGGCCTTTGCGCTGGCGATTGCGTTCCGCCAGCATCCCGACCTGCTGATCGGCGCGCGATTGGGCTCGCCGCTGGTGCTGGGCTACGGGCCGGAAGGTGACGAGGCGGAGATGTATCTCGGCTCCGATGCGCTGGCGCTCGCCCCGCTGACGCAGCGCATCAGCTACCTCGAAGAAGGCGACTGGGTGGTGGTGCGGCGCGATTCTGCGCAGATCTACGACGCCGAAAACACCCCAGTCACCCGCGAAATCCGCGCCTCGGGCGCGTCGGCGGCGGCGGTGGAGAAGGGCAATTACCGCCACTTCATGCAGAAGGAAATCTACGAGCAGCCGACCGTGGTGGCGCAGACGCTCGCCTCCTATCTGCGCCGCTCGGACAATTCGGTGGCTCTGCCGCAAATCGATTTCGACCTGTCGGCGATCCGCCGCCTGACGATCGTCGCCTGCGGCACCTCGTTCTATGCCGGGATGGTGGCGAAATACTGGTTCGAACAATTCGCCCGCGTGCCGGTCGACATCGATGTCGCATCCGAATTTCGTTATCGCGAGCCGGTGCTGGAAGACGGCGGCCTCGCGCTGTTCATCTCGCAGAGCGGGGAGACTGCCGATACCCTCGCCGCGCTCAGGCATTGCAAGGCCCATGGCCAGACCATCGCAGTGGTCGTCAACGTGCCGACCAGCACCATGGCGCGCGAGGCTGATCTGCTGCTGCCGACCCATGCCGGGCCGGAAATCGGCGTCGCCTCGACCAAGGCCTTCACCTGCCAGCTGGCTGTGCTGGCCGCGCTGGCGGCGCATATGGCGGTTAAGAAGGGCCGCCTTACCGGCGATCAGGAGGCCGAGATCGTGCGCCACCTGCTCGAAGCGCCTGCCGCATTGAACGCCGCGCTCGATCACGATGCCGATATCGCGGCGATGGCGCACCTGATCGCTCCGGCACGCGACGTGCTGTATCTCGGGCGCGGGCAGGATTATCCGCTGGCGCTGGAAGGTGCACTGAAACTGAAGGAAATCAGCTACATCCACGCCGAAGGCTATGCCGCGGGCGAGATGAAGCACGGACCCATCGCGCTGATCGACGAAGCCGTGCCGGTGGTGGTGATCGCGCCTTCGGGGCCGCTGTTTGAAAAGACCGTCTCCAACATGGAGGAAGTGCGCGCGCGCGGCGGGCAGGTGGTGCTGATTTCCGATGCCAGGGGGCTGGAGGAGGCCGGTGACGGCTGCATCGCCACCATCGAAATGCCGGTAGTCCACCCGCTGATCGCACCGCTGGTCTATGCCATTCCGGTGCAGTTGCTGGCCTATCATGTGGCCCTTGTTAAGGGCACTGATGTCGATCAGCCGCGCAACCTCGCCAAGTCGGTGACCGTCGAATAATTGCGCAGGGCGGCGTTAACTATCCGGTTTGCACATAAAAGGGCGGAATTTACCGCTATCTAACCTTTGGCGGTTATGGTTCACAATGTGACCGACCAGCCGCCCCCTCCCGCATCGAATCGCTCCGCCGATTTGCCGGTTTCGGCCGTGCTCGGGCTGTCGGACAAGGGCGATTATGATTGGGCGCGGCTGCGCGGGCTGCAATATTCCGCGCTCGCCAAGCTGACGCTTTACCGGGCCTTGTCTCAGGGCATTCTTGCCGTGCTGGTGGCGCAGATTTTCGTATCCAAGGTCGGCCTGCTGGTGATTGCTGCGTGGTTTGCCGCTCAGGTGGCGATCCAGTGGCGCGGGGCCAAGATCGATCTGTCGCTGGCCGATACCGATCGCCGCCGCATCACGCCGGCCGAATTCCAGCGGCAGGCCAGCACTGCGGTGCTGTCCGGACTGGTGTGGGGCGTGGGCATTGTCGCTTTTCCGTTCTTCGGCACGCCGGGCGATCTGATGGCGATGCTGGTGGTGGTTGCCATTCTGGTGGCCGGCTCGGTGTTCTTCTACACCGCCGCACCGTTCGGGATTGTCTGCTTCATCGGCATCATCGGCACGGCGACCATGTTGCAGCTTGCCTTGGCCGGCCACTGGTATGCGCTGGTGGCGGTGCTGCTGTTCGTGATTGTCGCGGTGCTCGGCACGATCGAGGTCGGCCGCACCTTCCTGACCGCCCGCTTCGCCGAGGCGGCGGTGGCCGAGAAGGAAGAGGTCGTCTCGCTGCTGCTGCGCGAATTCGAGGAAAACGAGGCTGACTGGCTGTGGGAGGTCGACACTGCCCGCCGTCTGCGCTCGGTATCGCCGCGCTTTGCCTTTGCGCTCGGTCGGCCCCAGGTCGAGGTCGAGGGGATGCCGCTGCTCGAACTGGTGGCGGGGCGCAACTGGAATACCCGGCAATTCCCGCCGAGCCTTCATGATCTGGCCGAGAAGCTGAAGGACCGCGAGAATTTCTCGAACATGCTGGTGCAGGTCTCGATCCTTGGCGAAGAGCGCTGGTGGGAGCTGTCCGGCACTCCGATCCGCGATGATCGCGGGCGCTTCAGCGGTTTCCGCGGGGTTGGATCGGATGTCACCGAACAGCGCAAGTCGTCCGAGAAGATCGCCTATCTGGCGCGCTTCGATACCCTCACGCAGTTGCCCAACCGCCTGCAACTGACCGAGGCGCTGGGCGAAGCGCTGCGCTATGCCGAACAGTGGCGCACCCGCTGCGCGCTGCTGATGGTCGATCTTGACCGGTTCAAGTCGGTCAACGATTCGCTCGGCCACATGATCGGCGACAAGCTGCTGGCGCAGGTGTCGGCGCGGCTGAAATCGCTGATGGGCGAGAATCAGCTGTGCGGCCGTCTGGGCGGCGACGAATTCGCCATCGTCATCCGCGATCTGCACAAGGCCGACGAAATCACCCAGCTGGCCAAGCGCGTGATCGACCATCTGTCCGAACCCTATCAGATCGATCAGCACACGCTGTATGTCGGCGCCAGCGTCGGCTCGGCGATGGGCCCGCGCGACGGCAAGACGGTGGAAGAGCTGATGCGCAACGCCGACCTTGCGCTGTACCGCGCCAAGGATCTCGGCGGCGGCGAGCATTGCCGCTTCGAACCGGTGCTCCACGCTTCGGCCGAGGAACGCCGCCAGCTCGAAGTGGCGCTGCGCAAGGCCTTGGGCCGCGACGAGATGGAGCTGCATTACCAGCCGGTGGTCGATTCCCGCAGCGAGAAGGTGGTCAGCTTTGAAGCGCTGGTGCGCTGGAACAGTGCCGATCACGGCTTTGTCAGCCCCGGCAAGTTCATCCCGCTGGCCGAGGATACCCGCCTGATCGTCCCGATCGGCAAGTGGGTGATGCGCAAGGCCTGCGAAGAAGCGCGCAACTGGCCCGATCACGTCAAGGTCAATGTCAACGTCTCGCCCGAACAGCTGCTTGAACCCGGCTTCCATGAGGAAGTGGTCGAAGCGCTGGCGTTCAGCGGCCTGAGGCCCGAACGGCTGGAAGTCGAAGTGACCGAAAGCATCTTCCTGCGTGATGCCAGCGTCGCCCGCAATGCGCTGGAACAGGTGATGGCGCTCGGCTGTTCGGTCGCGCTTGACGACTTCGGCACGGGCTATTCGTCACTCGGCTATATCCGCAAGCTGCGGTTCTCGACCATCAAGGTCGATCGCACCTTCGTGCAAGGGGCAGCGCAGGGGAGCGCGGAAAGCCTGGCGATCATCAACGCCGTGGTCGCGATGGCCAAGAGCCTCGACATGACCACCACGGCAGAGGGCGTGGAAACCTCGGACGAAGCCGAACTGATCCGCAACCTCGGCTGCGACAAGATCCAGGGCTATTACTTCGGCCGCCCGATGGCGAGTTACGATGCGCAGCGGTTGTTCAGCAACCCGCACCAGCTGCGGGCCTGACGCCTTACGCCAACGCGCCAAGATGCTGACGCATCACGCGCCGGATTTGCTCAAGCGCAGCACGGGCTTAACCAAGGTTCGATGAGACAAGCTCATCGCGCCTTGGCATCACGCGCTGGCGAGCGCCGAGAGAATGTTTTCGAACAGCTTCCGGCCGTCAGCCCCGCCCAGCGCTGCGACAGCCGCCGGTTCGATCGCGCGTTCGGGGTGCGGCATCATGCCCAGCACCCGGCCATTCTCGCTCAGCACCCCGGCAATATCACGCGCCGAGCCGTTGACGGCTTCGCTGTAGCGGAACGCCACGCGGCCTTCGCCTTCGAGCCGGTCGAGCGTTTCGGTATCGGCAAAATAATTGCCGTCGTGATGGGCGACCGGGATCCGCAACGCCTCGCCCGCGGCATAGCCATGAGTGAACAGCGAGGCGGTGTTCTCCACCGTCAGGCCGACAGTGCGGCAGATGAAGCGCTGGCCGGCATTGCGCATCAGCGCGCCGGGCAACAGGCGCGCCTCGGTCAGCACCTGAAAGCCGTTGCACACGCCGAGCACCGGCACGCCGCGCCCGGCTGCGGCCACCACCGCGCGCATGATCGGGCTTTGCGCGGCCATCGCGCCCGAGCGCAGATAGTCGCCATAGGAAAAGCCGCCGGGCAGGGCGATCAGATCAAGGCCGGAGGGCAGATCGGCATCGCCGTGCCACACGCGCACCGCCGGTTGGCCCGAAATCGCTTCGAGCGCCGTGGCCATGTCCCGGTCGCAATTGGAGCCCGGAAAGGTGATGACTGCGGCGCGAAAGGCCATCACTTGCCCCCGTCGGTTTCAATCGTGAAGTTTTCGATCACGGTGTTGGCGAGCAGCTTCTCGCACATTTCCGTAAGCGCGGCAGGATCGGTGTCGTCCGCCACATCAAGCTCGATCAGGCGGCCGATGCGGACATCGGCCACGCCGGCAAAGCCCAGCCCTTCGAGCGCATGGTGCACGGCACGGCCCTGCGGGTCGAGCACGCCGGGCTTCAATCGGACAAGGACGCGGACTTTCATGGACGGGGCTCCTCGCGCATGGTCGGGGCGATATGCTGGCGCCGCTATAGCGTGCGCACCGCAAGGCGCAATCGCATCGCGCAGGGTTATCCAAGACAGTAGCAAGCGGGTGGGGGCGGGGGCGGAAACGCCGCGCGATTGTCGCATTCGTGTCGCACCCCGCACGATTCTGTAACCTTGATGCAACATCTGCAAACAGACTGCCATCAAACGCGCCGATTCCCGCTGCAATCGCACCGCCCGATCTCGCCCGAATCGCTGAAAGCTGCCAGCGCGCGGGCCGCACCCTCCCTCCTCCATCCGATCAATCCGAAAGGGGCTTGTTCGATGTCTCAGCGTATCAGTGCCATCCGTGCCGCGTGGGCCGGTTCCACCATTCTTGCCGCCGCCGCCTTCACCTTCGCCGCGCCCGCCGCCGCGCAGGATAGCGATCCGGCCGCCGCCGAAAGCGGTCAGCTCGACACCATCATCGTCACCGCCAACCGCCGTCAGGAAAACCTGCAGGACGTCGCGGTCTCGGCCGAGATTCTCGATCAGGCGCGCGTCGACACCATCTTCAGCGCCGCGGGCGATGTGACCGCGCTGGCCGGTTCGGTTCCGGGCCTCAATATCGAAAGCTCGAACGGCCGCGTGGCTCCGCGCTTCTACATCCGCGGTCTCGGCAACACTGATTTCGATCTGGCCGCATCGCAGCCGGTTTCGGTGCTGCTTGACGATGTCGTGATGGAAAACGTCACCCTCAAGAGCTTCCCGATCTTCGATGTCGAGCGCGTTGAAGTGCTGCGCGGCCCGCAGGGCACGCTGTTCGGCCGCAACACCCCGGCGGGCATCGTCAAGGTCGATTCGATCAAGCCGAGCCACGACACCGACGTGCGCGCCGCGCTTTCGTTCGGCAGCCTCGACACCGTCTCGCTGAGCGGGGCGGTTGGCGGTTCGCTGGTCGAGGATGTGCTGGCGTTCCGCGTCGCCACCCAGATGCAGAGCCGCGGCGACTGGATCGACAACGGCTTCACCGGCGAGGAAAACGTGCTCGGCGGCTTCACCGATTTCGCTATCCGCGGCCAGCTGCTGCTGACCCCGACTGAGCGGTTCAGCATGAACGCGGCGGTCAATTTCCGCGATCTCGACGGCGCTTCGACCTTCTTCCGCGCCAACGTGCTCGGCCCCACCACCGCCCGGCCGAACAACACCAACCGCCTCAACGACAATTATGATCGCGGCACCGTGTTCTATGATGCGGGCGGCGGCAACAGGGCGAGCTACCAGCAGCTCGGCGTGACGCTGAACACCGCCTACGAATTCGACTTCGCCACGCTGACCTCGATCGGCAGCTACTGGACAAGCGAAGGTTCGAGCCGCGGCGACATCGACGGCGGCTTTGGCGCGGTGTTCCTGCCGGGCGGCGGCGGTCCGGGCCTGATCCCGTTCCCGTCGGACACGCAGGATTCGCTCGATCTCGAACAATACACCCAGGAAATCCGCCTCGCCTCCAACGGCGATGGCCCGCTGTCGTGGCAGGTCGGCGGCTTCTATTTCGAGAGCGATTTCGACGTCACCACCGTCGGCTTCACCTTCCCGCCGCCGGTCACCGTCAACCACACCAACGAAGCCTGGGCGCTGTTCGGCCAGCTGTCCTACCAGCTGACCGAAAGCCTGCGCGTCACCGGCGGTCTGCGCTACACCGATGACGAGAAGGACTTCTTCGTCCGCTCGGGCGCCGCGCCGCAGCCGGTCAGCGTGGGTGACGATCAGTTCGATTGGGACATCGCCCTGTTCGCCGACGTGTCGGATGATGCCAGCGTCTATGCCAAGGTCGCCAACTCGTTCCGCGCGCCCACCATCCAGGGCCGCGACGTGGCGTTCTTTGCGGCCCCCTCGGTCGCTCAGTCGGAGAACATCACCTCCTACGAAGTCGGCTTCAAGACCGAGCTGGCCGATCGCCGCGTGCGTCTGAACGGTGCGGCCTATTACTACACCGTCAGCGATCCGCAGTTCACCGCTGTGGGTGGTGCAGGCAACCTCGTGCAGCTGATCAACGCCAACAAGGGCGAGGCCTATGGCTTCGAATTCGACGGCGCGTTCCAGGTCAGCTCGCAGTTCCTCGTGACCCTCGGCTTTGCCTACAATAACACCGAGATCCAGGACGCCGCGCTCGAAGTGGGCGCTTGCCGCCAGTGCACCATCACCGATCCGTTCCGTTCAGTGAACAATCCGGACGGCAGCGTCAGCCGCTTCGCGCGGATCGACGGCAATCCCTTCCCGAATGCACCCGAGTGGAGCGGCGATCTTACCGCGCGCTACGGCATCCCGGTGGGCGACAGCGACGAGTTCTTCATCTTCACCGACTGGACCTTCCTCGGCGAGACCAACTTCCTGCTTTACGAAAGCCGCGAATTCAACGCCGGCAGCCGTATCGAAGGCGGCCTGCGGATCGGCTATTCGGGCAACAATGGCGAGTGGGAACTGGCCGCCTTTGCGCGCAACATCACCAATGAAGACAACGTGTTGGGTGTGATCGACTTCAACAACAACACCGCCTTCGTCAACGATCCGCGCGTGATCGGCGTGTCGTTCGGCGTGAAGTACTAAGCCTTGCGCGCCTGCCCCGGACAGGGCGGCGGCTGACAGAACAGGCCGGCAGGAGCGATCCTGCCGGCCTTTTTCGTGCCGCTATTTGGCGGCGCTGGCTTCGGGCACTACCGCCACTTCGACCGCGCTGCCCGCCGCGAGCCACTTGCCCGCGCTTGCCTGCAAGTCGGCAGGCGTGATCGCGCGAATCAGATCGGGCGCGGCGAACCAGCGGTCGAGCCGTTCGGGATCGCTCTGCGCGCGCGCGGCAAGGGTGATCCAGCCGCCCAGATCCTTCAAGGCATTGTCATATTCCTCTAGCAGCGGACGGCGCGCGCGTTCGATCATGTCGGCGCTGGGGCCGCTGTCACGCAGGGCGGCCACCACCTCATCCACCGCCGCACGGGTCGCCTCGACCTGCGTCACATCGACCGAGACTGCGAGGCTGAAGGTGCCGTAATCGCGATAAATCCGGCTGTTCGATGCGCCCGCGGATGGCGAATAGGCCTGCCCCAGCTCCTCGCGCAGCTTCTCGGTCAGGGCGATGCGGGCGACGCGGGCGAGCAGGCCGAGGCGCAGGGTTTCGGCCAGATCGGAATCGTCGGTGGTCGGCCAGGTCCATTGCAGCAGCGCCTGATCGGCCTCGCCCTTGTGGGTCAGCACGCGCTGGCCGCGGGTGGCAGCGAAGGCGCGGGTGCGGGCCTCGTCGCGGAGGTTGAATTCGGCCTCGCGCGCAGGCAGCGCGCCGAGCGTCGCGGCGACGGCGTCGATTGCCGCCTGCTCGTCAAAATCGCCCACCAGCGCCAGCTCGATCGCGCCGCTCGCCAGCCGGTCGCCGATGGCCGCCTTCAATCCGGTATAATCGAGCGCGAGGAACGCCTCCTTGGGCTGGAGCGTGAAGCGCGGATCATTGTCCGACAGGATGCCGCCCAGTGCTGTCCCGAGCGCGCGGCCCGGAGTGGAATCGAGCGTGGCGAAGTAATTCTCGATCCCCTTGCGGAACCGCTCCTCGCCCTCGCGGCGATAGCCCGGATCGGTCAGCAGCGCGGCGAGCACCTGCATCTGCAAGGCCAGATCGCGCTTGGTGGTGTTGCCCGAGGTGCTGAAGGCATCGCCCGCACTCGCTAGCCCCAGCCCGACGCTGCGCCCGGCGAGCACGCTCGAAAGCTCGTCCTGCGAATGCTTGCCGAGCCCGCCCAGCGCGAGCGAATCCGTCAGCGCCACCCGCATCGGTGCCTCGCGCGTGTTCATCAGATCGCCGCCGTCGAGCGAGAGCGTGAAGGCGATGCGGTCTTCGCGGATGGTGGTGGGCTTCAGGGTCAGGCGCACGCCATTGGCAAAGCGGATCTGGCGCAGGCCAAGGCGCGGCTCGGTGGTGTCGGAGGCAATCGTGCCCGGCGTGCCGAAATCCTGATAGGCGAAAGCCAGCGGGCCATTGTCGGCAGGCGCGCTGATGGGGAGCGCCAGTGCTTGGGTGAAGGCGCTGCGAAGCCCGGCCTCGCCGCCTTCGGGCGGGTTGCGGCCTTCGAAGCGGATCAGCGGTTCTTCAAGCGGTGCGGCGTCGGCCTTGACCGCCTGCCATACGGCGTCGGGGGTGAGGGCGGGGGCAATGCGCTCGAACTGTTCAAGCTGCCATGCGGGGGCCGAGGGCACACGTTCGTCGCTTGCCAGCGCCAGCGCGGCGCTGACGAACACGGCATGGCTGCGCGTTTCGGCGCCCTTGACCGCGTTCTCGTAAGCCGTGCGCAGATTGGCGAGCTGTTCGTCCAGTTCGGGGCGGGTGAAGCCATAGGCCAGTGCCTCGTTGACCTCGCGCACGGCGGCCAGCATCCCCTTGCGCCATTCGCCGTCGGCGCTGCTGACCGAAAGGCTGGTGATGCGCGCATCCTCGAACAGATCGCCGGTGCCGAAGCTCGCGCCCCGGAACGGCGCATCCTCGCCGCGCGCGAGGCGGGCGAGGCGGCGGTTGATGATGCCATAGCCGATGCGCCGCACCAGCGCGGCATCGCGGTTGGCGATGGTGTCAGGATCGTCGCGCCATGCCGCAAAGCGCGACAGGGTCACTTCCTCGGCCAGCGCCGGATCGAGGTGGATGTCGGTCAGGCCCTTGCGGGTGATGTCGATCGGGCCGGTAACAGGCTCGGGCGGGGGCGGGGCGGCTTGCCAGCTGGCAAAGCGCGCGCGGATCGCCGCCTCGACCTGCTCGGCCGGATAGTCGCCGACCACCACCAGCACGGTATTCGCGGGCACATAGGTGCGCTCATAAAGCCCGCGGATCTGCGCCGCCGTCGCGCTTTCGAGCGAGGCGATGGTGCCGATCGGCAGGCGTGTCGCATAGCGTGCGTCCGGCGCGATAAAGGCGACGTTGTCCTCGAAATTGCGCTGCTGGAAGCCCGCTCGGTCGCGCCGCTCGGCAAGGATCACTCCGCGCTCGCGCCCCACCGCTTCGTCCGAAATCGTCAACTCGCTCGCGGTCTCGCGCATCAGCATCAGCGCGGTATCGAGCAGCTTTTCGTCATTGCGCGGCAGGTTGAGCATATAGGTGATGCTCTCGAACCCGGTCGAGGCGTTGGTATCCGCCCCGAAGGCCAGCCCCTCGCGTTCGAGCAGCTTCACCATCTCGCCCTCGGGAATGCCCGTAGAGCCATTGAAGGCCATGTGTTCGAGATAATGCGCGAGGCCGCGCTCGTCCTCGCGCTCTTCAAGAGAGCCGGAATCGATCCGCATCCGCACCATCGCCGTGCCTTGGGGCGTGGCATTGCGGCGGATGACATAGCGCATCCCGTTATCGAGCCGCCCGAACACGAAACCGGGATCGACCGGCACATCGCTGCTCTCGAAGGCCCAGACCGGCGCGGGTGCTTCCGCCGCCGCTGTGGCAGGGCTGTCCTGCGCCGCCAGCGCGGTGGTGAGCGCGAGCGGGGAGAGCGCCAGCAGCAGGCTTGCGGCAAGGGCGCGGGAGGGCAGCATCATGACGGGAAGGGCACCTGTGGCAATCGCATGGGAGCGGTCAGACTAGCGCCACATCCCGCCTTGTCAGCCCCTACTTGCGCGCAGGCAGCATATCGGCGGGCAGGCACGGCGGGTTGGGGCCGGTCCAGTCGGCCTCCGAGATCGCCGGAACCTTCTTCAGCCCGCCCCACGGCTCGCCGATATTGCCCGGGCTGTAGGACAGGATCGCCATCGAATTGTCGAACTCCGAGAGGCGCGCATTGTCGCGTTCGGCCTTTTCGGGAGTGATCTCGATTTGCTCCACCCGGTTGCCGCGCACGAGGCGCAGGGTGCGATCCTCCGTGCGCAGCTCCATCATGCGATAATAGGTTTCGCCGTAGAGCATGGTGTCGAACACTGTGTTGAAGCCCCAGTCGGCCGGATCGGTGCCTTCGGGCAGGCGCATGGTGGTGACGGAGCAGCTATATTCGGGCGTCTGGAAGAACGGCACCGCGCCCGCCGATCCGCCGCTGCGCTGGCGGCGCTGGGGCGGGTTGAAGCCGCCGCCGGGCAGGCGGTAATAGCGCCCGCCGCCGCTTTCATCCTCCCAGTCGACCGGGCCAGTGCCGATGATGGTGAGGATGGCGGCCTGCGTCGCGCGGTCGAAACGGTAGGCGACAGAGTCGACTGCATCCCAGGACGAGGAGCCGCCGAGCTGGCTTTTGAGCGCGGCCTCCAGCTGCCCGGCGCTGACCGCGCTGAACTGCATGTGCTGCTGCAATCCCGCCGCCCCGCGCAGCACCGTGGTGCGGGTCCAGCGCGCGGGCGTATCGAACCCGGCGGTGGCGTCGATTTCGTAGAGGTCCATCACCTGCGGCATGGCAAGCGGTTTCTCGGCGAGGCGTTCGATGGTGGCACCCTTGGCCGACAGCGGCAGCACCCATTGATAGGGCAGGAACGGATCGGGCCGGCCTTCGATCACATCAGGCAGCGTGCCGTCGAGCCAGTAGGTCTTGCCGCCGATGGTCGCGCGCACCAGCACGTGATCGAACATCCCCGGATTGGCGAGGCGATCGTCCAGCCCGTCAATCGAATCGCTGTTGTTGACCAGCACCGCCTCGGCCGGGATGCCCAGCTGGCCGAGCAGCGCGAGCAGCATCGCGGTCTTGCCCTTGCAGTCGCCATAACGCCGCTCCCACGTCTCGTCGGCGGTGGCGGGGGTGAAGTTGCCGCCATTGAGGCCGACGTAAACGTAGCGCACCTGCTGCTGCACCAGTTGCAGCGCGGCCTGCGCCTGCGCCAGCTTGTCGGAGGTGGAGGCGGCGATGGCGGCGGCTTCCTCGCGCAGCGGCGAATCTGCCGCCAGCGTGCTCGCTCCGGCAAACAAGCCGTGGAACCGGCGCGAGACCGAGGGCCAGTCGGCAAAGTCGGAGAATTCGATCACGCGGTTCCACGCAAACCGCGGCGGCGCATCGCGCGGCGGGGTGAGGGTGGGGGGATTGTCGAGCGTCACCGCGATGCGGTTGGCCGCCCGCGTCGCCACGGGTTCGAAATCGGGGGTGAGCCGGGTGCGCGGCTGCTGGCCCTCGTCCCACGACAGATCGAGCCGGTAGCGCCCGGGCGGCGGGGCATCGCCCATGAACAGCAAGCCGTGGCTCGCCTCACGCAAGGTCGGATCGTGGAGCGGGATGGTATATTCCAGCTCCAGATCATCGCCCACGCGCAGGTCGGGCACGCGCAGCACCGCCGTCAGCATCCCGTCGAGCATTGCCGCTTCTAGCTGGTCCTCGCGGCGCAGGATTTCGAAGCCGGTCTTGGCCAGCACGTCGATTTCCTGCCCGCGCCGGTGGATCACCACCTTGTGCAACCGCGCTTCGCCCGCCGCCGGGTTCCAGGCGATGGCGATATTGCCGATCTCCAGCGCCTGCGGCTGGAGGATGCGGATCATCTGGCTGTTGAAATAGTCGTGGCCGGTGGCGGTGAGGCGTACGAAGGTATCCTGTCGGCGCAGGAACACCGGCCCTTGCACGCTGTCGGGCACGGCCAGCGGCTCGGACGGGGTGGCCCAAACGGGCGCGGCCTCGCGCGCAATGGCACCTTCGTCCTGCGCCGCGGCAAGGCTCGATGTAGCGAGCAGCGCCGCCAGGCCTAAGGATTTCCAGTGCATCGAAAAGCGCCCCCCCCTGCTGACCCCTTGTCGGCGCACAATATCGCGCAGCGCCAAGGACTTCGTCAGCCTAGGCGAGGATCAGGCAGGTGTGAAGGGGCTTACTTCTTGAGGGGCGGCGGGCCGCGCAGGCGGCTGCGGGCGTGCGACAGGTCGAACACCTCGCCCGGGCCGTTGTCCTCGGTGCCCAGCAGGCCGAGCCGGCGCGCGACTTCGCGATAGGCCTCTTCCTCGCCGCCCAGATCGCGGCGGAAGCGGTCCTTGTCGAGCTTTTCGCCCGTCGCCATGTCCCACAGGCGGCAGCCATCGGGGCTGATTTCGTCGGCGAGGATCACGCGGCTGTAATCGCCATCGTAAAGCCGCCCGAATTCGAGCTTGAAGTCGACCAGACGGATGTCGATCGCGGCAAACAGCCCGCACAGGAAATCGTTGATGCGGATCGCCATCGAGGAAATATCGTGCATCTCCTCGTTGCTGCACCAGTTGAAGCAGGCGATGTGTTCTTCGGCCACCAGCGGATCGCCGAGCGCATCGTCCTTGTAGTAATATTCGATCAGGGTGTGCGGCAGCGGCTCGCCTTCCTCGATCCCGAGGCGCTTGCTGATGGAACCGGCGGCGACATTGCGCACCACCACTTCGAGCGGGATGATCTCGACCTGGCGGATCAGCTGCTCACGCATGTTGAGGCGGCGGATGAAGTGGGTGGGGATGCCGATGTGGGCCAGGCGCGTGAAGACGTGCTCGGAAATCCGGTTGTTTATCACGCCCTTGCCGGCGATCGTGCCCTTCTTCTCGGCGTTGAAGGCGGTCGCATCATCCTTGAAATACTGGATGAGCGTGCCCGGCTCCGGACCCTCATAGAGAATCTTGGCCTTGCCTTCGTAGATCTTGGTGCGGCGGGACATTGGCAGTTTCCCTCTGGGCTGTTGGCCCTTTTCAGCGAATGGTGCCCGAGGGCGGATTTGAACCACCGACACGCGGATTTTCAATCCGCTGCTCTACCCCTGAGCTACTCGGGCATTCGCTGCGAGCGACGGGCTGGAATGGCCCGGCGAGCAAATGAGAGCGGCCCTATGGCGAAGGCGGCGAGGGTTGGCAAGGGGGTATTATGGCCTTCGCGCAGGATTATTGCAGGTGCCTCAATCCTGCTCGCGCCAACTCTCCTGCGCAAATTCGTCCGGGTCGGCCGGCGGGCCGGGGACGGCGTAGGAATCGGAGAACCAGCGCGCCAGATCACGGTCCTTGCAGCGCTGCGAACAGAACGGGTGGAATGGGTTTTGTTCTGCGCTACCGCTACGCTGCTTGAGCGCGTGGTCCCGCGGCTTGCGGCAGATCGGACAGAGCTTCGGCTTGGTCGTCATGCCGTCACGATCTGGGCGCTGGGCGCTTCGAGCGCAAGGCCGGGGTCTGTCTCTATCCGCACCTCGCCCCCGGTGCGGCGGGCGAGTTGGGCGAGCCAATCGGGCTTGAGCTTGGCCTTGAGTGCGGGATGCACCCGCAATTCCAGCACCGCGCCATGCCCCTCCGCGCGCTCGGCCACCCGCAGGGCGTGGCGCGCGCACATTCCGGTGCGGGAGGTGGCGAATCGGTGGAGCAGCGAGGGCCCTTCAAGCCGAGCGACCAGTTGCACGAAGCCGAAGCCGTTCATTGCGGTGCGTTCATGCGGCCAGTGGTCGAGCGCATCGCCCAGTGCCTCGTCAACGGCGCGGCGATCGGCCTTGGCGGCCAGCGTCGGAAAGTCGATGCCGATATTCCCGCCCAGATCGAACCAGTCGAGCGCGCGGGCAATCGCGGGCACCGCTGCCAGCGCGATCACGCGCGGCTCGCCCACCCCGTCGATGTCGATCAGCGTCATGGCGGGGGTGACGCTGACAAGCACTTCGCCGCCCGGAAAATCGACGCTGGCCGAGGAGCCTGCGTGCCACACCTCTTCCCACAGGCCCGTGGGGAAGCTGTGGACGATCCGGCCTTCGGGGAAGGCAGCGGCGGGCGCTTCGGCTCCGGCGATCCGCGCCTGCGCCCGCTTCAGCCGTCCGCGTTCGGCCAGCGGGGCGCGGGTGATGACGAGAGCGAGGCTCTGCCCCTCGGTAACATTGGGCGGCAGGTGATCGACCAGCGCCTCGGTGCCATTATCAAGCAACGCCACCCCGCGCCGCGTGCCCTTGAGCTTGCCGGTGAGCCGGGCCGTTACGCGGGTCCCTGCGGCCAGTTCCTCCGGCCAGAGCACCTTGGCGGCCAGCACGTGTTCGCCCTCGATCAGCAGCGCACGGCGCTCGGCGATGCCTTCTTCGATCAGCCACTCAGGTGCCATTCGTTCACCCAATGGCGAATCCGGCCGCCTTGAGCAGCGTGCGCGTTTCGTAAAGCGGCAGGCCCATTACGCCCGAATGGCTGCCGTGAATCCATTCGATCAGGCCTTCCGCCGCGCCCTGAATCGCATAGCCGCCCGCCTTGCCGTGCCACTCGCCGCCCGCGAGATAGGCCGCGATGTCCTCGGCCGAGAGACGCTTGAAGCGCACCACGCTTTCGCTCAGCCGCTCGCGCAATGTCCCGTCGGGCGCGCGCAACACGATGCTGGAGAGCACCTGATGCCGCCGCCCGCTCATCAGTTCGAGGCAGGCGCGCGCTTCGGCTTCGGTTTCGGTCTTGGGCAAGATGCGCCGTCCGACCGCGACCACCGTGTCGCCCGCCAGCACATGGCCGGGCGCGGCCACCGCAAGCGCCTTTTCGCGCCCCATGCGCAGGGCATAGGCGCGAGGCAACTCGCCCTTCAGCGGGGTCTCGTCGATGTCGGCGGGGGTGACAGCGTCAGGCGCAAGACCAAGTCGCCCGAGCAGCTCGCGCCGCCGGGGGGATGCTGATGCTAACGTCAGGTGGAGAGAGCCCATGGCGTGGGCCCTTGGCCCTATTGCGGGCCGGGGCCGCCGCGACCCGGCATGAAGCGATAGGTGATGCGCGCCTTGGTGAGATCGTAGGGCGTCAGCTCGCACAGCACTTCGTCGCCCACCAGCACGCGGATGCGGTTCTTGCGCATCTTTCCCGCGGTGTGGCCCAGCACTTCATGGCCGTTTTCAAGCTCCACCCGGAACATCGCATTGGGCAGCAACTCAACCACGCGCCCGCGCATTTCGAGGAGTTCTTCCTTGGCCATGAATTTCCTTTATCTGTGGTTTGTCTGTGGTGCGGCGCACAATACGCCTGTCGAAAATCAAGCGCGCTTTAGCGATGCGGGAACCAAAAGGGAAGGCTCCAGCTTTAGAGGCCGCATGAAGCCTGATTCGGGCTGCCTGCGTAGCTGCAGACAAGCCCATGCTTGCGGCAGCGCCAACCCGGGACCGCCACAAAGCCGGCCCGTATAATGACAAAGACTTGCACCAAAGGGACACCATGAACCTCTCTCCGCTTTCCCGCGCCATGCTGTGCGCCGGCACCTGTGCTGCCAGCCTTGCCGCCGCTCTGCCGGTGCTGGCCCGCACGGCCGAATCCGCGCAGCCGCAGCCGGTCGCCGTGCCGCAGCAGGCCGACGAGGAAGAGCCGGAGTCCGGCAGTGGCACGGCGGTGTCGGGCGACGACATTGTCGTCAGCGGCAAGCGTATCCGCGGCCAGCTGATGGTCGATCAGGCGCCGCTGCTGCAACTCGACGAGCAGGCAATCGCGGCCGAGGGCGTGACCTCGATCACCGATCTCATCGCCCAGATCAGCGCTCAGACCGGGTCTGCGCGCGGGCGCGGCGGCGGCGGGCAGCCGGTGATTCTGGTCAACGGCATCCGCATCGGTTCCTTCCGCGAATTCGCCTCCTACCCGCCCGAGGCACTCGCCCGGGTCGAAGTGTTTCCCGAAGAAGTCGCCCAGCGCTTCGGCTTCCCGCCCGATCGCCGCGTCATTAACCTGATCCTCAAGGACAACTACTCGAACCGCGAAGTCGAGATGGAGTTCGAAACCCCCTCGCGCGGCGGCTTTGTCCGCACCGAGCAGGATTTCGGCACCCTGCGCATCGCCGATGGCGGCCGCTTCAACCTCGATTTCGAGCTGAGCGACGCCTCGATGCTGACCGAGGACGAGCGCGACATCATCCAGACGCCGGGTTCGGTCAGCACTGTGCCGGGCGATCCGGGGCAGGCCGAATTCCGTAGCCTCACCGCCGACACCTTCGGGTTTGAAGGCAACCTCAGCTGGGCCAAGGCGCTGATCGAAAGCGGCACCTCGCTGAGCGCCAACGTCAATTACGTGCGCAACGAAAGCCGCAGCCTCGACGGGCTCAACACCGTGGTGCTGACGGCTGACCCCGCCGTGCCGGGCATTGTGCGGACTTTCGGCGCGGACACGCCGCTGGCCCGCCGTTCCTCGACCGACCGGGTCTCTGCTGCCGGATCGCTGACCAAGCCGGTCAACAATTTCCGCCTGACGACCACCTTCGACGCCTCGCTGGCCGAGACCGAGACCGAGATCGATCGCCGTTTCGATACCGCTGCGCTGCGTCAGGCGGCGCTTGACGGGACGCTTGCGCCCAACGGCCCGCTGCCGACCAATGCCGCCGCCGGGTTCGACGTGGCGCGCAGCCGCAATATCACCGGCCAATCGCAGACCACGCTGGAAGGCCCGCTTGGCGAGCTGCCTGCGGGCGAGGTGCTCGCGACCTTCGATTTCGGGCTCGACTGGCAGCGCATCGAAAGCGGCGACACCCGCAGCAATCAGGACGCGACGCTGACCCGGCGCACCCTGTCGACCGGGGCCAACGTGGTTGTGCCGATCACCAGCCGCCGCGCAGGCGTGGCCGACGCGCTCGGCACCTTCACGCTCAACCTTCAGGCGGGCGCGGAAGATCTCAGCGACTTCGGCGTGCTGGGCGACTGGAACGCGGGCCTTAACTGGTCGCCGGTCGACGGGCTGGATCTTTCGGCGACCTATATCTGGCGCGAAGTCGCGCCGGGGCTGGGGGCGCTTGGCAATCCGGTGATTACCAATTTCAACGTGCCGGTGTTTGACTTCACTAATGGCGAGACGGTGCTGGCCGATGTCACCACCGGCGGCAATCCGGCGCTTCCGGCCGAAACCCAGCGCGACTGGAAGTTCGCCGCCAACTGGCAGCTGCCGTTCTGGGAGAACACCCGTCTGACGGTGGAGTATATTCGCAACCGTTCGGACAATGTCGTCAGCGCCTTCCCGCAGATCACGCCGGAAATCGAGGCGGCGTTCCCCGGCCGGGTGACGCGCGATGCGGATGGCCGGTTGATCGCGGTTGACCGGCGCGCGGTGAGCTTTGCCGAGACGCGGGCGAACCGGGTGCAGTTCATCTTCTCGACCAACGGCAGCATCGGCGCGCCTGCAGGCGGCGGCTTTGGCGGCCCCGGTGGCGGGCGTGGCGGTTTCGGCGGCGGTGGGGCTGGCGGGCCTCCGGCAGCCGTCGCCGCGCAGCCTGCGCCGCCCACCACTGGTCCGGCTCAGGCTGCTGCTCCGGCAGACGGGGCGCCGCGCTTTGGTGGCGGGGCGATGCCGAGCCCCGAGCAGCGCGAGCAGTTCATGGCCTTCCGCACCCGGCTGTGCGCCGATGACGGGCTGGCCTTCCTTGAAAAGCTGGTCGCCGCGATCGAGAGCGGGGCGGATATTTCAGCCGAGTTCCCGGGCATTGATCCTGCGCGCCTCGCGCCGATGCTGTCGCGCCTGCGCGGCGAGGACGGCAAGATCGATCCCGCGCGTCTGGCCGGGTTCCGCACGCGCATCTGCAGCTTCGATCCGGCGATGATGGGCGGCGGCGCGCCGGGCGCTCCGGGACAAGGGGGCGGGGCTCCAGCGGCCAACCCGCAGCTCGCCGCCTTCCGCGAGCGTGCCTGCGGGCCTGACGGCACCACTGCCATCGCCGAACTGATTGCCAAGATCGAGCGCGGCGAGGATGTCTCGGCCGAGCTGCCCGGTGTCGATCCGGCCTTCATCAAGATGGCGATTGACCGTTCGCGTGGCCCAGATGGCACCATCTCCCCGCAAGCATTGGAGCAGTTCAAGCAGCGCTTCTGCGCGATGGCTCCTGCACCCGCGCAGGCGGGCGGCGCTGGCGGCGCTCCGGCGGCGGGCGGGGCTCCGGCAGGGCCGCCGGCGTTCAACCCGCTCGGCGGGCGCAACTTCCAGGGCTTCCGCTACTTCGTGAACCTGACCCACACGATCGAGCTCGATAACGAGATCCTGATCGCCGACGGCCTCGCCCCGCTCGATCAGCTTGACGGTCAGGCGACCGGCGCCTTCGGCCTGCCGCGCCATTCGAGCCGGCTGGAAGCGGGCCTGTTCGGCAAGGGCATGGGCTTCCGCCTCTCGGGCATCTACACCGGCGAAACGCGGCTTGACGGCTCGGGCCTGCCGGGCAGCACCGATCTGCTGTTCGAGGATATCGTCACCTTCAACCTACGCGTCTTCGCCAATCTCGGCGAGATTACCGGCAAGAACGAAGGCTTCCTGAAGGACACGCGGATCAGTCTGCGCGCTGACAACCTGTTCGACGCGCAGCGCAAGGTGCGGGATTCGAACGGCGGCACGCCGATCAATTACCAGCCCTTCGTGATCGACCCTGTGGGCCTCTATCTCGGCGTCGATCTGCGCAAGCTGTTCTAGGGCGCTTCAGCTCACGCTGGTGCGCGGGAACATCCACTGGTGCACCAGCGCGGGGGCGAAGGGTTTCCATTCGCCTTCGGGCTGGGCCAGCCGGTCGGCGATGGCGACCATAACGCTCGGGTTCACGCCGAGGCCGCAATGGCTGGCGTGGACCTCGATATTCTCGGTCGGCTGGGTCCCGGGGGCCTTGTCGGGGTGCTGCACCGAGCCGCGCCAGTGGACGATTCCATCGGTCTTGGTGAACACCGAGGTGGTCGGCACCGGCGGCGCTTCGTCGAGGCCGCGGAACCGCCCGCCCTGCATCGGCTCGGGCTCCTTGCCATTGAGCATCTCGAACAGGCGCGCCGCATTGGTGTGGCCGCGATCATCCGAAATCGGGCTGCCGAGGCTGATCACCAGCCGCACCTTGCCCGGATGCAGCTTGGCCAGCTCGCGCGCCAGCACTCCGCCGAGGCTCCAGCCGACCAGCGAGACCTTGCGCCCGCTCGCCACGAACAGCCGGTCGAGCTGGTTTTCCAGCCGCCCGATCAGCGCATTGTCGACCTTGATGTTGCGGCCCGAATCCCACCCGTGCGCATCATAGCCGAGGCCCGAAAGCACGCTGCGCATCGGCGCGGTCGAAGTGTTCGAGGCCATGAAACCCGGCAGCGTCATCACCGCATGGCCATCACCCTTGGGCAACATGGCGAGCAGCGGGCGCGAGGCATAGAGCAGCCCCAGCTCGATCATCGCCCGTCCTTCGAGCAGCGTCCACAAGCGGTGCGGCGGCTCGGCCTTGGGCGGGCTGGCCGTCCGATCGAGTGCGATACTGGCCATCATGCATTCTCCTGCGGTGCCCGGCGCTTGCGGGCAGCGGGCCTGGTTGTTTTGGTTTCGGGTTTCAGCTTGCTTGCGGCGTCAGGCGCAGCCTCAAGCGCCTTGGCCGCCGCCAGCAGCTCGTCAAAGCTGTCCTGCAAACACTGCGAATAGAATTCGGGATCGGGCATGATGTCGCGGCAGGCGGTGAAGCTGATATAGGCCTCGCCCACGTAAGACTGCACCACGTGCGCCAGCCCCAGCCCGTCGGTCAGGCAGATCAGCGACAGCGCCATGCTCTCCAGCCGCGCGCCGCTGGAATAGATGTGCACCGGCGGCCCCGGCACGTTGGTGACAATCGTGTTGAACGGCATTGCCAGCTTGTGCGCGAGGCTCACCCGGCTGAACAGCTGCGCCCCCAAAGCCATGTAGAACAGCGGGTTGACCTTGCTCACCTCGGTCATCCGCCGCGCGCCCAGCGCGTTGGTCATCGCCTTGGAATTGTTGGTCTGGCTGTAGACATAGGCCAGCCGCTCGGCCGGGTCGGCAAGGTGCGTGCCGAGCGGGGCGATCATTGCCGCCACCTGATTGCCCATGTCGCCCTTCTCGCCCGAAGACCGCACCGAAATCGGGGCCATTGCGGTCATCGTGGTCTTGGGCAGATCGCCCTTGGCGGTCAGATATTTGTGCAAGGCCCCGCCAATCACCGCGATGGCGACGTCATTGACCTTGGCTTGCGGAAGCAGCGCGCGGATCGCCTTCAATTCCTTCAAGTCGAACGTCCGCCCCTCGACTACGCGGTGGGACGAGATGGTGCGGTTGAAGCGCGTGCGCGGCGGCACGAGATCGGTTGTGAGCTTGAAGTCCTTGGAAATCAGCCCGCGGATCACGCCGGCCACCCCCGGCACGGCCTTGGCCGCGACCTGCGCCTGCTTCAGCGGATTGAGCAGCGCGTTGACATAGGACTTGCCGAGCAGTTCCACGGGTCCGGGGATTTTCTCGGGCTTCCACGTGTCGGGCTTCGACGGCGGCGGCGCATCGGGGACGAGCGTGTGCAGCGCCTCCATCAAGTCGATCCCGCTCATCCCGTCGATGGCGGCATGGTGGACCTTGGTGACGAAGGCAAAGCAGCCGGGCGGATAGCCTTCGACCGCATCCAGCCCTTCGACCACGGTGAACTCCCACGGCGGGCGATTGAGATCGAGCGGGCGGGCATGGATGCGCGCCGCCTGAATGCACAGCTGCCGCCAGTCACCCGGCCTGGGCAGCGCCACGTGACGTACATGATATTCGAGATCGAAATCCGGATCCTCGACCCAATAGGGGTAATCGAGATCGAACGGCACCCGCACCAGTCGTTGTCGCATGGTGCGCGACAATTGCATCCGTGATCCGATGAACTGGAGAATGTCCTTGAACCGCACGAAGCCCCCCGGGGCGGTCGCCGGATTGTAGATCAGGACTGAGCCGATATGCATCGGCGAATTCGGCGATTCCAGCGCGACGAACGAGGAATCCATGCCTTGCAACTGCCGCAAGACTTTCTCCCAAGGGCCTCCCGTGATGGGGCGGCTTCGGCCCGTTTTCGGGCTCTGGATCAAGGGCTAGGCGCAAGCTCTGAGCAAATCAACCTGACGCGAACGGCAGGAATTGCCGTGGGGGAAGCTGCGGCGTAATTTTATTGCGCCGCACGGGCTTGGGCGAGCGCCTCGGCGGCGGCCTGCGCGCTGGCCCAGGCCCATTGGAAATTATAGCCGCCGAGCCAGCCGGTGACGTCCACCGCCTCGCCGATGGCATAAAGGCCGGGCACCTTGGCGGCCTCCATCGTGCGGCTGGAGAGTTCGGCGGTGGCGATGCCGCCAGCGGTGACTTCGGCCTTGGCATAGCCCTCGGTCCCGTTGGGAGCGAAGCGCCAGTCGGCCAGCTTCGCCTGTGCGGCGCGCAAGTCCTTGTCCGAGAGGTTGCCGAGTTCCCGCTCCAGCGCCAGCCGGTCCGCCAGTGCGTCGGCCAAGCGATCGGGCAGGCGTTCGCGCAGCAAGGTGCGCAGGTGGGTGCGGGGGCGATCACGCTTGGCCTCCAGCAACCAGTCGGTGGCCGTATCTGGCAGGAAGGTGATGCCGACCGGCTCGCCATGCCGCCAGTAAGACGAGACTTGCAGGATCGCCGGGCCGGACAGGCCCTTGTGGGTGAACAGCGCCGCCTCGGCGAATTCGGCCTTGCCCGCTCGCGCCAGCACCGGGGCTGCCACGCCGGACAGCTCGCGGAACAGCGTTTCTTCGCCGCCCAAAGTCAGCGGCACAAGGGCAGGGCGCGGCTCGACCACCTTCAATCCGAACTGCCGCGCCAGCCGGTAGGCAAAGTCGCTTGCGCCCATCTTGGGGATCGACGGCCCGCCGGTGGCGATCACCAGCGCAGGCGCCTGCCATCCGCGGCCATCGGCGGCTGTGACGGTGAACTGGCCGTCCTCCGAGCGCGCAACGCTGTCGATCTCCACCCTGCAGGACAGCGTCACCTTGTCCGGCGGGCACTCGTCCAGCAGCATCGCCACGATCTGCTTGGCCGAACCGTCACAGAACAGCTGCCCCAGCGTCTTTTCATGCCACGCGATGCCGTGCTTTTCGATCAGCGCGATGAAGTCCGCCGGCGTGTAACGGGCCAGCGCGCTCTTGGCGAAGTGGGGGTTGGCCGACAGGTAATTGCCCGGCCCCGCGCCGAGATTGGTGAAGTTGCAGCGCCCCCCGCCCGAGATCAGGATCTTCTTCCCCGGGCCTTCCGCCTTCTCCAGCAGCGCCACGCGCAATCCGCGCTGCCCCGCCTGCCCTGCACAGAACAATCCGGCCGCGCCTGCGCCGAGGATGATGACGTCGCTATATTCCACGAACCTGCCGATAGGGGCACGCGCGGGAATTGCCAATCGCCCCCCACAGTCCCTATTGGCTCGGCATGGCCCGAACCCCCGCAGGCACCCCCAATGACCCCCGCGGTGCGGAGCGTTTCAACGAGGAGCGCGCCGCCTATACGGTCGCCTCGGCCCAGCCCGATCTGGAAGGCGGGGTGCAGGCGATCCGCGAGACGGTGAAGGTGCTCAAGCCCGTTCCCGGCGTCTACCGGATGCTCGATGTCCGCGGCGAGGTGCTTTATGTGGGCAAGGCGCGCAGTCTCAAGGCACGGGTGGTGAACTACACCCAGATTGCCGGGCTTTCCGGACGGCTCCAGCGTATGGTCAGCCAGACCCGCAGCATGGAGATCATCACCACCAATTCCGAGGCCGAGGCGCTGCTGCTTGAAGCGCAGCTGATCAAGCGGTTCCGCCCGCCGTTCAACGTGCTGCTGCGCGACGACAAGAGCTTCCCCTTCATCCTGCTGCGCGCCGATCACGCTTTCCCGCGCATCCAGAAACACCGCGGCGCGCGACGGGCGAAGGGCAATTACTATGGGCCGTTTGCGAGCGCGGGGAGCGTCAACACCACGCTCAACGCGCTGCAAAAGCTGTTCCTGCTGCGGTCCTGCACCGACAGCTTCTTCAACAACCGCGACCGGCCGTGCCTGCTCTACCAGATCAAGCGCTGCTCGGCGCCGTGTGTCGGGCGGATTTCTGCGCCCGATTACGATGCGCTGGTGCGGCAGGCGAAGGATTTCCTGTCAGGCAAATCGGGTGCGGTGCAGGCGGACTTGGAACGGCAGATGGCCGAGGCGGCGGAGAATCTCGATTTCGAGACGGCAGCGATGCTGCGCGACCGGCTGCGGGCGGCGACCTTTATTCAGGGCTCGCAGGCGATCAACGCGCAGGGGCTGGGGGATGCCGATGTGTTCGCGCTGGCGGCAAAGAACGGGCAGATGAGCGTGCAGTCGTTCTTCATCCGCGGCGGCCAGAATTGGGGTCACCGCGCGCTGTTCCCACGCCACACGGCGGATGTGGACGAGGCGCAGGTGCTGGCCGACGTGATGCTGCAATTCTACGAGGAAGTGCCGCCGCCGCCGACCATTCTGGTGGACCGCGAACTGCCCGAGAGCGAGCTGATCGAAGCGGCGCTGTCAGAGCTGGCAGGCCGCAAGGTGCGCCTATCCGTTCCCGAACGCGGCGACCGACGCAAGCTGATGGCGCAGGCGCAGAGGAACGCCGTCGAGGCGCTGGAACGGCGGCTGGCCGAGACTGGCACCAAGGCGCGGCTCAATCGCGAGCTGGCCGAATTTCTGGAACTCGACAGCCCCCCGCAGCGGATCGAGGTCTATGACAACAGCCATATCCAGGGCGCCAAGGCCGTGGGCGCGATGGTGGTCGCCGGGCCGGAGGGCTTCGAGAAGGGCCAATACCGCAAGTTCAACATCCGCGAGGCGCAGACCAATGATGACTTCGCGATGATGCGCGAGGTGATGGCGCGCCGGTTCCGCAATTTTGCCGAAGGGGAAGAAAACCCCGAGGCCAAGCCCGGCGGCCACGAAACCGTCCTCCCCGATCTCATCCTGATCGACGGTGGCAAGGGGCAGCTTTCCAGCGTCATGGCGGTGCTGGAGGACATCGGCATTGCCGACGACATCGCCGTCATCGGCATCGCCAAGGGGCCGCATCACGGGCGCGAGGGCCGCGAGGTGTTCCACTTCCCCGACGGGCGCGAGAAGCTGCTGCCGGTAAACTCGCCGTTGCTGTTCCACTTGCAGAACCTGCGCGACGAGGTGCACCGCTATGTCATCGGCGCGCACCGGGCCAAGCGGTCGAAGGCGATCACGGCGTCACCGCTCGACGAGATCCCCGGCATCGGCCCGGCCCGCAAGCGCGCGCTGCTGCTGCATTTCGGCACGGCGTCCAAGGTCCGCGCCGCCGCGCTCGAAGACCTGCAACGCGCCCCCGGCGTCAGCGCCACGGTCGCGCGGAAGGTCTATGATTTCTACCACGCGGGCGGATAAGGTGGGCGCATGATCCTGCCCGATGCCACCATCTCCGTCGAACGCCTTGGCCGCGAGGGCGAGCCGCTGGTGATCATCGACAATTTCACCGGCCAGCCCGAACGCCTGCGCCAGATGGGCATGGCGGCGCAATATCACCCTGCGGGGGTCGATTATCCCGGCATCCGCGCGCTGGCGGACCCGTCCTATCTCGATCTGCGGCGCGAGTTGATGATGCAGGTCATGGCGCGGGTGTTCGGCCTGACGCGCGGGGTGCAGTGCGAGATCGCCGCCTTCTCGCTGGTGACGCTGCCGGCCGCGCAGCTCAGCTTGCGCCAGCGTATTCCCCACCACGATCATTCCGACGCGGGGCGGGTGGCGATCATGCATTATCTCGGCGGGCCGGAGAGCGGGGGCACGGCGTTCTATCGCCACCGCCGCACCGGGTTCGAAGCGATCACCCCGGCGCGCGAGGCCGCTTATGCCGCGGCTCTGGCCGAGGACGAGCGCGAATTCGGCCCGCCGCCGCCGGGCTATCCGATGGGCGACACCGCGGCCTATGAACAGATCGGCGCGGTCGAGGCGCGGGTCGACCGGCTGGCGCTGTATCGCGGGCGGCAGCTTCATTCGGGGATTATCCCCGATCCTGCCGCGCTCTCGGATGATCCGGGCGCGGGGCGCCTGACCATCAACATGTTTCTCTACGGATATTGAGGGGGCAGGCGGCATGCGTCCGCCCGCCCCCCTGTTATCCTACTGCGTGTCGAGCGCCTTGCTCACCAGCACATTCACCGAAACGCGGCGGTTCTGCGCACGACCGGCGGCGGTGGTGTTGTCGGCTGCCGGATCGGCAGTTGCCATGCCGGTCGGGGTCAGCATCCGGTAGGGCTTCCACTTGCACACCTGCTGCAAGTGATTGACCACCGCCGCAGCGCGCTTTTCCGAGAGCGTTTGATTGACTTCCTGCGAGCCGGTGGAGTCGGTGTAGCCGAGCACCAGCATCAGCGAATTCTCGTTGGCGTTGGCGGCCTGCGCGGCCGCGCACAGCTCGGCCCGCGCGCCGGGCGAGAGCACCGCCCGGCCGGTTTCGAAATAGACGTTGGTGGTGCTCTTGAGGTTGTACTTGTCGATATCGCCAAGCCGGCCGCGCAGGGCTTCGGTTGCGGCGGCGTTCTGCTGGATCGCCGCGCCCTGTTCGGCGAACTTCTGCGCCGTGCCGCCGCGGATCATCGCCGCGATCACGCGATCATCGCTGGTGAAGCGCACTTCGCTGGCCACCAGCCCGTCGCCATACTGGCGGGTGCGGACCTTGACCGGGAGGCCGTTGATCAGCGCGCTGTGGTCGAAGGTCTTGTTGCCGATGCCGAGGAACCCGCCGCGGGTGCGGATTTCGGTGTCGGGGTGGAGCGTCAGGATGGTGCTGGTGCCATCGTCCGCAGTCACCTGCAGGCGCTGGCCCTGCCGCGCAGAGATGATGCCCTCGATCCGCGGGCCTTCGTTCATTTCGGTCATGGTCGGCAGGTTGCCATAGACCGTGGTCAGCACTTCGCCGCTGTCGCTGTTCTGGGCGGCAAGCCCGTGTGTGGCGGGCAGGACGAGGCCAGCCAGCAGCGCCAGGGCGAGCGGGGCGCGGCGGAGGCCGGGAGTGCGGGCAGGGGTGTTCATCGTGGCATTGCTCCTGTGTTCAGGCCGGCGATCCCTTGCGGTTCGGCCCTTATTGGCGTGTTGCACGCGCAGCGGTGTTCATCTCATCCTTGCTGCCGGATGAACACACAAGCCCCGGTTGCCACAGGAGCGGGCAACCGGGGGCCGGGATGCGATGAGCCGAGGCTTGCGCCCGGTCCGACGGCGGCAATCAGCGCGCCGCTTCGGCTGCAATCCAGCGGTCGATCTTCTGTTCGAGGATCGCCAGCGGCAGGCCGCCGGTGTCGAGCACTTGCGCGTGGAACGCCTTGATGTCGAACCGGCTGCCAAGCGCCGTTTCGGCCCGCTTGCGCAGTTCCTGTATCTTCAGCGCGCCGATCTTGTAGGCCAGCGCCTGGCTGGGAATGGCGATGTAACGATCCACTTCGGCCACCACTTCGGTGCGGGTCATGCCGGAGTTTTGCATCATGAAATCAATCGCCTGATCGCGGGTCCAGCCCTTGGCGTGGATGCCGGTATCCACCACCAGACGCATCGCGCGCAGCTGTTCGTCCTGCAAGGTGCCGTAGCGGTTCCACGGATCCTTGTAGAAGCCCATCTCGTTGCCGAGCGTCTCGGCATAGAGCGCCCAGCCTTCGACAAAGGCGGTGGTGCCGCCATAGCGCATGAAGGCGGGCAGCGCCTCGTTCTCCTGCGCCAGACTGATCTGGAAATGGTGCCCCGGCGCGCCTTCGTGGAGGTACAGCGTGACATTGCCCGGCGTCAGGCGGCTCGGCAGATCATAGGCGTTGAAGTAGAACACCCCGGGGCGCGCGCCATCGGGCGAACCCGACTGGTAGGAACCGCCCGCCTCGAACTGCTCGGTCGAGGGATCATAGGGGCGGATTTCCAGCGGCGACTTGGGCAGCAGCGAGAAATAGTCGCCGATCTTGGCATCAACCTCGCGCCCGATGCGATAATAGTCCTGCGTCAGCCCCTCGCGGGTCTTGGGCTGGAACTTGGGATCGGTGCGGACATAGTCGAAGAACTGGGTGAGCGTGCCCTTGAACTTCACTTCCTTCTTGAGCTTTTCCAGCTCCGCCTTGATCCGCGCCACTTCCGACAGGCCGAGCTGGTGGATAGTCTCGGGATCGAGCGGCAGGGTGGTCGATTCCTCGACCAGCTGCGCATAGAGCTCCGCGCCGCCCTTCATCTGCGACAGGCCGATGCTGTCGCGCGCGGCGGGGAGGTATTCGGCCTTGAGGAAGTCGCGCAAGGCGGTGTTGGCGGCGTAGAGCTCGCGGGTCTTGGCCTCGTAGGCGGCGGTCAGACGGGCGCGGTCGGCCTCGCTGATGCCTTCGGGGAATTCCTTGGTCGGGGCCATGAACTGCGAATCCCCCAGCGGGATCGCCAGCTGCGTGTCGAGCTGGGTGATCATGATCTCGACGGTCAGCTTGGTTTCGACCACGCCGCTCGCCATGCCCTCGCGGAACTTGCCGATCGCGCGGTCGATGAAGTCGATGTAGTCGTCGTGGCGCTTGAGGTTGTCCTCGTAATGGGCGAGCGTCTTGAACGGGGCCACGCCCTTGCCGCCGGCAAAGGTGGGATAGAAGGTGTGCAGCCCGAAGAAGTGGTTGAGCGGGCGCACCTCGGTCAGCGCGCGGATGCGGTCGCTGGAACCGCGCAGGGCCTGCTCCTCGGTATATTTGAACACGTCATAGGCGAGCTGATCGGTGGGCGAGAGCTTGCTGCGGTCGATCTGCGCCAGCAGCGCGAGGTTGAGCTGGGTGTCGGTGCGCGCCGCAAGGAAGGCGCTGTCGGTGAGGAAATCGCCGAGCCGGTCAGCGTCCTCGTCCTCGCCGCGGAACAGGCGGTTGAGCGGGTTGAGCGCCAGCTCGCGCGCGTCGGCATCGTCGAACAGGGCGAACAGCTTGTCATGCTCGGTCTGCGGCGCGGCGGTGGTGGCCGGTGCGGCGGCCTGCGATGCGGCGGGCGCGGCGGGCGTATGGGCCAGTGCGGGCTGGCTGGCGAGCAGCAGCGCGGTCGAAGCGGCAAGCACAAGGCGAAGTTTCATGGGCATTCCCCCGGGATCGGATCAATCGCGGGGCGCTAGGCCGGTAACCATAGTTCCGCAAGCACGCGGGCGACGAGCGCGCGAGGCGTTTCGACCGGTGTCGTTAAGGCGCCCGTTTCAGGCCACCGTTTCAGGCTAGCGCGAAGCGGCGCGCGTGAAAGGCGGCATCCTTGCGCAGCTGGTCATGCTCAACCCACACCGAATGCGTCCCCGAACAGATCTTGTGCGGCAACGCCAAGCGGCAGATCGGGCCTTTTGCGATGTCCGAGGCATCGAGGATCGCGCATTCGGAGGTGCCGGTGTTCTCGTCGATCAGGAAGGTGACGAGATAGCCCTCGTCCTCCGAAGTGCCGCCCTTTTTGGGGATCATCGGGCTTTCGCTGGCGTAGACCCCTTCGGGCAGGCGATAGACCTGTTCCTCGCCCGTCTCGGTGTCGTGGCGGACATAGCCGTTGAACAGGAACCAGCCGGGCCGGGTGGTGGTGGACCAGACGTAGCGGCTCTTGTGCATCGCATAACGCGGGTTGATCATCCCGAATTCGACGATGCGGTCGGTCAGGCGCTCCTCGCGGGTCTCGCCGGTTTTGAGGTTGAAGCGCCAGCGGTGCAGGCGGCTCTGGAACGAGTGTTCGTCAACGTAAGCCATCATGTGGCTGTAACGGCCCATTTCCTCCAGCGGATCGGGCATCGGCTTGGCCTGATGATAGCCTTCGAGGATCACCTCGTCGCCCTCCTCCCACGCATTGGTCCAGTGGAGGACGTAAGTGGGCGAGGCCTCGAACCAGCGGATATCCTCGGGCTGGCCGCGGCGCGGGATCAGCGCAAAGCGCGTCGGCACGCCGTCATGGATGCGCGCCGCGTGGATGTTCCGCCCTAGCAATTCCTCGTCCCAGAACAGCGGCATATCATTGAGGATCGACCAGTTCTTGGTGATCGCCATGTCATGCGGCAGGCGCGGGCCGGGCAGCGGGACGGGAACGTAATGCACCAGCTGTCCCGTCCGGTCGACCACCCCGTAATGCATGAACGGAGGATGTTTTGAGTAGTTGAAGAACATCATCTCGCCGGCGTCCTCGTCCACCTTGGGGTGGGCCGAGATGCCGTCCAATGGCACCCATGGCGCCTTGCCACGGCTGCCGAGCGTGGCGGGATCAAGCATCCACGCCTCGCCGCACTGGTAGAGCGTCGCATAGGCCGTGCCGCCGTGGACGATGATGTCAGTCGAGCCGGTGTCCTTCAGCCCGCCATGCGCGCCAAAGCCGGGGCGCTTGGAGGTGCCCCACGGGTCCATCAACCCGCCCCACAGCGATTGGCCCGCGATCTGCTCGGCCTCGAAGCAGTGGGTGCGCACGAAGCGGTTGCGATAGCTCGCCTTGCCGCCGGAGATATTGACCTGATGGATCATCGCATCGCCATCGAAGGGATGGTGACGGCCGAGCGGCTGGTGCACCTGATTTTCGGTGTTGCGCAGATAAATGCCGTCGATGTCCGCCGGGATTTCGCCCGCGATCACCGGCAGCTCGGCAACGTCCACTTCCTCGTGCAGCGGGGTCCAGGGGCCGGTCAGATAGGGGTGGTTGGACGGCTCAAGCGTCGTCTTCACCGGCGGATGGCGCGTGATCTGCATGATGGTCTCTCCCGTCGTGCAAAGACTAGCGATGGGCGGAAAGCTTGCAAGCTGGTATGCAGGGACGAGGTAGCGGCCCGGCGAATTTGATCGGGATCAAGGCAACCGCGCCCGACGGGTCGATAATTGGCATCATCAGTGGGAGACCAGCCATGAAATCGATTCTGCTTCACATCGATCACGACGCCGCTCTGGATGCCCGGTTGCAGGTGGCGCTGGATATTGCGCGGGCCTGTGGCGGGCATATCACCTGCCTGCAGTCGATCAGCTACGAAGTGTTTGCGCCGGGCGACTTCTATGGCTCGGCGATCGCGGCGGCGATGCCGGTTATCAAGGAAAACGCCGAGAAGCTGCGTGCCGAAACCGAAGCGCGGCTGGCGGGCGAGGATGTCGCGTGGGACTGGCGGTTTGTCTACGGCATCGCGCCGCAGCGCCTGCTGGAACATTCGCCGCTGGCCGATGTGGTGATTGTCGGGCCGTCGGATCTCGGCTCGGGCGGGCGCGGGCCTTCCGCGATTGCGGGCGATCTGGTGTTGCATGCGCCGGTGCCGGTGCTGGTGGTGCCGGGCGAGGCGGCCAGCCTCGATGTGACGGCGCCGGTGATGGTGGCGTGGAACGGCTCGTCCGAGGCCGCCCATGCCCTGCGCGCCGCCGTGCCGCTGCTGAAGGCCGCGCGCAAAGTGTGGCTGGTGAGCGTGGCCGAGGAGAAGGACAAGCCCCGCTTCGATTTCCCGGCGCTCGAAGGGGCGCAATATCTCAGCCGCCACGGGATCGCCTGCGAAGTGGTTGAGGTGCCGCGCGGCGCGGCGGGGATTGCCGATACGCTGTTTTCGGCGGCGCAGATGCGCGAATGCGGGCTGATGGTGATGGGTGCCTACGGCCATTCACGGCTGGCGGAGATGCTGCTCGGCGGGGTCACGCGCAAGATGCTGAGCGAGCCGAGTATGCCCATACTCCTTGCCCACTGACCTCGTCATTGCGAGGAGCCGAAGGCGACGAAGCAATCCATGAACAGGACTCGCGCCAAGCGGCGCGGTCAGGCCATGGATTGCTTCGCTACGCTCGCAATGACGAGGGGTGAGCTTATGCCTTCACCCGCTTCCGCATCATGCCTTCCTGCGCGACGCTCGCCACCAGTTCGCCCGACTGGTTGAAGATCCGCCCGCGGTTGAAGCCGCGCCCGCCGCCGCTCCACGGGGCATCGGTGGCGTAGAGCAGCCATTCGTCGGCGCGCGCATCGCGGTGGAACCAGAGCGCGTGATCAAGGCTCGCGCCGACCAGCTCGTTCCGCATCCAGCTCAGCCCATGCGGCAGCGCGCTGGTGCCGAGCAACGTGTAGTCGCTGGCATAGGTGATGATCGCGCGGTGCAGTTCGGGGGTGTCGTCCGCACCGGTAATCGGCGCACAGACCCGGAACCAGCTGTGCGCGCGCGGCTCGCGCGGCTCGCGGCTCATCCAGTGGAGCGCATCGCAGGTCCGCATCTCGATCGGGCGCGGGCGCAGCATCATGCGGCGCTGCTGTTCATTGAGCTTGTCGCCCCAGGCTTCGGCGATCTCGCGGCGCTGCTCCATGTCGGGGCGCAGATCATCCGGGCCGGGCACATCGGGCATCGGCGAATCGATATGTTCGAGGCCTTCTTCGGGCAGCTGGAAGCTGGCGGTGAGGTTGAGGATCGGCACCGGCGTGCCGTCCTCGCCCTCCTGACTGGCGACGACGCGGCGGTTGGCGAAGCTGCGCCCGTCGAAGTCGCGTTCGATGCGGTATTCGATCGCCGCGCCCTCGCGCCCGCCGCGCAGGAAATAGGCGTGGAGCGAATGGGCGCGCTTGCCGTCGGTGACGGAGCCTTGCGCTGCCTGCAACGCCTGCGCCAGCACCTGCCCGCCGAACACCCGCCCGATGCCGTCGGCCTGCGGCGGCCCGGCGTAAACGTCGGCGGCGCGCTTTTCGACGGTCAGCAGGCGCACAAGGCCCGCGACCAGTTCTTCAGGAGTGGGGTTATCGCTCATGGCGCAAGGCCATGCGGCTGCCTTACGAACCCGTCAAGCCAAGACGGCGCATCAGCCGGAAGGCATAGGCCTTGCCATAGTTCTGCTGCGGCCAGCGGCCCGGGGCCTTGGGGCTGAAACCGCGTTCGCGCAGGATCGCGTTGAAGATGCGCGCATCGCTCTCGCGGTAGCTCCACTCGCTGCGCCAGGTGATCGACAGCGAGACCGAGGGGGCGGGGCCGTTCTTGACGAAATGCGGCGCCATCACCGGCACGAACAGCGCCTCGCCCGGCGCAAGCGGGAATTCGGTGCCGTGTTCGAGGAAAGCGTCGTCCCACCGCAATTCGCGCGGGCCGCCCGAATGGTAGGTCTCGTGCGCCTCGTCCGGCACGAACCGGGAGTCGCCCGCGGGGAACTGGGTCATCACCTTGGTGCCCCTGATCTGGAGCAGGATATTGTGCTCCGGATCGAAGTGATAGGGCGTGACCGAATTGGGGGAAGAGACGAAAATGAAGCCCTGCGGGGTCAGCATCGCGCCGGTTGCGGCTTCGATTTCGGGGCGGATTTCTTCGAGCAGGCCGAGCAGCAGATCGCGATAGGCGGGCACCTGCTCGATGTTCTTGAGCACCGCCCAGCTTTGCGCCTCGGCAACGCGGCGGATGGTTTCGGCGATGGTCATGCCGTTGGAGCCTGGCTTGCCATCCACCCCGATCGGCAGATCGCCGCGGTTATATTCGACCGAGGTGATCGGCAGCTTCTCGGCGAGGCCGGCCAGCGCCTCGATCTCCAGCAGCGGGTGGCTGGTGAGGCTGTGCGTCAGGATGTGGGCATTTTCCGGGTAATGCGCGGCAAACTTCGTGCGCGCCGGAGCGTCGAACACAGTTGCCGGCAGGGCATCGGTGAAGCGGGCGGGGGCGTTCATGCGGTCCTCCTCGGGCGTGTTTCATAGGCCATCAGCAAGCGGAAAGCGGCGCGCCGCAGCGGTCCGCCGATGGCGATGTTGCGGCTCACCATATGGCGCTGCCCGCGCCACAGGCGTTCGATCATCGGGTGGCCTTCCACCGCGCAGCTATCGGCCCAGGCCACATCCGCGCGTTCCAGCAGGGCGAGGTTTTCCAGTTGCAGCAGCATCCCCGGAGAAAAGCGCGCGTAATCCTCGTCGAAGGCGGTCTTGAAGCTGTAGGCGCCGGGCGGTGTGATGAAGTTGGCCAGCATCGCGATCGCCCGCCCGTCGAGCCGCAATGCCAGCCGTTCCAGCCGCCCGGCCGCCGCCGCGCCTGCCAGCGATTGCGTGAACAGAGCAGCGGTATCGGACGCGCTGGCGAGGGCGGATCCGGCCTCGCCCTTCCACCCGGCGGCTTCGAGCGCGAGGAATTCGGCGGTCCAATCGGCGAGGCCTTCGTCCCCCTCCAGCCGTTCGAAAATGAGCGTGCCTTCCTCGGCCAGGCGGTTGTGCTGGCGGCGCAGCTCCTTGCGCTTCTTGGCGCTCATCGCTTCTTCAAGATAGGCCTGCGCGCCCATCTCGCCGGTGAGGAAGGCGCGGTGCTGTTCGGCCACGCGGTAATGCGCGCGGGGCGAGCCTGCGAGCACCCGTTCGAGGCCTGCATCAACCGGGCCGCCTGCGGGCAGCAGCGGCAGGTGCAGGAACAGCGCGCGGCGGGCCATGCGGTCGAAATGGGCGAGCAGGGCGCGCCAAAACTCCTCCTCCAGCCCCGCCACCACCAGCGGCACGCCGCAGAAGGCATTGGGGTGCAGCCAGCCGGTCGCGTGGGTGACGACGTGGCTGTAATATTTGGCGCTGCGCACGATCGGCATCAGCCCGGCGAGCCGCCCGTCGTGGAACCACGCCTTGACCGTCACCCGGCTGGCCGCGCCCCATTGTTCCAGCGAGGGGATAAGGAACCACGGCTCGAAGAAGGGATTGGGCTCGGCCGCGCGCGCCACCAGCCGCTCCCACGCGGCAAGGAAGGCGGGATCGGTGATCTCGGCGAGCGAGAGCAGGCGGACGGTGCTGGAACCCGCATCCGGGGCGTAAGGCGTTTTGCCGGTGCGAAAACTTTCCGCACGTGCCATTTCCATTGCCGTTAACCCTGCCTTGCCGCGCCGATCCGGACGCCCCCGAGGCGCTATGGCACAGGGCGATTAAGAAAGCCTCAGCGCGCAAGGATGCTGTCCGATGCGGGGACAGGGTGACAGGCAAAGATAAACCCCGCCGGAATTGCTCCCGGCGGGGTTGAGTCTTTTTGCGGCCCTACCGCTTCGCTACTTGAGGCGGTTTTGTCCCCCTATCGCTTCGCTACTTGAGGCGTTTTTGTCGCCCTATCGCTTCGCTACTTGAGGGCAGGGTCGATCAAGCCGCCCCATGCGCCAGCGCGGCCAGCAGCAGTAGCGCGACGATGTTGGTGATCTTGATCATCGGGTTCACCGCCGGACCAGCGGTATCCTTGTAGGGATCGCCGACCGTATCGCCTGTCACCGCGGCCTTGTGGGCTTCGCTGCCCTTGCCGCCGTGATGGCCGTCCTCGATGTACTTTTTGGCATTGTCCCACGCGCCGCCGCCAGCGGTCATCGAAAGCGCCACGAACAGCCCGCCAACGATCACGCCCAGCAGCAGCGCGCCCAATGCCGCAAAGCCGTTGTCCTGCCCTGCGATCATGGTGATCGCGAAGTAGACCACGATCGGCGCCAGCACCGGCAACAGCGAGGGAATGATCATCTCCTTGATCGCCGCCTTGGTGACGAGGTCGACAGTGCGCGCGTAGTCCGGCTTGCTGGTGCCGGCCATGATCCCCGGATCATTGGCGAACTGATCGCGCACGTCCTTCACCACATCGCCCGCCGCACGGCCCACCGCGGTCATGCCCATCGCACCGAACAGGTAGGGCAGCAGCGCGCCGAGGAACAACCCGACGATGACATAGGGGTTTTCAAGGCTGAACGAGATTTCCCCGTTGGTGAGATCACCATCGAGGAAGGCCGGGAAGAACGCCCGAAGGTCCGTGGTGTAGGCGGCAAACAGCACCAGTGCGCCGAGGCCTGCCGAACCGATCGCATAGCCCTTGGTCACGGCCTTGGTGGTGTTGCCGACCGCATCGAGCAAGTCGGTCTTCTCGCGCACGCTATCGTCCAGACCCGACATTTCGGCGATCCCGCCGGCATTGTCGGTCACCGGACCATAGGCGTCGAGAGCGACCACCATCCCGGCCAGCGCCAGCATCGCGGTGGCGGCATAGGCAATGCCCATAAGCCCGGCGAGCTGGAAGGCGATGATGATGCCGCCCGCGATCACAAGGGTCGGCAGCGCGGTCGATTCAAGGCTGATGGCAAGGCCCTGGATCACGTTGGTGCCGTGGCCGGTTTCCGAAGCCTTGGCGATCGAGCGCACCGGACGGTAGGCCGTGCCGGTGTAATACTCGGTGATCCAGATGATCAGGCCGGTAATAACCAGCCCCAGCAGCGCGCAGTAGAACAGCGAGCGGCCGGTAAACTCGACCATGCCCTGATCCGGGTTGATGACCGTGTTCATGTCCATGCCCACGCTGCCGAGCGCGAATTGCGTCACGAACCAGATCAGCGGGATCGAGGTGACGGCGGTGACGATGAAGCCCTTGTACATGGCCCCCATCACATTGGTGCCGCCCCCCAGACGCACGAAATAGGTGCCGAGGATCGAGGTGACGATGCACGCCCCGCCAATCAGTAGCGGCAGCGCCATCAGCGGCAACAGCAGATCGCCCAGCTGGGTCAGCAGCAGCGCCGTCAGCACCATGGTCGCACCGACGGTGACGACGTAAGTCTCGAACAGGTCGGCGGCCATGCCCGCGCAGTCGCCCACGTTGTCGCCCACGTTGTCGGCGATCACCGCCGGGTTGCGCGGGTCATCTTCAGGGATGCCTGCTTCAACCTTGCCAACAAGGTCCGCGCCGACGTCAGCCGCCTTGGTGAAGATGCCCCCACCCAGACGCGCGAAGATCGAGATCAGCGAGGCCCCGAATGCGAGGCCGACAAGGCCGTCGATCACCACCCGGTCGCTCGGGCTCATGCCCATCGGGCCGACCAGCACGTAGAAGAACACGGCAATCGCCAGCAGGGCAAGGCCCGCCACCAGCATGCCGGTAATCGCGCCCGCGCGAAACGCGAGCGTGAGGCCTGCCTGCAGGCTGGTGCTGGCCGCCTCGGCGGTGCGCACGTTGGCCCGCACCGAAATGTTCATGCCGATATAACCGGCCACGCCCGAAAGCACGGCCCCTGCGACAAAGCCGATCGCCGGCACCACGCCGAGCGCAAAGGCCACCACGCCCGCAACCACGACGCCGACGATGGCGATGGTGGTGTACTGGCGGTTCAAATAGGCCTGCGCGCCTTCCTGAATGGCGGCGGCAATCTCCTGCATACGTGCATTGCCGGGACTGGCCCCCAGCACCTGGCTGCTGGTGATCACGCCATAGACAATGGCGAGCAATCCCAGCCCGATTGAGATGAGCAATAGGTTCACGAGTTATCCCCTCCCGTCCGTTTTCTTTCCCCCCGGAAAGCCTCGCGCTCCTTTGAAATCCCGTGGGCGCGGGGATGGCCAGCTTAGGCGCTCGGAAGCGGCTGGCAAGCCTCGGCGCACGCAGCGGCCCGCTTTGGGGCCGGTTTCACCAGTTTTGGCAGGCCCGAAGGCGCGTCAGCCGTGGCGGTATCCGAGGTTGGCAGGATCGGCGAGGGGGGCCTCGTCGAGCAGCAGCGGCGCGTGTTCGCGCGCCCGCACCTTGCCGATACGGGTTGCGGCCACCGGCAGGGTGATGCCTTCAGGCGCGGTGAACAGCAGTTCGTAATCATCGCCCCAGCGCACGCATTCGCCGAAACGCGCCCGCGAAGCGACCGGCACCGCCGCGCTGTCGAGCGCCAGTGTCACGCCGCTGACCCACGCCATGCGCCAGCAATCGAGCAGCAAGCCGTCCGACACGTCCATCATCGCGCTGGCGAGCGGGGCGAGCGCGATGCCCTCGGCCAGACGCGGGACGGGGCGGTTGAAGGCGGCGAGGTGTTCGGGATCGCCCTCGTAGCCCAGCATCGCGCGCCCGACCGGGCCGGTGACATAGATCCCGTCCCCCGCCCGCGCGCCATTGCGCGAAGGCACCGGCAGATGGGTCGCGCGGCCGATTGCTGTCATGCCGTAAGTGCTGGTGCCGGTGGTGGCGACGGTATCGCCCCCCATCAAGGGCACGCCATAGGCTACCAGCCCCTCGTTCAGCCCGGCGAGGAACCGCGCATCGTCATTGCCGAGCGAATAGCCCAGCAGCACACCCACCGGCTCCGCCCCCTTGGCGGCAAGATCGGAGAGGTTGGCGGCGAGCAGCTTCCACGCGACATCGGCCTTGTCGGCGTCGCTGTGGAAATGGGTGTCCTCACCCATCATGTCATGGGTGATGATCAGAGTCTCGCCGCCCACCGGCAGCACCGCGCAATCATCCTCCAGTCCGCGCGCGCCGGAATGGAGCGGCAGCTTGCGCAGGGCGGCGACGAATTCGGTTTCGTTCATGGTGCGCGGCCAGCCTAGCCGGCGCGCGCCTCTTTGGCCACGGCATCGAGAATGCCATTGACGAATTTCGCCTGCCCGTCGTCGAAGAACGCCTTGGCGACTTCGACATATTCGTTGATCGCGACGGCGGCGGGCACATCGGGGCGGGCGAGCAGTTCGTAGGTGCCGGCGCGCAGCACTTGCAGCATCGCCTTGTCGAGCCGCGCGAGGCTCCAGCCGCTGGCCAGCTTGGCGGTGATTGCCGCGTCGATCTCGTCCTTGCGGGCATCCACGCCGCGCACGACATCATCGAAGAACGGCACTTCGGCATCGGCATATTCGGCGTCGCCAAACGCGTCCTCGTCGATCCCGCGGCCCAGCCGGTGCTGGTGGAATTCGTCGAGCAGCCGGGCGAGCGCGGTGCCCTCCATATGCTGCTGATAAAGCGCCTGCACTGCGGCAAGACGTGCGGCCGAACGGGCTTTTGAACGGGCGGGTTGGTTCATTTCATTCTCAATTCGACGGATTTGGCATGGGCCGGCAGCCCCTCGGCATGGGCGAGGGTGGCGGCGGCGGGGCCGATGGCGGCAAAGGAGGCAGCATCGAGGCCGAGGAAACTGGTGCGCTTCATGAAGTCGAGCACCGACAGTCCGCTCGAAAAGCGTGCTCTCCGGCCGGTGGGCAGCACGTGGTTCGGCCCGGCGACGTAATCGCCAACGGCCTCGGGCGTCATGCGGCCAAGGAAGATGCTGCCGGCGTGACGGATCTTGTGCATCAGCCGCTCGGGATCGTCGACCGCGAGTTCGACATGCTCGGCGGCGAGCCGGTCGGCGAGGGCCGGGGCCTCGGCTTCGAGATCGTTGACGACAATGATCACGCCGTGCGCGTCCCAGCTGGCGCGCGCGGTCTTGGCCGTGGCGAGCTGGCTGATCTGCAAATCGACGCAATCCTCCACTTGCCGCGCAAAACCCGCATCGTCGGTGATGAGGATCGATTGCGAGGTCGGATCATGCTCGGCTTGCGACAGCAGATCGGCCGCGATCCAGTCGGGATCGTTCTTGCCATCAGCAATCACGAGGATTTCCGAAGGCCCGGCGACCATGTCGATCCCCACCACGCCGTAAAGCTGGCGCTTGGCCTCGGCCACCCAGGCATTGCCGGGGCCGGTGATGACGTCGACCGGCTTGATGCGCTGCGTGCCATAGGCAAGCGCGCCCACCGCCTGCGCGCCGCCGACACGCCAGATTTCGTCCACGCCTGCGATATGCGCGGCGGCGAGCACCAGCGGATTGGTCTGGCCCTTGGGGGTGGGGGTGACGACCACCAGCCGCTCGACGCCTGCGACCCGCGCCGGAATGGCGTTCATCAGCAGCGAGGAAGGATAGGCCGCGCGCCCGCCGGGCACATACAATCCCGCCGCATCCACCGGCCGCCAGATCGCGCCCAGGCGCACACCCGCCGCGTCGACATAGTCGCGGTTCTGCGGCAGCTGCGCCTCGTGATAGGCACGAATGCGCGCCGCAGCGAGTTCCAAGGCCTCGCGCAGATCGGGCGTAAGCGCCTTGTAGGCCTCCTCGCAGGCTTCGCGCGGGATCGACCAGTCGGCATCGCTCGCCAGCGCATAGCCGTCAAACCGGTGGGTATATTCCGCCAGCGCCGCATCGCCGCGCAGCTTCACTGTCTGGAGAATGTCCGCGACCTGCCCCGCGACGTCGCTGTCCGCCTCGCGCCGGGCATCGACGATGCGCGCGAACTTCTTTTCGAAATCGGGCTGGAGAGTGGATAGGATCGGGATCATGCAGCCGCGCTCGCCTGGCGTTGCTCGGCATCGCGGCGGAAGGCGGCGACCAGCGCGGCGACGCGCGGATCGGTCTTCAGCGCCGTGCGGTTGACGATCAGCCGCGCCGAGATTTCGAGGATGACATCGGTTTCGACCAGCCCGTTCTCTTTGAGCGTCTTGCCGGTCGAGACCAGATCGACGATCTGGCGCGCAAGGCCGAGCGACGGGGCCAGCTCCATCGCGCCGTTGAGCTTGACGCATTCGGCCTGCACGCCCGCCGCTTCGAAATGGCGGCGGGTAAGGCTGGGATACTTGGTCGCCACGCGCAGGTGGCTGGCACCGGCAGGTTTGTTCACATCCTCGGCAAGGCGCGCGACCGACAGGCGGCACAGCCCGATCCCGAGATCGACCGGGGCGTAGAGATCGGCGTAGTCGAATTCCTCGATCACGTCCGAGCCGACGATCCCCACCTGCGCCGCGCCATGCGCCACGAAGGTCGCCACATCGAAGGCGCGCACGCGGATGATCCGCATGTCGGGGCGGGTAGTTGCGAAAGCCAGCGCGCGGCTCTTGGGATCGTGGAATTCCGCATCCGGCTCCACACCCGCGCGCGCCATCACCGGCAGCGCCTCGTCAAGAATGCGCCCCTTGGGGACAGCGAAGGTCAGCTGTCCGGAATTGTCGGGATTGCCAATGGTGTTCATGATTGCCCGCGCACTTAGGGGCGGGCGGGCAAAAGGGCAATGGTGGAAGGGGCTTCGGCGCGCGCCTAGCCCGCCAGAAACGCCTCCATCGCCGCATTGACCGCGTCCGGCGCTTCCCACGGTACGAAATGCCCGCAATCGGGCACCTGCACGATAGTGAGCGGATCGATGATGTCCTCCAGCCCTTCGAGGTTTTCGGGCGGCAGGGCGAGGTCGTCCAGCGCCCAGATCACCAGCGTGGGGATGGTCAGCTTGGGCAGGGCGGGGGGCGTCCAGCCTTCGGGCACTGCGAAAGGCGCATCCATCGGCGGTACGTCAATGGGGCTGGCGCGGTAATAGTTGAGCATCCCGAAGGCCGCATCGCGGTTCTGCCAGTCGCGCAGCAGCGCGTCGCGTTCCTCGGGCTCCATCGCGGAGGGGCGGTCCCACTTCACTTCCTTGAGCAACAGGGCGGTGAGCCCGTGTTCCTTCACCAGCGGGTCGTTCGCGGGATCGCGGAAGCCGCGGATATATTGGCTCGCCTCGCGCTGGACGGGGTGGGTGTAGAGCAGGCGTTGGAAAGTAACCGGATGCGGCGCATTGGCGATGATGGCCCGGGTGACGCGGGCGTGCTGGCCGCCCAGCGCCACGCCCCAGGCAATCGCGCCGCCCCAGTCGTGGCCGACGATGGTGAAGTGCGGGATTGCCAGCGCATCGGCCAGCAGGAAGATGTCACCGATCAGCTTGTCGGGCGTATAAGCCTCCACGACTTGCGGCTTGGACGATCCGCGATAGCCGCGCTGGTCGGGCGCGATGCAGCGGAAGCGATCCTTGAAATGCGCGATCTGGTGCCGCCACGTCCGGTGGCTCTCGGGAAAGCCGTGGAGGAAGATCAGCACCGGCGCATCGGCCGGGCCTTCATCGACGATATCGAGGCTGATGCCGTTGGGCAGCTGGACGCGTTTCTGTTCGAAGTTCATTCGGCTGCCTCCAGCTTTTCCATGTATCCCTTGGCGACCATGCCTGCGACCTGATCGAACAGCGCGTCGGGCGTGCGGCGCAGCTCGCCCATCGCCTTCTCGCCGCCTTCGGCAACGATGATCTCGCGCGTTCCGGCGGCGATTTCATCGAGCATCTCGCGTGCGGCGACATCGGTGGGAATGCCGTTGTCGATCGCTGGATCGGACTTGCCGCGCCGGGTGCCTTCCGCGGTCAGCGCATTGCGCGAGACATTGGTTGCGACCGAGCCGGGGTAGATGGTGTGCACCGTCACGCCGGTCTGCGACAGCTCGCCGCGCAGCGCGTCGGCATAGCCCGCCAGCCCGAACTTGGCCGCGCAATAAGCGGTGCGCATCGGCACGCCGACCTTGCCCGCAATCGAGGAAATGAACCCGAGCGCACCCGAGCCACGCTCGGCCATGTGGCCGATCAGGCCTTGGGTGAAGGCGATCTGCGCGGTGAGATCGACCGCGATGATGTCGCGATAGACTTGCATCGCGGTCTTCAGCGCCCGGCTGCGCTGCGAGATGCCGGCGTTGGCAAAGGCAATATCGACGCCGCCCTTCCAGCCAATCGCCTTGGCGGTGGCTTCAGCGAGCGCGGCGTCATCGCGCACATCGAACGGCAGGATCAGGGCCTCGCCGCAATCCGCCGCGACTTCGGCCAGCCGCGCCTCGTCCCGGCCCGACAGCACCACATGCGCGCCGCGCGCTGCCAGCTCGCGCGCCAGTGCTGCGCCGATGCCTGACGATGCGCCGGTGATCCACGCCACCTTGCCTGCGTAATCCATGTCTCTCTCCCGTTTGGGACAAGGACTAGCGAGCGGGCGGGGGCTGCGCAATCAGGTTGCGGAATGAGACCGGATCATGTCGGCAAGGTTCACCGGAAACACCGCCTCGTGCCAGCTTTCCAGCTCGGCGAGGGTGAACCAGCGGTGCTGCGTCATCAGCGCCTGTTCCAGCTCGGTGTGGCCCGCCGTGTCGATCCGCGCCTCGACGACGCGGACGAGGAAGAAGCGTTCGTCGGCCTGCACCGGCTCGCCTTCCACCGTTATGAATTCCGGGGTCATCCGTGCGATCTGGACGCCGGGTTCAGCGATGATGCCGGTTTCCTCGCGCAGTTCGCGGCGGGCGGCATCCTCGAAGGTCTCGTCCGGCTCGCACTCGCCGCCGGCCGTCACCCAGAAGGGCGGGCGACCGGGCACGTCATAGCGGAACATCAGCGCGCGGCCTTCAGGGTCGAGCACGATAATCCGCGCCGCACGGCGCAGGCGCAATTCGGGGTTCAGCATTATGCTTCCGGCACGCTCGCCTTGATCGCGACCGCGTGCACCCGCTGGCCGACGATGTCGCCCAAGGCCGCAATCACCGCGCGCTGGCGGGCGAGGCGGTTCATCGGGGCAAAGGCGGCGGATTCAATCTCGATGGTGAAGTGCGATTCGCCCGAGCCGTCGTCGCCCATGTGGCCCGAATGCTTGGCGCTGTCGTTGATGATCGCGAGGGCAGTGGGCGCGAAAGCCTCGGTCAACAGAGCGTGCATTTCCTCGGCAACGGACATCGGGTCTTTCCTTCTTTGCAAGCGCCAAACGGCAATTGAGGCTTGGAACTTGGGAGCGCCATCGCCATTCACAACCCCATGCCTTCACCACGATTCCACGGCCGCGTCGAGAGCGCAGGGCGCGGTTGCGAAGCGCCGGGCTGCCGCGAGGCGGGCGAATTCCGCGCGCCCGGCCGCCGTCCGCACGGGTTCGACGGGCCGGGCGAGTGGCGCTGGTTCTGCCTCGATCACGTGCGCGAATTCAACGCGGGCTACGACTGGTTCGAAGGGATGAGCGCCGAGGAAATCCTCGAAGCCCAGTCCCCGATTGCCGGCTGGCGCACCGAAAGCCGCGCCTTCCGCCCCACGGCGGGCATTGCCGACGGCCCGCGCTGGGCCGACTATGCCGATCCGCTCGATGCCATCGCGGCCCGCGCGCGCGGCATCAAGTCCCATGCCGAGCGCGCCGCGCGCACCGCTATGTCGGGGCGGTTCTCGAAGGAGGAGGCGCTGGCGCTGGAGGTGATGGGCCTTGGCTCCGACACCGACCGCTCGCGTCTGCGCCGCCGCTATTCCGAGCTCGTCCGCCGCTATCACCCCGACCGCAATGGCGGCGACCGGCGGCACGAGGCGAAGCTCACCGCGGTGGTCGACGCCTATCAGGTGCTCCGCAAGAGCGCGGCGCTCGCCTGAATTGGGGGCCTAACCCTGCGTCCCCTTGATGATGGCGGCGTCGACAGCGTTGGCTTCCGCATACGCGGGGCGCTGGGTGATGCGCTCGACATAGGTGCGGAAAGCGGGGCGTTCCGGGATCGAGCCGAACCGCAGGCCCCACACGAACTGGCTGCCCACGTAAGTGTCGGCCATCGTGAAGCGGCTGCCAGCGATGAAGTCATGCGCCGATAGCCATCCGTCCAGCGCATCGAGCGTGCGTTCGAGGGTGCCGAAGCCCGCCGTGCTGTCCTTGCCCTCGGCCAGTTGCCAGCCCATCATCTTGGCCATGATCGCCTGCTCCAGCGGCCCGGCGGCGAAGAACAGCCAGCGGAAATAGGCGGCTTTCTCGTGCGTGTCGGGCAGCAGACCGGCCTGCGGGTGGGTTTCGGCGAGGTAGTGATTGATCGCCGCGCATTCGGTGACGACGTGATCGTGGCCCTGATGGTGGTGCACCAGCGCAGGCACCTTGTTCATCGGGTTGATCTCGCGGAAATTCGCCGGACGGCTCGCCCAGTCGAACACCACGTGTTCGTAATCCGCGCCCGCCTCGTGCAGCGCCCAGCGCGATATCTGCCCGCGGCTCATGGCTACGGTGTAGAAGGTGAATTCGGCCATTGGTCTCTCCCTCAAGAGCGGGCGGTTGGCTGGCGGAAGGCCCAGCGCAAGGTGCGGCCCATGCCCCATGTCGCGGCGCGTGCCGGAAGCGCGGTGAGGCGCGGGCGTTGCAGGTGGAGCATCCCGCGCGCCCAGTCAGGCAGCATCGCCACGGCATCGGCGGTAATCATCGTCTGCACAGACCGCGGCGTGCCCGGCGGGCGCTGGCTCAGCACCAGCTGCGCGACCTCGCGCGCTTCGGGCGACGTCGCAAGATCATGGCGCAACATGCGGAAAATCCTGTCCGCTTCGGCGCGGGTCTCGGGCACCGGATCGGCCCCCAAGGCGCGGGCGATGATGGCGAACTGGCGGTAATATTCGTCCTGCTCGGCCCCCGGCATTCCCGGGCGTACATGGCGGATATAGCCTGCAAGGAAGCTCTGCGCCTCGGTCACATGCACCCACGCGAGCGTCCTCGGATCGGTGGCGTTGTAGGGCGAGCCATCGGGCAGTGTGCCACCGACGCGGGCGTGGATGCGGTTGACGCGGGCAATCGCCTTCATCGCCTCGTCGCGGTGGCCGAAGGTGGTCACCGCAATAAACCGCGCCGTGCGCCGCAGCCGCCCGTGCATATCCTCGCGAAAGTTGGAATGGTCGAGCACGCCTTGCAGAGCCTCGGGGTGGAGCATCTGCAGCAGCAGCGCGCGCACCCCGCCTGTCATCATGCCGACGATATCGGCATGCACCAGCCGGATCGGCGTATCGCGCACAAACAGCGCCTCGTCAGACGGCGGGGTGGGGGCCTGCCCCTTGGCCTCGTCGTGAAACACGCCGCGCACCTGCGAGACCAGTTTGAGGCGCAGCGATTCGACGGGGTCGGCCATGTCCATCGGTATAGGGATGAAGCGGGCGTGAGGGAAACGCGCTCGCCAAAATTGCGAGGCCAAGCATGCAAACCACCGCTTGCAGGCGCGCGCCATGCGTTCTAACCGAACCCGGCGATGACAAACCCTTCCAAGAACAACGTCACCGGCGACAGCGCCATGCCCACCCAGCCCGACACCACGGTCGATGTCCGCGAGGTCTTCGGCATCGATGTCGATTGGCAGGTGCCTGCCTTCTCGCAAGCGAGCGAGCACGTGCCTGAGACGGACGGCGCCTATGTGTTCGATCCGGACACCACTTTGGCGATTCTCGCAGGCTTCGCGCACAACCGCCGCGTGATGGTGCAGGGCTATCACGGCACCGGCAAATCGACCCACATCGAACAGGTCGCCGCGCGCCTCAACTGGCCCTCGGTCCGCGTGAACCTCGATGCGCATATCAGCCGCATCGACTTGGTCGGGCGCGATGCGATCGTGCTGAAGGACGGGCTGCAAGTCACGGAATTCAAGGAAGGCATCCTGCCCTGGGCGCTCCAGCACCCGGTCGCGCTGACCTTTGACGAATATGACGCGGGCCGCCCGGACGTGATGTTCGTGATCCAGCGCGTGCTCGAATTTGATGGTCGGTTGACCCTGCTCGATCAGAACCGCGTCATCACGCCCAACCCGTTCTTCCGCCTGTTCGCGACCACCAACACCGTCGGCCTCGGTGATACCAGCGGGCTCTATCACGGCACGCAGGCAATCAACCAGGCGCAGATGGACCGCTGGAACATCGTCGTCGCGCTCAATTACCTCCAGCCCGAGGTGGAGCAGCAGATCGTCAAGTCCAAGGCCCCGGTGGCCGATGACAAGCTGATCGCCGACATGGTCAAGGTCGCCGAGCTGACCCGTCAGGGCTTTATCAACGGGGACATTTCGACGGTGATGAGCCCGCGCACAGTGATTACCTGGGCGCAGAACGCGGCGATCTTCGGCTCGGTGGGCTTCGCCTTCCGTCTCAGCTTCCTCAACAAGTGCGACGAGGCGGAGCGCACGCTGGTGGCCGAATACTACCAGCGCGTGTTCGGGCAGGACTTGCCGGAAGGCGCGGCGAAGAAGCGGTAAGGGATGCGCGGGGCGCTTGTTCTTGCGGCGCTCGCGGCCCCTGCCGCCGCGCAGCAGGCCGCGCCCGCGCCGCCGCCTCTGGTCACAATCATTCCCGCGCCCGCCGAGCGCGACGGCTCCCGCTTTCCCGAAGTCGAACCGGTCAAGACGGTCGACATTCCGCAATGGGCCAAGGACGCGGGCCATAATGGCCAGGCCACCTATCGCGCCACGATTGCCCCCGACAACAGACTGACCGGTCTTGAACTGGTCGAAAGCAGCGGCTCTGCGGTGATCGACGCGGCGGTTAAAGCGCGCGCCGAAACGCTGTGGTATCGCGCGGCTATCGATCCGTCGGGCCAGCCGTTCGAAAGCACGCGTCTGGTCGTGATGGAATTTGCCCGTTACGACTGGAAAAGCCCCGGCGGCGGGATTGCAACCTATACCTGCGCCGATCTGGTGCGCGAATGGGACTGGTTCGCTTCTGTCGATCCGGCACCGGTGCTGCCGTTCCTGCCGCAAACCGTGTTTCTTGAGCTTCCCATCTGGGTGCGGGTGGAGCAACGCCAGAAGCTCGACCCGGCGGCTATCGACCAAGAAATCGCGGCGCGCAGGGGCATGTGGCCGGCGCTGCTGGAGCGCTGCCGCCAGACCTCTGACCGGTTGATGCTGGACGAGGTCGATCACCCCGAAACCTTCAAGCGGCGGATGGCGCAATACTGACCGCTTGCGCGCCAGTGTCATAGGCTGATAACACAGCGTCAACCATGGCGCTGTTCGACCGATTCTGGAAAGGCTCTCGCAGCGGCGCTGATGGCGGCGGGCGTGGCGATATGCCTGCCGGGTTCTATCCGCTCTACGAATCGATGCAGCCTGCCGACCTCGATGACGAGGACGACGATCTTCCCCCGCGCCTGCGCCCCTCGGCCAAACCCGATTTCGACGCGTGGGATGCCAAGCTCGCGGGGATCGACGAGGCGCTGGAGGTCGAGGAAAAGCGCCGCCTCAGGTGGTGGCAGCGCGAATACTGGCAGGCGCGCAGCAAGCTGTGGTGGACGGGGCGGGGCGCAATGGCGGGCGCGGCGCTGTTCGTGGTGCTGATCGGCTGGCTGACCATCACCGCGCCGCTCTCCAAAAGCCTCGAACCCATCGCCCCGCCGCAGGTGACGTTGCTTGCCAGCGACGGCACGCCGATTGCGCGGCAAGGGGCGATTGTCGAAGCGCCGGTGAAGGTCGCCGACCTGCCGCCGCACGTGGTGGAAGCATTCCTCGCGATCGAGGACCGGCGGTTCTACAGCCATTGGGGCATCGACCCGCGCGGCATCGCCCGGGCGGCGTGGACGGGATACGGCGGCGGATCGACCATCACCCAGCAGCTCGCCAAGTTCACCTTCCTCACCCCCGAGCAGAGCCTCAGCCGCAAGGCGCGCGAGGCGCTGATCGCGTTCTGGCTGGAAAGCTGGCTGACCAAGGACGAGATCCTCGAACGGTATCTGTCCAACGCCTATTTCGGCGACAACCAGTACGGGCTGCGCGCGGCGTCCCTGCATTACTTCTACCGCCAGCCCGAGAAGCTGCGCCCCGAACAGGCGGCGATGCTGGCCGGGCTGTTGCAGGCGCCTTCGCGCTATGCGCCGACCAAGCACTACGACAAGGCCAAGGCGCGCATGGAGCTGGTCATCAAGTCGATGGTCGAGGTCGGCTATCTGACGCAGGCCGAGGCCGACGCGCTGCCCGATCCGCGCATCGACGTGCGCACCCGTGACGACAACCTGCCGACTGGCACCTACTTCGCCGACTGGGCGCTGCCGCTGGCGCGCGAGGGGATCGAGGCGAGCTATTCGAAGCAGACGCTCACCACCACGCTCGATTCGCGGTTGCAGGCCTTGGCGAACCGCGTGGTGGCGCGGGCACCGCTTGGCGGAGCGCAGGTCGCGCTGGTGGCGATGCGCCGCAATGGCGAGGTGGTGGCGATGGTAGGCGGGCGCGACTATCGCGCGTCGCCCTTCAACCGCGTCACGCAGGCCCGCCGCCAACCGGGTTCGACCTTCAAAACCTTCGTCTATCTCGCCGCGCTGGAAGCCGGGTGGGAGCCGGATGACACCATCCCCAACACGCCCATCGAGCAAGGCAGCTATCGCCCCAAGAACGCGCGCGAGGCCTATTCCGACCAGATCACGCTGGAGAACGCCTTCGCCCAGTCCAGCAATGTCGCCGCGGTGCGGCTGTTGCAGGCGGTAGGCAGCGACAAGGTGATCCGCACCGCACGCCAGCTCGGCATCACCGCCCCGATGGCCGAGGGCGATCCCAGCCTTGCGCTCGGCACCTCGGCCATGACGCTGATGGAGCTGACCGCCGCCTATGCCGGGATTGCCGCCAACGACTTCCCGGTCGAGCCCCACGCCTTTGCGCGCGGCGAACAGGGGTGGTGGGAATGGCTGACCACCCGCTCGGACAGCTTTTCGCGCTCGGAGCACGAGGACATCGAGACCATGCTGCGCGCCGCGATCAACCGCGGAACGGGGCGCAATGCGGTGCTGCCCATCGCCAACTACGGCAAGACCGGCACCACTCAGGACTACCGCGACGCGCTGTTCGTCGGCTATGCCGGCGATCTGGTGGTGGGCGTGTGGATCGGCAATGACGACAACTCGCCCCTCAACGGCGTCACCGGCGGCAGCACGCCGGCGCGCATCTGGCGCGACTTCATGCGCGGCGCCCTGAAGCTGGAAGCCGCGCCCAAGCCCAAGTCCAAGGCCTCGCCCGATCCCGAAGGGCCGGTCCAGCAGCTCGACATCGAGGGCGGGGAGATCCCGCTCGGGCAGGACGGCACCACGCTCCAGATCGACGGCAATGGCGTCACGCTCAAGCAGGAAGGCGTGCCGGTTGAGGTGCGGGTCGATCAGGGCGGGGTGGCAGTGCAGCCCGCGCCCGTGCCCAGTCCGACACCGCCCTGAGGCGTGCGCTTCACGCGCCGCTGGCCGCGTGTTGGAGACACATGAGACACTGTCCTGAAACAGAAAACCGGCCCCGCCTTGCGCGCCGTTGGGCAGGCAGCGCAGGATAGGTTGGCACCAGGGCATAGGGGCAAGCCTGTCACCCCGCGCGCGAGTAGGAAAGCGCGCTACACCATCAGGATATTCATCACAGCCGTCGCGATCGGACGGCTGCGGTCATCCTGCCACGCCTCGACCGTGACATTGGCATTGCGCCGCCCCAGCCGGGTAATCCGCCCCAGCGCGAAACTCGCCTGCGATTTCCCCGCGGCGAGATACTGCACCGTGATGTTGATCGGCTTCAGCTGCGGATCGCGCCCTGCCGCCAGCAGTGCGGCGTGCAGCGCGGCATAGCCCGCCGTCTCCAGCAGCCCCGCTGTCGCGCCGCCGTGGAAATGCGCCGGTCGTCCTTCGACATTCGGCCCGAATTCGACCGAGAGCACCGGCATTCCGCCCTCCTCGCCAATGATGGCGATGCCGAGCGAGCGGGCATAGGCGGGCAGCACGATCCCCTCAGACATCGCCCGAAGCTCCTGCCAGCGCGGGGTTTTCCTTGCGCGGATCGGCACCGATGGTCATGAACACCCCTGCCACATGGGCCACCGGATCATCGGGATTTTCGTCATAGGCAATGCCTCGCACAAACGCGGCCGAGCGGGTGCGGCGATAGCATTCGACCCGTCCCTTGACGCTTGCGCCTTCGCGCGCGGGGCGCTGGTAATCGACCCGCAGATCAAGCGTCGCCACCGGATTGAAGGTGCGGCTCGCCTGCCAGATCGCCATCCCGCTCGCCATGTCCATCAGGCTGATGATCGGGCCGGAGGCGAGCACGCCGCCCATGCTGTCGCCCACCAGATCGGCGCGCCACGGCAGTTCGAGCTCGACCCAGTTCTCGCCCTGATCGGCAAAGCGCAGGCCCAGCCATCCGGTGTGGCCGTGACGGAAGAACCATTTCGCAGCTTCGCGCGCGTCGAACCGGGCAGGTGGGGTGTTCATGGCGCGTTGCATAGGAGCGCGCGCGGGCACGTTACAATCATTTAATTTCGCGGGAGGCGCAGGCTCGATCACCTTGCGTGGCGGCGCTTCCGGCAGGGGGCCGGCCGCGCCGCAGGAGCAAGGAGAGCACAATGAATATTCCGCGGATCAATCTCGACCAGATTCCCGGGCTCGACGGCGCGCAGGCGCTGTTCGGCGCGGTGATGCAGGCCGGCGGGCCGATCGATGACCGGATCGTCGAGATCATGGTGTTCCTCTACGAAGCCATGCCGCCCGAGGCGCTGGTCTGAGGGCGCGGGGCAGGGCGGGGCGATGATCGTCCATTCTGCCATTGCAGGGCTGCGGAGCCGACCCGCTCCGCAGCCCTGCCTTGATACCGCGCTGGCGCAGTGGCGCGCTTCGCCCGATGTTGCGGCAATGCGCGACGGGCTTGCGGCCTATGGCGCGGGCGCGGCGCTGGAGGCGGTTCCGGCGCTGGCGCGGCTGGTGCGCGATCACGCTGCCGCGCTGGCCTTGGCGCAAAGCTTCATCGCGCCGGTGATGGCGGCCTTGCGCGCCGAGCCGCTGGCGCAATTGCCTCTGGGCCACGCCTCGCCCCCCGGCATTGCCCGCATCCGGCTGGCCGAAAGCGGGCGCGCGAGCCTTGCGCTGGCGGCCTATGCCCGGGCCGGATACCGCCAGCCCGGATCGGCGCTGTTCGAGGATGGCGAGGCGCATGAGATCGTGCTTGCGGGCGAGGGGCAGGCGCTGCACCACCGGATCGGCGCGGGCGGGCTGGAGAGCCGCACTATCCGCTGCGCCCCCGGCACAAGGTTGGCGCGCGGCGGGGCGCAGGAGGCGCGGCAATTCGTCGCGGTGGCGCGGCCTCTGCTGGTGCTGCAACTGGTGCGCGAGGCGGCGGCGCCTGCGCCCTCGCGCGAAATTGCGCTGCCCGATGGCGCGCTGCTCCAGGCCATCGATGCATCGAAGCAGACGAGCCAGCAGATGATGGCGCTGGCGGTGCTCGGCGCGCTCGATCACCGGCCTGCGCTGGAGCCGATGGCGCTGCTGGCGCGTGACGGCGGGGCGGCCCGCGATCTGCGCTGGGAGGCGCTGCGGCAGGTGCTGGGGCTTGATACGATGCGCGGGCTGGCGTTGCTGGACGAACTCGCCGCGCGGGTCGGCGATCCGCTGCAATACCCTGCCTTGCGGCTGCGGCGTGACTTGCGCGCCACCTATCCTGAACTCGCCACAAGGGAGCCTGCCTGATGCCGCTGGTGATCGACAACCCTTGCGATGCTGCCTGCACTCTGCCCGAATGCGTCGAGGCGCTGGGCGAGCTGGGCTTTGATCCTGACGATCCCGCCAGCACCGCGGCGGCGGCCGAGTGGCTGCGGCGGCTTGCCAATAACCGCGAGTTTCTCGGCGACCTGCTGGTCGAGCGGCTGACGGGGGCGGGCGGCGAGGAAATCGCCAGCGGGTATGGCCCGCAAGCGATTGCGCTGAGCCGCCCGAAGCATAATCGCCCCGGTGCCGCCTTCCTGCGCGCGGCGATCTGGCCGTCTCCCCGCGATCACGTGTTCAAGACGAGCGGCGCGGCGAGCTTCGTCTATGGCGCAGCCCACGATCACAATTTCGATTTTCTTACCGTGGGCTACTGCGGGCCGGGCTATGCCAGCGATTACTACGAGTATGATTACACGGGCGTCGCGGGCTATCCGGGGGAGGATGCGGGGTTGCGCTTTGTCGGGCGTTCCACGCTCTCGCCGGGCAAGCTGATGCTTTATCGCCGCCATGTGGACGTGCACAGCCAGCTGCCGCCCGAGCGGCTGTCGGTTTCGGTCAATGTGATGCGGCTCGATCCGGCGCAGGGGTGGTTCGACCAGTATGGTTTCGATCTGGAGTGCGGCACGGTGACGCGCTGGCTCAATCCGCTGGCGTCCGAGGCTTTCCTGCGCGTCGCGGTGGCAAGCGGAGCCGCGAGCGCGCTCGACTATGCCGCATGGGTCGGCACGCGCCACCCGAGCGACCGGATGCGGCTGGCGAGTTTCGAGGCGAGGGAGCAGATGTGCGACGATCCGGCCGAGGCGGATGCGCTGTGGCGGGCGGGAGAGGTGTCGGGCAGCCGCATGGTCGCAGGGGCGGCGCGGATGCGGCGGGCTATGCTTTAAAGCACGCCGCCTGCCAGCCGGTCGATCGCGCCTTGCAGGATCACCGCTGCCGCATGGGCGTCTATCGCGGCGGCGCGTTTGGCGCGGCTCATGTCCTGCCCGATCATCGCGGCTTCGGCGGCCTGGGTCGACCAGCGCTCGTCCCATAGCAGGATGGGCAGGGCGAAGGCTTCGGCCATGTTGCGGGCATAGGCGCGGGAGGCCTGCGCGCGCGGGCCTTCGGAGCCGTCCATGTTGCGCGGCAGGCCGAGCACTATGCCTGTGACCGAGCGCCCCTTGATCAGCGCGGCGAGCGTCTCGCGGTCGCGGCCCCACTTGCCGCGGTTGATGGTGGCGTTGTTGGTGGCAAAGCGCCAGCCCGCATCGCACAGCGCGGTGCCCAAGGTCTTGGTGCCGAGGTCGAGCCCGAGAAGCACGCCGCCATCGGGCAGCGCCGCGCCGAATGCGCGCGCGTCCTCGAAGATCAAGGAGCCTTCCATGCATCCACCCGCCGCGCGACGTCGGCCTTGGTGTTGGCCCAGAACAGCGGCAGATCATAGACGTGGTAATTATTGCCCGGCAGGACATAGCTGCCCATCTCCGGCGGCGGGCCGATCAGCAGCAGGCCGCGCTTGTCGCAGCGCGCGGGCACGAGTCCGGGCTGCAATTCGCCCTTCTCCATCGTGTCCTCGGGCACCAGCGTGCCGAGATTGGCGGCGGCAGGCGCCGCGCCGCCCGGCGTGCCGGTGAGCGGGTTGGTGCACAGCATCGGATCGCTGCCCGGCTTCTGCCCGTCGAGCGCGGGCATGGTGGCATAGGCGTCCAGCACCATTGCCGGTTCGGCCGGCTCGGCAAAGCTCGACCAGCTGATGACGCAACCGGTCTGGTCAGGGGCGGCGCAGGCGGGGATGCCCATGACGGGCAGATCATGCAGGGTCGAGACCGGCCAGCCGATCACATAGGCCGCCACCAGCCGCGCGGCGGTGGGCGAGCCCTTGATCTCTTCGGCCAGCAGGCGCTTCAGGTGCAGCGCGCCTTGCGAATGGCCCGCCAGCACGATCGGCGTCTCGGGATCGACGCTGGAGAGGAAATAGCGGAACGCCTCGCGCACATCGGCATAGGCGGCGTCGATGGCCTGCTTGCCTTCCGGCGCGTCGGTGAGGAAGGCGCCCATCGTCGCCTGCCGGTAACGCGGCGCCCAGATTTCGGACGCGGCGTTGAAGGGGCTCGCCATGCCGCGCAGATAGACGCGGGCAATGCGCTCGGCCTCGGGATCGCCGCCGTTTTCCAGCGGCGCGTTCCAGCTGGCGCGGTTCAGATAGCTGGTCGGGTGGACAAAGAACACGGCAAAGCGCTGCTTGGGCTCGGCGGGGGTGGGCAGCACCCCGCGGTCAGCGGCATATGCCGGTTGCCAGCGCGCCGGATCGCTCACCCCGATGCCGGGGCGCGAATACCACAGCTTGCTGTCCTCATAGGCGTTGGCTTCGAGCGGCGTCACGGGCTTGAACTCGCCCGAGGGCACCAGCGCAATCTCGGCCAGCTCGTCTGCGAACAGCTCGTAGACGATCCGCCCGCTGATCACGAGCACGATGCAGAAAGCGATGAAATAGAGGAACTTGCGGGCCATGCTTCAGCCTTGTGTGATGCTCACTTCGCCGCCGGAGCCTGCTCCGCCAGCGCCGGACGCAGGGTGCGCCACGCGCGATCGCCGCGCAGGCTGGAGAACCACGACAGCGGGTTCCAGGTGGTGGTGCCGTCGAGGCTGAAGGTGATGAACTCCGCGCGCCCGCCGATATTGGCGAGCGGCACCGCGCCGCCAAGGCCGCTCTCGATCACGTCGGCGCGGCTGTCGGCGCTTTCGTCGCGGTTGTCGCCCATCACGAACACGCTGCCTTCGGGCACGGTGTAGGGGCCGTAATTGTCGAGCCTCTGGTCGCGGTAATCGATGGTGAGATAGGTCGCGCCGTTGGGCAGCGTCTCGCGCCAGGTCGGCGGCTCGAAATATTCGCGCCCGTCGGGGCCGGTGACGCGATAGGCCTCGAAGGCATCGAGGCACGGCGCACCGCGACACAGCAGATCGGGCTCGAACGGCAGGCGCACCGCAGGCACCACTTCGCGCTTGATCGGCGTGCCGTTGAGGATGATCTGCCCGCCGCTCACTTCGATGGTGTCGCCCGGCAAGGCGACCACGCGCTTGATGTAATCCTCGTCCCGCGTCGGGTGCACGGGGATGACGATATCGCCATATTCAGGCGTGCTCGGCCATACCCGCCAGTCACTGCGCGGCAGCAGGTGGAAGCTCGCCGAGGCCCATGACCAGCCATAGGGATATTTGCTCACCACCAGCCGGTCGCCCACCCACAGGCTCGGCATCATCGAGGTGGAGGGGATGTAGAACGGCTTGGCCACCAGACTGTGGAACGCCAGCACCGCCAGCAGCATCAGCGCAAGGCCGCGGATTTCGGCGATCCAGTCGACCTTGTGCGGCTGTTCGGAGGCGGTGGTTTCGGTCACGTGCGGGGTCTCGGTGCTTGCCATGTCGAAGGGGAGAGCCGGTCAGAGGAGCGGGATGGCTTCGATGATCACGAAGGCCTGCGCCCATGGGTGATCGTCGGTGAGGGTAAGATGAATGCGCGCCTCATGGCCTTTCGGCGTCATTTCTTCAAGCCGCAAAGCCGCCCCGCCGGTGAGCGCAAGGGTCGGCGCGCCCGAGGGGGAATTGACCACGCCGATGTCCTTCATGAACACCCCGCGCTTGAACCCGGTGCCGACCGCCTTCGAGAAAGCCTCCTTGGCGGCGAAGCGTTTCGCGTAGGTTCCGGCGATGGTGTAGGGGCGGCGGCGGGCCTTGGCGATTTCGATCTCGGTGAACACGCGCTGCTCGAACCGCTCGCCATAGCGGGCCAGCGAATTGCCGATGCGTTCGATATTGCAGAGGTCGCTGCCCATGCCGATGATCACGACGCACCCCCCAGTGCGTCGCCCCGGGCTTGACCCTGGGTCCCGCTTCCTTGCGCGAAGACAGTCATTTAAACGCCCTGATAAACACCGCCACCAGCAGCCCCAGTGCCATGACGTGCAGCATCACCTGCGACTTGAACAGCGGATGCGCGAAGTCGCCCTTCGCAAACTTGAGCGCGCCGACAAAGCCGAAGATCATCAGCGCCACCCAGCCGACCGCAAACACCTGCATCACGGCGGTATTGAGCGCAAAGCCGAGGAAGCCGATGGCCAGCAGGAACAGCGCCGCCGCGCCGCCCGCCCACAGTTTTTGCTGGGGCGCGAGGGGAGGGAGGTCAGGCGCGTTCACCGCACCTCGTCCATCAATTCGCGCATCCGGCGAATGGCGTTTTCGAGGCCGACAAACACCGCCTCGCCGATCAGGTAATGGCCGATGTTGAGTTCGGCGATCTGTGGGATGGCGGCGATGGGTTGCACGTTCTCGAAGGTGAGGCCGTGGCCTGCGTGCGGCTCGATCCCGTTCTTGGCGGCCAGCGCGGCCATATCGGTGATGCGGCGCAATTCGCGCTCTACCTTGGCGCGGTCATCATCCAAGAAGGCGTGGGCATATTCGCCGGTGTGAAACTCCACCACCGGCGCGCCGAGGCGCAGCGCGGCGTCCAATTGCCGCTCGTCGGCCTCAATGAACAGCGAGACGCGGATATCGGCGGCGCGCAATTCCTCGACAATCGGCACCAGCGTGTTGTGGAGGCCCGCCGCGTCCAATCCGCCTTCGGTGGTGCGCTCCTCGCGCTTTTCGGGGACGATGCAGGCGGCGTGCGGCTTGTGGCGCAGCGCGATGGCGAGCATTTCGCGGGTGGCCGCCATTTCGAGGTTCAAGGGCAGGTTGGTCGCGGCCTGAATCCGCGCCAGATCCTCGTCGCGGATATGGCGGCGGTCTTCGCGCAGGTGCGCGGTGATGCCGTCCCCGCCGACCGCCGCGACAATCTCCGCCGCGCGCACCGGATCGGGATGATCCCCGCCGCGCGCGTTGCGGATGGTCGCGACGTGATCGATGTTTACGCCGAGACGTAAAGGGCGGGGGTGGAGAGTGTCGATCATGCCTTATCCTTGTCGCAGGCGAGCAGCGCCACAGCCTCGGCCATGAAGCCTTCGCCCTGCCAGATTTCGCCGAATTCGAACGCCGGATCGACTGTCGCGAACACCACCGAGCGCCCGAGATCGGGGAGCATGATGTTGCTGAGCCGGTATTGCCCGATCTCGCCCTTGCGCTCGGCGACCTTTACCGGTGCCGGACAGCCGGGCGGCTGCACCTCGAACACCCATTGGCCAAGCGCCATGTAGCCGAGATCAGGATTGCCCTGCCACAGGGGTTTCAGCGCCGGAACGCCGTCCTTGTAGGCCGTCATCTGGGCCATGTTGAAGAACAACACCTCAAGCAGCGGGCCTCCCAGCGCGGCCGAGGCGCCATAGGCGGGGATCACCTCGCGCTCGGGCGATTTCATCGCGTAGAAGCGGGCGGCGTTGGCAGGGGTGATCATCATCAGGCCGTGATCGCGCGACGCGGTATCATCGCGCGGTCCGCCGAGCAGGTATTCGAGCTTTTCGAGCCCCACTTCTTCCAGCACCGCGCCCAGCACGATATAGTCGCAATTATTATAGGCCCAGCCGCTCGCCGGCGGTGCGGCGCGATCGTTCATGCACCATGCAAGGCCGTGCGCCTCGGGCGCGTTGTAGAAGTCCGGCCAGCCGTTCGCGCCTTTGGGCGTGTCTTCGGGATTGCGCAGGCCCGAGCGGTGCTGGAGCAATTGCCGGACCGTCGGCGCGGCCGGGCCCTTTGGCCAGCGCGGCAAAATGCGCGAAACCGGGGTGTCGGGCGTGAAACCCATGTTGGCCAGTTCAGGCAGCAACCGCGCGGCGAGCATCTGCTTGGTGAGCGAGCCATAAGGCCACAGCGCCGCGCGCTCTTCCAGCGGGATATAGCCCTCGCGCAGCATGTCGGGGCTGATCCACGGGAGGGTGCTCATGGCGCCCGGATCGATCGCGATCTCGCCCTTGTATCCGCGCGCCTTGGCAAGATCGGTGATCGCAGTGGCGCGGCGGCGGGTCTCCAGCACCTCGGCCGATACAGCCTCCACCGCTGCGGGCGCGGAGTCGGGGGCGGTTTGCGCCTGCACCGCACCCGCCCCGCCGCCAAGGCAGGCCATAGCGGCGAGAAAGAGGGGCAGGCGCTTCACGTGATGCTATTCCTTCCGGCTACCGGGCTTCGTCACTTCTACGCGCGCCAGTGCCTCGGGGATGCTGTCTTCGGCATAGGTCGGAAAATCAATGGCAAGCAGCGGGTAGAATGGCACGCCGAGATCGACCGAACCGCACGAGCGGTCGATGATTGCACATTCGGCAATCACTTCTCCGCCTTCGCGGGCGACCGCAGCGATGGCCTCGCGGCTGGAGAGGCCGGTGGTGACGACGTCCTCGACCATCAGCACCTTGGCACCCTTATCGAGCGCGAAACCGCGACGCAGGTGGAACACGCCGTCGGGCCGCTCCAGGAACAGCGCGTCCTTGCCCATTGCGCGGCCGACTTCGTGGCCGATAATGATGCCGCCCATCGCCGGGGAGACGACCACGTCGATCTGATCGCGCACCTCGGCAGGGATTCCCGCCACCACCGCCTCGGCCAGCCGAGCGGCGCGCGCGGGGTTCATCAGCACGCGCGCGCATTGCAGGTAATGGCCGCTATGGCGGCCCGAGGAGAGCTTGAAATGCCCTTCAAGCAAGGCGCCCGAGGCGCGGAATTCGGCCAGCACTTCATCTTCGGTCACAAGCGAACTCCTTAGAAAACATACGGGAAACCGCCGACTTGCGCTGGCGACATGGGGGCTTGCATAATTTTCTCCCTAGAAGCGCTTGAGGCCCTCGGCAAGCACGGCTAAGGGCGACGATGAAGCCGACCCTGCGGGGCCGGCAAGACGCTGTCAGCCATCAGCCTCGAGGGGGGCGCAAGGCAGGCAGTATGGGATCAGATTCGAACCACGTGGGCACAGACATGGGTCAAAGGCACACCCGTATGAAATTGGCTATCCTCGCGGCAGTCGCCGCCGGGCTCGCGGCGTTTGCGCCGATGACTGCTGCTGCACAGGATGCAGCCGCGCCCGCTCCCGCTCCGGTCGCTGCCACTGCTGCTGCGCCTGCTCCTGCTCCTGCCGCTGATATGGCTGCTGCTCCGGCCGACGCCGCGGCGCCTGCGGCCGCTGCCGAGGCTCAGGCCAGCACCTATACCCCGATGGCTCCGACCAAGGGTAAGGGCATGCCGACTGATCCGCGCTCGGACGAGCCGGGTGCGATGGCGAAGAGCCTCACCTTCCAGGACCAGTACACCGACAATGGCGAATATGCGCTGGGGATGCATGACTACATCCTGCTGCCGGTGATCACTGTCATCAGCCTGCTGGTGCTCGGCCTGCTGCTTTACGTGATCGTGCGCTTCAATCGCCGCGCCAATCCGGTGGCCTCGAAGACCACGCACAACACAATGATCGAAGTGGTGTGGACGATTGTTCCGGTGATCATCCTCGTGATCATCGCCGTGCCCTCGATCACGCTTCTGGCGCGCCAGTATGAAACCCCGCCCGCGGACGCTGTCACCATCAAGGCGACCGGCTACCAGTGGTACTGGGGCTACACCTATCCCGACCACGGCGAGATCGAAGTGATCTCGAACATGCTCGACGAGGCCGAGGCGCTCAAGCGCGGCGAGCCCGGGCAGCTGGCAGTGGACAACCGCATGGTCGTGCCGGCCGGTGTGCCGCTGCGCATCCAGACCACCGCGACCGACGTGATCCACGCCTTCGCGGTGCCGTCGCTGTGGTTCAAGATGGATGCGGTGCCGGGCCGGCTCAATGAAAAGCTGCTGACCATCAAGGAGCCGGGCGTGTATTACGGCCAGTGTTCCGAGCTGTGCGGCGCGCGTCACGCCTACATGCCGATCGTCGTCGAGGCGCTGCCCCCGGCCGAATTCGCCGCATGGGTGAAGTCGCAGGGCGGTTCGATGCCCGGAGAAGAAGAAGCGGCTGCTGCGGCTCCGGCGGCTGATGCCGCTGCGGCTCCGGCTGCCGAGGTTGCGCCGGCTCCGGCCCCCGCCGCCTGAGATACGATACAGATTTAACGCGAAAGAGTAGCTGACCATGGCAACCACCGCAGAAGGCTTCGACGTCCACCACGGGCACGGCCACGACGCGCATGATCATGCGGACCACAAGCCGGGCTTCTTTGCCCGCTGGTTCATGTCGACCAACCACAAGGACATCGGTTCGATGTACCTGATCTTCGCGATCTTCGCGGGGATTATCGGCGGTGCCATTTCGGGCATCATGCGTGTCGAGCTGGCCGAGCCGGGTATCCAGTACCTGCAATGGTGGGCCCAGTTCATGGGCGGCGGCAACGATCTCAACACCGCGCTGCACATGTGGAACGTGTTCATCACCGCCCACGGCCTGATCATGGTGTTCTTCATGGTCATGCCGGCGATGATCGGCGGTTTCGGCAACTGGTTCGTGCCGCTGATGATCGGCGCTCCGGACATGGCCTTCCCGCGCATGAACAACGTCAGCTTCTGGCTGACCGTGGCGGGCTTCTGCTCGCTGCTGTTCTCGCTGTTCGTCCCCGGCGGCTCCGGCCCCGGTGCGGGCACCGGCTGGACCGTCTACGCGCCGCTCTCGACCAGCGGTTCGGTTGGCCCGGCGGTCGACTTCGCGATCTTCTCGCTGCACCTCTCGGGCGCTGGCTCGATCCTGGGCGCGACCAACTTCATCACCACCATCTTCAACATGCGTGCGCCGGGCATGACCCTGCACAAGATGCCGCTGTTCGTGTGGTCGGTGCTGGTGACTGCCTTCCTGTTGCTGCTGGCTCTGCCGGTGCTGGCTGCTGCCATCACCATGCTGCTGACCGACCGCAACTTCGGCACCACCTTCTTCGATCCGGCTGGCGGCGGTGACCCTGTCCTCTACCAGCACCTGTTCTGGTTCTTCGGCCACCCCGAAGTGTACATCATGATCCTGCCGGGCTTCGGCATGGTCTCGCAGATCATTGCCACCTTCTCGAAGAAGCCGGTGTTCGGCTACCTCGGCATGGCCTACGCGATGGTTGCCATCGGTGTCGTCGGCTTCATCGTCTGGGCGCACCACATGTACACCGTGGGCCTCGACGTGAACACGAAGATGTACTTCACCGCGGCGACGATGGTGATCGCGGTGCCGACCGGCGTGAAGATCTTCAGCTGGATCGCGACGATGTGGGGCGGCAGCCTGTCCTTCAAGTCGCCGATGGTCTGGTCTATGGGCTTTATCTTCCTGTTCACCGTAGGCGGCGTCACCGGCGTGGTGCTGGCCAATGGCGGGATCGACGACAACCTGCACGACACCTACTACGTGGTGGCTCACTTCCACTACGTGCTGTCGATGGGCGCGGTGTTCTCGATGTTCGCGGGCTTCTACTACTGGTTCCCGAAGATGAGCGGGCGCATGCACTCCGAGCTGCTGTCGCACCTGCACTTCTGGACCTTCTTCATCGGCGTGAACGTGATCTTCTTCCCGCAGCACTTCCTCGGGATGCAGGGCATGCCGCGTCGTTACCCCGACTATCCGGAAGCCTATGCGTTCTGGCATGAGATCAGCACCTACGGGTACTACATCATGGCCGGTTCGATGGTGTTCTTCTTCGTCAACATCCTCTACGCGCTGGTTGCCGGCAAGAAGGCTGAAGCCAACCCGTGGGGCGAAGGCGCGACGACGCTCGAATGGACCCTGCCGAGCCCGCCGCCCTACCACCAGTTCGAAACGCTGCCGGTGATCACCGACGCCAACGACTACCACGATCACCGTCCGGCGACCGCGTAAGGCGCAGGGCTGATCGGCTCCGGCAGCGGAGCGTGACATAAGGGAGGAGCGCAGGTCTGGGCCTGCGCTCCTCGCCAATGGAAACCGGAAAATCATGGCCACGAGCGCACCTACCACCACTGCGATGATGCCGACGGAATGGCGTGACTTTTTCACGCTGACCAAGCCGCGCGTTATGACGCTGGTGATTTTCACCGCGATCTGCGGCGTGCTGGCTGCGCCCGGTTCGATCCATCCGGTGCTGGGCTTCACTGCGATCCTTGCGATCGCGATGGGCGCAGGCGGCTCGGCGGCGCTCAACCACTGGTGGGAAGCCGATATCGACGCCGGGATGAAGCGCACCCGCAACCGCCCGCTGCCCGGTGGCCGGATGCGGCGCGAGGATGCGCGCGATTTCGGGATTTTCCTCTCGGCCGTGTCGGTCGGGCTGATGGGCGTGGCAATTGGCTGGCTGGCCGCGGTGCTGCTGCTGGTCGCCGTGATCTATTACGCCGTGATCTACACAATGTGGCTCAAGCCGCGCACCCCGCAGAACATCGTCATCGGTGGCGGCGCGGGCGCGTTTCCGCCGCTGATCGGCTGGGTGGCTGTCACTGGTGAACTCACCGCGATGCCGATCCTGCTGTTCGCCATCATCTTCTTCTGGACCCCGCCGCACTTCTGGGCGCTGGCTATGTTCGTCGAGGCCGATTACGCCAAGGTCGGTATTCCGATGCTGCCGGTGGTGCGCGGCGAAAAGCCGACCCGCCGCCAGATCTGGTGGTACACCGTGCTGCTCGCCCCGATTGCAGTCGCGCCGTGGTATATTGGCGGGACGGGTTGGATCTACGGGATGACGGCGGTGACGCTGTCGGCGCTGTTCCTGCTCTTGGCCTGGCCGGTCGGCGTGCGCTCGACCGCGGCCGAGGGCGACAAGATGCTGCCGGAAAAGAAGCTGTTCAAGTTCTCGATCTACTACCTGTTCGCGCTGTTCGCCGCGCTGGTGGTTGATCGCGTGGCAGCCTATCAGGGATGGATGGCGTGACCCCCGAGGAAGAGACCGAATTCAAGCGCCGCCGCAAGAGCCGCAACTACGTGGTTGCGGGCACGCTGCTGTTCTTCGTGCTATTGTTCTACGCCATCACCATCGTCCGCATCGGGGATGCCAGCTGATGGCGACGCTCCCCCCTGTCTCCCAAGATACCGAGACTGCGCGCCGCAATCTGCGCGTCGGGCTGATGGCGTTCGCGGGCGCGCTGGCGATGCTCGGCCTCGGCTATGCCGCGGTGCCGCTCTATCGCATCTTCTGTCAGGTCACCGGCTTCGGCGGCACCACCATGATCGCAAGCGAGGCCGATGCCGCGCGCGCGGCCGCGCTGGCGTCGGGCAAGACCATCTCGGTGCGCTTCGACGGCACCACCGCAAGCGATATGCCGTGGACCTTCCATCCCGGCCAGATCACCGACACCGTCACCATCGGCCAGCGCGACATTGCGACCTATGTGGCGCGCAACGAAAGCTCGCAAGCCATCACCGGCACCGCGACCTTCAATGTCGAACCCGAGCAGGCCGGCAAGTACTTCAACAAGATCCAGTGCTTCTGCTTCACCGAGCAGACCCTTCAGCCGGGTCAGGAAGTCACCATGCCGGTGCTCTATTATGTCGATCCCGCCATGCTGGATGATCCGAACATGAAGGGTGTCGAACAGATCACCTTGAGCTACACTTTCCACCGCACGGCGCAGGGCCAGACGGCCGCAGCGACGGGCACGAACTGACGACGCAAGCAACCCAGGGACGGGAACAACCACATGGCTGGCACCGCAAACCACGATTACCACATTCTCGAACCCGATATCTGGCCGCTGGTCGGCTCGTTTTCGGCGCTCACCTTCACCACCGGCATGGTGCTCAGCTGGCACCCCGATGTACTTGGCCCGGTGGCTGGCGCGGCGGTGCTGTGGGCAGGCCTCGCCGGCCTGATTGCGACCTTCTTCATGTGGTTCCGCAACATCGTGATCGAGGCCCAGCGCGGCGATCATACCCCGGTGGTGCAGCTCCACATGCGCTACGGCATGATCCTGTTCATCGCGTCGGAAGTGATGTTCTTCGTCGGCTGGTTCTGGAGCTTCTTCGACTTCGCGCTATTCCCGACCGCGCTGGAATATGACGCTGCGACCGGCGCGACCACCAGTCTGTTCGGCACAGAGGGCGCGATGGCCACCTTCATCCCCGAAGGCATGCACGTGCTCGATCCCTTCGCGCTGCCGCTGCTCAACACGCTGATCCTGCTGTGCTCGGGCACCACTGTCACTTGGGCGCACCACGCGCTGATCCATGGTGACCGCACCGGCCTGAAGCAGGGCCTGTGGGCGACCATCGCACTGGGCGCGCTGTTCAGCTGCATCCAGGCTTACGAATATGCGGTCGCGCCGTTCGGCTTTGGCGGCAACACCTATTCGAGCGCCTTCTACATGGCGACCGGCTTCCACGGCTTCCACGTGCTCGTCGGCACGATCTTCCTCGCCGTGTGCCTTTACCGCGCCTATCTCGGCCACTTCACCTCGCGCCAGCACTTCGGCTTCGAAGCGGCGGCGTGGTACTGGCACTTCGTTGATGTGGTGTGGCTGTTCCTGTTTGTCTCCATCTACGTATGGGGCGGCTGGGGCGCTGAATTCCACTGATGACCGCGGGGACTTCCGGTCCTGACGATAACAAAGGGCAGCCGGGACTCGTCTCGGCTGCCCTTTCCGGTTTGTGCCCCCGTTGCGGCGCGAAGACGCTGTTCGCGGAGCCTGCTGCGCTGGCGGAGGAGTGTTCGGCCTGCGGGCTCGATTTCCTGTCGCTGGAGCGGGGCGGGCGGTTTGTCGGCGTGGTGACGATGGTGCTGGCGCTGGCGCTGATCATGGCCGCGCTGGGCGTGGATGAGTGGTTGCGGCCGCCGCTCTGGGCCAGCCTCGTGTTCTGGGCGCCGGTGACGGTGGGCAGCGTGATCGGGGGCCTCAGGCTCTACAAGACCATGTGGGTCTACCACCAATACGAGGAAGGCCAGCAGCCATGACCCGCCGCATTCCGATCATCCCGACGATCATCGTGCTGGCCGCCGTCGCCACCATGATCGGCCTCGGCATCTGGCAGCTTGGCCGCAAGACCGAAAAAGAGACGCTGATCGCGCGCTACGAGGCCGCTGGCGGTTCGGGCGAGGTCGTCGTCTTTCCGCTGTCGGGTTCGGGCGAGGATGTGCTGTTCCGCCGCAGTCAGGTCGCCTGCGCGGGTGTGACGAGCATCGCGCCGGTCTCTGGCACCTCGGCCAAGGGCCAGAAGGGCTGGGTCCAGCGCGCCCGCTGCGTCGTCAGCCCCGATGCGAGCGTCGATGTCGATCTCGGCTACACCCGCGACATTGCCAAGCCCGCCTTCACCGGCGGCATCATCACCGGCGTGATCGCCCCGGGGCCGCGGCTGGTCGCCGATCCGGCGGTTGCCGGATTGCAGGCGATGGCCAAACCCGATCCCGGCGATCTGCCCAACAACCACCTCGCCTATGCCGGGCAGTGGTTCTTCTTCGCGCTGACCGCGCTCGTCATCTACGTGCTGGCATTGCGGCGTAAGCGGCGCTAACCCGCGCGCCATGCAATACGTCTCGACACGCGGCAGCGCACCGGCGCTCGATTTCGAAGGGGTGACGCTCGCAGGGCTCGCCAGCGACGGGGGGCTGTATCTGCCTGCCGAATGGCCGCGTTTCACGGCTGACGAGATCCGCGGGATGCGCGGCCTGGCCTATCCCGATCTCGCCGCGCGCATCATGGTGCCCTTCGTGGCAGGCAGCCTGACCGAGGATGAACTGCTCGGCCTGTGCCACACGGTCTATGGCGATTTCGGCCACGCTGCGGTGACGCCGCTGGTGCAGCTCGACAGCCAGCATTGGCTGCTCGAACTGTTCCACGGGCCGACGCTGGCGTTCAAGGACGTGGCGCTGCAATTGCTCGGGCGGCTGTTCGAGACTTTCCTCGCCCGCCGTGACGAGCGCCTGACGATTGTCGGCGCGACCAGCGGGGACACCGGCTCGGCGGCGATTCAGGCCGTGGCGGGGCTGGAGCTGGTCGAGATCTTCATGCTCCATCCCAAGGGCCGGGTCAGCGATGTCCAGCGCCGCCAGATGACGACAGTGCGTGCACCCAACGTCCACAACCTCGCGATCGAGGGCAGCTTCGATGACGCGCAGGCCCATGTGAAGCGGATGTTCACCGATGGCGATGTGACGGCGCGGCTCAACCTCGGTGCGGTCAATTCGATCAACTGGGCGCGGCTGATGGCGCAGGTGGTCTATTACTTCGCGTCTGCCCTGCAACTGGGCGCGCCTGACCGGACGGTGGCCTATTCGGTGCCGACCGGCAATTTCGGCGATGTGTTCGCAGGCTATGTCGCCGCCAAGATGGGCCTGCCCATCGAGCGGCTGATTGTGGCCACCAACATCAACGACATTCTCCACCGCGCGCTCTCCAGCGGCGACTATTCGGCGGGCGGGGTGACGCCCACGATCACGCCGTCGATGGACATTCAGGTCAGCTCAAATTTCGAGCGCCTGCTGTTCGACGCAGGTGGGCGAGATGGCGCGGCGATGGCCGAGCAGATGCGCGCCTTCGAAGCGTCCAAGGCGATGCACCTCACCAACGCGCAGGCGCAAGGTGCCTCGGCGCTGTTCACCTCGGCGCGGGCCGATCAGGTGGAAACCGCGCGCGCGCTGCAATGGGCCTATCGCAATGCCGGGCAAGTGATTGATCCGCACACCGGTGTCGGCCTGCACTGCGCGCTGTCGGTCGCGGCGGCGGGTACCGTGGCAGCGGGCGTGCCGCTGGTGACGCTGGCGACCGCGCATCCGGCCAAGTTCCCCGACGCGGTCGAGCGCGCCATCGGTGTCCGCCCGGCGCTGCCTGCGCGCGTGGGCGACCTGTTCGGGCGGGCGGAGAGCTATGTCGAGCTGGCGGGCGATTATGCCACCACCCGCGATCACGTGCTGGGCAACGCGGCAGGCGCGGGCGCGGCGTAATGGCCAGCCTCGTCCAGCAACCGCTGGTGATGGAATGCACCGGTTGGGATTCCTACCGCCTGCTCGACAGCGGGGCGGGGCGCAAGTGGGAGAGCTTCGGCCCCTACAGCTTCATCCGCCCCGAACCGCAGGCCATGTGGCAGCCGCGCCGTGACGACTGGCAGGCAGCGGGCGAATTCATCCCCGGCTCGGACGAGGACGGCGGCGGGCGTTGGCAGTTTTCGGGGCAGTTCACGCAGACTCTGCCCGATGAAGGCTGGGAGCTGGCATGGAACGAGGTCCGCTTTACCGCGAAGCCGACGCCCTTCCGGCACCTGCAATTCTTCCCCGACATGGCTCCGGTGTGGGACTGGATGCGCGGCCAGCTGGACGGCATGGACGCCGCCGAGACGCTGAACCTGTTCGGTTATACCGGCCTCGGCACGCTTGCCCTATCACGCCACGGCAAGGTGACGCATGTCGACGCGTCGAAGAAATCCGTGGCACAGGCACGCGAGAATGCCGCGCTGTCGGGCATGACCGATCGCCCGATCCGCTGGCTGACGGACGACGCGGCCAAATTCACCGCGCGCGAGGTGCGGCGCGGCAAGCGTTATGACGGCATCATCCTCGATCCCCCCAAGTTCGGGCGCGGGCCGGATGGCGAGGTGTGGCGGCTGGAGGAACACTTGCCCGGCCTGATCGCCGATTGCGCCAAGCTGCTCGATGGCGACAGCCGTTTCCTGTTCCTCACCGTCTATGCCGTCCGCATGAGCAGCCTTGCGATTGCCGGGCTGCTGCAAGAGGCATTGGCGCATCTACCCGGCCAGATCGAGCACGGTGACCTCGCGGTGCGCGAGGAAGGCGCCAAAGAACTGGGGGGCGGGCGTCTGCTCCCCACCGCAATCTTCGCACGCTGGAGCAATCCCCGCTAAAGACCCGGCATGAGTGATTCGCTTACCCTTGAAGTCAATGATCTCGTCGTCGATGTCCTCACCGGCATCTATTCCGAGGAGACCGGCAAGCCCCAGCCGCTGCGCATTTCGATCGCGGCGCGCTATGCCGTGGCGGATCGCTATGATCCCGACACGCCGCTGGATGCGTCCAAGAACTACATGGACCTCAAATTCGCTGCCTCCGAAGGGCTGCCCAAAGGCGTGCATTTCAAGCTGATCGAGGCGGTGGCCGATCACATCTGCCAGACTTTGTTTGCAGGCGACGCGCGGGTTGCGGCGGTGACGGTCAAGATCGTCAAGCTGGCGATTGCCGAAGCGGGCGAGCAGATCGGCATCACGCTCCACCGCGAACGTCCGGCGGATCACGGTCACATCTGATGCAGCGGCAGATCGCGGTCGCCGCCCTGCCGGACAATCCGCTCGATGCGGGCGCGGCGTTCATGGCGTTTCATATTGAGGCCGCCCGCGCCCTGCTGGCCGATCCTGCTACCACTGCGCTGGCGATTATCCTGCCGCCCGCTGGCCACGAACACCGCGACTGGCGGCAGGCGCTGGCCCGCGATCTGGCGCGCGAGGCGGCGCCCAAGCGGGTCAATGTCGTCGCCGCAAGCGTGGACGAGGGCTTGGCTGCAACCTTAGGATTTTTGGCAAATGCGCCCGGGGTGACAGGCCACTATCTCGTGTGTCATGAATGATGCCGTGCCCGCGCCCGCTCCTCGTCAGCCGGACCTGATCCTGCTTCCCCAGCCCGGCGCGGTGCGTCCGCTGGTGGATGCTTTCCAGCGCCGCATCACCTATCTGCGCCTCTCGGTGACCGACCGCTGCGACCTCAGGTGCGCCTATTGCATGCCCGAGCGCATGACCTTCCTGCCCAAGAAGGAAGTGCTCAGCCTTGAGGAGCTGTACGAGCTTGCTACCGGCTTCATCGCGCGCGGCGTTACCAAGATCCGCATTACGGGCGGCGAGCCGCTGGTGCGGCGCGATATTATCGACCTGTTCACGGCGCTGGGGCGCAGGCTCGGCCATGATCTCAAGGAGCTGACGCTCACCACCAACGGCACGCAGCTGGCGACCCATGCCGAGGCGCTGGCCAAGGCCGGGGTGCGGCGGGTGAATGTCTCGCTCGACACGCTTGATCGTGCGCGCTTTGCCGAGCTGACGCGCCGTGACAGCTTGGGCCAAGTGCTTGAAGGGATCGCGGCGGCCAAGGCGGCGGGGCTGAAGGTCAAATTGAATGCCGTGGCGCTCAAGGGTGTCAACGGTGATGAACTGCCCGATCTGATCGCCTGGGCGCATGGGCAGGGCCACGAGGTGACGCTGATCGAGGTCATGCCGCTCGGCGATGTCGAGGAAGAACGGCTCGATCAGTATCTCCCGCTCGACGATGTGCGCGCGCGGCTGGAGCAGCGTTGGACGCTGACGCCGAACGATCACACAAGCGGCGGTCCGGCGCGCTATGTCGACATTGCCGAGACGGGCGGCAGGCTGGGCTTCATCACGCCGCACACCGGCAATTTCTGCTCGGGCTGCAATCGCCTGCGGGTGACGGCGACCGGCCAGCTCTATCCCTGCCTCGGCGGGGGCGAGCGGGTGGACCTGCGCGCGGCGCTGCGTTCCGACGATCCGGAGGCGAACCTTGCGGCAGCGCTGGACGAGGCGCTGCGCATCAAGCCCGAGAAACACCACTTCCGCATGGATTCGCGCGGAGCCGCCCCGGCGCTGGCGCGGCATATGTCGATGACGGGGGGGTGAGGTGATTACGGTCGTCTTCCTCGGCAAGCTCGCAGACCTTGCCGGCGCGCCGGTGCTCGAAGTGGCAGGACCGCTCGACTGGGCCGGGCTGAAGGCCGTGCTTCCTGTGGCCCTCGCCGAAGCGATCGACGATCCGCGCAACCGCGTCGCCATCAACGGCGCGCTGCTGGCCGACAAGGCGGCGCTTCGGGCAGGCGCGGGCGATGAAGTCGCACTGCTGCCGCCGGTCTCGGGGGGCTGATGCGCGACATCCGCCTGCTGACCCAGATGTTCATCCCCGGCACGCTGATCGGCCCGTTCACGCAGGCCAATCCGGGGCTGGGGGGCGTGTGCACCTTTGTGGGCGAAGTGCGCTTTGACGACGGCGTCGAGGCGCTCGAACTCACCCATTACGAGCCGCTGACTCTGCCCGGAATGCACGAACTGGCCGACCGCGCGTTTGCGCGCTTCGATCTGATGGGCCTGCTGATGGTCCACCGCGTCGGCCTGATGCGTCCGGGCGAGCCGATTGTCTGCGTCTCGGTCGCCGCGCTCCACCGCCGCGATGCGATCGACGCGGTCGATTTCTGCATGGACCACCTCAAGAGCGCCGCGTGGTTCTGGAAGCGTGAAAAGCGCGCCAATGGCTGGCACTGGATCGAGCCGCGCGCGCAGGATCACAGCGATCTCGCCCGTTGGCAAAGCTGATTTGATCCCCGTCAAAGCGCGGGGAGCGCGCTCCGGATAATCTTCCACCTAACAAGGAGGATCATCCATGAGCCACATCGTCCACGATATCATCGCCCGCGGCGACGCCCGCATCGTCGATCACCCCGCCGATGCGACGGTGCGGCATCAGGTCGAGGCGGACCGCAATTTCGGCCTGCCGACGGCGCTCTATGGCACCACCATCGCCTGCTATCTCGGCTTTCTGGTGATTGTCGGCACCGCCTTCGCCAATCCGGTGCTGGCGATCCCGCTGGCTATCATCGTGCTGCTGATTACCGCCTTCTTCGGTGTCCCGGCGATCTGGACGCGGCTGCGCGATAATGTGTCCGAGCCGGAAACCCTCGGCGAATTCGAGACTCGCGGAATCATGACCAACACCGGCCGCCTGACGGCGCGCGATGCCACCACGCAGGTGCTGATCCTGCCGGTGCTGCTGGTGTGCTGGGGCCTTGCCGTGGCGGTGATCGCCGCGATTGTCGCCTAGGGCGCAGCCCTTGCCAACTCCCCGACTGCGGCGCGGTAGGCAATGGCTTACCGCCCTGTTTCTTTATCTTCCCGAAATGTCCTGCAGCAGCTCGGCGTTCTGGATGATGATCCCGCGCTTGCCTTCGCGCTGGATTGCGCCGGTGTCTTCCAGCTCGCCCAGTTTGCGGCTGACCGTTTCGATGGTGAGGCCCAGCATGTTGGCAATCTCGCCGCGGGTCAGCGGCAGATCGAAGCGGCGCGCGAGGTGGCACGAGCTGTCGCTGGCAGCGGCGGCGAAATCGTGCAGCAGCGCGGCCAGCCGCGCCTCGGCGCTGGCGTGGCCGGTGAGTTCCAGCAGCGTGCGGGTTGCCAGCAGATCGGCCTGGCTGCGGCGCAGCAATGCGCGGGCGAGGGCGGGGTAATCCTCGATCGCGCGCTCGATATCGCGCTTGGCAAAGGTGCACAGGCGGCTTTCGGTCAGCGCCACCACATCGTGATGGGCAAAGGGCGCAAACAACTCGCCGATGAAGCCCGCCGGGTGCACCAGCGCGAGAATCTGTTCATTGCCGTCGGCATCAATCGCGGAAACCTTGAGCGCGCCCGTCAGCAGCGTGGCGCAGGCGGCATCCTCGTCACCGGCTGCAAACAGCATCTCGCCGCGCTTGAGCGTGCGGGTGCGACCGGCGGCGGCCATCGCGTCGCGTTCCTCGGGGGTGAGCACGGCGCAGGCCGCAGTCTCCTTCACCGGGCAGGTGCTGCAGGCGAGATTCATTGTCCCATATCCTCCCAAAGGCGCGCCATAGCCTTGTCCTGTTCCTCGACCAGAGCGGCCACCTGAGCGCGCGCAGCCTCGATTCCGGCGGCGGGGGCGAAGGTAACGGCGCTGTCGGCGGCGAGCCGGTCAAGATCGGCCAGGACTGCGGTGGTCGCTCCGCGGCGCGTAGCAAGATCGGCCATCGCCACCAGCGCGCGGGCGCGGGCGTTGCTTTCGACCGGCTGGCCGGCAGCAGCGCGTGCCAACTGGGCCGCTGCGGGCCGCTGGCGGGCGAAGGCGGTATCGGCAGCCACAGCGCGCGCCACCAGCTCTGCCAGCGCGGCAGGATCGGCCAGCGGGCGAGTCGGTGCGGCAGGGGGCTCTGCGGAAGGAGCAGGCGGCGCGGTTTCGAACGGACGCATCGCCAGCGACGGATAGCGCGCATCACTACCGGTGCAGGCCCCAAGGCCCGCAATCAGCGGAAGCAAAACACGGATTTTCCATCGTACAAGCATATAGACCCCGACCGTCGTTACCACGCCGCCCGCCAATGGCAAAGCCGCCCGTCATATTCGCGCGGGACGATTTTTGCCGGGTCAGGGCGTTGACTTGGCCGCGTCATTCCCTTAACGGCACCCATCTTTCCGGGGCTGCACCTTCGCTAGCCTCGCTTTGCCGTTCGGTTGGCATGGTTCGCCATGGTCTGCCGGGCACAGCTCAAGATCGAGAGTATAAAGACATGTTCGCTGTAGTGCGCACGGGCGGCAAGCAATATCGGGTTGCCGCCGGAGACAAGATTGCCGTTGAAAAGCTCGCAGGCGAAGCCGGCGACACGATCACGCTGGGCGATGTCCTGCTGGCTGGTGAAGGCGATAGCCTTGCCGATGCCACGTCGGTGACGGTTTCGGCCGAAATCATTGCTCAGGCCAAGAGCGAGAAGGTGATCGTCTTCAAGAAGCGTCGCCGTCACAACTATCGCCGCAAGAACGGCCACCGCCAGCAGATGACCCTGCTGCGGATCACCGCCGTGGGTGCAGGCGAAGCCGCCAAGCCGGCCAAGAAGGCGGCTGCCAAGAAGACCAAGGCTGAGGCTCCGGCCGAAGCTGCTGCAGAATAAGGAGCGACTGAACCATGGCACACAAGAAAGCAGGCGGTTCTTCGCGTAACGGTCGTGATTCGGCCGGTCGTCGCCTCGGCGTGAAGAAGTTCGGCGGTCAGGAAGTGATCGGCGGCAACATCATCATCCGTCAGCGCGGCACCCGCGTCTATCCGGGCGTGAACGTCGGCATCGGCAAGGATCACACCCTCTATGCGCTCGACGCAGGCGTGGTGCGATTCCATTCGGGCAAGCTCGGTCGCAAATACGTGTCGGTAGATGCGATGGCCGAAGCCGCCGAATAAGCGGACGATTCGCTGAAGGGATCGTCCGGCAAGGATGGTCCCGGCAGGTGCAAGACCTGCCACATGAGGGAGACAGGACCGTCCTCGAACCGAGGGGGTCCGTCTCCCTTTTTGCATTCTCCCTCGCACTGGTTTGCGCGAATCACAAAGTTTCGCGGCCATGAAATTGTCATGCGCCCGCTTTAGGGCGGCGCAGGGCGAGGTAGGGAGAATTCTCGTGTTCCATCGCAGTCACAGATTGCTGCTGCGGCCGATCTGGCCCGAGGACAGCCCGGCGCTGCTGGCAGGCATCGCCGACGAGGGCGTGGTGCGCAATCTCGCCCGCGCGCCGTGGCCCTATCACGCCGAGGACGCGCGCGCCTTTGCCGCGCTGCCGGTCGATCCGTTCCACCCCCGCTTTCTCGTCACCCGCGCGCGCGATGCGGCGGTGCTCGGCTGTATCGGCATCGATCCGGCGGGTGCGCCCGGCACCGTCGAGCTCGGCTACTGGATCGCGCGCCCGCATTGGGGGCAGGGCTATGCCACCGAGGCCGGCGAGGCGGTGCTCGCTATCGCCGCGACGCTCGGCCACAGCACTGCCTTTGCTTCGCATTTCCTCGACAATCCGGCCTCGGGCAAGGTGCTGAGAAAGCTCGGTTTCGAGCCGACCGGACGGGTGGAGGAACGCTTTTCCTGCGCCCGTGGCTGCACCGCGCAGGCGGCGCAATATCGCCGCGTGCTGGGGGCTGCGGACAGGCCGCAACTGCGCGCCGCGTGAGCGCGCGCAGCCCCGCGCCGGCCGGGTTGTCGGTGTCTGCAAATCCGACTAGGGATGTGAGCCTATGGCCAGCCGAAAAAGGTTAACTCCCGAGGAATCGCGCAGCTCCGCGCTTGCCGCCGCGCGCGCGCTGCTGATCGAGACGGGGCCGCAATCGGTGACGCTCAAGGCGGTGGCGACGCGCATCGGGCGCACCCATGCCAACCTGCTGCACCATTTCGGCTCGGCCTCGGGCCTGCAGAAGGCGCTGGCCGAACATCTCGCCCGCTCGGTGTGCGAAACGATCATAGATGCCGTGCGCGCCAGCCGCGCGGGCCTCGGCTCGGCGCGCGAAGTGGTTGATCTTGCGTTCGACGCCTTCGACCGCGAGGGCGCGGGCGCGCTCACCAGCTGGATGCTGCTGACGGGCAACGAGGACGCATTGGATCCAATCATCTCGACCATCCACGATCTGGTCGACGAACTCGCGCCCGACGAGGCCGATCATGGCCGCGGTGCGCAGAGCATCCACCACGACACGCTGACGCTGGTGCTGATGGCGCTGGGCGATGCACTGATCGGCGGGGCGCTGGCGAAGTCGCTCGGCCTGCCGCGCGATTCGGCGCGAGCCCGGGCGACGGCGATGCTCGAAGCGAGCCTCGCCGATTACGAGGTTGCCGAGTAGGGCCCGAGCCTAGCTTTCGGCCCCGAGCACGCCCGCACGCTGCCATTCGGGCAGGCTGGCGGGATCGAGGTTCTCCACCCGCAGATGATCCACCGCTAGGCCGAGATCGTGGTACGCGGTTTGCTGCCGCGCCTCGTCCGATGCGGCGAGCGGCACCACCACCAGCCGCCGGTTGACCTTGGAGCGCCAGTTCATCCGCGCGGTGTTCTCCTGCCCGACATAGCAGCCCTTGGTGAAGCTGACGCCGTTCAGTTCCACCGCGTTGGTCTCCAGCCACAGGATGTCGCCCATGTCGGCGCGGCCCTCGGGCACGCCCAGCGACAGGCGGTGGGCGAGCCATGCCGCGTCCGCCGGCTCTCCACCGGGCGCTGCCAGCCAGCGGTGGCCGAGCGCGGCCAAGCGCGGATCGGGGACTGCCCCGTCCTGCGGCGCGAGGCTCCAGTGCACGGCCAGCGTTTCGTCGCGGGCAATCGCGATTTTCCGACGCAGGCGATACATCGAAAGGCGTTTCACGAGATCGTCCACCAGCGCCGCCTCGCAATCGAGCAGGATATCTGCCCCGTCGCCCCACACCAGAAAGTCGAACATATGCTTGCCCTGCGCCGTCAGCAGCGCGGCGTAGCAGGGCAGCGCGCCCTTCACGTCATTGGTGACAAGGCCTTGCAGGAACGCGCCGACATCCTCGCTGTCGTCAAGGGCAGAAAGGCGGATGATGGCGCGGCTGGCGAGATGGGTTTGCATGGATCTGACTTAGGAAGGATGCCGCATTCCATCAATCACCGTTCGCCCTGAGCTTGTCGAAGGGCTGCACTTCCTTCAAGGGCGGGGAAAGCGAAAACAGTGCTTCGACAAGCTCAGCACGAACGGAGTTTCCGATGTCTGCGCCACACCGCCTCACGATCCGCCGCCCTGACGACTGGCACCTGCATTTCCGCGATGGCGATGTGATGCGCGAAGTGGTGCCTTATACCGCGCGCCAGTTCGCCCGCGCGATCGTGATGCCCAACCTCACCCCGCCGGTGACCACCACCGATCTGGGCGCGGCCTATCGTGATCGCATTCTGGCCGCGGTGCCTGCGGGGGTGAACTTCACCCCGCTGATGACGTGCTACCTTACCGACAACACCGACGCCGACGATCTGGCGCGCGGGGCGGCAGCGGGCGTATTCACCGCGGCCAAGATGTATCCCGCCAACGCCACCACCAACTCGGCGGCGGGCGTTACCAATGTCGAAAAGCTCTATCCGGTGCTCGCGCGGATGGAGGCCGAGGATATCGTGCTGTGCATCCACGGCGAGGTGACGGACCACAATGTCGATGTGTTCGACCGCGAGAAAGAGTTTATCGAGAGGCACTTGCGCGGCATTGTTGCGGCTTTTCCGAAGCTGCGCGTGGTGTTCGAGCATATCACCACCTCGGACGCGGTCGATTTCGTGATGGAGGCCGGGCCGCAGGTCGCCGCGACGATCACGCCGCAGCATCTCCACATCAACCGCAACGCCATGCTGGTCGGCGGGATCCAGCCGCACAATTACTGCCTGCCCGTCGCCAAGCGCGAGACGCACCGGCTGGCGCTGCGAGCGGCGGCGACGTCCGGCTCGCCCAAATTCTTCCTCGGCACCGACAGCGCCCCGCACCTGCGCAGCGCCAAGGAAAGCGCCTGCGGCTGCGCAGGCATCTTCGGCGCGCCGTTCGCGCTGGAAAGCTATGTCACCGTGTTCGACGAGGAAGGCGCGCTGGACAAGTTCGAGGGCTTCGCCTCGCTTCACGGCCCGGCGTTCTACAAGCTGCCGGTGAACGAGGACAGCGTGACGCTGGAACGCACGGAGGTTGCGGTGCCGCCCTGCTTGCACGTGACCGGCGAGGAAATCGTGCCGTGGCACGGCGGGCAGGTGCTGGGGTGGAAGTTCCTAGGCTGAAGCCGCCGCCCCCCGCCGCCGCGCCAGCAAGTCCCACACGAACACGCCCACCGCGATCCATATCAGCACGAAGCTTACCAGCTTGGCGGGCGCGAGCGGCTGGTTGAACACGAACAGGCCGAGGAAGAACACGATGGTCGGCGAGAGATACTGAATGAAGCCGAGCGTCGAATAATCCATCCGCCGTGCAGCCAGTGCGAACAGCAGCAGCGGCACGGCGGTGACCACGCCGGAGAAGATGATGAGGCCGCTCATCCACCAGTCCTGCCCGAAGGACGAGCCTTGCGGGCCCATCGCATACCACCAGGCAATCGCACCCGCGACGGGCAGCAGGATCGCGCTCTCGATTGTCAGGCCGGGCAGTGATCCTACAGAAACTTGTTTGCGGACAAGGCCGTACAGTGAAAAGCTGAAACCGAGTGAGAGGCTGATCCACAAGCTCGTCAGCGCCCCTGCGGCGAGCAAGGCCACCGCCACCGCCGCAATCGCCACCGCGACCCACTGGCGGCGCGACAGCTTCTCGCCCAGAAACAGCGTGCCCAGCAGCACGTTGATCAGCGGGTTCAGGTAATAGCCGATGCTGGTCGCATAGACCTCGCCCGCCATGATCGCCCAGATATAGACGAACCAGTTGACCGCGATCAGCACGCTGCTTGCCAGCAGCGCCAGCATCGTGCGCGAGCTGCGCAGCGCGCCAAGCAATTCGCCGAACTGGCGGCGGAAGGCGACAATGGCGAGGCACAGCGGCAGCGTCCAGATGATGCGCCAGCCCACGAATTCAAACGCAGGCACGCTCTGCACCAGCAGCAGGTAGAGCGGCAGGAAGCCCCAGATGAGATAGGCCCCGACGGCGGGTGCAAGACCCGAAGGCGTGCCGGAGGATGAAGCGGGGGCGGGGGCGGTCATGAAGCGCTGCCGTTAGGCTGCGCGCCCCGTGCGCGCAAGCGGCGAACAGCGGGGCGGGCGATGAACGCCAGCTTTCACTCGCAACGCCGATTCGTTCAGGTTTTGGCGTTTATACATGAACAATCGAATCGGGGGCCGCGCATCCTCTCCCTCTCCCCGGCGCGGCGTTCCTGACCCTTGCGGCTGCTCCCACCAAGCGGTCGCCGGCGCGGGCTTTCGGGTCTCGCGGGAAGCGCCTTCGGCAGCCTTCGGGCTTGCCGGAGGCGCTTTTATTCAGGCCCCTATCTATGCCTCGACGCTGCGAATCTTAACCATCGCGTGGCATGAGGCGGGGATGCGACGGCTTGCGATTCTGCTCCTGCCTGCCCTGCTGGCCGCCTGTTCGGGCGCGCCGGGCGATGGCGCTACGGGCGATCCCTTTGCAACTGACCCGCTGGTCGCCGCCGCGCTGCATGATCCGCTGATGAGCGATCCCGATCTTTCGGCCCGGAACGAGGCCAACGCGGTGCTCGGCTTTGCCGCCGATACCGCGCTGCCGCTGCTCCCCGCCACCCCCGAGGCGGCGCGGGCCGCGCGCGAGGCAGGGCGGCTGGAACTGCTGGCAGAGGGCGGGATGCCGCCGCTTCCGGCCCCGGTGCCGGCCCGCATCGCGCTGCCCGCGCCGGGCGGCAGTGCGCGCGAGGGGCTTGCCGCGCTCGGTTCGCCGGACGCGTGTATCGCGGCGCTGGAGGAAGGTTTCGGCTGGTCGGCGGGCTTGCCGCGGGTCGCCGCGATCATGCCGCACGGGATGGTGGTGCAGGCTGGTGGCAGCGCGGGGGACGGATGCGGGCTGCGCGTCGTCCGCTACCACACCGCCGCGCCGCCCGAGGACGTGCTGCAATACCACTATGTCCGCGCGGGCCGCGCCGGGCTCGATCCGCAGCGCCATGCGGGCGAGGGTGACAGCATCAGCGGTCGCGGGCCTTCGGGCGAGGCTTTGCTGGTGACCTTGCGCAAGGCCGCCAACGGGCTCACCGCGGTCGACCTCTATTACCGCGCGTCTTAGGGCCTGAGGCCGACCCCGATGGTGGCGCGCGGCTGGTCCATTTCCGTGCTGGCGACCGGATAGGCGCAGTAATCGGCAGCGTAATAGGCCGCCGGACGGTGATTGCCCGACAGCCCGATCCCGCCGAACGGAGCCTTGGACGAAGCGCCGTTGGTCGGCCCGTTCCAGTTGATGATCCCGGCGCGGATATTGGCCCAGAACCGCCCGTAATCGTCCGGCGTCCCCCCGATCAGCGAGGCCGAGAGGCCAAAGCGGGTGTTGTTCGCCTCGGTAATCCCGGCGTCGAGATCGGGCACGCGGATCACTTGCAGCAGCGGTCCGAACAGCTCGATATCGGGCCGATCGGGAATGTCGGTGACGTCGATGATGCCGGGGGTGAGGAATGGCAGATCGGGCACGGTGCGGCGCATGTGCAGCAGCGGGCGGCCACCGGCGGTCATCAGCGTGAGGAAGCTTTCCGACAGGCGATCGGCTGTCTCGTTATCGATCACCGGCCCCATGAAAGGCTGCGGCTCGCCCAGCGGATCGCCGACCATCAGCTTGCGCGCCATCGGGACGAGCTCGGCCATCAGCCCGTCATAGACGCTGTCCTTGACGATCAGCCGCCGCGCGGCGGTGCATCGTTGCCCGGCGCTGGTGAAGGCGCTCTGAAGGATCAGCGTGGCGGCGTCCTTCAGCTTGGGGGTGTCGATTACCACGACGGGGTTGTTGCCGCCCATCTCCAGCGCGACGATCTTTCCCGGATTGGCAGCGAGTTTGCGGTTGATCGCGATCCCGGCATTGGCAGAGCCGGTGAACAGCACGCCGTCGGTGCCGGGGTGGGCGACGAGCGCGCGGCCTTCCTCCGGCCCGCCGATCACCAGTTGCACCACGTCCTCCGGCACGCCGGCGCGGTGGAAGCAGGCGACCAGCGCCTCGCCCACTGCCGGGGTCTTTTCCGAAGGCTTGAACAGCACCGCATTGCCCGCAATCAGCGCCGGGACGATGTGGCCGTTCGGCAGGTGCGCGGGGAAGTTGTAGGGGCCGAGCACCACCATCACCCCGTGCGGCTTGTGCCGCACCGCCGCGCTGGCGCCGATCCCGGCATCGAACTTCTTCTTGCCGGTACGCTCGGCATAGGCCTGCACCGAAATGTCGATCTTGCCCGCCACCGCGTCGATTTCGCCGCGGGCTTCCCACAGGGGCTTGCCCGTCTCGCGCGCGATCAGCTCGGCCAGCGGCTCGCTTTCGCGGCGGACCTCGTTGGCGAAGGCGCGCAGCTTTTCGATCCGGTTGGTGAGCGGCTGAGCGGCCCAGGCTGGCCAGGCCCGCCGTGCCGCGCTGACGGCGGCTTCGACATCGCCATGCATACCCCGCCACAATTCCTCGCCGCTGGCGGGTTCATAGGAAACGAGGATGTTGTCGGTCACGGCGCCTCTCTTCCCCCTGTCAGGCGTCATCGGGCTGATGCAGCCGGATTAATGCGCCGCAAGGGTAAAAGATAGGGTGAACGCCGCCCCCCGCCAATCCTATGGGTTTCCCCCTAGGCGTGACCGGCGGGGACGGGGGCCGGGCCATGCGCCTCGCCCATCCGCCTGAGCGCTGTAACCTTGGCGTGGAGCGGGCCCCAGTCGTCGCCCGCGTCAATAGCGGCCCAGATCGCCTCGACCTCGTCGACCAGCAGCGATTGCGGGGCCGCGTCCGCCCAGTAGGGGTGAGCGGCGCCCTGCGGCGTGTATCCGGCCAGCACCTCGCCCAGCTCGCCTTGCGCCGCGCCGCGCCCGCCCCTTTGGGCGAAAAAGAACGCGTCGGGTTGCAGCGCGCCTTCGCGCATCGCCTGTTCGCACAGGGAGACAAGGCGGGTGTCCTCCTCGATCCCCTGCGGCTCGACCCCCAGCCGCCAGCACCACCGCCGCGCGACATTTTCCATATAGAGCGGCCCGAATCGTTCGAGCGCCGCGATTAGTGGAGCCGAGTCCACCAGCAGCCGCAGCGCCACGGCAAACTGCCCGCAATTCCAGTGCAGCGCCTCGGGCTGGCGGCCAAAGGCATAGAGGCCGGCGTGATCGAAATAGGCCGCGGTAAAGCCCGGATCCCACGTTGGCAGCCAGCGCCACGGGCCATAATCGAAGCTTTCGCCAGTGATGTTCATGTTATCGGTGTTGAGCACCCCGTGGACGAAGCCGGAGGTCATGTAGCTGGCAGCGAGATCGGCCATGCGCTCGACGACATTGTGCATCAGGCGGATGGCGGGTTCGTCGCGCGCGGGGGCGTCCTCGGGCGGGGGCGGGCCGGGGAACTGCGTCAGGCAATAGTCGACAAGGGCCGCCATCGAATCTGCATCCTCGATTGCCAGCAGGCGCTGGAAGGTGCCGATGCGGATATGGGAATGCGACAGCCGCACCAGCACCGCCGAGCGGGTCGGCGAAGGCTCGTCATTGCGCCACAGGCTCTCGCCGGTCTCGATCACGCTGAAGGTTTTCGAGGTGTTCACCCCCAGCGCCTCCAGCATTTCGGTCGCGAGGATCTCGCGCACCGCGCCCTTCAGCGTCAGCCGCCCGTCGCCCGCGCGGCTGTAGGGGGTGGTGCCCGAACCCTTGGTGCCGAGGTCCATCAGCCGCCCGTCGCCCCCGCGCATCTGGGCGAACAGGAACCCGCGCCCGTCGCCGATATCGGGATTGTACACCCGGAACTGGTGGCCGTGATATTTGAGCGCCAGCGGGCCGGGCAGATTGCCATCGAGCGGGGCGAAGCGTCCGAAATGGGCAGACCATGCGGCGTCGTCCAGCCCGTCCAGCCCGACGCTCGCCGCCGCGCGGTCATTGCGGAAGCGCAGGCGCGTTTCGGGGAAGGGCGCGGCCGCCACCGGGCTCGCCAGCCAGTCGGCCAGAGCGAGGATGGCCGGATCGCCGCGATAGGGGATGGATGATGTCGGGTGTTGCATGGCCAAGCTCATGCCGCGATAGTGGGGGCAAGCACGCAAGCGCGCAAGGTGCCTTCATGGCCGCCGGTCGCTTGCCACTCGCACCAAGGGAATATCGCCGTTCATGGCCGCAAATTACGAAGATCGCTACTGGACCAGCAGCGACGGGTTGAACCTGCATTACCGCAACTATCCCGGCCCCGAAGGCAGTGATGCCCTGCCGGTGCTGTGCCTGCACGGCCTGACCCGCAATGCCCGCGATTTCGGCCCGCTGGCCGACGAGCTTTCGGCCAGCCACCGGGTGATCGTGCCGGAAATGCGCGGGCGCGGCCTTTCTGCCTATGCCCCGGATTCGGATAGCTACAACCCGCTGGTCTATGTCGGCGACGTTGAAAAGCTGCTGGAAGAGCAGGGCATTACCCGCTTCATCGCGATCGGCACTTCGATGGGCGGGCTGATGACGATGCTGATGGCGCACGCCCGGCCCGGTCGGATTGCGGCGGTGGTGATGAATGATATCGGCCCCGAAGTGGATGGGGCGGGGCTCTCGCGCATTTCGGGCTATGTCGGGCAGGGGCGCAGCTATCCTACCTGGGTCCACGCCGCGCGCGGGCTGGAGGCGGTGCACGCGCCTGCTTTCCCCGATTACGATCTCGACCAGTGGCTCGAAATGGCCAAGCGCACGATGGTGGTGACCCAGAACGGGCGGATCGGGTTCGATTACGACATGGCCATCGCCGAACCCTTCGCCAAGCCCGGCAATGCCGCGCCGCCCAATCTGTGGCTCGCCTTCGAGGCGCTGGCAGGCGTGCCGATGCTGCTGGTGCGCGGCGCGCTGTCCGATCTGCTGAGCGAGGAGACGGTGCGCCGGATGGGCGAGCACAACCCCGCCATGCACACGATTACCGTGCCGCGCGTGGGCCATGCCCCGACGCTTGACGAGCCCGAGGTGCGCGCCGCCATCCACAAGCTGCTGGGCGGGATCGCATGAGCCAGCGCAGCGGAGCGGCGCTCAAGGTGCTCCATTGCCATTCGACCTTCTCCGCCGGGGGGAAGGAGGTTCGCAGCGTTAAGCTGATGAACGCGTTCGGCGACGCGCTGGAACACACCATCGTCTCTGCCGAGCCCGAGGCAATGGGTGCGCGCGCGCTGATTGCGCCGGGGATAAAAGTGCAGTTTCCGACGAAGTTCCCCATGCTCAAGGGCCTGCCCACGCCCGGACGGCTGGCGGCGTTGGCCGAGGCGCTCAAGCCCTATGATCTGATCTGCACCTACAACTGGGGCGCGATGGATGTGGCGATGGCGCACACGGCCTTTGCCAAGGCCTATGATCTGCCGCCGCTGGTGCATCACGAGGACGGCTTCAACGAGGACGAGGCGGGCGGGCTCAAGACCCGGCGCAATCTCTATCGCCGTGCTGCGCTGCGCGGGGCGGCACGGGTGATCGTGCCTTCGACCGGGCTGGAGCAAATCGCGCTCGGCCCGTGGGCGCAGCCACGCGAGAAGGTGCTACGGATCGTCAACGGGATCGACACCGCCGCCTTCGCCGCGCCGCCGGAACCGGGCGCGCTGCGCCTCATCAAGCGCCCGGGCGAGCGCTGGATCGGAACGCTCGCCGGTCTGCGACCCGTCAAGCAATTGCCGAAGCTGGTGGAGGCGATGGCAGGTCTGCCCGAGGAATGGCATCTGGTGATCTGCGGCGAGGGGCCGGAGCGTGATGCGATTGCCGCCGCCGCCGAAGCGGTGGAGGTGAGCCACCGCGTCCACCTGCCCGGCGCCGTGCCCGATCCGGCCACGATCATCGGCCTGTTCGATATTTTCGCGCTGTCTTCCGCCTCGGAGCAATTCCCGCTCTCGGTGGTCGAGGCGATGGCCGCCGGGCTGGCCATCGCCGCACCCGATGTCGGCGATGTGCGGCAGATGGTGGCAGAGGAAAATCGCGGCTTCATCGCCGTGCCGGGCGATGCGCGGGCGCTGGCAGTGATGCTGGAGGAACTGGCGGCGGACGAGGGCCTGCGCGCCCGGATCGGCGCGGCCAACTGCGCGCGGGCCTGCGCGCTCTATGATGCGCAGCAGATGATCGCCGCCTACCGCGCCGCCTATGCGCAGGCGCTGGGGCGCGAATTCTGAGCCGCAGCGCTTCATCCGCGGTTAAACACCGCCTGCGCACAAGCCTTTGCAGATTGGCAGACTGGTCCCCGCGTGGCATTGCACAGGCGGCTGCACCTGCCTAAAGAGCGCGTCAGTCCGTCTGTCCCGCAGGCGAGGCCTGAAACGCAACAAGGACACAAGAGCCCGGCATGGCGCGCACTCCGATCACTCCCTCTTCCTCTCCCACTCCGGCGGTTCCGGCCGAGGACGATATCCTGATCCGCGAGATCGACGAGGCGGTGCGGCAGGACGATGCGCTGGAGTTCATGCGCAATCACGGGGTCAAGCTGCTGGCGGCGATCATCGCTCTGATCGCGGGCCTTGGCGGCTATATGCTGTGGGACAATTACCGCGAAAGCCAGCTGGAAGAACAATCGGAAGCCCTGATTGCGGCGCTCGATGCGGCCAATCAGCGCGATTTCAAGGGCGCGGGCGACAAGGTTGCGCCGCTGCTCGATGACGGCTCGCCCGGCGCGCGCACGGCTGCGCGGATGCTGCAGGCGGCAGCCGCGCTGGAACAGGGCGAGGTGGACAAGGCCTCGGGCCTCTACAAGCAGGTCGCCGATGATGCCGACGCGCCGCCCGCGCTGCGCGATCTGGCCCGCATCCGCGATGTCGCGGCGCGCTATGACACCATGAAGCCTGCCGACGTGATTGCGCGGCTCGGCACCCTCGCCAAGCCCGGCAATCCGTGGTTCGGCAGCGCCGGAGAACTGGTGGCGATGGCGCACCTTGAAGCGGGCAACACCGCCGAAGCGGGCAAGCTGTTCGCTGCTATCGCCAAGGACGAGGAACAGCCTGAAAGCCTGCGCTCGCGCGCGCGCCAGATGGCCGGCCTGCTCGGGGTCGATGCGATTGTCGATGTGAAGAAGCTGCTGGAGGACGAAGGGGTCTCGTCCACCGGCACAGGCACGGGGACTGGCGGCGCGGCTGCCCCGGCGGCGGCACCTGCTGCGGCCGAGTGAGGATGAAGGCTTGAAACGGACGGGTATGACACACACGAAAATCGCGCGCGCCGCCTTGCTGGCGGGTATCATGGCGGCAGGGCTAACGGGCTGCAAGGGCGGCCTGTTTGGCGGCGGCGACGACAAGGCCACGCCGACCGTGGGCAACCGTATGCCGATCCTCTCGCGCATCGAAAGCGGGGCCGAGGTCGATCCGGCGCTGGCGGCGATTTCGGTGGTGCTCCCGCCTGCACGGCTCAATGCCGAATGGTCGCAGGCGGGTGGCTCGGCCAGCAAGTCCTATGGCCACCTCGCGCTGGCTGAAAACCCGACCAAGGTGTGGAGCGCGCAGATCGCCGGTTCAAGCAACCGCGAGCGCCTTGCGGCGGCTCCGGTGGTCGGCGGCAACAAGCTGTTCGTGGAAGGCACCGACGGGGTGATCCACGCCTTCGACAAGAAAACCGGCGCGCGGCTGTGGACCCGCGACGACGAGGACATGACAAAGGATCAGGCCCCGTCCGCGTTCGGCGGCGGGGTCAGCTATGAAGCGGGCAAGCTCTACGCCACCAACGGCATCGGAGAGGTCAAGGCGCTCGACGCCGAGACTGGCGAGGTGCTGTGGAAGGTGACCCCCGCAGGCCCGCTGCGCGGATCGCCGACGATTGCCTTCGGGCAGCTGTTCGTGATGACGCAGGACAACCAGATCATCGCGCTCAACATCGCTGATGGCTCGCTGGTGTGGGACGAAAGCGGATCGACCACGCAGTCGGGTGTGTTCGGCGTGGCCGCGCCCGCTGCCGGGCAGGGCACAGTGATCGCGGGCTATTCCAGCGGCGAGCTTTCGGCCTACCGCTATGAAAACGGCCGCACGCTGTGGTCGGACGCGCTGGCGCGCACCAATATCTCCACCACGGTCGGCTCGATCACCGATATCGATGCCGATCCGATCATCGATTCCGGTCGGGTCTATGCGCTCGGGCAGGGCGGGCGCATGGCGGCCTACGAACTGCTCACCGGCCAGCGCATCTGGGAATTGAACCTCGCAGGGATTTCCACCCCGGCGATTGCGGGCGAGTGGATTTTCACCCTCACCGACGATGCGCGGCTGCTGGCGATTGCCCGGTCGAGCGGGCGGGTACGCTGGATTACCCAGCTGCAGCGCTACAAGGACGAGGAAGACAAGAAGGGCCCGATCTTCTGGACCGGCCCGGTACTGGCAGGCGGCCAGCTGTGGGCGGCCAGTTCGCGCGGGGAGATCTGGAAGATCAGCGCGGGCGAGGGTTCGGCTGCACGGTTCGCCGATATCGGCCAGCCGGTCAGCCTCGCGCCGGTGGTGGCCGACGGCTATCTCTACATCCTCGACGACAGCGGTACGGTGCACGCCTGGCGCTAAGGCGCCGGTCCAATGCTAAGGGCGCTGGGCAGGGCGTTAACCCTTTTGCGCTAAGGCGGCAGGCGTGATGAGCGCCGCCGCTTTGCCCGATCCTGCTGCCCCGCCTGCCCCGCCGCCAAGCGACGTTTCGGCAGGCGTTGGCTTCGCAGGCCTTGCCGGGCTGTGCGCGTGGATCGCCTTCTGCCGTTCCTATCCCGATATTGCCGCGACCTTCGGCTTCGGCGGGCCGTTCTCGCCGGAGCGCGGCGTGCTGTCCGGGCCGTATGCTGCGCTCGCCGCGATGTTGTTCACGTCTGTGCCGATGGCGCTGTGGTCGGTGCTGGTCGACAAGGTCCACCGCCGCCCCTCGACCGGACTCGACTGGAGCCACGCGCGCCCGCTGGCGGAAAGCCTGCCGGTCTCGGTGGTCAAGCTGTCGGGCTTGTGGGCGACATGGGCGATGCTGGCGGCCTTCTATGGTCTGGCGCGCTGGTACTGGAGCGGCAATTACCTGTTCGCGATGGAGGTGCTGACCTTCGCCGCCGCGCCGCTGGTAGCGCTGTCGATCCCCTATGTGATCTGGCTCGATCGCCACATGGTGGCCCCGCGTGACGGCAGCTGGCATTTCGGCGCCTTCGTGCTCGGGCTCGGGGTGATCGGGCGCGAGAGCTGGGATAGGGCGCAGATCGCCAAGCACTGGCGCGCGTGGATCATCAAGGGCTTCTTCGGGGCCTTCATGATCTCGATCCTGCCGCCCGGCTTTGCCCAGCTGGTCGAGGCGGACCCGGCGCGGTTCATCGCCAATCCGGTCGAATTCGCGATGCTGCTGGTGACGGCGCTGTTCGTGATCGACGTGCAGATCGGGACCGTGGGCTATCTGCTGACGCTGCGCCCGCTCGATTCGCATATCCGTTCGGGCAACCCGTTTCTGGCAGGATGGCTGGCGGCGCTGCTGTGCTATCCGCCCTTCGTGTGGGGCATCATCGGGCCGGACAATCAGGTGCTGAGTTACGAGCTGGCCACCCCCGGCTGGGCGCACTGGTTCGCCGGGTCCGAGGGCCTGCTGTGGGCATGGGGCGCGCTGCTGGTGTTCCTGACCGGCGTCTATGCCTGGGCGACGGTGGTGTTCGGCATCCGCTTTTCCAACCTCACCTATCGCGGCGTGCTGACCAATGGGCCGTATCGCTTTACCCGCCACCCGGCCTATCTGTCGAAGAACCTGTTCTGGTGGGCGAGCGTGCTGCCGTTTCTGGTGACAAGCGGATCAGTGGCGGACGCGGTGCGGAACTGCGTCTGCCTGCTGGCCGTCAACGCGATCTATTACTGGCGCGCCCGCACCGAGGAAGCGCACCTGCTGGCCGAAGACCCGAAATATCGCGCCTATCACGCATGGATGGCGCAGCACGGCCTCATCACCGCGCCGCTGGTGCGGTTGCATCGCGTGCTCACCGGAAAGGCCGCGCCCCGCGCTGACGAAGCGCACGCCTTCCCGGCCGAGTAGGGTTACATCACCGGCGCGCCATCATCGGCGTGATACTTCAGCGCGTCGATCACCTGAAAGTCGAGCGTGGCGAGCGCCGCCTGAAAGGTCGCCATATGCGGCATGGCGAAGTGCGCGAGCAGCGCGGCTTCGTCGGTCCACTTTTCGACGATGTGGATCACGCCCGGCTCCAGCAGGTCTTCGGTGAAGGCATAGGCGATGCAGCCTTCCTCCGCGTTGGACGCGGCCACCATGTCGGCAATCGCGGCGCGCGCCGCGTCGCTTACTCCGCCACCCAGCTTGGCCTTGGCCAGAACGATCAGCATATTTTCAATCCTCCCTTAGAAGGACTGTTCATAGACGCGGGTGATGTCGCCGTTCCACTCGCCATAATAGGCATCGAGCAGGCGCTGGGCGGGCACCTTGCCGCTGCTGACGATCTCGTCGAGCGTGTCGAGATAGCCGGTCTCGTTGTCGCCCGCCGCATTAAGCCGCGCGCGCGCCTTGAGCCCGCCGTGCGCGATCTTCAGCACCTCGCGCCCGAGATCCTGCAAGGTGCCGCCATCGGGCGAGCGGGTGGCCAGCGCAAGGCGCGGAACTTCATTGCGAAGCCGCTCGCGCTCTTCCATCGACCAGCCCTTGACCAGATCCCACGCCGCATCGAGCGCGCCTTGGTCATACAGCAGGCCGACCCAGAAGGCGGGCAGGGCGCAGATCCGGCTCCACGGCCCGCCATCGGCCCCGCGCATTTCAAGGAAGCTTTTCAGGCGCACTTCGGGGAAGGCGGTGGAGAGGTGATCCCACCAGTCGCTCTGCGTCGGGCGTTCGCCGGGCAGGACCGAGAGCTTGCCGTCGAGGAAATCGCGGAACGAAAGCCCCGCCGCGTCGATATACTTCCCGTCGCGGAAAACGAAATACATCGGCACATCAAGCATATACTTGGCCCAGCGTTCATAGCCGAAGCCGTCTTCGAACACGAAGGGCAGCATCCCGGTGCGCGCCGGATCGGTGTCCGACCAGATGTGCGAGCGATACGAAAGATAGCCGTTGGGCTTGCCTTCGGTGAAGGGCGAATTGGCGAACAGCGCCGTCGCCAGCGGTTGCAGCGCGAGGCTGGTGCGGAACTTCTTCACCATGTCGGCTTCCGACTGGTAGTCGAGGTTCACCTGAATGGTACAGGTCCGCAGCATCATGTCGAGGCCCATGCTGCCGACGCGCGGCATATGCCGCAGCATGATGTCGTAGCGGCCTTTGGGCATGATCGGCAGTTCTTCGCGGGTCTTGTCGGGCCACATGCCGAGACCGAGGTAGCTCACCCCGCACTTCTCGCCGACTTCCTTGACCTGCGCCAGATGCCGCCCGGTTTCGGCGCAGGTCTGGTGCAGGTTTTCCAGCGGCGCGCCCGACAGTTCTAGCTGGCCGGCCGGCTCAAGGCTGACCGCCCCGTCCGTGCCTTTCAGGGCGATGACGTTGCCGCCTTCTTCCACCGGGCTCCAGCCGAAGGGCTCCAGACCTTTGAGCAGATCGCGGATGCCGCAAGGCTCGTCATAGGAGGGCGCGCGGAAATCGTCGCGCTTGTAGACGAGCTTTTCGTGCTCGGTGCCGATGCGCCAATCTGCGGGCGGTTTTTCGCCCTTGATCATCGGCGCGACCAGTTGGTCGAAGCCTTCGATCACCGGATCGTCGGCGCTGGATGCTTCGCGTGTACTCATCGCAAGGGGGCCCTTCTGTGGCCGGTTGCCTTAGAAAACCCACTTGCCGGTGGGAAGCGCAAAACGACTAGGCGCGGTCGATGGCGGTGCGCCAGTCCCCGGCGCTGGCCATCCACACGGAGAGCGCGGCGATGGCGGCCGTCTCGCCGCGCAGGATCCGCGGGCCGAGGCTGATCGGGCGCGCGGCAGGGTGGGCGCGGATGGCGGCGCGCTCGGCCTCGTCGAACCCGCCTTCGGGGCCGATCAGGATCGCGGCGGGGCCTTGGTGTTGTGCGAAGGCGGCGGCTGCCGGTTCGCCACCATTCTCGTCGGCGAAGAACAGCGCGCGGCCTTCCGGCCAGCCCGCCAGCAGCGCGTCGAGTTTCACCGGCTCGGTCAGTTCCGGCAGGGCGGTGCGGGCGCATTGTTCGGCAGCTTCGATGGTGATCGCGCGGGCGCGCTCGGGATTCAATTTGTCGGCGACGCACCGGCGGGTGAGGACGGGGGCGATCCGCGCGGCACCCAACTCGGTCGCCTTTTCGAGCACGAGGTCGAACCGATCCTTCTTGAGCAGCGCAGGGCAGAGCCACAGATCGGGCACCGCCTCGCGCGCCCGGAGCATCTCCACGACTTCCAGCGAAACATCGCGCTTGCCCACGTCGGCCACACGCGCGGCCCATTCGCCGGTCAGATCGTCGCACAGGATCACGGTGTCGCCTTCCCGCATCCGCATCACCTTGCCGAGGTAATGCGCCTGCGGCCCATCGAGCGCGACGCGGCGCTCCGGCCCGAGTTCATCAGCGACGAACAGGCGCGGGGCGCTTTTCGGGGGCCAGGCAGGGGTTGCGGGCATGGCTTTGCTCTAGGCGCTGCTGCCGCTAGGGAGCAAGCCATGAGCGACGGAATCGTCCCCGATACTGAGCACCGCGGCCTCGTCGCGCGCCTGCCGCAGCTTCCGCGCGACTTGGCGTTGCTCGCCCGGTTCGACCGGCCGATTGGCTGGTGGCTGTTGTTCTGGCCCTGTGTCTTCGGCGTGTGGCTGGCGGGCGAGGGGCCGCAATGGGCGCTGCTCGGCTGGCTGCTGGCGGGAAGCATCGCCATGCGCGGGGCGGGCTGCGTCTATAATGATATTGTTGACGCCGATCTCGACGCCCGCGTGGCCCGCACCGCCCTGCGCCCGGTGGCGAGCGGGCGGGTGTCGAAGAAACTCGCTTGGGGCTGGCTTCTCTTGCTGTGCCTCGTCGGCCTTGTCGTGCTGCTGCAACTCCGGTGGGAGGCGCAGTTGGTCGCGCTTGGCAGCCTTGCGCTGGTCGCCGCCTATCCCTTCATGAAGCGCATCACGTGGTGGCCGCAGGCGTGGCTGGGGATGGTGTTCAACTGGGGGCTGCTGGTCGGCTGGACCGAATTGCGGCTCGACAACTGGGATGCGCTGGCGGCGGTCTATGCCGGGTGCATTGCCTGGGTGATCGGCTACGACACGATCTATGCCCTGCAAGACCGCGAGGATGATGCGATGGTCGGCATCCGCTCCTCCGCGCTGGCGATGGGCGCGCGAGTGCGCGGCGGGATTGCGGGCTTCTATGCCGCGGCGGTCGGCCTGTGGGGGCTGGGCATCTGGCTCTACCGGCCCGATCCGATCGCGCTCCTCGCGCTGCTGCCCGTCGCCGGGCATCTGGCGTGGCAGGTGGCAACGCTCGACGCCGATGACCCCGCCAACCCGCTCGCCCGCTTCCGCGCCAACCGCTGGACAGGCGCGTTGCTGGCAGCGGCGTGCTATGTGGTGGGGAACGCCGGAGCCTGACGCGCGATGTGCAACCTCTACCGCATGACGAAAAACGCCGGCGAAGTCGCAGGCTGGTTCGATGCGGTGGACGCGGCGGCAGGGGCGAATACCGGCGCGGAGGTCTATCCCGGCTATCCCGGGCTTGTCGTCGCCGGAGGCGAAGTGCGGGCGATGGCATGGGGCTTCCCGCTGGTGCTGACCGGCAAGCAGGGCCAGAAACTGAAGCCCAAACCGGTCAACAACGCGCGGACCGACAAGCTTGCCAGCTTCTTCTGGCGGCAATCGTTCGAGACCCGTCGCTGCCTCATCCCCCTCACCGGCTGGGCCGAGGCCGAGGGGCCAAAGGGGCACATGACCCGAACATGGCTCTCGCTCCCCGACACCCCGCTATTCGCGGCGGCCGGCGTGTGGCGGCAGTCGGACGAGTGGGGCGCGTGCTATTCGATGGTGATGACGGATAGCGCGGGCACGGATGCGGCAGGCGTGCATGAGCGGATGCCGGTGCTGCTCGCCCCGCAGGACTATGAACGCTGGACGGGCGGCACCCCTCAGCAGGCTTTCGCCCTGTGCCAGCCGTGGCGCGGGCCGATCACCATCGATCTCACTGCGGAAAGCTGGCGGCGCTGAGGCGCAATCTTGCAATTCGCGGTCAGACCCTGTTCAAGAGCGCCCATGCATGAGCCTGTCGCCCCGCCGCCTGCCTGTGCCGCCGGTGACGCTGAAACAAGAGAGAACCCTGACATGATCCCGCGCAACCTTGCCCCCGTGCTTACCACTGTGTCTGCCGCCGCGCTGGCGATGGGCCTCTGCCCCGTCGCCGCGCCCGCGCTGGCCCAGACTGCCACCGCCACCGCGCCCGCTATTCCGCAGGGCACCGGCTACTTCGCAAGCGATAGCACGCTCCCCTTCCTTGCCCCTGATTTCACGAAGATTTCCGAGGATGATTACATCCCCGCCTTCGAACAGGGCATGGCGATCCAGAAGGCCGAAGTCGCCGCGATCATCGCCAACCCCGAGGCACCGACCTTCGACAACACCATTGTCGCGCTGGAGAAATCGGGCCGGATGCTGGGCCGCGTGGCCCGCGTGTTCTATGCCCTGACCGGCGCCAATACCACCGACCGGCTCGACGCGATCGACACCGAGATCAGCCCCAGGCTGTCGGCCCACGGCGACTCGATCACGCTTAACCCGGCGCTGTTTGCCCGCGTAAAGGCGGTCTATGACAATCGCGCCGCGATGAGCCTGACCACCGAAGACGCGCGGCTGCTGGAGGAAACCTACAAGCGCATGGTCCACGCCGGCGCGCTGCTGACCGAGGCGCAGCGCGAAGAGGTGAAGGCGATCAACGGCGAGTTGTCGACCCTCACCACACAGTTCGGCCAGAAGGTGCGCGCCGCCACCAACGGCCAGCCGCTGATCGTGGATACCGCCGCCGAACTCGCCGGTCTGTCGGAAGCCGACATCAAGGCCGCGGCGGATCTGGCGGCGGAAAAGGGCCATCCGGGCAAATATGCCATCGCGCTCCAGAACACGACGCAGCAGCCCGCCCTGCCTGCACTCGAAAACCGCGCCACCCGCGAAAAGCTGTTCCGCCTGAGCTACAACCGCGCTGACGGGGCCGCTGCCGAGCACGACACCCGCGTGCTGCTCGCGAAAATCGCCACGCTGCGCGCGAAGAAGGCGGCGCTGTTCGGCGAGCCCGACTGGGCCAGCTACACCATGTATGACCGCATGGCGAAGACCCCCAAGACCGCGCTCGATTTCATGGAGCAGCTGGTCCCCGCACTCGCCGCCACCCAGCGGCGCGAGGCGGCGATGCTGACCGATGCGATCAAGGCCGACGGCGGCGATTACATCGTCCAGCCGTGGGACTGGTATCGCTATGCGGGCCGCATCAAGGCCGAACGTTACGATCTCGATGAAGACGCCGTCGCCCAATATTTCCAGCTCGACAAGGTGCTGGAAGACGGCGTGTTCTATGCCGCCAACAAGCTCTACGGCCTCAGCTTCCAGCGCCGCACCGATCTGCCGACCTATCACCCCGATGTGTGGGTCTACACCGTGCTCGATGCCGATGGTTCGGAGCTGGGCCTGTTCTATTTCGACCCGTTCCAGCGCCCGTCCAAGCGCGGCGGCGCGTGGATGAGCAACTTTGTCGACCAGAGCTATCTGTGGGGCACCAAGCCGGTGATCTACAACGTGCTCAACATCCCCAAGGCGGCCCCGGGCGAGGTGCAGCTCGTCAGCTTCGACGACGTCAGCACCACCTTCCACGAATTCGGCCATGCGCTGCACGGCCTGTTCGCCGATCAGCGTTACGAGAGCATCTCGGGCACCGCGACGGCGCGCGACTTTGTGGAATATCCCAGCCAGGTCAACGAGATGTGGGCGACCTATCCGGAAGTCCTGCAGAACTACGCCAAGCACTATCAGACCGGCGAGACCATCCCGCTGGCGCTGGTCGAGAAGATCGAGGCCGCGTCCAAGTTCAATCAGGGCTACGACTATGGCGAGGTCGTCGCTGCGGCGCTGCTCGACATGAAGTGGGCCGCGCTGACCCCCGAAGCCGCCGCCGCAATCGACACGCCGGAAGAAGTCGACGCCTTCGAGCGCAAGTCGCTGGAAGAGCTCGGCCTTGCGGTCGATCTGGTGCCGCCGCGCTACCGCTCGACCTATTTCAACCACGTGTTCAGCGATCCGGCGGGCTATTCGGCAGGATATTACAGCTACTTGTGGACCGAAATGCTCGACCGCGACAGCCGCAAGTGGTTCCGCGACAATGGCGGCCTGACCCGCGCCAATGGCGATCACTACCGCAAGACCGTGCTGAGCCGCGGCGGGACGATGGACTATTTCGAGATGTTCCAGAACTTCGCCGGTCGTCAGCCGGACATCCAGCCGCTGCTTGAAGCGCGCGGTCTGGCCGGCGGCGAGGGTGAAAGCGCGGGCGAGTAAGGGCAACCGGTTCCCCCTCCCTGCGGGGAGGGGAACAGGCCTAGTTCTCCGGCCCGAGTGCCGGATCAAGATCGCGCGGGCGGGCAAAGTGCACCAGCCCGGCGCAATAGCGCTTCAATTGCGACCAGTGCTCGATATCGCATTCGAGCACGGCGTAGGCGGCGGTCGGGAACTTCACCACCGCTTCCTTGAACAGCGCGTTCTCCTTGCCCGGCGCGACCAGTTCCAGCAGCACGTCCTGCAAGCCCGGATTGTGCCCGGCGATCAGGATCGTATCGGCCTCGTCATCACCGCTTCCCGCATGGGCCTCGATCGTCTCGACGATGGTGTCGTAGCTGGCGAGGTAGAGCTTCTGGTCGTATTCCGGCGTCACCTCGGGCAGCGCGCCCTCCAGCGTCAGTTTCACGCGCACCGCGGGGCTGGCGAGCACCTTGTCCCACTTCACCCCGTGATCCCGGATATGCTGCCCGATCAGCTGTGCGCCCTTCTTCCCGCGCGCGTTCAGCCCGCGGTCGAAATCGCGCTGGTTCATGTCGTCCCAGTCGGATTTGGCGTGGCGCAGGAGACCGAGAATTTTCAAGGTTGCAAGGCTCCTGGCTGGGGGACGGACTGCTTGTGCAGAACACCACTGGAGACGCGTTGTAAAGCCTCATCAAGCGTCACCCGCAACACCGGCGTGCCGGGCGGGAAGGCGCTGAGCAGGCGCGAGGGGAAGGCGGAGGAGAGCATGACGAAGTGTCCGGCATCGTCCTTGCTGCGGATCAGGCGGCCAAAGGCCTGCGCCAGTTTTGCGCGGATGATGCGGTCGTCATAGGCACTGCCGCCGCCTGCCAGCCGCCGCGCCTTGTGCAGGATATCGGGGCGCGGCCAGGGCACCTGCTCCATCACGACGCAGCGCAGCGAGTGGCCCGGCACGTCCACGCCATCCCTCAGCGCATCGGTGCCGATCAGGCTGGCGCGCGGATCGTCGCGGAAGATGTCGACCAGCGTGCCGGTGTCGATCGGATCGACGTGCTGGGCATAGACCGGCAGACCGGCGCGGGCGAGCCGGTCGGCGATGCGACCGTGGACGGCGCGTAGCCGCCGGATCGCGGTGAACAGCCCGAGCACGCCGCCGCTGCTGGCCTCGATCAGCCGCGCATAGGCGCCTGCCAGCGCGGGAATATCGCCCTTGGCCACGTCGGTGACGATCAGCACTTCGGCGCGGGCCGCGTAATCGAACGGGCTTTCAGCGGCAGAAAGCAGCGGCGCGCCCTCGATATGCGCCGCGCCGGAACGCTGGATCGCGCTGGCCCAACGGTCGTCGTCCTGCGTTCGGTCGGTCAGGGTCGCGCTGGTCAGCAGCACGCCGTGCGCGGGTTCCAGCACGACGCGGGCGAAGGGTTTCATCGGGTCGAGCCAGCGGCGGTGAATGGCGACATCGAACTCGCGCGCCTCGGAGCGGTCAACCGCGAGCCAGTCGACGAATTCGGGGTCCGCCGGGCCGCCGAGCCGGTCGAGCAGGGATTCCCATGCCGTCAGCAAATCGATCCGCCATGCGAGCGCAAACCGCGCGCCTTCAATCCGCGCGCGGCCCTGCGCGTCGAGCCAGTCGGGTGGTTCGGCGAGGATAGCCTCCAGCCGCCCGCCCAGCCGGATCAGCGGCACGCGGATCTGGGCGAGGGCTTCGGCGGCGGCTCCGGCGGCCTCGATCACTTCGCCCGGCAGGCCCGAGGCCTCGGTCTCGATGGCGTAGCCTGCATCCACCCCGCCGCTCTCGTCGCGGGCATAGGTCGCGGTGCGCACCGCGGCGAGCAGGGCTTCGAGCGGGCCAAAGGGGCTGTTCTCGGACAAGCGTTGCAGCCAGCCGTCCGACGGGAGCAATTGCCCCGCCTTGCATGCCGCCGCGATGGCCTCCGCGCCCGCATCGTCATAGCTCGCTACATCGGCAAGCCGCGCCGAAAGCCCGCGCCGCCGCCCGCGCGATTCCTTCTCCGGCCCGATAATCCAGCGCCGCAGCTCGATCGCCTCCTGCCCAGAGAGCGTCGCGGCGAAGGTGCTGTCGGCCGCGTCGAACACATGGTGGCCTTCGTCGAAGATCAGGCGCGTGGGGCGCTGGTTCGGGTCGCGGGCGCGCGCAGCATTGACCATGACGAGCGCATGGTTGGCGATGACGAGATCGGCCTGCGCGCTGTCCCTTGCGGCGCGCTCGATGAAGCACTTCCGGTAATGCGGGCAGCCGGCATAGATGCACTCGCCGCGCTGGTCGGTCAGGGCTGCGATGCCGCGCTTGCGGAACAGAGTTCCGAGCCAGCCCGGCAGATCGCCGCCGATCATGTCGCCATCGCGGGTATAGGCGCCCCAGCGTGCCACCAGCTGCGCCAGCACCGCTGCACGCCCCGCAAAGCCGCCTTGCAGCGCGTCTTCGAGGTTGAGCAGGCAGAGGTAATTCTCGCGCCCCTTTCGCACCACCACCGGCGGGGTGCCATCGGCGCGGCGTGCAGGCCATGCGCGGCGGCTTTCGGCGCGCAATTGCCGTTGCAGGTTCTTGGTGAAGGTCGACACCCACACCGTCCCGCCGCTCTGCCCCGCCCACAGCGAGGCGGGCGCGAGGTAGCCCAGCGTCTTGCCGATCCCCGTCCCCGCCTGCGCCAGCGCGACATGCGGGCGGCCCTCGCGGGTGCGCGGGGCAAAGATCTTCGCCACATCGGCGGCATAGGCGCGCTGGCCCGGGCGCTGTTCGGCCCCCTCGCCGGTGAGCCGCGCCAGCTGTGCCTGCACCGCCTCGGGTGACAGCTCCACCTGCCGCGGGGCGGGGCGCTCGCCCGCCTCCTCCCATTCGGGCAGACGCGCGAACAGCCAGCGCTCGGCGCGTTCGGGCTTGTTGATGTGGGCCTTTAAGACCTGCGCCCAGGGCCAGCGCAGGCGTTCGAGCGTTTGCAGCGCGCTCCACGCCCCTTCGCGCTCGGGCCATGCGGGATCCTCGCAGACCGCGATCAGCGCCCCTGCCGCGCGCTGGAGCATTTCGGGCACGCCCGCGTCATTCTCGGGCACCGGCAGGCCCAGCGCCTCGGCCAGCCCGCGCGGGGTCGGCACGCAGAAGCGTGCGGGGTGGATGAAGGCGAAGGCCTCCAGCAGATCGAGGCCCGACAGGTCCGGGTATCCCAGCCGGCTCGCCACCAGCGGGGCGTTGAGCAGCAGCACCGGCGTATCGGCGGCAGCCATGATCGCATCGCCCTTGGACACCGCCTGCGTTGCGCCATTCGGGGAGCGTAGCCCCCCCTGACGCAGCCAATGCCCGCCATGGCTGGCGTGAAGCGCGGGAAGAGGGAGCGGAGCAGGCAAGGTCACCGCCGCATCAATGGGCGAGGGCCGCGGCGATGTAAACGCCGCGCCCCCCGGCTTTGCCCCGCTGGCTGTCCTACACCCGTCGCACGCGGTAGAAGGCGGCATGGGCAAGCGGCCAGACCAACTTTTGCGCTGCAATCCCGTGTCCGTCCGCTTTCGGGATTTGCGTGCAAGGCCATGACAAATAAGAAAAACATGGAAATTCACGACGCGGACAGGGTGTCCGCTTTGTCCGCTTTGTGCGCGCCATTATGCTTGCAAGCCTGCGCGCCATCCCTAATAGCCGCGGCATTATGACCATCTCTGCCGACGCCCTTATCGCCGCTGCCCACAACTCCAAGGCCTGGCCGTTTCAGGAGGCGCAGCGCCTTGCCAAGCGGTTGCCGCAAGGCAAGCCCGGCGGGGTGCTGTTCGAGACCGGCTATGGCCCCTCAGGGCTCCCGCATATCGGCACCTTTCAGGAAGTGCTGCGCACCAGCCTCGTGCGCCGCGCCTATGAAACGCTGACGGGCGGCGCGCCGACGCGGCTGGTGGCGTTTTCGGACGACCTGGACGGCCTGCGCAAGGTGCCCGACAATGTCCCCAATCAGGCGATGCTGAAGGAACACCTCGGCAAGCCGCTGTCGCGCATCCCCGATCCGTTCGAGAAGTTCGAAAGCTTCGCCGCGCACAACAATGCGATGCTGCGCGACTTCCTTGATCGCTTCGGGTTCGAGTATGAATTCGTCAGCTCGTCCGACTGCTACAATGGCGGCAAGTTCGATGCGGCGCTGAAGGGCGTGCTCGCCAATTTCGGCGCGATCATGGACATCATGCTGCCGACCCTCGGAGAGGAACGCCGCAAGACGTATTCCCCCGTTATGCCGATTTCGCCCACCACCGGTGCGGTGCTGCAGGTGCCGATCGAAGTGGTGGACGCGGGCGCGGGCATCATCCGCTTCACCGACGAGGACGGCAGCGTTGTCGAGCAATCCGCTTTGGGCGGCATGGCCAAGTGCCAGTGGAAGGTCGACTGGGCGATGCGCTGGGTCGCGCTCGGGGTCGATTACGAGATGTATGGCAAGGACCTGACCGATAGCGGCATCCAGTCGGGCAAGATCGCCCGCGTGCTCGGCGGCCACAAGCCCGAAGGCCTGATCTACGAGCTGTTCCTCGATGCCAAGGGCGAGAAGATCTCCAAGTCCAAGGGCAACGGCCTCTCGATCGAGGAATGGCTGCAATATGGCAGCCCCGAAAGCCTCGGGTTCTACATCTTCGCCAATCCCAAGAGCGCCAAGCAATTGCACGCGGGCGTGATCCCCAAGGCGGTGGACGATTACTGGCAGTTCCGCAGCAGCATTCCGGGGCAGGATATCGACAAGCGGCTGGGCAATCCGGTGTGGCACCTGCTGCGCGCCAATGAACATCACGACGGGGCCGACGCGCCGGGGCAGGGCGATGCGTTGCCGGTGCCGTTCAGCCTGCTGCTCAATCTGGTGGGCGTGCTGGGCGCAGGCGCAACGCGCGAGGCGGTGTGGTCGTACCTCGGCAATTATGTCGCGGATGCCGATCCGGCCAAGCACCCCGCGCTCGATCTGCTGGTGGAAAAGGCGCTGGCCTATAACCGCGATTTCGTCGCCCCGACGCTGGCCAAGCGTGCCCCTGCGGGCGGCGAGGTCGGCGCGCTCAAGGCGCTCGATGTGGCGCTCGAAGCCGTCCATCCGGCGACCAGCGCGGAGGATTTGCAGACCATCGTCTATGAAATCGGCAAGCAGGAGGAATTCGGGTTCGAATCGCTGCGCGACTGGTTCAAGGCGCTTTACGAAACCCTGCTCGGCTCCGAACAAGGCCCGCGCATGGGCAGCTTCATCGCGCTTTACGGCATCGCGCCCACCCGCGCGCTGATCGCCGAGGCGTTGGCAAAGGCATAGGGGCGAAAGCCTGAGGCATGGCATGACCCGCGAGACCGATCCGCACAAGCTTGCCCGCGATCTGCTCGGGCGCGATGCAGACGAGTTGGCGCAGGGGCAGGAGACGTAGAAGGATCGCCTGGCTGATCGCGTCGCGGCGGTCGGCGGCAGCTGGGGTTTCATCCTCGGTTTCGGGGTGGTGCTGCTGGTGTGGGTGGTGCTCAACACCGGCGCGCTGGAATTGCTGGGCCTGGGGCCGTTCGATGTCTATCCGTTCATCTTTCTCAACCTGATGCTGTCGATGCTGGCCGCGGTGCAGGCGCCGGTGATCCTGATGAGCCAGAACCGGCAGGCGATGAAGGACCGCATCACCGCACGCCACGATTACGAGGTGAACCTGCGCACTCCTGCGCCTTGGCCACCGGATCGAGCGGCTGGCGCGCGATGTGCGGGTGCTGGCGCGCGAGAACGAAGACCCGCTCACCCCGTCCGAAAAGTAAACGCGGCGGCAGGCGGCTTTCCTACCGCCACTGGCGTGTGCGATACCACTTGGTGATGACGTATTTCGCGCCCTTCAGCACCGGCATTCCGGCGTGCATCGTGCCCTCGTTCGGGCGGCCGTCGGGCAGGGCATTGTTCCAGAGCAGAAGGACGCCGGGCTTGGGCTCGATCTGGATGCCGATTTCAGTGAAATGGGTCGCGCCGCCGGCCTCGACGTCGTTGAGATAGGCCATCGCCGTCCAGCTGCGCTGCCCGCCGCGTGCCTGTTCGAGCTGCCAGTATTTCTCGGAGGTGTAGAACCAGTCATTATGCGGCTGGAACTGCTGGCCGGGCAGATAGCGTTGGCCCTGCACCGCCTCGCCAATGGCCGGATCGAGCCCGAGCAGATCGTCGATCCGGCGCGAGATGCCTTTGACGAAACTGTCCGCGGGATCGAGGTCGCCGGAATAGGAGGTGCGGAAACCGGATGCGTAATCAAGCTCGTGTAGCGAGGAAGGGCGCGCGACATCATCGATCATGGCGCACAGCTTTGTGCATTCGGAAAGGCTAAGGAAATCGCCGACCGCGAACAGTTCGCAATGCGGATTCTCGATCGTGTAAACCCCGGGATCAGCCGCCAGCCGCTCGCGCACGATGGCACCGACGCGGGCGAGGGCCTCCTGATCAGGGACGGTGTCGACGGGGCTGCTCATACCCGTCTGTTAGCAAGCCGGGCGCGCGGTGCAATCCCGCAACCTGCGCGCCCGGCCAGTCGGTCACCAGAAGAAGTCGTGGATCACGTCCACCACTTCGCCGGTGTAGACATCCACCAGCACGACATCGTCGTAATAGCGCACCCAGCGATAGGGGCCGTAGACGGGAGGCAGGCGGTAGTCCCACGGATCATTGATGAAGAAGCGCGGCTGGAAGAACAGGCTGTCGAGGTAGAACCCGATATCCAGACGGCTGTAGCGGTGCCCGCGGAACGGCGCGTAATAGGGGCCGGGGCGGTAATGGACGCGGTTGGCGTTGCGGTAGAACGACCAGTCATAGTCGCGGTTGCCGCGCCAGCGCCGGTCCCAGCGACTGAAATCGCGGTTGTCCCAGCCGGACCAGCCGCCATAGTTCCAGCGCCAGTCGTCGCGCCGCCAGCTGCGCCGGTCGCCGCGGAAATCCCGCCGGTCGCCGCCGCGCCAGTCGCCATCGCGCCTGTCTCCGTCGCGCCGGCCATCGCGCCAGTCACGTCCGTCGCGGCGACCGTCACGCCAGTCGCGGTCTTCGGCCTGCTCCAACCGGCGGCCGACGCGCTCGCCAAAGCCGTCACCGCGGCGGTCGCTGCGATCCGTGACCACGCCGCCGGGGCGATCCCCGCGGCGGTCGGTCACATCGGCACGGCGATCGCCGCGGCCGTCGCCACGGCCGTCAAATGCTCCGCCGGTGCGGTCACCGCCGCCGCGCCATTCGCCGCGGCGCTCGGTACCGGGGGCACCGAGGCGGTCAGTAGCGGAGGTGCCGCGCCGGTCGCCGGTTTCGGCGCGGCGTGCCGGAGTATCGCCGCGCCGCATTTCGACAGGGCGCGCATCAGGCTCGCTCGCGCGCTGGGCGCGGCGCATGACGTCACCGCCGAAGCCACCGCCCTGCGGACCGCGCTCTGCACGTTCGGCCCGGACAGGGCGTTCGGCAGGGGCGGGGCGTTCGACGCGGACGGGGCGTTCAGCGGGTGCAGGGCGTTCGGCGCGGACGGGGCGTTCTGCTCGGACCGGACGTTCGGCGCGAACCGGCCGCTCGGGCCGCTCTGCGGTCGGCTGGCCGCGGCTCTGCGCTGCGGCGGGCGCCAGCGGAGCCGCGAGGGCAAGAACGAGGGCGAGGGCCGAAAGCGCACCGCCCCTGGCAGTCAGGGTGTTGATCATGGATGCCTCCAGTGTCGCCCGCCCACCACAAGCGGCGTGTTGATGAGTCGGCACTAGGCCTTGCAGACTGTCGCAGGGATGAACCGGTTCACCGATGTTCAGAAAAATATCGCTCTCGATGAACAATTCTGCCCCCGCCGCCACGCACGCTTGACGTAGCTGCGATTGCCCCGGAAAGGCCCGAGCATGTTCGAAACCCTCGACGAAATCCGCACCGACTGCGCCAATCGCCTGATCCGCGCCGCGCGCGACCGCAAGAGCCCGATGCACACGCCGGTGATCGTCACCGCCGATGTCGACGCGCGGGTGATGGTGCTGCGCGCCTTCGATTCTGGCACTCACACGCTGCGCCTCCACACTGACACCCGCGCGCCCAAGGCCGCCGCGATTGCCGCCGATCCGCGCATCGCAGCGGTGTTCTACGACAAGGGCGCGAAGATCCAGATCCGCGTGCGGGGCCGTGCGCGGATCGAGACGCAGGGGCCGGTGGCGGACGCGGCCTGGGCGGCGAGCACCAATTTCGCGCGGCGCTGCTATCTCGGCGAGGGGCCGGGCGCGGTTTCTGACGAGCCGACCTCGGGCTTGCCACCCGAGTTCGAGGGGGTGGAGCCGGACGACGCGCAGATCGTCCCCGCGCGCGAGAATTTCGCGGTGCTGCTGATTGAAATCGACACGCTCGATTGGCTCTACCTCGCCCATACCGGCCACATCCGCGCGCAGTTCACCCGCGCGGGCAAGGGCTGGGAAGGGAGCTGGGTCGCGCCCTGATCAGGCCGCGTCGGCCCGGCGTTCGGGCGGGGGCAGGAAGATCACTTCCTCGATCTCGCTTGCCGCAACCACGTGATCGCAACCAGCTTGCTGGGCGGCGTGGAGCGCGGCGCGCGCGCGGGCGACGAGATTGTCGCGGCTGTCCTCCGCCCGTCCGGCGGCAACGCCGAAGCTGGCGGTGAAGGGATTGTCCGCGCCGAATTGCGACAGATGCAGTTGCGCCAGCGCGCGGCGCAGGCGGTCAGCCACGCCGACGGCGGCGCGCTCGTCGGCGCCCGGCATGATGATGGTGAAGCCATCGCCCTCGATCCGCGAGAAGCTGTCGTCGCGGCGGATGCCGGCCTTCATCACCCCGGCGATCTGGGCAAGCACCTGCTCGCGGGTCGGCGCGTCCCAGCCGGTGCGCAGCATCGCCAGTTGATCGATCCGGCCATGCAGCACGGCCTGTGCGGAGTTATTGCTGTTAAAGCGCCGGTTCGCGCCGTTCACCGCCGGTCCGAGCGTGGCGGGCGCGAACAGGCCGACCAGCGGATCGGCCACCGCCACCTGCTTGCGTGCCGCCCATGCCAGCCCGGCAACAAAGCCGAGCCCCAGCGCAGCCAGACATACTAATACCGCCGCCTCCAGCGGCACTGCCATTGCGGTGATCACGCCCCCGTATTCCTTTGCGACTTTTTGTTATCGCTTAGGAGCGTGGCGCAGGCCTGCTTAAGAGACGGTAAAGGCCGCGGCGGGCGTTATCGCAAACGCCCGCCGTTCCTGATATTTAGCGCGTCAGCTTCTTGTAAGCGAGGCGCGTCGGACGGTCGGCGGCGTCGCCCAGACGGCGGCGCTTGTCTTCCTCGTAGGCTTCGAAGTTGCCTTCGAACCATTCGACATGGCTGTTGCCTTCGAAGGCGAGGATGTGGGTGGCCAGACGGTCGAGGAAGAAGCGGTCGTGGCTGATGACCACGGCGCAGCCCGCGAAGTTCTCGATTGCGTCTTCAAGCGCGGCGAGGGTTTCGACGTCGAGATCGTTGGTCGGCTCGTCCAGCAGCAGCACGTTGCCGCCCTGCTTGAGCATCTTGGCCATGTGCACGCGGTTGCGTTCACCGCCCGAAAGCTTGCCGACGTTCTTCTGCTGGTCGGCGCCCTTGAAGTTGAACGCGCCGACATAGGCACGCGTGCTCATGTCCTGCCCGTTGACCTTCATGTAATCGAGCCCGTCGGAGATTTCCTCCCAGACGTTCTTCTTCGGGTCGAGGTGATCGCGGCTCTGGTCGACATAGCCGAGGCGCACCGTCGAGCCGATCTCGATCGTGCCGCTGTCGGGGGTTTCCTTACCGGTGAGGATCTTGAACAGCGTCGACTTGCCCGCGCCGTTCGGGCCGATCACGCCGACAATCCCGCCCGGGGGGAGCATGAAGCTGAGGTTTTCGAACAACAGCTTGTCGCCGTAAGCCTTGGAGATGTTCTTGGCCTCGATCACCTTGCCGCCGAGGCGCTCGGGCACCTGGATAACGATCTGCGCCTTGCCGACCATGCGGCTGTCCTGGCTGTTCTGAAGCTCTTCGAACTTGCGGATACGTGCCTTGGACTTGGTCTGGCGCGCGGCCGGGGTCTGCCGGATCCATTCGAGTTCGCGCTGGAGCGCCTTCTGCTTGCCGGATTCCTCGCGGCTTTCCTGCTCCAGACGCTTGGCCTTCTTTTCGAGGTAGGTCGAATAGTTGCCTTCGTAGGGATAGTACGAACCGCGATCGAGTTCGAGGATCCATTCCACCACGTTATCAAGGAAATAGCGGTCGTGGGTGATCATCAGCACCGCGCCGGCATAGTCCTTGAGGTGGTTTTCCAGCCACTGCACCGATTCAGCGTCGAGGTGGTTGGTCGGCTCATCCAGCAGCAGGATCGAGGGCTTCTGGATCAGCAGGCGGGTGAGCGCGACGCGGCGCTTTTCACCGCCCGACAGGTCCTTGACCGGCCAGTCGCCCGGCGGGCAGCGCAGGGCTTCCATCGCGACTTCAAGCTGGTTGTCGAGCGTCCAGCCGTCGACCGCGTCGATCTTGTCCTGCAGCTCGCCCATTTCCGCGCCGAGGGTGTCGAAATCGGCATCAGGCTCGCACATCAGCGCGCTGACTTCGTTGAAGCGCGCGACGAGATCGGCGGTTTCCTTCGCGCCTTCACGCACGTTTTCGAGCACGGTCTTGGTCGGATCGAGCTCCGGCTCCTGTTCCAGATAGCCGACGGTGATGTTCTCGCCCGGCCATGCTTCGCCGGTGAAGTCCTTGTCGATCCCGGCCATGATCTTGATGAGCGTCGACTTGCCCGCGCCGTTGGGGCCGACGATGCCGATCTTGGCGCCCTGATAGAACTGGAGCGAGATGTTGTTCAGCACCGGCTTCTGCGCGCCGGGGAAGGTCTTGGTCATGCCCTTCATGACATAGGCGTATTGGGCGGCCATCGGATGGGTCCTTCGGGATCGTTAAATCAAGTGCGGGGTTTCGCTCGCGCAGATAGGGAAGGGCAAGGGTAAGGGCAAGCGGGGAAGCCAAGGGAAAACCCTGATGCGGGGTTCCATCACATGGCAGCCTGAACGGGTTAGGCAGGAGAGGTCCACAAGAGTGCCCCATGCCGCTCCAGATCGTCTCGCTTATCACGCCAGCCTTTGCCTTGCTGTTTGCCGGGGTGTTTGCTGCGCTGTGGTGGCGGGATCGGGCGCGAGTGCATTTGCTGGCCTTCGCGCTGAGCTATTTCGCGCTGGTGCTCAGCTTCCTGCTGGTGGTGCTGGTGTTCGACGGCAAGTCGTCCGCGATGGCGGTGGCGGTGTCGTTGATCTCCGAGTTTGGGGCAGCCGCGACGGTGTGGGGTGCGGCGCGGCGGATGGGGCTGGCGAGTCCGACCGCCGGCTATGGCGTCATCGTCGTGCTGACAGCCCTGTTTACCGGGATGGCCGCCGCCTTCGGCCAGCCGCGGGTGCTCATGCTGGCGCAGAACACCGGCAGCTCGCTGATTTTCGTGCTCGGGGCGCTGGTGCTGTGGGCGGCGCGCTCGCCTCGCTTGCTCGATCGAGCGCTGGTGTGGCTGATGGCGCTGTTCGCGGCCCACGGCTTTTCTCGCCCCTTGCAGGCGATGCTGGTGGAAGGCGGGCTGGAAACGCTGCGCTTCGGGGCGTCGAACTTTCAGGCGATCAATGTGGTCATCATCGGCGTGCTGTCTGCATCGATGGCGATGATCATGTTGGCCCAGGCGGTGCAGGACAAATTCCAGCAGGAACAGGAGGCCGCGACCATCGATCCGCTGTCGGGCCTGATGATGCGGCGTGCATTCGAACAGGAGGTCCGCGCGGCTGTCGCCCGGGCCAAGCCGCGCGGGCGTCCGCTTAGCCTGATTGTCGCCGATATCGATCATTTCAAGGCGATCAACGATGCCCACGGCCATGCGGTCGGGGATCAGGTGATCGCCAGTTTCGGACGCCTGCTCGCCGAGAAAATCCGCCCCAGCGATGTCGCCGGACGGATCGGCGGCGAGGAATTTTGCGTGCTGGCGTGGAATTGCCACGGCACGGCTGCAAGCGCACTGGCGGAACGGGTGCGCGCGGCGGTGCGCGAATCTCGCGGGCGGGCCGGCAATGTCGAGCTGACCGTTTCGGCCAGCTTCGGGGTGGCCGAGTGGCACCCGGGCGAAACCTTCGCCCAAGTCTTCGCCCGCGCCGATGCGGCGCTTTACGAGGCCAAGAACTGCGGGCGCAACCGCGTGGTGCTGCGCGACCGGCGCGGCAAGGCAGGCGCGGCGGCGGGTCATGATGGCGCGGCTGCGCTGGCCGCATCGAACATTTCCGTGCTGGAACGCTGAGCTTACGCGCCGCTGGACTTGCGGTCAGCAGGTCGATAGCGAGCGTCGCCATGATCCGCACCCTTGCCATGTTCGCCGCGCTGCCGCTGGTCGCGCTTGCTGCTCCTGCTGTTGCCCAACCGGCTCCGCCTGCTGCCCTCGAAACGGTCGCGGACGAGGCGCTGGCCGATGACGACATCGCCTATGGCTTCACCGAGGGGCTGACCACCGAAGTCGGCCCGCGTCAGGCCGGGACCGAGGCCGAGGCCCGCGCACGGGCATGGGCGGCGGCGTGGATGAAGCAGTCCGGCTTTGCCAATGTCGCGATCGAGCCGTTCATGATGGACACCTGGGTGCCCGGCGACATCGCCCGCGCCCGCGTGACGGGGCCGTTCGCGCAGGATCTGGTCGTCCTGCCGCTCGGCAATTCCGCCGCCACGCCTGCGGGCGGGATCGAGGCCGAGGTGGTGTTTTTCCCCACGGTCGATGAACTGCGCGCCGCGCCGGCGGGCAGCCTCAAGGGCAAGATCGCCTATGTCAGCCACCAGATGCGCCCGGCGCAGGATGGCTCGCACTACGGCTTTGCGGGCCCCGCGCGCTGGGTCGGCCCCGGCCTCGCCGCCAGCAAGGGCGCGGTGGGCGTGGTGATCAAGTCGGTCGGCACGGATTACCACCGCAACCCGCACACCGGCGGCACCAGCTTCCCGGCGGGCGTCGCCGCTATCCCGGCAGGCGCGCTGAGCCTGCCCGATGCCGAGAACCTCGAACGCATGTTCGCCCGTGCCAAGGGCAAGCCTGTCACCCTCAAGCTGGAGATGAACCCGCGCCAGATCGGGCAGACCGAAAGCGGCAATGTGGTCGGCGAGATTGTCGGGCGCAATCCGTCGCTCCCGCCGGTGCTGCTCGCCTGCCACATCGACAGCTGGTGGAACGCGCCGGGGGCCTTCGATGACGGCGCGGGCTGCGGGATCATTGTCGCTGCCGCGCTCAATGTCGCCAAGACCGGCCAGCCGCTCCGCACCGTGCGCGTGCTGATGGCTGGCGCGGAGGAGACCGGACTGTGGGGCAGCAAGGCCTACAGCACCGCCCACATCGACGAACCCATCGCGGTCGGCATCGAAAGCGATTTCGGCGCGGACCGCATCTGGCGCTTCGATTCGAACTTCCGCGAGCGCAATCCGGCACTCCACAAGAAGCTCGCCGCCGCCGTCGCGCGCTTCGGCGTGTCGGCCGGCAGCGACGTCGCCACCGGCGGCGCGGATCTCAACATCGTGCGCGACCAGAAGGGCGCGCTGATCGACTTGCAGCAGGACGGCACCCGCTATTTCGACCTGCACCACACGCCGGACGACACGCTCGACAAGATCGACATCGCCCAGCTGCGCCAGAATGTCGCGGTGTGGACGCAGGTGGTCGGCATTCTGGCACAGGAGAGCACGGCGATCCTGACCGGAGGGCCGATCCCGTCAGCCCCGCCGGTCATGCAGGGGCAATAGCGGAGCGGGACTAAGCTTTTGCCTGCCTCGCCCGCCAGCTGCCGGTCGAGCGCCCGGCTCATCCCGTTCAGGGTCGCATCGGGGGTAGCGGCGAGGCCATAGTAGTCCAGACGTTCCTGCAATGTGCCAAGCGTGATCAACCCGCTTTCGGGCTGTGGCCGATCCTCTCGAGCGACTGCCGCAGCGAGCCGAGGCGGATTTCGGCGATGGCGGCCACCGGATCATCCGCGCGCAGCACCTGCGCCGTCTCGCGCAGGGATTGGGCGAGCTGGTCGATCTGCTGGAGCTGCACCAGATAGCGCGTGGCCACCTCGGCATCGCTGCACAGCACCAGACCGAAAGCCTCGGCATCGACCGCATATCCATCGAGCTGCGCCGCGATGCCGGAGAGCAAGGCCGGTGAATGTCGGGCGGCGGCGCTCATGCGGCCAGATCCAGCGGCTGTTCGTCGCGCATCAGGCGTGCCAGATCGAGCACCATCACCATCTCGTCACCCAGTGGGGCAATGCCTTCAAGGAAGTGGGTGATGGTTTCGTGGCCCATGCCTTCGGGCTGTTGCAGGCTGCCTGCCTCGATCGAGACGATATCGGCCACATCATGCACGATCAGCCCGCGCAGCTGGCCGTCATGTTCGATCACGATGATCGGATTGCGCGGCGTCGCCTCGGTCGGGGTCCAGCCGAGCCGGGCGGCCAGATCGATCACCGGCAGCACCGCGCCGCGCAGATTGACCACGCCTGCGACATAATCCGGCACCCGCGGCAGGCGGGTGACGGGTGACCAGGCGCGGATCTCGCGCACCGTCATGATGTCGATGCCGAACCGCTGGCTGGCTATGCCGAAGGTGATGAGTTCGTGACGCATGGGGACGGCTCCTCGGGCAGCAGGCGGGGTCAGTGGATCACGCGGCGCAGCGCGGCGGTCAGCTTGTCGGCGTCGAACGGCTTGACGATCCACCCCGTCGCCCCGGCATTGCGGGCGCGCTGCTTCTTTTCCTCGGAGCTTTCGGTGGTCAGCACCAGAATCGGGCGGTCGGCATGGAGCGTGCTGGCGCGCAGCTTCTCGATCAGGCCGAACCCGTCGAGGCGCGGCATGTTGATATCGGTGATGATGACATCGACCTCGTTCGAGGCGAGCCATTCGAAGGCCTGTTGGCCGTCTTCGGCCTGTTCCACCGCGAACCCGCGCGATGACAGCGCGCCAAGTAGCAGCGCGCGCATGCTGGCACTGTCGTCGACGGTCAGAACCCGGATGGCCGGGGTGGTGCTGGACTGCATGAGGGACTCCTTTCGGGTTCAGAATAGCTCGACCGTGCCAAGCGCCGATTGCGGCCGTCCCAGTGGTTTCTGCGTAGGCGCGGTCTCGGCCGGCACCAGCCGCGCCCGCACCTGTCCGCTGGCGGGGCGGAACTGGATACGGCGGGCCTGTCGGCCTTCGAGATCCTCGAACACCTTGGGAATCCCCTCGCGTTCAAGAAACTGGCGGGCAAAGGCGGCGTTGGCGGTGCCGATCGGGGAGAGATCGGGATTGAGATTGGCCCCGCCGTACAGCCGGGCGCGCAGGCGGCTTTTCAGCGCGCCGAGCGCCAGCATTTCGTTGATCAGCAACTCCATCAGGAACAGGCCGTAATCGCTGTCGAACGCCTGATTGCGGACATGCGCAGGCGGCTCGGCGAGGAGGAAGTGGTTCATCCCGCCCACCCGCGCGACCGGATCGAACAGGCAGGTGGCGACGCAGCTGCCCAGCACGGTGGTCATTTCCACCCGCGGATCGCTGCTCGCCTTTGCTTCGCCTTGCACCACAGTGATGCGGATCGGGGCTTCAGTGTCGCCGGGCATAGGAGGGGGCTGGAGGATCATGACGCACAGGCCTCGGCAAGCGGGAAGACGGCCGCCGCGATCCGGTCGAGCGGCAGGACATCGCTCGCGGCCCCCAGCTCGATGGCGGCGCGCGGCATCCCGAACACCACACAGCTCGCCTGGTTCTGCGCAATCGTGCGCGCACCGATGCTGGCGAGCTGGGCCATGCCTTGCGCGCCGTCCTGCCCCATGCCGGTCAGCAGGATGCCGAGCGCCTCGTGCCCGCGTTCTGCCCCCAATGTGGCGGCGAGCGAGGCGAACAGGCGGTCGACGCTGGGGCGGTGGCCGGACACCGGATCGCCCTCGCGCAGCACGCAGCGCAGGAAATGCGAACCCGCGCCTGCGACTTGCAGGTGGCGGTCATTGCCCGGTGCCAGCAGCACGGTGCCGGGAGCGAGCGGCATATCGCTTTGCGCCAGCATCACCCGCGGGCGCACCGCCCGGTCGAGCGACTGGGTGATCGCCTCGGCAAAGCAGGCATTGATGTGCTGGACGATCAGCGTGGGCGGGCAATCCTCGGGAAAATCGGCCAGCAGCGTATGCAGCGCCTCCACCCCGCCGGTCGAGGCACCGATCACGATGACACGCGGCAAGGTGGCGGGCGGGGCGGGCATGGAACGGGCGGGCGGGCGGGCCGCTGGCAGAGTGCTGCGGGGCGGGCGATCGCGGCGCACCTTGGCCGCCTCGCGCACCAACTCCACCAGCCCGCTTTCGTCGCCGCCGTGGCTCGCCGCGCGCAGCTGCGATTTGGCAACGCAGCCCACCGCGCCCAGTTTCAGCCCGCGCGCGGTCGCGCTTGCGCCTGCCTCGGTCGCGCCCGAGACGAGGATCACCGGCGTCGGGCGCAGGGCCATGATCTTTTCGAGGAACGACAGTCCGTCCATTCCCGGCATCTCGATATCGAGCGTCACGACGTCGGGATCGAGCGCCTTGATCTGCTGGCGCGCCTCGGCCGCATCGGCGGCGGTGCCGACGATGGCAATATCGCTCTCGCGCTCCAGCCGGTGCTGGAGCAGCGCGCGCATCAGCGCCGAATCGTCGACGATCAGAACGCGGATCGTCATGCTGCGCTCCGCCGGTAGATCGTCGGGCCGACCGGTTCGAGCAGCGCGGTTGCCGCGCCGCTGACGCGCTCGGAATGGCCGATATAGAGATGCCCGCCGGGCCGCAGCTGCCGCGCAAACCGCTCGACCAGACGTTCCTTGGTGGGGCCGTCGAAATAGATCATCACGTTGCGGCAGAAGATTACATCGAAGGGGCGGCGCATCGGCCAGTCGCCGAGCAGGTTGAGCAAGCGCAGCCTGACCATGCCTTGCAGCGCCGGATCGATGCCGAAAGCGGGCTCGCCGCTGTGTGGATCGCGGGTGGGCAAGCACCATTGGCTGCGCAGCGCCTCGGGCACCGCCTCCAGCGCGGCGCGCGGATAGGTTGCGGCGCGCGCCCCTGTCAGCGCGTTGACGGAAATGTCGCTCGCCAGCGCCACCAGCCCGGATTGCGCCAGCCGCAGCCCGGCCTGCCGTTCCGGCCCCAACAGCACCATCAGCAGCGTCCAGATTTCCTCGCCTGTCGAACAGCCGGCTGACCACAGGCGCACCTGCTCCCCTTCTAGCGCGCGCGCCACCAGATCGGAGCGCAGCGCGGCGGCGAAGTGATCGAAGTGATGCGGCTCGCGCTGGAAATAGGTGTGGTTGGTGGTGAGCGCGGCAATCACCTCGGTCAGCAGCTGCCGGTCGCTGCCCACCGCATCGAGAAACGCGCCGAAGCTGGCCAGAGCGCTGCGCCGCACCAGCGGAGCAAGGCGCGAATAGGCGAGCATCCGCTTGCGTTCGCTCAGGACGATCCCGGTCTCGGTATGGATCAGCGCCGCGATCCGGCGGAAATCGGCCTCGCTGTAGATCGCCGGGCTGATCCCGGGCACGATCACGCCGGGTGCATCGCTGGCAGGCATGGCGGGCACGATCAGGCCGCCGCTGCCAGCGCCGCCGCCGGACCAACGCCGATGCGGGCGGTGGTGCTGGCGATGAAGTCGACATCGACGATCAGCGCGACCTTGCCATTGCCCAGAATGGTCGCCCCGGCGACGCTTTCGACCTGGCGGTAATGCGCGTCCAATGCCTTGATCACGAACTGCCGCTGATCGGCAATCGCATCCACCAGCAGCGCGGCGCGGCCGTGGCCCTCGGTCTCGACCAGCACCAGTACGCCCTCGCACGGGTTGCTGACGGCCTCATTCGCGCCGGTCAGCTGCCCGAGCGGCACGATCGGCACAAAGCTGCCGCGCGCGTTGAGCATCTGCGCGCGGGTGCCCATGCCTTTGACGTCGGCGGGGGTGGGGCGGAGGCTTTCGATCACATGGGTCAGCGGGATCACCAGCGACTGGTCGCCGACCTGCACGATCATCCCGTCCGAAATCGCCAGCGTCAGCGGCAGGGCAAGGCTGAAAGTTGTGCCCTTGCCCCGCGTGCTCTCGATAGTGATGCGCCCGCCCAGTTCCTTCACGTTCTGCTTGACCACATCCATCCCCACGCCGCGCCCCGAGATGTTCGAGACCTGCGCGGCGGTGGAAAAGCCGGGGGCGAAGATCAGCTGGTGGATGTCCTCGTCGGACAGCTGCGCTTCGGGGGTGACGAGGCCGTTGGCGATGGCTTTGGCCAGCACCCGCTCGCGGTCGATCCCGCGGCCGTCATCGGCGATGCGGATGATGATGCGCCCGGCCTTCTGCTCGGCTGACAGGGTGAGCGTGCCTTCGGGGTCTTTCCCGGCGGCGCGGCGTTCCTCGGGGGGTTCGATCCCGTGGTCGACGGCGTTGCGGATCAGGTGCGTCATCGGCTCGGACAGCCGCTCGATCACGGTCTTGTCGAGCTCGGTCGTCTCGCCCGCTACTTCCAGCTTCACGTGCTTGCCGGTGCTGGTGCCGAGTTCGCGCAACAGACGCGGCACCCGCCCGAACACCGAGCTGATCGGCTGGGCGCGGAAGGCCATAGCGTGTTCCTGGATGTCGCGGACCAGCCCGTCTATCAGCGCCAGCTCCTCGACATGGGCGAGGTTCTCGTTGGTGAGGCGCTGGGCCAGCATTGCCTGTGCGATCACCAGCTCGCCGACGCCGTCGATCAGCATGTCGAGCTTTTTCAGGTCGATCCGCACGGATTGGGTCGCGGGCGCAGCGGCTGGGGAGGCGGCGGAGGAGGGCACGGCGGCGGGCGAGGCGGGCGCGCTGGTCCGGGTCCGGGGCGCCGCCGGGGCGGTATCGGCGCTGGTGGCAGGCACAGCCGACGGGATGATGCGCACCGGCGGCATGGTGCCTTCCGGGCCATAGGCGACCGACACTTCGTCACCGACGAAATCGAAGATCTCCGCCACGGCATCGCGCGCGACATGGCCCGGCATCCGGAAGGTCCAGCCGAGATAGCCTTCGGTCACCGCCAGCGCTTCGATAGCAGGCACGGCGGCAAGGTCGCAGGCCTCGCAGGTGCCGCCCAGATCGGTGAGATCGCGCAGCCACAGCAGCGGCTCGCTACCCTTGGTCATGGCCCCGGCATGGGGCCGGATGTAGACGAGCCAGCTTTCCGCCGCGGCGGGCGCGGGGGTGGGGGCGGCGAGTTCATCGAGCAGGGCGTCGAGATCGTCGAAGGCAGGCACAGGCACAGGCGCAGGCGCAGGTGCCGGAACAGGCACAGGCGTTCCGCCGCCACCAGCCTGCGCCGCTTCCAGCTTTGCCAGCAGCTCGGCATCATCGGGCACAGCCCCGCTGCCGCGCGCCGCCTCGACATGATCGCGCAGGCAATCGAGCGCCAGCAGCAACAGATCGACCAGCCCCGGTTCAAGCGGCACCAGCCCTTCGCGGATTTCGCCCAGCAGGTTCTCGAAGCCATGGGTATAGGCGGCGAGCGCCGTGTGCCCGAAGGCCCCCGCGCCGCCCTTGACCGAATGCACCGCGCGGAAGATCGCGTTGATGGTTTCTGCGTCATGCGTGCCTGCGCGGCAGGCGGCGAGGCCGCTTTCGGCGGCTTCCAGCGATTCCTCGCATTCGACGAAGAAGATCTGCTTGATGTCGTCTTCGGTCATGCCGCCACGCCCTCCATCAGCACGTTTTCAAGCCCGGTCAGACGGAGCGCCGCGGTGAAGGCGGGGCTGGGGTGATGGATCGCGATCCCGCCCTCGCTGCGCGCGGCGGAGACCAGCAGTTGCAGCATCGCCTGCCCGATCCGCTCGACCCGCCCGGCGTCCACCGCCAGCGGGGCCGGACCTAGCGATTCGGCCAGCTCGGAATAGAGCGCGGCCGCGGCGCTGCGGTCGCACAGGGGGGGAAGGGTGATCATCGGGGCAGGCCTCCTGCGGGCTGGGGAGCGCGGGCGGGGATCGGGCGGCTCGGGGGACTTAGAACTCGCTCCAGTCGTCCTCGTCCGGCAGGCTGGCGGGTGCCGGGGCCGGAGCCGGAGCGGCTTTGCGGGCGAGGTTGCCGATCACCGGCGGCGGGCTGGCCGCGACGCTGCGGGGCGCGGGCTTGTGCGGCGCGGGTTTGCGGGCAGCGGGCACCGCTGCCGCAAGCGCGGCGGGCGCCGCGCCAAAGTGGGCGCTGTCGACCCGGAACTGCGCGACCAGATCGCCCAGACGCTGCGCCTCGGACGAGAGGCTGCGGGTGGCGGCGGTCGCCTGTTCCACCATCGCCGCGTTCTGCTGCGTCATCCGGTCGATCGTGCCGACCGCGACGTTGACCTGTTCGAGATTGCTCGCCTGGGCAGTGGTGGTGTCCGCGATTTCGTTGACCTGCGCCGTGACCGCGCCGACCTGCGCGACGATCTCCGCCAGCAGGGTGCCGGTCTCGCCGACCAGATTGACCCCGTCGCCGACATGCGCGGTCGACTTGTCGATCAGCGCCTTGATGTCGCGCGCGGCCTCGGCCGAACGCTGGGCAAGGGCGCGCACTTCGTTGGCGACCACGGCAAAGCCCTTGCCGGCTTCACCGGCGCGGGCGGCTTCGACCCCGGCGTTCAGGGCCAGCAGGTTGGTCTGGAAGGCGATCCCGTCGATCACGTCGATGATCTGGGTGATTTCGCGGGCCGATTGCTCGATCGCGCCCATCGCGGCGACCGCCTTGCCGACCACCGCCCCGCCTTCGGTGGCGCGGGCGTGGGTCTGGGCGATGGCGCTGCGGGCGGCCACGGCATTGTCGGCCGATTGCCGCGTCAGGCTGACGGTGGTGCCGACCGAGGCGGCGGTTTCCTCAAGGCTGGCGGCCTGCTGTTCGTTCCTGAGCGCGAGGTCTTCGGAAGCGGCGCGGATTTCGTCCGAGCTGGTGCGCACGCCGCTCGCCGTGGCGCGCACTTCGCCGATCATCGCCTCAAGCCGCGCGACCGAGGCGTTGAAGGCCTCGCCCAGCTGTTCGTGCTCGCCCTGCGGCATGCCTGCGATCCGGTGGGTGAGATCGCCCTCCGCCAGACGCTGGAGCGCGTTCGACAGAGTCTCGACCACCCGGCTCGACTGATCGGCCTCGGCCTCCTGCAACCGCAGCGCGTTGGCGCGGAAGGTGTCCATCGCCTTGGTCATCCGCCCGACGCAGTCGGTGTGATCGATGCGGCGGATCGGCGAGGCGAGATCGCCTGCGGCCATCCCCTCCATCCGCACCACGGTTTCGACATAAGACCGGCACACCAGCTCCTTGGCCAGCAGCATCCCGCCAATCGTCCCGGTGGTGCCGAGCAGGCAGACGAGCACGGCGATCCACGGTTCGAGCGCGCCCTGCATCACCAGCACGCTGCCGAGCAGCTGGGCCAGTCCGATGGCGAGCAGCGCCGCGATCATGACGGTGAACTTGCGGCGGATCGGGGCGGTTTTGGTGAACCAGGTCAGCATGGCGATGGGATCCTCAGGCGAAATTATCGTATCGGCACAGTTCTATGCCGCAGGGTTGAAGGCCGGTTTCCCCGGCGGCTCAGCGCAATTCCCTAGGTGCGGCGATCAGGCCGCACGCGCCGGGCGGTGAGGGGTGCCAATCATCGAAGCCGATGCGGCAGCGCCGGACTGCCCGTCGCTGATCCGGAAAGCCGCAAAGGTGTTCGCCAGCTGGCGGGCCTCGTGATTGAGGTTTTTGGTCGCGGCGTTGGTTTCCTCCACCATTGCCGCGTTCTGCTGGGTCATCTTGTCCATCGCGCTGATGGTTTCGTTGACCCGGCGCAGCGCCACGCTCTGCTCGCTCACCGCATCGGCGATCTGCGAGACGGCGTCGGTGACTTCGCCGACCCGGGCGATGATGGTCTGCAAGGCGGTGCCGGTTTCGTTGACCAGCGACACGCCGGTCTGGACATGGCCGTTCACTGCATCGACCCGGGCCTTGATCTCGCTCGCCGCCTCGGTCGCCCGCATCGACAGCGCGCGCACTTCGGAGGCGACCACCGAGAAGCCCTTGCCGGCCTCGCCCGCACGCGCGGCCTCGACGCCTGCATTGAGGGCGAGCAGGTTGGTCTGGAAGGCGATGGTGTCGATCATCGCGGTGATTTCGGAGATTTCGACGCTGGCGGTCTCGATCTTGCCCATCGCCTGGATCGCGCGGCCCACCACCTCGCCGCCGGTTTCGGCCTCCTCGCGCGCGTCGCGCATCGATCCGCTGACGCCCACGGCCAGTGTGGCATTTGCTTCGATATTGGCGGTGAGGCTCGCCATCGTGCTCGACGAAAGTTGCAGGCGCGAGGCCTGATCTTCCGAGCGGCTGGCCAGGTCGGTCATCGCGTGCTCGATCTCGCCGCTGGTCAGGTTGATCGCGCCGATGCTGTCGTTGACCGCGCCCATCGCTTCGCACAATCGCTCCATCGCGCCGTTGAAGTCGTTGGCGAGCGACTGGAAGGCAGGCGGCATTCCGGTGAGGCGCACTGTCAGATCGGAATGGGCGACCGCCGCCAGATGCTGGCCGATGCGGGCCACCGCCTCCTCGCGCTCGGCGACCGCGCGCTGGCGCTCGACCGCCGCGTCGCGGAACACCAGCATCGCCTGCGCCATTTCGCCCAGTTCATCGCTGCGCTCGGTGCCGGGGATGGTGACGTTGTTTGTGCCCTGCGACAGATCGGTGACGGCGCGGGTGAGCTGGCCAATCGGCCTGGCGATCGAGCCGGAAAGCTTGCGTGCCAGCACCAGCGCCAGCCCGATCAGGATCGCCGCGCCCACGCCGAGCGCGATCCACGCCATCGCGATGACATTGGCCTGCCGCTCGCTCTGGCCTGCAATGGCCGCGTTCTGGGCATCGCGGATGTCGCGCAAGGGATTGACGGCATCGCTGACGAGCACCTTCTTGCCCGCCGCCCGGATTGCGCCTTGCGCCGCATCGCGCTGGCCGGATTTGACCACGGCAACATACTTGTCACCCCAGTCGCGCCGCCACTTGAGCGTCTCCTCGCGGCTGACGCGCACTTTCTCCTGCAAATCGGGTGCAGCGGCGAGCTGCGCTTCCAGTTCGGCCGAGGTGGCGTCGTAATCGTCGCGGCCCTCGTAATAGGATTTGAGATAGCTCTCGTCCCCCGTCACCAGAAACCCGCGCAGCTGGCTGTTCTGGCGCAGCAGCGCTGTCTCCAGCGTCAGCACATTGGCGAGGATCGCCTGGCTTTCGGTGTTGCGGGCGGTGACCGAGGAGATCATCGCCAGGCTCACCCCGCAGGCGAACATCACCATCGCCGCCACCACATTCAGCAGCACGAAGGCAAAGCCGAGCCGGCGGGGAATGTTCATCCGGTCAAGCATGGCAGATGTCTCCTCTCGTCCAGAAAAGCGCGCGTGTTCGGCAGGATCAGAAGGCGTAGCGCAGCGAGGCGGTGACGGTGCGGCCGTTCATCACCTGCGCATTGGCAATGCCCGAGGGGGGGATCGTCGGCGCCTGGATTTGCACCACCGCCAGATCGTCAAACACGTTGAAGGCGTTGAGCGCGACGGTCAGGCCCTCGGCAGGGCGATACTGGACGAACGGGCTGACCAGCACGTAGCCGGGCTGCACCAGCTGGTTGGTGTCCTGCGCGAAGCTTTCGGTGGTGCCGTTGATGACCGCCCCGAAGCTCACCTTGTCGAGCGTCACTTCCGGCCGCGCGAAGAAGGCGAAGTCGGGGATGTGGCGCGGGGTGTTGCCGTTGAAGGCGGGCACGTTCTCGTCCGCATCGATGGTCGCATCGGTGAAGGTTGCCCCCACCGCCAGCGCGAACGGGCCGGAGCGCCATTCGCCTTCGAATTCCAGCCCCTTGGCGCTGTACGAACGGTTGACGGGGGCGACGAAGGCCTGTCCGTTGGCATCGGCGGTGACCTGGAAATTGCGCTCGTCGGTCGAGGCCCAGAAGCCGGTGAGGAAAGCGGACAGGCCCTCCTTGCGGAACTTCACGCCGACTTCGGCCTGCTTGACGATCGACACCGTATTGTCCGGATCGAGCGGACGGCCGGTCTGGGGGTTGAGCCCCTCGGGCCGGAAGGAACTCTCTCCGCTCGCCACCCCGCCGCGGCTGTAGCGGGCGAAGGCGGAAAAGCTGTCGGTGAAGCGGTAATTGATGCCGCCCGAATAGGACACGTAATCATAGTCGAAATCGACGCTCGCCGGACGGGTCAGCGGCAGCAGCGGGACATTGCTTTCCGGCACCGAGATCTGCCCATTCCCGTCCACATCGAACGGTGCCGCGCCGATCCGTCCGCCGCCCAGACCGGGCGAGAACACACTGCCGCGCACATTGCCGCGATCCCAGCGGATGCTGCCGCCGATCGCGAGCTTGCCGATCTGGTAATTGACCGAGCCATAGGGCGCGAGGATGTCGTAGGAGACGTCGTAACGGTCGTGATAGATCGTCAGCGGCAGGCCCACGGCAAAGCCGTACGACAGCAGACCATTATCGGTCAGCGGCGTGCCGGTTGCCGAGGTCAGATTGACAGGGGCCGCCAGCCCGCCGCCGACGGTGTCCTGCAAGGTGGTGGTGAAGTTCCAGAACCAGCTGAGGTCCTGCCGCGAATTGTAGATCCCTGCGGTGGTCGTCAGCTTGCCGTCACCCACATCCCACACCCGGCTGGCGCGCAGATCATTGGTGACATTGTCGAGGCTCGTCACATCGGAATAGAGCCGCGCTGCCAGCGTGATCAGCCGGTCATCGGTAATCGCCTGCCCGGCGTTGGGGCCCGCGGCATAGCTCAGCGTTGCGCCCGGGCCGCCGAACCCGGCGATAAACGGCGCGGGCAGCGTCACGAACGGCACGTTGTCGTTATATTCGCCGTTGATATCGGCATAGCGGAAACGGTTGGTGACGGTCCATCCGGCGATCTCGAACTGCGCCTCCAGCCCGATCGAGGCATATTGCGCGCTCAACCCGTCGCGCACGTCGTTGATGGTGCGGTTGTTGTTGCGATCCACCTCGGGCGCGGTCGCCGTCAGCGGCGAGACGAAGCCCTGACGGCGCAGATCGAAGCCGGGCAGGAAGCGGAATTGCGGATCGGCGTCGGTGCCGCTCACCGTCAGCGGCATGGTGCTGTAATTGGGCTGCCGGTCGTTGAGATACTTGCCGTAGAACCGCACGTATCCGCGATCGAACTCCCTGGTGACATTGGCCTTGATCTGGCCGCCGGAGAAGCCGTTGAAGCCGATCTGGCGGGGGCCTTCGCCGGTGCGATAGAAGCCGCCGACATGGAACCGCCAGCCATCGCCCAGCGGGCTGCCATAGGCAAAGTCGATGCGCTTCAGATCATGGCCGATGCCGCTCGATACCTGCATCATGCCGCCTGCGGTTTCGCCGGTGCGCGAGATGAAGTTGATGAGCCCGCCGGGCGAGTTGGAGGCAAAGGTCGAGGCAGAGCCCCCGCGGATCGCCTGCACCTGGCCAAGCGTCAGGTCGGCGCGCATGAACTGGTCGACCCCTGCAAACAGGATGTCGCCGAATTCGAGCACCGGCAGGCCGTCTTCCTGCAATTGCAGATACTTCACGCCTTCCGCCGCCAGCGGCAGGCCGCGGATGGTGATGGCCGAATAGCCGTCGATGTCGGAGGTTTCCGAACGGATGCCAGGGACATTCTGGAGGATCCCGGCAATCGAGGTGACTGACAGCTGGGCAAGATCGGTTTCATCCAGCACGCTCGCCGAAATTGCCGTGTCCAGCAGATCGCGGCCCTTGGCGACGCCGGTGGTGAAGGCCTTGGGCACGGGGGAGGGAGCAGGTGCCGGGGTCGACTGGCTGGCCTCGCCTGCATCACCGGGAGCGGGCGCGCCGCCTTCGGCATAGGCCGGCATGGCAGCGGTGGTGGCCAGCAGAACAGCAATCAGGGACTTGGCACGAGGCATGGATGGGTGCTCCGGTAAGATGGATGTCAAACAGGGTGCCCCCGATAGATCGGCCCCTGTTAACCACGCCGCCCGGCGCGGATCGGTAAAGCTACGAAGGCCTGTCCCCGATCCCCCTGCTGCCGCCTTGCCGCCCGCCTCCACCTGCGAGTTTGTCCTTATGGGATGCTGGGATAGTGTTGGTTTGCCGCCCCTATCCTTGCGCCATCCTTCAACGATCAGGGCGGCCCTCTTTGACCTTTCCTTATCATTCCCGGCTGCTGGCCAAGGCCGCCGCCACCCCGGCGCGCGCGGTGCCGCAACTGGTGATCGAGGCGCGCAAGGCGCGGGCCTTCGGCAAGCCACTGGCCGCCGCGCTGATGATGGCGCTCGCCCGCACCCTGCCGCGCGTGCCGCCGCTGTTCGATACAATCGAGAACTGGCCCTGCGATCTGGCAGCGGACGGCGTGATTTTCCGGCTCAACGCCGGACTGCACGCGCTGGCACTGACGGGGCGGGGCGGGGTGCTGGGGCGGCTTTACGGGATTAATGGCCCGGCGTTGATCGTCCCGCCCGATCAGCTCGACGCGGCGCTGGTTGCGGTACTGGGCGCGCATCACGCAGAATTGTGCGGCTGGCTGGCGCATCCCACACAGACCAACGAAGTTGCGCGGGTGGCGGGGCTGGTCGCCGCGCTGCTCGATCTGGGGCAGGACGGCATCCACGCCCATGAAGTGCTGGAACTGGGCGCGAGTGCGGGGCTTAATCTCAATTTCCCGCATTACGCGGTGCGGCTCGGCGCGGCGGCGGTGTGCGCGGCAGGGAGCACTGTGACGCTCCAGCCCGAATGGCGGGGGCGGGCGGTGGCACCTGCGCCGCTGACGATCATTGGCGCGCACGGGGTCGACCTCCACCCGCTCGATGTTGCCGATCCGGCCGATCACGAGCGGCTCAAGGCCTATCTCTGGCCGGGCGAGAGCGCGCGGGCGGCGCGGCTGGAGGCGGCGATCGGCATTGCACGGCGCGTGCCGCCGATGGTCGAGACGGGCCTCGCGAGTGCATGGCTGGCGCGTCGGCTGGCGGTGCCGCAGCCTGCCGGGGTGCGCCGCGTGGTGTTCCATTCAATGGTGCTGCAATATGCCGACCCGGCCGAGCGCGCCGCGATTGATGCGGCCTTCGCGCTCGCCGGAGCGCAGGCCAGTGCCGAGCGGCCGCTTGCCCGCGTCAGCATCGAATGGCGGGCAGATCGCAAGGCAGTCGAACTCAGGATTGCCGAGTGGGGCGCGGGCACGGGCCACGGAGCGGCGCGGCTGGCGGCGATCTGCCACCCCTATGGCGAATGGATCGACTGGCTCGGCTAGGCGCGGCCTGCCTCCTTATCTGCGTGATTGCCTAGGTCAGCCTTTCAAACCTGCAAATCCACGCAGGCCTATCCGGCACGCTGCACTCGAAGAAGCCATGCTCGTGGAGGGGCACGGCAAACGGGGGGAGCACGCCATGAAACTCAAGACCCACCTGTTTCTGTTTGCGGCCACCGGGGCACTGGCCGCACCGGCGCTGGCCGAAGACGATACCGCCCGCAGCACGGAAACCGGAGCCGAGGCGGCCGAGACTGTCAGTCCCGCACAACCGGCCAGACCTCCGGCTGAAATCTTCTCGACCGGCATGGCCAAGGGCCGCGACCGGCTCGACAGCGCGACGTCGACCTCGTCGCTCAAGGGCGAGGCCATCGACCGCTTCGGCCCGCGTCCGCTGGGCGAGGTTCTCCGCACGATGGCGGGCCTGCGGGTCGCCACCGGCATCGGCGAGGGCAACAATAATTACACCGTGCGCGGCCTGCCACTGGCGGCGGGCGGATCGAAATACATGCAATTCCAGGAAGACGGGTTGCCGGTGCTGGAGTTCGGCGACCTGTTCAATGTCGCCACCGATGTCTACCTGCGCAACGATTTCACCGTGAACGCAATCGAGACGATCCGCGGCGGATCGGCCTCGACCTTCGCGTCGAATTCGCCGGGAGGGATCGTCAATGTCATCTCGCGCACCGGCGAGCAGGAGGGCGGGCGCGCGCAAGTCACCGCCGGGCTCGACTTCGACGAGAAGCGCATCGATTTCGATTATGGCGCAAGGCTGGGCGAGAACACGCGCATCTATGTCGGCGGCTTCTACCGTCAGGGCGAAGGCCCGCGCGACATCGGCTTTACGGGTGTGCGCGGCGGGCAGATCAAGGCCAACATCACCCGCACCTTCGACAAGGGCTATGTGCGCGCCTATTTCAAGTTGCTCGACGACCGCTCGCCGACCTTTGCGCCCTATGCCGTCAACATTACCGGCACCAATGATGATCCCGCCATCCGCAGCTTCCCCGGCTTTGACCTGCGGCGGGATTCGGCCCTGTCGCCCTTCCTCGGCCCGGTGCTGACGCTGGACCGCAACAACAACCCCGTCGCCCTGCCGATCGCCACCGGGCAGAGCGCCAAATCGCGCTCGATCGGACTGGAGGCGCAGTTCGAACTCGGCGGCTGGACCATCACCGAAAAGATGCGTTACGCCGTCAATGGCGGAGATTTCAGCCGGATGTTCCCCAACCGGCAGAACACCGTTTCGGCCTTTGCCAATGCCATCGGCGGCCCCGGATCGACCGCCGCCTATGCCAGCGGGCCGCTGGCCGGGCAGGTGATCCCCGGGGGCGAGCTGATCAACGGCAACGGGCTGCTCTCGCTCTATTTCGTCAGCTTCGTGCGGGCGCGCTCGCTCGACAATTTCACCAATGATCTGCGCGCCAGCAAGGTGTGGGACGTGGATGCGTTCGGAGGCGGCAAGCTGACCACCACCGCCGGGGTCTATCTCGCCACGCAGGAGCTCGATACCACCTGGCTGCACACCGCGATGATCGTCGACGCCAATGGCGGCGGCGAGACCGCGCAAGTCGATATTTTCAACGCCGCAGGCCAGCCACAAACCTTGAACGGCTATTTCGCCTTTGGGCGCGAGAGCGCTCTGTTCCGGCGGATCTTCGATGTCGATTACCGGGTGCTGGCGCCCTATGGTTCGGTCAATTTGCACATCGGTAAGCTCGCCGTTGGCGGGTCGTTGCGCTATGATAGCGGGCGCGTGCGCGGGCAGTTGTTCGGTGCGGACCTCGGCGGCGGGCGGCAGGGGCTCACCAGCTTCGACTTCGACCGCGACGGCGCGATCAACCCGGCGGAGGCGCGCACCGCCTTCCTGCCGCTCGATCGCCCTGCGCCGGTCAATTACGATTACGGCTACCTCAACTACTCGATGGGCGTGAACTACCGCGTCGCCGAGAGCTTTTCGGTGTTCGCCCGCTACAGCCGCGGGGCGCGTGCCAATGCCGACAAGATCCTGTTCACCCCCACGGTCGATCCGCTGACCGGCGGGGTTGACCGGAACGATCGGCAGGACACCGTCATCCAGTACGAAGGCGGCTTCAAGCTCCGGCGCAACGGCATTACCGTCAACGGCACGGTGTTCCATGTCGAGGCCGAGGACACGAACGTGCTCAACGGTGCGGCCAATGCCACCAACCGGATCTACGAGGCCGGCGGGGTGGAGCTGGAAGGCAATATCGTGCGCGGGCCGTTCAGCCTGATGCTGGCGGCGACTTACACCAAGGCGAAGATCATTGAGGACCGGATCGGCGACGTGTTCACCGGCAAGGAACCGCGCCACCAGCCCGACTGGGTATTCGTTGCGGTGCCGCAGGTCGATCTCGGCAAGTTCGCTGCCGGGGCCAATATCGTCACTATCACCGGCTCCTATGCCCAGGACAACAACCAGCTGCGAATGCCCGGCTTCACCACCGTCGGCGCGTTTGTCGAGGCCCAGCCGGCCGATAAACTGCGTCTGACGATTAGCGCGCAGAACCTGTTCGATACGCTCGGCATCTTCGAGGTCAATCAGGGCAGCGTCCCGGCCAACGGTATCGGCTTTGCCCGCGCCGCCAATGGCCGGACGGTGCAAGCCTCGCTCCGCTTGGCGTTCTGACAGGCGGGCAAGGGCGCATAGGAAAGGGGGGGCTGGCGAGCAATCACCGACCCCCTTTTTGCGTCAGCCACGGGCCGCGCAACTATGCGCTAGCCCGTAAGGCACCCGCGCAAATTTGTTCGGCGCTGGCGGCATAGAACCGGTCGACACGCGGCGCGGCTGCGGCGCTGCTTCGGTCGCCCGCGCAACCAAGAGGCTCAGCGAAACATGGCCAATGTAAGGGTAATGGTAGTCGACGATTCCGCCGCAATGCGCGCGCTGTTCTGCGACATTCTCGACAATGCCAAGGGGGTGACCGTGTGCGGCACCGCCAAAAACGCCGACGAAGCGCGCGAGCAGCTCGATACGCTCAAGCCCGACGTCCTGACGCTCGATGTCGAGATGCCGGGCAAGAGCGGGATGGAGTTTCTGGAGGAGGTGATGGCGACCCGGCCGATGCCTGTCATCATGCTCTCCAGCATCACCCAGGCCGGCACCGGCACCGCACGGCGGGCGCTGGAGCTGGGGGCGGTGCACTGTTTCCCCAAACCGCTCCACACCTCGCGCGAGGAGTTCGATGCGACCGTGCGCCAGCTTGGCGACATCGTGCTGAAGGCCGCAGCGGGCGAATTGCAGCCGGGCCGAGAGGGCGCTGATAATGGCGCGGGCGCGGCGGGTTATCGCAGCGACGGGCGCATCGTCGCGCTTGCCTGCGGGGCGGCCGGGATCGAATCCGCACGGCAGGTCTTCGCCGCCTATGACGCGGGCTGTCCGCCGACGGTCGTGCTGTTCGATGCCGATTCCGCCGCAGTCGAGAATGCCGTGCGCGCGATGCGCCATTCGCTGCCGTGCCAGCTGGATCATGTCGTGGATGGCGTGTCGCTGGAGCCGGGCAAGGTGTGGCTGGCGCATGATCCTACCCGCCATTTGATTGTCGATCCGGGCGAACCGCCGCGGCTGAGGCTGGTGGAACGCGATCCCGTCAATGGCTGCCGCCCATCCGCCGACCTATTGTTCGGCTCGCTCGCCCGCAGCGGCCTTCGCGCGGTAGGCGGGCTGCTGACCGGTAGCGGCACCGATGGCGTGCGCGGGCTGGGCATCCTGGCCGAGACCGGCAACCAGATATTCGTACAGCGCCCCGCCGACTACGCCCCGCGCGACCGTTACGACGCAGTGCGCGCGCAAGGTCTGGAGGCCGCCGATCTGCCGCAGGAGGCGATCCCGGAATGGCTCCTCGAACAAACCAACACCGCCGCCTGATGCCGAGGGCCTGAAGGAACCTTTGATAAAAATGGTCGGGGAGACAGGATGCGAGTCCATTTTTCCGACCACCCGCAAAGCCCGGAAAACCGCAGGTTGCAGCACGCCGAAATCGGCGTGTGAACAGGCATGTGACATAGGACGAATCCCGCCGCAAGGCCGAATACGGGGGCAGGGCAGGGGGCCGATAGGCGATCGTAATCAGGATACGTGCGTTGCTCTGCCCATGCCAATCTCACGCATTATACACCTTAGATGGCTGGTATTCTGGCTTGCGGCCTGAGAACAGTGAACCGATCCGGACCAAAGCGGCACCGTGAGTTGATGGCTGAATGCCGCGGCTAAGGTCTGGCGGATGCCGCGTCCGCCCCACTCAGCAAAATAACATCGGGATTACTGATGCTTGCCGGAGCGGCACAATATTCGCCCACCACCCTGCCCACTTTTAGGGCAAAATCACTTCCGTTAAAGGCGGCAGATTATCCGGGGCAAGGTCTTGTCAACAGGGTTGTAGTCTGGCCGCGGCCCCACGAAGCTTTGCTTCGATATTGTAAGTCCGGACACCTTTTTTACGTGATAATCTCGGAAGCCTTGGCCGCTGCCCCCAGACAGTTGCCACGCGCTAAGGGTTAGATCGCCGTCGCTGTTATAGCCGACAAGATGGGGCTCCGCGGTCCTGACGGTGCCCTTGTATCTGAAGGTGATGATCCGGCGATCTCGGATAGCATCGCAAAACTGGTTCATGTGCGCCCCCTTTATTCCGACGGTCCAACATATTTGACTCAAGTGGTTGAACACAATAGCCGTTCGAGATGCCCGTAAAGTCTCAGCCAGCAGCATTACCAGAGCCCGCGCCCGCGCATCAGGCAAGCGGGCTTGAGCAGGATCATATTAATCAAGCCCTGCAAGCGTCGCAGACTGCCATTGATGCGATCTCGACGGTCGTCACTGTTTCCTCCTGGGCCCTTACGATATTGGCGATAGCTATCGGGGTCATTGCCCTTTGGGGCTGGAAGACCCTTAAGGATGAGGCTGGAGAAAAGGCGAAACAAATTGCGAACGACCGCTGGGACGCCTATATCAAGAGCGATGAATTTGCGGCGCTGGTGAAGAACCGTATCGACACGGCGGTTCGATCTGAGAAGCTTGATCTCATCATGCAGAAGCTTGACGAGATTCCACGCGATGCTGGGGACGCGCCGCCATTTAAAGAGAAGGGAGGAGAGAGATGACAACGATACCGGTTGAGTATCTGGCGCTTTTTGCTCCGCACATGGCTAAGCCGCCCGTGGACGTTGCCGCCTGCGCCAATGAAGTCGGCCTGACAATCTATTCCATCGAGTTGCCAAACGGCGTTTCAGGCATGTTGAAGCGAGTGGGTGGCGACAAGTTCGAGTGCTATGTCGACAAGAGCGAGCCGAGCGTGCGCCAGCGCTTTACCGCTGCGCATGAGTTGGGGCACTTCGTGCTGCACAGAGCCAGCATCGGCGAGACGCACCTAGACAATTACAGGCTTCGCGCGGCCGGCATGACGAATTGGCAGGAGACGCAAGCCAATGCCTTCGCTGCCGATCTTTTGATGCCAATGGGCCTTATCGCTGAAGCGATGGACTCCGGCGTGACCAGCGTCCATGATTTGGCGCAGCTCTTCAAAGTTTCTGAGATAGCTATGAGCATCCGGTTAGGATTGCCCACATGATCAGTTTTCGTGAATCTGTTGCCGAAGGCAAGCTTGACCAATTCGTTGCCGTGCGCCTCGAATTGCAACTAGAATTCTGACAGCAGCCGCCAACGCCCCACTCGGCCCCGCCTCACTCGCGCGCGCCGGTCCCTAGGCGTCGACGGCCACCGCAATCCACAGGCCTGTTCACCGATTGTTCCGGCAGGCGATTTCCTACCGAGCGTGCGCCGGGCATGGTCGAGGCATGGGAAGCACTCGCCTTGAGTTGATCACCGACTTCGCCCGCAAGGGCTACCGGCTCCGGGTGAAGTGCCGCGCCTGCGGTCACCGCGAACTGCTCGATCCCGTGCCGATCGCAAAGCAGTGCCACGCCCGCGGCTGGCGGCGCGACCTGGACAGCCTCGGCGCCCGGATGCGGTGCAAGGGCTGCGGGCACAGGGGCGCTGAGTGTGGGCCGGGGTAGGTCCATCGGAATTCCAAGGGCCCCCTCCCCTCGCATCCGCAGTGTGGATGCTACCGGACTTCGGCGATCTCGGCGCGGCACCGAACCACCCCAGGCTGGACAAGGCTCTGTCATACCTGCAGAAACGCGGCAGCATAGAAGGGGGGGATTCGTGCTCAGGCGTCTCGAGGCGGTTCAGTATATCAGGGACGTTGGTAGCGGAAAGACCGAGCCGGTCGTCGCTGCTGCTGAAGATGCTGTCGGCGACGTGCACGAAGTCGTTCTCAAGTTCGCATCGCGGTGTGACCTTGGCACGAAAGCCCTCGCCGTTGAGGTGATTGCCGCATGTCTGGCGGGTTCGATCGGCCTTCCGATACCTGAACCTTTTCTGGTCGACCTCTCACAAGATTGGCGCGCAACCCTACCGCTGGATATCCGGCGCCGAGTTTCGGAATTCGATAGTCTCGCGTTTGGATCCAAGCTGATCTCCCCTCAATGGCCGGCGTGGACGGTGGCGAATCGCTTAAGCCCGGCGATGGTGCAGACCGCCGCAGAGATATTTGCTTTCGACGCATTCGCTGAGAATGCTGATCGGCGCGAGGGCAACCCGAATTGCCTCGTAAGCGGTGACCAAATCCGAATTTTCGATCACGAGATGGCGTTCCCTAGAGTTGTGTTTGGCCCAAAGCCATGGAGCGTAGGCGGCATGAAGCACCTCGCTGAGCCGCCGGGTCGTCATATCTTTCAGACTCAGCTGGTGGGCCAAGCGATCGATCGCGCTTCGATACAGGCCAAGTGGGCGGCCTTGCGCGACGAGGATATTGATGAGTATGGGGCCGCCGTCCCTGCAGAATGGCATGAGGCGGGCTTCGTTGGCGATATCCTAACGAAAATTCGCCAGGTGCGTGATAACCTCACGGGGTGCATGGCAGAGCTAGAACGGATCCTGCGATGAGTCGGCGACCATACAGCTACAGCGTCCTTCGCTACGTCCACGACGTCGTCACCGGCGAATTCGTGAACGTTGGCGTCGTCCTGCTCGCCCCCGCCAAGGGCGATCTGCGCCCGATCGTGCGCTTCGAGTTCAAGGACCGTATTCAGCGCCTGCGCAGTCTGTTTCCGGATGTTGACCGCTTGGCATTCGCTCAAGCCATTGGAGCCGTGAGGCGGGCGGCCCGAGCCGTCGCCAAGGACATTGAGGGCGATAGCCTGTTCGTCGACGGCGATGCGAGAACAGTGGCCGTGAGGATGCTCCCGCATGATGGGAGCTCGCTGCAGTGGTCGCCGATCGGCACGGGCCTATCCAAGGACGTCGAGAAGGACTTCCGCAGGATCGCGAACCGCATGCTCTCGCATTACGACAAGAGAGGCAAGGCAAAGCGGTCGGATGACGACGTGTGGCGGCCCGTTCGTGCGGCCATCGTCGAGCGCAAAATTGGTATCGAGTTCGAGAGCAAGATTGTGCGCGGTGAGATCGATGCGATCGAGTTCACGCACTCATGGAAGAACGGCAAAATTCACGCCTACGAGCCGCTTTCATTCGATCTCGCAGACGCCGACAACATCAAGGACAAGGCACGCCGTTGGTTCGGCCACCTCGGCGCTGTCGGCACTGGCGCGCACGAAGAGTTTCAGGCGCATTTCATCGTAGGCAAGCCAAGTGACCCGAGACTCTTGGCTTCTTACGAAGCGGCCGTGAAAATCCTGCGCTCCGCCGTAGGATCGCCCGAGGTCTATGAGGAAGAGCAGATCTCCGACCTCGTCGACAAGCTCGAGGACAGCTATCGTCACCACATGAGGGCGTGACCGGCGCGGCGGCGTTTTTCGCCCCATAGTTGGGAGTGTGGTGGGGCGACGTGCCTCATGCTAACCTAAAGGGCCAAGAACTCGCCACTATCCGATCAGGTTGGGTGGATAGGATATCCTTCCAACCTTAGCCGACGAACGGGTCTTTGGGGTTAAGGCCGACGGCTATCAGGGAGCATTCACGAAGCACCTTGGTCATGACTGCGGTGCCAGTCAGATTGAATACAACGGTGATGCGCTCAGAGTATTCGTCGAGAGTGAACGCAATCTTGCTGCCTCGAGCGAGATCGCGCAGCATGGCGTGGCCGGCGAAGGTGCCGGTGATGAAGCGATCACCATCCTCGAGCAAGCCTACATCGAACTTGGTGGTGCCTCAGCCATTATCGAGAGATTTCGCGTCGCCGCATAAGGCAGCAATGCTGACCAGAACTCAATCCTCTGGTCGTAGCGTTCGGTGCGTTCCCGGCGTTCAGCTTGCCGCTTGACGCCAATGCGGGTCTGAAAACGTGCCGTCTCGGGCAGGGGTATGAGCTGCTGCACATCCAGCAGCACGCGGCCATCGGCCAACCGGTAGTGCCGCAGCCAGCATGCAGGGGCAAGGGTGGAGTGGCTTTCCGAGAGGCCTCGGCGATCATGATTTCACGACACATGACGTGGCGCAAAGCCCCCAGTTATGGCGCTGGTTAGAGATTGTTTGCGCGGTCTGAAACCCGTCGCATGCACTGCACAGACCCCGACAAGGCCGGGGTCTGGCACCCGTAGTCGACCGACGAGCGACCCTCGGGTTCGCTATAAACGCGTGAGATCAGCGATGGAATCTGGCTTGTGATGGCGCTGCATTCACGCGCCGACCGAGCGATGTGACGGCCGACAATTACAATCGGAAGAGCCGCCGCATCAACGATACGGCGGCTCTTTTGGAGGTTCGAATTTCCTACCAGGCTCCAAAAATTCGCTTTCGATAAGATACTCCAACGCTTCCCTAAAGTCCTCGATCGACTTGAATACGGGGCGTCCATGGGTATCGATTCCAGCGCCCGAGATTGCCAGCATCTTGGCCGACCACCACAGTCTCTTGTGCGCCTCATGGCGTTCGCCCGGCTTCGATCGCCGCACAGGTTTCACGAGAGTGCGCAGGGTTTCTTCCAATCTCGTCTGCAGCTTCTGCGTTTCTTCAAGCTGCCTTTCCTCTAGGTAGGGCGAGCCTATATCGCCCAAATCTTCCCGCAACTGCTCGTCAAATTGCTCGGCCGTGATGCTGGCGGCCTCTCTCAATTCTTCGCGGGAGACGCCGTCCCGAGCAAAATGATCGGCGACTACATCGATGATTTTGGCCAGCAGTGTGTTGCCCAAACGCATGTCGTCGCGCTGGACTCCGGCCCTGTTCATCACCGCGACAAGGGGCAACAGGAACTTCGGCAACTTGTATCGCCACTGTTCCGCAAGCGTATACCGGCGGGCCAACTCAGCCGTTAACGCGCGCCGGGCGCTGTCATGTTCGGCAAGCTGGAGGGCCACCAAACCCCGCAAACGTTCATTTGCAACGTAAGCTGCAAGCAGGCCTTCATCGCTCTGGATCATGTCCGCGAGCTTCGCGTCAGATCGGGTTGCGTTGTCGCCGACAACATCCAATTGCACCTTGGTTGGCTTCATTTGAAGCGGCAAGGGCGCTTTCGCATCACGCTCCAGAAGAGCGACAAGGCGAGCCGTCACATCATCATTTTTCGACATCCGATGACGCGGCGGCATGAGCGATGCGAGATCATCAGTGATGTGCTTGGCGAGCAATGAATCAACATCGAGTTCAGCAAAAAGCCGGGCGAGGATCGCTTTGCGAGACCGGTCGTCTCGCCGATCTGCATTGCGGTCTTCATCATTTGTCCCAGCCGATGAAGCGGCCACACTGTCTGCTCGGCCGGCTTCGGAATCGCCAACTGGTTGATCGTCAGAGTGCATGCTCACCTTCCCTCGTCATCACGCGCAAACTTCATGGCTCACGCCGTTAGTTCGTGGCAATATGCTAATAAAGAACGATAAATTCAAGGGGTGGGCAGATTTGCGCGGCAGTCGCCAAAAGCCATTCGGGCGGCGGTCCGCAGCAGTGTTTCGTGGCAAATATAGGATTTTTGCCGCGGTCTGCGGATGAGGTTCGTGGCAAAACGGCTCAATGGTAAGCGGTCTACGTGCCCAGTTCGTGGCAAAAACCAGAGGCAAATTTTGAGGCGCAATACCACAAAAAGATCCGCACCCGTGCAGACCTGTTTGTGAGGCGCAATACCTCAAAAAGGGGCGCACCTGCGGTTCACCCCTTTTTTGATGCGCCTTTCCGGCTGTGCCAGCCTGCAAGGGTAGTTCGCTACGCTCACACGTCGCTGGCCGGTAGGCCAGCTCCTTTCGGCAGCATGCACAGGCATAGCGTTATACCAGATCGGGCAGATTTGAAAAGCCGCCATGCTGCCGGATGCGGACGACGCGGTCGTCCTGGGGCGCTTCGCTTGGGGGGTGCCCATGCCCATGCGGGCAGGGTTTGATCGAGATCTGGCGGGACGGCGCACCGCCGCCCAATCGGAAATCTCATAGCAGAAGGAATGGGAAGGAGACCTGCCGTGAAACCGGCAGGGTGAAAGGAAAAGGAAGCTGTGAGCATTGCAGCTCGGCCTTCGCCTCGCCGGTTTCGGTAACCGAAACTGGAGAACGAATATGATGAATACGAGCCATCTCGATCCGGCCAGCGAAGCGTTCGCGGACCGGCTCGCACAGGATCCCGACTATCGGATCCTGCGAAAACTGCCCCGACCATTTTCCGAGATGACCGGCGAGGGCGGCCCGCCCGAAGGCATGTGCGTGGCGCTGGTTGATACCGAAACGACCTCGCTTGATGCCGAAAACGGCAAGATTATCGAGATCGCGGTCAAACTGCTGTGGCTTGACGAAACTGCCGAATTGCTGGGGCATTTCCCCATTTTTTCGTGGCTCGAAGATCCCGGCCATCCGCTCGATCCCGAAATCACGCGCATCACCGGATTGCGGGATAGCGATCTGGCGGGGAAGGCTATTGACGATGAAGCGGTTGTGCGTTTGCTCGGCCGTGCGGATCTGATTGTCGCGCATAATTGCGCATTCGATTTGCGCTGGATCGAGAAGCGCTGGCCGCAACTTTCGGTAATGCCGTGGGCCTGTTCGTGCGCAGAAATTGATTGGCCGGCGCTCGGCTTCGAAGGTCGAAGCCTGCAATTCCTGCTGCAGCAACATGGCTGGTTTTCCATCCCGCACCGTGCAGCCGGTGACGTGTGGACTTTGTTCAATTTGTTGCAGCAGGTTCGTCCCGATCCGCACGAAGCGCGAGATCAATTTGGCGAACATCGCGATTCCAAAATGCGCACGCATTTGCAGCGGCTGCTTGAAGCAAGTGCGCGGCCCAGCGTGAAAATCATGGCGGTGGGCGCACCGTTCAATTCGCGTCACCTGCTGCAGCAACGTGGCTACCGTTGGGATTCCGATGCACAACGGAAATTCTGGTGGCGCGAGGTCAATTCCGACGACGTCGAAGCGGAATTAATCTGGTTTCGCCGCAACGCAATTCCCGCACCGCGCTGTTTGCCAATCACCGCACGTCAGCGTCACCGCTGATCGAAATTCAAGCTCACCAATCAGGCCCGCCATGCGCGGGCCTTTTCAATTTCAAGGACACACTCATGAACAATATGAACGAAAATCCTGAATCGGAAATGCGCGCAAATGCGATTCCGGAATCTGCTGAAATGCGCGACCAGCCTGATGCGCAGAATTGCCAACGGCCGTGCGCGGAATTCGCGGATCCCGTGAATCAAATGGCGTGCATTCGACGCGATGATGATGACGCAGAATTTCTCCACGAAGCGTTGGCAATTGCGCTCGAACGCGATGCGAGAATATTCACTGCGCGTGGGAAAAGCAGCGACGGTCAGCAACGCAAATCGCTGCGCCTGATCGTCTGCGATTTCGAATACCTTTATAATCGCAGTGCCTATGCCGGTTACGCCGTCAGCGAAGGCAAAAGCGGTCGCACCGATCTGCGCTGGCCGTTTCACCGTATCGCGGCTGCGTCGTGGATGGTGCTGCGATTTGACCCGGATGGCGATGTGCCGGTGGTCGAGGAATGCGTCGTCATCGCCAATGATGAATCGGACGAGCGCGCAATCGTCATGCGCTTTTTTGACGCGTTGCAGCGATACCCCGATGCGGTGCTCACCACATGGGGCGGCGAATACAAGGATCTGGCGGTGCTGCGGAAATGTGCAGGCGAGTTCGGCTTGCTGCTTCCCGACCAGCTGCGCGATCTCAACCCCTATGCATATGCCCGGCTCGATCTGTGTCAGGCGGTGACCGGCAAGGCAAAGCCAGTGCATCTGCCGGAATACGCGATGGGTGCGTCTATCCCCGCAAAGCCGTCGCCGAGCAAATGCATCGGCCCGATGGTTGAACAGGGCAAGTGGCGAGAGGTGCGTGACCAGTGCCTCGCAGACGTGTTGACGGCCTGCGTTGTCGCCCTTCGCCACCTGCATTCACAAGGCGTGATCGCCTGTCATCCGCAACGCAGCCTCGAGGTGCTGGCGGAGGCAGCTAGGAGGACGGCGCCCGCCAGCTCGTTCGTGCGCAACAGCTTTGCGCCTTGGGCAATCGGCCAGCTTGCCGCCTCGAACTTGCGCGGCGTGGTGCACCGGGCTGCCTGAGCTGCATCGGCACAGTGCCGCTTTTGATCCACCCCCCTGAGAAGGAGAACTCCATGACCTGATCACCATCCATCACAGCCCCGGGGCTTTGCGCATCGCCCGGCGCCGCATCATATCGCGCAGTCCAATCGCTTCTCACAACAAGAAGCATATCCGCCGCAGGTCCAATCCGGACGCTGCGGCCTTTTTGTATCAAGGAAACCTATAGATGACCAAGTCAACCAAGCCTCCCCGCCGCGGTGCGGGGAGCAAAAGCCGCAGCCTGGTGCCGGTAGCACCACGCTCCACGGCCATAGCCTTGCCCGAACGGCTGATCCTGGGCGGTCACGCGATCGACCCCGAACAAATCACGCAGATCCCTGAGCGCAGGCCTTATGGTGAGGGGCCATGGCGTGATGAGCCCGACAGGATCGCCTGGCGCGATCCCGCGACCGGCTATTCGTGTCTGGTTCTTCGGCAAGCCGATGGCACATTGTCAGGCTATGTCGCTGTCAACCCGTCGCACCCGCTGTGGTGCTATGAGCGCGACGCGATCCCGGCTGACCTCGGCATCTCGCCGCACCGGGGGCTCGATTATTCGGCACTGTGCGATCAGGACGCGCCGCCGATGCTTCAGATCTGCCACGTGCATCACCACGCGCGCTCACGCCAGCACGTTCCTACCACAGCAGACAGTGATGCCAGCGGCGGCCGCGATGCATGGTGGTTCGGGTTCAATACCGACAAGCCGGGGGACCTTCTGCCCCACGGCCACGCGCGCAACGATCACAACAGGGAGGCAGGGCAAAAGGTCTACCGCGACCTGGCCTATGTCGCCGGGGAAGTCGTTGACCTCGCCGCCAGACTGAAGGCGCTCGAGGATCAAACGGCCAGTCTTGGTGGTGAGGCAGCTGCCGTGGCGGGTGTGCCGCTTGTCCTTGATGGCAAGCCCACGGCGCTTCTTCCGCGCAAAGGAGGCAGCCATGACTGATTTTGCACCCGATCCCCGCAGCTATGCTGCCCGGCGCAATGAGCATCATCCGTGGGGCCATTGGCTTCGCCAGGATCCCGCGATCGATGGCCTGATCGACGAGGATGGGACTGTGTGGCCCAGTCTGCGCGATTACTTCTGGCAAGCCCGCCTGGGAATGCCAAACCTCGGCTCCTATAAGGTCGACGACGGCTGCGAGCTGCTGCTAAGCATTCTGCACGCCTTGATGAACCGCATGACGGGCTTCGAGGCCGCTGTCGCCGACCTGTTCGGCGGGGGCTGGCAGAGCCAGCGCCACTACATGGCATGGCTGCAAGGCCAGGGAATGATCAAGGACCGGGAGGTGACAGTCGAGGGGCGTGCGGCCGCGCGCATGCTTGCGGCAACAAGGTCGGTCAATGCGCCGGATCTTGCTCCGCTCGACTTTCCGACGCTCGCCGGCATGAACGGGCTCGACGGCGGCACCACCCGAAAAGAGCGCGAACAGGTCATGGCTGCACAGGAGGCGCTGGGCAGGGCGTTGCGGTATCGGTTCGTTCGCGAACCGGTTGCAGGCAAGGCCGGGATCAAGCTGATCGGGCACGAAATGGGCGATGCCATTCCGCTCACCCGGGTGCTGTGGGCGTTGTCGTTCCCCGATGATTATGCCCGCGATCGGCTGTTTGGCTGGCTGGCCTACCATCTCGACCGCTGGCAGGCCTGGGGCGAGATGGCGGCCGAGGGCGGATCACGGGCACTCACCGAGCATCTGCTGCTGCTCCGCTTCGCGGACGAGAAGATCGATCTCGGCTGACCGGAGGGAGGGGGATGTTACCCTTCCGGGAGCATCCTCTTCCCGCATATCGAACGCCGTCGCCATCATCGTCGACGGCACAACCATCCATCATCCCGCACCAGCAGGCGGCATCTCCACCGAGCGCCGCCTGTCTGCGTTTGCGGCTCAAGGAAACTCAATCAACATGAAACCCAAGCCTCATCCCCAAACCCTGATCTCCCTCTCGATCATCCGCACTCACCCTGAAACTGACCCGCGCTCGGCCATCAGTTCGCTCGCGCTGTTTACGGTCCACCGGCGTTCCCGCCTTGATGTCGCCTTCGCGCTCGAGCATCATTTCTTCGATCCTGAGGATGACGCTGCCGACCTCCTTGCGGGTGCCGCTCGCTCCATCCCTGCCGATGCCACCGTGCTGATCAGGCAGGCCCGCCCGGCACCGGCGAATATCGCTGGCAACCCGACTGATGCCGTCGTTCTTGCCCGGTTGCTCGACACCAATACCGTTATCGCCTTCGATGCCGACGAGCACGAACTCGCCGAAGCAGGGATGCTGATAGGGCTCGATATGCCCGGGCGCGGGTCAACGCCGCTGCGCTGGCGTCGCCGGGCGCCGCTCCATGCGCAGGCCATGTGGGTGATTTATGCCGCTTCGTTCTGCACTGCCAAGGAGCAGCGGGCATTGTTCTCAGCACACCTTGCATGGTGCGCGCTCCAGCGAGCGAGGCTTGGAGTGGGGGCGGGGTGAGGGGGGGCAGCCTTAATACCGACGTCGATCAGACGAGATCCCTCAACAGGATCTCGGCTTGCGCCAGAACGGTTTGGACAGCCTCATCCGCAAGATCTGGAGGGTAGCCATACTTTTTCAGGATGCGCTTTACTAAGACCCGCATTCGAGCACGCGCGCTCTCCCGCTGGTGCCAGTCAACCGTCACGTTACCGCGCAGCTGTTCTAACAGCTCATGCGCGATGACCCGCAGTTTGTCGTCGCCCATGGCCTCGACTGCGCTCTCGTTATCAGCAAGCGCCATGTAGAATGCAACCTCTTCGGGGCTGAGCCCCATCTCGTCGCCACGTGCGCGGGCAGCCTTCATCTCCTTGGCCAGTTCGATCAGCTCTTGGATCATCTCTACGGCTGAAATGGCACCGGCGTGGTAGCGGGCAACTGCCTCTTCCAGTCGGTTGGAGAACGCCTTGCTTTCAACAAGGTTGGTTTTCGATCGGCTGACGATCTCACCGTTCAACAGTTTCTTCAGTGCTTCGAGCGCGAGGTTCTTTTTCTCCATCTTGCCGACTTCCATGAGGAATTCGTCGGACAGGATGGAAATGTCAGGGGCTTGCAGCCCAGCTGCCTGAAGGATGTCGATGATCTCGGATGATGCCACTGCTCGGTCGACAAGCTGCTGCACCGCAAAGGCCCGGTCCTTCTCGCTGATCTTGCCCGTTGCGGTCGTCTTGGCCAATGCGGCACGGATAGCCTGAAAGAAGCCAACTTCATCCCGGATGGCGCGGGCTTCATCGCTGGCCGATGCCAGCGCATATGCCTTCGACAGCTCTAGGACCATATCCAAGAAGCGGCGGTGTGCACGCTTTTTGTCCTCATCGGTCTTTTCCCGGGCGGCCTGCGATTCCTGCCACTTCAAGATCCAGTCAATCGCACCGCCTAGGCAAGTCAGACGTTCGCGCGGCTGTCCCGTGATGCCGGGCTGATAATCGAAGCCATGGAACAGGTCGCGGATCGCTTCATAGCGCTCCATCATTGCTGCAACGGCGGCGGACTCGTCGATGCCGGTCTTGTCACGGTCGGAATCGGTATACTGGCTCAACGCGTTTCGCAGGTTCTGCGCTACGCCGATGTAATCGACAACAAGCCCACCGGGCTTGTCCCTGAAAACCCGGTTCACGCGCGCAATCGCCTGCATTAGTCCGTGGCCGCGCATGGGCTTGTCGATATACATGGTATTCATGCACGGCGCATCGAACCCGGTGAGCCACATGTCGCAGACTATCACGAGGCGAAGCGGGTCATCGGGATCACGGGCACGTTTCGCCAGATCATCGCGGCGTTTCTTCGCACCAATATGCTGCTGCCATTCGAGTGGATCTGATGCCGAGCCGGTCATCACGATCTTGACAGCACCTGCCGCATCATCGGTTGAATGCCATTCAGGCCGCAGGGCTACGATGCGATCATAGAGGGCAACGCAGATACGGCGGCTCATGCATACGGCCATCGCTTTGCCGTTCATCGCGTCGATGCGCGCCTCGAGGTGCGCCACCATATCCTCGGCAACCTGTGCCAGCCGCTTCTCGGAGCCAACGAGGGCTTCGACGGCAGACCATTTTGCTTTCAGCTTTTCCGCTTCGGTCAACGACTCATCTTCGACCAGAGCCTCGATTTCGCTGTCGATCAGCGGCTTCTCGTAATCGCTCAGCTCGATCCGGGCGAGGCGACTCTCGTAGAAGATCGGCACTGTCGCGCCGTCTTCCACGGCGCGGCTGATGTCATAGATGTCGATGTATTCGCCGAAGATCGCAGGCGTGTTGATATCCGCTGCTTCGATCGGCGTGCCGGTGAAGCCGATGAAGGACGCATTTGGCATGGCCTGCCGGATGTAGTGGGCATAGCCGTAGCGCCTGAGTCCCGTCTCGCGGTTTAACCGCGCCTCGAACCCATATTGGCTGCGGTGCGCTTCATCGGCGATGACGATGATGTTGCGCCGATCCGACAGAAGCGGAAAGCTTTCCTCACCCTTTTCCGGCGAGAACTTCTGCACGGTGGCAAACACCACGCCGCCAGATGCCTTGTCCAGCAGTCGCTTGAGATCTGCGCGGCTGTCGGCTTGGGCGGGGTTCTGGCGGATCAGATCGCGGCATAGGCCGAACGTGCCGTATAGCTGATCGTCCAGGTCATTGCGGTCTGTCAGCACGACCAGTGTCGGGTTTTCGAGCGCCTGCGATTTCACGGCGAGGCCAGCGAAGAACGCCATCAACAAGCTCTTGCCTGAACCCTGGGTGTGCCAGATGACGCCGATCTTGCGATCACCATCGGGCCGGGATGCTTCCACCGCCTGTCGCACGGCTTTCTGTGCGCCATGGAACTGGTGATAGCCGGCAATGATCTTGAAGGGGCCTTCGCCCTTGTCACCGAACACGATGAAATCGCGGATCAGCGCCAGCAGGTTGGCGCGGGTGAACACACCGCGCAGCAGGGTTTCCAGCTCGGGCGTGCCCCGGTGGGCAAAGTCCTCGCCGTTGACCGTGCGCCAGGGCATAAAGCGTTCGGCATTGGCGGTGATCGAACCGACCCGCGCTTCCATGCCGTCCGATGTCACCAGCACAGCATTGGTGCTGAACAGGCTCGGGATCTGGTGCAGATAGGTCTGTAACTGGTTGTAGGCGTCTGCGATCGTTGCGTTCTGCGCAGCGGCGTTCTTCAGCTCCAGCACGGCCAGCGGCAGGCCGTTGACGAACAGGACGAGATCGGGGCGGCGATTGGCGCGGTTCTGCACGACGACGAACTGGTTCACTGCCAGCCAATCGTTGACGTCAGGCCGCACGAAATCGACCAACCACACCTTGGTGGATGCGTTTGCCCCGTTTTCGGAGCGGTATTCGACATCGACACCGTCGGTCAGCATGCGATGTATTCGGCGGTTCTCTTCGACCAGCGATGGCAACTCGCCCGTAAGAACACGACGGAGGGCCTCGGCGCGCGCGGGCTCGGGCGTGTCCGGATTGATGCGCGCGATCGCCGCTTCCAGCCTGCCGGTAAGGATCACATCGCCGAAAGAACGGCGTTCCGGGGCTGAGCCATCAGGGGCGATCACCGAGCCGTGACAATACGTCCAGCCAAGCTCCTGCAGCGTTTCGATGGCCGCCTGTTCGACGATGTCTTCGGTGATGCTCATCTCAGACGCCGCCCTCCATCAAGGCAATTAGAAGGTCTTCGATGCACTGATCATGTTGCCCCGAGGGATAGAAGATTGGTCGAATGCCTGCGCCCTCTAGGAACGTCCGTCGCGCTAATCGTGTGCCGTCTTGTGGCTCCGGCAGGAACGCGAAGTGGGGAGCATACTGGGCTGCGCTTTCAAGCTTTATCTGCCTTAGCGCTTCAACTGTCCGATCCTCGTCAAGGCTGCAGCCCAGAAACAGGAAGCAACGCACGCCCATGACTGCAGCAAGCAGGCTTTTCAGCTCATTTCCTGCCACGTAGGCCGCCTCGTATTCATCGAGGGTGAGAACGCGGCCGTTGGTCGTTTCTGCTTCTCCATGAAGCCTCAGGAGCGCGTGGTTGTCGTTTTGCAAGCGTATCGGTGCGAACCGCAGATCTGCCCCGCACAGGGTTTTCGAAAATGGCCGATCGGCGGACCTGTAGGCATGGTCTAGCACGTAATCGAAATTCGTTGTTATCACCTCCGCAGCGAACATTTGCGGCAGCAAATTCACCGGCCCAAGCACGCGATGATGATGCGGTCCCAGACGTTCCGCGAGCTCGCCTGCAAACACGTCTGGCGTCAGCACGTCGTGCACGTGCTGTGCAGCCTCTTCGTATTGCTTTGCGGTCAGGAGCGCTTCAACTGCCGGAATTTCGTGCGGTGCGTCCCCTTGAAGAAGCGACGTGAGAAACTGTCCCCACCGCTGAAATCCCGAAGGGACGGACATTCCTGCCCCAACGAATGGAATGACTTGCTGGGTATTGTATCGAGCGACCAGCGCCTGAAAACGTGCCAGGCAATCGTTTTCCGTCAGGAATTCCCGAACCCGGTCCTTCGCGGAGTATTTCGCTTGGTCGGCCCATTCCCGAAAGCTCTCTTCATAGGCTTCCTTGTCCATCGTCTTGAGGACGTATTCACGTGGCCAGACCGTGCCACGTATTTCGATCTCCCCCTCTTCGTTGAGTTCGTCGATGAAACGCTGCCGAAGGTATTCCATGATCAGCTGCCCCCTTCATCGACGGGGGCGCCAACCTTCACAGCTCCCGACATTAAACGCGGCAACAGGTAGTCGCGCGTCTCGGCGAGAGATCGGTTTTCGAGCGCATTGTGGATCGTCATATCCCACAGCGGCTGCATGATCGACGACATCGCTGCAATCGTTGCGTCTGGTGGGCAAACCGTGGAGGCGGCGGTCAGGTGCATCCGCTGGATGTGCCCCATAGTGGTGGCTTTCGAAGCGGCTATCAACTGGAATTCCGGCATGTGGTGATGCACCCACAGACCATAGAACCACTGCGGATACAAATCCGACGAAACCTTGAAGAGATGCTGATTCAGTGCCCCTTCGCCTTCGGTCCAAACCTTGGCCATCAAGCTGCCCGACCACGAGAAGATGAAATCGCCGTCGCGAATGATGTATTTGGCGGGCAGGGTGCGCGCTGCTCGATTGGTGCGCTCCGACAAGCCGTTCCGGAGTTCGGCAATCTTGATGACTGGCAAGTCGGGCTCGTTGGGTTTCGCCGGGTGCTTTTGAAGCGCAAGGCCGTTCAGGAAGTCCGCAATGGAGTCCAGCGGGCGCTCTCTCCACCCTGTAGGCACGCCATCATTGCCTACGGCATCAGGGAAGAGCGCGGAGAGTTCGGCGGCGCGGGCTGGGTCTTTGGTCAGACCTCCCATGATAGCAAGCGGATCGGCCTCGCCATTTTCCTTGCGGCGCGTAGGGCCGAAATCGACAAACCAATCGCGAAAGATCGTCTGGGCCATCTTCTCCAGCGTCTCATTCATCCGCCGGTTGAGTTCGATTTTCCGATCTAAAAGCGATAGCGTGCCGGCAATTGCCTGCTGGGTTTCTGGCCCGGGAATTTTGACAGCCAACTTGTTCAAATCGCTCGCGGCCAAATATGGCAGGGCGCTACCACGGCTGATGTCGTTAAAGTCAATTCCCTCCAAAACATAAAGCAGAAATGCGGGATTGATGCCGCTGAGCGGTGAGGCGCTCATCATGTTGTTATCGATGATGGTTTCACGCACGAGCACCCTGCGACGATTTGCTCGCAGTGCTTCCCCGATCTTTGCAAACACCACCGAACCCGGCGGGTGCAGGCGGTATTTCGATGCGTCAGCCTTCCGAATCCAGTTATTCGACCGCTGAATGAGCCTCTCATTGCCGGGAAGGTTCATGTCACTGACTTTGATGAAGGGATATTCCCCCATCGTGACGCCTTGCTGATCCTTCGGAAAAGCATCGCCCGCTTGGAACTTGCACAACTTGCCAAGCGTGGTTTCTGTCCACTCACTCACCCTCGACAACTCCGCCAAGCGCCAATTCAATGGCAGCGGACAGCTCTTGCGATTCTGCAAATTGATCGCTCAGCTTTGCTCTTAGCTCTGAAAACCGTTCGTCAAATGTTACTCCATCATCCACGACATCTTCCGCGCCGACATACCGCCCCGGGGTTATCACGTATCCATGCTTACGGACTTCCTCCAGTGTCGCGGATCGGCAGAAACCCGGAATGTCGGAATACTCGCCAAGCCCCGCTTCCGGCTTGGCCCGCCACCGGTGATAGGCGCCGGCGATCGTCGCGATGTCGCTTTCCGAGAACTCGCGACGAGTGCGATCCACCATATGGCCGAGGTTACGGGCATCGATGAACAGAATCTCTTCGCGCCGGTCACGGTGCCCATTCGCGCTCTTGTCTCGTGCCAGAAACCATAAGCAGGCCGGAATCTGCGTAGAGTAGAATAGCTGTCCAGGCAGGGCGACCATGCAATCGACCACGTCTTTCTCAATCATCTCCTTGCGGATTTCACCTTCGCGAGACTGCTGCGATGACATGGAGCCGTTCGCAAGCACCACGCCCGCCGTTCCGCGCGGGGCAAGGTGGTGGATGATGTGCTGGAGCCAGGCGAAGTTGGCGTTCCCCGCAGGCGGCTGGCCAAATTTCCAGCGAACATCGCCTTCAAGCTGAGGTTGCCACCAGTCCGAAATGTTGAACGGCGGGTTCGCCATCACGTAATCGAACTTGAGCGTGGGAAAGGCATCCGCGATGAATGAGCCTTCGTTGTTCCACTTGATGTCCGCGTCGATGCCCCGCACCGCGAGGTTCATCTTGCACAGCTTCCACGTAGTGTGGTTGCGCTCCTGACCGTAGATCGCGATGTCGCCGATGCGGCCTTGGTGATTTGCGATGAAGCGTTCCGACTGGACGAACATCCCGCCAGACCCGCAGCAGGGGTCGTAGACACGGCCGTTATGCGGTTCGAGCATTTCCACGATGGTCTGCACCACCGAACGCGGCGTGAAGAACTCGCCGCCCCGCCGCCCCTCGGCACCAGCAAACTGGCTGATGAAATACTCGTAGGCGCGGCCGAGCAAGTCCTTCGACTGGCCGTCCTCGCCATGCATGCCGATCTTGGAAAACTCGTCGATCAGTTCGCCCATCATGGTCTTGTCGAGCTGCGGGCGGCCATATTCCTTGGGGAGCACACCATCGAGCACGGGCGCGTTGGCCCGTTCAATTGCTTCCATGGCGTTGTCGATCAGATTGCCGATGTCGCCCACGCGATCCTTGCCCGTCGTGACATCGACGAAGGGGATCTGCTGACGTTTGGCGTTGGCCTGCAGGTTCGACCAGCGGGCCTCCTGCGGCACCCAGAACACGTTCGAGGCGAGGTATTCTTCGGGATCTTCCGCATCGGCGTATTCCTCCTGCAGCAGCTGTGCGCGATGCTGCTCGAACGCTTCCGAGATATACTTGAGGAAGATCAGGCCAAGAGCGACGTGCTTGTATTCCGACGGCTCGAGGTTTCCGCGCAGTTTATCCGCCGCCTTGAAGAGCTCGGCCTCGAAGCCGAGATCCCCGACGCCATTTTTCTGTGATGCCATGGGTGTTTAATTCCTCCGCCAGCAGGCGTAGCGGAACTTGGCCGGAGGGGGCAACAGGCGAATGCGGGCCGGAATTGAAGTTGGTGGCGGGGCTGCGGAGAAACCTAGCAGCCCCGCCATGAAGGCTATTAACTTATCGCGACATTCCTTTTGGCATGCGCGGCTTGCCAGTCCGCGACCGATGGTTGATCGGTAGAAGCCGCACGGGACGGAGTTGCAGGTGGGCGGTCGCAACCTCGGTATGTTGCATCATGAAGGCAAGGTATTCCGATAGCACCTGCTGAACCCCGTGCGTGTCGCTCCGCTTAGAATAGTGCAGGGCGTTGGTGCCGGTGCGGGCATGCCCCATCACGTCCGCGCGCATAAAATCCGGGACATCAGCCTTGGCGTAGAAGCTGGATCCGAGGGCGCGGATCGAGTGCATATCGGCGGACTTGCCAACCTTGTTCACCGGTATTGGAAGGTGAACGCCGATCCACGCCACCATGTGCCGCCATGCGATGTTCCGGAACTGGTGTCCGCCGATCCGCGCTTCATTGAGGTAAAGCTCGGGGAAGAGCTCCCGGTGCCCTTCGGCGCGTATGGCCCGGACGTATTCAAGGAAGCCGAGCCGCAGAAGCTCCGGGTGGAGCGGTATCAGCCGACCACGGTCTTCGTTCTTCTCGCCGCCATCAACGTCATCCTCGGCGCGCACATCATTGTCCTGGATGACAATGTTGGGGACCGCGTCATCGGCATGAACTTCGTCCGCCCGCAAGCCCGCGATCTCGTTCAGGGCGGCATGGGTGTAATAAAGCAGGAGCGGCAGCCAGTAAGCCGCATCATGCCAGACATTGTTACCCGCCGCGCCGTCGAGCCGGCGTAGCTGACCGCCGCCGCCCGTCCAGATCGGAGCCGAAAACAGGCAGATCATATGGTCCGGCGTCCACGGCGGACGCGCGGTCTTCTTCGATACCTTCTTGTGCTTGCCCAGCTTCACCGCCGAGAAGTCGAGCGCCTTGGTGTTGGGGATTTTCGGCGCCCACTCATCCTCTGCAAGCAGATCATAGGCGGTCGACATGTAGGACAGATCGCGCTTCAGGGTGTTCATCGACCGCGCGTTGCCGCTTGTGACAGTGAAGCTTTCGGCGACCTCGTCGAACGGGCGATCAAAATCCTTCGAAGGGCGGTATGTGCGCGGCATATCCAGCAGCGCGTTCTTGAACTTGGCCACATCGGTGTGGTTGTAGGCGCCAAGCGGTTTGTCGCCCGTCACCCACGCAAAGGTTTTGAGCACGCGCTCGTATTGGGCAAGACCCCGGTTCCAATGGCCGCTGCGACGCGCAAGCCGGAGGACCTTGGGGATCACTTCGCTGAACCGCGTGGCATGATAGGTCTTGAACACGCAATCAGGATGGGCAGGGGGGGAGCTCTCGACCGGCACTGATACCGGCGAGGGCAGGGCGATCGGCGGAGATTTTGCCGGCTGCGGCGGCGCAAAGGTCAGCGGCGCTCCATTCACCCGGCGCTTCGCCAGCAGAGCTTCCTCCTGATCGAAAGCGGACTGCACATCCTCGTCGAGGAAGTGCGACGCCAGACGGTGTGCTTCGGCCATTGCCTGAAGGTGGACGTGTTTGAGCCGGGCAACCACTGCATCGGTCGGCTGAAACCCGAGGCCCTCTGCCATCAGCGCCATCATCTCATCGGCGATGATGTCCTTACCGCACTCGCGGTCGAGATCGCAGGCCACCCACTCGATATCCATTTCGTCGTGCCCCTGAGCCGCCAGCATCTGGCGATGGGCATCGGTCAGTTCGTTGGTCGTGCCGGGGCGCTGGGCGATATCGAGCGCGCTTGCCATGGTCCGGTAATCCCGCACACGGGCGAGGGGATCACGCGATGGGTCGTGCAGCTCCATGATCAGCTTGGACAGGCAATCGCGCAGCTCGGTTTCGAACAGCGCCTTGATCGTGTTGGCGTCGAGGGTTTGGTTCTGTTCGAAATACGCGTTCACCGTCCGGCGCACCCTGTCAAACTGTGCGGAGAGAATCGCGACCCTTTCGCGCGCTTCCTGCCCGTCACAGGTGGAAAGCGGCACGATTACATGGATATCCTTGCCATCCAGCAAACGGACCCGTCTGCGGAAATAGTAGCGGCCATAGCGGCGCGTGCTGAAGGGGATTTTGGGCATTGAAGGGCTCTCCGAAATGCCTCGGTGAACCGTCATGTGACATAACATGTGACATTCCGCTTCACCGAGAGGTGAAAAGCGGTTTTCCTTCAATGCTTTGCGTGAAAAGTGGTCGGGGAGACAGGATTCGAACCTGCGACATCTTGCTCCCAAAGCAAGCGCGCTACCGGACTGCGCCACTCCCCGACGCTTTTTCATTCGCCCTTCCGGTGGGCCCGGCAGGATTCGAACCCGCGACCTAGCCGTTATGAGCGGCCAGCTCTAACCGCTGAGCTACAGGCCCGTTGGGGGCCGGAGACAGGGCGAATAGCTGCCCCTACTCCGGCGCAAGGGGCGAGACAAGCGGGGAAGGGCGACTATCCGGCGGTGGCAGCGACGATTTCGGCGACGGTGCAACTGCGCACGCCGCGCCGGGCCAGATCGGCATAGATCGCCGAAAGCCAGCCATAGAGCGCCTCGACCTCGGCCTCGTTGGCGGCATAGGGCGTGAGGCCCGGGGCCAGCGTCGGGCTGTGGAACGACAGCACAATGACCGGCAGACCGCTGTCCAATGCAATGTCGATGCCCCGCAGCGCTTCCTCTGCCGACACGCCTTCGGGCGTCAACGCGATGCGTTCGAGCAGGGACAGGCGTGACAATGCGCCCAAAGCGCGAGGCACCTTCGTCGCCAGCCGTTGCAGCGGCACTCCGAGATTGCGCAGCAGGCCCCAGTGCACGCTGGTGACCGGCAGTTCGAGCAGCGTGCGCTCGGCATCGACCCAATAGGGCTTTAGCGGGTGGCGCGAATAGTCCGGCCCGCCTTCGCCGCTGTAATCGAACAGCGCGCGCACCGAGGTGTCGATCCGCAGCCCGGCGCGCTTCAAGAGGTCGGCGGTGGCGGGGCCGAGGCCGTAGCGCCCGGCGCGGTAGATCAGCGGGGCGCTGCCGAACGCGGCCTCGATGGCATCGCGCAGCGCCATGAACTTGGCCGCCTCCAGCGCGGGCGGCAGGTTTCCGGCGAAGGAGTTGAAGCGGGTCACCTCTTCCTCGAACGGCGGATTGACCCACGGGTGGAGCTGCACGCCGACTTCGGCCGTGCCGCGCCGCACCGCATCGCCAATGATCTCGACCGCGCGGGCGTCGGTGACGATCGGCCAGTCGACCAGATAGACGGGGTGCGCGCCGATCACCTCGCAAAAGCTCTGGAAACGCGGGATCGCCTCGACATGGCTGAGGCCATAGCCGTCGCGGCGGAACGGGGAGCCCCAGTCGAATTCTTCCTCGGTATCGACCGTCAGCAGCACGCGCTGGCCGAAGCCGGGGGCCAGCCGCGCCGCGGAGCTGGCTGGCGGTACTGCCAGCATCGATTCCCCTGCCATGCCCTTGTCCCCCCCGGCTGCTCTAACGCGCCAGACCCGCGGCGTTGCCTGCGGCAGGGCTAGGCAGGGCATCGGAGCCGGTCAAGAGCGGCAGGGTCAGCACCAGCGCATCGCCCTCGCGCTCCAGTGCGCCGCCAGCCGCGCGGGCTTCGGCGCGGGCGAGGCGGAAAGCGAAGCCGGCGCCGAACAAGCCGGCGTTGATGCTGCCGCCGGATGCGCGGACGGTGGCGGAGAAAATGTCGTCCTCGCGGGCGAGTTCGGCGGGCAAGGTGCAGGCCAGCCGCGCCAGCGCGCCGCCCTGATGGAGCACCGGCGACAGCTGCGCCGCCAGCCTTTCGCCCGCCCCGCAGGCCGCCGCGATGCTCGCCAGCAAGCGCCACAGCAGCGCCTCGGCATCCTCGCCATCGCAGGGTACCAGCAGGCTGGCATGGGGCGCGGTCGCCAGCGCAATGCCCGCCTCGCGCGTGTCGAGCACCGGGCCGAGCTGATCGCAGATGCGCTGCACCAGCGCCGCCAGATCAGCCTCGCCCGGCTCGATCCCCATCGCCCCGGTTTCGAGCCGCGCCAGCCGGTCAAGCTCCTCGAAACCGGCAAGGATATGCGCGGCATCGGCGGCAATCGCTGCGGCCAGCGCGCGGTATTCGTGCGGCGCGGGGCCGAATAATTGCTGCTGGATCACCTCGGCATAGCCCTGCACCGCGGTGACGGGGGTACGCAGTTCGTGGAGCAGCTGGCGGATGCGGTCAGCCTCGCGCGCCTCGGGCGCAGGCGGCTGCGCGGCATCGCCAAGGGCGCGTCGCAAGCGCCCGACATAGCCGGTGAAATGGCCTTCGAGGCTGAAGCCGGGCTGGGCGTCGAGCGTCCATTGCCCGGCAATCGCGGGCGCGCCTTGAAGCACGAAAGATGCGCTGGAAATGGGCTGGCGGCGGGCAAAGGCGCGGCCGATGCTGTCAGCGGGCGTGCCGTCGGGTGCGCGCGGGGCGACCAGCCGGGTGCCGATCACCATCGGGGCGACCTCGGGCGTGGCCCATTCGATCCGTCCGGCGGCATCGGCGGCAAAGCCGAACCCGGCAATCGGACGCTCGGGCAGCTCGGGCAATTCGCCGAGCGGCAGGCGCGGGGAGAGATCGGCCTCGCCCGCGCTCTCGGAGCGTTCGCGGCGGAACTGGGCGATGCGTTCGACCAGCGCGGAGATTTCGCTGCGACCGGTCTCGTCGCGGTCGGCAACGGACGCGGGGGCAGGCGCAGGCTCGCGGCGGCGCGGCGCGGGCTTAGAGTGCTGCGAGGTCGGAGGCACTGGGCGCAGGGCGGGTTCCTGCGGCGCTTCAGCTTGGGCCTCGGCCTCGATTACATCGGGGCTGTCGGGCCTGGGTAGGCCGCGATCATGCACACCCAGCCGCGCCAGCAGCGCCTCGACATCGACCGGAAGATCGCGGCGCAGGCGCAGTAAGCCGCGCGCGCGCACCGGCATCCGCGGGATTAGCGCGGTCCAGTCCTCCACCGTCAGATCGGCGCGCGACAGGGCGGCGATGGCGATGTCGGGTTCTTGATCTGCAAGATGCGCGGCCAGATCGGCGCTGCGGAAACGCCAGCCGGGCTCGCGGATCATCGCCGCCCGCTCGGGCGCGGGGATCGCTTCGGCCAGCGCGTCCATCCGCAGCCACGCAGCCGCAACGAGGCTTTGATGCTGCGGCCCGGCGCGGTGGACGCGGTCCTTGCCGAGCAGATCGAGCAATTGCCGATACTGCGTGCGCAAGGCCCCCTCGCCGGTGGCGCGTTGGCGCAGCACGGTGGCAAGGCGGTCATCGAAGAACAAGCAGCTACTCCCGATTTCTGGCCTGACCGGCACCGCGCCGCTCGAATCAGTGGCGGATTTCCTGACCGCCCGCCAGTGCCTAGCGCGAACAGCCTGCGAACTTCTAACAGGACCGTGCAATTGTCACAGTCTGACGCGCAAGGTGCGTTGCAAAGCGGGACAATTGCTGGCAGACATAATAATATTAGCGAAGCGGGCCGTCCGGCACGCCTCTTCTTACTTCGGGATCATAAGGCGCGCGGCGTTGCCGTCGGGTGAACGCGCGGGCCGGCAGGGAGCTTTAGCCGAGTGGCCAATCTGGATGACATCGACCGCCGGCTGCTGGCGGAACTGCAGGCGGAAGGTCGGGTGACCAATGTCGAGCTGGCGCAGCGCGTCGGGCTGACAGCACCGCCTTGCCTGCGCCGCGTCCGGGGGCTGGAGGAAGACGGCGTGATCCGCGGCTATCACGCCGATCTCGACCCGTCCAAGCTCGGCTTTGCCATCACTGTGTTCGCGATGGTGAGCCTGAAGAGCCAGGCCGAAAGCAGCTTGCGCGAATTCGAGGAGCACATGCGTGCCCTGCCCGAAGTGCGCGAGTGCCATATGCTAAACGGCGAAATCGACTTCATTCTCAAGATCGTGAGCAAGGATCTTCAGAGCTTTCAGGAATTCCTGACCGGCAAGCTGACTCCCGCGCCCAATGTGGAAAGCGTCAAGACCTCGCTGACAATCCGCACCGCCAAGCAGGAGCCGGGCGTCCCGCTTTGAGCGGGGTGCCGAAGGTCAGCTTCACGGTCTGCCCGTGACGACGCTGATCACGCTGGCGATGGTGTTGCCGGTGCTGTTGTTTCAGCGCTGGTATGCAGCGCGTCTCGACCGGACCTTGCCCAAGCGCTGGCGAAAGCTGCCGGTTCTGAGCATCTACGGCTTCCGCAGGGCCGCACCGCGGCGCGCGGCGCTGAATGACGGGGTCCGGTTCACGCTGCTGATGTCGGCCATGCTGGTCGGTCTGGCGATCTGGGTCGATCTGCAGCCACGACCTTTCGCACCGGGCAAGACGATGTTCTCGAACGCCTGCGGCCTCGGGCTGGCTTGCGTTTACTACGGGCGCGGCATGTTCTTCATCCTGCGCTGGGTTCGGACCGGCAAACCCCCGGTCAGGGGGCTGGGGCATCCCGCGGACTAGACGGATTAGTGCAGCTTGAGCCGCGGCCGCACGATGCGGTTCACGCGGCCGATCATCATCAGGAAGGTCGCCTTCACCCAGCCGTGGATGCCGATCAGGTGCAGGCGGTAAAGCGAGGTGTAGATGAACCGCGCCAGCCGCCCTTCGATCGCCATGCTGCCGCCGATCAGGTTGCCCATCAGGCTGCCCACGGTCGAGAAGCGGCTGAGGGACACCAGCGAGCCCTTGTCGTAATAGACGAAGTGCTTGAGCCGCTTGCCCTTTTGCATCCGCACGATGTTGGCGAACACCACCTCGGCCATCTGGTGTGCGGCCTGCGCGCGCGGGGGGATCGGGCGGTCTTCTCCCTGCGGGGTGTAACTGGCGCAGTCGCCGAGCGCGAAGATCGCGGGATCGACCGTGGTCTGGAGGCTGTCGGTGACGAGGATCTGGTTCCTCGGATTGGTCTCCAGCCCGAGGCTGGAGAGGAAATCCGCGCCCTTCACGCCTGCCGCCCAGACGATCAGATCGGCCTCGATCACGTCGCCGCACTTGGTCAGCAACTGGCGCGGGCGGGCCTCGATCACCTGCGTTGCGGGGCGCACCTCGACACCGAGCTGGCCGAGTTCATAGGTCGCCGCCGCCGCCAGCTTGTCGGGCAGGGCGGGCAGGATGCGCGGGCCGGCTTCGAGGAGGGTCACGTGCATCCGGCTCTCGTCGAACACCTCAAGGCCGTAGTGCCGCAAGGCGCCAGCCGCGTTGTAGAGCTCGGCCGCCAGCTCCACCCCGGTCGCACCGCCGCCGACGATGGCGACGCGCACTTGCTCGTTGGCGGTCGGGTCCTTCATCATCGCCCGGCTGACGCGCAGGCAGTGGTTGAGCAGGCGAGTGCGGAAACGGTCGGCCTGTTCGCGGCTGTCGAGGTAGAGGCAGTGCTCCTTCACCCCCTTCACGCCGAAATCATTGGACACCGAACCCAGCGCCAGCGCGAGGATATCATAGCGGATCGTGTGGCCCGCAATCAGCTCGCTGCCGTCCTCGTCATTGACCGGCGCAAGGGTGATGGTCTTGGCGGTGCGGTCTATGCTTTCGAGGCTGCCCTGAAAGAAGCGGTAGCCCCAGCGGTAGCAATGCCCGCGATAGCCGACTTCATCGAGGTTCGCGTCGAGCGAACCCGCAGCGACTTCGTGCAGCAACGGCTTCCAGATGTGGCTGAGGTTCTTGTCGACCAGAATGATGTCGTGCTTCTTGCGCCCGTATTTGGCGCCGAGCCGCCGCACGAGTTCCAGCCCGCCTGCGCCTCCGCCGACGACGACAATCTGGGTCTTGCGGTCCATTCAGGCACTCCTTGGCACTCGCGGTGCGACGCAATCCCGGCTGCATAATAGCCGGACTGCAGGGCAAAATCGCGTCAAATCATGCCGGTTAGGGCAATGCCTGACGTTCTCGTGGGGGAGGCGAGGCAGGGCATAGCGAAGCGGGCGGGAAGCGCCAAGCCTCCCGCCCGCAATCAGCGTCATTTTTTGTTGCAGTGCAGCATTATTGCACTGGTCGGCATCGGCGAGCGGTTAGCCCGCGCGCTCTTCAAGCCACTTTTCCAGCCACTTGATAGAATAGTCGCCGTTCAGCACGTCATCCTGCCGCAGCAGTTCCTGATGCAGCGGGATGTTGGTCTTCACCCCGTCGACCACCATTTCCTCAAGCGCGCGCCGCAGCCGCATGATGCAGCCTTCGCGGGTGCGCCCGTAGACGATCAACTTGGCGATCATGGAGTCGTAATAGGGCGGGATCCTGTATCCGGCGTAAAGCCCTGAATCGACGCGCACATGCATCCCGCCTGCCGCGTGATAATAGGTCACAAGGCCGGGCGACGGCGCGAAGTTGAACGGGTCTTCGGCGTTGATCCGGCACTCGATCGCGTGGCCCTTGAACTCGATGTCGTCCTGCGTCACCGACAACGGCTTGCCTTCGGCGATGCGGATCTGCTCGCGCACCAGATCGACGCCGGTGATCAGTTCCGTTACCGGGTGTTCGACCTGCAGGCGGGTGTTCATCTCGATGAAGTAGAACTCGCCGCCTTCCCACAGAAACTCGATCGTGCCCGCGCCGCGATAGGCCATGTCGCGCATCGCATTGGCGCAGACCTCGCCCATCCGCATCCGTTCTTCCTGGCTGATGACGGGGGAGGGGGCTTCTTCCAGCACCTTCTGGTGACGGCGCTGGAGCGAGCAATCGCGTTCGCCCAGATGGATCGCATTGCCATTGCCATCGCCGAACACCTGGAATTCGATGTGGCGCGGGTTGCCGAGGTACTTCTCGATATAGACGGTCGCGTCACCGAAAGCGGCCTTCGCCTCGCTGCCGGCCTGCTGCATCAGGGTTTCGAGCTTGTCCTCGCTCTCGCACACCTTCATGCCGCGCCCGCCGCCGCCCGAAGCGGCCTTGATGATCACAGGATAGCCGATTTCCTTGGCGATCTTGCGCGCTTCGTCGAAGTCGGAAACCGCGCCGTCGGAGCCGGGCACCAGCGGCAGGCCCAATGCGCCCGCGGTGCGCTTGGCCTCAACCTTGTCGCCCATCGTGCGGATATGCTCGGGCTTGGGGCCGATCCAGATGATGTCATGCGCTTCGACGATGTCGGCAAACTTCGCGTTCTCCGACAGGAAGCCATAGCCCGGGTGGATCGCATCGCACTGCGCGATTTCCGCCGCCGAGATGATGTTGGCGATGTTGAGATAGCTCTCGGACGCGGGCGGCGGGCCGATGCACACCGCGTGATCGGCGAGGCGGACGTGCATCGCGTCGGCATCGGCGGTGGAGTGCACCGCCACCGTCTCGATCCCCATCTCGTGCGCTGCGCGGTGGATGCGCAGCGCGATCTCGCCGCGATTGGCGATCAGGATGCGTTTGATGCCCATGATCTTAGGAAATCACCACCAGCGGCTGGTCGAATTCGACCGGCTGGGCGTTTTCGATCAGGATCGCACTGACCGTGCCGGACTTGGGCGCGGTGATCGGGTTCATCACCTTCATCGCCTCGACGATCAGCAGCGTGTCGCCTTCCTTCACGGCCTTGCCGACAGCGATGAAGTTCGCCGCACCCGGTTCGGCGGCGAGGTAGCAGGTGCCGACCATCGGCGACTTGACCGCGTTGGTCATGTCCGGGCCAGCAGGCGCGGCCGCTTCCGCCGGAGCAGGCGCGGCGGCGGGCGCAGCTGCGGCCGGAGCAGGCGCTGCGGCATAGACCGGCGCGGCAGCCGCCACGGCCCCGCGCGAAACGCGGATCTTGCGGTCGTCATCCTCGACCTCGATCTCGGTCAGGCCGGTTTCATTGAGCAGTTCGGCCAACTCGCGCACCAACGCGGTGTCGATGTTCATGCCGCCCTTGCGCTTGCCGTTATCCTTGCCGTGTCCGTCGTCGTTCGACATGAAAGTCCCTTGTTTTGTGAAACGCCCGTTAAGCGCGTGGGACTATTGCCGCGAATTGCGGCTGGCAAGTGGCAAGGGTGTGAAAATGTGAAAGGCGGGTGACGAATCACACCTTGCCCGACGCTACGGCATCGAGTGCGATGAGGTAGGAATTGGCCCCGTGCCCCTCGACCGTGAGCGCGGCGCCCATGCCGACATAGGAGAGGTGGCGGAAGGCCTCGCGGGTCTTGGGATCGGACAGGTGCACCTCGATCACCGGCGTGCGGATCGCTTTGATCGCGTCCAGCAACGCGATCGAGGTGTGGGTATAGGCCGCCGCATTGAGCAGCACGGCGCGCGCGCCCTCCGCCTGCGCCTCGTGCAGCCAGTCGACCAGCATCCCTTCGTGATTGGTCTGGCGCATCTCGATTTCGAGCCCGAGTTCGCGGGCGCGGTCTTCCAGCATCCCGGCAATATCATCGAGCGTGGTGGTGCCATAAATCTCCGGCTCGCGCGTGCCGAGGAGATTGAGGTTGGGGCCGTTGAGGACGTAGACGAGGTTGCTCATGGAGCGGGGATAGCGGGAAGGGGCGGGGCGGGGAAGGGGGACGCAATGATGCGCCGTTGCGCCGCGTTTTTAGTCGTGAGATTATAGTTAGATGGGTAGACGTGAACGGCAGCACCATCGAGAGCAGGCGCAGCAAAATTGGCCGAGGCTCGCAAGCCTGCTGACCTGCTATTTCAATCAGGATTTTGATGTCAGTTTCGGCTCGGTCGATGGTGCTTTTGCCGCTGCAGTCGATGAATGCTCGCTCTCTGATCGCCAAGCTATTCTCAAGGAATGGCGGGCGTGGAACGGTCACTTCGCAGGAAGTGAAATTCGAGACTTTCTTCAAGATGGTTTTGGCGTCGCGCTTTATTTCAAGCAGAACGCAGACGCATGGCTGTTTATGAACCGTCTCTATCAAGACCTGCTTGATCGAGTGAAAACGGAGACTGCGACAGGCGAGTAGTCTCGGCCACCGTTACAGTAGTCCGCCCCTACCGATCCACGCCCTTGACCTTCCCCCACTGGCGCGCGGCGGTGTAGCCCAGATAGCCGGTGCCGAAGAGGGCGTAGAGCGGTTCTGGCAACCCGGAGAGATAGGCGTTCATCCCCGCCGCGATATCGCGGGTGGTGGCCGGGCTGAAGGCGCTCAGCACCCCCATCGGCAGGGCGGCGAGCAGCAGGATGTACATCACATAAAGAAAGCTCGGCCTGGCGCGGCTGGTCCAGGGGTCGGCGGAATTGGCCTCGGCGACGATGGCCTGAAGCTGGGCCTCGATCATCTGCATTTCCTGCGAGCCTTGCAGCGTGATCAGTTCGAGCTTGGCGCGGGCCTGCGCTTCCTTGTCGGGGATGATCTTGTCGATCAGCGAGGCGATGGGGCCGATAAGGACGTCGATGAGGGCCATTTGGTGCGCTCCTTGCGGGTTGAGTCGCACGAAAATGACCAAATCGGTTATAGTAGGAAAACGAATTAACCTATTTCTCGCCGGCTTCGGCCAATAGCCGCTGGGCCAGCACCAGATGAGGCCGGTCGAGCATCGCGCCATCGAGCGCCACTACGCCTGCGCCGGGGTGATCGGCAAAGGCCTGCACCACGGCGCGGGCGTGGGCCAGTTCCTCGGCGCTCGGCGTGAAGGCGGCGTTGATCGGATCGACCTGCGCGGGGTGGACTGCCAGCATCCCGCGGAAGCCTGATGCGCGGACAGACTTGGCGCGGCGCTCCAGAGCCTCAAGGTCGCGGAATTCGGGCTGCACCGTCTCGATTGGCGCCACGCCCGCTGCCGAAGCGCCGATCAGGCACAGGCTGCGTGCCATTTCATAGGTGTGGGTATATTCGCCGTCCGCCCCGCGCTGTTCGCGTGCGCCCAAGGCCGAGGAGAGATCCTCCGCCCCCCAGCTCATCGCCACCAGCCGTTCGCGGCCTGGATAGTTGCCCGCATAATCGCCGGTCTTGAACATTGCAGCCGCCGTCTCGGTGACGAGCGCGGCGATCAGGGTGCGGCCGAGCGGGATGCCGTTGGCGGCCTCCAGCGCGGTGAGATAGTGGTGCAGCTGCGTGATATCCGCCGCGCCTTCGGCCTTGGGCAGAAACACGCCGCCCGGGCGCGCCGGGATGATCGCGGCGAGATCGGCGATGCAGTCCGCGCCCGAAATCGGGTTAATCCGCACCCACAGCCGCGCGCGATTATCCGACGCGGCGATCTGCGCTGCCACCATTGCGCGGGCCGCCGGCTTGTTCTCGGGCGAGACCGAATCTTCCAGATCGAGCAGTGCGATATCGGCCGGGCTGGCAATCGCCTTGCCCATCTTCTTCTCGCTGTCGCCGGGGGCAAACAGCCACGAGCGCATTCTCGGCAGGGCAGGGGTATCGGCCATAGCGCAATCCTTTCAGGCAGCAGCCAGCCGCGCGGCGTGCTGTTGCACCAGCGCGATCATGTTGGGCACGCCCTGCGTGCGGTTCGAGGATAGCTGGTTCCTGAGATCGAACGGCGCCAGCGCCTCTGCCACGTCCATCGCGGCGACTTCTGCAGCGGGCCTGTCCTGCACCGCGGCGATTACCAGCGCGACGATGCCCTTGGTGATCGCGGCGTTGCTGTCGGCGAGGAAGTGCAGCTTTTCCGCGTCCGTCCCGGCGGGATAGACCCACACCGCCGCCGAGCACCCGCGCACCAGCGTCGCGTCGGTCTTGAGCGCGTCGGGCATGGGTTCAAGGCTGCGGCCGAGCTCGATCAGCAGGCCATAGCGTTCATCGCCTTCGAGGAATTCGTACTCTTCGAGAATGTCGGACAGGGTTCGCATGGCGCGCAATTAGGCAGGGCGCACGCGAAACGGAAGAGGCTTGTCTTACCCCGTCAGCCCGCCGGGGCGGGTGAAGGCGTGCCAGATCACGTAGAACCAGCCGAAAAAGCCGTGGACGATGGCCCAGATGATCGACTTGTGCAGGCTCCAGCTGATCGCCACCGCGATGGCGCTGCCGAGGCCGATGCCGGCCTGCGCGGCGGAATTCGTCGCGGTGCTCACAGTTCCACCCCGCTGGCGATGGCTTCGAGCTGGCGGATCCGCTCGCGCAGATCGGCAAGCTCGATCCGGGCCGCGCCCATGCCCGAGCCCTGCTCGGCAGGCGGAGGTGGAGCGGTGCGATCAAGCTCGCGGGCCTTGAGGTCGAGCCAGCCTTGCCACGCGCGCAGCAAGGTGGCGGCGATCACGACGAGGCCGATCAGGCTGCCGCCGGTCATGATGAGTGTCGGGTCGAGCAAGGTATCGATCATTCGCTCTTCTCCTGTTTCCCCGCAGGCAGCGCCCTGAGGGCTTCGATTTCCGCCGCGATCCGCGCCTGTTCGCGTGCCGCGCCGGTGTTGCTGTCGGTGGCGATGCGTTCGAGCACCTTCACCCGCTCCTTGAGATCGGCCAGCTCGCGGCGTGCCGCTTCCAGTTCGGCGCGGCTGCCCGCATCCTCGCGTGCCGCGAGTTTCTGGTTGCCGTCCTCGTCGGTGATGATCCCGGCGCGGGCGCGCACGCTTTCGACGATGCCCCAGATGACAATCGCGACCAGTGCGACGATGGCCCAGCTGCTCATTGCGCGGTTTCCTTGGTCAATGCTCCCGCCGGTGCGGGAAGTTCGCGGCGCAGGGCCTCGATTTCGTCCGCGAGCAGGTTGCCGCGGTCGGTGGCGATCCGTTCCAGCACCCGCAGGCGATCCTCGATCTGCTGCTGGCGCTCGGCGATCAGGCGGATGTCCTGCCCTTGCAGCGCGGCCCCGGGCAGGGCGTCATGGCGCGGCCGCTTGGTGCTCATCACCTTCTCGACGATGCCGTTGAGGCTGATCCCGGCAATCAGGACGATGGCGATGATGGTCATCGCGATGATCACCATCTCCCCCATCACGCTGCGCCCTTATCCGTCAGGTTCGACAGCGCCCGGTCCCGCAGCGCGTCGATTTCCGCGCCGAGGTGATAGCCGCCGTCGGTGACGATCCGTTCGACATTGGCGAGCCGGTCCTTCATCGACCCGAGTTCGGCGCGCAGTTCGGCGTTTTCCTGGGTCAGCAGAGTGACGCGGTGCGCGGTCTCCTTGTCCGAGCCGGGCTTCAGCGACTGGCCCCACATCCCTTCGAGCGGGTAGCCGTTCTTGATCTTCATCCGGGTGGTCTGGAACGAGACCAGGATGCCCATCGCGCCGAGCACGAAAGCTCCGGTGATGATCCAGCCGAGATAGGGAAGGAAATCAGCGGGTTCCATCACACGCGCTCCTTTTTGCCGAGGCCGAGCGGCACGCCGGCATCTTCATCCACCCGCCGCGTGTCGCGCAGGGCCTCGATTTGCGTTGCGATGTCGTAGCCGCGATCGGTGACGATGCGCTCGAGCACCTGCACCCGGTCTTCGAGCCGCTGGATGTGGCTGGCATATTGCGCGGCCTTCTCGGCGGTCTGTTCGGCTGTGGCGCCCAATTGCATTTCGGCGATCTTCTGCTGGTGCTTGGTCCAGATCGCGACGATCGGGATGAGCAGCGCGATGATCGGGATCATCACTCCAAGGCTTGCTGCGTCCATGATTTAACGTCCCCCTTGTGTGTATTGGCGATTAGCGCAGCCGCTCGATCTCGGCGGTGAGGCGCGGGTTGCTGCTGACGTAGTGGGCTTCCACGGCGGCCAGGCGGCGGTCGATGTCGCGGAAGCTCGCGCGGATTTCGCGGGCGGTGCGCTTCGGGCTCTGGCGAACGCCCTGCCAGTACTTCTGCTCGCTTTCGTCACGGTAGAGATGCGGCGGCTTCTTGTTGAGGATGAAGCCGGCGACGAAGTAGGCAAGGATCGGCCAGCCCAGCGTCAGGCCGAGCGCGAGCGTGCCGAGCCGGACCCAGAACACGTTGACCCCGGTGTAGTCGGCGACGCCGGAGCACACGCCCATCAGCTTGGCATTGTGCTTGTCGCGGTAAAGCGTGGTGCGGGGGCTGTTCATGCGCGGGTTCCCTTCTTCTCGGCAATCAGCGCTTCCAGTTCGCGCAGTTGCTGGTTGTCCTTTTCCTGATCGGCGATCAGGCGGCGGGCGGGGGTGAACGCCGGATCGTCGGAAGCGACCAGCCGCTCGACCGTGTCCATGCGTTCATCGAGCCGCTTGGCGAGGTTGTAGAGCTCTTCGAGCAGCACTTCGTCATCGGCGGTGATGGTCGGGGCGGTCTTCCACTTGGTCATGTAGTGGAGGATCATCCACGGGAGGCCGATAAACAGCATCCCGACGACCAGGATCGGTACCAGTTCGTCCATGACTTATTCTCCCTTCCCCTCGCCCGATTTGCCGAGCGCCTTCTTCATGGCTTCAAGTTCGTCATCGATCGCGTCCGATCCGGCGAGCGCCGCGATTTCATCGGCGAGCGACGGGGTCTTGTTTTCGGCGATCTGCAAAGCGTCGGCGCGGCCTTCGGCGTAATCGACCCGGCGTTCGAGCTGGTCGAAGCGGGCGAGCGCCTCGTCGGTGCGTTCGGTGCTCATCAGCGTGCGCAGCTTGACGCGGTTCTCGGCGCTTTCGAGGCGCGCGGCGATTGCGGTCTGGCGGCTGCGGGCTTCGCGCAGGCGGTGCTGGAGCTTGGCGATATCGTCCTCGTAGGCGCGCAGGGCATCGTCGAGCACGGCGATCTCGCTCTTGAGCTGATCGGCCATGTCGGCAGCCTTCTTCTTCTCGACCAGCGCGGCGCGGGCGAGGTCTTCGCGGTCCTTGCTGAGGGCCAGCTGCGCCTTCTCGGCCCAGTCGGCCTGCAACCGGTCAAGCTTCACGCAGTGGCGATGCATTTCCTTCTGGTCGGCGATGGTGCGCGCGGCCGATGCGCGGACTTCGACCAGGGTTTCCTCCATTTCGAGGATGATCATGCGGATCATCTTCGAAGGATCATCCGCCTTGTCGAGCATGTCGTTGAAGTTGGCGGCAATAATGTCGCGGGTGCGGCTGAAAATGCCCATGAAGGCTACTCCATCGAGAAACGAATTGACCCGGTCGAGGGGAGCGACTCGCTCTCCCTGCGATTGGGTGGTGTCCCGCCGGGTTTGCGTCGGGGTGGGGCTGCGGCGCAAGGCTTCGATTTCCTCGTCGAGCCGCGACAGCCGTCCCGAAGACAGCAGGCGGGAAGGGTGGGCCGGAGCGTCGCTGCTCTGGTTGGCGCTAGTGGGGCGTGCGCCGCCGGCAGCATTTGCGGGGGGGACACTACGCTCCGGCCCGAGGGGGTCAAACGGATCGCCCATCTCAGGCGATCTCGATCATCGCGCCGCTTTCGGCAGCGGGATGGGTCAGCGGAGCGGCGTGGGCCGCGCCCGGCTGGATCTGCGAGGACAGCGCGATCATCATCACCATCGCGGCGATGCTGGCCATCGCAGCCTGTCCGAGCTTGGTGCTCCAGAAGCTGCTCTGCGCGGTGTTGGTGTTGATCATTTTGGCCTCCCAAAGTGAAAGTCGGTGGTGTTGCCAGTGAAATTGCAACCGCCGTGCCAAACTGTGAAAATGGCGGAAATCCGCGGGTTTTCTTTGGCGTAGCCATGAGGCTATTGGTCTCTATTGCCAAGCATTGGGGAATTTCGCTATAGATTGGCCATGGAGCGGGAAGTCCAGTTCATCGGCCAATCGGGCGCTTTTCTCGACGCGGTCGAGCGTGCCAGCCGCGCGGCGTCGATGAACCGTCCGGTGCTGGTGATCGGCGAGCGCGGGACGGGCAAGGAACTGATCGCCGAACGTCTCCATCGCCTCTCCACCCGCTGGGACGAGCCGCTTGTCACCATGAACTGCGCCGCGCTCCCCGAAACGCTGATCGAGGCCGAGCTGTTCGGCCATGAGGCAGGGGCCTTCACCGGCGCGACCAAGGCGCGCGCGGGCCGCTTTGAAGAGGCCGACCGGGGCACGCTGTTCCTCGACGAGCTCGGCACGCTCAGCATGGGCGCGCAGGAGCGGCTGCTGCGCGCGGTGGAATATGGCGAGATTACGCGCATCGGTGCCTCGCGCCCGATCCGGGTCGATGTGCGGATCGTGGCGGCGACCAACGACGATCTGCCCGCGCTGGCGGCGAGCGGCGAATTCCGCGCCGACCTGCTCGACCGCCTCAGCTTCGAAGTCATCACCCTGCCGCCCTTGCGCGTGCGCGAGGGGGATATCGGCGTGCTGGCCGAATATTTCGGGCGGCGCATGGCGGCGGAGGTCTATTGGGACCGCTGGCCGGGCTTTGCGCCCCATGTGATGGACCAGCTGGAGAATTACGACTGGCCCGGCAATGTCCGCGAGCTGCGCAATGTCGTCGAGCGGGCGGTCTATCGCTGGGGCGAGCCGGATATTCCCATCGCCCACGTCCAGTTCGATCCCTTCGACAGCCCGTGGCGCCCGCGCCCGCCCGCGCACCGCAACGCCGCGCCTGCGCCCGCTGCCGCCGCCGGCCATGCCGCACCCGCAGCCGCGCCGGCCCCGGCCGAGCTTGATGCGGTCGACGATCTGCGCGCGGCGGTCGATGCCCATGAGCGCGCGATCCTTGAACATGCGCTGGGCCGTCACCGCTGGAACCAGCGCCAGACCGCGCGCTCGCTCGGGTTGACCTATGATCAGCTGCGCCACGCGATCCGCAAGCACGGCATCATGGAAGGGCAGGACGGCAGCGTCAGCTAACCGGATGATAAGGTTTGCAGCCTAGGCACGGGCCATCGCAGAAACCCGTCCGGAGCACCAACCAGCATGCGCGCGCTTGTCGATATCGTCCAGAACCTCACCGGCATCGTCCGCTTTGCCATCGGCATGATGGTGCTGCTGGGCATGGCGATTGCTCTGATGGTGACGATTGGAGGCAGCTATGTTGCGCCCAAGGCGGTCGAATCGATTGCCGAGCGGGCCGAGCGGGCCGGGGACAAGGCAATCGAAGCCGCCCAGCGCGAGCGGATCGCCCAGGACATGGCCAAGGACGGCTGGGGCTATGGCGCGGCGACCGCGTCGGCGGGCCATCCGGCCGACAACAGCACGCAAAGCGCTCCGGTAGCGGACGACGGCTGGGCCGAATAAGCGCGCAAGCGCGCCGCGGAGGCGCGTAACATCACCTAGGGCGCGGTTCGGGGCTTATCCACCGCAATGTCGCAGGCTGCCGCTTTATGGTGCAGCCTCTCGCTCTAAACACTCCGGCATCAGTGCCCGATCCGGCTGCGTCCCCGCAGACCGGGCGGCGCGGGGCGGCGCGGTTGCGGCTGGCGATCCCGGTGCGGATTGTCTCGACCCGGGCGACACAGAGCTGCATCCTGCTCGATCTGTCGCGCAGCGGTGCGCGCATCGGCCTTGCCGATCCGCTCGCGCCGGGAATGTGCCTCTATCTCCAGATTGCGCGCCTTGAAGTGTTCGCCGAAGTCGTCCGGCGGGATCTGGGCACCGGTGGCGGGATCAATGGGCTGGTGTTTGACGAGCCGTTGCCCGATGCCGCCGTGCTCGCGGTGCGCCAGCACGCCGAGACCTTCGAGCAGCGCCAGCGCGATTCCCTGCGCGAGCAGGTGCGGCGCTGGGTGAGCGGGGAAGGCCGCATCTGACCTGTGGCTGACGGCGCGCACGATGCGCGCTAGGCTCTTGCCAAATCCCGCGTCCGCGCCTAAGTGGCAGCCATCCCGACATTGTCGTGACAAGGTTTGGATGCTGGCGCCTCCGGGGGCCGGCCCGAACCCCGTTGCAGCATTGCTTTCTGAATTGCCATCTGACCGGAGACCCAATGACCGATATCGCGCGCCTGACTGCACTGATCGAACCCGAGGCAAGCGCGCTCGGTTTCGAACTCGTGCGCGTGGCGATGCTGCCGTCCGAGGCTGGCGATGGCGGTATGGCCTTGCAGATCATGGCTGAAGATCCCGCCACCGGTCAGCTGGTGATCGACCAGTGCGCCGCGCTTTCGCGCCGGGTGTCCGACGTTATCGACGCCGCGGAAGAAGCGGGCGAAGTGCTGATCGAAGGGGCCTATCACCTCGAAGTCTCCTCGCCCGGCATCGATCGCCCGCTGACCCGTGAAAAGGATTTCGCCAACTGGGCGGGCCACGAAGCGCGCATCGTGATGGTCAAGGGCTATGACGGCCAGCGCACCAACAAGGGCATCCTGCACGGGCTTGCAGACGGCTTGGTGCACATCACCGATACCAAGGCCGGCGATGTGCGCCTGCCGCTCGACCAGATCCATTCGGCCAAGCTCGTCCTTACCGACGCGCTGATCGCCGCCACCCGCCCGCTTGATACCAGCGGCGCGGACGAACTCATCGAAGACACCCAAGAAGAAAAGGCAGACGACTGATGGCCAGTGCCATTTCCGCCAACAAGGCCGAACTCCTCGCGATTGCCAACGCGGTCGCCTCGGAAAAGATGATCGACAAGGCGATCGTCATCGAGGCGATGGAAGAAGCGATCCAGAAGTCTGCGCGCAACCGTTACGGCGCGGAAAACGACATCCGCGCCAAGCTCGATCCGCTGACCGGCGATCTGACGCTGTGGCGCGTGGTCGAGGTGGTCGAGGAAGTCGAAGACTACTTCAAGCAGGTCGATCTCAAGCAGGCCGACAAGCTCCAGCCGGGCGCGAAGGTGGGTGACTTCATCGTCGATCCGCTGCCGCCGGTCGATCTCGGCCGCATCGACGCGCAGTCGGCCAAGCAGGTGATCTTCCAGAAGGTCCGCGATGCCGAGCGTGAGCGCCAGTTCGAAGAGTTCAAGGACCGTCAGGGCGAAGTCATCACCGGCGTGATCAAGTCGGTCGAATTCGGCCACGTGATCGTCAACCTCGGCCGCGCCGAAGGCGTGATCCGCCGCGATCAGCAGATCCCGCGCGAAGCCGCCCGTACCGGCGAGCGTGTGCGCGCGCTGATCACCAAGGTGGAACGCAACAACCGCGGCCCGCAGATCTTCCTCAGCCGCGCGCACCCCGACTTCATGAAGAAGCTGTTCGCGCAGGAAGTGCCCGAAATCTACGACGGCATCATCGAGATCAAGGCTGCCGCCCGCGATCCGGGCAGCCGCGCCAAGATCGGCGTGATCAGCCACGATTCCTCGATTGACCCGGTCGGCGCCTGCGTCGGCATGAAGGGCAGCCGCGTGCAGGCGGTGGTGCAGGAATTGCAGGGCGAGAAGATCGACATCATCCCCTGGTCGGAAGATACCGCGACCTTCGTCGTCAACGCGCTCCAGCCGGCCACGGTCAGCCGCGTGGTGCTCGACGAGGATGACGGGCGCATCGAAGTGGTGGTGCCTGACGAACAGCTCAGCCTCGCAATCGGTCGCCGCGGCCAGAATGTTCGCCTCGCGAGCCAGCTGACCGGCCACCAGATCGACATCATGACCGAGGAAGAAGCCTCGGAGAAGCGCTCGAAGGAATTCGCCGAACGCTCCAAGATGTTCGAGGAAGAGCTCGACGTCGACGAAACCCTCTCGCAGTTGCTGGTGGCCGAAGGCTTCGCCGAGCTGGAAGAAGTGGCCTATGTCGACCTCGCCGAGCTGGCGAGCATCGAAGGCTTCGACGAGGAACTCGCCGAGGAACTCCAGAGCCGTGCACTCGAAGCGCTCGAACGTCAGGAAGCCGCGCACCGCGAAGTGCGCCGCGGGCTGGGCGTTGAAGATGCGCTGGCGGAAATCCCGCACCTTACCGAAGCGATGCTGGTCACGCTCGGCAAGGCGGGCATCAAGACGCTCGACGATCTGGCCGATCTGGCCACCGACGAACTGATTGCCAAGAAGCGCGAAGCGCCGCGTCGCCGCAACAACGCTGACGGCCCGCCGCAGCGTCGTCCGCAACGCGAGACCGACAAGGGCGGCGTGCTGGGCGAGTATGGCCTCTCGGAAGAGCAGGGCAACGAGATCATCATGGCCGCGCGTGCGCACTGGTTCGAAGATGAACCGACCGAGGAGGCCGCCCATGCGGACTCCACCCAATGAGCGCCTGACGTCCGACATCGCTGCGGCTGCCCTTCCGGATAGCTCCGGGAGCGAGCGGCGCTGTATCCTCTCGGGGGAGCATGACGCGCGCGACGCGCTGGTGCGGCTGGCGATTTCGCCGGACGGACTGGTGCTGCCCGATCCGGCCGCCAAGGCTCCGGGTCGGGGTGCGTGGATTGGCGTGAGCCGCCCTGCGCTCGAAGGCGCGCTGGCCGATGGCCAGTTGAAGCGGGCACTGATGCGCGCCTTCAAGGGGGCGCCGCTCACCATCCCCGATGATTTGCCCGCACGGGTCGAGGCGGGCCTTGCGCGCCATCTCGGTGACCGGCTGGGGCTGGAACTGCGCTCGGGCAATATCGTGATGGGTTCGGCCCGGATCGAGGAGCAGGCCCGCGCCGGACGGCTCGCGGCGCTGCTCCATGCCAGCGACAGCAGCGAGGATGGCCGGCGCAAGCTCGATCAGGCCTGGCGCGTCGGGCGCGAGGCTGAAGGATCGGGCGAGCGCGGGCAGGTCTTGCCTCTGGACCGCACGGCGTTGTCTGTGGCATTGGGCCGCGACAATGTCGTTCACCTAGGCGTCGCTGGCCATGCCGGCGACATGCGCGCCGCAACGCGGGTGCTACAGGCGGTTTCCCGGCTTTCGCGCTTTGTGGCTGGCGACACCTCGCCCGGTGCGGCTGCGGACATGGTGGACAATTCCGGCCGGGATACGCCCGGCCACAGCGATCGGCCACAGGCTGGCCGTTCGGCAAATGACGAATACGTGAAGGACTAACGAGCGATAATGAGCGACGAAAACGACAACCAGCGCATCCGCAAACCTCTGGGCCTCAAGCGCTCGGTCGATGCGGGCGAGGTCAAGCAGACCTTCAGCCACGGCCGCACCAACAAGGTGGTGGTCGAGGTTAAGCGCCGCCGTGTGCTCGGCAAGCCTGGTGAGACGGCCCCGCCGCCGCCTCCGCCGCCCCCGCCGCCCGCACCCCCGGTGCAGGCTACGCCCGCTCCTGCGCCGCGCCCCGCACGTCCGGCGCCCGCTGGCGAGACTCCGCAGGAGCGCGTGAAGCGCCTCCAGCTCGAAGCCGAGGAAGAGCGGCTGCGGCTGGCCGAGGAAGCGCGCAAGCGCGATGAAGCCCAGGCCCGCGAACGCGAGGAAGAAGAGCGCCGCCGCGCCGAGGAAAACCGCCGCGCCGAGGAAGAGGCCGCCAAGCGCGCTGCCGAAGCGGCCGCCGCTCCCGCTCCTTCGCCCGCGGCCGAGGAAGCGCCTGCCGCTCCGGCTGAAGCCGCGCCTGAGACGCCTGCCGCTCCCGCCGCGCGCACCGACACTGTTCCGGCCGCACGCCGCTTCACCCCTGTCGAGCGGCCTGAGCCCAAGCGGCCTGCCGAGATCAAGGGCAAGAAGAAGGAAGAAAAGCGCGCCGCACCGAGCGATGAAGGCAAGGATAACCGCCGTTCGGGCAAGCTGACCGTGACCCGCGCCCTCAACGAGGACGAAGGCCGCCGTGCGCGCAGTCTCGCCGCGCTGAAGCGTGCGCGCGAAAAGGAACGCCGCGGTCAGGGTGGCCCGTCGAAGCCGCGCGAAAAGCAGGTGCGCGACGTGGTCGTTCCCGAAGCGATCACCGTCACCGAACTCGCCAACCGCATGGCCGAAAAGGGCGCGGATCTGGTGAAGGCCCTGTTCAACATGGGCATGATGGTCACCGTCAACCAGACGATCGATCAGGACACCGCCGAACTGCTGGTCGAAGAGTTCGGCCACAACATCACCCGCGTCTCTGCCAGCGATGTCGATATCGACACTTCCGAGGACATGGATCCGGAAGAAACGCTGCTGCCGCGTCCGCCGGTGGTGACGATCATGGGCCACGTCGATCATGGCAAGACCAGCCTGCTCGACGCGCTGCGCGGCACCGACGTGGTGAAGGGCGAGGCCGGGGGCATTACCCAGCACATCGGCGCCTACCAGATCACCACCAAGGACAAGCAGAAGATCACCTTCCTTGATACGCCCGGCCACGCCGCCTTTACCGAAATGCGGATGCGCGGTGCGAACGTTACCGACATCGTCATTCTGGTGGTGGCCGGCGATGACGGGCTGATGCCGCAGACCATCGAGGCGATCAATCACACCAAGGCGGCCGGCGTGCCGATGATTGTGGCGATCACCAAGTCGGACAAGCCGGAATACAACCCGCAGAAGATCCGCGAACGTCTGCTCGAACACGAAATCGTGGTCGAGGCGATGTCGGGTGAAGTGCAGGATGTGGAAGTCTCGGCCAAGACCGGCGCGGGCCTCGACAAGTTGATCGAGGCGATCAACCTCCAGGCCGAACTGCTCGAACTCAAGGCCCGTCCTGACCGCGATGCCGAAGCGACCGTGATCGAAGCCCAGCTCGACAAGGGCCGCGGGCCGGTGGCGACGGTGTTGGTCACCCGCGGAACGCTGAAGCGCGGCGACACCTTCGTGGTCGGCACGCAGAGCGGCAAGGTGCGCGCGATCGTCGACGACAAGGGCCAGCAGCTCAAGGAAGCCGGCCCCTCGATGCCGGTCGAAGTGCTCGGCCTTGGCGGCGTGCCGTCGGCTGGCGATCACCTCACCGTGGTCGAAAACGAGCAGCGCGCCCGTGAAGTCGCCAAGTATCGTCAGGAAATCGCGACGGAAAAGCGCACCGCGCTGGCACCGACCAATTTCGATACGATGTTCAACAACCTGGCCTCCAACGTCATCGAATATCCGGTGGTGGTGAAGGCCGACGTGCAGGGCTCGGTCGAAGCGATCGTCAATGCGCTCCACAACCTGTCGAACGACGAGATCAAGGTGCGCGTGCTCAATGCAGGCGTGGGTGCGATTACGGAAAGCGATGTGATGCTGGCGGCAGGCTCGAAGGCGCCGATCATCGGCTTCAACGTGCGTCCCAACGCCAAGGCGCGCGATCTGGTGAAGCGCGACGGGGTGCGGATGATGTATTACGATGTCATCTATCACCTCACCGCCGAAGTCGCCAAGGAGATGGCGGGCGAGCTCGGGCCGGAGCGGATCGAAACCGTGGTCGGCCGTGCCGAGGTCAAGCAGGTGTTCCCGGCGGGCAAGAAGGACAAGGCAGCTGGTCTGCTGGTGCTGGAAGGCGCGATCCGCAAGGGTCTGTTCGCCCGTCTCACCCGTCAGGACGTCATCGTCTCGGCCACCAAGATCCAGTCGCTGCGGCGCTTCAAGGACGATGTCGACGAAGTCCGCACCGGGCTGGAATGCGGCGTGGTGCTGGAAGACACCAACGACATCAAGGCTGGCGACATGCTCGAAGTCTTCTCGGTCGAGGAGCGTGAGCGGACGCTGTGAGCGAAGACGCCTATTATCCCGAAGATGCCGGGCAGTCGCCGCATACGGCGCTGCTCGGCAGCGAGTTCGTCAGCTTTGACGAAGCGACCCAGACCGCGACCATGCGCTTCCACGTCAAGCGCGAGATGACCACCTGGCGCGGCGGCGTACAGGGGGGCCTGGTCGCGGGCTATCTCGATGACGTGATGGGCTATGCCTATGTCGCGGCCACCGGCGGCGTGATGGCACCGCTCAATCTGGAAATCAGCATGAGCCTCATTCGCCTGATCCCGGAAGGGCCGCTGATCGGCAAGGGCCGGGTGGTGCGCGCCGGGCAGCGAGTGATCTTCCTCGAAGGTGAGTTGCTGGGCGAGGACGGCACGCTCCACGCCCGCGCCACCTCGACCGCGATCCCGACCCCGCGCCCGACACCCGAACAGACCGGGATGACCCGCTGATGGCCAAGGCTCCCTTCACCGCCGAACAACAGTCCGTCCGCGTCCTCAAGGTGGGCGAACGGGTGCGGCATATCCTGTCGGAACTGCTCGCGCGCGGCGAGGTGCATGACGATATCGTCAGCGCCGCGCATATCTCCGTCACCGAGGTGCGGATGACGCCCGATCTGCGCCACGCGACCGCTTACGTGAAGGCCTTGCTGGCGGCGGGGCCCAAGGTGTCGGACGAGGATGTGGTCCACGCCTTGCGCCAGAACACCGCCTTCCTCCAGCGCGAAGTCGCCCAGCGGCTGGGACTGAAGTTCGCGCCCAGGCTCAAGTTCCGCAAGGACGAAAGCTTTGCCGAGGCCGACCGGATCGAGGCGCTGCTGCGCGATCCCAAGGTCGCCCGCGATCTGGAAGAGGACGACGAGGATTAATCTTCGTCATTGCGAGCCGAAGGCGCGGCAATCCATGGTCTGCCTTCGCAGATTGGCGCAACATCGGTTGATGGATTGCTTCGCTACGCTCGCAATGACGAGCGAGGTTAGCGCGGCACCATCCGCGCCCGCAGCGTGATGTCCACCTTGTTGCCGACCAGCAGCTGATAGGCCTTCATCCCGTATTCGCGCCGGTCGATGGTGGTGGTGCCGGTGAAGCTTACCGGCTTGCCCTGCATCGCCAGCGGATCGGCGGTGAAGGTGATGTCGAGCCTGGCCGGACGTGTCACGCCGCGCGCGGTCAGTTCGCCCGTCACTGTGCCGCGGGTCGGGCTGGAGAGCGCCAGCGAGCGGCCGATGAAGCGGATCGTCGGATATTTATCGACCCAGAAGAACTTGTCTCCGCGCAGCCGCGCCAGCGTAACGCTGTCGGGCGCTTCGATCGCGGTCGCATCGAAGGTCACGTCGATCACCGCACGTTCGGGCGCGCCCGGTACAATCGTCACCGCGCCCTGCATCCGCGGGAAGCGCGCTGTCTTGCTGGCAAGCCCGAAGAACGGCACCTTGGCCGAGACATTGCTGGCCGAGGCATCGAGCGTGTAACGCTGCGGCATGCCAAACGTGTTGGCGAGCAAAAAGGCGGCCAGCAGCGGCAGCAGCGCGATCAGCGCGGCTCGGAACGGATGGAGGCGACCTGTCATTACCCTCTATATACGCATCAACGGGGCAAAAGGTCCAACCCCCGCCTCGCTTGCGCCACGCCGAGCGGTTAGGCAAACGCGATGGCCAAGCTCTATTTCTACTATGCCAGCATGAACGCGGGCAAATCCTCGCACCTGTTGCAGGCGGACTTCAATTACCGCGAGCGCGGCATGGCGACGATGCTGTGGACCGCAGGCCTCGACAGCCGCTCGGGCGGGCTGGTGAAGAGCCGCATCGGGCTGGAGAGCGCGGCGCACAAGTTCCATCCCGATACCGATCTGTGGGCCGAGGTGAGCGCCGCCCACGCCGCCGCGCCGCTCAATTGCGTGTTGGTGGACGAAGCGCAGTTCCTCACCCCAGAACAGGTCTGGCAGCTCGCCCGGCTGGCGGACGAGGGCGGGATCCCGGTGCTGTGCTATGGCCTTCGCACCGATTTTCAGGGCGCGCTATTCCCCGGATCGGCGGTGCTGCTGGGGATTGCGGATGCGCTGGTGGAGCTCAAGGCCGTGTGCCACTGCGGGCGCAAGGCAACCATGAACCTGCGGGTCGATGCCAGCGGTGCGGCGGTGAAGCAGGGGGCGCAGACCGAAATCGGCGGCAATGATCGCTATGTCGCCTTGTGCCGCAAACACTTTTCCGAGGCGCTGGCCGGGTGATTGTCGCCTGCGCCTATGGTCTTGGCGGGCTGGGCACCCTATCTCTCCCGCGATGACCGATACCATAGCCTTTATTCTCGTGCTGGTGCCTGCGCTGGTGATCGCGATCGTGTTCCACGAAGTCGCGCATGGCTATGTCGCGCGCCTGCTGGGCGATCCGACCGCATCGGAGCGCGGGCGGCTGACGCTCAATCCGATTGCCCATGTCGATCCGGTCGGCACGCTGCTGGTACCGGGCGCGCTGGCGCTGTTTGGCGGGCCGGTGTTCGGCTGGGCCAAGCCGGTGCCGGTCAACAAGTGGCGGCTGAACAATCCGCGCTTCGGGATGATGGCGGTGGCGGCGGCTGGCCCGGCGAGCAACTTCGTTCTCGCGGCGATTGGCGCGGTGCTCTACGGCCTCGTCCTGCCCGACGGGGCGGTGTTCCGCGCGGATGGCTCCGGCGCGCTGGTGGCCAATGCCGCAGGTGAGCCGCTGTGGCTGGGCACGGGGCTGTACTTCTTCATCCTCGTCAATCTGTTCCTCGGCATCTTCAACCTGCTGCCGATCCCCCCGTTTGACGGCTCGCACATTGTCGGCGGGCTATTACCCGGGCGGATGCGTGCCGGTTGGGAAAAGCTGCAAGGCATCGGTATGGCGCTGGTGCTAGTGCTGGTCGCGGCGAGTTGGGTGTTCGGGACAGATTGGCTGGGCGGGATCCTCGAGCCACCGATGAATTTTGCGATGGGGATCTACCTCTCGCTCGCGGGCGCAGTCCACGCGGCTTTCGCCTGAGCCGCGCGATGAACCACACCGGCAAACCTGCGCCGCTTTCGGGCTGGCTGATCCTTGATAAACCGCGCGGGCTGGGCTCGACACACGGGGTAAGCGCGGTCAAGCGCGTGCTGCGCCAGAACGGCTATGCCAAAACGAAGGTCGGCCACGGCGGAACGCTCGATCCGCTGGCCGAGGGCGTACTGCCGATTGCGCTGGGCGAGGCGACCAAGCTCGCCGGGCGGATGCTGGACGCGAGCAAGATCTACGAATTCACGGTGCAGTTCGGGGCCGAGACCGACACGCTCGACACCGAGGGGCCGGTGATTGCGACCAGCGATGTGCGGCCTTCGCTGACGGAAGTGGAGGCGGTGCTTTCGGGCTTCACCGGCGCAATCGAACAGGTGCCGCCCGTCTATTCCGCGCTCAAGGTCGACGGCCAGCGCGCCTATGATCTGGCGCGGGCAGGGGAGGCGGTGGAGTTGCAGGCGCGCGGCGTCACCATCCATTCGCTCACCCTCCGTCATCCCTGCGCAGGCGGGAATGACGAGGTTTTGTCTGAAATCACCCTCGTCGCCCATGTCTCCAAAGGCACCTACATCCGCAGCCTCGCGCGCGACATCGCCTATGCGCTCGGCACCTGCGGCCACGTGACCTATCTGCGCCGCACCAAGGCCGGTCCGTTCCGCAAGGAACAGGCGATTTCACTGGACAATCTGGAGCAAGCCGCTAAGGGCGCAGGACTTGAACACCTTCTCCTGCCGCTGGAGGCGGGGCTGGACGACATCCCGGCCCTTACCCTCGACCAGACAAGCGCGCAGGCGGTCCGACAGGGCCGGGTGCTGTCTGGCATGCCCCAATCATCCGGGCTCTACCTCGCGAAACTGGGCTCTGTCCCGGTCGCGCTGATGGAAATTTCGGATGGGACGGCCACGGTCGTCAGGGGTTTCAACCTTCCCGATGTCGCTGAGTAAGAGAGATAAGAATATGTCGGTGACTGCCGAAAAGAAGCAGGAAATCATTGCCTCGAACGCCCGTGAGCCCAAGGACACCGGCAGCCCGGAAGTCCAGGTCGCGATCCTGACCGAGCGCATCCGCAACCTCACCGAGCACTTCAAGGATCACCACAAGGACAACCACTCGCGTCGTGGTCTGCTGATGATGGTCAACAAGCGCCGCACGCTGCTCGCCTATCTCAAGAAGAAGGATGTCGAGCGCTACAACGCGCTGATCCAGAAGCTGGGCCTGCGTAAGTAAGAGTTTTGCGAAAGGGCGGCTCAAGGGGCCGCCCTTTTTGCATATGGGGCATGCAGACATCCGGTCTGCTACGCCTTGGGGCCGAAGCGCTCCGCACCGGACCGGGACGGTTGTTTCCCCGGCACAAGAGGCCCCGCCCGGCAATATGGCCGCGCGGGTCAGAAGGAAAATCAATGTTCGACACGAAAACCGTATCGCTGGAGTGGGGCGGCAAGACCCTCACTCTGGAAACCGGGCGTATTGCCCGTCAGGCCGATGGCGCCGTGCTGGCGACCTATGGCGAAACCGTGGTGCTGTGCGCCGTGACGGCTGCCAAGTCGGTGAAGGAAGGGCAGGACTTCTTCCCGCTCACCGTGCACTATCAGGAAAAGTTCTCCGCCGCCGGTCGTATCCCGGGTGGCTTCTTCAAGCGTGAACGCGGCGCGACCGAGAAGGAAACGCTCACCAGCCGCCTGATCGACCGTCCGATCCGTCCGCTGTTCCCCGAAGGCTTCTACAACGAAATCAACGTCATCTGCCAGGTCCTGTCGTTCGACGGCGAAACCGAAGCGGATATCGTCGCGATGATCGCGGCTTCGGCTGCGCTGACCATTTCGGGCGTGCCCTTCATGGGCCCGATCGGCGCCGCGCGCGTTGGTTACATTGATGGCGAATACGTCCTCAACCCGAAGCAGGACAAGGCGCTTGCCGAAGGCCAGCTCGACCTCGTCGTCGCCGCCACGCAAGGCGCGGTGATGATGGTCGAATCCGAAGCCAAGGAACTGACCGAGGAAGTGATGCTCGGCGCCGTTATGTTCGCGCATAATGAAATCCGCAACGTCATCGGCGCGATCATCGATCTGGCTGAACAGGCTGCCAAGGATCCCTGGACCGTCGACCTGTCTGACAACACCGCAGACATGAAGGCCAAGCTCAAGGACCTGATCGGCGCCGACATCGCGGCCGCTTACAAGGTCACTGACAAGTCGGCGCGTTCGAACCTGCTGAACGAAGCCCGGGCCAAGGCCAAGGCGGCGTTCGCGGACGAAGGTGGCCAGACCCAGATGGTCGCTGGCAAGCTGATGAAGAAGCTTGAAGCCGAAATCGTGCGCACCGCGATCCTCAAGGATGGCCAGCGCATCGACGGGCGCAAGCTGGATCAGGTCCGCCCGATCGAAGCGATCGTCGGATTCCTGCCGCGCACCCATGGTTCGTCGCTGTTCACCCGCGGCGAGACGCAGGCGATCTGCACCACCACGCTCGGCACCAAGGATTCCGAGCAGATGATCGATGGTCTGGAAGGCCTGTCGTATTCCAGCTTCATGCTGCACTACAACTTCCCGCCCTATTCGGTCGGTGAAGTGGGCCGCTTCGGCGCGCCGGGTCGCCGTGAAGTCGGCCACGGCAAGCTCGCCTGGCGCGCGCTGAACCCTGTGCTGCCGAGCAAGGAAGACTTCCCCTACACCATCCGCGTTCTGTCGGACATCACCGAGTCGAACGGCTCGTCCTCGATGGCGACCGTCTGCGGCGGCTGTCTGTCGATGATGGACGCGGGCGTGCCGGTGAAGGCTCCGGTTTCGGGCATCGCCATGGGCCTGATCCTCGAAGGTGACGAATTCGCCGTCCTGTCGGACATTCTCGGCGATGAAGACCACCTCGGCGACATGGACTTCAAGGTCGCTGGCACCGAAAACGGCATCACCACGATGCAGATGGACATCAAGGTTGCCGGCATCACGCAGGAAATCATGGCCAAGGCGCTGGAGCAGGCCAAGGCCGGCCGCCAGCACATCCTAGGCGAGATGGCCAAGGCGCTGACCGGTGCCCGCACCGAAGTCAGCAAGCACGCCCCGCGTATCGAGACGATCCAGATCGACAAGTCGAAGATCCGTGACGTCATCGGCACCGGCGGCAAGGTGATCCGCGAGATCGTTGCTGAAACCGGCGCCAAGGTCGACATCGACGATGAAGGCGTGATCAAGATCTCGTCCTCGAACCTCGACGAGATCGAAGCGGCGAAGAAGTGGATCCTCGGCATCGTCGAGGAAGCCGAAGTCGGCAAAATCTACTCCGGCAAGGTCGTCAACATCGTCGATTTCGGCGCTTTCGTGAACTTCATGGGCGGCAAGGACGGTCTCGTCCACGTCTCGGAAATGCGCAACGAACGCGTTGAAAAGCCGACCGATGTCGTTTCCGAAGGCATGGAAGTGAAGGTCAAGGTGCTCGAGATCGACCAGCGCGGCAAGGTTCGCCTGTCGATGCGCGTGGTTGACCAGGAAACCGGCGAAGAGCTGGAAGATACCCGTCCGCCGCGCGAACCGCGTGAGCCGCGTGAAGGTGGCCGTGGTGATCGCGGTGGTGACCGTCGCGGGCCGAAGGGCGACCGTGGTGGTCGCGGTGGTGATCGTGGCGGGCGTGACCGCGGCGGCGACCGCGGCGGGCGTGATCGCGACAGCGGTCCGGCTGGCCTGCCCGACTTCCTGAAGGACTAATCGCCTCGTCAGAGGTATGAACATCGGCCGCCCGGAGCGATCCGGGCGGCCTTGTTTTTGGATGTGCACCGATGCTCAAACGCGAATTGATCGACACTGCCCAGATCGAGGATGGCGTCCTCCTCGAACTCTACACCCATGCCGGTCATTTCATGATCGTGATGGGCCGCAACGAGCTGATGAGCACGCGGATGCGGTTCTCGGAAGAGCAGCTGGCTGACCTTACAATCGACCGGCTCGGCAAGGACGATGCGCGCATCCTGATCGGCGGCTACGGCATGGGCTTTACCTACCGCGCTGCCGCAGCAAAGCTCGGAGCCAAGGCGCAGATTGTGGTCGCGGAGATCTCCGAAGCCATCATCGACTGGGCCAAAGGGCCAATGGCGGCGCTGACCGGGGAGGGTCTGTCTGACCCGCGTCTCGACCTCAAGATCTGCGATGTTGCCGCTCTGATCGACGATGCCAATGACGGAACTTGCGCCAAGTTCGATGCGATCCTGCTCGATGTCGATAACGGCCCTGACGGGATCGTGCGCGATGCCAACAACCGCATCTATTCCCGCACAGGCCTCGCCAAAGCGCGCGATGCCTTGAAGCCCGGCGGGATTGTCGCGGTTTGGTCAGCCGCGCCCGATCCGGCGTTCCGCAAGCGGCTGAATGATACCGGCCTTGCCGTGACCGAATGGAACGTCCGATCGCGCCCCAACAACAAGGGCGCGCATCACGTCATCTGGTTTGCCCAGAAATCCTGAGGCTCTAAAAGTCGTAGATCAGCGTCACGCGGCTTAGCGTGTCGGTCTGCACTGCGCCCGGCGGCGGGTTGCTGTCATACTCCACCGCATAGGAAAACCGCGCCGAAAGCTTGCTGCTGATCGCCGCATTGAGGCCGGTGACCAGATCGAGCGTGGTGTTGCGCGAATCGATGATCGCGATGGCCGAGCCGCCCGCTTCCGCCACCGCATTGGTGTCCTGCGTCAGCGTCAGGCGCTTGTTGATGTTCCAGTCGAAATCGAGCGCCACCAGCCCGGCGATCCGGCTTTCGCTGCGCCCGTCGACGAATTCGTTGACGCGGTAGGCTGGACCCGCCTTGACCGAGAGCTTGATGTCGTCGTCATTCAGCGCCTGATAGCCAAGCCCGCCGGAGATGGCGTAGCGCCCTGAAAAGCCCTGAAACCGGTCGCGCTCGTATTGCGCGAGAGCATAGAGGTAGATCTTGTCCGACAGGTTGTAGTTGGGCTCGTAGCGGGCCAGGAATTGTTCGCGTGTCGTGATGCCATTGGCGCGCTGGTAATCGACCCGCCCGGTCAGCCGGTGCCGCCAGGCGATGCCCTGCCGGTCGACGGTGAGGCCTGCGGTGATGCCGGTGTTTGAGGTGTTGCCGGTGGCGCGGAAGGCGCCGAATTCGCCCTTGCCCGACCAGTTCTCGAACAATCCGGCAGAACGGATCGCGGCTTCCTTGGCGGCGGCCTCGGCGGCTTTGGCTTCGGCCAGCTGCGCCGCGAAAATCGAAAGGATCGCGTCGATCTCGTCGGTGTCGTCGGGGTTGATCTGCTTGGCCAGATCGGCGACTGTGCGGACCTTGGCCTCGTCACCGGTGGCGATCGCGGCGTCGATCATCGCGCGCACCGGCTCGGGAAGCTCGGCCAGCGCGGGCTGGGCGGCGCACAGCGCGGCTGCTGCGGCAATGATGCGGAAATATTGGTAGCCGCGCATAGGATCGCCCCTTTTGACCGCGCCCTCAATAGGGCTGTGCGCGCTGGCAAGGCAAGCCTCGGGGCGAAAGGCCTTTCCTACTGCCCTGCGTCCGCGCCAACCTGCCATCATGTCTAACCATGCCCACCCTTGCCACCACGCCGCAGCCCGATCAGGGGCCGTGGCGGGAGCCGGGTTTTTGTCTTTGGACTGTGTCTCATGTGTCTCCCGCTTCAGCTTCGGCGGACCGAAGCTGAACGAGCGACGCGCGAATCGGAGGGTTCCTGCTCCTGCGTCAGCGCACGCGTTAGCGTACTCGGGGGCCGCCGAAAGGCAGCGGCGGGGGCGGACGGCGCACGCCGCGCGGCAGCTGCGCCTGATAGGCGCGGCCGCAATGCTCGACGCAATAGGGGAAGCCGGGGTTCACCTGCTCGCCGCAGAAGTGGAAATCGGGCTCACCCGGGTGGCCCATCGGCCAGCGGCACACCTTATCCGACAGATCGAGCAGGGTGGTCTTGCCGGCGATCTCGGGGCTGGGTTTGGCCGGAACCAGACGGCGCGGCGGGGCCGGCGGGATCGGGGCCTGCTGGTCGCCCGGGCCTTGCCGCAGGAAGCCACCGGGGCCGACCGAGACGATCTTGGGCAGATCGGCCTGCGGATTCGGCACCGGCTGCGAGGGGCTGGCGCTGGCCGGCTCGTCATCGACCGGAGGGCGTGCGGGCGCTGCGGGGGCAGGGCGTGCGGCAACACGCTCGGGCGGCGGAGCGGCCACGCGCTCGGGCGTTTCGCCGCGCGGCTCGGTATCGGGCTTGGGCGCGGGCGGAGCCGGTTTCTTGGGGGCGGCGGGCTTCTTCTTCTCGTTGGCCTTGACGGGCGAGGGGCGCGCCTTGAGCCCGAGCCGGTGCGCCTTGCCGATCACCGCGTTGCGGCTGACCCCGCCCAGTTCGGTCGCGATCTCGCTGGCGGTGGCGCCGCCTTCCCACATTTTCCTGAGCGTCCCGATGCGCTCGTCCGTCCAGCTCATAAAACCTACCTGTTCCTGTTTCCGGTGCCCTGCGGCCCGGCCCGTCTTGCGGGAGCCATGCTTGTCACGGAAGCCGTGACGGCCTAGGCGCATGACCCATGGCCCAAAATGCTCCAGCGAACCCCAATGGTAACGCCGCTCCCGTGACCGAAAACTCGGGCCCTGACAAGACCGGCGGGAGCACCCGGTTTGGCGCACGCGGCGTTCCGGTAATTACCGGGATCAACCGTGTGGGTCTCTATGCCCTCTATATGAAGGAGGTGCGCCGGTTTCTCAAGGTGCAGACGCAGACGATCTGGGCTCCGGCCTTCACGACGCTGCTGTTTCTGGTGATCTTCACCGTCGCGCTGGGCCGCGAGGGGCGCGAGGTGCTGGGCGTGCCCTTTGCGACCTTCGTCGCGCCGGGGCTGATCGTGATGGGGATGATGCAGAACGCCTTTGCCAATTCCAGCTTCTCGCTGCTTGGCGGCAAGATCCAGGGCACGATCATCGACTACCTGATGCCCCCGCTCTCCCCGGCCGAGCTGATGGCGGGAATCCTCGGGGCGGCGGTGACGCGAGCGATTGCGGTGGGATGCACCGTGGCACTGGCGATGGCGCTGTGGCCCGGGGTATCGCTGGCAATGGCGCACCCCTGGGCAGTGCTGTGGTTCGGCCTGTCAGGATCGCTGATGCTGGCGACGCTCGGCCTGGCGACCTCGATCTGGGCCGAGAAGTTCGATCACAACGCCGCAATCACCAACTTCGTCATTGCCCCGCTCTCGCTGTTGTCGGGGACGTTCTTCGTGATCGAGAACCTCGATCCGGCGTTCCAGTGGGTGAGCCGCGCCAACCCGTTCTTCTATGTGATTTCGGGTTTCCGCTATGGTTTCTTGGGGGAAAGCGACATCGGCAGCACCGGGGCGGTGATGGCGGCGGGGGCAGGGCTGCTCGCGCTCAATGTAGTGATGGCTGCGGCGGTCTATGCCGTTCTCCGCAGCGGGTGGAAGCTGAAAAGCTAGGCAGCCGACGTGACGTGACCTTTGGTCAGTGTGTCAACGATCTGCGCATCCGGTAGCGGCCGTCCTTGAAGCTGTCGAACAGCTGGCGCACTGTCGGATGATCTACCGGCCCACCTTCCGGATCGGCCAGCAGGTTGCCCTGGCTGACATAGGCGACGTAAGACGAATCGTCGTTCTCGGCGAGCAGGTGATAGAACGGCTGGTCGCGCTGCGGACGGATGTCCTCAGGGATCGACTGGTACCATTCCTCGGAATTGGCGAAAACCGGATCGATGTCGAATACCACGCCGCGGAAGCCGAACAGGCGGTGGCGGACCACATCGCCGATGCCGAAGCGGGCGCGGGTTTGGCGCGGGGCGATAATTGTGCGCCCTGCCTGACTGGAGAAGAACTCTGCGCGTTCCATGCGTGCAATATGGACCTTTGCGCGGGCAAAACAAGCAGGGCTTTTTTGCGCTAGCGAGATATGCTCGCATTTTGTGGTGTTTCGGGACTTGGCAAGGGCAAAACCCTGCGCTAACGGGCGCCCTTCCTGTCGTCCGCCGCACCGACCACGCGGCTTTGCCTAACGTACGACAGGCCTCGCGGAGAGGTGGCAGAGTGGTCGAATGCGCCGCACTCGAAATGCGGTTTACCGGCAACGGTAACGTGGGTTCGAATCCCACCCTCTCCGCCACGAGTGCTTCCAGCCCGTTCCAAACTCCGCCCACACAGTCGGCAAGCCCTTTACAATTCAGCGCTTTCCTGCCCAATCCCTTCCAGCCCATTCCGCCCCTTGCCAGATGCATATCGGGGTAATTTTGGGGTAAGGAACTCGAACAATTGGGGGTATTGGATGCTTACGGACAAAGCCGTCCGCGCTGCTGTGGCAAGAGAGAAGGCCTACAAGCTCACGGATAGCAACGGGTTGTTTCTCCATGTGTCGCCGAAGAATCACAAGAGTTGGCGCTTCAAGTATCGGTTTGAGGGCAAGGAACAGCTGCTGACACTGGGTGCATACCCCGAGGTATCGCTCGCCGAGGCACGCGAGAAACGGAGCGATGCCAAGAAGCTCCTGCGCGAAGGCCGTGATCGCCGCCATCTATCGCTATGTGAATGCCCATGGTGCGGGGCTGATGAACCCAGCGCAGGATATTGACGATGCGCTGACCCCGCTTCCGCCTTCCAAGCGATACCCCGCCTTGATCGAGGTTGCGGCTATCAGGACAATGCTGGCCGATGTCGACCGGGCTGGCGCATCTCCTGTCAACCGGCTCGCTTCACGCTTCCTTGCCCTGACCGCCCAGCGCCCTGGTATGGTGCGGAACATGGAATGGGGCGAGATCAGCGGCGTCGACTGGAGCAATCCGGCGATCAACAGCAGCGAGGCTTTGTGGACGGTGCCGGCGGACAAGATCAAGCAGGAGCTGCAGCTTCGCTCGGATGAAGCCTTCGACCATGCCGTGCCGCTCGTCAGGCAGGCCGTCGAGGCACTGCGAGCCGTGCGCCTGCTGACCGGCAAGGCGAAGTATGTCTTTCCCAGTTCGACGTCAGGCATCGTTCCGATCAGCGTGAACACTATCGGCTATCTCTACAACCGTGAGGGCTATCAGGGGCGGCATGTACCCCATGGCTGGCGCTCGAGCTTCTCGACCATCATGAACGAGCGGGCTGAACGCGAGTTGGGCACCGACGTGAGACTGCTTGCCGACCGGCTGATCATTGACCTGATGCTGGCGCATACCCCCAAGGGCATGAGCGCGAGCGAGTTGCGCTACAACCGGGCCCGCTACATGAGCAGGCGGCGGGAGCTGGCGCAGATCTGGGCCGATATGATCATGGAAGGCGCACTACCGGTGGCCGAGATCCTCGACAGCCCTCGGCGAAAGCGGCGCTAGCCTTTCGATCCCCGGCCTTGTGCTGCCTTCTCTTCAACCCATGCCATCACCGCGCTTTTGCGCCAGACGGCCCGGCCGCCAAGCATGATGTTCTCGGGAAAGCCATCGTCCTTGATTTTGGCGTAGATCGCGCTTCGTCCAAGCTTTACCAGTGCTTCCACCTCCGGGCGTGTAAGCAACTCTTCGCCGACCGAGAGGGACTGCGACAAGCTGAGCCCTGAATCGCTTCGGCAGCTTTGCCCTTGCGGTTCAAGGGCGGTCGTGACCCGGCGGGCAGCCACTGCACGTGCAGCACGCAGCTGTGGATCGAGCGCTTCCTCGATCTCGCGGTTGGTCATGGTGCCAAGGGGCTTGAGGGACGCCAGCCACTCATCGAACGCAGGCCCGTCAACGAAGATGCGGTGTGTCAGCGGTGCATCCGGATCAGCCCAGCTCTCGGGATTGTAGGCGCCGGTTGCCATGCGTGGGAGAGGATCGTCCACTTCCCAATGTTCTGCCGGGATCGGAATGACCTCTCCACCACCGAGCGGCCGGGCAAAGGTGGCGAGCTTGCCGAGGACGAACTGCCTGCTCAGGAAGGTGGCATCGAGCGTCACCATATGGCGGCAGGCGTCATTCTCGCCATCGTCCTGCGGAGCGGCGAAGATTTCCGGCAACTCGTACCGTGCAAAGCCGTGCTGCACCGCGACCAGATCGGCGAAGGCAGACACCAACGTGCGACGACCACGGGATACGACCGTCTCGCCTTCAGCATAGGGTGCCCAGGGGATGATCGTGTTCGTCATTGATCAGACACCTGCCCGCTGCTGGTTGAGATGGAACAGGCGGGCGAGGATTTCATCATCGGTCAGCAGGCCTGCACGCCAATCATCGCCCCAGCCATAGGCATCGGCTACGGCTTCATCCAACGCCCGGTGCGCGTGATTGAGCCAGGCCGGACGCAAGTTATAAAGGTTGGTGAGGGTGCGCTTGGCGAGTTCCTTGGCCGCCGCCTCGTCAACCGGCAGGATGCGGTCAGGATAGCCGGGCACGACCTCGGGTTCGCGGCGGACGAGATTAGCCGGGTTAAGCCAGTTCTCGCGCAATTCGTTGAGCTTGGCAGCTGCGGCAGCGATGGCCTGCGCGCGATTGTCAGCGGCATAGTCAGTCGCGGCAATGTCGGGGGTCAGGCCTTCCGGGAAGGGGAATGTCTCGAAGCCGAGGGATGGGGTGTACTGCGGGTCATTCCCAACTCCGTGCCACCCACCCAAGGCGAGCGACCAAGTTTCATGAAATCGCGAGTGCAGGATGCCGAAGCTGGTATCGTCGTCGCGTGCAATGGCAACAATACGGCTGTCAGGAATAGTCGCTACAGCAGACCATACGAACAAGCGATACTTCGCTACGCGAGGGGAGTAAATCGCACGACATAAACCTTGAACTGCGTCGGCGTAATCGCGCCCAGAGCGTCCCAAGCGCCACCAGTTCTCCCTCCGCTGTTGATCTCGGTTCGAATCTCGAATGGGCTTAACCACTGATCTGACATATTCGAATGGACCTTCGTATAGCGACGCATTGCTCTCGGAAAGCTCGCCGAAATTGACGATCCATCGATCAGACGGGCGTCGAGTGATATCCATTCCATTGAGAAGGGGGCGAACGACATCTGCGTTAGACCTTCCGTTGGGATTCAACGGTGCACGAAGCCACTCGCGCGCAAGAGCTCCTTCAATATCGAATGGTCCAACTTTAACTGGTCCCTGAAAGGCTGTCGCCCGGTTTTCCGGGAGTTTCGCAGCCAACGTCAGGTCTACGCCGCCGCGTTCTGCCGAAAGATCGGTGAAGATCTGTCCTACGATCTCGCCATCTAGCCGAGAAGCGCTGTCTTCCAATTGAACGAAGCATATCATGGATACACGGACAGCCGCGCCCTCAACAGTCCAATCCTCATCGCTCCACGCCTCGAAGATCCTTCCATGCTCGACGATCGGCTTGAGCACTTCGCGGTTGGCTCCTCCGCGGATCGAATTGGTCGACACCAACCCGGCCCGATGCAATTTGCCCGCCACCATCTGATCCCAGGCGCCAGCAAACCAGTAGCACACCAGGTCTACCCCACCGGGAACCTGCGGCCATGCCTTGCGCAGGGCGCGCGTGTAATCCTCACCCAGCTCGGCAATCATCTTCTTGTTGCCGAGGAATGGCGGATTGCCGACCAACGCGTCGGCCTCGGGCCAGTTCGCCCGCCTGCCCGTTGCTTCGTCCAGCACCGCATCCCGGCACTCGATAGTGTCGAGATCGCGAAGGATCGGATTTTTTGCCGCATCGAAGCCGTTACGGCGCATCCACTGGATTTCACCGATCCATACCGACACACGAGCGAGCTCTGCCGCATAGGGGTTGAGCTCGATCCCCAACACGCACTCCGGCCCAACACGGGGGAAGCCTCTGGGCAGGCCTAGGGCTTCGGCATCAAGGTTGGCCCGGTGCTCGATATCCTTCAGGGCACGCAGGGCGACATAGAGGAAGTTGCCCGAACCACAGGCCGGATCAAGCACGCGGAAGTTGACCAGACGCTCGATAAACGCTGTGTGGATCGCAGCAGCTTCATCCTTCAGCTTCTCCGCCTTTCGCTTCTCGGCAGGGGTCAGCAAACGGTCTGCCGTCCGCTTGGGCATGCTATCAATGAGCGCCGCCATCTTCGCCAACGCTTCGGCCCATTCCGCCTCGAGCGGATCGATGATCACCGGCTTGATGATCATCATGATCTTTTCGCGGTCGGTGTAATGGGCGCCCAGCTGGCTTCGCTTGGCTGGATCCAGCCCGCGTTCGAACAGAGTGCCGAGGATTGAAGGGTCGATTTGCGACCAATCCCTCAGTGCAGCCCGGTACAGCTCTTCCACATCCTCCCGGGTGACCGGCAAAGCAGCGTCGTCTTTGAACAGGCCGCCGTTGAACCAGTCGATGCGGGTGAAGCCCACCTTTCCGCCTTGATGGGCCATCGCACCAAAAAGCGTGCTGGCATTCTCGGCAAAGCTGTCCGGATCGCTGCGGCACAGGTCCAGCATCTTGGTGAACAGATGATCGGGTAGCAGTCCGACATCCTCGGCAAACATGCAGAAGACGAGCTGATTGACGAAGTGGGCGACCTTGTGCGGCTCATGCCCCCTGTCACGCAGCCGCTGGGCAATGCCGGCAAACTCCCGCGCCGTCTCTTCGGTCAGCGCCTGGCGGGTCTTGCTGGGTTTAAAGTCCTCGGGATCGGTGAAGGCCCGCTTCAGCCGTTCCCGCACATCGCCATCGACGAGATCCTCAAGCGTGAACTCGTGCACCTCCTGCACCGTGTTAGTCCAGTTGGTGTGGATGCGGATCCGGTCCATGTCGGACACGATCAGCAGCGGTGGATTTTCCAGTGCCACCGAGTACTGCAAGAGCTGGGCGAAGGCCTTGTCGAGATCCTTGCGCGGGCCCTTGTATTCCCAGGCAAAGCACCCTTTCCGCCAGACATCGGCCCAGCCTTCGCCGCCGGTGGTCTTGGTCGCGCCCTTCTCGAAGGCGAACCACTCACCCTTTGGATCGGCAGCGATGGGATCGGGCACGCCCAGCAAGGCGCACAAATCGTTGAAATGGCTCTGCGAAGCGGAGCGCTCCTTGAGCTCGACGTGGCGCCACTTGGTGAGGAATTCCTGCGGGTTCATGACCTGTCCTTGGCCAAGCAGGATAGACGGCTTCTATCGCCGCAGCGCAAGCAGCAAGTGGATGTTTTCCGATGGTTTGGCGGATGTTGTGCTGCGTTGGTCGGCGTTTCGGACCCGCATCAACAGCTATCGCCATAAACAGACAGCGCAGAAGTGCGGCGAAGCTAACGGCTTTGATCCGCTGGCGGGTTTTCGAGGTGCGTCTGAAAAGCGAAGGTCACCAACGCGGTAGCAGCGCCGACCGCAAGTCTGGCATGGCGAGCACTTACACCCCGTGACCTGCCATCCCTTCCATGGCCTGTTCCATAAAGCCCGCGTAGCTCTGCCAAGCCCTGCACGACGGTCGCGAGATTGGACAGGAGCACCTTTACCGTTCTGGCGCCCTTCGCGCTGTCAGGCACATCCTCGGGCAAGAGCCTCAGAGCGGCAAAGGCCTTTTTGCCAAGCTGGGGCAGGTCTTCCTTGCCGTATTCGACGTTCCTCTCGCGCAGGATTGTCTTGAAGCAGCTTTCGACCAACTCTTTGGCGGTGCCGATAGCGAGGGCGGGGTCTATATCAATCGACGCTTCGATCCGCTTGATCTGATCAGTGATGTGGGCTGCATCGAACTGCTCGGCAATCAGCTTGGCGTCTGCAAGGCGAGCAGCAGTCGTTATTGGCACGATAGTGCCTTCGCGATACTCGTAACCCTCACGGCCCAGTTGCTGCTGGAATCTATCGAATTCCTGCCGGGCATGGGCTCCATCAGTTTGGCTCCCCCATGGCTGCGCCTCGACAAACTTGTGCTCAAGATTGGCCATAAAAACAGCGAGCACATTTAGGAACTTACGAATGTCCGCCGGCGAGGCGAAATCAAGGCTGTTGTAATAGGTCTGTACCAGCTGCCGGCGTTCGCCCATTTGCCGTCCGGTTTGTTCGGGTGGTGGCCCGAGCGAGATGTCAGCTCCTTCAAACTCGCGCTCGATCTCGCGCAGCACCGCTGCCTGGGCAAGGTGATCCATTAGAAGATTACGAAGGCGCCGACTGATTTCCATGGTGCTTACAACTGTGCTGCAAAATGCCGGAACTCGACAGACTTGGCGACCAGCTTTCGCCGGGTCAGCGTGTCAGTGTGCTTATTGCAGCAATGAAGAGAGCCTTCAATAAATGTAATCAATGTGTTATGGGAAATATCTGGCATTTGCGTGGTCTCGCCGGATGACAGGTTGCCAGCCAATTGGCTGATACGGTGGGGCCGTATTGGTGCCACATGACGGGCGGAGAAGGCTTCAGATCAGGGCTTTACAGGGGGAGTGAAGCTTGTGGAGATGATATGCCAAATAAATGGACCAAAAATAAAATTTGGCACTCGAGCGACGTTCATCCTAATAGCTGTATGTATACGCTTAGGAACAAACTCGAGATCAACTCATGGACAGAAAGCCCCGTTCACGCCAGAAAGGCCGACCCTCAACCCATATAAGCCTCGCATCTGCACGCAACCTTCACCATGCATGTCGGTATGCCCTACCATACGGCGGCAATCAGGCGAAGCGAGGATGCCCTACAGCGAACGTCAATGCCGATAAGCCCCTGAACCTGTGCGTGACGATCCAGTGGGAGATGACCGAGACGGGCGAGGACAACTTTGCTGCGCTGAGGAATCAACGCTTCTGCCGCTGGCTTCGCACCCGTTCCAAGCAGTTTGGGGTCACGATCGAGCCGACCTATGTCTACGCCAGGGAGGGCCGAAGCCATGTTCACTGGCTGGTGCATGTTCCTGATGAGTTGATCGCCGAGTTCATGGATCTGGTGCCGCGCTGGATCACGAGCCTGGAGCAAAGGGGCAAGGGATCACGCAAGCGTGCCGAGAACCACGACCCCGCACCCAAAGGGACGGTCTTGATCGAGCCTGTGCGCAACAGCGTCGCTGCCCGCAAGTACTTGCTGAAGGGCATCAATCCCCAGCACGCCGTTCGACTGGGAATCAGGAACCCCACACCTCAAGGCCTGCTTTTCGGCCCGCGCACGGGTGTCAGCCGAAACCTGAGCAGGAAGGCCCGCAAGAAGGCTGGTTACAGGGCCCGTAAGGCGGTCTGGCAGAGGAACAACGGACGGATTATCCATTCCCCGGTGATTGCGCAGGTATGGAAGCAGGCCAGTTCGCCATAGTGCTGGGCTGGATGGCCGAGAACTTGTTCAACAGGCTCAGGCAGAGCGTCCTGCCGCCGATGTCCGTGCCGTCCGTGATGGGCGGCCGAGCTTTGGGGACGCTTTGCTGATCAGATATCGATGCACTGCCAGTTCGATGTTCGTGCAGTCCGGATCGCGCAAAAAACATCCTCCAAAAAATCAATCATCTCTACACCAAGCTTCAGCGGTCAAGCCCACGATCCTGTGCGTGCAGCTCCTGCCGATCCCTTCTATATGCATGGATGCCCCCGAGGGTACCCCCTCCACCACCTCAGCCGAACCCAACGGCGAACGACACCCCACAACCTTTGTAAGCCACGGTTGACAACGTCCATGGCGTCAACTATAGAAGACAGATGTTCGAAGTCCGGCAGACGATGCGTTTTGCGATGTGGCTTGCCGGACTACGGGATGAACGAGCGAGGGCTCGCATTTTGAAGCGCATAGACCGGGCCAAGGTCGGCAATCTTGGAGACGTCGCTCCCGTGGGGGAAGGCGTCTCAGAGATGAGGATATTCTACGGGCCCGGCTACCGGGTGTATTTTGTGCAGCGGGAGCAGCGATTGGTGCTCCTGCTATGCGGCGGCGATAAGTCCACGCAGGCCGCAGACATCGAAGAGGCCAGAGCGTTGGCCAGGGAGACTGAGTGATGGCCGGAATTGAAACCACCGCTTTTGACTCGGCAGACTACCTGAACACGGCTGAGGCTATTGCTGCCTACCTTGATGCCTATCTGGAGGATGCGACCCCGGAGGAACTTCGGCTTGCCCTGTCCAATGTTGCCCGCTCGCACGGTATCAGCGATCTTGCCCAGCGTAGCGGGGTGACGCGGGCTGGCATCTACAAGGCCCTGGGACAGGACGGGAACCCATCCTTCGAGACGATCCGCGCGATCCTTGCTGCCATGGGCCTGCGGCTATCGGTCACCCCTGTCGAAGGTGAGTTGGCGGAGGCCTGAAGGAGCGCCGAAAGAGAGCAAGGCCAGAAACTGGAGGGCGTTTTCCCGCAGCAAGGCCGGCCTGCCACCAACCGTTCGGCGGACCGTTAATTCTAGCCCAGCAACGCCAATGCGATCTCTCGAGTACCGTTCATTGCGCTCCTGCGCTGCGCAGTAACCGGAGATCCGTCACAAGCCGGGCCCACGGTTTTTCTGGAGGAATGCCAGCTGGTTCGGTGAAAGGGCCTGCTTGGCAGCCTGATCGCGGGCTTCTTTCCCCTCGCTGAGAACCTCGACATATTCCTCGAGGTTGATGATCAGGCGCCGATGCATGAACTCTTGGAAGGCAGGGGCGTGCTCATCGCCTGCGATCTGCGCTTCACGGATGGTGGCAAGGTATTCATGACGCTGTTCCGGCCCGATCGTGACCGGAACATAGCCGCCCTTCAGCAGGATCATGTTCATCAGGAGACGTGCGGTTCGCCCATTGCCGTCATCGAAGGGATGGATCGATACAAGACGGTGATGAAAGGCAAATGCATCGCGAGGGGTGTGAGCAGACCGGTAAAGGTCAGTGCCAAGCGTTGCCATTAGCGCGGGAATCTTGACCGGGTTCGGAAAGACCACCTCCGAGCCCATGATCCGCCGGGCCGACTGGCTGTACATTCCCGCGATATCCTTGCGGCTGCTTGCCACGATCCGGCGGTGCAGTTCCGTGACCGTGTCCTCGTTGATCGGGCTGCCCGAAGCAGCCACAGAGCGCATCCACACCAAGGCTTCGTAATGGTCCTTGGCCTCGAGGTGTTCATCCAGCCTTTTGCCGCCGACCGTAATGCCATGCTGGATGAGGTCGGACGTCTGATCGTAGGTGAGGGTGTTACCCTCGATGGCATTGGAGGTGTAGGTAAGCTCGATGTCCTTGGCGAGCTGCTGATCCCGGTTCAGCAAATCAGCACGATCGCCCTTGAGGAGCGTGAGCCTCTTCCTGAGATCCTCGATGCGTTGCAGCAGGTCTTCCATTACCTCATCCTTGCCCGAAGCATACCATATCCCGGCACTCCGGGAAGCGGCATGATGACCGAGCCACGCTTCACGTTGGGCGGGTTTGATGGGAATCTTGTCAACGCACCCTGCTCCGGGACATACGCAGGTTCATGCAGCCATGTGCCTACGTAGGGCATGAACGACGCCGATGCCAAAGGGAAGGCACGGATTTGCTTTGGTCGTCCCGGCGGCGAGCCCAACGCCATGGTGCCCGATTGGAGGCGCGCCCGGCCTTGCCGAGCTTGAAATCCCCGGTATCTTCAAGGCCATGATCGAATTCCTGCTGGTTGCCGCTGTTTCTCTCGTCGTGATCGCTCCTTTGTGGAAGGAGCGGCGATCGGTCAGGCGCATTGAGGAACTCCGGTCGGGTGCACCCGAAGCATACTTCGAAGAGCGACGCTCGCTCGAGGCCTATCCACCCAAAGGGAGCCGGCTTCCCCGACTGGCCGGCGCGTTTCTGGTGCTCTACTACGCCATCAACCTGGTGATGAGGCATTCCCCCTGACGGTCGTCCTTGGCATCGGGCGTCAATGTTGGTCTGCCTGGAACCCAAGGTGCAATCGATCGAGCACCCGCAAAGCCGGGCAGCGTAAAGATGGATACGGGTTCGGCTGCAATGATGGCGAGAAGGTGTGGTCCGCCTTCAAGCTCGACTGCCGTGATCACGTGCCGATGGGCTTCGTTGCCACCACCGCCGGCATGGCCGCTACCTGCCGCATCAGGCATGATCGGTGCCCTCTGGCGATTACAGCCCATGTCTTCGTCCAGTCATCACGTTGCGGATGAACTCCCCTGATACAGTCTTTGGAAGGTAGGCAGTAACAGAGCAGATATTGGCCTGCTTATGCCAAGATCTGATCACTATGCCTTCTTTCTATACAAATCATCTCTCTCAAATGTCCCCGAAGGGGCACATTTGCACATCTGCAACTGTGGCGGATTTCTGCGGTTTTTGGGTGAAATCACTCGAAATCACCTACGAAAATTTCGTAAATCTATGATTCCAATGAATTTTTCGCTTGAACAGTAAGCACGCAGAGCCATATCCTTATCACAGTGAAGCACTGACAAGAAAAGCATCAGATGCAAGTGAAGGATATCTACTGTGGATATAACAGACGATCTTATCGCAGACTCTGGCCCTAAAACGCATGTACGCGACGCGGTCCGACCGCATCTCGACTTCATCCTCGCCAGCAAGAAGGCAGGATTATCAGAGGCAGCCATTCACCGGCACCTCTTGAAGCACGGTTTTGCAGTCGGCTCTCGCAGCGGGTTCGGCGCAGCCCTCAAGTTCCTGCTCAAGGAAGCCAAGGGTGGAGCCATCGCCCACCGGTCCGAGAAGGCTGATGGCGCTTTAGTGGTTCCCGCTCCGGTCGAACCCGTCGCTGCTGCTGCTTCCTCAGCCTCGGCCCCCTCTCACTCTGAAACGCCTGACCGGCCCTCTGCGGGCAGCTTGTTCGCCGACGACCGCGTTCGTCCGATGTTCGGAGGTCACTGAGCATGATCGCCTTCGACTGTCCGGTCGTGCTCCCGTCAGCCGCTGGCGGAGATCGCAAGACCGGTGTGGCGTACGTCGCCGATGTCCTGCCGCAGCTCGAGCCTGCGCCTCACCCGTTCCACGTGCCTCACAAGGGGCGCCGGAAAACCCCCATCCACCTCATCCCCGGCAACCCCGCCAAAGGAGACTCCCATGGTAAACTACGTTCAAAGGCTCTTCATCATCATCGTGTCAAACGCAGGAGGGCAAGGTAAGACCACGCTGGCCCGCTTGCTCAAGGCGCTGCTCGAAATGGCTGGCCACCCCGTCCAGATCCTTGATGGCGATGCAGGCAATGCCGCCATTTCGATGATCGACCCGACCGCTGCCCGGCTTGGCTGGGGTGTACAGTCCACCGTCAATGCCGAAATCGTCAAAGCCTTCAGGGACAGGAACGTGATCCTCGACCTGGGTGCGAACACGATGGCCTCGGCACGCGAGATCGTCGATATGCTACCCGAGCTTATCGCTGCGTTCGAGGCGGCAGGTCATCGCACTCTGGCCATCTTCCCGATCACGCCCAACAAGGCTGGCGCAGCAGGCGCGCTTGAAAGGCTCACCCAGTTGTTCCCGGCGCAGAACAAGCTCGTGGTGATGAACGACGCTGATGGATCGGCCAATTTCGAGCCGCTTGACCTGCCTCTGCCGATCGCGAGGCTGGGTTACCTCCAGCCTGGCTTCATCGCCTCAGTTGATGCACTGTCTGCTGGATCGTTCAGCGAGGCAGTTATCTCACCTGTTGCCGATCGTCAGATTGCAGCCCAGCACCTTGCCCGCTGGATGAGGGGTCTCGCCAAGGATCTGCCGTTCCAGGATGTGTTCGGTCCTGCGGTCACGGCTCTCGGTCAGTTCCCGGAACCCGGCAAGATCCGTCACCGTGTCGACACGGTCTCCGCCACCACCGATGAACGTCTGCGCGAGTTCGCCCGCCGGACCCCGATCCTCGATCTCCTCGACCAGCACGGTTGGGATTTGTCCCGTCTCTGGAAGGCTATCGGTAACCTCATTGGGAAGCAGGCATAGGCGGGGTGTGGGCCCCTTCTCCTGTCCTCCCATCGCCCCGGTCGGTCTTCGGATCGGCCGGGGCCTTTCATTTGCGGATCGCAAATGTCTGACGTCAGACGCGAAGCGACTATAACGCGGTTGCGCATACGTTAAGGTTTTAGGCTGCAGCGGGATTACCTTTAATAATTCATATCTCTTTTGTGGGGTCCGGGGCCCGCAGAATTATGGGAATTCGTCTTGGACCATTGAAGGGACCGGCGTGATGCCAAATCTAAACATGCCGCAAAGGTTGATTTGCGGGGTTGGCGGGTGTGTCCTTACGGCCGGATCGCTGATGGATCCGGTCCAATATGGCGTTTCCGTGTTATCTGTCCTCAGTGCAGTACTACTGCTTTGTCTTGCATTCTCCCCGAGCAGCCCTCGCGAAAAAGATCCGCCCAGTTGAACCTGTGCAGAGTGTCAAGGCACGTTCAGGCACCGTCACAGGACGCTCAACGTCCATAAATGCCCCAACCGGGCTCAGGCTGATCCTTCAAGAATGATGTGAGGAACAAAGCGCGAAAGATTGCGGGTAATCAGGCTCGAATCTTCTCGCAGGCCTAGTCCCGCGGCCCGGTCACCAATCACCCAGCTACCCAGCACAGCGTGTTGGCCAGCACTGGCGTGAAGCGCAGCATAGGCCTGCACAATCCTCGGCTGATCGGCATAATCCCCAGCCGTGGCGTCCACCGTCACCTCGCCGCGGGTCACGGTGACATTCTCCCCCTCCCGCGAAAAGATGGGTTTGGATACAGCAGCCGATAGTGATGCGGCACGCGGATCGTCGGCAAAAAAGGCTGGCAGAAGGTTGCGGTGCCCCGGGTGCCTCTCCCACAGCAAAGGCAGGATACCTTTGTTCGACAGGATTGCTTTCCACGCAGGCTCAATGAACACGCCCGGGACGATATGAGGGGCAAAAGGCTCGCGCAGCATGTCTTCCCATGGATAGAGCTTGAAGCAGCGATCAATGGTGCGGCTTGCGTTGTCGGTGAAGCGCCCCTGCGCATCGACGCCGATCGCGGCGATATCGATCATCTGGGCCTGGTGCCCAGCCTGCCCTGCGCAATCCATCAGGTAAGCGCAGGTGCCGCGGTCTTCCTCGTTCTCCATGGCGCAGGCGAAGTGGAGAATGCAATCGGGCGGGAACGTGGCAAATGCCTCGATCAGGCTTTCCTGAAGCAAGTTGAACTGATCGGTGCTTGCGGGCAAAGCGCCGGCCTCAATCTGGTCGATCAGCCAGTTGTGTTGAAAATAGGCTGCCTCGAAGATTGAGGTTGGCGTGTCGGCGTTATACTCCAATAGGCGCGCCGAACCGGTGCCGTCATAAGCGAGATCGAAGCGGCCATAGAGATGCCGGTCTCCCGCACGCCAACTTTCGCGCATTAGCCGCCATTGGTCTTCCGGGATGGCGAGCCGCCGCAGCAGCTCGGGGCTTTCCACCACCTCGCCCACAAGCGCCATGCACATCTCGTGCAGCGCCTCGGTCGGGGCTTCGATCTCATCCTCGATCTCGGCAAGGCTGAAGGCGTAGGCAGCGGCTTCGAACCAGTAGGGCTCGCCATACATCTCATGGAAACCGAACCCGACCGCACGTGCCTTGTCGCGCCAGTCGGGGCGCTCGGGAAGCAGAATGCGCTTCACTCGGTAATCAGCCCCCGAACCCGCGCGACGAACTCTTGCCGCCGAACCCGCTCCGCGCAACCGTGACAGTGTTTACGTTGACCGGCCTGGCGATTGCCTTGGCGTTCGGCGCATTGGACGGAGACAGCTGCACCGTCGCGCCCTTGCGATTGCGGTAGATGGGCGAGCCATAGCCGCCACCGCCCACATAGATGAAGTCGTCATCATCATAATACCGCTGTTGGAGCGCCTGCGAGACCACGAAGCCGGCCAGCAGCGGCACGAAAACGCTGCCTTTCGAAGGGCCGGAAACAGCACCTGACACCGCATCGCGTTCCATGCATTGCTGCTCACCCCAATCGGCTTCGCAGCTCTGGCGGGTCGAGAACTGCGGCGCGGTGGTGAGGTAGTTCTGCCATGCAGCATTGTAGCTGCCCTCACACAGACGATCTGGGAAGCCGGCGCGCACGCATTCGCTAACCGATGTGAAGTGCGCGTCCTGAAGGGTCGGCGGCGTGTCGTCACAGCCGGCAAGCCCGACCGAGGCGGCGGCGGCGATGCTGCCAAGCGCGAGGCGAGTGCGCGTCTGAGAAGAGAAGCGGCGCCCGGTAGGGCGGCGCGGAGACGAAGTGTCGGCCATGACTGGGTGCTCCCTTGCGCCGCTCAATAGGTCATGCAGGCGGCATTGAGCAGGCCGGTGATAAGAGCCACGCCCCCCGCCCACAGGCCGGCAGCAGTCTCGCCCGCGGTAATCCGGGCAGAAAGGCCCTTCTGCGCAGCAGCGGCAATACCGAAGGCAGCCAACTGGACGATTCCGCCGATCGCTGCCCAGATGATAAAATCGACAATGCTGACAGAATTGGCTGCAGCCGAAGTGAGCGGCAGGCTGAAACCGACCAGCGCACCGAGATAGGCAGTCGCTGCCGCGGTATTGCCTTCTCGCACCAGTGTCAGTTCACGATGTGGCGTGACCAGTGAATAAAGCAGCGCGAAAACGATGATCAGCGCCGCGCCTGTGCCAAAATATGCGAGAAAGGCGGGAAGGCCGGAAACGTAACCGTACATGATCTCTCCGTTGCTTGGTGCGTGTCAGACGCGCATGATATCGGCTGCGCCCAGCCCATAACCGATGATGAAACTGATCGCTCCGCCTTCACTGCGGGCATGGTGGGCAAGATCGCGCTCGATGTTGATGAGCAGCATCTCCTCGCCTGTGCCGACATTGCGGGAGTAGAGCATGCAGCGTTGATGGATCTCGCGGGTCTGACTGCCGTCGTCAACTGTCTCGACGAACTCGACGAGATCTGCATGATCATCGCCGCTGCCCCAATATCTGGCAAAAAGAATCCCGTCAGCGTCGTAGCGAGGTGCGCCGATCAACCCTTGAGGACCGGACCAGCGATCCCATTCGTCGCGGCTGGCGGGAACTACGCTGTCCCACGGCGTGTACAAGCTCACATCAGAGACAGTCTCCACGCTGCCGCCCGGTGCAGCGATGACCTGCACTATGCGGTGATCGTCATCGTAGTATCGGGTCAACTCGTTCGCCCCATCTAGCCGGGCAACGCCGATCGCCGCGACGATGAAATCGCCCCCAATCGGTGGACCCATCGCCGGATCGCCCGATGCCAGCATCGCCTCGATCCCGAGCGTGTCGATCCTGAGCGCCCCGCCGATCGCACAAGCGAGCGGGCCGCGCTCGTCGGGTAGATCAGGCTTGTCACTACCGCGTGAGAACCAGCCCTTGATCATGCCGCCTTCCTCACCGCAAGCGTCGCCCAGTCGACCTCGGCCGGGCTGACCCGGTGATCGGCGATATAGTACAGCGTGTCGCCACCCGCGACGGGGCAGTCCACTGCGCAATTGAGATCAACCTTGCGTCCACCCTCGCGGCATAGCCCGATCACCGTCAAACCGTGATGCTGCTTGAGCGCCAGCAGCACGTCGAGATAAAGCATCGCCATCTGCCCAGCGGGAACCGCAAGCGAATAGGCATTGTCGATCGCATGGTCGGCGAACATGAGTGCGGCTAGCTGCGATGCCCCTGGATCTCGTGCGGCGCGCACCAGCAGACCAGCGGCGATGGAAGTGATCACCTCGACATCGGGCATCTGGTGACGGATCAGGTCGGCCGCGCTGTCTTCATGAAAATGCGCGACCATGTGGGCTTGCGGCGCAGCGCTACGCCCAGCGAGGGTGGCTGCGAGCGTCTCGTCATCGTCAGTGCCGCGGATGATAATGGTGTGCGCTCCGGCCGCGCCGGCGCGCAGGAAAGCAGCGCGATCGCCCAACTGCTCGGCAGATACAAAATCGATCGCGTCCGGGATAGGATTGGCGTCCAGCCCACGTGCGAGCAGAACGATCCGCGGCGCGCCGGCGGGGGCGTCGCTAAGCAGCCCGTCGATCACGCGGCGGCTGCGCGCGCCCTGCCAGCCCACTACCAATGTGTGTCCAGCACGTTCGGAAAAATCCCCCAGACCTTGCAAGCGACGCCTCCAGAAGGCGCTCATCCCAGCGACCGCCTTGCCGAGCAGCACGGTAAACAAGGCGATCGATCCCGGCAAGACAATGCAAACATTGACCAAACGTCCCGCATCACCGCTGGGAGACAGGTCACCATAGCCAACGGTGGTCGCAGTGGTCATGTAAAAGTAAGTGAAGGTGATGAGGCTGTCGGTGAGCTTGGTTTCGCCCGCAACGGCGAACAGAGTGTAGCTCAGCAGTGCATGGCATACGAACAGCACGCCCAATACGCTCCACGAAAGCGTCGCGATCGAAACATACACTTGCTGCCAGACACGGACGAAAAGCGGCACCAGACCCCCTTGCCTTGCAATAACGGTTCTCTACAAGGCGCTGCGATATCGGAGGTTTAGTGCCGTTGGCCGGTTGTCGCAAGTCGGGCACTGCATCAAAGGAGCATGTATCGGATGGTCGAAAACTGGGCGGTTCCTGACGGGGGATGGGAGATTGCATCTCTCACCGGCCTGTTCGCATCGGACCCTGAGGCTCTCGGCGACGTCGATGTGACTGTCGAGCCCGGTAGCGATGTGCTTTGCGTGACCCTGAAAGAGCGCGGCGACCTTGACGTGTTAATGACGGTGAGCGGTGATCAGGTGCTGTGCAGCGTGCTGCTCGCCCCCTGCGACACGGTCCCGGCCCGCACCCAATTCGAGCACCGGGCGCTCTCGATCCACAAGCTGATCCCGCTTTCCAGCTTCGGCATCACCACCATCGACGGGACCGAGTGGTACGAATTGTTTGGCGCACTGTCGGCGCGTTCGGACGCGGACGCGCTCGTGCAGGAAGTCGCGGTGCTCGCGACTAATGCGGTCGAGGCGGCCGAGTGGATCGGCGAATGGGTCGAGGCGGGAGGAGAGCCGGCATGAGCGTCTGGGGAAAGCTGTTCACCGCGTTGCGCGGCGGGGTCAACGAAGCGGCGGAAACCGTTGCCGATAGCCAGGCGATGCGCATTCTCGATCAGGAACTGCGCGATGCCGATGCAAACCTGCGCAAGGCGCGCGGTGATTTGGCGGGCATGATGGCTACGGCCAAGCGGATCGAAAAGCGGATTGCTGACAATGTCGCCAAAGAAGAGCGCGATGTTTCCAACGCCCGCGCCGCTCTGGATGCAGGACGTGAAGATCTTGCGCGCGGCCTCGCCGAACGGGTTGCAACTGTGCGTGCGGAACTCGCCCGCGACGAAGCTGATCTTGCGAACATGCGCCAGCAGCAGGATGTCATGCTGCGTACGGTCAAGGAAACCGAGCAGCGCATCGCGGCAATGAAGCGCGAGGTCGAGGCGGTGAAGGCAACAGATTCGCTCCAGCGCGCACAGAAAGCGATCGTAAGCTCGCACGCGGGGGTGAACTCCCGGCTTGGCAGTGCCGTTGACTCGCTCGGCCGGATCAAGGACCGGCAGGCCCAATTGGCCGCACGGCTTGAAGCGGGTGACGAAATGGCGGCAATTGAATCTGGTGCCGACCTGGATCGCCAGCTGCTTGAAGCGGGCATCGGCGGCCGAGTGTCCAAGGCAGACGACATCCTCGCAGAACTGGCCGCCCCGCGCGAAGTCAGGGCACTGCCAAGTCCGGCCAAATCGTCGAATTCCGGCTAGGGTGCTGTAGAGAGCGTCTGCGTGGTCGCAGGCGCTCTTCGTGCCGGGAACCTGCTGGGCGCTGCTCATTGCGCCGGATCGCTTGTGCCTGCTCCTTGGTGTCGGCGAGCACAGCTCTCTTGACCGGGACGACACCACATCGCTGATTGACCGAGCCGCAGCTGCTTCTGTCTGAAGCGGGCATTCACGCGGGCTTACATGCACAAATGAATCCGGTCGGCAGGAGACGCATTGCGCGGCTCCGATCAGTGGCAGCTATCGCGGCTTGTCAGCTGAAAGCGGCCGTTCCAAAATTTACCCACGACCAGTCGTTCGCAGTGACAAGAGTACATCACTTCAAAGGTAACCCCGTGAAGTTCCAGTGTCGAATTGATGTGGCAGCAAATGCACCAAGCTCGCTGTGGTCTTCCGGCAATCGGACAAGCGAGTCGCGGGCGAACAGGGACAGCAGCGGCACCAGAACCAGCAGCGTAAAGCCATCGAGCACCCGCCCGCGCAGCCCCCGCAAGGCAGACAGGGCTATCGCGGCATCATTTTTGGCAAGGGCAAGGCGCAAGGGCGTTCCAGCAGGTCAGGCGATCAAATCCATAAAAGAACCAAGCGAATAGTGCAGCATCTCTCGCTGGCAATGCCATTTTGTCCCGCTTGAACCGCCAATCGCCATCTATCCGGTTGCAACCATGATAACTTTCGCTGTGCCCGTTCAGTAACCTCGCGTGCGGCAATGACGCCCGGCACTGGATACCACTGCGACCCGGATCAGGTGCCGGTGAGTATTGGCGTATTCCATGCGAAGGAAGCGTGCGCCCCTTCTTATGGAGGCCGCCCGCTTCCACGTCGCAACCTGTTATCCTGCGCGCTGGGCTGCCCTTCGTCGGATAGTTTCACTGCTGGTTTGCGGAAGCGTGGCGGGCACTCTAGCCTGCAGCGGCGTCCTGACAAAACCGGTGCCGCATGCCTGAACGGCCGTCTGCGGGACTGAATGGACCGCAGGGCTGGAGTGAGATGATCATCAAGTTCGGGAGTTGGCGCAGAGCAAGCAGGCCGGCGGCAAACGGGGCCCAGGAGCATAGCGCCGAGGTGGCGAACGAGGCAGACATTCTGGCCTATTGCGCGCACTGCCAAACACGCATGTTCAAGACCGCCGACGGGCAATGGAAGACGATATCCATCAATGCTGACACCTGCCGGGGCCGTCAGGCTTGAAGGCTTGAATGTCGCCCAGTGCTCATCACACCTATATGCACAGGCCAACCAATGAGTGCCCGGCCAGTGCGGCAATGATCGCAAAGACCCTACGGCCAACCAAGCCGGCATGGCACGTTCCGGTTCGCACACTGCTGCCCTAACGTATGGACACCCTCGGATCACCATATAATCACTGCCTGGCGACCGTGGAGCTGGCACAAAGTGTTAATCCCCATTCACTTTATAGCTAGTATTATATCAGTGAAGAGGAAGTGTTTTGAGGCGCAATACCGCTAATTTGGCAGGGCCAATTTAGCTTGCGGCCCTACGGCGTATGTTTAAGTTTCCGATTGTGATGAACAAACTCAAATATCTGAACATTAAGCGTGAGAAATCAATATATCGGTATGTGAGTTTTGACTTCTAACTGCTCAAAGTAATTTCCCTCAAAACACTTCCTTACACTTATCCTGCATTCTATAATTGCGCATGGAGACAGCCATGCTAACCAACAGACAGATGGAAGCCCGCGACGAACTCGAGGCGATCCGCAACCGGATCAAGCTGATCCGCGAGGGCATCCTTGAACCGATCGAGGGCAAATCGATGAGTCGCCGTGCCCCGCGTGTCTGGGCGAAGGCATGGGGCGAAGATGATAAGGGTGGAGGCGGCAAGAAGACTGCCGACTTCCATATCCCTGTGTCCCGCCCGATCCGCCCGAAGACCGCAAGCGGGTTGACCTCGTTCCACTTCGCACACCAGGCGGTAAGCAAGGTGACCAATGCCACGGTGGTCGAAGGGATGCGCAACAAGCCGGGAGCGGCCAAAGCCCATGGACGATACCTGGAACGTGAGGGCGCCGTGGCCCGGGTCGATATTGGCGAAGATGCAGGCAAGGGCCTCGCCCGCGAACCCGGCGATAAGGTTCGGCCTGAGCGCGACGTTGCGCCTGATGAGCAGCACACGGCCAATGTATCGCCAGCGGCCGAACAGGATCACTACCTCGTTCGTGATGCTGCGCTCGCCATCCAGGCCGATGGCAGCCGGGCTCTGCTGACGTCGATCTCGGATGACGATGACGAGCGTGCCGCTTTCTGGGATCTGATCGAGCAGCATGAAGGTACGCCCAGTCCCGACACAATGGCGTTCCGGGCGTGTGACAACGCCGAGTTCTGGGACCGCGTCCGGGCAAGACCTGACTGCCCCGCGGAGCTGTGCGAGAAGCTCGATGGGCCGGATCGGGACTCGCTTGAACCGTTTGTGATCGACAGCGGCAGGGCGATGCTGGAGTTCCTTGGCAAGCAGCCGGGCTGGGTCAAGTCGAAGTCGGCCAAGAAGCGCGAGCGCGAAGGGCTTGATCCCAATATGGCCGATGTCGTGCTCGGACGCGGGGGACGGGTGCAGTATCGCATCAATGCCGCCCTTCCTGCCGAGCTTACCCCTCTGCAGAATTTTGGCATCCTCCGGGATTTTGCAGCGGAGTTCGAGAAGCGCGGGCTGCCCTATGTCGCGGTCATGCATGCGCCAGACGAGCATAATGACGCGAGCAACTGGCATTTTCATCTTGCCTACACTGATCGTCCCGCCAGGCGCGTCGACGCGGCCGATATCACACAATTGGCAAGCAAAGGCTTTGACGTATCCACCCTCACGCCGGGCATGTGGGATTTTGCGGTTACGGTGCCCGACCCGAAGAAGGCTGGGCGAAAGAGGAGGCCTCTGCGGCGCAGCAAGGTGCCAGAAGTCTCCCGCTCCATGCACTGGCCGAAGACCTTGCGGGTGGCGCTTGCCAAGGTGGTCAACCAGCATCTCGAGGCCGCGGGCGTCGAGCGCCGGGTCAGTCCTGATACTTACAAGGAAATGGGGCTCGACATTGAGTCGCAGGAGCATCTCGCAACCCGAAAGAATGCGCTCGAGATAGGGGGCAAGGCGACCGACGTCGGGATCGAGAACGAGCGCAAGCAATGGGCGTGGATCCAGGCGCAGGCCCGGGCCCGGCATGATGCGGCGCTGGCCAATGCGGATGCCTGCATTGCACGGACGTTGCGCAGCCAGTGTGCGGGCAGTGGAACAGAACAGGCCACCGAACCCGGTGAACGGGTCAATCCCGACAAGCGCATCGAGGAATTCTGCGACCACCTCTACCGTGCGGCGAGACTTCGGCACGATGCTTTCATCATCGATCAGGAGATCGAGCGGGCGAAATCACGGGCCACAAAAGTGCGCGCCAGCAACTTGAGGATGCTCAATGCCGCCAAAGATGATCCTGGCAAGGCAAGGCCCGCCAAGATCAAGGAATGGCAAGAGCTGATTGGAGCAGCGACCCGCTATCTCCAAAAGCTTGAGGAGGAACTGCTGCCCGAGTTCGTGACCGCAACCCGGTGGCGAGCCGAGGCGCGTCGGTGTGAAGAGCGGGCCCGTCTCATTGAGGCGGAGCTGATGCAGCAGGTGGAACCATTGCGACCTGTGGAGCAGGGGAAGGATGCCGAGAAGTCGTCACCCGGTCACGCATGCGCGGCCACTGCAAAATCGGTTGCACCGACAGCATCAACGGCGCGCTCGTCGCTTCGGGCCATTGTCGAAGCCGCATGGGAGCGGCAGCGCCGACAACGTGACGCAGACGAAGAGTTCAACGAGCTATGGCAGCGGTATCTGCGGGAGAAGGAGGGGGGCAATGGCAATGATGCCGTCTCAAGCTCCCCGGAGGAAGGCCAGGCTTCCGGCGGGCTAGATCGAAAGGCACGCGAGAAGAAGCCTCCGCAGATGCCGCCTCGGGGGAACGACATCGGTCGATAGAGCGTCACAGGTATAATGGGCAGCGGCTCCGATTCGCAGGCAGCTATCGGCCGCTTATCGGGATGCCGGTCCAGCTTGAGCTCGTGGACCAAGGGACACCTCTCTATTGGGACGCGCATCCCCTTCAGAATTTCTGAAGCCTGGCAGCCCGTCGTTGACCCGCGAAGGATGGCACTTTCCTCGTAAAATATATTACTTACTGTTAAGATTTTCAAGGATACAATGATAACCTTGTGATCGCCGAAATCACCCTGATGAAGGCGGATCACAGTGCGATTCGTGTTAACTTAAATTTTGGCTTATTTCGTCACGTTGATGCCAGATTTCATCAAAAGATGGGCCTATAGGATGCAAAAAGTGTCGTAGCCTGCGGAAGAATCCTGCTTGACCCTGCGAAAATTCGAATATTTATTGTTGCGGACGTGAGGAAACAGGAGAGGGTCGCACCTCATGTCGTCGCTGTTCCGTGCCGAGGTGATCGAGAACCAGGCGAACCGCCTGCACGGCGAGGTGGTGCTGTCTCAGCCGCTGTCCACCAAACTGTTCGCCGGGGCCCTCTTCGGCATTGTCGGGATAGCTGCGGTCTGGGTGAGCATTGGCACCTATGCCCGGATCGAGACCGTGCCGGGTATGCTGGTGACGAGCGTGCCCAGCGCGAAGGTCGTCGCACTGCAGCCGGGCGTGGTGAGCGAGCTGCCGGTGCAGGAGGGGCAGTTGGTCCGCAAAGGCGACCGGCTGCTGGTGATCGACTCTGATCGCGAGGCGGCGGGCGGCGGCGATGTTGCAGGGCGGGGGCTCGGCGCTGTTGCAGTTCGTAGAGAACTCGCCGAGGCACAGGTCGGTATGGCCAGCGGGGTTGCAGCAGCAGAGCGATCCCGCCTTACAACCCTGATCTCGTCGGCAGAACAGCAGGCGCTGGAGCTCAAAGACCAGATCGCCCTGCAGGAGCAATTGGTCGCCTCAAACCAAAAGATGCTCGATCAGGTCACTGCGGTGGTGGAGCGCGGCTTCGTCAGCAAGGTCGAGCACGAGCGCCGACGGCAAACTCTGCTGTCCTCGCAGCAGACTCTGGCAAGCTTGAGGCAGCGCTTGACGGCTGCATTGGGGGAAGCACAGCAGGCCCGCGACCAGCTTGCCACCGTATCGATCAATGCTGAACAAGGGGTCTCCCGCATTCGTGAGGGGTTGGAGGCACTAAGTGCGGAGCAGGCCCGGCTCGAAGGCGAGCAAAGCTATGTGATCACGGCTCCTATCGATGGCAGGGTGACTGCATTGGCGGCAGGCGTGGGCCGTTCGGTCAATGCCGCCCGTCCGGTGATGGTGATCGTGCCCGATGGTGCGGAGCTGATGGCCGAGCTTTATGCGCCCACCCGGGCGGTCGGGTTTGTCGAGCCCGGCAAAGAGACCCGGCTGCTCTACGACGCCTTCCCCTACCAGCGGTTTGGCAGCTTTGGCGGCAAGGTCAACACCATCTCGCGGATTGCGGTCGATCCACGCGAGACCGAGATCCCGTTCCCGTTCGAGGAGCCGGTCTACCGGATCAAGGTGAAGCTCGACCGGCAGGCGATCGACGCGTTTGGCGAGCAGAACCCACTTCAGCCCGGTATGACGCTCCAGGCCAATATCGTGCTCGAGCGCCAAACCTTCTTCGCCTGGTTGCTCCAGCCCCTGAACGCGGTGCTGAACCGCACCTCATGAACAGCCCGCTCGATCTTGTGGAGTTTTCCGGGCGGCAGAAGACGCCGTACATTCCGCAAGGCGAAGCGAGCGAGTGCGCGCTGGCCTGCCTTGCGATGGTGGCGGGGTTCCACGGCTACAAGACGGATCTCATTGCCCTGCGCCAGCGCTACGGGATGAGCCTCAAGGGCGCGAACCTCAAGCAGGTGATGCAGGTCGCAGAAGACATCGGGTTCAATGCCCGGCCTTTAAGGGGCGAGCTTGCCGACCTGCCGCATCTTGCCATGCCGGCAATCCTGCACTGGAACCTCAACCACTTCGTCGTGCTGACTGCGATTACCGGCGGTCTTCGTGGGCGGCGCTATCACATCCACGATCCGGCGCGCGGGGCAGTGGTGCTGAGCGAGGCCGATGTCTCGCGCTCATGGACCGGGGTCGCGCTCGACCTGCTGCGCTCGGAAAGCTTCAAGCCCAAGATCGCGCAGCGTCAGCTCAATATCACCCAGCTCTGGTCGAAGATGACCGGGTTCTGGGGCACGATCCGGCAGGTCGTGCTGTTGTCTCTGGTGATGCAGCTGGTCGTGCTGGCAACGCCGTTCTTCCTGCAGATCTCCATCGATACGGTATTCCCGGCCTTCGACAGCGATCTGCTGCTGATGCTGGCGCTGGGGTTCGGCGGGCTCACCGTCATCAACCTGATGGCAAGCTGGCTGCGCTCGCTGATCCTTGTGACCCTATCGAACTCGCTGTCCTACCAGGTGATCGTCAACCTGTTCCGGCACCTGATGCGCCTGCCATTGGACTACTTCGAGAAGCGGCATGTGGGTGACATCATCTCGCGGTTCGGTTCGACCCAGCCTATCAGCCAGCTGATCAGCCAGGGCATGATCGCGGCCTTTATCGACGGGCTGATGGCGGTGCTGACGCTGGCATTGATGTTCGTCTATTCGCCAATTCTGGGTGGGGTCGCATGTGTCGCCCTCGGGCTTTACGTCGCCCTGCGGCTCGCGTTCCTTCAGGCGATCAAGTTCCGCAATCTCGATGTCATCACCACGATGGCGAAAGAGAACTCGAACTTCATCGAGAGCGTTCGCGGGATCGCGGCGATCAAGGCGTTCGGGCAAGAAGGCAATCGCCAGCGGCTGTGGCAGAAGAGCAAGGCCGACGCGGTCAATGCGCAGGTCAAGCTCGGGCGGCTGACGGCGGCGTTCGATGCGCTGGGCCAGTTCGTGATCGGCGCCGAGCGGGTGGTGTTCGTTTACGTGGCGATTACCCTTGCGTTCGACTCAGTTCTGACCGTCGGCATGATTTTCGCTTTCCAAGCCTACAAACAGCAGTTCCTCGATGCAGGGATGCGGCTGACCGAGCAGGCGATCAATTACCAGATCGTCAAGGTGCACCTCACCCGCATCGCTGACATTGCCCTGTCACCGACCGAGGAGGGCGAGACCGAGAAGAGCAACGAGGAGCCGGACTTCACGAGGCCCGTTGTGCTTGACCGGGTGTTCTATCGTTACGGCACCAACGAGCCGATGGTGCTTAACGGGGTAAGCCTTACCGTCCAACCGGGCGAGTTCATCGCCATCACTGGTCCCTCGGGCGGCGGCAAGACCACGCTGATGAAGATCCTGATGGGGCTGTTCGAGCCCAGCAGCGGCGCTGTCCGCTTGGGCGAGCGTCCGACCTCCTCCTACCGCAAAGGCAAATACCGTCGCTGCATCGGATCCGTCGCGCAGGGCGACATGCTCTATGCCGGCTCGCTCGCCGAGAACATCGCCTTCTTCGACCCCGAAATCGACATGGCCCGGGTGCGCGAGGTGGCCCGCATGGCGCAGATCGACGGCGAAATTGAAAAGATGCCGATGGGCTACGAGACCCTCGTTGGCGATATGGGCTCGGTGCTCTCGGGCGGGCAGCTGCAGCGGGTGTTGCTCGCCCGCGCGCTCTATCCTGATCCCAAGGTTCTGATCCTCGATGAGGGCACCGCCAATCTCGATGCCGAGAACGAGGCCAAGATCCTCGAGGTGCTCAAGTCGCTCAGCATCACCCGCATTGCGGTAGCGCATCGGCCTGCGACGTTGCTGGCGGCCCAGCGGGTAGTGGCGGTCGTCGACGGCAATCTCAAGGAAATTCCGAAGGATCCGCCAGTAGGCGATGCTGCGGCTGCGAGGCCGATGGCGTCTGCGCCGACATTTGGGGCGGGGTTCCCGGGGGCAACGAGCGCAACTGTCGTGCGCCCAGCCGCGGCAGCTCCATCCGATCCCATCGAACAATCGGGGGCCTCTTCCGCGCCGCCCTCGCTTGACCACACGCACGAAGGCGCGGACAATCCACAACAAGAGGAATGAGAATGACCTATCAATCCAGGTCTGAGAACTTTGGGTTCCGGGAGTTAAGCCAGCAAGAGCTTTCGGTTGTAAGTGGAGGCCTGGTGGTCACTGGCACTCGCGGTGGTGATCGTTGGGGCTGGGACAGTACACCAAGCAGACTTGAATGGGAGTGGCTCTTCTCTGGCTACGATGAGGGGCAAAATGATTCAGCACCTGCAGAGGGAGGTGAGTCAACGGGTGATAGTTACCTCCAAAGTAAGGGGCTTTCAGAAGAAGAAGAAATCATCGTCAAAGCGTCCGTTGAGTCTCTGAAGAACGACATCGGTGATTTAATCAAGAAAAACGGAGGGAACAATTTCATTATTGTTGTCGGAGAAAAGCAATTTTCAGCATCGCAGCTTGTAGACAGCCTTGATAACCTTGGAAAATTACTCGACGCTTATGAGGCTTATCAAATCACAGACGGCCTGATAAGTGGTGACGCGTCTGTAGCGGATGCTCTAGCCTTTGTTGCCGCTCTGGCCGTTGCTTTTGGAGTCGGGGCTGCACTTGGGCCAACCGCGGGATTTTTGGCTGGTGCGGCCGCTGGATATCTGCTTCCTGACGCGCTTAACTACGTAGGCAACTTTCTTGAAAAGTCGGTCGATAGAATGATTTCCGAGGCAGCAAATTCTACGATATTGCAGGACAGGAACCCGACAGCTCCGGAATCGATTCAAGAGTATGAGTTTTGGCGCAGCATAATTCCTGGCTTTATTAATCCTTACGAGAATTATTATACTCCATAAATTTCGAGGGCGCCGCGATAAGAGGAGATCAAATCGCGGCGCCCATTTAGAGTGATAAACAATACTACGGAATATCGCCATGATTATTCGCCGTTGCCCTAATTGCAAATCACCTCTTCCATTTTTTCAAACACTTTTCCGAGGAGATGCTAAATTTCCATGCAGCTTATGCAATAAAATGCTAGTTATAAGAAATAAAAAATCAATTCCTGTTATTGCTACTGCGATATTTTTAATATTGAATAGGAATAATAGTGAAATTTTTTATTCATTTTTATTGTTTGGTATAATTTTGATTTTTGTCATATTATCACAGGCTATATTTATGCCTGCAAAGCTATTCGATCATTCTGGGTTGTGCAAAGACATTGATGAAGGGTTGTAGTTCTTAAGTTTTTTATTTTCGCAGATGTATTTCGGTGGATCATGTTGAAAAAGTCGCCGTGCGTTTATGTGGGTTCAATGTGTCCGTGGAGCACTCCAATTTCACACTATCAAAGGAGAAGGTTGGAATTTCAGCAATTTACGCTTCTCAAGGCAAGCCAAGTCCTCCCGGCCGGCTGGCCGGTTGGCTTGGAGCAGTTTGTACTAGATGAGGAGGTTGAATTCGGCGCATTTCCTCTGTCGCCCGTGCCTAAGGCTCTTCCGTGGTTGTTCAACGTGTCCCCTCCCCCTGACGCCGCTTTCTACGCAAAGCGTCCGCGCTCGGAACTGGCGGCATACAAGGCGTGGGAATTCATCGCCGGTGGAATGACGATTGCAGGACTTAAAGCAACCCATCAGGCACTGGGTCTGTCGGGTCAGTTTCGATCAACCCGCATGAGCGTCATGATGAGCCCAGCAGGCACTTGTTTGGACTACCTTCACGCGCCTCACATCAACGAGCGTGTTACCGCTTTTCTCCAGCACGTAAACGATAACCCGCTTAGGCTTGCCCCGCTCCATCTCGCTGTGACCGCGATGATGGACTTTCTGATCATACATCCCTTCGAGGACGGAAATGGCCGAATGGCCAGGCTCATTTTCCAATGGACACTCGCGCGGCACGGCATTCTTACCAAGCCCATTTTACCCCTGTTGCCAGCCATCCGGAAAGCGAGAGCGCCCTACCTGCTCGCCATCTACAATTGGGAATTCGCAAATGATCCCGTGCCGCTCGTTGATTTCGTCAACCATGCGATCCCGCCCACGCTCGAAGGCTTGAATCTGTTCATTGCCGGCTCTGGTACGCAGTAGCCGTGCCAGGTGTGGCCTCACAAGACGAAAGCTTGAGAAAGGGACCCGAGGTGTATTCAGCAATATATCGCATCGCCATTGCCTTCCTCGCCCTGCTCACCGCCCAGCCAGCATGGGCGGAATGGCATGAGGCTTCGAGCGACCATTTCGTTATCTACGCGGATGACGAGGAACGCGATATTCAGCGCTTTGCCGAGGAGCTCGAGCGCTATCACAGCGCAATGGCATCCCTGACCGGTCGGGCTACCGACAAGCCCAGCCCCTCGAACCGGGTGGTAATCTATGTCGTCGGCAGTCAGCGAGACATTCGGGAGCTCTCTGGCAAGAAGAGCCGGACCATCGCCGGCTTCTACATCCCGCGTGCCGGGGGAAGCCGCGCCTTCGTCCAGGAGATCCGTCACCAGAAGGGCTACCCCCATTTCTCCACTATCGTGCTCCTCCACGAATATGCCCATCATTTCCTGATCTCGTCCTCCCGCATGCCCATGCCCCGCTGGCTGAGCGAGGGGGCTGCCGAGTTCTTCGCAGCTGCGACCTTCAACGATGACGGCAGTTTGATGATCGGCAGGGCAGCGCAACACCGTGCCGGCGAGCTGGTCCGTGCCGATTCCGCCATTGACCGCACATCGCCGTGACGGCAGCGATGCCAGCGATGCCAGCGATGCCAGCGATGCCAGCGATGCCAGCGATGCCAGCGATGGCAGCAATGGTCGCAGCGGCCGCAGCTGCACCCGATCAGCAGTAGCGCTCGAACCAGGTGATCGGTGTCCGAACGACCCGCAGATGCGGGCAGTGGCGGCTGATCCAGCTTTCCTCGTAATCGGCTTGGAGCACGCTCACCTCGATAGCCCAGACCTTGCGATCCCAGTCGAAGCGGTAACCGCGGCGCTTGAGGTCCGCCTTGGCATCAAAGCTCTTGCCCTCAACCTCGATCCGCATGGTTGTAGTCTGCGCATTGACCAGCGCCTCTGCGAAAACCGTACGGCCATTGGGCAGCACCGTGGCCAGCAGGTTGATGGTTGCGGTCACATCATCGCCAGCGGTGTGGGTTTTAGGGGCGAACAGGCCTTGTTGCATCAGCAGGTGTCCGAGTGCCCTGCCGTCGAAGCCGTGTTCGCGCCAGTCGACGTCGTTGAGCGAACAGATCCAAGGCAGATGGGCGATCCCGGGCAGTAAGCGGCGGCAGAAGCCCGCATCGAACCTTGCACCATGCGCCAGCACGGCATCAGCGCGACTGAAAAACGCGGTCATCTTCTCGACGTCTATAGCTCTTCCCTCAAGCTTGCGGTCGTCCAGCCCGGTCAGCTTGGCGATCTTCGGCGACAGCGGTCGTCCCGGATCCTGCAGGCCGTAGGCCTTGTCGATGATGCGGGTGATGCGGCCATCGGCATCGGTCTCCACCAGTGCGGCTGCGATCTCGATGATTTGATCGGTCTCCGGATCAAGGCCCTCGGTCTCGACATCGACCACGGCGATCGTCAGTCCCGGCCGGGTCGGATCGCCCATTGCTGGCCACTCGTCCAGGCGGGCTATGCGCCGCAGGATGCGGACATTTTCGCCGGTTGCTTCTTCGTCATCACGGGGGTCGCCCCTGTTCACGTTGTTCATGCTCTACCTCGCTCTCACGAGGTCGGCTCAAGGAACCCTTTTCCTTCTCTCCACCAACCTCATGCAGCAAGGCTGCACACAGGGGGCTTTTCCTTCACTGCTGGCATGTGTGGAGCATTGAGGTAACAGGTGCTCAGAATGCGCAACTGCCGCCGAGTACTCGCCCATTCATCGGGACGGGAGCTTCATAAAACTTCAAGCGCCCCCATCGTCGGAAGGCGATGGCTCTGCAGATACCTGCAATTGTTTGATATCGAGAGGTTCACCATCGGGAGTTCGAGCCAGTAGATCGAGCAATTGCTTTGCCTTTTCTGCGGCACGTCCGCCATGGGGGCTGGCAGCGATAGGCGCGAGGAAGAAGCGCGCTTCGCTGTGTTTGCGTTCACTGATCAGCATCATGGCCGTTGTGAGTTGGAGCCCCAGATCGAAGGGCGCAAGCTCAGCGGCACGTCCAAGTGCTGCACGCGCGTTGGCTGGGGGAATAGCGCCTCGTTCTGCATAGCTGCGGAAATAGTAGATCAGAGGCAGCGGATGATCATTCTCGAGGGCGTTGAGCGCCTCGAACGGCTTCATTGCCTCTGCAAATGCCCTGGGGCGATCCTCGGAATTGCCTGCCTGCCGGAACAGGGCATAGCCCTTCTGGATTAGTGCGTTCTTGTTGGCGGGATCGAGCGTGATGGCGCGATCCGCCGCTGAAATAGCTTCGGCATCATTGCCCGCATCGAACTCGGCCTCTGCAAGGGCCGCGAGGACGCCGGGGTCCTCAGGGTGGCGGGAGGCAATGGCCCGGGCCTCGACAAGGATTTCGGCGGCCTCCTCAGCATTGACCCCGCGCTGGGACCGGATCACAAGCGGCATAATCTCAGCCTCTCCGGCAGGCAACTTGCGTAACGTAACAGAGCCGGTGGCAAGCTTGTCACGACCTATGACGAAGGTCATGAATTGGCCGCGAAGATAGGACTTGAGCTCACGCTCGAGGGCATCAAGGTCACCGAATGCGGCTTCTCCTGCGACACGCGAGCCCATGCCGCTAATCATGTTCATCTGATATTGTGCCAGCTGACCATCCCGCGCCTTCGAGAAGGTGAGGTAATGGTAGAGCAGCCAGCTCTTGCCGTAGAAAGCATCATAGCGGCCGCTCTTTTGTTGCTTGTAGAGCTCGGGGTCGAGCAACTCGCGCACATGCACGGGATAGCGCCTGTCGAGCGACCAGACCGTGCCCGGCTGACGCAAGGATACTGACTGACACCACTGACGTGAGCCTGCCTGAGAGAAGGAAAAGGAAGGCTTGAGCCCGCTGCATGTCACCGCGGGCTGTCCCATCAATAAAGGAACTGCACATCATGACAAATCTCAACCTCGGCGGGGCCTGTCCCCGCCGGCAGATCACGCACGCCATTGCCCGGGCCATGCTGCATCCGACCGCGCCGGTCGATGTTGCATTGGGCGACTGCGACCTCGGGGTATTCGCTGTCAACGGCACATATGCTGAGTGCATTCAGGTCCTGTCCAGCGTGGCCATCGGCGCCGCTGCCCACGCGCTGATGCCGCTCTACAAGCTGATCGAAGCGCATGTTCTTGCTGCCGCCCGGATCCATGGCGACGATACCACCGTGCCGGTCATGGCCAAGGGCAAGACCGATGTGGCGCGATTATGGGTCTATGTGCGCGATGATCGTCCCTTTGCCGGGTCTGATCCGCCGGCCGCGTTGTTCCACTACTCGCGCGACCGGCGCGGCGAGCACCCGCAGGCCCATCTCTCGGCATGGTCCGGCATCCTGCAGGCCGATGCCTATGGCGGATACAACGATCTCTACCGCGAAGGCCGCGACCCCGGTCCCGTGCTGGAAGCGGGCTGCTTCGCCCATGCGCGCCGCAAGTTCTTCGAACTGGCCGATGTCGTAAGCTCGGCCCGCAAGAAGAGCCGTGGCCAGCGCGCCGCCATAATCTATCCGATCGCGCTCGAAGCCGTGCAGCGTCTCGATGCCCTGTTCGACATCGAGCGCGGCATCAACGGCAAGAGCCCGGCCGAGCGCCTCGCGGTCCGTCAGCAACTCAGCGCGCCGCTGATGGCAGAGCTCCACACCTGGCTCACCGAGCAGGTCGGCAAGCTCTCGCGCGGCCATGATCTAACCAAAGCCTGCTTCTATATGCTCAAGCGCTGGGCCGCGTTCACGCGCTTCCTCGACGATGGCCGCATCTGCCTCACCAACAACGCCGCCGAGCGCGCGCTGCGCTGCATCCCGCTGGGCCGCAAGGCGTGGCTGTTTTGCGGATCAGATCGCGGCGGTCAGCGTGCTGCCGTCATCTACACGCTGATCCAGACCGCCAAGCTCAACGACGTCGATCCGCAGGCATGGCTTGCCGATGTCCTCGCCCGCATTGCCGATCACCCGGCCAACAGGCTCGACGAACTCCTGCCGTGGAACTGGCGCAAGAGTGAAGGTCTGCTATCGCAGGCGGCATGACCCGCCAAAGCGCCATCGACAGTTTCACCGAGATCGCCACGCTGCGTATCGAGCTGAAGGATTCCGACCCGCTCATCTGGCGAGAGCTCGAAGTCCCGACCTCCATCACCCTCAAAGTGCTGCACGAGATCGTCCAGACCGCCATGGGATGGCTCGACTATCACCTCTGGGAGATGGTCATCGATCACCAGACCTACGGCCTGCCCATGGACGAGGACTGGGGAACCGCTCCGCGCAAGGTCGCCTCCCGCACACGCCTGCGCGATGTGCTCGCTCCCGGCACTACCCTGATTCATTATGTCTACGATTTCGGCGATTACTGGGAACACAGTTTGATCATCAGGGATGTCCGAGCTGGGGATCGCTCTACGGCATATCCGCGCTTCATCGCCGGTGAGCGCAACTGCCCTCCCGAGGACTGCGGCGGCATCCCAGGATTCTATGAGATGCTCGAGGCAAGAGCGGATCCGGAACATCCCGACCACGGCGATGTCACAGAATGGCTCGACGACTACGATCCAGACGAACTCGATGTATTCCCGATCAACGGCATCCTCGGTCGTATCGCCGCTCGCCGAAACGCCGCAGCCAAACGGATCGTCAAACTCGGCGACCGCTGACAGAAACGGGTGCGGCCTTCACCGGATGGATACGTTCCAACTGAGGACTAAAGCAGCGCCAACAAACGTGCAGCCGCCTGAGCTCGCCGAGCACGATGGGATTTGGCCGGAAGACCATTACACCACGATCGCCGTGGCCGATGACAAGTTCTACCTAGCGAAAGAATGGGAGCCTGCGTCCAACCCGATCTTTCAGCTATTCCCTGCAAATAGCTCGTGCTGTTTGCCCGTATCTCTCGAGCTGTCGTCGCTCATGTCTTTTGGGGTGGCAACGGCGGGGTCACCGTCTGTCTTCCATGCATTAGCGAAGGGGCGCGTCAAGTTATCGGAACGTTTGGTGCACGCATTTCGGGCAAGGCCCGCCACCCATTCATTCGTTGACCCTTGGCAAGTGCGCGCATATATCGCGGATGACAACACCCCCCAGGCCTAGAGCTTCGGCTTGCCCAACACCGGGGGGTTACTTTTCAGGGCCTCGTCGAGTAATCGGCGGGGCCCTATGCATTACAGCAAGCCTCCAATCACCATCGACGAGCAGATCGAGCTGTTGATCGAGCACGGTATGCATGGCGAACAAGCGCTGATGCGCCGCTGGCTCGAGACCGTAGGTTACTACAGGCTGAGCGCCTACTGGCTCCCCTTCGAACTGCCTCCCGCAGGCAACCAGACACGATCCAAGCAATTTGCGCCGGGTGTGCAGTTCGAAACCATCGTGGACATCTACGTCTTCGACCGAAAGCTCCGACTGCTGGTTACCGAGGCAATCGAGAGGGTCGAGATTGCCTTGCGCTCGCGCTGGACCAACCGGTTGTCATTGGCGCACGGAGCGCATGCGCACCTTGATAGTTATGCCTTTCAGTCCGGCCACGAGCATATCGGTATGCTCTCCGCTCTTGCGAACCGGATCAAGGATAGCAGCGAAGTCCCCGTCGAGCACTATCGCCGCAAATACACCGCTCCGTTCATGCCACCGCTTTGGACCGCTACGGAGTTGATGACCTTTGGTGAACTCTCCCGCTGGTTTGCCGCCACCAAAGATCCCAAAATCAAGAGTGCGGTTGCACGGGATCTCGGCCTGCCATCGCGCGAAGTGCTCGAAGGCACCCTGCAATTGCTGGCCTACATCCGGAACATCTGCGCGCATCATGGAAGGCTGTGGAACCGCCATACCGTCAAGCGGCTGCCATACATCAAGCGCTTCCGGGATGATCTCGTCATCGTCTCGGTGCAGACTGAAACCGGCCCCCAGAACCAACCTGCAAACCAGATCTACAACGCTCTGGTTGCCCTGACCTATATGCTTCGGCACCAAAGCGCGGATACAACGTTCCCGGCACGGCTGGCAGCGTTGGTGAAAACACGCTCGGCAGCCGATCAGCGAGCAATGGGTTATCCAGCGGATTGGGAAACGCGGCCCTGCTGGCGGAATTGACCGTAGTCGATCGATTAGAGCTGTGGCGAGGCGAGCTTTCTGGTAGGTTCATGTTGGACTTACCCCTTTTGTGCGCCCGGGATGCCTTGGGGCAGAAAGGAGTTATATCCGGACCAGCAACGGATGTTTGAGCCTGTGGACAACCAATGTCGCCGGGCGGCGGCAATCTCGGGGTAACTCACGGGGTATAACTGAAAAATCCCTAAATTTTATAGATATCTTTCAATATACTACGGAACTGGTGTTAATCCCACCCTCTCCGCCACTTCACGTTGAAATATCGAGAATATTTCGAGCGATCGATGCCGCTTGCCTGATTTGCTCCCAGAACACTCGGGCTTCCGACTGCGATTGGTCAGAAGGTCATGAACAGGTTGACGTTGGCCGTATGGTCAGACCGGTCTCGCCCATCGCGAAATACGTGCTGGTTGAGATAGCCCGGCACAACTTCGATGTTCTTCGCAAGCGGCACCGACAGCCCGACGAAATTGCGCCAGATCGCCAGCCCACCGCGCTGGACGCCGGTTTCGTTCAGATCGACAAACGGCTCGGTGTAGGCAACCAGCTTGTTCTTGTCGCTGACCGGAACGCGCAGTTGCACGAACTGGCGCAGCCGCCACGAGGTATCCTCGCGCTCTTCGAAGGTGCGCTGTTCCAGCCGGGTGCGCGAGTCCAGTGTCACCCCTCCTTCGGTTGACAGCAGCCGGACGTTGAGCTCCTGATAATAGCGGTGTTCGTTCAGTAGCGTTGGCCCGACCGGATCGGTGCGGACATAAGCATAGCCGACGCCGATGTTGACGTTCTTGTCGATCCGGTAGCCGATCAGCGAGCGCAGCAGCAGCTGCCCCATCCGCTCGGCATCATTGGTGAAACGCTCCTGCGCTTCCAGCCGGACATAGACCTTGTCCGAGGCGTTGATGGTCGCAAATTGGCCGAGCCAGATATTGGTATCATCCTCGGCGGCATGGGCAGGGGCGGTAGCCAGAATGGCCAGGCTGGCGAGCGACGGAAGGCGCAGGGTCATGGGGAAAGCATACTCCGGACCGCGGGGCACAGCGACGTGAGCCGCGCCCCGCGGTGATCGCGATTACAATCAGGTGCCGCTATACGGAACCGACGACTGATGGACGACGATCTTCAGCGCGCCCTGCGGATCGCGGATGTAGCCGAAGGTGTATTCCACCTTGGTCTCCTCGGTGGAACCGGCAGGCGTGAACCAGTAATTGCCCATCGCCACTGCCATCGTGCACGAGTTGTTGGTGATACCGACGTTCTTCCACCGCACCTTGCTCCAGGGCTTGATCGCGAAGCCCTTGTCTTCGGGGTAGGTTGGGTTGCCGCCGACGAAGTAGGACAGCGCGGAATCGAACGACGTGCGGAACTGGTCGACCGATGCCAGCGTCGGCTTGAACAGCACGAGGCTGAGATCATAGGCGTAGAACTGGTCGATATGGGCGGCGGCTGCCGCTGTGTAATCGCCGCCGTTCTTGTAGGTCTGGCCGATCTTCACGATGCCCTCGCCCCAGGCCTTCTGCGCGGTGACGACTTCCTTTTCGGTGATGCAGTTGACGCTCTGCTCGGCCTGGGCGGGGGTGGGCGGGGACTGGCGGGACTTGGCTTGGGCATAGCCGGGGGCACACGCGGCAAGGATCGCGGCCGTTGCGGTGACAAGCAGGATATTCTTCACGGGGGTGGGCTCCATCGGTTGGTGAGCATTGATGATGTGATAGTGCCGTGTGCAGGGGCGCGCCGCGTCAGCCGGTTGGCGGGCCCGACGGCCTATGCCGAATGGCGTATGACAAAGCCTCTGGCGGCGGGTAGGGCTGAGCGCGCTATGTCTTTGCCCACCGCTGCACCGACCCCTGAAAATGCTGCCGATTTGCGGACGCTTTACCGCGCGGCGGAAGCGCGGGCGGGGCGGCTGCGGGTGCTGGCCGATGCCGGGCAGGCGCTGGCGGCGGCCGACCCCGAAACGCTTGATGCCGTTGCCGCAGACGTGGCGCAAGCAGCTGCCCATCTGGCCGGATTTGCGCGCGGCTATGTGGCCGGGCCAGAGGCAGCGGGCATGGCCGCGCCGGATCGCCTTGTGTTTGATCTGCGAGCGCCGGGCAGCGAGGGTGCGGCAATCGGGCGGCTGGTGCTCGAGGATCGCCGGGGCGAGCTGTCCGGCGAAGACCGCGAGACGCTCGGCCTGCTGTGCCAGCTGCTGGGCGCGAGCCTTTCCGCCCGCGCTCGCGAGCGCAGGCTGGCGCTGCTGCTGGGCGAATTGCTGCGCAGCCACGAAGTCGAACGCAGCCGGATCGCGCATGAGTTGCATGATGGTGTGGCCCAGAGCGCGGCGGCCCTGATGCGGCGACTGGAACTGGCAGGTGACGGCGATCCCGCCGATCTTGGCATGGCGCGCGATCAGGCCCGTGCGCTGGTGATTGAACTGCGCCGCGTGATCGCGGGTATGCGTCCGCCGGTGCTCGATGACCTCGGGCTGGTTCCGGCGCTGCGGCAGCTTGCCACCGAGGCCGAAGCGTACGGATTTGCCGTGACGCTCGATCTGGCACTTGCGGCCGATCATCGCCTGCCCTCTGCGGTCGAGACAGCGCTGTTCAGGGTGGTACAGGAGGCACTTAACAACACCCGAGCCCATGCCGGGGCGGGAGCGCGCGCCACGGTGCGCCTCGATCGCCGCGATGGCGCTTTAGCCCTATCGGTCCGCGACGATGGGTGCGGCTTTGATCCTGCGATCCCCAAGCCGCATGGCTCGGATGGCGGTCTGGGGCTGGCCTATATGCGCGAACGCATCGCCCTGCTCGGTGGGAAGCTCACCATCGCCAGCGCGCCCGGACAAGGCTGCACCCTTCATGCCGAGTTGCCGCTCGCATGACCGCCGCCCGCATCGTGATCGCCGATGACCACGCCCTCGCCCGCGAAGGCCTGCGCGCCATGCTCGAACGCAGCGGGCGGTTCGAAGTGGTGGGCGAGGCAGCCAGCGGCGAGGAGGCGCTGGCCCTGTGTGCGGCCCATGCGCCTGATCTGGCGCTGCTCGACATCCGCTACGGTGCGGCCGGGATCGACGGGCTGGAGGCCGCACGGCGTCTGGCCGACGAAATGCCCGGCGTTGCGATCATCATCCTGACCATGCACGAAACCGCCGACTATCTGCGCGCCGCGATTGCCGCAGGCGCACGCGGGTTCATCACCAAGGATGCCTCGCGCGAGGAGTTGATTGGCGCGCTCGATCAGGTGTTGGCAGGCGGCGTTGCCTTCCCGCTTGGGCTGATGCGCCGCGCTGCCAGCCTGTCCGACCGCAGCCCTGCCTTCAGGGCGCTTGAACGGTTGACCCCGCGCGAACGCGAGGTGCTGGATGCGCTTGCCGATGGTGCCACCAACAAGGAAATCGCGGCACGGCTCGGCATCAGTCCGGGTACGGTCAAAACCCATGTCGAACGTCTGATCGGCAAGCTGGGCGTGCGTGACCGGACGCAGGCGGCGATCCTTGCAGTCGAACACCGCGCGGGGCGGGCGGCATGACCGGCGGCGGCATTGCAGGCTGGTGGGCCAACCGCTCGCTCGCCAGCAAGGGGCTGGTGGTCGTGGCTGTGCCGCTGCTGATCTTCCTCGGATCGGTCGCGGTGCTGTTCGCCATCAGCCGGGCCGAGGCGCAGGCGGAACAGGACGTGCGCCTGACCATCGCGATCCAGACCGATGTGAACGAAGTCCACGCCCTGCTGGCCGAGGCATCGAGCGGCGTGCGCGGCTATCTGCTGACGGGCGAGCCGCGTTTTCTGGAACCGTACCAGCGCGCCGAAGACATGCTGCCTGCCCTGTTTTCACGCCTCCACACCGCCATCCGCGACCGTGAGGCCGCCGCGCGGCTGACGCGGATCGAGGCGCTGGCAGGGCAGAAGCGCGACGGGCTGGGTGAGCTGCTCGCCGCGCGGCAGGCCGGGGGCGAGGGCAGCAGCGCGCCTGGACCGGCGCGCATTGCCGAAGGCCTGTCGGCCAACAAGCGTGTGCTCGATACCCTGCGCGACGAGATCGAGGGTATTCAGGCGCGCGAGCGTGAATTGCTGGCGGCGCGGCAGGAACGGCTTGACCGGCTGCGTTCGGGCGGCCTCCTCGCCACCGGTATCCTGATGCTGGCGGGCCTCGGCGGCAGTCTGTTTGCTGTCTTCCTGTTTTCCAGCGGGATCGTGCGCCGGGTGCAGCAGCTTGAACGCGATGCGGTGCTGCTGGCGCAGGGCGAGGCGCTGGCTACGCCCCCCGAAGGCCGCGACGAAATCGGCCTGCTGGCTGAACGCATGGGCGAGGCCAGCGCCCTGCTGCGCGCCCGCGAACAGGCCTTGCGTGAAGGCGAGGAGCGCTTCCGTCTGGTGATCGAAGGCGTGCGCGATTACGGCATCTTTGCGCTCGACACCGAAGGCCACGTTATCAGCTGGAACACCGGCGCGCAGCGGATCAAGGGCTGGCGCGGCGACGAGATCATGGGCCGCCACTTCTCGGTCTTCTATCCCGGAGAGGACGCGCGCGCGCGGTCGACGCGCAATCTCTTTGATGCCATGCGCGAAGGGCGTTTGGAGGATGAAGGCTGGCGCGTGCGCAAGGATGGCACGCAGTTCTGGGCCAACGTCGTCATCACCCCGCTTTATGACGAGGCGGGCGCCTTGCGCGGTTTTTCCAAGGTCACACGCGACATCACCGATCGCCGCCGCGCCGAAGAGGCACTCGAAATCGCCCGGCAGGAGGCCGAGACGGCAAGCGCCGCCAAAAGCCTGTTCCTGTCGCGCATGAGCCACGAATTGCGCACGCCCCTCAATGCCATCCTCGGCTTTGCGCAGTTGCTCGATCTCGATCGCGGTGCGGGGGATGCGCAAAGGTCTGCGCCCCACCGGGACAGCGTCGATCACATCCTGCGCGCCGGACGTCACCTGCTCGCCCTGATCGACGAAATCCTCGATATCGCCCGGATCGAAGCGGGCAAGCTGGGGCTGGCGATTGCGCCGGTGATGCTGCCTGCGGTGATCGAGGAAGCTGTTGGCCTGTCACGCCCCCAGGCCGAGGCGCGCGGCGTGACAATCACCTGCGATGCCGCTGGCCTGCCGCCGATTGCCGCCGATCCGCGCCGACTGCTGCAAGTGCTGCTCAACCTGCTCAGCAACGCGATCAAGTATAACCGCGATGGCGGAACCGTGACGCTGCGCGCCGGGCGCACCGGCGAGACGGTGCGCATCGAAGTGATCGACAGCGGTATCGGCATCGACCCGGAACAGGTCGGACAGCTGTTCCAGCCCTTTACCCGGCTTGAGGCGGGCGCGGCGCGATCCGAAGGCACCGGGCTCGGCCTGTCGCTGTCGCGCGCGCTGGTCGAAGCAATGGATGGCACCATCGGTCATGCCCCCCGCGCTGACGGGCGTGAAGGGGCGTGTTTCTGGGTCGAGCTGCCGGTCTCCGCAATGTCTCTGGCGGCGGATCTGGTCCCCCGCGATCCGGCAGTGCCTGCTCCTGCCCATCCGCGCCCGGCCACGATCCTGCTGATCGAGGACAATCTCGCCAATGCGCAATTGATCGAGGCGGTGATCGTTCGGCACCTGCCCGATGCCCGGTTGCTGAATGCGATGCAGGCGCGCATCGGGCTGGATCTGGCCTTGCAGCACAGGCCCGATCTGGTGTTGCTTGATCTCCACTTGCCTGACCGCGACGGAGACTGGGTGCTGGACGAATTGCAGCGCGCCGTGCCAGAGCTGCCGGTCATTCTGCTGACCGCCGATGCTTTGGCCGCGCAGGCTGACTGGGTTGCCCGCGGCGCCCGCGCCGTGCTGACCAAGCCGATCGACGTTCCCGCCCTTGCCGCGGAGTTGGAACAGGTGCTGGCGGAGGGCGTTACGTGATGGTGATGCGCCATGCCCGCGATGCCCGGATCCTGGTGATCGACGATGAGCCTGCCAACCTCGCGCTGGTCGCAGCGGTGCTCGCCCGCGAGGGGTATGCCAATATCGAAACCTTGCCCGATGCGCGTCATGCGACCGAGCGCTACCTTGCGTTGCGACCCGATCTTGTCCTGCTTGATCTGATGATGCCGGGGATCGATGGCTACGCGCTGCTCGACCGGTTGGGACGGCTGGCGATGGCGAATGATCCGGTGCCGATCATGGTGCTGACCGCCGATACCTCGGTCGAAGCCCGACGCCGCGCGCTGGCGCTGGGGGCGCGGGACATCGTGACGAAGCCCTTCGACGTGTTCGAATTCGGCCTGAGGGTGGCCAATCTTGTTGAACTCCGGCTCCTGCTCGAACGGCTCAATGCTGTCGCGAAAGCAGACATAACGTCGACAGCGGCGGGCGAGGGGGCCTGATCATGACAGGGCGACTTCGTCAGCGGTTCTCGAAACGCCCCCAAAACGGTCACTCTACCCCATGTCTGCGTGCTGCTGATTGCAGCGGATATACAGACCCCCATGACAAACGCAGCGGAGGTCACTAGCAGGCTAAGCGTGACCATTACCGAACTCCCCAAACTCGACGTCAATCACCTCGAGAACACCGCCCCTCCGCCGATTTCCCCACGGAACCTGATGCGCGATTTGCAGGCATTTCGCGATCCGCAGCCGATTCGGAGCGGTAGCGAACTGGCCATCACGCTGGTGCCGTTCCTGGGCTTGTTCGCACTGATCGCGATTGCCGTGAAATCAGGCTATTTTCTGGCGCTTGCAGCGACGCCGCTGGCTGGTTTGTTCCTGCTGCGGCTGTTTATCATCCAGCATGATTGCGGCCACGGCGCGTTCCTGCGGAGCCGCGTGAACAATGACTGGATCGGCAGAGCATTGGGCGTTCTCACGCTGACCCCGTATGATTGCTGGCGACGCTCGCACGCGCTGCATCACGCGAGCACCGGGAATCTGGACGCCCGCGGCTTTGGTGACGTGGATACTCTCACCGTTCGCGAATACCGGGACCGCACGCCTTTCGGACGGCTTTTGTACCGCCTCTACCGGCACCCGGTGGTTCTGCTTGGCATTGGCCCGGCATATCTGTTTCTTCTGCGCCACCGGCTCCCCATCGGACTGATGAAGGACGGATCGGTTTACTGGATCAGCGCAATCGCCACCAATCTGGCGCTCGCGCTGGTGCTGGCCATACCGCTCTATTTTGTCGGCTTCGCGGTCACCGCAATGGTATTTTTTCCCGTGTTGCTGAGTGCTGCGTCAATCGGGGTCTGGCTGTTCTACGTCCAGCATCAATTTCCGGACGCGCATTGGGATCACGCAGACGATTGGTCGTTCCATGATGCGGCCTTGCGGGGCAGCTCGCACCTCGATTTGCCGCCGGTCTTAGGGTGGTTCACCGGATATATCGGCATCCATCATGTCCACCATCTGGCAAGCAGGATCCCGTTCTATCGCTTGCCCGAAGTCTTGGGCAAGCATCCCTACCTGCGCGATCTGAACCGGTTCACTGTCCTTGAGGCATGTGGCACTTTGCGTTTGGCATTGTGGGATGAAGACCAGCGGAAAATGGTTTCCTTTCGCGAAGTGTCGCGCGGCGGAAAATAGTTTCGCATCGCCTGCGGCGTCGGCTCGATGTGACTGCCGTAAGCGAAGGGCAAGAGCAGAGGCAGAGCCAGCGCCAGAAGGCGAGCGCCACCGTGGGAATGGCGCATTCCGGGATCAGGGGCGCAAGGTCGCAAGCGCTGCGCTAGCGCAGTGTTCATCGCTTGCCGATCCGCCCGACCCGGCTACGCCGATGCCGCCAATCACCTCACCTTCGTGAACAATCGGCAAGCCTCCGCCCAGCAACAGCAGTTCGGGCACACTCACCAGATTGCGCGATCCCGGATCGCTCGCCGCGCGCTCTGCCAGCACCGAAGTGCTGGCCTTGGTCGAAAGGGCTGTAAACGCCTTGCGTTCGGCTGCGCGGGTATTGTGCGGCCCGACGGTATCCCCCCGCTGGAGAGCGACGAGATTGCCGCCACGATCCACGACCGCCACCACCGCGTCCCTGTTCATGGCGCGGCATGACGCCAGCGCACTATCGGCAAGCGCATTGGCCATGGCGAGGGAGACGGAATGCTGCTCGGCGGGGGCGGGCGACAAGGCAAGCAGGGCAATGCCGACGAGAGTAAAAAGTGCGCTGGCCATGATCAATTGCCGCGATAGGTCGAATATCCAAAGGGACTGACCACAACCGGCACATGGTAGTGACCAGCCTTGTCGGCCAATTGGAAAGTCACAGTGATCTCGGGGAAGAAGGGCTTGGCCGCAGCGTCCGGATAGGCTGTCATATCGAATTGCAGCCGATAGACCCCCGGCGCGAAATCGGCATCCGCGCCAAAGCTGCGGACCCGGCCATTGGCATCCGTGCGCGCCGTTCCCACGACAACCCATATTCCCGAGCCATCGTGCTGCGACAGCGTGACGGGGACATTCGCGCCCCCGACGCCTTGTGCAAGGTCAAGCACGTGCGTTGATATCTGCCCCGCGGCAGCAGGGGTCGCGGCAAGGCTCAGCGCGATCGGCGCAAACAAGGCGGTGATCTTCATCGGATTGGTCCTGATTGTGGCAAAGCACCCGGGGTGTGGGCACGGGTGCTTCTAGCAGGCCCCTGCATCATGCTCGAATGAAATGATTGAATACCAATCATTCAGGTGTATGATGGTTGTATGTTCGATCCCCGGCTTCTTCAGGCGTTTGTGGCAGTCGCCGATGTCGGAAGCTTTACCGCTGCCGCCAGCCTTCTGAACTCGACCCAATCCACGCTAAGCCAGCAAATCGGGCGGCTGGAAGATGCCGTTCGCAGGCCGTTGTTTGACCGCAGCGCCCGTCCGGTAAAGCTCACACCAGCAGGCGAGCGTCTGATCGGCTACGCCCGCCGGATCCTCGCGCTTCAGAAGGAGGCCGCGGCGTTGCTGGCAGACCCTGCCGGCAGCCGATCGCTCCGCGTCGGATTGCCGGACGATCTGATGACGCCCGTAATCAGCCATGCTTTCGCCCGGTTCACGGCAATTCATCCTGAAATCCGTCTCGATGTGACGACCGGGCTCAGCCGTGATCTTGCGCGGCGGTTTCGCGAGGGCGAGCTTGATGTCGTGGCTGTGAAAGAGCCTCATGCGCAAGCTGATGCGCGCGCCAGTTTTCCCGAGCCGCTGGCCTGGCTTGAAGCCGCTGGCCGGACCCGGCTCTGGAATGATCCCATACCACTGGTGAGCTTCCCGCCCGGCGGCCTTTACCGCGATCAGATGATCGAACAAATCGAGGCAGCGGGCCTGCGCTGGTATCTGGCTTTTACCGGCAATAGTCTGGCAAGCGTTCTGCGCGCAGTCGAAGCCGGACTTGGGGTTGCGCTTCTGCCAAGCGCCACGACAGGCGATTACCGCGTGCAAACATGCCAGCAGTTCGGGCCCGTCCCGCCAATGGTGCTCTCGCTCTATGCATGGGAATACGAAGCCGCAGCGGACGAGCTGGTGTCAGCGATGACCACGCTCGTTTCGCTTGAGCGTGGGCCTGCCGGCATCCAGTCAGGCGCGGCGTGAGATCAATCCGCTGCGGCGGTGCTGGCGGAATATCGTCTTTCGCGCCGCCTTTGCCGATGCGATCGCGGTTGGCGCGTGGAGGCGATCGGGGTGCCAAAGTCCGGCGCCCCCCAGCTTCTGGTCAGGCTCATGCTTGCTCCGTAGCCACTTTGTCTGCTCCGGAACGATCAGCATGGCTCGACGTTCGCCGTCCGATCTCGCATCCATTGCGCCGAGCCTCGCCTGATTCTGGAGAATCGGCAACATCGCGCGGTCCGTTGTTCAAGGCGAAGGGGGTGTCATGAATTTCTGGGCCGGATTGGCGTTGATCGCCGCCCTTCACGTGCTGGTAAACCTATGGCTGCAGCCACGGGTAGAGCAGCGTTGGCGCTCCGCGTCAGCCTATCAGGTGGTGGCCAAGGCGGGGACCATCGCGGCCTTGCAGACGGCAGGAGACTTCTTAAGAGTTGCGGCCCTGACCTTCGGCATCATCGCCTTTGTTTTTTTGGTGCTGCAATTGATCGCGCCTGCAACGACGCTCGGGGCGTTGTCGCAAATGCAGAGCGCGGCCCTCCTCACCCGCGACTGGGCCAAGGCGATTGGCGGCTGGCTCGGCCAGATCCTGTTCTGGATCGGCGTTGCCGGGGCGTTTCTCATCATCTGGTCGCTGACTGTGGTGAAGTATCGTGAAACCCTTGTGGTCGAGTATCTCCGCCAGCTGCGCGCCTTGGCCCTGAGCGAGCGCAAGGGGGAACTGGAGCCGCTGCCGCCCACGGCCGAAATGCATGATCTGGCCGAGGAATTCGCGATCCGTGGCACCGATGCCTCGGACCACGAACGGCGGCGGATGGTGCATCGCCTGCGCCGTCTCGATCTGGTGCGCCGGATCGATCTTTCAAAGCAGGCCGTTCCGCTCGGCGCGGGCGGGAAGGGCAACCGGCTTTTGCGGCTGATCTTCAGCGAAGGCATGGTGGAAATCGGCAAGAACAGCACGAAACGGCTCGGCAAGGTCGGGACGGCTGCGACCTGCCTGCTGCTGATCGGAACCGCCACCCCGGCACTGCGCGGCGAGGTGATCGAACCCACGATCGATACGCTGGCGGGGTTGCGACTGGAACGGGAGCTGGCCAAGGGCGAGACGCAGCTGCGCAAGCTGGCAGGCACGCCGCCCGTCCCTGCCGCGCCGGACGATCCCGATTACCGGATGTTGGCTGAACAGTTTCTGGACGCACTTTCGGACAGCAACGGCTGGGCGCAGGCCTCGGTCAGGCTCGCGGATCGGGCGATACTGCCCGATGGCGAGAGCAAGCTGTTCGATGACAGCTTTGACCGGATGGTGGCGCGCGATGCCGTAGTGCGATCATATGCCGGCGATCCCGCCAACCGGACCCGCTCATTTGCCTTCGAGGATCTGCCCGCGAACGACACCGGCAGGCTGGTGCTCGAGGAAATGCGCGCCCGCGATGCGGGCACGACCGCTTTGCGCGCCCGCGCCGTCGAGCGGCTGGCGCTGGCCTTTCGCAAGGCTGGGAAAACCGTGCCGGGCTTCCGCGACAAGCTGAAAACAAGCCTCGCAGGGTTTGACAAGCCCGCCCGGCTCGGCACCTTTGCGACCATGGCCTTGAGCGACCAGTTCGCGCTGGCAGTCGGCGCAGCGCTGCCCGGCCCGGGCAGCGAGGCCGTGCTCGAGGCCGAGACCGTGCGCGCTGAACGCAAAGGATTGCAAAAGAGCTTCGAGCAGATCGCAAAAGTCCGTTTCTCGAACTTTCTCAACGACATTGTCGCGGGGAAACCGCTGGGCACGGCGCTCAGGCGGGTGCAGGGCGGCGGGGTCGACCAGCTGTTGCGGCTTAGCGATGCCGCGCGCATTTCGGCATTGCTCGACGATGCGGATGCGCGGCGCAACAATTTCCTGATGCGCGGCTTCGAACGTCCCGCCGTGCTGGCAGCCTCGGTCGATCCGGCGGAGGCCAAGACGGTGAGGCAGCTGCTCGAAGGACCGGATTGGCAGGTCGCAATGCCGATTGTCGCGAAATATGACGATCTGCTGCCCGGCACGGCCATGGCGCTGCCGACGGCGCTCGGCGTCGCCGCGACCCAGCTTGACCGGCCCCGCCAGAACCTCATCCTGCGCCCTGCCGAGGGTGGCCGCGTGATGCGAACGAAGGTCAAGCCCAAAGGCGGCTCGCTCTTGGGGCTGGCCCTTACTGCGGCCTCGATTGCGACAGCGACCGAAGTGGCCGCCGACACCTCGAATGTGTTCGAATCCCGCGGGATCACGGTGAACGCCGACCTGACCAGCGCGGACTATGAAATCAGGAACCTGTCCTGGCGACTTTCAGCGGGTTGCCTGCAATTGCAGGCAACCGAGGCCAACCAACGCCTGCTTCCTACCGGCCCCGTCAACCCGGCCATGGCGCGTGCGGCGCTGGCGCTTGCGGCAGACGGGCGTCCGGCGGCCCTGATCGCTCTCCCGATCAACGAACTCGGGTGGACCCGCTGGCTGCTTCATCCGGTGATCGCGGATACGCGGATCGGAGCCGAATTGATCGGGCTCTACCGCCGTGCGCCATCCACCCCGGTGCTGGACAGGCGCATGGCCTCCAGCCGTCATTTCGATGGCCTGACCGTCGTCGAGAATGCCGAGGCAATCAAAGTCAGCAAGGAGACCCGCGATTTCCTTGCGCTGGTGGCGATTTTCCGGGGCGCGTTTAGAGGCCAGCTCGGCATCGAAGCCTCGTCGCTGGTTGAACTGGCGCGCGCACTTGAACCCTACCGCCTCGCCAGACTCCCCGTCCTGCGGCTCAGCACCCGGACCCACGATGCGCCTGCGGGGCGCTAGAGCGGGCAAATCCGATCATCGGGCGGTCGCGGGACGAAAACAGTAACGGCAGGGTGCAACCTGCCCAAAGGCGCACGGCCCGCCTTCACCCTGAGACGAAGCGCCGTTGCCAGATTGCGCGCCTGAGCAAGCGAGATACCGCTGGGGCAGCCGGGACTGTCCGCTCAGTCCGCCAGCCACAGATCATGCGCATCGATCCTCAGGCGGGTGATCGCGCGCATTGCCTCGGTGCGGGCTTCGGCCTCGATGCGGAAGGCGTCGTGCACCATGCGCTCGCCCAGCAGCAGGTCGGCAAGGTCGATTTCGCCGAGCTGATGGCCGCGCCGCAGCTTTTCGAGCGCGGCCATCTGTGCCGCCACGCTGTCTCGCGAACGCTGCCAGGTGAGGATGCGGAAACGCGCTTCGGTGACGTCAGAGCGTGCTGTCTCGCTGACTTCGAAGCGGGCGAGCTGTTCGTCGGCCTGCGCGGCAGAGGCACCAGCGCTGGCCTCGCTCGCGAGTGCCTTGCGGTGCCCGCCGCCCAGCGGCATGCTGACGGTCACGCCCGCGCCGCGCTCGATCCCGCCAAATTCCGAGAACAGGCGGAGGCCCACGGTCGGGTCGGCTAGACGATCCGCCTGCGCCCGGTCGGCCACCACGGCCATGCGCGCGCTTTCGGCCTCGGCGGCGGCGATCAGGTGGCTGTTGACGATCACCAGATCGCCGAGCTGTGAAAGGCGTGCATCGGCCATTTCGGGCAGCGGCACCTCGGGCGCATCGACCGGCAGGGCAAGAGCGGGGAAGTGCGTTTCGAGCCGGGTGCGGGCGAGGGCGGCCATGCCGGATGACTGCTCCAGCGCGCGGCGGGCCTCGGCCAGCGCGGCCTGCGCCTGATCGACATCAAGCTGCGAGGCATCGCGCAAGCTCCGGCGGCGTTCGGTCGCCGCGAGGCCGGCTTCGTAATTGGCCACAGCCGCCTTATCGACCCGCGCCTGCTCCGATGCTGCCAGCCAGTCGAACCAGTGCGCGGCAAGCAGCAGGGCGGCTTCGTGACGGGCATCCTCGGCGACATTCTCGGCCACTTCGGTGCCGTATTCGCCAATGGCGCGGTCCATCCGCGCCTTGCCCGGCAGGCGGATCGGGCGGCTCAATTGCGCGTCATATTCTGGAAACTCGTTCCCGCCCTGAACGCTGCGGCGGGTGTGGCTGCCCTGCACGGTGAATTCGTACGGGCCCTTTCGCAAGCCTTCGGCGCGGGCGCGGGCGGCCTCCAGCCGGGCGCGGGCGGCGGTGACACTGGGGTGGTCGACGAGGGCCTGCGCCACCGCCTCTTCCGGCGGCAGACCGGGTTCGGCGGCGAGCGGCGCGGCGATTACGGCCACCAACGCGGCGGACATCATCAGGCGGCGGATCATGCTGCGGCCTCCGGCAGTTCATCGGCGCGGTCGTCCGGACCCTCGCCGAAACGTTCGTAAAGGATTGGCAACAGCACCAGCGTAAGCAGGGTCGCCGTCACCAGCCCGCCGATGACGACGATGGCGAGCGGCTTCTGGATTTCCGATCCCGGCCCGGTGGCAAACAGCAGCGGCACCAGCCCGAAGGCGGCGATGCTCGCCGTCATCAGCACAGGGCGCAAGCGCCGCTCGGCCCCGCGCCGCACGGCCTCTGCCAGTGGCATCCCGGTCTCGCGCAGCTGGCGGAAATAGGTCACCATCACGAGGCCATTGAGCACCGCGATCCCGAGCAGCGCGATGAAGCCCACCGAGGCCGGCACCGAGAGATACTCGCCCGAAACCGCCAGCGCGATCATCCCGCCGACAGCCGCGAAGGGAATATTGGTGAGGATCAGCAGCGATGCGCGCACCGAGCCGAGGCTGAGGTAAAGCACCGCAAAGATCAGCAGAATCGCCACCGGCAGCACCACCAGCAGCCGGGCCGAGGCGCGTTGCTGGTTTTCGAACTGCCCGCCCCAGGCAATCCGGTAACCCGGCGGCAGCGGCACATTGGCGGCGATATCGGCCTTGGCGTCATCGACGTAACTCACAATGTCGCGCCCCGACACGAACGCCTGCACCATCGCAAAGCGCGAGCCGTTTTCGTGTTCAAGCTTCACCGGCCCTTCGACGCGTTCGACCGTCGCAACATCGCTGGCGCGCACCAACTGGCCGCTTGGCGAGCGATAGACGAGATCGGCAAAGCCTTGCGCATCAAGATTGCCCGCGCCGCCGTCTCCCCGCAGCACGATCGGCACCCGGCGCACGCCATCGGCGACCACGCCCGCCCGCACGCCTTCAACCTGCGCGCGCATCATGTCCTGAAGGTCGGACACCGGCATGCCCACACGGCCCGCAGCGACGCGGTCGATATCGACCAGCAGGTAATCGACCCTGTCATTGGCGACCGTCATTGCCTCGCTGGTGCCTTCGATGCCTTCCAGCCGGGTCTGGATTTCGCCCGCCAGCCGCGCCAGTTCGGCGGTGTCCGGCCCGAACAGCTTGATCGCGAGATCGCCGCGCGCGCCGGTCAGCATTTCGGAGGTTCGCATTTCGATCGGCTGGGTGAAGGTCGGCTCGATGCCGGGGAACTGCTCCATCACCTTGCGCAGCTCGTCGACCAGCCATTCCTTGTCCGCCACGCGCCATTCCTCACGCGGCTTCAGTTGCAGGAAGCTGTCGGTTTCATTGGGGCTCATCGGATCAAGGCCCAACTCGTCCGAGCCGACGCGGGCCACCACCGCCTCGACTTCGGGCACCTGTTCAAGGATCGCGCGCTGCACCTTGAGGTCGCCCTCGACCGAGTGATCGAGCGAGATCGACGGCAGCTTGGAGAGCTGCACGATCACCGATCCTTCGTCCATTACCGGCAGGAAGGTCTTGCCGGTGACGCTGTAAGCCGCGCCTGCCAGCACAAGGCCGATGCCCGCCACGGTGAACACCCGGCGCTTGTGGGCGAAGGCGCCTTCCAGCAGGCCGTGATAGCGCGGCGAAATCTGGCGCATCAGCCAGGGTTCGTGATGGTGCCCCGCTTCATCCACCTTCACCTTGAGGAGGTAATAGGCCAGCACCGGCACCAGCGTCAGCGACAGCACCAGCGCCGATGCCAGAGCCAGCACGATAGTGAGCGCGACGGGGGCGAACAGCTTGCCCTCCAGCCCTTCGAGCGTGAGCAGCGGCAGGAACACGATGGCGATGATCGCAAGACCCGAGGCGACGGGCTTGGCCACTTCGGCAGAGGCGATGAACACGTTGCGCAGTTTGCTGGTAGCGGCGTGTTTGGGATCGGACAGGCGCTCGACCACGTTCTCGACCACCACCACTGCGCCATCCACAAGGATGCCGACCGCGATGGCGAGGCCGCCAAGGCTCATCAGGTTGGCGGTAAGGCCGATGGCGCGCATGAAGATAAAGGTCAGCAGCACCGCCATCGGCAGCGCCAGCGCGACGATCACCGAGGCGCGCACATCGCCAAGGAACAGCAGCAGCAGGATGACGACCAGCACGGTCGCCTCCAGCAGCGCGGCCTCGACTGTGCCGACAGCGTGGGTAATGAGATCGGAGCGATCGTAGAACACGTGCACCTTCATGCCCGGCGGCAGGCTCGGCTTGATTTCATCCAGCCGCGTCTTCACGCCCTCGACCACTTTGGAAGCGTCCGCGCCGCGCAGGCCGATGACGAGGCCTTGCACGGCCTCGCCGGTGCCGTTCTGGCTGACCGCGCCGTAGCGGGTGAGGCTGCCGGTGCGGACCTGCGCCACATCGCCGACCCGCACCACCGCGCCGCCCTCTGCGCGCACAACGACTGCCGCCAGATCATCGAGCGAGCGGATCGCGCCGGTCGCGCGCACGATCAGCGCTTCCTCGCCGCTCCTGAGGCGGCCAGCGCCGTCGTTGCGGTTGCTGGCTTCGATTGCAGCGGCGAGATCGGCGGTGCTGAGGCCGGCTGCGGCCAGCGCGGCGCTATCAGGGGCGACTTCGAAGGTTTCGGCATAGCCGCCCAGCGAATTCACATCCGCCACCCCCGGCACCGTCCGCAGGGCAGGGCGGATCGTCCAGTCCAGCACCCGGCGCTTTTCGGCCAGCGTCTGCGGGCCTTCGAGCGTGAACATGAACATCTCGGACAAGGGCGTGGAGATCGGCGCGAGCCCGCCTTCCACCCCCGGCGGCAGATCGCCCATCACGGCATTCAGCCGCTCGGCCACTTGCTGGCGCGCCCAGTAAATGTCCGTGCTGTCGGTGAAATCGATGGTGATGTCGGCAATCGCGTATTTGGCGACCGAGCGCAGCACGGTCTGGTCGGGGATGCCGAGCATTTCCATCTCGATCGGCGTCACCACCCGGCTCTCGACCTCCTCGGGCGTCATGCCGGGGGCCTTGAGGATGATCTTGACCTGCGTGGTGCTGATGTCGGGGAAGGCATCAATCGGCAGGTTGAGGAACGACCAGCCGCCCAGCCCCGCAAGCAGGGCGGCAAGGCCGATGACGGCAAGGCGCAAGGAAAGCGCGCGTTCGACGAGCGTGTTGAGCATGACCCGCGCCTATTCCGCGTTCATCGCTTTGAGTTCGGCGATGCTGGTGGCCGCGACCACCTCTCCGGCGGACAAGCCGCTGGCAATCACCGCCAACTCGCCTCCGCGCGAGGCGACGGTGACGGCGCGTTTCTCCCAGCCTTTGCCCTTGCGGACAAACACATGATCCTTGTCGCCGATGCGGGTGACAGCGCGATCCGGCACGGCAATGCCGCGCCCTTCGCCAAGGATGGTGACGGTGACATTGCGCCCTGCAATCACGCCGGGGGCCGCGCCGATGCTGGCGCGCGCCATAACCGAGCGGGTGGCCGGATCAAGCGAGGGGGCGACCGCGATGATCTGCCCGCCGACCGGCTTTGCGCCATCGCCTCCCAGCGCGATTTCCACCGCCATGCCGGGGCGCACGGATTGCGCCAGCCGCTCGGGCAGTTGCAGTTCGATCTGATAGGCCCCCGCCGCCTCGACCACGAAAGGCGCGGTGACGGTATCGACCCCGCCGCCGGTCTCGACCCCGACATGAGAGATGCGCCCGGAAATCGGGGCGCGCAGCGTCATGGTGCCATCCGCGCCGACCCCGCCAAGCGAGGCCAGCTTCGCAAACTGCGCGACGCTGGCGCGGGCCTGCTCCAGTTCGGCCTTGGCCTCGTCAGCGCGGGCCTGCGCGATGATGCCTTCATCGGCGAGCTGCGTCATGCGCTTGGCCCGCGCTTCGGCCAAGGCTGCGGCAGAACGCGCGCGGGCGAGATCGCCGCCAATGGCGACCGGCTCGGCCGCGCGCACCAGACCCAGCGCCTCGCCGCGGGCGACCTGCTGGCCTTCGATCACATAGACCCGCACCACCGCGCCCGCAAAAGGCGCAGTGACCGCGACCCGCGCCTCGGGGGGGAGGCTGACAGTGCCGGGAACGCTGCCGAGGGGGACGTTGTCGACCTCCCTGGCAGCGACGGACTCGATCGCCAGCCCCTTGGCCTGATCGCCTTCGCTCGCCGGATCGCCGGGCTGCTCCGCGGGGGGCGAAGAACAGGCGGGCAAGGCGGCGAGCACGGCGAAGGCGGCGAGGCGAGCGATGAGGTGCGTGGTCATGCCCGCCCTTTGCCCGCCGAAGCTGACAGAAACTTGCCAGTCTGGCAGGTTCTTGTCAGATTCGCGGGCCATCACCGGCGGCGGAAAGGAACCGGCACGTCATGCGCCTGCTTGTCGTCGAAGACGATCCCGAACTCGGCCGCCGCCTGAGCGAGCGCCTGCGCGCCGCCGATTTCGCGGTCGAACTCGCCGCCAGCCGCGCCGAGGCGGAGGACTGGCCCGATGTCGAGCGGATGGCCGCGGTGATCCTCGATCTCGGCCTGCCCGACGGCAGCGGGCTCGATCTGCTGCGTTGCTGGCGTGACCGGCGGGTGGAGACCCCGATCCTGATCCTCACCGCGCGCGGCAGCTGGCAGGACAAGGTCGAAGGGCTGAATGCGGGCGCGGATGATTTCGTGGTCAAGCCGGTGCGCTTCGAGGAATTGCTGGCCCGCCTCAACGCGCTGTTCCGCCGCCAGCAAGGCACCCGCACCATAGCCATCTCCGCCGGCGATCTGACGCTTGATCCGCTCGCCCGCAGCGCGACGCTGGGCGGCGAGGCTTTGGCGCTCAGCCGTCAGGAGTTTCGCCTGCTCCATCTGTTCCTGCGCCGCGCCGGGCAAGTGCTGTCGCAGGCCGATATTCTCGACGATCTCTACGCGCTGGATGACGAGCGCGAGCGCAACACCGTCGAAGTCCTGATCGGCCGCCTGCGCCGCAAGATCGGGCGGACCCGCATCACCACCCTGCGCGGTTCGGGCTACAGGTTCGAGAAGTGACGCGTTTTCCCGCTTCCGGCAGTCTGCGGCTGCGCTTTCTCCTCGCCGTCACCTTGTGGGTGCTGCTGGGCATCGGCGCGATCTGGTTTTCTGCCGTCAGCATCTTCAGCCGCCATGTCGAACAGTCCTATCACGAGGAACTGGAAGTCCATGTGCGCGAGCTGGGCATGCTGACGGAGTTCGCCCCCGACGGTGCGATCGTGCTCACCCGGCCGCTGTCCGACCCGCGCTATGCCGAGCCGCTGTCGGGGTTCTACTGGCAGGTCACCGCCGCCGGGCACCCGCCGCTGCGCTCTGGCTCGATGACGCGCGGGGCGCTGGATGAAAGTATCGCCCATTCGCCGGAAATCCTGCACCGGCTCGACAATGGCCCGACCGGCCCGGCGATCACTTACGGCTTCACCCGCGAGGGGCCTGCGGGCGAGGAAATCCACTTCGTTATCGCCACCGACCAGAGCGAGCTTGACCGGCTGATCGGCAGCTTCACCCGCGATCTCACTACGTGGCTGGCAGGCCTTGCCGCCTTGCTGCTGGCAACGGGCTTTGCGATCATCTCGTTCGGCCTGAAACCGCTCGACCGGCTGTCGAAAGCCTTCGCCCGGTTGCGGCATGGCGAGACCGAGACTCTCGAAGGCAGCTACCCGGCGGAAATCGCGCCGCTCGCTTCCGATCTCAACGCCTATATTCGCCAGAACGAGGCGATGGTGGCGCGCGCGCGGGTGCAGGCGGGCAACCTTGCCCATTCCTTGCGCACCCCGCTCGCGATCATCACCGACGAGGCCGAGCGGCTGGCCAAGCGCGATGCCAGCAGCGCGGCGAGCACGGTGCTGCTCGATCAGGCCGGGGCGATGGAGCAGCAGATCGAATACCAGCTCGCCCGGGCGCGCTCGGCTGCGGGCAAGAAGCCATCGGGGCGTGGCGTAGTGCTGCCCGATGTCGCCTTGCCGATATTGCGGGCGATGGAGCGGTTGCATCCGGACAAGCAGTTCACGCTGGAGGCGGGGACGTGCCAGGGCGTGGTGCTGCCGCTTGACCCGGTCGATTATGCCGAGGTGCTGTCGATCCTGCTCGACAACGCGGGCAAATGGTCGCGCCGCACTGTCACGCTATCGTTCGCCTGCGACAAGGGCCGAGCGTGCATCGTCCGGATTGCCGATGACGGGCCGGGGATCCCCGAGGATCTGATCGATCAGGCCTTCATCGTCGGCACCCGGTTTGATGCCGCTGCGGCCGGATCGGGTCTGGGCCTGCCGATTGCGCAGGATCTGTGCGAAGGCATGGGCATTGCGCTGACGCTGGCGAACGGGGCGCAAGGGCTGGTGGCCGAATTGCGCTATCCTGCGGCCAACCAAGTGGCGGGCCAGTAAGGCGCAATCCGGCCCTGACGCAGGTTATTCGCCGTCGTCGAACCCGATCCGTTCGGCGGCGGCGCCGCTCATGATGAAGCCGATCGGACGTTCGGTTTCTTCCTGCAGATGCGCGATCAGGCTGGCGGTGCGGGCGAGCAGCGAGATGCCCTTCAGGGCCGCGAGCGGGAAGCCCGCATCCAGCATCACTGCCGGAATCGCACCGTTGACGTTGATCGGCAGGCTGCGGCCGATGGCGTCAGGCAAGACGCTCTCGATGGTGCGGAGCATGGCGATGTGCTTGCCTTCCATGCCGTGCTCCTTGGCGAGTGCCAGCAGACAGTGCGCGCGCGGATCGCCGCCCGAATGCTGGGGGTGGCCGAAGCCGGGGATCGCCTTCTTCTCGGCGCGAAGTGCCTTGATGGCAGCGGTGGCGGTGGCCGCCGGATCGCTGCCCTCGGCCTCAACCTCAGCGACGACCTGCGCGTAGAACTTGCCCGCGACCTCCGCGCTGCCCAGCACCACCGAGCCACAGCCGAGCAGGCCGGCGGCAACCGCGCCGTGGAACGCCTCGGGCGCGGCGGCATAGGTCATGCGGGTGGCGACGACGCTCGGCACCAACCCGTGTTCGGCAATCGCGCACAGCACCGCATCGGCCAGCGCTTTCTGGCGCGGCTCGGGCATGGTGCCGGTCACCAGCAGCCAGAAATAGCTGGTGAAATCGACATGGCCGATCACTTCGGAGCACAGGTCCATGCCCCGCACAGTGATGCTGGTCGCATCGGATGTGCAGATCGAAGTGACGGCGTTGTCCTGCTTGCCGATACGCATGGGTGCTCCTTTTTCGATATTCGAAGTTGATTTCGGTATTCGAAGAATATAGAGTGACAACATCTCCAAAGCAAGCGGATGGAAACAGGTTGATGACGGCAAGACCTCTCGCTGGTGTGACTGTGCTCGAAATGGGCACTTTTATCACCGGCCCGGCGGCTGGGATGATCCTTGCCGATCTCGGCGCGGACGTCATCAAGGTGGAGCAGCCGGGCACCGGCGACCCGTTCCGCTCGTTCCGCGGCGGGCTCTATGCGCCGCATTTCCAGACCTATAACCGCAACAAGCGTTCAATCACGATCGACCCCAAGAAGGAAAGCGATCTTTCTGTGCTCGACCGGCTGGTCGAGGATGCCGACGTGTTCATCCAGAACTTCCGCCCGGGTGTCGCAGGCCGGCTGAATGTCGATGCGGCGCGGCTGCAAGGCATCAACCCGCGCCTCGTCTATGCCTCGATCTCGGGCTTTGGCAGCGAGGGGCCGGACCGGGATCGCCCGGCGTTCGACACCGTCGCCCAGGCCGCCAGCGGCTTCCTGCGCCTGCTCGTCAACCCTGAACATCCGCGCGTTGTCGGCCCGGCGATTGCCGATGCGATGACCGGTTTCTACACCGCCATCGGCATCCTCGCCGCGCTTAACGAGCGGCACGTGACGGGCAAGGGCAGGGTGGTCGAAACCTCGATGTTCGAGGCGATGTGCCACTTCAATCTCGACGATTTCACCCACCTGCTCTCGGACGATCAGGTGATGGGCCCCTACAGCCGCCCGCACGTTTCGCAGAGCTACGTCTTCCAGTGCGCCGATGGGCAGTGGATCGCGCTGCACATGTCCTCGCCGCCCAAGTTCTGGGAGAACCTCGCCACTGCCGTCGGCCAGCCCGACATGCTGTCGCTCCCGGCGTTCGAAAGCCGCGAGGCACGCATTGCCCACTACGAGGATGTGGTCGCCTTCCTCGCCCCGATTTTCGCTACCCGCCCGCGCGCCGAATGGGCCGCCGAGCTGACCCGGCTCGAAGTGCCCAATTCGCCGGTCCACACCTCGGCGGAAGTACTCGAAAGCCCGCAGGCCAAGGCGCTCGGCATCGAAGTGACCGACCCTGACGGCCCGCACGGGCCCTTCCGCACCATCCGTTTTCCGCTCAGCTTCGATGGCGAGCGGATGGACAGCGTCACCGCGCCGCCCGTATTGGGAGCCGACGACGCGGACATCCGCCGCAGCATCGAAAGGCCGAAGCATGGGATTCGCAGGGGCTGAAGGCGACGAGAAAGATAAAGGGGGGAAGGGTGCGGGGACGAAAGACCCCGAATTCCTCTCCACCCTCGAACGCGGCCTGCGCGTGCTGCGCGCGTTCGACGAGGATCATCCGGAAATGACCCTGTCCGAGGTGGCGGCCGTCACCGGCCTGCCCCCGGCTGTGGCGCGCCGCTGCCTGATTACGCTGGTGGAGTTGGGCTATGTTGGCCAGCACGAGCGCAAGTTCCTGCTGCGTCCGGCGGTGCTGACGATCGGCTCGGCGTTCCTCGCCTCGATGCAGATCGAACAGGTGGTGCTGCCGCCCTTGCAAGGCCTGCGCGACCAGACCGGTGATAGCGCCAGCCTCGCCGTGCTGTCGGGTGCCGAGATCCTCTATGTCGCCCATGTCTCGACCGACCGGCGCTTTCGTGTCGCAGCCGGAGTGGGCACGCGCTTTCCCTTCCACGCGACCTCGCTCGGCAAGGCGCTGGCGGCGCATCTGCCCGGGCCCGAGCGTGACGCGCTACTGGCCGCCGCGCCGTTCCAGCGCTTTACCGAACGCACTGTGACCGAGCGGGCGGCGATGGCCGAGCGGCTCGATCTGATTGCCACGCGCGGTTACGATTCGGCGCTCGACGAGCTTGATTACGGCATCGTCTCGGTGGCGGTGCCGATCTTCGGGCGCGGGGGGAGGGTGATCGCGAGCATCAACTGCTCCACCTCCACCACCCGCATCTCGCAGGACGAGCTGGTGCGCACCCGCTTGCCCCTGCTGCGCGCGGCGGCTGGCGAGATCGAAGCATCGCTGCGGCGCTGGCCGACGTTGGAAGCCGCGTTGATGCCTTAGCGTCAAAAAACGGGTGGCCTACGCGCCCTCCGATCCGCGCGCATCCGCGCAATGACCCGGCAATGACCCTACAATGACCCGCCGACGAGGGGGCGACGGCGCAGGCCTGTATCCGGCCTGCAACGGATGTGCATCTTTCGCCTATTTTCGCATATCGAAGTTGACTTCGCATTCCGAAGTCAATAGACGGACCTCCTCGGAGGGGACCGAAGCAAGGGTGCAGAGCGCCCACAGGGGAGAGAATTATGAATAATCCGGGCTCCAGGCTCGTCAGTTCCTTCGCGCTCGCGGTTGCCGCGCTGTCCGCAGCGCCGCTCGCAGCACAGGACACCGCCGCCGCGCCGGCAGCGGATGAAGCCGAAGATCAGGGCATCATCGTCACCGGCCTGCGCCGTGAGGAAAGCCTGCAGGATACCCCTGCGGCCGTGACCGCGTTCAACGCGCAGGCGATCCAGAACGCCGGGATCGAACGTCCGGCCGATTTCATCGCGCTCACCCCGAACGTGAACCTCGTCGAGACGCAGAATGCGGGCAACGCCTTCGTCATCATCCGCGGCATCACCCAGAACCGCAACTCCGAACCTTCGGTGGCGGTGATCGTTGACGGCGTGCAGCAGGTGAACGCGGCGCAGTTCAACCAGGACCTGTTCGATATCGAGCAGATCGAAGTCCTCAAGGGGCCCCAGGGCGGCCTTTACGGCCGTAACGCCATCGGCGGTGCGATCATCATCACCACCAAGAAGCCGACCGACGAGTTCGCGGGCAACATCACCGCCGGCGTCGACAACGGCTTCGGCTACTTCCTGCGCGGCGGCGTCAGCGGCCCGATTGCCGACGGCGTCAAGTTCCGCGTCGCCGGTTCGTGGTATGACACCGAAGGCTTCATCCCCAACACCTTCCTCGGCGAAGATGCCGATCCGGTGGAAGATTTCAGCCTGCGCGCCAACCTGCTGGTGGAGGCGACCGACCGCCTGACCTTCGACCTGCGCGGCTCGATGAACCAGTTGCGCACGCAGGGCCTCTATTACAACATCGTCAATGATGTGAACACGATCGCCGATGTCGAGGTGAACAACCGCGGCCAGAACGATCGCGATATCTACAACCTCTCGCTCAAGGTCGAATATGCCGGCGACAATGCCGTGCTGACCTCGATCTCGTCGTATGACACGCTCGAGGAAGTGCTGACCGGCGACGCTTTCGACTTCCGACCGATCCCGCAGAGCTTCTTCTTCAACCTGTTCGAGCAGATCTTCGGCGCGGGCAACGGCTTTGACCTCAACCAGAGCCAGTTCCTCGATGTGGAAGCCTTCAGCCAGGAAGTGCGCCTTGCCTCGCCCGAGGATGGCCGCGCGTTCAACTGGATGGTCGGCGGCTACCTGATCGACACCAACCGCTTCATCTCGACCGGCAACATGGTCGATACCGGCAACGGCGTGTTCCCGGTGTTCCGCACCCCGTCCACCAATCCGCTGAACCCGCAGTTCAGCTTCCTGTCGGACGGGCAGGAGAACTTCGCATGGGCGCTGTTCGCCAATGCGGGTTACGAATTGTCGCCGGAATTCCGGGTCGACGCGTCGCTGCGCTATGACCGTGACCGTCGCCGCCAGACCACGCTGACCCCGCAGGGCTTCCTGCCGGTGGTGCCGGGCGTGCCGCAGGCGCAGAGCGGCGAAGTGCGCACCGCGGTGTTCGACGACTGGCAGCCCAAGCTGACGCTGACCTATGAGCCGAACCCCGATCTGACGATCTATGGCGGTTACAGCCGCGGCTTCCGTTCGGGCGGGTTCAACCAGACCGGCGTGGGCGCAGAAGCGATCAGCAACGCCATCGTCGGTGTGGGCGATATCTTCCGGGCCGAAACTGCCGACACCTTCGAAATCGGCGCCAAGGCCCAGATCGGCCCGGTCCGTCTGGCGGGCGCTGCCTACACCACGCTGTCGAAGAACAGCTACTTCTTCGTCTTCCTCGCCCAGTCCTCGACCCAGAACCTCGGCAACATCCCCGAGACGCGGATCAACGGCTTCGAACTGGAAGCAAGCGCGGAAGTGCTGCCGAACCTCGACATCAACGCCGCAATCGGCGTGACCGACAGCGAGATCAAGGACTTCCCCGACGCCTCGGTGATCGGCAACGAAGCCCCGCAGATCTCGCGCTACACGCTGAATCTCGGCGCGCAATATGCCGGGCCGATTTCGGACACCCTCGATGGCCTGCTGCGGATCGATTACCGCCGCACCGGCAAGACCTGGTGGGAGCCGTTCAACACCACCGTGCGTAACCCCGTCGACATCGTCGATGCGCGCGCGGGCGTGACGCTCCAGAACGGGCTGTCGGTGACGGCTTTCGCCAGCAACCTGTTCAACGAGATCTACAACGCCGAATTCTCGCCGGGCGGCTTCGTGTTCCGCGCCCGCCCGCGCCGTTATGGCGTGGAAATCGGCTTCAAGTTCTAAAAGGAGTAATCCGATGACCAAGGTGCTGGTGCTCTACTATTCGAGCTATGGCCATATCGAGGCGATGGCCGCAGCGGTTGCCGAAGGCGCTGCCAGCGTCCCCGGCACCGAGGTTTTCGTGAAGCGTGTTCCCGAGTTGGTGCCCGACGAGGTCGCCAAGGGTGCGGGGATCAAGCTCGATCAGACGGCCCCCCTTGCCGACCCGAACGAGCTGGCCGATTATGACGCGATCATTTTCGGCACCCCCACCCGGTTCGGGAACATGGCGGCGCAGATGCGCAACTTCCTCGACCAGACAGGCGGGCTGTGGTTCACCAAGGCGCTGGTCGGCAAGGTCGGGAGCGTGTTCGTCTCCACCGCCAGCCAGCACGGCGGGCAGGAGACCACCATCACCTCGTTCCACACCACGCTGTTGCATCACGGCATGGTGATCGTCGGCCTGCCCTACACCTTCGAAGGCAATGCCGAGATGGGCGAGATCAGCGGCGGCACGCCCTACGGCGCCTCGACGCTGGCGGGCAATGACGGTAGCCGTATGCCGAGCGACAACGAGCTGGCCGGTGCCCGTTTCCAGGGGGCGCACGTCGCGCAAATCGCCGCCAAGCTGGCCGCTTGATCGAACGTAGGAGACAGCACGATGACCAAGATTCTGGCGAACCGCCTGCACCACACCGCCTATGTGACCAAGGATCTGGAGGCGACCCGCGCCTTCTACGAAGACGTGCTCGGCTTCCCGCTGATGGCGACCTATTGCGAAAAGGACGAGCTGTTCGGCAAGGAGCGCACCTATTGCCACGTGTTCTTCGAGCTGGCTGACGGCTCGGCGCTGGCCTTCTTCCAGTTCGCCGATCCGGACGATCAGGCAGAGTTCGGCCCGGATATCCCGTCGAGCCCGTTCATCCACATCGCGCTTGATGTCGATGCCGATGCGCAGGACGAACTCGCCCGCCGCATCGCCGCTGCCGGGATTACCGAGCCGCAGACCTATGTGCTCGAACACGGCTATTGCCGCTCGCTCTATGTCACCGATCCCAACGGAATGATCCTCGAATTCACCCATGATGATCCGCGCGCCGAGCCGCTGGATGCAGATCGTCGCGCTTCGGCCCATGCGGAACTCAAGCGCTGGCTGGCGGGCGATCACCACAACAACAACCCGTTCCGCGCCGAAGAAGCCGCCTGATCGCGAGCCATGGGGGTGCGTGCCATCATGCCTGCCCCCAAGGCTGACGACGTGGCTGACGATCTTGTGACTTATGGGGAGGTGCCCGTCGCTGGCGGCACGCTCCCCATTGCCATGAGCGGGGAGGGCGCGCCGCTCATCCTGCTGCACGGCTGGACGCTCGATAACCGGATGTGGCGCCCGCAGCTTGAAGGGCTGGCGGGGGACTTCTTCTGCGTCGCGCCTGACCGGCGCGGTTGCGGCCGCGCCACCGCGCCGCCCGATCTGGCGCATGAGGCCGAAGACGTCATCGCCATCGCCGATTTCCTCGGGTTCGATCGGTTTGCGCTCGCCGGCCTGTCGCGCGGTGCGGTGGTCGCGCTTGATGTGGCGCGGCGTTACGGCTCGCGGCTGACGGGCCTCGTCGTCTCGGGCGCGCCATTGCCTGCGCTGGTGACGCGCGAGGAGACGATCGACCTCGATCACTTCCGCGCGCTGGCCGCTAGCGGCGATATGGAGCGGATGCGCGCCGAATGGTCGCGCCATCCGCTGATGGAGACGCATTCACCCGCCGCCCGCGCGCTGGTGCTGGAAATGCTCGCCGATTACGACGGGCGCGATCTGCTGGTGGCGAGCGATCCGCCCGGCTTCCCGCGCGAGGCGCTGGCGATGCTCGCCATGCCGGTGCTGGCGATGACCGGCGCTTACGACACCCTGTGGCGGCGCGAGTGCGCGCGCGTGCTCGCCTCGGTCGCCCCGCGTGCGCGCCATGCCGAAATCCCCGTCGCCGGGCACTTGGCCAATGCCGACAACCCGGTCGCCTTCAACGCCCTGATCCGCGATTTCCTGCGTCCGCGCAGCCCTGCCACCAAGAGGCCCCTGACATGACCACCTTCCGCACCACCCACGTCGGCAGCCTGCCGCGTCCCGAAGCCCTGCTCGATCTCGTCTTCGCCCGCGAGGGCGGCGAGGCGGTGTCCGAGGCCGCTTTCGACGCCGCGGTCGAGGAAGCCACGGCCTATGTCATCAAGCGCCAGATCGAAGCGGGCGTCAGCATCGTCAACGATGGCGAGCAGTCCAAGCCCTCCTACGCCACCTACATCAAGCACCGCCTGTCGGGCTTCGGCGGCGAGGCCGGGCAGTATGAATTTGCCGACCTGGAAGCCTTCCCCGGCGCAAAAGCGCAGGTGTTCGGCAACAAGGGCCGCGCCAAGCGTTCCGCACCCGCCTGCACCGCGCCGATCACCGTGATCGACATGGAAGCCCCGCGGATCGACGCCGAGCGACTCGTCCGCCTCGCTAATGGTCATGCGACTTTTATGTCCGCCGCCTCGCCCGGCGTGACCGCGCTGTTTTTCCCCAACCAGTATTACGCCAGCGACGAGGAATATGTCTTCGCCCTCGCCGAAGGCCTGCGCCACGAATACGAGACGATTGCGGCGGCCGGGATCACCCTGCAGGTCGATTGCCCCGATCTGGCGATGGGCCGCCATGTGCAGTTCACCGACCTTAGCACCGAGGAATTCCGCAAGCGCATCGGCATGAACATCGCCGCGCTCAATCACGCGCTCCAGAACATCCCGGCCGAGCAGCTGCGGATGCACCTGTGCTGGGGCAACTACCCCGGCCCGCACCATTGCGACGTGGCGCTGGGCGAGATTGCGGACATCGTCTGGCAGGCCAAGCCGCAGACCGTGCTGCTGGAAGGCGCCAATCCGCGCCACGCGCATGAATTCGCCTTCTTCGCCGATCACCCGCTGCCGGACGACAAGATCCTGTGCCCCGGCATGGTCGAGCCGCAGTCGCCCTATATCGAGCACCCCGAACTGATCGCCCAGCGCATCGGCCGCTATGCCGATCTGCTGGGGGCCGAGCGGGTGATGGCGGGCGTCGATTGCGGTTTCTCGGTGCACGCGGGCAGCAATGCGCTCGATCCCGAAATCGTCTGGGCCAAGCTCACTGCGCTGGCCGAAGGCGCGGCTATCGCCAGCACGCGTTACTAAAGGCCTCAGGCGGCTTTCACGAACTGCGCCGGGATTTCCGGATCGCCGGTGTCGAGCAGCGGGATGCTGCCCTCGGGCAGTCCCGCATAGGCGCTCGCCCAATGCGCCACCCAGGCCGGATCGCGCACCCGGCCCGGGTGATAGCCCGGCAGCAATGATCGCAGCATGGCGGGCGATGAGTGGACGATGAAGCGCGCCACCATCGCCCATAGGCGCAATCGGCTTGACGGCTTGCCCCACAACCCATCGCGCTTCAGCATCCGCACGTATCCCTTGCGGCTCGCCAGCGCGACATGGGCGGTGCCGCACACCAGTCCCCACGTCCGCCCGCGCCAGTCGCCATAAAGGTGATTGTAGAGGTCCCACGCGACGTTCTTGTGCTCGGTCTCCTCGACCATGTGCCACAGGATCAGCGAGGCAATCGCGGTGTCGGAACCGGCGAACAGCTGGCGGCGGCTGCGGATCAGCCATTCGGTGATGCCCATCGTCATCGTCTCGAACCCCGCAGTATAGGCCAGCCGCCACTTGAGGCTGCGCTTCTGGAACGCGCGGTAATCTGCCTCCAGCTCGCCCTCGACTTCGGCGAGGTCAGGGTAGTGGCGCCCCAGGATTTCATTGTAGCGCCGGTGGCTCTGATAGTGGACGCCCTCCTGCCCGATGAAGCCGTGGACATCGGCCTTCAGCGCCGGATCGCGCACCTGCTTCAAGGCCTCGGTGACAGTCTTGATGAGGAACGGCTCCAGATAGGGCATGGCGAGCGAGGCGCCGTTGACCATGTGGCTCCATTCGGGCTGGCCGGGATGCCAGACCGCATCAATCGCTTCGTCGAACGCAAAGGGGATACGGCGGACGACAATCTCGGGATGGGCGGTCATGCGTTGGTGCTCCCGTGGCGGTGGTGCTGCCATGCGCCCCACAACAGCAGGCCGACCGCCAGATGCACCCCGATCATCGCGGGCCATCCGGCGAGGAAGATGATGTTGTTGATGGTGACATCGCCCGGAAACGGGCCGCCGCCAAACTCCAGCCCGCGCGTGCCGAACAGCGCGTTGGCGATGGCGGGCAGAGTGAACAGCCAGCCGAAGGCGAGCGCGGCCCAGAACAGCACGCCCTGCGCCCGCTCTCCCAGCCGCAGGTAACTGCCCGCCGCGCCAATCGCGATCAGCATGGTGCCGTTGGTGATGCCTTCAAGGTGCGCCATGTTCCACGCGCGCCGGTCACCCGGGATCTGGACAGCCACATCGGTGACAAACGGCCACAGATCGATCGCGCCCAGCGTGAAGAAGAAATAGAGCCAGCCCGACAGCAATGCCGAGGCGATGAGGCCAATGCCGTTGAAAACCAGCAACGCGCGGCGTCTTTCGCTCAGCATATGCGCCCCCCGCCTGCCGCGAGCAAGGCTGGCAGGCAGCGCGCAATGTCCTGCGCGCGCCACGCGAAGTCAAACGGAATAATGGCTTGGCTGCCGTATCACTCTTTATGCCACTTGCAGACGGGTGGCCGCCCCCGCATCAGGCCCCATCACACAGGTACAGGGCTGGAAGGGACAGTTTTTCCATATGACGATCAGCAACGAAGCGCTGGAGATGGCGGCACGGGTCGAGGAATTCGTGCGCGGGCAGATTTTCGCCTACGAACAGGATCCCCGTCGCGATCACCACGGCGCGCCGACCGACGCGCTGGTGATGGAAATGCGCGAGCTGGCGCGGGAAGCGGGCGTGCTCACCCCGCATATCCGGCCCGACGGCAGCCATTTCAACCAGCGCGAAACCGCGGTGATCCTGATCAAGTCCGGCCTCACGCCGCTGGGGATGCTGGCCTGCAACACCCAGGCCCCGGACGAGGGCAATATGTACCTGATCGGCAAGGTCGGCAGCGCTGAGCTCAAGGAACGGTTCCTCACCCCGCTGGTGTCGGGCCGCGCGCGCTCGGCGTTTTTCATGACCGAACCGGCCGAGCTGAACGGCGCGGGCGCTGACCCGTCGATGATGATCACCACCTGCCGCAAGGACGGCAACCACTGGGTCATCAACGGCAAGAAGTGCTTCATCACCGGCGCGGAAGGGGCGAAAGTGGGGATCGTGATGGCGAAGTCGGAAGATCCTGACAGCGCGGGCGGGGCGTGCATGTTCCTTGTCGACCTGCCGGACCCGGCGATCCAGATCACCGGCGTGCCCAACACCATCGACAGCTCGATGCCCGGCAGCCACGCCGAAATCACCATCGACAACCTGCGCGTGCCCGCTGACCAGATGCTGGGCGAGGCGGGGGAGGGGTTCAAATACGCCCAGATCCGCCTGTCACCTGCACGCCTGTCGCACTGCATGCGCTGGCTAGGCGGGTGCATCCGCGCGCAGGAAATCGCGGTCGATTACGCCAACCGCCGCGCGGCATTCGGCAAGCAGCTGATCGACCACGAAGGCGTGGGCTTCATGCTGGCCGAGAACATGATCGACCTCAAGCAATGCGAACTGATGATCGACTGGTGTGCGGGCGTGCTAGACACCGGATCGCTCGGCACAGTCGAAAGCTCGATGACCAAGGTCGCCGTGTCCGAGGCGCTGATGCGGGTCGCCGATAAATGCGTGCAGGTGATGGGCGGCCTCGGCGTGACCGACAAGACCATCGTCGAGACGATGTTCCGCGAAGTGCGCGCCTTCCGCATCTATGACGGCCCCACGGAAGTCCACAAGTGGAGCCTCGCCAAGAAGCTGCGGCGCGACTGGAAGGCGGCGCAATAGCGCCGCCGGACGGGCCGCGCGCGCCTGCGTTACGGGGCCAGCCAGCCGCCGTCGATGGTGAGGGTTGCCCCGCTGATGTAGTTCGCCTGATCGGACGCCAGCCACAGCGCGGCATTGGCGATGTCGTCGACATGGCCGATCCGGTGGAGCGGCACGTCGTTGATGATCGGCGGGGGCCAGTCGCCGCCTGCGCTCCGCAGCATCGGGGTGTCGATCGGGCCGGGTGCGATGCCGACGGCGCGGATGCCGAACTGGCCGTTTTCCAGCGCCGCGGCGCGGGTCAGCGCCACCACCGCGGCCTTGGATGCGGAATAGAATGCCGCGCCGGGAAAGCCGACCCGGAAGCTCTGCACCGAGGCGAGGTTTACGATCACGCCCGAGCGCGCCGGGATCATGTGCGCCAGCGCGTGCTTCATGCACAGCACCGTGCCCTTCAGGTTGATGTCGATCACCAGATCGAGCTGCTCGCGCGGTTGCTCGGCGAGCGGGGCCCAGTTGCCCTTCACGGCGGCGTTGCACACCATCACGTCGAGCGCACCCTTGGGCGCGGCGGCCCGCGCGGCGAAATCGGCGATGGCGGCTTCGTCGCGCACATCGGCAATCATGGTGGCGATGCTGCCGCTGCCGGGTTCGAGCTGGGCTGCGGTGGCCGCCAGCCCCTCGGCATTGACGTCGCAGGCGACCACCGCCGCCCCCTCGCGCGCAAAGGCGAGGGCAATCGCCCGTCCCATGCCGTCCGCCGCACCGGTGACCGCGACGGTCTTGCCTTCATATCTCCCGCTCATGCTTATTCCTCTCACGTGAAAAATGGCTGACCGGCGGCGTGACGCCCCGCGACAAAGCCGAACACCATGCCCGGCGCGATGGTCCCGCCGGGGCCGCCGTAAGTCATGCCCATCGCGCTCGCCATGACATTGCCCGCGGCATAGAGCCCGGGGATCGCCGCGCCGTCGACATCGAGCACGCGGGCGTTGCGATCGGTCTGCGGGCCGCCTTTGGTGCCCAGCGCGCCGCTCTTGATCTCGACGGCGTAAAACGGGCCACGCTCCAAAGGCCCGAGCGTTGCCGCCGGGCTGTCGCGGTGGCGCGGATCGCCCCACCAGATGTCATGCGCTGCCTCGCCGCGGTGGAAATCGGCATCGCGGCCCTCGGCCACCATCGCGTTCCAGCGGGTGACGGAGGCTGCCAGCGCGTCGGCGGGAATGTCGAGCCTGTGGGCGAGGCCCTCCAGCGTGTCGGCGCGGATCACCCATTGCGGCGGCTCGGCCCCCGGCACACCGCCCATCATCCCGAAGCCGTATTGTTCGATATAGCCGCGATCAAACACCATCCAGCACGGCAGGTTGGCATAGTCGAAGGCGGAGACGTCCTGTTCGTGGAACGCCGCGCCGAAGGCGTTGTAATTGGCGGCCTCGTTGACGAAGCGGCGGCCCTTGCGGTTGACCATGATCGAACGCGGCAGAGCGCGCGATCCGGCCACCAGCACCACGCCGGTCGACACGTCCTCGCGCGGAACTTCGTGCACCGGCATCCACCACGCCTCGCGCATATTGCCGAGCTTCGCGCCGATCCGCATCGCCATTTTCAACCCGTCGCCGGTATTGGTCGGGATCGAGACGGGATGGGTGAGGGGGCCACGGATGAAGGCGCGCTTCAGCTCCTCGTCCCATTCGAACCCGCCGGTGGCGAGGATCACGGCATCGGCGCGCGCTTCGAAGGTTTCGCCGTCCTGCTCGATCACCACGCCGCGCACCGCGCCGTCTTCGTGGATGAGGCGCACCGCGCGGCAGCCGGTCTGGGGTTCTATCCCGCGGATCAGGCACGCCTTGAGCAGCCGCCCGATCAGCGCCTGACCGCTGCCGCGCTGGTCGCCCTCGGCCCGGCGGGCAAGTTCCTCGGGCGAGACCGGCTGCGGCACCGCCTGACCAATCGAGGAATCGATGATTGAATAGCGCGGATCTGGATAATAGGGCGAGCGTGTCACCCGCCCTGCCCATTCGCCGAGGTCTTCGTAAGGATAGAGCGGGCAATCGAGCGAGCGCCCGCCGCCCGGCATCCCGCCGGGATGTTCGGCGTGGTAATCGGGGAATTCGGGGATCGGGCGGAATTGCACCGGGCCGTCCGCATCTTCGAGATAGGCGACCATCGCCGGCCCGGCATCCAGAAACGCTTCGGCCAGGCTCTGGTCGATCAGCCCGTGCGAGAGTGACATCAGGTAAGTCAGCGCCTTGTCGCGGCTGTCATCGACGCCGAGGGCCTGTTCGTGGCGGTTCATCGGCACCCAGATCATTCCGCCCGACCATGCGGTGGTGCCGCCGATCTGGTCGTGCTTTTCAAACACGGTCACATCCGCGCCCGCATCATGCGCGGCGAGCGCGGCGGTGAGGCCCGATCCGCCGGTGCCCAGCACGATTACCTTGCTCGCCATCTCATTCCTCTCCCCTGGAAGTGTCGCCCGCGATGCGCGCCAGCATGTCGTCGATCGCGCGCCTTTGGTGTGCGGGCGGCCAGGTGTCGGGATCGAAGATCGCCTGTGTGACGATCCCGATCAGCGCCGCGAGCAGCGCGCTGGCAATGTCGCGCAGGCGGGCAGGGGGCAGATGCGCGAAGGCCGGATCACGCGCGAGGATGCCTGCGATCTGATCGACAAAATCGCGCACCCGCTGGCGCTGTTCGGCGGCGAATTCGGGATCGGCAATCGCCACGCCCCAGAACGAAAACCACACCCGCCAGTTGCGCTCGATCCGCGGCTCGGTGGGGAGCAGGGCATTGAGTAGCGCGGCAACATCGCCGCCGTCGGCGGGCTGCGAGGCGTCGGTGCGTTCCTTGGAACTGAGCGCGGCGTGGCGATAGGTCAGCAGCATCAGCGCGCGCTTGTCGGGGAAGTAATGCGTCACCGCCTTGGTGCTGAACCCCGCCGCCGCCGCCACGGCGCGCACCGTCGCAGCCTCGGCCCCGCCGGTGGCGACCAGATCGGCCGCCACTTCGGCCAGCGCCGTGCGGCGCGCGGCGTGATCGATTATTGCGGGCAAGGGGCTGCGGCCAGCAGGCTTGGCAGCGCGGCATCATCGGCCGCGATCACCCGGTCAAGCCAGCGATGGAAATGCTGCAAGCCGCCCTCGTTGCGCCCGAAGCACACGTCGCCGACCAGCCCTGTGCCCATCACCTTCTGCTGGAATGCCGAGGTGGGCAGGTCTTCATCGCCCACGACATGGGCAAGGAAGGCGGACATTTCCTTCATCGCCGTCAGCGCAGCCTCGTCCGGGGCGTGTTCGGCGATGAAGGTCTGGGTGGTGGTGGAGGTGCCGACGTCGGCCCCCGGCACAACGATCGACACCAGCACGCAGCGAATGCCTGCGATATAGAAGGTATTGATCGATGTGCCCGGAAACAGGATCCATTCGCCCATCAGCAGCGGATCGACCGGCTCGTCGGCTGCGGGCAGGCGGCCCAGGGCATAGAGATCATCCGGCGCCACCGTTCCGGGGCGGCCTTGCGGAGCGATTACCCGCTGGTGGGGCCCCTGCGCGAAATAGAAGGCGCGGTTGCTGCGTTCCGGCCCGAAGGTTTCGCGGTGCAGCACCGGCACGTGATAGAATTCGAGATGCGCGTCGAAGGCCAGTTTCCAGTTCGGCCCGTGCAGCGTGCGGCTCTGGACGAGATGCCAGCTTTCCAGCCCGAAGGCGGAAATCAGGTGGTCGATCCCGCCCAGCATCGCCGCCGGATCATGCGGGCTGTCGGGATCGAGGATCGCCCAGATCAGCCCCGCGCGCTCGGTAACGGGAAAGCGTTTCATCGCCATCGCCGCCTTGTCGACCGCGCCGAAATCGGCCGAGCTGGCCACGCCCAGCAGCGCGCCGTCCTGCGCGAAGGTCCAGCCGTGATAGGGGCAGGTAAAGCGCGCCGCCGTGCCGCAACCGCTCGCCACCGCCGCGCCGCGATGGGTGCAGGCGTTGAGCAGCGCGTGGGCTTTGCCGCTCCGGTCGCGCACCAGCAGCACCGGAATGCCCGCCACCTCCAGCGTCTTGTAATCGCCCGGCGCAGGCAATTCGCACGAGGCCGCCAGCACCAGCGGCACGCGCCGGAAAATGCGCTGCTTTTCGTCCTCGAACCGGGCGGGGGAGGTGTAGTGCCCCGCCTCCAGCCGCATCACATCATCGGCCAGCGGGAAGGTGCCCTCGGCCGTGTGCCGCAGCAGCGATGTCGCCTGATCCTCGAGAATCGCGCGTGGCCATTCACCGACCGGCGGTGCAGCCCCGACCGCGTCAAGGGTTTGCTCTGTCAGTTGCATCGCGGGCTCCCTCCGGCGAATACTGTTTATCGCGCAAACCTAGCAATGGCCCTCGGGTTATGCAACGTGCGTTGCACATCAGTCGCGCAGATTCGTGGCAGCATAAGTGCTAGGGACGAAGCAGAATGACGAAAGCAGAGCATATGAGTGATAGCATCTGGCATCAGGTGATCGCAGCCGACGCCTTTCCCGAGGAGGGCAAACTGGCCGCCACTATCGGCGGTTGGCAGCTGCTGGTGGTGAACGACGAGGGGCGCTTTTTCGCCTATAATGACGTGTGCTCGCATCAGGCATCGCGCCTGTCGACCGGACGGGTGCGGCGGGGGACGATCATGTGCCCGCTCCACGGCGCGCGCTTCAAGGTGGAGAATGGCGAGTGCCTTGGCGGGGCCTATCCGGCGCTGCGCCAGTTTCCGGTGCGGATCGAGGACGGCATGATCCTCGTCGAACTGCCCGATCGCCAGCCGGGCGCGGGCGAGGCGCCACAGGATTGAAAAAATGGGGGCGGACCACGCCGCCCCCAAAGGATGATTCCGGTTACAGAAAGGGGGTGCGCAACCGGTCTCAGGGATCACTGATCTGTTCGTGGATGATGCGATAGGCGCGGTGGACGAACAGCCACTGGCCGCCGCGCTTTTCCAGCACATCGTCATAACGGCCCGTGCCGCGCACCAGCTTGCCGGTGACAGGGTGCTGGTAGAGCTCGTGGGTCCAGGCCACGGCTGTCGCGCGCTCGCCGTCGACCACGATGCTGCCCGGCTCCATGAAATAGACCATTGGCTTGGTCATGTCGCTCAGCCCATAGGCCTGCATCGATTGCGTCCACGCCGCGACGATTGTCGCCTTGCCTTCGAACGCGCCTAGGTCGGGATATTCGGGCAGTTCCCACACCGCATCCTCGGCCCAGATCGAGCCCCACAACTCGGCGTCCTTGGTCATCACTCCGTGGGCGTGGGTGTTCATCAGCTCGCGGATGGCGAGGCGGTCTTCGAGCGGCCCTGCAAAGCTCATCGGCCTTTCCTCCCGGCGATCCAATCGTTCAGCACCTCGTGGAAGAACCGCACGCGGGTTTCCTGCGCCGCGAGATAGGCGTCGGTGTAGCCGAGCGAGTGCATCCCGGCCTGCATCCCTTCGGCCAGCTGCATGTCCTGATAGACGATCTGGCCCTCCAGCTCGGGAATGCCGCGCCCGCCGTCGAAGCGGCGGTGCTCGCAATGGGTGGCTTCGCGCAGTGGTTTCGGCCCCGCCATGATCGATTCGACCTCGGCCTGTCCTTCGACCGGGAAGGCCATGCACCACAGATCGAAGAAGCATTTCTCCGGGTCGTCCGGATGCGGCTCGCTGCGGAAGAACACGAGGTTGTCGGGCAGGAAGCTGATGGTGACATTGGGGAAGATCACCGTGTGCGGGCTGTCGGTGATCTCCTCGTCGTCCATGTGTTCGTAATGCACATAGCCGCGCTCCTGCCACAGCCGGCGCTTGGCGGCCTTGAGGTCGTGCCAGCCCTGCATCACGAAATCCTCGTAGGTGGCATAGGCACCGGGATCGATGTCCCATGCCTTGAGGATCGCGGCGAACACCTCGTTGGTGCCGCTCGCCGGGCGGTCCGAGAGCGAGGGGCGCATCGGCTGCACCGTGCGGCCATGCCCGCTGGGCCACATTTCATGGCGCGCGGTGTCGACGTCCTGATCGATCCACGGCGGCACCTGCGGGTGGGCGGTGCGGGTGTGGTAGCTTTCGGAGAAGTTGTCGGTGACAAACTTCCAGTTGGCATTGAGCTCGATCCGGTACCACGCCACGCGCACCGCGCTTTCCATCGGGTAGTTGCGGACGAGGGCAGGAATGGGGGCGAGGAATTCGGCGAGGCCGGGGCTGTCGTCGGCCATCGAATACCACACGAACCCGCCCCAGGTGTCGCAGCGCAGCTCCTTCAGGCGCAGCTTGCCGCAGGGGTTGCCTTGTGGAAAATCCTGCGGGTCCTGCGCGTGTTCGAGCAGGCCGTCCTTGCCCCAGCGCCAGCCGTGATAGGGGCAGGTGAAAGCATCGAGCGAGCTTGATTCGCCCACCAGCCGCATGCCCCTGTGGCCGCAGGAATTGTGGAAGGCCCGCACCGAGCCGTCGTCCTGCCGCACCGCGATCACCGACTGCTTCAGGAAATCGTGCACCACAAAGTCGCCCGGTTCGGGAATATCGGCGAGCCGCCCGGCGATGTGCCAGATGCGCGACCACATGCCTTCCCATTCGGCGCGGGCGAATTCGGGCGCAAAATAGCGCTCGCCGGTGATCGGATCACCGCGCAGATGGGCGGGATCGCGGCCGTCCAGCGGCGGGGGAACGGTGGTGTGGGCATCCATCGGCGCGCTCCTGTCTGAGGCGTCAAAGGTCGCTGATTGGCCGCTGCGGCGAAACTATCACTTCCGGCAGGAAACCGGCAGATGTGCCGGTAATCAGGCGCCCTCGTCGCGATAGAGCGACTCGATCAACCGGATCAGCCGGTTTTTGACAGCGGTCTTGCGGCCCTCGCTTTCGATGAAGGGGCTGTTGAGCAGCAGGCCGAGATGCATCGCGGAGGCCAGATCATTGGCCAGCAGCATCGCTTCGGGCTGGCCGGAAACCTGCGGCATGGCGCGCTTCATCTCGTTCATCCACTCGGTTTCGAAGGCGCGGGTGGCGGGGATCAGCAGATCGGCCAGCTGGCTATCGGTGCGCGCGGCCATCAGCAGTTCGAGATAGGCGGTGAACTCCGGCGTCTTGAGGCTGGTCCAGTGCACCTCGGTCGCCACCGCGACCGCGTCCGAGCGGTGACTGCCTTCGATTTGCGCGATGTAGTCCGCCAGAAACCGCTCAAGCCGGCGGTGCAGGATGAAGTCGATCAGCGCCGACAAAAGCTCGGCGCGGTTGCTGAAATGGTGGTGCATCGCCCCGCGAGAAACCTTGGAGCGGGCGATGATCTCGACGGTGGTGAGGCCGGAATAGCCCTTGTCGATCAGGCATTCTGTCGCCGCTTCGAGGATCGCCTGCCGGGTGCGCGCGGCTTTCTGCTGCTGCCAGCGCACTTGCGGCTCGTCCGTGTCGGCGAGTGTCGAGGGGGGTGAATGGTCTGCCATGTTCGGACCCTATGCATATCGCGTCGCCGGTTCCAGTCGCCCTAACCAAATGCCTAGTTTCCGGCAAGTCTGCCGGTTTCTAGAAAACAGGACACCCTGCCGGTTTTAAAAAGTCGAGAGCGGGGACAGGAGAGGGCGCGGCACGCGGCCCAGTGGGGATTGGACCGATGATGAAAAGCTACAAGATTGCGCTGATGTGCGGGCTGGCCGCAGGCGCCTGTGTCGCCGTTCCGGCCGCGGCCCAGACGGCGCAAGGCGAAGCCGGGGCCGACGCCAGCGTTCAGGGCGGCATCCAGGAAATCGTGGTGACCGCGCAGAAGCAGGCGCAGAACATCCAGGACGTGCCGATCGCGATCACCGCGGTCACCGGCCAGACGCTGGAGGACAATCAGGTCCGCAACGTCCTCGATCTCACCAACACGCTGCCCAATGTGCAGATCAACTCCTTCTCGAACTCGCCGGATTCGGCGGTGTTCACCATCCGCGGGATCGGCGTGAACGATGCCGACCCTTATGTCGGCACCACGGTGTCGGTGGTGGTCGACGGGGTGGTGGTCGGGGTCAACACCGCGGCCCTGCTGACGCTGTTCGATATCGAGCGCGTCGAAGTGCTGCGCGGCCCGCAAGGCACGCTGTTCGGCGCCAACACCACTGGCGGCGTCATCAATGTCGTCACCAAGCAGCCGACCGGCGAATTTGGCGGCGATATGCAGCTGGTAGTCGGCAATTACGGCCAGATCGAAGCCAACGCCTCGCTCGACTTCCCGCTGGGCGAGGATTTCGCTGGCAAGATCAGCGTGCTGCACAATTCGAACAACGGCTATTTCCGCAATTACCTCGATGGCGAGCGCCTCGGCGCGCAGAACATCACTTCGGTGCGCGGCTATCTCAAGTATGACGGCGGCAACTACGATGCGACGCTGATCGGCGAATTCAGCGCCAGCCGCAACGATGGCCAGACCGGCATCCTCATCGCCGGACCGGGCGATTTGTTCTACACCCCGGGCGAGACCGACAATCCCTTCGATTACCGGCGCGGCCAGTCGGCCGATCAGCCCAATTCGAACGATCGTGACACCTATTCGGTCACGCTCACCCAGAACCTCGACACAGCAATCGGCACGCTGACGTCGATCACCAATTACCGCACCTTCGACACGCTGCTGTTCTCTGACGATGATGCCACGACCCGCGTCCTGCTCCAGACCCGCCGCGCGCTCGAACACAGCCAGTTCAGTCAGGAATTGCGCAATCTGGTGGATGTCACCGACACCACCCGGCTGATTGTCGGCGCGTTCTATTTCCAGCAGGAATATTTCCTCCAGCAAGGCACCAAGCTGGATGGCTTTGCCCCCGGCGTTGGCCAGCCGCAGACGCAGGATCAGGAAAACTGGTCGGCCTCGGTGTTCGCGCAGGCCTATCAGGAGCTCACCCCGGAACTGACGTTGCAGGCGGGCATCCGTTACAGCCACGAAAAGACGACGGCTGTCTCCACCACCGCCAATTCGTTCAACCTGGCGGGCGGCCCGGCGCAGTTCGACGATCCGGTCATTGCGGGCTCGCAGATTGTCGCGTCCGGCAAGAAGAGCTGGGACAATGTCGGCTGGAAGATCGGCCTCGACTATCAGGCCTCCGATGATGTGCTGCTTTACGGCTATTACGCCCGCGGCTTCAAATCGGGCGGGTTCACCGGACGCATCGTGATTGCCGAGGATATCGGCCCGTTCGATCCCGAGGAAGTCGATACCTTCGAAGTGGGTATCAAGACCGATCTGCTCGATCGCCGCCTGCGCCTGAATGCGGCCGCCTTCCTCAATGAATACAAGAACCAGCAGGTGGTCGAGAACCTGACCTTCCCGTCAGGCGCTAACTCGGCGACCATCACCAACGCCGGCCGCTCGCAGACCAAGGGCTTCGAGCTTGAGGCAACCGCCGTGCCGGTTGACGGGCTGACGCTGACCGGATCGGTCGCCTACCTCGATGCCACGTTCAAGGAATACGACACGCGGGTGCTCGACGGATCGGGTAATCTGGTGCCGGTGTCCTTCGCGGGCAATCGCCTCACCAACTCGCCTAAGTGGAACGCCGCCTTCGGGTTCGGCTGGGAAGGGGAAGTCGGCCCCGGCACGCTCAAGCTGGGCGGGCAGTACAGCTACACCAGCTCCAAGTTCACCAGCTTCACCAACCTGCCGGTGGAACTCGTGCCCTCGGTCGAACTGGTCAACGGCTTCATCAGCTACAACCCGAACGGGACCGAGCTGACCATCGGGGCATGGGTGCGCAATCTGCTGGAGGAGAAATACTTCAACCAGAAGCTCAACCTCACCGGGATCGGCACGCTCGCCTCGATCGGCGCACCGCGCACCTTCGGCATCGACCTGCGCTACCGCTTCTGATCGCTGCCGGGCCGGGAAAGGACAAGCCAATGGGCAAGATGCAAGGGCGCGTCGCGCTGATTACGGGCGGGGCCTCGGGCCTAGGGGCCGAGGATGCGCGGGTGCTGGCGCGTGAAGGGGCGAAGGTGGTGATCACCGACGTTCAGGACGCGCTGGGCGAGCAGGTGGCAGCCGGGATCGAGGGCTGCCACTATCTCCACCAGGACGTCCGCGACGAAGCGCGCTGGGACGAGGTCGTGCGCCTCACCCTCGAACGCTTCGGGCGGCTCGATACGCTGGTGAACAACGCCGGCCTCGTCCGCTTCGCCAGTGTCGAGGACATGAGCTACGCCGACTTCCGCTTGCAGACCGAGGTGATGCTGAACGGCACCTTCCTCGGCTGCAAGGCGGCGCTCCCGCACATGAGCAAGGACGGGTCGGGCGCGATCATCAACATGGCCTCGATCGCGGCGATTTCCGGGATGGCCGCGATCCCGGCCTACACTGCCGCAAAGGCCGGGATCATCGGCATGACCCGCTCGATCGCGATCCATTGCAAGGAACAGGGTTACCGCATCCGCTGCAATGCGATCGCGCCGGGCGGGATCGAAACGCCGATGACGGCGCAGGCCAACAGCGAACTCGATGCCGACAGCGCCGAGCTTGAACACACCCACAGCCACGGCATGGGCCAGCCCGTCGATATCGCCAATGCCGTGCTCTACCTCGCCAGCGACGATGGTCGCTACGTCAACGGCACGACGCTGGTGGTCGACAATGGCGAGACCGCCGACTGATCGCCAGCCACTGCCGCAATCCCACCGAATTCAGGAAGAACACCCATGACCCAGATGCCCGAACACGTCCGCACCGCCATCGAACGGCTGATGATCGATTATTGCTACAACGTCGATGCGCTGGAGGACATGGACCGGTTCCTGAGCATCTTCACCGAAGACGCCGTGACCGACATGACTGCCATCGGCCTGCCGATGATGAACAACCGCGCCGAACTGAAGCAGTTCTTCGACGGCGTGTTCGCAACGATGAGCCACCACTTCCACTTCATCAGCAATTTCCGCCCTGAAAGCTGGGATGGCAAGGTGGGCTCGATGCACGCCTATGTGATCGGCATGGGTCACGCCAGGGACGGCAATTCGGTCGCGGTGCAGGTGCGTTACCGGATGGAATGCATCGAGACCGCCGACGGCTGGAAGTGCCGCCACTACACCATCACCCCGATGATGCCGCTGCCCGGATCTCTCACCGAAATCCACGGCGACAACTGAGCCACAAGCGAGGGCATGACATGGCCACCCGGCACAAAGCCACCGACGATCTGAGCGGTTATCCCACCCACCCCGCGGCCGAACAACCGCGCGCCCGCGGCGATGCCATCACCGGCGATCGCTACTGGTCGAAGGATTTCGCCGCGCGCGAGTGGGAGCACATGTGGAAGAAAATCTGGCACATCGGCGGGCGGGCCAGCCAGCTCGAGGAGCCAGGCGACTTCATCACCCACCAGTTCATGCACGAATCCGTGCTGATCGTGATGCAGGAAGACGGCTCGGTGAAGGCCTTCCTCAATGTCTGCAAGCACCGCGGCAACCGGCTGGTGAGCACCAGCGAGGGCGGGGTGATGAGCCATTTCGTGTGCCCCTATCACAACTGGAAATGGGGCATCGACGGCACGCTGGATGAAGTGCAGGACCCCGAGGATTTCGCCGTCAATCCGTGCGGCAAGCTGAAGCTCAAGGAAATCGCCTGCGACAACTGGGGCGGGTTCATCTTCTTCAGCTTCAATCCCGATCCGGTGCCGCTGCCCGATTATCTCGATCCGGTGCCGACCCTGCTGGCGGGCCGCGATCTGGCGAGCTGGAAGCGGGTCGTGTGGCGGCGCCTGCGCGTCAACACCAACTGGAAATTCGCCTCGGACAATTTCAACGAGGCCTATCATATCCCGGCGGTGCACCCGCAGTTCCAGCCGATGATCGACGATCATTACTCGACCACGATCTTCGAGATGTATCCCACCGGGCACAACCGCATGATCGAAAAGCTCCAGCCCTCGTCACGCTATGCCGATGCGCAGGTGATGAAGCCCTTGTGGGCCGAAGTGCTGCGCGAATGGGACATTGATCCGGCCGATTACGACGGGCGCGCGCAGGAAGGGCGGCTGGCCTTGCAGGAGGCGCGGCGGCGTTTGGGGCCGGAGCGGGGCTATCACCACTTCGCCACTCTGCGCGATCACGAACTGACCGATCAGATGCACCACACGCTGTTTCCCAACCTCACGCTGACCGGCACGCCCGAAGGGCTGCACGTGTTCCGCACCGAGCCGGATGCCGACGATCCGAACTGGTCGACCTTCGATTACTGGTATCTCGCGCCCAAGGTGGGTGACGGCGCGGACGTGCCGACGCTTTACGGGATGCGCCCCTTTCGCGACGCCGAGTTCGAGGATGCGGACTATGCCGATTACGAGGCGACCATTCCGCAGGGCGATTTCCTGACGCAGGATCTCTCGCTCGCGGTGACGCAGCAGAAGGGCCTGCGCTCGATGGGCTTCGAAAGCGCCTACCTGTCAAAGCAGGAAACCCGCGTGGCGCGGTTCCACGAGGTGCTGAACGATTACCTTGAAGGTCGCCGGTAAGATCACGCGCGTCGGGGCGGAGTGGTGTTTTTGCGGGTTCGCTTCGCCCCGCTTGCTCTGCTAGCACGCCTGGCATGAGCGAATGGATCAAGGATGCGCGCGCGGCCATCGCCGCGGCGCGCGAATATTGCGAGACGGTGCGGGTGAAGCTGGCGGAGCGGGTGGCGCCGTCAGGCCCGCCCGATCCGGTGCTGGTGGAGCGGGAACAGCACGCGGTGCACGGCTATGCCTGGGCCGCGGCAACCCTCGCCGCGATCGAGGCGACCACCGACTGGGCGGCGCGGGCCGTCAGCGGCGGGCGCTTCGGCGAGCCGGAAAAACTGACACTGCGGATCGGGCTGGGCGAGGCACTCGGCCAGCTGGCTTATGGCTTGCCGATGAGCGCTAGCGAAGTGGTGCGCCCCGCCGCTTTCGGGTGCGAGGCCGAGGCGCGCACCTTGGCGGCCCATCCGGCGGTGGCGCGGTTTCTGGCTGACGGCAGCACCGCCCAGACCCGCGCCGCCTTCGCCGCGCTGCTGGCGGACGGCGTGCGCCCCGACGAGACGCTGGGTGACGAAACGCTCGATCTGGTGCGCGAAAGCTTCCGCGCCTTTACCACCGAGAAGATCACGCCTTTTGCCCACCAGTGGCACCTTGATGATGCGCTGATCCCCGACGCGGTGATTGCCGAGATGGCGCAGCTGGGTGTGTTCGGGGTGTGCATTCCCGAAGAACACGGCGGCCTCGGCCTCGGCAAGCTGGCGATGGCGGTGGTCTCGGAAGAACTCTCGCGCGGGTGGATCTGTGCAGGCAGCCTCGGCACCCGTTCGGAAATCGCGGGCGAGCTTATCACCCACAACGGCACGCCCGAGCAGAAGGCGCATTTCCTGCCGCGCATTGCCGATGGTTCGTGCCTGCCGACGGCGGTGTTCACCGAGCCTGACACCGGTTCCGACCTCGCTGCCGTCCGCACCCGCGCCGACAAGCAGGCTGACGGCAGCTGGCAGGTAACGGGCGCGAAGACCTGGATCACCCATGCCGCGCGCGCCGACCTGATGACCATGCTGGTCCGCACCGATCCCGCGCCGGGCTATGCGGGCCTGTCGATGCTGCTCGCCACCAAGACCCGCGGCACCGATGCCGCGCCGTTCCCCGATGCCGGGATCGACGGCAGCGAGATCGAAGTGCTCGGCTATCGCGGCATGAAGGAATATGCGCTCGGCCTCGATGGCTTCGCGGTGGCGGCTGATGGCTTGCTCGGCGGGCGTGAAGGGCAGGGCTTCAAGCAGCTGATGCGCACCTTCGAAGGCGCCCGCATCCAGACCGCCGCGCGCGCTGTTGGCGTGGCGTGGAATGCCTTCGACCTCGCGCTCGACTATGCGCTGGGCAGGAAGCAGTTCGGCCAGCCGCTCGCCGCTTTCCCGCGCGTGGCCGACAAGATCGCGCTGATGGTGGCCGATATCGTCATGGCGCGCGAGCTGACCTATTTCGCCGCCCGCGCCAAGGACCGCGAAGCGCGCTGCGATATCGAGGCGGGGATGGCGAAACTGCTCGCCGCGCGCACCGCTTGGGCGGCGGCGGACAATGCCGTGCAGATCCACGGCGGCAATGGCTATGCGCTGGAATATCCGATCAGCCGGGTGCTGTGCGATGCGCGGATTCTCAACATCTTCGAAGGCGCAGCGGAGATTCAGGCGCAAGTGATCGGGCGCGGCCTGCTGGGCGTGCAGGCGCAGGCGAGAGCCGCTTAAAGGACTCTGCGCGCCATCACCATCGGCGGGGCGATGCGAGCGGCTTCGAGGCCAAGCGCGGTCTTGATGTCGACGTGGCGCGGGCGATCGCCCCGCAGCTTGATGATGCGCTCCACCCGCCGCACCAGCAGCGATGGATCGAAGGGTTTGCGGATGAAGTCCTGCGCGCCGGCATAGATCGCCTGCGCCTCGTCGGCATCGCCGTTCATGGCAGTGAACATGATCACCGGCAGATCGTAGAGCCGCGCCGATTGCCGCAACCGGCGCAGCAGCGAGAGCCCGGATTCGCCCGGCATCGACTGGTCGAGCAGCAGGATATCGGGCCGCTTGCGGCGCAGGCATTGCCACGCGGCTTCCGCGCTCGTCACCCAGCCGCAGGCGTGTCCGGCATCGATCAGCACTTCGCTCGCCAGTTCGGCGATCAATTCGTCATCATCGGCAATCAGGATGCGGGCCATGGGATGGGCCTTTCGTCAGTCGGGTTCGGTTGATGGCTGTTAACCACAAGGTGCCCAAGACGAGCTTGGCGCCGCCCTCCGCAAATCCCCCTAGTCGGCCAGAACGGGGGCATCAGGCCTCGCGCCTTGCCCCTGTCACCGGGCGCTGCCATGTCGGCCACGATGATTCGCGACACCACCCATGCCGAGGCTATCGGCCCGTTCCTGCCGACCGACGGCATCCACAACCTGCGCGACTATGGCGGCTATGCCGTGCCGGGCGGGGGGCGGGTGAAGACCGGCCTCTTGTTCCGCTCCGGCCAGCACATGGAGGCGAGCGAGGCGGACCTTGAGCTTATCCACGCGCTCGACATCCGCACCATCATCGACCTGCGCGGCACCAGCGAGCGCGCGGGCTTCCCCTGTCGCCGCCACCCGCAATTCGCCGCAGAGGTGATCGCCCATGACGGCGAGACCAGCAATTCCCCGCCCCACGAGGGCGGCGGCGGGCAGATCGTCATGACCCCGCAAAAGGCGCGCGAGCGGATGCTGGCGGTCTACACCCGGATGCCGGTGAACCCGGCGATGATTGCGATGTTCTCGCGCTATTTCGCCGCGCTGGATGAACGCGATGGCGGCAGTCTCGTCCATTGCTTCGCGGGCAAGGACCGCACTGGCATCGCGGCGAGCCTGCTGCTCCACGTGCTGGGCGTCCACCATGACGATCTGGTTTCCGAGTTCCTGCGCACCAATGACGCGCCCACCCGCGAGATCCTCGAACGCCAGTCGCTCCCCCGGATGCAGGCCCATTACGGCGAGATAGATCCGCAAGCGCTGCACAACCTGATGGGCGTGCTGCCCGAGTATATCGACACCTACTTCGCCGAGGTGACGCGCGATCATGGCTCTGTGGATGCCTACCTCGCCGCCAAGTTAGGTGTGGACGAGGCGCGGAAAGAACGTTTGCGCGCCAGGCTGGTGGCGTGACAATCGCCGCGCGCGCTCCCATATCGCGGCCCTGACATTCAATCGAAGGCAAACACCCATGGCCACTCATCACACCAAGATGCTCATCATCGGCTCGGGCCCGGCGGGCTATTCGGCGGCGATCTATGCCGCGCGCGCCATGCTGGAGCCGATCGTGGTGCAGGGCCTCCAGCCCGGCGGGCAGCTTACCATCACCACCGATGTCGAGAACTATCCGGGCTTCCGCGACGTGGTGCAGGGCCCGTGGCTGATGGAGGAGATGAAGGCGCAGGCCGAGCATGTCGGCACGCGCATGATGTGGGACACGATCGTCTCGGTCGATCTCGAAAACGGCCCGCCGTTCCGCGCCATCGGCGACAGCGGCGATGAGTATATCGGCGAAACGCTGGTAATTTGCACCGGCGCGCAGGCCAAGTGGCTGGGCGTTCCGGGCGAGATGGAACTGGGCGGCAAGGGCGTTTCGGCCTGTGCCACCTGCGACGGGTTCTTCTACCGCGGCAAGAAGGTCGCGGTGATCGGCGGCGGGAATACGGCCGTGGAAGAGGCGCTGTATCTCACCAACCACTCCGACGACGTCACCCTGATTCACCGTCGCGATAGCTTGCGGGCCGAGAAGATCCTGCAAGAACGCCTGTTCGCCAATCCCAAGATTACCGTGCTGTGGAACAAGGCCGTCGACAGCTTCGAGAGCGGCGAGAACGGGATGCTCCACCACTTGGCGCTGACCGACGCGGTGACGGGCGAGGCTTCGACCATCGAGGTTGACGGAGCCTTCGTTGCCATCGGCCACGCGCCTGCGACCGAGCTGTTCAAAGGCAAGCTCCCGCTCGACGACAGCGGCTACCTGCTGACCGAACCGGGCACTCCCAAGACTGAGATTCCCGGCGTGTTCGCGGCCGGTGATGTGACCGATCACGTCTACCGTCAGGCAGTGACGGCGGCGGGCATGGGCTGCATGGCCGCCCTCGACGGCGAGCGTTTCCTTGCGGCGCGCCAGCACGCCGGGGCGACGGCGGAAGCGGCGGAGTAGACCGCCGCCCGTCACGTCTCACCCGTGCAGGTGCAGATCGAACACCGGGATCCCCGCGTGGAAGATCAGCACCATCAGCGCGATGCTCGATAGCGAGTAAAGCGCAAACCGCAGCGCCACCTTGTTGATCGTCGCCTGCACCAGTGAATGGGCGATCCGCAGGGCCACATAGGCCCACGCGATGGTCGCGTTGATACCGTCGCCGTGTCCAATCAACGCCAGCACAATCGCTACCGCGTAGAACAGCGTAGGCGCTTCGTGCAGGTGGTTGTAGTTATGCGCCTTCCACTGCGCCTTTTCCGGCAGGATGCCGTCGAGCGTCTTGGTGTTGCGCGCATCGTCGGGCTTCAGGCCCGAAGCGGTCAGCGCGGGCAGGCGGGTGGCATACATCCACAGCCACATCACCATCGTCCATGCCAGCAGCACCACGACGGGTTGCAGAATATCCATTCCGATCATGGTGTTCTCCTTATCCGGGAAGGGCCGAGGGGTCGGCCAGCAAGGTCGCCATCACTGCCCGCACCGCCAGCACGATCAGCGCGATGGTGCTGGTGATGAACAGCAGGAACCGCACCGGGATGGTGTTGACGAGGTTCTGCCACAGCGAGTGCACAATCCGCAGCCCGACATAGGCCCACGCCAGCGCCACATCGAGCGCGCCCGGCCCCGTGATCGCGAGGATCATCACCACCGCGTAGAACAGCGTCGGCTGCTCGGCGAGGTGGGCGTAGTTATGGGCCGGCCAGTTGGCCTTGTCGGGCAGCACGCCTTCCAGATCGGCCCCGCGCACCCCCGGCTTGGTGGGCAGCGCGGACTTGTCCAGCTTCGCCACCGCCCCGAAGCGCGCCGGGATGATCCACAGCAACACCACCAGTGTCCACAGCACCAGCACCGCGGCCGGGGCGAGCATTTGCGCCTGCATTGATTGATCCCCTCGAAACCCTGTTGCCGCCTCTGGTGCGAGAGCGGGGATTGATTGTCAATTGCAACCTATTGCCCGGCAATGGTCGCCGCATAGGCCTGCGGGTCGACATTGCCGCCGGTGAGCATGATGACGGTGTCCGCATCGACCGGCACCTTGCCCGCCAGCGCCGCTGCAAGCGCCGCCGCGCCGCCGGGTTCGACCACGAGGCGCAGGGTGTTGAAGGCGAAGCGCTGCGCCGCGCGCACTTCCTCGTCGGTGACGGTCACGCCCGGCTCGGCGCGGCCCCGCAGCAAGGCGAGGTTCAATGGCTTGGTGACGTTGGGTTGCAGCGCATCGCAGATCGTCCGGGGCGCGTCCGGTGCGGCGTGGACGAGCTGGCCCGCTGCCATTGCCTGCCCGACCATGTCCCAGCCTTCCGGCTCGACCGGATGGATCGCGCTGTCCGGCGCGCCGAGTGCCAGCCCCGCCGCCAGCCCGCCGCCCCCGCAGCAGGTGACGATCCGCGAGGGCGCGCGGCCCAGTTGCGCGGCGATCTCGATCGCGGCCGAGCCTTGCCCCTCGATCACCCACGGATCGCCGAACGCGTGCACCAGCGTGCCGCCGCGCTCGGCAATCAGCCGCGCCGCCACCGCATCGCGATCCTCTTGCGGGCGCTGGTAGAGCACCACTTCGGCTCCGAGCGCTTTGGTGTTCGCCAGCTTCACCTGCGGCGCATCATGCGGCATCACGATCGCCGCGCGGATGCTCAGCCGCTTCGCCGCCCACGCCACCCCTTGCGCGTGGTTGCCCGAGGATACCGCGACCACACCGCCCGCGCGCTCCACAGCCGAGAGGCTGGCGAGCCGCCACCATGCGCCCCGGATCTTGAACGCACCGATGGGTTGCAGGTTGTCCGCCTTTACCCATGCCGACACCCCGCCGATTGCGACCGGCAGCAGCGGGGTGGGCGGCAGGATCGCGGCGACCGCCTCGGCAGCGGCGATCACGCCAGCGGTAGTGGGGATTCGTTCAGCCATCGAAGCGCAAACCTGAATGTTGGAGACACATGAGACATAGTCCTGAAACAGAAAACCGCCCCCGCGCAAGGCCGCTTTCGGCAGTATCCGGGAGGCACGAGGGGGCATGGCAGGTCATCCCCGCAATCTGGCGCATCACGCGATGGTAGGAAACGGGGATCATTTGTCGCGGCCGATGCGTTGGGGTAGGGGGCGCGCAAGATTCGCATCGCTTCACGAAAGGTTCCTGTCATGTCGGCTGCTAAATCCACCACGGTCCTCGTTATCGGTGCGGGCGGCGTCAGCTCGGTCTGCGTCCACAAGATGGCGTTCAATCCCGATATCTTCCCCGAGATTCACTTGGCCAGCCGCACCAAGTCCAAGTGCGACGCGATTGCCGCCAGCGTGAAGGAGCGCTGCGGGCGCGACATCGCCACCTATGAAATCGACGCCGAGGAAGTCCCGGCGATGGTCAACCTGATCCGCAAGACCGGCGCGGGCCTCGTGGTGAACCTGGCGCTGCCCTATCAGGATCTGCCGATCATGGACGCCTGCCTTGAAGCGGGGGTCGATTACCTCGACACCGCCAATTACGAGCCCAAGGACGAGGCCAAGTTCGAGTATCACTGGCAGTGGGCCTATCAGGACCGCTACAAGGATGCAGGGCTCATGGCGCTGCTGGGTTCGGGCTTCGATCCGGGCGTGACGAGCGTGTTCACCATGTGGCTCAAGAAGCACAAATTGAAGACCATCCGCCAGCTCGACATTCTCGATTGCAACGGCGGCGATCACGGCCAGCATTTCGCCACCAACTTCAACCCGGAAATCAACATCCGCGAAGTCACCGCGCCCGCGCGTCACTGGGAAAACGGCGCGTGGGTGGAGACGCCCGCCATGTCCAACAAGGTCGCGTTCGACTTCGAAGCGGTCGGCCCCAAGAACATGTACCTGATGTATCACGAGGAGCTGGAAAGCCTCGCCAAGTTCGTCCCCGAGCTGGAGCGCGCGCGCTTCTGGATGACCTTCGGCGACCAGTACATCACGCACCTGACTGTCTTGCAGAACGTCGGCATGACCAGCATCGAGCCGGTCAAGTATCAGGGCAAGGAAATCATCCCGCTGCAATTCCTCGCCGCCGTGCTGCCCAAGCCCGAAACGCTCGGCGAGACGACCAAGGGCAACACCAACATCGGCGTGATCGCCACCGGCGAGGCACTGGACGGCAGCGGCGAGAAGACGTTCTACATCAAGAACATCTGCTCGCACGAGGCGGCCTACGAGGAGACCGGCAATCAGGCGGTCAGCTACACCACCGGCGTGCCCGCAATGATCGGTGCGGCGATGATGGTGCAGGGCAAGTGGGCCGGCGAGGGCGTGTTCAACATCGAACAGCTCGATCCCGATCCCTTCATGGACATGCTGAACGCGCACGGGTTGCCGTGGACGGTCGAGGAATTGGGCGGCCCGGTGGAGTTCTGATCCGACACCACGGGCATACACTCGTCATTGCGAGCGAAGCGAAGCAATCCAGCTTCCGGGCGCTCGCAGTGGCGCAGGGTTGGAATCCGGAGTGCCGCGTCGCCTCCGGCTCCTCGCAATGACGAACGGAAACCGAATGCACATTGCGAAGGCTTTTCAACCCATCGGCTATCGCGGCTTGCTCGCCGTAGCCCTTCTTGCACTCGCCGCCTGCGATGCTGCGGAGGCGCCGCGCGAGGACGTGCCGGTGCTGGCGGTGGACACCGGCTGGCCCACCATTCCGGCAGGCGCCAAATTCGGCGAGGTCAGTGCGGTCGATGTTGACGCTGCTGGCAACATCTGGGTGCTCCACCGCGCGGGGCGCAAGTGGGAGGAGCCGTTTCCTGCCACACCCATCGCCGAACCGACCGTGTTCAAATTTGCCCCCGATGGCACCTTGGTGGCGCAATGGGGCGCGGGGGTGTTCATTATGCCGCATGGCCTCTCGGTCGACGCGGACGGCAAGGTCTGGATCACCGATGTGGCGCACGAACAGGTGTTCCGCTTCAGCCCCGAAGGCGTGCAGGAGTTGGCGCTTGGCACCCGCGGCGTCACCGCGCAGGATGCGAGCCATTTCGGCCGCCCCGCCGATATCGCCTTCCTCGGGAGCCGCGTGCTGGTGGCCGATGGCTACGTCAACACCCGCGTCGCCGAGTTCTCGCCGCAAGGCACATTCCTGCGCGACTGGGGCAAGTTCAATGTCGCTCACGCCGTCGCGGTCGACGAGACTCGCATCTATGTCGCCGACCGCGAGAATGCGCGGATCATGATCTACGACCACGCTGCCAAGCTGGTCGAAGAACGCAAATCGCCCGGCGGAAACCACACCTACAGCCTCAAGCCCCTCGGCGGCGGGCGGTTGCTTGCCGTGGAAGGGCGTGATCGCGCCGACCGCAAGGGCGCCATCATCCGCGTCTATGCCGCCGACGGGCGCGTCGAAGCATCCTACGACATCAGCCTGCCCGGCAAGGACGCCAGCCTCGGGCATGATCTTGCGATTGGCGGCGACGGGCATATCTATGTCGCCGACGTTCCCGCCGGGCGCGTGGTGCGCTTCAGCCTTCCCCAGCAATCGGACCAGTAATCATGCAGACCAAAGCCGGTGATCCGGGCGCGTTCGCCCATTTCGATCTGTCGCGTGTCGATAGCCCCGCCTTCGTGGTCGATGCCGCCAAGCTGCGCGCCAATTGCCGCGTGCTCGCCGAAGTGCGCGATGCGGCGGCGGCGGACGGGGCGAATATCAAGGTGTTTGCGGCCTTGAAGGCGTTCTCGATGTGGTCGGCCGCGCCGATTATCGGCGAGTATCTCGACGGCGTTTCCACCTCCGGCCTGTGGGAAGCGCGGCTTGCCTCCGAGTTCTACGACGGCGAAATCGCCACCTATTCCGCCGCCTTCAAGCCCGAGGAGTTGGAGGAGATCTGCCGCCTGTCGGATCACGTGATTTTCAATTCGCCCTACCAGTATCAGCGCGCGCGCCTGATTCTCGATAACGCCGCCGCCAACGGCGCGCCCGTCAGCGTCGGCCTGCGGATCAACCCGCAGGTGCCGACCGGCGAGGTGGCGAAGTATGATCCCAGCGCCCCCGGATCGCGCCTCGGCTTCCCGCTCGACCAGCTGACCGAGGAGCATATGGAGGGGATCGAAGGCATCCACTTCCACAACCTGTGCGAACAGGATTTCGAGCCGCTGAAAGCCACGTGGGACCGGGTGTTCGATGCGATCGAGCCCTATTTCGACCAGCTCAAATGGATCAACATGGGCGGCGGCCACCACATCACCCGCGCCGATTACCAGCGCGAGGAGCTGATCGAGTTCCTCAAGGATGCAGCCGAGGATACCGGCTGCGAGATCATCCTTGAGCCCGGCGAGGCAGTGGCGCTGGATGCGGGGATTCTGGTCGGCACGCTGCTCGACACCCACTTCAACGAGATGCCGGTGGGGATCACCGATATCTCGGCGACCTGCCATATGCCCGACGTGCTGGAAGCCCCCTATCGCCCCGCCATGCTGGGCGAGCTGACCGATGAAAGCATGATCCCGATCCGGCTGGGCGGGCCGTCGTGCCTCGCAGGCGATGTGATCGGCGATTATCGCCTGCCGGTCCCCGCCGAGCCGGGGGCGCGCTTCGCCTTTCTCGATCAGGCGCATTATTCGATGGTCAAGACCAACACCTTCAACGGGGTCGCGCTGCCGAGCATCTGGATGTGGGACAGCGAGACCGATGCGCTCGACTGCATCAAGCGGTTCGACTACGAGGATTTCAGGGATCGTCTGAGCTGATCCGGGCGCGCCCCGGCCAGTAGGCTGCGGGAGGCCACATGAAGTTTGCACCATTGATTGCCGCACTCGCGCTGGGGCTGGCCGCTCCGGCGGCGGCGCAGGATTTCGTGCCCGACAAGGTGGTCAAGTCGGTCGGCAGCGGCGATCTGGCCGCGGTGGTCGGTGCGCTCGGCCATCAGGTTCTCGAACAGGGCGAGGGCGAGGAGACGGTGGTGCTCGCCGAAAATCCCGACCAGCTCAAATATGTCCTGCTCGGCACGGCCTGCGAGATGAACGGGGTTGCGGGCTGTCAGGGCGTGCTGATGCAGGCGCAGTTCGATCTGCCGCCGGCCACCACCTATGAAACGGTCGCCAAGGCCAATCTCGATTATGCCGCGCTCAACATCTGGGTCGATTTCGGGGAGAAGTCGCTGGGCTTCACCCGTTATGTCGTGCTCGACGAAGGCGTGACGATGGCCAACCTGCGCGCCAATGTCGAAGTGCTGCTGAGCCTGATCGGGGAGGCCTATCCGGTCGCCGCCGGAGAAGCGCCGGTGGAAGCGCCAACAGGCAGCTAAAGCCCCTTGCGCCCGAACCCGCCCGGTGCGCGGCGCAGCGGGACGGGGGCGACTAGCGGCATCGGCGTGACTTGTTCCAGAGGCTGGGCCAGAGGCAGCGGAGCCGCTTCACGCTGCGGCGCGGGCGTCTTTACCGCCTCCTCCTGACTGCCGGGCAGCGCTCCCAGCACCCTTCCACGCTGGTTCTGGTTGATCGCCAGCGCGAGGCCCGCAAGCGCCGCGAATTGCTCGGCCGCTTCCTCGGCACGCATCCGGTCTTCGGCCGGGTCCATCGAACCGCTCTCGAACAGGTTGCGCCCCTCGACCGCGATCACCACCTGCCCCGCCGTAAACAGCGCGCGCAGTTCCTTGGCGCGGAAGGCGCGTTCCAGCCGCAGCAGGTGCTCGACATAGGAGGGGTGCACCAGCACCCGCGCCTCGACCGGATCGTCGCTGAACAGGCCGAATGTCTGCGCGAAATCGGGGTGCACCTGATCGACATGATCGAGCCGGTGGCCCTTGAAGCTGACGCTGTCCTTGGCCCCGCCAAGGCCGAACCACTTGCGATGCTCGCCCGCGCGCTGGAGCAGGGTGGTGGAGCGGAACGGGCGGCCGAAGCCCATCTGGATGATGACGCCTTCGTACACCGTCTCCCAGCGCTCGTTCTCGCCCGAGCCGCGGCGCTTTTCGAGCCGGGCTTCGTAAAGGTTGAAGGCATGGCCCTGCAGCGTGCCGAACCAGCGGTCCTCGAACTCGCTGCGATCATGCGGCTCGACCAGACCATAGCGCTTGGCGGCCTCGAACTCCGGGCCGGGTTCTGCCTCGTGGCTGTATTCGACCCCGTGGCTGCGGGCGATGGCCGAGTTGATCCCGACCTTGACGGTGCGCTTGGCCGCCTCGATCGGCTGGTAGCCCCACCATGCCACGCCGATAATCCCGCCCAGCGTACCGATCCAGCGGTAGAACGCGAAGCTTTCGGGGCCGAACCAGAGCAGCGCCAGCACCGGCATCAGGATCGCCGCGCCCCATGTCCAGCGGGTGGAGGCAAGCTCCTTGGCCTCGGCGCGCATCACGGCCTGCTCGTCCAGCCACTGGCCGAGCCCGCTTTGCATCAGATGATCGACTTTGGCGTGCATCTTCCAGAGGATAGCGCCGGCTTGTGTGTAATCCCTTAATGATTGGGCATTATGTCCGGGCGCCAATAAGGGAGCATTGGCGCCATGTTTGATATTCTCGGCTGGTTCTGGACCTCGGCGATCCTCGTGATTGCAGTTGGCACGGTGGTGCTGCTGATTGCGATCTACAACAATCTGGTGCGCCTGCGGCAGACCGTGCGGCAGGGCGTCGCGGATATCGACGCGCAATTGCGCCAGCGCCACGATCTGATCCCCAATCTGGTCGAAACGGTGAAGGGCTATGCCGGGCACGAAGCATCGACGCTGGAGGCAGTGATTGCCGCCCGCAACGCCGCCGCGCGGGACGAGCCGTCTTCGGCCAGCGAACAGAAGCTGCGCGTGGCGCTCGATAACCTGCTGGCATTGGGCGAGGCCTATCCCGATCTGAAGGCGAGCGGCAACTTCCAGTCGCTCCAGCATGAACTCGCCGATGTCGAGGACAAGCTCGCTGCGGCCCGCCGGGCATTGAACGCCGCGACCGCGCGCTTCAACTCTGCGCGCGAATCCTTCCCGGCAGTGCTGTTTGCCGGCCTGCTCGGATTCGGCGAGGCGGACTTCAACCGGCTCGAGGACAGCGAAAAGGGCACGGTCGACCAGACTCCCAAGATCGCATTCTGATGCCGGCAAGGTGACGGAAATCCCAGCGATTTCCGTCACATTCCGGTCGTGCTTGAGGGGGTGTCTCGCAAAAGAAACATTTCCCCGCCGCGCGGCCCATTTTTCATTTGCAATTTACCCCCCAGGCCCTATCTGCGCCCTTCCGCTGCCCCAAGGGGACTTCCAAACCGCAAGGCAGCTTGTCGTTTTATGGTTCTACAGAACCGTTTTGGGGGTCCCTTGAGTTGCACATTTATCCCGACGCACTGGCTGTAGTTCGCGACCTTCGTCCGGACGAACCCGTCATCCTCAACCGCCCGCACGCCGCGCGGCGCGCCGCCCGTTTCTTCGTCGAGAAGTTTCCGGGAAAGGTGCTCTATGCGGTGAAAGCCAACCCGGCACCGGAGCTGATCCGCGTGCTGTGGGACGCCGGCGTGACCCATTACGATGTCGCCTCGATTGCCGAGGTGCGGCTGGTGCGCGGGCTGCTACCCGAGGCTGTGCTGTGCTTCATGCATCCGGTGAAGACCCCGGCGGCGATTACCGAAGCCTATTTCGCGCATGGCGTGCGCACCTTCAGCCTCGATTCCGTCGAGGAGCTGGAGAAGATCGTCGATGCCTGCCGTCACCCCGTGACCGGCGAAGCGCCGCGTGACCTGCGCCTGTGCGTGCGGCTGCGCGTCTCGTCGGAATATTCGGAGCTTTCGCTGGCCTCGAAGTTCGGCTGCGACCTCGTCGAAGCGCCTGCGCTGTTGCAGGAAGCCCGCCAGCATTGCGACTGGCTGGGCGTGTGCTTCCACGTCGGCAGCCAGGCGATGACCCCGTTTGCCTTCGTCCAGGCGATGGACCGCACCCGTGCCGCCATCGCCGAGGCGTCGGTGGTGATCGACATGATCGACGTCGGCGGGGGCTTCCCGAGCGCCTATCCCGGCCTCGAACCGCCGCCGATGGAAGATTACTTCGCGATCATCGCCAAGCACTTCGAAGCCCTGCCGATCGCCTATAACGCCGAACTGTGGTGCGAGCCCGGCCGTGCGCTGTCGGCGGAATACAGCTCGATGATCGTGCAGGTGAACAAGCGCCGCGGGGAAGAACTCTACATCAACGATGGTGCCTATGGCGCCCTCTATGATGCCGCCCACGTGGCGTGGCGCTTCCCGGTGAAGGCGCTCGAGGACGACCTGATCGAGGAGGACGAGGATTTCGCCTTCTACGGGCCGACCTGCGACGATGCCGATTTCATGAAGGGGCCGTTCACGCTCCCGGGTGACATTCAGGCGGGCGACTACATCGAGATCGGGATGCTCGGTGCCTATGGCGCGGCGATGAAGACCGGCTTCAACGGCTTCGGCGCGGCCCAGCAGGTGATTGTCGCCGACGAGCCGATGATGAGCCTGTTCGACGGCAGCCGCGTGCGCGAAGCCGCCGACAACGTGGTGTCCCTGCGCTAATCCGGCTTGCCATCGCCGGCCCCTGTAACGGGGCCGGCGATCAGGTCGTCGAGGAACAGGCTCGCCAGCGCGTGGCGCGACGAGACTCCGGCCTTGGTGTAAATCGCCGTCAGCTGCGCGCGCACTGTGCCTTCAGCCACTCCGCGCAGGGCGGCGATTTCGGCCGTCTCGCAGCCCTTGAGCGCGAACAACGCGACTTCGCTTTCCGCCGCTGTCAGCCCCCATTCGCCGAAACGCGCGGCAATAAGCTCGGCAAAGGCCCCGCGTGCCAGTGTCAGGGTTACGGCATCGCGGCGGGCCTGCTCGATCATCCGGCGCATCTGCCACGCGCCGAGGACCACGCCGGTCACCAGCGCCAGCGCGATCACGACTTCGGCGAGGATGTGCAGGCCCCATTCGCCGGTCGACAGATCGATCGCGGCATCGGCGATGAAGAAGGTCGCGCCCACCGCCTGCAACACGACAATCGCGGCGACCAGCGAGATGTGAAGGTCGCCGCGGTTGGTGTCGGTTGGCGGATGGGTGCTCACTTTCCTCCGGGCAACATGGCAAGGACGGTGCGACGGCCGCTGCGTGCGGTCTCGAAGGCGACCCCGCCGATATGCAACAGGATCAGCACATAGAGAAGGTTGACGGCGACTTCATGCACTTCTTCGAAGATTTCGCCAGCCTCTCCGCCTTCTTCGCCCTCATTCTCTTCGCCTTCAGCGCCTTCGTGCTCGCCCGCCTCGCTGAACATCAGCTGCGCGGCGGTGGTGCCGGGTTCGATGGCGGGCGGCGCGCCGGCCATGGCGATGCCGCTGGCGACGATCACCGCAACGGTCGCCCAGATCGCATAGGCCATCAGCGCGCCGAGCGGATTGTGCGAGACGTGCTTCTCATGCTCGCCTGCACGGATTGCCCGGATATGCGCGAGCGCCCGCGCAGGGCTGGGCGGGAAGGCGCTGAAGCGCGCCGCGCGGGTGCCGATCACGCCCCACAACAGCCGCAGCGCCAGCAGCCCGGCGAGCACGTAACCGGCATAGATATGCGCCGCCGAACCTTCGCCGACGATCAGCGCGTTCCACAGCACCACGGCAGCGATACCCCAGTGGGTGATCTTCACCAGCGGATCCCAGCGGTAGGTCTTGGGTTGGTCGGTCATGGTCAGGTTCCTTTGCGGCAGATTGTGCAGCAGAACCTGAGGGCAGGGCGGGCGCGGCGCCATTGCAGCGCTGCTTATAGGGGGGCGCATAAGCGCGTGCTTATGGGGACGCGGGCGGGGCGAAGCCTGTGGGGGGCGCTTATCGTCACCCCAGCGAAAGCTGGGGCCTAGGGCGGCAAGCGCTGCTCTGTGAGGCCCTAGGTCCCAGCTTTCGCTGGGATGACGAAGAATGGATGGGTATGCCTACTGCCCGTAACAGGCCCTCAGTCAAACCCCACAAACCGCGCCGCTTCGTCCACGCTGCGACGGTCGATTTTCACCGGGTTGGCGGGAAAGTCCGGATCGGGCCAGCCCAGCGCGACAGCCTTCATGATCACCTGATCGTCCGGGATCCCGGCGTGTTCGCGCACCACGGGCGATTGCATGATGCCTTGCGAGTTGATCACGCAGCCGAGCCCCTTGCTCCATGCCGCATTGACCAGCGCGGTGGTGACCGCGCCGCAATCGAACACGGTGTCGTCGGCGTCGGACAGCTCCTTGTCGTAGGTGATGATCACGCACACCGGCGCATCGAACTGGCGGAAGCCGCGCAGCACCCAGTCCTGCCGCGCTTCCTTGTCGTCGCGGGCAATGCCCATCGCTTCGAACAGCTGGATCGCGCAGCCGACTTGCCGGTCGCGGTGGACGCCCTGGAACGGGTGGCCCTTGCGGAACTCGCGGCTGTCGGGCTCGCCGGCCAGAATGCGCTCGGTATTGCCCTTGCGGATACGGTCGAGCGGCCCGCCGGTGATGACGTGGAAATGATAGGGCTGGGTGTTCATCGAGGACGGCGAACGCATCGCCATCTGGAGCACTTCCTCAAGCAGCGCGCGTGGCACCGGCTTGTCGAGATAGCCACGAATGCTGCGCCGCCCGAGGACAACCTCGGCGTAAGTCTGGTCAGGCGTACCGCCCATTGCTCTCTCCCGAATCTGTGTTCGAGGGAGGCGTTAGCGCAGCCGGAGCGCGGCACAAAGTCCGCTACGGCAGGGCGGGGCGATTACGCCGCCTCAGCCAGCTCCAGTTCCAGCCGGTCCCAGATTTCCACCAGCGCGGCCGTCAGCTCGTCCAACATTGCATCGGTGTGGCCGGGGCCGGGGGTGAAGCGCAGACGCTCGGTGCCGCGGGGCACAGTGGGGAAGTTGATCGGCTGCACATAGACGCCGTATTCGGCCAGCAGAATGTCGCTGATCTTCTTGGCGCGCACCGGATCGCCGACCATCAGCGGGACGATGTGGGTGACCGAATCCATCACCGGCAGGCCCGCCTCGGCAAACTTCAGCTTGAGCAGGGCGGCGGCGCGCTGCTGGGCGTTACGCTCGACGCTGCTTTCTTTCAGGTGCCGCACCGAAGCCAGCACGCCCGCCACCAGCACCGGCGACAGCGAGGTGGTGAAGATGAAGCCCGGCGCGTAGGAGCGGATGCAGTCCACCACCTTGCTCGACGCCGCGATATAGCCGCCCATCACCCCGAACGCCTTGCCCAGCGTGCCTTCGATAATGTCGATCCGGTGCGCGGCGTTATCGCGCTCGGAGATGCCGCCGCCGCGCGCGCCGTACATGCCGACCGCGTGGACTTCGTCGATATAGGTCAGCGCGTTGTACTTTTCCGCCAAGTCGCAGATCGCGTGGATCGGGGCGACGTCGCCGTCCATCGAATAGACGCTTTCGAAGGCGATCAGCTTGGGCGTGTCCAGCGGGACGCTCGCCAGCAGCTCTTCCAGATGGCCTACGTCATTGTGGCGGAATACCTTCTTGTCGCAGCCCGAATTGCGGATGCCGGCGATCATGCTGGCGTGGTTCAATTCGTCGGAGAAGATCACGCAGCCCGGCAGCAGCTTGGCCAGCGTGGAAAGCGTCGCGTCGTTCGAGACATAGCCGCTGGTGAACAGCAGTGCCGCATCCTTGCCGTGGAGATCGGCCAGTTCGGCCTCAAGCTGGACGTGCAGGTGGGTGTTGCCGCCAATGTTGCGGGTGCCGCCCGAGCCTGCGCCGACATCGTGCAGCGCGGCTTCCATCGCGCCAATCACCTTTTCGTGCTGGCCCATGCACAGGTAATCATTCGAGCACCACACGGTGATCGGCTTGGGGCCATTATGCCCGTGGAAACAGCGCGCGTTGGGATAGGCACCCTTGTTCCGCAGAATGTCGATGAAGACACGGTAGCGGCCTTCCTCATGCAGGCGGTCAATCGCCTGATCGAAGATCTGATCGTAGTTCACACGCGTCTCTTCAACTGGGGCGCGCCGGGGGCGGCGCTGCCATGTGTCCTGCCTGTTTCATCCGCCACAACTGCCGAAGTCGCGGAAGGTTTCGCGGGCGATATCTAGGGAGCCAGGGGGGCTTTTGCCACCGCGATCTTTGCGAGCGTTTCGCAAGCGGACAGGCGCGGTTCAGAAGGCTTCGGCGGGTCCGAAACCGCGGGCTGCGAGCGCCGTTTCAAGGCCCGCTGCGCCTTCGATCGCGCCGGTGACGACGAAGCGGTTGGGGCCGGTGCGGGCAAAGCTCTGCCCTTCCAGCAGGTGCGCGATCCGCCGCGCGATGCCCGCCGCGCCGTCGACTTGCCGGACGCCCGGCCCGAAGGCGGCGGCGAGTTCTTCCGACAGGAGCGGGAAGTGGGTGCAGGCCAGCACCAGCGTGTCGATGGCCTCGCCGCCCGGCATCGCCGCCAGCCGGTCATGCACATCGGCGATCACCGCCGGATCGACCGGCTTTCCGCGCAGCTTGCCCTCGGCCGCGCCGACGAGGGCGGGGGCAGCGATGCGGAGCAGGTGCTTGCCGCTGGCGAACTCGCGTTCGAGTTGATCGACATAGGCCTGCCGGATGGTCGCGCCCGTTCCGACAAGGCCGATGGTGCCGGTCTGGGTCAGGGCGGCGGCGGGCTTGATCGCGGGGACAGTGCCCACCACCGGCACCTCCAGCACCTCGCGCACCATGCCGAGCGCGATGGTCGAGGCGGTGTTGCAGGCGATGCAGACGAGGCGCGGGCGGAAGCGTTCAGCCATGCGCCCGAGCAGGCCCGCAACACGCGCGGCGATCTGCGCCTCGGTCTTGGTGCCATAGGGCAGGCCCGCAAGATCGGCGGCGTAGATCACCGGCGCATCGGGCAACAGTGCGCGCAGGGCGTCATAGACCGTCAGCCCGCCGACGCCGGAATCGAACAGCAGGATGGGGGAGGATTTGTCCAAGTCTCTCAAATCCGTTCGCCCTGAGCTTGTCGAAGGGCCGTTTTTGCGTACAGAAGTTGCGCTAGAAGAAGTGCAGGGGTTCGACAAGCTCACCCCCGAACGGAGAGTGATGTTGGAACCTGTTTTCGCCGCCCTTCTGGGCTTCCTGCTCGGATCGATCCCCTTCGGCCTGATCCTCACCCGCGCGGCGGGGCTGGGCGATGTGCGGCAGATCGGCAGCGGGAGCATCGGCGCGACCAATGTGCTGCGTACCGGCAACAAGGGGCTGGCGGCGGCGACCGTGCTGCTCGATGCGGCCAAGGCGGTGGTGCCGATTGTGGTCGCCAAGGCGTTCTGGCCGGGCACCGAAGGCGTGGCGGCGGTGGCCGCAGTGGCCGGGCATTGCTTCACCCCGTGGCTCGCCTTCAAGGGCGGCAAGGGCTTTGCCAGCGCTGCCGGAGCCTTGGGCGCGCTCGCTTTTCCGGCGTTTTTCGTCTGCGCGATGATCTGGGTCGCGACCCTCGCGATCAGCCGGATTTCGAGCGTTTCCTCGCTGGTCAGCGTCATCGCCGCGCCGCTTGTGGCGTGGGGCATGGGCTTCCCGCAGATCATCGCACCGCTGGCCGCGATTGCCGCCATCGTCATTGTCCAGCACCGCGCCAATATCGGGCGGCTGATGCGGGGGGAGGAGCCGAAGGTGGGCTCCTCGGGCAAGACATGACGCAAGGCCGCATCTGATGGAGCAAAAGGGGTCGCAGCCGGTGCTCAGCCAACAGGAAGCCTTCGCGCGGATCCGTCTGCTGCGCTCGCCCAATATCGGCCCGGTCAGCTATCGCCAGCTGATTGCGCGGTTCGGCAGCGCAGGCGCGGCGCTGGATGCGCTGCCCGATCTCGCCAGCCGGGGGCGGGGGCCATACCGGCCCGCCAACGCGCAGAGCATCGAGCAGGAAATCGCCGCCGTGCGCCGGGCGCGCGCGCGCTATCTGTTCCACGATCAGCCCGATTATCCCGCCCTGCTGGCCGAGCTCGATTCTGCGCCGCCGATCCTCACCTGCCGCGGGCGATTGGCGCTCGCCGCCGAGCCTTGCGTTGCGCTGGTGGGGGCGAGGAATGCCAGCGCGGCCGCCGTGAAGCTGGCGCGCGATTTCGGCAGCGGGCTGGCCGAGGCGGGGTTTACCGTCGTCTCCGGCCTCGCGCGCGGCATCGACGGGGCGGCGCATGAAGGCGCCTTTCCTGCCACCATCGGCGTGATCGCCAGCGGCATCGACATCACCTACCCGCCCCAGCACGCCGACTTGCAGGAGCGTATCGCCAACGAAGGCCTGCTGGTGGCCGAACAGCCCCCCGGCACCGAGCCGCGCGGGCGGCATTTCCCTTCGCGCAACCGCATCATCGCCGGGCTGGCGAGCGGCACGCTGGTGATCGAGGCCGCGCCGCAATCGGGCAGTCTCATCACCGCGCGGCTGGCGGGCGAGGCGGGGCGCGAGGTGATGGCGATCCCCGGCTCCCCGCTCGATGGCCGCGCTTTGGGGTGCAACCAGCTGATCCGCGAAGGCGCAGTGCTGGTGCAGACGCCCGAGGAAGTGGTGGAACTGCTCCAGAGCTTCACCGGCGCGCCGCGCTCGCGCTACCGGGTGGCCGAGAACGCCGCCGATTTCGACTATGCCGAGCTGGCCGAGATCGCGTGGAACGCCAGCGATACCGAGGCCATCGCTGCGCTGCTCTCCAACGCGCCCATCGGCATCGACGAGCTGATCCGCCAGTCGGGCGCGAGTGCGGCCGCGGTGCACATGGCGCTGCTCGAACTGGAACTGGCGGGCGAGATCGAACGCGGCGATGGGGGGCTTGTCAGGCGCGCCGGGTGATGGTCAAACACCTGAATAGCTAGCGGGATCAAATGCGTGCAGCGCCAGGCGAGTTTCAACGAGCTGTTCAATGCGAGCTTCGAGGAGATCGCCGCCAATCGCGCGGCGTGCCTGATATTCCTTGCCGTCACCGTGCCGCTCGGCGCGGTCTCGCTGGCGGTGTTCGAGACCGCGATCATCGGCCCCGCGTCGCTGCTTTCGGGCACCGCGCAAGGGCTGGGCGGGTGGGCGGCATCGATTGCGGGCACGTTGCTGGAGCTGGTGGCGCAGTTCTGGCTGACGATGGCTCTGCTGCGCCGCACGCTGCGCGTCGCGTTTGACCGGCTGCCGCCCTTTATCGGCACTTCGGTGCTGAACATCATCGGCCTTTCATTGGGCATTTTGCTGTTTGTGATCCCGGGCCTGATCTTCGCCACCCGCTTCGTGCTGGTTCCCGCTCTGGTGACCGAAGGCCGCATTCCGGCGATGGACAGCTTTGCCGAAAGCTGGGAGCGCACGCGGGAGAGCGGCTGGGCGCTGTTCGGGCTGGTGGTATGCTACCTCGTCGTTGTCGTGATTGTCACACTGCTCGCCGGTGCGTTTGCCGAATCCCTGCCCGAGAGTTTGCGGATCGCCGGCTGGCTGGTGGAATCGCTTGCCTCGCAGGGCGGCACCATCCTTTCCACCGCTGTGATCATCGGCGCCTACCGCCTGCTGGGCGACAACACCCGCGAGATCGAGGAGGTGTTTGCGTGAACGCCACTGCCGCCGCCCGGCGCGAGGCGCGGTATGGCTCGCTGATGTCGCATGCGCTGCGAAATCTGGGGCTGATATGGAAGCAGGTGCTGGTCTATCTCGCGGCGGCGATGGTGCTGGGGGTGGCGATGCCGCTGATCGGGAGCCAGTCGACCGGCGTGGTCGGCCTCGCGCTCTATTTCGGCGGGCAATACTGGCTGTTCCACACGCTGCTGAAGGCGCGCGGATTGGTGGAGACGCCGCGCATCCATTTCCTTGCCTTTGTCGCGCTGGCGCTGCTGCTCATCATACCGATCCTCTTCGGGCTGACCCTGTTTCTCCTGCCGGGGCTGTTTCTGGTGGCGCGCTGGATTGCTGCGCCCGCCTTCATCGTCGCGCGCGGCGAGGGGGCGTTCGCCGCTGCCGGAGCCAGCTCTGACGCCGTGCGCGGCCACACTGTCAGCGTGATGGCGGCGATTGTGGTGCTGATGCTGATCGTGATCGCCATCGGCACGGTGCTGGCGGGGGTCGAACGGGCCACTGATGGTCTGACTGATACCAAAGTGCTCGACCAGCTGTTCGGGCATCTCGTCCCGCTGGCGCTGCTCGGCCTGTCGACGGCGGTCTACGAACAGCTCGGGCCGGAGGACACGATGATCGAGGACGTGTTCGGGTAAGCGCCTTCACACAAGCCGCTTGACGGCCTAAGGGCCCCGGCCCCACCCTCGCGCACACGTACACGTAAGGGACAGTTACTTACCCGCCATGCAGCTTGTCATCGTCGAATCCCCCGCCAAGGCGAAAACCATCGAGAAATATCTCGGCAAGGACTTCAAGGTTCTCGCATCCTACGGCCACGTCCGCGATCTGCCCGCCAAGGACGGCAGCGTCGATCCCGAGGCCGGGTTCGCGATGGAGTGGGAACTGTACCGCGACAAGCAGAGCCGCTTCAAGGAAATCGCCGACGCGGCCAAGAGTGCGACGCGCCTCGTTCTGGCGACTGACCCTGACCGCGAGGGCGAGGCGATCAGCTGGCACGTGCAGGAGCTGCTGGCCAAGCGCAAGGCGCTGCCCAAGCACGTCGAGAGGGTCACCTTCAACGCCATTACCAAGCAGGCCGTGACAGAGGCGATGGCGCGGCCCCGCGAGCTGGATCAGCCGCTGATCGACGCCTATCTGGCGCGCCGCGCGCTGGACTATCTGTTCGGCTTCACCCTCTCGCCCGTGCTGTGGCGCAAGCTGCCGGGCGCGAAAAGCGCAGGCCGCGTGCAGTCGGTCGCGCTGCGCCTGATTGTCGAGCGCGAGCGCGAGATCGAGGCCTTCCGGCCCGAGGAATACTGGAGCGTGCTGGCCAAGATGCAGCACGACGGCACCGAGTTCGACGCGCGCCTCGTCAAGTTCAAGGGCGAGAAGCTGGAGCGCCTCAGCCTCGGCAATCAAGGCATCGCGCTGGAGGCCAAGGCCGCGGTCGAGGCCGGGCGCTTCACTGTCGAGGGCGTCGAGACCAAGCCCCTCAAGCGCAACCCCGCGCCGCCGTTCACCACCTCGACCTTGCAGCAGGAGGCCGCGCGCAAGCTCGGCTATTCGGCGCAGCACACCATGCGCCTTGCGCAGAGCCTCTACGAGGCGGGCGCGATCACCTATATGCGGACCGACGGGGTGCAGATGGACATGGGCGCAATCCATGCCCTGCGCGATGCCATCGGGGCGCGGTATGACGGTGCCTATCTGCCCGAAAAGCCGCGCATTTACAGCACTAAGGCGAAGAATGCCCAGGAAGCGCACGAAGCGATCCGGCCGACCGATTTCACCCGCGAACGGGCAGGGACGGGCGACGAAGGCAAGCTTTACGATCTGATCTTCAAGCGCGCGATGGCGAGCCAGATGGCCGCCGCGCAGCTGGAGCGCACCACCATCACCTTGCGCGATCCCACCGGCCAGCACGAACTGCGCGCGACGGGTCAGGTGATCCGCTTCCCGGGCTTCCTCGCGGTCTATCAGGAAGGGCTCGACGACAGCGAGGACGAAGACGGCGGCCTGCTGCCGGTGATGAAGGCGGGCGATTGCCCCGCCAAGCGCGCCGTCGAGGCGAACCAGCACTTCACCCAGCCGCCGCCGCGCTTTTCGGAAGCGTCGCTGGTCAAGCGGCTGGAGGAGCTCGGCATCGGGCGCCCCTCCACCTATGCCTCGACCATCCAGACCCTGCGCGACCGGGCCTATGTGCGGATGGAGAAGAACCGCTTCTTCGCCGAGGAATCGGGCCGGTTGCTGACCGCCTTCCTCGAACGCTTCTTCCCCACCTATGTCGCCTATGACTTCACGGCGGGCATGGAGGACGAGCTCGACGTCGTCTCCGACGGGCGCGAGGATTACAAGGCGCTGCTCGCCCGCTTCTGGAAGGACTTCAAGCCCAAGGCAGACGAGGTGATGGAGAAGATGCCCTCGGAAGTGACCGAGGCATTGGACGAATATCTCGCTGATTTCCTGTTCCCCCCGCGCGAGGACGGCGCCGATCCGCGCGCCTGCCCGATGTGTGCGGCGGAAGGCCGCGCCAATGGTCGCCTGTCCTTGCGTGGTGGCCGCTTCGGCGCGTTTGTCGCCTGCGCCAACTACCCCGAGTGCAAATACACCCGCCGCTTCGCCCAGCCGGGCGGTGAGGGCGAGGGCGGCGCGGAAGACGGCGTGCTCGGCCAGCACCCCGAAACCGGCGAGGATATCCACCGCAAGACCGGGCGCTTCGGCCCCTATGTGCAGATGGGCGAGGGCAAGGACGCCAAGCGCGCGAGCATTCCCAAGGACTTGGACGACTTCGATCTCGATTGGGCGGTGAAGCTGCTCGATCTGCCGCGCATTGTCGGCGCGCATCCGGATACGGGCCTCGAAATCGAAGCCAATATCGGGCGTTATGGGCCATACCTCAGGCATGACGGCAAGTACGGCAAGCTCACCAGCACCCGTGAGGTGTTCGAGGTGGGGATGAACCGTGCGGTCGATATCCTCGCCCAGGCCGCCAATCGCGGCGGTGCGGCGCGCGGCAAGACCGAGGCGATGGCGACGCTCGGCAACCACCCCACAAGCGGCGGCGAGATCAAGGTCATGCCGGGGCGCTATGGCCCCTACGTCACCGACGGCACCACCAACGCCACGATCCCGCGCGATGTGAAGCCCGAGGACGTGACGCTCGAAGCGGCCATCGAACTCATAGACGCCCGCGCCGCCAAGGGCCCGGCCAAGGGGAAGGCCAAGAAGAAGGCCGCGCCCAAAAAGAAGGCTCCGGCCAAGAAGAAGGCTCCGGCCAAGAAGGCGGCAAAATAGTGCTCTGCCAGCGTGGGACGGGTGCCCGCGTTGGTAAATCATAAAGCATTCCTGCCTATCACATGAGCCTCAAGACCAGGGGCTGCACCGTGATTGAGATCGAAGTCCAGAACGAGACGCACCAGACCCAGGCCCGCATCCGCTTTGCCGCCGTGCCGCGCATCGGCGAAGGGCTGCGCCTGCGCGAACCGGATGGCATGTGGGCGAGCTATGATGTGCTCGACGTGTGGTACCAGAAGGCCGAATTCGGCGACGTGTGGATGCCCTATCTCCACGTCCGCATGACTCCGGGCGAAGGGGTGGGCACACCTGATCCCTATGCCGAGGAATATGACGACTATGGCGCAGGCTATGCCGCGATCGGCGGGGGGCGCTGATCATGCAGAACCTGATCAAGCGCAATTCCGGCCCGATGCGTCGCAGCGGGATGGCCAGTGGGATGGAAGGCAAGACATTGGCCGAAAAGCTGGCGCAGAGCGAAAAGGCGCGCGAGGCGGTGGTGGAGGCCGAACCGGCACCCGAACCTGCGCCCGCAGCCACCCCTGAGCCCGCGCCTGCGCCTGCGCCCGTCGATCCGGTCGACGACTTACCCCAGCGTCCGCCGCCCGCGCCCGATGGCGATACGGATTCGATTGTCGCCGCCGCCAAGGTGATGCGCGATCGCTACGCCGGACGCCCCGCGGCGGCCGCTGCGGCCAAGACCTGCCTGATCGTCGATGACAGCCGCGTGATTCGCAAGGTTTCGAGCAAGATCGCGATCAGCCTCGGCTATGTCGCCATCGAAGCCGAGAACGGCGAGGAGGCGCTCGCTCGCTGCAAGAAGGCAATGCCCGATCTGGTGCTGACCGACTGGAACATGCCCGAAATGGACGGCATCGAATTCGTCGCCAAGCTGCGCGCGATTCCCACGCCCAAGGAACCAATCGTAGTGTTCTGCACCTCGAACGGCGAGGCCAAGGACATCCATGAAGGCATCTCGGCGGGGGCGGATGATTATATCGTGAAGCCCTTCGACGAGGCGGCACTGCGGGCCAAGCTGGAGAAACTGGGGCGGGGGTAACCTAACTCCCCAGTCCACCCACTTCGTCACCCCGTGCCTGACACGGGGTTGGGTCTTTTCCCGTCGGCACCCTACGCCCTAACGCACCCAGTCCAGCCCGATCTCCTCGAAGATCTCCTTGTCTTCGGCCCAGTTCTCCAGCACCTTCACGTGCAGGTAGAGGTGGACCTTCACCCCCAGCACCTCGGCCAGTTCCTTGCGCGCGGCCTCGCCGATCGCCTTGATCTTTGATCCGCCCTTGCCGAGCACGATCGCGCGCTGGTTGTCGCGCGTCACCACGATCTGCTGGTGGATTTCCACGCTGCCGTCCTTGCGGACCTCGTATTTCTCGGGGCGAACCGCGCTGTCGTAGGGCAGTTCCTCGTGGAGCTGCTGGTAGAGCTGTTCGCGGGTGATTTCGGCAGCGAGCAGGCGTTCGGACGCATCGGACACCTGATCTTCCGGATACATCCAAATGCCCTCGGGCATCATCTTCGCCAGCGTTTCCTTCATTTCCGGCACGCCCTCGCCGGTCAGCGCCGAGACGAAGAAGATTTCGGCAAAATCGACCTTGGCCGACAATTCCTGTGCCAGCGCCAGCAGCGGCTCTTTCTTGGCGCGGTCGACCTTGTTGAGGACGAGGATCTTGCGCTCCGGGCGGGTCGCCAGCACTTCCAGCAGGGGTTCGAGTTCATGGCGGCGCTGCTTGATCGGATCGACCAGTAGCAGCACCGCGTCGGCGGCCTCCGCGCCTTCCCACGCGGCGCTCACCATCGCGCGGTCAAGCCGGCGGCGCGGGGCGAAGATGCCGGGGGTGTCGACCAGAATCATCTGCACGGCTGCGCCATCGGCCAGTTCGTGCAGGGCAATCCCGAGCATCCGCGCGCGGGTGGTCTGCGCCTTGGCGCTGGTGATCGCGACCTTCTGGCCGACGAGGCTGTTTACAAGGGTGGATTTGCCGGCATTCGGCGCGCCAAGCACGGCAACGACGCCGCAGCGGGTGGGGGGAGTTTCTGTCATGGGGCGCTCATATCGCGAAGCGCCCGGATTGTCGAAGGGCACAGGGGCATTGACCGATCATTGCGCGATCATCGGCCTGTCATTGCGCTGGCCGCATGGGGCCGAAGCGCTGTTTCACATGAAACATTTGCGGAACAAATATTACCCGAACCGCTCCAGAAACGCCTTGGCGGCCAGCTTTTCCGCTTCGCCCTTGCTGGTGGCGGTGGCTTCGGCCTCGCCGACATTGCGGATGCTCACCCGCACGGTGAAGCGCGCCGCGTGATCGGGGCCTGAGCGGTCGGTCACTTCATAGACCGGCATGGTGCGGCGGTTGCCCGCGGCCCATTCCTGCAACGCGCTCTTGGGGTGCTTGGCCTTGCCGACATCGCCTTCCAGCTCGCGCCGCCACAGCCGGTAGATCGCATCGCGCGCGGCATCGAAGCCGTTCTCGATGAAGCAGGCGCCGATCAGCGCCTCCATCACATCGCCGAGGATCTTCTCGCTATCCGCCCCGCCATCATCGCGCGCCTGCTTGCCCAAGCGGATGTGTGCAGGCAGGCCGATATTGCGGGCGATCCGCGCGCAGGTTGCCCCGCTGACGAGCGCGTTGAGGCGCTGCGAGAGCTTGCCCTCCGGCCCGTCGCCCGCGCGGTAGAGCCAGCTCGCCACCGACAGGCCGAGCACACGGTCGCCGAGGAATTCGAGCCGCTGGTAATCGGTCGCCCCGCCGCCTGCGCCGTTGAAGCTGCCGTGGGTGAGGGCTTCGAGCCACGGGGTCTCGTCGCCTACGGCAAAGCCTTGCGCTTCCAGCCAGATGCGGGTGTCAGGATCGAGTGCGGTCATAGCGTTCCTCCGATCCGGCCCCAGCGCGTGGCAGAGAACCATGTCCAGGGCTTGATCCATTCGGCGCTGCCATCGGTCGACCATACCACCAGCCCGGCGCGGCCCACCAGCCGGTCAAGCGGGACAAGGCCGACGGCATCGCCTGCGGCGGCCTTCCAGCGGCTGTCGCGCGAATTGTCGCGGTTGTCCCCCATCACGAACATCATGCCCTCGGGCACGGTAACAGGCGCAAAGCTGTCGCCGCCGGTGAGGCCGAAATCGAGCACTTCATAGGCCTTGCCGTCCGGCAGCGTCTCGCGGAAACGGCGATAGGCGCAGGCCTCGCTGCCGTCTTCCAGCGCAGTCGCATCGCCGCCCCATTCGCACCCCGTATTGGGCGAGACCGGCACGACAAAATCGCGCAAAGCCTCGCGCCGCACCAGCGTGCCATTGAGCACCACCTGTCCGCCGAGCACGCCGACCGTATCGCCCGGCAGGCCGATCACCCGCTTGATATAATCGCGCCCGTCGACCGGATGCTTGAAGATCACCACATCCCCGCGCTCCGGCATCCGTGCCAGCACGCGGCCCGTCGGCAGCGGCAGGTCGAACGGCAGGGAATGGCGCGAATAGCCATAGGGCCACTTGGCCGCGAGCAGGTAATCCCCGTTCATCAGCCGCGGCAACATGCTTTCGGACGGGATCGAGAACGGCGCGAATACGAATACGCGCAAAGCCAGCACCACCAGCAACAGCTTGATGATAAACCACACAAACCCGCCTCGCGTATCGGCTGCGCGCGCGGGCGGCGCGGCAGGCAGCCGGGGGCTGAGTGATTGGCTCTTAACATCCATCGCCTCTGCCCTTAGTCGCAGCGGCACTTATGCGCAAAGGGGAACGGTAATGAGCGGATCGGGCGAGGGACGGGACAAGGCTGCGGTGGCGGACGCATGGGCCCGGCTGCGGGCGCTGGAGCCGGTGACGCTGGCGGCGCTGTTCGCCAATGATCCCGCGCGCGTTCCGGCCATGACCCGCCGCATCGCCTGGCCGGTTGCGCCCGGCAGCGAGGCCGAGGCGGGCATGACCATCGACTTCGCCAAGACCCATCTGGGCGAGGCCGAACTGGCCGCCTTCGAGGCGCTGGCCGAGGCTTCGGGCTTTGCTGCGGCGCGCGAGGCGCTGTTCGGCGGCGGGATCGTCAATGCCACCGAAGGCCGCGCCGCCACCCACGGCGCGCTGCGCGGCAGCGGCACCGAGGCGGCCGTCGAGGAGGCCGAGGCGCTGCTGGCGCGCATGGGGATGCTGGTTTCGGCGATCCACGAAGGCGCGCTGGGCGATATCCGTCACTGCATCGCGATCGGCATCGGCGGCTCGGCATTGGGCCCGGCGCTGGCGATTGACGCGCTGACCCGCGATCTGGCGCTGGTCGACGTGCATGTCGTCTCGAACATTGATGGCTTGGCGCTGGAACAGGCCTTTGCCGCCTGCGATCCGGCCACCACGCTGATCGCGCTCGCCTCCAAGACCTTCACCACCATCGAGACGATGACCAACGGCGCGAGCGCGCTGAAGTGGCTGGCGGACAACGGTGTGGCCGACCCCGGCGGGCGGGTGGTGGCGCTCACTGCCGCGCCCGACAAGGCCGTGGAATGGGGCGTGGACGAGACCCGCGTCCTGCCGTTCCCCGAAAGCGTCGGCGGGCGTTATTCGCTGTTCTCCTCGATCGGCTTCCCCGTCGCGCTGGCGGTGGGGATGGAGGAATTCGCCGCGATGCTGGCCGGGGCCAAGGCGGTCGACGATCACTTCCGCACCGCCGAAGGCCGCGCCAACGCCCCGCTGATGGCCGCCTTTGCCGACCAGTATTACACCCGCCTTCGCGGCTGCCAGACCCGCGCGGTGTTCGCCTATGACGAGCGTCTCGCGCTGCTGCCCGACTATCTCCAGCAGCTCGAAATGGAATCGAACGGCAAGAGCGTGGCGGTGGACGGCGAGCCGGTCGACGGGCCGACTGCCGCTGTCACATGGGGCGGGGTGGGCACCGATGCGCAGCACGCGGTGTTCCAGCTGCTGCATCAGGGCACGCACCTGATCCCGGTCGATTTCATCGCCAGCATCGCGCCCGGCGACGCTCTCGATCCGGCGCATCACCGCACGCTGCTGATGAACTGCCTTGCCCAAGGCGCGGCGCTGATGGCGGGCAAGGCCTCGGAAGACCCCGCGCGCGCCTATCCGGGCGACCGGCCCTCGACCACCATTCTGGTCGATGATTGCGACGCGGCGGCGCTGGGCGCGCTGATCGCCTTCCACGAACAGCGCACCTTCGCCAATGCGGTGCTGATGGGGATCAACCCGTTCGACCAGTTCGGCGTGGAGCTGGGCAAGGCGATCGCCAAGCAGATCGATTCGGGCGAGGGCGACTTCGACCCGAGCACCCGCGCGCTGATGGCGGCGGCGGGACTGGCGTAACCCGCGAGGGCTGATGCAAGCGCGCCACACTGGCGGATTCGCGAATCTGCGAAAGATTGCAGTTATTTTACCGGCGGGTTGCAATTTTTCGCCCGCCGGTAACAAAATGACAAGCGAGCGGGGAAAGCGCGACATTTCCCGCTGAAATTCCCGGTAAACGGCGGAAGATTTGCACCCTTGGCCCAAATGGCTATCGTTGCAGGTGCAACATTCACCTTTCGCTGTTTCGGGGCCTGTCATGAAGAATCTGCTGTTGTCCGCCGCCATCCTGTTCGCGCTCGGCGCTGCTCCGGCGGCGCAGGCGGAAGATCAGGCAGGTGACGGCACGGCGCGCTCCAAGGTCAAGCCGGTGCGGCTGGTGTCGTTCGATGGTGAGCGCGAATTCCTCAAGACCTCCTCGCGTCTGCGCGTGTGGCGCGGCGAAGTCAGCTACACGCTCGCGGTCGATGCTGCCGGCACGCCGACCGAATGCCAGCTGACCGAGGAATTCCGCCTGAACTACGTCAATGACAAGCTGTGCGAGGTGCTGCTCAAGTATCACACCTTCGAACCGGCGGTCGATGCTTCGGGTACGGCAACAGAGGGGCGCTATGAAGGGCGGCTCAACTTCCTGGAAATCCGCGAGAAGAATTGACTTTTCCGCGAATCTGATGGAATTTCAGCGGGCTTTTACATCGGGGGCGATGGAAAGGACCGCAGATGACGATTTCCGCGTTCAAGCTTGCCGCACTCTCCGCCGCCATGACGGCCAGCCTCGCTTCGGCGATGCCCGCCACCGATGCCACAGCGCGCGGCCCCGAACTCGTCGCCTTTGATGGCGCAGAGGAACTGGGCAACACCGCAGCGCGGCTCGGCATCATGACCCAGACGATGGAGTTCAGCATCGCCGTTGGCGCGGATGGCGCCCCGACCGATTGCTCCATGACGCGCAAGTTCAGAAACGCCACCGTGCCGCGCCAGCTGTGCGATGTGGTGGTCCGCCAGTCGCGCTTCGCACCGGCGGTCGATGCCGCGGGCAAACCCGCCAGCGGGACCTATGTCGGACAGATCGGGTTTCGCTCGGTAATCACGCGCGACCGGTAATTTCGTCGCCTCGGGGGCGATGGAGGGGCAGCCAATGACGATGCTTGCCTTCAGGCCTGCCGCTCTCTCCGTCGCTCTGGCGGCAAGCATTGCCGCCGCACTCCCTGCCGCCGCCCAGAGCGGACCGCGCGGCCCTGAACTGATCGCGTTCGACGGATTGCGCGAACTGGTGGCCGCGTCGCAGCGGGTCGGCATGCTCTCGCAGCAACTCGACTTCACCATTGAGGTCGCACCCGATGGCGCGCCGACCGGCTGCGACTTGTCTCGCAAGTTCAGAAGCCCGCGGGTAAAGAAGGAATTGTGCGAGGTGTTGATGCGCCGTTCGCGCTTTCATCCAGCACGCGACGCGCAAGGGACGGCGGTAAGCGGCACCTATAGCGGGAACATCGATTTCCGCATGTGGGTCGATCCCGACCGATAATTCTTTGACATTTCGCAGATGCGCCGCCATATGCGCCCCATCGAAGCGCGCTAGCCATGCGTGAAGCGGCGGAACTCTCACAAATATCCGCCCCGGCCGCGCCTCGGTTTTTCCCAAGGACTTCCCTTTTCACGCGGGCGGTTTGAACCCCCGCGCCGCGCCCGCAATCCGTCCCGGATTGGCGGAAGCGCGTCGCACATAATGCGAGTAAACCATGACAACTTTTGCTGACCTCGGGCTGTCGCAGCCCGTGCTCCAGGCCCTCGACATGAAGGGCTACACCACGCCGACTCCGATTCAGGAGCAGGCCATTCCCCCCGTGCTGAAGGGCCGCGACCTGCTCGGCATCGCGCAGACCGGCACCGGCAAGACCGCCGCTTTCATGCTCCCCAGCATCGATCGCCTGCGCGAAGCCGACAAGCAGATCCCGTTCAAGTCGTGCCGCATGCTGGTGCTGGCCCCGACCCGCGAACTCGCGGTGCAGATTGCCGACAGCGCCAAGGATTACGGCGCGCTCGCGGGCCTCAAGGTGCAGTGCATCGTCGGCGGCACCAGCGTCGGCAAGGATCGCAACAAGCTCCACCGCGGCACCGACATTCTGGTCGCCACGCCGGGCCGTCTGCTCGATCTGATCGACCAGAAGGCGCTGAACCTTGCCGGCATCGAAATTCTGGTGCTGGACGAGGCTGACCAGATGCTCGACCTCGGCTTCATCCACGCGCTGCGCAAGATCAAGGAACTGGCCCCCAAGGATCGCCAGACCCTGTTCTTCAGCGCCACCATGCCCAAGGCGATCAAGGAACTGGTGAGCGGCTTCTGCAACAATCCGGTGCAGGTCTCGGTCACGCCCGAAAGCACCACTGCCGAGCGCATCGACCAGTACCTGTTCATGGTGCAGCAGGACGAAAAGCTGAGCCTGCTCGAAATGGTGCTCAAGGGCCGTCACACGGTGCCCGGCGCGATCGAACGCGTGCTCATCTTCACCCGCACCAAGCATGGCGCGGACCGTGTGGTGAAGAAGCTGGAACAGGCGGGCATCCCCGCCAACGCGATCCACGGTAACAAGTCGCAGCCGCAGCGCCAGCGCGCGCTCGACGAATTCCGCAAGGCCCGTGTGCCGATCCTGATTGCGACCGATGTGGCCGCGCGCGGGATCGACATTCCCGGCGTCAGCCACGTGATCAATTACGAGCTGCCCAACGTGCCCGAACAATATGTCCACCGCATCGGCCGCACCGCGCGTGCCGGCAAGAGCGGGATCGCGATTGCGTTCTGCGCCGAGGATGAACGCGCTTACCTCAAGGACATCCGCAAGACGACGGGCGCCGAGCTTGAGCGTCTGGCGCTGCCGGACAATTTCCGCGCGGTGGTGGAAGGCGAAGGCCCTGAAAAGCCCGCGCCGCGTCAGCCGATGAAGCGGGTGCAGCCGCGCCCGGTCGGCCAGCGTTCGCAGGGCGAGCGCAAGCCGCAGGGTGAACGCCGTCCGCAGCAGGGCGAACAGCGCCGCGCAGAGGGTGATCGCAAGCCGCAGAACGCGCAGGGCAAGCCCGGCGGCCAGCAGCAGCGTCACAGCGGCGGCGGTCGTCCGGCGGGTGAAGGCAATCGCGGCAACCCCGGCAATCCCGGCGGCCAGAACCGCTCGCGCGGCGGTCGTGGTCGCGGTCGTCCCGGTGGCGGCGGTGGTGGCGGCAATGGCGGCGGTCGTCCCCGCGCCGCGCAGGGCTGATCCCGCGGGGCCGCGCCCCGTGCAATGAAACACGGCCAGACGCGCGCCGGTGGTTGCCCCCACCGGCGCGCGTCGCCATATGCGCACTCGCCAGAACGGGAGCAGCAGGCACATGGCCGACGAATTCGATTTTGATCTCTTCACCATCGGCGCAGGCTCGGGCGGGGTGCGCGCCAGCCGCGTTGCCGCTGCCCACGGCGCGCGGGTCGCCGTGGCCGAGGAATACCGCGTCGGCGGTACCTGCGTGATCCGCGGCTGCGTGCCCAAGAAGATGCTGGTCTACGGCGCCCACTTCGCCGAGGATCTGGAGGACGCGAAGCAGTTCGGCTGGACTATCGAGGGCAAGAGCTTCGACTGGAAAGCCTTGCGCGATCTCGTCCTGAACGATGTCACGCGGCTGGAAGGGCTCTATGGCCAGACGCTCTCCAACCACAATGTCACCGTCATCCCCGAGCGCGCGACCATCACCGGCCCGCACGAACTCACGCTGGCGAGCGGCAAGGTGGTGACAGCGAAGTACATCCTGATCGCCACCGGCGCGCGCCCGCTGATCCCCGAATTTCCGGGCAACGAACACGTCATCACCTCGAACGAGGCGTTCCATCTCGATGCCATTCCGCGCCGCGTGCTGATTGCCGGCGGGGGCTATATCGCCAATGAATTCGCCGGCATCTTCAACCAGTTCGGGGCCAAGGTGACGGTCGCCAACCGCTCCGACACGATCCTGCGCGGCTATGACGAGGCGGTGCGGGACCGCTTGCTGCAGATCAGCCTGACGCGGGGCATCGAATTCTGCTTCAACGCCGAGTTCGAGCGCATCACCCGGCAGGACGACGGCACGCTGCTGGTCAAGCTGACAGGGCAGGACGAACGCGAATTTGACTGCGTGATGGTTGCTACCGGCCGCATCCCCAATATCGAAGGGCTCGGGCTGGAGACCATCGGGGTCGAGACCGGCCAGCGCGGCGAGATCATCGTCGATGCCTTTAGCCGCACCAATGTGCCCCATGTCTATGCCGTGGGCGACGTGACCGACCGCGTGCAGCTCACGCCCGTCGCGATCCGCGAGGGGCAGGCCTTCGCGGATTCCGTGTTCGGCCCGGGCGAGCCTTACGCGGTCGATCATTCCTGCGTGCCGAGCGCCGTCTTCAGCCACCCGCCGATTGCAGCGGTCGGCATGACCGAGGGCGAGGCGCGCAACAAGCTCGGCAGCATTAAAGTGTATCAGGCCGATTTCCGCCCGATGAAGCACGTGGTGGCAGGCCGCAGCGAGCGGTGCCTCTACAAGATGATCGTCGATGCCGCGACCGATCGGATCGTCGGCATCCATATGATCGGCCCCGAAGCACCCGAAATCATGCAGGCCGCCGCGATTGCGGTGAAGGCCGGGCTGACCAAGGCCGATTTCGACGCCACGGTCGCGATCCATCCGACCATGGCCGAGGAACTGGTGCTGTTCAAATGAACCTGAACGGCAAGACCGTGCTGCTGACCGGCGGCAGCGCAGGCATCGGCCGCGAAATCGCGCGGCAGCTGAAGGCCAAAGGCGCGAGCGTGATCCTCACCGGGCGCGATCCCGAACGGCTGGCAGCGATGCCGGCGGAGGGGTTCGAGGTGCTTGCCGCCGACCTGTCGAATGCCGCCGGGGTCGATGCGCTGGTGGCGGTGCTGGGGGACCGGCCGATCGATATCCTTATCAACAATGCCGGGCTCGGCGTGGCGCATGATGTGCGTGAACACCTGCCTGATCCGGATGCGGCGGACGGGTGCTTCTATGCCAACCTCGCGGCTCCGGTGCGGCTCACCACGGCGCTGCTCCCGCGCCTGCGCGCCCGTCCGCAAGCGGCAATCATCAACGTAACGAGCGGGCTGGCGATTGCGCCCAATGCCGCCAGTTCGGTCTATTGCGCCAGCAAGGCGGGGCTGCGCAGCTATACCATGGCCCTGCGCGCGCAGCTGAAGGACGAGCCGATCCGCGTGATCGAGGCGCTGCCGCCGGTGGTCGACACCCAGATGACCGCCGACCGCGCCATGTCCAAGATGCCGCCGCAGGAGTGCGCCCGCCAGATCATCGCCGCGCTGGAACAGGGCCGCGACGAGGCCAATGTCGGCATGGTGAAGCTGCTGCGCGCGGTCTATTCGCTCTCGCCCGCGCTGGCGCGGCGGGTGATGATCCGCTTCTAGGCCCCGAGGCGCGCGGGGCTGAAGGTCGCAAACGACAGCCCCGCCTCGGCGCAATCTTCGGGGAAGGGCAGGCCGAGCGCGGCGGCCTCGGCGATGCGGGAGAGGGCAGGGGCGGTCTGGAACCCCGCGCCGCCCTGGCCCGCGCACCACACAAAGCCGGGAGCGTCTGCCGCATGGCCGATCACTGGCAATTCGTCCGGCGCAAAGCTCCGGAGGCCCGCCCAACTGTGCGCGATGCGGCGGAGCGGCAGGGTGGTGGCCTGCTCCACACGGTCGGCGGCGATGGCAATGTCGAGTTCTTCGGGCGCGGCATCGCAAGGGTCTGACGGGGTCTGGTCCATCGAAGAGGCGAGCAATTGCCCGCGCCCTTCCGGCAGCAGGTAGAAGCCTTCGCCGACGGTCTTGGTGAAGGGCCAGTCGCGCACATCCTCGCCGTCCGGAGCAGCGAAGGAGATGACGGTGCGGCGGCGCGGCTCAAGGCCGATGGGCGTTACGCCTGCCATCCGCGCGATCTCGTCCGCCCATGCGCCCGCTGCGTTGACGAGGATCGGCGCGGCATGCCGCGTGCCATCTGCCCGGACCGCGACCCAGCGGCCGCGCTCATGCCCGATCAGGGTCACGCGCGCCCCCGTGATCACAGCCCCGCGATTGGCGCGGATCTGCGCCGCACAGGCTTGCAGCATCGCGTTGGTATCGAGCTTCAATGACCCGTGATCGACCAGCGCGGCGGCGCAGGCCTCGGGCTTGAGGCAGGGCATCAGCGCCAGCGCTTCCGCCCGGCCGATGCGGGCATAGTCGCAGCCGAACTGCCGGTGCACATCCTCCAGCGCATCGAGCGCTGCGATCTCTTCAGTCCGTGCGATATGCAGCGCCGGGTGCACGCTCGCATGCGCCGCCAGCTCGTCCATGCTCAGCGCCGTCAGTGTCCGCACCGGCGGATTGCCCAGCCCGTAATGCGCGAAAGCCACCGAGCGGCCCGAGGCATGGTACCCGCAAGCGCTCTCGCCCTCCAGCACCGTCACGATTGCTTGCCCGGACAGCCGCGCCGCCACCGAGAGGCCCGCGATCCCTCCGCCGATCACCAACACGTCAGAGACAAACATCGCGGTCATCCTTCCAAGCGCCCCGCCACTTTTGCCACGTTGACGCTTGGAACGCGCTAAGGCAACGCATCACGCTACGAGAGCTACCGGAGAGGAACCCCCAGTGTCCGCCAACATCGCCGAAATGGAACGCCGCCGCGAAGCTGCCCGCATGGGCGGCGGGGCCAAGCGCATCGAAGCCCAGCACGCCAAGGGCAAGCTGACCGCGCGCGAGCGTCTGGACGTGCTGCTCGACGAAGGCAGCTTCGAGGAAATCGACACCTACGTCGAGCATGACTGCATGGATTTCGGCATGGAAACCCAGCGCATTCCGGGCGACGGGGTGGTGACGGGCAGCGGCACCATCAACGGGCGGCTGGTTTATGTCTTCAGCCAGGACTTCACCGTCTTCGGCGGCTCGCTGTCAAAGCGCCATGCCGAGAAGATCTGCAAGGTGATGGACACCGCGCTGAAGGTTGGCGCTCCGGTGATCGGCCTTAACGATTCGGGCGGCGCGCGCATTCAGGAAGGCGTCGCCAGCCTCGGCGGCTATGCCGAGGTGTTCCAGCGCAATGTGCTCGCATCCGGCGTGGTGCCGCAGATCAGCCTCATCATGGGGCCGTGCGCGGGCGGGGCGGTGTATTCTCCGGCGATGACTGACTTCATCTTCATGGTGAAGGACTCCAGCTACATGTTCGTCACCGGTCCTGAGGTGGTGAAGACTGTCACCAACGAAGTCGTCACGCAGGAAGAACTGGGCGGGGCAATCACGCACACCACCAAGACTTCCGTGGCTGACTTGGCTTACGAGAACGATGTCGAAGCTCTGCTGGCGACCCGCCGCTTCTTCGACTTCCTGCCGCTGTCGAACCGTGACGAGGCGCCGGTGCTGCCCACCAGCGATGCGTGGGACCGGATCGACAACAGCCTCGACACGCTGATCCCCGACAACGCCAACCAGCCCTATGACATGCACGAGGTGATCACCAAGGTGCTGGACGAGGGTGATTTCTTCGAGATCCAGCCGGCCCACGCAGGCAACATCATCTGCGGTTTCGGCCGGGTGGAAGGCCGCACCGTGGGCGTGGTGGCGAACCAGCCGATGGTGCTGGCGGGCGTGCTCGACATCAACTCCTCGAAGAAAGCCGCGCGCTTCGTGCGCTTCTGCGACGCCTTCGAAATCCCGATCGTGACGTTTGTGGACGTCCCCGGCTTCCTCCCCGGCACCGCGCAGGAACTGGGCGGGATCATCAAGCACGGCGCGAAGCTGCTCTTCGCCTATGCCGAGGCGACCGTGCCCAAGATTACCGTCATCACCCGCAAGGCTTACGGCGGAGCCTATGACGTGATGGCCTCCAAGCACTTGCGCGGCGACCTCAACTACGCGTGGCCCACGGCGGAAATCGCGGTGATGGGCGCCAAGGGCGCGGTGGAGATCATCTTCCGGCAGGATCGCGACAATCCCGAGAAGATCGCGGAAAAGACCAAGGAATACGAAGACCGCTTCGCCAACCCCTTCGTGGCAGCGCAGCGCGGCTATATCGACGAGGTGATCCACCCGCACTCGACCCGCCGCCGGATCGCGCTGGGGCTACGCAAGCTGCGGACGAAGCAGTTGGAGAACCCTTGGAAGAAGCATGACAATATTCCGCTGTGAGGGTGTGGCATGAATTGGTTCGACCTAGTCGTCAGTTTCCTCATAACTTGGAGCGTCGGTCTCAGCCCTGCCCTGTTAGCAAGGTACGTGGTCATCAGAGGCCCGATCAAGCCAACATCAGCGAACTGGATTGCGGGACTTAGCTGCGTAGTCTTCTTCTTTGCGTTTCGTGTTGTAATTGCTTCGCTTGGTGGTGACGACCCCGGCCCCGGCTATGTCTGGGTCTTCGTGTTCTTCGTTTCCCGCTGGATCATGTTGAGGGGCTATCATGAAGAGCTGTTGCGGAAGATCGAGGCTCGGTTGACGGGAGACGGCCTCTCCGATGCGGAACGCCTTAAGCTTGAGGCGGCAAAGGCAAGATTCCAGGATAAGGGAAAGAAGCCATGAAACTCGGACGCCTAAACCACATCGGGGTCGCCACGCCCTCCATCGCGGACTCGATCGCGTTCTACCGCGACGTCATGGGCGCGACCAAGATCCACACGCCGTTCGATCTTGAGGAGCAGGGCGTGAAGGTCTGCTTCGTCGACACCCCCGGCGCGGACGGCGCGATGAACGGCACGCAGATCGAGCTGATCGAACCGCTTGGGGAAAACTCCACGCTCGCGGGCTTCCTCGCCAAGAACCCCTTGGGCGGGCAGCATCACCTGTGCTTCGAAGTGCCCGATATCGCCGAAGCCCGCGCCGAGTTCGAGAGCCTCGGCAAGCGCATCCTCGGCCCCACGCGTATCGGCGCGCACGGCACGCCTATCTTTTTCGTCCATCCCAAGGACATGGGCGGCATGCTTACCGAGATCATGGAGACCCCGCGCGAGGATGCGCACTGGTCGAATTGACACAGCTCACCGGAGAGAAAAATGTCCTACGAAACCATCCGCGTCGAACGTGACGGTCCGCTGCTGACCATCACCCTCAACCGCCCCGAGCGGCTCAATGCCATGCCGCCGCAGATGGCGGACGAGCTGGGGCAGGCGTTTTACGATTTGGGCGATGCGCGCGCGGTGCTGATCACCGGCGAGGGCAAGGGCTTCTGCTCGGGCGCGGACCTTTCGGCGCGTGGGAGCGGCTCGGCGCTGGGCGGGAAGGGCGGCAGCCACGAGGCGCTGATCAACCACTACAACCCCGCCATCAGCCAGATCATCCGGGCCAATGTGCCGGTGATCTGTGCGGTCAACGGTCCGGCGGCGGGCGTGGGTTGCAGCCTCGCGCTGGCGGCGGACTTCACCATCGCCTCCAAGAGCGCATACTTCCTGCAAGCCTTCGTCAATATCGGCCTCGTGCCCGATGGCGGCTCGACCTGGCTGCTCGCCCGCGCCATCGGCCGTGCGCGCGCGACGCGGATGATGATGCTGGGCGAGAAGATCTCCGGCACGCAGGCCGAGGAATGGGGCCTCGTCTACAAGTGCGTCGAGGATGCCGACCTGATGACCGAGGCGCGCGCGCTCGCCGAGAAGCTCGCCAACGGCCCGACGATCGCCTACGCCCAGATGAAGCGCAACATTGCGACCGCGCTCGACAACAACCTGCAACTGGTGTTGCTCGCCGAGGCTGAGGCCCAGCGCATTGCGGGCGGAACCAAGGACGCGATGGAGGGCGGCATGGCCTTCCTCCAGAAGCGGAAAGCGGAATTCAAGGGGGAGTAATCGCTCCCATCTCCGTTCGTATCGAGCGGAGCACGAAGTGCGCAGTCGAGATACCCGTGCGCGGTGTCTCGACTTCGCCCGACACGAACGGAAAATGGTAACGCAATGACCGACAAACCGACCCTCTCCGACTGGAACACCCTCGCCGCCAAGGAAGTGAAGGGCCGCGACCTGACCTGGCACACGCCTGAAGGTTTCGCGATCAAGCCGCTGTATACGGCGGAAGATCACGCCGGGTTCGATCCGGGGCTGCCCGGTTTCGCGCCGTTCACGCGCGGGGTGAAGGCGAGCATGTATGCGGGCCGGCCGTGGACGATCCGGCAATATGCGGGCTTCTCGACCGCCGAGGAATCGAACGCCTTCTATCGCCGCAATCTGGCGATGGGGCAGAAGGGCCTGTCGGTTGCCTTCGACCTTGCCACGCACCGCGGTTATGACAGCGATCACCCGCGCGTCGTCGGCGATGTCGGCAAGGCGGGGGTGGCGATCGATACGGTCGCGGACATGGAGATCCTGTTCGACCAGATCCCGCTCGATTCCATGTCCGTTTCCATGACGATGAACGGCGCGGTGATCCCGGTGCTGGCCTTCTTCATCGTTGCGGCGGAGCGTCAGGGCGTGTCGCAGGACAAGCTGGATGGCACGATCCAGAACGACATCCTCAAGGAGTTCATGGTCCGCAACACCTATATCTACCCGCCCGAGCCGAGCATGCGGATCATCTCGGACATCATCGCATATACCTCGGCCAACATGCCGAAATTCAACTCGATTTCGATCAGCGGCTACCACATGCACGAGGCCGGGGCGACGGCGGTGCAGGAGCTGGCCTTCACCATCGCCGACGGCAAGGAATATGCCACCCGCGCGATGGCGGCGGGGCTGGATATTGATGCTTTCGCGGGGCGGCTGAGCTTCTTCTTCGGCATCGGCATGAACTTCTTCATGGAGATCGCCAAGCTGCGCGCCGCGCGCACCTTGTGGCACCGCGTGATGGACGGGCTGGGGGCGAAGGACGAACGCTCCAAGATGCTGCGCACCCACTGCCAGACTTCGGGTGTGTCGCTGCAAGAGCAGGACCCCTACAACAACGTCATCCGCACCACGGTGGAGGCGATGGCGGCGGTGCTGGGCGGCACGCAGTCGCTCCACACCAATGCTCTGGACGAGGCGATTGCGCTCCCGACTGATTTCAGCGCCCGCATCGCGCGCAACACCCAATTGGTGTTGCAGGAGGAAAGCGGCATCACCTCGGTCGTCGATCCGCTCGGCGGCTCGCACTATATCGAGGCTTTGACCGCAACGCTCGTCGATGAAGCCTGGAAGCTGATCGAGGAAGTCGACGCGGCCGGCGGCATGACCGCTTTCGTCGCCACCGGCGCCCCCAAGGCCGCGATCGAGCGCGCGGCAGCGGAAAAGCAGACCAAGGTCGACAAGGGCGAGACGGTGATCGTCGGCGTCAACAAGTACCGCAAGGAAAGCGAAGACGCGCTGGAGACCCTCGAGGTCGACAACCAGAAGGTCCGCACCGGCCAGATCGCCCGCCTCGCCAAGGTGCGCGAAGGGCGCGACGAAGCCGCCTGCCGCGCGGCGCTGGCGGCGCTGACCGAGGGCTGCTCGACCGGCGCGAACCTGCTGGCTCTGGCGGTGGAAGCCGCCCGCCACGACGCGACGCTGGGCGAGATTTCCTCGGCGATGGAAGAAGTGTTCGGCCGCCACGATGCCACCCCTGCGCCGGTCTCGGGTGTCTATGCCAGCGCCTATGAATTCGACCGCCGCTGGGCGCAGGTCACCGATGGCGTCGAAGCCGTGGGCCGCCGGTTGGGCCGGAGCCCTCGCATCATGATCGCCAAGATGGGCCAGGACGGGCACGACCGCGGCGCCAATGTGATCGCGAGCGCGTTCGGTGACATGGGTTTCGAAGTTGTCAGCGGCCCGCTGTTCCAGACTCCCGAGGAGTCCGTTGCCATGGCGCTTGAACACGATGTTGACGTGGTCGGCGCGTCGTCACTTGCGGCGGGTCACAAAACCCTGATCCCCGAATTGATCCGGCTTTTGCGTGAAGCCGGGCGCGGCGACATCAAGGTCACCGCAGGCGGCGTGATCCCCCCGCAGGATTACGACTACCTGCGCGAGGCCGGTGTGCAGGGGATCTACGGCCCCGGCTCAAACGTGGTGGAGTGCGCGGCGGATATTCTGGTGCTGCTCGGCCACAACATGCCGCCGCTCGGCGAGGGGCTGGACGAGGCGGCGGAATAAGGATTACTTCCTCGTCATTGCGAGCGAAGCGAAGCAATCCAGCTTCTGACGTCGCGCCACGAAGAAACGGCAGTCGCTGGATTGCCGCGTCGCCTGCGGCTCCTCGCAATGACCAAGGAGGCGGATATTGAAATGGCTGCGCATCCTCTTTGTCGTTGCGCTCGTCGCCTTGGGAAGCGTGTGCTGGCTCATCGCCTTTAACCTGCCAATGCTGATGTTCTCGCAGCTCGGTTTCTGCGAGAGCGCTGCTGAACTAAGCAAGCCTGAGCCAGACTGTCCCGCGCCGCTGTGGTATTGGGTTGGCTGTCTCGTTGTTCCGATGATCCTGACTTTCGCAGGTCTGCGAAAAGGGCGCGCCATCATGAAAGAGTACAAGTGACCACTTCTAGCCACCCCCGCACCGACTGGACCCGCCTCGAAATCGCGGCCCTCTTCGACCTTCCCTTCACCGAGCTGCTGTTCCAGGCCGCCAGCGTCCACCGCGCGTTCCACCCCGCCACGGAAGTCCAGCTGTGCACCCTGCTCAGCATCAAGACCGGCGGGTGTCCGGAGGATTGCGGCTATTGCTCGCAGTCGGTGAAGGCTGACAGCGGCGTCGAGGCCACAAAACTGATGGACGTGCAGGCCGTGCTTCAGCGCGCGGCGCAGGCGAAGGATGCGGGCAGCCAGCGCTTCTGCATGGGCGCCGCGTGGCGCAATCCCAAGGACCGCGACATGCCTGCGATCGTCGAGATCGTGAAGGGCGTCTCCGCGATGGGCCTTGAGACCTGCATGACGCTGGGGATGCTTGAACCGCATCAGGCCGAGATGCTGGCGGACGCGGGTCTCGATTACTACAACCACAATATCGACAGCTCGCCGGAGTATTACGAGCGCGTCATTTCCACCCGCGATTTCCAGTGCCGGCTCGATACGCTGGGTCACGTCCGCAAGGCCGGGATCAATGTCTGCTCCGGCGGGATCGTCGGCATGGGGGAGACGCGCGAGGATCGGGTGGGCTTCGTCCACACCCTCGCCACCCTGCCGCAGCACCCCGAAAGCGTGCCGGTCAACGCACTGGTGCCGGTCAAGGGCACGGTGCTGGGCAATATGCTGGCCGATACGCCGCTAGCCAAGATCGACGATATCGAGTTCGTCCGCACAGTCGCGGTCGCGCGGATCACCATGCCGCGCTCGATGGTGCGGCTGTCGGCTGGGCGCGAGTCCATGTCCGAGGCGACGCAGGCGCTGTGCTTCCTCGCGGGTGCCAATTCGATCTTCACCGGCGACAAGCTGCTGACCGCGCCCAATGCGGGCGACGACAAGGACGGCGCGCTGTTTGCGAAGCTGGGCCTGACCGCGCTGAAGGGCGAGGAACCCGCGCGGGCGTGCAAGACTGCGGCGTGATGTTGCCTCTTTCCGCCTCCCCGGGCTCGACCCGGGTCCCCGCTTGCCTTGCGCGCAGGTTGGAAAAAGCAGTGGGGTGCCGGGTCAAGCCCGGCAATGCGAAATAGAATGACCCTCGGCTTTTCGGTCGACAGCCTGCTCCCCAAGGCGCGCGGGGGCGGGCAGCTTCGCATGGGGCTGGTGAAGCTGGAGGAATGCGACTGGCGCGATCCTGCGCCTGACTTGGCCGCGCGCGCGACAGGCTTTGCGGAATGGCCCGACGGCGTGACACTCACCCCCGAGGTCGACGCGCCGGGCCGCGAGCTGGCGGCCATGCTGGGCACCCAAGGCGCGCTGCCCGAAGCCGCGCTCGCCACGCATGAAGACCTCTGCCTGCTGACGCGGCGCGAGGGCGAGGACGTCTATCGCCTGATCGGAGCGGCGGTGGCTTGGCCTTCCGATTGGCACCCGGCGGAGAAAATCGGCCTCCCCCTGCGCGCGCTGCATGCGCCGATTGCGGGTTATGAGGAGCAACTCGCCACCGGGGTCGACCGCTTCATGGAAACCCTGCGCCCCGGCCCGATTTATGGCCGCTGCAACTGGTTCATCGCCGCGACCGGCAACCGCTGCTGGCTATCCGACCGCCCGCCCGCCGAGGCCTTCGCCCATGTCACCCCCGACAATGCGGGCGAGACCCTGTTTGTGCGCTCGGAACGCCAGACCCTCCGCCGCCTGCCGCAGACAGGCGCGATCCTGTTCACCATCGGCATTTATGTCGAACCGCTCGGGCGTCTCTCCCCTGCCAATATCGCCATGCTGGGCAAGGCGGTGCAGACGCTGGTGAGCGGGGAAGGGGACCGCCGGGGCGCGCCCGCCTATGCCGACAGCCTGATCGCCTTTGCCGCAAGGAGCGCGCCATGATTGCTGCCATCATCCTGCCCCTGCTCGCCCAGTCGGCTGAACCTCTGGTGCCCGAATGGAACTGCGCCGATCCGCAAGTCCAGCAGGAGATGAACTGGTGCGCCGGGCAGGAATACGAGGCCGCCGATGCGGCGCTTAACGCGCAATGGAAAATCACCGCTGCCGTCATGAAGCAGCGCGATGCCGAATGGGCCGAGATCGGCTCGGCCGACCAGCGGCCGGGCTTCTTCAAGAGCCTGCTCGAAGCCCAGCGCGGCTGGCTGCGCTATCGCGACGCGCACTGCCGGGTGGATGGCTATGCCGCGCGCGGTGGCAGCCTTGAACCGCTGCTCGTCGCCACCTGCAAGACCCGGCTGACCCGCCTGCGCACTGCCGAGCTGAAGGAACTGGTCGAAGTCCCAAGCTGAAGCCACAAATCCGCTAGCTTGCAGGGCGCGCAATCCCTCGGCATAGCCGCTGCCACGATACGCCCCTTGGAGAGAGGTAGCGCCCTTGTTCTCGAAAATCCTGATTGCCAACCGCGGCGAGATCGCCTGCCGGGTCATCACCACCGCCCGCAAGATGGGGATCAAGACCGTCGCGGTCTATTCCGACGCCGATGCGCGCGCGCCGTTTGTGGCGATGGCAGACGAGGCGGTGCATATCGGCCCGTCGCCCGCGGCGGAGAGCTATCTGATCGCCGACAAGATCATCGCCGCCTGCAAGGCGACCGGGGCTGAAGCTGTTCACCCCGGCTACGGCTTCCTGTCCGAGCGCACCTCGTTTGCCGAGGCGCTCGCCAAGGAGAACATCGCCTTCATCGGCCCGCCGGTGAACGCGATTGCCGCGATGGGTGACAAGATCGAATCCAAGAAGCTCGCCAAGGAAGCGGGCGTCAATGTCGTCCCCGGCTTTGTCGGCGAGATCGAGGATACCGAACACGCGGTCCGCATCTCCAACGAGATCGGCTATCCGGTGATGATGAAGGCGAGCGCCGGCGGCGGGGGCAAGGGCATGCGCCTTGCCTATAACGAGGCCGACGTGCGCGAAGGCTTTGAAAGCGTGAAGCGCGAAGGCCTCAACTCCTTCGGCGATGACCGCGTCTTCATCGAGAAGTTCATCCTCAACCCGCGCCACATCGAGATCCAGATCCTCGGCGACCAGCACGGCAATATTCTCTACCTGAACGAGCGCGAATGCTCGATCCAGCGGCGTCACCAGAAGGTGGTCGAGGAAGCGCCGTCGCCCTTCGTCACGCCCAAGATGCGCAAGGCGATGGGAGAGCAATGCGTCGCTCTGGCGCGCGCTGTCGGTTATTACTCTGCGGGCACGGTCGAACTGATCGTCAGCGGTGCGGACCCGACAGGGGAGAGCTTCTACTTCCTCGAAATGAACACCCGGCTTCAGGTGGAACACCCCGTCACCGAAGCGATCACCGGCATCGACCTGGTCGAACAGATGATCCGCGTCGCGGCTGGCGAAAAGCTGGCGATGACGCAGGACGACATTGGCATCGACGGCTGGGCGATCGAAAACCGCGTCTATGCCGAAGACCCCTATCGCGGGTTCCTGCCCTCGACCGGGCGTCTGGTGCACTATGCCCCACCGCTCGCCGGTTGGCAGGAAGACGAGACGGTCGCTGGCAAGCCCCGGCGCGGTGTCGCGCGCGGCACCGGTTCTGTGCGTGTCGATGATGGCGTGTATGAAGGCGGCGAAGTCTCGCGCTTCTACGATCCGATGATCGCCAAGCTCATCACCTGGGCACCGACCCGCGACGAGGCGGCGGACCTGCAAATCGAGGCATTGGACAATTTCCGCATCAAGGGATTGGGCCACAACGTCGATTTCCTCTCGGCAATCATGCAGCACCCGCGCTTCCGTTCGGGCGAGTTGACGACGGGCTTCATCGCCGAGGAATATCCCGACGGCTTCACCGGCGCGGCGACCAGCGACGATCTGAAGCGCATCCTCGCCGCCGTGTGCGCGGGCAATGAATTCAGCCTGCAATCGCGCAGCCGCCAGATCACCGGCCAGCTCGACGGACCGCTCCCCGTCACCGGCGAATGGCTGGTGAAGCTGGGGGATGAACGCTTTGAAGTGGTGCTTGGCGATGGCCATGCGCTGGTTGACGGTATGCGGGTGGAGGGCACCTGCACCTGGCGGCCCGGCATGGTGCAGGCCGAAGCGACCGGCACAGTCGCGGGCGGCGAGGAGCACAAGCTGGGCCTGATCGTCGAGCGCATTGGCAACCAGTGGAAGGTGACTACCCGCGGCGCGGCCCACACCGCGCTGGTGCTGCCGCTGCGCCTTTCCCGGCACGAGAGCCTGATGCTCGAAAAGGTGCCGCCGGATCTTTCGCGCCTGCTGATCTGCCCGATGCCGGGGATGCTGGTGAAGCTCCACGTCGCCGAGGGCGAGACGGTGCAGCCGGGCCAGCCGCTCGCCACGGTCGAGGCGATGAAGATGGAGAACATCCTGCGCGCCGAAAAGGAAGGCGTGATCGCCAAGATCAACGCCGCCGAGGGCGAGAGCCTTGCGGTGGATGCGGTGATCCTCGAACTGGAATAGCAACCTTGCTTGACCGCGCGGCGGCGCGACAAGGAAATACGTCAACCGATAATTGCGCTGCGATGCGGCGCAATTATCTTGCTTGCGTGTTGTAAATTCGCGCCAAACGGTTGATATTCCGCGCCGGATTGCCGGAAAGATTTGGCTAACGCGCCGCTTGCAGGTGACAATTCGGGTGCCGAGCCGCGGTATGTCCCGCGCTTCGTGGATTGAATCTCAGTGGGAGGATTTGATCATGGCACACACCGGAACCGGGTTTTTCGACCGGAAGGGCAACTTCTTCAAGAATGCGCGCGACGCGACGGTCAGTGATCTGGCCGGGCTGCTCGGGCAGATCGGCGAGGGCGAGAGCCTTGCGCCGGGCATTGCCTACATGCTGCTGGAACGCCGCGCCGAGATCGAGCGGCTGTTTGCCGAGCATGACGCAATGCTGGAGGAAGAAGCCGCGATGAAAGCCGCAAGGCAGGCGGCCGAACCGCAGGACAACGTCGCCAAGCTGCCGAGCCGCCCGGTCGCCTGAGGCACGCTAGTCCGCGAGGATCGCCACCGCGCGGATCCAGCCTGCGCTGGCGCGTTCGATCTTCACCGGAAAGCAGCTGACCATGAAGCCGTGCGGGGGCAGGCTGGCAAGGTTCGCCAGCTTTTCGATCTGGTAGTAAGGCCGGATGCGCCCCGCCTTGTGGCCTTCCCAGATGATCGCCGGATCGCGGGTTTTGGCCCAGCGCCGCGCGGTGTGGCTGAAGGGCGCGTCCCAGCTCCATGCGTCGGTGCCGACCACTTCGATGCCGCGTTCGGTGAGCCACAAGGTCGCCTCCGCGCCGAGGCCCACGCCCTGATCGGTGAAGCCCTCGGTGCCATAAACCGCGCCCGGCTGCACTAGCACAATGTCGAGCGGTTCCAGTTCGTAACCGATACGCGCCAGCTCCGCCTCGACCTCGGCGGCGCTGACGACATGGCCGTGGGGCAGATGCGAAAGGTCGAGCTTCACGCCGGGGCGGAAGAAGCGATCGAGCGGTGCTTCGTCGATGCTGGGGGCGGGGCGCGCTCCGCTGTCAGTAGTCGAATGGTAATGCCACGGCGCGTCCATGTGGGTGCCGTTGTGGGTGGAAAGCTCGACGAACTCCACCGCCCAGCCTTCGCCATCGGGCAGGTCTTCGCGCTGCAATCCGGGGAAGAACATCGCGATCTGCTCCCACGTGCTGTCGTGGGTCATGTAGGTGACTTTGGGCCGCATCACCTCGGGATCGGAAATCACATCATTGGTGATCGGGATCGAGAGATCGACGAAACGGGTCATAGGGCCAATTGCCCGTCCAGAAACGCGGCAATGTCGGCAAGGTCGACGTCGCGGGCGACATAGGCCTCGCCCAAGGCGCGCAGCAGCAGGAAGGGTAGGGTGGCGGCTTCGGCCTTCTTGTCGTGGCGCATGTGATCGACGAGGGCCGCGCCGTCGCAGGTGAGGCCGAGTTCCGCCAGACGCGCACGCAGGCCCGCGGCGGCGATGGCGCGGGTGGCGCGCTCGGCATCGGCAGCGGGAATCTCGCCGCGGCGCGCCGAATATTTTGCTGCCAGCACCATGCCCAGCGCCACTGCCTCGCCATGCAGCAGGCGGTCGGAGAAACCCGTCTCCGCCTCCAGCGCGTGGCCGAAAGTGTGGCCGAGATTGAGCAGCGCGCGGCGGTCTAGCGTTTCGCGCTCGTCCTCGGCGACGATTTGCGCTTTCATCGCGATGCTGGTGGCAATCGCGTGTTCGAGCGCGGCGGGTTCACGCGCCAGCACCGCCTCGCCGTTCGCTTCCAGCCATGCGAAGAACGCCGCATCCCCGAGCAACCCGTATTTCAGCACCTCGGCATAACCGGCGCGCATCTCGCGGGGCGGCAAGGTGGCGAGCACCAGCGGGTCGATCAGCACCAATGCGGGCTGGTGAAACGCGCCGATCAGGTTCTTGCCCGCACGGGTATTGATCGCGGTCTTGCCGCCCACGGACGAGTCCACCTGCGCCAGCAAGGTCGTGGGCACCTGCACAAAGCCGCAGCCGCGCTTCATGATCGAACAGGCAAAGCCGACCAGATCGCCCACCACCCCGCCGCCCAGCGCGATGACGTGATCCTTGCGGGTGATGCCGAGCGCCAGCAGCCAGTCGCACAGCTGTTCGAGCACGCCCCAGCTCTTGGCATCTTCGCCCGGGCTAACCACGAACCAGTCTGCCGCCAGCCCGCTCGCGGCGAGATTGATATCCAGCGCGGCGCGATACAGCCGCTCGGTATTGGTATCGGCCACCACCGGCACCTTGCGGCCTGCCCCATAGCTCTTGAGAAACGGCGCAGCGGCGGCGGAGAAGCGGCCCAGCAGGCCTTCCTCGATCACCACGTCATAGGCGCGCCCGGCCAGCGCCACTTCGATTACAGCCATTGGTCAATCGCCTCGATGATGGCGCGGGCGGTGTCGGCGTGGGGGCCGTTCTCGCTTACCACGCGGATGGGGGCCTCGGCATAGAAGGGCGCGCGGGTCGCGGCCAGCCGGGTGAGAATTTCCTTCGGGTCGCCATTGCGCAGCAGGGGGCGGGTGTTGCGCCGCGCGGTGCGCTCCACCAGCGTGTCGATGTCGCAATCGATCCACACCGCGATGGTCTTGTCGAGGATCAGTGCGCGGGTGGAGGGATCGACGAAGGCCCCGCCGCCGGTGGCGATCACGCCGTGGCCTTCCTCGATCAGCCGGGCGATCACCCGCCGCTCGCCGTCGCGGAAATAGGGCTCGCCGAATTGCTCGAAGATTTCGGGGATGGAAAGCTGCGCGGCCTCGACGATGGCCTCGTCCGCATCGACGAAATCGCGGTGGAGCAGGCTCGCCAGCTTGCGCCCGACCGTCGACTTGCCGACGCCCATCAGCCCCACCAGCACCACCGGGCGGGTGATGCGCGCGGCGATGGCGGCCAGATCGGGCGGGGTGGCCGGATCGGCAGGCGGGTGATCGGGTGATGCAGGCTCGGCGGACATTGCCGCACGGCCTATAGATGGGCTAGGGCGCGTGCAATATGGCAAACCTCTCCCGACCTTCGCCGGCCCGGCAGATTCTCTCGCGCGAACCGGTGCGGCCTGTGCGCCTGCCCGGGCGGCGCGTCGTGATCGGGGTGGCGATTGCCTTGGCGCTGGCGGGGCTGGCGTGGTTCGACGGGGGCGAGGAAGCGCTCCATCCGATCGCGCAGGAGATCGTGCTGCCGGGAGCCGCGCAATGAGCCGCGCGAGACACCGCCTGACACTCGGGCTGAGCGTGCTGGCGCTGGGCTTTGGTGGGGCGCTGGGCGGAGCGGGGCTGGCCGGTCTGGCGAGCGCGCAGGGCAAGCCCGAATCGATTCTGCCGCCGGGCTTCGATGATCCCGCGCCTGCACCTACCCCCGCGCCGCGTCCTGCCCCTGCGCCAAGCGGCGCGCCCGCGGGCCAGCAGCGCCCGGGTGCTCCGGCGACGATCCCCGCGCCCGGCACTGTCCTGCCCGGCACCGGTCCCGCGCTGCCAGCCGCCGCTCCGGCTTTGCCTTCGATCACCCGCGACGAGCTGGCCCGCCTGCCGAGCCTCGAAGAGCTGGAGAATATGTCGACCGAGGAGTTGGATCAGCTGCTCGGCCTCAAGCCCAAGTTTGACATTCCCCCCGGCGCACGCCGGGCGCTGACGCGGGTCGGGATCATGGCAACCGAGGAAGGCGGCCTGCCTCCCCGCGCGCTTGCCAACCAGTCGGACAAGCTGGTGCGCGCTGCGCTCAATGGCACGCGCGGGCCGATGGTGTCGCGCTGGGGCCACATCCTGCTGCGCCGCGCGCTGGCGAGCCGTCTTGCCGCGCCGCTCGGCATGGACCCGGTCGAGTTCGCGGCGCTCAGGGTGGGTGTGCTCAACCGGATCGGCGAATTCGCTGTGGCGCGCGCGGTGGTGCAGGATATCGACACCGCCAACTGGTCGCCCGCGCTCACCGCAGAGGCGCTCCCGGCCTACCTCGGCAGCGGCGACATCACCGGCGCGTGCCCGGCGGTGCGCTTGCAGGGCTCGGCCCGCGATGATGGCGAATGGCAGCTGATGCAGGCGATCTGCAACGCCTATGCGGGCGAGAGCGCGCTGGCCGCCTCGCAGCTTGACCGGGCGCTGTTCCGCGGGGTTGCGCCGCGCATCGATGTGCTGCTGGCACGCCGCTTTGCCGGAGCCGCAGGGCGCGGCCAGCGGGCGGTGCAGATCGAATGGAAGGACGTCGAAGAACTCAACCCCTGGCGCTTCGGCCTCGCCACCGCCCTGGGCGAGCCGGTGCCCGACAAGTTGCTCGAAGCCGCGCTCGGCGGGGCGGATGCTGGCTATTACGCCCGCTCGGGCGCGCTGTTGCCGATGCTGCCCGCCACCCAGCGCGCTGCCTATGCCGGACGCGCCGCGCGCGAGGGGATCCTGTCCTCGCAGGCGCTGATCGACCTCTACAGCGCGGTCTATGCCGACCCGGCTGCCGAGGGTGATGCGCAAACCCAGGCCGCCGCCCTGCGCGAAGCCTATGTCGCCGCAGACCCGGGCGCGCGCATCGCCGCGATGCAGCGGTTGTGGGATGCGGGCAAGGCGATTGGCGGTGGCGACGGTTACGGCGCGCGTGTGCTCACCGCCTATGCCGCCGCGCGCATTCCTGCCGATGCCGCCCATGCCGACGCCGCCGGCGCGCTGATTGCCTCGATGCTGGCCGCCGGGCTTGATCGCGACGCGCTGGCATGGCGCGAGGTGGTGGAGGAAGGCTCGCTCGGCTGGGCGCTGATCGTGCTGTCCGCACCGCGCAGCAACGGCGTCGGACAGGGCGCGGTCGAAAACTTCATCTCCGACGACGACAGCGCCGAGAGCCGCAAGTCGGCCTTCCTTGTCGCCGGGCTCGCCGGGCTGGGCCGCCTCGATGAAGGCGATGCCGCGACGCTGGCCGATGATCTCGGGGTCGATTTGGCTCGCCAGACCCGCTGGAGCCGCGCCATCGCGCGCGCGGCGGCGGTCAATAATCCGGCGCTGGTGGCGCTGCTGGCGGGGCTGGGGATGCAGGGCGCAAGCTGGGAGCAGATGACTCCGCTCCACCTCTACCACATCACCGCCGCGCTGACCCGCGTGGGGCTTGAGGCCGAGGCCCGGATGATCGCCGCCGAGGCGGTCGCGCGCGGCTAGGGCCCGCGATGTCGGCCGCGACCGACGCCTTCCTCGCCATGCTCGCCGCCGAGCGCGGGGCTGCGGCTAACACGCTCGCCGCCTACCGCCGCGATCTGGAGGGCGCCGAGGAAGCGATCGGCGATCTCGCTGCCGCAAGCCGTGATGCCGTCGCCAGTCTCGCGCAGGAATGGGCCGCACTCGCGCCCGCCAGCGTGGCACGCAAGGCTTCGGCCCTGCGGCAGTTCTTCGGCTTTGCCATCGACGAGGGCTGGCGCACGGACGATCCGTCGGGCGCCTTGCCCAAGCTCCGCACCCGCCGCCCGCTGCCCAAGGTGCTCGGCCACGAGGATATCGCTGCCCTGTTCGCCCGCGCCGAGCTGGAAGCGGCAGGCGAAGAGCCCAAGGCTGTGCGGACCCTGACGCTGATCGAGCTGCTCTACGGCTCGGGCCTGCGCGCGTCGGAACTGGCCGAGCTGCCGCTGGTGGCGGTGCCGCGCGATGCGCCGTTCCTCACCATCACCGGCAAGGGCGGCACGACCCGGCTGGTGCCGGTCGGCGCGCGCGCGCTGGCGGCGCTGTCGCGCTGGCTGGCGCTGCGCCCGGGCTTGCCTGCCTCGCGCTATTTGTTCCCCTCGAAGGACGGCAAGCCGATTACCCGGGTGCGATTGTTCCAGCTGATCAAGGCGCTGGCCGCCCGCGCCGGGCTCGATCCTGCGCGCATCAGCCCGCACGTGCTGCGTCATGCCTTTGCCACCCACCTGCTCGAAGGCGGGGCGGATCTGCGCGTGCTGCAAACTTTGCTCGGCCATGCCGACATTTCGACGACGCAAATCTACACCCATGTCGATGCGGCGCGGCTGGTAGCGCTGGTCAATTCACGCCATCCTTTGGCCCAGGGGTTTTCACAGCCGCTTGCCACACCCGCCACATCGGACTAGCGCCGTCAGCATGATTTCCTATCTCGATTTCGAGAAGCCGGTCGCCCAGCTGGAAGAGCGCATCGCCCAGCTGCGCAGCGTTAACGCGCTGCATGATGTCGATGTCGCGCAAGAAATTGTGCGCCTCGAAGCCAAGAGCACCGAGCTGCTTGCCAGCACCTATGCCTCGCTCACCCCGTGGCAGAAAACCCAGGTCGCGCGTCATCCGCAGCGGCCCCATTTCCGCGACTATGTCGCCCATGCCTTCAGCGAATTTGTGCCGCTGGGCGGGGACCGGCTCTATGCCGATGATCTGGCGATCATGGGCGGATTTGCGACGCTCAACGGCCGGCGCGTGATGCTGATCGGCCACGAAAAGGGCAATGACACCCAAAGCCGCATCCGCCACAATTTCGGCATGGGCAAGCCCGAAGGCTATCGCAAGGCGATCCGCCTGATGGAAATGGCGAGCCGATTCGGCCTGCCGGTGGTGACGCTGGTCGACACCTCGGGCGCGTTTCCGGGGATCGAGGCGGAAGAACGCGGGCAGGCCGAAGCCATCGCCCGCGCGACCGAGGCTTGCCTTGCGCTGGAAGTGCCGATGGTCGCCGCGATTGTGGGCGAGGGCGGCTCGGGCGGCGCAGTGGCGCTGGCCTCGGCCAACCGGGTGCTGATGCTGGAACACGCGGTCTATTCGGTGATCTCGCCCGAAGGCTGCGCGTCGATCCTGTGGCGCACCTCGGAAAAGGCGGCGGACGCAGCGCAGGCGATGAAGGTGACGGCGCAGGATCTGAAGCGCATCAATGTCATCGACCGTATCGTCAAGGAGCCGCTCGGCGGGGCGCAGCGCGATCCGGTGGCGGCTGCAAGGCTGCTCGGCGCGGCGCTGACCGAGGAGCTTGACCAGCTGTCGGGCAAGGACCGGCAGGCACTGGTCGCTGCGCGCGAAGCCCGCTTCCTCGCCATCGGGGGTTAATCTTTCCCTCACCATGCTCTTGCCCTTGGCGGGTTTCCGGATAGGCTAGTGCCTCTCCGGCAACGGCGCAGGACAAGGGACGGAACATGGCACCTATCTCACGCAAATCGCTCGCGCTTGGCGCGGCCACGCTGGCCCTTGCGGGCTGTGTCGGGGCAGGCGTTGCGGCGCAGAGCCCGAAGCCCGGCGCGGCCATCACCCCGCAGGAAGCGCAGATGGGCGCGCAGTATCACCCGCAGTTCCTCGCGGAATTCGGCGGGGCGATGACGGGGTCGCATGCCGCCTATGTCGAGCAGGTGGGCAAGAATATCGCGGTGCAATCGGGCCTCGGCAATGCGCGCGAGAGCTTTACCGTCAGCCTGCTCAATTCGCCGGTGCACAACGCCTTCGCGGTGCCGGGCGGTTATATCTACACCACCCGCCAGCTGGTGACGCTGATGAACAACGAGGCCGAGCTGGCCGCCGTGCTCGGCCACGAAGTGGGCCATGTCGCCGCGCGCCATTCGCAGCGGCGGCAGAAGGCGGCGCAGCGCAATTCGATCCTCGGGGTGCTGGGCGCGATCGGCAGCGCGGTGTTGCTGGGCGATTCGCAGGTCGGCAACACCCTGTCGCGCACCTTCATGGAAGGCTCGCAGCTGCTGACCTTGCGATTCTCGCGCAAGCAGGAGCTGGAGGCGGACGATCTCGGCATCAAGTATCTCGCCAGCGCGGGCTATGACCGGCGGGCGATGGGGACGGTGCTGGCGAGCCTCGCTGCCCAGAATGCGCTCGATGCGCGGCTGGCAGGGCGCAATGCGAGCGTGCCGGAATGGGCCTCGACCCACCCCGATCCGGCCAGCCGGGTGCAGACCGCGCTGCAAAAGGCGGGCACGAGCACGGGCGGGGTCACCAGCCGCGACACCTTCCTCACCCGCATTGACGGGCTGCTTTACGGCGATGATCCGGCGCAGGGGCTGATCGAGGGCAGCGCCTTCATCCATCCCGAGCTGCGCCTGTTCTTCACCGCGCCGCAGGGCTTTATCATGGTCAACGGCACCCGCGCGGTCAGCATTCAGGGGCAGGGCGGGCAGGCGCAGATGACGCTGGCGCCCTATAACGGCAATCTCGACACCTATGTCCGCAGCGTGTTCACCGCGCTGGGGGGCGAGCGCAGCACGCTTGCGCCGCAGGAGATGCAGCGCGCGACGGTCAATGGCTTGCCGGCGATGTACGGCACGGCGCGGGTCAACAATGGCAATTCGCAGGTCGATGTGGTGGTGTTCGCCTACGAATTCGCGCGCGACCGGGCCTATCACTTCACCGCCATTGCGCCCGCGGGCCGCGCGGGGACGTTCAATGCGATGTTCCAGTCGATGCGGCGAATCACGCCTGCCGAGGCAGGTTCGGTGGTGCCCAAAAAGCTCCAGGTGGTGACAGTGGCGCGCGGCGATACCGTGGCGAGCCTTGCACGGCGCATGGCCTATCCGGCCGCGCAGGAGGAACGCTTCCTCGTGCTGAACGCGCTGCGTGCCGGCGAGGCGCTGGTGCCCGGCCAGAAGGTGAAAATCGTGGTGCGGGCGCGTTAGGTCTTTTGCCGCGCTGGCACGCGGGCAGACGTCCTGCACCGCACAAAGGAAAAGCGGCGGAGGTCTCCCTCCGCCGCTTCCTTTTGGTTTTGAACCGACGAACGATTAGTTCGCGATGTCGTTCTCGGCGTCCAGCTTGGTGCTGACGTTGTTGAAGGTGTCGTCGAGGGTGTCACCCAGAGCCTGCATGCCGACGATGGCGGCCACGGCGATGAGGGCAGCGATCAGGCCGTACTCGATGGCGGTCGCGCCTTCTTCGTTACGGAAAAGCTTGTTGATGAAGGTCATTGGTAGTCTCCTGGTTTCGGTCTTCGGTACCCATACCGTTCCGCTTGGCCCGGCCCGGTGTGTTTGTGATTAACTGGCAGCTATTGAGAAATTCCTAACTCCGATTTCTTTTTTCGGAAGGTCAGGCCCCCATGGCCTCCAGCGACTTGTCCTCGACGTGGCCCCACATTTCGAGGGTTTCGCTTGCAACGAGTTGCATCGAAACCAGCATGGCGAGCACGATGAGAGCAACGATCAGGCCGTATTCGACGGCAGTGGCGCCAGACGTGTCGTCCTTCATGGTCCTGAGAAAGGTCGTCATCATCTTGGGAGCACCTGTCTATTGCGTCCTGACGAGGTTCAAAATCGCCCCCGCGCGTTAAGAAAAGGTTATCGAGCGCCGCATGACTGGAAAAAAATCCGACGCAGGCACGGGCTGGATCGCGGTGGTGGCAGGTGCGCTGCGCCGTGCGGACGGGCGCTGGCTGATGCACCAGCGCCCGCCGGGCAAGCACCATGCGGGCCTGTGGGAGTTTCCGGGCGGCAAGGTGGAACCTGATGAAATCCCCTCGCAATCTCTCGTGCGCGAGCTGCACGAGGAGCTCGGCATCTGCTGCGATCCGGCAAGTTTCACGCCCGCCGGTTTCGCCGAAACGGCGATTCCCGAGGCGGGGCGGCAGATTGTCATCCTGCTTTACACCGTCACCGGCTGGCACGGCGAGCCTGCCGCGCTCGAAGGCGGGGCGGTGGGCTGGTTCACGCCCGAACAGGCGCTGGCCCTGCCGATGCCGCCGCTCGACGTGGTGCTGGCGGGGCAGCTGTTCCAAAAACGCTGATTGGGCGCAAAACCCCCTTGCCAACCGCGTCGGACCCCCCTAGAGGCCGCCCTCCAGAGCGCACCCGTAGCTCAGCTGGATAGAGCACCAGACTACGAATCTGGGGGTCAGAGGTTCGAATCCTTTCGGGTGCGCCAACAAGGCCCGTTGCCTCGCAAGAGGCGGCGGGCCTTGTCGGTTTTCGGGCCCTTAATCCTCTACGCTGTCCTCCAGCGCGTCCATGTCCTCGTCCGACAGGCCGAAGTGATGCCCTGCCTCGTGAATCACCACGTGGCGCACCAGTTCGGCAAAGCCGACGCCGGTTTCCTCCATTTCGGCGAGCAGCGGCTGGCGGAACAGGCTGATCACCGGCGGCATCCGCTCGTGATCCCATTGCGACTGCTCGGTGAGCGCGATGCCTTCATACAGGCCGGTCAGCTCGTAGGGATCCTGCATCCCAACCGCAGCGAGCTGTTCGGCGCTGGCGAATTCCTCGATTCGCAGCACCACATCGTCCAGATGCGCGGCAAACGGCTCGGGCAGGCGGCGCAGCACGGCGCGCGCGGCGGCTTCGAATTCGGCAGCGCTGGGGCTGGGCAAGGCGTGTGTCCTTTTTTCCGCCGCAGAAGGGATGCATTGCGCCATTTGCGACCTACATTGCGATATAGGGAGCATGACACCATCCGCGCAACCGGCGCAGCCTTGCGCGAAAGTTGCGGAACGTCAGGCGGGTTGGACGGTTAACGTATCACGGGATTGACGGTTGAGGGGGCTGGGGCGCGTCGCGCTCCTTCCCGATTTGCGAAGAAAGACCACACAGCATGAATTACGTTTGCGCGCATGATGACGAGTTCGATCCGGACAATCCGCTCGGCAAGCCCGATGTGCCCGAGCATGTGCAGGATGCGATCCGCACGCTGCTCGAATGGGCTGGCGATGATCCGACGCGCGAAGGCCTGATCGACACGCCCAAGCGGGTCGGGCGCGCATGGCTCGAATATTGCGAGGGTTACAAGGAAGATCCGGCGATCCACCTCTCCCGCCAGTTCGAGGAAGTGGGCGGCTATGACGAGATCGTGCTGCTCAAGGACATCCCGTTCCAGTCGCATTGCGAACACCACATGGCCCCGATCACCGGCAAGGCGGCGATTGCCTATCTGCCGAACAAGAAGGTCGTCGGCATTTCCAAGCTCGCCCGCGTGCTGCACGGCTTTGCCCACCGCCTCCAGATCCAGGAGCGCCTGACCGCTGAAGTCGCGCAGTGCATCTGGGACAATCTCGAACCGCACGGCGTCGCCGTGGTGATCGAGGCGCAGCACGGCTGCATGACGGGGCGCGGGGTCAAGACCCACGGGGTGGAAATGGTCACCAGCCGCATCCTCGGCTGCTTCATGGACGATCACCGAAGCCGCAAGGAAGTCATGAGCTTGATGGGCTACTGACGGATTTATCTGCAAATCTCTTTATATTTGTTGCGCAATTTTTTCTTGCGTGTGATGAAATAGCATCACTTTCGCTTGGAATCTGTGCGAGTCGCTGCTACTGCAATTGCATCAACGGCCAGAACTAAGGGCCGGGATAACGCAGGAGACTGATGATGAAGAAGCTTGCTTTCGCGGGCCTGGTGGCCGCGGGTATCCTTGCCTCGCCGGCTATGGCTCTGGAGCATGAAGTCGTGATCGATCACGCTGCCGGCCCGATTGCGGCCGATTACAAGGGCGCCGTGTCGATCGAAACTACCCAGGTTGGTGCCGCCGGTGTTGCCGGTCGCCCCAACACGCTGGCTTGCCGCTGGACGGCCTCGCTCACCGTCGAGCGGGTGGCCCGCGTCGGCGAAGCGCTCCAGTCGCGCCGCTCGCTGAGCAGCGATGAAGTGGCCAGCGGCTCGCGTCCGGGCTGGTGTGAAACCAATGCCAAGGCCATCGAAAAGATGGTCGACGCGCGCGGCGAAACCTTCCGCACCGCGATGCTCGCGCTGGTCGAGCGTGACCGCGCCGAGATTCTCGCCGAGGCTGAAACCGTCAACAACAGCCGCGGCGGCTGATCCGCCTGTCAGGGTCGCAAGGATCAGGGGTGCCCCCATCGCTGGGGGCGCCCCTTTTTCGTGTGTTTTTGGGGTTTGCGTGCGTCGGCAAACCGGCATAGCTTGCGAGCAAGGGATCTATCAGACCTTTGACAAGGAGCACCACCGCAATGGTTCGCACGCACACTTCTCGCCTTTTCCTCACCGCCGCGCTGGCGACTGCGCTCGCCGCCTGTTCGGGCGGCACTCCGGCTGAAGCGCCTGCCGAAGCACCGGCCGGAGATGCCGCCGCTGCGGCCCCGGCGGGTGATGCGGCCGCGCTGGTGAAGGAACGGCACGACAATTTCGAAGAGATCGGCGATGCCTTCAAGGCGGTGCGCGGCGAGCTGGACAAGGACGCGCCCGATTTCGCGCTGATCGCCGCCAGCGCGACCGACATCAACGCCCGCGCGATGAAGATCGAAGGCCACTTCCCGGCCGGCACCAGCGTCGATGACGGCTTCAAGACCGAAGCGTTGGCGACGATCTGGGAGAAGCCCGAGGAGTTCAAGGCCGCCACCCAGAAGCTGCTCGACGAAAGCGCCAAGCTGGCCGAGCTGGCCAAGGGCGGCGACAAGGCGGCGGTCGCCGCGCAGGCGATGGCGCTGGGCGGCTCGTGCAAGGGCTGCCACGACAAGTTCCGCCTCGACGACAAGAAGTAAGCGGCCATGAACGAGGTTCCGGCCGCCCGTCCCGTGCTCGCGGCCGATGTGCGGGTGTGGGACGGGTTGCTGCGCCTTGCCCACTGGAGCTTTCCGCTGCTGATCGCGATGATGTGGTGGACGGCGGAGAACAGCAAGTGGGCGCTGCATCGCCGGACCGGTCTGGTGCTGCTCGGGGTGCTGGCGTTCCGCCTGGTGTGGGGCTTCATCGGCCCGGAAACCGCGCGCTTTGCCAACTTCGTGAAGGGGCCGGGCGCAGTGCTCGCCTATCTGCGCGGGGACAAGAGCGCGGGGCCGGCAATCGGCCATTCGCCGGTCGGCGGGTGGAGCACCATCGCGCTGCTGGCTGCGATGCTGTTGCAGGTCAGCCTCGGGCTGTTTTCCGGCGATCCCTACGACGGGATGACGGGGCCGCTTAATCCGCTGGTGGGGGTGACGCTGGCCGATACCATTACCGATCTGCACGAGACGTTCTTCAACGTGCTGCTCGGCCTGATTGTGCTGCACCTTTCGGCGATCACCTATTATGCGGTGCTGGGGCAGGATCTGGTGAGCCCGATGGTCGGCGGCGCGCGGCCCCCGCTGGAGGGGGTGACGGGCATCGGCGGCCTGCCATGGGTGCGGGCGCTGCTCGCCTGCGGCCTCGCAGCCGGGCTGGCGCTGTGGGTGGCCTATGGCGCGCCGCCGTTGACTTGAACGGGCCTCGGCCATGCCAAAAAAAAGGGGCGCTTTCCGATATGGGAAGCGCCCCTTTTCAATGGAGTGCGGGCTTTGCCTCAGAGCTGACCGAGCATGTGCTCCGCGCTGGACACCTTGAAGTCGCCCGGTTCCTCGACGTTGATCTGCTCGACCACGCCGTCGTTGATCACCATCGAGAAACGCTGGCCGCGCTTGCCCATGCCGAAGCCCGAGCCGTCCATGGTGAGGCCCAGCGCCTCGACAAAATCGGCGTTGCCATCGGCCAGCATGGTGATCTCGTCGCTGCCCGCGGCCTTGTTCCACGCGCCCATCACGAAGGCATCGTTGACGGCGGTGCCGACGATTTCGTCGACGCCCTTGGCCTTGAGGTCGGCGGCCTTCTCGACGAAGCCCGGCAAGTGCTTGGCCGAGCAGGTCGGGGTGAAGGCACCCGGGACCGAGAACAGCGCGACGCGCTTGCCGGCGAAGTATTCGGACGCCTTCACGGCCTGCGGGCCTTCGGCGGTAGCCTTGATCAGCGTGACATCGGGGAGCTTGTCGCCAACGGAAATCGTCATGTGTGTCGTCCTTCCTGACAGGGGATATTCCGGCATCCCCTATACCGAACGCCTCGGCGCGGGCAACAAATAGACATATAAAGATAAGTTTATATTTGCCTCTGGCGGCAGGGGCGGCTAGGGGCAGAGCATCTTGACAGACCCTCGCTTTCGCGGGTGCGTGTCTGTGCTTAGGAGAACACCAATGGCCACCCTCGCTGCTGCCCCCACCCATGAATATGTCATCCGCGACATCGCGCTCGCCGAATTCGGCCGTGACGAAATCCGCATCGCCGAAACCGAAATGCCCGGCCTGATGGCGCTGCGCGAGGAATTCGGCGCGGCCCAGCCCCTCAAGGGCGCGCGCATCACCGGCTCGCTCCACATGACCATCCAGACCGCGGTGCTGATCGAGACCCTCGTGGCGCTGGGTGCAGAAGTGCGCTGGGCGACCTGCAATATCTTCTCCACGCAGGACCACGCTGCCGCCGCGATCGCCGCGCGCGGCATTCCTGTGTTCGCCATCAAGGGCGAGACGCTGGGCGAATACTGGGACTATGTCGGCCGCATCTTCGACTGGGCTTCGGAAGCCGATCCGGACCTCACCTGCAACATGATCCTCGACGACGGCGGCGATGCCACCATGTTCGCGCTGTGGGGCGCGCGCATTGAAGCGGGCGAGGAAATGGGCGAGCCGACCAACGCCGAGGAAATCGAATTCCAGCGCGCGCTCAAGGCCTTCGTTGCCGCCAAGCCGGGTTACCTCACCAAGACCGTGAAGGCGATCAAGGGCGTCTCGGAAGAGACCACCACCGGCGTGATGCGCCTCTACCAGATCGCCAAGCAGGGCAAGCTTCCCTTCCCGGCAATCAACGTGAACGATTCGGTCACCAAGTCGAAGTTCGACAACCTCTACGGCTGCAAGGAATCGCTGGTCGACGCGATCCGCCGCGCGACTGACGTGATGCTGGCTGGCAAGGTCGCCTGCGTTGCCGGTTACGGCGATGTCGGCAAGGGCTCGGCTGCTTCGCTGCGTGATGGCGGCGCCCGCGTGATGGTCACCGAAATCGATCCGATCTGCGCTCTGCAGGCGGCGATGGACGGCTTTGAAGTCGTCACCATGGAAGACGCCGTCAAGCGCGCCGACATCTTCGTCACCGCCACCGGCAATGAAGACGTCATCACCGCTGATCACATGATGAACATGAAGCCGATGGCGATCGTCTGCAACATCGGCCACTTCGACAGCGAAATCCAGATTTCGGCCCTCTCGAACTACGAGTGGAAGGAAATCAAGGAAGGCACCGACATCGTCACCTTCCCCGATGGCAAGTCGATCATCATCCTCGCCAAGGGCCGTCTGGTGAACCTCGGCTGCGCCACCGGCCACCCGAGCTTCGTGATGAGCGCGAGCTTCACCAACCAGACCCTCGCCCAGATCGAGCTGTTCACCAAGGCCGACGAATACGACAACGACGTCTACGTCCTGCCCAAGCACCTCGACGAAAAGGTCGCGGCTCTGCACCTCGAAAAGCTTGGCGTACAGCTGACCCAGCTGAGCCAGAAGCAGGCCAGCTACATCGGCGTGCCGCAGGCCGGCCCGTTCAAGCCCGATCACTACCGTTATTGATCGGCGTTACTGATCGCCCGAAACCGCTCTCTTACCCCGTTTTCTTGCGGGGTTGGGGGGCGGGAGGGGTGATGCCCGTTGCACTGGCGGCGCGCCGCGCATAGCTGGTGAATGATGGAAACTTCGCCGCTTTCGCTTGTGCTGATCGCGCTGGTGCTCGCCGCATGGGCGGTGGGCGCTGCGCTGGTTGTGCTGCGCGCAAGCCGCTCGATGAAGCGGGCGCGCGCGCTCAAGACCAGTCTCAAGCGGATGTCGACCTTGCTCGACGTGGCACCGGCGGTGCCACTGCTGGTGCGGGTCGACGGGCGGATCGAGGGGCCGGACAAGCTGGCGCGGCTGCTCGGCCTGCCCGCCATGCCTAAATATCTGACCGAACTGGCCGCCGCGCCGGGTGATCGCAAGTCCGGCGGGCTGACGCAGGAACAGCTCGATCAGCTGTGGGCCAAGGTCCAGACCACCCAGAAAAGCGCCGCGCCGTTCCGCATGGCTCTCAATCCGCCCGGATCGCAGCGCAGCCTTGCGCTCTATGGCACGCTGGCCGATCCGCAGGTTTCGCCCGGCGGGGCAGCGCTGGTGTGGGTGTTCGACTTCACCGAGAGCCATGCCGAAATGGCCCGCCTGCGTGCGGCTGCGGCGCGGGCGACGGGCGATTTCGCCGCGCTGGTGGGCCTGATCGAAGCCGCGCCGATGCCGATGTGGTTCCGCGGCGCGGACCTCTCGCTCCAACTCGTCAACCAGGCCTATGTCGATGCCGTGGGGGCCACCGGCGCGGCCGAGGTGGTGCAAGGCCAGATCGAGCTGCTCGAACCCGAGGATGCCCGCACCCCGGCCGAAATCGCGCGCGATACGCTGCGCTCGCAGGACAAGTCCGAACGCATCGTTGCCGCCACCATCCACGGCGCGCGCCGCACCTTGCGCGTCTCGGATCTGCCGCTCGGGCTGGAGGGCGTGGCGGGCTATGCCATCGACATCGAGGAGCAGCAGCAGGTCGCCCGCGAATTCCGCGCCTTCCGCGATGCCCAGCGCGCGCTGCTCGATCAGCTGTCGGTCGGCGTGGCGCAATTCGATGCCGAGGAACGGCTGACCTTCGCCAACCGCCCGTTCCGCCGCCTGTTCAGCCTGACCGACGAGGCGATCGAGGCGCGCACCCCGTTCGAGCGCTTCCTTGCCGAAGCGCGCGAGCGCGGGCGCACGCCCGAAGTGCGCGACTTCCCCGAATGGCGGCGTGAACGCGCCGGGTGGTTCGAAGCGAGCACGACACTGGAGGAGGCCTGGCCGCTGCCCGGCGGCACGCACCTGCGTATCGTCGCCCAGCCGCTGCCCGATGGCGGGCTCGTGCTGATCGCGGAAGACCGCACCGAGCAACTGGCGCTATCGGCTGTGCGCGACACCCTGCTGCGGACCCGCACCGCTACACTCGACAGCCTGTTCGAAGCGCTGGCGATCTTCGCGCCCGATGGCTCGGTGCAGCTATGGAACCGCAGCTTTGCAGGGACATGGGGTCTCACCCCCGAACTGCTCGACGCGCACCCGAGTGCGGATGAACTGCTGGCGGCAATCGGGCGCAATCTGGTGCGGCCCGAAGAGGCGGCGCTGATCGGTGCGGTGGTGCGTGCGGCAACGCTCGACCGGCGCGAAAAGGGCGGGCAGGTAGAGCTCGCCGACGGGCGCACCCTGCGCTTTGCCGGGGTGCCGCTGCCCGACGGCAACGGGCTGCTGACGGTGCTCGACATCACCGCCTCGCAGAAGGCCGAACAGGCCTTGCGCGAAAGGGCCGAGGCGCTGGACGAGGCCAATGCGGTAAAGGCGAAGTTCCTAGCCAACATGAGCTACGAATTCCGCACCCCGCTCACCACCATCGGCGGCTATGCCGAGCTGCTGAAATCCGGGGTGGCGAGCGATCCGCAAGCGGCAGGCGAATATGTCGATGCGATCCTCGCCGCGGTCGAGCGTCTGACCGAGCAGGTGGAAAACGTGCTCGATCTGTCGCAGTCCGAGGCCGGGTTGCTGCCGATCCGCAAGGAACGTTTGGACCTGCTGGAATTCCTCACCACACTGGTGCGCGAGCGCGAGCAGGCGATTATTACCGCTGGTCTCAGCCTTGATCTCAAGGGACGGCGTGGGCGGATTATCGACGGCGATCCGCGCCAGCTTGGCCGTGCGTTCGGCAATCTCATCGACAATGCCATTTCCGGCACGCCCGATGGCGGGCGGATCGTGATCGAAATCCGCAAGGCCCCCGAAGGTGCGGGTTTCGCGATGGAGTTGAGCATTGCCGATAATGGCCGGGGCATGACCTCGCAGGAATTGGCGCGCGCGCAGGGCGGGCTGACGCCGGGCAAGGACGGCGCGCCCGAACGGCGCACCGGGCTCGGCATACCGCTCGCCCGCCAGCTGATCGAGGCGCATGACGGCACGCTGGAAATCATCAGCCGCAAGGGCGCGGGTACGACCGCGACGATCCGGTTGCCGTGATGGAGGCGCGCGAGGCTCTGCCCGATCTGGCGGCGATGGCAGCCTATGGCGCGCGCATCGCGTCGCGGCTGCGGGCAGGCGATGTGGTCGCGCTCGAAGGCGGGCTGGGGGCGGGCAAAACCACGCTGGCCCGCGCAATTCTTGCCGCGCTCGGGCATCAGGGCGAGGTGCCGTCGCCGACCTTCACCATCATCGAAACCTATCCCGCCCCGCCGCTCCGCTTGCCAGCGGTGCACGCCGATTTCTACCGGCTGGAAGACCCGTCCGAACTGATGGAAATCGGCCTCGACGATTATCGCGAGGGTGCGGTGCTGCTCGCCGAATGGCCCGATCACGCTGGGGGATTCGGGCATGAGCCGGGGTGCCTGGCGATCACGCTCGAGCCGGCCGGAGAAAGCGGGGAAGGCGGGCGGATTGCGATTGCCCGCGCAGGCAAGGATTGGGTAGGGCGCATGCCATGAGCGAACTTCCCGAAGGCCTTGCCGAATTCACCGCCCGCGCCGGATGGGCTGAGGCAGAGGTGCAGCCGCTGCCCGGCGATGCCTCGTTCCGGCGCTATTTCCGGCTGGCGCGCGGGGCAGAGACAGCGATGCTGATGCACGCCCCGCCGCCGCACGAAGACCCCGCGCCGTTCCTGCACGTGGCAGGCTGGCTCAATGATAACGGGATGCGCGCGCCTGCAATCCTCGCCGCTGAGCCTGAGGCGGGCTGGGTGCTGACCGAGGATTTCGGCAATGACCGGATGCGCGACTGGCTCGACGCGAACCCGGCGGACGAGCGGGTCGCCTATGAAGCCGCGGTCGAGGCGCTGGTCGCGCTCCATCGCCTCGCGCCCGGTCCTTTCGCGCCCTATGATATGATGGTCTATGCCCGTGAAGCTGCGTTGCTGACCGAGTGGTATTGCCCGGCGCAGGGGCTGGAGGTCGATGTCGCAGGCTATGCCTCGGCGTGGGATGAGGTGCTCGCGCCGCTGCTCGCCCGCCAGAACCCGGGCGTGACGGTGCTGCGTGATTATCATGCCGAAAACATCATGCTGCTCGGCGGGCAGCCGGGCGCGCCGCAAGGCCTGATCGACTTTCAGGACGCGCTGGTCGGCCATCCGGCCTATGATCTGGTGTCGTTGCTGCAAGACGCGCGCCGCGATATTTCGGAGGATCTCGAAACCATGATGCTGCTCCATTACGCGCATCACGCCGGGGTCGCCGACGAAGAGTTCCTCGCCGATTACGCCCGGCTTGGCGCGCAGCGGAATGCCAAGATCGTCGGTATCTTCACCCGCCTCAACGCGCGCGATGGCAAGCCCAAGTATCTGTCGATGATCCCGCGGGTGTGGGAGGCGCTCGAACGCGATCTGGCGCATCCGGCGCTCGAGCCTGTGGCGCACTGGTTCGATGCCAATATCCCCGACAGCCTGCGCCTTGCCCGCGGAGCCTTCGCGTGAAGCCGCCGCTCGCCTCCGACACCGCGATGGTGCTCGCTGCCGGGCTCGGCAAGCGGATGCGGCCGCTCACCGCCGCCCAGCCCAAGCCGATGGTGCGGGTGGCGGGCAAGCCGCTGATAGACCATGCGCTTGACCGGCTGAGGGATGCGGGCGTGGCGCGGGCGGTGGTCAATGTCCATTACCTCGCCGATGTGCTGGAGGCCCATGTCAGCGCGCGCGCCTTGCCCAAGGTGACGATCTCGGACGAGCGCGCGCAGCTGCTCGAAACCGGCGGGGGGATGATCAAGGCGCTGCCGCAGCTGCCCGATCCCTTCTTTGCGCTCAATGCCGACAATATCTGGCTCGACGGGCCGAACAACGCCTTTGCGGAACTCTCGCGGCGCTGGAACCCGGATCAGATGGACGCGCTGCTGCTGCTGGTGCCCCATGCGCGCGCGGCCAATTTCAACGGGCCGGGCGATTTTCACATGGACGCCCTCGGCCAGCTTTCGCGCCGCCGCGACGGGCGGATTGCGCCGTTCATCTACACCGGCATCCAGCTCGTCAGCCACCGCCTGCTGCGCGATGCGCCAGAGGGGCCGTTCTCGACCAACATCCTCTGGAACCGCGCGATTGCCGAGGGGCGGCTCTATGGCCTCTCGTTCAGCGGGCTGTGGTTCGAAGTGGGCACGCCGCAAGCGATCCGCCCGACCGAGGAGGCGCTGACGGGTGGCTGATCCGCGCGTTGCCGGGCCGCTGGTCTATGCCATCGCCGCGCATCGCGGTTTTGCCGATGCGCTGGTGGCGGGGATTGTGCCGCGCTACCGCGAGGACGGCTTCGGCCTTGCCCGCCTGACGTTGCTGGTGCCCTCAAGCCGCGCCGCGCGCACGCTTTCCGAGGCCTTCATCCGCCATGCCGGGGCGAGCGGCGAGGGCGGCCTACTGATGCCGCGCATGGTCGCGGTGGGCGATCTCGATCTCGACGAGAAACTGGGCGCGGCGCTCGATCCGCTGGGGGCGGCGGACATCCCTCCGGCCTGCGATCCGGTGGCGCGCTGGCTGACGCTTGACCGGCTGATTGCCGAGGAGCGCGCCGCCGAAGGCATGGAGCCGCTGCCCGGCCGCGCGCGGCTCAATCTGGCGCGGGAAATGGCGCGCAGTATCGACCGGCTGCTGGTGGAGGAAAAGCGACCCGAGGATCTGCTGGACGATGCGGTGCTCGATCAGCTCGGTAATCTCGCCGGGCACTGGCAGCGCTCGATCCGCCTGTTTGCACGCGTCAATGCGCGCTGGCAGGCGGAGTTGGCGGCGCGCGGGCAGGTGGACGCGGCGACCCGGCGCAACCTGCTGTTCGATTTCGCCGCCAAGCGCTGGAAGGCCGCGCCGCCGCCGCATCCGATCGTCGCCGCCGGGGTCACCAGCGCCGCGCCTGCGCTGGCGCGGCTGCTGCGCGTGATTGCCGACCTGCCCAAGGGCGCGGTGATTCTCCCCGATCTTGACCGCGAGATGGACGATGAGGCCTGGACTGAGCTCGGCCGCGCGGGTGCTTCCGAGGAACCGGGTGGGCCGGTGTTCGGGGCGGAGGATGCACTCACCCACCCGCAATATCACCTCAAGCTGCTGCTGAACCGCATGGGCGTCAACCGCGCCGAGGTGCAGCCGTGGCACCGGCGCGGGATGGCAGCGGCCGAGCCGGCGCGGGCCCGGGCGATTTCTTCGCTGTTCCTGCCCCCGCAGGCGAGCCGTTCGTGGATCGGCCTCGCGGCTGACTGGCGGCGGCTGGCAGGCGTGCGGCTGCTCACCAGCGCCACGATCGAGGAGGAAGCACAGGCCATCGCACTGATGGTGCGCGAGGCGCTGGAGGTGCCGGAAAAGCGCATCGCCGTCGTCACCGCCGATCGCGGGCTGGCGCGGCGGGTGGTGCAGCATCTCGAACGCTGGCACATCGCGGCGGACGATTCCGCCGGTCGCCCGCTGGCGCTGACGCCTGCCGGGCGCCTGTTCGGCCTGCTGGCAGAGTTGGCTGCGGCTGGCCCCGATCCGGCCCTGCTCGTCGCGGCTTTCTCCCATCCGCTGGTGCGCGCGGGCGAGGCGCGGCGCGACTGGTTGCGGGGCCTGCGCGCCTTTGATCGCGAACTGCGGGGCCCTGCGCCCGCGCCGGGGCTGGAGCCGCTGCGCGCGGCGGCGAAGGAGGCCAAGGCCGAAGACTGGTGGGCCGGGGCCGAGGCGCTCGTCACCCCGCTGATCGGCTGGCCCGCCGAAATCCCGCTCGCCGAGGCGCTGACCCGGCTGGCCGAGGCGGGCGAGGCCTTTGCCCGCAGCGCCCTATGGGAGCGCGAGGACGGGCGCGCGCTCGGCTCCATGATCGAGGAGCTGCGCGGGCAGGCCGAGGCGCTCGGCACCGTAATCGAGACCGCCGATCTCGGCGGGGCCTTGCGCGATTGCATGGACGCTGTGGCGGTGCGCCCGGGCTATGGCGGGCATCCGCGCGTGGCGATTTACGGCTTGCTCGAAGCGCGCATGGCACGGGCGGACCTCGTCATCTGCGGCGGGCTGAACGAGGGGAGCTGGCCGCAGCCCCCCGGTGCCGACGCGCTGCTTGCACCCGCCATCCTGCGCGCGCTGGGCGTGCCGGGGGCGGAGTTCCGCATCGGCCTTGCCGCCCATGACCTCGCCGGTTGCATGGGCGCGCCCGAAGTCGTGCTGAGCCGCGCCTTGCGCGATGCCGAGGGGCCGACGTTGCCCTCGCGCTTCCTCTTGCGCGTCGAGGCGCTGCTGGGCGAGGATCTGGCGCGCGAGCACCGCGAGAGCATCATTCCCGCGCTGCTGCCGCAGCTCGATCGCCAGCGCCCGCCCGCCGATCCCTATCCGCGCCCCGCGCCCGATCCTGCGCCGGACCTGCGCGATGTGACGATCAGGGTCACCGCGCTCGACCGGCTGCTGGGCGATCCCTACCAGTTCTACGCGCAGGCGATCCTCGATCTGCGCCAGCTCGATCCGCTGTCCGCCGATCCCTTCAGCGATCCGGCGCTGCGCGGCACGCTGGTGCACGAAATTCTCGATCTGTGGCACAAGGCCCGCCGCGCCGATCCCGGCCTCGCGCTCGCGCCCTTTGCAGCGCAGCACTTTGCCGATCAGCGCGTCCATCCGCTGTTCCGCGTGTTGTGGCAGCCGCGCCTGATCGCCGCGCTCACCCGCTTCGAGGACTGGGTGCGCGGCGACGAGGCGGAAGGGCGCGTGGTGCTGGCGAGCGAGATTTCGGGCACGATGGAGGTCGACGGCGTCAAGGTTTTAGGCCGCGCCGACCGGATTGACCGGCAGGCCGACGGAAGCCTTGTGATCGTCGACTACAAGACTGGCGCGCCGCCTTCCAAGGCGCAGGTGACGGCGGGCTATGCCCTGCAATTGGGCCTGCTCGGCCTGATCGCGCGCGACGGACGGTTCGAGAACATCAAGACCGGCGAGGTCGTCACCGGCACGGCGACGCGGTTCGAATACTGGTCGCTGGGCAAGTCGCGCAAGGAGGATGGCTTTGGCTACCGCGAAACCCCGATGAAGGAGGGCAGCGCCCGCACCGGCCTGCCGCCCGAGGACTATCTCCCGTTCCACGCCGATAAGCTGGACGAAGCGATCCGCCTGTTCATCAAGGGCCGGAAGCCTTTCATCGCGCGCGAGAATCCCGACTACAAGGGCTATAACGAATATGACCAGATGATGCGGCTGGAAGAATGGCTCGTGCGGCTGACCGGGCAGGAGGAGGGGGCATGAGCGGCGGCAACGGCGCGGTCTTCCCGCTCGACGGCAACCAGCGCACCGCTGCCGAGCCGGAGGAGAACGTCTGGCTCTCGGCCTCGGCCGGGACGGGCAAGACGCAGGTGCTTTCGGCCCGTGTGCTGCGCCTGCTGCTGCGCCCGGATGTCGAGCCGTCGCAGATCCTGTGCCTGACCTTTACCAAGGCGGGCGCGGCGGAGATGGCGAACCGCATCAACGCGGTGCTGGCGCGCTGGGTGCGGCTTGACGCGGTGACGCTTGCCAAGGAGCTCGGCTATCTCGGCGCAGATTTCAGCCCTCAGACGCAGGCGCGCGCCCGCAGTCTGTTTGCGAGCGTGCTCGATTGCCCGGGCGGGGGCCTACGGATCGACACTATCCACGCCTTCGCGCAATATCTGATCGGCAATTTCCCCGAGGAAGCGGGCCTTGCCCCCGGCACCCGCGTGCTGGACGATCGCAGCCGCGAGCTGCTCGCGCGCGAGGTGCTGACCGACATGGTCGAGGAGGCCGAGGCGAGCGACGACAGGCGCGTGCTGGATGGCATCACGCTGTTCATCACCCGCAAGGATCCGGGCGCGTTGCATAAATGGCTGATGCGTGCGGCGGGCGCGCAGGAGCTGTGGGAAGGGCCGGGCAGCTGGCAATCGCCAATGGGCGGGCGGGTGCGCCAGACGCTCGGCATCCCCGCCGACGCGGACGACACTTGGGCAAGCGAGCCGCTGCATCCCGATCTGTTCCCCGATGATGTGCTGCTGGCGCTGCTCCCCGCGCTCGATGGCTGGAAGGCCAAGACCGGGCAGGAGACTGCCGCTTTTGTTCGCCACTGGCTGACGCTCGATTGGCCCGCCCGCATCGCCGCCGCCCCGCAGTTCCGCAAGACCCTGCTCAAGGCCGACGGCACCCCGCGCAAGATGGACGGGGCGGCCAAGATCGATCCGGAATTTCCGCGCTATCAGGAAGACATCGCCGAGGCGCTGGCGCTGTTCGAGGAACGCCGCACGCTGGTTGCCTGCGCCGAGATCATCACCTCGGCGCTCGAAATCGGGCGGGCTTTCGCGGTCCGCTGGGAAGATCGCAAGGCGCGCGAGGGCTGGCTCGATTTCACCGACCTCATCCGCAAGGCCGCCGCGCTGCTCTCGACCCGCGAATCCTCCGACTGGATCCGCTACAAGCTCGATCGCCACTTCGATCACATCCTGATCGACGAGGCGCAGGACACCAACCAGAGCCAGTGGGACATTGTCGAAGCGCTGATCGACGACTTCTTCACCGGCGAAGGCGCGCGCGGCGACAAGCTGCGGACGATCTTCACCGTGGGCGATTACAAGCAGGCGATCTTCGGCTTTCAGGGCACCAGCCCGGAAAACTTCGCCCGCGCCAAGCAGCGCATCCACGCCCGGATTGACGCCGCGCGGCAGGGTATCCGCGCCAGCCGCACCGACCGCCGCGAGCCGGGCTGGCAGGATCTCGATCTCGGCCGCTCGTTCCGTACCGCCGACATCGTGCTCGGCTTCGTCAACCGCATGATCGAACTGCTGGGCTTCGGCGAATTCGGGCTCGACCGCGCGCCTGCCCCGCACGAGGGCGCGGTGCGGCCCGGCCTCGTCACGCTGTGGCCGCCGGTATTCGTCAGGTCTGCCGAGGGCGAGGGCGAAGAGGAAGATGAGGCGGGCGAGCGCGACTGGATGCCGCGCAACGATACCCTGCTGGCGGAAAACATCGCCCGGCAGGTGCAACGCTGGGTCAACCTCACCGAGCCTTTCGTGTTGGAGAAAGGCGCGCGCCGCCACGCGCAGGCGGGCGATATCATGGTGCTGGTGCGCCAGAGGAAGGAACTCGCCGCGCAGATCGTCGCCAAGCTCCACGCGCGCGGCGTGCCGGTGGCGGGGGTGGACCGGCTGCGGCTGGGCGCGCCGCTGGCGGTGAAGGATGTGCTGGCCGCGCTACGCTTTGCCGCGCAGCCGCTCGATGATCTCAGCCTTGCGAACCTGCTCGCTTCGCCGCTGGTAGGATGGAGCCAGGACGATATCCTTGCCCATGTCCCGCGCGTGCCGAAGCAGCGCCTGTGGGACCATCTGCGCCGCGAGGACGCGCCGGCCTTCGTCGCCGAGACGGCCGACAAATTGCGCGATCTGCTCCGCCGCGCCGATTACCAGACCCCGCAGGCGCTGATTTCGTGGCTGCTGACCGGCCCGTGGCAGGGACGCGCGCGGCTGGTCGAGCGGCTCGGCGGCGAGGCCAATGATCCGCTTGACGAACTCATAAACGCCGCCTTCGCCTACGAGGCCGAGCACTGGCCGAGCCTTGCCGGGTTCCTGACGTGGTTCGATGCCGGGACGGGCGATTTGAAGCGCGATTCCGACAGTGCGAGCGGGCAGGTGCGGGTGATGACAGTGCATGGCTCCAAGGGGCTGCAAGCGCCGATCGTGATCCTTGCCGATGCCACCGGCGCGCCGGGCGAGCCGGGCGATCTGGCGCTGGAGGACGACGCCTTTGGCCTCGGGCCGGAGCGCAAGCGCGAAGTGCCGCTGCCGCCGCTTTCAAAGGACGAGAAGGCGGGGCCCATCACCGCAGCCGAGGAAGCCGCGCAGATTGCTTCCATGCAGGAACACTGGCGGCTGCTCTATGTCGCGCTCACCCGCGCCGAGGAAGCGCTGTTCATCGGCGGGTCGCTCAACAAGAACGAGGCGAAGAAAGGCGAGCCCCACGAAGACAGCTGGCACGCTCGTCTTGCGCCGCTGTTCGAGGGAGATGAACTGGCCGATCCGCTGTGGGGCTGGCGCAAGGAATGGGGCCACCGCGCCGCTCCGCTGGAGCCGGAGACCGGCGGTGAGGAGGGGCAGGCCGCGCCCGAATTGCCGCGCTGGATGACAACCCCGATCGGCCCCGAACCGCGCCCGCCGCGCCCGCTCGCCCCGTCGAGCGCGGGCGAGGAGGCGGGGGGCGAGCCGCCCCTACCGCCCGAGGCCGCGCGCGATGCCGCACGGCGCGGGAGCCTGATCCACCGCCTGCTCGAACGCCTGCCCGATGTGCCGGCCGATGCGCGGGCCGATGCGGCGCTGCGTTGGCTCGAACGGCAGGCGGGCGATCTGGCCCCGGCAATGCGCGAGGAAATGCTGGCCGCCGCGCTGGCCGTGCTCGATCATCCGGGCTTTGCCGCCCTGTTCTCGGATGCGGCGCTCGCTGAAGTGCCGCTTGCCGCGACGGTTGAGGGTGTGGTGGTTGCGGGCACGGCTGATCGTCTGCTGATCGAGGAGACGCGCATCACCGTGGTCGATTTCAAGACCACCCGCCGCCCGCCCGCCAGCGCCGCCGAGGTGCCGCTCGCCACGCTCAGGCAGATGGCCGCCTATGTCGCCGCGCTCGAAGCGATCCATCCGGGGCGCGAGGTGCGCGCGGGCGTGCTCTACACCCATGCGCCGGTGCTGTTCGAACTCGCGCCGGAGGTGCTGGCCACGCACAAGCACGCCTTGCAGACCGCGCAGCAATCCTTGCCACTCCCCGATATTGAGTGAAAAGCCCGAGTCACTAGATTGCAATGCAACGCGGCGCGCCCCTATGCTCGCCGCCAAAGGAGAAACGCGAATGGCCACCGTCAACGTCACCGATGCGAGCTTTCAGGCCGATGTGCTGGACAGCGACACCCCCGTGCTGGTCGATTTCTGGGCCGACTGGTGCGGCCCGTGCAAGATGATCGCCCCGGCGCTGGAAGAGATCAGCGATGAACTGGCCGGGCAGGTCAAGATCGCCAAGATCGACATCATGGAGAACACCGACATCGCCGCCCAGATCGGCGTGCAGTCGATCCCGTTGATGGTGCTGTTCAAGAACGGCAAGCCGGTCGCGCAGAAGCTCGGCGCGGCGCCCAAGGGTCAACTCAAGGCGTGGCTCGAAAGCGAGCTGTGATAAAGGCGTCGTCCCGGACCTGATCCGGGACCGCTATCGCCTGCGATCCCGGCTTTGGCCAGGGTAACGGCTGTGGCCTAAGCCAGCACCCGCCCGACAAATTCGTCCCACAAGGCCGGGCACGATGCGCCGACCAGCCCCGGGGCATCGTGCTGGTCGACGCGGTAGGCGCTGCCGTCGAGCCGCGCCGCCTTGCCGCCGGCCTCGTTCAGCCACAGCACCCCCGCAGCGTGATCCCAGGCGAGCGTTCGCTTGAAGCTGGAAATGTCGTTCTCGCCCAGCGCAAGGCGCGGATATTGCTCGGCAGCGCAGCGCGGAATGTCGACCAGCGTGTAATGCGGGGCGAGTTTCGCATCGACCATTGCCGATTGTTCGGGGGTGAGGAAGATGCGGCTCACCGCGGTGACGGGCGGCTGCTGGCCGGTGGTGCGGGCGGCGATCTTCTCGCCATTGACGAAGGCCCCTTCGCCGGCCCTCGCGTGGCAGAAGCGGTCCTTGACCGGATCGTAGATCCATCCCGCCACGGCCTCGCCGCCGTCGGCGAGCGCGATGATTATGCCGAACGGCTCCTTGCCTTCTGCGAAGTTGGCCGTGCCGTCCAATGGGTCGATGATCCAGCACTGGCCCGAAAGGTGACCGAGCACCGCCTTGTCGGCATGCGCGGCTTCCTCGCCCACTACCGCGACGCCGGGGGCAAGCTTCGTCAGCGCTTCGGTGAGGAAATGTTCGACTTCGCGGTCGACGATGGTGACGGGATCATCCGCACCTTTCATCTCGACCTCATGCGCGGCGAGCTGGCGGAAGCGCGGCAGCATCGAACGCTGCGCGGCAAACCGCATCAGATCGCGGATTTCGTCATCAAGCGCGCTCACGAGCGGTAATCCGCGTTGATGGCGATGTAGCCGTGGGTGAGATCGCAGGTCCACACGCTGGCGCGGCCGTCACCGATACCGAGATCGACCGCAATGTCGATGTCCTCGCCCTTCAGGTGCGCGGCCACCGGGGCTTCGTCATAGCCTTCCACCGGCACGCCGTTCTTGGCCGTCCACACGCCGCCGAACGCGATCGAGAGCCGGTCGCGGTCGGCCGGTTCGCCGGCCTTGCCCACTGCCATGACGACGCGGCCCCAATTGGCATCCTCGCCCGCAATCGCGGTCTTCACCAGCGGCGAGTTGGCGATGGCGAGGCCGACACGGCGGGCGCTTTCTTCGCTCGCTGCGCCGGAGACGCGGATAGTGATGAATTTCTGCGCGCCCTCACCATCGCGCACCACCAGATGCGCCAGATTGCGGCACACGTCGGCGAGTGCGGCGGCAAAGGCATCCGCGCCGGGGCTGTCCCAGCCCTCGATCCGCGCATTGCCTGCCTTGGCGGTAGCGAAGGCCATCACCGTGTCGCTGGTCGAGGTGTCGCCGTCGACCGTAATGCACGAGAACGTCGCCGCATTGGCACGCTCCAGCGCCTCTTGCAGGAAGGCGGGGGCCACGTCGGCATCGGTGAAGATATAGCCGAGCATCGTCGCCATATCGGGCGCGATCATGCCGGAGCCCTTGATGATCCCGGCGAGTTCGACGCGGGTATCGCCGATCATCGCGCTCGCGCCTGCGCCCTTGGCGAAGGTGTCGGTGGTGCCGATGGCATGGGTCGCATCTTCCCAGCCGCAGGGTTCAGCCACCAGCGCGGCTTCAATCCCCGCGCGGGCCTTGTCCTTGGGCAGCGGCACGCCGATCACGCCGGTGGAGGAGACGAACACTTCGTCGACACCGCAACCCAGCGCTTCGCTCACCTGCGCCTGGATAGCCTCCACCGCCTCGCGCCCGCGCCAGCCGGTGAAGGCGTTGGAGTTGCCCGCATTGACGATCAGCGCCCGCGCGCGGCCCTGCTTCACCGCCGCACGGCCCAGTTCCACCTCCGACGAGGCGCAGGCGCTTTTGGTGAACACGCCCGCCACCGCAGTGCCCTCGGCCAGCTCGGCAAAGGTCAGATCCGCGCGGTCCCAGTTCTTGTAACGCGCCTGCGCCACGCGCAGCGTCACCCCGGCAATCGCGGGCATATGAGGGAAGGGGCGAGCGAGGGGAGAGCGGTCGATCTGCATGGGGCAAAGCCTCTAGGCGGGGCAGCGCGTGCAGTAAATCGGCAAAGCTGGTGGACGAAGCGCGCATTTTTGCCTATTGAGCGCCGACCATGACCCGGCATTTCTTCGCCCTGCTGGCCTTGCTTACCGGCCTTGCTGCTCTCGGCAGCCCGGCGAATGCTGGCGTGGGGACGTCGCTGGCAGAGGCGCTGGCGTGCAATGCCAGCATTGCCGCTGCCGCCGGGGACGAGGCTTGCATCAACGAAAGCGTCGCCGCGCAGCCGGTGCCTGCGACCTTGCGGGAAACCCGCGAAGTGGCCGCACCCGAACGCTGCCCGGCTGTGCCGGAAGCGCTGCGCCTGCCGGTGCTGATGGGGATCGAACGCGCCTTCGAATAGGCGCGTTGTCCAATCACATCCCGCTTTGATCGCGCCGCGCCTGTCGCGCGCGCATCCTTCGCACAGATTCCGGCCCGCCCAGCATCAGGGCCGCACCCGTTCAAAGGCATATTGCATCCATGTTCAACGCACTCATCAAGTCGGTATTCGGCTCCTCGAACGACCGTTACGTCAAGTCGCTCCGCAAGATCGTCGCCCAGATCAACGCGCTCGAACCGCAGCTTCAGGCGCTCTCGGACGAGGAGTTGAAGGGCCAGACGGCCAAGCTGCGCGCGCTGGTGGATAATGGCGCGAAGCTCGATGATATCCTGCCCGAAGCCTTCGCCACCGTGCGCGAAGCCTCGGTGCGGGTGTTCGGCATGCGCCATTTCGATGTGCAGCTGATCGGCGGCCTCGTGCTCCACCGCGGCGAAATCGCCGAAATGCGCACCGGTGAGGGCAAGACCCTGATGGCGACGCTGGCGGTGTATCTCAACGCGATCGAGGGCAAGGGCGTCCATGTCGTCACCGTCAACGATTACCTCGCCCGGCGCGACGCGGCGGAGATGGGGCGGCTGTATAACTGGCTTGGCCTGTCCGTGGGCGTGATCGTCCCCGGCATGCAGGAAGAGACCAAGCGCGACGCCTATCAGGCCGACATCACCTACGGCACCAACAACGAATTCGGCTTCGATTACCTGCGCGACAACATGAAGCACGAACGCGGTCAGATGGTGCAGCGCCCGTTCAATTTCGCGATTGTCGATGAAGTGGACTCGATCCTGATCGACGAGGCGCGCACGCCGCTGATCATCTCCGGCCCCACCGAAGACAAGTCCGATCTCTATATCGCGCTCGATGCCGTGGCGCGCGAGTTCCCGGTGGAATGGCTCGACATCGACGAGAAGGTGCGCCGCGTCCAGCTGACTGAAGAAGGGCTGGAGGAAGTCGAGAAGATCCTGCTGGAAAAAGGCCTGCTCGCCACCAGCAACCTCTACGACGTCGAGAACACGCAGGTCGTCCATCACTTGGATCAGGCGCTGGTCGCCAACTTCGCCCGCAAGCGCGACACCGACTACATCGTCAAGGACGGCAAGGTCGTCATCATCGACGAATTCACAGGTCGCATGATGGACGGGCGGCGCTGGTCGAACGGGTTGCATCAGGCGGTCGAGGCCAAGGAAGGCGTCAAGATCGAGCCCGAGAACCAGACGATGGCCTCGATCACCTTCCAGAACTATTTCCGCATGTATCCCAAGCTCAGCGGCATGACCGGCACGGCGGCCACCGAAGCGCCGGAATTCTGGGACATCTACAAGGTCGGCGTGGTCGAAATCCCCACCAACCTGCCGGTCGCCCGCATCGACGAGGAAGACGAGTTCTACAAGAACACCGCCGACAAGTTCGGCGCGATTGCCAAGGCGATTCTGGAAAAGCAGCAGATCGGTCAGCCGGTGCTGGTCGGCACGGTGTCGATCGAAAAGTCGGAACTGCTCAGCGAGTATCTCGACAAGGAAGGCGTGAAGCACTCGGTGCTCAACGCCCGCTTCCACGAACAGGAAGCGCAGATCGTGGCGCAGGCCGGGCGCTTTGGCGCGGTGACCATCGCCACCAACATGGCCGGACGCGGCACCGACATCCAGCTGGGCGGCAATATCGAATACCGCATCCGTGACGAGCTGGCCGACCTGCCCGAAGGCCCGGAACGCGACGCTGCCATCGCCCGCATCCGCGCCGAGGTGGCCGAGGAAAAGGAAAAGGTGAAGGCGGCTGGCGGCCTGTTCGTGCTCGGCACTGAACGCCACGAATCGCGCCGCATCGACAACCAGCTGCGCGGCCGTTCGGGCCGTCAGGGCGATCCGGGCCTGTCGCGCTTCTACCTGTGCCTTGAGGATGACCTGCTGCGCATCTTCGGCCCCGACACGCTGTTCTCCAAGATGATGAAATCGAACCTCGCCGATGGCGAGGCGATCGGCTCCAAGTGGCTTTCGAAGGCCATCGAGACTGCGCAGAAGAAGGTCGAATCGCGCAACTACGACATGCGCAAGCAGGTGGTGCAGTACGACGACGTGATGAACGACCAGCGTAAGGTGGTCTACGAACAGCGCGCCGAGATCATGGATTCCGAGGCGGTCGATGACGTGGTCGTCGATATGCGCCACGACACCATCAACACGATGGTAGGCACCGCCTGCCCGCCGGGTTCCTACCCCGAACAATGGGACATTGCCGGGCTCAAGGTCAAGGTCGACGAAATCTTCGGCATCGATGCGCCGTTCGATGAATGGCTGGGCGAGGACGCGGTCGAGCCCGAACTGCTCGAAGAACGCCTGCGCACGCTGACCGACGGGATGATGGACGAAAAGATCACCCGGTCCGATCCGGCGATCTGGCGGATCGTCGAAAAGGACGTGCTGCTGCGCCAGCTCGATTTCCACTGGAAGGAACACTTGGCCACGCTCGATGCGCTGCGGCAGGTGATCTGGATGCGCTCGATCGCGCAGAAGCAGCCGATCAACGAATACAAGCAGGAAGCCTTCGGCCTGTTCGAGACGATGCTGGAAAAGCTGCGCGAGGAGGTCACCAAGATCCTGTTCCGCGCGGAACTGCGGGTCGAGCCGCCGCAGGCGCCCGCGCTGCCGGAACTGCCCGATTTCCTCACCGGCCATATCGACCCGCTGACCGGGCTCGACAATTCGGCCGATGGCGACGGCTCGGAAGAGCGGCCCGAACTGTTCGGCTCGCTCGCCGGATCCCCGCGCGCAGCCTTCGGCCCGGGCGGGGCGAACCCGGAAAACCCCTATGCCGATCTCGATATCAGCCGCAATGCGCCGTGCCCCTGCGGCAGCGGCAACAAGTACAAGCACTGCCACGGTGCGGTGAGCGAGCGGCAGATCGTCTGACGCGGGCTAGGGCGGGGGCGCGGCGGCGATGATGATCGGGGCCGTGCCCGCGGTGCTGGCGCTCGGGTTCCTTGTCACCGCGCTGCTCTATGCCAGCGTGGGCTTTGGCGGGGGCTCGACCTATTCGGCGCTGCTGGCGCTGTCGGGGCTGGATTACCGGCTGCTCCCGCTCATCAGCCTAGCCTGCAACATCGTGGTGGTGACGGGCGGCAGCATCCGCTTCGCCCGCGCTGGCCTGACCCCATGGGACAAGGCGCTGGTGATCGTCGCGCTGGGTGCGCCGGCGAGTTTTGCCGGCGGGTTGACCCCGATCAAGGAGGCGGCCTTCCTTACCCTGCTGGGCGGAAGTCTGGTGCTGACCAGCCTCACCATGCTGATCCCGGTGCGCGAGAATAAGGACGGATCGCCTTCGCGGTTCGCACAGTGGATGCCGCTTGCCGCTGCGCCGCTCGGTTATTTCGCGGGGCTAGTGGGGATCGGGGGCGGGATTTTCCTCGCACCGCTGCTGCATCTCGCGCGCTGGCACGAGGCGCGGGGGATTGCGGCGACGGCGAGCCTGTTCATCCTCGTCAATTCGCTGTTCGGCCTTGCGGGCCAGATGGTGAAGAACGGCCCCGACCTGTTCGGCGCGGCGCTGGGCGCGGCTTTGCCCTTGCTGATCGCGGTGGTGATCGGCGGCCAGATCGGCAGCCTGATGGCCGCGCGCCTGCTGCCTCCACAGTGGATCAGGTGGCTGACGGCGCTCTTGGTGCTGGTGGTGGGGGTGCGGCTGCTGGCGGGGGTCTAGGCCCCGTCGTCAAATCGACGCTGGAAGAATGTGGCTCCCCGAGTAGGATTCGAACCTACGGCCATTCGATTAACAGTCGAATGCTCTACCGCTGAGCTATCGGGGAGCAACCGGCAGACAAGTCCGCTGGCAGAGGCGCGCCTATATGGTGGCCAAAAGGCGATTGCAAGGGGGTTTTGAGTTTATGTGGCCGCATCGCCCCTGCGATGCGAAATCCTCGCTCATGCGACCTGAAGGTCGCGTCGCTGCGGGCGGCCGGTTGGCCTTGCGGTCGCAGCGCGACCGTTTCCCGAGCGACCCACACAACTCGTTTTCGTAGGCCAATAGGACCCACAAGGTCCGCAAGGGCGACTGCCCTCAAGTAACGAAGCGATAGGGCTGCATGGACTCCCGCCCGCAGCGGGCGCAGCTTGCTGAGCGTATAGCGAGGACCGCAGCCCGGATGGGCCGCGAAAAACTAAGACGTGATAAACTGCTCCGCCACGATCCGTTCTTCGAGGCTCTGGCCCTTGTCGAACAGCAGGGTGAGGGCGATGTCCTGCGAGATTTCCAGCCGCACTTCGGCGATGTCGCGCAGTTCCTTCTGGTCGGCGACTGCGGCAACCGGGCGCTTGGCCGGGTCGAGCACCCGCAGCACGATCCGCATCCGGTCAGGCAGGATCGCTCCGCGCCAGCGTCGCGGGCGGAACGGGCTGATCGGGGTCAGCGCCAGCAGCTTCGAATCCAGCGGCAGGATCGGGCCATTGGCCGAGAGGTTGTAGGCGGTCGATCCCGCCGGGGTCGCCACCAGCACCCCGTCGCACACCAGTTCCTCGATCCGCACGCGCTCGCCCACGGTGACTTCGATCTTGGCGGTCTGGCGGGTTTCGCGCAGCAGCGACAGTTCGTTGATGGCGCAAAACTCGTGCGTCTCGCCGTCCTGCGTCACGGCCTCGACCTTTAGCGGCGAAATCGTCCAGCGCCGCGCCTTGGCAACCCGCGCCGCAATTGCCGCGCGCTTGTCATAGCGGTTCATCAGGAAGCCGACCGTGCCGAGGTTCATGCCATAGGCCGGGATCACCCGGCCCGCATCGATCATCGCGTGGAGCGTCTGGAGCATGAACCCGTCCCCGCCCAGCACCACCACCGCATCGGCCTCGCTCACCGGCACCCATTCGCCTTGCGCCAGCAGCGCGTCATGCGCCTCCTGCGCGCGCGACGTTTCGGAGGCCAGCAGCGCGAGGCGCTGGAAAGGCGTGCCGTTGCTCGTCATTCTTCCCCCTCCCGTGTCGCTGGTGCCGGGGACGGGATTTATCCCCGGCGCAGTGCTAGCGGTTCGCCCTGATGTGCCAGATCGGCGCGGATTGCAATTGATGGAAGGCAGTCGCACAATCCCGGGCTAAGGGGGGAGGCGGAAAGGGCGCGGATGGAACAGGGCCGGACATCGTTGCGAGGGAGTGCGCGCGGCAGCCTGCCCGGCGTGCGTCCGGGCGTGCTCGAAGCCGATTTGCTGCGCGCGCTCGACCGGCGCGAGATCGACGTGTTGTTCCAGCCGCAATTCGCCTGCGTGTCGGGCGCGGTGACGGGGGCCGAAGCGCTGGCGCGCTGGCGCCACCCGACGCTGGGAGAAATCGGCGCGCGCGATCTGTTCGCCATTGCCGAGCGTGCCGCGCTGGTCGCGCCGCTCTCGCGCCATGTGGTCGCCCGCGCGCTGGAGGATGCCGGCACCTGGCCGCACAACCTCACGCTGTCGCTCAATATCACACCCGAAGAACTGGGCGACCCGCGCTTTGCCGCCGATTTCGCGGCGCTGATCGGGCAGTCGGGCATTGCCCCGCACCGGCTGATGCTGGAAATCACCGAGGACTTGCTGCTGCGCAATCTCGCGCAGGCGGCGAGCGCGCTGAAGGCGCTGCGAGGGCTGGGGTTCCGCACCGCGCTTGACGATTTCGGTGCGGGGTTCTGCAATTTCCGCTACCTGCGCGAACTGCCGCTGGATGCGCTGAAGCTCGACAAGGTGATGGTCGAAGGCGTGCCGGCCGATCCCACCGCGCTGGCGGTGTTCCGCGCGATTGTGGCGCTGGGCAAGGCGCTGGGCCTGGCGATCTATGCCGAAGGGATCGAGACCGAGATCCAGCGCGCCGCGATCACGGCAGAAGGCTGCGATTACTGGCAGGGCTTCCTGCGCGCCCAGCCGATGCCGAGCGATGCAGTGCTGGCGCTGGCCCGCACCGCGCGCGGGATGGGGCACGGCTAGGACCACTGGCCGTGGATTGACGGCGCAGCCGCCTGCGGCAAAGAACCGGCAGTGAAGAAGTGAGCCGTTCCGCTCGCTTTCAGGCGGGTGGGTTCAGGTGGCCGGTTTTCTCAACAGACATGCCGCTGCACTGTTGCCGCAGCGGGTATTGGGGCCGCTGGGGTGGCTGCGCGGCTCGGTCGGCGCGGCGCTGGCGATAGCGCTGGCGGGGACGCTGACGGCGCTGCTGTTGCAGGGTCAGGCGCCCGGCCTGCCGTGGCTGGTGGCCCCGCTCGGCGCCTCGGCGGTACTGGTGTTTGCCGTGCCTGCCAGCCCGCTCGCGCAGCCGTGGTCGGTGATCGGCGGCAATCTGATTTCGGCGACGCTGGGCATCGGCCTCGGGACAGGTCTGGGAGAGCCGGTTGTGGCGGCCAGCCTTGCGGTCGGGCTGGCGATTGCGGTGATGACCTTTGCCCGCTGCCTGCATCCGCCCGGCGGAGCCTGCGCGTTGCTGTGCGCGCTGGGCGCGGCGGGGCCGGAGGGGTGGAGCTTTGTCCATCTTGTGCCGATTGCGGCCAATGTGTTCGCTCTGGCGCTGGCGGGCTGGGCCTATAACAACCTTACCGGCCACCGCTGGCCGCACGTCATCACCCCGGCGCTGCCCGATCCCGCCGCCGGGAGTATGGCCCACACCCGCGAGGATATCGAGGCGACGCTGGCCGAATGGGACGAGCTGCTCGACGTGGACGTCGATGATCTCGATGCCTTCTACCGCGCGGTGTCCGACAGGGTCAGCGCGCGGCGCAAGGCGGGCTGAGCCTCAGGCCGTCTTCTTCGCCTTCGCGGCCTTGCGGACAATGCCCGAGAGGCCCTTGGTCAGCTGGAACAGCCCGTTGAGGCGGCTAAGCGGATCGGCCCACGCGCGGTTGATCACCAGCTTCATGTCGGGGCGCAGCTTGGCCGTGTCCTTCCCGCCTTCATTGAGGCGCGCGACATAGGCGATCAGGCCCGCGGGATCGGGGAAGTCGTCCAGATGGAAGCCCACCAGCGTGCCGCGCGCGCCGACATCGATCTTGGCGATGTTGGCGGCGATGGCCTGATGCTTGATCTCGATCAGGCGGATGAGGTTTTTGGTCGGCTGCGGCAGGTCGCCGAAGCGGTCGATCATTTCCGCGGCGAGGCTTTCGATCTCGGTCTGGCCCTCGGCCTGATTGAGGCGGCGATAGAGGCCCATACGCACGGCCAGATCAGGGACGTAATCCTCGGGGATCATGATCGGGGCATCGACAGTGATCTGCGGGGTCAGCTTGTCGCGCGGACGTTCGAGGCCCATCTCGCCCGCCTTGGCGGCAAGGATCGCCTCCTCCAGCATCGCCTGATAGAGCTCGAAGCCGACTTCGCGGATATGGCCCGATTGCTCGTCGCCCAGCAGATTGCCCGCGCCGCGAATGTCGAGATCATGGCTGGCCAGCTGGAAGCCCGCGCCCAGCGAATCCAGATCGCCTAGCACCTTCAGCCGCTTCTGCGCCACTTCCGACAGGGCCACGCCCGCTTCGTGCGTGAGATAGGCATAGGCGCGTAGCTTGGCCCGCCCGACGCGCCCGCGCAGCTGGTAAAGCTGGGCTAAGCCGAAACGGTCGGCGCGGTGGATGATGATGGTGTTGGCAGAGGGAATATCGAGCCCGCTTTCGACGATGGTGGTCGAGAGCAGCACGTCATATTTGCGATCATAGAAGGCGCCCATGCGCTCTTCGACCTCGCCGGGGGCCATCTGGCCGTGGGCCGAGACGCACTTCACTTCCGGCACGTTGTCCCGCAGCCATTGCTCGACGTCCGCCATGTCGGAGATGCGCGGCACGACGATGAAGCTTTGCCCACCCCGGTGGTGTTCGCGCAGCAGGGCCTCGCGGATCACCATGTCGTCCCACTCCATGACGTAGGTGCGCACCGCGAGGCGGTCGACCGGGGGCGTCTGGATGGTGGAGAGTTCGCGCAGCCCGCTCATCGCCATCTGGAGCGTGCGGGGAATGGGCGTGGCGGTGAGGGTGAGGACGTGAACGTCGGCGCGCAGCTGCTTCAGCTTTTCCTTGTGGGTGACGCCGAAGCGCTGTTCCTCGTCGACAATCACGAGGCCGAGGTTTTTGAACTTGGTGGTCTTGGACAGGATCGCGTGGGTGCCGACGACAAGGTCGATCTGGCCGTTTTCCAGTCCCTCGCGGGTCTCGGCGGCTTCCTTGGAGCTGACCAGCCGGGACAATCGCCCGACCTGCAAGGGGAAGCCGGCGAAGCGTTCGGCGAAGTTCTGGTAGTGCTGGCGGGCAAGCAGGGTCGTTGGCGCAACGACGGCCACTTGTTGTCCGTTCATTGCCGCAACAAAGGCGGCCCGTAGCGCGACTTCGGTTTTGCCGAAGCCGACATCGCCGCACACCAGCCGGTCCATCGGGCGGCCGCTTTCAAGATCGCCCAATACGTCGGCGATGGCGCGTTCCTGATCCTCGGTTTCGGCCCAGGGGAAGCGGTCGGTGAACTGGCCGAGGGTGGCGGGATCGGCGGGCAGGGCAGGGGCCTGCCGCAGCGCACGGGCGGCGGCCACCTGCATCAGCTCGCCCGCAATCGCGGTGATGCGCTCCTTGAGCTTGGCGCGGCGGCGCTGCCATGCCTCGCCGCCCAGTTTGTCGAGCGGGACGGCGTGTTCGGACGAGCCATAGCGGGTGAGGACGTCGATATTCTCGACCGGGATGAACAGCTTGTCCCCGCCCGCATATTCCAGCGCGACGCAATCGTGCTGGCTCTTGCCCACCGGGATTGGTTCGAGCCCGAGATAGCGGCCGATGCCGTGTTCCACGTGCACCACCAAGTCGCCGCGCGACAGCGCCTGAAGTTCGGCGAGGAAGGCATCGGAATCCTTGCGTTTCTTCTTGCGCCGCACCAGCCGGTCGCCGAGCACGTCGGCTTCGGTCAGCAGTTCGAGCGTGTCGCTGGCAAACCCGGTTTCGAGCGGGAGGACCAGCACCGCCGTCTTGGCTTTGGCCGCTAGCCCCAGCGCCTGCTGCCAGCTGTCCGCCAGCACCGTGGGCGCGCCCGCTTCTTCAAGGATCGAGGCAATCCGCCGCGCGCTGCCGTTGGAATAGGCAGCGAACAGCGGCTTGCGCCCGGCTTTGGCGACCGCCTTGAAGTGCGCGGCGGCAGCCTCGTAGACATTCTCCGACCGTCCGCGCTCCGGTGCGAAATCGCGGGCCGAACGGAAGCCAAAATCGACGGTGGCCGCGCCCCCATCTGCCGCAAAACCGGTGGCGCGGTGGGCGGGGAGGGCCGCCAGCGCAGCCTCGAATTCCGCGCGCGAAAGATACAGCGCATCGGGTGCCAGTGGGCGGTACGAGCCCTTCTTCTCGCCCGCGATCCGCCCGCGCTGTTCGTGATAATCGCCAATGTCGGTCAGCCGCTCGTCCGCCGCGCCGAGCGCGCTCTGGTCGATCACCACCAGATCATGCTTGCCGAGATGATCGAACAGGGTTGCGAGGCGATCCTCGAACAGCGGCAGCCAGTGCTCCATCCCCGCCAAGCGCCGCCCATCGGATACCGCCTCGTAAAGCGGATCCTGCGTTGCGTTGGCGCCGAACAGCTCGCGATAGCGGCTGCGGAAGCGCTTGATGCTGTCTTCGTCCAGCAGCGCCTCGGAGGCGGGGAGCAGCAGGTGGCTGTCGATCCGCTCGACGGTGAGCTGGGTAGCGGGATCGAACAGGCGCAAGCTTTCCAGCTCGTCGCCGAAGAAATCGAGCCTGAGGCCTGCCTCCAGCGAGGAGGGGAAGATGTCGACAATCGACCCGCGTACCGCGAATTCGCCGTGGTCGATGACGGTGTCGGTGCGGGAATAGCCCTGCCGGGTCAGCAGCGCGGCGAGGGTTTCGTGGCCGATGGTGCTGCCCACCCGGAACTCGCGCACCGACTCGCGCACCCGGAACGGGGTGAGCACGCGCTGGAGGACGGCGTTGACCGTGGTGACCAGCAATTGCGCAGCGCCTGCGGGATTCTGCAAGCGGTGCAAGGTCGCCAGCCGCTCGGCACTGATCGACAGGGCAGGGCTGGCGCGGTCATAGGGCAGGCAGTCCCACGCCGGGAAGGTCAGCACCTCGATTTCCGGCGCGAAGAAGCGCGCCGCCTCGGCGCCTGCGCGCATTGCCGCTTCGTCCGGGGCGATGAACACCGCGCGCTGGCCGCCTTTCACGCCCTGTGCCGCGCGCGCGAGATCGGCCAGCACCAGCGGCAGGCTCCCGCGTGGCAGCGAGGACAGGATCAGCGGTTCGCGCGCCGACAATATGCGGTTCAGATCGGGCATGGGTTCTCAACAAGCGGCGCGGAGGCAAAGCGTTCCCGCGTGAGGCCGCCCCTAGCGCGGAATGTCGACGTAATCGAGGCGTTGCATCAGCGCGAGCAGATCGCCTGCCAGATGCGTCGGCGGGGCCTGCGTGCCCAAGGCCCAGGCCATCACGTCGACGTCATCCTCGTCGAGCAGGGCTTCGAACCATGCGAGTTCCTGCTCGCCCCAACCGGCGTGATAGCGATCATAGAAGCCGCCGATCATGTAATCGGCCTCACGCGTGCCGCGGTGCCAGCTGCGGAACTTGGCGCGTGCGAGACGTTGTTCGAAGGAGGGGGCATCGGTCATGCAAGCCACCTAGCGATGCGCCTCGTCACCTTCAACTCGTCATTGCGAGCCGAAGGCGCGGCAATCCATGTTTGGCCGACTTGCCCTGACGCAACGGTGGAACATGGATTGCCACGTCGCCTTCGGCTCCTCGCAATGACGAGGAATGGGTGTTAGCGAGACAATCATGCGCCCCGAGGCTCTCAATCCGCTGTTTGCCGAAGCCCAGACGTTCGAAGGCGTCGGGCCGAAGCTGATGAAGCCGCTCGAAAAGCTCGGGCTCGCGCGGGTCAAGGATGTCGCCTACCACCTGCCCGAACGTTTCGTCAGCCGCCGGGCGATTGCCGATCTCGATCAGGGCAATGAAGGCGAGCAGGTGATTATAGCGCTCACCGCCATCGAACACCGTCCTCCGCGGGCGGGCAGCCGCGGGCCGTATCGTGTGCTGGCGCAGGATGCGGCGGGCAATGTGTGCTCGCTCAACTGGTTCGGCAAGGCAGCCTATAGCGCAAAGAAGCTGGTGCCGGTGGGCGAGCAGCGCTGGGTGGCGGGCCGGCTCGACCGCTATGGCGACATGCTCCAGATCGTCCATCCCGATCATATCGAGGCCGAGAGCGCGGCCAATATGGGGCGGCTCAGCGAGCCGGTCTATGGCCTTTCCGACGGGCTGACCCAGCCGCGCATCGCCGATTTCGCGCGGCAGGCACTGGCCCGGCTCCCTGACCTGCCCGAATGGATCGAGCCGGGGCAATTGGCGCACACCGGCTGGCCCGCGTGGCGCGATGCGCTCAGGCTGGCGCACGAAAGCACGGACGAGAAAGCGCGCGACCGGCTGGCCTATGACGAACTGCTGGCCAACTCGCTCGCGCTGCTGCTGGTCAAGGCCGAAGGGCGGCGCAGGCGCGGGCAGGCGCTGGTGGGCGACGGGAGGCTGCGGGCCAAGCTGCAACTACCCTTCGCTCTGACCGGCGCGCAGCAACGTTCGATTGCCGAGATCGAAGGCGACATGGCGCAGGAAGCGCCGATGCTGCGCCTGCTGCAAGGCGATGTTGGCGCTGGCAAGACGGTGGTGGCGCTGAATGCGATGCTGATCGCGGTCGAGGCGGGCAAGCAGGCGGCCTTGCTCGCGCCCACCGAAATCCTCTCGCGCCAGCATTTCGAGACTTTGCGCCGCCTTGCCGGGCCGACCGGAGCCGAAGTCGCCTTGCTGACGGGCCGGGCCAAGGGGCGCGAGCGCGAGTCGATCCTGATGGGCCTGCTCGATGGCTCGATCGACATTGTCGTGGGCACCCACTCGCTGTTTCAGGAGACGGTGGCCTATCGCGATCTGGGGCTGGTGGTAATCGACGAGCAGCACCGTTTCGGCGTCGCCCAGCGGCTGGCGCTGGCGGGCAAGGGGAAGCGTGCGCCGCATACGCTCGCGATGACCGCAACTCCGATCCCGCGCTCGCTGACGCTGGCACAATATGGCGAGATGGACGTGAGCCGCCTCGACGAATTGCCGCCCGGACGGCAGGCGATCGACACCCGCGTGATTCCGCAGGAACGGATGGACGAGGTGATCGAGGGCGTAGCGCGGCATCTTGCGGGCGGGCAGCAGGCCTATTGGGTGTGCCCGATGGTACGTGACAGCGAGGTTGCCGACATTGCCGCTGCCGAGGCGCGCTATGCCGTGCTGAAGGAGCGGTTCGGCGAGGATGTCGTGCTGGTTCACGGCCAGCTGCGGCCCGAGGTGAAGGACGCCAATATGGAGCGCTTCGCCAGCGGGCAGGCGCGGCTGCTGGTGGCGACGACAGTGATCGAAGTCGGGGTCGATGTGCCTGCTGCGACCCTCATGGTGATCGAGCAGGCCGAGCGTTTCGGCCTTGCCCAGCTGCACCAGCTGCGCGGCCGGGTGGGGCGCGGGGCGGAGAAGAGCACCTGCCTGCTGCTGCGCGGCGGCGCGCTATCGGAAACGGGCCGTGCGCGGCTGGCGCTGATGCGTGAGACGCAGGACGGGTTCCGCATCGCCGAGGAAGACCTTGTGCTGCGCGGCGGGGGCGAGCTGCTCGGCACGCGGCAATCGGGCGAGGCGGCGTTCCGGATCGCCGATCTCGCCCAGACCCAGCGCCTGCTGCCTGCCGCCCATGCCGATGCGCGGCTGCTGATGGAGCGCGATGGCGGCCTTACATCCCCGCGCGGCGAGGCGGCGCGGCTGCTGCTCTATCTGTTCGAACGCGATTGGGGGGTGCAGCTGCTACGCGGCGGTTAAAGTCGCAAGGCCACGCCCTCGCTGGCGAAGCGCAAGGCGAGGGCTTCGGTCGCGGTGGTGATCTCGTCCCAGACGCGTGCGAACAGAGCAGCGTCGCCGTAATAGGGATCGATCACCGGCTTGCCCTCGCTCCCTTCGAGCGCGTCCATCAGCAGCGCCACGCAGGCCGTGGCATCGCGCGGCGATTGGGCGCGGATACCGGCGAGGTTTGCTTCGTCCATCGCGATGATGTGGGTGAAACGATAGAAATCCTCGCGCGCGATCTGGCGGGCGATCTGGTTGCCGATTTCCACCCCGCGCTCACGTGCGGTGGCGATGGCACGCGGATCGGGAGGATGGCCGATGTGATAGGCAGCGGTGCCAGCCGAATCCACGTCGCATTCCAGCCCCGCGCGCGCGGCGGCTGCGCGAAACGCGCCCTCGGCCATCGGTGACCGGCAGATATTGCCGAGACACACGAACAGTACGCGCAAATCATGATGTCCCACCCCATGCATCGCTCCGCTTCATAGCAGAAAACAGGGGGGCTGAAAAGATTGCGCTTTTCCGAACAATCCTTGTCTCAGTGTGAGGCAATCGTGCGTTGCAGGCAATGGCGCAGCAGTCTGGATTAATTGCGCCGCCTCGGCCAAGAGGTTGGCCTGACATGGGGAAGAAATGTAAAATGCGGGCATTACGACTGGCAACGGCTCTGATGCTGGCGAGCGTAGCGGCATCGCCGCTGCTGGCTGGCCCGGTCGAGGATTACGAGGCCCTGCGCGAGGAAATCTGGCAGGCGACGCTCGATACCTCGCCCATGCTCGCCACCAGCATCGGTGACAGGCGCGGGGACGGGAAGCTGGGCGACCTGTCGCTGGCCGAATATGACCGCTCGGTTGCCGAGGCGCGGGCCTTCCTTGCGCGGCTTGATGCGATTGCTGCGGCCGCGCTGCCGCAGGCGCTCAAGGTCGATCATGCGGTGCTGCGAAGCGCGCTGGCCGATCAGATTGCGGCCGCCGAACACGATCACGAACGCTATGTCCTCTTCACCAATCGCGGCGGGTGGTTCCTGTACATCGCCGCGCTGCCCGATCGCTCGCCGCTGTTCACGCTGGCGGATTACGAAAGCTATGTCGCCCGGCTCGAAGCCTATGGCCGCTACAACGCCGATGGCATCGCCCGCAGCCGCGAGGGCGTGGCGCGCGGGCTGACCCAGCCGTGCGAGCCGATGCAGGGGCTGGCCGAGCGGGTGGTGGCGCTGGTCGACGATGATCCGCGCGCAACCGTGTTCTGGCAGCCCTTCGCCAAGCGGCCTGATGCCATCAGCGAAGCGCAATGGGGTGCGTTGCAGGACCGCGCGGCGCTGGCGCTGAGCGAAACCGTGATGCCGGCCTTCAGCGACTTCCTTGATTTCTACACCCGCGAATACGAGCCCAAATGCCGCACCGGCCTGCCGGGCATTTCCGAAACGCCGGGCGGGGCGGCCTATTACGCCAACCGGGTAAAGAGCTACACCACCACCGATCTGACTCCGGATGAAGTCCACCAGCTCGGCCTGTCGGAAGTCGCCCGCATCCGCGCCGAAATGGAGCAAGTGGCGAAAAAGGCCGGGTTCGCCTCGCGCGAGGCCTTCATCGAGCACCTGCGCACCGATCCGCAATATTACATGACCGACGCGGATGCATACATGACCCACGCCGCGGCGCTGGCGAAGTATATCGACGGCTTCCTGCCCAAGCTGTTCGGTCGCCTGCCGCGCCAGCCCTATACCGTGCTGCCGATCCCCGAGGCGCAGGCGCCGGGCAACACCACCGCCTATTATGAACCCGGCTCGATGGCGGCGGGGCAGGCGGGGATTTATCGCGTCAACACTACCGAACTCAGCCAGCGGCCCTTGTGGGAACTGCCTGCGCTCGGCGTGCACGAGGCGATGCCGGGGCACCACCTGCAATTGGCCTTGCAGCAGGAACTCGACATCCACCCGCTGCGCGCCAACGGCACGTTCTTTACCGCCTTTGTCGAGGGCTGGGGGCTCTATTCCGAACGGCTCGGGATCGAGATGGGGCTGTATGACACGCCCGCCAAGGAAATGGGGCGCCTGTCTTACGAGATGTGGCGCGCGACGCGGCTGGTGGTCGATACCGGCATCCATTCCAAGCGCTGGACCAAGCAGCAGGCGGTCGATTTCATGCGCGACAACACCGCGCTGAGCGCCGCCAATATCGATGCCGAGGTCAATCGCTACATCACCTGGCCGGGGCAGGCGCTGGGCTACAAGGTCGGCGAGCTGAAGATCCGCGAATTGCGCGCCCGCGCCGAAGCGCGGCTGGGGACGCAGTTTGACTTGCGCGAATTCCATGATGTGGTGCTCGAAAACGGCGCTGTGCCGCTTTCGGTGCTGGAGCAGCATGTGGATGCGTGGCTGGCGGCCAAGACCGCCGGTTAGCGCCTAGCCGACCGGAACCGGGGCGGTGCTTGCCAGCACTTCCTCGGTGATCCGGCGAATATTGACCTTGGCCTTCAGCCGCGCGCCGAGCAGCGCAGTGCCCGATACCTTGCGCTGCACGAACAGCGTCTCGATCGGCGGGAAGGCCCAGGTGTCCTTGTCCTGCGCGATGGCAAAGCCCTCGTCGCGCAGCAGCGGGATAAAGGCGCGATCACCGAAGTCGAACGGCGCATCCTCGCGCATTTCGTTGATGACGATGTCGATCATCCGGTTCACCCGCTCGGGGTGCTTTTCGGCAACGATCGGCATCATGAATCCGGCCTCGATGGTGGCAGCGAGCACTTCCTGCGCATTGCCGCGCAGGCCTGCATCGAGCATCTTGCGATAGCCGTTCGCCACCGCCGGATCGACCGGGCGGCAGGCGCCGAAATCGAGCAGCACGATCTCGCCCGTTTCGCGCCGGTAGCGGAAATTGGCGAAGTTCGGATCGGTCTGCATCACCCCGAAATCGAACAATTCCCGCGCTACCAGCCGGATCAGGCGGGCAAACACGAGATCGCGCCGTTCGGCGGGTTCATTGCCGAGATCCTCGATGCTCACGCCTTCTTCAAAACTCATCGCGAGGATCGAGCCGCGCGTGAGCCCTTCGTGAAGGCGCGGGACGACAAAGCCCTCGATGCCTGCGAGCTGCTCGCGATAGAGTGCCATCTGCGCGCCTTCGCGCTCGTAATCGGCTTCTTCGTGGAGCTGCTGCTTGGCCGCGGCCATCAGCTTTTCCATCTCCAATTCGGGCGGGGCAAAGCCCGCGACCTTCAGCAGCGTCATGACATTATCGACATCGCTGTCGATGCTCTTGGCGACGCCGGGATATTGCACCTTGATCGCCAGTTCCTCGCCGTCGCGGGTCAGGGCCTTGTGCACTTGACCGATGCTGGCGGCGGCGATGGGGCGGGGGTTGAACCAGCGGAACTGCTTGCGCCAGTCCGGCCCCCATTCGCTCTTGAGCACCTGATCCAGCTGGCGGGTCGGCATGAAATTGGCCTGATCGCGCAAGGTGGCGAGGATCCGTGACAGCTCTTCGGGCAGGAAATCGCCCGCGTCGAGGCTGATCATCTGCCCCATCTTCATCGCCGCGCCGCGCAGGTGGCTGAGGCGGTCGGTCAGGCGCTGGACATTGCCGGGCGTGAGAATGAGGTCGCGCGCCGAGATATTCTCCCCGCTCGCCAGCCGCCGCGCGCCCTCGGCCACCATGCCGCCCGCGACACCGCCGACCAGTTTGCCGAAGGTGCCGAACCGCGCCATCCGTCCGGCGGGCACAGCGCGCTGGCGGGCACGGTCTTCGGGCAGGTCGGTAAATTCGGGAATGTCGTCGTCGGCCAAGGGGGAGGTTTCCGATGAGAGGCAGGGCAATATAGGGGCGAACGGTCAGAGGTTACGCATGTTCCGGCTCAGGAGATGCACAGGCCCCCGTCGACCGGCAGGCATTGCCCGGTAATGTAATCGGAATGGGGCGAGGCGAAGAACACCGCCAGCCCTTCCAGTCCGGCATGATCGCCCGGGCGGCGCAGCGGGATGCGGCGGCTCATCCACTCTGCGAATTTGGGATCGGCCTTGGCGGTGATGTCGGTCTCGTAATAGCCGAAAAGAAAGGCGTTGGCGGTGATCTGGTAGCGCGCCAGTTCGAAGGCGGCGGCGCGGGTGAGGCCGTTCAGGGCGGCTTTCGAGGCGGCGTAGTCGGAGGAACGGTTGACCCCCATGATCGACTGGCCGGACGAAGTCGCGATCAGCTTGCCGCCCGCATCGCCTTCTTTGGCGCGGGCGATCATGTGGCGGGAGACATGCTTGTAGACCAGCGCTGCGCCGCGGGTGTTGACGTTCATGGTGCGGTCCCAGCCTTCGGCGGTGATATCGGGGATAGCCGTGCCCGCGCCCGAAATCCCGGCATTGGCAAAGCATACGTCGATCCGCCCGAAGGCGCCCAAGGTCTGCTCCAGCGCCATCGCGATGGCATCTTCCGCGGCAACGTCGCAGGTCAGCGCCAGCACGTCGCCTGCGCCAAGCGCGCGCAGTTCCTCTACGGCGGCGGCGTTCTTGTCCGGATTGCGCGCCAGAATCGCGACATTGGCCCCCGCTTTGGCGAGGCCGCGCGCCATAGCCAGACCAAGGCCGCCATTGCCGCCGGTGATGATGGCCGTGCGGCCAGTTAGATCGAACAGTTCCATGCCCCCAAGTGGCGCAATCCCCGCGCCGCTGCAAGCTTGCGGGAACCGCGAGCGCGCGCAGGCTTTGTGCCGCCATGGACGTAACAACACCCCCCGCCGCCGCTTCCCTCAGCCCCGCCGCCCGCCTGCTGGGCTATGCGGGCCTGCTACCCCAGGTCCTCTGCCTTGCGATGGTGCTGACCGGCCACGAATGGCGCTATTCCGCGCTGGGCGGGGGCTTTGCCTATGCCGCGGCAATCTTCAGCTTCCTTGGCGGAGTGTGGTGGGGACAGGCGGTGCAATCGGGCCGCGCGACCACCGGCGCCTATCTCGTCGCGGTGCTGCCGAGCCTGATCGCGGTGGCGCTGTTCCTGCCGTGGACCTTCGGCTGGGAATGGCCCGGCCCGGCGCTGCTATATCTCGGTGCGCTGATCCTTCTGTCGCCGATGATCGACCGCAAGCTGGGCTTTGCCGCGCCCGATTTCCTGCGCCTGCGCTGGCACCTCTCGCTCGGACTGGGCAGCCTCACCATCGCGCTTGGCATGCTGTCGCGGCAAGTGGTCGATCCGCCGCTCGGCACTGCGATTGCCCTGCTCTAGCGCACATCATCCCCGCTGGCAGAGGCGCTGCCGGGCCATCGTTGGCGATGAATTAACCATTCCGTCCTAGGCCAAGTCCGGTTTTTCATGAACGGACGTGCCCCGCGCGATGATTGCTGGACTGCCCACATTGTCTGGATTGCTGCGCCGGAGCATCGGTCGCGGCCCGTCCGAGCAGCCCGCTTCGCTTGAGGAGCGGGCGCTCAATTCGGGCGAAGCCTTGCTGCGCCGCAAGCGCGTGAAGGTGGCGATTTTTGCGATCCTGTTCGGGATCGTCTCGGCGGTGATCGAGCTGCCGCTGCCCGTTGAAGACGGCTTCCGCGCCGCCCGCGCCCAGCTCCGCACCCGCCCGGTGCCGCAGGACATCGTGATGGTCGCGCTCGACGATGCGACGCTTAACGAGCTGGGCATAGCCGAGCCAACGCGGATCGAGGACAGCGCACTGATCGAGCGGCTCGTGGCGGCGGGTGTAAACAAGATCGTGTTCGACCGCGCCCATGCAGATCCCGAGACGCCCGGCAGCGATGCCGTATTCCTTCGCACCCTTGAAAAGTATCCGGGCAAGGTCTGGCTGGGTTTCTCTCCCGAGATCAATGCCGGATTCCAGAGTATGGAGAAGATCGTCCCGGCCAAGCAATTCCGCGATCATGTTGGTGTTGCATCGATGGTCGGGTTTCCCGGCCCTTTCGCGCTTTCGGTCACGTTCCCAACTGAAGTGGAGCTCGACGGCAAGAAGCAACCGTCGATTTCGGCGCTGCTGTCGGATTACAAGGGGCCGCCTGTCAGCTACCGTCCCGACTACGCCTTCGATCCCAGAACTGTGCCGACGTACAACTACGTCGATCTGTTGCGCGGTCGTGTCGGGGCAAAGGAGCTTGCGGGCAAAAGCGTCATCATCGGGGTGACGCACATGGAATCGCCCGACTTCTTCCTGTCGCCTTTTTACGGCCGGATCCCCGGGTCCTATTTCCATATCCTCGGCGCGCATACGCTGAAGCGCGGCACCCCTTATGACTTGATGTGGTTCCCGGCGCTGCTGGCGGCAGGGATTGCGATTCTCTACCAGGCGTTGGGGCGTTCGCGGACCTCCCGTGCGGCCTGGGCGGTGACGCTGGGCCTGCCTTTGGTCGCGCTGGTGCTCGACGAGTGGACCATCAATGTCGACATCATGTCGGGCCTGCTGGCAATGGGCTTTGCCGCGATGGGCTTCGCCCGCATCCGCCGCAAATATTACAGCAGCGATGTCGACGCGATGACGACCTCGGCGCTGAGCCTCGAAAAGACCACCGAGGAGCTCGATGTCTACGCGCTCAAGATCGCCAACCTCGCGGAAATGTCGGAAGAATGGAGCCCGCGCGAGCTCGGCGAATTCGTCAACACCCTGATCAGCTACATCAAAGGGCCGGGCGATGCCGGGGACGTCGCCTTCGAGCGCGATTCGCTCGTCTGGCTCGCCCCTCGGATGGATGCGGTCAGCCTTGAACGCCATGCCGATGGCCTCGCGCTGATGCTCAAGACCGCGATCAGCCACGACTGGCAATCGGCCAGCAGCGCTCCGGCGATCGGGATCGACACCAACTACGATCTCCCGCTCGGCCAGCGCATCAAGAAAGCCATGCAGGCCGCAGGCGAGGCAGCCACCCGCGGGGTGCGCTTCGTGATCAACGATGCCGCCTATGTCGAGGCGCGCAACCACCGGCTGGAAATCATGCGGGTGCTCGAAAAGGGCCTGCGCGATCGCAATATCGGGGTCGCCTACCAGCCGAAGATCGATCTCGCTTCGGGCCGCATCGTCGGGGCCGAGACACTGATTCGCTGGAAGCCGGACGGCCAGGACTACGTCAATCCGCAGGAACTGGTGCTGGCGGCAGAGGCCAATGACCGGATCAACGAGCTGACCCTGATCGTGATGGAGGCCGCGCTGCTCGACGGGCGCCGGGCGATTGCGCTCGATCCCTCCTTCAAGCTGGCGGTCAACATGTCGGCCAAGAGCCTGTCGGACACGCACCTGCTGTTCGACATGATGACGATGCTCGGCCGAATCGGCTTCCCGGCCGAGAATCTCACGCTCGAACTGACCGAGACCGCCAAGCTCGAAGACCAGCTGATCGCCCCGCAGATTGCCGCGCTCAAGTCGCGCGGGATCTGCCTGTCGATCGACGACTTCGGCACGGGGCAGTCCAACCTCGAATATATCGAGAAGCTGCCGAGCTCGGAGCTGAAGATCGACAAGAAGTTCGTCCAGCACATGGACACGTCCGAGGAAAGCCGTGCCGTGGTGCGCGCGACGATCGAGCTGGCGCATTCGCTCGGCAAGGTCGTGGTGGCCGAGGGGGTCGAGACCGAAGCCGTCGCCGACACCCTGCGTGCGATGGGCTGCGATCAGGCGCAGGGCTACCTGTTCTCGCAGGCGATCCCGATGCCCGAACTGCTCGCCATGATCGGAGGCGGAAGGATCGTAGTTAACGGTTGATTAAGGTTAATTATGTGTTAAAAGCATCCTATTCGGTTCAACCCTCGATAGGAGGCTTTTATGTGGGCAGCTTGGGCATTCCTGTTCGGCCAGCGTTAATTCGCGACCGAAACGGTTCATGAAAAGCCCCGGGAAGCCGGGGCTTTTTTTGATTCCGGGGTCTGACTGGTGCAGGGCAGGAAGGGGCTCTGGCGCGGCGCGCAGGCGTGCGCATCCCGGCGGCCAGTGGCCGCGGGATTAACCTTTATTGTGAAGGATTGCGCGAAAGCGAAATGGTCGGGGAGAGAGGATTCCCACCCAATTTTTTCGGCAGCTTGGCAAGCCTGTCCCAAGTCACTGCATTCCGCAGGATTTTCCTGATGGCCCATGCTTTGAATCAGCCAGAGGTCATCGTCAAGGGCACAATTTGGGGCACAATCTGTGGCACAGTCTGTGCCCACGGAGAGGGCCTGCTTAGGGTTTGAATTCACGTTCGAAAGCGGCCGGGGGTAAGGAAGTAGGACGGAGCCCCGACTTGCCCGCAGCAGGCACTTCTCGGACTTCCGGCTTACACTTGAGCCGGACTCAGTGTAGCGCCGACGGGTCGCCGCAAAGCAGCACACATCCTTTCCCCCGAAAGCATTCTGAATGACCCGCCAAGCCCGAATCGAGCTGCGTGATCTGCATCTTCCGGCATCGATCGGCACATACGGGCCGGGCGATGTTGTGCCCGATGCCCATTTGCTTGATCTGACCTTGGCGATTTCGCCCGGTCTGGTGCAGGTCGTCTCTGACGAGATGGCGAGCGTGTTCGATTACGATCCGCTCATCGCCGAAATCGCCGACATCGCGCGCAGCCGGACATTCGAAACGCAGGAATACCTGATGACCCTGATCACGCAGGCCTGTGCAGCTTATGGCGAGATCGAGGCGTTGGAAATCTGCCTCAGGAAGTCGCCTGTGCTGGCGGGCACCGGCTCGCTCGGCGTGCGTCTGGTGCTCGGGGCCGAGGATCTGGCGGCCTTGCGTGATCATGATCGGATCGCGCAGTGACCGAGGCCATCGGGCTGGATTTCGGCACCACCAACACCGTCGCCGCGCTGGCAGACGGCGCGGGCGGATCGGAGCTGATCGAATTCCGGAGCGCGCAGGCAAGCGGCGCGACCTTTCGCTCGGCCTTGTGCTTCTGGGAAGACAGCGCAGCCCCCGGCGGGATCGACAGCGAGGCCGGCCCGTGGGCAATCGAGGAGTTCCTCGAAACCCCGTCCGACTGCCGCTTCGTCCAGTCCTTCAAGTCGGTGGTGGCCAGCCCCTCGTTTGAACGCGCGCTGATCTTCAACCGGCCCTTCCGGTTCGAGGATATGGGGCAGTTGTTCCTGCGCAAGCTGGTGTCGCACGCGCGCGGCAAGCTGGATCAGCGTCCCCGGCGCGTGATCGTCGGGCGGCCGGTGGAATATGCCGGTGCCCAAGGGCAGGGCATCATCCAGGGCGCGCGGGTCACGGTCGAGGGCAGAGCAATAGCCCGCATGCTTGCTGCCACGCGGCGGCCTGACGGCGACGATCTTGCCCCGCTCGATTTCCCGACGCTCTCAGCATGGAACGCGCTGGATTGCGGGGTGACCCAAGAGCAGCGCGAGAAGATCATGGCGGTGCAGGAGGCGATGGGCCGCGCCTTGCGCTACCGGTTCGTGCGCGAGCCGGTAGCGGGCTTGCCGGGCATCAAGCTGCTCGGGCACGAGATCGGCCACAATATCCCGCTCACGCGGGTGCTGTGGTCGCTGGCATTCCCCGATGATTACGCCCGTGACCGGCTGTTTTCCTACCTCGGCGACCGGCTCGACCGCTGGCAGGACTGGGGCAGGATGGCAGCCGACGGCGGATCGCGGGCGCTCAGCGAGCATCTGTTGAAGCTCAAGTTCGCAGGCGAGCCCATCAACCTCGAGTAACGCGGCAGGGGGAGGGGCCGCCGGTCAGGCACCATTCCCTCATTCCCCACTCCAGATCCCGCCACCAACAACAGCAGCAATCTACCCGCACCAGACAGGCGGCGCTCCTCACGGGGCGCCGCCTGTCTGCGTTCAGGCCCAAGGACATTCAGGCATTATGAAGCGCAACCGCCACCCCACAATCCTCACTTCCCTCTCGATCATCCGCTCTCACGCCGAGACTGATCCGCGCTCGGCGATCAGTTCGCTCGCACTGTTCACCGTACAGCGGCGCCGCCGCTACGATGTGGCATTCCAGCTCGAGCATCACTTCTTCGATCCCGGTGATGCAACCGCCGATATCCTGGAGGGCGTCGCCCGGAGCATCCCCGCAGGTGCGACCTTGCTTGTCTGTCAGCATCATGGCGGGGGCGAGTGCAGGGAGCCGATATCACCCGACGTGCAGTTCCTTGCCCGGTTTCTTGAGCGAAACACTGTAATCGCCTTCGAGGCCGACGAGCATGAGTTGTTCGAGGCAGGGTCCCTGATCGGGCTCGATATGCCCTGGGTCGACTCAACACCGCTGCGCTGGCGCCGCCGGGCGCCGCTCCACGCCCAAGCGATGCGGGTGATTTATGCCGCGTCGTTCTGCTCTGCAAAGGAGCAACGCGGGCTATTCTCGGTACATCTCGCCTGGTCTCCGCTCCAGCGGGCAAGGTTGGGCGTGGGGGCCGGGTGAGCGGATCGGCGGCTTGACGTGGACCGAGCCTGCTTTCACCCCCTTATGCTCGGAGTTTCCGAAACTCGGACATCACGACCGCAAAAATGCAGATTCTTCCAATCAGCCGCCGCTTTTAACGGATTTTTAGGTGTTTCCTGTCAATACGAGCAGAAGTTGCGACCTGCGTGCTGGGAAAGATGCCCAAGCCGGTGACCTTGATTAGAGTCGCTCCAACCCTATGGACCCGCACGGTACACGTGCGCGTTCAATCGGCGTTCGAGGTCACTATGAGCCATCCAGAACATCGCATTTCCACATCCGTGGTCTCGCTCGCCGTTGCGAGACACCCATGGAAAAAGGAAAGAACGAATACACCACCCCTGAAAATAAGCTTGCTGCGCTATGTCCGAATCTCTCGGCAAGCGAGCCTAAGCTGGCGAATGATGATGGTCCCTACCTGAGCGAAAGCGAGGTTCGGGAACAGCTTCGAACGATCAATCTCAAGCCGGGTAGCCGCTTGCAGCGTAGCGCGCGTTATCATGCGCCCCGTGCAGGCATTCTGCCGGACGATCTTCTGCAGGCCGCAATCTTGGCAGCGATGACCAGCCGCAAGTGCCCGGCCAGACTTGGTATCGAGCCCTTCATCATCGGCATCATGCGGTCAAAGGCCAGCAACATCATAAAACGGAGTGAACGAGCGACAAAGCTTGGCTTTGGGCTTCGCTCGCTCGATCAGTCGGACATCGATATTGCTGCGCCTGATCTTGAGGAAGTCCGGGAGCATAAAGAGCGCGGGATGATCTGCTCCGAGTTGCTGGAGGCGATCAGTGAAGGCGATCCCCTGGTGGAAAGGGCGATCGACGGGCTGGGCCATGGCTATCGCGGCGAGAAGCTGGCAGGATTCGCGGGAATCAATCAGGATGAGCTGGCCACTGTCAGGCGACGAATAAAGCGCCGGGCAGTGGTCTTCAGCGATCAACTTGCGGCGCTCGACCGCGCTGCCTGATCGTCAGCCAATCCTTTGAAGCTATATAGGCCGGCTCATCATCTGGGCCGCCCTTTCCGTTGGTGCGCCTTGGTGAAGAGCAGGCTTCCTCCCGTGCGTCGCCGCCATCGGGCGAGCCAAGATAGTCCTAGCTCACGCGTAATGCCGCCATACGGCTTTCTGGATCGACCAGCAGCCCCGCTCATGGCTGAAGATGGGTGGAAAGCTGCCATTCGCATCCGCGCCTGCCAGCGTCACCTTCGCGCCCTCATGTCGATCATGGCGGATCGCCTGTCGATCGCCTGAAAGCGGACATACTTGCGAATAAGTCTCAACGGCTACGACTGGGACTTAGGCGTCGCTTTAAAATGGCATTTCCAATGACTAATTTTTCCACTTCCAGTCATTCGCAGTAATGACCCGCGTTGCAACTCTAGTCCAGCGCCGCAGGGCAACGCCGCAGAACAGCAGCGTAAGCAGCCCCAGATTGAGCGCGGCCGGCCAGTAATCGCTCAGCCGCCCACCCATCTGGTTGAGCCCCACCATCACTTCCAGCCCTGACGTTGTCGGAAACAGCCGTGCCAACGCCACCAGCGCGGTCGGCGTGGCTTCGGCGGGCCACGACAGGCCGGACAGGAAGAACAGCGGCAGGGACATTGCCAGCACCAGTTGCAGCGGTCGCTCGCGGTTTGAAAACAGGCTCGCCAATGCCAGCGCTGCGGCCACAGTGGCGGCGACGAACAGGATTGCAGCGCCTGCCACGTCGATCAGCGGCGCGGCGGCGCGGGGATAATCGTGCCACCAGAACACCATGCCGACAAACCATCCCACATCCAGCAAGCCGATGCACATCGCCGCCAGCCCGATGCCTGCCAATTGCCGGGGGCTCAGCCGCAAGTCACCGCCCAGCCGCTCGCGCGCGGTGCCAGCCAGCAGGGCGAGGCCGAGCAGCAGGCTCTGGTGGACAATCACGAAGGCCACGCCGGGAAACACCGCCGCGCCATAGCCCTCACGGGTGTTGAACAGTGGCCGCGGCTGGAGCGCGAGGGCAGGCGGGGCGGGCGGACCGGCGGCGCGGGCCTGTTCGCGTGCCGCCTCGCGCCCGGTCTGGCCCAGCGCGACGCCGATCCCAGTGAGCGCGCTGGAGGATCGCAGCAGATACGCGCCGTGCCCCGTCAGCACCACGGTGCCGGGATTGCCGCGCCCGATCTCCTCGCCGAAGCCTGCCGGAATGATCAGCGCGGCCACCGCCCGGCCATCGGCCATCCACGCCTCTGCCTCGGCGGAAGAGGGCAGGTTGGCGATCACTTCGGCCTGCTGGACCGCGCCGACCCGGCTGACGAAGTTGCGGCTGGCCGCCGTGCGATCGTGATCGACCACCACCACCGGCGCGCGGCTCACGACTTCGTCGGTATAGGCGCTGGGATAGAACCCGGCGTAGATCAGCGGCGATACCAGCAGCAGCAAGGCCGCCGCGCGGTCGGCCATGATGGCGGCAAACAGCGCCCGGAACGCGGCCCACATCAGCGTCGCCCCCAGCTGGCCGGATCGCGCGCGGCCTTGAGGTATAACAGCACTCCGGGCACCGCTGTCACCAGCGCAATCGCCAGCATCGCGAGGATCGGCAAGGCAACCGCCATAGCGCTCCCCTCGGCAATCCAGGTCCGGGCGAGTAGGCGCGCGAAGTGGGTGTAGGGCAGGGCGTTGCCCCAGATCGCCGCAAAGGCGCTCGCCTGTTCGAGCGGAAAGATCGCTCCGGCAAAGGCAAACGAGGCACCGGCGTAAATCCCGGTAAGCGACAGCGACTGGCTGAGCGTGCGCGTGGCCCCGAGCAGCAGCAGCGATACGCCGAGATAGGCGAGATACATCGCCGCATAGCCTGCCATCAGCAGCACCGGCGATCCGGCGAAGGGCCAACCGCGACCCCCTGAGAGCCACATCGTGGTGAGCAGCCCCCACCCCATAAACGCCGCGAGATAGGGCGCCGCCTTACCGGCGAGCGCCGCCATGTCGGGCGCCCAATCGCCGCTACTGCCATCGCGCAACTCGCGTCCGAAGGCGGACACCACCGCCAGCATGAACAGTAGGTGCAGCAGCGCGGGGTGCAGCAGGCTGACCAGCTGGAATTCCTGACTGCCAGGGGCATTCCAAGCGATGGTCGTGATCGCGCGCACTGGTGCGGGGCGGACACTACCGGGCGGGGCAATGGCGGCAATCCGCTCGACCGCCAGCCGTGCATTGGCGGCATCGACCACCGCTCCAACCTCGCGCTGGACGGAGGCGGCGGCGGCTGGATAGCTGGCGTTGAAATAGAGGATCACCGGTGCCTGCCCGCGCAGCGCTGATTGCGCCGTATCGGGCGGCACCAGCAAGGCTGCCTGCGCCTGCTTGGCGCGCACCAGCCGTTCAGCGGTCGCCAGATCCGGCACTTGCCCCGCCAGCGTCAGGCCGGGCGCGGCCTCGATCCGGATCGCCAGATCGCGGGCCAGCGCGCTGTCGTCCTGATCGATCAGCAGCACGGGCAGATCGCGGATTACGCCGTCCGACAATTGCCAGGCAATCACTCCGCACAGCAGCAGCGGCAACCATGTCAGCATCGCCAGATCCCACGGGCGGCGCGCCAGAAACCGGCATTCGCGGGCCATGCTCGCCCGAAACCCGGCCATACTGCCGGTCATTGCGGCCAGTCGAACAGCACCGACATCCCCGGACGCAGCCCCGGGACGCGCTTGACGGGCGTGAGCCGCACTTCGAAGCCCTTGACGTCGAAGCCTTCCGATTGCCGCGTGGCGCGCCAGGTGGCGTAGTCTCCGGCAGGTGCGATGAAGCTGACCTTGAAGCGCGCGCTCTTGTCGCCGAGCGCGGGGATGGTGCCGGTGAACTCGCTGCCCTTGGCAACGTCTTTCATCTGGTCCTCGCGCAAGGTGACGGTGACCCACGGGGCCTGCACTTCGGTCAGCAACAGCACCGGATAGCCCGCGCCGACGATTTCCCCCGGCTGGGCCAGACGGCGGCCGACTTCGCCGCTGGCGGGCGCAAGGATGCGGGTTTCGGCGCTGGCGGCAGCGACTTCGGCGGCAACGCCGCGGGCCTGATCGGCCTGCGCAAGGGCAGCGCGCCGGTCGTCCACCCGCGCCCCTGAAAGCGCGGCATCATATTGCGAGCGGGCGGCGCGTTCGGCCTCCTGCGAGGCGATCATGTTGGTACGTGCCTCGTCGCGCTTCTGACCGGCGATCACCCCTTCATTGGCGAGCCGGTTGATCCGTTCGAAGGTGACGCGGGCAAGATCGGCTGCGGTTGCCGCCCGGCGCCACTGGGCCTCGGCGGCGGTGATATCGGTGCGGCGCGCGCCGGTCTCGGCCTTGTCGGCCTGCGATTGCGCCGCCTCGACCGCGGCATTGACCTGCATTTCCTTGGCGCTGACTTCCGGGCTGTCGATCCGGGCAAGCAACTGCCCGGCCTGCACCGCCTCGCCCTCGGCCACCAGCACCTCGGCGAGCCGCCCGGTGAGCTTGCTGGCGACCCGGTATTCGCGCGCGTCGACAATGCCCTGCACCTGCCCGGTCTGCGGGCTCCACGCCAGCCACAGGCCGAGCGCCACCACGCCGCTCACCAGCGCGGCCAGCGCCGCCGCCCCTGTCTTGCCCTGCATAGGCGAGGGCACTGCCAGTTCTGCTTCAGTCGCTGCCATTGTCGCTTTGTGCCTGTGATGAGGGAGGCAGGAAGTCCGGGAGACGATCAATCTGCCCGCTGATCTGCAACAGCGAAACCAGCGCCTCAAGATATTCGTGCGCGGCCTTGGCCTGCTCCACCCGCACGCGCCCGGCGGCAAGCTCGGCATCGGTAACGTCGCGGCTGGTGCCCTGCAATTCGCGGAACGAGAGGCGGGCGACACGCAGGGATTCGTCGGCGGCGGCGATGGTGCGGCCATAGAGCGCATGGCGTTCGCGCGCCGAAAGCGCCTGTGCGTGGGTGATCTTCACGCCGGTCTCGATCTGTACCTGCGCCTCGCGCACCCCGGCTTCGGCCTGTGCCTGCGTCGAGCTTGCAGCGCTCACCGCCGAGCGGCGGCCCATCCCAGAGGCGATCTTGTATTTCACGCCGAGCCCGAAGACGAAATCGGGATCGGTCACCAGCGTGTCCTGCCGGTCGAGATTGTACTGCGCCAGCGCATAGACGGTGGGGCGCAGCTGCGCCTTTTCGGCGGCGACCCCGGCATCGGCCAGCCGGACGCTCGCCTCCAGCCGGTTGAGGCCGGGGTGGCTGTCCAGCGCCGTGAAGATGAAGTCGTCGAGCGGCGGCAAGGGGTGATCGGGCACGGCGAGCGGCGTGGTCGGCGCGACCTGTCCGGGCACGCGCAGCAATCCGGCGAGCGCAATGTTGGCGGCTGCGAGATCGGCGGCGGCTTTTTCCTCATCGCGCAGCGCCTCCTCCAGCGCGGCTTCGGCTTGCAGGCGCTGGGCAGGCGCAATCTGCTGTTCGCGTTCAAGCGCCCGCGCGGCGGCGACATGGGCGCGGATGCCTGTCACCACATCGCGCCGGATGGTGAACGCCTGCGCGGCCAGCTGCCTGCCGAAATAGGCCCGCGCGAGCTGCGCTAGCCCCTGTTCGGAGGTCTCGTCGCGATTGGCCTCCTCGATTGCGACACGGCTTGCCGCACCCGCACGCGCGGCATCCATCTGGCCACCGGCATAGAGCGGCATGGTCGCCGTCAGGATCGGGCGCGAGACGAAGCGGCGGATGCGGAAGCGCAGCGGATCGGTGATACCGAAAGCATTGGCCACCGGTTCGAGCGACCCCAGCGGCAGAAACAGAGTCTTCTGGAAATCGAGCACCTGAGCCTCGACATCAAGCTCAGGCCGACCGAGCGTGCGCGTCGCATCGCGGCGCGCCTCCGCCGAGCGCACCGCGGCATCCGCTGCATCAATGGCATCGGAACGCTCAAGAAAAAGCGCCTGCGCCTCTCGATAGGTCAGCGCCACCTGCTGGTCCTGGGCGACCGCCGTGCCGGTCATGACAACCCCGGTCGTGATTGCCGCCACGGCCAGCCCCAGCTTCTTAACCGTTCCTGGCATCTGCTTCTCCAGCGTCATATGGGCTGACTATCACATCGACCTGCGTTCATTGCCTGCGCCGTCCGAACATTGGCTCTTGCACCAGCTCCCGCAGCGACTGGAACGATGGCGTAAGTGACAATGTAGGCATCGTGATCAGATACCCGCTTGCAGCGCGCTGATTTTAGTTCCGCATTGAGGGCATCGTCCCCGCCGTCGTGTTTTGTGCATAACAGGGCTTTCAACCAAACAACTGCAGCAGATTGCACCAAGTTTCTGGTTGAAACAATGGCCTGACTGTCCGCTTTGGGGTCGGTTGCAGAAGGTCAGCTTCTGGTGCTGTTGACGCGATAGCTGCTCGTCGGCTTTCAGGGTCACGGCTGATCGCGGTGAACGACCGCTAGTGGGTGGTTAGCTGCCTCTACGCCCGGCTCCGAGAAAGACGTGCCTCAATCTCATTTGCGAGGTCTGGATCGTCTTGATTGCGCAGCAAGGCGGCTCTCGCCTCCGGCTTTTTGGATCGCATCAGATTGCTAATGAGGAATATGCGGCTAGTGCCGATCGAACGATCATCCAGTAAATCGATAAGTGTCGAAAGATCGCGTGGCTGAGCCATATCCGAGATTGACACCATGACCCCCTCGACCGCGGACTTTTCGAGGGTGTGGGACTTGATCAAGGTTACGAGAGCAGCCCAGACGATCGGGCGCGCTGACTTGTGACCGAAAGCACGACCGATCCACCCGAGGAGCCACGGCGGGGTGTCGGACCGGGTCAGATGGTCGAGCAGGACTGGATAGACGCCTTCGTCCGGACTCGGATCCTCCAAAAGTCAAGAGGGCTGATCTACGACGACACCGACTGCCGCCAAGTCATCCAAAAGCGGCCGCATCTCTTGGGCTCGCTGCTCGACAAGTCTGGCGTGCTCTGCCTCCTTTGCCTTGCGCATCGCCTGATACGCAGGATCAGAGGCAAGCATCGCCTCATATTCTCGCGCCGTTATTCGGCGGGGTCTGGTAGCCATGGTCTGATACTACCTTTCGGCTCAATGACCACAATGGGGTCGATAGCCGAATGGCAGGAATTTTTCGGGGTTGGGGCAAAGCCGCCATTCGCGGCCCGATCCGAGTCGTGACGGCTCCCGATCCAGAGCCGGTCATTTGTCTCGCACAAGATGAGTGTCTGCTCCATATCGAAGCTGCCATTGGCACGCTCCGAATCTGATAGTCGCCGAAGCTACCTTATCTGGTTCAATGGGGATCAGCTGCGATCGCCTGCAAGCAGGCATGCTTGCGAATAGGTCTCAAGTCGCTGATCTAGGACTCGTCTGCGAGTTTCGAGCTATTTGCCGATCGGCCTGTCTTGCAACAAGACGAAAATCAGGATTGCACGAATATGCCCGCCGACACACCCCCCATTGCGATCCGCAGATTTGCCTGCAGCGATCTCGCTTACGTTCTGGCGATCCAGTCGCAGGTCTACCCTGCGTTTCTGGTCGAGAGCGCGGCGTCATTCTCCAGCCGCCTCGATACCACAATGCCCTATTGCCTTGCAGCGACTATGGACGGCCAGTTGGTCGGCTACACGCTAGCGCATGGTTGGCAGCGCCATGCTCCGCCGCCGCTTGGCACGCCGCTCCATGCAATCGAATCCGCCGATATTCTGTTCATTCACGATCTTGCGGTTGGGACCTCGGGCCGGGGCCTCGGGATCGGGCGCAGGCTGGTTGAACGCGCGTTCGATCTTGCGTTGCACGATGGCTTGCGGTCTGCCGAGCTCGTCGCGGTCGAGGGTGCAGCTGACTTCTGGCAGGCCATGGGCTTTACCGCGCTCAATGCTACGCCCGAAATCACCGCCAAGCTGGCAGGCTATGGGCGCGGGGCTATGTGGATGGGTCGTGCCTTCGGTTGATTTCCGATGCGCGAGGCGCTGACAATGCCTGCGCCGATCAGACCCATGCCAGCGAAGTGGAACCAGCGGAGCGGTTCGCCAAGGATCGTCACAGCCAGCAAGGCTCCGATCACGGGCATGATGTTGAGATAGAGGCCTGCCGTGGCCGAACCAAGCAGCTCTACCCCACGATTGAAGAACAGATAGGCAATCAGCGAAGGGAAAAGGCAGACATAGCCGATCGCCAGCCAGCTTTCGTGGCGGCTTTCGATCAGGCGACCGCTGGCAATTTCGGCCAAATAAACCGGCGCGATAACGGCAATGCCGATCATGAAGGTCGCCGCCAGAAAGCTGAGCGGGTGAACGGCCGGGCGCTTGCGGAGCAGCACGGAGTAGAACGACCAGACGACGACCGCCGTGCAGATTACGAGATCGCCAGATTTGAACTCCAGTGCAATCAGCGCCGATAGATCGACGCGCAGCACAATCATCAAAGCGCCGATAATCGACAGGCAGATCCCGATGATTTGCGGCAACCGGACATTCTCCGCGAACACCAGCGCACCCAGCGTGAGGATCAGCGCTGGCTGCAGCGACTGCAGCAGGAGGCCATTGACCGCCGTGGTGGTCTGAAGGCCAGTGTAGAGGAGCGTATTGAACGTGCCGATCCCAAGGGCTCCCAGCACCAGCATCCATTTCCAATTTGTTCGCAAGATGCGCCAATCGCGGCGCAGATAAGGCAAGGCGAAGGGTAAAAGCACAAGCAACGCCAGAACCCAGCGCCAGAAGGCCAACGCCACGGGTGGAATCAGATCACGCGCTGCGCGCCCGACGATAGAATTTCCAGCCCAGAACAGGGCCGTCAAGGTAAGGAGCAAGTAAGGGCGCGACCAGACCCATCTGATTAATCGAGCTTGCAGCGAGCGCATGATGCTGTTTGCTAGCGCGCTAGGCTCGCGAGCGCCGAACTGGCGCACTGCTCATCGCTCACTGATCCACCGGAGCCCGCGACGCCGATCCCGCCAATGACCTCTCCAGCGTGGACTATAGGCAAACCACCACCCAGCAATAAGAGTTCAGCGACATTCGCGAGGTTACGTGATCCGGGGTCAGTTGCAGCCCGCTCGGCCAGCGCAGATGTGCTGGTCTTGGTTGACAGGGCTGTGAAGGCCTTGCGCTCGGCGGCACGGGTGTTGTGCGGCCCGATGTTATCCGCTCGCTGGAGCGCGATCAGGTTGCCACCACGATCAACGATAGCGATGACAGCGTCCCTGTTCATGGCACGGCAAGATGCCAGTGTCTCGTCAGCGATTGCATTGGCCATTTCGAGTGAGACGGATCGCTGCGCCGCAGGCGTCGGCAGGGCGGTCACGGCAACAACCATAAGCGGGATCAAAAGGCCAACCATGGTCAGTTACCGCGGTAGGTCGAATAGCCAAAGGGGCGGACCACGACGGGAACATGATAGTGCCCAGCCTTGTCTGACACATTGAAGGTCACAGTAATCTCAGGAAAAAAGGGCTTCCCTTCAGCGTTCGGATAGGCGTTCATATCGAACTGCAGCCGATAAGTCCCGGTCTCAAAATCGCCGCCCGGACCAAAGCTTCGCACGCGGCCGTTCTGGTCCGTGCGAGCCGTGCCCACCTCCACCCAGGTTCCGGCGGCATCACGCTTTGAGAGAGTGACAGGGACATTTGCGCCGCCGACGCCTTTTGCAAGATCGAGGACATGGGTCGAAATCTCTGCCGCCGCACCAGGAACTGCGATGAGGCTAAGCGCGATCGGCGCAAGCAAGCTGGTCATCTTCATCGTTCTGATCCTGATTTTGTGGCTGGGCCATTTAATGGAATATCTGTCCATAGCGCAGAGCTGCTTCATATTAGAATGAAATGATTGAATGGCCATCATTCACGTCTATAATGATGCAGTGTTCGATCCCAGACTTCTCGAGGCGTTTGTGGCAGTTGCCGATGCTGGGAGCTTTACAGCTGCGGCCCACCGGCTGCACTCGACCCAGTCAACGATCAGTCAGCAGATCGGCCGACTGGAGGGCCTGATTGGCAAGGCCCTGCTTGATCGTTCTGCCCGGCCCGTCAAGCTCACCCCAGCGGGCGAACGCCTGATCGGATATGCGAGGCGCATTCTCGCCCTTCAGAGCGAGGCTGTCGCTTTGCTGGCAGATCCTTCGGGCAGCAGAACCCTACAGGTCGGCTTGCCGGATGATCTGATGACGGCCACAATGAGCCATGGGTTTGCCCGCTTTGCCGAGCGCTATCGTGAAATTCGCCTCGATGTCACGACAGGGCTCAGCAGTGATCTGTCGCGGCAGTTTCGCGAAGGGGAATTCGACGTGGTTATCGTCAAGGATCCCCGTGCGCAGGCGCGACGCGCGCGCAAGCTTTTCCGAGCCGCTGGCGTGGATCGAGGCGGCCAACCAATTGCAGCAGTGGTCTGAACCAATACCGCTCGTCGCCTTTCCGCCGGGCGGGCTCTACCGGGACCAGATGATCGAACAGGTCGAGGCTGCAGGATTGCGCTGGTATCTGGCTTTCACAGGGAACAGTCTCGTCAGTGTGCTGCGCGCCGTGGAAGTCGGGCTTGGCGTTTCGATCCTGCCCGTTGCTACAACCGCCCCTTACGCAGTTCAGACTTGCCGGCAGTTTGAGCCCGTCCCGCCAATGGTCCTGTCGGCTTATGCATGGGAACAGGACACCGCAACGAACGAGCTTCTGTCGGTTTTAACCGAGATCATGTCGCCCGAACGCGCGGCGAGCAGTCACGCGGGAAGCCCGGCGGCCGAGGCCTGAGCACAGGCCTGCAAAGGCCGCCCGAACATTTGATGAAATGAACGACGGCCTTTGCTCGGCTTCTACCCTTGCATAACGTTAATGATCCGCAGACGCCGCTTTTTTCCTGCGCGATCAGGCCACATGATCGACTGGCCCGCCTTAAGGCCGAGGAGTCCGGCTCCGACCAGAGATAGGATCGAGATACGACCTGCGTCGAAATCGGCTTGCGTCGGATACACGAGCTGCAGGGTGTGTTCGACGCCGCTAGCCTCATCAATGAACGTCACCGTCGATTGCATGGTCACAATGTCGGACGGCGTTTCAGCATCAGGGATCACTTCGGCGCGGTTGAGTTCCCGCAGCAAGAGAGAGGCAACCTGCGGGAGGCGGTCTTCTGCTGTAATGGCAAGGTTGGTTACACGTTCGGCATCGCTCGCCCGGATCACGATTGGGGTCTGAACATCGGCAGCTGGGTGGTTAGTCATAGCAAGTCCTTCCGCGCCATTCGTCCTGGCGCGCTTAATGCGCCTGCGGGCGCAGAATAATAGGTGGGTGAAGTTGGATTTGCCCCGGACCGCGCCGGTCGTGTTCATCGCTGTCCGGGGGCACTAGCCCCAAACAAGCGGACTTGTGCGACAGCGTCGAAGCTGAAGAGAGGTGCGTCCAGACATCACTTACATGTGATCTTGATTGCCGATGAAGTCAAACCTGTGTTGCAGCTCGACAGATCAGTGGGTCAGAGTTTTTCTCAGTCCCTTGACCAGGCAGTGTGGTGCGTTCGGCGCAACCACAATTTGCAGCCCGGTCGCCTTGAGCAATGCCGATTTGACCAGGCTGACGGCCGCGCTGCCACCGGTCAGCACGATGCCTCTATCGAGCACGTCACGGCTCAGTTCAGGACAAAGGCTGCCTAGCAAATCAAGCACCATATCCGGGCCCGGTGCGACAGGTGTTGGCCGCGCTGGCCCTTCTAGCGCGTGAGCAATCGAAGCTTGGCCTGCCGTCAGGCAGGTTTGTCCTGGCCGGCGACAGCGCAGGAGCCCAGCTTGCCGCGCGACCGGCTGCGGTCATCACCAATTCTAAATATGCGAAGCTCGCGGGCGTCGAGCCGCAGCTTCACAGGATCAAGCCGGTCATGCAGAACAGCACGGCCGCGATACCGAGCCAGCCGCTGATCAATTCGCCCGTCTCGCCCATAAGAAGCTGATGGTGGAGATCGAACAACAAGGTTTCTGGTCGTCCCCACACGCTATCCCAGTGCGCCAACAAAGTGCCGTCATGCGCCAGATAAGCCCCCGCCGCCCTCTGGCAGCCCGGCTTGTGCCAAGCCGAATTCTGCCTAGAGAAGCGTTACATAGCCTGCGCCCAGCTGTTCGCTCGCTCCGATGATCGCCAGAGTTTCGACCTCGGTGGGAAGGCGTGGGTTTTGCGCTACGCTGACCCGCCATGGCTTCCACATCAGCGCCGCACCCGACAGGCCCAAGACCGCCAGCCCAAGCCCGACCAGGCCGCCAAGCCAGCGATGGGAGAGGGACAGCGTGCACCGCATTAGAAGTTGCCAGGCCAGCCGAGCGTTACGGTGCGCCCGCGTCCGGCGAAGAAGCGCAGGTTGTCAGTCGGACGCTGGGTGTCAGAATTGTAATCGATATACTGCCGATCGAGCAGGTTCTACCCCGCCAGAGTGACAATTCCCAATCGGTCGCAACACTGACTGCGCCGTCGAGCAGGCGGTAGCCTTCAAAGTCGTTGCGCGAGTCGGCGTAACGCTGAATGTCCGGGCTTCGGGCTGGACCTGCCGCTTTACGGATCTCGACGGAACGACGGCAATATCCCGCGATGCGGCGTTCGACTTCCGGCAGCACCCGACCCAGTCCCAGTCGTTCAAATCATTTCCGGCAAATGTCTGGTCCTCACAGAAGCTGCCGACCAGAGACTATGCAGCAGACTGTCAGTTAGGCGTTCCATGTTCAGTCTTTGGTCGACATTTTGTCAAAACCTGAAGCCGAAGCCCGCTGGTGTTGTCTACAGCCACCCTTGCAGGCGATGCGGCAAACCTTTGGACATGCAACAGTTTTGCGTCTCATGTCCTGACATACGAGACGCAAACACGACTGTTCCAAGCTATTAGCCTGTCATGGGCCCCGCCCGGCACCCCCACCAAGGGCGACGAACAGGGTTGCACGGTTCTGAAGCCAGGCGCGTCGGGTGGCAAGCAGCTGTTGCTCCGCGCTGAAGAGATTGCGTTCCGCATCAAGCACTTCAAGATAATCTGCTACGCCCTCGCGATAGCGGGCACGGGCAACCCTTGCGATTTCCAGCTGCGCGGTGCGTGCACGTTCCAGCGTTTCAATTTGCTCGGCCAGGTACTTGCGGCCCGCCAGTGCATCGGAAACCTCGCGGAAGGCCTGCTGAACCGTGCGGTCATAATTGGCGACCTGTTCAACCTCGCGCGCCTTGGCGAGATCGAGACTGGCCTCGCGCCCGCCAAAATCGAAGATTGGAAGCGAAATCGAGGGCCCGAAGCTCCAGCCCAGCCCGTCACTGTCGAACAGGTTGTCGAGATTGGTCGAGGTCAGCCCGGCAGAGCCGGTGAGCGAGATCGATGGAAAGAAAGCGGCACGCGCCGCGCCGATATTGGCCCGCGCTGCGCGCAGTTGTTCCTCGGCGGCCAGAATATCCGGACGGGCCAGCAACAGTTCCGACGGCAGCCCTGCGGCGAGCCGCCGCTCATCTGCCTGCGCCGCCAGCGTCATTCCGGGGGGAAGATCATCCGGGATCGTCCCGCCGACCAGTATGGCGAGCTGGTTGCGCAGTTGCGCTAGCGCCAGCTTTTCGCTGGCCAGTTGTTGTTCGGCTTGGGTCAGCAGCGTCTCTGCCTGCCGGTAAGGCAGCGCCGAGGTAACGCCTGCATCGAGCCGAAGCTGAGCGATGTGCAGGCCTTCGCGTCGGCTATTCGCAGTGGCCTGGGCCAGCACAATCTGCTCTTCAGTCTCCACGATCTCGAAATAGGTCGTGGCTGTGTCGGCGATCAGCGAGAGATAGAACGCCCGCTGGTTTGCCACGGTGGCAAGATAGGTGGCGCGGGCTGCATCGCTGAGGTTCTTGACGCGGCCCCAGAAATCGAGCTCGAAATTGCTGACGCCGACCCCGACATCGAAGCGGTTGAATGTGAAGGATGTCGGCGTGTTGCCGCCTCCGGCTCCGAAGACCGGGTTGCCGGCGGTCGCCTGCCGGGTGCGGGTGCCGGTAGCTGCGGCGACAAGGCTCGGCAGGCGGCGGCTGTCCTCGATCCTGAATTGCGCGCGCGCCTGTTCAATCCGGGCGGTGGCCGCGACGAGATCGCGGTTGTTGGCCAATGCGCTGGCGATCAGGGTTTGCAGACGTGGGTCGCGGTACCAGTCCCGGTAATCGAGCTGCGAGGCGACGACGGAACCATCCGGTCGGTAGTCGGGATCATAGGCGGCAGCGCTGGCAAGCGGCGGGCGGCTGTGATCGGGCGCAAGGTTGACGCAGCCAGCCAGCAAGATCGACGCCAGCGCGAGGGTGGCAGATTGCTTCATCGTGACAGCTCCCCTTCGGCCTGGTCATCGGCGGGTGGCGGTGCCGAATGCTCATCCCTGTCGGGTTCTCTAAGGCCAAAGCGCCGCACGATCAGATAGAGCATCGGGATCAGGAAAACCCCCAGCACGGTCGCGGCAATCATGCCGCCGAGCACGCCGGTGCCTACGGCAATCCGGCTGGCGGCACCCGCCCCGCTCGCCAGCACCAGCGGAACCATGCCCATCGCAAAGGCGAGCGAGGTCATGATGATCGGGCGCAAACGCAGGCGCGCCGCGGCCTTCACCGCTTCGAGAGGCGATTGACCGCGCTCTTCCTCCTCGATCGCGAATTCGACGATCAGAATCGCGTTCTTCGCCGCAAGACCGATGATGGTGATCAGGCCGACATTGAAATAGACATCGGCAGACAGCCCGCGCAGCATCGAAAACAGCACCGCGCCAAGCACGCCCATCGGCACGATCAGTAGTACCGACAGCGGGATCGACCAGCTTTCGTAAAGCGCCGCCAGTACCAGGAAGACGACAACCACCGACAGGCCCAGCAACAATCCGATCTGGCCGCCGGCCTGCTTTTCCTCGAAGGAGACGCCGGTCCATTCATACCCGATACCTTGCGGAAGCTCGCCGGCTAGCCGCTCCATTTCCGCCAGTGCTGCGCCGGACGATTGCCCAGGTGCCGCCATGCCCGACAGCGTCATGGCAGGGTAGCCATTGTAGCGGGCGAGACTGGCCGGGGCGGCAGACCATTCGGCACGGGCGAAGGCACCGAAAGGCACCAGTTCGCCAACTGCGTTCGGAATGCGCAACGCCAGGACGTCTTCGGGAGTCATGCGGAAAGGCGCGTCAGCCTGCACCAGCACCTGCAAGACCCTGCCGTCGCGGTTGAAGTCATTGGCGTAGGCAGAGCCGAATGTAATCGAGAGCGCGGCGTTCACATCGGTCATGGACAGGCCGAGCGAACGCGCCTGCACGCGGTCGATCTCGACCTTGACCTCGGGGCTCGGCCCCTGATCTTCAGGGCGCAGGCCGGTCAGCACGGCGCTTTGCGAGGCAGCGCCCAGTAACTGGTCGCGCGCCGCCTGCAATGCCTCGCGCCCCAGACCGGCGCGGTCCTGCAACTTGAGCGTGAAGCCGCTCGCCTGCCCGAGCGACTGGATGGCCGGGGGTTGAATGACGAAGGCCATGGCGCCGTCGTTCTGCATGAATTGCCCCATCGCCCGCTGGAGCAGCGATCCGGCGCTGCTTTCTGAGGCGGTGCGTTCTTCCCACGGCTTCAGCGAGGCAAACATCAGTGCGTTGTTCTGCCCCTGTCCGAAAAAGCTGAACCCGCGGATGACGACCAGACTAAGGACTTCGTCCTGCTCCTGCCAGAAATCGGTGATCGGCTTGAGCGCTTCGTCCATGCGCTCCTCCGTCGCGCCGGGCGGTGCCTGCACTGCGGTAATGAGGAAGCCCTGATCCTCGGTCGGCAGGAACGCTGTGGGTAGGCGCATGAACAGCAACACAGTGACCGCGACGAGCGCGAGGAAGACCGCAAAGGCGCGCCGCGGACGCGAGAGAACGCGCGTATTGGTGCTGTCGTACCTGTTCTCCATCCGCGCGAACCAGCGGTTGAAGCCACCCAGGAACCGACCGGCAAAGGCGCGTCCGCGGTCAAGCCAGCCGCGCCACCCAACCCGCACTCTCGCCGCAGCCGGTTGGTCATGCGTCAGGTCGCCATGGCCATTTCCCTCGGCGATCGGCTTGAGAAAGGTCGCGCACAGCGCGGGGGTAAGGGACAGCGCCAGAAAGGCCGAAAAAAAGATGGCAATCGCCAGTGTCACCGAAAACTGGCGATAGATGCCTCCGGTCGATCCGGGGAAGAACGCCATCGGCACGAACACGGCGATCAGCACCAGCGTGATGCCTATGATCGCCGTGGTGATCTGGCCCATCGCCTTGCGCGTGGCCTCGAGCGGGGGGAGGCCCTCCTCACGCATGATCCGCTCGACGTTCTCGATCACGACGATCGCGTCATCGACCAAGATCCCGATCGCCAACACCATCCCGAACAGCGAGAGCACATTGATCGAAAAGCCGAACATCCACAGTCCGAGGCACGCGCCCGCAAGCGCAATCGGGACAACGAGCGTAGGAATGAGTGTCGCCCGCCAGTTCTGGAGGAACAGGAACATGACAAGGAACACCAGCGCCATCGCCTCGATCAGCGTCTTGATCACCTCGTCGACCGAGGCCTGCACGAACGGGGTGGTATCATAGGGGATCGACCAGGTAACATCGGTCGGCAGGCTGCCCTCAAGCTCGGCAAGCCGGGCCTTGACGCCCTCGGCCGTAGCCAGTGCGTTGGCCCCGGTGCCCAATTGCACCGCCATGCCCGCCATCGGCTGGCCGTTCAGTGTGGTCGAGGTGGAGTAGTTTTGTGCACCGATTTCGATCCGGGCGACTTCGCCCAGCCGCACCACCGCTGCGCCCGTGCTGGCGCGCAGGATGATGTTCTCGAACTCCTTCACAGTGCTGAACCGACCCTCGCTGGTGATCGTGGCGGTGATCTGCTGCCCTTGAGCTAGCGGCAGTGCACCGATCGAACCGCCCGCGATCTGGGCGTTCTGTTCGCGGATCGCGGCCAGCACAGCGCTGGGCGACAGATTGTAGGAGGCCAGCGCATCGGGATCGAGCCAGATGCGCATAGCGTAGGGCGAGCCGAACAGGGTGACATCCCCCACCCCAGGAACGCGGCGCAGTTCGTCGATTACCTGGCTCGAGGCGATATTGCCGAGATCGGTGCTGGTCAGGCTTTTGTTTTCGGACGTCAGGGCCACGATCAGCAGAAAGCCTGCATTCGCCTGTCGCACCGTAATTCCCTGCTGGCGCACCTCTTCAGGCAGCCGCGCCTCGACCGTGCTGAGCCGGTTCTGCACTTCGGTCTGAGCGATATCGATATCGGTGCCGGCCTCGAAGGTGAGCGTGATGCTCGCCGTTCCGTTCGAGGCGCTCGACGAGGCCATGTAGAGGAAGCCCTCGACCCCGTTGAGCTGCTGTTCGATCACCTGCGTGACGTTCTGCTCCAACGTCTGTGCATTGGCGCCAGGATAGGACACGCTGATGGTGAGCGAAGGCGGGGCGATTTCGGGATATTGTTCGATCGGCAGGGCCCGCAAGGCCAGCACACCTGCGAGCAGAATGCCCAGCGATACGACCCAGGCAAAGATCGGGCGGTCGATGAAGAAGCGCGCCATCGTTCAGCGGGCTCCGGTTGGCTTGGTGGCCGATCCGGCCTTGGCGGCAGGGGCCGCACCTCGCGGCTTGACCGGCACACCGGGACGCAATTTCTGAAGGTTGCTGATTATCACCCGATCACCGGGCTTCAGGCCCTCCGCGATAATCCAGCGATCCTCCACCAGTGAACCCAGCCTCACCGGACGGACCGCTGCGAGCCCCTTGCGGTCGATCACGAACACCGATCCACCCTGCTCTGAGAGAGTAACCGCGCGCTGGGGAACGGTGATCCCCTGTTTCAGTTCGCCGACGAACAGCTTCGCGCGAACAAATTCTCCGGGAAGTAACACGCCGGAGGGGTTGGGAACCTCGGCGCGCAAACCGACCGTGCCGGTTTCCTCGTCGACCGACAGAGCGAGAAAGTTGATATAGCCCAGGATCGGGTATTCGCTGCCGTCGCTGAAGGTCAAGCGCACCTCGATCCGGTCGTTGGCATCGAGCGCGATCTTACCGGCAGAAATCGCACGGCGGATGGCCAAAACCTCGCTCGCCGCCTGCGCGAAGTTGACATAGACCGGCGCGGTCTGCTCGATCCGGGTCATCAGCGTTCCCTCGGCCTGGCTGACGAGCGCTCCTTCGGTAATTTCGGCCCGTCCCGCCCGACCGGCAATCGGCGCGCGGACCGTGGTATAATTGAGTTGGAGCGAGGCTGCATCGAGCTGCGCACGGATCTGCGCGACATTGGCATCGGCCTCGCGCGCGGCAGCCAGCGCCGCATCATATTCCTGGCTGCTGATTGCGTTCTCCGCGACGAGCGGCTTGTAGCGTTCGGCCACGGCCCGGGCGTTGGTGGCAGTCGCTTGTGCACGCGCAAGGGCCGCCTGAGTCTGAGCATAGCTGGCTCGCGACTCGCGCGGATCTATCAGGAATAGCGGCTGACCGGCGGCAACGATCGTGCCTTCGGTGTAGAGCCGCTTCTGCACGATGCCTGTCACCCGCGCGCGCACTTCGGCCTGACGGACCGGCTCGACCCTGCCGGGCAGTTCGATGACGTTGGGCACAGACTGCGCTGTGATCATGACGGTCTCGACCGGCACGGCCGGAGGCGGAGGCGCAGGCTGTTCGCCAGAGCACGCCACGACCAGAAGGCAGGCCACAAGGCCTGTGCAAATACGCATCATCGGAGAGAGCTTTCGATTATTGCTTCTTATGGCAGTTCCAAAAGTGTAATTTGTATTACACGATTGTCAATCGTCACGAAAACGGGGAGTGGGCTGCACTATGAGTAGCACCCGGAAAACTTGTCGGCTGGACAATCGCCGGAACGCGATTCTGGCAGCCGCACGGTGCTTGTTTATCGAAAAAGGCTACGAACAGACGACACTGGCTGAAATCGTTAACCGTGCGGGCGGTTCGCTTACGACGGTGTACAAGCTGTTCGGCAACAAGGATCATTTGCTTGAGGCCGTGGTGCTCGACAATGCGGCGTCCGGCGAAGCGATTATCCAGGGGGTAGCAGATGCCGGCTTGGCCCCGGCGCCGGCACTCCATGCTATTGCGCGCGCGCTCCACCAGCTGTTTCTCGATCCCGAAGTGGTCGCCATCGTGCGGATCGTTATCGCGCGCAGTGTCAGCGATCCGCAATTCGCTCGCCAGTTCTTTGAGCGCACGGCCTATCGGACCCGCGATGCGATCGAAGCGCTGCTCAATCGTTGGCAGGCTGAGGGGATCGCGATGAATGGCTCTGCCGAATTCCTCGCCGATATGTTCATGGGCCTGTTGGTGAGTGATCTGCAAACACAGGCAATCAGCCATGGAGCAATGGGCAGCGCTCCGCCTGAGCGACTGTCGGAACGCACAGAATTCTTCCTGACGGCAGCAGGAATTCTGCACACATCCTAGAGAACCGCTGTCTCTCGACCAAGGTGTCGACGCCGTTCGCCACTTGTCAGCCTAACACTTCGTGTCGGGTTTTGGATAGGACCTGCCGCTGCGAGGACATCGCGGGAAAGGCCGCAAAGTCCCAAGACCTTCCGGCTGCTGACGACCAGATTCGGTCCATGCCGTCTGCGCCGGTGATCGTCCGATTGTGCCAAAAGCGGTCAATCGTCCTCACCTGAGCGGCCATTCGGCAAAGCGCCATAGTCCCAGTCATTCGTTCATCTCGACAGCCGAGACGTGAAGAACGCCTAGCGCCTTGAAGTCTTGACAGCGCAAGCATGCAATCTGGCGGGTCGCCGATACTCGCAACCAGCAGGGAAATGCTGCCGGGCTGGCTCAGAGTACGGTGACGTTCGTGGGCAGCGTCGCGACCGGCTTCTCACCAACTGCGTTCGGCAACCGGTTCGTAACAGAGGCGGAGCAGGGATGCTCGAAACCCTGTAACGGGATGCCACACCATTTGCAGGCAATGGCACGGTATATCGTCGAGAGCCCTGACCATCGCGGGGTCGCGCGTGCGCTCGATCATTTACGCTGGCTCGTCGCCAACGAACCGGCATTCTCTGATGTAAAGTTCGATCATGGCCGCGAGTTTGCCGAGGCGATCCAGCTCGGGCAATATGACGATCCCGATAACGGCTTTGCCGCGATCGCTCGCCGCCGGACCCATGCGCGACCGAAGCTCCCGGCTAAAGCGATCAGCACGATCCATAAGGCCAAGGGCCTAGAGTTCGACACGTGATGTTATTGCCCTGCGACCGGGCGAATTTCGGGGACACAAAGGCGGCCCGTGCGAAGCTTTACGTCGCACTGAGCCGCGCAACGACGTCAGTCCTGCTGGTCGTTTCGAAGGCCAATCCGAGCCCGCTGTTCAAAATTTAGATGGCTTACGCATCCGCTTGACGATGCTCGCCTTCCAAAATCGACTAGCCGCAATCGGCCCAGTTTCGGTTGTTCCACGATGGCAGCCGTGCGACCGCTGAACGTCGGCTTTTGACGAGAGTTGCCGTTCGGCATGTCGGGTGCGAACGGCGGCAAAGTCCCACATGCAGCCATGCAGGCCGGTTAGCGATCACGTGCGCTTATGGCGACTGAGAGTCGATCTACCGCCTATCCGAGCCCTGCGCGCGCCTCCTCATCGCAGTTTTTTCTTGCGGCCGCGTCGCTTGCCGAACTTCTGGTTTTCGGGTGGCCGAATGTTCAAGGGACGCTTGGGGATTGGCGGAAGGAACGAGGCAAGGAAGTCCACCTGCGGGAGGAGTTCGTGCGGTTCGAAATCGTTCTCATAGACCTTTCCCGCGGTGTCCTTCTGTTCGTGTCCTCCCAGGCCCTTTCGATGTTTTTCGTCGAATGCCGGGTCTCAGGTCCGTTCGAAGTATGCATCAGTTTAATCCATGGCGAAAGTACGAAGCGACTGAATATCAAAATCTTTGCGGCCGTGCTTGCGCGATGTGCCATGCGGGAAAATGTAGGCGCGTAGAGGCCAGATTTGGTCTGGTTCCAACGGCTGACCCAATTCCGCGCAGGCCGCAATATTGGCGTCGCGGTAGGCGGCGGCCGTCAAGCGTGCTGCAGCCTTCATATTGTTTTGTGACGGCTCCACACCAACTGTGCGAAGGTCATCGGCCAGATAGCCAGCTGAGACAGGCGGCTGGTGTCGGTGGGTGTGAGCCAGAACGCTGATCGCATCCGCATCGGCGGTGCTCAGGCCGAGCATGCGCAAATCTTCGAAGCTCTCGATGCTGCCATCCAGCAAGTGCGGCTTTTCCGCGAGAAGCGAGAAATACCGGGCATTGAGTGCGCTGAATGCCCGGTGGTCATCGACCCGCCCAGGATCGCTCAGCTGCGCCATGATGTTGCGGTCGAGTTCGCGCTCGAACGCGCGTTTGAAGATTTTTGGCAAGTCTTCCAGCTTCAGTGTCCGCCGCAGGATTGGCAACTGTTCCATGATCGCATTCCTCGCAAGTTCGAGTTGGTGCGCCCGCGCCCGAGCCTGTGTGGGGCTCGCGGTGCGAAGCGACATGCGAAGGGTTGTAGAACGCGCTCCGGCTGCGGAGAAATTTACGCGGGCCTTCCACCAAAAAAGGTTGCCGCGCCGATAGATTGCCATCGTTGCCAAGCCCCGATTGCGAGGGTCTTGGTGGGCACAGTCTGGGACAATTTGCCAACATTGATTCCCAACCAATTTCCTCAAGTGGAGGAAAATAGCGGAATTGGGTGGTTTTGGTAGCCTAAAGTGCCGAAATTGGTCGGGGAGAGAGGATTCGAACCTCCGGCCCCTGCCTCCCGAAGACAGTGCTCTACCAGGCTGAGCTACTCCCCGACCGTGTCGGCTCCGCTGGTCCCGAAGGGCCCGCGGATCGAGGCAAGGCGCGCCCTATAGGGGGCGATGCGCGGGGTGGCAAGCGGGCAATTGCGGCTTATAGTCGCAAGCATGGCGAGTGCAGCGATTCCCCTTTCCGAGCGCGGTAATCCGCACCCCGAACAGCAATATCTCGATCTGATGCGCCAGATCTGGGAGACGGGGAGCGAGAGGATCGACCGCACCGGTATCGGCACGCGTTCGGTGTGCGGGGCGATGCTGCGATTCGATCTGGCCGATGGCGCGATGCCCTTGCTCACCACCAAGCGGGTCTACTGGAAGACGGCGACTCGCGAATTGCTGTGGTTCCTCACCGGCTCCACCAACATCCGCCCGCTGGTGTTGCAGGGCGTCAAGATCTGGAACGAGTGGCCGCACGCCCATTATGTCCGCGAAACCGGCGAGGACATTGCTCTCGATGATTTCGTCGCGCGAATCGCTGCGGACGAGGCTTTCGCCAATCGCTGGGGCGATCTCGGCCCGGTCTATGGCAAGCAATGGGTCGACTGGCCGACCTATCGCTACCGCCCCGACGGGCTCTACGAAAAGGGCGAGGGCATCAATCAGGTCGCCGCCGTGATCGATTCGCTGCGCGCCAGCCCGGGCAGCCGCCGCCACATCATCGAAGGCTGGAATGTCGCCGAGCTTGATCGCATGGCGCTGCCCCCCTGCCACAAGACCTACCAGTTCCATGTCGCAGGCGAGGGGGCGGAGGCGCGGCTCAACTGCCTGCTCTACCAGCGCTCTTGCGACGTTGCGCTGGGCCTGCCGTTCAACCTGTGGTCGGCGGCGCTGCTGACGGCGATGATCGCGCAGCAGGTGGGCATGCGTTCCGGCGAGCTGGTGTGGATGGGCGGGGACGTGCACCTCTATCTCAACCACGCCCATCTGATCGCCGAACAGCTGGCCCGCCAGCCGCAGGGCCACCCCCGGCTGGAGATCATCCGCCACCCCGAAACAATATTCGACTACCGGATCGAGGATTTCGTGGTGCATGATTACACGCCGCTACCCCCGATCAGTGCCCCCGTTGCGGTATAGCGCCCGCAGGCGCACCGCGCTTGACCGCTCCCTGGCGCTGAAATAAAAATACACTTCCAAGCAATGATTGCACCCGCGCCATGCGCGGTGCCAGCAAGGGGGAGAGCGCCGCAATGGCCGATACTGCGAAACCGGCGGACACGAACCGCCCGGCGCTCGCGCTACATGTTCCCGAGCCGAAATATCGCCCGGGTGACACAGCCGATTTCTCGCATATCGACATCGGCACCGCCGGTGCCCAGCCGCGGCCTGACGAAAGCGTCCATCCTTCGCAGATGGCCGAGCTGGCCTACAGCCTCGTACGGGTGCTGGGCGAGGACAATCAGGCCCACGGCCCGTGGAACCCGCGGCTCGATCCTGAAACCCTGCGCACCATGCTCGGCCACATGGCGATGGTGCGGGCCTTTGATGAACGCATGTTCCGTGGCCAGCGGCAGGGCAAGACCAGCTTCTACATGAAGTGCACTGGCGAGGAGGCGACCTCGATCGCGCCTGCGATGGCGCTTGCCAGCGACGATATGGTGTTCCCGTCCTATCGCCAGCAGGGCATCCTGATCGCGCGCGGCTATCCGCTGATCGAGATGATCAACCAGATCTACTCGAACCGCGCCGACAAGCTGAAGGGCCGCCAGCTGCCGATCATGTATTCGAGCCGCGAGCACAGCTTCTTCAGCATCTCCGGCAACCTCGCCACCCAATGCCCGCAGGCGGTGGGCTGGGCGATGGCGAGCGCGGTGAAGGGCGACAGCCGGATCGCAGCCAGCTGGGTGGGCGAGGGCAGCACCGCCGAGGGCGACTTCCATTCCGCCTGCACTTTCGCCGCAGTCTACAACGCGCCGGTGATCCTCAATGTCATCAACAACCAGTGGGCGATTTCGAGCTTCAGCGGGTTTGCCGGGGCCGAGCGCACCACCTTTGCCGCACGGGGCCTCGGTTATGGCATTGCCGCGCTGCGGGTCGACGGGAATGACGCGCTGGCCTGCTATGCCGCCGCGCAATGGGCCGCCAACCGCGCCCGTGCCAATCACGGCCCGACCCTGATCGAATACTTCACTTACCGCGCGGAGGGGCACTCCACCTCGGACGATCCCTCGGGCTATCGCTCGGCGCAGGAGCGCGAGGAATGGCCGCTGGGTGATCCGGTGACGCGCTTGAAGAATCACCTCATCGCAATCGGCGAATGGGATGATGAGCGCCACGCCGCGATGGACCTCGCCTGCGCCGAGAAGGTCAAGGAGACCACCAAGGAAGCCGAAAAGAACGGCATCCTCGGCCACGGGCTGCACCACCCGTTCCACACCATGTTCGAGGACGTTTACGAGGAGCTGCCCTGGCACCTTGAAGAACAGGCCGAGCAGGCCATCCGCGAACGCATCGCCAAGTTCGGCACGGAAAGGCCCTTCGGATGAGCGAGATGAGCGAAACCGTCACCGAAGCGGCAACCGAACGCCGCCTCAACATGATCGAGGCAATCAACGAAGCGCTCGACATCATGCTCGCGCGCGATCCCGATGTGATCATCATGGGCGAGGATGTCGGCTATTTCGGCGGAGTGTTCCGCGCGACGGCCGGCTTGCAAGCCAAGCACGGCAAGACCCGCGTGTTTGACACCCCGATTTCCGAATGCGGCATCATCGGCGTGGCGGTGGGGATGGGGGCCTATGGCCTGCGCCCGGTGCCGGAAATCCAGTTCGCTGACTATATCTATCCCGGCCTCGACCAGTTGATCTCGGAGGCGGCGCGCCTGCGTTACCGCTCGGCGGGCGACTATATCGCGCCGCTCACCGTACGCTCGCCGTTTGGCGGCGGGATCTTCGGCGGCCAGACCCACAGCCAGAGCCCCGAGGCGCTGTTTACCCACGTGGCGGGCCTCAAGACCGTAATCCCTAGCACGCCCCACGATGCCAAGGGCCTGCTGATCTCCGCCATCGAAGACAATGATCCGGTGATCTTCTTCGAGCCCAAGCGCATCTATAACGGGCCGTTCTCGGGCTATTACGACAAGCCGGTCGAGCCGTGGAAGAAACACCCCGATTCGGTCGTGCCCGAAGGTTATTACAAGGTGCCGCTCGGCAAGGCCCGCATTGTGCAGGAAGGCGAGGCGCTGACCGTGCTGGCCTATGGCACGATGGTCCACGTCGCCGAGGCGGTGTGCAAGGCCAAGGGCGTGGACGCGGAAATCCTTGATCTGCGCACGCTGGTGCCGCTCGATATCAAGGCGATCGAAGCCTCGGTGGAAAAGACCGGGCGCTGCCTGATCGTACACGAAGCAACCCGCACCAGCGGCTTCGGCGCGGAGCTTTCCGCGCTCGTCACTGAGCGCTGCTTCTACCACCTCGAAGCGCCCGTAGAACGCGTCACCGGCTTCGACACGCCCTATCCCCACAGCCTCGAATGGGCCTATTTCCCCGGCCCGGTCCGCATCGGCGAGGCCATCGACAAGCTTCTCAAGGACTGATGCGAAATGGCGAAGTTCATCTTCAAGATGCCCGATGTGGGCGAAGGCGTGGCCGAGGCGGAAGTCGTCGAATGGCACGTCAATGTCGGTGACCGGGTCGAGGAAGACCAGCACCTCGTCGACGTGATGACCGACAAGGCGACGATCGACATCGAAAGCCCGGTTTCGGGCACGGTGGTCGAGGTGGCGGGCGAGGTCGGCGATGTGATCGCGATCGGCTCGATGCTGCTGGTGATCGAGGTCGAGGGCGCGGAGGTCTCCGAAGCGGCCGCAGATGCTGCGGCGGAGCAGATCGAAGACGAAATGTCCGATGCGGACGATGCGGACGAGGCGGTGGCGCACGCGGCACAGAACTCCGTTCGCCCTGAGCCTGTCGAAGGGCCGCCGTCTTCTTCGGAGGTGAAGAGCAGTGCTTCGACAAGCTCGGCACGAATGGAACTCAAGGTCCTCGCCAGCCCCGCCGTGCGCCAGCGTGCGCGTGATCTCGGGATCGATCTGGCGCAGGTGAAGCCGGCCGCCGATGGTCGTGTGCGCCATGCCGATCTCGACGCCTTCCTCGCCTACAATGCCGGCAGCGGCTTTGGCGCGGCGGGCGTGCGCCGCGCTGACGAAACGATCAAGGTCATCGGCCTGCGCAAGCGCATCGCCCAGAACATGGCCGCGGCCAAGCGCCACATTCCGCATTTCACCTATGTCGAGGAATGCGACGTCACCGATCTGGAAGAGCTGCGCGCGCAATTGAACGCGGCGCGGGGCGATAAGCCCAAGCTCACCATGCTGCCGATGCTGATCACCGCGATCTGCAAGGTGATCCCGCAATATCCGATGATCAACGCCCGTTATGACGACGAGGCGGGGATCGTGACGCGTTACGGCAGCGTGCATCTCGGCATGGCGGCGCAGACCGAATCGGGGCTGATGGTGCCGGTGATTCGCGACGCGCAGAGCCGTAATCTGTGGCAGTTGGCGCGCGAGATCGGGCGACTTGCGGAAGCCGCGCGCACCGGCAAGGCGACCTCGGAAGAGCTTTCGGGCTCGACGCTCACCATCACCTCGCTCGGCCCGCTGGGCGGGGTGGCGACGACTCCGGTCATCAACCGGCCCGAAGTCGCGATCATCGGCCCCAACCGCATCGTCGAGCGCCCGATGTTCGTGCCCGATGGCATGGGCGGTGAACGAATCGCCAAGCGCAAGTTGATGAGCATCTCGATTTCCTGCGATCACCGCGTGGTCGACGGCCACGATGCGGCGAGCTTTGTGCAGGGTGTGAAGCGCCTGATCGAAACCCCGGCATTGCTGTTGGTGGATTAGGCTAAAAATATTGTGCCACAGGGTCGCAAGAGGGCGTTGACAGCCCGAAGCGGCGGCCCTAATGGCGCTGCTCCACGAGCGGGACGGCAACCTCGGAACGCTCGAAAGGACAAGATGCGCGGGTGTAGCTCAGTTGGTTAGAGCGTCGGCCTGTCACGCCGAAGGTCGCGGGTTCGAGCCCCGTCACTCGCGCCACTTGTTCCTTGGAAGGCCAGTGAAGGCCATTGATCAGGCGGACTTTAGTCCGCCTTTTCTTTTGCCTGTGTGCCGTCCGGCGCGCTCCAGCGGCCGGTCTCCATCCAGATCAGGAAGCGCTTGAGCGGCAGCAGCCAGATCAGCCCGAGGGTGAGGTAGATCACCGTCTGCGCCCAGGTCGGCCAGTTGCCGATCAGCGAGGGCGCATAGCGCGCAATCACGATGCCATAGACCATGAGCCCCGCAAACAGGCCGAAGATGCCGAGGGGGATTCGCAAGGTGGGGGTTTCGCGCATCAGAGGTTTCCGTAGAATCGGGTCGGGGTGATGACCGCGTCGAGCGGCATGTCATGGGGTTCGGCGGGAAGCGCGTCGCAAAGCTGCACATCCCATGCCAGCCCAATCGCCAGAGCGGGCCGATGTTCCGCCAGCCAGCGATCATAATGCCCGCCGCCTTGCCCCAGCCGCGCGCCATCAGCGGTGAAGCCGACCAGCGGCACGAACAGCACATCGGGCACCAGCGGCCCGGCGTTTGCGGCGGGCTGGAGCATGCCGAAGGGGCCAGCGGCAAGATCGCTCGCCCCATGGGGATCGGAGTGGTGCGCGAAGCTCATGGCGGCATCGCGAGCGGCAAAGCGGGGCAGGGCGATGGTGTGCCCGGCTTCATGGAAGAAGCGCGCATAGCCGCCCGCGGGGGCCTCGTAAGGTCCGGCGTGATAGAGCCCGATCACCGCCTCGTCGCCAATCCGGGCGAGCAGCGGGGCCGGAGGGCGATGGAACAACAGCCCGCGAATGGCATCGGGCAAGCTATCGACATGCGCCTGGCGCGCAGCGCGCAGGGTGCGGCGGAGTTCGGATTTGGTTTCTGACATTGGTGGAAGCGGTAGACCGCAGGCTATGAGGCGGCAAGATCAACCGCCGGGTCGCCCCTCCACCACCTTCGGTGGTCCCCCATTCAACAGGCTCTGCCCTGAAGGGGAGGGTTGCGCTGAACGGCCCGCAGGGCCGCAAGGGCGAACGCCCGCCCGGAGGGGTGGCCCCGCAGGGGCCGGGCCCCCGGAGGAAATCGCATCGCAGAGGCGATGCGGAATACAAAACGTGGCGGAACCACCATGGGTCGTTTGCGCTAGAAATCCTCTGACGCGTGGTACGTCAGGTGGGCGCCGTATGCCCAAGCCTTCCGGACGAACCAGCAGACGAGGGCAGGGACAACTCCCATTTGGATTACTTATAGCCTCAGGGATATTCAATCGGCTCGTGCCGGGCAGTCCCGCCGCCTACCTATCTAGGCGCTTGCTCCGGCAGCTTCAAGCGCTGCGGCGCTTGCTTCGGCGCGAGTGGCGAGGGCTTCGAGCCGTTCGGCGATCAGGGCCGAGGTATCCGGCCCGCCGAACAGATCGGGCTGGGGCGGGGCCGGAGCAGGCGCGGGCGCCTGGCGCGCCGCTGCCAGTTCGGCTTCGAGCCGCGCGATTTCGGCTTTCAACGCTTCGCTTTCGTCCTGCGCCGCAACGGGCTTGGCCTTGCCCTTGCTTTTGCTCTTGCGCGCCTCGGCCAGTTCGTCGGCGAGGAATAGCGCGGCGAACAGCAGGTTCTGCGCTTCCAGCGGCGCGCGCGATGCACCGAGAAGCGCGTATTTCTCGGCGATCATCGCGCCCAGTGCTTCGATATGGGCTTCCTCGCCATCGGCACAGGCAACCGGATAGTTCTTCGGCCCGATGGTCAGCGTGACAGTGCTCATGGGCCGCCTACTCTTCCAGCTTGCCGATCAGATCATCGAGTTCGCGAAGGCTTTCAGAGACTTGCTCGCGCAGCTTCTCATGCGCGTTGACCAGCTCCACCACCCGCGCTGATCCGGCGGCGGGCTGGGCGCTGGCGGCCAGCGCGCCCTCGCGCGCGGCGTCCATCCGCTCCATCGCGGCTTCGATGCGCTGCAAGGCGCGCTCGATGCGGTCGGCGTTCATGACGGTGAAATACCAAGATACCCGCGTGCGCGCAAAGCTTTGGGGCTGCCTGTTGATAAGTCATGCGCAGCGCGGCGCGGGCCCGCGCGTGCACGCAAGGTTGACCTCACCCGATGGCTCGGCAATGGCACCGCCCGCGGGTCGAGGCATCGAATCGCCCGTTGGCCCTTCGTGGGCAACGGTTTGGCCCCGGGCCGCAGCCGCAGGCGCCGGGGCAGCATCAGGAGACACGTGCGCCCATGACGATCGAACCTGCCCGCCTGCCGCTCATGGCCAACGCCATCCGCGCCCTGTCGATGGACGCGGTCGAGGCGGCCAATTCCGGCCACCCGGGGATGCCGATGGGCATGGCCGATGTGGCGACGGTGCTCTACACCGGCCACCTCAAGTTCGATCCCGCAGCGCCCCACTGGGCCGATCGCGACCGCTTTGTGCTGAGCGCGGGCCATGGCTCGATGCTGATTTACAGCCTGCTCTATCTGACCGGCTATGCCGCGCCGACGATTGGCGACATCCGCGATTTCCGCCAGCTTTCCAGCCCCTGCGCCGGTCACCCGGAAAACTTCCTGCTCGACGGGGTGGAGTGCACCACCGGCCCGCTGGGGCAGGGGATCGCGATGGCGGTGGGCATGGCAATGGCCGAGCGGCACCTGAACGCGGTGTTCGGCGACGATCTGGTCGATCACCGCACCTGGGTGATTGCGGGCGACGGGTGCCTGATGGAAGGCGTCAACCACGAGGCGATCGGGCTGGCCGGGCATCTCGGCCTCGGCAAGCTCAACGTGCTGTGGGACGATAACCGCATCACCATTGACGGGGCGACCGATCTGTCGACTTCGGAAGATATCAAGGCGCGCTATGCCGCTACGGGTTGGCACGTCACCGAGTGCGACGGCCATGACTTTGCCGATATCGAGCGTGCGCTTAATAAGGCCAAGGCCGATCCGCGCCCGTCGCTGGTCGCCTGCCGCACGCTGATCGGGAAGGGCGCGCCCAACAAGCAGGGCACCAGCGGCGTCCACGGCGCGGCGCTGGGCGCGGCGGAAGTGGCGGCTGCGCGGGCCGAGCTGGGCTGGACCGCCGAGCCGTTCGATATCCCCTCCGACATTCTCGCCGACTGGCGCATGGCGGGCGAACCGGGCCGCACGGCGCATGGCGCATGGGCAGGGCGGCTTGAAGCTTCGGCGCACAAGGCCGAGTTCGCGCGCCGCATGGCAGGCGATCTGCCGGAGGGCTTCAGCCTCGATGCCCACATCGCCGGCCTGATCGCGAACCCCCAGAAGATCGCTACCCGCAAGGCGAGCGAAATTGCGCTGGGTGCGATCAACCCGCTGCTGCCCGACACCATCGGCGGCAGCGCCGACCTGACGGGTTCGAACAACACGCTGGCAGGCGGGATCGGCACCTTCTCCAAGGACGATTATTCGGGCCGCTACGTCTATTACGGCATCCGCGAATTCGGCATGTCCGCAGCGATGAACGGCATGGCGCTGCACGGGGGTGTGATTCCCTATGGCGGCACCTTCCTCGTCTTCACCGACTATGCCCGCGGTGCGATCCGTCTGTCGGCGCTCCAGCATTGCCGCGTGGTCTATGTCATGACCCACGACTCGATCGGCCTTGGCGAAGATGGGCCGACCCACCAGCCGGTCGAGCATCTTGCCTCACTGCGGGCGATGCCCAACCTCTTGGTGATGCGCCCGGCCGATGCGGTCGAGACTGCCGAGTGCTGGGATATTGCGCTGAACCAGAAGGACCGCCCGACGGTGCTGGCGCTGACCCGCCAGAACCTGCCGCAGCTTCGCCTTGAAGCAGGCGAGAACCTGTCGGCCAAGGGCGGCTACCGGCTCAAGGCGGCGGAGGCGGCGCGCAAGGTCGTGCTGCTGGCCACCGGCTCGGAAGTCGAACTGGCGATGGCCTGCGCCGCGCAGCTCGAAGCATCGGGCATTGGCGCGGACGTCGTGTCGATGGTCTGCACCGAGCTGTTCGACGAGCAGAGCGCCGAATACCGCGCCGACATCCTCCCTGCCGACGCCCTGATCGTCTCGGTCGAGGCGGCGAGCACCTTTGGCTGGCAGCGCTATACCGGGCGCGAGGGCCTCAATATTGGGATCGACAGCTTCGGCGCATCGGCCCCGGCGGGCGACCTGTTTGCCCATTTCGGCTTCACCGCGGACAGCATTGTTCCGCAAATCCTGAACAAACTGAACGCATAAGCAGGAGTACCTCTCATGGCCATCAAAGTTGCGATCAACGGCTTCGGCCGCATCGGCCGCCTCGTTGCCCGGGCGATTCTCGAGCGGACCGACCACGATCTCGATCTGGTCGCGATCAACGATCTCGCCGATGCCAAGTCCAACGCGCTGCTGTTCGCCTATGATTCGGTCCACGGCCGCTTCAACGGCGAAGTGACCGCCGATGGCGACGCGATCGTCGTCAACGGCAAGCGCATCGCGGTGACCAAGGAACGCGATCCTGCCAACCTGCCGCACGCCGCGATGGGCGTTGACATCGTGCTCGAATGCACCGGCTTCTTCCAGTCGGACGAAGCGAGCCGCCCGCACCTCGCCGCGGGGGCCAAGCGCGTCATCATCTCCGCGCCTGCCACGGGCGTTTCCAAAACCATCGTCTACGGCGTGAACCACGAAACGCTGACCGCCGATGACGTGATCATCTCCAACGCCAGCTGCACCACCAACTGCCTCGCGCCGGTGGCCAAGGTGCTGAACGATGTTATCGGGATCGAGCGCGGTTTCATGACCACGATCCACTCCTACACCAACGACCAGCGCATGCTCGACCAGATCCACAGCGATCTGCGCCGTGCCCGTGCGGGCGCGCAGAACATGATCCCGACCACTACCGGCGCCGCGCGCGCGGTCGGTCTGGTGCTGCCCGAGCTGAAGGGCAAGCTCGACGGGTCGTCGGTGCGTGTGCCGACCCCGAATGTCTCGATGGTCGATCTCGTCTTCGTGCCGAGCCGCGACACCACCGCCGAGGAAATCAACGCCGCGCTGAAGGCTGCTGCCGAAGGCCCGATGAAGGGCGTGCTCGACTTCACCGATCAGCCGCTGGTTTCGAGCGATTTCAACCACTACCCGGCGTCTTCGACGGTCGACAGCCTCGAAACCTCGGTGATGGAAGGCAAGCTTGCCCGCGTCGTCAGCTGGTACGACAACGAATGGGGCTTCTCGAACCGCATGATCGACACCGCCGGGGTGGTGGCGAAGTTTCTCTGACAAACACGCCCAGCACCCGTTCGTGCTGAGCTTGTCGAAGCACCGTATTTTCTTTCAGCACTGCGCCGCGAAGGAAGGACGGCCCTTCGACAGGCTCAGGGCGAACGGAGAATTGACGTGAGTTCTTTCAAGACCCTCGATGATCTGCCCGCCGATCTCACCGGCGAAGTTGCGCTGGTGCGGGTCGATCTCAACCTGCCGATGAAGGATGGCTCGGCCACCGATGTCACGCGGGTCGAGGCGGTGAAGCCGACGATCCTTGAACTCGCCGGGCGCGGGGCCAAGGTGCTGCTGCTGGCGCATTTCGGCCGTCCGGGCGGGGCGCGGTCTTCGGTCCTTTCCACCAGCATGGTGATCGGCGATGTCGAGCGGGTGCTGGGCGAGGAGATCATGTTCATCCCCGAAATCGCAGGGCCAGTGGTGGCGCAGTCGATCGGCATCCTGCGCGCAGGCGACATCGGCCTGCTCGACAACACGCGCTTCTGGCCGGGCGAGGAAAAGAACGATCCCGAACTCGCCAAGGCAATTGCCGCCCACGGGACGCTCTACGTCAACGACGCTTTCAGCGCCGCGCACCGCGCCCATGCGACCACCGAAGGCCTCGCGCACTATCTCCCGTCCTATGCGGGCCGCTCGATGGAAGCCGAGCTGAAGGCGCTGGATGCCGCCCTCGGCGCGCCGGAGACGCCGGTCGCGGCCGTTGTCGGCGGCGCGAAGGTCTCGACCAAGCTGGCCGTGCTCGAAAATCTGGTGGGTAAGGTGCAGCACCTCATCATCGGCGGCGGCATGGCCAACACCTTCCTTGCCGCGCGCGGCGTGAATGTCGGCAAGTCGCTGTGCGAGCATGACCTTGCGCCCACCGTCGCCCGCATCATGGACGAGGCGGATGCCAAGGGCTGCACTGTGCACCTGCCCTATGACGTTGTCGTGGCGAAGGAATTCGCTGCCAATCCGGCATCCTTGCGCGTCTGCAACGTCCACGAAGTCGCAGAGGACGAGATGATCCTCGATCTCGGTCCGCAGGCGGTCGAAGCGCTCGCCGATGTGCTGAAGACCTGCCGGACGTTGGTGTGGAACGGCCCGCTCGGCGCGTTCGAGACCGAGCCGTTCGATGCCGCCACCGTGGCGCTGGCCCGCACCGCGGCGGCGCTCAGCCTTGAAGGTTCGCTTATCAGCGTGGCAGGCGGCGGGGATACGGTCGCGGCGCTGGCCCATGCGGGCGCCTCGCAGGATTTTACCTATATCTCGACCGCTGGCGGGGCCTTCCTCGAATGGATGGAAGGCCGCGTCTTGCCGGGCGTCGCCGCGCTCGAAGCCTGAGATGGCGAATACCGCCGCCGAAATCGAAGCCCTCGCGCTCACCGCCATGCGTGCGTGGGTGGCGGGTGACGGCAAGGCGATGAAGAAACTGACCCATCGTGATTTCATGATGCTGGTTGGCAGCACCCCGCCGCAACTGCTTGATCGCCCTAGCTTCCTCGCGGCAATGCAGCGCGGCTTTGCCGGCACCCGCTTCACCTTCCGCGAGGTGATCGTGCGCGCCTACGGCAAGAGCGCATGGTTCGTTGCCGGGGCGGAACTGGAACTGGCATTGGGCGGCAAGGTCTGGTCGGGCGGGTTCATGATGACCGACCTGTGGCGCAAGGGCACCATCGGCGGGTGGAAGCTGACCGAACGCAGCCTCGCGCGGCTTGACGGGGATGACACCATCGCCCCGGCCATCGCCCGCCTGCAATTGTGGAAATAGACATGAGCGAAGCAGTCGAAACCTCTTACGGCCAACTCAGCGTCATGCCGGACGGCGAATTCGCGGGCTGGCGCTACTGGCAGGGCGATCCGTTCGAGACGCGCTCCGGCCCGTTCTACTACCGCCGCGAGGATGACGGCTCCTATGTCAGCGCCTTCCGCGCGGAGTCTCGCCATATGAACGGCGGCGGCTTCATGCATGGCGGTTGCATGCTGACCTTTGCGGACTTCGCCCTGTTCGCCATCGCGACTGATGCGCTGAACGGCGATCACGCAGTGACGCTCAATCTCGCGGGCGATTTCCTCGGCTCGATCAGCGAAGGCGCGCTGGTCGAGGCGCGGGGCGAGGTGACGCGCGGGGGCGGCAAGACGATCTTCGTGCGCGGGCTGGTCACGGGGGACGGGCAGCCGGCCCTGAGCTTCACCGGCATCATCCGCCGCCTTTCCAAACGCTGATTGCGGTCTGCCGCCGTTCGCGGTTGCAGCATCGCCAAGCCCTCGCTAAGGGGCGCACCAATCGGGCTCTGCATACCTATGCACAAAGCCCGCAGGGGCCGCATTCCGACACTTATCGCCATTGGAGACCGCTTGCCATGAACACCCGTGAAATGACCGACCGCATTGCCACCGGACAGGGGTTCATCGCCGCGCTTGACCAGTCGGGAGGCTCGACCCCCAAGGCGCTGCGCGGTTACGGGGTGGAGGACAGCGAGTGGTCGGGCGATGACGAGATGTTCGCCCAGATCCACGCGATGCGCGCCCGCGTCATCACCTCGCCGTGCTTCGGTAGCGGCAAGGTGATCGGGGCGATCCTGTTCGAAAAGACGATGGACGGCGAAGTCGATGGCAAGTCCACTGGCGATGCGCTCAAGGCGCGCGGAATTGTGCCCTTCATCAAGGTCGACGAAGGCCTCGCCGATGAAGCGGACGGCGTGCAACTGATGAAGCCGATGGTGAAGCTGGCCGCGCTGCTTGAAAAGTCGGTGGCGGCCGGCATGTTCGGCACGAAGATGCGCTCGGTCATCAAGTCGGCCAGCCTCTCGGGCATCGCCGCCGTGGTCGCCCAGCAGTTCGAAGTCGGCGCGCAGATCACCGCCGCCGGGCTGATGCCGATCATCGAGCCGGAATACGACATCACCGCCGCTGACCGGGCGGAAGGTGAGGCGATCCTGCTTGCCGAGATCACCAGGCACCTCGACGCGCTGCCGCAAGGCCAGCAGGTGATGCTCAAGCTCTCGATCCCGGCCACCGCAGGCCTTTACACCCCGCTGGTGAACCACCCCAAGGTGCTGCGCGTGGTCGCGCTGTCGGGCGGGTTCTCGACCGACGACGCCTGTTCGCGCCTCGCCCAGAACCCGGGCATGATCGCCAGCTTCAGCCGCGGGCTGTTGCAGGATCTGCGCAAGGGCCAGAGCGACGCGGAATTCGACGCGGTGCTCGGCAAGGCGATCGACCAGATCGCCAGCGCCAGCGTGTGAGGGCGTGACAGTCAGGGCGTGAGGCTTTAGCGAGCCGCTCCATGACGGACACACAGCTCTATCTCATCTCCCCGCTCGACGTGGGCGGGGACTTTCCGGCCCGGCTCGAGCGGGCGCTCGTGGCGGGCAAGGGCCTTGTCACCGCTTTCCAGTTCCGGGTGAAGGGCGTCGACCAGCACGAGGCAGCGCGCCTTGCCGAGCCGCTGCAGGCGATCTGCGCCGCGCACGACGTGGCCTTCATCGTCAACGATTCGGTTGCGCTCGCCAAGCGGTTGAAGGCCGATGGGGTGCATCTGGGGCAGGACGACGGCTCGCCCAAGGATGCGCGCGCGGAACTGGGGCGCGAGGCGCAGATCGGCGTCACCTGCCACGCCAGCCGCCACATGGCGATGGAAGCGGGCGAGGCGGGGGCGGACTATGTCGCCTTCGGCGCCTTCTACCCCTCGACCACCAAGGATAAGGGCGACGCCGAGCGCCCCGAGCCCGAATTGCTCGAATGGTGGAGCCAGATTTTCGAGATCCCCTGCGTCGCCATCGGCGGCATCACGCCCGACAACTGCCAGCCGCTCATCGATGCGGGGGCCGATTTCCTCGCGGTGTCGGGCGGGGTGTGGAACGGCGATGAAGTCACCGCGATCGAGGCGTTTGCGCGAGCAATGCGCGGCTGAGGCGCCCTCTTAGGGGCGACTGCCCTGGCGATAGCCGGGTTGCTCGAAGCGAATGACGACAGGCAACGCCGGCGCGCGCTCAGTCGGCGCAATTTAGGTTGTTTGCCTGCACAGTGTTAGGCTGTCCGCTCAATGATGGGGGGATGTCTGATGAACGCCAACAAGGCGCTGTGGGAAAAGGGCGATTTCACACGAATCGCCGCAGCAATGCGCGACAGCGGCGACGAGTTGATCGAAAGCCTCGGTGTAAAACCCGGCATGGCCGTGCTCGATCTTGGTTGCGGCGACGGCACGACCGCGCTTCCGTCTGCGCAGCGCGGGGCGCAAGTCCTTGGCGTTGACATCGCTGCCAATCTGGTTGCCGCCGGAAATGCGCGCGCGGCGGCGGCGGGCCTTTCCAACCTGCGATTTCAGGAAGGCGACGCGTCGGACCTGCGCGATCTCGATGACGGGGCATTTGACCTTGTCGTCAGCATCTTCGGCGCGATGTTTGCGCCGGGGCCGTTCGATGTGGCGCGGGAAATGGTGCGGGTGACGCGCAATGGCGACCGCATTGTCATGGGCAACTGGATTCCCGGTGATCCAACGCTGATCGCGCAGGTCCTCAAAACCAGCGCGGCCTACACGCCGCCCCCGCCCGAAGGGTTCATCAGCCCGGTGACCTGGGGTGTCGAAGCGAATGTTCGTGAGCGGTTCGTTGCCGCGGGGATCCCGGAGGACAATATCGTCTGCCAGAGCGAGAGCTATGTCTTCCGTCACCCCGGTCCCGCGTCCGAACTGCTCCAGACCTTCAAGGAGTATTACGGGCCGACGATGAATGCCTTTGAAGCGGCGGCAAAAGATGGCCGCGCCGGGCAACTTGAGGCCGAACTTGCTCAACTGTTCGAAGACCATAATCGCGCTGGCCCTGACAGCACCGAAATCCCGGCGACTCACCTGAAGGTCGAGGTCTGCAAGCCCTAAGGCTGTCCGCCAGGTGACGAGGGTGGCAGAAGTCCGCGCCCGCCCCGCTTCCCGAAAGGCCGCTGTCGTTTAAAGAATGCGCGGGGTGGGTGCGCCCTCAGCGCACGCTGCCCAGCCGGGTGCAGATCAGCTTGCTCGGCGTTCCGTCTGGGCCAAGCTTGCGCAAGGTGTTCTCGCCCATCACCTCGAAGCGCTGGTCCTTCTTGGGGCCGCGCGTGAACAGCAGCTCGGTGCCGCGCAGCAGGTAGATGCCGCGCCCTTCCGGATTGCGATAGCTGGAGGCCGTGCCGATGCGGAAGCCTTCTTCGCGCACCACCACATAGGCCTCGCTGCCCGCATCGCCGGGCAGGGCGCATTCCCAATCTCCGCGCTGGAGCGTGCCGAGCATCCCTCCGGTGGCAACGGCGCGGCTGCCGGCGGGCAGGCTGTCCTTGCGGTCCTGCGCGTCGGCCGCGCCGGAGCCGTAAGCCGCCAGCGCCGCCGCGCACAGCGTAAGCAGAATGATCGTGCGGTTTCGCATGGCCTGCGCCCTACCAGCGAGATGCCTGCAACGCCAAGCCTTTCGCTGCCCTCTCGTGCCGGCACTTGCCCGCGCTTGCCGAGTTCGGCGCTATCGGCTATCGGCGCGCAACCTTTTGCAGGCGTACCCTTCCAGCGGCGCGCCGGCTCGCTCTTTCCATCTTGCATGAAGGCCCACAGCCATGAAGATCAGCGGCGTCGATATTCGCCCCGGCAATATCCTTGAATATGAAGGCGGCATCTGGAAGGTTGCCAAGATCCAGCACACCCAGCCCGGCAAGGGCGGCGCCTATATGCAGGTCGAAATGAAGAACCTGCAGGACGGCCGCAAGACCAACGTGCGCTTCCGCAGCGCCGACACCGTTGAGCGCGTGCGGCTCGACACCAAGGAGTTCCAGTTCCTCTATGCCGAGGGTGATGACCTCGTGTTCATGGACAACGACACCTACGAACAGATCACGCTGCCGGGCGATCTGCTCGGCGATGCGCGCCCCTTCCTGCAGGACGGGATGCAGGTGAACCTTGAGCTGTGGGACGAAAAGCCGATCTCGGTCGAGCTGCCCTCGCAGGTCGAAGCCACCATCGTCGAGGCCGACGCGGTGGTGAAGGGCCAGACGGCTTCTTCCAGCTACAAGCCCGCGATCCTCGACAACGGCGTGCGCATCATGGTCCCGCCGCACATCGGCAGCGGCACGCGCATCATCGTCGATGTGTATGAGCAGGCCTACGTCGGCAAAGCCGGCTGAGCCCAACACCCGTTCGTGTCGAGCCAAGTCGAGACACCATAGCGCCGTAGCATCGCCTCTCGACTGCGCTCGAGGTGAACGGCAGAGAGTTTGTAATGGCAGCTATTTCCGGCCTCATCCGCGTCATGGAACGCGCCGCGCGCAAGGCGGGCGGGCGTTTGCGGCGTGATTTCGGCGAAGTCGAGCACTTGCAGGTCAGCCGCAAGGGCCCGGCCGATTTCGTCAGCAAGGCCGATATGCGGTCAGAACGCACGATCTATGACGAACTCACCGCCGCCCGTCCGGGCTGGGGCTTCGTGATGGAAGAAGCGGGCGTGATCGAGGGCGATCCCGGCATGCCGCGCTGGATCGTCGATCCGCTCGACGGCACCAGCAACTTCCTCCACGGCATCCCGCACTTCGCCATTTCCATCGCCGCGCAGGAACCGCGCCCCGATGGCAAGGGCTGGGGCGATGTGGTGGCGGGCGTGGTCTATCAGCCGATCACCGACCAGACCTTCTGGGCCGAAAAGTCGCGCGGGGCATGGCTCCACGATGCGCGCCTGCGCGTCTCGGCCCGCTCGCGGCTTACCGATGCGCTGGTGGCAACCGGCGTGCCGTTCTTCGGCCACGGCGACTTTGCCGAATGGAGCCGCATCTTCGGCGCCATCGGCCCCGAGGTTGCGGGCATCCGCCGGTTTGGCGCGGCCTCGCTTGATCTGGCTTATGTCGCCCAAGGCCGCTTTGACGGGTTCTGGGAGAGCGGGCTTTCGGATTGGGATACGGCGGCAGGTTGCCTGCTGGTGCGCGAGGCGGGCGGCTTCGTCTCCGACTTCCGCGGGCGTTCCGAACAGATTCATTCGGCACAGGTGCTGGCCGCTAACGACGCGCTGCATTCGAAGTTGCACAAGCTGCTGGCGGGTGCGCTGAGGTGATTATTCTTCGCCGTTCGTGCTGAGCTTGTCGAAGCACCGCAATTCCTGACGCTTGGCTTTCGGCATCAGGAAAAATGCGGCCCTTCGACAGGCTCAGGGCGAACGGGATTGAAGCTTGGCGCGTACACGGCTAACAGCCCGTCATCCGCTCCGGGCGCCCCTGTGGTGGAATTGGTAGACGCGACCGACTCAAAATCGGTTATCGAAAGATGTGCCAGTTCGAGTCTGGCCAGGGGCACCACCTCACCCACCGCTACGATAGCACCGGGCCGCGGACAGACGCGCAAGGTCGCGCTTTCCTATTCCTCCTGCGATGTGTCATGGTGCGCCCGTGATCGCGTGCGCTTGCCTTTTTCGTTCCTTCAGGGGCCATCATGGCGGGCGCGGTGCGGGGGGCGGTTTTCATGTTCTGGACTGTGTCTCATGTGTCTCCAACAGGCGCGCGGGGCAGCGGTGAAGCAAGGGGAAGAGGAATGCGGTTAAGGGCGATTCTGGCAGGGGCGAGCGTGCTGGCGCTGGGCGCTGTGCCGGCGCAGGCGGACGAGTTGCGCGAGGCGGTGGCGGCGGGCATGCCCGCGCTGATCACGCTCTACGAGGATCTGCACGCCAATCCCGAACTGTCGTTCCAGGAGGTCGAAACCGCGAAGAAGCTCGCCGCCCGTGCGCGCGCGCTGGGCTTCGAAGTGACCGAAGGGGTCGGCAAGACCGGCGTGGTCGCGGTGATGCGTAATGGCGAAGGGCCGGTGGTGATGCTGCGCGCCGACATGGACGGGCTGCCGGTGATTGAACAGACCGGACTGCCCTATGCCTCCAAGCGCCGGGCGGTGCCTGCGACGGGCATCGAGACGGGGGTGATGCACGCCTGCGGCCACGATACCCACATGACCGCGTGGATCGGCACCGCGCAGCTGCTGGCCGAGCGCAAGGATCAGTGGTCCGGCACGCTGGTGATGATCCTGCAACCGGCCGAGGAGATCGGCGAGGGCGCCAAGGCGATGCTCGACGACGGGCTGTTCACCCGCTTCCCCAAGCCCGACTACGTGCTCGCCTTCCACGATGCGGCGCAGGCACCTGCGGGGATGATCGGCTATTCTAAGGGCTTCGCGCTGGCGAACGTCGATTCGGTCGATGTGGTGGTACCGGGCGTGGGCGGCCACGGGGCTTATCCGCACACCACCAAGGATCCGATCGTGATCGCGGCGAGCATCGTCACCCGGCTCCAGACGCTCGTCAGCCGCGAGCTCAATCCGACCGATTCGGCGGTGGTGACGGTCGGCAGCTTCCAGGCCGGGTCCAAGCACAACATCATCCCTGACGAGGTGCGGCTCCAGATCACCGTCAGAAGCTACGAGGACAAGACCCGCCAGCACCTGCTCGACGGGATCGCCCGCATCGCGCGCGGCGAGGCGATTGCGGCGGGGATGCCCGAAGACAAGCTGCCGCGCGTGACGGTGCAGGATCCCTATACGCCGGCGACCTACAACACGCCCGAGTTCACTGACCGGGTGATTGCGGGCCTGAAGCCGCGCTTCGAAGGCCGGGTGGTCGAAACGCCGCCGGTGATGGGGGGCGAGGATTTCAGCCAGTACTACCGCGCCGACCGCGAGAATGTGGAATCGCTGATCTTCTGGGTCGGCGGGGTCAAGGCGGCGGAATGGGAGAGGGCGCAGAAGGGCGAGATCGAACTGCCTTCGCTGCACTCTCCGTTCTGGGCCCCCGATGCGCCGGTGGTAATCGCCACCGCCACCGAGGCACTGACGGCGGCAACGCTGGAGCTGATGAAGAAGTGAGATGCGAGTCTTTGTGGCCCGCACGCCCTCCGGCGCGCGAAATCCTCGCTCACACGCCCTGAAGGGCGCGTCGCTGCGGGCGGCCGTTCGGCCTTGCGGTCGCTGCGCGACTGGTGGCAGCTCTGCTTGGGTGCGGAGGCAATTGCCCCCCCACAACAATACGGCCGCCGGAGCGCGCCCCTTTGGGGGCACATTCCGACGGCCGTTTCTCCTCCCCAGGAGAACTGTGAAACGGGTTACTGGCCCGAGGGCACGTAGGTTCCGAGGCGGTGGTGCAGGGCGTTGATCTTGGCCAGCTCCTCGCGGTCTTCGGTGTTGCGGGCGTGGCTTTCCAGCGCGCGGCGCAGCAGCTTCATGTCGGCAGTCGACAGCAGCGCGCGGGCGCGGGCGGGCTCGGTCTTGGGGGTATCGGTATCGCTCATGTCACTCTCCGCTGGGTGATTACCCGCGCGTTCTTAGGCGCTTCGGAGGGTTACCGGAAGGCCGCAAATCGCAGGCCCTCCGGCAACCCACAGATGATCACGCAGCTTCGAACTGGTTCATGGTGTTGTGAACACCGCCAGCCTTAAGCGCGGCTTCACCGGCGAAGTACTCCTTGTGATCGTCACCGATGTCGCTGCCCGACATGTTCTGGTGCTTTACACAGGCGATGCCCTGACGGATTTCCTGGCGCTGCACGCCCTTGACGTAGCCGAGCATCGCCGCCTCGCCGAAGTACTCGCGGGCGAGGTTGTCGGTGCTGAGCGCCGCGGTGTGGTAGGTCGGCAGGGTGATGAGGTGGTGGAAGATGCCGGCCCGAGCAGCAGCGTCGCGCTGGAAGGTGCGGATCTTCTCGTCAGCCTCGTCCGACAGCTCGGTGCCGTCGTAGTCGACGCTCATCAGACGGGCGCGATCGTAAGCCGAGACGTCCTTGCCGGCCGCTTCCCAGGCGTCGAACACCTGCTGGCGGAAGTTCAGCGTCCAGTTGAAGCTGGGCGAGTTGTTGTAGACCAGCTTGGCGTTCGGCACGACTTCGCGGATGCGATCGACCATGCTGGCGATCTGCTCGACGTGGGGCTTCTCGGTCTCGATCCAGAGCAGGTCGGCGCCGTTCTGGAGCGAGGTAATGCAATCGAGCACCACGCGGTCCTCGCCCGTACCGGGGCGGAACTGGAACAGGTTCGAGGGCAGGCGCTTAGGGGCGAGCAGCTTGCCGTCGCGGCTGATGAACACCTGGCCGTTGGTGATGTTGGCCGGATCGACTTCATCGGCGTCGAGGAAGCTGTTGTACTGGTCGCCCAGATCGCCCGGCTCCTTCGAGAAGGCGATCTGCTTGGTCAGGCCGGCGCCGAGCGAGTCGGTGCGGGCGACGATGATGCCATCTTCCACGCCCAGTTCGAGGAAGGCATGGCGGCAGGCGCGGATCTTCTGGAGGAAGTCCTCGTGCGGCACGGTGACCTTGCCGTCCTGGTGGCCGCACTGCTTCTCGTCCGAGACCTGGTTCTCGATCTGGAGCGCGCAGGCACCGGCTTCGATCATCTTCTTGGCGAGCAGGTAGGTCGCTTCCGCGTTGCCGAAGCCTGCGTCGATGTCGGCGATGATCGGCACGACGTGGGTTTCGTAGTTGTCGATGGCGTGTTCGAGGCGCTTGGCTTCGACTTCGTCACCGGCCTTGCGGGCATCATCGAGCGCGCGGAACATCATGCCGAGTTCACGGGCGTCGGCCTGCTTGAGGAAGGTGTAGAGCTCCTCGATCAGCGCGGGCACCGAGGTCTTCTCGTGCATCGACTGGTCGGGCAGCGGGCCGAATTCGCTGCGGAGCGCGGCGACCATCCAGCCCGAGAGGTAGAGGTAGCGGCGCTTGGTCGAGCCGAAGTGCTTCTTGATCGCGATCAGCTTCTGCTGCGCGATGAAGCCGTGCCAGCAGCCGAGCGACTGGGTGTATTGCGCCGGATCGGCGTCATAGGCGGCCATGTCGGCGCGCATGATCTTGGCGGTGTACTTGGCGATGTCGAGGCCGGTGGCGAAGCGGTTCTGGATCGCCATGCGCGCAGCGCTCTCGGGATCGATCGCGGTCCAGCTCGGACCTGCGGCGGTGATGACTTCGCGCATCCGGGTGATGGTGTTCTGGTAGGTCATGTGCTTCTCCTGTCCGTCCTGGGGAGCGGCGAGCCATGTGGGGACTCGCGCCATCGGATGAGCAGGCTTTGGCGTGTTGCGGCGCAGCATGACAGGAAAACTTACAAGAAATCGTGTCGCTATGCGGACATTTGCTCGAAAACTTGTGTAAATCGGTAAATATATTTACAAGCGCGCTATGGTCGATTCTAACCTTCTCGCCGGACCCGCGCTGCGCCGCCTGCGCAAGCGCGAGGGGCTGACACAGGCCGCGATGGCGAGCCTGCTCGGCATCTCGCCGTCCTATCTCAACCTAATCGAGCGCAACCAGCGCCCGCTTTCGGCCCGCGTGCTGGTGCAGGTGATCGAGCGCTTCGATTTCGATCCGCGCTCCTTGCGTGAGGATGATGCGATCGGCGGGCTCGACGGGTTGGCGCGCCGCATGGCCGACAAGCGCTTTGCCGATTTGGGCATCGACCGCGAGGAGGTGCAGGAATTCCTCGCCGCCGCCCCGCAGGTCGCCGCCGCCTTCGCGCGGCTCTATGATGCGGGCGGCGGGGGCGAGCGGATCGTGACCGAGGATGCCGCCGCCGCCGCGCGCCATGCGGTCGAACGCTGGCAGAACCACTTCGCCGATCTCGATCACGCGGCCGAAAACCTCGCCGACGAGCTGCGCCTCTCGCGCGGGGAAATCGCCGCAGGCCTCAGCGAGCGCCTGCGCGAGAAGCACCAGTTGCAGGTGCGGATCCTGCCCGCCGAGGTGATGCCGGGGCAGGTCCACCGGCTCGATCTCCATGCCCGCCAGCTGCAACTCTCCGAGATGCTCCCGGGCGCGGCGCGGCGATTCCAGATTGCGCGGCAGGTGGGCGAGCTGGAAATGCGCGACGGGATCGAGACGCTGGTTGCAGGCGCCAATCTCGCCAGCCCAGAGGCGCGCAATGCCTTCCGCGAGCATATCGCCGATTACCTCGCGGGCGCGTTGCTGCTGCCCTACCGCCGCTTCCTGCGGGCCTGCGAGGCGACCGGCTATGACCTTGCGGTGCTGCAACGCCGCTTTGCCGCAAGTTTCGATCAGGTGGCGCAGCGCATGACCACACTGGGCCGCGTCGGCGAGCGCGGCTTGCCGTTCTTCACCGCCGTCATCGACCGGGCGGGGCGGATGAGCCAGTTCACCGCTGGCGGAAGCGGCGCGGCCTATCCGCTCGATGGCGCGCGCTGGCCCGCATGGGTGCCCTATGCCGCCTTCGAGCGCCCGGGCACGGTGCTGACCCAGGCCGCGACCTTCGGCGAGGGCGAGGGCGCGGGCCGCCACTGGTTCACCATCACCCGCACCGTCGATGTCGACGGGGTGATGTGTTCGGGCCGCCGCGCGGTGGTGCTGGGCATCGAGGCGCGCTTTGCGGGCGATCTGGCCCATGCCCGCGGCGTCTCGCTCGACCGGCTTGATGCCGTCCCGCTCGGCACGCCTTGCGGGCGCTGCGGACGGGCCGAGTGCCTCACCCCTGCGCCCGCGCGCCTCGCCAGCACGCTGCCCCGGCCAAGATCCGGCGCGTGAGTGCGGCGTTAACCCTTGCAACCCGCGGGATTCCGTCGCTTCGGAGCGGTGTAAAGTTTACCGACACTTAAGGTCTCGCGACTAGACCGGCAGGCACACGCAAGAGGCCTGCCCCCGCAATGATCCGCCTGTTCAAGCACTATATCCCGCACGCCGTGCTGCTGCTCGGCCTGCTGGATCTTGCCCTGCTGGTGCTGGCGAGCGAGCTCGCCTGGCAGCTGCGCGCCGGGCAGATCGGGATGGATATCGATCATTTCGCCAGCCGCTGGCTCCCGCTCACCGGCACCGCGATGATAATCTGGCTCGCGATGATCGCGGTCGGGGTTTACGGGCCCTATGCGCTGCGATCGCTGCGGTTTGCAGGTGCGCGGGTGCTGGTGGCGATCAGTCTCGGCATCATCGCGCTGGCGGTGATCGACTTCGTCATCCCGAGCGACTTCTTCTGGCGCTCAACCCTGCTTTACACGATGGGTCTCGCGATCCTGGTGCTGGTGGCCGACCGGCTGCTGCTCAATTCCTTCCTCGGCTCCTCGGCCTTCCGCCGCCGGGTGATGGTGCTGGGTGCGGGCGACCGGGCGCAGCGCCTGCGCGAACTGGGCGACAAGCCCGAAACCGGTTTTGCCATCGTCGCCTATATCGCCATGAGCGACAACCAGCGCGTCGTCGAGGAAGCGATCCCGCGCGCGGCGATCCACGATCTCGGGCGCTTCGTCGAAAACCTCGGGGTGTCCGAAGTGGTGCTGGCCTTGCAGGAGCGCCGCAATGCTCTGCCGCTCAAGGACTTGCTGCGCATCAAGACCAAGGGCGTCCACGTCAATGATTTTTCCAGCTTCATCGAGCGCGAAACGGGGCGCGTCGATCTCGACACCGTCAATCCCAGCTGGCTGATTTTCTCCGACGGTTTTTCCAGCAGCCGGATGTTTTCGAGCGCGGTGAAGCGCATCTTCGACATCACCGCCAGCCTGATCCTGCTGGTGCTGACCCTGCCTATTATCGCCTTGTTTGCGGTGCTGGTGAAGCTCGACAGCAAGGGCCCCGCGTTCTTCCGCCAGACCCGCGTCGGCCTGTATGGCGAGCCGTTCACGCTCATCAAGCTGCGCTCGATGCGCACCGATGCCGAGAAGGACGGCGCCAAGTGGGCCGAGGAAAACGATCCGCGCATCACCCGCCTCGGGCGTTTCATCCGCAAAGTGCGGATCGACGAGCTGCCCCAGACCTGGAGCGTGCTCAAGGGCCAGATGAGCTTCGTCGGCCCGCGCCCCGAAGTGCCCTCCTTCGTCGAAAGTCTGGAGGAGGAAATCCCCTTCTACGGCGAACGGCATATGGTGAAGCCCGGCATCACCGGTTGGGCGCAGATCAACTATCCCTACGGTGCCTCGGTCGAGGATAGCCGCCGCAAGCTCGAATATGATCTCTATTACGCCAAGAATTACACGCCCTTCCTCGATCTGGTGATCCTGTTGCAGACCGTGCGGGTGATCCTGTGGCCGGAGGGCGCGCGGTGAGCGGCTTGCCGGAAAGCATCGGGCTGCTGGCGTGGCTGGCCTGGGTCGCTGGGGCGGCGCTGGGGGCGGGCGCGCTGGTGTGGATCTGGAACTGCGGTGATCCGGCGCGGCCCGATCGCCTGCCGCTGGCACTCGCCTGTTCGCTGGGCTGCGTGGCCTGCGCCCTCGGAGCGGTCTTCGGCCCGCATCACGCCGCCGGGCAGATCGCGATCATGGCGCGCAACCTTGCGCTGATTGCGGCGATTTTCCGGATGTTCTCGGCTGACGGGCGCGCGGCCAGTCTCAAGCCGATCCGCCCGGTGATCATCGCGCTGGTGCTGGTGCAATTGTGCCAGCCGCTGGTGCTGGGCTTGCAACTGCGCGGGGCGGAGTTCCCGGCGATTGCGCGGGCGGCGTTCGATGTGCGGATGCTCACCGACATGCTGGTGGCGATCGGCGCGCTGATGCTGCTGCATAACCTTTATGCAGGCGCAGCGGACGGATCGCGCTATCTGCTGCGCTGGTCGGTGATCGCGCTGTCGGGCATCTTCGCCTATGATCTGAACCTTGCCACCATCGCCTATCTGGGCGGCGAATATCCCGCGCTGCTGCAAAATCTGCGCGGGTTGTTTGCCGGGATCATGGGCGTATTGTTCGCGCTGGGGATGAGCCCGGCGGGGCCGCGGGTGCAGTTCAGCCCGTCGCGCGCGGTAACGTTCCGCACGCTCTCGCTGCTGCTGATCGGCAGTTATCTGGTGCTGATGCTGCTGGTGGCCAAGTCGCTGCCGCTGGTGGGCGGCGACTTTGCCCGCACCGCGCAGGTACTGTTCCTCGCGCTGGCGGCGGGCGGGGCGATTGCCGCGCTGCCATCGCCGCGGCTACGCGGCTGGCTGCGGGTCACTGCGACCAAGCACCTGTTCCAGCACCGCTATGATTACCGCGAGGAATGGCTGCGCTTCACTCGCACCATCGGCCGCGCCGGCAAGGGTAATGCCAGCCTTGAGGAACGCGCGGTCAAGGCGCTCGCCGACATTACCGAAAGCCCTGCGGGCCTGCTGCTGATGCCCAATGAGGAAGCCCAGCTGGAGCTGACGGCGCGCTGGAACTGGCCGACTATCGCCGTCCCTGCGGTGGCGGGCGAGCATCAGCTGGCGGGCCTGCTCGAACAGCACAACCTCATCGTCGCGCTCGACGAGGCGCGCGGCGGGACCGAGCATCACGGCGAGATTGCGCAGCTGCCCGAATGGCTGACCGAGGCCGAGGATGCCTGGGCGCTGGTGCCGCTCGTCCATTTCGACCGTCTGGTCGGCGTGATCGTACTCGCCCGCCCGCGCACCGCGCGGCGGCTCGACTGGGAGGATTTCGATCTGCTCAAGGTCGTCGGCCAGCAGCTCGCCAGTTACCTGTCGGAACAGGCGGGGCAGCAGGCGCTGATGGACGCGAGCCGGTTCGACGATTTCAACCGCCGCATGGCCTTCGTGATGCACGATATCAAGAACCTTGCCAGCCAGATGGCGCTGCTTGCCGCCAATGCCGAAAAGCACGCTGACAACCCGGCCTTCCGCGCCGACATGCTGGTCACGCTGCGGAACTCGGCCGACAAGCTGACGGTGCTGCTGGCACGGCTCGGGCGTTATGGCTCCAACCCGGTCAACCAATTGTCGGCTATCGATCTGGCCGAGCTTGCCCGCAATGTCGCCCGCCGCCTTGGCACCGTCCATCCGGTCGCCCTGACCCGCGAGGACAGTGTGCAGGTGATGGGCAATCCCGAAGCGCTCGAACAGGTGCTGGTGCATCTGGTGCAGAACGCCATCGACGCGAGCGAGCCGGGGATGCCGGTGTGCCTCGATGTCACCGCCGATGGCCTGCATGGCACGCTTGAAGTGATCGACACCGGCTGCGGCATGAGCCCTGAATTCGTGCGCACCGGCCTGTTCAAGCCTTTCGTCTCGTCGAAGCCCGGCGGCTTCGGGATCGGCGCGTTCGAGGCGCGCGAACTGGTCAAGGCGATGGGCGGCCGGGTGGCGGTCGAATCGCGCGAAGGGCTCGGCACCCGCTTCAGCGTGGTGTTGCCGCTGGCCGATGCGGTGCGGCTGCTCGGCGGCGGGAATGGACAGGAACCGATGTCGCGAGAGGTGGCGTGATGGCCGACAAAAAACCCCCTTTGCTGGTGATCGAGGACGATCCCGGCCTGCAAGCGCAGCTCAAGTGGTCATACGATGATTTCGAGGTCATCGTCGCAGGCGACCGCGATTCCGCGCTGGCGGCGCTGCGCTCGGAAATGCCGGCAGTGGTGACGCTCGATCTCGGCCTGCCGCCCGATCCCGACGGCACGAGCGAGGGTTTTGCCGTGCTCGATGCGATCATGGCACTGAAGCCCGATACCAAGGTGATCGTCGCCAGCGGCCACGGCGCGCGCGAGAGCACGTTGCAGGCGATCGAGCGCGGGGCTTATGATTTCTACCAGAAGCCGCTCGATATCGACGCGCTCGGGCTGATTGTGCGACGCGCCTATAATCTGCACCGGATCGAGCAGGAAAACCGCCGGTTGGTGGCCAGCGCCAGTCAGGACAAGACCGTGCTGGGCCGGCTGATTACCGGCGCGCCGGAGATGGTAAAGGTCGCCCGCACCATCGAACGTGTCGCCAAGACCAGCGTGTCGGTGATGCTGCTTGGCGCGAGCGGGACCGGCAAGGAACTGCTGGCCAAGGGCCTGCACGACGCGAGCGACCGCGCCGACGGGCCATTTGTGGCGATCAACTGCGCCGCGATCCCGGAAAACCTGCTCGAAAGCGAGCTGTTCGGGCATGAAAAGGGCGCCTTTACCGGGGCGGTCAAGACCACCGAGGGCAAGATCGAGAGCGCCAACGGGGGCACGCTGTTCCTCGACGAAGTGGGCGACATTCCGCTGCCGCTGCAGGTCAAGCTGCTGCGCTTCCTGCAGGAGCGCACCATCGAGCGGGTCGGCGGGCGGCGCGCGATTGCGGTCAACACCCGGATCGTGTGCGCGACCCATCAGAATCTCGAAAGCATGATTACCGCGGGCGCATTCCGCGAAGACCTGTTCTATCGCCTCGCCGAAATCGTGGTGCGCATCCCGGGCCTTGCCGAACGCCACGGCGATCCGGTGCTGCTCGCCAAGGTGTTCCTCAAGCGGTTTGCCGCCGAGATGAACCCGTCCGTCACCGGCTTTGCCGCCGATGCGCTGGCCGCAATCGACGCGCATGACTGGCCGGGCAATGTCCGCGAGCTGGAGAACCGGGTGAAGCGCGCGGTCATCATGGCTGACGGCAAGCTCGTCCATGCCGGTGACCTCGATTTCGGCGAGCCGGACGAGGACAGCGCCGATGTGCTCAACCTCAAAGCCGCGCGCGAGGCGGCTGACCGCCGGGTGATCCGCCACGCGCTCGCCCGCAGCGAGGGCAATATCTCCAGCACGGCCAAGCTGCTCGGGATAAGTCGCCCGACGCTTTACGACCTCATCAAGCAGTATGATCTGCAGACCTGACCTTCGCGCCGGATTGCTGGCCTGCGCGTTGGTGCTGGCGGGGTGCTCGGGCAGCGGTGCGGGCTCCGTTGGCAGCGGGGCGGGCGTCAGCGCCAGCCCCGAGGCGGCGCGGCTGATTGGCCAGGCGGATGCGTCGACGGCGGCAGGCGCGCTGGCGGATGCTGGCCGCCTGCTCGATGAAGCGCGCGCGCTGGCACCTGACAGCCCCGATCTGTGGGTCGCGATTGCCCGTCTGCGGTTTCGCGGCGGGGAGCATCTGACCGCGCTGGAGGCAGCGGACAAGGCGCTCGCCCTCGGCCCCGATCATGCGCCCGCGCTGCTGATGCGGGCGCTGATGGTGCGCGATGCCCATGGCTTTGCGGCGGCCCTGCCGTGGTTCGAGGCGGCGCTGGCGGCTGACGAGAGCAATGCCGATGTGTGGGCCGAATATGCCGCGACGCTCGGCGATCTCGGTCAGCATGGCGAGATGCTGGCGGCGGTGCGCGAATTGGCGGCCATCGCGCCGGAAGACGCCCGCGTGTTCTATCTGCAGGCGGTGCTCGCCCAGCGCGGCGGTAAGCCGGTGCTGGCGCGCAGCCTGCTCGAACGCAGCCGCATGGCCGAGCGCGGGGTTCCGGCGGCGGTGCTGCTCGATGCGTTGATCAGCTTGGATCAGGGCAATCATGCGAGTGCTGCCGAGCAGCTCGACGGGTTGGTGCAGCGCCAGCCCGCCAATCGCCGCGTGCGCGCGCTGCTGGCGCGGGCGCTGCTGCTGGAAGGGCGCGAGGCCGAGGTGATCGCGCGCTTCGCCGCCGAGGCTGCCGAGCCCGAAGCCTCGCCCTATCTCGTCATGCTGGTGGCGCGGGCCTATGAACGGATGGGCGACCGGGCGAGCGCCGCGCCGCTGCTGGCGCGCGCCTATGCTGCGCCGCAGAGCTTACCGGTGGTGCTGACCGAGCGTACCGGCCTGCCGCAATCTACCGCCGATCTGCGCCGCAGCGCGCGGGCCGGAAATAGCGCGCAGGCGCTCATCACGGCGCGGGGTCTGCGCGCACGCTTTCCGGCCTCCGCCGACATTGCCCGGCTGGCGGGCGACACGGCGCTGGCAAGCGGGGATGTGCGCGGGGCGCTTGAAGCCTATGCCGAGGCGGCAAGGGTCCGCCGTCCGTGGTCGCTCACCCGTCAGGCGGTGTTCGCCTATCGCCGCAACGGCGATGATCTGGCCGCCGATACGCTGCTGGCGCGCCATGTCGCGGGCGAGCCAGACAATTCCGCGGCAGTTGCAATGCTGGCGCAGCGCCTCGGCGTGCGCGGCGAGTGGGAGCGCGCGGGCCTGCTGGCCGATCATGCGATCATGCTCGGGGCTGGGCACGATCCGGCGGTGCTGGCGCTGCGATCGCAGGCCGCGCGCGAACTCGGCGAGACCGATGCGGCGGCGCGCTATGCCGCTCTGCTGGCGGAATTGCGCCCCGCGGCCCTGACAGCGCGCTAGCAAGCAGCCGCTCGACAATTGCCGCGAGACGGGGCAGGGCCCGCGCGCCATGCTGCTGCCCCGCCTTACCATGCTCAAAGACCCGATGATCGCGGTGCTGCTGGCGATGACCACGCTCGCCTTCGTGCTGCCTGCGACCGGCGAAGGGCGCGAGATCGCGCGGCACATTTCCAATGGCGGGATCTTTGTGCTGTTCCTTGTCAACGGGATGCGCATCCGCCGTAGCGAGATTGCGCGCGGGATCGCGAACTGGCGCTTCTTTGCGCCGCTGATGCTGTTCGTGTTCGGCGGCATGGCGCTGGCGGGCCTCGGCTTTGCCAGCCTTGCCGCAGGCGTGCTGCCGCCGCTGGTGGCGCTCGGGTTCATTTATCTCGGCTGCCTGCCCTCGACCATCCAGTCGGCCACCTCCTACACCAGCCTCGCGCAGGGCAATGTCGCGCTGGCGGTGGTGGGGGCGGCGCTGATCAACATCGCGGGCGTGTTCGTCAGCGCGCCGCTGTTTGCGCTGCTGGGCGGCGGCGGTGCGGGCGAGATCGGGAGCGAGGCGGTGATCCGCATCGGCCTCATCCTCGTGCTGCCTTTCGTCATCGGGCAAGTGGTGCAAGACCGCGTGATCGAGCGCATCGCCGCCCAGCGCGAGAAGATCGCCTGGCTTGACCGTGCGGTGATCGGGCTTGCGGTCTATGTCGCCTTTTCGGGCGCGGTCGAGCAGGGGCTGGCGAGCCTGTTTGCGCCCGCTGACTGGGCGGTGCTGGTGGGGCTGGTGCTGGTGCTGCTGGCGCTGGCGCTGGGGGCAGCGTGGGGCGTGAGCGGATTGCTGGGCCTGCCGCGCGCCGACCGCATCACTTTCCTGTTTGCCGGATCGCAAAAGAGCGTCGCCATCGGCGCGCCCTTGGCCGCGATCCTGTTTCCGGCATCGGCAGCGGGGTTCGTGATCGCCCCGCTGCTGCTCTATCATCTGGCGCAGCTGGTGCTGGCCGCGCCGCTCGCCACCCGGTTGGCGCGGGGTTAACCCGCCGCCTTCTCCGCCTTCTGGTGGCGCACCGACCACCAGAACGACAGGCCGATCAGGATCGCGCCGATCAGGCCGGTGATCGTCTCGGGGATATGCACCACCGCCGACACCAGCATGATCGCGCCCAGCACGACGATCGCCCAGAACGCGCCGTGTTCGAGGTAGCGATACTCGGCCAGCGTTCCCTGCTTGACCAAGTGCACCGTCATCGAGCGTACGAACATCGCTCCGATCGACAGGCCCAGCGCAATCACGATCATGTTGTTCGAGAGCGCAAAGGCCCCGATCACCCCGTCAAAGCTGAAGCTGGCATCGAGGATGTTGAGGTAGAGGAACCCGCCAAGCCCGCTGCGCACCACCACGCCGGCCATGCGTGCGGCTTCCTCGCGCATTTCGAGCCAGTGGCTCACCGCTTCCACCGCGATGAAGGTGACGAGGCCGAGCATCCCGGCAACCAGGAAGGTGTGTGCTTCTTCCACCGCCAGAAGCGTCGAAATGCCCCACATGCCGAGCAGGAGGATAGCGATTTCGATCGCAGGCAAGTTCGACACCTTCGACAGCGCGCGTTCGATGCTGCCGATCCAGTGCACTTCCTTGTCCGCGTCAAAGAAGAACTTCATCCCCACCATCGCCAGAAACGCGCCGCCGAACCCGGCAATGCCGATATGGGCGGAACTGACCAGCTGTTCGTATTTGGCCGGATCGTTGAGCGACAGGTCCAGCGCCTCCATCGGGCCGATATTCGCCGCAATCGCAACAATCGCGAGCGGGAACACAATCCGCATCCCGAACACCGCAAAGGCGATCCCCCAGGTGAGGAAGCGCTTCTGCCACACCTCGTCCATCTCCTTGAGCACCGAGGCGTTGACCACCGCGTTGTCGAAGCTGAGCGAGACTTCCAGCACCGACAGGATCACCACGATCCACAGCACCTGCGCCATGCCGACCAGCGTGCCGGAGCTGACGAAGCCATACCACCCGGCAAGGCCAAGGCAGATCGCGGTGAAGATCAGCGAGAAGGTGTAATAACGAAACAGCGTCTGCATGGCAGGGGCCTGAAACCTTGTGAGTAAGGGGAGGGAGAAATCAGCCCTTGGGCTGGTAGGTTTGATCTTCACCGGGGAAGGCGCGGGCGCGCACTTCCTCGGCATAGCGGGCAACGGTGCGGTCGATCACGCCCGCGATGTCCTCGTAACGCTTTACGAAGCGGGGCACGCGTTCGAACATGCCGAGCATGTCCTCGGTGACGAGCACCTGCCCGTCGCACTGCGCCGAGGCGCCGATGCCGATGGTGGGGCAGGATACGGCCTTGGTGGCAGCGATGGCGATCGGTTCGACCACGCCTTCGATGACGACGGCGAAAGCTCCGGCGTCATCCAGCGCCTTGGCATCCGAGACGATCTTCTCCGCCTCGGCATCCGAACGGCCGCGCGCGCCATAGCCGCCGAGCACGTTGACGGCCTGCGGGGTCAGGCCGACATGGCCCATCACCGGAATGCCGCGCTGGTTGAGGAAGGCCACCGTCGGCGCCATCGCCGCCCCGCCTTCGAGCTTCACGGCGGCAGCGCCGGTCTGCTTCAGGAGGAAGGCCGCGCTTTCGAACGCCTGTTCGGGCGAGGCTTCGTAGCTGCCGAAAGGCATGTCGACCACCACCACCGAATGATAGGAACCGCGCACCACTGCGGCGCCGTGGTTCGCCATCATCTCCAGCGTCACCGGAATGGTCGAGGGCAGGCCGTAGATCACTTGCCCGAGGGAATCCCCCACCAGCAGCAGATCGCAATGCGCATCGAGCAGCTGCGCCTGCCGCGCGGTGTAGGCGGTGAGCATCACCAGCGGCTCGGCCGTGACGCCGCCTGCCTTGCGCGCGCGGATGCCCGGCACGGTCAGCCGCCGCATCGGCGCAGGGGTGGGGTTGGCACGGCTGGTGCTGGTATCGAGCTGGAAGGTCGTGGACATGGCAACGCGTCTAGCCGCTGTCGGCTGCGGGGGAAAGAGCGCGCTTTACGGCTTGTGTTGCGAGCCTGTTGCGCTAGCGTTACGGCCATTCGGTCGCGCGGGGGATCTGCCGCGGCCAGTGGGAGACAATTCCGGATGGTCCTTGAGAAAGTAATTCGGCGCGCCGTGCAGGCGCGCAGGGGGGAAGTGTAATGGCGAGCGCACCCAATCGCAGCATTCTCCAGCGCATGTTCGCCCGCAAGTCGATTGCCCAGGTCCAGCATGAAACCCAGACCAGCGAGCTGAAGCGGTCGCTCGGCAAGTGGAACCTGCTGCTGCTCGGCGTCGGTTGCATCATCGGGGCGGGGATCTTTGTGCGGACCGGTAGCGCGGCTGCGCTCCATGCCGGCCCTGCGGTGCTGCTGAGCTTCGTGGTGGCGGGCGTCGTCTGCGCCTTTGCCGGCCTGTGCTACGCCGAACTGTCCTCGACCCTGCCGGTGTCCGGCTCGGCCTATACCTATGGCTATACCACGCTTGGCGAATTCGTTGCGTGGACGATGGGCGTGCTGCTGCTGCTCGAATACGGCATCGCCGCGGCGGTGGTGGCGGTTGGCTGGGCGGGCTATGTCGTCAGCCTGCTGGCGGACTTCGGTATCCAGATACCCGCAGCGCTGACCGGGCCGACCGGGCATCTGCTGGTGCGCGACGGGGCTCCGGTGCTGGTCGATGGCCAGCAGGTGGTGACGATCTTCAATCTTCCCGCCTTCCTCATCTGCATCGCCTTGTCGCTGCTGCTGGTGGTCGGCGTGTCGGAGTCGGCCAAGGTCAACAACCTGATCGTCGCCATCAAGGTGAGCGTGCTGGCTGCCTTCATCGTGGTTGGCGGGATGATCGTGCTGTCGAACCTGCCTGAGCTGGTCGCGAGCAACTGGACGCCCTTCATTCCCGAGAACACCGGGCCGGGCGAATTCGGGGTCGACGGCATCATGCGCGCCGCCTCGATCGTGTTCTTCGCCTATATCGGGTTCGAGGCCGTCTCGACCGCAGGGCAAGAAGCCAAGGATCCGGCCAAGGACATGCCCTTCGGCATCATCGGTTCGCTGATTGTGTGTACCGTGATCTATATGCTGGTGGCGGCGATTATGACGCTGCTGGTGCCTTACAACACCCTCAATGTCCCCGATCCGGTGGCGGTGGTGGTGGATGCCTTCGGGCCGCAGTGGAGCTGGCTTGCCAAGACCATCAAGATCGGCGCGATTATCGGCCTGACCTCGGTGGTGCTGGTGCTGATGTATGGCCAGACCCGCATCTTCTACACCATGGCGCGTGACGGCCTGCTGCCGCGCGTCTTTGCGAAGGTGCACCCGAAGTACCAGACGCCGTGGATCAACACGCTGCTGGTGGGCCTCATTACCGCGCTGGCGGCCGGGTTCTTCGATATCAACCTGCTGGGCGATGCGACTTCGGTCGGCACGCTGGCGGCGTTTGCGATCGTGTGCCTCTCGGTGATCTACCTGCGCCGCGTCGCGCCGGAGTTGCCGCGCGGGTTCAAGGTGCCGTTCTATCCGGTGCTGCCGGTGCTCGGCATCCTGTCTTGCGCCTACCTGATCACCACAGTGCCGGGCCACGTGCTGCTGGCGTTCTTCGGCTATCTCGCTGTCGGGCTGGTGATCTATTTCGTCTACGGCTTCCACTTCTCGAACCTGCAGACCGGTCGGGATCAGGGGCATGCGCCGGAGATGGGCGAGTTCCCGGGGCCGGTGATCGACGACTGATCGCCGCTCTGCGGTAAGCCTTGCAGGGCGCGGGGAGCAATTTCGCTTCCCGCGCCCTTTGCATTGCAATGGCCCTGATGTTGGAACATAATGCGAACATATGAGTCGTTCGCCCATCATCCCCTCCGCTTTACCTGCCCGTATGCTGCCGCGTCCGGGTGGCGAAGCGCGCTGGCGGCCGGGCCTGCCTGCGCAGCCGTTCCATGCAGAAATCTTCGCCCCTGCTGCCGAGGCGAGCGGGGCGGGACTGGCGCTGGCTCTGGCGCGCGATGCGCTTGCGGCAAGCGGGCAGGGCGATGATGCCCGTCCGGTGCTGTGGGTACAGGACCGCAAGGCGATGCGGCTGGGCGGGCAGCCCTTTGTGGCGGGCCTGCCGCACGATCTGCGCCACCGGTTGATCCATGTCGCCGCCGCCACGCCGGAGGATGCGCTGTTCGCGCTGGAGGAGGGGCTCAAGTGCCGCGACCTTGCCTGCGTGATCGGCGAGATTGCCGGCAATCCGCGGGCGCTCGATTTCACCGCCTCGCGCCGCTTGAGCCTGACGGCAGAAAAGCACGGTGTGCGGCTGTGGCTGGTGCGACTGGATGCGGTGCCCGATCTGTCCTCGGCGCGGATGCGCTGGCAGGCGCGCGCCGCGCCGTCGCCGCGCCCGCGCTGGAACCCCGCTGCCCCGGGCACGGCCACCTGGCACGCCGAACTGTTCCGCGCCCGCGCCCATGTGCCGGGCGAATGGATGCTGACCGATGACACCTCAGCCTTGCGCTTCCTCCCCGATCCCGCCGCCCAATCCGCAGGCACGCCGCATCCTGTCCGTGTGGTTCGCCCGACTGTCGGTCGATCGCTGGCGGCGCGCGCTCGCGCCTGATGCGCGCGCGGCGGCCGAGGCGCAGCCCACCACGCTGATCACCGAAACCGCCCACGGACCGCGTATTGCCGCTGCCAATGAGGCTGGCCTTGCCGCCGGTGCGCGGGCCGGGATGCTGCTGGCCGATGCGCGCGCGCTGTGCCCCGATCTGGTGACGGCACCGGCCGATCCGGCGGGCGACCTTGCGGCGCTGGAGAAGCTCGCCCTGTGGGCGCAGCGCTGGGGGCCGTGGAGCGCGATGGACCCGCCTGATGGCGTGCTGGTCGATGTCACCGGCGCTGCGCATCTGTTCGGGGGCGAGGAGCGCTTGCTCGCCGATGTCGCCGCTGCCTTCGCCGCGCGCGGGTTTGCTGTCCGCGCGGCGCTCGCGCCGACCGCCGGGGCGGCCTGGGCGTTATCGCATTATGCGCGGGGCGGCGCGATCCTCGGCCCCGGCGATGATCCGCTGCGGCTGCTCGGCGATCTGCCGGTGGCGGCGCTCCGGCTTGATGATGATGTGCTGACGGTGCTGCGCCGTCTCGGCATCAAGCGTCTGGGCGAACTCGCCGGAGTCACCGGGGCGGGCGAGGACGATCCGCAGGCCGAGGCCGCCGCCCGCGATGCGCTCCACCGCCGCTTCCGCAATCGTCGCTCGCCCGCCGCCAATCCGCTGCTGCGTCTGGACCAACTGCTCGGCAAAGTACCCGAGCCATTGTTGCCGGTGACCGAGCGCCCGCAGCCATTGGTCCAGCGCCGCCTGATGGAGCCGCTGCGTCACCGTGATCTGCTCGACCGCGTGGTCGGCGATCTCGCCGCGCAGATGGTGCGCGAACTCGAAGCGCGGGGGGAGGGCGCGCGGCGGCTCGAACTGGCGCTGTGGCGGGTCGATGGCGAGGTGCTGCTGCGCCGCATCGAACTCGCCGCCGCCACCCGCGAGGCGGAGCATATCACCCGGCTGTTCGCTCGGCGGCTCGACGATGTCGAGGCCGGGTTCGGGATCGAGATGGTGCAATTGCGCGCCAGCTGGAGCGAGCCGCTCGGCTTGTCGCAGGCCGATCTCGATGCCGCTGCCGAAAGCCACGGCACCGCGCTGGCCGCCTGCATCGACCGGCTGAGTGTGCGACTAGGGGCCGAGGCAATCACCCGCCCGGTCTCCCGTGCCAGCCATGTGCCCGAGCGCGCGCAGGTGTGGCAGCCGCCGCTTGCACCTGTTCCGGCGATCGCGGGCGCGCTTTCTGTCCTCGCCCGCCCGCTCAAGCTGCTCGATCGCCCCGAGCCGATCGCGGTGCTCCATGCCGCGCCCGACGGCGTGCCGCAGCGTTTCCGCTGGCGCGGCACAGTGCGCGAGGTGGTGCGTGTGGAGGGGCCGGAACGGATCGCGCCCGAATGGTGGCGCGAACGCTCGACCGCGCGCCTGCGCGATTATTACCGGATCGAGGACGAGGCCGGGCGGCGCTACTGGATCTATCGGCAGGGGCTGGCAGGTGACGGGCGCGGGGGCGTGCCGGGCTGGTTTCTACAAGGCCTGTTCGCGTGAAATTGTCGCGCGCCCAATCAGATTTCCTTTACCCCTTTGTGCGACTTCCTGTGGCATGAATCTGCACACGATCCCCCGTGCGTCGGAACGTCGTCCGCTCAGCCTGATGGTCAAGAGCCGGGTGCGTTCGCGCGTGGTGTTCGTGGATCTGATCGACATCTCCGAAGGCGGCTGCAAGATCCGCGGCAAATCCGGCTTTGCGGCCATTGGTGACCGGGTGACGATGAAGGTCGCAGGCGTCAACGCGCCGCTCGGCACGATTGCCTGGGTCGAAGGGGCATTGGCCGGGGTCGCCTTCGAAGGGGCGATGCACCCCGCCGTGCTCGATCACCTGTGCAGCCAAGGCGGCTTCGATCGCGGCGAACCGAAGGTGCAACGCTCGCTCTGAAAGGCCGGTCGGCAGGCTTGCAAGCTTTGCATTTGGCAATACCAGTCATGGAACATATAAGGAACACAGAAAGGTGTTTCCAACGTTCCCATGGCCCAGCAACCCTTACGCCAACGCCTCGAAATCCTTGCCGATGCGGCGAAATATGATGCGTCGTGCGCGTCATCCGGCACAGCGAAGAAGAATTCGCTGGGGGGCAAGGGTGTGGGCTCGACCGAGGGGATGGGCATCTGCCACGCCTATGCGCCGGACGGGCGGTGTATCTCGCTGCTCAAGATCCTGCTGACCAATCACTGCATCTTCGATTGCCACTACTGCATCAACCGCAAGAGCTCGAACGTGGCGCGCGCGCGGTTCACCCCGCAGGAGGTGGTCGACCTGACGCTCAATTTCTACCGCCGCAATTATATCGAGGGGCTGTTCCTGTCCTCCGGCATCGTGAAAAGCGCCAACCACACGATGGAGCAGCTGGTCGAAGTCGCGCGGATCCTGCGCGAAGAACATGATTTTCGCGGCTATATCCACCTCAAGACCATCCCTGAGGCCGATGCGGAGATCATCCATACCGCCGGGCTCTATGCCGACCGGGTCTCGATCAATGTCGAACTGCCTACGCAGGCCGGCCTGACCCGCCTCGCGCCCGACAAGAACGCAGGGCAAATCGAAGGCGCGATGGGGCGCACCAAGGCGCGGATCATCGAGGCCAAGGACGAAAGGAAGCGCTTCCGCCACGCGCCCCGTTTTGCGCCCGCAGGCCAGTCGACCCAGATGATCGTCGGTGCGGATGATGCCAATGATGCCGCGATTATCGGCAAGGCGAGCCGGCTCTATGGCGATTTCGGGCTGAGGCGGGTTTATTACAGCGCCTTCTCGCCGATCCCCGATGCTTCTGCCGTGCTCCCCCTGAAGCGCCCGCCCTTGCTGCGCGAGCACCGGCTGTACCAGTCCGACTGGCTGATGCGGTTCTACGGCTTTGCCCCGCAGGAGGTGGCCGATGCGGCTGAGGCGGATGGCAACCTGCCGCTCGATATCGACCCCAAGCTCGCCTGGGCGCTGAAGTTCCGCGAGAGCTTTCCGGTCGATGTGAACCGTGCGCCCAAGGAGATGCTGCTGCGGGTGCCGGGGCTGGGGACCAGGGCGGTGGCGCGCATTCTGGCCTCGCGGCGGCACCGGCAGCTGCGATTGGACGATGTCGCGCGGCTGACAGTCTCGGTGGCCAAGGTGCGGCCCTTCATCTGCACGGTGGACTGGAGGCCAACCTTCCTCACCGACCGCGCCGATCTGCGGGGGTTGCTGGCGCCCAAGTCCGAGCAGCTGGAGCTGTTCTGATGACCGCCCAAAAGCGTTCAGGGCAGAACGTCTCCCTCGGTGCGCATTACGCCGTGCACCTGCACGCGCCCGACGATTTCACCTTCTGGCGCGAGCGGGCGCGGGGGCTTGTCCAGTGCGATGTGCCGCCTGACCGCGTGAGCTGGATCGAACCGGGCGGGACGGGCGATTTGTTCGCGAGCGAAGGCCCCTCCCGCAGCGAAAAGCGCCTGCCAGCGCCGCCTGCCGATGCGCGCCCCGTGCGCGCCAGCCAGCGGTTTCTCGCCATCGCCCGCAGCGCCGCGCTGCATTCCGATCCCGCGCGTTTCGGCTTGCTCTACCGCGTGCTGTGGCGGCTCCAGCGCAGCCCGAGGGCAATGGAGGACAAGGCCGATCCCGAGGTCCGCCGCCTTGAGGAACTCGCCAAAGCGGTGCGGCGTGACGCGCACAAGATGCACGCCTTCGTCCGCTTCCGCGAGGTTCAGGAAGAGGACGGCACGCCGCATTTCATCGCCTGGTTCGAGCCCGATCACCACATCGTCCGCGCCGAGGCAGGCTTCTTCATGCGCCGCTTTGCCAATATGCGCTGGTCGATCCTCACCCCGCGCGGGAGCATCCATTGGAACGGCGAGGTGATGCGCGAAGGCCCGCCCGCACGGCGCGAGGATGCGCCGGGCGGCGATCCGGTCGAGGGCCTGTGGCGCTCCTATTACGCCTCGATCTTCAATCCGGCGCGGCTGAAAGTGGGGGCGATGCTCTCGGAGATGCCCAAGAAATACTGGAAGAACCTGCCCGAGGCCGAGCTTATCCCGCAGTTGATCGCGGGCGCACAGGCGCGCGAGGCGGCGATGGTGGCGGCGGGCGCGTGGGCGGAGCGGGCGCGGCCTGCGACATTGGCCGAAGTGGCGCAGGGGGCTGCTGCTTGCCGCGATTGTCCGATTGCCGATTGCGGCACCCGTGCGGTGGCGGGGGAGGGGCCGTCGCAAGCCCAAGGGTTCTCCGGGCTGATGATCGTCGGCGAACAGCCCGGCGATCAGGAGGACATTGCCGGGCTGCCCTTCGTCGGCCCGGCGGGGCAATTGCTGGACGAATATCTTGCTGCCGCCGGGATCGAGCGACAGGCGGCCTATGTCACCAACGCGGTCAAGCACTTCAAGTTTGCGTGGAAGGGCAAGCACCGCCTCCACCAATCGCCCACCGCCAAGGAGATCGACACCTGCCGCTGGTGGCTCGAAGCCGAGCGCGCGATCGTGCAGCCGCGCCTCGTGCTGGCGCTGGGGGCGAGTGCGGCGCGGGGGCTGCTGGGCCGGACGGTCAGCGTGACGCGCGAGCGGGGCAGGGCGATCATGCTCGATGACGGGGCGGAACTGTGGGTGACGGTCCACCCCTCCTATCTGCTGCGCCTTGAGGGCGATGCGCGCGCGCAGCAGGCGGCGCTGTTCGCGGAGGATCTGGCGCGAGTGCGGGCGCGGTTGGGGGAGGTGGCGTCAGAATGATGTCGTTCTTTTTCCTTCGTTATCGCGAGGAGCGAAGCGACACGGCGATCCACGGTGCTGGTCCATGGATTGCTGCGCTTCGCTCGCAATGACAAAGCAAGGGTGAGGCTGGCCCCATGCCCGACGCCCCGCTCACTCCCGACAAGCGCACGCTCGACATCGACCCCGATGGCATCGCGCCCCCGCCGCGCGCGCCGTTTGTCGAACTGGGGCTGGCAAGCTGCTTCAGCTTTCTGCGCGGCGCGTCCGACGCGGTCGATCTGGTGCTGGCCGCGCACACGGCGGGTTACGACGCGCTGGGGATTGCCGACGTCAACTCGATGGCGGGCGTGGTGCGTATCCATACCGAGGCGCGGACGCTGAAACTCAAGCCCGTGATCGGCTGCCGGATCGAGACGGTCGAGGGCCTCGCTTTCCTCGCCTACCCCGAAAACCGCGCCGCCTATGGCCGCTTGTGCCGCCTCATCAGCGCGGGGCGGATGCACACGCTTTCTGGCGAATGGCAGGACAAGGGCGTGTGCGAGATCAACCTGGCGATGCTGGCCGAGCATTCGGAAGGCGTGCAACTGATCCTGCTCCCGCCCGATGATCTGGCGGGGCGGCTGACCATCGCGGTGCCGAGTAATGTCGTCCCCTTTCGCCGTCCCGGACTTGATTCGGGACCGCTTGCCGACAGCGACCCCGGCGTGCGCCAGGATGACGAAAGGGAATTGGCCTTCCCAGACCTCATCCCCCATCTGACCCGTCAACTGCCCACGCTCCGCCACATCGCTGCCGCCTACCTCTATCGCGGCGATGATATCGCCCGGATCGAGCGGCTCGACGAACTCGCGCGCGCTCACGGCCTCGGTCTGCTCGCCACCAATGACGTCCACTACCATGCGCCCGAACGCCGCGCGTTGCAGGACGTGATGACCGCGATCCGGTACAAGACCACCATCGCGGCCGCCGGGCACCTGCTCCATCCCAATGCCGAGCGACACCTGAAATCCCCGGCGGAAATGCAGCGCCTGTTCGCCCGATGGCCCCACGCCATTGCCGCGGCGCGCGAGGTGGCGGACCGGTGCGATTTCAGCCTCGACGAACTGGCTTACGAATACCCGGAGGAAATCTATCCCGACGGCCAGACCCCGCAGGCCTTTCTGGAGAGCGAAGTCTGGAAAGGGGCAGGGCGGCGTTACCCCTATGGCCTGCCCGAAACCGTCCGCGCCACACTCGCTCGCGAACTCGCGCTGATCGCCAGGCTCGATCTCGCGCGCTACTTCCTCACCATCAAGGACATCGTCGATTTCGCGCGGGGGTGCGATCCGCCGATTCTGTGTCAGGGGCGCGGCTCTGCGGCCAACTCCGCCGTGTGTTACGTACTCGGCATCACCAGCGTCGATCCGGCCAAGCACCAGCTGCTGTTTGATCGCTTCATCTCGGAAGAGCGCAAGGAGCCGCCCGATATCGACGTCGATTTCGAGCACGAGCGGCGCGAGGAGGTGATCCAGTACATCTACCGCAAATATGGCCGCCACCGCGCCGGGCTGTGTGCGACGGTGATCCATTACCGCCCGCGCATGGCGATCCGCGAGGTGGGCAAGGCGATGGGGCTGTCGGAGGACGTCACCGGCGCTTTGGCGCGCACCGTATGGGGCGGTTGGGGGCGCGAGATTTCCGAAAAGCACGCGGCGGAAACCGGCCTCGACATCACCGATCCGCACCTGCGCCGCGTGCTCAAACTCACCGAGCAAATCATTGGAATGCCGCGCCATCTGGGCCAGCATGTCGGCGGCTTCATCCTCACCGAAGGCGCGCTGTCCGAGACCGTGCCGATCGGCAATGGCGCGATGCCCGACCGCTCTTTCATCGAGTGGGACAAGGACGATATCGAGGCGCTGGGCATCCTCAAGGTCGATGTGTTGGCGCTCGGGATGCTGACCTGCATCCGCAAGTGCCTCGATCTGCTGGGGGCGCATCATGGCCGGGCGCTTACGCTCGCCACCGTCCCGCGCGAAGATCCGGAAACCTATGCGATGCTGCGCCGGGGCGACTCGCTGGGCGTGTTTCAGGTCGAAAGCCGGGCGCAGATGAACATGCTGCCGCGCCTACGCCCGCGTGAATTCTACGATCTCGTCATCCAGGTTGCGATTGTCCGCCCCGGGCCGATCCAGGGCGACATGGTGCATCCCTATCTGAAGCGCCGCCGGGGTGCCGAGCCGGTCCAGATCCCTGCACCCGCGCCCGAATATGGGCCGCCTGACGAGCTCACCAGCATCCTCGGGCGCACACTCGGCGTGCCGATCTTTCAGGAACAGGCGATGAAGATCGCGCTGGATGCGGCGAAGTTCTCCAGCCTTGAAGCCAACCGTTTGCGCAAGGCGATGGCGACCTTCCGCAGCCGGGGGATGGTGGACGAATTGCAGGATATGATGGTCGAACGCATGGTCGCGCGCGGCTATGACCGCGACTTCGCGCAGCGTTGTTTCAACCAGATCCGCGGCTTCGGCGAATACGGCTTCCCGGAAAGCCACGCGGCGAGCTTTGCGCAGTTGGTTTACGTGTCGAGCTGGCTGAAGTGCCACTATCCGGCGGCCTTCGCCTGCGCGCTGCTCAATTCGCAGCCGATGGGATTTTATGCGCCCGCGCAGATCGTGCGCGATGCGGCGGAGCATGGGGTAGTGGTGCTCCCGGTCGATGTGAATGCGAGCGGGTGGGACTGCACTTTGGAAGGCTTTGGCGAGCCGCTGGCCCTGCGCCTCGGCCTGAGGCAGATCGACGGCCTGCCCGAACACGTCGCCGCCGCGCTGGTGAGTGCGCGCGAGGCGGGCGGGCCATTCCGCGACATTGCCGATCTGCGCGCCCGCACCGGCCTTTCGCCTGCCCATATCGAGCGGCTCGCCAGCGCCGATGCCTTCACTTCGCTTGGCCTCACCCGCAGGCAGGCCTTGTGGGATGCGCGCAGTCTGGTTGCCGCGTCCGATCTGCCACTGTTCCGCGCTATGGGTGTGCGCGAGGAGGGGACTGAGCGGGCCGCTATCGCGCTCCCCGCCATGCCGCTTTCGGAGGAGGTGGTGGCCGATTACCAGACCACCCGCCTCAGTCTGAAGGCGCATCCGATGGCCTTCCTGCGCCCCGATCTTGCTGCGCGCGGATTTGTGCGGGCGGCCGATCTGCGCTCGCGCAAGTTCCGCAGCATGGTGCAGGTCGCAGGCGTGGTTCTGATCCGCCAGCGGCCGGGTAGCGCCAAGGGCGTGACTTTCATCACGCTGGAGGACGAGAGCGGGGTGATCAACCTCGTGGTCTGGCCTGACCTCAAAGAGAAGCTGCGCAAGGTGGTGATGGGCGCACGGCTGATGGAGGTGCGGGGCCGCGTCGAATATGACGACGAGGTGATCCACGTGATCGCCGCCCACATGACCGACGCCACCCCCGCGCTTCACGCCTTGTCCGATGATCTGCTCGAGGCTCCGCTGGCCCGCGCCGATGAAGTCAATCGCCCGGTGCCCGAACGCGGGCTTCCAAGCGGGCCGGGCGGGCATCCGCGCGACACCCGGATCATCCCGAAATCACGCGACTTTCACTAGCGTCAGCTCAGCTCGGCTCGAGCGCATATCCCGCCGAGCGCACGGTGCGGATCGGGTCTTTCCCGCCTTCGATCTCGATCGCCTTCCGCAACCGGCGGATGTGGACGTCGACCGTGCGCAGCTCGATATCCGAGCCCGTGCCCCACACCCCGTCGAGCAGCTGCCCGCGGCTGAACACCCGTCCCGGGCTTTCCATGAAGAACTTGAGCAGGCGATATTCGGTCGGCCCCAACTGCAAGGGACGACCGCGGCGCTGCACCTTGTGCGCCACCGGATCGAGCTTGAGATCGCCGACCTCGATCGTCTCGCCCGCCAGCGCGGGGCGAATACGGCGCATCACCGCCGCGACGCGGGCCAGCAACTCACGGGGAGAAAAGGGTTTTGTCAGGTAATCATCCGCGCCGGTTTCCAGCCCGCGCACCCGATCATCCTCGGCCTCGCGGGCGGTGAGCATGATGATCGGCACATGCGCTGTGGCCTTGTCGCGCCGCAGCCGGCGGCAGACCTCGATCCCGCTGGTGCCTTCGATCATCCAGTCGAGGATGATCAGATCGGGCACATCCTCGGCAGCCAGCACCAGCGCCTCGTCACCATCGCCGGTGGAGCGCACCGCATAGCCTTCGTTCTGGAAGCGGTATTCGAGCAGTTCGGACAGCGCCGGATCATCTTCGACCAGCAGCAATTTGGCAGCGGACATGCCCCATGTCTCCCCAAGCCCGACGATGCGGGCGATGCCGAGCGCTATGTGTCACCTACACGACAGTTTGATGAAACCTCGCGCCGAATTCAACCGCAGTGTGACCGGGGCCACAAATTGCCCCCGCCATGTTCCACGTGAAACACCTCGCAAAGACGCAACGGGTGGCCAATGACCGCGCAACGACGCGCTAATGCGCGCGCCTCAGCGATCACCCTCGGGCGGATAGACCCCGGTCGCGGCAAAGTGCACCATTTCAGCCACGTTGGTCGCATGGTCGCCGATGCGCTCGATATTGCGAGCCACGAACAGCAATTGCGCCGCGCTCGAAATGGTCGAAGGGTTTTCGACCATGTGGCTGACGAGATTGCGGAAAATGCTATTGTAGAAGGCGTCGACCTTGGCATCGGTGGCGATCACTTCGCGCGCCAGATCAGGGTCGCGCGCGGCATAGGCGGTCAGCACGTCGTGCACCATCTCGCCCGCCAGCTCGCCCATCGTCGGCAGCAGGGTGAGCGGTTCGAATCGCGCCCGGTCTTCGATCATCCCGACCCGCTTGGCGATGTTCTTGGAATAGTCGCCGATGCGTTCGAGCACGCCGCCGATCTTGAGCGCCGCGATCACTTCGCGCAGGTCGTCGGCCATCGGCGCGCGCAGGGCGATGATCCGCACGGCGAGCTTGTCGACCTCGGTTTCGAGCGCGTCGATCCGCTTGTCGCGGGCGACCACCTTTTCGGCCAGTTCCTCGTCACCGCGCACCAGCGCGTCGAGCGATTCCTGGATCGCGACTTCGGCCAGCCCGCCCATCTCCGCGATCAGGCCGCGCAGGCGGGTGATGTCTTCGTCGAATGCCTTGACGGTGTGCTCGGCCATCAGCCATACCTTCCTGTAATATAGTCCTTCGTCCGCTCCTCGATGGGATTGGTGAAGATTTCGGATGTGGGACCATACTCCACCATCTTGCCCAGATGGAAGAAGGCCGTGCGCTGGCTGACACGGGCGGCCTGCTGCATCGAGTGGGTGACGATGACGATGGCGTAGCGGCCCGACAGCTCGTCGATCAACTCCTCGATCTTGGCGGTGGCAATCGGGTCGAGCGCGGAGGCGGGCTCATCCATCAGGATCACTTCGGGATCGACCGCGATGGCGCGGGCGATGCAGAGGCGTTGCTGCTGGCCGCCCGACAGTGCCGTGCCCGAATCGTCGAGCCTGTCCTTGACCTCGTCCCACAGCCCCGCGCGGGTCAGCGAGCGTTCGACCACGATGTCGAGATCGGCCTTCTTTTCAGCGAGGCCGTGGATCTTGGGGCCGTAGGCGATGTTCTCGTAGATCGACTTGGGGAAGGGGTTGGGCTTCTGGAACACCATGCCCACACGCGCGCGCAGCTGCACCACGTCCATGCGGTTGCCGTGGATATCCTCGCCGTCCAGCTCGATCAGGCCCGTCACCTTGGCCGCGCCGATCGTGTCGTTCATGCGGTTGAAGCACCGCAGGAAGGTCGACTTGCCGCAGCCCGACGGGCCGATGAAGGCGGTGACGTAATTGGGCGAGATGTCGATCGAGACATTATCGATCGCCTTCTTGTCGCCGTAGTAGACGCAGACGTCCCGCGCGCGGATCTTCGCGTTTTCGTCGGCCATGTTGGGATGGATTACAGTCACCAGCGTTTCTCGAACTTGTTGCGAAGGTAGATGGCAAGGCCGTTCATGGCGAGCAGGAACACCAGCAGCACGATGATAGCGGCACTGGTACGCTCGACAAAGCCGCGGTCGATCTCGTCAGACCAAAGGAAGATCTGCATCGGCAGCACCGTGGCAGGCGAGGTAAATCCGTCAGGCGGGGTGGCGACGAAGGCGCGCATCCCGATCAGCAGCAGCGGCGCGGTTTCGCCCAGTGCGCGGGCCATGCCGATAATGGTGCCGGTCAGCATCCCCGGCAGCGCGAGCGGCAGCACATGGTGGAACACCACCTGCACCGGCGAGGCCCCGATGGCGAGCGCGCCGTCCCGGATCGAGGGCGGCACCGCCTTGATCGCGTTGCGCCCGGAAATGACGATCACCGGCATTGTCATCAGCGCCAGCGTCATCCCGCCGATTAGCGGGGCCGAGCGCAGGTTGGGAAACAGCGTCAGGAACACTGCCAGCCCCAGCAGGCCGAAGATGATCGAAGGCACCGCCGCAAGGTTGTTGATCGACACCTCGATCAGATCGGTCCAGCGGCCGCGCGGGGCATATTCCTCAAGGTAGAGCGCCGAGAGCACCCCGATCGGGAAGGCCAGCACCAGCGTCACCAGCATCGTGAGGATCGAGCCCTTCAGCGCGCCCCAGATGCCGACTGCCTGCGGGCTGGTCGCGTCAGAACGCGCAAGGAAGCCCCAGTCCCAGTTCTTGGCGAGCTTGCCGTCCTGCGCCAGCTTGGCCGCAAGCGCCTGCAATTCGGGCGAGCCTTCGTCTTCCAGCCCTGCGGCAAGGCCCGAGGAGGCGGGCAGCTCGAAGGTTTCCGAACGGGTAATCATCGCCGGATCAGCCGCCAGCGCCGCGGCGACATCGCGCCATGCATCGGGCGAGAGTTCGGCGGCGGCATCGGCGCCCAGCTGGCGCTCGGCATAGAACGCCACCACATCGGGCAGACCCTGCATTTCCAGCGTCTGCACCGCGCTTGGCGCAGAGAGCGAGACGGCATCGCCGGTCACGCCGCTTTCGGGGAAGTCGATGGTGACGGTCAGCTCGGCACGCTGGAAGCCGCCGACGCCGTTGATCAGCATGTTGCCCAGCAGGAACACCAGCACCGTGACCGAGAACACCACCGCCGACAGACCGAGCAGGCGGAAATTGCGCTCGGAACGGTAACGCTGGGCGAGCCGCTTTTCGAAAGCGGGGGTGCGGGTCGGGCCGAGCTGATCGGCTTCGGGGAGAGCAGGGCTACTCATTCATAGGCCTCACGGAAGCGCTTGACGACGCGCAGGGCGATGAAGTTCAGCACCAGCGTCACCATGAACAGCACGAAGCCGAGCGCGAAGGCGCTGAGCGTGGCCGGGTGATCGGTGCTCTGCTCGCCGGTCAGCAGCTTGACGATCTGCACGGTGACGGTCGACATCGGTTCTAGCGGGTTGGCGGTGAGATTGGCCGCAGGCGAGGCGGCCATCACCACGATCATCGTCTCGCCAATCGCGCGGCTGACGGCGAGCATGATTCCGGCAACAATGCCCGGCAGCGCGGCGGGGAACAGCACCTTGCGGATCGTCTCCGACTTGGTCGCTCCCATAGCCAGACTGCCATCGCGCATCGCGCCGGGCACCGCAGCCATCGAATCGTCGGCCATCGAGGAGACGAAGGGGATAATCATCACCCCCATCACCACGCCGGCCGCCAGCGCGCTTTCGGTCGAGGCGCTGGTGATGCCGATGGCGACGGCTGCATCGCGGATTAGCGGCGCCACCGTCAGCGCGGCGAAATAGCCATAGACCACCGTCGGCACGCCTGCGAGAATCTCAAGCAGCGGCTTGACCCAGGTGCGCACCCGCGGATCGGCATATTGGGTGAGGTAGATCGCGCTCATCAGACCCAGCGGGATCGCCACGATCATGGCGATGATCGCGCCGATGAAGATCGTGCCCCAGAACAGCGGCACCGCGCCATAGCGGGTGGGATCGATCGCTTCGGGGCTGACCATCGTGTCCGGCCCCCACTTGGTGCCGAACAGGAATTCGAACGGCGAGACCATCCCGAAGAACCGCACCGTTTCAAACACAAGGCTCGCGAAGATGCCGAAGGTGGTGAGGATTGCCACCAGCGACGCCAGCAGCAGAATCGCCATCACCGTGCGTTCCACCCGGGTGCGGGCGCTGAAATCGGGGCGCAGACGCAGGAAGGCAAAGCCGCCCGCCGCGAGCGCTATCAGCACCGTCACGGCGATGCCGATCAGGTTGTAACGGGTGATCGCGGCGCGGAACGGCTCGATCAGGGCCTCGGCCTCGTCGTTGAACACGCCCGGCGAATTGCCCATCGCTACGGCGCGCGCTTCGCCCATGAAGGCATCACGCTCGAACCCGAAGGCGGGCAGTTCGGCGGCGGCGGGCGAGGCGAGCACGGCCTGTGTCACCAGCTGCGGCGCAATCGCGCTCCACAGCGCGACGAAGGCCAGCACCGGCAGCACCACCCACAGCGCGACATACCAGGCATGATAGACCGGGCGGGAGACCGGGCGGTGCGACGGATCGGGGCTCTGGAAGCTCCACGCCTTCGCGCGGCCCGCCAGCCATCCGGCAAGGCCGAGCCCGATGGCAATCAGGAGAAGCGTGATCGGCGACATTGAATGAACCTGTTTTCCCCGCAGGAGGCACGCATGAATCGGTTTGCCGGAATTAAACCTTGGGCCGCGCCCCTATGCCATGGCGGGCCCATGTTGAAGAAATAAGACACTACTGTGACAGTTATTGGGTTTCCGCCTTGTGCGGTGCGCCGCCTTCCTCTTCCTGCGCTTGCGAGGCGGCCGGATTTTCCGGCTCGGCCAAGGGGATGCGCACCACGACGCGGGTGCCTTTGCCCAACTCGCTGGAAATGTCGAGCCGTCCGCGGTGGCGTTCCACGATATGCTTGACGATTGCGAGGCCGAGGCCGGTCCCGCCCGACGCACGGCTGCGGCCCGGATCGGTGCGATAGAATCGCCGGGTAAGATGCGGGATTTGCTCGGCGGCGATGCCGTCGCCCTCGTCAGCAACGGCAATCCGCGCCTGATCGCCCGCCGCCAGATCGAGCGTGATCTGCACCGGCTTGTCAGGCGCCCCGTATTTGAGCGCATTGTCGACGAGATTGCGGACCACCTGTTCGAGCTGGAGCGGATCGCCCAGGACTTCCGGCTGCGCGGTAATGTCGAGCGCAATCCGATCGATCCGGCCCGAACCTGCCGCATCGCGCGCCGCCTGCTCGACCAGCGCGGCAAGGGCAATGCGCTCAGTCGGCAGATCGTGCTTTTCCGCTTCGACCCGCGACAGGCTCATCAGATCGCTCACCAGCGCCTGCAAACGCTGGGCCTCGCGTTCGATGATGCCGAGGAACTTCTGCGCGGTCGGTGTGTCGACCTTGCCGTCATCCTCTCGCAGCGTTTCGACATAGCCGAGAATCGCGGCCAGCGGCGTGCGCAGCTCGTGGCTGGCATTGGCGACGAAATCGGTGTGCGCGCGGCTGATATCGGCCTCGGCGGTCTGGTTGGTGAACTCCAGCATCGCCAGCCGGTCGTCGATCGCCTGCCGGTTGATCTGCCAGATATCCTGCCGCCGCACCAGCCCGCGCACGATCGCTTCACCATTGCGGTTATCGTTGAGCAGCGAGATCGCCTCGGGCTGGCGCAGCGCGACGCGCGCGTCCTGGCCGACGACGTGCGGCCCCAGCATGGTCCGCGCTGCGCGGTTGGCCAGCGCGATGGTGCTGCGTTCGGTAATCAGCAGGGGGGTGGAGAAATTCTCGATCAGATCGCGGATCGATTCGATATCGAGCCGCTGGCGCACCACCGCCTTGGGCGGCTCGGGCGGGCGACCTGCCGCCAGCATCAGCGAGCCGGTCCACACCAGCAGCACCGACAGCGCGATCACCGGGCCGGTTCCGAGCGCCATCATCGCCACGAAGGTGACTGCCGCCAGCGCGATTCCTGCGACCGGAAAGTTCTGGCCCATGCCCATGGCGCATCGCCTTACAGCCAAGCCGGCAGGCTGAAAAGCGGGGACGGGAAGCGCGCCAGCAGGAGGGCGACACGAAAAAGGGCGGCAAAGCCGAAGCCTGCCGCCCTTTTCAGTCGCAACCGATGGTGACCCCTACGGGAATCGAACCCGTGTTTCAGCCGTGAAAGGGCCGCGTCCTAACCGCTAGACGAAGGGGCCGTCTCGGTTGCGAGAGCGCGCCTTTAGGGGGGTGGTGAGAGTCGGTCAACCCCCGACTTGCTCAAAAAATTCATCCCCTCGAATAAGTCGTCGCTCAATCGGCGAAAGCGGCGTCTTCCAGCTGCAATTCTGCCGCCGGACGGCTGCCCCAATCGTCGATCCGCGCGCGCCCGGCGAGGTGAAAGCGGCGCCCATTGCTGCGGTGGAGCAGGGTTTGCGCCATCTCCGTCTCGGCAGCGCGGAAGGCGATCGCCTTGAAGCTCTTGCCGTCATTGCCGCTGGCGACCAGCCGCAGGTGATCCTTGCCGACGATATCCGCCTTGATGATCCGCACCGGGCCGACCGCCACCCGCGGCGCGGGCCAGCCCACACCGTAAGGCCCTGCCGCCTCAAGCGTCTCGACCAGATCCGGGGTTAGCCCGCCCGGCGCGAGCGCGAGATCGAGCAGCATCGCCGCACCCGCCCGCGCTCGCTCGACATCGCGGGCGAGGCGTTCGTCGAGGAAACCGGCGAAATCGGCGAGGCGCGACGGCGCAATGGTGAGGCCCGCCGCCATCGCGTGCCCGCCGCCTGCCACCAGCAGCCCTGATTCGCGCGCGGCAATGATCGCCGCGCCCAGATCGACTCCGCTGATCGAGCGGCCCGAGCCTTTGCCCTGCGCTTCATCCAGCGCGATAACGATGGCAGGCTTGCCGGTCTTTTCCTTGATGCGCCCGGCGACAATTCCGATCACGCCGGGGTGCCAGCCATGCCCGGCGAGCACCTGCACCGCCATATTGTGCTGGCCTGCCAGCTGCGCCTCGGCGGCCTCCTGCACCTCTGCCTCGATGGCGCGGCGTTCCTCGTTCAGTTGCGAGAGCTGGATCGCGATGGCGCGCGCTTCCTCGGGATCGGTGGTGGTGAGCAGGCGCACGCCCAGAGTCGATTCGCCGATCCGGCCTCCGGCATTGATGCGCGGGCCGAGCGCGAAGCCGAGATCGCTGCATTGCGGTGCCCGCGTCAGCCGACTCGCGTCGATCAGCGCCGCCATGCCGATCCGCTCGCGCTTGGCGAGCACCTTCAGGCCTTGCGCCACAAAAGCGCGGTTGAGGCCATGGAGCGCCGCGACATCGGCGACCGTGCCGAGTGCCACCAGATCGAGCAGGCCGCGCAAATCAGGTTCTGGCCGGTGTGCGAACCAGCCAGTGCCGCGCAATGTCCGCACCAGTGCCACGCCCAGCAGAAACGCCACGCCCACCGCTGCAAGGTGGCCGTGGGCCGCGCCAAGATCGCTCTCGTCGAGGCGGTTGGGATTGACCAGCGCGGCGGCCTCGGGGAGTTCGGGCGAGCACTTGTGGTGATCGACGACAATCACATCGACCCCGGCGCGCCTCGCCATCGCCAGCGCCTCGTGCGCCATCGCCCCGCAATCGACGGTGACGATCAGGCGTGAACCGGCCTCGGCCAGCCGCACCAGCGCCTCGCCGGAAGGGCCGTAGCCTTCGAGCAAGCGGTCGGGAATGTAATAGCCCGCATCATGGCCAAGCTGGCGCAGCAGTTCGACCAGCAAGGCCGCGCTGGTCGCGCCGTCGACGTCATAATCGCCGTAGATCGTCACCCGCTCGCCGCTCGTCACCGCCTGCGCCAGCCGCGCGGCGGCGGCGTCCATGTCGCGGAAGACGGACGGATCAGGCAGGAAATCGCGCAAGGTCGGGCGGGCGTGACGGGCAAGATCATCCTCGGCCACGCCGCGGGTCAGCAGCAATTGATCGAGGATCGTGTGTTCAAGGCCGTGGGTGGCGTTGCCCAGCTCCATATTGCCCCCGCGCCAGCGCCACGCCTTGCCCGAAAGCGAGGTCGTCACGCCGAGAACGTGCGCGTGCGGGGGAGCAGACAGCGAGGGGGTGGCCATGCGGCTTCCCTAGCGCAAAGCCGTGTCGACGCACAGGCGCAGGCGATTGACAATCGACAGGCACGCGAGGCACGCCGCTGCCATGGAAAAAGCCACGTCAAGCCGCCTGTTGATCGTCTGGCACAGCCGCACCGGTGCGAGCGAGGCGATGGCGCGGGCGGCAGCGGAAGGGGCGGGCGATGCGCTGCTGCTGCGCGCCGATGCGGTGAGCGAGGAGGCGCTGCTGGCGGCGGGCGGCTATTTGTTCGTCTGCCCCGAAAACCTCGCCAGCATGAGCGGGCTGATGAAGGAAATGTTCGACCGCAATTATTACGCCGTGCTCGGCCGCATCGAAGGGCGGCCCTACGCCACGATCATCGCCGCCGGATCAGACGGGCAAGGGGCAGAGCGCCAGATCGACCGGATTGCCACCGGCTGGCGGCTGAAGCGGGTGGCCGAAAGCATGATCGTAAACTTCGCCGCGCAGACCCCGCAAGCCATCGCCGCGCCCAAGGCGGTGCCGGACAAGATCCTGAAACAATGCCGGGAATTGGGAGAAGCGTTGGGAGAGGGGCTGCGTCTCGGCATCTTCTAGGGTATGTTCCTTATCGGGACAGGGAGGGCCTTTGGGGACTCGACGATAGCGCCCAAACAGGCCAAGGTTGCTTGCCGGATTGCGGCTCGGTCAGGCGCGAGACGAAGAGGGGGGCCTCGACAATTTCACTGTCGCAGCACGCCAGGGCCGCAGGGCTGCACTTGCTGTTCGCGCAGGGCAAGCGGCCCACGCGCGCCGCGATTCTCGACTTCGTCGCGCGCCAGCAGAGCGTTCTTCTCAGCCATGATCCCGCCGGTGAGGCCGGGGTGGAACTCGCGGTCGCCAACGGTGAGCCTTCCCCGCTTGGCCGTCGCAGTGCCGGGGCGCAGGACGAAGTGTGGCTCGAATTGCTGCGCGACGGGCTAACCTTCGATCTGCGCGGCCTTGCGCCCGGCCCGTGCCCCGGTGTGCCGCCGATCACCCATCGTTTCGATTTCGCTCCGGGTGGGGGCGAGGACGCGAGCGAGGACGCGCTGGAGGCGCTTGCGGTGCTGCCCGGCCCGCACCTTGCGGGCGGCGAGCGCAGTATGCCGGTGCTGAAGGCGATGCTTGGGCTGGCGCGCGATCTGACGCAGCATTTCCCCGATCTGGTGGCGATCCACTGGGCGCCTTCGCACAGTGCGATCGGGCGGCGGTTCTTCGAATCCGTCATTACCGCATGGCTCGATGGCGGGGCTTTCCCCGCGCTTGGCCTCACCGCCTTTGAAGAGGCCTCTGACGGGGCATTGCAGAGCGTCGGGCTCGGTCTCTGGATCGGTCAGGAAGTGCGGATCGAGCCGCCGCTCACGAACGACAAGATCGCCGCCACGCGGCTTGGCGTGCGGCTCATCAACCAGCTGGTGATTGTCGGCGGTCTCGACGAAAGCGAGCGCATTATCGCCCCTGACGGCACCCGGCTGGTGATGCAGACCTCGCGCAACAGCCAGTTCATAAGGATCAGGCGCGAATAGATGCAGGGGGAGGGGCGCAAGGGTTACCGGATTGTCATCGCCTTCCGCTCGGTCAATTGCCGGGGCACGCCCGGCTATGACGCCTCCCTCCAGCGCCATCACCTGCTCCCGCGCCAGCTGCTCTCGCGCCGCTGCTTTGGCCCGCTGTTCGAGCGGTTGGGGCGCGAGCGGGTGGGGTTTGACGATTTCCGCGTCAACGGCCTGCTGCTCCCGGCGAGCGAGGAGGCGACGATGCGCACCGGCATGCCGCTGCATCGCGGACCGCACCGGCGTTACAACGAAGTGGTGATTGCCCGCGTCGGCCGGATCGAGTCCGACTGGTCGCGCGTGCGGGTGCGCGATCCCGACGCGGCTCTGGGCGAGGCGCTGATGCGCCTGCAATTGCTGCAAAGCGCGCTGCGCCGCCAACTGCTCGCCGACCGCCGGCGGATCGTGCTCAATCGCAGGGATCCGCTCGGCACCGGGTTTGACTTCAGCGAGCTCGACGCGATGGTCGAGGCGCTGTGGAGCGCGAAATAGCGCCCGCTTACTCCGCCGCTTCGGCCAGCGTGGCCCACGAGGCATAGCCGGAATTGTCGGCCAGCCGTGCCTTGGCGGCGTGATATTCACGCTCGAAACGGGCGACCATATCCTCGACCGTGCCGACTTCCTTGATCGTGCCGATGCCCTGGCCCGAGCCCCAGATGTCCTTCCATGCCTTGGCCTTGGTGTTGCCGCCGCTGCCGAAGTTCATCTTGCTGGGATCGCTGACCGGCAGGTTGTCCGGGTCCATCCCCGCCGCCTCGATCGAGGAGCGCAGGTAGTTGCCGTGCACGCCGGTGAACAGGTTGGTGTAGACGATCCCTTCCGACGAACCCTCGACGATGCCCTGCTTGTAGCCTTCCGCCGCGTTGGCTTCCTTGGTGGCGATGAAGGCGCTGCCGGCATAGGCGAAGTCAGCGCGCAGGGCCTGCGCGGCGAGGATCGAAGCGCCGTGGCCGATCGACCCCGACAGCGCGACCAGACCGTCGAACCACTCGCGGATTTCCTGCATCAGCGCGAAGGGAGAAAGCGAGCCTGCATGGCCGCCTGCGCCCGCCGCCACCGGAATAAGGCCGGTCGCGCCCTTTTCGATCGCTTTGTGGGCGAAGCGGTTGTTGATGACGTCATGCATCGTCACGCCGCCCCAGTTGCGGACCGCGGTGTAGATATCCTCGCGCGCGCCGAGCGAGGTAATCACCATCGGCACCTGCCACTTCTCGCAAGTCGCCATATCGGCATCGACGCGGTCGTTGGTCTTGTGGACGATCTGGTTGACGGCGAAGGGCGCGGCCGGACGATCGGGGTTGGCGCGATTGTGGGCTGCCAGTTCCTCGGTAATCTGGTGGAGCCATTCGTCGAGCTGCGACTGGGGCCGCGCATTGAGCGCCGGGAAGCTGCCGATAATCCCCGCCTTGCACTGCGCGATCACCAGCTCCGGGCCGGAAACGATGAACAGCGGCGATCCGATCAGCGGCAGACGCAGGCGATCGAACGGGGCGGGAAGGGGCATCGGTTTCTCCTTAAAACTGTATCCTTAACCCGCGTCTCTAGCGCCGGTTCCTGATGTGCCAAGCGTGATTTTGGGCAGTGCGGGGGCAGCTTACGCCAGCAAATCCTCCAGCCCGTAGAACCGCGCCGCCGTGCCCGCGAACAGCGCCGCTTTCTCGTCCGCGCTGGCCGATCGGGTGAGGCGCTTGAAAGCGTTCCACAGCACCGCATAATCCGCGCCCCAGTAGTCGACGGGGTAATTGCTCTCGAACATCGCGCGTTCCGGCCCGAAGGCTTCGATGCAGGTTTCGATATAGGGCCGCCACAGCGAGGCGAGATGTTCCGAACCATGGCCTGCTGCCGGGCCGTCCTCGGGCAGGGCGCAGAACGCCATCGCCAGCCCGCCGAGCTTGACCACCACGTTCTCGCAGGCTGCAAGCTCGCGGATATTGTGGCGCCAGATATCGAACCGCTCGTGCAGTTTGCCGTGGTAGGCAGCAACGCCCACCGGCGTGCCGCAATGGTCAAGGCAGATCGGCTGATCGGGGAAGGCGCGCGCCAGATCGATCACATCGGGCAGCTGCGGTTCCAGCACCCAGGCGTCAAACGTCATCCCGCGCTTGCCCAGTTCGGCAAAGCCTTCGCGGAAAGTGGCATTGCGGTAGAGGCCTTCGGGGTGGTGGAAGGCCGGACCGAGCACTTGCGCGTCGGCATCCCATGCACCTGCATGGCGGATACCCTTGAACCGCCCCGGCGCAGCCGCATGGAGCGCATCGAGCACTTCGCCAGCTCCGCTGCCCCGCATCAGATCGGCATGGCCGACAATCCCGGCGCAGATCCGCCCCGGGCCGTAAAGCCCGCTCGCCGATTGTGCCGCTACGCCGTTGACGAATTCCACCTCGCCCACCGGCTTCAGCGCATCGCCATAGGTGCCGTTGTAGAAGGCGCCGCATTCCATGAACACGGTGCCGATGATGTTGTGGCCGCTGGTCAGATGCGCGCGGAGCTGATCGAAGGTGTAATAGGCATTGTCGACCAGCCCGGCGATAAAGTGGTGCCGCGGCTCGGGAAACATCGGCATCAGCGGGCGCAGATCCCACAGGTGGTGGTGGGGATCGATGATCGGCAGATCGGGTTCGAGAATCGCTTCGGGTGCGTGCGTGACAGTCATGGCTCTCTCCCTCCTGCGGCGCTCGGCTGTTGTTCAGCCTGCAGAAATGCGCCGTGGCAATGAATGCCGGGGCAAAGGTGTAACGGCAACCAGCCCGAGCGTCATTGGCATTTTGCGGGGGCATGAATGAACAGGATCGGTCAGGCGGGGTGTGCGGCGCTGCTGGCGCTGGGCGCGAGCGGCTGTGCAGTGAAGCAATATATGGGCATTTCCACCAGCCTTCCGGTGACGGCGGCAGATCAGGCGCGGATCGACGCCGCGCTGGCCGCTGCGCCTGCGGGCCGGGGGGATGGGTGCCCGTGGCGTGCGGCGGACGGGGCGAGCACCATGATCGCTTGCGACGCCTTGCCGCTGCCCCGGCTGGCCGAGCTTGCAGGTATGGACTACAAGCCCGCCCTGCTCGAACTCGGCATCCGCTTCGAGGAAGGGCGCGGGGTGGCGCAGGATTGGGACAAGGCGGAACTCGCCTATCGCCGCGCGGCCTGGCAGAACTCCTACCTGGCGGGCCAGCAGGTGGCGGGTGTGGCCTCGCCGCCGGGCCGCACTTTTGAACCGGTCATGGTCCCCGGCGCACCCGGGCTGGAGAGCGCGGAGAGGCGGCTGGCCAAGCTGCGGGCGCGCAATCAGAGCCGCTAGGTCTGCGCGCGTTGCGGATCATGCAAAACCGCTTTTCGCCTGCTGTGATTATGGCGTAATTGCAAAGCGATGCAGCAGGGCCTTTCGCGTTGGGTTGGTTGCCTTATCCCCGCCTTGGCACTGGCGGGGTGTGCCGTGCCCAAAGACTATTACGGCATATCGACTCTCGGCCCGGTCAGCGAGCGGGATCGGAGCATGCTCGATCTGGCGATGGCCAGCAGGCAGCTGGGCACCGGCACCTGTGATTGGTGGGACAAGGCGACGGACAAGATGTCGCGCCTTCCCTGTGAATTCGTGCCCTCCAACGTGCTGGCCTTGCAGGCACTCGGCGACGACAAGCACGCGATCTTCGAACTGGCGAGGCGTCTGGAGGAAGGGCGCGGTCTGCCGCAGGATCTGGACCGGGCGGCGAAGCTCTACGACATCGCGGGGACCGATACCACCAGCACCATATCCTATTATGCCGTTGGCCAGTCCCACTCGATCGTCGATTTCGGGCCACCCGGCCTGCGCAAAGCGCGCCAGCGGTATGAGTTGCTGACGGCGTGGCGCGAGCAGCGCGATGATCCGGCCTTGCGGCAATGTCCGGCGCCTGCGGTGGATACGGCGGAACTGGCGGCTCGTCCTGCCGATAAGGCCGAAACCGCTCGCCGTGATACCGCCATCGCCGCAGGGCAGATCGGGCGCGGAAAGTGCCTGTGGCGGACGGGAAAACAGGAACTCACGACCATCCCCTGCGGCGTTCTGCCTCTGCCCGAAGCCGCCGCACAGGCCGGGGAGGGTGACCGTTACGCCATGCTTGAACTGGGGATCCGTTTCGAGCGCGGGCGCGGGGTGGCGCGCGATCTGCGGCAGGCCGAAGCGTTTTATTGCGCTGCGGGCCGCACCCGCATCACCGGCGGCGGAGAAGGGGCGGACGGCTGGACACCGCTCAGCGGCGAGATCAGGCTGGACGAGGCGCGGCGGCGGTGGGAGCGGCTGCGCAAGGCTCGCACCAATCCGGCGCGCTAGCTAGACGACCGCCCGCCGGTAAAGGTGCCAGGTCGCATGGCCGAGCACCGGCAGGGCGACCAGCAGGCCGAGGAACGCCGGGATCATCGCCACAAACAGCACTGCGGCAATGATCGCCGCCCAGCCGAGCATCACCGCCAGATTGCCTCGCACCACCTTGAAGCTGGCAATGATCGCGGTGAGGAAATCGACCTTGCGCTCCACCAGCATCGGCAGGCTGATGACGGTCATGGCGTAGAAGGCGAAAGCCATCACCGCGCCGACTGCGCTGCCAACCGCGAGCATCGTCAGGCCAGCAGGCGTGAGCAGAGCGGTGAGCGATTCCCCTCCCGTCCCGCTTTCCGCCATGAAGATCGCGAAGATCGCGTGGGCGACGATCATCCAGAACGAGAAAGCGACGAACACGATCACCCCCATCGACAGGATCTGGTCGTCCCCGTGGCCCTTCAACGCGCCGAGCACCGCGCGCCAGCTTGCCTCGCCGCCCGCCTCGCGCCGCCGGCTGGCCTCGTAAAGCCCAACCGCGACGAAGGGCGCGACCAGCGGGAAGCCTGCCATTGCCGGAATCAGCCAGGTCGGCTCGCTCGCGACGAAGGCGGCCCAGCCCATCGCGAGCCCGGCCAGCACATAGACCCCGCCGAAGAACATCCCGAATTGGGGAATGCTGCGAAAGTCACTCCAGCCAGCCGCCAGCGCCTTGCCGAGATCGGCAAAGGTAAGGTCGGCTGCCACCTGCGGTTGCGGCAGCGGAGCGAGGGGATCCTGCTCGATTACATTCATCAGCGGCACGCCTCCCTCCTTCCCAGCGCGGGGAGAGGGAGATTGCGCGTAAACCGGCCGTCAGGCAAGCGCCGGAAAAAGGTTACCCCGCGCGGCGTCCGACAGCGACATTGGCCGCCGATAGCACTGCGCGCACGCTGGCAGTGGCGATGTCCTCATCGATCCCGCAGCCCCACACCGTGCTGCCGTCAGGCGCGCGGCATTCAAGGTAAGCCGCCGCCCGCGCATCCGTGCCCTGGCCGAGCGCGTGTTCGGTGTAATCGACCACCTCCAGCTCGACCCCGAAGGCTTCGCGCAAGGTGCCCATGACGCTGGAGATTAGGCCATTGCCGCGGCCCGAGACGCTCTGTTCAACGCCGTCGACGGCGATGGTGCCCGCGAAAATCCGCGTGCCGTCGGACGCGCGGCTTTCCTCGTAGCGCACCAGTTGGAAGTGCTTGGGATAGGTCTTGACGTGATAGGCGGTCTTGAACGCCTCCCAGATGTCGGTCGCGCCCAGCTCGCGGCCCAGCTCGTCGGCCAGATGTTGCACGTGGCGCGAGAAGTCCGCCTGCATTTTCTTGGGCAGCTTGAGGCCCTGATCCTTCTCCAGCACCCAGGCGAAGCCGCCCTTGCCGGACTGCGAATTGACGCGGATAACCGCCTCGTAATTGCGCCCGAGATCGGCCGGATCGATCGGCAGATAGGGTACGCGCCAAGCCTCGTCATTCTGCGTCTCGCGCGCTTCGAAGCCCTTCTTGATCGCGTCCTGATGGCTGCCGGAGAAGGCGGTATAGACCAGTTCGCCGCCATAGGGATGGCGCTGGTGGACGGGGATGTCGTTGCAATATTCCACCGTCTCGATCACCCGGTCGATATCCGAGAAATCGAGGCCGGGATCGACGCCCTGCGTGTAGAGATTGAGCGCCATTGTCACGAGGCAGCAATTGCCGGTGCGCTCGCCATTGCCGAACAGGCAGCCTTCTACCCGGTCCGCGCCCGCCATTAGGCCGAGTTCCGCTGCCGCCACGCCGGTGCCGCGGTCATTGTGGGTGTGTAAGGACAGGATCGCGCTTTCGCGGTTCGGCAGGTGCCGGGCGAAATATTCGATCTGGTCGGCATAGATATTGGGCGTAGCCGCTTCGACCGTAGCGGGCAGATTGAGGATGATCGGATGTTCCGGCGTGGGTGCAAGCACCTCCATCACCGCCGCGCAAACGTCGATGCTGAAATCCAGTTCGGCGGTTGAGAAGGTTTCGGGCGAGTACTGGAAGTGCCAGTCGGTATTCGGGCGCTTGCCGGCCTCGTCGCGCATCACCTTGGCCCCGGCGATGGCGATGGCTTTCACCTCGTCCTTGCTCATGCGGAACACGATGTCGCGCCATGCGGGGCTGACCGCGTTGTAGAGATGCACGATCGCCGCGCGCGCGCCATCGAGGCTTTCAAAGCTGGTGCGGATCAGATCCTCGCGGCTTTGGGTCAGCACCTGCACGATCACATCCTCGGGGATGGCATCGGAGCGCACCAGGCCGGAGATGAAATCGAACTCGGTCGCGCCCGCGCTGGGGAAGCCGACTTCGATTTCCTTCACGCCGATTTCTACCAGCAGATCGAAGAAGCGGCGCTTCTTCACTGCGTCCATAGGATCGATGATCGACTGGTTGCCGTCGCGCAGATCGGTGGAGAGCCAGCGCGGGGCTTTCTCGATAAGTTTCGAGGGCCATTGGCGGTCGGGCAGGTTGATCTGGCCGAACGGACGGTATTTCACGGAAGGATCACGGAGCATGGGCATGATGAAAGGCTCGTCGCGGGGAAGGGAGGGGAAGGCTGCGGATTACCCTTGGGAGCGGGCCGCTCGCATTCCTCGCGCGCGGCTGCCTACGCCCAAGGGCGCATAAGTCGAAGCAGCGAAAGTCCGTGTCCCGTCATGGGATGAGCCTATGCCGATAATTGCGCCGAGCGCAAGTCACGATTGCGTCTTGTTCTATCCGCAGCGCGCGTCGCGGATGATGTTGCCGGCATCAAGCATCAGGCTGAGGCGTGGATTGGTCGGATCGGGGTTGATGTAGCCCTCGCTGCCAAAGGCGACGAAGCGCAAGTTGTCGGTGCGGCCGAGCACCTTGGCGATCTCGGCGCGGGTGGGCTGGTCGGCGGGGCGGCCGATGAATGGGCCCATCAGGTTTGCACCGCAGGTTTTCGAAGCCGGATCGGTGGCGGTGCCGGGCACGAATACGCCGGGCGCTGCGCCGGGCTTGGGCTGGGCGACGGTCGGCGCGACCGTGCCTTGCGGGGTCGGAGTGGCGCCCGCGTTCTGGTTGATGCGCGCGGCAAAGCTGTCCGCGTCCTCGGCCGCCGGAGCGGCTTCGCCCCCGCAAGCAGCCAGTGCAAGCGCGAGGGGCAGTGCGAGTAAGGCAGGCGAAAACTTGGGCATGGCGCTGGGTCCGTCTTTGAGGCTTTCCCGCTCAAAGCGCGCCTTTCGTTACCCGATTATGACAAACCTCTAAATCGCAGCCGCTCACCCGTCAGCTGATCGACCTGCGTCACGCCCATCAGACGCATGCCCCGCTCGATCTCGTCCTTGAGGATGCCGAGCGCGCGTTCGACCCCGTCCTGCCCGGCTGCAGCCAGCGCATAGAGATAGAGCCGCCCGCCCGATGCCGCGGTTGCGCCAGAGCATAGCGCCTTCAGCACGTGGGTGCCGCGCCGGATGCCGCCATCGCAGATGATCTCGATCTGGCCGCCCACCGCATCGACAATCTCTGGCAGCTGATCGAAGGGCGCGCGGCTGCCGTCGAGCTGGCGGCCGCCGTGGTTGGAAATCATGATCGCATCCGCGCCAATTTCCACCGCCCGGCGCGCGTCGGCGGCGCTCATCACGCCCTTCAACACGAAGGTGCCGCCCCATTGCTGCCGGATCGCCGCCGCCGTGTCCCAGTCCATCGAGGTGTCGAGCATGGTGTTGAAATATTCGGCGATGCTCACCGCCTTGTTGGTGCCCTCGGTCACATGGGTGTCGAGGTTGGGCAGGCGTAACTTCTCGCGGAAGAGATAGTCGAGCGTCCAGCGCGGGCGGGTGGCGTAGCTCCAGATGCTGGCAGGCGTGAAGCGCGGCGGGGTGGTGAAGCCGCTCCGCAGGCACCGCTCGCGCTTGCCGGACACGATGGTGTCGACCGTCAGCGCCAGCGCATCGAACTTTGCCGCCTGACAACGCTCGATCATGTGGGTGTTGAGGCCCTTGTCCTTGTGGACGTAGAGCTGGAACAGCTTCGCCCCGCTGGTGAGCGCGGCGATTTCCTCGATGCTGCGGGTGGCGAGGCTGGAAATGCCGAACCACAACCCGAACTTCTCCGCCGCCTTGGCCACCGCCGTCTCGCCCTGCCAGTGGAAGGCGCGCTGCACCGCGGTGGGCGACAGCATCAGGGGGAGGGCCGACTTGCGCCCGAGGATGGTACAGGAGGTGTCGATCGTCTCCACCCCCGCCAGCACGTCGGGCACCAGATCGACGCTGGCATAGGCGGCGGTGTTGCGCGCCTTGGTCAGCTCGTCATCCGCAGCGCCGTCGATGTAATCGAACACGGGGAAGGGCAGGCGGGCTTTGGCCAGCTGGCGGAAATCGTCGATGTTGTGGCAATGGGACAGGCGCATGGCTCACGCGCCTGCCCGATTGGTGATTGAGTGTCGAGTGCGCTTTTATTGCTTCTCGAAGGCGACGCTGATGTCGAGTTCCACCTCGTCGCTCACAAACGGAATGGCGTAGTTCACCCCGAAGTCCGAGCGCTTGATGCTCGTCTCGGCCTCGAAGCCGACGGTTGCCTTCTTGTTGAAGGGGTTCTGGCCCGCGCCAGTGAATTCGGCGGTGAAGGTGACCGGTTTGGTCACGCCGTTGAGGGTCAGGTTGCCGGTGATTTCCGCCGTCATCCCCTCGGCCTTGACCGCGGTCGAAACAAAGCGGGCAGCGGCAGGCGCAGGGCCGAAGAAATCGGGCGCTCCGCCGTCCTTGCCCGCGCGCAGCAGGTGTTCCGTCAGGCCCTTGCTGGCGGTGGTGACGCTGGCGACGGGGATGGTGACATCGACCTGCGCGGCGTTCAGATTGGCCGGATCAAGCACCAGCGTGCCCGCAACATCGCCGAAGATGCCGTAATAGTCGTTGAAGCCGAAGTGATTGACTTCCCACCCGATCAGCGAGTGGCCCGGGTCAGCGGCATAGGTGCCAGCGGTGACGCGCGCGGGATCAGCCACGCCGGGGATTTGCGGTGCGCCTTGCGCGAAAATCGCGGGCGCAGAGGCGATGCCGCCCGCAACAAGCGCAAGCATGGCAGCGGCGGAAAGGGCGAGGTGTTTCATCGGGAATGGTCTCCTGTTGGTTCAGGAGCCCAATCCCCGATGCCCCGCGATGGTTCCGCCGCTGCGCTGCCTGTCGCCTAGTTCTTGGCCTTGTCGACCAGCTTGTTGGCGGCAATCCAAGGCATCATGGCGCGTAGCTTTTCGCCGGTCTGCTCGATCGGGTGAGCGGCGGCCTGCTTGCGGGCGGCCTTGAGTTCGGGCTGACCGGCACGGTTATCGAGCACGAAGTTCTTCACGAAGCGGCCCGACTGGATGTCGGCCAGCACGCGCTTCATTTCGGCCTTGGTTTCCGCGGTGATGATACGCGGGCCGGTGGTGATGTCGCCATATTCGGCGGTGTTCGAGATCGAATAGCGCATGTTGGCGATGCCGCCTTCATAGAGCAGATCGACGATCAGCTTGGTTTCGTGGAGGCACTCGAAATAGGCCATTTCGGGGGCGTAACCGGCTTCGACCAGCGTCTCGAAGCCCGCCTGGATCAGGTGGGTGATCCCGCCGCACAGCACGGCCTGTTCGCCGAACAGATCAGTCTCGCACTCCTCGCGGAAGTTGGTTTCGATGATGCCCGAACGTCCGCCGCCGACGGCGCTGGCATAGGCGAGGGCGACTTCATGCGCGCTGCCGGTGGCATCCTGATGGATCGCGATGAGGCACGGCACGCCGCCGCCCTTCACATACTCGCTGCGGACGGTGTGGCCCGGGCCCTTGGGCGCGATCATGATGACGTCGATATCGGCAGGCGCTTCGATCAGGCCGAAGTGGATGTTGAGCCCGTGGGCGAAGGCGAGCGCCGCGCCCGGCTTCATGTGGCCCTTGAGGTCGTTCTCCCAAATCGCGGCCTGATGTTCATCGGGCGCGAGAATCATGATGATGTCGGCCCACTTGGCGGCTTCGGTGTTGGAGAGCACCTTGAAGCCCGCGCCTTCCGCCTTCTTGGCGGTGGCCGAGCCTTCGCGCAGGGCGATGGCGACTTCGGCAACGCCGCTGTCGCGCAGGTTCTGGGCATGGGCATGGCCCTGCGAGCCATAGCCGACAATCGCGACCTTCTTCGGCTTGATCAGGTTCAGATCGGCGTCGGCGTCGTAGTAGACTTTCATCACTGTTCTCTCTTGCGGATTGTATTTGTTGAAAATTCGTCAGGCGCCTTGCGCGCCGCGCAGCATGCCCACGATCCCGGTGCGGCCGACTTCAACCAGCCCCAACTGGCGCATCAGGGCGATGAAGCTGTCGACCTTGTCCGGCGGGCCGGTGATCTCGAAGATAAAGCTTTCGGTGGTGGTATCCACCGGACGCGCACGGAAAATGTCGGCCAGCCGCAGCGCCTCGACCCGCTTTTCACCCGTGCCGGAGACCTTGATCAGCGCCAGTTCGCGCTCGACATGCGGCCCGGCGGTGGTGAGATCGGTGACCTTGTGCACCGGCACCAGCCGTTCAAGCTGCGCCTCGATCTGGTCAATTACCGACGGCGGCCCGTTGGTGACGATGGTGATGCGGCTGACGGCGTGGTCCTCGGTGATGTCGGCCACGGTCAGGCTGTCGATGTTGTAGCCGCGCGCGGTAAACAACCCGGTGATCTTGGCGAGGATCCCCGGTTCGTTGTCCACGGTGACGGCGAGCACATGACGCTCGGAAGCTGCTTCGGCGATTTTCAGTGGCATTGTGCGTGTCCTAAACCAGCGCCTTGGCTTCGTCGTCCATCGTCCCGTCGACCTTGTCGCCGTAGAGGATCATGTCGGTATGCGCCGCGCCTGACGGGATCATCGGCAGGCAGTTTGCATCCTGCGCGACGAGGCAATCGACCATCACCGGGCCATCATGGGCAAGCATCGCGGCGATGCCTTCGTCAAGCTCGCTTTCGTCGTGGATGCGGATGCCCTTCCAGCCATAGGCTTCGGCAAGGCGGACGAAATCGGGCAAGCTGTCCGAATAAGAGTTCGAATAGCGGCTTTCATAGGTCAGTTCCTGCCACTGGCGGACCATGCCCATGTATTCGTTGTTGAGGATGAACACCTTGACCGGCAGGCGATACTGGCTCGCGGTGCCGAGTTCCTGGATGTTCATCTGGATGCTGGCCTCGCCCGCGATATCGATCACCAGCGCATCGGGGTGGCCCAGTTGCGCGCCGATCGCTGCAGGCAGGCCATAGCCCATCGTCCCGAGCCCGCCCGAGGTGAGCCACTTGTTGGGGTCATCGAAGCCGAAATACTGCGCCGCCCACATCTGGTGCTGGCCGACTTCGGTGGAGATGATCGGCTTTTGCGCGTGGGTGAGGGCGTATAGCCGCTCGATCGCCTTCTGGGGCATGATCATGTTCGGGTGCTTGGCCGAGCGCGGCGGATAGGCGAGACATTCGCGCGCGCGCCAGCCGGCGATGCGGGCCTTCCATTCGCCAAGATCACGTGCGGGACGGCTGCCCCATGCCTCGATCAGTTGGCCGATCACCGTGCCGCAATCGCCGAGTATGCCGAGATCGACCGGCACCACCTTGTTGATCGAGGAACGGTCGATATCGATGTGGATCTTTTTCGAATCCGGCGAAAAGGCATCGAGCTTGCCCGTCACCCGGTCATCAAACCGCGCGCCGATGCAGACCATCACGTCGCACTTGTTCATCGCCATGTTGGCTTCAAATGTGCCGTGCATCCCCAGCATCCCGAGCCAGTCGGGATGGACGGAGGGGAAGGCGCCAAGCCCCATCAGGGTCGAGGTGACGGGCGCGCCGGTAATATCCTGAAACCGGCGCAGCAGCTCGCTCGCTGCGGGCCCGGAATTGATGACGCCGCCGCCGGTGTAGAGGATCGGGCGTTTGGCATTGGCGATCAGTTCGATGGCCTCGATGATCTGCTCGGCCGGGGCGACCATTTGCGGCGCATAGCGGTGCGAGCCCGGACGCACGAAGGCGCGGCGTTCAGACGGCACGGCAATCTGCACGTCCTTGGGAATGTCGATCACGACCGGGCCGGGACGGCCGGTGGTGGCGATGCGGAACGCCTCGGCAATGGTCGCGGCGAGATCGGCCGGGTCCTTCACCAGATAATTGTGCTTGGTGCAGTGGCGGGTGATGCCGATGGTGTCGGCTTCCTGAAAGGCGTCGGTGCCGATCAGGCTGGTCGGCACCTGACCGGTGATGACGACGAGCGGGATCGAGTCCATCCACGCATCGGCAATGCCGGTAATCGCATTGGTCGCCCCCGGGCCGGAAGTGACGAGCACCACGCCCGGCTTGCCGGTGGCGCGGGCATAGCCTTCGGCGGCATGGGCCGCGCCTGCCTCGTGGCGGACGAGGATGTGGCGGATGCGTTCATCGCCGAACAATTCGTCATAGATCGGCAGCACCGCGCCGCCGGGGTAGCCGAACACATATTCGACGCCCTGCTCGATCAGGCATTGCACAAGGATCGCGGCGCCGCTGCTGGGGGCACTGCGGGCGCTGTCGCGCTGGGCTTGATCCGGCTTGCCGGGCACGGGGAACTCCAAAGTCTGAGGGGCAGCAAGGCGAGCTATTCGCAAGGTGCCTGACAACAAAACCGGCCCGATGCAGGGGGATGCGCATCGGACCGAGTGACCCCGCCGCTAAAGGTTAGAATCTGATAGGTCAACCCCTAATCGCGCAATAATGATGCAAACTGGGCGTCAAAGTCGATATTTTCGAATGCAAGGCCGGGGTCGACCCGGGGCCATTCCGCGGGCGGTTGCCGCCGGAACCAGGTGAACTGGCGCTTGGCATAGTTGCGGGTAGCCTGTTGTCCGGCAGCGATCATCGTTTCGGCGTCGATCTCTCCGGCAAGGAAGGCGGCGATTTCCGGCACCCCGATGGCGCGCATCACCGGCAGATCGGGAGCGAGCCCGCGCGCCAGCAGCGCCTCGACCTCGGCAATCGCACCTTCCTCCAGCATCGCCTCGAACCGCAGGTCGCAGCGATCATAGAGCCACGTGCGGTCGGGCAGCAGCACCATCGGATGGACCGCTACCTCTTCGGCAATCCCGCCGGCCTTGGCGAGTTGCCAGTCGGCCAGTGTCACCCCGGTCGAACGCTTCACCTCCAGCGCGCGGGCGATGCGCTGGCGATCACCCGGATCAAGCTCGGCAGCGCGCAGCGGGTCTTCGAGATGGAGCAGCTTGTAGGCCGCATCCTCGTCCAGCGCGCGCACGGTGGCGCGGATATCGGGGTCGATTTCGGGAATCGGAGCGATGCCTTCGAACAGCACCTTGAGATAAAGCCCTGTGCCCCCGACCAGAATCGGCACGCTGTCCGATGCGTGAATATCGGCGATTTCCGCCTTGGCCCGCGCCGCCCATGCAGCGGCCGAGCACGCCTCGCTGCCGTCCCACGCGCCGAACAGGCGGTGTTCGACATCCGCCATGTCCTCCTCGGAAGGGCGGGCGGAAAGGATCCGCAAATCGACATAGACCTGCGCGCTGTCGGCATTGACGATCACGCCCCGCCGTCCGCTTTCGGCAAGCGTCCGCGCGAGTTCGAGCGCAATCGCGCTCTTGCCGCTTGCGGTCGGCCCTGCAATTAGCGCCACGGGAGCTGCTGGAGAAGACACGATGCTCATTGCCCGGCTGATAGCAGACACAGCGACAAGGGAAACACGCCTTGATGCGCTGGCCGTTGCCTTGCGAGGCGAGGGCGTGGCGCTGGCGACCGCCGACACGCTGGCGGATGGCGAGGTGCTGGAACTGCGCTTTGCCGACGGCGCGCCTGAGGTGGTGCTGGCCGCGATCGACCGCTTCTTTGCGCCCGCCGACATGCTGGTGGCGCGCGGCGCGGTGGCAATCCCGCAGGTGTTCGTCTCGGACATGGATTCGACTATGATCGGGCAGGAATGCATCGACGAGCTGGCCGATTACGCCGGGATCAAGCCGCAGATCGCCGAGATTACCGAGCGCGCGATGCAGGGCGAACTCGATTTCGTCTCCGCCTTGCGCGAACGGGTGGCGCTGCTCGAAGGGCTTGGGGAAGAGGCGATATACGCCTGCCTCGACGAACGCATCGTGCCGGAGCCCGGCGCAAAGACGCTGGTGGCGACACTCTCGGCGCTCGGCGCGCGGACGGTGCTGGTTACGGGGGGCTTTCACCATTTTGCCGATCCGGTTGCGACCATGCTCGGGTTTGACCGGGTGGTGGGTAACCGGCTTGAAGTCGCGGGCGGTAAGCTCACCGGCGGGCTGGTGGGCGCTATCACCGACAGTGCAGTCAAGGCGGCGGTGCTGCGCGAGGAGTCCGATGGCGGTCGCCTCAGCCTTGCCACCGGCGACGGGGCCAACGACATTCCGATGATCGAAGCGGCGACCTATGGCTTTGCCTATCGCGCCAAGCCCAAAGCGCGCGCGGCGGCCAATGGCCGGATCGATCGCGGCGAACTTACAGCGGTGCTCAGCCTGCTCGGCATCCCGCGGGGTGACTGGCGCGAAGGCTGATCGCGGGGCGGGAACGGCTTGCCGCAAAAAGGGTTTTAAAAAGTGAACCGAATCGGCTATTAACATTGGTGTAAGCAAGTTGGGGCTAGAGCCAGCCCGCCTTGGAAGGACGCCTCTCGCATGACCCGTGACGCCTATACCCGGATGTTTGCCCCTGACGGCACCGTGCTGTTGCATCCCGATCGCGCGCCGGCGCGCTATCGGCCGATCCGGGCGATCCGCGCGTTTCAGGCGCTGATCAAGGACAAGGAAGACACCTCGCTGGTGTTCAAGATTTTCGAATCGCTGCCTTCGTCGAATTTCATGGAGCGGGTGAGCAGCCTGACGATGTCCGAACGCGGCGAAATGCTGCGCGCGACCGAGCCGAACCTGCCCGAAATCCTCGACGATCACGCGGCCTTGCGGCGCACCCCCAAGGGCAGCCTTGCCCATGCCTATTGCGATTTCATGGAGAGCGAAGGCCTGACGGCGGCAGGGCTGGTGGCCGAGGCGGAAAGCCTCGGGCGGCCCAAATATCCCGACCTGCTGCAATGGTTTATCGAACGCTCGCGCGATACGCATGATCTGTTCCACGTGCTGACCGGCTATGGCCGCGACGCGCTGGGCGAACAATGCGTGCTGCTGTTCACCCACGGCCAGTCGCCCAGTCAGGGCCACTTGCTGATCGGCTATGCGGGCGCGGCGAACATCGCGCGCGGGATCAAGGGCAGCAAGGCGCCGGTGTTCGGTGCCGTGCGCGAGGCGCATCGCACCGGCAAGGGCGCGCCGCAATTGATGGCGCAGCCGATCCGCGAATTGCTCGAACGCCCGCTCGACGAGGTCCGCGCCTCGCTGCGTATTCCACAGCCGGTGCAATACCGCGAATGCCACCGCATCTGGCAGGCCGAGGGGATCGACCCCTATGACCTGCTGGCGAGCAGCAAGCCGGCCGAGCCGGAATTGCTGGCCGCCTGAGGAACTGATCTGCATGGCCCTGCTCGATCTCCCGCTGGTGGCGCCTGACCGCAAGACCTCCGGTTTTCGCCCGTTCAAGGTGCTCCATCACTTCGGCAAGCTGGTCGAGGACAAGGAAGACACCGAGCAGGTGTTCCACATCATCGAGGCGACCAAGGGCCGCAAGAGCCACGCACAGGCCCACGGTTTTATCCGCTCGGATGAGGGCCAGCGCTTCATGCGCGAGGGTGTGGATATCCCCGCGATTCTCGACGATCACGACCGCTGGGCCGATTGCGGGCCGGATTCGGTCGCGGCCCATTACATCGCCTTCATGAAGCGCGAAGGGCTGTCAGCGGCGGGGTTGGTGGCAGAAAGCCACAAGTGGGCGCCGCCCGAAAGCCTGCCCAAGGACCAGACCCAGTGGTACTTTGATCGTCTGCGCGACACGCATGATCTGTTCCACGTGCTGACCGGCTATGGCCGCGATGCGCTGGGCGAGGCGAGCCTGCTCGCCTTCAGCTACGAGCAGAACCACAACAAGGGCATTCTGTTCATCGCCTACGCGGGCGCGCGCCAGATCAAGAAGGTCAGCCGCACCACCGCGCCGTTGTTCGCCGCGATCAGGGAAGGGCGCAAGCTGGGCCGGGCGGCGGCGAAGATCGCCCATCAGGATATCGCCGCGCTGATGCACGAGGATATCGGCGCGGCGCGCGCGCGGCTCGGCATCGGCACGCCGGACGTCTATCGCCAGTGCCTCGCGATCCTCAAGGATGAAGGCATCGCCCGCGAAGAGCTCACTTTGGGCGGCGCGCAGGCGGCCTGAGCCGCCTTACCCTTCCATCCATTCATCGAAGAACCGCTGGTTGGCTGCGCGCAACTCGGCCAGCGGCACGCCAAGCACCTTGTCACCGCCCACGGTGCCGATGCGCTGGAAGCCGATCTGCGCCGTCTCGTCGTCACGGGTGCCCTTGGCCAGCGCGGCGTTGAGCGCTGCGACGTCGGGAACAGTGACGAGGTAGCGCCCCTGATCCTCGCCGAACCACCACTGCGCGGGTGTGTAAGCAGGATTGTTCGGTTCGGTTTCGGCCCCGATTCCGCCTGCCAGCGCCATCTCGGCCAGCGCCACCGCAAGGCCGCCGTCGCTCAGATCGTGGACCGCGTTGACGAGGCCGTCGGCGATCAGTTCATGGATAATCTCGCCCGCATTGCGCTCGACGGTGAGGTCGGTCGGCGGGGTGCGGCCGGCCTCCATCCCCTTGACCACGCGCAGCCACAGCGACCGGCCGAGGTGCGAGCGGGTGGGATCGGGCTTGGCCCAGAATTCGGGGCCGACGAGGTAGATCGCATCGCCCGCCTGCTTGAAGTGCATCGTCATCATCTTGTCGAGATCGGTGATGATGCCGACGCCGCCGATGGCGGGGGTGGGGAGGATCGCCGAGCCGCCGCCAGTCGCCTTCGACTCGTTGTAAAGGCTGACATTTCCGCTGACGATCGGGAAATCGAGCGCGCGGCAAGCATCGCCCATGCCGTCGAGGGCATGGACGATCTGCGCCATGATTTCGGGGCGCTGCGGGTTGGCGAAGTTAAGGCAGTTGGTCACCGCCAGCGGCCGCGCGCCGACCGCGCAAAGATTGCGGTATGCCTCGGCAATGGCCTGCTTACCGCCCTCGTACGGGTCGGCAAAGACATATCGCGGAGTGCAATCGGTGGTGATCGCGAGCGCCTTGGTTGTGCCGTGCACCCGCACAACGCCTGCATCCCCGCCGGTCTGGAGCGTATCGCCGCCGACCTGCGAATCGTATTGCTCGGCAATCCAGCGGCGCGAGGCGAGGTCGGGCGAGCCCATCATGGTCAGCAGGTCTGCCGCCACATCGTCGGTCGAAGGCACTTGGCCGAGCGGCTTTACGCCCGCCCATGCGGTGTATTCGTCCTTCGACAGGTAGGGCCGGTCATACAGCGGCGCTTCGTCGGCGAGCGGGGCGAGGGGGATGTCGCACACCACTTCGCCATTGAATTCGAGCACCATGTGGCCGGTGTCGGTGACTTCGCCGATTACCGCGAAGTCCAGCTCCCACTTGCGGAAGATCGCCTCGGCCATGGCTTCCTTGCCGGGCTTCAGCACCATGAGCATCCGCTCCTGGCTTTCCGAGAGCATCATCTCGTAGGGCGTCATGCCTTCTTCGCGGCAAGGCACCTTGTTCATGTCGAGCCGGATGCCCGCGCCGCCCTTGGAAGCCATTTCCACGCTGGAAGACGTCAGCCCCGCTGCACCCATGTCCTGAATGGCGACAATCGCGTCGGTCGCCATCAGTTCGAGACAGGCCTCGATCAGCAGCTTTTCGGTAAAGGGATCGCCGACCTGCACCGTCGGGCGCTTGGCCTCGGCATCCTCGCCGAAGTCCGCGCTCGCCATGGTTGCGCCGTGGATGCCGTCGCGCCCGGTTTTGCTGCCGACATAGACGATCGGGTTCCCGAGGCCGGTGGCAGCGGAATAGAAGATCTTGTCCTGATCGGCGACGCCCACCGTCATCGCGTTCACAAGGATGTTGCCGTCATAGGCCGGGTGGAAGTTCGTCTCCCCCGCGACCGTCGGCACGCCGACGCAATTGCCGTAGCCGCCGATCCCTGCGACCACGCCCTGCACCAGATGCTTCATCTTGGGGTGTTCAGGCCGCCCGAACCGCAGCGCATTGGCATTCGCCATCGGCCGTGCGCCCATCGTGAACACGTCGCGCAGAATGCCGCCCACGCCCGTCGCCGCGCCCTGATAGGGCTCGATGTAACTCGGGTGGTTGTGGCTCTCCATCTTGAAGATCGCCGCCTGATTGTCGCCGATGTCGATCACGCCAGCGTTCTCGCCCGGGCCGCAGATCACCCAAGGCGCTTCCGTCGGCAGCTTCTTCAGATGCAGGCGCGAGGATTTGTAGCTGCAATGCTCCGACCACATCACCGAAAAGATGCCGAGCTCCACAAGGTTCGGCTCACGCCCGAGCGCGTGCAGAACGCGCTCGTATTCATCGGGGGAAAGGCCGTGCTGTTCGACGATTTCGGGGGTGATGGCGGTCATGGTGGGGACTCCTTGGAAGGCCCCCTAGATTACAGTTCGCCGAAGGCCAAGCCGCCGCGTTTCTGCAACCAGCGATTCTCCCCGACCCAGACGGCGAGGCCGGTGAGGATCGCGAAGGCGAATAGCGCTTGTAAATAGAGGAACGGGCCTGCCTCGGACGGGTGCGGGCCGAACCAGTTCAGCGCCTGAAACACCAGCATCACCGCCAGCAGCACCAGCGGCGGGCCGATGGGGCCGCGGGTGCGGCGCACGTAGAAGGCGAAGGCCGCGCCCGTCACCGCCAGTTCCAGCGGGATTGCCACCGCCGGAAAGTTCCACAGACCGAGGCCGAGTTTCGGCGGCTCACCATCCAGCGTCAGATCAGGCACGTGCACCAGCCAGTCGAGCGGCCAGTGCGACAGCACCACCAGTCCGGCCATCAGCCCGGCAAACAGGTTGCGATTGCCCAGCGCCACCACCAGCAGGCAGGCCAGCGCCCATATCCCGGCCCCGATCAGGCTGTGGGTATAGGGCATGTGATAGAGGTCCATCGGCACCATCACGCTCGCCGCCGGGTCGACGCGCAGGCCCTCCACCCCGATCAGCGCCAGCGCGAAGAACGCCCAGTCGATCAGCTGCGCGGCCACGAACAGCGTGCCCAGCTTGGGGCTGCGCGGGCTGACCGCGGCGGCAATGAAGGCCGGAGCGAAATGGCCGATGAACATCGCTGCGGGTCAGCCCGCCGCCGGAGCGAAGCGCAGCGTGACCCAGGTTGCAACGGCACTCGCGGTGCCGGTGGCAAACGCGCCCCACAGGATATCGAGCACGCTGATATGGGTCGCCCACACCTTGAACACCGCCTGCGAAGTCAGATCGAAGGTGGCATAGCACAGCGCGCCCAGCAGGATGCCGTTGAGCAGCGCGGCCTGCACCGTGCCGGTTTCAAGGCCGGGCTTGATCGCGAACCACGTCATCCCCGCAAGGTAGATGAAGTAGAACGCGCCCGCTGCGGCCACGTTGAAATCCTTGGCCATGATTTCGCCGATCACGGGGCGGTATAGATTGCCCGAGGCCCAGCGCAGCCAGATCGCGTCAAGCGCGCCGAACGCCAGCGCGGCCGTGCCGTAGGCGATGATCCATTTCGTCATTTTGTGTGTCTGTCCCGGTTTGTCCCGCCCCGATGCGCGCCAGCCTTGACCGGACACGGCGCCTCCGTCAATGCTGCCGGGCATGGATGAGGGCAATACCGCGGCCGTGAGCGTGCAGGACATTTCACAGATGAGCTTCGAGCAGGCGCTGTCCGCGCTCGAGACGATTGTTCAACAGCTTGAACGCGGCGATGTGCCGCTGGACCAGTCGATCAGCCTCTATGAACGCGGCGAGGCGCTGCGGGCGGCGTGCCAGCAACGGCTCGATGCGGCGCAGGCGCGGATCGAGAAGATCGTCACCGGCGCCGATGGCCGCGCCGCTGGCACCCAGTCCTTCGACGCGGAAGGATAAGGGCGATGCTGGCGGAAGCGGGAACCAATGTGCTGGGCGACGCCATCGCACAGGTGCAGGCCGAAATTGATTCGCTGTTCGACGCGCTGTTGCCGGTGCCGGACGATACCAGCGCGCGCCTGATCGAAGCGATGCGCTATGCCGCGATCGGCGGTGGCAAGCGGGTGCGCCCGCTGCTGGTGGTCAGCACCGCGGGCCTGTTTGGCGTGTCGCGCGATCCGGCTTTGCGCGCAGGCGCGGCGATCGAGGCGATCCACGTCTATTCGCTGATCCACGATGATTTGCCGTGCATGGACGATGATGATCTGCGCCACGGCAAGCCGACGCTGCACAAGGTCTATGACGAGGCGACCGCCGTGCTGGCGGGCGACGCGCTCCACGCGCTGGCATTCGAAATTCTCGCCGATCCCGAAACCAGCAACGATCCCTTCACTCGGGTCGAGCTGATTTCCACGCTCGGCACCGCGTCCGGCGCGCAGGGCATGGCGGGCGGGCAGATGATGGACATGGTCGCCGATGAAGAAGGCGTGTCCTACGATCTTCATGCCGTCACCCGCCTGCAACAACTGAAAACCGGCGCGCTGCTGGCCGCCAGTGTCGAGATGGGTGCAATCCTTGGCAAGGCGCCGCCGCAGGGGCGGGCGCACCTGCGCGCCTATGCCCGCGATATCGGCCTCGCCTTCCAGATTGCCGACGATCTGCTCGACGTCGAGGGCGACGTGGAAAAGGCGGGCAAGGCGCTGCGCAAGGATAGCGAACAGGGCAAGCAGACCTTCGTTACCCTGATGGGCGTCGACAAGGCCCGCGAACAGGCGCGCGCGCTGGTGGATCAGGCCATCGGCCACCTCGCGCCCTATGGTCCGGAAGCCGATATCCTGCGCGCGCTCGCCCGCTTCATCGTCGAACGCGACCGCTGATCCAGCGCATAAAGGACACCCGCCATGACACGCCGCGTCGGGATTTACCCGGGAACCTTTGATCCGATTACGCTGGGCCATGCCGACATTATCCGGCGCGGTTCCAAACTGGTCGATCACCTGATTATCGGGGTGACGACCAACATCGCCAAATCGCCGATGTTCTCCGATGCCGAGCGGATCGCGATGGTCGAGCGGGAAGTCGCCAGCCTCGGGCTCGCCAATGTCGAAGTGGTGGGGTTTAACGCGCTGCTGGTCGATTTCGCCGACGCGCAAGGTGCATCGGTGGTGATCCGCGGCATTCGCGGGGTGACCGATTTCGAATACGAATATCAACTCACCGGCATGAACCGCCAGCTCAATGACCGGGTCGAGACGATCTTCCTGATGGCCGATGTCAGCCTCCAGCCGATTGCCAGCCGGTTGGTGAAGGAAATTGCGCTTTACGGCGGCGATATCGCCAAATTCGTCAGCCCCGCCGTATGCCGCGACGTGGTGGAGCGGGTGCGCGAGACGGGGACCAGGGGCAATTCCTAGCACGCCCTGTCCACAGGCGCGGCTTCATTCATTGAAGTGTCAGCCCGGCATGGCTAAACGGCGGCTCAGACACGGATGACATGATGATCAAAGCGACGCTCACTTCCGCCACGGTTGCGTTCCTGCTGCTTGGCGCTGCGCACCCTGCGCTCGCCCAGAAGCAGAAGGACGATACCCCGCCGGTCGCCTTCGGTGACGAGGCTGAAAAGGCCGACAACGAGGAAAACAAGGACACGGTGGCCGCGCCGCGCACCTATGCCCCGATCAATTATGATGTGACGGCCGATCCCGAGAATATCTGGGTGCTCGATCTGTCGAACGGCCAGCGGGTCAAGATCCGGTTGCAGGCCGACTGGGCGCCGTCCCATGTTGCGCGGGTCAAGGAACTGACCCGCCGGGGCTTCTACAACGGGGTGATCTTCCACCGCGTGATCGACGGCTTCATGGCGCAGGGCGGGGATCCCACCGGCACCGGGCAGGGCGGCAGCGAGCTGCCTGACCTGAAGGCCGAATTCAACCCGATGCCGCACGTGCGCGGCACCCTGTCGATGGCCCGCGCATCCGAGGATGACAGCGCCAACAGCCAGTTCTTCATCGTGTTCTACCCGCGCTTCAGCCTCGACAAGAAATACACCAATTTCGGCCGCGTGATCGAGAACATGGACGCAGTCGACGCGATCAACCGGGGCGAGCCGCCGACCGATCCGACTTTCATCGTCCAGGCCTCGCTGGCGAGCGACAATCTGCCGCCCCCGCCGCCGCCCGCGCCCAAGGATGATGCGCCGATCACCGCCGACATGCTGAGCGCGCCGATCGGCTAAAGGGCTTTCCTGTGGCGGCGCAGCGCACTATGCGCGCGGCCCATGAAAGTAGACCTGTTCGATTTCGAGCTTCCGCAAGAGCGCATTGCGCTTCGTCCCGTGCGCCCGCGTGATGCGGCGCGGATGCTGGTGGTGCGGGGCAGCGGTGCGCCGCTCGAAGCCCCCCCTTTTGAAGACTGCGGCGTGCGCGATTTGCCGCAACTCCTCAATCCCGGCGATGTGCTGGTATTCAACGACACCCGCGTGATCCCCGCCCAGCTCGAAGGCCGCCGGGCCGACGGTGAGGCAAAGATCGGCGCGACGCTGCACAAGCGGCTCGATCTGCGCCGCTGGCAGGCCTTCCTCAAGAATGCCAAGCGCGTGAAGATCGGCGATCAACTGGTGTTCGGCGGCGGCGTCACCGCGCTGGCCGAGGAGCGCCACGCGGACGGCTCGCTCACCCTGTTCTTCGAAGGCGAGGAGCCGGTCGAAGTGCTGCTCTATCGCGCCGGCACCATGCCGCTGCCGCCCTATATTGCCTCCAAGCGCGGGGTCGATGAACAGGATCTGGAGGACTACCAGACCATGTTCGCGCGCGAGGAAGGCGCGGTCGCCGCGCCCACCGCCTCGCTGCATTTCACCCAGAGGCTGGTCGATGCGCTGGACGCCGCCGGGATTGGCCGCGCGATGCTGACGCTGCACGTGGGCGCGGGCACCTTCCTGCCGGTGAAGGCCGAGGATACCAAGGATCACCAGATGCACGCCGAATTCGGGCGCATCTCGCAGGAGACGGCGGACCAGCTCAACGCCGCGCGCGCGGCAGGGGGACGGATCATCGCGGTCGGCACCACGTCGCTGCGCCTGCTCGAAAGCGCGGTCGATGAAAACGGCGTGATCCAGCCCTTCGCGGGCGACACGGCGATTTTCATCACGCCGGGCTACAAGCTCAAGGCGGTGGATGGCCTCATGACCAATTTCCACCTGCCCAAATCGACGCTGATGATGCTGGTTTCGGCGCTGATGGGCCGCGAGCGCATGATGGCGGCTTACGAACACGCCATCGCCAATGAATATCGCTTCTATTCCTATGGTGACTCCTCGCTGCTGCTTCCGTAACCGGTAGCGATGCATGAACCCGTTCTGTCGATCCGCGGCCTGACCAAGACCTACAGGGCGGGCACCCGCGCGCTCGACGGGGTCGATCTCGATATCCGCCGGGGCGAGATTTTCGCACTGCTCGGGCCGAACGGGGCGGGCAAGACGACGCTGATCGGCGCGGTGTGCGGGTTGGTGCGGCCTTCGGGCGGAACGATCACGGCTTTCGGCCATGATCTGGCCAAGGACTGGCGGCAGGCGCGGGCGCGGATAGGGCTGGTGCCGCAGGAGCTCGCCACCGACATGTTCGAAACCGTGTGGCGCGCAGTCGCCTATTCGCAGGGGCTGTTCGGAAAAGCCCATGATCCCGCGCGTCTGGAGGAAATCCTGCGCAGTCTCTCGCTGTGGGACAAGCGTGACGCGCAGATCCGCGCACTTTCGGGCGGGATGAAGCGCCGCGTGCTGATCGCCAAGGCGCTGGCACATGATCCCGAACTGTTGTTCCTCGATGAACCCACCGCGGGCGTCGATGTCGAGCTTCGCAAGGACATGTGGCAACAGATCGCCGCCCTGAAAGAACGCGGGGTGACGATCATCCTCACCACCCACTACATCGAGGAAGCCGAGGAAATGGCCGACCGCGTCGGCATTATCCGCGGCGGGCGCATCCTGATGGTGGACGAGAAAGCCGCGATGATGGAGCGGCTCGGCACCACCGAGGCGGTGATCGATCTGGCCGTGCCGCTGGCCGCGCTGCCGCCGGAGATTGCGACCTTCCCGGTCGAGATCGCGGGTGACGGGATGAGCCTCGTCTATCGCGGGGGGAGCGGGGCGGGCGGAGGCCGCGCGGAAGTCGCCAGCTTGGCACAGGCCCTGACCCGCGCGGGGATCGCCTATACCAGCCTCGACATTCACGATTCCTCGCTGGAGGATATCTTCGTCGGCCTGCTGGGTGAGATGGAGACGGCGTGATGCATTTCAACCTGCGCAGCGCCTATGCCATCTACCGCCGCGAGATGGCCCGCGCCTTCCGCACCGCGTTCCAGTCGATCCTCTCGCCGGTGCTCACCACCTCGCTCTATTTCGTGGTGTTCGGCAGCGTAATCGGCGCGCGGATGGAGCCTGTGGCGGGCGTGCCTTACGGTGCCTTCATCATCCCCGGCCTGCTGATGCTGACCCTGCTGGGCGAGACGACCAGCAATGCCAGCTTCGGCATCTACATGCCGCGCTTCACCGGCACGATCTACGAACTGCTCTCCGCCCCCGTGGGCGTGGCGGAAACGCTGGTTGGCTTTGTCGGGGCGGCGGCGACCAAAGGCCTGATCCTCGCCGCGATCATCCTCGCCACGGCGCGGTTTTTCGTCGATTACGAGATCGCGCATCCGTTCTTCGCTGCCGGTTACATCATGCTGGTGGCGGCGAGTTTCGCACTGTTCGGCTTTATCCTCGGCATCTGGGCGGATTCGTTCGAGAAGCTCGGGATCATCCCGATGCTGATCCTCACGCCGCTCACCTTCCTCGGCGGCACCTTCTATTCGATCCGCGATCTGCCCGCGCCGTGGGATGCGATTGCGCTCGCCAATCCGATCGCCTTTCTGGTGAGCGGGCTGCGCTGGACCTTTTACGGAACCTCGGATGTGCCGATTGCCGTGTCGCTCGGCCTCACGCTCGGGTTCCTGAGCCTGTGCGTTGTCATCATCGCTGTGATCTTCCGCACCGGGTGGCGGCTGCGCGAGTGACGTTGCGGCGCTCTGCGAGCGGCCTTGGTCGAGCGGCGGGCGCTGTCTGTCTGACCTGAACGGTTGCTCGTCATTCTGTTCATGTGCCAGAAAGTGACCAATTCCTAGAGGCTTGCCGACCGCCGCACCCCCTGCGGCAGGCAAGAAACAAGGAAAATACACATGAGGAAAATCGCATTCACTTCGCCCGTGCTTTTTGGCGCAGCGATGGGCGCGATCGCACTTCCGGCGGCTGCCCAGGCGCAGTCGAACGAAGACCCCCAGGTGGAAACCTATGTCGGCGCCTCGGTCGGCATCCACGATCTCGGCAGCGGCTTCCCGAATGACGATGGCGGCATCTACGGCATCGTGGCCGGGGTTGACGTGCCGGTCGGCAAGACCTTCTTCGTCGGTGCCGAGGGTAACTACCACATCGGTGACGGCGCGATCGACAGCGAATACGGCGTTGCCGCCCGCGCTGGTGTGCGCGTTGGCGATACCGGCAAGATCTTCGTGCGCGGCGGTTATCAGGAAGTCGACATCGACGTTGCCAACGTGGTCGGCATCAACCCGCCCGCAGGCTTCGACACCACCGAAGGTGACTACCTTGTGGGTGCCGGCGTCGAATTCGGCCTGGGTGACAACCCGATCCGCTTCCGTGCGGGGATCGACACCATCGCGTTCGATTCGACCCGCGCCACCGTGGGCGTGCTCTACGCCTTCTAAGGCTTAGACGAACCACGGCCATTACGGGCAGGAGCAGCACCCCCCTCACGCTGCTCCTGCCTTTTTTGTTGCGCGGCGGGGCAGGGGCGTTAGGGCACGCGGCCCATGAGCGCCCCACGTTTTGCCTTCAGCCTGCACGCCACCTGTGGCAAGGCCCGCACCGGCACGATTGCGATGCAGCGCGGCGAGATCCGCACGCCGGCCTTCATGCCGGTCGGCACGGCGGCGACGGTCAAGGCGATGAAGCCCGAGGCCGTGCGCCAGACCGGGGCCGACATTATCCTCGGCAACACCTATCATCTGATGCTGCGCCCCGGCGCCGAGCGCGTGGCGCGGCTTGGCGGCCTGCACAAGTTCATGAACTGGCCGCGCCCGATCCTCACCGACAGCGGCGGCTATCAGGTGATGAGCCTTAGCGACCTTCGCAAGCTGACCGAGCAAGGCGTGGAATTCAAAAGCCACCTCGATGGCTCGCGCCACATGCTCACGCCCGAACGCAGCATGGAAATCCAGCGGCTGCTCGGCTCGGATATCGTCATGGCCTTCGACGAATGCCCGCGCGCGGACCGGCCGCGTGACGAGATTGCCGCCTCGATGGAACTCTCGATGCGCTGGGCCAAGCGCAGCCGCGAGGGGTTCGATTCGGGCGAGGAACACGCCGCCCGCGCCGCATTGTTCGGCATCCAGCAGGGCGCGCTGCATGAAGACCTGCGGCGTATCAGCGCCGACAAACTCACCGAGATCGGCTTCGATGGCTATGCCGTGGGCGGGCTGGCCGTGGGCGAGGGGCAGGAGGCGATGTTCGGCGTGCTCGATTACGCGCCTGACATGCTGCCGGTGGATCGTCCGCGCTATCTGATGGGGGTGGGCAAGCCCGACGATCTGGTCGGCGCGGTGGAGCGCGGCATCGACATGTTCGATTGCGTCCTGCCGACCCGTTCGGGCCGCAACGGGCAGGCGTTTACGTGGAACGGTCCGCTAAACCTCAGGAACGCGCGCTTTGCCGAGGATACCGGCCCGCTCGATGAACGCTGTCACTGCCCGGTCTGCACCACCTACAGCCGCGCCTATATCCACCACCTCGTCAAATCGGGCGAGATGCTGGGCGCGATGCTGGTGACCGAGCACAACCTCAGCTTCTATCAGGCGCTGATGCAGGGGATGCGCGATGCGATTGCGGCGGGACAATTCGCCAGCTTCGCCAGCGACTTCCGCCGCGATTACCTGCACGCCAAGGGTTGAACCGCAGCCCCTTTCGGTTAGGCTGGCCCCGTTGCAGAGGCAGGGGGTTTTCATGTCGTCACATCGCGCACGGGCCAGAGCAGCGCTTTTGGCCGCCGGAATGCTGCTGGCCGCGCCCGCGCTGGCGCAGGACGCCACCGATCCCGCCGCCCGCGATTTCGGCACCCGCGCCTCGGTGCTCGACATCAGCCTGTCGCCTTCGGGCACGAAGATCGCCTATATCGCCGCCGGGCCTGATCACAGCGAGGTCATCAATGTGATCGACCTTGCGGGCGATGCGAATATCGTCGCCGTGCTCCGGAACTCCGAGAAGATTGGCGATTTCGACTGGTGCGAATGGGCCACCGATGTGCGGCTCGTGTGTCAGGTTTCGGGCATGGGCAAGGGCGCCGGCGGGCTGCTGGTGCCGTTCGACCGGCTGTTCGCGATCAATGCCGACGGCAGCGAGGCCAAGATGCTGAGCCAGCGCGATTCGTTCCGCGCCACCGGCTTCAACCAGAACGGCGGCGATATCGTCGCCTTCGACGTCAATGACGGCGAGGGCGAGGTACTGATGACCCGCAACTACATCCCCGAAATCGACATCACCACGCGCCTCACTAATTCCAAATCCGGCCTCGGCGTCGATCTGGTCGACGTCGCCACCGGCAAGACCCGCACCCGCGAGGCCCCCGATGACGGCGCAATGCGCTATGTCGCGGACGAGAACGGGGAGGTACGGATCAAGGTGCGCGCGCTCTATGACGGCACCGGCAACCTGACTGGCGAATATGTCTATCTCTACCGCACGCCGGGCAGCAACAGCTGGAAAAGGTTTGAGAACCTGACGGTCGACGGCCAGCCGATCAGCGGTTTCAGCCCGGTGGCGGTCGATAGCGCACGCAATGTCGCCTACGGCTTCATCACCAAGGGCGGCTATGATGCAGTGGTGGAAGTCGCGCTCGACGGGAGCGACGCGGGGAAGCTGGTGATGGCGCGCGATGACGTGGACGTCGACGCGCTGATCCGCATTGGCCGCAAGCGCCGGGTGGTGGGCGCGAGCTACGCCACCGAAAAGCGCGAGGTGGTCTATTTCGATCCCGAGCTGAAGAAGCTTGCCGCAGGGCTCGCCAAGGCGCTGCCGGATACGCCGCTGATCAACCTCGTCGGCACCAGCAGCGATGAACAGCGCATCCTGCTGATTGCCGCCAGCGATACCCAGGCAGGGATGGTGTATCTCTACGACAAGACCGCCCGCAGCCTCGAACCGCTGTTGCCGGTGCGGATGGAATTGCAGGACAAGGCGATGGGCCAGATGCAGCCCGTGACCTATCCCGCCGCCGACGGCACGCCGATCCCGGCCTATCTGACGCTGCCCCCTGGTTCGGACGGCAAGGGGCTTCCGGCGGTGGTGATGCCTCACGGCGGCCCTTCGGCGCGCGACGAGTGGGGGTTTGACTGGCTGGTGCAGTATTTCACCGCCCGTGGCTATGCCGTGCTCCAGCCCAATTACCGCGGCTCGTCCGGCTATGGCGAGGCGTGGTACGGGCGCAACGGCTTCAAGGCGTGGGACGTGGCCATCGGCGACGTCAACGATGCGGGGCGCTGGCTGGTGAAGGAGGGCATCGCCAAGGCCGACAAGCTCGCCATCGTCGGGTGGTCCTATGGCGGCTATGCGGCGCTGCAATCGCAGGTGCTCGATCCTGCGCTCTACAAGGCGGTGGTGGCGATCGCGCCGGTGACCGATCTCGATTATCTGGTCGACGATTCCCGCAATTACACGAGCTCGCGGCTCGTCCAGCAATTCGTCGGGGATGGGCCGCACGTTGCCGCCGGCAGCCCGCGCCGCCATGCCGACCGCTTCGCCGCGCCCGTCGCACTGTTCCACGGCACGCGCGATCTCAATGTCGACGTGCGCCACGCGCAGGCGATGGAGCGGGCGTTGAAGGCGGCGGGCAAGCCGGTGATCTACCGCGAATACGAGGATCTCCAGCACGGGCTTGAGGATACCACCGCGCGGATCGACATGCTCGCCACCATTGGCCGCTTTCTTGACGAACATCTCGGTGGTTAGGCACTCGACAAGTCCCCGCGCTACCGCCTAGGGCGGTGGCCATGAACGACACACCTCTTGCCCCCGAGGACTGCACCACCATGCTTGAGGTGCGCGCCGGGGTTGATGCCCTCGATCGTGAACTGGTGGCGCTGCTGGCGACGCGCTTCGGCTACATGCGCGCCGCCGCCCGGATCAAGCCGACCCGCGAAGCCGTGCGCGATGAAGAACGCAAGGCCCGCGTGATCGCTGCCGCCGTGGCCGAGGCCGAAGCCCGCGGCATTCCCGGCGATGTGATCGGCGACATCTGGGAACGGCTCGTCGAAGGTTCGATCGCCTACGAATTCACCGAGTGGGACCGGATCAGGGACTGACGTCCTTGCCGAGGAAGGCCGCAAGGCGCGGCTTCTTCTTGTCCGGCGCTTTCTGACGGATCGAGCTCGCGAGCTTCGCTACCCGCGCCTCCCAGCTGGCGATGTTGCGTGGCGGGGTGTTCTCGCCCACCGGGCCGAGCGATAGCGTGCGCACCGGGGCAAAGCCGCAAAAGCCGAGGATCTGCCCCTTCCAGCGCCGGATCACCGGATTGCGGTGATACCACTTGAGCACGAAGGGCGGGGTGTCCATCGTCACGATCAGATCGGCCGAGCGGCCCTGCATCAGCTTGTCCCACCACGGATCGTCTGCATGATAGGCAAAGGTGAATTTCGGCAGGAACAGCCGGTCGATCAGGCCCTTCAGCTCCGCCGGTTCCGCGCCCCACCACATCGGGAAGGCGACCACCAGATGGTCGCAAGCGTCCAGCTCCCCGGCCAGCTTGGCAATATCCGGCTCCCACTCGGTGCGCTGCTTGTATCCGTGCCGCAGCACCGGCGAGAAGGCGAGATCGCGCACCGCCACGCGGGTTATCTCGGTGCCGGCGGGAAGGGCTGCGGCATAGGTATCGAGCAGATGGGTGGTCAGGCGGGCCTCATCAGGGTGCCCGTCCAGCAGCAGGACTTTCATCGGTGACGCGATCCCTTTCGTCAGGTGTCGCAGGCCCTGATGGCGAAGCGCGGCACAAAAGAAAAGGGCGGCCCCATCGGAGCCGCCCTCTTGCTTGCCAGATGGCGTGGATGCCGGATCAGCGCGAGTAGAACTCGACCACCAGGTTTGGTTCCATCGTCACCGGATAGGGCACTTCGTCGAGCTTCGGCACGCGGGTGAACTGCACCTTGTCGTTGCCGTCGGGCGCGACGTAATCGGGGATGTCACGCTCGGGCAGGCCCTGCGCTTCGATCACCAGCGCCATTTCCTTGGCCTTGCTGCCGAGGCTGATGACGTCGCCCACATCCACGCGGCGCGAGGCGATGTTGCACTTCACACCGTTCACATAGATGTGGCCGTGGCTGACGATCTGGCGCGCGGCGAAGATGGTCGGCGCGAACTTGGCGCGGTAGACGATCATGTCGAGACGACGCTCGAGCAGGCCGATCAGGTTCTGGCTGGTGTCGCCCTTCATCCGGGCAGCTTCGGCGTAGGTGCGCTTGAACTGCTTTTCGGTGACGTCGCCGTAATAGCCCTTGAGCTTCTGCTTGGCGCGCAGCTGGAGGCCGAAGTCGCTCATCTTGCCCTTGCGGCGCTGGCCATGCTGGCCGGGGCCGTAGGAACGCTTGTTCACGGGCGAATTCGGGCGACCCCAGATGTTCTCGCCCATCCGGCGGTCAAGCTTGTACTTGGCGCTCTTGCGCTTCGACATACGTCGTATCCTTCAATGTGCTGGACCGCCCCAATGGCGGCCATTCAACCCGGCATCGCTCCATCCCCCCTAAGGGCGGGATGCGGCCACTGCTTCACCGGGGTGCAGGGCCCATTTGCGAAGGCGCGCGCTTAGCAGGTTTGGGCCTGCGGTCAAGCGGCGGCTTGCGCAAGAGGGGGCGCGCGATCAGCGGATATTGTTGAGCTCGCGCCATTCCTCGGTCGTGCGGCACACCTTGGTCTTGCGGCGGCTTGAGGCGTCGAGCTTCACATAGCGGCAGACGCGCTTGTCCTCGACTGCTTCGGTGTTGCCCGCCGTCTCGCCCGATTCAGCGGTTTCGGGGGCCGGTTGCTGCGCGGTTTCCTCCGCAGCCGGAGGCGTGTTTGCGGCGGACGCATCCTGTCCGGCGGCGCTCGCCATGCTGGCGGCCAACAGCAGGCCGCAGCCAAGGGCAAGCGAGCGGGAACGCGAAAGAATCATCTGCAAACTCACATGATTGGAAGAGAGAGCGGCGTTGAAGACTAACCCCGGGCGCGGGCCTGTCCAACCCCAATCGACCAACGACTTCAGTCGCGTCGGCCCTTTTCCAGCGCGCTGAGGATGCCGCGCAGGGTGCGCACTTCCAAGTGGTTCCAGCCCGGCTTGGTCAGCAGCCCGCGCAGGGTGCGGCGCGTGCTTTCGGCGCGGGCTTCGGGGCGGAAATAGCCGCGCGGTTCGAGCAGTTTCTCGAAATGGGCGATCATCGCGTCGAGTTCATCCTGCGGGGCCGGAGGCAGGGTGTCCTCAAGCGTCGGCTGCACCAGCACCTCGCTCGCATCCTCTGCTGCCAGCTCACGCCCCATGCGCGACCATTCATAAGCCACCAGAATCACCGCCTGCGCGAGATTCAGCGATGCGAATTCTGGGTTGATCGGGATGGTGAGGATATTGCGGGCGAGCGCCACGTCCTCGGTTTCAAGACCGGAACGCTCGGGGCCGAAGATGATCGCGTGACGGCCGGGCAGGGTGTGCACCTGCCGTCCGGCCTCATCCGCGCCGATCACCGGCTTGGTCACGCCGCGCTTGCGGACGGTGGTGGCATGAACATGGGCGCAATCGGCCACGGCTTCAGCAGTGGTGGCGTAGACCTTGGCCTGCTCCAGCACGATATCCGCGCCCGAGGCGGCGGGGCCGGCGGAGGGGTTGGGCCAGCCGTCGCGCGGCGAAACGAGGCGCAGCTCGGTCAGCCCGAAATTGAGCATCGCGCGCGCCGCCTTGCCGATATTCTCCCCCAGCTGCGGGCGCACGAGGACGATCACGGGCTTGTTGAGATCGGCCATTTGTTCTTATTCCTTGGCGGCTTGCTGAACAGTGCTGGCAAATTCCTCGAAGTCCCGCGCTTCGGAGAAATCACGGTAGACCGAGGCGAAGCGAATGTAGGCGACTGAATCGATCTGTCGCAGGCCTTCCATCACCAACTCGCCGATATGGGAGGAGGGCACCTCGGCCTCCCCCGAGGTTTCGACCTGCCGCTGGATGCCCGAAATCAGCTGGTCGAGCCGTTCCTGATCAATCCCGCGCTTGCGCGAGGCGAGGGCGACCGATTGTTCCAGCTTGGAGCGATCAAACGGCTCGCGCCGGTCCCCCGACTTCACCACAACGACCTCGCGCAGTTGCACGCGTTCGAAGGTGGTAAAGCGCGCCCCGCAGGACGAGCACTGACGACGCCGCCGGATCGAGGTGCCATCCTCGGTAGGGCGGGAATCCTTTACCTGGCTATCATCATGGGCACAAAAGGGACAGCGCATTCAGGGGGTTATTTCTTGATTCTCTGATAAAGCGCGAAGCCTGCACCCACAAAAGCGCCGAGCACCGGCCCGCCGATAACCAGCGCACCGGCAAGCGCCCCGATCCCGGTGCCGATCAGCACCGGCTTGGTCGAGGGATGGTTCAGACCTTCCTTGGCCATGCCGCTGATTTCGGCCTTGGCATCCTCGACCCATTCGGGGGGCTGGCGCGGTTCCTGATCGCTCACCGGCTGATCCTTACATGCCCGGATAGACGGGGAAGGCCGCGCACAGTTCGGACACGCGCGAGCGCACGCTTTCTTCGATCTGGGCATCGCCTTCGGGGCCGTTTTTCGACAGGCCTTCAACCACTTCGGCGATGAGTTTGCCGACGATCCGGAACTCCTCGGGGCCGAAGCCGCGGGTGGTGCCGGCAGGCGTGCCCAAGCGGATGCCGCTGGTCACGAAGGGCGAGCGGGTGTCGAACGGGATGCCGTTCTTGTTGCAGGTGAGCCATGCCCGGTCGAGGCCCTTTTCGGCATCCTTGCCGGTCACGTCCTTGGCAGTCAGGTCGACCAGCATCGAGTGGTTGTCGGTGCCGCCGCTGACGATCCGCAGCCCGTTTTCCTCAAGGCTCGCTGCAAGCGCGCGGGCGTTTTCGACGATGCGGTGGGCGTAGGTCTTGAAATCGGGCTGGAGCGCCTCGCGGAAAGCCACCGCCTTGGCCGCGACGACATGCATCAGCGGGCCGCCCTGCAGGCCGGGAAATACCGCCATGTTCAAGGGCTTGGTGTACTTTTCATCATTCCACAGGATGATCCCCGAACGCGGACCGCGCAGTGACTTGTGGGTGGTTGACGTGACGATGTCGCAATGCGGGAAGGGCGAGGGGTGCGCTCCGCCCGCGACAAGGCCGGAGATGTGGCTCATGTCGCACAGCAGCACCGCGCCGACTTCATCAGCGATGGCACGGAAGGCGGGGAAATCCCACGTGCGCGAATAGGCCGTGCCGCCGCAGATGATGATCTTCGGCTTGTTTTCCCGCGCCTTGGTGGCGACTTCTTCCATGTCGATCGTCTCGGTCTCGCGCGAAACGCCATAGGAGACGACGTTGAACCACTTGCCGGACATATTGACCGGCGAGCCGTGGGTCAGGTGGCCGCCCGAATTGAGGTCCAGCCCCATGAAGGTATCGCCCGGGTTCAGCAGCGCCAGGAACACCGCCTGGTTCATCTGCGAGCCCGAATTGGGCTGCACGTTAGCAAAGTTGCAGCCAAACAACTGCTTGGCGCGCTCGATTGCCAGCGTTTCGACCACGTCGGCATAGTCGCAGCCGCCGTAGTAACGCTTGCCCGGATAGCCTTCTGCATACTTGTTGGTGAACACCGAGCCGGTCGCTTCCAGAACCGCGCGGCTTGCGATGTTTTCGCTCGCGATCAGCTCGATCTTGTCACGCTGGCGAGCAAGTTCCTTGCCAATCGCGGCGGCGATTTCCGGATCGGCGGTGGCAAGGTCGTTACGCCAGAAGCCGTCCATTGCGGCAACAGCTTGTCGGGCGGAGAAATCGGCGGGGGCGGTGCTCATTGGTGCGTCTCGATATGATCGGGCTGGAAGGGGGGCTTGCCGAGCTTGCCGACCCGGCGCTGGTGGCGCCCGGCCGGATCGCCGGCATCGGCGAATTCGGTGTCGAGAAATGTCGCAACGCACGCCTTGGCCATTTCGATCCCTACGAGACGCGCGCCCATTGCGATGCAATTGGCATCATTATGTTCGCGGGCGAGGGCGGCCGAGAGCGGCTCCGATACCAGCGCGCAGCGCACCTGTGGGTGGCGGTTGACGCTGATCGAAATGCCGATGCCGCTGCCGCACAGGGCAATCCCGTATTCGACCGTGCCTTCGGCGACGATCTCGGCCAGGCGATAGCCGTAATCGGGATAGTCGACACTCGTGCCCGGTTCGGGGCCGAGATCGGCGACTTCGTGGCCCTCTTCAATGAGCCACTCGGTGAGGTCCGCCTTCAGCTCGGTGGCGGCGTGATCGGATGCAATGGCGATGCGCATGGCGCTGCCATAGTCGCTGGGGCGGGGATTCTCCACCCCGAAGGCGCGGCTTTTCGACCGGCGGCAGCAATATTCCTTTACGCAGCGGAAAGGGCGGGGGAATTATGGCGCACATCATGGATCAGCCCGTGCCCCGTCCGACCGCCGAGCAATGGCTGGCGCGCGTCTTTGCCGACGCTGCACCCCGCCATTTCGGCACGGGCTGGCTGAGCGGTGTGCTGGGGATCGTGCTGGGCCTGCTGGCGCTGCTGGCGGTGCTGTGCCTGCACTTCCCACAATATCTCACCTTGCCGGAACTGCGCAGCCGCTATCCGCTGGCGCTGGTACGGCTCGCGATTGATGTGGGCCTGCTGGCGGCGATGGGGCTGGCGGGGCTGTCGATGCTGTTGCGCCGGAAGAAGGCGCTGGGGGTGACGGGGCTGGCGCTGGCGGGCGCGGCTTTGGCGCTGGGCGCAGGCGGGGTGGAGATCCCGCGCGGGGGCGCAAGCGCGGTCTATCTCGGGCTCGACTGGTTTGTGCTGGGGGTGCTGAGCACGGCGGCGATCTTCGTGCCGCTGGAGGGTGCCTTTCCCCTGCGGCGCGGCCAGAGCGCATTCCGGCGGGGCTGGCTGACCGACACGCAATATTTCTTCGCCAGCCACGTATTGGCGCAGGTGATGAGTGTCGCGGTGCTGGCCCCGGCGGTGGCGATTGGCGCGGTGCTGGCGGTGCCTGCCGCCCAGAGCGCGGTGCAGAGCCTGCCGCTATTGGTGCAATTCGCATTGTGCGTGCTGGTGGCCGACCTCGCGCAATATGGCGTGCATCGCGCCTTTCATGCGCTCCCGTTATTGTGGCGCTTCCACAAGGTGCACCACTCGGTCGAGGTGATGGACTGGATTGCGGGATCGCGGCTGCATCTGGTCGATGTGATCGCGACGCGCGGGCTAGTGCTGCTGGCGCTGCTGGTGGCGGGGTTCGATCAGGTGGCGGTCTATGCCTATCTCGCGCTGGTGAGTTTCCACGCGGTGTTCATTCACGCGAACTTCGCGCCGCGCTGGGCGTGGCTGGAGCGGTGGATCGCCATGCCGCGCTTCCATCACTGGCACCACGGCATCGAACCGGAGGCGCGGGACGTGAACTTCGCGGTGCACCTGCCGATGATCGACCGCTGGTTCGGGACATATCACATGCCGGCGGATCGCTGGCCGGACGGCTACGGCATCGCCGGAGAACGCGCGCCCGAAGGCTGGGTGCGCCAGCTGGTGTGGCCGTTCGGGAAAACGCGCTAGAACAGCAGCGTATCAGGCTTCGGCATCGGCTGCCGCGCCACCGCGCGCGATAGCGACATCACGCTGCGGATCCCGAACTGGCCAAGCGCCACCATCCCGATCGGCAGGAGCAAGAGCAGGGCCGGGATTGCGACCGCATCGGTCTCGCCGAAAATCAGTAGGCCCACCACGAACAGCACCACGATCAGCACGCAAAGCCCCAGTGCCAGCCAGAAAGTGCGCGTCAGATAGCGGTAATGGCTCACCTCCCATTCCTCCGCTGGTTCGCGGCGGAAGATGAAGGCCAACGGCACCCCGACAAGGATCAGGACGGGCAGGAAGAAGCTCGCCAGATAGAGCGCGGCGACGATGAAGGGCCGGTTGCCCAGCGTGTCATCGACCCAGCTTGAGCGACCGTCCCCCCGGCTCACATGCCCGCCCTTACTGATCCAGGAACGAGCGCATCTTGCGGCTGCGCGAGGGGTGCTTGAGCTTCCGCAGCGCCTTGGCTTCGATCTGGCGGATACGTTCGCGCGTCACCGAGAACTGCTGGCCGACTTCTTCCAGCGTGTGATCGGTGTTCATCCCGATGCCGAAGCGCATCCGCAGCACGCGCTCCTCGCGGGGAGTCAGCGAAGCCAGCACGCGGGTGACGGTTTCCTTGAGGTTCGCCTGAATCGCGGCATCCACCGGGATGATCGCGTTCTTGTCCTCGATGAAATCGCCGAGGTGGCTGTCTTCCTCGTCCCCGATCGGGGTTTCGAGGCTGATCGGCTCCTTGGCGATCTTCATCACCTTGCGAACCTTTTCGAGCGGCATGGAGAGGCGCTGCGCCATTTCCTCCGGCGTCGGCTCGCGGCCTTCCTCGTGCAGGAACTGGCGGCTCGTGCGGACCAGCTTGTTGATCGTCTCGATCATGTGCACCGGAATGCGGATGGTGCGCGCCTGATCGGCGATGCTGCGGGTGATCGCCTGCCGGATCCACCACGTCGCATAGGTGCTGAACTTGTAGCCGCGGCGGTATTCGAACTTGTCGACCGCCTTCATCAAGCCGATATTGCCTTCCTGAATGAGATCAAGGAATTGCAGGCCGCGGTTGGTGTATTTCTTGGCGATGGAAATCACCAGACGCAGGTTCGCCTCGACCATTTCCTTCTTGGCGATACGCGCCTCGCGCTCGCCCTTCTGGACCATGTTGACGATGCGGCGGAACTCGGTGAGGCTCATGCCGGTCTGCGCGGCAATGTCGGCGATTTCTGAGCGGATGCGCTCGATCGCGACTTCCTCGCGCTCGGCGAAGGCGGCCCACTTCTTGTCCTTCTTGGCGCGTTCCTTGATCCAGGCGTCGTCCATCTCGTTGCCGACATAGGAATCGAGGAAGTCGAGACGCTTGATCTTGTGACGCTCGGCCAGACGGAGCATCTGCCCGCCCAGCGTCGTCAGGCGGCGGTTGAAGGCGTAGAGGTTGTCGACCAGGAATTCGATCTTGGTGGCGTGGAACTGCACGCTTTCGACTTCGGCGGTGAGCTCTTCGCGCAGCGCTTCGTACTTCTTTTCCTTCGCAGCCGGGAAATCATTGCCCGCAGCCAGCGTGTCGACCCGTTCGCCCTGAAGCTTTTCGAAGTCCTTGAACAGCTTGGTGATGCGGGCGAAGCGTTCGAGCGCTTCGGGCTTCAGCGCGGCTTCCATCTGGGCGAGGGAGAGGGTGTTGTCCTCCTCCTCTTCCTCTTCGCGCTTGGGGCGGCCTTCGCCGTCCTCGTCCTCGTCGTCGTCGCTCGATTCTTCCTCGACCTCGTCATCCTCGCGGATGGTCGGGCCGGCGGTGGCTTCGGAGATTTCGCCGTCGTCGTCATCATCCTCGGCGCCTTCGGCCATCTTGTCCGCCGGCGGTTCCTTGGAGAGCATCGCGTCAAGATCGAGGATCTCGCGCAGCTGCATGTCGCCGTTGTTGAGCGCTTCTGACCACTGGATGATCGCGTGGAAGGTGATCGGGCTTTCGCACAGCCCCATGATCATCATGTCGCGCCCGGCCTCGATGCGCTTGGCGATTGCGATTTCGCCTTCGCGGCTGAGCAGCTCCACCGCGCCCATTTCGCGCAGGTACATCCGCACCGGATCGTCGGTGCGTTCACCCGTGGCGAGCTTCTTGTTGCCGGCGCGGGCGTCCTTGGCAGGGCCCTTTTTCTCGCCGTCGTCCTCGTCTTCATCCTCGTCGTCGTCGACCGAGAGCGCTTCGCTGCTTTCGCCGTCCTCGTCGGCTTCGGCTTCGGCGTCTTCATCGCTTTCGACGATCTGCACGCCCATTTCGGATAGCGCGGTCTGGATGTCCTCGATCTGGTCGGGGCTCATTTCGCCCGAGGGCAGCGCTTCGTTGAGCTCGTCATAGGTGACATAGCCGCGCTTCTTCGCCTTGCTGATCAGCTTCTTGATCGAAGCCTCGTTGAGATCGATCAGCGGGGCGTCTTCCTTCTCGGCCATATGTCTCGTTCAATCCGTTGCCGGGCGGCCGTTTCCTGCGTGCGGAAGGCGGTCGCCAGTTTATCCCATATCCTCCGCCGGAGCGGAGTCGTCACCCGTTGCCGCCGGAGCGGCTTTCCTGCGCCCGAATGCCTTGAGGCGCTCGTCCACTGTCATGAGCTGTGCGCGCAACCTGCTCTGTTCGGCGAACGATCCTTCCGGATCGCTGTCGAAACGGGCTATCGTGGCCGCAAGCGCAGCCTCAAGCGCTGGTCGTTCGACCAGCAGCGACACAGCTTCGGCCAGTTCCTCGCACGCATCGCCGGTGGATGTGCCTTCATCAAGAAAGGCGTAACGGATGTCTGCCGGCGGGGCAGGGTGACCTAGCGACTCGCATATGGCGTGTGCTCCGCGCGAATCAAGCGTTTCTGCAAGTTCGAACAGCGATTCGACCAGCGGCGCGGCTTCGCGGTCATGCCGAGCGAGGCTGGAAAGCGCCTCGGCATGGCGTGCGATCTCCTGCGGAAAGCGGGTGAGGCCGGCCACCACGGCCACCAGCAAGCCTTGCCGCTGGCTGCCCTGCATGATCCCCCCAAGCCGCGTGCGCGCTTCGTCCGACAGGCCCGGCGGCGGCATCGGCGCACCGCGCCATGCGCCCTTCTGCCCGCGCTGGGGCGGGGTGTAGGCGGGGCGCGGGGCACGCGGGGGATAGGCAAATTCCGAAAACCGGTCGGACAGCTCGCGGCGGTAAAGCGCCTTGATCTCGGGATCGGCGATGGTTTCGACATGAGCCATCAACCGCGCCTTCAGCCCGGCCTTGGCCTCGGGCGTGGCGAGGGGCTGGGCATCGCGCTCGAATTCCCACAGCGTGTCGATCAGATTGCTGGGACTGGCGAGCAGCTTTTCTATCGCGCCTTTGCCTTGCGCCTTGATGAGATCATCGGGATCAAGCCCCGCAGGCAGGCGCACAATGCTGAGCGAGCGCATCGGGGCGAGCAGCGGCAGCGCCCGCGCAATCGCCCGCATCGCTGCCCTTTGCCCTGCCGCATCGCCGTCGAAGCACAGCACCGGCACCTCGACCATGCGCCACAGCAGTTCCAGCTGCATCTCCGTCAGCGCCGTGCCGAGCGGGGCGACCGCATCGGAAATCCCCGCGTTGGCGAGCGCGATCACATCCATGTAGCCCTCGACCACCACCACGCGGCCGGACTGGCGTGCGGCAGGGGCGGCGCGGTGGAGGTTGTAGAGCGTGCGGCCCTTGTCGAACAGGTCGGTATCGGGGGAGTTCAGATACTTGGCGACGCCATCCCGCTTGTCGAGGATGCGCCCGCCGAATGCGATCACGCGCCCGCGCGCGTCCTGAATGGGCAGCATGACGCGGCCCCGGAAACGGTCGTAACGCTCGCCCTGTTCGTTGTGCGCGCGCATTCCGGCGCCTTCGAGCATATCCTCGCCGAATTGGGAGAGCGCCTTGGGCAAGGCCTGCCGATCATCGGGTGCCCAGCCGAAGCCGAATTCGCGCATGATAGCAGGCGAGAACCCGCGCCTTTGCAGGTATTCGCGCGCCGCGCCGCCGCTTGGCCCGGCGAGGCTCTCGACAAAAAACTTCTGCGCCGCCTCGGTTACGTCGATCAGGCTGGCGCGCGCTTCGGCCTTTTTGGCCATGACGGGATCGGGCGCGGGGACTTCCATCCCGGCCATCCCCGCCAGCTCCTTGATCGCGTCCATGAACTGGAGGCCCTGTTGGTCCACCATCCAGCTGATCGCGTCCCCATGCGCCCCGCAGCCGAAGCAGTGGTAGAACTGCTTCTGGTCGTTGACGTAGAAACTCGGCGTTTTCTCGTCATGGAACGGGCAGCACCCCTTCCACTCGCGCCCCGCGCGGGTGAGCTTGACCGACCGCTGGACAAGCGAAGATAGCGTGATCCGCGCACGCAGCTCGTCCTTCCATTGCGGGGTGATGGCCATGAGGGGTTAGTGCCTCCACGAGCGCAGCCTGTCGAGCGCCCGGCCACAAATACCCTTTCGCCCTGAGCTTGTCGAAAGCGAAGCTGGGCATAGCCCAACGGGTGATCTTCTCTTCCAGATCACCTCCCGCCTCAAGAAAGGCGGTGCTTCGACAAGCTCAGCACGAACGGGGAAGGTTACGAAAGCGCCGCCTTCACCAGCGTGCTTGCCAGCTTGCCGTCGAGCACCGCGCCGTGGCGGGCTTTCAGCTCGGCCATGACGGTGCCCATGTCCTTCATGGTCGACGCGCCGGTCTCCGCCTTGATCGCCTCGATTGCGGCGGTGGTGGCGGCCTCGTCCATCATCTGGGGGAGGAATTCCTCGATCACGGCGAGTTCGGCGCGCTCGACTGCCGCCAGTTCCTCGCGCCCGCCGCTCACATACATTTCGATCGATTCGCGGCGCTGCTTGGCCATCTTCTGGAGGACGCTCACCACCAGTTCGTCGTCGGGAATCGCCTTGCCGCTGGTGCGCTCTTCGATGTCGCGGTCCTTGATCTTGGCGCTGATCTGGCGGAGCGCGGCGGTGCGGTCCTTCTCGCCGGCCTTCATCGCAGCGATGGTGGCGGCCTTGATATCGTCACGGATCATTGGGTGTTTTCCTGTGGATTGGGATGTGGCGCGCGCCCCTAACGCAAATAGAGCCGCACGCCTAGGTTGACGCGGGTGCCTCACGCGCCTAGCGGGCAAAACTTAGCACCATCGCCGGAAATCTAGTCAACGGAGCGCCCCATGGCCGACCCCGCATCCTCACGCGCGCAACCCTCAGGCGCGACAGGAGTCCTCGTTCTGGCTGATGGCACGGTGATCTGGGGCAAGGGCTTCGGCGCTGTCGGCGCGAGCGTGGGCGAGGTGTGCTTCAACACCGCCATGACCGGCTATCAGGAGGTGATGACCGATCCCTCCTACGCCGCCCAGATCGTCACCTTCACCTTCCCGCATATCGGCAATGTCGGCGCGAACCCGGATGATATCGAGAGCCACGTCGCCAATGGGCTTGGGGGCGCGGTCGGCTGCATCGTGCGCGAGGACGTGACGGAGCCGTCGAACTTCCGCTCGATCGAGCGTTTCACTGAATGGCTGGCGAAAAACGGCAAGATCGGGCTGGCAGGCATCGACACCCGCGCGCTCACCCGCCGCATCCGCATGAGCGGCGCGCCCAATGCGGTGATCGCCCATGCGCCGGACGGCAAGTTCGATCTGCCTGCGCTGCTGGAGCGGGCCAAGGCGTGGCCCGGCCTCGAAGGCATGGACCTCGCGATCCGCGTCACCCGCGACGGGCAGGAAAGCTGGGAGGGCGGCTTCTGGACGCTCGGCAAGGGCTATGGCCGCGCACCTTTCGATGCCAAGCCCCATGTGGTCGCGATCGATTACGGCGCGAAGGACAATATCTTCCGCAATCTGGTGAAGGCGGGCGCGAAGGTGACGGTGGTGCCGGCCAAGACGTCGTTTGACGCAATCATGGCGCTCAAGCCCGACGGCGTGTTTCTCTCCAACGGCCCGGGCGATCCGGCGGCGACCGGCGAATATGCTGTGCCGGTGATCCGCGCGCTGCTCGACGCCGATGTGCCGCTGTTCGGCATTTGTCTGGGCCACCAGCTGCTCGCGCTGGCCGCGGGGGCGAAGACGATCAAGATGCACCAGGGCCACCGCGGCGCGAACCACCCCGTCCAGCGCGTTGGGGAAGGGTGGGGCGAGACTTCGGGCCTCGTCGAAATCACCTCGATGAACCACGGCTTCACGGTCGATGTCGACACCCTGCCGGAGAATGTCGAGCAGACCCACGTGAGCCTGTTCGACGGCACCAATTGCGGCATCGCGATCAAGGGCAAGAAGGCCTTCGCGGTGCAGTATCACCCCGAGGCCTCGCCGGGGCCGCAGGACAGCTTCTACCTGTTCGAGAAGTTTGTCGGGGGGCTGGGGTGAAAGTCGAACTTTCTCAGGAGAAGATCGAGCATGCTGTGCTGTGGTCTATTGTCCGTCAAGACTATAGCGATGGCTTCATTGATGCTGAGCATGTTGCTCAAAAATTGAATGGCTATTTCGCGCGCAGCCAAATCGATGCAGCTATTGAGCATTTGGTTGATTGTGAGATGCTTAAGCCAAGGCACGCCCCGTTTCAGAAGCATTTCGAGCCAACGCGGCTAGCCTATGTTAAAATCGACCATCTGCGTTCTAAGATTTCAAGCTTTGTTGGGCGACTCGATAAGCACGGGCCATCATTCTTGTCGTCGCAAGCCGCAAAGGATGCTCGACTAGAGTCGCAGATTTTGCCCCCGGCACCGACCGATGCTTCTACTTCCAATCCCAATGGATCTGGCATCAATATAAATGTCGCTCCAACCATTTCTCCAAATTTCGTGAACGAAGGACCAGTGTATCACGCTCCGACCTTCACTCAAGGCGGTGATCATTCTGCCACTAAAGCGGCGTGGTTTGGTGGATGGGGAGCGTGGGTAGGTGCGGCCCTTGCTTTGATTGGCATCCTTGTGACTCTTTGGATCAGCGGAAAACTCTAAATGCCCAAAAGAACCGACATCTCCTCGATCCTCGTCATTGGCGCTGGCCCCATTATCATCGGGCAGGCGTGCGAGTTCGATTACTCCGGCACGCAGGCGATCAAGGCGTTGAAGGAGGAGGGCTACCGCGTCATCCTCGTCAACTCGAACCCGGCGACGATCATGACCGATCCCGAGTTCGCCGACGCGACCTATATCGAGCCGATCACGCCCGAGATCGTCGCCAAGATCATCGCCAAGGAGCGGCCCGATGCGCTGCTGCCGACGATGGGCGGGCAGACCGCGCTCAACTGCGCGCTGGCGCTGGATGCTGACGGCACGCTCGAAAAGTACGGCGTCGAAATGATCGGGGCGAAGGCCGACGCCATCGACAAGGCGGAAAACCGCCAGCGTTTCCGCGAAGCGATGGACGCGATCGGGCTCGAATCCGCGCGCTCGGGCGTTGCCAACACCGTTGATGAAGCCTTCGCCGTGCTCGAACGCACCGGCTTGCCCTCGATCATCCGCCCCAGCTTCACTCTCGGCGGCACCGGCGGCGGGATTGCCTATAACAAGGCCGAATTCGAAAAGATCGTGCGCGAAGGCCTCGACGCCTCGCCCACCACCGAAGTCCTGATCGAGGAATCGCTCCTCGGTTGGAAGGAGTTCGAGATGGAGGTGGTGCGCGACCGCAAGGACAACGCGATCATCATCTGCTCGATCGAGAACGTCGATCCGATGGGCGTGCACACCGGCGATTCGATCACCGTCGCCCCGGCGCTGACGCTGACCGACAAGGAATACCAGATCATGCGCAGCGCCAGCATCGCGGTGCTGCGTGAAATCGGCGTGGAGACGGGCGGATCGAACGTCCAGTTCGCGGTCAACCCCAAGGACGGGCGCCTGATCGTGATCGAGATGAACCCGCGCGTCAGCCGCTCCTCGGCGCTGGCGTCCAAGGCGACGGGCTTCCCCATCGCCCGCGTCGCGGCCAAGCTGGCGGTCGGCTACACGCTGGATGAACTCACCAACGAGATCACCGGCGCGACGCCTGCCAGCTTTGAACCCACCATCGATTACGTGGTGACGAAAATCCCGCGCTTCGCCTTCGAAAAGTTCAAGGGTGCGGCCACCGACCTGTCGACCGCGATGAAGAGCGTCGGCGAAGTCATGGCGATCGGGCGCAATTTCCAGGAGTCGGTGCAGAAGGCGCTGCGCGGCCTCGAAACCGGCCTTGACGGCTTCAACCGCGTGCCGGAACTCGAAGGGGCAGGGCGCGACGTCATCACCGCCGCCCTCTCGCGCCGCACGCCGGACCGGCTGCTGAAGGTCGGCCAGGCCTTCCGCGAAGGCATGAGCGTCGAGGAAATCGCCGCCGTCACCTTCTACGATCCGTGGTTCCTGCGCCAGATCGAGCAGATCATCGCCGCCGAACGCGAAGTGCAGAAGGAGGGGCTGCCGATTGACGCGACCGGCCTGCGCCGGTTGAAGGCGATGGGCTTCTCCGACAAGCGCCTTGCGACCCTCGCTGTGCGTTCCGTGGGCGTTGCGGGCGGCATGGGAGAAACGCAGGCGAAGCGTTCGGGCCTGCTCCACGATGCGCTCGTCGCGATGGCCGGGGCCACCAGCGAAGATGAGGTGCGCGCCCTGCGCCACAAGCTTGGCGTGCTCCCCGTGTTCAAGCGCATCGACTCTTGCGCCGCCGAATTCGAGGCGATCACGCCCTACATGTATTCGACCTACGAGGCCCCGACCTTCGGCGCGCCCGAGTGCGAGGCCAACCCTTCTGACCGCAAGAAGATCGTCATCCTCGGCGGCGGGCCGAACCGGATCGGGCAGGGGATCGAGTTCGATTACTGCTGCGTCCACGCCTGCTTCGCGCTCGGCGAAGAGTGGCACGGCCCGGCGTTCGAGACGATCATGGTCAACTGCAACCCGGAAACCGTCTCGACCGATTATGACACCTCCGACCGCCTATATTTCGAGCCGCTGACGGCTGAAGACGTGCTGGAAATCCTGCGCGTCGAACAGCAGAACGGCGAGCTGGTCGGCGTGATCGTGCAGTTCGGCGGGCAGACCCCGCTCAAGCTCGCGCAGGCGCTGGAGGATGCCGGCATTCCGATCCTCGGGACCTCGCCCGACGCGATTGACCTGGCCGAAGACCGCGAGCGCTTCGCCAAGCTGGTGAGCAAGCTGAAGCTCCAGCAGCCGGAAAACGGCATCGCCCGCAGCCGTGACGAGGCCGCCGCCGTGGCCGCGCGCATCGGCTATCCGGTGCTGCTGCGCCCGTCCTACGTGCTCGGCGGCCGGGCGATGGAGATCGTCGACAGCGAAGCGCAGCTCGATGATTACATCGCCACCGCGGTGAACGTGTCGGGCGACAGCCCGGTGCTGATCGACCAGTATCTGCGCGATGCGATCGAATGCGATGTCGATGCGCTGTGCGACGGCACCGAGGTGCGGGTCGCGGGCGTGATGCAGCATATCGAGGAAGCGGGCGTGCACTCGGGCGATTCGGCCTGCACCCTGCCGCCCTATTCGCTCCCGCCCGAAATCATCGCCGAGATGGAACGGCAGGCCGAAGCGCTCGCCTTCGCGCTCGGCGTGAAGGGGCTGATGAACGTGCAGTTCGCGGTGAAGGACGGGGTGGTCTACCTCATCGAAGTGAACCCGCGCGCCAGCCGCACCGTGCCTTTCGTCGCCAAGGCCACCGGCCAGCCAGTCGCCAAGATCGCCGCGCGGGTGATGGCGGGCGAGCCGCTGTCTTCGTTCGAGCCGTTCAAGCGCGATCTGCCTTACATGTCGGTGAAAGAAGCCGTCTTCCCGTTCAGCCGCTTCCCCGGTGCCGATCCGGCGCTGAGCCCGGAAATGAAGTCGACCGGCGAAGTGATGGGGATCGACGCCAGTTTCGAAGCCGCCTTCCTCAAATCGCAGCTGGGCGCCGGCATGAAGCTGCCGCGTGCAGGCACGCTGTTCGTCTCGGTCAAGGACACCGACAAGCCGCAGATCGTCCCGGCGGTGCGCCGCCTGATCGAGCACGGCTTCCGCGTCATCGCCACCGGCGGGACGCAGACCTGGCTGGTTGAACAGGGCCTGCCGGTGGAACGCGTGAACAAGGTGGCCGAGGGCCAGCCGCATATCGTCGACAAGATCATCGACGGCGATGTCGCGCTGATCTTCAACACCACCGAGGGCTGGCAGTCGCTGATGGATAGCAAATCCATCCGCATGGCGGCGCTGGCGGGCAAGGTTCCGTATTACACCACCGCGGCTGCTTCGCTGGCGGCGGCGGCGGCGGCGATTGCGGCGGTCGGGCCGGAGCAACTTGAAGTCCGGTCGTTGCAGGACTATTATAGCTCTAACTGACCTCGCTCTCCCCGACATTCCGTTGCGTCGTGGCCGCATTTCTTGAAAAATGCGGTCTTCGGGTAATGGGATTATTGTTTGTCGGTGCGGGCCAAAAGAACAGCAGGAAGAGAACAGGCGATGGCTACCATGGAAAAGGTCCCGATGCTGGCCGAGGGTTACGAGCGGCTCACCGCCGACCTCAAGGCGCTGCGTGAGGAGCGCCCCAAGATCGTGGAAGCGATCGAGGAAGCGCGCGCCCACGGCGACCTCTCGGAAAACGCCGAATATCACGCCGCCAAGGAGCGTCAGGGCCAGGTCGAAGCCATGATTGGCGAGATCGAGCACATGGTCAGCCGTGCGCAGATCATTGATCCGACCACGCTGTCGGGCGACAGGATCATCTTCGGCGCGACCGTCACGCTGCTTGACGAAAACGACAAGCCGGTGCGCTACCAGATCGTCGGCCAGACCGAGGCGGACGCCAACAAGGGCCGCATTTCCTACAGCTCGCCGCTTGCCCGCGCGCTGATCGGCAAGCAGGTGGGCGACGAGATCGAGGTGACGGTGCCCTCGGGCGAGAAGTTCTACCTCGTCGACAAGATCGAGTTCATCTGAGGCGTGGCGGCTGCGCCCGTCAGACCGATCGCGGAACGCAAGGTCGCCCGGCATTTCCTTGATGCGGGCGCGACCAGCATGGCTGACGCCATCCCCTACGCTCCGGCCCGCCCAAGCCGCGACCGCGCGTTCGAGCGGCTCAAGGGCGCCGACGTGCTGCGCACCGACGGGCAGGGCAAGTGGTGGCTTGACGAAGAACGCTGGCAAGGCCGCCGCTCCGGCCGCCGCACCAAGGCGATTGTGGCGCTGCTGGCGGTTGGTGCCGCCGCGGCGCTGGCCGCGCTGCGATAGGCGGGGCGTTGCACCGTCGTTGAGGGGTCATTGCCCACTCATTGCCTGTTTCACGTGAAACAAGGCTCCGGGGCGCGGCTCTGGTTGCCCTTCGCCGCGCCTGAAATCAGCTGCGACGCTTAGTCTTCCGGCGTGAGCAGCTTGTGGATGTGGACCACCACATACTTCATCTCGGCATCGTCGACCGTGCGTTGCGCCTGCGCGCGCCATGCGTCGACCGCGGCGTCATAGGAGCTGAACACGCCGACGACGTGGATGCTTTCCGGGTCCTGGAATTCGATCCCTTGCGGGTCTTTGACGCGGCCGCCCATCACGAGGTGGAGCCGCTGGGTGGGGGTGGTTTCTGCCATTGTTCAAGTCCTTGGGGAGGAAGGATGCGCGCCCCCTTAGCGCCTCAAGCGCCAAGGGCAAGAGCGCATCATGCCCAAGGAATTGGAACGGGCGGACTCAGCCTTTGGTCTTGCTTGCCACGCGGCGTGCGGCGCTTGCGGCCTTGCGGGTGGTTTCGCTCACGGCTTTGCGCGCGGTGTCGGTGACAGTGCGGGCCTTGTCGCCGGCCGCGTCCGACAGATCGCCGAACTTTTCCTGCCCGGCGCGGGTGCCGTCGAGCACTTCCTCGATCACCTGCATAGCATAGGCCATCAGCGCATTGCCGATCAGTGCGCCGAGCTTTGATCCGCCGCGCGCCGCAATGTCCTTGACCCCCGAGGACGCGCTGCTCGCTGCGCCCGAGGCCGCCGCACCGACGGCTCCGGCGGCGCGGGCCGCAACCTTGCGCCCGGGGCGCGTTGCCAGCCCGATCACCAGGCCAAGCGCCAGCGCGCCGCCGACCACCGCGAGCGGGTGGGCGCGGGCATAGTCGGTGGCGGCCGCTGCCGCTTCGCGCGCCTGATCGGCGAGGTTGCGCTCGGCATTGCGGCGCTCGGCCGCTTCGATGCGGGCGCGCAGCGAATCGCGCGCAGGTCCGGAAAGATCGTTCATGCCGCCTGTTCCTCGATAGTATCGGGGCGCGGTGCCCCGTGGTCCTCGGTTTCTTGTGCCTCCGCGGTGGTTAACGCCGCGTCGCTATCGTCATCATCCCCATCCCCATCTTCCAGCGCAGTCTCGATCAGATCGAGCAGCGTGCCGCGCATCAGCCACAGGATGATCGCTCCGATCACCAGCGCGATGATGCCGGGATTGTCGGCCGCGCCGTGCTTCGCCTGCGCCAGCGCATCGCTTGCCCCGGCGCGGATGCGCGAGGTGACGGTGGTGCCGACGCTGGAGGACACGCGGCTCGCCACGCCCTGTTCGTCGAGACTGGCGCGCAGACGGGCGATGTCTTCTTCCAGAACGGCGCGGGCGGCATCGCGCATGGCGCGGTCTTCGAGGAAGGACGGGGGCAGGGCAGTCATGCCGCCCCCCCATTATCGCTGGCGAACAGCGCGGCCAGCAGTGCACCATCCTTGCGCGCCGACAGCACCAGTGCGGCCACGCCCGCCAGCATCACGCCGACGACAATCGCGATGGCACCCCACACGGTGACGAGCGGCGCAAGCGCAATCACCGCGCCCACCGCCAGCGCGATCAGCGCGATGTGGAGCAGCACCAGCGCCAGCACCAGCAGCACAATCGCCCGCGCGGTGGCCTTGCCGGCCAGCCCGGCGCGGGTTTTCTGGAAGCGCAACTCGGCCTCGGCATAGGTGCGCGCGTCCTCGATCAGGATCGCTACATCCTCGCGCAGGGAAGCGAGCGCGTCGCCCTCGGCGGACGGCGTTTCATCCGCCGGGGCGACCGGCTCCTCCAGTGCGGGATCGGATTGCGGCATTTGCGGGCCTGCTTCGCTCAGCGTCCGGCTCCGCTCAGCCGCGCTTGCCGCCCAGCAGGCGGGCGAGGAAGAAGCCCACCACCGCCGCAATCCCGACGGCGAAGCCGGGGCTCTTGCGGACCATCTCGCGCGCATCCTCGCCAAGTTCCTCGACGCTCTTGGATTCGAGCTTGGCCGAGGTTTCCTGCAACGTGCGCGAGGCCTTGCGGGCATAGTCGCCATATTGCTCGCCGAGCTTCTCGTCGATCTGGGGCGCGCTGTCGCCCACCACCTTGCCGAGGCTGGCGATGGCGTCGCTGGCGACCTGCTTGCCCTCGACCGCGAGTTCGCCCGCCTTGCCGAGCGCCTGTTCGCCATAGGCCTTGGCCTCGGCCACCAGATCGGTGCCCTTGCCCTTGGCCTGTTCGCTCACGGCCCCGACGCGGGTGCCCGCTTCGGCGCGCAGCGCGGCGGCGCCAGCCTTGGCTTCCTCAAGCGCGGCGTTGAAGCGGCTCTTGGCGACGGCAGTGTTGTCGGTGGCAGGGGCCACGGCCGGTGCGGCATCCTCGCCGCGCTGGGTCGCGCCGGTCTTGCGGGCGGGCGACTTGGCCGGACCGGTCGCCTTGGTGGCCGCGCCCTTGGCGGGCTTGGCGGGAGTCTTTTTCGCCGGGGTCTTCGGGGGAGTTGCTTCTGCCATTGCGTCGATCCTTGTTACGCGCTGCCTGCGGTTCTGTTTCGGCTCACCCCCGCAGCGCCCTCGCGCTTGCGCCGGAGACTTCCCGCGCATAGGGACGCGTCCGAAGGGCGTGATCCAGAATCAGGCCGCTCATAGTGTCTTATCATCCTACAACACATTCCTGCCGGAGCCAAACATGACCGCCATCATCGACCTGCACGGCCGCGAGATTCTCGACAGCCGCGGAAACCCCACTGTCGAAGTCGATGTGCTGCTGGAAGATGGCAGCTTCGGCCGCGCGGCGGTGCCCTCGGGCGCGTCGACCGGGGCGCATGAGGCGGTCGAACTGCGTGACGGCGATGCCGCACGCTATCTCGGCAAGGGCGTGCTCAAGGCGGTCGAAGCGGTCAACACCGAGATCCGCGAGCTGCTGTTCGACAATTTCGACGCCGAGGACCAGCGCGATATCGACCTTGCGCTGATTGCTCTGGACGACACCCCCAACAAGGCGCGGCTCGGCGCGAACGCGATCCTCGGCACCTCGCTGGCGGTGGCGAAGGCTGCGGCCAATGCGCGCGGGTTGCCGCTCTATTCCTATCTCGGCGGGGTTTCGGCCCACGTTCTGCCGGTGCCGATGATGAACATCATCAACGGCGGCGAGCACGCCGACAACCCGATCGACATTCAGGAATTCATGATCATGCCGGTCGGCGCCGACAGCATCGCCGAGGCGGTGCGCTGGGGCGCGGAGGTGTTCCACACCTTGAAGAAGGGCTTGGCGCAAAAGGGCCTCGCCACCAGCGTCGGCGATGAAGGCGGGTTTGCGCCCGATCTCGCCAGCACCCGCGCCGCGCTCGATTTCATCATGGAAAGCATCGCCAAGGCCGGGTTCAAGCCGGGCGAGGACATCGTGCTGGCATTGGACTGCGCGGCGACCGAGTTTTTCCGCAGCGGCAAGTACGAAATCAGCGGCGAGGGCCTCAGCCTGTCGCCCGACGAGATGGCCGATTACCTGGCCAAGCTGTGCGCCGACTACCCGATCCGCTCGATCGAAGACGGCATGAGCGAAGACGATTTCGCAGGCTGGGCCGCGCTGACCGCCAAGCTCGGCGACAAGGTGCAGCTGGTGGGCGATGATCTGTTCGTGACCAACCCCGCGCGCCTTTCGGACGGGATCGGGCGCGGCCTCGCCAACTCGCTGCTGGTGAAGGTCAACCAGATCGGCACGCTCACCGAAACGCTGGCGGCGGTCGATATGGCGCACCGCGCGCGCTATACCTGCGTGATGAGCCACCGTTCGGGCGAGACCGAGGATGCGACCATTGCCGACCTGGCGGTTGCGACCAATTGCGGGCAGATCAAGACCGGCTCGCTCGCCCGGTCGGACCGGCTTGCCAAGTACAACCAGCTGATCCGCATCGAGGAAGAGCTGGGCGACAGCGCGTTCTACGCTGGCAAGGGCTGCTTCGGCGCGCGCGCCTAAAGGCTGCCGACACCGTCGAAGAAGCGTTCCATCGCCGTGATGCCCTTGCGCGTGAGGCGCACGAGCACGCGGCGGTGATCTTCCGGATCATTCTCGCGCACCACCAGCCCTTCGTCTGCCAGCACGCCGAGCCAGCGCAGGCCGGTGGTGGCGGGCGCGGCAGAGCCGATGCAGGCGCTCGACACCGAGACGGGCTTGGCCTCTCCGTGAGCGATGTAGAGGTCGAGCAGGATATCCCACGCCGGTTCGCCGAACAGTTCGGGATTGCCGAAAAGGTCGGCCCGCTTGCGCCGGAGCGCATAGGCCTGCCGCGCCAGCGCGAGATAGCGCCGCTCGCTACGCGGCGAGGGACGGCCGATGGCCTCGCCCGCCGGGGCCGCAGCAACATCGCGCAGCCGCGCGGCAATTGCCACCAGCTCGTCCGCCAGCGGATGCAGCACCGCGCTCTCGCTGTTGCCCGCACGACCGGCGGCAAAGGGGGGCGCGGCCTCAGGCATCGGCCGGGCCCTGCAAGGGGTTTGTCGGATGCGGGAAACTACGTTGAATCACGCAGGCAAATTAGCCGCCCGCTCAGGCTTTGGCTTTAAGGGCAAATACGCAGGTATCTCTTTTTCCGTGAGAAACCCGCCCGCGCGGTGGCCCGGCAGGAGCGGATCAGGAGTGCTCGGCCCGCGCGTGATCCAGCCGCAATTGCTGGATCGCGGCATCGACATGGGCCGCGCCGATATGGAGGTTCATCCGGTCAAGCTCGGCCAGCTGGCATTCCAGCGCAGCAATGACACGGGGCAGGCCAGAGCGATCCGGCACCGAAGCGGTTAGGTTATCCAAGGTAAAATCCCGAAGCTGACTGCACGCAGCTGCTAACCCGTGCGACCGGCGAGCAACAGCAGAAGCTGGTCGGATATCGCGTTAATGGCTTACGGAAATCTACAGAGGGAAAATACGTAGTGGAGGCGGGGTTCCAGAATGGAACACCCGCCCTAACGTCAACTTAACCGGCGAACCGATCCTGCAAGGCCATCAGCGCCAGCGCCGCCTTGGCCGCCTCGCCGCCCTTGTCCTTCTGGGCCGGATCGGCGCGGACGGGCGCCTGAGCCTCGTTCTCGACCGTGAGGATGCCGTTGCCGATGGCGATGCCGTCCATCGTCAGCGCCATGATCGCGCGCGCGCTTTCGCCCGCGACGATTTCGAAGTGGTAGGTTTCGCCGCGGATTACCACGCCGATGGCGACGAAGCCGTCGTACAGGTCAGCCTCGGCCGCCAGCGCGATGGCGCCGGGGATTTCAAGCGCGCCGGGGACAGTCAGCACTTCGACCTCGTGTCCGGCGGCTTCCAGCGCGGCGCGTGCACCGGCGATCAGCATATCGTTGAGATGGGCGTAGAAGCGCGCTTCGACGATGAGGATGCGGGCCATGGGTGGTTACTCCGGAATGGGGTGGAAGTCGGTGATGGTCAGGCCATAGCCTTCAAGCGCGACCAGATCGGGGCGGCTGTTGGACAGCAGCACCATATCGGTCACGCCGAGATCGGCGAGGATCTGCGAGCCGATGCCAATACTGCGAAGTTCCTCGTCACGGCTCCATTCGCCGGTGCCGACGCGGCCCGTCAGGATCACGATCACGCCCGAGCCATGCGCGCCGATGGCATCCATCGCGCGCTGCAAGGTCCGCTTGCGCGGCCCCGGAGCGCCCAGCACATCGTCGAACACCGAAATCGGGTGGACGCGGGCGAGGGTGGGCTCGCCGGGGATGACGTGGCCCTTCTGAAGCACATAGGCCTCGTTGTCCTCGATCCGGTTGCGGTAGGTGATCATCCGCCACTGGCCGCCATAATCCGAGGTGAAAGCGCGCTCTCCCAGCCGTTCGACCAGATGATCGTTGCGCATCCGGTAGGCGATCAGATCGCGGATCGTGCCGATTTTCAGATCATGCTTGCGGGCGAAGGTAACGAGGTCGTCGAGGCGCGCCATCGTGCCGTCCTCGTTCATGATCTCGCAGATCACGCCTGAGGGGTTGAGGCCGGCCAGCCGCGAGATATCGACCGCCGCTTCGGTGTGTCCGGCGCGCACCAGCGTGCCGCCATTGCGCGCCATCAGCGGGAATACGTGGCCCGGCGTGACCAGATCGTCCGCACCCTTGGTCGCATCGATCGCAACCGAGATGGTGCGCGCACGGTCTGCCGCCGAGATGCCGGTGGTCACGCCTTCCTTCGCCTCGATCGAGATGGTGAAGGCGGTCTGCATCGATTCCTTGTTGTTGCGGCTCATCGGCTCAAGGCCGAGCTGGTCAACCCGCGCCTTGGCCAGCGCGAGGCAGATCAGCCCGCGCCCGTGCGTGGCCATGAAGTTGATCGCCTGCGGGGTGGCCATCTGCGCGGGGATGATGAGATCGCCCTCGTTCTCGCGGTCTTCATCGTCGACGAGGATATACATCCGCCCGTTGCGCGCCTCGTCGATGATTTCCTCGATGGTGGCGAGCACAGGCCGGTCGGCATTGGCCTCAAGGAAGGTTTCGAGCTTGGCGAGGGTTTCGGCGGTGGGGTTCCAGCTTTCGTCGGTGCAGTCACGCAGGGTGTTGGCATGAAGCCCCGCCGCGCGAGCAAGGCCGGCGCGGGTCATAGTGCCCGATGTGACGAGGTCGCGAACGCGTGTGATGAGCGATGTGTTCATGCGGGCGCTCTATCACATTTCGATGTGCTGGCAAGCGCCACATTGGTCAGGGGCGGCCTAGAGGTCCGAGCAGCGGATGCGCGTTCCCACATATTCGATCCGCACACGTTCAGCAGGCTGTGCCTCGAAGACGTGCCGCGAACCGTCCTGTAGCGCCATTGTCAGAACGAAGGGGCCTTCCATCGTGCAGGGCATCAGATCGCACATCGCATTGATGCGTTCCGCTTCTTCGGGCGTGTTCTCGACCGGCTCGATCTTGTAGCTGAACTGGCTGCTTCCGCCGACCAGCAGGCGCTGGGCCGCATTGAGCGTCTGCATGTCGAAGGCGCGGACGGTGCCTTTGACCTTCTTTTCCTTCATCGGCAGCTCCATCGCCATCCGCTGGCAGAACGAAGCGGGTGTCTGGGCCGAGGAGGTGGCGGCGGCGAGTGACGCCAGAATGGTCGGAAAAGCCCATTTCATGGGTATTCGTCTCCCTGCGTTACTGATCAGGAATTGCCCGAGAAATCGGAGGTTTGCTCCGACTACCATGGCAGCAACAGCGAAGCAAGCGGCCTTGGCCGCAAGCAATCGCCCCAGTATTTCAGGAGAAGGTATGGTGGACGCACTAGGGCTCGAACCTAGGACCCGCTGATTAAGAGTCAGCTGCTCTACCAACTGAGCTATGCGTCCATTCCGACTTCATCGGAACCGCGTTCCAGGGGCGGCGAGGCCGTCTCCCGATTCGCGTGAGGCGCTGCATTTAGCGCGTCTCGCTGTGATGGCAAGAGGCTAATCGTGGGAAAATCGCACTCAGCTCGTCAACCCGCGGCGTGGGGCGTTCTGGTTCCAGCGATTGACCATCATCAACAGGCCGATACAGATCATGTTGGTCATCATCGACGAGCCGCCATGGCTCATCCACGGCAGCGGAATGCCCTTGGCCGGGGCCATGCCCATCACCATCAGCAGGTTGATGGCGATGTAGAAGAAGATCGTCGCCGTCGCCCCCGCGGCCAGCAGCGCGCAGAACCGGTCCTGCGATTCGCGCGAGACCTTCATCCCCCACCACAGGATAAGGCCATACATGGTCAGCACGAACAGCCCGCCCATCAGCCCCCATTCCTCGGCCATCGTGGCAAAGACGAAGTCGGTGTGCGGCTCGGGCAGGTATTCGAGGTGGCTCTGCGTGCCTTCGTTGAAGCCCTTGCCGAAGATCCCGCCCGATCCGATCGCGATCTTAGACTGGGCGATGTGATAGCCTGCACCCAGGGGATCGTTCTCGGGATCGAGGAAGGTCGTCACGCGGGCGCGCTGGTAATCGTGCAGGGCAAAGAAATACACCAGCGGTGCGGCAGCCACCACGCCGCCACCTGCCAGCAGGAACCACCACAGTGGCAGGCCTGCAAGGAACATCACCACCACACCGCCAAACGCAATCGCCACCGAGGTGCCAAGATCGGGCTGCATCAGCACCAGCCCCATCGGCAGCGCAATCAGGCCTCCCGCAGGCACCAGAGAGCGCCAGGTGCCGATCATGCCCGACGGCAGCGTCTCGTAAAAGCGCGCCATCGCCAGTACCACCGCGGGTTTCATCAGTTCGGAAGGCTGGATCCGGATCGGCCCGAATTCGAGCCAGCGCTGGCTCCCGCCGCCGACTGCGCCGACGATCTCCACCCCCAGCAGCATCAGCAGCACCAGCAGATAGGCCGGATAGGTCAGCACCCGCACCGCCTCGCGCGGCATCGAGGCGATGATCGCGGTCATCACCATGAACACGGCAAAGCGGATGAAGTGCGAAGTGGCAAACGGCTGCATCGAGCCGCCACCGGCGGAATAGAGCACCATGCCGCCGAAGCATGTGAGCAACAGCACCGGGATCAGCATTTCCCAGGGCTGGCGGGCAATCGGGGCGGGTACGATCCCGCTGGCGGTGCCGAGCGTGTCGTTCATTGCGGCGAGCTCCCGGGGGTGGTGGCGGGCGCGACGGGGGCGGGCGGCGTGGCGGCGGGCGCAGGCGCGGCGCCCGGCTGCGCGGCAGGGGCGGGCGCGGCGGCGCCATCGGCATTGGGCGTGGCCGAGGGGTTGGCTTCGGGCCGCGGGGCGATAACCTCGTCAGCAATCGCCTGCGACTGGTTGGCGGCCACCCGCGCCTCGGCCTCGACCCGGTCGAAGATATCCTCGTCACGGCGCGGCGGGCGCGAGACGTTCTCGCCGCGCTCGGCCGCATAGGCGGCATAGCGCCGTTCGAGCCGTTGCTGCGCGGTGCCGCCCCAACGGGCCTCCAGCGCCCGCAGTGCGTCCATTCCCTTGGCCGGATCGAACAGGAAGGTCATCACATCGCGCGCAATCGGATAGGCCGAACCCGATCCACCGCCGTGCTCGATCACCACTGCCCCGGCATAGCGCGGGTTGTCATAGGGGGCGAAAAAGATGAACAGCCCGTGGTCGCGATATTTCCACGGGCCGGACTTGCCGTTGGAGATCGAGAGCGAGACGACCTGCGCGGTGCCGGTCTTGCCGGCCATCAGCGTGCCATCAATCGGCAGGCGCGCTCTGCCAGCGGTGCCGGGGCCGTTGACCACGTCGCTCATCGCCTGCCGCACATATTCCACCTGCTCGGCGGGGAAGTCGATGGTGTCGAAACCCTTGGGCTTGGTGTCGAGCGTCAGGCGCGGCATCACGTGCTTGCCGGTGGCAAGGCGCGAGGCCATCACCGCCAGTTGCAACGGGCTGGAGAGCATATAGCCCTGACCGATAGTGGCGTTGACCGTGTCGAAGGTCTGCCACTCGCGGCCCCATTTCTTCATCTTCCACGCAGGGTCGGGCACCGTGCCATAAAACTGGCTGGTGACAGGCAGGGGAAACTCCTGACCCATCCCGCAGCGCCGCGCCATGTCGGCAATCGGGTCCATGCCCACCCGCTGGGCCATGGCGTAGAAATAGACGTCGCAGCTCTGGTAGATGCCCTTGGCCATGTTGACCGCGCCGTGCCCGCGCCGGTTCCAGCAGCCGAACACGCGGTTGCCCACGCGCAGGCCCCCGCCGCAGAACACCGTCTCTTCCGGGTCCACGCCTGCCTGCATCAGCGCCATCGACACCATCGGCTTGACGGTGGAGCCGGGCGGATAGAGGCCCTTGAGCACCTTGTTGCGCAGCGGCACGCGCTCGTCATCCCGCAGCATCCCGTATTCGACGCTGCCGATCCCGTCGGAGAAGGAATTGGGATCGAAGCTCGGCATCGAGGCCATGCACAGCAAGTCGCCGGTGCGGCAGTCCATCACCACCACCGAACCGCTTTCCAGTCCGATGCGGCGCGCGGCATAATCCTGCAACGGCCCGTCGATGGTGAGGCGGATCGGATTGCCCTGCACATCGTCGCGCGTTTCCAGATCGCGGATGATGCGCCCGCCCGCGGTTACCTCCACCCGCCGTGCGCCGGGAATGCCGCGCAAGTCTTTCTCGAACTGCTTTTCGAGGCCGTCCTTGCCGATCTTGTAGCCCGGCGTGATGAGCAGCGGATTGGGGTCTTTCTCGAACTCCTCGGCCGAGGCCGGGCCGACATAGCCGATCAGGTGGCCGACACTGGAGGCGGTCGGATAGAAGCGCGAGAAGCCGCGCTGCGGCACTACGCCCTGCAAGTCGGGCAGGCGCACGCTGACGGCGGCGAATTGTTCGTAATCGAGGCCGCTCGCCACTTCGATCGGCTGAAATCCGCGTGCCTCGGCCACCTTCGCTTTGATGTCGGCAATCCGCGTGGGTTCGAGCGCGAGCAGCTGGCCGAGCCGGTCGATGGTGCCATCGGGATCGGTCAGACGCTCGGGGATGAGGTCGACGCGGAAGTCGGCGCGGTTTGAGGCCAAGGGTGCGCCGTCGCGATCAAGGATCCATCCGCGCCGCGGCGGGATGAGCGTGAGGTTGACGCGGTTGCTTTCGGATTCGAGCCGGTATTTCTCGTTCTCGGCAATCGCGAGATAGGCCATGCGCCCCGCCAGCAGCACGCCGATACCGCCCTGCACGGTGCCGATCAGCACCGAGCGGCGCTCGAACGAGGAGCGCAGGATCGAGGCGTTGATGACCTTGGCGGGCCGCTGCGGGCGCTTCCCGCGCGAGAACAGCGACTTCACCCGATCCTCCGCGCCCGGGCGAGCCGGAACCGGTCAAGACTGGCGACCATGCGCGCCACTATCGGGTAAAGCAGCACCGCCAGCAAGGCCTGCGGCAGCGCCACCATCAGCAATTCCGTCGACAGCGGCGCGCCCGAGAGCATGAGCCCGGCGAGCCACACCAGCACGGAGGCCAGCCCGGCGGTGAACCAGTCCTGCCAGAACCCGCGCCAGGGAAAGCGCGCCTCGATCAGCTCGATCGCGATCAGCGCCAGCGACCATAGCAGCATCGCGCTGCCGAAAGGCTGGCCGCTGAACAGATCGTCGAACGCCCCCAGCGGTGCACCCGCCCACAATGGCAGCAGCCCGGGGCGCACCATTCGCCACGCAAGCAGCATCAGGAACCCGAGCGAGGGCAGCAGCGGCATGACATCGGCGATCAGCAGTACCGGCAGCAGCGAGCCGAGCATGATCGTCAGATACGGCACGCTCCCGACCCGGATCGGGGACTGGGTGCGGTTGATGCGGCTGCCATAGCGATCGGAACGGGCGTTCGGATTGAGCCGCTCCATCACTCGTCGCCCTCCGCTGGGGATGGCGAGGCCGAGGGGGACGGGGAGGGCGAGGGCGAGGGCGGTGCGGCGGGAGAAGGGCTGGCCGCGCCATCAGTTCCCGCGCGCGATGCCATGAGGGCGGAGACAGCTTCGGGTTGGTGCACGGGTTCGACCGCGACATAATTGGTGGCCGACGGCTCGGCCACCAGCCGCGCGATGCCGCCATCAGGCGTCGTCTCGATTATCACTGCCACCGCGACGCCGGGGCGGTAATATCCGCCCGCGCCGCTGGTCACCATCAGATCGCCGGGCTTCAAAGGATTGATCCCGAGGTTCACAAGGCGAACCCGCAGCAGCCCGTCACCGCGCCCTTCGGCAAAGGCGACCACATCGCCCTTGGCGCGGCGCACCGGCAGCACGCTTTCACTATCGGTCAACAGCAGCACGCGGGCCGAGGCGCGGCCGGTTTCCAGCACCCGCCCGATCACTCCGCGCTCGGACAGCACCGGCATTCCGGCCTTCACCCCGTCGCTGCTGCCTGCGCCCAGATAGGCGAAGCGCCGTCCGCTGGTTGCCGTCGAGCCCACCAACCGCGCGACCGTGACCGGCTTCACCGCCTTGTCCTGCAGCCCGAGCAGCGCCTTCAATCGCCGGTTTTCAGCCTTGACCGCTTCGGCTTCCGCCAGCCGGATGCGTGCGAGTTCAACTTCCTCGCGCAGCGCCGCGTTCTGGCTGCCAGCGCGGAAATAGCCCGTGATGCCGCTGAAGAATCCCCGACTGCCGCTGCGGGCAGTCGCCGTCGCTTCACCGGCCGGCGCCACCACCACATCGCCCGCCACCCCGCGCAAGGGCGCGAAGGCCGAGGGTTGCCATAACGACAGCACCAGCAGCGCGAGGCCCAGCAAAGCCCCCGCTCCGGCCAGCAGATAGCCGGTGAACAGCGAGAACTGTGCCTTCTTCGAGAAGCCCGACCGTCGCGATGAAGGCGGCGCCATGGCTCTACGTCCCTTCTGCCAGATCCCCCGGCGTCAGGCTGATGCGGCTTACGCCGACATCAGCACGCCGCGATAGACCGGGTCTTCCATCGCCCGGCCGGTGCCGATGGCAACGCACAGCAGCGGGTCTTCCGCAACCGAGACGGGCAGGCCGGTTTCTTCGCGCAGGTGCTCATCCAGACGGCGGATCAGCGCGCCGCCGCCGGTCAGCACAATGCCCTGATCGACGATGTCGGCGGCCAGTTCCGGTGCGGTGTTTTCGAGTGCAATGCGCACGCCTTCAACGATGGCACCGATCGGTTCGGACAGCGCCTCGGCGACATGGGCCTGGTTGATGGTGATTTCCTTGGGCACGCCGTTCACAAGGTCACGGCCCTTCAGGGTGATCGTCTCGCCGATCCCGTCTTCGGGGATCATGGCGATGCCGTAATCCTTCTTGATGCGTTCCGCGGTGGCGTCACCGATCAGCAGGTTGTGGTGGCGGCGCACATAGCTGACGATCGCTTCGTCCATCTTGTCGCCCCCGGTGCGGACCGAGGTGGTGTAGGCAAGGCCGCGAAGCGAGAGCACCGCAACTTCGGTGGTGCCGCCGCCGATGTCGACCACCATGCTGCCGACCGGCTCGGTCACCGGCATATCCGCGCCGATTGCCGCGGCCATCGGCTCAAGGATCAGGTGCACTTCGGATGCGCCCGCATTCGAGGCCGCATCGCGGATCGCGCGCTTTTCCACCGAGGTCGAGCCCGAGGGCACGCAGATCACGATTTCCGGGTAGCGGAACAGGTTGCGCTTGCCATGCACCTTGCGGATGAAGTGCTTGATCATCTCTTCGGCGATTTCGATGTCGGCAATCACGCCGTCCCGCAGCGGGCGGATCGCCTCGATGCTGTCCGGGGTCTTGCCCATCATCATCTTGGCATCATCACCGACGGCCTTGACCCGCTTGATCCCGTTGATCGTCTCGATCGCGACCACCGAGGGCTCGTTCAGCACGATCCCCTGATCCTGCACATAGACGAGGGTGTTGGCGGTCCCGAGGTCGATCGCCATGTTCTGCGAGCCGAACTTGAAGAGATTGGACAGGAAGCTCATCGGTGTTGGTGTTCCAGTGGTGGCGGGACGGGGCTGCAGACCGGATATGGGGGCGGCTGCAGGGGATTTCGACCCGGATATGACGTCAGGCCACGCGCCTAGCGAATCCGCGCGCAAAACGCCAAAATAATTGTGCCCGTGCTTGGTGATTTCTGGGCCTGTCCCCTCGTTTTTGCGACCGCCGACGGCTAGCGTGCGACAAATGCCCGAAATCCGCCGCCTCCCTTCCGCGCTTGTGAACCGTATTGCCGCGGGCGAGGTGGTCGAACGCCCGGCAGCCGCGCTCAAGGAACTGCTCGAAAACGCGATTGATGCCGGCGCGCGGCGAATCGGGGTGGTGCTGGCCGACGGCGGCCTCGCGCGGATCGAAGTGGTGGATGACGGCTGCGGCATGGGGCCGGACGCGATGGCGCTGGCGCTGGAACGCCACGCGACCTCGAAGCTGCCCGATTCGCTGATCGGCCCGGATGGCGCCATCGAGCTGGTGACGACACTGGGCTTTCGCGGCGAGGCTTTGCCGTCGATTGCGAGCGTTGCGCGGCTGACTATCGAGAGCCGCGAACAGGGCGCGGCAGAGGGCTGGCGGCGGGTGGTGGATCACGGCGCGCTGCTGGCCGATGAACCCGCCGCGCTCCCGCCCGGCACGCGGGTGCGGGTGGAAGAGCTGTTCGCCAAGGTGCCCGCGCGCCGCAAGTTTCTGCGCTCGGCCCGCTCCGAATATGCAGCGTGCCTCGATGTGGTGCGTAGGCTGGCGATGGCGCAGCCTGATATTGCCTTCACGCTGGAAACGCTGGGCGAGGGGAACAAGCGCACCGTTCTCAATCTGCAAGCGGGCGAGGAACTGGCGACCCGCGTGGCGCGGATTATCGCGCATGAATTGAAGGACAATTCCGTCCCCATCGAGCTGGAGCGCGACACGCCGCACGGGGTGATGCGGCTGACCGGCGTGGCGGGGCTACCGACGTGGAACAGGGGCGTGGCCGATCACCAATACCTGTTCGTCAATGGCCGCCCGGTTAAGGACCGGCTGCTGGTGGGTGCGGTGCGCGGGGCCTATGCCGATATGCTCGCACGTGATCGCCACGCAGTGCTGGCGCTGTTCCTCGACCTGCCGCCGCAGGATGTTGACGTGAACGTCCACCCGGCCAAGACCGAGGTGCGCTTCCGGGACTCGGCGGGGGTGCGCGGCTTTATCGTCAGCGGTTTGCGGCAGGCCTTGGCGACAGGTGACCGGCGCAGCGCGCAAGGGCCGGACCGGGCGGCGATGGCGCGGTGGGTGAGCGAGCCGCTCATGCCCTCAAGTAGCGAAGCGATAGGGCAACAAGGACGCGAGGGGTCGGGGGAGGCAGTTTCCCAGTCACTGCTCTGGCCGTCACAGGCCCACCCGAACCCCTCCCCGAGCGGGGAGGGGCTACTCTTGCGCGACGCCTCGCTGGCATGGTCGCAACCCCAAGGCCGCGCGGAAGAGGCCGCGCCTGTCCCCACTGAAGCACAAAGCTACCCCCTCGGCATCGCGCGGGGCCAAGTCGCGAACACCTATATCGTCGCCGAAGCGGCTGACGGGCTGGTGCTGGTCGATCAGCACGCCGCCCACGAACGCCTCGTCCTCGAACGCCTGCGCGCCGCCGGAGCGGACGAAAGCGTGCGCCGCAGCCAAGCCTTGCTCGTGCCCGATGTGGTCGAACTGGACGAAGTCGATTGCGACCGCTTGGAGGACGCCGCCGAGGGCTTGGCGCGCTACGGCCTTGTAATCGAACGCTTCGGCCCGTCTGCGATGCTGGTGCGTGCGGTGCCCTCCGCGATTGCCAAGGCCGACACTGCCAAGCTGCTGACCGACCTCGCCGACGACATCGCCAAGCACGGCAAGCAGGAAGACAGCGGCGCGCTGCTGCTGGCCGAGCGGCTCGAACTGGTGCTGGCGACGATGGCCTGTCACGGCTCGGTGCGGGCCGGGCGCAGCTTGAGCGTCGCGGAGATGAACGCGCTGCTGCGCGAGATGGAAGCCACACCGCGCTCGGGCCAGTGTAATCACGGGCGGCCGACGTGGGTGAAGCTGTCGATGGAAGACGTCGAGAAGCTGTTCGGGCGGCACTAGCGGCGCTTGTCGCGCAAGGGGGAAAGCAATGAAGAAAATCATCCTCGGCGTGTCAGCCGTGCTCGCCGCCGGTGCGGGTGCGCTGGCGTTCAGCGCCACGCGGGACGGGGCGCAGGTCACGCCCGAAGGCGAGGGCAGGGTCGTCACGTCATCCGGCGAATTCGAGGCTTTCCCGCTGCCCGATTACGCTGCGGCGATGCTCGGGCCGGGCTACACATCCTATCTTGTGGAGGTCGAGCCGGGCATAAAGATGCACGTGCTGGAGGTCGGCACCGGCTATCCGGTCTATATGCAGCACGGCAATCCCACCTCGGGGTTTCTGTACCGCAAGGTTGCCGCCGCGCTGCCCAAGGACCGCTTCCGGATCATCATGCCGACGCTGGTGGGCCTCGGCTTTTCCAGCAAGGTTCCGGCGAGCGCGCACAAGCTGGAAAACCATCTGCGCTGGACGGCAAGGCTGATCGAGACGCTCGATCTCGGCCAGGCGATCTATGTCGGGCAGGATTGGGGCGGGCCGGTGGGGATGGGGGCGCTGGCCCGCAATCCGGGGGTCATTTCCGGCGCGGTGGTGATGAACACCGGCTTCAACGCACCCACCCAAAAGGGCGATATTTCCGCCGCGCACGCCGCCGTGAAGACCCCCGTGGTGGGCGAATTCATCCTCGAAAGCTTCGGCTCGATCTTCGACCGGCTGCCCGAGGCGCAGGGCGATCCTGCATCACTGCCGCGCGATGTGCTTGACCTGTATGTCCGCCCCTTGCGCGAGGCGGGCAATATCAAGGCGCCGCTGGCGATGATGCGGATGGTGGCGGACGGCCCGGACCACCCCAGCGCTGTCCAGATGCGCGAAATCCAGAGCTATGTCGCGACGCTCGATATCCCCGTCCGCATCGTGTGGGGCATGGCCGACCCGATCCTCGGCAACAAGCTGGAGCTGATGCAAGCCAACTTCCCCGACGCACCCGTCACCCAGACCAAGGCCGGGCACTTCCTTCAGGAAGAAGTGCCCGCCAAGATTGCGGCAGCCGTGATCGAGGTTGCCACCGAGCTGGAGCGCGGCCGGGTTACACGTTGAACTTGAACAGCAGCACGTCGCCGTCCTGCACCACGTATTCCTTGCCTTCCTGCCGCAGCTTGCCCGCTTCCTTTGCGCCGGCTTCGCCGCCCAGCGCGACGTAGTCTTCGTAGGCAATCGTCTCGGCACGGATGAAGCCCCGTTCGAAGTCGGAGTGGATTTCGCCTGCGGCTTGCGGCGCCTTGGCACCGGCGGGGAAGGTCCAGGCGCGGGCTTCCTTGGGGCCGCAGGTGAAGAAGGTCTTGAGGCCGAGCAGCTTGTACCCGGCGCGGATCACGCGGGCGAGGCCGCTTTCTTCAAGGCCGAGCGCTTCGAGGAATTCGCCCCGGTCTTCCATCGGCATGGCGACCAGTTCGGCCTCGATCGCGGCGGAGACGACCACGGCTTCGGCGCCTTCGGCCGCGGCCTTTTCGAACACCTTGGCCGACAGGGCATTGCCCGTCGCGGCGTCTTCCTCGGCGACGTTGCAGACGTAAAGCACCGGCTTGGCGGTGAGCAGCTGGGCCTGCTTGAACAGACGCGCTTCCTCGTCGTCGTTGGGCACCGTCAGGCGCGCAGGCTTGCCTTCGCGCAGCAGTTCGAGCGCCTGCCCGAGCACGCTCGCCATCGCCTTGGCTTCCTTGTCGCCGCCCGTGGCACGCTTGGCCGCAGCGGGCACGCGCTTTTCGAGGCTTTCGAGGTCCGACAGCATCAGCTCGGTCTCGACCACTTCTGCATCGGCAATGGGATCGACCTTGTTGGCGACGTGCTGGATGTCGTCATCCTCGAAGCAGCGCAGCACGTGGACGATTGCGTCCACCTCGCGGATATTGCCGAGGAACTGGTTGCCGAGGCCTTCGCCCTTGCTCGCGCCCTTCACGAGGCCCGCGATGTCGACGAAGCCCAGCTGCGTCTCGATGATCTTGGCGCTGCCCGCGATGGCGGCGATTTTCTGCAGGCGCTCGTCTGGTACCGCGACCTGCCCGACATTGGGCTCGATAGTGCAGAAGGGATAATTCGCCGCCTGCGCCGCCTGCGTCTCGGTGAGCGCATTGAACAGAGTGGACTTGCCGACATTCGGCAGGCCGACGATCCCGCAACGGAAACCCATGATGTGTTCTCTTGGTTATCTGTAAAGGCGCGGCCCTTAGCGGGAGGGCGGCGCGCTGGCTAGAGCCTCACCGCCCGTGCACTGCCTTCACCAGCGGGCCGACCGCGGGCGAGCCGCCGAGCCATTCGGTCTGCACCCGCGCGGTGACTTCGTTGATCGGCACCTGCGGCTTGTTGCCGGGCGAGACCGGCAGGCGCAGCGGACGGGTGCCAGGGGCTTGCGCGATCAGCGCGGAAATCGCGCGGGCGACGTCCATCGGATCATTGGCGCGGCCCGATCCGTCCTCCATCCCCATCCGCGCGACCTGCTGGGGATAGCCTCCGGCATGCTCCGCCCCGGCGCGCTCCTTCAAGGCGGCGGAATAGGTATTGCGGTTGACCCACACCTTGGTGGGATAGCCGCCGGGTTCGATGATGCTGACGTCGATATTGTGCGGCACCAGTTCATAGGCCAGCTGCTCGCTCATCGCTTCCAGCGCGAACTTGGTGGCGGAGTAATGCCCGGAATAAGGCGTGATGACGCGGCCGAGCTGGCTGGAAATCTGGATGATCTGGCCCGCGTGCTTCTGCCGCATCCCCGGCAGCACCGCGCGCGCCATGCGGTGGGGGCCGAAGACGTTGGTCTCGAAGATCAGGCGGGTGGCTTCCATGTCCTGCACTTCGACCGGCGAGGTGATGCCGATGCCGGCGTTGTTGACCAGCACGTCCAGCGGCCCGCCATTGATCCGCTCGGCGACTGCTACGCCGGATTGGCAGCTGTCGTCGGAGGTCACGTCGATGCCGATAATGTGGATGTCGAGCTTGTTCTTCGCCGCTGCGGCCTCAAGCTCCGTCGCCTCGGGACGGGGGATGCCGCGCATGGTGGCGAACACCTTGGCCCCCTGCCGCGCGAGCAATTCCGCCGCGAGCCGCCCGAAGCCTGAGGAGCAGCCGGTGATCAGCACGCTCTTGCCCGCGAGGCTGACGTCGGGGGCGTAAACCGGCTCGGCAGCGTGCGTGCGCTGGGCGGCGAGGGCAGCGGTGGCGGCGGCTCCGGCGAGGAGGGTGCGGCGGTCGAGGCTCATGGGCAAGTCCTTGGATGAACGGGTCAGGCCAGATTATTGGCTGCGCGCCATTGTGCAAGCATCGCGGGGCCGGTCAGGCGGACGAGGTTGCCGGTGTAACTCGCCAGCTTCGCTTCTGTGCGAAGGCGTGGGCCGGAGTTCCAGTTGAGCACATACCAGAAGAACGCCGCATCGAAGCGTTCGGGGCAGCCTGCGGGCATATCGGGGCGCGATTGTCCGCGGTTGGAGCGGATGCGCTTCGCCAGCCGCCACAGGCACAGGCGGATCGGGAAATCGAGGTAGATCACGGTGTCGGCCCGTTCGAGCCGCGGGGCGAGGGTGCTGCCGTAATTGCCCTCGATCAGCCATGCGTCCTGCGCGACGACTTCGGCGAGGCGGGCGTTCAGTTCGGCCTTCTCCGTCTCGATCCAGCCCGCCTGCCAGCCGAGCTGGTCCATATGGGTGAGCGGCAGGCCCATGCGCGGGGCGAGTTCGCGGGCCAGCGTGCTCTTGCCCGAACCGCACGGGCCGATGATGAGCACGCGGCGCATTGCACGCTCAGTCCTCGCGGACCGGCAGCAGGCGGGAATCGCAGATTGCGGCGGTGCGGTGGGCGGTGATGCGCTGGGCTTCAGGGTCGCTGGCAAAGGCGAGGAAGCTCGCCTTGCTGGACTGGCGCACCAGCAGCACGTGATCCCATGCCTCGTCCTGCGGCCCGATCAGGAAGCGCGAGGTAGTGCCGGAAAACAGCACCGCGCCGCCGCTTGCTTCGAGCAGCGGCGTCATCTCGCGCATGTAGCGGGCATAGGCTTCGCGCCCGCTGACCGGCGCATCGGGGGCCAGATCGGGGGCGTGGGAATAGTCCGCCATTTCGCGGAACCGCAGCAAGTTGAGCATCACCACCGCGCCTTCATCGGGCGTGCCGAAAAATGCCGCCCCCTGTTCGGGCGAGACGTCAAGAAAGGCGCGCTCGGTGGACATGGGGCTACTCCTGCATCCGCAGCGCGACGTCGTTCATGAAGCGCACGTCATCGCCCTTGGCGAGCCATTCCGCCTCCGCGCTGACCGCGCCCAGCATCGCGGCGAGATCATCTTCCTCGGACTTGGCGAAGTTGCCGAGCACGTGGCCGGTGACGCGGTCCTTGTGGCCGGGGTGGCCGATGCCGAGCCGGATGCGGCGGAACTCGGCCCCGCAATGCTGGTCGATCGAGCGCAGGCCGTTGTGCCCGGCATGGCCGCCGCCCTGCTTCACCTTGACCTTGAACGGGGCGAGATCAAGCTCGTCATGGAATACGATGAGCGCGTCGGTGCCGAGCTTGTAGAACCGCAAAGCCTCGCCCACCGCGCGGCCGCTTTCGTTCATGAAGGTGGCGGGCTTCAGGAGCAGCACCTTGTGCGTGCCGATCCGCCCTTCCTGCGCCCAGCCCTGGAATTTCTTCTGGATGGGGCCGAAGCTGTGCATATCGGCAATCACGTCCACGGCCATGAAGCCGACATTGTGCCGGTGGAGCGCATAGCGCGGTCCGGGATTTCCGAGGCCGACCCAGATCTGCATGACGTTTTCCCTAGCTGGCGTTCGCACAAAACGAAACGCCGGACTTCCCGCAAGGGAAGCCCGGCGCTGCGTAAGCCTATCGCGGCCGAGCGATTACTCGGAGGCGGCTTCGCCTTCGCTGCTCTTCAGGCCCGAGGGGGCGATGAGCGTGGCGATGGTGAAATCGCGATCGGTAATCACGCTGGTGACGCCCTTGGGCAGGGTCACGTCGCTGATGTGGATCGAATCGCCGATATCCTTGCCGGTGACATCAACCTTGATTTCTTCCGGGATGTCGGCGTTGGGGCACAGCAGCTCGAGTTCGTGGCGCACGATGTTGAGCACGCCGCCCTTCTTGAGGCCCGGCGAGGCGTCTTCGTTCACGAACACCACCGGCACCTGCACTTCGACCTTGCTGTCGCCGGTCATGCGCAGGAAGTCGACGTGGGTCGGACGGTCGGTCACGGGGTGGAACGCAACATCCTTGGGCAGGGTGCGGACGGTCTTGCCACCGATCTCGATGTTGACGATCGAGTTCATGAAGTGACCGGTGTTCAGTTGCTTCACCAGTTCCTTCTGCTCGACGTGGATCAGGGTGGGTTCTTCCTTGCCGCCATAAATGACGCAAGGAGTCCGACCATCGCGGCGAAGTGCTCGGGAGGCTCCCTTGCCAGCCCGTTCGCGCGCTTCAGCCGGCAAGGTAAGAGTCTCGCTCATACGTGTGCCTTTCGAATGCGTGTTTGAAGTCTAGGTTCACGGCGCAAACCGCCTCCAGGGATGACCGGAAAGCGCCGAAGCGCGGGCCCTTAGTGGCAGACTGCCGGAAAGGCAACCTGTTTAGGGCAGGCGGCGCAGGCGATAGCCCTGCGCTTCGAGCAAGGCGGCCAGCCCCTCCGGCCCCACCAGATGCGCCGTGCCGACCGCAATCAGCGGGCGGGGCGTGGCTTTCAGCAGCGGCCCGATTTGCGCCGCCCAGCGCCGGTTGCGCCCGGCCAGCAGGGCTTCATGCAGCACCGGATCGGCAAGGAAGCCTTCACGCGTGGATTGCTCGATAGTCGCCGCATCGCCCGCCAGCCATGCCCGCTGGAGCCGGGCGGGATCCTTGCGGGTCGCCTCGCTCTCGCGCACCACGGCTGCCAGCATGGCGGCTTGCGCGCTTTCGGGCAGGCGGTCGAAGATCGAAAGCTGTCCGCGCAGACCTTCCAGTTCGCGCACCGGGCGTCCGTCAAACGCGTCGATCACCGCGCGGTCGACGCCATTGGCGGGATCGCCGGTCGCATCTATCCGGGCCAGCGCGATCGCTGCGGCCCAGGTTTCCTGCTCGGTGAAATCGTCCGGTTCCATCCCGCCGCGCTCCAGCATTGCGGCCAGTTGCGGGTGCAGTTCGGGAGGCAGGCGCGCTTCGAGCGGGGGCAGGCCGGGGCTCTGGGCGAGGCTGAAATAGATCGACGGGCCTTCGTCGCGGCCCTTAAGTTCACCGATCTCCACCACCAGCACATCGGCCGTGTCGATGATCCGGGCGATTGCGGTTGTGCGCCAGCGGGTGCCGTCGGGCAGGGCGTGGATGGTGCCGAGCATCCAGCCCTCCACCGCGCCGTCGGTACTGGCGATTTCATAGACCAGCGGATTGGCAGGGACGGCCCCTGCCTCCGCCTGTTCGGGCGCTTCGCCGCACCCCGCAAGCAGTAGCGCCAGAACAGGCGCGATGATCGCTGCGGCACGCCGCCCGATCATCGCTCCGGCAAGTCCGCGCATCACTTGACCCGCGTGACCTTGATGCCTTTCTGAGTCAGGTAATCCTGCACGCTCTTGTCGCCTGCAAGGTGGCCTGCGCCGACCGCGACGAACACACTGCCGGGCTGATCGAGGCGGGTGCCGATCCACTCCGCCCAATTGGCGTTGCGGCTGTAGAGCAGCGCCTCGGCGACCTTGGGATCGCTCATCCCTTCGTTCATGATCGCGGCCAGCTGGTCGGCATCGCCCTTGGCCCATTCAGCGACCATCTTGTCGAGCATCGGCTTGACTTCGTCCATGCCGTCAACCGCTTCCATCAGGAAGGCGACTTGCCCCTCGGCCGGCATGGAGTCGAAAATGCCGAGCTGGAATTCGGGGGTTTCCAGCGCATCCTGCGGCTTGGCCCCGGCCTTGGCGAGCAGCACCTTCTCCACTCCGCTATTGGGATCATAGCCCTGCTGCATCAGCGGGATCAGCGAAAGAGTAAGGCCTGCAAGCCACGGCTTGATCGCGTCGAACGCCGCCGGCGGCGCGCCGATCTTGGCGAGCGCGGCTTCATAGGCGGCAGTCTGTTCCGCATCGAGCATCGAGCGCAGCGTGGTGCCCGAAGGCAGCATCCCTATGCTCATGCTGAGCTGCTGGAGCTTGGCCTCGGCCGCCGGGTCCATCTTGATCTCGGTGACGATGGTGTCCGAACCTTCGAGCGCCTTGGCGATGGTCGCATCATACCACTCCACCCCCTGCGGCAGGACGTGGACGGTGCCGAACAGGTAGATCGTGGTGTCCTCGTCAGCGACCTTCCACAGCGCCGGACCGCCCGCGACCGGCGCGGCAGCGGCCGCATCGGTTGCCGCGTGGTTATCGGCCAGCGCCGGAGCAGCGGCAAACAGCGCCAGCGGGGCAGCGGCCAGAGCGAGCAGGTTGGCAAGTTTCATGTGCAATCCTTTCGGGGGTGGGGATGGAGTGTGATGGATTTCAGGTGGTTGAACAAGAGCGCCGGAGATGGAGCAACTTCACAGCCGCCAGCGGGCGTAGAGATAGGCGGCACCCATCGCTGCAAAGCCGATGGCGAACAGCCCGAAGGCGTGGGGCGGCGGCACGAAGCCCCCGGCATGCAGCGCGGTCCACACCGGAAAACCGGACATCACGCCCAGAAAGCCGCCCGAATAGCCGATATAGCTATGCTCGCGCTTGTAATCGTCGACGAGGCGGAAGCCGTAGAGCGGCAGGACGAGAAACCCGGCCAACATCGCCGCCGCGATCACCAGCGCCAGCCATGGCGCCAGCTTGAGCTGTTCAAAGTCGCCCGCCAGCAGATTGCCCTCGCCCTGATCGAGGAAGCCGGTGAAAAATCCGGCGATGCTGCCGATCACCGAGGCAAAGGCGACATAGAGGATATAGCGGCGCTCGCGCTGGCGGGCGCGGGCTTCGCCGGGGGTGCGCGGTGCAATCGGGCGGAAGATCATGCGTGGTCTCCGTCGTCGAAAATGTCCTCGATCCGCATGTCGAACAGGCGCGCGATGCGGAAGGCGAGGGGGAGGGAAGGGTCGTGTTTGCCGGTCTCGATCGCATTGACCGCCTGACGCGACACGTCGAGCCGCCCGGCGAGCTCCGCCTGCGACCAGTCTCGTTCCGCGCGCAGCACCTTGAGGCGGTTTTTCATTCGTCGTCAGACGCTCCGAGATGATCGCGAGCCCATTGAAAGATGTATCCGGCATAGAAGGCGGTGCTGAGGCAAAGCGCCAGCAGGTAGCCGTCGAACAGGATGGCTTTTGTTGCAGTCATATCCGCCGCTGATGCGCCGGCAATTGCGATTTGTGCCGGTGACAGGCCCAGATCGCTGTTCTGGACAACGAAGGCCGCAAACAGATAGGCGGACAGCACCGCCATCGCCCAGCGGTGCCCAACCGCGCACAAGCTGCGGAAGTAATCGTCGGCACGGCCATTGATGCTCGATACCAGCACGCCCCCGATAGCGCATCCCGCGATCACGCCCGGGAACATGCCGTCATAGCACAGGAAGAAATTGGCACACATCAGCGCGCAGCACGCAGCGCCCGCCCAGAAATGGCGGTACAGATAGCTGCGGTCGCTCTCGTCGATTGCTCCGGGTTTGTAAGGCATCATCCGTCTCCCAGCAGGCGCTTGACGAACAGGCCGATGTAGAAGGCGGCAATGTCGAGGGTAAGGGCTGTGTCGGCCGATATGCTGCGTTCCCGCTCGCTATCGGTGAAACCGTCGATCAGGCCTTCGACAAAGCCCAGTCCGGCGGTCAGGATCAGCAGCGTGCCGAAAGCGACGCTCGCGCCTGCGCTCCACAGGCCTTCGGTGTACTCGTCAGCCTTGCGCGTGAGCAACATCGCAAAGCTGCCGAGGATGACGAGGATTATCCCGATTGTCGCCAAAGCGTCCGGTGCCGAAGGCGATTGGCCTGCTGCGGTGAGGATCAATCCGGAAAGGCCGATCCAGCTTGCCGCCATGAAAATGTCGGCCTTGTTCATCGCGAATCCCGCCAGCGCAGGAACTGGAAGATAACGACGAACACCATCATGTAGCCGAGCCACACGATCATCAGCGCCTCGCCCCAGCGGATATCGTCCGCCAGCCAGCGCAGTGACCAGTGGACCAGCTTTGCATCCGTGTGCCCGGTGGCGAAATACCAGAGCCAGCTGAGGATGAAGAAAACCAGCGGCAGGGCCGCGGTGGAATAGGCGAGGACAACGGAGGTGCGGCGCCACAGCCCCTCGGCATATTCGTCGCGCATGAAGCGGGCGCAGATGAGAAACATCGGCACCACGAACATGAAGATCGCAAACGTCGAGTACAGGATCGTGATAACCAGCGGGGGAAAGTGATCCTCGGGATCAAAACCCGTGAGACGCCCCGCCAGCAACTCCACAAGGCTATAGACGATTGCCCCGAAAGAGGCATTCATCAGCCAGAAATAAGCGCGGTAGCGCATTTGCCGGTTGGATGCGCCGAAGGCTGTCATAGGCGGATATTTCCTTGATCCCGGGTTGAAAAAGGGCGGCGGAGGGGCGGGGCAAACCCCTCCGCCTGTGGGACATCACACGCCGGGAGTGGCGGCGGGTGATGCAGTCTGCGTGCCGGCAAGGCGCACCCGCTCGATCCGCGCATTGGCAATTGCCATGCGGATAGCAGGTGCGGTGGCGGCCAGCGCGGTCTCGCGGCATTCGCGCTCGAGCCGGACCGAGGTGCTGTCGCGCCCGCCATTGCGGCACAACTGGCGCACCTTGGTCCGCACGCGCTCGTCGAGCCGCGCGGCGCCTTCGCTGGTGGAAAGATCGAGGTCATCATGCGCCACGGGGGCTTCGAAACCGGTCGCATGGCCGGTGCTGGCGTGGAGGGTTGCAGGGGCGGCCAGCATCAGAGCGGCAAGGGCAAGGGGCAGACGAAGAGACATTTTGGTTCTCCTGGGGAGGAAGAGTGAGTGTCGCTACAACCGTCCGTCATGTCAGGTTGCCCTGACTTTATGTCGCGATTCGCTGACTATGTCAACAAGACCTGACTTTATGTCGCCACAGCCTGACCAAGCCGGCTTCAGCCCCCACCTTGCTGCGCTGCGGCATTGACGGTTTCGGGGCGTTCGGCCATGGCGAGCCGCCATGAGTGCCGCACCCTCTTTCACCCCCGCTCCGCGCGATCCCGCGCGCTCGTTTCAGGACATGATCCTGACGCTCCACGACTTCTGGAGCGCCAATGGCTGCGTGATCCTGCAGCCCTATGACATGCGCATGGGGGCGGGCACGTTCCACACCGCCACCACGCTGCGCGCATTGGGACCGGAGCCGTGGAATGCCGCCTTCGTGCAGCCCTGCCGCCGCCCGACCGACGGGCGCTATGGCGAGAACCCGAACCGGCTCCAGCATTACTACCAGTATCAGGTGATCCTGAAGCCTTCGCCCGGCGACATTCAGGAGCTGTATCTGCAAAGCCTCGCCGCGATCGGCATCGATCCGCTGGCGCACGACATCCGCTTTGTCGAGGACGACTGGGAATCGCCCACCCTCGGCGCATGGGGGCTGGGCTGGGAGGTCTGGTGTGACGGGATGGAAGTCACCCAGTTCACCTATTTCCAGCAGATGGGCGGCTTCGACTGCAAGCCGGTGGCGGGCGAGCTGACCTACGGGCTGGAGCGCCTCGCGATGTACATTCAGGGCGTCGACAACGTGTATGATCTGGCGTTCAACAATCGCGGAGTGACTTACGGCGACGTCTTCCTCGAAAACGAGCGCCAGATGTCGAAGTGGAACTTCGAGGTCGCCGAAACCGACGCGCTGTTCGATCTCTTCACCAAGGCCGAGGCCGAGTGCCGCAATGCGCTTTCCGCAGGCGTCCCGATTGCGGCTTACGAACAGGCGGTCGAGGCGAGCCATGTGTTCAACCTGTTGCAGGCCCGCGGCGTGATTTCGGTGCAGGAACGCGCCAGCTACATGGGCCGCGTGCGCGATCTGGCCCGCTCGTCGTGCGAGGCCTATGCGGTGAAGATGACCCCTGAATGGCAGGTGAAATATCCGGGGTGGGTGCTCTGATGGCTGACTTCCTGCTCGAACTGCGCTGCGAGGAAATCCCGGCCCGGATGCAGGCCGGCGCGCGCGCCGAACTCGAAAAGCTGTTCCGGCGGGAGCTGGAGGCGGCGGGCGTTGCCGTTGGCACGCTCACCATCTGGTCGACCCCGCGCCGCCTTGCGCTGATTGCGCGCGGGCTGCCGCTGGCGACCGAGGCTGTCTCCGAGGAAGCCAAGGGCCCGCCCGAAGGCGCGCCCGATGCCGCGATTGACGGGTTCTGCAAGAAGGCCGGCGTGACGCGCGACCAGCTGGAGCTGCGCGACGTCAAGGGCCGCATGACCTACTTTGCGGTCGTGAACACGCCGGGCCGCGCCATGGCCGAGGTGCTGGCGGCTGCGATCCCTGCGATCATCCGCGACTTCAGCTGGCCCAAGTCGATGCGCTGGGGCGCGGCCTCGATTGCGACCGAGTCTTTGCGCTGGGTGCGCCCGCTCTCGAGCATCGTCGCCTTGTTCGATGGCGACGTAGTGCCTTGCGCGGTTGACGGCATTGCTGCCGGACGCGAGACCTATGGCCACCGCTTCCATTCTGCGGGCGCGATTACCATCGACGGCGCGGACAACTACGCCGCCAAACTGCGCGATGCTTTCGTGATCGTCGACCATGAAGAACGCCAGAACCTGATCCGCGAAGGCGCGACCAAGTCTGCGGCTGATGCGGGCCTGACGCTGGTCGCCGATGAAGGTCTGGTGATCGAGAACGCTGGGCTGACCGAATGGCCCGTCCCGCTGCTCGGCCGCTTCGACGAGGCCTTCCTCGACGTGCCGCCCGAGGTGATCCAGCTGACGGCGCGGGTGAACCAGAAGTATTTCGTGTGCGAGGACAGCGCGGGCAAACTTGCAAATGCCTTCGTCTGCACCGCCAACATCGCCCCGCGTGACCCCGCCGTGGTGGTCGACGGCAACCGCAAGGTGCTGGCGGCGCGGCTTTCGGATGCGCGCTTCTTCTGGGAGCAGGACCAGAAGACGCCGCTTGCGGTTCATGCGGAAAAGCTGGCGCGGATTACCTTCCACGAGAAGCTGGGCACGGTCGCCGACAAGGTCGAGCGTGTGGCGAAACTGGCGCGCTGGTTGTGCGAGGAGGGGATCATCACCCCCTCCTCCGTTCGTGTCGAGCGTAGTCGAGACACAGAGAGCGGCCTCTCGACTTCGCTCGAGGCGAACGGGGATGAGATCCGCAAGCTCGCCGACATGGCGGAAGCAGCCGCGCGGCTGTGCAAGGCCGATCTCGTCACCGAGATGGTCGGCGAGTTCCCCGAATTGCAGGGCCTGATGGGCGGTTACTACGCCGCCAAGGAAGGCTTGCCGGCCGAAGTCTCGGACGCGATCCGCGATCACTACAAGCCGGTCGGGCAGGGCGACGATGTGCCCACCGCGCCGGTGACGGTGGCGGTGTCGCTGGCGGATAAGCTGGATACGTTGGTTGGGTTTTTCCTTGCTGGCGAACAGCCCACGGGATCCAAAGACCCTTACGCACTTCGTCGAGCGGTTCTCAGTGTTATTCGCTTGCTGTCAGAGAATAGCTTGAGGCTCTCAATGCAGGCCGCCCTCTCTGAAGCCATGATCCCGCTCGTTGCTCGTCATGCAACTGATGATGAGTATGCCACCCATTTTCTGATCTACGCGCGAGATTTCGTTTGGTCGGAACGCATGATGATGGAGGCAGAGGATATTGCCGACAACATCGGATCGAGAGGCCGGATGGGTTATACTCGGACGAATTGGTATCTTGGCCAAGCTACACTGCCTAAATTCTTCGCCGACCGCCTCAAAGTCCAGCAGCGCGAGGCAGGCGTCCGCCACGACCTGATCGACGCGGTGTTCGCGCTCGGCGGGGAGGATGATCTCGTCCGCCTGCTCGCCCGCGTCCATGCGTTGCAGGCCTTCGTTACCACCGAGGACGGCACCAACTTGCTCGCGGGCTACAAGCGCGCGGCGAATATCCTCAAGAAGGAAGGCTTCGCCGCGGGCGAGGGCGTCTCGACTGCGCTCGACGCGAACGGGAGCCTTTCCTACACCCCCGATCCGGCCGAAAAGGCGCTGATCGACGCGCTCGATGCCGCCGCCCCGCGCGCTGCGCAGGCGGTGGAGGACGAGCGGTTTGCCGATGCGATGGGCGCGCTTGCCACCTTGCGCGCTCCCATCGACCGGTTCTTTGAAGAGGTGACTGTCAACGACGCCGATGCGAACAAGCGCGCCAGCCGCCTTGCGCTGCTTGCCGCTTTTCGCGATGCGGTGCACCGGGTTGCTGATTTCAGCCGGATCGAGGGGTAAGATTTCGATCCCATGACTGTGTCTCACGTGTCTCATGGTTCAGCCAAGTGACGCGCTAGCTTAACAGGATGATGTGAAGTGCAAACAGTCTACCCCTTCGGCGGCAGCGCCGCGCACTCTGATCCGCGCCAGAAGGACAAGACCGTCGTTGGCGGCAAGGGCGCAAACCTCGCTGAAATGGCCAGCATTGGCCTGCCGGTGCCGCCGGGCTTCACCATCACCACCGAGGAATGCATTGCCTATCTGCAGGATGGCGCAGGCTTCTCCGACGAATTGCGAAGTGCAGTTGCCACTGCGCTCGCCCATGTCGAACAGGCGGTTGGCAAGCAGTTCGGCGATGCGGCAGACCCGCTGCTGGTCTCGGTGCGATCGGGCGCGCGGGTGTCGATGCCGGGGATGATGGACACGGTGCTCAACCTCGGCCTCAACGACGCGACGGTCGAGGGGTTGGCGGCGTCGAGCGGCGATGCGCGCTTCGCGTGGGACAGCTACCGCCGGTTCATCCAGATGTACTCGGACGTGGTGCTCGGCCTCGATCACGGACTGTTCGAGGAGGCGCTGGAGATCGCCAAGGAAGACAAGGGCTTCTACAATGATACCGAGATGGCGGCTGAAGACTGGCAGGCGCTGGTCAAGGAGTACAAGGGCATCGTCGCGGACGAATTGGGCCGCCCGTTCCCGCAGGATGTGCACGAACAGCTGTGGGGCGCCATCCGTGCGGTGTTCGACAGCTGGGATAGCGACCGCGCCAAGGTCTACCGGCGTTTGAACGACATTCCGGGTGACTGGGGCACGGCGGTCAACGTGCAGGCGATGGTGTTCGGCAACATGGGCGAAACCAGCGCCACCGGCGTCGCCTTCACCCGCGATCCGGCCACCGGCAACCGCGCCTATTACGGCGAATACCTGATCAACGCGCAGGGCGAGGACGTGGTGGCGGGCATCCGCACGCCGCAGTATCTCACCAAGGCCGCGCGCGAGGCGGCGGGGGCCAAGCCGCTGTCGATGGAAGAGGCGCTGCCGGACGCCTATGCCGAGCTCGCCCGCGTGTTCGACCTGCTGGAGCTCCACTACAAGGACATGCAGGACATCGAGTTCACCGTGGAACGCGGCAAGCTGTGGATGCTCCAGACCCGCTCGGGCAAGCGCACCGCCAAGGCTGCGCTCAAGATGGCGGTGGACATGGTCGAGGAAGGCCTGATCGACGAGCGCGAGGCGGTGCGGCGGGTTGACCCGATGGCGCTGGACCAGCTGCTCCACCCGACGCTCGATCCCAAGGCCGAGCGCAACGTGCTGACGACGGGCCTGCCGGCATCGCCGGGCGCGGCAGCTGGCAAGATCGTGCTCGATGCCGACACCGCCGAGCAATGGGCGGGCCGGGGGGAGAAGGTGATCCTGGTGCGGGTCGAGACCAGCCCCGAGGACATCCACGGGATGCACGCGGCGCAGGGCATCCTCACCGCGCGCGGCGGCATGACAAGCCACGCGGCTGTAGTCGCGCGAGGGATGGGCCGGCCCTGTGTGTCGGGCGCCGGGCAAGTCTCGATTGACCGCAACGCCCGCACGCTGCGGATCGGTTCAACCGAGCTGAAGGAAGGCGATGCCATCACCCTCGACGGGGCGACCGGGCAGGTAATGCTCGGCATCGTCCCGACGGTCGAGCCGGAGCTGGCGGGTGATTTTGGCACGCTGATGGTGTGGGCCGACAAGCTGCGGCGCATGAAGGTGCGCACCAACGCCGAAACCCCCGACGACTGCCGCATGGCGCGCCAGTTCGGGGCCGAGGGCATTGGCCTGTGCCGCACCGAGCACATGTTCTTCGAGGCAAGCCGCATCAGCGCGGTGCGTCAGATGATCCTCGCCGATGACGAGGCCGGTCGCCGCCGCGCGCTCGACAAGCTGCTGCCCGAACAGCGCGCCGACTTCACCGGCATCTTCGAGGTGATGGCGGGCCTGCCGTGCACCATCCGCCTGCTCGATCCGCCGCTGCACGAGTTCCTGCCGCATGCCGACGAGGAATTCGCCGAGCTGGCGGATGCAACCGGCCTCGGGGTCGATCACTTGAAGCGTCGCGCCGGGGAACTGCACGAATTCAACCCGATGCTGGGCCACCGCGGCTGCCGTTTGGGGATCACCTTCCCCGAGATCTACGCGATGCAGGCCCGCGCGATCTTCGAGGCGGTGTGCGCGGTAAAGCTCAGCTCGGGCGAGGCGCCGCTGCCCGAGATCATGATCCCGCTGGTCGCCACCAAGCGTGAACTCGCGATCCTGAAGGCGCTGGTCGACAAGACTGCCGAGGACGTGTTCGCCGAGGTCGGCACGCGGGTCGACTACCTCGTCGGCACCATGATCGAACTGCCGCGCGCGGCGCTGATGGCGGGCGAGATTGCCGAGGAAGGCGAGTTCTTCTCGTTCGGCACCAACGACCTGACCCAGACCACGCTCGGCGTGTCGCGCGACGATGCGGCGCGGTTCCTGAGCGTCTATGTCGACAAGGGCATCTTCCCGCGCGATCCGTTCGTCAGCCTCGATATCGAGGGCGTCGGCCAGCTGGTCGAACTGGCGGCAGAGCGCGGGCGCAAGACCCGGCCTGACATCAAGCTCGGCATCTGCGGCGAGCATGGCGGCGACCCGGCGAGCATCGCTTTCTGCGAGAGCGTCGGCCTCGATTACGTCAGCGCCTCGCCTTACCGCGTGCCGATTGCGCGGTTGGCGGCGGCCCAAGCGGCGTTGAAGAACGCCTAGGTTCCGGCAAGAGATCGCCGCCCGGTGAGGGTGACGATCTCGAAGGTCTCGGGGGTCTTGCCATCGCTATCGGCGCGCGCGGCAAAGGCAGTGCGGGCGCGGGCGTGGGCGGCTTTGCCGAGCGGCGCGGCGGGCTTGGCCAGCGCATTGCCGAGGCCGCTATCGCGCAGGTCCGCCACCAGCCGGTCAAGCGACGAATAGCGCACGGTCAGCGTGTGGGTATCCACCACCGGATCCTTCCAACCCGCGCGCTGGAGCAGCGCCGGGGCCGCACGCGGATCGACCAGCGGGTGGAGCCGGGCGGCGGGACGATCGGGCTCGGCGGCGAGCATCGCGGCGCGCAGGGCAGGCAGGCTCTGGCCGCCGATGAAATGGGCGATCACCAAGCCGCCGGGCGCCAGCGCGCTTCGCAAGTGGATCAGTGCGCCGGGCAGGTCGTTGACCGCATCGAGCAGGCCGAGAACGACGATCAGGCCAAAGCCACCGGCAGGATAGGGCGCTTCAAGGTCTATGTCCCCGCCTTCCGCCACCTCGGCCCCAGCTGCCCTGAGCCGCGCCGCAAGCTCTCCCGTCCAGTCGCCCAGCACCAGCGCACGGCTCGGCTCGTGGCGCAGGAAAGCGAGCCGTTCGAGCGTGTCCTCGATCATGTCCTCGGCGATGAAGCGCGCAGCATCGGGAGACGAGCTACGCTGCGCGGCGCGGGCGAGCCGGTTGGCGCGGCGGGCGGCGCTGAAGATCACGGGGATTGCGGGGGCATTCATGCGATGCGCCCTGCCGCGCTTGCCTACAGAGTGCAAGCCGTGCGACAAATGCCGGCGATGGCAGTGGTCGCACACTTGGGCCGGAGCATGAAGCCGCTGGTGGATCTCGTCTATCCGCCGCGCTGCCCGCTATGCGGTGCGGCGCTGGCCGAGCAGGACGGGCTTTGCGCGGAATGCTGGGGGCTGCTCGATATTCCCGCGAGCGAGACTGACAGCGCGCAGGTGTCTGACGCGGTGCCGGTCTATGCCGCGACCTTCTACAATGATGCCTCGCGCCGGCTTGTGCTGGATTACAAGCATGGCGGGCGGATCACCCATGCGCGGCTGCTGGCGCGGCTGATCGCGGCGCGGCTGCCTGATCCTGTCACGGGGCAAACCATGCCGCTGCTGGTGCCGGTGCCGCTTCACCGCTGGCGTCTTTGGACTCGCGGGTTCAATCAGGCGGCGCTGCTGGCGGGCGAGCTGGCGAAGATGGGCAAGGGCGAAGCGCTGGTCGACGGCTTGCTGCGCCGCAAGCGCACGCCGAGCCTTGGCGGGTTGGGCCGCGAGGCGCGTGACCGGGCGCTGGCCGGAGCGATCATCGTCCCTCAGCGCCGCGCGCGCCGGATTGCGGGACGCGATGTGGTGCTGGTCGACGATGTCTTCACCAGCGGCGCGACGGCGCGCGCCTGTGTTGCGGCGCTGGCGGGCGCGGGCGCGCGCAGTGTGAGTGTGGCGTGTTTTGCGCGGGTGGATGAAGGCCACCGCCAGCACCAAAACGAAACGCCCGGAGCCTTGTGAGCCCCGGGCGCCGCGTGACGAAACGGTTTGGATCCACCCTTGCGGGCGATGATGGCCAACCCCCTAGCTTTGGCCATCGGGATCCTGTCCCTTATCGTTCAACCGGTCGCGCTGGCACCCCGCTGCCAGCCTGCGTCCCGGCCACCCCCTGAACGTGGCACCGGGCGGTGCCTTGGTTCGGTGGAGAACCCCTTGCGGAAGTTCCTGAGGCCTTCTTTCATTCCCTTGCAGCCTGCGGAAGACCTAACCTTCGCAGAAGACATTTTTTGCAACCCCCTGTTGTGAACGTGCAACAATCGTCGCAAGAGCGCAGCCGTTTGGACATGATCTGATTAGCGGAGACCGGGCGATGGCGGACTACACCTTGAGCACCGAGGAGCGCGAGCAGGGCACGCACTTCGCGCCGAAGTTCGATGCGGCGGGCCTGCTCACAGCGGTGGTGGTGGATGCCGGATCGGGCGCGGTGCTGGTGGTGGCGCATATGAACCGCGAGGCGCTCGATGCGACTCTGGCGAGCGGGCGGGCGCACTTCTGGTCGCGGTCACGCGGGAAATTGTGGCTGAAGGGCGAGACGTCGGGGCACTTTCTGGAAGTCGTCGAAGTGCTGACCGATTGCGATCAGGACGCGCTGGTGATTCGCGCCCGCCCCGCCGGGCCGACTTGCCACACCGGCGCGCAAAGCTGCTTCTATCGCCGCGTCGAATCGGGCGAGAGTGATCCCGTTCTCGTAAGGGTCAAGACTTGACGCTCACGTAAAGGGAAGGTAGAGGGGCGGCATGGCTACTGCTCCTGCTCACACCGAATCCCTTGTTGCCGTCGGGGCCGAAGCGCGCCGCAACGGCGCCCATCTCGACCGGCCGGATATTCACGAACGCGAACAGTTCACGATTTCTGATCTCACTTCGGAATTCGGCTGCACCGCGCGTGCCCTGCGATTCTACGAGGACGAAGGGCTGATCAGCCCTGCGCGCGTCGGCCTCACCCGCGTCTATTCCAAGCGTGATCGCGCCCGGCTTGCATGGATAATGCGCGCCAAGAATGTCGGCTTCTCGCTGACTGAAATCCGCGAGATGATCGACCTCTACGATCTCGACGATGGCCGCGTCGAACAGCGCCGCGTCACCATCGAGAAATGCCGCGCCCATATTGCCAAGCTGAAGGCCCAGCGCGACGATATCGATTCCTCGATCAACGAGCTCACCGATTTCGTGGCCGAGATCGAGAAGCTCGACCTCGGCTGAGCCGCAGGCCCTTTTTTCAACCCCGTCAAACCACCCGCTCACCCAAGGGAAAAAGTGATGCCGACCTACACCGCGCCCACCCGCGACACGCGTTTCATCGTCAACGAGGTCCTCGATCTTGCCAGCTACGGCAATCTGCCGGGCTTCGAGAACGCCACGCCCGACATGATCGACACCGTGATCAACGAGGCCGGCAAGTTCTGCGCCGAAGTGCTCGCGCCGATCAATCAGGCAGGGGACGAGCATGGCTGCACCCGTCACGACGACGGCAGCGTCACCACGCCGCCGGGCTTCAAGGAAGCCTATCAGGCCTATGTCGAAAGCGGTTGGGGCACGCTGGCCCAGCCCGAAGAGTTCGGCGGGCAGGGCCTGCCGCACGTGCTCGGCTTCGTGCTGGAGGAATTCTCCGGCACCGCCAATCAGGCCTTCGCGATGTATCCCGGCCTCACCGCCGGCGCGATTTCGGCTATCCTTGCCAAGGGTTCGGACGAGCAGAAGGCGCTGTATGTGCCCAAGATGATCTCGGGCGAATGGTCGGGCACCATGAACCTGACGGAGCCCCACTGCGGCACCGATCTCGGCATGATCCGCACCAAGGCCGTACCTAACGGCGACGGCACCTATGCGATCACCGGCACCAAGATCTTCATCTCGGCCGGCGAGCATGACCTGACCAGCAACATCATCCATCTGGTGCTGGCCAAGACCCCGGGCGCGCCCGACAACGTCAAGGGCATCTCGTTGTTCATCGTGCCCAAGTTCATTCTCGATGAGAACGGTAATCCCGCGGCCCGCAACGGCGTCACCTGCGGTTCGATCGAGAAGAAGATGGGCATCCACGGCAACGCCACCTGCCTGCTCAACTATGACGGCGCGACCGGCTACATGGTGGGCGAGGAGAACAAGGGCCTCGCCGCGATGTTCATCATGATGAACGCCGCGCGCCTCGGCGTCGGCATTCAAGGCTATGCCCAGGCCGAAGTCGCCTACCAGAACGCTGTCACCTATGCGCTCGACCGCCGTCAGGGCCGCGCGCTTGGCGGTCCGGCTGAACCCGAGGCCAAGGCCGATCCGATCTTCGTCCACCCCGACGTGCGCCGGATGTTGATGGACGCCAAGGTGTTCACGGAGAGCATGCGGGCGCTGTGCCTGTGGGGCGCGTTGCAGGTGGACCTCACCCACAAGGCCCAGACCCCCGAAGAGCGCGAGATGGCCGACATGCTGATCGGACTGATGACCCCCGTCATCAAGGGTTACGGCACCGACAAGGGCTATGACATCGCCAACAACATGCAGCAGGTCTATGGCGGCCACGGCTATGTCCGCGAGTGGGGCATGGAACAGTTCGTGCGCGATAGCCGCATCGCGATGATCTACGAAGGCGCCAACGGCGTGCAGGCGATGGACCTGTGCGGCCGCAAGCTCGCGATGAACGGCGGCAAGGCAATTCAGGCCTTCTTCGCTATGATCGACGAGGAAATCGCCTCGGCCAAGCAGGTTGCCGAACTCGCCCCGATCGCCGAACGGCTTGAAAAGGCGCTGAGCGAGCAGAAGGCGGCGACCATGTGGTTCATGCAGAACGCGATGGCCAATCCCAATCACCTCGGCGCGGGCGCGCATCACTACATGCACATCATGGGCGTCGTGACGCTCGGCCACTTCTGGCTGAAGATGGCGAAGGTGGCGCTGACCAAGCTGGCGGGCGAGCCGGAAGACAAGGCGTTCTACGAGGCCAAGCTGGTCTCGGCCAATTACTACGCCGAACGCTTCCTGCCCGATGCCGGTGCGCTGCGCCGCAAGCTTGAAGCGGGCAGCGAATATATGATGAAGCTCCCGGCAGAGGCCTTCGCCACCGCCGCGTAATCTTCAAAGCCGCAATACGAACAGGGCCGCCCGGTGCTAGGCAGGGCGGCCCTTCTCGCGTCTGCCTACTTCGCGGCTTCCTCGGCGATTACGTAAAGGTAATCGACATAGGCCATCGTCGCCTGATCCAGCCCGAACACCTTGGGATCGCTGCTCTTTATCAGGAACCATTCGTCAGGCGCATGGGCCCCGCCGCCGCGGCCGAGGCCGAATTGCGAGGCGGGCAGGTTCAGCGGCGGACCGTTGAAGATCACCCCCGGCCAGCTGCCGGCATTACGCGGACGGATCGTGTAGGGAATGCCGCTTTCCTCGAACAGCCGCTTCTGGGCGCGGATCAGCACCGAATCCTCCTCCGTCTCGTTCGGGCCATAGCCGCCCGAGACCGTCACCCGCACATCATCGAACCCGCGCCGAGCAAGGTGCGCCTGCAACTTCTCCACCGCCTCGGCCTTGGTCATGTTCGGCACCAGCCGGAATTCGAGCTTGGCCTCGGCCCGGCCCGGCAGCACGGTCTTGCCGCCTTCGCCGGTGTAGCCCGAAACCAGCCCCTGAATGTTGACGGTGGGCTGCGAGAAGAACCGTTCGAGGCTGGTGACGTAATCCTCGTCATTGATCCAGCGCCCGACCCCGAGCAGCGCCTTCTCGCCTTCTTCGGCACCGGGCTTGACGCTCTGCGCGATCAGCTCCTTCTGGCGCGCGGTGAGCGGCTGCACATTTTCGAACCAGCCGTCGATGGCAGGGGTGTGGCCATCATCGGCCACCAGCGTGTCGAGCGCCTTCACCAGCCGCCATGCCGGGCTTTCGATGCGGGCATAGTTTGACGAGTGAATGTCGGTTTTCGGATATTTGTCCGACGTCTCGCCGCCCACCACCAGCTGGAATTCCACCGCGCCCTTGGCCCCGAGGGTAATCCCGGCGCTGCCATCGCGGCTCTGGTTGGCGGCGGGGATGAACACGCCGACCGCCTTGGCCAGCGCCGCCTGCACTTCGGGCACGGCGACGACCTGATCGAAATGGGTCGAGGCGACTTCCTCCTCGCCCTCGGCCACCAGCACCAGATTGACCGGCAGCTTGCGCCCGCTCGCCTGAATCGCACTGACCGCGGCAAGGAAGGCCATCTCCGGCCCCTTCTGGTTCACCGCCCCGCGCCCGTAGAGCGCAACGCCTTCGCCGGGCCGCTCGACCAGCGTGCCTTCAAGCGGCGGGGTGGCCCATTCGGCCGGATCGAACTGCTTGACGTCATACATGAAATAGATGCCGAGCGTGGTCGGCGCGCCGGCATCAAGCGTGGCAAATACCGCCGGCACGCCATCAGTGGGAATAATCTTCGCCTGCTGGAAGCCCGCCTCCAGCGCCAGTTTGCGCATATATTCCGCGCCTTCCGGCGTGCCGCGCTTTTCGGCGGCGATGGTGGGCAGGGCGATCCAGTCCTTCAACGTTTGCACCGTCGCCTCGTGCTGCGCGGCGACGGTCTGTTCCAGCGCGGCGCGATCGGGGGTTTCCGCTGTGAGCGGGCTTGCCACCAGCGCAATCGCCATCGCCATGCCGGAAATTGCCAGACGCCTTTTCATAACCCTTGCTCTCCTGTTGACCTTGGCCGCCGAGGCTAACGATGCGCCGGTGATTGGCAACGCCTTTCGCTTGCCGCCATGCGGGCGGGCTGCAATTGACGGACAACAGGCAGGTAAGGAACCCCGCGATGACGGCACGACGGTTGAAGGCAATGGTGGCAGCACTGGCATTGGCGGCGACGGTTCCGGCTGTGCCCGCCCATGCCAGACAGAGCGCGCAGGCCGCGCTGCCTGCAAGCCTCCATGCCCAGCTTGATGCCCAGTATGATCAGGTGATCGCCGATCTGATCCGCATCACCGAAACCCCGGCTCCGCCATTCAAGGAAGCGGCCCGCGCGGCGCTGTTCGCGCAGATGCTGCGGGATGCGGGGCTGAAGGATGTGACCATCGATGCCGAGGGCAATGTCCTCGCCCTGCGCCCCGGGCGCGAGGAGGGGCCGGTGATGGTCGTCTCGGCCCACCTCGACACAGTGTTTCCCGAAGGTACCCCGATCAAGGTAACGCGCGCCGGCGAGCGGCTGCTGGCGCCCGGCATTGGCGATGACAGCCTTGGCCTTGCCTCGCTGCTGGCATGGGCGCGGCTGCTGGAGGCCAACCGCATCACTACCCGCCAACCGGTGCTGTTCGTCGCCACCGTGGGCGAGGAAGGGCCGGGCGATCTGCGCGGCGTGCGCCACCTGTTCACCAAGGGCGAATATGCCGGGCGGATCGGAGCGTTTATCTCGGTCGACAACGCTGATGCCGGGCGGATCGTCAACGGCGCGGTCGGATCGCGGCGCTACCGCCTCGGCTTCAAGGGGCCGGGCGGGCACTCCTACGGGGCCTTCGGGATCGTCAACCCGATGGTCGCGATGGCCGAGGCGGTGCGCGGTCTTTACGCCGTGACCGTCCCGACTGATCCGAAGACTACCTATTCCGCCAGCGTGGTGAGTGGGGGCACCTCGGTCAATTCGATCCCCGATGCGATCGTGCTCGAAGTGGACATGCGCTCAAGCGATCCGGCAGCATTGGCCGCGCTGGAGCGGGCGATGCTGGCGGCGGCACAGGCGGCGGTTGCAGGGGAGAACGCGGCGCGCTCGACCAGAGCGGGGGCGATTTCGCTGGAGCCGCAGATGACCGGTGACCGTCCGGCGGGCGCGACTCCGGCTGATCACCCGCTGGTTACGAGTGCGGTGCGCGCCTCGCAGGCGGCGGGCTTTGCCGGGCGGCTCGACGATTCCTCGACCGATTCGAACATCCCCATGAGCCTCGGCGTGCCTGCGCTCACCATCGGCACCGGCGCGGGCGGGGGGCGGACGCACAGCGTTGATGAATATCTCGAAACCGGGCGCGAGCGGTTTGTGGCGGGGCTTTCGGTCGGGCTGGCGGTGATTCTCGACTACACCGAAGCCGCGCCGCGCTGATCGTTAATCGCGCGCGCCCATGAAGCGCTGGCTGCCGGCCTTGACCTTGGGCGCGGCGGCGGCGGCGATGCGTTCGGACAGGCTGGTGCCCTTTCGCACGGCGGGCTTGGGTTGCTCGCCGGCCGGGGCTGGCGCGGAGGCGACAGCGGGCTTGGGCGCGGATTTGACCGGCTCGGGCGCGGTCTGGACGGGTTCCGGCTCTGGTTCGGGTGCGGCAGCTTCGACGGGCGCAGGTGCAGGCTCGGGCGCAACCGCAGGTTCGGGCGCAGCGACGGGGGCTGCGACCGGGGCAGCAACCGGGGCAGGAGCAACGACAGCCGGAGCCGCCGGAGTCTCGTCCTCCGGCCCCGCCGCCGCAAGGATCTTCGCAGCCACTTCCTCCGGCGAACCCACCACCAGCAGCGGTTGCCCGCCGACGATGCCGACGCTGGTCTGTCCGTTCTCGGCGACGCGCAGCCAGGCCACGTTCTCGGCCACCACAAGGTAATTGCCGCCGCGCGATTCGAGCTTGATGAACTTCATGGTCGCCCTTTTCTGCGAGCAACTCCCGGATGCCCGGCAGTGCTACAAGGGCCATAGCGCGACACGGTTAAGGAATGGCTTTAAACAGGCCGGCAGATAAGCGCCGTGGCGTCAGGCAAGGTGCGGCGCCACGTCGTCGATCTGCCCCATCAGCGCCGCCCATGATTGGCGGTCGGCGAGCGGGTGATAGGCCGGATTGGGATCACGCGTGGGGGTAAGCGGGTTGGTGAAACCATGCTCGACATGCGCGAAGGACATGAACTGCCAGTCTGTCGCCACGCCGTCCATTTCCTCCCAGAACGCGGTGACGTCGCTGCGCGGCACCAGCGAATCGGCATCGCCGTGACACACCAGAATGCGCGGGATGATCGGCGCGGTCGCGGGCAGGGGCGTGGCGAGCAACCCGTGAAAGCTCGCCACCAGCGCCAGATCGGCCCCGTCGCGTGCCAGCTCCAGCACCGCCATTCCGCCAAGGCAGAATCCGATGGCGATCTGCGGCACGCCCGGCGCAATCTCGGACAAGGCCGCCAGACTGGCGCGCAGTCTCCGACGCATCGCCAGCGGATCGGCGCGCAGGCGTTCCATCGCGCCAAAGGCGCTCTGCGCATCGTGGGGCGCGTCGGGGCCGTAGAAGTCCGCGATGAAGGAAACGCACCCCGCCTCGGCGAGCGCCAGCGCCTTGGCCTCGACCCCGGGGGTGGTGTTCATGAAGGTCGGATAGACCGCCACCGCCGCGCGCACTGGCCCGACTGGCCGCGCCAGCCATCCGGTCAGCGCGGTCTCGCCATCGGCATAGGCAATGCGTTCGAGTTGCATCATTCGACCGGCAGGAAGTCCGGGACCGAAAGATAGCGCTCACCGGTGTCGTAATTGAACCCGAGCACCCGCACGCCCGCAGGCAGTTCGGGCAGCTTCCTGGCAATCGCGGCGAGCGTCGCGCCCGAGGAAATGCCGACCAGCATGCCTTCCTCGCGTGCGGCGCGGCGGGCCATTTCGCGCGCGTCCTCGGCATCGACGGTAATCGCACCATCGATCACATTGGTGTGGAGGTTGCCCGGAATGAAGCCTGCGCCAATGCCCTGGATCGGGTGCGGGCCGGGCTGGCCGCCGTTGATGACGGGCGAGAGCGCAGGCTCGACCCCGTAGGCCTTCATCGCGGGCCAGTGCTTCTTCAGCTCCTCCGCGCAGCCCGTCAGGTGCCCGCCGGTGCCGACGCCGGTGATCATCACGTCAATCGGCGCATCGGCGAAATCGGCGAGGATTTCCTGCGCGGTGGTGCGCCCATGGACGGCGGGGTTGGCGGCGTTGTCGAACTGGCTCGGCATCCACGCGCCCTGGGTCTGCTCGACCAGCTCCTGCGCGCGCTCGATCGCGCCCTTCATGCCCTTTTCACGCGGGGTGAGATCGAAGCTGGCGCCATAGGCCAGCATCAGGCGGCGACGCTCGATCGACATCGATTCGGGCATCACCAGCACCAGCTTGTAACCCTTGACCGCGGCCACCATCGCGAGGCCGATCCCGGTGTTGCCCGAGGTCGGCTCGACAATTGTGCCGCCCGGCTGCAATGCGCCGCGGCCTTCCGCATCCTCGACCATCGCCAGCGCGATGCGATCCTTGATCGAGCCGCCGGGATTGCCGCGTTCCGACTTCACCCACACTTCGTGGTCTGGGAACATCCGCGCCAGACGGATATGCGGAGTGCCGCCGATAGTGGCGAGGATGTTGTCAGCCTTCATGTCGATACCTCTCGTTTGAGCGCCTGTGGCTCGAAGCTGCTGGCGCGGCGCAATTCGGGGAAATACCACGCCCAGATCAATGTCACGACTATCGCACCCGCGCCGCCGAATACAACCGCGCCGGTGGCCCCGAGCAGCGCAGCGGCGACGCCGGACTGCATCTCGCCCAGCTCGTTCGATGCCGAAATCGCCAGCCCCGAAATCGCCGAGACGCGGCCGCGCCGGTCATCGGGGGTGAACAGCTGCACCAGCGAGCTGCGGATGAACACCGAAACCATGTCGACCGCGCCCATCGCTGCAAGGATCGCCAGCGACAGCAGGAAATTGCGCGAGAAGGCAAAAGCGATAGTGAAGGCGCCGAAAGCGGCGACCGCGTAGAGCATCTTCATGCCGACCTCGCGTTCGAGCGGCCGGAACGATAGCAACAGGGCAACGCTCGCCGCGCCCACCGCCGGGGCAGCGCGCATCAGGCCGAGGCCTTCCGGTCCCACATACAGGATGTCGCGCGCGAACACCGGCAGCAGGGCGGTCGCGCCGGCCAGCAGCACCGCAAACAGATCGAGCGTGATGCAGCCGAGCAGAAACCGCTCGCGCCAGACATAGACCAGCCCCTCGACGATCTGGCGCAGCGGCTTCAAAGGCGGGCCGTCATGGGTCGCCTTGACCGGGCGCACCGACAGGATCAGGCCCATCGCCGCCAGCAACATCGCCGCCGAGATCGCGTGGGGGAGCCATTCGTGCCGCGCGAAGATCAGCCCGCCCACCGCCGGCCCAGCCACGCTCGCGGTCTGCCACGCCATCGACGACAGCGCGATCGCGCGCGGCAGCAGGGCAGGGGGCACGATGTTGGGAGCAATCGCGCTCATCGAAGGGCCGACGAACACCCGCGCAGTGCCATGCGCAGCGGCAAGCGCGAACAGGATGGGGATGGTGAGCGCGTCGGCCCAGGTCATCGCCGCCAGCACCACCGCCACAAGGCCATCGATCCCGTTGGCAAAGGCAGCGACCCGGCGGCGGTCAAAGCGGTCGGCGGCAAGGCCTGCGACGGGGGTGAGCAGGAACAGCGGAATGAACTGCGCCAGCCCCAGCAACCCGAGATAGAACGAGGCCTCGGCCACGCTCATCCCGTAATCGGCGCGCGCCACCTCGTAGAGCTGGTAGCCGAGCAGCACCACCATCGACATGGTCGCGAACACGGCAAAGAAGCGCGCCAGCCAATAGCGCCGGTAATCACCGATCTGGAGCGGGGAAGTAGGTTCGGTCACGCCCGCGCCATGGCAGGGACAAGCGCCCCTGCCAAGCAGGTGAAACTTGTCGGGCTGTCAGCTTGGCTTTGCCGCGTCAGCGCGGTCGGCGCAGGCGCGGGTTGGGCTGGAGCTCGTCGATGATGGCGACGAAATCGTCGAGCCGGATGATCCGTTCGAACTGGAACCCGGCGCGCAAATCGCGGGTCCAGATCACATAGGCCTCGATCCGGCCGACCACCGGCAGGCGGATGATGATCCGGTCGCCGCGCGCCAGATGATGCGCGTCGTCGACCATGAAGCCATGGGCCGAAAGGTTGCAGACGTGCAGCTTGAGATCGCCGTGCTCGAAATGCTCGACGATCACCGGATAATCGACCGGATGCCGCGCCGCGCGCCGCATATCGGTTACGCTCAGACTAGCTCCGCCGGTCACGTCCCGCGATCCTCCGTTGTTTTGTCGGGTTCGCTATGGGGAATGCCGGAGAAAGACTGCGAATTGGTAAAGGAACTTCAGCGCCGCACCAGCGCGTGGCGTTTCTTGCCGAGGCTGAGGCGCAGGGTCTCGCCTTCACCGGGCAGCACCACCAGGGCCGGATCGGTGACAGTCTCGCCCTCAAGCTTCACCGCGCCCTCGGCGAGCTTGCGCTTGGCCTCGCCGTTGGAGGCGGTGAGGCCGACTTCGGTGAGCAGCGCGGCAAGGCGCATCCCCTCCGGCCCTGTGGCGATGGTGGGCAGGTCCTCGCCCGCGCCCGATCCGGCGAAAGTCTCGCGCGCAGTCGCTTCGGCCCGGGTCGCGGCATCCTCGCCGCGCACCAGACGGGTCACTTCATTGGCTAGCGTCACCTTGGCAGCGTTGATCTCAGCCCCTTCGAGCGCTTCCAAGCGGACGATTTCATCGAGCGGCAGATCGGTGAACAGCCGCAGGAACTTGCCCACGTCGGCGTCGTCGACATTGCGCCAATATTGCCAGAAGTCGTAGGCGGGCAGCTGGTCTTCGTTGAGCCACACGGCCCCCGCCGCAGTCTTGCCCATCTTGGCACCGCTCGCGGTGGTCAGCAGCGGCGTGGTGAGGCCGAACAGCTCGATCCCGTCCATGCGGCGGCCAAGTTCAATCCCGTTGATGATATTGCCCCACTGGTCGCTTCCGCCCATCTGCAAACGAACATCAAGTTCCTTCGACAAGTGTCTGAAATCGTAACCTTGCAGGATCATGTAGTTGAATTCGAGGAAAGTCATCGGCTGTTCGCGCTCAAGCCGCAGACGCACCGAATCGAAGGTCAGCATCCGGTTGACGGTGAAGTGCGTGCCGACTTCCTGAAGGAGCTGGATGTAGCCCAGCTGGCCCAGCCAGTCATGATTGTTGACCATCACCGCATCGGTCGGACCATCACCGAATTTCAACAGCTTGTCGAACACAGTGAAGATTGATTGGACGTTGGCCTCGATCGTCTCGTCGGTCAGCATCTTGCGGCTCTCGTCGCGGCCCGTGGGGTCACCGATACGCGTGGTGCCGCCGCCCATCAGGACAATCGGCTTGTGCCCGGCCTGCTGCAAGCGGCGCAGCATCATGATCTGCACGAGGCTGCCTATGTGCAAGCTCGGCGCGGTCGCATCGAACCCGATATAGCCCGGCACGATCTGCTTGGCCGCAAGGGCATCGAGCCCTGCCGCGTCGGTCAGCTGGTGGATGTAGCCACGCTCGTCGAGCAGGCGCAGGAGGGCGGATTCGTAGTTGCTCATGGGGCGCGCGCTTAACAGGGGGGAAGGGCGACGGGAAGAGACTTGCCCGCCCCGCGCGGCGCAGGCATTGATGGGCGATGCACCCGCTGATGCTCCATGCCGCCTGCGACCTCGGCCCGATCCGCGCTGTCACCGCGTCTGTCACCGCCACGCCGCAGGGCTGCGAGGCGGAATTCCGGCTCGACGGGCGGGTGCCCGCGATCATCCTGCCGCCGCCCGCCACGCCCGACCGGCGCGACAATCTGTGGCAGACCACCTGTTTCGAGATTTTCTGGCAGCCGCTGGGCGACACCTATTACCGTGAATTCAACCTCTCGCCCTCGGGCCAGTGGGCGGCTTACGACTTCGATTCCTTCCGCGAAGGGATGCGCGATGCGCCGGTCGATGCGATTGCCATCGCCTGCGCGCATGACCAAAACGGGCTGGTGCTCAAGGCCAGCATCGCCGCCGCGCTGCCCGCCCCAGCGCAGGTCGCGCTCAATGCGATTGTCGAGCATCCGGACGGGGGGATGCAGTTCTGGGCGCTGGGCTTCCCGCCGGGCAAGCCGGAGTTCCATTCCGAGGCCTGCCGCACCCTCATCATCGAGCGCTAGGTGCCGAACGGCCGGTTGAGCTGCACGATCCGCACATTGAGGATGAAGGCAAAGCTCACCCACACGAAATAGGGCACGTTGAGCCAGCCTGCAAAACTGTCACCCGTCAGGCGCGGAAGCACGGTGAGCAAGGCGGCGACCGAGCACCATAACGGCACATTCTCCACCAGCGCCCAGTCTGGGCGGCGCAGGCCGAAGAACAGCGGCGACCAGCAGAAATGCAGCACGAAATTGGCCGCAAACAGGGCATAGACCACCTGCTTCGCCTCGGGCGAGGGCGCGCGGGTGAGGGCGATGTAGAAGCTCCATCCCGCAAGCGCGAGGATCGTCGTCCACGCCGGGCCAAACAGCCAGTCGGGCGGCTGCCACGGCGGCTTCTTCAGATTGCGATACCACGGCCCGATTGTGGTCAGCGCGCCGCCTGCCCCGCCGAGGATGATTGCCCACGCGGCGGCGATAAGGGCGCTGGTCCAGTCCATCATGGGCATATAGGGAGCGAACGCGCAAATGCCATTGCCTTTGACGCGAGGGTGCTGCACCCCAAGCGCCATGAAGACTGGAATTGACCGGCTGCTGGCCGATCCCGAACTGCTCCGCCGCCTTGCCGGCCGCCGCGTGGCGCTGGTGGCGCATCCGGCGAGCGTTACCGATAATCTCGTCCATAGCCTCGATGCGCTGATCGGCGCAGGGGTGGGCATTTCCAGCGCCTTTGGCCCGCAGCACGGGTTGAAGGGCGACAAGCAGGACAACATGGTCGAGACGGCGGACGAATTCGATCCGCATTACCGCATCCCGATCTTCTCGCTTTACGGAGAGGTGCGCCGTCCGACGCGTGCGATGATGGACAGTGCGGACGTGTTCCTGTTCGATCTGCAGGACTTGGGCTGCCGGATCTACACCTTTGTCACCACGCTGCTCTACCTGCTGGAAGAGGCGGCGAAGGCGGGCAAGGAGGTGTGGGTGCTTGACCGGCCCAATCCCGCCGGCCGTCCGGTCGAAGGCACGCTGCTGGTGCCGGGGCAGGAAAGCTTCGTGGGCGCCGCGCCGATGCCGATGCGCCACGGGCTGACGATGGGCGAGATGGGGCACTGGTTCATCGAGCATTTCGGGCTCGACGTCGCCTATCACGTGGTGGCGATGGAGGGCTGGCACCCGGACGAGGAGGGCAGTTTTGGCTGGCCGACGTCACGGCTGTGGATCAACCCCTCGCCCAATGCCGCCAACGTCAACATGGCGCGCTGCTATGCCGGCACCGTGATGCTGGAAGGCACCACGCTGTCGGAAGGCCGCGGCACCACGCGCCCGCTGGAGGTGCTGTTCGGCGCGCCCGATGTTGACGCCAGAGCAGTGCTGACAGAGATGCAGCGCCTCGCGCCCGAGTGGCTGGCCGGTGCCGCAGTGCGGGAATGCTGGTTCGAGCCGACTTTCCACAAGCACGCAGGAAAGCTCTGCAATGCATTGATGATACACGCAGAAGGCGGGTTCTATGAACATCACGCTTTCCGCCCTTGGCGCTTGCAGGCGCTGGCGTTCAAGGCGATCCGGCGGCTCTATCCCGACTATCCGCTGTGGCGCGATTTTCCTTACGAATACGAGCTCACCCGGCTTGCCATTGACGTCATCAACGGCGGTCCGGGTTTGCGCGAGTGGGTCGATAATCCTGCCGCTGGCCCCCATGAGCTTGACGTCATGGCGTCACATGACGAGGCCGCATGGGTGGCAAGCGTGCGGCACCATCTGCTCTACTGACTGGCGTCAAAGCCGCCGCAACGGGGCCGCCACGGCCCTGCAATGACATGACAACGGATGGCCCACGAAGTGCCACCGACAGGAGAGACGAAAACATGGCAACCGCCCCAGCGAGCGGCACCGGCGCGCAACCGGTCAGGCTGACCTTGTGGATCCTGCTGGCGGTCTACATCTTCAATTTCATCGACCGCCAGATCGTCAACATTCTGGCCGAGCCGATTGCCCGCGACCTGCAGCTCTCCGACACCCAGATCGGGCTGATGACGGGGCTGGCCTTCGCGCTGTTTTACACCGTGCTCGGCATTCCCATCGCGCGGCTTGCCGACCGGCAGACCACCAGTCGGCCAAAGCTGATCGCGGTCGCGCTGGCGGTATGGTCGGCGATGACGGCGCTGTGCGGGCTCGCGCAGAACTTCGTGCAACTGCTGCTGGCGCGGATTGGCGTGGGGGTGGGGGAGGCCGGTTGCACCCCGCCCGCGCATTCGCTCATCAGCGACATCGTGCCGCCCGAAAAGCGCGCTTCGGCGCTGGCGTTCTATTCGCTCGGCATTCCGATCGGCACCTTGCTGGGCATGGTGATCGGCGGGACGCTGGCCGATCTGATGAGCTGGCGCGATGCCTTCGTGATTGTCGGTGCCCCCGGCGTGGCGCTGGCGCTGGTGGTGTGGTTCGTGCTGAAAGACCCGCGCCAGAGCGATGCCGCCGCCGTGCTGCGCGCCAAGAGCCAGCCTGCCGCTCTGCCGCTGGGGCAGGCGGTGGCCGAGGTGATGAAATCGCGCGCCTTCGTGCTGCTGCTGTTCGCAGGCTCGGCGGCGTCATTCCTCGCTTATGGCAAGACCACCTGGACGACGATCTTCTTCCAGCGCACCCATGACATGACGCCAGGGCAGGTGGGCCTGTGGTTCGGTCTGCTGGGCGGGATTGGCGGGATGCTCGGCACCTGGCTTGGCGGTTATCTGGCCGACAAGTTCGGGGCCAAGAACCGTCGCCACGTGCTGAGCGCGCCCGCCATCGGCATGGCGGTGGCTGTGCCGATCGCGATTGCCGCCTACCACGCGCCGAGCTGGCCGCTGGCGCTGCTCCTGCTGTTCATCCCCACGGTGTGCAATTCGTTCTACTACGGCCCGTGCTATTCGGCGGCGCAGGGGCTGGTGCCATTGCGGGCACGGGCGATTGCGGCGGCAACGATGCTGTTCTTCCAGAACCTGATCGGGCTGGGGCTGGGGCCGCTGTTCTTCGGGATGCTGTCGGACTGGCTGCAACCGGTCTACGGCGCGGATTCGGTGCGCTATGTGCTGTACGGCGCGGCGGTGCTGGGGCTGGTGCCGGCGTTCTTCTTCTGGCGCTGCGGGCTGCGGCTGAACGAAGAGCTGGACCGGAAGGGCTGAGGGTCAGCGCCGCAGATCGGCAAGTTCCACCGCGATCGACAGCAGGCTGAAGATCCAGATCAGCCCGGCCACTGGCAGATCACTCTCCCGCAGCGGGTCATTGCCTGTCAGATCAAGCAGGAACTTCGCAAAGGAAGAACAGGGACAAGACTAAAGTCACGACCATTGGCGTGAGGCCAAAGGCCCCAGCCCTTGCGCGCTTTATCAAGCCCCGTGCTTCCGCGACAGCTCCCGCATTGCATCATCCAGCCCCTCAAGCGTCAGCGGATACATCCGGTCGCCGACCAGCTGCTTGATCATCTTGGTCGACTGCGAATAGCCCCACTGCTTTTCCGGCACCGGATTGAGCCACACAGTCGCGGGGTAAGTGTTGGCCACGCGCTGAAGCCACACCGCGCCCGCTTCCTCGTTCATGTGCTCGACGCTGCCGCCCGGATGGGTAATCTCGTAGGGGCTCATCGCGGCGTCGCCGACGAACACGATCTTGTAATCGTGCCCGTATTTGTGGAGCACGTCCCACGTTTTCGTGCGTTCCTGCCAGCGGCGCTTGTTGTCCTTCCACACGCCTTCATAGAGGCAGTTGTGGAAGTAGAAGAATTCGAGGTTCTTGAACTCCGCGGTGGCGGCGCTGAACAGTTCCTCGACCAGCTTGATGAAGGGGTCCATCGATCCGCCGACGTCGAGGAACAGCAGCAGTTTGACAGCATTGCGCCGCTCGGGCCGCATCTTGATGTCGAGCCAGCCCTGCTTGGCGGTGCCTTCGATGGTGCCGGGAATATCCAGCTCGTCCGCCGCGCCTTCGCGGGCGAAACGGCGCAGACGGCGCAGCGCCATCTTGATGTTGCGGGTGCCGAGTTCCTTGGTGTTGTCGAGGTTCTTGAACTCGCGTTTTTCCCAGACCTTGATGGCCTTGCCGTGCTTGGCCTCGCCGCCAATCCGCACGCCTTCGGGGTTGTAGCCCGAATTGCCGAACGGCGAGGTGCCGCCGGTGCCGATCCACTTGTTGCCGCCCTGATGGCGCTTTTCCTGCTCTTCGAGCCGCTTCTTGAGCGTCTCCATGATCTCGTCCCAGTCGCCCAGCGACTTGATCTTCTCCATCTCCTCGGGGGTGAGGAACTTCTCGGCCACCGCCTTCAGCCAGTCCTCGGGGATGTCGACGGGGTTCTGGCCGTAATCGGTCATGATCCCCTTGAACACCTTGTGGAACACCTGATCGAAGCGATCGAGCAGGCCTTCATCCTTCACAAAGGTGGCGCGGGAGAGGTAATAGAACGCCTCGGGCGTCTGCTCGATCACGTCCTTGTCGAGCGCCTCCAGCAGCGTGAGGTGCTCCTTGAACGAGGCACCGATCCCGGCAGCCCGCAGCTCGTCGATGAAGTTGAAAAACATGAGCGGTGCTTAACCCGCACGAACGGGCCTGACCAGTCCCCATTCTGGGGAGGATGGCCACCCGGTTTAACCCTTCGCTTACCATCCGGCGGCTAGAGCCGGGGCAACAATCAGGGGCCGCGAATATCCATGAAACAGATCGCCATCGACACCGCCAATGCTCACGCGCTGGGGATGATCCCGGAAAGCTGCGGCGCGGTGACGGTGGGTTGCACCGATGTGGCGGGCGTGGTGGAGGCGGTGATCGCATCGTCCAAGGCGCTGCGTTCGGAACACGAGGCGCTGGCCGAAACCGTGCGCGCGCTGGAGGCCGATCAGAACAAGGTCGCCGAAGCGAGCGACGAGGCGCGGCTGCTTTCGGAACGCGCGATTGATCGTCTGGCGGAAGGCACGGCGCTGATCCAGTCCTCATTGGGCCAGATCGCCTCGCTGATCGAACTGGTCGAGACGCTGGGCCAGCACGTCACCAGCTTCTCCGCCGCGATGGAGCAGGTGCGCCGCTCCGCGCAGGATATCGACAATATTGCCGAGACGACCAACATCCTTGCCCTCAACGCCACAATCGAGGCGATGCGTGCGGGCGATGCCGGGCGCACCTTCGCGGTGGTGGCGAGCGAGGTAAAAAGCCTCGCCAGCGACACCCGCAAGGCGACCGAGGAAATCGCCCAGACCATCGACGCGCTGGGCGGCGAGGCGGAAATGGTGATCGGCCGGATCGAGGCCGGCGCAAGGGCCAGCGGCGAGGCCAAGGCGTCAGTTGCGCGGATCGAAAGCACCATGGCCAATGTCGGCGCGCTGGTGGAGGAGGTCGACAAGCAGAACGACGTCATCGCCCGTTCGACCGGCACGATCAGCGGCCATGTCGACAAGGTGCAGCGCGTGCTCACCAGCTTCGATACCGCCGCGCGCAGCAACGAGGATCGCTTGCACGGCGCGCATCGCAAGATGGAGGAGCTGGAAATCACCGCGTCGGAAATGTTCGACCGGATCGTGCAGGCGGGCCTCAGCCCCGAAGACAGCGCGATGGTGGCGCAGGCGCAGGCGATGATGGCTGAACTGGTGGCGCATACCGAAGCCGCGATTTCCTCGGGCGCGCTTTCCATGCAGGCGTTGTTCGATACCGACTATCAGCCGATCCCCGGCACCAACCCGCAATTGTTCCGCACCCGCCTGACCGAATGGGCCCATGCCGAGTGGCGAACCTTCCTCGACCGCGCCAAGGCGAGCGACCGGCGCGTATTGGCGGCGGCCTGCACCGATATGAACGGCTTCCTGCCGACCCACATCACCGAACGTTCACGCAAGCCGACCGGCGACGTCAATCACGACACCCAGTTCTGCCGCAACGGGCGCATCATGCTCGAAGCGATCGATCGCAAGGCCAAGGCTAGCCACGCGCCCTACATGATGGCGGTCTATCGCCAGGAAGGTGACGGGCAGAGCTATTTCGTGGTGCGCAACGTCTATGTCCCGCTGGTGATCGGCGGACGGCGCTGGGGCGATTTCGAGCTGGCTTACAGCTTCGATTGAGGGCGCAGGGGTCGATCCGGTGTTCCACGTGAAACACCGGATGATACGCCAATGACTCTACAATGACCGCGCAATGGCCCGGCGCTGGCCTCAGCTCGGGTTGCGGCGCGCCATGAACGCCAGTCGCTCGAACAGCATGATGTCCTGCTCGTTCTTCAGCAGCGCGCCATGCAGCGGCGGGATCGCGCTGGCCGGGTTCTTGTCCTGCAACACCTCCAGCGGCATGTCCTCGTTCAGCAGCAGCTTGAGCCAGTCGAGCAGTTCGGACGTCGAGGGTTTCTTCTTCAGGCCCGGCACTTCGCGCAGGTCGTAGAAGATATCCATCGCCTTCTTCACCAGCACCTTCTGGATGCCGGGGAAGTGGACGTCGATGATCTCCTGCATCGTCTCGCGATCGGGGAACTTGATGTAGTGGAAGAAGCAGCGGCGCAGGAAGGCGTCGGGCAGCTCCTTTTCATTGTTCGAGGTGATGACGACGATCGGGCGCTGCTTGGCTTCGATCCGCTCCATCGTCTCGTAGACGTCGAAGCTCATGCGATCGAGTTCCTGCAGCAGATCGTTCGGGAACTCGATATCGGCCTTGTCGATCTCGTCGATCAGAAGGACGGGCAGTTCGGGCGCGGTGAAGGCGTCCCACAGCTTGCCCTTCTTGATGTAGTTCTTGATGTCGTGAACGCGCTCGTCGCCCAGTTGGCCGTCGCGCAGGCGGGCGACCGCGTCATATTCGTACAGGCCCTGCTGCGCCTTGGTGGTGGACTTGATGTTCCACTCGATCAGCGGGGCATTCAGCGCCTTGGAGATTTCGTGCGCCAGCACAGTCTTGCCGGTGCCCGGTTCGCCCTTCACCAGCAGCGGACGGCGAAGAGTGACGGCGGCATTGACCGCGACCTTGAGGTCTTCGGTCGCGATGTAGGACTTGGTGCCTTCGAAACGTTCCGGCTGCTTCTGCTCGGTCATGGGTTTTCCTGTGAGACTGAATTTGCAAGGCCAGCGATAAGGGCGCGTTTGGCGCGGCGCAAGGGGGTGAGGGCTGGCGGTTTAGCGAGGCAGCAGCAGGATGCGCTGGGCGATGGCCTCCAGCTTGCCCTGATCGAGCGCTGCGGCCGGATTGTTCCACCCCAGCGTCAGCACATGATCGCGCCCCGCCGCGTCGGTGAGCAGCCAGGTGAGATTGAGCACCCCCGGTTCAGAGCCGCCCTTGAAGCCGATAGTGGCCCAGTTCTCCTTGATCGCGGGCGTGGCCGAGGGGTTGATGCCCATAATCGCAAACGCCTTGGGATCGGCGGTGCGGCGCATATGCGCGAACAGTTTCGCGAGGTCCGCGGGCGAGGCGAACCATTCGATATCGATCGCCTTGGGGCCTTGGGCAAAGGCCGCATTGATCTCGTCGAGCGAGGGATCGGCGATGGCCATCAGCACTTCGACAGCAGTGATCGCATCAGCCGTGCGCTTGCGCCACGGATCGAGGAACACCGGATCGAGCGTCTTGAGGATGAACAGCTCGCGCGTCGTCAGGAAGGGATCGTTCGAGGCCGGATTGGCGTGCCCGCTGTCCTTCATCAACTTGAGGATGCGTGTCCGCCCCAGCACCGCAATCAGCTGATCGGTCGCGGTGTTGTCGGAGATGGAGATCATCAGGCTGGCGAGCGTCTCCAGCGTCAGCAGCGATCCTTGCGGCCAGTCCTGCAACTGCCCGCTGGGATAGCTCTTCTGGTCGAGCGCCACCACGTCCGACCATTGGCGCCGCCCCGCCTTCACATCCTCGGCCAGCGCGGCCAGCACGTAGAGCTTGAAGGTGGAACCGAGCGCGAGCGGCGTGTCGCCTGCGATGCTGATGACGGGCGCACCGCCCAATGGGCCGAACCACGCATTGACGCTGCCGGGCAAGGCGGCGAGATCGGCGGCGATTTTCTCGGGCGTGTCGCCTGCCACGGCGAGCGGTTCCACCTGCCGGAACAGCAATTCGCTGATCTTGCCCTCGGCGGCCGGATCGATCGCGATGCCGCCCTTGGCAACCCCGCGCTCGAACCGGATGTGAAGCACCGCGCGGGTGCCGTCCCTCGGGGTCAGCACTTCGACGGCAACGGCCCGGCCAATCTGCGCGGTGAGGCTGGCGCTCAAGGCCTTGAGCTGCGCGTCGGGGACGGCGTTGCGGAAGCCCTGTGTGAAGATTGCCTCGGGCTCGGCCTCGCCATTGAGCAGCGCCACAACCTCGTCGGCGCGCAGTTCCAGCGCGGTCTGCGCGGCAGGCGCGGCGGCAGGCGAAGGCTCCTGCGCCTGTGCGGCGGGGGGCAGGGCCGCCAGCAGCGCCAGCGCCAGCCCGATCGCGCTACGCATCGATCAGATCCCGGTCGACATCGCCCGCACGGTTCTGGATGAAGTTGAAGCGGTGTTCGGGGTTGCGGCCCATCAACTCGTCGACGAGGCGCGCCACGCCCGCGCGCTGTTCGAATTCCTGCGGCAGCGTGATGCGGATCAGGCTGCGGGTTTCGGGCGCCATCGTGGTTTCGCGCAATTGCTGCGGGTTCATCTCGCCAAGGCCCTTGAAGCGGCTGACCTCGACCTTCTTGTTCTTGAACACCGTCGCTTCCAACTCGGCCCGGTGGGCATCGTCGCGGGCGTAGCGGCTCTCCTTGCCCGCCGTCAGCCGGTAGAGCGGGGGCTGGGCGAGGAACAGGTGGCCCTTGCGCACGATGTCGGGCATTTCCTGAAAAAAGAAGGTCATCAGCAGCGTGGCGATATGCGCGCCGTCGACGTCGGCGTCGGTCATGATGATGATGCGATCATAGCGCAGCGCCTCGGCGTCGCAGTCCTTGCGGGTGCCGCAGCCGAGCGCCAGCGCCAGGTCGGCGATTTCGGAATTGGCGCGGATCTTGTCGTTGGTGGCGCTGGCGACGTTGAGGATCTTGCCGCGGATCGGCAGGATGGCTTGCGATTTGCGGTCACGCGCCTGTTTGGCACTGCCGCCTGCCGAATCCCCTTCGACGATGAACAATTCCGTTTCGCGCCCGCCTTCGCCGCTGCAATCGGTGAGCTTGCCCGGCAGGCGCAGCTTCTTGGCGTTGGTGGCGGTCTTGCGCTTGATCTCGCGTTCCTGCTTGCGCTTCAGGCGCTCGTCCATCCGCTCCATCACTTCGCCGAGCAGCGCCTTGCCGCGCTCCATATTATCGGTGAGGAAGTGGTCGAAATGGTCGCGCACCGCGTTCTCGACGAGGCGCGCGGCTTCGGGCGAGGTCAGGCGGTCCTTGGTCTGCGACTGGAATTGCGGATCGCGGATGAAGACGCTGAGCATCACTTCCGCACCGGTCATCACATCGTCGGCGGTGAGATCCTTGGCCTTCTTCGCGCCCACCAGCTCGCCGAATGCCCGCAGCGCGCGGGTCAGCGCCATGCGCAGGCCCTGTTCGTGGGTGCCGCCGTCAGGGGTGGGGACGGTGTTACAATACCAGCTGGTCGCCCCGTCGGAATAGAGCGGCCATGCGATTGCCCATTCGACGCGGCCCTGCGGCACGCCGTCGATGGGCGCGAATTCCTGGCTGCCGGTGAAGGGCTGGGCGGTGACGCAATCGCGGGCGCCGATCTGTTCGGCCAAGTGATCCGCAAGGCCACCCGGAAACTTGAAAACGGCTTCCGCCGGAACATCATCGCTGACGAGGCTGGCGGCGCATTTCCAGCGGATTTCCACGCCGGCAAACAGATAGGCTTTCGATCGCGCCAGCTTGAACAAGCGCTTGGGGCTGAACTGCCGATCACCGAAGATCTCGGTGTCAGGAGTGAAGCTGACGGTGGTGCCCCGCCGGTTGGGCGTGGCACCAAGGCTCTGGAGCGCGCCTTGCGTGATCCCGCGCGAGAATTCCTGCGCGTAAAGCTGCTTGTCGCGCGCGACTTCGACCCGCGTGTGCGACGACAGCGCGTTGACCACACTCACCCCGACCCCGTGCAGGCCGCCGCTGGTGGCATAGGCCTTGCCCGAAAACTTGCCGCCCGAATGGAGCGTCGCAAGGATCACTTCGAGCGTCGACTTGCCCGGAAACTTGGGATGTTCGTCCACCGGAATGCCGCGGCCATTATCGGCGATGGACAGCCTATTGCCTTCCTCCAGCCGCATCTCGATCCGCGTGGCATGGCCCGCCACCGCTTCGTCCATCGCGTTGTCGAGCACTTCGGCGGCCAAGTGATGGAGCGCGCGGTCGTCCGTCCCGCCGATATACATGCCGGGGCGGCGGCGCACCGGCTCCAGCCCTTCGAGCACTTCGATGGCGCTGGCGTTGTAATCGCCGCTCGAAGTGGGGGTGTTGGCGAAAAGGTCGTCGGAGGGGCTATCGGACATAGCGCGACTATAGGCGCACGGCCTTGTCGCTCACAAGCGCCCCCTCGTGGTTTTACTCAGCGGCCAAAGCCGGTTGGCGCCGGATCGACCGCGATCACATCGCCCCCGCGCACCTCGCGCACTTCCAGCGCACGTTCGGCGATGCCATTGCGGCCAAACCGGAACGGCCCGTCAACCCCGAGGAACCCGCCGCGATCATACAGCTCGCCCTTGGGGAAGGCGCTGCCGACCTTCCACTCGCGCGCCACCCGCAAGGTCAGCAGCACGGCATCATAGCCGAGCGTGGCGACGCGGTAGGGCTTGGCCCCGAAGCGCGTCTCGTAGCTTTCGGCAAAGCGCTTGTAACGCTGGTCGGAGACGGCGGCGAAGATCGCGCCCTCCATCGAGGCGGCCTTGGCGAGCACAGTCTCGCCGCTCCACAATTCGGTGCCGATGATGCGGGTGCGCGGGCCCTGTCCGCGCTGCAATTCGTCCGCCGCCTCGATCCCGAGCCGCGCGGAGTCCGCAATCAGCACCGCGTCATAACCGCCCGCAGCGCGCAGGCGCTGGGCGGCGCTGAGGATCGAGGTGTTGCCGCGCGCATAGCTTTCCTTGCGTGCCAGCACCCCGCCGAAATCGCGCAGCGCGTTGGCGAGCGCCGAGGCCGAGCGGGTGCCATAGTCGCCTTCGGGCAACAGCGCGGCAAAGCGGTTTGCGCCGCGCGCGCGCGCAAATTCGACGCTGCGGCGGATTGCCTGTTCGGGATTGTGGCCCATCACGAAGACATCGGCCGAGGCGACCGTGGTGTCGTTCGAGAACGCGATCACCGGCACCCCGGCAGCGCGCGCGGCGGATTGCACCGCAGGCACGGCATCGGCCATCAGCGGGCCGAGGATCAGCTTGTTGCCATCGGCAATCGCCTGCCGGGCGGCATCGGCCACGCCGGTCGAGGTATCATAGGTGGTGATGCGCAGATTATCGGCACTGGTATCGAGCAGCGCCATCGTGGTGGCATTGGCAATCGCCTGCCCGACGGGCGCGGTTTCGCCGGTGAGCGGCACCAGCAGCGCGATGCGGTGACGGCCGGAATCGGTCGGCAGGGCAGTTGCGGAAGGCTCGGGCGCAGGGGCGGGCGGGGCGGCGGTGTCGGGCGCGCCGGACTTGGGGATCACCGCGCAGGCTCCGGTCAGCAAGGCCGCGCCTGCCACCGCGAGCGAGCGACGGCTGAAAACCTCCGCTGCGGTCGCAAACCATCCCGCCCATTTCGGCGCTTTGCTGTGGTTCATCCTTGCCGACCCCTCGTTGGTGCTTCAATGCTTGGCCCGTCATGACGAGCGCGCTTCCATCTATCCCCGCAGGGACTCCCGAACCCGGGCTCTACATCGTGGCGACCCCGATTGGCAATCTTGGCGACATCACCCTGCGCGCCATCGCGGTGCTGCAAGGGGCCGCGCTGATCGCCTGCGAGGATACGCGGGTGACGGGTAAGTTGTTGAAACATATTGGTTTCAAGACGCGGCTGCAACGGCTCGACGATCATGCTCCACCGGAAGTGCGCGCGCGGATCATCGACGAGGCGAGGCATTCGCCGGTTGCGCTGGTGAGCGATGCCGGCACGCCGCTGATCTCCGATCCGGGCTATCGTCTGGTGCGCGAGGCGCGCGCGGCAGGCGTCACAGTGACAAGCATTCCCGGCCCCTGCGCTGCTGTCTCGGCGCTGGCAATGGCGGGGCTGCCGAGTGACCGGTTCCTGTTCGCAGGCTTCCTGCCGGTGAAGGACAAGGCCCGCAGCGAGACTCTGGAGGGGCTGGCGAATATCGCCGCGACGCTGGTGTTCTACGAAACCGCGCCGCGGCTCGAAAAGTCGCTGCGAGCGATTGCCGCTTTGTGGCCCGAGCGCGAGGTCGCGGTGGCGCGCGAGCTCACCAAGCTGCACGAGGAATGCCGTACCGGCACTGCACAGGCGCTCGCAGAGCATTACGCGGCGCACCCTCCCAAGGGCGAAATCGTGCTGCTGATCGGCCCGCCTGACGCCAGCGAGGCTCCGGTGCTCGATACCGACGCATTGCTGCGCGCGGCGCTGGCCGAGGCAGGGCCGGGCAAGGCCGCAGGGCAGGTCGCCAAGGCTACGGGGATCGACCGCGCGCTGCTCTATGCCCGCGCGCTGGAATTGAAGGGCGAATGACCCAGCCCCGCACCCCCGAACAGCGCCACGAGGCCGACCAGCGCGGGCGGCAGGGCGAGGCCGAGGCGGCGATGTTCCTTGCTCAAGCAGGCTGGCGGATTGTTGCGGAGCGGGTCAAGACCAAGGCGGGCGAGATCGATCTGATCGCCCAGCGCAGCGGCCTTGTCGCCTTTGTCGAGGTCAAGTGGCGCGCGCGGGCGGCCAGCCTTGCCGACGCCATCGACGAACGCCGCCTTGCCCGTGTCGCGGCGGCGGTGGAACTGGTGTGGCAGGACTATGCCACAGCGGGCGAGGATATCCGCATCGACGTCATCCTGCTTGCACCGGGCCACAAACCCACCCACATCGAAAACGCGTGGATGCCGTTCGGGTAATCGGCAAACCCGTTCGGGCCGAGCTTGTCGAAGCCCTGTCTTTTCGTCATTGCGACGCCCGAAAATCAAGTGCGGCCCTTCGGAAGCGCAGCTGTTGCGCAGCAACACCGGCTCAGGGCGAACGGAGATGGTTCAATGACCTTGCGCGTAGCCGTCCAGATGGACCCCATCGATCGGATCAATATCGCGGGCGACAGTTCCTTTGCGCTGATGCTGAGCGCACAGGCGCGCGGCTACACGGTCTATGAATATCACGTCGACAGCCTGACGCTCGACGAGGATGACCGGCTGTTCGCCCATGCATGGCCGGTGACGGTGCAGCGGGTTGAAGGCGATCACTTCACGCGCGGCGATCAGGTGCGCATCGATCTCGGGCACGATGTCGATGTGGTGCTGATGCGGCAGGATCCGCCGTTCCACATGGGCTACATCACTGCCACCCACATGCTGGAGCGCATCGCGGCCGAGACGCTGGTGGTCAATGATCCGGCCAACGTCCGCAATTCCCCTGAAAAGGTGATGGTGCTGAACTATCGCCACTTCATGCCGCCGACGCTGGTGACGCGCTCGGTGGAAGAAGTGCGGCATTTCATGGAAAAGCACGGCGCGATCGTGGTCAAGCCGATCCACGGCAATGGCGGCAAGGCGATTTTCCGCATTGGCGAGAACGCCGAAAACCTGACCGCGCTGTTCGAGGTGTTCAACCAGACCTGGCCCGAGCCGCATATGATCCAGCCCTTCCTCCCAGAAGTGGCCAAGGGCGACAAGCGCATCGTGCTGGTGGATGGCGAGGTCGCAGGCGCGATCAACCGCCTGCCGGGCGAGGGCGAGTTTCGCTCCAACCTCGCGATGGGCGGCAGCGCGCAAAAGACCGATCTGACACCGCGCGAGCAGGAAATCTGCGATGCGCTCGGCACGGATCTGAAACGGCTCGGCCTCACCTTTGTTGGCATCGACGTGATCGGCGGGCAATGGCTGACCGAGATCAACGTCACCTCGCCCACCGGCATCGTCGCGATTGACCGCTTCAACAACACTGATACGGCGGCGCTGATCTGGGATGCGATCGAGCGCCGCTTGGCCGAACGCGAGATGGACGGAAAGGCCTGATGACCGACTTCCTGCTCGAACTGCTCGACAAGGGCGGCTATCTCGGCATCTTCTTCCTGATGATGGCGGAAAACGTGTTCCCGCCGATCCCGTCAGAGGTGATCATGGGCGGGGCAGGGCTGCTGGTCGCCAAGGGGCAGATGACCTTCGGCACGGTGTGGATCGTCGCCACGGCGGGCACGGTGGTCGGCAACCTGTTCTGGTACTGGATCGGCGTGCGCTGGAGCGAGGAACAGCTGAAGCGCATCATCGACCGCTGGGGCCGCTGGCTGACGTTTGAATGGGACGAATTCCTCGCGGCTCGCAACACCTTCCGCAAATATGGCGACTGGATCGTATTCCTGCTGCGCTTCTCGCCTCTGCTGCGCACCATCGTGTCGCTGCCTGCGGGACTGGCGCAGATGAAGCTGTGGCGCTTTGTGCTGTTCACCGCGCTCGGCTCGGCGATCTGGAACGGCATCCTGATCTTCGGCGGCAGCGCGCTGGAGCCGCTGGTGGAGCGGTTCGAGAAGCTGGCCGGTTACGGCGTGGTCGCGGTGGTGCTGGGCGGGGTGGCGATCTATGTCTACCGCGTGGTGACGTGGAAGCCGGTGAAGGCGCACGAGAAGGGCGAGTAAGCCCAATACTTCGTCATTGCGAGGAGCCGAAGGCGACGCGGCAATCCGTGGACTGCCCTCGCGCCACGGGCTGGCTTGGGATGATGGATTGCTTCGCCTGCGGCTCGCAATGATGAAACAGGCGCACTAACCGCGCGGATGGGCGTTGCGGTAATTCTCCAGCAGGCTCGCCGCATCGACGCGCGTGTAGATCTGGGTCGAGCCCAATGAGGCGTGGCCGAGCAATTCCTGCAAGCTGCGCAGATCCGCCCCGGCGCTCAAGAGGTGCGTGGCGAAGGAGTGTCGCAGCGCGTGGGGCGTGGCCGTGTCGGGCAGGCCCAATGCGCGGCGGGCCTGCGCCATCGCCTTCTGCACCATCCCGGGCGATAGCGGCCCGCCCTTGGCCCCGCGGAACAGCGGTTCATCGGGCGTGAGCGGCCACGGACAGGCCTTCACATAATCCGCCACCGCCGCGCGCGTGATCGGCAGCACCGGCACAATGCGCTGCTTGCCGCCCTTGCCGGTGACTTGCAGCACTTCGCCAACCGCCGCATCGCGGCCCGTCAAAGACAGCGCCTCGGCAATCCGCAAGCCTGATCCATACATCAGCAGCAGCACCGCCCGGTCGCGTGCGCCGATCCAGTCTTCTCCCGCGAGCCCGTCGACCAGATCGGTAATATTCACCGCCTCGTCCGGGGTGACAGGGCGCGGCAGGCCCTTCTTCAGACGCGGACCGCGCAGGCGGGGCGGGGCGGGGTCAGGGTCGCCCGCCTGCGCCCGCGCAAAGGCGATGAAGGCCTTGAGCGCCGAGAGTTCGCGCGCGGCGCTGGCATTGCCCAATCCTTGGGCACGCCGCGCGGCGAGGAATGCGCGCAAGTGATGCGCCTCGGTGCGGGCGACGGCGCTCCAGTCCTCCAGCCCGTTCGCCGCGGCCAGCCTTTGCGCGGCGGCAATATAGGCGCGCACGGTGTGGGGCGAGCGGCGGCGATTGTCGGCGAGGTGGGCCTGCCAGCCTGCGATCAGATCGCCTGCGCTCATGTCGCGACCAGCGTGTCGGCCACCACTTCAGCGAGCAGCGCGTCGAGCACCCCGCGTCCGTCCGGCGCGACCCCGATCCGCGCGCCATTGCGCCACATCAGCCCCATTGCGGCGAGGCGGGCAATCGCGCTTTCCTCCACCAGCCCCGCCACCGGCAGGCCGAACCGCGCCGACAGCGCGGCAAGATCGACCCCCTCGGCGAGGCGCAGACCCATCAGCAGCGCCTCGGCCGCCTGATCGCTGACGGCCAGCGCGCGCGCTTCGGCGATGCCGTCGCCTTGGGCTTCCACTGCCTTGAGGAAATTCTCCGGCTTCTTGTGCCGCACGGTGGCCACGCCGCCGCGCCGCCCATGCGCGCCGGGGCCGATCCCGGCGTAATCCTGATAGCGCCAATAGGCGAGATTGTGGCGGCTTTCCTCGCCGGCCCGCGCATGGTTGCTCGTTTCGTAGGCAGGCAATCCGGCGGCCTCGGTCAGCTCCTGCGTGATGCTGAAAAGTTGGGCAGCCGCGTCATCATCAAGCGGTTCGAGCCGCCCGCGCCGCACATCGCTGGCAAAGCGCGTGCCGGGTTCGATGGTGAGTTGGTAGAGCGACATGTGCCCGGTGCCGAAAGACAGTGCACGCTTCAGCCGGTCATGCCACAATTCGGGCGTATGGCCGGGCAGGGCGTAGATCATGTCGAAACTGACGCGGGCGAAATGCCGCTGGGCTGTCTCCAGCGCCGCCAGCGCCTCGTCAGCGCCGTGGAGCCGCCCGAGAAACTTCAGTTCCGCATCGTCGAGCGATTGCACCCCGAGGGACACGCGGTTCACCCCCGCACCCGCCAGCGCGGCAAAATTCGCCGCCTCGACCGACGAGGGATTGGCCTCCAGCGTGATCTCGATGGCCGCATCGAAGCCCCACAGGCGCTCGGCTTCGGCCAGCAGCGCCGCGACGAGGGCAGGGGGCATCAGCGAGGGCGTGCCGCCGCCGAAGAAGATCGAGGTCAGCTGCTCGCCGCCCGCCACCGCCGCCTCGGCGCGCATATCGGCTAGCAGCGCGTGCTCCCACGCCGCCACGTCCACGCCCGCGCGCACGTGCGAGTTGAAGTCGCAATAGGGGCATTTCTTCGCGCAGAAGGGCCAGTGGATGTAGAGCGCGCGCGCCACGGTGGGTTTCTTCAGCCTCGCTTAATCATCTGGCGCAAATTAATCCCTTCCCGAAAGAAGGTTCCGCACCCTGTGAGCATCATTGCCCGTCTTGCCGGTCTTGCCCTGCTTATGACAGCCGCGCCCGCGCTGCCGCAAGCCTCCTCGGTTGACCATCACCCCGATCCGCGCGACTGGCTCGATCCGCATAACGACGCGCGGGGCGATGTCGGCCTGCAGCCGCTGGCGTGGAGCGACAGGCTGGCGCGCGATGCGGCGGGCTGGGCGCGGCATCTGGCGCGCAGCAACCTCTATGATCACGCCTCGCCCGAGCAGCGCAAGGGGCAGGGCGAAAACCTGTGGCGCGGGCCGAAGGGCTATTGGGACGCTTGGGACAAGATCGGCTTCTTCCTCGCGGAAAAGCGCCACTTCCGCCCCGGCAATGTCCCCGATGTCTCGCGCACCGGGCGCTGGAGCGATGTCGCGCATTACACCCAGATCATCTGGCCGCAGACCCGCGAAGTCGGCTGCGCGCTGGCCCATACCCCGACCGAGGAGGTGCTGGTGTGCCGCTACTGGCCGGCGGGCAATATCTGGGGCGCGCCGATCGACCCGGCAGACCACATCGCGCGGCGCTGACCTAGCGCGGGAACTGTTCGGCCACCAGCTTGGCGAAAGCGTCGGCGCGGTGGCTGATGGCGTGCTTTTGCTCGGGTGCGATTTCCGCGAAGGTTTGGGTGCTGCCGGTCGGCACGAACACCGGATCATAGCCGAAGCCCATCGCCCCGCGCGGCGGCCATGTCAGCGAACCCTCGCAGCGGCCCTCGTAGATCGCATATTCGCCGTCCGGCCAGGCGAGAGCGAGGACACAGTGGAACGCGGCGGAGCGATCGACCTTCGGCCCCTGTTCCGCGAGCATCCCCTCGACCTTGCCCATCGCCATATACCAGTCGCGGCCCGGCGCGCCTTCGAACCATTGCCGCTCGGCCCAGTCGGCGGTGTAGACGCCTGGGCGGCCATCGAGCACGGCAACGGAAAGCCCGCTGTCATCCGCCAGCGCCGCCAGCCCCGAAGCCTCCGCCGCCGCGCGCGCCTTGATCAGCGCGTTCTGGGCGAAGGTCGTGCCGGTCTCGGCGGGTTCCGGCAGGCCGAGCGATCCGGCCGAGATGCACGTCATGCCGTAGGGATCGAGCAGCGCCGCAATTTCCTTGAGCTTGCCCGCATTATGCGTGGCAATCACAAGGCTGCCGGAGCCGAGCTGGCGTGTCATTTCACCGCGTCCAGCTGGGCGGCAAAGATGCGGTCCGCACCGATGCGGGCGAGACGCAGCAGCCGCAGCAGGCCTTCCTCGTCATAGGTCGCGCCTTCGGCGGTAGCCTGCACTTCGGCGATCTTGCCGCCCGAAAGCAGCACGAAATTGCCGTCGGCCTCGGCGTTCGAATCCTCGTCGTAATCGAGATCGAGCACCGGGGTGCCCTTGTAGATCCCGCAGGAAATGCCCGCGACCTGTGCAGCGATCGGATCGTGCTTGATATCGCCCGAGGCCATCAAGCCATTCACCGCCAGACGCAGCGCAATCCACGCGCCGGAAATGGCGGCGGTGCGGGTGCCGCCATCGGCCTGGATCACGTCGCAATCGAGCGTGATCTGCCGCTCGCCGAGCTTCTGCAAGTCTACCACAGCGCGCAAGGAACGCCCGATAAGCCGCTGGATTTCCTGCGTGCGGCCAGACTGCTTGCCCTTGGCCGCTTCACGCTGGCCGCGTGTGTGGGTGGCGCGCGGGAGCATCGAATATTCGCCCGTCACCCAGCCTTCGCCCTTGCCGCGCAGCCACGGCGGCACGCCCTTTTCCACGCTCGCGGTGCACAGCACCTTGGTGTCGCCAAAGCCGATCAGCACCGATCCTTCGGCGTGGCGGGTGAAACCGGTTTCAATGGTGATGGCGCGCATTTCATCGGGCGCGCGTCCTGAAGGGCGCATGGGGAACTCCGTTTGAGGCTTGCGGGCCATTAGGCTTGGCCCACTTGTCGCGGCAAGCGCAAAGACTAAGATTGCGGGCATGACCTCGCTCCCCGTCACCGAACTGACCCAGCGCGCGCGCGACATCTTTCAGCGCGTGGTCGAGGAATATATCGCCAGCGGGCAGCCGGTCGGATCGAAGACGCTGGCGGCGGACGGCACGCTGAACCTGTCGCCTGCCTCGATCCGCAGCGTGCTGGCCGATCTGGAGACGGCGGGCCTGCTCGCCGCGCCGCATACCAGCGCGGGGCGGATGCCGACCGATGCGGGTCTCAGGATTTTCGTCGACGGGATGATGCGCGTGGCCGAGCCGACCGCACAGGAGCAGGCCACGATCGAAGCACGCCTGGCCGAGGCCGGGCCGGTCGAGGCGGCGTTGAAGCAGGCTAGCGCGATTCTCTCCGACCTGTCGGGGGCGGCGGGGATGGTGCTGGTTGCCCCGCGTGAACAGCGGCTTGCGCAGTTCAGCCTCGTCGATTTGGGGCAGGGCCGGGCGCTCGCCGTGCTGGTGGGCGAGGATGGCGGGGTTGAAAACCGCGTGCTCGATATCGGCGGCGCATTGAGCCCCGGCGCGCTGGATCGCGCCTCCAACTACATCACTGCGCGGCTTGCCGGACGCACCTTGGCCGAGGCGGCGCAGGCGATGCGGATGGAGATTTCCACTGGCCAGTCCCAGCTTGACGATGCGAGCCGCGATCTGGTGGAGCGCGGCCTTGCCGTCTGGAGCGAGGATGCCGCTGCGCGCCCCGTGCTGATCGTGCGCGGCGCGGCCAACCTGCTCGACGAAACGGCGCTCGGCGATATCGATCGGGTGCGGATGCTGCTGGAAGATCTCGAAAACAAGCAATCGGTGGCCGAACTGCTCGATTCGGCGCGCGAGGCCGAAGCGACGCGGATTTTCATCGGCTCGGAGAACCGCCTGTTCGCGCTTTCGGGATCGTCCGTCATCGCCTCGCCCTATCGTGATCGCGAGGGGCGGGTGGTCGGCGTGTTGGGCGTGATTGGCCCCACGCGGTTGAATTACGCGCGGGTTGTCCCCATGGTGGATTTGACCGCCCGTTCGCTGGGCAAGCTCATCGCTTGAATGGAAAGCCAAGACGACATGATCGACAATGACACGCCGCGCGATTCTGCGGCTGACGACGAATTGAAGGGTGTGCCGGAGGAGTTCCTCGATGAAGGCACGGCCGAGGACGCGCTGGGCGAGGCGCTGGCTGCGCTGCGGCGCGATCTGGAGGCGGCCAAGCAGGACGTGCTCTACGCGCAGGCCGAAACGCAGAACGTGCGCCGCCGTCTGGAGCGCGAGAAGGATGAAGCGCGCGCCTATGCCGCGACCGGCTTTGCCCGCGATATCCTGTCGGTCGCGGACAACCTCGCCCGCGCGGTGCAGGCGATCCCGGAATCCTTGCGTGCCGATGATGCGATGAAGGGCCTCGTGTTCGGCCTTGAGGCGACCCAGCGCGAGCTGGAAAAGGTGTTCGCCGGCCACGGCATCACCCGCATCGCCGCAATGGGCCTGCCGCTCGATCCCAACCAGCATCAGGCAATGCTCGAAGTGCCGACCAATGATGCGGAACCCGGCACCATCGTGCAGGAATTGCAGGCGGGCTGGATGATCAAGGACCGCCTGCTGCGCGCCGCGATGGTGGCAGTGGCGAAGAAGCCGGATTAATCCGCTTCGGGCACGAAGGCGGTATCGAGGATGGTCTCGTAAGTCTTCAGCCCCGGCGCACCCGGGATGATCGCGCGGCGGCGTAGCAGAAATGCGTGCCGCACGATCTCGGCCTGTTGCTCGATGCCATATTGCGTCAGCTTCCAGCCCGGCCTGATCGCATAGTCATAACGGCACCACGGGTGGCGGCGCAGCACCAGGTGCCAGCGGCCAAGGGTCTGCGCCTGCCACACGTGCACCATCTCGTGGATGAAGTGCCCCTGCATCGCCAGCGGCGCGGCGGCGAAATCGTCGCAGTAATGCGCGGCGTCGGGGTGGAAATGCAGGTGGCCCATCGGCGCCATCGTCACCCCGCGCGGGTGGAGCGGGAAGAACTTGCGCCGCCGCACAGTGACGCGAGGGTAATCTATCGCCGCGCCGAACACCGAGCGCGCCAGCGCCACCTCGCCCGGCGTCAGGGGCCGGATGCCGCCGACCGGACAGACTGGCGGCCGCGCATCCTTGCGCGCCGCCGCCAGCTCGTCTGCGGTCAACCGGTCAATCAGCGCTCTTCACCCGCTGCGCGGACCTCGGCCTCGAACACCTGCGAGGTGCCGCCCGACATGGTCAGCGTGACCTTGACCTTGTCGCCCGGCTTCCACGTCTTGGGCGGCTCCATCGCCATCACGTGCAGCGCGCCGGGCTTGAATTCGACCTTGCTGCCCTTGGTCAGCGCGATCGGCAGCGCCTCCATCATCTGCATCTTGCCGTCCCATTCGCCGTATTCATGCATCATCGCCATCCCGGCGCCCTCGACATCGGCCTTGCGGATGGTGAGGCCCTGTTCGCCCTGATAGTCGAGATCGAAATAGACCGCCGCCGGATTGCCCGCGACAGGGGCCAGCACAAGGCGGGCGTTGCTGACGGTCATGCCCGGCACTTGCCCGGCCACCGCCTCGGCTGCGGGAGCCTCGGCCTCGCCGCCGCAGGCCGAAAGCCCCAGCATTGCCGCGGCCATACCTGCCGCCAGCACCCCTGCGCGCAGGCCCCGAACCGATCCCTCAATGATTTTCACGTGTTGTCGCTCCCTTCTGGAATGCCGCAAAACTAGGGGCTGGGAAGTCTTGTGCCAAGCAAAACCGCACCTATATCGCGCTCACAAACGAGCCGCCGGGGTGCCTTGCCTGATCCGAGGGAGGCGCAAATGGCGGTGTCCAACAAACTTCCAGATGGATGGGGTAACAATGGGTAAAGTAATCGGTATCGACCTCGGCACCACCAATTCCTGCGTCGCTGTCATGGACGGCGGCAAGCCCAAGGTGATCGAAAATTCCGAAGGCGCGCGCACCACGCCTTCGATTGTCGCCTTCGCCAAGGATGGCGAGCGTCTGATCGGCCAACCGGCCAAGCGTCAGGCAGTGACCAATCCCGACAACACCCTGTTCGCGATCAAGCGCCTGATCGGCCGCCGGTTTGAAGACCCGCTGACCAAGAAGGACATGGAGCTGGTCCCCTACCAGATCGTCAAGGGCAAGAACGGCGATGCCTGGGTGAATGCTGGCGGCGAAGATTACAGCCCCTCGCAGATTTCCGCCTTCATCCTCCAGAAGATGAAGGAAACCGCCGAAAGCTATCTCGGCGAAACCGTGACGCAGGCCGTCATCACCGTGCCCGCCTATTTCAATGACGCCCAGCGTCAGGCGACCAAGGACGCCGGCCAGATCGCCGGCCTTGAAGTGCTGCGCATCATCAACGAGCCGACTGCGGCTGCGCTCGCCTATGGCATGGACAAGGACGACGGCAAGACCATCGCCGTCTATGACCTTGGCGGCGGCACCTTCGACATCTCGATCCTCGAAATCGGCGACGGCGTGTTCGAAGTGAAGTCGACCAACGGCGACACCTTCCTCGGCGGTGAAGACTTCGACAACGCGATTGTCGAATTCCTCGCGGATTCCTTCAAGAAGAAGGAAGGCATGGATCTGAAGACCGACAAGCTCGCTCTCCAGCGCCTCAAGGAAGCGGCGGAAAAGGCCAAGATCGAACTGTCGAGCGCGGCGACCACCGAAATCAACCTGCCCTTCATCACCGCGCGCATGGAAGGCGGCAGCACCACTCCGCTGCACCTCGTCGAAACCATCACCCGCGCTGACCTTGAAAAGTTGGTCGATGCGCTGATCCAGCGCACGCTTGAACCGTGCAAGAAGGCGCTGGCTGACGCTGGCATCAGCAAGGATCAGGTCGACGAAGTGATCCTCGTCGGCGGTATGACCCGTATGCCGCGCGTTCGCGAAGTGGTGGAAAGCTTCTTCGGCGCCAAGCCGCACACCGGCGTGAACCCGGATGAAGTCGTGGCGATGGGCGCGGCCATTCAGGCAGGCGTGTTGCAGGGCGACGTGAAGGACGTGCTGCTGCTCGACGTGACCCCGCTGTCGCTCGGCATCGAAACGCTGGGCGGCGTGTTCACCCGCATGATCGACCGCAACACCACCATCCCGACCAAGAAGACCCAGACCTATTCGACCGCCGAGGACAACCAGAACGCGGTGACGATCAAGGTCTATCAGGGCGAGCGCGAGATGGCGGCGGACAACAAGCTGCTCGGCAATTTCGACCTGATCGGCATTCCGCCGGCGCCGCGCGGCGTGCCGCAGATCGAAGTCACCTTCGACATCGACGCCAACGGCATCGTCTCGGTCGCGGCCAAGGACAAGGGCACCGGCAAGGAACAGACGATCAAGATCCAGGCCTCGGGCGGTCTCAGCGACAACGACATCGACCAGATGGTGAAGGATGCCGAAAAGTTCGCCGAGGAAGACAAGAAGCGCCGGGCCGCTGCCGAAGCGCGCAATCAGGCTGACAGTCTGGTGCACGCGACCGAAAAGCAGGTCGCCGAACATGGCGACAAGATCGACGCGGCCACCAAGTCGGCGGTCGAGGATGCCATCGCGGCAACCAAGACTGCGCTTGAAGGCGGCGATGCCGATGACATCAATGCCAAGGCGCAGGCGCTGACCGAGGCGGCGATGAAAATGGGCCAGCAGATCTACGAACAGCAGCAGGCCGCAGGGCCGGATGCAGCTGCCGAGACTGCGGACGAGAAGGCCGCCGACGAAGACGTCGTCGACGCCGAATTCTCCGAGGTCGACGAAGACAAGAAGGGTTGAGCGATTAACCTCGACACCTCCCCGTCATTCCCGCGCAGGCGGAAATCCAGCTAGGCTTCACGCCGTCCGGCACAGCCAGCTGGACCCCCGCCTGCGCGGGGGTGACGGGTGGGTAACAAGGGCTGAATAATGGCTACCCAGACCGACTATTACGCCACGCTCGAAGTCGCCCGCGATGCCGATGGCGCGACGCTCAAGAGCGCTTACCGCAAGCTCGCGATGAAGTATCACCCGGACCGCAATCCGGGCGACGCCTCGTCCGAGGCCAAGTTCAAGGCGATCAACGAGGCGTATGACTGCCTCAAAGACCCGCAAAAGCGCGCGGCCTATGATCGCTACGGGCACGATGCCTTCACGCAAGGCATGAACGGCGGCGGCGGGGGCGGGCCGTTCGGCGGCGGCTTTGGCGGCGGCCGCGGCGACTTTGCCGATATCGGCGATATTTTCGAAACGATCTTCGGCAGCGCCTTCGGCGGCGGCGGCGGCGGCCAGCGCGCCCAGAACCGCCGCGGTGCGGACCTGCGTTATGATATGCAGGTCACCCTCGAAGAGGCGTTCGAGGGCAAGACGACCGAGATCGAGATCGAAGTCAGCCAAGCCTGCGATACCTGCGACGGCACCGGTGCCACCCCCGGCACCTCCGAGCGCCAGTGCAACCTGTGCCACGGCATGGGCTCGGTGCGCGCCAAGCAGGGCCTGTTCGTGGTCGAGCGGCCGTGCCCCACCTGTAGCGGACGCGGCAGCGTGATCGAGGATCCCTGCAAGTCCTGCCGCGGCGAAGGCCGGGTGGACCGTCCGCAGGCATTGAAGGTCGATATTCCCGCAGGCGTCGATACCGGCACCCGCATCCGGCTTGCCGGGAAGGGCGAGGCCGGCCAGCGCGGCGCGCCGGCGGGCGATCTCTATATTTTCCTCCATGTGAAACAGCACCCCGTGTTCGAGCGCGAGGGCACCACGCTGCTCACCCGCGTGCCGGTGAGCTTCACCACTGCGGCGCTGGGCGGCTGTGTCGAGATTCCCGATCTCGACGGCTCCACCAACCGGCTCGACATTCCCGCCGGCATCCAGTCGGGCAAGCAATTGCGCGTGCGCGGCGGGGGCATGCCGGTCTTGCAAGGGCGCGGGCGGGGCGATCTGGTGGTCGAAATCGCGGTCGAAACGCCGACCAAGCTTTCACGCCGCCAGAAGGAAATCCTCGAGGAATTCCGCGCCACCGAAACGGGCGACGAATGCCCCGAAAGCCGCGGCTTCTTCGACAAGCTGAAAGACGTGTTCGGGGGCTGAGGGGGCAAGCGTGCTCCCCTCTCTCCTGATCGTCGACGACTTCCTCAAAGATCCGTGGGCGGCGCGGCGCGAGGCCTTGGCGCTGGACTATGATCCGGCCAAGCAGCACGGCAATTTCCCCGGCCTCAATTCATCGACGCCGCTTGATACTGGGGTAATCGATAGCGCGGTGTCGCGGCTGCTGGGAGTGAAACTCGGCCCCGCGCCCGGCACCCAGCACGGTGCCTGCCGCCTGACCCGCAAGGGCGACAAGGGGCGCAGCGGCGTCCATATCGACCCCGCCAGCTATAGCGGCATCCTCTACCTCTCGCGGCCCGAGGATTGCGCGAAGCCGGACGCAGGCGGCACCGATTTCTTCCGCCACAAGCGCACCGGCCTCGAAGCCGTGCCGCAAGACCCGGCCAAGATTGCGGCCAGCGGCTATGCCGATATCAACGCGCTGGTCGAGGACGTGGTCAACAAGGACACCACACTGCCCGCCAAGTGGGAGCGTACGATGCGGGTTCCGGCGCGGTTCAACCGGCTGCTGCTGTTCTCGCCCTGGCAATTCCACAACGCCGCGCCCGGATTTGGCCGCACGCCCGAGGATGCGCGGCTTGTGATGCTCCTGTTTTTCGGGGTGGTGAGAACTTGAAACCGTTCGTGCTGAGCTTGTCGAAGCACCGTTCTTCCATTTTCCAAGCCCTCGCCAAAGTAGGGCGGCCGTTCGACAAGCGCAGGGCGAACGGAATGCGGAAGCTGGCACCTCACCCCATCCGCTCGGCCACTTCCATTCGCACCTGATCGATCAGCCCGCGCTGGCAGCGGCCGGCGATTTCCTCCTCCTCCAGCACCGCCATGAACACGGCGCGCTTGGCGGCGCGGATGCTGACCTGCGGGATGCTGCCCCCGGCAGTCGAGGCGACCAGATCGATCATCCGCTCCGCGCCGTGGAGTCGCCCCCACAGGTAATCATTCTCGCGGTAATCGCGGCTGAAGAAGGCGCCGAAATTGTAGAACTCGATCCCCCGCAGCGTCGCCGCCGTGCCGCCGTCGCGGATAGCGCGCGCATCCTCAGGCGAGATGCGGTCGATCCGCACCGGGTTATATTCGTCCAGCCCCTCGCGGCGGGTCAGCGGCAGGGTGGCGACATCGTAGAACGGGAAGCCGAGATAGGTCAGCAGCATCCGCCGCTTGAGCCCCTTGGGCATTTCATCGAGCGCCGCGATCAGCATTTCCTCGGCGGCAAGATCGGTGGCGGGCAGCAGGCGCTCGGCCGCGAGAAAATCGAGCAGGGTGCCGGGGGCCTCCATCACGTTAGCCGCCAGCCCGGCGAAGCGCGGATTGGCCAGCACGCTCTCCTCGGCGCGGTAATAGAGCGCGAGGATGGCGTAGAGCCGGTCGCGTGCGACGTCGAGCGCCTCGCCCGGAATGTCGGGATCCTGCTCCCAGTCGCGCGACAGCTTGCGCGCGAGCAATTGCAGGCGGCGGATGCGGAAGCCGGTGTCATGGGCGCGGAAGAAGGCAATCGCCGCCGCGCTCGCGCCGCCCTGATCGTCGGTCAACCGCGCCAGCCCGCGCGCCTCCAACACCCGCCTCATGGCCGCCGCGACCGGCGCATGATCGGCCTGCGGCGTTCCGGCAGCGCGCAGCGTCAGCTTGGCAAGCTGGTCGAGGATCGCGTCGAACTTGGTCAGGGCATAGGGCCCGAAGGCATAGCCCGCGCGCTCGGCTGCGGCCTGCTGTGCCTTGGCCCGCCAGCTGGCGAGGCGCTTGGGGCTGGGGCGGTCGAGCAGGAAAGTGTAGCCGAACAGCTTCTCTACCGCGCGGTCGATATCGGGTTGCAGATCGACGATGATGCGCTTCAGCCGCTCGGCATCGCGGGATTGCTGGTCGATCCGGTCAAGATCGTCGCGGATCGGCTGTTCGCGCGGGATTGTGGAGAGCGAGCCGAAGATCGCCCCGAAAAACCCGATCCCGCGGCGCTTGTTGGCAGGGGTGAGGCCGGCGGCGTCGGGGCGCGGATCGATATAGACAAACCGCCGGTCCACCTCGCGCTGGGCGGGACGGCCATGCAGGGCGGCGAGCGCCGCGCCAAACGGGGCGTTGACCAGCACCGCTCCGTCGATCAGCGCTGCCTCGTCGATGGTGCCCTCCCGCATGTGCACCGGCATGACGCGCTGGAGGAACGCGCCCCGGCTTGCCCAGTGATGCCCCTCGGCGGCGGCGAGTTCGTCGATCTCGGCGATGCGCAGCGGCGGGAAGGCGCCGGGGAAACTCGCTGTCGCGCGGGCGGCCAGCACCAGCTCCATCCGGTCGGCCAGCGGCTGCGCGGGATCGGCCCCGACGCGGGCGCGAAAGCATATCGGCAGGCGGTGCTCCATCTCCTCGACCTGCGCGGGCGAATTGAGCCGCAGCGTTTGCGGGTGGCCGCGGAAATCGGTGGCGGTGACGATCAGATCGACCGGATAGCCCGGCGGCAGCAGCGGGATGCCGTCGCCCTCGGCCTCCATCTTGCTCAGCGCCTCGTGCAGCATCACCGAAAAGCGCGCGCCCGAGAACGGCGGACTGAACCAGCGCCCGCGCACAAAGCGCGAGACCTTGTGGCGCACCTCGGCGCGGGTTTCGGGCGAGACGGTTTCGCTCACGCCATTGCCCGGGCGGCGCAGGAACCATTCGGCAATCGGCTGTGCCCACAGCTTGGCATAGCGCCACACCGGCTCGGCATCGGGATCGGTCAGCTCGCTGACATCGGCATTGCCCAGCCACAGATCGGTAAGCGGTTCGAGGCTGTGCCCGGAATGGAGCGCCTGTGCGAGAAACACCGCGTTGATCCCGCCCGCGCTCGCGCCGGTGAGGATATCGGGCAGGACGCGCAGGCGCAGACCCTCGGCCCGTTCGATCTCTTCGAGGAACCCGCGATAGGCCGCCGCGACTCCGTCCAGCGGGGCCGCGTCTGGCTGGTGGAACGCCCGGCTCGCGCGTGCCAGATGCCAGATTTCCTTGGTGATCCCATGCATATAGACCGCAAGGCTGACGCCGCCATAACAGACAAGGGCAAGGCGCAGTTCCTTCTGGCGCATAGCGGTGTGTAACCCGCAAAGCCGCGCCAATGCAATTGCGTTCCAATTATGTTCCGTTTATGGCGGGTGCCTATGGCAAAGTCAAAACGCCGATATGTGTGTCAGGCCTGCGGGGGCGTCTCGCCGCGCTGGCAGGGGCAATGCGCCGATTGCGGCGAGTGGAACACGCTGGCCGAGGATGCGCCGGCGACGGTGTTTTCAGCCAAGCACGATCTGTCACGCGGGGGACGGGCGCTGGCGTTCGAGGCGCTGAACGCGCCGACCAAGCTGCCGGTGCGCAAGTCCACCGGGCTGGCCGAGTTTGATCGTGCGCTGGGCGGCGGCCTCGTTCCGGGCAGCGCGGTGCTGATGGGCGGCGATCCGGGGATCGGGAAATCGACCCTGCTGCTCCAGACCGCGGCGACCATCGCGCGCGGCGGCAATGATGTCGTTTACGTAAGCGGCGAGGAAGCGGCCGGGCAGGTGCGGCTGCGCGCAGCGCGCATGGGCGTGGCCGATGCGCCGATCCGGCTCGCGTCGGAAACCTCGGTGCGCGATATTCTGACGACGCTCGGGCAGGGCGAGCCGCCTGCGCTGCTGGTGATCGACTCGATCCAGACGATGCATTCCGACATGATCGAAGGCGCGCCCGGCACTGTTTCGCAGGTGCGCGGCTGTGCATTGGAGTTGATCCGCTACGCCAAGGAAAGCGGCTGCGCGCTGGTGCTGGTCGGCCATGTCACCAAGGACGGCACCATCGCCGGGCCGCGCGTGCTGGAACACATGGTCGATGTGGTGATGAGCTTCGAGGGTGAGCGTTCGCATCAATATCGCATCCTGCGCGCGCTCAAGAACCGCTTCGGCGCGGTCGATGAAATCGGCGTGTTCGCGATGGCGGCGGAAGGGCTGGAGGAAGTCGCCAACCCCTCGCTGCTGTTCCTGTCGGGGCGCGATCAACCATTGGCGGGCAGTTCGGTGTTCCCGGCGCTGGAAGGCACGCGGCCGGTGCTGGTCGAGATTCAGGCGCTGATCGTGCGGCTGCAATCGGGCGCCACCCCGCGCCGGGCGGTGGTGGGCTGGGACAGCGGGCGTCTGGCGATGCTGCTGGCGGTGCTGGAATCGCGCTGCGGGCTGAACTTCAGCTCGGCGGAGGTCTATCTCAACATTGCGGGCGGTTACCGCTTGACCGATCCGGCGGCCGACCTTGCCGTGGCCGCCGCGCTGGTCTCGGCGCTGGCTGACAAGCCCTTGCCCGACAAGGCCGCGTGGTTCGGCGAAGTCAGCCTTGCAGGCGAGATCCGCCCCGTCGCCCATGCCCCCTTGCGGCTACGCGAAGCGGCCAAACTGGGCTTTGCGCGCTCCTATGGCCCGGCAGCGGCAGCCGGCACCGAAGATGCCAAGGGCTATCGCGGTCTTGCTGCACTTGCGAACCTCGTTGACCAGGTGATGGGCAACGCATAGACAATCGCCCCAATGGCCGGGCTCGACATCATCATTCTCGTCATCGTCGCGGTCGCCGCGATCGGCGGCTTCATGCGCGGGCTGGTGCAGGAAGTGCTGTCGCTCGCCTCGTGGATCTTCGCCGCGCTGGCGGTGCATTTCCTCCATCCGGCGCTCACCCCGGCGATCAGCGGCTTCCTCAATTCCGATCGCATCACGCCGGTGTTCGCCTTCGTGCTGCTGCTGCTGATCCCCTATGCGTCGATGAAGCTGATTGCGGGCAATATCAGCGAAGCGTCGGACGGGGCAATCCTTGGCCCGATTGACCGGGTGCTGGGTTTCGGCTTCGGCGCGGTCAAGGGCGCGCTGATTGCGGTGTTTGCCTTTTCAGTGCTGGCGCTCGGCTTTGACGAGGGCTGGGGCTACAAGGGCCGCCCGGTGTGGATTACCAGCGCGCGCACCTATCCGGCGGCCGATGCCTTCTCGCGCGATCTGGTGCCGATGATCGCGATCCGCCGCGAGCAGTTGCGCCGCGAATCCGAAGCGCAGGAACTTGCCGCGGCCAAAGCTGCAAGGTAAGCCCGCCGTGAGCGCCCGCCTCTACACGCCTGACGTGCTGGCGCTGGCGACAGGGCTGGCCGCCTATCCCTTTACGGACGACCTGCCGCTCAAGGCCGAGGCCCGCTCGCGCACTTGCGGGAGCGAGGTTGCGCTGGGGCTTGATCTGGCGGCAGACGGCACCATCGCGCGGATCGGGATGCAGGTGCGGGCCTGTGCGATCGGACAGGCCTCGGCGGCATTGCTGGCGCAGGACGCCCAAGGCCGCACGCCAGAGGCACTGGCAGGGATGCTCGCCGCGCTGGAAAGCTGGCTGGCGGGCGCGGGCGCCTTGCCCGACTGGCCCGGCCTTGAATTGCTGGTGCCCGCGCGCGATCATCCGGCGCGCCACTCCGCGCTGCTCCTGCCGTGGACGGCGGCCAGCAAGGCGCTTTCAAGCGGCGTGACAGCGGGCTAGGGGTGCGGCAAGAGACATGGCCGCCGGCACCGGCGGCACAAGGGGATTGAGCGAAATGGCAGAGGCGCAGGCGCTCGCAGACCGCGAGCCGTCCGAGAAGGAAATCCGTCTGGTGATCGGCGCATCGAGCGCGGGCACCATCTTCGAATGGTACGACTTCTTCATCTACGGCACGCTGGCCTACATCCTGAAGGACGCCTTCTACGCCACCGATAACGAGACGCTGGGCCTGCTGCTGGTGTGGTCGACCTTTGCGGTCGGCTTTGCCTTCCGGCCCTTGGGCGCCGTGCTGTTCGGCTTTCTGGGCGACAGGCTGGGGCGCAAATATACCTTCCTCGTCACCGTCACCCTGATGGGCATCGCCACGGCAGGCGTGGGCCTGATCCCCACGGTCGACACGATCGGGATGGCCGCGCCGATCATCGTCATCCTGCTGCGGGTCATTCAGGGGCTGGCGCTGGGCGGCGAATATGGCGGCGCTGCGATCTATGTCGCCGAGCACGCGCCGCCCGAAAAGCGGGGCTTCTACACCAGCTTCATTCAGGCGAGCGTGGCGGGCGGCTTTGTGCTGTCGATCATCGTCGTGCTGGCCTGCCGCGCGCTGATCCCGGCCGAGGCCTTTGCCGCATGGGGCTGGCGCGTGCCGTTCCTGCTGTCGATCGCGCTGCTGGCGATTTCGCTGTGGATGCGCCTGAAGCTTTCCGAAAGCCCCGTCTTCCAGGCGATGAAGGAAGCGGGCGAGACGGCGGGAAATCCCTTCGTCGAAAGCATGACCTATCCGGGCAATCCCAAGCGGCTGTTCGTCGCGCTGTTCGGCATCACCGGCATCCTGACGACGGTGTGGTACACCGGCTTCTTTTCGGCGATGAGCTTCCTGCGCGGGCCGATGCATGTAGATGACCTGACGGTCGAGCTGGTGCTGCTGGTGTCGGGCCTGATCGTGATGACTTTCTACGTCGTGGTCGGCAAGTGGTCAGACACGGTCGGGCGCAAGAAGCCGATCATCATCGGTTCGGTACTGACGCTGGCGCTGCTGTTCCCGCTGTTCTGGCTGATGGGCAGCTTCGCCAATCCCGGCATTGCCGCTGCGGCTGACAAGGCGCCGGTGGTGGTGAGCGGCCCGGCCTGCCAGACCGATCCCTTCGCCGAACTGTTCCAGCGGGACCAGACCGATTGCGGCAAGGTGCTCGAAACCCTCACCGCCTCGGGCGTGCCCTATACCCTGACGGCGGGCGAGACCGTGTCCCTGAGCGTCGGGGGTAATCCGGTGCCTGTCGATCCGGCATGGTTTGCCGACGGCGGGCTACGCAAGGCGGGCATTCATGCCGCGCTCGGCCAATATGGCTTCGACTTCGCCAAACAGCAGCCGCCGCTGGCCAATGTTATCGGGATTGTCGCCGTGCTGCTGGCGCTGGGGATCCTCTCGGCGCTGACCTATGGCTCGGTCGCCGCGCTGCTCAGCGAAATGTTCCCGCCGCGCATCCGCTATTCCTCGATGTCGATCCCCTATCACATCGGCGCGGGCTATCTCGGCGGGTTCCTGCCGCTGATCGCGGGCGTGATCGTGGCGCGCACCGGCGATATCTACGCCGGCCTGTGGTACACGTGGGGCGTGGTTGCCTTCGGGCTGCTGGTGGCCTGGTGGGGCATTCCGGGCGGCCCGCCCAAGGATTTCGCCGATGACTGATGCGCCGCAGCCACTGCGTCTGACCGTCGATACCGCGGCGCTGGCCGCCAACTGGCGCGCGCTTGATACGCTGTCCGGCGCGGCGCGCGCGGGCGCGGCGGTAAAGGCGGATTGCTATGGCCTCGGCGTCGATCCTTGCGTGCCCGTTTTGCGCGATGCCGGGTGCGAGATGTTCTTCGTCGCCCACTGGAGCGAGGTCGCTGCCGTCGCGCGCCATGTCCCGGCCCACCGGATCGCGGTGCTGCACGGCCCTGTGACCGATGCGGAGTGCGCCTATGCCCGCAGCATTGGCGCGGTGCCGGTGATCAATTCGCTGGCCCAGGCCGCGCGCTGGACGGCGAGCGGGGGCGGGGCGTGCCACCTGATGGTCGATACGGGGATCAACCGGCTCGGGATTGCGCCATCGGAGGCGGGCGATCCGGCGATTGCCGCGCTCGATATCGACATTCTCCTCAGCCACCTCGCCAGCGCCGACGAGGATAGCGCCATGAACCCGCGCCAGCTGGCGGCGTTCCGCGATGTGGCCGCGCGCGTCTCGCATCGGCGCGCCAGCCTTGCCAACAGCGCGGGGATTGCGCTGGGGGCGGATTACGCCTTCGATCTCACCCGTCCGGGCCTTGCGCTCTATGGCGGGTTCGCGCGCGGCGAGCTGGCCGGAACCATCCGGCCCGTCGCGCAGGTCGAGGCCGCGATCCTGCAATGCCGCAATCTCGCAGCGGGCGAGAGCGTCGGCTACAACGCCACCTTCACCGCGCTTTCGCCCATGCGGGTGGGCACGGTCTCGATCGGCTATGCCGACGGCTTCCTGCGTATGCGCGGCCCCGGCAATGCGCTGTGGCACGATGATGCGCGGCTGCCGATCCTTGGCAGGGTGTCGATGGATATGGTGGTGGTCGATCTCTCCGCCGCACCTGCGCTGTCCGATGGCGACTGGCTGACAGTGCCGTGGGACATCAATGATACCGCGCAGCAGAATATTCTGTCGCCATACGAAATGCTTACGACAATCGGCAAACGTTTGCGCCGCTGTTGATCCGTCGATCTGGCCATATTGCGCTGCAGCTTGTGCAGGTGCTAATATGCCTCGCGGGGGTCAACTAACGGGAAAAACAAAATGGTCGGCAGGTCGAAGGCAGCATCGCGCGGGGTGGATGACGCGGTCATCATCAAGAAGTACGCCAACCGGCGGCTCTACAACACGGCCTCGTCGAGTTACATCACGCTCGAGGATCTCGCCCGGATGGTGCGCGAGAATGTCGATTTCCTGGTGCTCGACGCCAAGACCGGGGACGATATTACCCACCAGATCCTGACCCAGATCATCATGGACGAGGAAGCCAATGGCGGACAGCAGATGCTCCCCGTCAGCTTCCTGCGCCAGCTGATCGGCATGTATGGCAATTCGATGCAGACGCTGATGCCGTCCTATCTTGAAGCCAGCATGGCCAACTTCCGCGACAACCAGTCGAAGATCCGCGAGGCCTTTGAAAAGGGCATCAGCGCGACGCCGTTCGCTGCGATCCATGAAACCAACATGGCGATGATGCGCGCCGCGGCCGATGTGTTCCTGCCCGGCATGGCCAAGCCCAAGGACAAGCCTGCCGCACCCGCTGCCGACACCCGTGACGAACTTGCGTTGCTGCGCGAACAGATGGCGGCGATGCAAAAGAAGCTGGACGAACTGGGCAAATAGCGCCGATAGCGCGCGCCGCTCTCACTCATTCAGGAAACCGATCCGTGTCCCAGATTCGCCACGCGCTGACCGTCAAGCGCGAAGACGACTTCGCCAAGTGGTATCAGGAGGTCATCTCCGCCGCCGATCTCGCCGAGGAATCGGGGGTGCGCGGGTGCATGGTGATCAAGCCGTGGGGCTACGGCATCTGGGAACGCATCCAGCGCTTGATGGACGACCGGATCAAGGCGGCAGGGGTGCAGAACTGCTACTTCCCGCTGTTCATCCCGCTCGCCAACTTCACCCGCGAGGCTGAGCACGTCGAAGGCTTTGCCAAGGAAATGGCGGTCGTCACTCACCACCGCCTGATCTCCGATGGCAAGGGCGGGCTGATCCCCGATCCCGCCGCCAAGCTCGAAGAGCCGCTGGTGGTGCGCCCGACGTCGGAAACGATTATCGGCGATGCGATGGCGCGCTGGGTGCAGTCGTGGCGTGATCTGCCGCTGCTCACCAACCAGTGGGCCAATGTGGTGCGCTGGGAAATGCGCACGCGGATGTTCCTGCGGACCAGCGAATTCCTCTGGCAGGAAGGCCACACCGCGCACGAGAACCGCGAGGATGCGCTGGCCGAAACGCACCGCGCGCTCGAAATGTATCGCGCCTGCGCCGAGGATGATCTCGCGCTCCCCGTGATTGCGGGCGAGAAGCCGGAGAATGAACGCTTCCCCGGCGCGGTCGAGACGTGGTCGATCGAAGCGATGATGCAGGACGGCAAGGCGCTGCAGGCGGGCACCTCGCACTATCTCGGCACGAATTTCGCGCACGCGGCCGGCATCCAGTTCCAGGACCGCGAGGGCAGTCAGCAATATGCCCACACCACCAGCTGGGGCGTCTCGACGCGGCTGATCGGCGGCGTCATCATGACCCATGGCGACGACGACGGCTTGCGCGTGCCGCCCGCCATCGCGCCGCAGCAGATCGTCATCATCCCGATGCTGCGTGAGGCACCGGAGGATGCCGAATTGCTCGCCTACTGCGAAGAAGTGCGCGCCGCACTCGCCGCTCAGACCGCGCTGGGTGAACGCGTGCGCGTGCTGCTCGACACCAAGCCGGGCAAGGCTGCGGCCAAGCGCTGGGACTGGGTGCGCAAGGGCGCGCCGATCATCATCGAAGTCGGCCCGCGTGACATGGCCGAGGGCAAGATCACCTGGCTGCGTCGCGACAAGCTGTGGCGCGCCGACGGCAAGGTCAATTCGACCGGCGAGGACCGGGAGAAATTCCTCGGTTACGGCGCGGCGGTGCTCGACGATATCCAGTTCGAGCTGTTCGACGAGGCCCGCAAGCGCCGCGATGCCAACATCACCCGCGGGGTGACGGAATGGCAGGCGGTGGTCGATCACTTCGAGAACGGCGGGAAGTATCCGGGCTGGGTCGAGGTCGAATGGGCCAAGCCGACCGGCGCGGCGCTGGAAGCTGTCGTGGAAAAGCTGAAGGCGGTGAAGCTTACCATCCGCAACGTGCCGCGCGGCGGCGATGCGGCGACGGGCACCTGCATCTTCACCGGCGAGAAGGCGGTGGAGCGTATTCTGGTAGCGCGGGCTTACTAAGCCTCGCCGGCGCGGGGATGACAGAGGTTGCGTTTCAGGCGGGCAAGCGCAACAAGACGCGCCATGTTGAAACGCTCGCTTCTGTTCGCCGCCGCCTTCATGGCCGCCCCGCTAGTCGCTCAAGGCCATCCGGCTGACAATGTCTCGGAAGGCCGCCTGAAGGGCGATGTCGAAAAGCTCGTCAGCTTCGGCACCCGCCACACCCTGTCCTCGCAGACCGACCCCGAGCGAGGAATCGGCGCGGCTGTCGATTGGGGGCTGGAAGAGTTCAAGCGGATCGGCGCGCAATGCGGCGGGTGCCTTGAAGTGCTGCCCGTAGGCGACACCGTCACCGGCCCGCGCATTCCCGCTCCCACGCTGGTCCGCAACGCTGTCGCCATCCAGCGGGGCACCGAGCGCCCGAACGAGGTGGTGATCGTGCAGGGCCACATCGACAGCCGCGTTTCCGACGTGATGGACGCCACCTCCGACGCGCCCGGCGCCAATGACGACGGCAGCGGCACCGCGCTGGTGATCGAGGCGGCGCGGGTGCTGAGCGCCGCGAAATACCCCACCACCATCATTTACGCCCTGCTTTCGGGCGAGGAGCAGGGCCTCCACGGCGGGCGCATCCTTGCCGATTGGGCCGCCGCACAGGGCTTCACCGTCAAGGCGGTGCTCAACAACGACATCGTCGGCAATTCCTGCGGCAAGGACGGCTATTGCGAGCCCAAACTGGTGCGCGTCTTCTCCGAAGGCCCGCGCGCAGACCTGACCGATGCCTTGCGCGCCGCGCAGACCCGCTTCGGCGGCGAGAACGACACGCCCTCACGTAACCTTTCACGCTGGGTCGCAGGACTGGCGGAGAAGCACCCCGAGGGCCTGCAAGTCCGCCAGATCTGGCGCACCGACCGCATGGGCCGCGGCGGGGATCAGGTGCCGTTCCTGCAAAAGGGCTACCCCGCAATCCGCTTCTCCGTCGGGGTCGAGGATTACGACCACCAGCATCAGGACATCCGCACCGAGGGCGGCGTGTTCTACGGCGACACCATCGAGGAAATGGACTTCGCCTATCTCGCGGGCGTCACCAAGCTGAACGTGCGGGCACTCGATGCACTTGCCCGCGCGCCGATGCCGCCCAAGGTGACGGTGGATGCGGCGGTGCGGGTGGATACCGAGATCAAGTGGAAGGCCGTCCCCGGCGCGCAGGTCTATTCGGTGGCGATCCGACCGACCGATGCGCCCGCGTGGAACAAGGATCTGACGCTGGTCTATATCGACGGCTCGCAGGCCGATAACGACAAGGCCGCAGCCGAGGGACGCGACTTCACCCACGTCAAGAAACTGCGCGGCGACGACTGGATGTTCGGCGTGGCGGCATGCGCGGGGATGTATTGCTCGCCGGTCGCCAGCGCCGTGCCGGGCGGCGCGTTCGAGCCGGTGGGGAAGGAATAAACCCCCGTCATTGCGAGGCCCGCAAGGGCCGCGGCAATCCAGAGACTGCGCGCGCCGCTCTGGATTGCTTCGACTACGGCTCGCAATGACGAAGCTTATGGGCTAGGGCTGTCCCATGCCCAAACCTCCCAAGCTGCCGCAAGGAATGCCGAGCGCCCAACAGGTGCTCGACTTCATCCAGTCCTCCGACATTCCCGCCGGCAAGCGCGAGATTGCCAAGGCGTTCGGCCTCAAGGGGCAGGAGAAGATCAAGCTCAAGGCCCTGCTCAAGGACATGGCCGAGGAAGGCCTGATCGACGGCTCGAAAAGCGCCTTCCACCGCATGGGCGGGGTGCCCAAGGTGACGACGCTGAAGATCGTTGCCATCGAAGACGGTGACTTGATCGCCGAGCCCGACAACTGGGATCCCGAAGCCCCCGGCAAGCCGCCGCGCCTGATCGTGCGCGAGCCGAAGATGCGCCCCAATGCCAAAAGCGCCAAGCGCCCGCCCGCGTTGAAGCGCGGCGACCGCATCCTCGCCCGTACGGAGGAGACGGACGCAGGCTGGATCGCACTCCCGATGAAGAAGCTCCCGGCGCGCACCGAGGGGCTGATGGGCATTGTCGAGATCGACAAGACCGGCAAGGCGTGGCTCGCGCCGGTCGACAAGCGCGTGCGCCAGTCCGCGCCGATTGCGGATCGCGGCGAGGCCGAACAAGGCCAGCTGGTGATCGCCGAACGCGTCGGGCGCTCCGAGCGTGCGGGCGTGAAGGTGATCGAAGTGGTGGGCGATCCGCTCGCCCCGCGCAGCTTCAGCATGATCGCCATCGCCAAGCACGGCATCCCCCACATCTTCCCCGAGGAGACGCTTGAGGAAGCCCCGCGCGCGGCCAAGCTGAAGCTGTCGGAAAAGGCCCGCGAAGACCTGCGGCACCTGCCCATCGTCGCCATCGACCCCGCCGACGCGCGCGACCATGACGATGCGATCTGGACCGAGCCGGACGGGCAGGGCGGGTTCAACGCACTGGTCGCGATTGCCGACGTCAGCTTCTATGTCCGCCCCGGCTCCGCGCTCGACCGCGAAGCGCGGAAGCGTGGCAACTCGGTCTATTTCCCCGACCGCGTGGTGCCGATGCTGCCCGAGGTGCTCTCGGCCGACGTCTGCTCGCTGAAAGAGGGCGAGGATCGCGCGGCCATGGCCTGCCACCTGCACATCAAAGCCGACGGGAAGGTGTCGAGCTTCCGCTTCACCCGAGCTCTGGTGCGGATCGCGCATAACATCGCCTACGAGGACGCGCAGAAGGCGGTGGATGACGGCAATCCGCCCGAATATCTCGCCAACCTGTGGGCCGCGTGGAAGGCGCTCGCCGCGGCGCGCCATGCCCGCGATCCGCTTGAACTGGAGCTGCCCGAACGCCGCGTGGTGCTGAACGAAAAGGGCCAGATCGCCGAAATCGCCATCCGCGAACGGCTCGACGCGCACCGCGTGGTCGAGGATTTCATGATCGCCGCCAACGTCGCTGCGGCCAAGGCGCTGGAGGCGAAGACCGCTCCGGTGGTCTATCGCATCCACGAACCGCCGAGCCGCGAGAAGCTGATTGCCCTGCGCGATTACCTTGCGACGATGGGCAAGAAGCTGGCGCTGGGGCAGGTGGTGACGCCGGGCCTGTTCAACCGGATGCTCAAGGACATCACCGACGAGACCGAGAAGGCGCTGGTAATGGAGGCGGTGCTCCGCAGCCAGACGCAGGCCTATTACGGGCCTGCCAATGCGGGGCATTTCGGGCTTTCACTGGGAAGCTACGCCCACTTTACCTCGCCGATCCGGCGCTATTCCGACTTGCTGGTGCACCGCGCGCTGGTGGATGCCTACAAGCTTGAACAACCCGCCCCGCCGGGCGCGTTCCCCGCCACCAGCGGCCTATCGGATCGCGACCGTGCCAGCTTGCAGCAAGTCTCCGACGCGATCAGCCAGACCGAGCGGCGCGCGATGGAGGCCGAGCGCGATACCATCGACCGCTACGTTGCCGCGTGGCTTTCGGGCCGGGTGGGCGAGGTGTTCGATACCCGCATCACCGGCGTGCAGGCCTTCGGCTTCTTTGCCACCATCGTCGGGCTGGGCGGCGACGGGCTGGTGCCGATTTCCACGCTGGGCGGCGAATATTTCCGCCATGACGAGGCGGCGCAGGCGCTGGTCGGCAGCGACAGCGGGACGACCTATGCGGCAGGTGACCGGCTGAAGCTTCGGCTTGCCGAGGCGAACCCGCTGACGGGGGCACTGAAGTTTGTGCTGCCCGATACCGATGCAGGCCGGATCGAGCCGCGCGGCACTCGTCCGGACGATCGTCAGCGCGGGCCGAAGAAGGCGGGCAAGTTCATCGTCGGCAAGCGCGGGCGGCCCGGCAATATCCGCCATCAGGGCCGCAAGAAGTAACGCGCACGCCTTATGCGAGATGATCGCTGGTGGTTTCGTCGTAATCGGCGGGGATGATGTAGAGCGGGCAGGGCAGGGTGCCCGCCGCGGCCGAGAAGTGCGTCACCAGCGGTCCGGGCGCGCCGCCGCGGGCCGCGCCGAGCACCAGCGCGGCAACCTCGGCATGTTCGGCGAGGAAGTCGCTGACGATCCGCTGGCCCTGACCGATTTTCACCGAAATGGTCGGCATGATGCCACTGGTCGCGAACAGATTGCCGGCCACACCATGCGCCAGCATCTCCGCCCGATCCCGCGCCTCGGCCTCGATCGTCGCCTGCACCGCACCGAACGCGCTGAAGTTCTGCTGCGGCACCAGCGCCAGCAGATGCACCGCCCCGCCGACATTCGCCGCCCGCCGCGCCGCATAGCGCAGGGCGGCCGTCGCCTCCTCGCTCTCGTCAATGATGACCAGAAATGTCCGCATATTATGTCGCCCCGTTAGCCCCGAGGGTATCGATGCATTCGTATGGATTGGCAAGTCCCCCCACTTCTGGGCCTTGCCCCCAGCGGGCGAATTGGCCAGAGACGGCCCAAGGATCGACAACGGGAGTTTCAGCGGATCATGGCCCTCGACATCAAGATGCCGGCTTTGTCGCCCACCATGGAAGAAGGCACGCTGGCGCGCTGGCTGGTGAAGGTTGGCGACACGGTTGCCTCGGGCGACGTGATGGCCGAGATCGAAACCGACAAGGCGACGATGGAGTTCGAAGCGGTCGATGAAGGCGTGATCGCCGAAATCCTGATCGCGGAAGGCAGCGAGGGCGTGAAGGTCGGCGCGGTAATCGCGCGGCTTGCGGTTGAGGGCGAGGAAGCGGCACCTGCGCCTGCGCCCGCTCCGGCCGCAGCGGCTCCGGCAGCGGATGGCCCCGCGGCGACGCCGACCGCGCGCAAGCTGGCCGAAGTGAACGGCATTGACCTGGCGGGTATCACCGGCAGCGGCCCCAAGGGCAAGATCACCAAGGAAGACGTCGAGGCCGCGATCCTGAAGGGCGGCGGCAGCGTGGTTGCGGCACCTGCGGCTCCGGCTCCGGCCCCTGCGCCCGCACCGGCAGAGTCCGGCGCGCGCATCATCGCCTCGCCGCTCGCCAAGCGGATTGCGACGGAGAAGGGCATTGATCTCAGCCAAGTCAAGGGCACTGGCCCGGGTGGCCGGATCGTCAAGGAAGACGTCGAGGGCTTCACCTCCTCGGCAGCAGCAGCGCCTGCCCCCGCCGCAGCGGCTCCGGCGGCCAGCGCGCCTGCCGCAGCTCCCGCGCCGGTGGCTGTCCCCAGCCTCGGCGGCGATCTCGATGCGCCTTACGAGGTGCAGAAGCTCAACAATGTCCGCAAGGTCATCGCCCGCCGTCTGACGGAAGCCAAGCAGACCATTCCGCACATCTACCTCACGGTCGATATCCGGCTCGATGCGCTGCTCAAGCTGCGCGGCGAATTGAACAAGAGCCTTGAGGCGGACGGCGTGAAGCTGTCGGTCAATGATCTGCTGATCAAGGCGCTGGCCCGCGCGCTCCAGCGCGTGCCCAAGTGCAATGTCAGCTTCCAGGGCGATACGCTGCTGCAATTCACCCGGCAGGATATTTCGGTCGCGGTGGCCGCGCCTTCGGGCCTGATCACCCCGATCATCCGCGACGCGGGCCGCAAGGGCCTCGCCGAAATCAGCACCGAGATGAAGGCGCTGGCGAACAAGGCCAAGGACGGCAAGCTGCAGCCGCACGAATTCCAGGGCGGCACGGCTTCGCTGTCGAACCTCGGCATGTTCGGCACCAAGCAGTTCGACGCGGTGATCAACCCGCCACAAGCGATGATCCTCGCCGTCGGCGCGGGCGAGCAGCGTCCGTGGGTGGAAGACGGCCAGATCGTCCCCGCCACCGTCATGAGCGCCACCGGCAGCTTCGACCACCGCGCCATCGACGGTGCGGACGGCGCGCAGCTGATGGAGGCGATCAAGAGCCTCGTGGAGAACCCGATGGGGCTGGTGGTGTGACAACTGGCGGCCAATCCTCCTCTCCCCTCGCGGGAGAGGAAGGGGCCCGCCGCGCAGCGGTGGGAAGGAGAGGGGGCAGGCGCAACCTTCTCCCGCTGGCAAAGAAAATGCGCCGCGAGCCGACCGAGGCCGAGGCGAAACTCTGGTCAGTCCTGCGCGGACAGCGGCTCGGCGGAATGAAGTTCAAGCGGCAGGAGCAGCTCGGCGATTACATCGTCGATTTCGTCTGCTTCGGATCGCGGGTGATAGTCGAGGCGGATGGATCGCAGCACGCGGATGCCGCGCGCGATGCGGCTCGCGATGACTGGCTGAGTGGGCAGGGGTTTCAGGTGTTGCGGTTCTGGAACAATGATATTCTCGGGAATGCAGAGGGCGTGGCGCGCGTAATTCTGGACGCGGCGCAGCCCCCTCTCCCCAACCCCTCTCCCGCAAGGGGAGAGGGGCTATGAGCCGCGATCCCCAAATCCGCGTCACCGCTATGCCGACCGACCTCAACCCCTATGGCGGGGTATTCGGCGGGTGGCTGATGGCGCAGATGGCGCTGGGCGCTGGCAGCCTTGCAAGCCGCGTCGGGCAGAGCAAGGCGGTGGTCGTCTCCGCGACCGACTTTGCCTTTCCGGGCGCGATGGCGGTGGGGGATGAACTCTCGGTCTATTGCGACGTTATCGCCACTGGCACCACCTCGCTCACCATCGCCGCCGAAGCCATCGCGCGCGAACGCAATGGCGAGGCGACGCTCGCCGTAGCGCGCGGCACCTTCAAATTCGTGCTGATCGGCGAGGACGGCCGTCCCCGCGCCTTGCCACAAGGATCGGCGTCATGACGCGCTGTCCTACTCGCGCCCGCGCTGGCATCCTTCGCGCGATGATCCGCCGCCGCCTCTCGTCGCGCCCGTCGTACCCCGTTTCCAGCGCCTCTGTGCCGGGGCCGTTTTTCACTTTCAGGACTGTGTCTCCTGTGTCTCATCGTTCAGCTTCGCAAAGGAATCTCTGAATGTCCGCCTCCTATGACGTGATCGTGCTCGGCTCCGGCCCCGGCGGCTATGTCGCGGCAATCCGCTGCGCGCAGCTCGGGCTCAAGACCGCGATTGTGGAACGCGAGAACCTGGGCGGCATCTGCCTCAACTGGGGGTGCATCCCGACCAAGGCGATGCTGCGCTCGGCCGAGATCTACCACTACATGCAGCACGCGGGCGACTATGGCCTCGTCGCCAAGGGGATCGAGGCGGATCTGGCCGCCATCGTCAAGCGCAGCCGCGGGGTGGCGAAACAGCTCAATCAGGGCATCGGCCACCTGATGAAGAAGAACAAGATCGCCGTGCACATGGGCACCGGCACGCTGACCGGCGCGAACAGCCTGACGGTGAAGGGCGACGCTGCCGGTTCTGGGGCAGAGGAACACCTCACCGCCAAGCACATCATCGTCGCCACCGGCGCGCGCGCCCGCGACCTGCCCTTCGCGCCAGCAGACGGCAAGCGCGTGTGGACCTATCGCCATGCCATGACCCCCGCCGAACTGCCCACCAAACTGCTGGTGATCGGATCGGGCGCCATCGGTATCGAGTTTGCAAGCTTCTACAACGACCTCGGCAGCGAGGTGACGGTAGTGGAGATGCTAGACCGGATCGTGCCGGTGGAAGATGCGGATGTCTCGACCTTCCTCGAAAAGTCGCTCCGCAAGCAGGGCATCAACATCATGACCGGCGCCGGGGTGGACGCGATCACGGTGTCGGACAGCGGCATCACCGCGACCATCAAGGACAAGGCGGGCAACGCCGCCACCAGCGACTTCAGCCATGTGATCGTCGCGATCGGGATTGTGCCCAACACCGAGAACATCGGGCTGGAAGGCCTCGCCGAGATGGAGCGCGGCTTCATCCAGATCGACCCCCATGGCCGCACCAAGACGCCCGGCCTGTGGGCAATCGGCGACTGCACCCCGGGGCCGTGGCTTGCGCACAAGGCGAGCCATGAAGGCGTGACCTGCGCCGAGGCGATTGCGGCAGAACTGGGCAACACCGACGTCCACCCGCATCCGCTCAATCGCAACAACATCCCGGGTTGCACCTATTGCCACCCGCAGGTCGCCAGCGTCGGCCTCACCGAAGCCAAGGCGAAGGAGGCGGGCTACGAGGTGCGCGTCGGCAACTTCCCCTTCATCGGCAACGGCAAGGCGATTGCGCTGGGCGAGGCGGAGGGCTTCATCAAGACCATCTTCGACGCCAAGACCGGCGAACTGCTCGGCGCGCACATGGTCGGCGCGGAAGTGACCGAGCTGATTCAGGGCTACACCGTCGGCAAGACGCTGGAGACGACCGAAGCCGAGCTGATGCAGACCGTCTTCCCGCACCCGACGCTGTCCGAGATGATGCACGAAAGCGTGCTCGACGCCTTCGGGCGGGCGCTGCACTTCTGATGGGCGGGGCGTCAGGCACCGAGCCGCTCAAGGGCGAGGACTGGGCGGGCGAGATGGGCGCGCGCTGGCTCGCCAGTCTCGACCGCTTCGAGGGCATGATCGCGCCTATCGGTGCCGCGCTGCTGGAACAGGCGGCATATCAGCCGGGCGAGCGGGTGCTGGATCTGGGCTGCGGGGGTGGGGCGACCACGCTCGCCATTGCCGAAGCTGTGGGGCCTGATGGCGCGGCGGTTGGTCTCGACATTGCGCCGATGCTGATCGATGCCGCCCGCCAACGCGCCGATGCTGCGGGCAGCAACGCGCGATTCGTCTGTGCCGATGCGGCAAGCGCGACGCTGGACGAACCGCCGTTCGACCGGCTGTTCTCGCGCTTCGGGTCGATGTTCTTCGCAGAGCCGATTGCCGCCTTTACCAACGTCAAGGCGACGCTGAAACCGGGGGCGCGGGTCGATCTCGCGGTTTGGGCCAATCCACGCGACAATCTGTGGATGATGGAAGTGATGGGCGTGGTGCGCCGCCACATCGAGATCCCGCCTGCAACCCCGCGGGCACCTGGGCCCTTCGCGTTCGAGGATCTCGGCTATCTCGAAGAGGTGCTGACCGGCGCGGGCTTTTCCGGGATGGCGGCGGAGGCCTATGCGGGACTTCAGCCGGTCGGCGGAGCCGGGGCCTCGCCTGACGCAGCGGTCGACTTCGTGCTTGCGTCAATGGCGGTCGGCCGCGCGCTGGACGAGGCGGGCGAGGAAATCCGCTCCGCAGCACGCGCCGATTTGCACGATCTGTTCACCCGCCGCCATGTCGCTGGTGAGGGCGTGATGATGGGCTGCAAGGCCTGGTTGGTGCGTGCAAACGTTTGAAAATATTGCGGCTGTACGCTCAAAACAGGCAGCCAAACCGGATGAATTCCAGCTAACGGGTTAACCGCAGAGGGACGATTTCTGCGTTATTTCGGACGCATACCCTCCGGAAAACCACCTAAAATTAACCATTGCTGCGTAATTCACCCTGCGTATGACAACGCTGTTTCCGTTACGCAGTCCCTTCGCCGCCACTCTTGCCGTTACGGCAAGCTTGCTCGCCGCTGTGCCTTCCGCTGTTCTGGCGGCGGGCGTATCGGCCGGCACCCTTATCGAGAACACCGCCATTGCCTCTTATGACGACGGTGCAGGGCCGCGCACGATCAATTCGAACACCGTTACGGTCCGCGTCGACGAGCTGCTCGACGTGACACTCACCTCGCTTGATCCCGGGCCGGTGCCGACCCGTCCGGGCGAGGCGGTGCTGCGGTTTGAACTGACCAATCAGGGCAACGGGCCGGAAGCCTTCCGCCTCATCGCCAATCCGGCGGTCGCGGGGAACGACTTTGACGTTATTTTTGATGCCATTGCAATCGATCGCAACGGCAACGGAGTTTACGACGCCGGGGTCGACGAGATCCTCGCGACGCCGCAAGTCACGGCCGAACTGGCGACCGACGCGGTGCTCACGCTGTTCGTACTGGTCACTGTCCCTGAAGGCGTGGTCGACACCGACACCAGCGCCGTCGAACTCGTCGCCGAGGCGGTGACCGGCACCGGCACGCCGGGCACGGTGTTCGCAGGCGCCGGGGTCGACGGCGGGGATGCCATCACCGGCACCACCGAAGCACGCGCCATTGCCCGGGGCAACCTGCTGGTGGGCATGACCTCGGTCGCACTGGCCAAGGCGGTGACCTTGCGCGATCCCTTCGGCGGCACCGGCGCGCTGCCCGGCACGATTGCCAGCTTCACCATCACCGCCACGGTCTCGGGCAGCGGCTTGGTCGCCGATCTCGTGGTCACCGACGCCATACCCGATGGCACCACCTACACGCCCGGCAGCCTCAAGCTCGACGGCGCGCCGCTCACTGACGCTGCCGATACCGATGCCGGCCAAGGCAGCGATACCGACGGCATCCGCGTCGATCTCGGATCGGTCGCCGGGGGCACCGTCCACGCCATTACTTTCGACGTCGCAATCGACTGAAACCAGTCGGAATAAAAAGAGAAAACGCCATGAAGACCTTTGCCCGCATTGCCGTTTCGCTTGCCGCTCTGGCGCTTGCGCCGCTTCCGGCTCAGGCCCAGCAGGCCGCGAGCCCCGTCACTTTGGCGGGCGATGTGAAGGCGGTGAAGATTGTCACCGCCGCCGACGGTAGCGAGCGCACCGAACTGGTTGCACCCGGCGCCATCGTACCCGGCGACCGGCTGATCTTCGGCACCGATTACGCCAATAACGGCAGCGAGGCTGTGACCAACTTCAACGTCACCAACCCGCTGCCTGCCGCTGTCCGCCTTGCCCCCGACGCCGATCCGGCGCTGACCGTTTCGGTCGACGGCGGCAAGAGCTGGGGCAAGCTGACCGAGCTTCAGGTCACCGCACCCGATGGCACCATGCGCGCCGCCGCCCACGAGGACGTCACGCACGTCCGCTGGGTGCTGGCCAGCATCGCGCCGGGCGAAAAGGGGCGACTGACCTATCCTGCCATCATCCGCTGACAAGCGGAGGGTAACCGCCACGTCCTGCGGGCGGAATTCATCACGCGGGGCACACGCACAGGACCAGACCAATGAAGACCACCAAGCAGTTGCTGGGTGCGGTAAGCGCGTTTGCGCTTATCGCGATGTCCAGCGCCCCTGCACTGGCCCAAGGGACCAGCGCCGGATCCACGATTACCAACAACGTTACCGTCACATTCGATGTCGGCGGCGTTACCCAGAATGCCGAAACCGACAGCGACGTCTTCACCGTCGACCGCAAGGTCAACGTGAATGTCGAATGGATCGGCACGGCGACCTCGGTTGCTCCGGGGGCGCAGAACCAGGCGATCGCGTTCGACGTCACCAACCTGTCGAACGACACCATCGATCTGGCGCTCACTACCGCACTGACCAGCGGGACGGGGGCCAACATCGGGGGCTACCAGATCTTCCTCGATACCGACGGCGACCGGGTGCTGAGCCAGGCCGAATTCGACGCCGGCCCGATCACTTCGCTCGACGAAGTGGCCGAGGATGACACCATCGAAGTGATCGTGATCGCCGACATCGGCCTCAATGCCGTCAATGGCGACGCGTTCGACGTGACGCTCACCGCCAATGCCCATGCTGGCGGCAGCGCAGGCGCGCTGGGTGCGGAACTGGTTGCCACGACCGGCGCCAACGCGGTCAACGGGGTCGACAACGTGCTGTCCGACGGCATCGGTGCGACCGATGGCGAATATGACGGCGCCTTCTCCGACACCGGCACCTATGAAGTGGCCGGTGCGCTGGTGACGGTCGCCAAGTCGAGCCGTGTCGTCAGCGATCCGGTCAACGGCACCACCGATCCCAAGGCAATCCCGGGCGCAACGGTCGAATACTGCATCACCGTCGCCAACGCGACCGGTGCTGCCACCGCGACCGATGTCGACGTGGTCGACGATCTGCCTGCCGACGTGACCTACGATTCCGGCTATGGCATCTTCGTCGACGGCGACGGCACCTGTGCCAACGGCACCGCGGGCGGCAACTTCAGCGCTGCCACCGGCCCCGCCGGCGAGGATCAGGTGCTGGGCGATCTCAGCGATGTGGCGGCGGGCGCAATCCGCTCGCTCTACTTCCGCGTGACGATCAACTAAGTCCCGCGACACCTACCTTGCGTGTTCCTCCCTCCCTGCGGCGCATGGCAGCAGCACTCTTTGCAGTGCTGCTGCCTCTTGGCGTGCCGCAGGAGAGGGCGGCCGCACAGGACAATACCCCTCCTGCGATCCGGACGATCACCAATATCGCCGAAGCCAGCTGGGAGTTCGACGGCGAGCAGCGCCGGACCACAAGCAATCCGGTCCGCTTCGACGTCAGCCTGACCTCGCCGCAGCCGCCCGTCATCCGGGTGTTTCGCCGCACGCCGGGCGATGGCACCGACATCACCTATCGCCCGCCCGTGTGCGGCTCTGGCCCTGACCCGGTGCAGAACACCGGCTTCGGCGCGAGCCAGTCGGGCGGCCAGAACAACAGCGCCACGGCCACCGCGCGCGTGACGCCCGCCTCGCAACTGCGCGGGGGCGAGCCGCTGTTCTTCGCCGTCACCGCCGCCGCCGCCAACCGCAGCCCCGGTGCGATCGACAGCCTGACGGTAGTCATCACCACTGCCGAGGGCGACCGCGAGACCATGACCGTGTTCGAGACCGCGGCCGATAGCGGCATCTTTACCGGCGTGATCGACACGGTCCGCATGCCCCCGCCGCTGGTGACCGAGGATTGCCGCCTGAGCGCGGGCAATGGCTCTGAAGTCACTGTCGCCGCGATGGAGCCAGGCACCGGCGCGGTGCTGGTGCAGACCGCGATCGACGTGCTGGTCGATCCCTATGGCGTGGTGTTTGACAGCGAAACCGGCGAGCCTGTGAACGGCGCGCGGGTGACGCTGGTGGACGCGGCCAGCGGCGCGCCTGCCACCGTCTACGCGCCCGATGGCGTCACCGCCTGGCCCTCCAGCGTAATCTCAGGCGCGCCGGTGACCGATGGGGCGGGCCGCGTCATCATGATGGGACCGGGCGAGTTCTGGTTCCCGCTGACCAGCCTCGGCCGTTACCGCCTCGCCGTCACCCCGCCCGAACCCTATACCGCGCCCTCGGCCGTTCCCGCCGAAGTGCTGGCGCGCATCACCCGGCCCGACGGGCGGGCTTTCGTGATCAACGACGGCTCCTTCGGCCGCGCCTTCACGCTTGATGATCCGACCCCGTTCGAAGTCGACATCCCGCTCGACCGCCCGAGCCTCGCGATCGACCTCGCCAAGGCCGCCTCGCGTGCCAGCGCTGCGCCGGGCGACGTGGTGTTCTACACCCTGACAGTGCGCAACGCCGATCCGGCGCGGATCAAGCGCGCGGTGACGATTGCCGACACCCCGTCGCGCTGGCTGCGGCTGCGCCCTGATAGCGTGCGGATCAATGGCGAGGCCGCGCCTGCTGCCGTCACCATCGCGCCCGATGGCCGCTCGCTCGCGATTGCGCTGGGCGATCTGGCGGGCGGGGCGAGCGCGCGCGTCACCTATGCCATGAGCGTGCGTCCCGATGCGCCTCCGGGCCGGGCGCTCAATGATGCAACCGTCAACGACGCGCTCGGACGGCTCGCCCGCGCCAGTGCGGCAGTCGAGATCGAGCGCGAGGGGATTGCCGACCGCATGACCATCATCGGCCGCATCACCGCGGGCGAATGCACCCTGCCCGAGGCCGAGCGCCGCGGCATTGCGGGCGTGCGGGTGATGCTGGAGGACGGCAGCTTTGCCGTCACCGACGCCGATGGCCGCTATCACTTCGAAGGCGTGGTGCCGGGCACTCACGTGGTGCAGGTTGCGCGCATGACCCTGCCGGAAGGTGCGCGCATGGTCGATTGCCACCAGAGCACCCGCAATGCAGGGAGCACCTTCTCGCGCTTTGCGATCGGGCAGGGCGGGAGCCTCGTGGTCGCCGATTTCCACGCCGTGCTGCCTGAAGGCGCGTCGCAGGCCACCGAAACCGTCGCGCCGCAAGCGCCCGCCGCTCCTGCCGAAGCCCCCGCACCGGTTACTGACTGGATCGCCGCCGGCGACGGCCCCGACGGCTTCCTTGCCCCAACCGAAGACGCCAACCCGCGCGCGCCCGCGATCCGCGTCGTGATCCGCCACCGCCGCGGGCAGAAGGTCGAGCTGCTGGTCGACGGCAAGCCGGTCGATCCGCTCGCCTTCGACGGCACCCAAACGCCCGAACGCGGTAAGTTCGCTGTCAGCCAGTGGCGCGGCGTGCCCTTGATCAACGAGCGCACCGTGCTCGAAGCGCGCGTCATCAATTCCTTCGGCGAAGTCTCCAAGACCTTCACCCGCGAGGTGTTCTTCACCCGCATCCCGGCGCGCGTCGAACTGGTGCCTGAACTTTCCACCCTCGTCGCCGATGGCCGCACCCGCCCGGTGGTTGCGATCCGCGTGCTCGATCGCAACAACCGCCCGCTGCGCGAGGGCATCTCGGGCAACTTCACCCTCAATGCCCCCTATGAAAGCGCCGAGCAGCTTGATCGCCAGCAGCTCGACCAGCTGACCGGCACTGCACCCACGGCCGCGCGCTGGGTGGTGCAGGGCACAGAAGGCATCGCCAAGATCGAACTCGCGCCGACCATGGTGAGCGGTTCGCTACGGCTCGATTTCGCCTTCGACGATGGCCAGATCACCCGCCGCCAGGAGCTGGAGGCATGGGTCGAGCCGGGCGATATCGAATGGACCATCATCGGCCTTGCCGAAGGCACCGCCGGCGCACGCTCGGTGGCTGACAACATGGAGCGCACCGGCCGGTTCGACAGCGACCTTGGCGATGACGCGCGCGTCGCGCTTTATGCCAAGGGCCGGGTGCTGGGCAAATACCTGCTCACGCTCGCCTATGACAGCGCCAAGCAGCGCGAGGACCAGCGCGTGCTCGGCGCGCTCGATCCGCAGGCCTATTACACCGTGTTCGGCGATGCCTCGGCCCGCCGCTTCGATGCCGCGAGCCGCGAGAAGCTCTATGTCCGCATCGAAACCGCGACCTTCTACGCGCTCTACGGCGACTTCCAGACCGCCTTCAACCAGACCCGCCTTGCCAATTACAACCGCACCGCCACCGGCGTGAAGGCCGAGGCGCGGATCGGTGCGGTCAAGGCACAAGGGTTCGCCGCCGAGATCGCGAGCCGGTTCCGCCGTCAGGAAATCCAGGGGCAGGGCATCACCGGCCCCTACGACCTCGCGAGCCGCCGCATCCTCGCCAATTCCGAGCGCGTCACCATCGAAGTGCGCGACCGGTTCCGCCCCGAAATCATCGTCTCGGTGCGCGAGCTGACCCGCTTTGCCGACTATGATCTCGATCTGCTGGCCGGCACCATCCGCTTTGCCGCGCCGGTGCTGAGCCGTGACGAGAACCTCAACCCGCAGTTCATAGTGGTCGAGTTCGAGACCGACGGCACCGCGCAAGGCGAAATGAACGCCGGGGTGCGCGCCGACTGGACCAGCGGTGACGGCGCGGTGCGGATCGGGGCGACCGCGATCACCGATGCGGGCACCTCCGGCCCCGACGGGCAGGCCCAGCGCACCGATATCGGCGCGGTCGATCTGCTCGCGCGGATCGGCGATGCGACCGAGATCCGCGCCGAACTCGGCATCAGCCGCAGCGAGGGCAGCGAGGCGACCGGCTGGCTTGTCGAAGCCCAGCACCAGACCGGCGCGCTCGACGTGCTCGCCTATGCCCGCCAGATCGACGCCGATTACGGCATCGGCCAGCAGAACGCCGCCGAGCGGGGCCGCCGCAAGCTCGGGGTCGACGGGCGGGTGCTGCTGAGCCAGGAGCTGAGCCTTGTCGGCAGCCTGTGGCAGGACGAAAGCCTCATCGATACCGCCCGTCGCCGCGCGGCGCAGGGGCAGGTGGTGCTCACCCGCCAGCGCACCGATCTGCGCTTCGGTATCGCCCATTTCACCGACCGCCTGACCGACGGCACCAGCGCCGTCTCGACTGTGCTTGAAGCTGGCGCAACGCAGCGCCTGATGGGCAACAAGCTCGAAGTCTCGGGCAGCACCGCCGTGGCGCTGGGCAAGGCCGAAAGCCTCGATCTGCCCGCGCGCCACCGGTTCGGGGTGCGCTATGCGATCACGCAGGATGTGCGGCTGGTCGGCACCTACGAGATTGCCGATGGCGAAGCCCTTGATGCGCGCCAGCTACGCGGCGGGATCGAAGTCACGCCGTGGCGCGGCGGGCAGGTGGTGACGACGCTGGGCGAGGAAACCATCGGCGAGAACGGCACCCGCAGCTTCGCCGCCTTCGGCCTGTCGCAGACGCTGCAAGTCACCCCCGAGCTGATGATCGACGCCACCATCGACGGCAACCGCACGCTCGGCGGCGCGCCTGCTGCGGGCGGGATCGTCAACCCGGCCCAGCCTGCGGCGAGCGGCGGGCAGTTGACCGGCGGGCTGTTATTCGAGGACTTCACCGCGCTCACTTTCGGCGCGGCGTGGCGCAAAGACCGCTGGAGCATCACCGGCCGCGGCGAATATCGCGACGGCGAGCTGGCTGACCGCAAGGGCCTGACCTTCGGCGCAATCCGCCAGCTGGGTGAGGGCAGCCTCGTCGGCTCGGGCGTGATCTGGACGCGGGCCGATGGCGGCCTTGGCGGCGCGACCGAGATCATCGACGCCAGCATCGCCTTTGCCCACCGTCCCGATGCCTCGCCGCTCGCCATGCTCGGCCGGCTCGAATATCGCAGCGACCGGGTCGAGGATGCGATCGCGGGACAGGCCGGCGGGGCAGGGCGCACCGCGCTGCTGGTGGACGGCGATGCGACCGCGCGCCGGATGGTGGCGAGCCTGTCGACCAATTTCTCGCCGCGCGGGCAGAACAACGGGGCCGAGGTGCGCCGCGACGAATACACCCTGTTCCTCGGCGGGCGCTACAATTTCGACCGGTTCGAAGGCACCGAATTCGCCGGCACCGCGCTGCTCGCCGGACTCGATGCGCGCATCGGCCTGTCCGAACGGATCGAGATCGGTGCAAGTGCGACCGTGCGCGCCAGCCTAGAGGATAACGTCGTCAGCTACGCCTTCGGCCCCGCCATCGGCTTTGTGCCTGCAGACGGCATGCTGATTACGCTCGGCTACAACATCGCCGGTTTCCGCGATGGCGATTTCGCTGCCGCGCGCAACACCGATTCGGGCGTCTTTGCTGCGGCGCGGATGATGTTCGACACCGACAGCTTCTCGTTCCTCGGGCTGGGGAGGTAAGCGATGACCGGCACCTTCAGGCCCGCGGTAAAGCGGATGTTTACCATGATTTCCTACCGCCGGGCCATGAACCGGGCCGGAGAATCGCGGGGTATTGGCGGGCTGCTGCGGGAGGCTGTGCGCCTGCTCGCTGTCTGCGTTGCCGCCGCTTTCGCCATGCCTGCGCTCGCGCAGTCGGTCACCACTGTGGTCAACACTACCGACGCCGTAGTCGGCAGCGCGCAGGTGTGCACCGCGCCGCTGCTGCGCAACTTCAGTGTCACCGGCAGCTTCCTGCTCGCGGATGTCGATCTCGGGGTCTATGTCCAGCACGCCCAGCGCGGCGACCTGCGGGTGACGCTGCAAGCGCCCGACGGCACCCGGGTGCAACTGGTCGATGGCAATACGGTTATCAGCGGCGACAACCTCAACGTCCGGCTCGACGATGGCGCAAGCCAGGTGGTCAACACCGATGGCAACACCCGCGACCAATCGACCAGCGCGCCGCCGTTCCAGAACACCTATCGGCCCAATGCCGCACTCTCGGCGTTTAACGGGCGGCAGGCGAACGGAACCTGGCGGCTGGAAATCTGCGACATCCGTCCGGCGGCCACCAACGGCAATTTCCGCCATGCGGAGCTTTATCTCACGCCGCAAACCGCCGACCTGTCGCTGACCAAGCAGCTGATCGGCGCCGCTCCGCGCAGCGGTGGCAGCGTGTCGTGGCGCCTGACGGTGTTCAACGCCTCGAATTCGACCGGCACCGCCGCCAGCATCGCGGTGCGCGATACCCTGCCCGCAGGGTTCAGCTTTACCAGCGCGAGCGGCACTGGCAGCTTCAACGCCGCAACCGGCATCTGGAGCGTCGGCACGCTGGCCCCGGGGCAGGCGGCGGTGATGACCATCACCGGCACCGTGTCCTCGGCAGCCGGATCGACGGTCACCAACATCGCCGAAATCACCGCCAGCAGCATCGGCGACCCTGACTCGGCCGTAAACAATGGCGCCACCGGCGAGGATGATTACGCGACCTCGTCCTTCGTGGTGCAATCGGGCAGAGCCGCCGGGATCCCGCCGCAGCTGGTCTGTCCGGTCGGCTACTCGGTGTTCGACTGGAGCGCGATTTCCGGCTGGACCCCGGGCTCGACCGACAACACCTATGCCTTCGCCAGCTTCGGCAATGTCCGCTTCCGGCTGACCAATGACGGGGTGTACCAGAACATCGCCACCTATGGCGGGCTCTCGCCGACGGTGAACAACGTCATCACCGGCGGCCTTGCTCCGGCCGAGCCGGGCCTGACGGTCATCGCCGATCAGCCCAATCTGGCCGGGGACGTCGAGATTACCATCACTCTGCCGCGCACCTTCAGCGGGGTGCAGTTCACCATCTTCGATGTCGACTTCAACGCCAACCAGTTCGCCGACCGCGTCGAGGTGATCGGCAACCGCGGCACCGCGACCGTGCTGCCGGTTCTGACCAACGGCAACGTCAACACCGTCTCCGGCAATGTCGCGATCGGTGACGGTCTGTCGTCCGACAGCGAGCCGCTCGGCAATCTGGTTGTGACCTTCACTAATGCGGTCGACAGCATCACGATCCGTTATGGCAACCACACCACCGCCCCCGCCAATCCGGGCCAGCAGGGGATCAACCTGCACGATCTGGTGGTGTGCAATCCCTTTGCTGATCTGTCGGTGACCAAGGTCAGCACGCTGATTTCCGATCCGGTCAATGGCACCATCAACCCCAAGGCGATCCCCGGCGCGCTGGTGGAATATCTCATCACTGTCGCCAACACCGGCACCGCCGCGACCGATGCGGGCAGCGTTGTGATCTGGGACCAGGGGCCGGCCGATGCCAAGCTATGCCTGCTGACGCGGCCGGGCGGCCCGGTGATCTGGACCGATCCCGGCGGCGCATCAGGCCTGAACTACGGCTTTGGCTCGCTCGGGTCAGCCAGCGATGATCTGGAGTTTTCCAGCAATGGCGGGGCAAGCTGGAACTACACGCCCGTCGCCGATGCCGCAGGATGCGATCCGGCGATAACCGATTTCCGGCTGCGCCCCGACGGCGGCTTTATAGGCGGGAGCACGGTGGCGATTGCGGTGCGCTATGTGATCGAATGAGGATGCTGGCGGCCAGAGTGCCGCCCGATCTATCGGCAACGCGGTGGAGCAGGCCTGTAGGCGCGCTAATCTGTTCGACAATAAGCGGCGGCTTATGGCTTCGGCGGTATGCTCAAGCCGCTCGCTTGGCCTGCCGCGCGGGAAGGGCAGGGGCATTCACTCGACTGCACTTTTGACAAGTAGCAGCCCTGGCGATTTTATGAAACACACGTTGCATACCAACAGCCGAGTCGGGGTTGAGGATGGACGTGCAGATGATCGCCACCCGCGAGAACCTGATGGGGTGGGAAGGCCAGCGCGGCGCACGGCCAGCGCGCTTCCCGCGCGTCGCCGACGTTCCGGTGGCATCCTGTAACGGTCTGGAGTCCTACGGGCCCGAACAGCGCCGCACTGATAATCGGCAATGACAAGGGCTGGCCGGATGATCCGCGCGTCCCGCTCATGGCAAACTAAGCGCAGCACACTGCGGAATAGGCCCCGCGGGTGACGCCGCGCGAAGGATTTCTCTAACGGATGGATTGCCTGACATGACGCTGACCCACGTTCTCACTCCCATCCGCATCGGCGGCTGCACCGTCCCCAACCGCGTAGTGCGCACCGCCCATGCCACCCGCATCGGCGGCGGGGTGATGTCGGATGACCTGATCGCCTATCACGAACGCCGCGCGCGCGGCGGGGTGGGCCTGACGATTATCGAGATCCTCGGCGTGCATCCCACCAGCCTCGCCCCGCTCAACATGATCGATCCGACGCTGGACGAGGGCTATGGGAAGCTGATGCGCGCGGTGGAGCCGCACGGGATGCGGGTGTTCCAGCAGCTGTGGCACGCCGGGCACAATGGCAGCACCCTCGACGGATCGCCGCCGTGGGGGCCGTCCACCGTGGCCAACCCGCTCGGCGCAGATGTACCGGTGCCGATGACCAAGGGGATGATCGACGAGATCATCGCCGCCTATGCCGCCGCCGCCGCGCGCTGCGAAAAGGCGGGGCTGAACGGTGTCGAGGTGCATGGTGCGCATGGCTATCTGATCCAGCAGTTCCTCTCGCCCAACCTCAACAAGCGCGAGGACGACTATGGCGGTTCTTTCGAGAACCGGATGCGCTTCATGCTCGAAGTGATGCGCGCCTGCCGCGCGGCGGTGTCGAAGGACTTTGCGCTTGGCATCCGGCTGGCGGCGGACGGCAGCGCCGGCGGGGTCGGCCCGCAGGAGAACGCCCGCGCCGCGCAAATGCTCGAGGCCGAGGGGCTGATCGATTTCGTCAACGTCAGTCTTGGCAGCTATCACGCCTTCCCCAAGATGATCGGCGGAATGCACGAACCGGCGGGCTACGAATTGCCCGAGGCCGTGCCCGTCACCAGCGCGGTCAGCGTGCCCACCATCGTAACGGGCCGCTTCCGCACGCTGGAGGAGGCCGATCAGACCATCCGTGCAGGCGATGCTGACCTGGTCGGTATGACCCGCGCCCACATCGCCGATCCCGATATCGTCAAGAAAACACGCGAAGGGCGGGTGCATGAAGTGCGCCCCTGCATCGCGTGCAATCAGGGCTGCGTCGGCGGGTTGTTCGATGTCGGGCGGCTGGGCTGCGCGGTCAATGTCGAGACCGGACAGGAACGGCTGCTCGATCAGGACCGGATCGGCCTATCCGATGCGCCCGGCACGGTGGTGGTCGTCGGCGGAGGTGTCGGCGGGATGGAGGCCGCACGCGTTGCAGCCCTGCGCGGACACAAGGTGGTGCTGTTCGAAGCGGCCCCGCGGCTTGGCGGCGCATTGCTGCTCGCCGGACGCCTGCCGACCCGCCACGGCATCACCGATATCGTCAGCTGGCTCGAACAGGAAATCTACCGGCTGGGCGTGGATGTGCGCTTGTCGACCTATGCCGAAGCGGGCGACATTCTGGCCGAACAGCCCGCCGCGGTGATCATCGCCACCGGCTCCGCGCCGCGCATGGACGGGGTGCAGAACTCCAATCCGGGCGAGCCGATTGCAGGGCACCATCTGCCGCATGTGCTCTCCAGCCACGACGTCCTCGCCGCCAACCGCCGGTGGGAGGGCGCGCGCGTCACCGTGCTCGACGACACCGGCCACTACGAGGCGCTGGGGATTGCCGAGCATCTGGTGACAGACGGCGCGCACGTAACCTTCGTCTCGCCCTTCAAACAGCTCGGCTTCAAGGTGGAAAACGCGCTGATGGTGGAACCGGTGCTGGAACGCATCGATGCAGCGAGCGGGAGCATGGAGATCCACCTGCGCCATCGCATCCTCGCCGTGCGCGAGGGCGAAGCCGATCTTGCGCCGACCTACGCAGGCGGAACGCGCACCGTTATCGCCGATGCAGTAGTGCTGGTGACGCCAAACCAGCCTATCCACGACCTTCAGTCCAGTCTTTCCGGGCAGGTGGCGCTGATCAAGGCGATCGGCGATGCCTTAAGCCCGCGCAACCTCCAGACTGCAATCCGCGAAGGCCATGTTGTCGCGCGTGCGCTCTGAAAAACGCAGAGCAACCGCACGCGAAAAACAATTGCAGCAAGGTTCGCTTTGGAATCGGTTCCTGCACAGCCGATGCAGGCTTTGTTCGGGCCGATTTGGTGACCGGCTTTTGATCCGAATAAAAAATTGATCACATCAAAAGTGCTGGCGGACAGGGCCTCACCCGCGCCGCGGCGCGCGCAGGCGTAGTGATGACACCGGCCGACATGGCAAGAGACCCGCCAAGGGAAGGGCGCCGCGAAAGGCTCATGATATGTGAACTCGTAGCGGGTGATCGGCTAAAGATCATTTCGTGCCTATGTGTTTTATGCAATCCAAGAGCTGGGACGACACGTGCAAGACTGGCGGGAGTGGCTTGCGATGAATCGTGTGCTTTGGGCGGTCGCGCTGGTGCTAGGCGCCGCGGGTGGGGAGGTCGCGGTGCGGGCCGATCCCGTGTCCGATACCTCGGCGGTCGTGGCCGGGCAGCCTTCGGGCACGGTGTGGAGCCATGCCAGCCTTGCCGTTCTGCAGCGCTGGGCTGCCACCGCGCCAGATGATGGCATGCCGGCACTGTCCACCGCGGCGCTTGATGCCGCGCGGGCGGGGGGCGACGCAGCCGAAATCGACGATGTGGCGACGATGCTGGCGCTGCGGTTGGCACAGTTGCATCTGCTTGGTGATACCGCATTACGCGCCCGGGCCGGATGGGACATCCTCGACACTGATCGCCAGTTGACGATCGAACCGCTGCTGGCGCAAGGGCTGGCGAGTGGAACGCTCGATACTTTTTTTGCAAGTCTGAGGCCCGTTCATCGCGATTACGCTGCGCTCAGGGCAGCGCTGGCGACCGAAACCGATCACGCCCGCCGCCAGACCATCGCCCGCAATATGGAGCGCTGGCGCTGGATGCCGCGCGTCCTCAGCCCCGATCACGTGCTCGTCAACGCCGCCCGGTTCGATGCGGAGCTGTGGCGCGAGGGGCGCAAGGTCGGCACGTGGCGGATCATCGTCGGCAAGAAGAGCACGCCGACCCCGGTGTTCGATACCCGCATTACCGGCGTGGTGCTGAACCCATGGTGGGAAATCCCCTCCAGCATCGTGCGCGAAAGCATCGGCGCGCTGGTGCGGCGCAATCCTGCGGCGGCGCGCGCGCGCGGCTATGTCTGGGGCGACGGGCGCTATCGCCAGCGTCCGGGGCCGAACAATGCGCTCGGCCAGATAAAGCTGGTGATGCCCAACCCCTATTCGGTCTACATGCACGATACGCCGAGCAAGCAGCTGTTCGACGAACAAGTGCGCGCCTTTAGCCACGGCTGTGTGCGCACCGATGACGCGATCGGCTATGCGGCGACGCTGCTCGAAGGGGCGATGACGCGCGAGCGGGTGGAGGAAATTATCGCCTCGGGCGTGACCACCACGGTCAGCCTCTCCGAGCCGCTGCCGGTCTATGTCGCCTATTTCACCGCTACCGCCAGTCCGGCGGGCGGGGTGGACATCCATCCCGACATCTACGGCCGCGATGGCCGCATAGCCGTGGCCGCGCGCGGACAGGCGAGCGGCGAGACGGAGTGCTCCCTGACATGAGCGACAACCTGAAGATCGCCTGCCCATCCTGCGCTGCGGTCAATCGCGTGCCGCGCGCCCGGCTGAGCGAAGGAGGGCGCTGTGGTCGCTGCAGGGGCGCGTTGTTCACCAGCCAACCAGTGGAACTCACCGCCGCCAACTTCGATGCCCATGCGAAGGCAGGCGACATTCCGCTGCTGGTCGATTTCTGGGCGGCGTGGTGCGGGCCGTGCCGCCAGATGGCACCAGAGTTCGCCACTGCCGCCGCGCAGCTCGAACCGTTTATGCGGCTCGGCAAGCTCGATACCGAGGCCGAGAGCGCCATCGCCAGCCGGTTTGCGATCCACTCGATCCCGACAATGGTGCTGATCGCCTACGGACGCGAAGTCGCGCGGATGTCGGGCGCCATGCCCGCAAGCAATATCGTGCGCTGGGCCCGCAGTGCCGCCACAGGTGGCTGAGCGCCGCGAGCAACGCGCCTATTCGCCGCTGCGGATCTGGGGGCCGATCCGCGCGATCACGTCGCGCGCATCGAAAGCCTTGCCATTGCCTTGCGGCATCGCACCGCGACCCATCCGGATCTCGGCCGAGACCTCGAAGCGCTCGACTGTGCGGGTATCGATCCGGTCAGCCCAGAAGGGGTCGCCGAAATAGGGATCCCAGGTGCGCCAGCCCGAGCGCGGGCCGTAATAGCGCCAATAGGGCCGCCAGTAGCTGTAATTCTCGTAGAACCACGGGCGGTAGAGCGGATCGGGCCGCAAATCACGCTCGACCTGATGTTCGACTTCGCGGTCTGCGATCACGAACCAGTCGTAGCGTTCCTGCAGGGTCAGTTCAGCGGCGCGGTAGAGCAGCGAGGCCTCGACCCGCTCGCGCGAGGTGAAGCTGTTGCCGGCGAATGTGACGCGGAAGTGATCAGCCGCCAGCCGGGTCTCCGAATAGCCGCCCGCCACGCGGCTGCTTGAGGAAATCGGCTGATAGGGTGTCGGTTTGCCCGCACATCCGGCGGCGAGCAGTGCCAGAGCGGCGGCTCCGGCCAATCGCGTCATTCCAATCATAACTACCTCCCTGAAGCGACTCAAGAATTGCAGCCTGATATGATGGATGACAGACGCCGCGGCCTTGTTCCTTGACCTGCATCAAATGCGCCGCCGCGCGGTGGGACTAGCAAGGGTTCGTCCGGCCCATTTGGCCCAAGGCCGGGCGCGCTTTGCAGGTCGTGCAGACTTGCAGTATATTCAATCGGGGCCTGACGGCGTGGACGAGGGGGATCGGACTATTCCGAAGATACGGCAAATCCCGATCGACACGCACCCTGAAAACACCGCTTTTCTGCTGCGTCACGGTGATGGCTATTCGGCCGAGCAGTTCCAGGCGCTGCGCAAGATCCGCGTTTCCGGCGCTGGGTGCGAAATTCTGGCCAGCCTTGCGTTGGTCGACGATCCTGCGGTGATCGGGGCTGGCGAGATCGGGCTGGGGGAACAGGCATTCCAGAGACTTGGATTGCCGGAGGGAACCGAGGTCGAGATCGCGCAGGCCCGCCCGCCTGCCAGCCTTGAATTCGTGCGCCGCAAGATTGATGGCGAGGCGCTGGGCGATGGCGAGATTTCGGCGATCATCCGCGATGTGGCGAACCATCGCTATTCGCATATGGAGATTGCCGCCTGGCTGGTCGCCTGCGCCGGGTTCATGACGACACAGGAAACCCTCGCGCTGACCCGGGCGATGGTCGATGTCGGCCACCGCTTGCACTGGGAGTCCCCGCTGGTGGTGGACAAGCACTGCATCGGCGGCATTCCGGGCAACCGCACCTCGATGATCGTGGTGCCGATAATCGCGGCGCACGGTCTTGTCTGTCCCAAGACCTCCTCGCGCGCGATCACTTCGCCCAGCGGCACGGCGGACACGATGGAAGTGCTCGCCAATGTCGATCTGCCCGAAGAACGGCTGACCGCCATCGTCGCCGAGCACAAGGCCGTGCTGGCGTGGGGCGGGCGGATCGGGCTGTCGCCGGCCGACGACGTGCTGATCGCGGTTGAACGCCCGCTGCGACTCGACACGATGGAGCAGATGGTCGCCTCGATCATCTCGAAGAAGGTGGCGGCAGGATCGACCCATCTGGTGCTCGACATTCCGGTCGGCCCGACGTCCAAGGTCCGCAGCCAGAGCGATGCGGTGCGTCTGCGCAAGCTGTTCGAATATGTCGCCCGGCACATGGGGCTGACGGTGAAGGTGGTGTTTACCGACGGCGCGCAGCCGGTCGGGCGCGGGGTTGGCCCGGTGCTGGAGGCGCGCGACGTGATGGCGGTGCTGCGCAACGAGCCCGATGCGCCCGAAGACCTGCGCGATCACGCGGTGATGCTGGCGGGGCACGTGCTCGATTTCGACCCGGCAATCGAAGGGGGCAAGGGCTATGCCCGCGCGCTCGAATTGCTCGCTTCGGGCGCGGCGCTGGAGGCGATGGAGCGGATCATCGCGGCGCAAGGGCCGTGCGAGCGGCAGCTCGTGCCGGGGCCGCTGTGGCACGAGGTCAAGGCGGCACATGCCGGTCGGATCAGCGCGATTGATTGCGAGCGCATCGCCCGCGTCGCACGGCAGGCGGGCGCGCCGATGGACAAGGCTGCGGGGATCGATCTGCTGGTCAAGGTCGGCGGCGTGGTGCGGGCAGGGGACGTGCTCTATCGCATCCATGCCAGCACTCGGACAGGCCTCGATTTCGCCCGCGATCTGGCGCGCGAAGACCCCGGATACGCGATTTCATGACCGCCGCGACGCTCCATTGCTTTGCCGAAGGGGCGGGCCCGGCGGGGCAACTGGCCGCTTTGCTCGGCGTGGAGTGTTCGGAGGTGGCGGCGCATCGCTTTCCCGATGGAGAGAGCCTCGTGCGGGTCGCGGAGAGCGGCCCCACAGCCTTGCTTTACCGCTCGCTTGATGATCCCAATGCCAAGCTGATCGAAGTGCTGCTCGCTGCCTCCGCCTTGCGCGATTCCGGGGCGCAGCGGGTGATCCTGATCGCGCCTTATCTCGCCTATATGCGGCAGGACATGGCGTTCCGTCCCGGCGAGGCGGTCAGCCAGCGGGTAATCGGACGACTGCTTGCCGATACCTTCGACGGCGTGCTGACCATCGATCCGCACCTCCACCGCGTGCACAAGCTCAGCGAGGTCATCCCCCACATTCCGGCCATCGCGATCACCGCCGCACCCTTGCTCGCCGCTGCCATCGACCATGATGCCGCACCCGTGCTGGCCGGGCCGGACGAGGAATCGGGCCAATGGGTGAGCGCGGTTGCGGCCCGCGCGGGCCTGCCCTTCATCCTCGGCACCAAGCAGCGCCGCGGTGACCGCGATGTGGCGGTGACATTCCAGGACAGCGCGGCGGTCGCGGGCCGGCCGGTGGTGCTGGTCGATGACCTGATTTCGAGCGGCCGCACGTTGATAGAGGCCGCCGCAGCGCTGCACGGCGCCGGTGCGGCGCAGGTCGATGCGCTGGCGGTCCATTGCCTCGCCAGCATCGCAGATATCGCCGCGATGCACGCCGCCGGGATCGCCAGCATCCGCGCGACTGACAGCGTCGCCGGGCCACTCGCACAATTGCCTCTCGCGCCTGCCCTCGCGCAGGCCATCATCGAACAGGGCTGGACAGGAGCGCCGCGCACATGACCGATCACAGGCTGACAGTCACCTTCCACGGCGCGGCGCAGACCGTCACCGGTTCGTGCATGGAGTTCCGCTCCGGCAGTCACGCGGTGCTGGTCGATTGCGGGATGTTCCAGGGCTCGCGCACGATCGAGGCGCTCAATCATCAGGAATGCCCGTTCGATCCGGCGCAGATCGATGCGATCATCCTGACCCACGCGCATATCGATCACAGCGGCCTTTTGCCCAAGCTGGTGGCGCGCGGTTTCAAGGGCGAGGTGTGGTGCACGCAGGAGACCATCGACCTGCTCGAACACATGCTGGCCGATTCCGGGCGCATCCACGAATTCGAGGCCGAGCGCCGCAACCGCCGCCGCGACCGGGCGGGGGACGAGCCCTTCATCCCGCTCTACACCGAACGTCAGGCGATGCAGGCGTGGGAGCGGTGCCGCCCGATCACCTTGCAGACCTGGTTCGAACCCGCGCCGGGCTTTAGCGTACGATTGTGGAATGCGGGGCACATTCTCGGCGCGGCCTCGGTGGAATTGGAAGCGGCGGGCACGCGGGTGATGTGTTCGGGCGATATCGGCCCGGCCAACAAGGCCTTCTACGCCGATCCCGAGGGGCCGAGCGGTTTCGATCACGTGATCTGCGAGGCGACCTACGGCAACCGCGAGCGGGAGAAAGTCAGCATCGAGGAACGCCGCACCCTGCTCGAAGCCGAAGTGCTGGCGGCGCGTGCGCGGGGCGGCAATCTGGTGATCCCGATCTTCGCGCTCGAACGCACGCAGGAACTGCTGCTCGATCTGGACACCCTGATCGATCAGGGGCGCATTCCCGGCACCCATGTGTTCGTCGATTCCCCGCTCGCCAACCGCATCACCGGCGTGTTCGAACGCTATGCGACCGAGCTGGAGGACACCGGGCGACACAATATCTTCGACAATCCCTCGTTCCATTTCGTCACCGATGTCGCCGACAGCATGCGGCTCAATTCCATCACCGGGGCGGTGATCATGGCCGCTTCTGGCATGTGCGAGGCAGGACGCATCCGGCACCATCTGCTGAGCAACCTGCACCGTTCGCGCTCGACCATTCTGTTCGTCGGCTTTCAGGCGCAGGGCTCGCTCGGGCGGGTGATCCTCGAAGGGGCGCGGACCGTGCGGATTTCGGGCAATGACGTGCGGGTACGCGCGCAGATCCGGCAGATCGACAGCTATTCCGCCCATGCGGACCGGGACGAGCTGGCCAACTGGATCTCCGCACGTCTCCCGGTTGCCGGTTCGGTGTTCCTCGATCATGGCGAGCCCGAAGCGGCCGAGGGACTGCGCCGCTTGCTACAAACCAGAATGCCCGATCAGGAAGTGCGTCTGCCCGTCATCGGCGAACGCTATGCGCTGCCGCCGGGTGCCAAGGCCAAACGCGAGGCCACCGGACGACAGGATCTCCCGCTGGAAACCGGGCGCGACTGGCAGAACGCCTATGCCGATTTCGCCACCTCGCTGAAGGCCCGGCTGGCGCGGATGCCGGATGATCGCGAGCGCGAGCAGGCGATCAAGGCTTTGCGCGGGGTGCTCGATGGCCATGATACGCGCCGCTAGCCGCGCGGGCTGAACGATGGCGAGCCCGCCTGCCACTGCGCCGCCAGCCTTCCGGGCGCTGGGCCTGTCCAAGGTCTATCGCACCGGCGAGACCGAGGTGCATGCGCTGCGGGGTGTCGATTTGGACATTGCCGCAGGCGAAGTGCTGGTGCTGCTCGGCCCGTCGGGCAGCGGCAAGTCAACGCTGCTCAACATCATGGGCGGGCTTGACCGGCCTTCGGGCGGGCAGTTGTTCTTCGGCGATGAGGATTTGACGAGCCTCGACGATGCCGGGCTGACGCGCTTCCGCCGCGCGAATGTCGGCTTCATCTTCCAGTTCTACAACCTCGTCCCCAGCCTCACCGCCGAGGAGAACGTGCGGCTGGTGACTGACATTGCCGAACGCCCGCTCGATCCGCGTGCCGCGCTCGAACTGGTCGGGCTGGCAGAGCGCGCCGCGCATTATCCGGCCCAGCTTTCGGGCGGGGAACAGCAGCGGGTCGCCGTCGCCCGCGCCATCGCCAAGCAGCCCGCCGTGCTCTTGTGCGACGAGCCGACCGGCGCGCTCGACAGCGCCACCGGTATCCGCGTGCTCGAAGCGCTGGTGCGGATCAACCGCGAACGCGGCACCACGCTGGTGATCATCACCCACAACAGCGCGATTGCCGGGATTGCCGATCGTGTGCTGCATTTCCTCGACGGACGGATCGCGCGGATCGAGCACAATGCCACCCCCATCGATCCGGCGGGGATCGTGTGGTGAACGCGCTCGACACCAAGCTGGGCCGCGATCTGTGGCGGCTGCGCGGGCAGGTGCTGGCGATTGCGGTGGTGCTGGCGGCGGCGGCGGCGATTTTCGTGCTCTCGGCCGGCACCCATTCCTCGCTTACGCTGACGCGAGATGTCTACTATGCCCGCAACGGCTTTGCCGATGTGTTCGCGGAACTCACCCGCGCGCCCGCCGACATTACCGAACGCGCCGCCGCGATCCCCGGCGTGGCGAAGGTGGAAGGCGGCATCCGCCAGCTGGCCACGCTCGATATGCCGGGTCGTCACGAACCGATGGGGGCGATCGTCAATTCGGTGCCTGAATACCGCCCGCGCCAGATCAACCGCATCACCTTGCTTGCCGGGCGCCTGCCGTCGCCGGATGCCGCCGACGAGATCATCGCCGACGAAGCTTTTGCCGAGACCAATGCGCTTGGGCCGGGCGATACCATCAATGCGGTGATCTATGGCAAGCGCCAGACTTTGCGGATGGTCGGCATCGGGCTCGCCCCCGATCACATCTTCTCGATCGCGCCCGGCGAGCTGGTGCCCGATAATCGCCGGTTCGGGGTGCTGTGGATGGGCGAGCGCGCGCTTGCCGCCGCGACCGACCGCGTCGATGCGATCAACACGCTGGTGATGGTGCTTGAACCGGATGCGATACCTGCCGAGGTCATCCGCCAGCTCGACCGCCTGCTCGAACCCTATGGCGGCACCGGTGCCTACGGACGCGAGGACCAAATCAGCCATGCCCTGCTCGATAGCGAGCTGAACCAGCTGGATGCGCTCACCCGCGTGATCCCGCCGGTGTTCCTGGTGGTGGCGACATTTCTGGTGCTGGTGGTGCTCGGCCGCCTGATCCGCACCGAGCGGGCGCAGATCGGGCTGATGAAGGCGTTTGGCTACACCAATTCGGCGGTCGGCTGGCATTACGGCAAATTCGCGCTGGTCATCGCGATGCTTGCCAGCGTGCTCGGCTGCGCAGCGGGGGTGTGGATGGGGCGCGCGATTACCGAGCTCTACGCCCAGTATTACCGCTTCCCCAGCCTCGAATACCGGCTCGATGCGGGCGTGTTCCTTATCGCTGTCGGGCTGTCGGTGGGCGCGGCAATGATGGGCGCGCTGCTGGGTGTGCGCTCGGCGGTCAGCATCAGTCCGGCCGAAGCGCTCGCCCCGCCCCCGCCGCCTGTCTACCGCGACGGGCCGTTCGAGCGGCTGGCGGTGCGCTCCGGACTGGCTCCGGGCGGATTGATGATCATCCGCCACATCGCCCGCTGGCCGGGACGCGCAGTACTGACTGCTGGCGGGGTGGCGCTGTCGCTCGGGCTGCTGTTTGCGACGTTGCAGTTCCTCGATTCCAGCCGCTTCATGATCCAGACGTTCTTCATGCGCGCGCAGTCGCAGGATCTGACGGTGACTTTCACGCAACCCCGCAACGAGCGGGCGCTGCACGAGCTGGAGCAACTCCCCGGCGTCATCCGGGTGGAGCCGGTGCGCGCGGTGCCGGTGCGCCTGTCCTTCGCCAATCGCAGTGAGCGGGGGGCGATCGAGAGCGTCAGCGATGCCAGCCAGCTTTCTGCCCGGATCGATGCTAACGGCGCAAAGCTCGCCGTGCCGCCGCAAGGGCTGATGCTGAGCCGCCAGCTGGCCGATCAGCTGGGCGTGAAAAGCGGCGCGACAATTGCCGTCGAACTGCTCGATGGCGAGCGCACCAGCACCGCGCACCGGGTGGCAAGCGTGGTCGACGAAGTGATCGGCGCGCGCGCCTATGCCGCCGAGGAGACGCTGCTGGCGATCACCCGCGACGCGCTGCCCGCCAGCGGCGCGCTGCTGCGGATCGATCCGGCTATGCGTGACGACATTATCGACCGGCTGGGCGCGATGCCGGGCGTGCTCGGCGTGAGCGAGCGCAGCGCGGCCTTCGCCCTGTTCGAGGCCATGATCAACGACAACCTCTACACCATGCTGTTCGTGTTCGTCGGGTTTGCCTCGGCGATTGTTGTCGGGGTGGTCTACAACAGCGCGCGGATCCTGTTTTCCGAACGCGCGCATGAATTGGCGACCTTGCGGGTGCTGGGCTATCATCGCAGCGAGGTCGCGGCGATTCTGGTGGGTGAGCTGGCGCTGCTGGTGGTGCTAGCCATTCCGCTCGGCTGTGTAGTTGGGGTGGGGCTAGGCGAATTGATGACCGCGATGTTCAGCTCCGATCTGTTCCGCATTCCCTTTGCCCCGGCGCGCTCCACCTATGGCGTGGCGATCATCGTGGTGCTGGCGGCGGCGGCGGCTACCTGCGCGCTGGTGGCCCGGCGGGTGCTGGCGCTCGATCTGGTGCGTGTGTTGAAGGCGCGCGAGTGATGCGGCGCTGGCTTGCCCGCTGGCGTTGGCCGCTGCTGCTCACGGCGCTGGTCGCTGCCGGGCTGGTGTTCGCCTTCTGGCCACGCGCCGCTGCCGTGGATACGGGCGAGGTCTCGCGCGGGGCCATGGTGGCGAGCGTCACCGATACCGCTGTGACCCGAGCGCTGGAGCATTACATTGTCTCCGCCCCGGTGACGGGATACCTTTCGCGCATCCAGCTCGAAGCGGGCGATGAAGTGGCCGCCGGGCAGGAGCTAGCGCGCATCAGCGGCCGCCCCTCCACTCCGCTCGATCCGCGCACATTGGCCGAGGGCCGCGCGGCGCTCGCCTCGGCGCAGGCGGCAGCGAACCAGGCGCGCGCCGGGCTCGATCTGGCACGCAGCGATCTTGCTCGGGCCGAGGCGCTGGCTCCGCGTCAGTTCGTCTCACGCGCGCAGGTCGAGGCTCTGCGCGCCCGCGTGGCGAGCGGGGAGGCTGCACTTGCGCAGGCGCGGGCGGAGGCGGCCCGGCTCGCTGCCATAATCAGGCAACCCGACGGCTCGACCGGCGCATCGGTAACCCTGCGCGCGCCGGCGGCGGGCCGGGTGCTGAGCGTCGTAAACGAAAGCGCCGGCATGGTCGCGGAAGGCACGCCGATTATCACCATCGGCGATCCGGCCGCGCTGGAAGTGGTGGTCGATCTGCTCTCGCGAGAGGCGGTGCAGGTGCATCCCGGAGACCGCGCGCTGATCACCCGTTGGGGCGGGCCGGACCCGCTGGAGGGCCGGGTGTGGCGAGTGGAACCCTTCGGCCAGCGCGAGATATCGGCGCTCGGGGTGGAGGAGCAGCGAGTCAATGTCATCATCCGATTTGCCGATCCGGCCAAGCTGGCCGCGGCGGGCCTTGGCCACGGGTTTCAGGTCGACGCCACGATCGAGCGCTGGCGCAACGACATGGCGCTGCGCGTGCCGGTTGGCGCGCTGTTCCGTGGAGCGGAAGGAAAGTGGCAGGTATTCGTGATCGAACAGGGCCGGACACGCCTGCAGACGGTCACCATCGGCCAGATCAACGAAGACTGGGGCGAAGTGCGCGGGGGTCTCAGCGAAGGCCAGCGCGTAGTGATCAACCCGGCGAACATCCTGCGCGACGGCCAAAGGGTGATCCCGCGCTAAGGTACGCCACGCATAAGTGACAACTGCAGTGCAAAGCCGATAACGGAAAAGGCAGGAATCGGCAGAAGACCTGTCGATTTACGCAGCCAACACCTCTGCCTTCCTTGCAGGGCACGTCCCCTACAGAGAAAACGTCTCTCCTTTTCAACGGTAATTGGCGGACAGGGTGGGATTCGAACCCACGGTAGGCTTGCACCTACGGCGGTTTTCAAGACCGCTGCCTTAAACCACTCGGCCACCTGTCCGTGCGTTCAACGCTCTAGCGGGGCGCTTTGCCCAAGTCACCACCCTTAACGCTGTTGGGAATTGCGCCAAGGTGTGACATCCCCTTGCAGATGATTCCGCGTCTGCTTCCTTTCGCTGCCCTGGCCCTTTGCGCGCTTGCCTTTACCGGAGCGCCGCCGGCCGGTGCGCCAGTGGCAGCGCAGATCTCGGCCCGCGACGGCCTGTCGTTCGAGGCCTATCTCGAATTACTCAAGGCGCGCGCCCGGGCCGAGGGCGTTACCAGCGCCACAATCGAGCGGATGACGGCGGGCCTCACCCCGAATGAGCGGGTGGTCCGGCTCGATCGCAACCAGCCCGGTAGCGCCACCGCGCAGGGTTATCCGCCGGTCGCACCCTATATCGCTACCCACGTCAATGGCGAGCGCATTGCCAGCGGTCGCGCCGTCTATGACCAGCACCGCGATCAGCTCGCCCGGATCGAGCGCGAGACCGGGGTGCCGGGCGCAATCATCGTCGCGATTTTCGGGCACGAGACCAGCTATGGCCGGGTGAAGGGCGACTTCGATCTCGCCCGCAGTCTCGCGACGCTGGCATGGGAAGGGCGGCGGCGCGAACTGTTCGAGGGGGAGTTCATCGCCCTGCTCAAGATTGCCGACAAGGGCTATTCACGCTCGCAATTGGTGGGGAGCTACGCCGGGGCCTTCGGCAATCCGCAGTTCCTGCCCAGCGTGTATCTGCGCCTCGCGACTGATGGCGATGGCGACGGGCGCGCGGATATTTTCACCAACCGGCCCGACACCTTTGCCTCGATAGCCAACTATTTCCGCGATGCAGGCTGGCGGCCCGGACAGCCGTGGGGAGTGCGCGCCGCTGTGCCGCAGGGCTTCAACGTCGATGCCTACCGCAACCGCCTCGTCGCCCCGCTGTGCCCGCGTGTGCATGAGCGGCACTCTGTGTGGAAGACCGTCGCCGAGTGGCGGATGCTGGGCGTCGTGGCGCAAGGCGGGCTGGCGGACAATGTGATGGTATCGCTGTTTCAGCCCGATGGTCCGGGCACCCCGGCATGGCTGCTGACCGGCAATTACCGTGCGATCCTAGAATATAACTGCTCCAATTACTACGCCATGAGCGTGGGCCTGCTGGCCGACGAAATCGTGAACTAGCCATGCGGGCAGCCTCGCCAAGCGCGGGGGGCAGGGCTATAGCCGCGCGCGTGACAATGCCCCGGTTCCGACGCATCGCCCCGTTCCTGTTCCTGCTGGCCGGACTGGCCCTGCCGGTGCGCGCGGGTGCGACGGTGACGAGCATCGATCTCGTCGCCCCGCCCACCGCCGAGGAGGCTCCGGTGGCGCTGCTGGTCGACATCACCAGCGGGCAGGTGCTGCACGCCCGCAACCCCGATCGCCGCTTCATGCCCGCCTCGGTGACGAAGGTGATGACGCTCTATCTCGCCTTCGAGCTGGTCGCGGCCGGGAAGCTCGATCCCGCGCAGGTCTACACCATGAGCCCGCAAGTCGCGCGCGAGTGGCGGCGCAAGGGTTCGACCATGTTCCTTGACGCGGGCGAGCGGGTGCGGGTGGATGATCTGCTGCTCGGCATCGCCAATGTCTCGGCCAATGACGGATCGGCAGTGCTGGCCGAGGGCTATGCCGGATCAGTCGCGGGCTGGACCCGGCTGATGAACGAGGCGGCGTGGCGATTGGGCATGAGCGGCAGCTATTTCGGCACCCCCAACGGCTTCCCCGACGAAGGGCGTACTTTCACCACCGCCAATGATCTGGTGCGCCTCGCCCGCGCGCTGATGGGGCGGCATCCGGACAAGTTCGGCTATTACATCGGTCGCATGGGGTTCGACTACAAAGGCATCGCGCAGGTCAATCACGATCCGCTGATTGGCCGCGTCGCCGGGGCGGACGGGATCAAGACCGGCTTCACCAACGAATCCGGCTTCTCTTATCTCGGCACCGCGCAGCGGGGTGGCCAGCGGCTGGTGATGGTTCTGGCGGGGGTCGAGAATGGGCGTCTGCGCGCGCGGGTGGCGCGCGACTATATGGAATGGGGGTTCGCCGGGTTCGAGCGTCGCCGCCTGTTCGATCCCGGCGCGGTGGTGGGCGAGGCGCGGGTGCAGGATGGCGACGCGCGCCATGTCGCGCTGGTCGGCAAGGGCGCGGTGGCGGTCAATTTGCCGCAGGGCCGCGAAGGCGCGCTCAAGGGGACGATCCGCTACGAAGGCCCGCTGCGCGCACCGATTGCGGCGGGGCAGGAAGTAGCCGTGCTCGAAGTCACCGCTCCCGGCGTCGCGCCAGCGCGCATCCCGCTCTACGCCGCCGAGGCGGTGGGCGTCGCCGGTCCGCTCGACCGGATCGTCAACGCTGTTACAGGCCTGTTCTCGTGAGCGCTGCTGGGCGCTTCATCGCCTTCGAGGGCGGGGAGGGGGCTGGCAAGTCCACCCAGGCGCGCCTGCTTGCCGAGGCATTGCGGGCGAGCGGGATCACCGTCGTCACCACCCGCGAACCGGGCGGCACCCCGGGTGCCGAGGCGATCCGCAACCTGCTTCTGGCGCCGCCGGGCGCGGAAGGGTGGACCGCTGAGGCCGAAGCCCTGCTATTCGCCGCCGCCCGCGCCGATCATGTCGCGCACCTGATCCGCCCGGCACTCGCGCGCGGCGAATGGGTGATTTGCGACCGCTTCGTCGATTCAAGCCGCGCCTATCAGGGCGGAGCAGGGGGGCTGGGCGATCCCGCGATCCTCGCGCTCCACGCTTTCGGTAGCAACGGATTGCGCCCGGACCGGGTGATCCTGCTCGAAGCAGATGAAGCAGCACTGGCAGAGCGCCTCGTCGCCCGCGGGGCGGAAGCCGACGCGATCGAGGGCCGTCCGGCCGACTATCACCGCGCCGTAGCCGCCGCCTTCCGGAGCATCGCCGAAAGCGACCCGCAAGGCTTTGCCCCGATAGAAGCCACCGGCACGCCGCAAGAAGTGCACGCCCGCATCATGGGCGCAATCGCGGACCTCTTGCCATGACGGACTGGCCCAACCATGCCGAAGCATGGCGCCAGTGGCGCGATGCGATGGGCGGCGAGCGGATGCATCACGGCTGGCTGCTGGCGGGCAAGGAGGGGCTGGGTAAGCGCGATTTCGCCATGGCCGCCGCGCGCGAACTGGTGGCCGAACCGGGTGTGCCGCAGCCTGCCGGCGATCACCCCGACATCATCATCCTCACCTATGGCCCCAAGGACGACAAGGCCGAGAAAGCGCAGGCCGACGGCAAGCCTTTCGATCTGGCGCGCAGCATCCGCATCAAGCAGATCCGCGCCATGCAGCGCCGCCTGATTACCCGACCAACGCTGGGGAGCCGCCGCGCGATTATCATCGATCCGGCCGACGACATGGAAAAGGCCGCCGCCAACGCGTTGCTTAAAAGCCTTGAGGAACCGCCCGCGGGCACCTTCTTCCTGCTCGTCACCCACCGGCCGGCGCGGCTTTTGCCGACCATCCGCTCGCGCTGCCGCACTCTGCGTTTTCCGGTGCTGACCGACCGCCAGATCGCCGCGATGCTGGACGCCGAGGGCGTGCCCCCCGATCCGGCCGCGATTGCCGCTGCCGAGGGTTCCTTCGGCGCGGCGCTGCGCTTTGCCGAGCAGGACCTTGCCCCCATCGCCCGCCAGATCGAGGAACTGCTGGCGCGCGGCGACGGAAATTTCGCCGGACGCGGAGAACTTGCCCGCCTGATCGGATCGCGCGCTGACCGTGAACGGGTGCAAGCGGTGCTCGACCTTGCGCAAGGACTGGTCGCCCGCGCCGCGCGCACCTCCGGCGATGAACAGCGCTGTGCCCGGCTGATCGATGCCCACGGCGCGCTGGTGGCACTCGCCGCCGAAGCGCCGACCGCCAATTTCGATCCCGGCATGCTGCCCTTCGAGATCGGCAGCTTGCTTGTCGCGGCTGCCCCCGCTAGCGAACCGGCCCATGGCTGAGACCGACACCACCCCCTTCTACATCACCACCGCGATTTCCTATCCCAACGGGCGGCCGCATATAGGCCACGCCTACGAGGCAATCGCGGCTGACGTGATCGCGCGCTTCCAGCGCCTCATGGACCGCCCTGTGCGGTTCCAGACCGGCACCGACGAACACGGCCTGAAGATGGCCCGCAAGGCCGAGGAACAGGGCCGCACCCCGCGCGATCTGGCGGACGAAATGTCCCGCTATTTCCGTGAGATGTGCGATGCTCTGAACGTCTCCTATGATCGTTTCATTCGCACTTCCGAACCCGATCACTACCGCGCCAGCCAGGCGATCTGGCAGGCGATGGAAGCAGCGGGCGATCTCTATCTCGATCGCTACGAGGGCTGGTACTCGGTCCGCGACGAGGCCTATTACGACGAGAGCGAACTCGTCGAGGGCGAGGGCGGACAGAAACTCTCGCCGCATGGCACGCCGGTCGAATGGACCGTAGAGGAAAGCTGGTTCTTCCGGCTTTCGAAGTATCAGAGCCAACTGCTTGAATTGCTGAATACTCCGGGCTTTCTCGAACCGGCAAGCCGCCGCAACGAGATGATCGCCTTTGTCGAGCAGGGCCTGCGCGATCTGTCGGTCAGCCGCACCTCGTTTGACTGGGGCGTGCCGGTGCCGGGCAGCGACGGCCACGTCATGTATGTATGGGTCGACGCGCTCACCAACTATCTGACGGGGCTGGGTTATCCCGACGACATGGGCGATTTCTGGCCCGCCAGTCTGCACCTTATCGGCAAGGATATCGTGCGATTTCACACGATCTACTGGCCGGCCTTCCTGATGAGCGCGAACCTGCCGCTGCCGAAGAAGGTGTTCGGCCATGGTTTCCTGCTTAACCGTGGGCAGAAGGAATCGAAGTCGCTCGGCAATGTCACCGATCCGCTCGAACTGGCCGAACGCTTCGGGGTGGACGCGCTGCGTTACTTCCTGCTGCGCGAAGTCGCCTTCGGACAGGATGGTAGCTATTCGCCTGAAGCGATTGTTTTACGTGCCAATGCCGAGCTGGCGAATAGCTTCGGCAATCTCGCCCAGCGCACCTTGTCGATGATCTCCAAGAACATGGACGGGAAGCTGGAGGCGTTCGAACAGGCCGAGGCTGACGCTGCCTTGTTGGTGACGGTGAAGATCGCTTGCGAGATCGAACTCCCGCGGGAATTCAACGATCTGTCGTTTTCCACCGGCATCGAAGCATGGATGCGGGCGGTCTATGCCTGCAACCAGTATGTCGACGAGCAGGCCCCGTGGGCGCTCAAGAAGACCGATCCCGAGCGGATGAAGGCGGTCCTGCAAACGCTGTTCATGGCGCTGCGTGATCTTGCCGTCGCAATCCAGCCCGTGGCGCCGGAGAAGGCCGCCGCGCTGCTCGATCAGCTCGGTATCCCGCAGGACGAATGCACCTACGCTGCACTCGCTGACAGCGATTGGTTCAACCGGTTGGTCGCGAGCGGCTTCACCGTTGCCCCGCCGACCCCGCTGTTCCCGCGGCTTGAACTGCCCGCCGACGAGGCCGGTGACTGATGCTGGTCGACAGCCATTGTCACCTTGAATACAAGGGTTTGGTCGAGGACCGTGAGGGCGTGCTTGAACGCGCGCGGGCGGCGGGCGTCGGGGCTTTCCTCAACATTTCGACCCGCCAGTCCGAGTGGAACCAAGTGGTCGGCACCGCTGCGCGCGAGCCTGATGTGTTCGCCAGTGTCGGCATTCACCCGCACGAGGCTGACGCGCATCAGGATCTCGGCCGCGCCGCGCTGCTCGAGGCGACGCAGCACCCCAAGGTCATCGCCATCGGCGAAACCGGGCTAGACTACTATTACGACAAGTCGGACAGAGAAACCCAGAAATCTCTGTTCCGCATGCATATTGATGTCGCGCGCGAAACGCAGTTGCCACTCATCATCCACACCCGCGATGCCGAGGAGGATACCCACGCAATCCTCGCCGAGGAGATGGGGAAGGGGGACTTCCCCGCGCTGATCCACTGCTTCACCGCTTCGGCCGATTTTGCCGAAAAAGTGCTGGCGCTGGGGCTGACGATCTCGCTTTCGGGGATCGTGACCTTCAAGAATGCCAAGGACTTGCAGGAGGTCGCCAAGATCATTCCTGAAGACAAGCTGCTGGTTGAAACAGACAGCCCCTTCCTAGCCCCGGTGCCGCATCGGGGGAGGGTGTGCGAGCCCGCCTATGTCGCGGACACTGCGGGCTTCGTTGCCAGGCTGCGCGGAACGGATGTGGAACACCTGAAGCAGGTCACTACCGCCAATTTCTTCAACCTTTTCAGCAAGGCGCGGGCATGAAGCTGGTGATGCTCGGCTCTGGCACCTCGACCGGGGTGCCGCGGCTGGGTGGGCCGGACGGTGCCGGCGATTGGGGCGATTGCGACCCGGAAGAGCCGCGCAATCGCCGCACGCGGGTCTCGATCCTTGTGGAGAGCGACGAAGGCCGACGGCTACTGATCGACACCTCGTCAGATTGCCGTGCGCAACTGCTCGCCAACCGCATCGACGGGATCGACGCGGTGTTCTGGACACATGACCATGCCGATCACTGCCACGGCATCGATGACTTGCGCGTGCTGAGATACGGCCGCGCCGGGCCGATCCCGGGCTTCGCCGCGACTGAAACCGTGCGCCGCCTTCGCCAACGCTTCGGTTATGTCTTTGCCGGGCAAGACGGTTATCCCACGATCTGCTCAATCGATACGCTTGACCGGTTGCGGATGATCGCAGGCTTCGGGGTGGACTGGTGCCAAATGGAGCACGGGCCGGGCGAAACCACTGCCTACCGCTTTGAAGCAGAAGGCAAATCCATCGGCTATGCCACGGATTTCAGTGCCATTTCCGATGAGATGATCGATCTGTTCTACAAGGTCGACATTCTCGTCACCGACTGCCTGCGCCGCGAGCCGCATCCGACTCATGCGCATCTGGCCATGGCGATCGAATTCGGCGAGCGCTGCAAGGCCGGGCGCGTGGTGCTGAGCCATCTCGACAAGAGCATGGATTATCATAGCCTGTGCAACGAAGTGCCGGACTTTGTCACCGTCGGCTATGATGGGCTTGTGTTGGTTGCATGAGCGCGGATCTCGTCATTCCGATCGTCAGCAGCCTCGCATGGCTGGTGCTGTGCGGCGCGGCGCTGGCATCCTATCGGCTGCAATGGGGGCAGATGGTGAAGCTAGCGCTGGTGTGGCTGGCAATTTTCGTCGGGCTCTATGTGCTGGTGGAGTGGTTCATGGTGGCCCAGGGCACCGCGAGCGCCATGATATGATTTTACATAATATATATTATCCATCTCAAGGTTGGTCATGACCGAAGCCCCCCAACAGTCCCCAATCAACCGATTGCTCGCCATCATGGCCCGCTTGCGCGATCCCGAAAGCGGCTGCGATTGGGATCTCGCGCAGGACTTCGCGACCATCGCGCCCTATACCATCGAAGAGGCATACGAAGTCGCAGACGCTATCGCACGCGGCGACATGTCCGATCTGCGTGACGAACTCGGCGACCTGCTGCTTCAGGTCGTGTTTCACGCCCGCATGGCCGAGGAAGCCGGTCACTTCGCCTTCGCTGATGTCGCGCAGGCAATCAGCGACAAGATGATCGCCCGCCATCCCCATGTCTTCGCCGCTGCCGGTGGCTCAATGAACGAAGCGCGCTGGGAAGATCTCAAGGAAGGTGAACGCGCCGCCAAGGGCGTCACCAGCGCGCTCGACGGCGTTGCGCTGGCGCTCCCGGCCTTGATGCGCGCGCAGAAAATCCAGAAGCGCGCCGCGCGCACCGGGTTTGATTGGCCCGATCCGTCTGGCTCCGAAGCGAAGATTTTCGAGGAAATCGAGGAACTAAAAACCGCAAGCTCGGACGAATTGCGCTTCGAGGAAGCCGGTGATCTGCTGTTCGCGGTGGTCAATTTCGTGCGCGCCCATGGCATCAGCGCCGAAGATGCGCTCAGGGCCGCCAACGCCAAGTTCGAGCGGCGCTTCCGCGGCATGGAGGCGATTGCCGGGCCGGAAGCCTTCGCCAAGCTGTCACTTGAGGCGCAAGAGGAGCTTTGGGAGCAAGTAAAGAAGAGCGGCTAAGCCTCAAGAAAGGCTGGAGAACTGCCCCAGCTCCTTCGGGTTCAACCGCACGGTTATCCGCCGCATCGGCCCTGCCTCGCTTTCGCCGGCGTCTTCCTCTGCAAGTATATCGCCATGCGCGTGCAGCCACGCGATGCGCCGTCCGTCGCTGAGCGGAAGGATAAAGCTCACCTCCTGCGCCGTGCCAGTAAGAAGCGAAGCGAGCCGGTCTTCCAGCGCCGCCACCCCCGCGCCCGTCGCAGCAGACAGGATCACTGCTTCGTGACCTTCGGCCGCCTCGCGCAATTCCGCAAGCGAATCAGCGTCTAACAGGTCACACTTGTTCCACACTTCAAGGATGGGAATGGCGCTGTCGCCAGTGTCCTTATCAACCACGCCGAGATCGGCGAGCACCTCCATCACCTGCTTTTTCTGCGCTGCATGGCTGGGATTGGCCATGTCGCGCACGTGGCAGATCACGTCTGCCCCGGTCACTTCCTCCAGCGTCGCGCGGAAAGCGGCGACCAGCTGGGTCGGCAGATCGGAAATGAAGCCCACGGTGTCCGACAGGATCGCTTTTTCCACCCCCGGCAGGCGGATCGCCCGCATGGTGGGATCGAGCGTGGCGAACAGCAGATCCTCGGCCATCACCTCGGCGCCGGTCAACCGGTTGAAAAGCGTGGACTTACCGGCATTGGTATAGCCCACCAGCGCGATCACCGGCCAGGGCGCCCTACCCCGCCGCTCCCGGTGGAGCGTGCGGGTCTTGCGGACCTGCTCAAGCTCGCGCCGCAGCCGTCCCATCCGCTGGCGGATCATCCGGCGGTCAGCCTCGATCTGGGTTTCACCCGGGCCGCCAAGGAAACCGAAGCCGCCGCGTTGGCGTTCAAGGTGGGTCCAGCTGCGGACCAAGCGGCTCTGCTGGTAATCGAGATGCGCCAGTTCGACCTGCAAGCGCCCCTCGGCCGTCGCCGCGCGCTCGCCGAAGATTTCGAGGATCAGACCGGTGCGGTCAATCACCTTGCGCTTCAGCCGGTCTTCGAGGTTGCGCTGCTGGATCGGGGTGAGTGCGCCGTCGACGATCACCAGTTCGGCCTCGTACTGCTCGCACCAGACCGCGATATTTTCGACCTGACCGGAGCCGAACAGGGTGTTGGGCTGCATCTTGCGGATCGGCAGGATCGCGGAGTGGGCGACCACGATGCCGATCGCCAGCGCCAGCCCTTCGGCCTCGGCAAGCCGCTCGGGCGCGTCGAGATCGTAGCGCAGTGCCTTGATATCCGGGCACAACACCAGGGCCCGCGCACCGCGGGTCACCTCATCCGCAAATTCGCTATCGAAGCTCAGTCGTCTGTCCCGTCATCGTCATAGCCGTCATCACCATCATCGTCGTCGCCGACGCTGAGATCGACCGGGCCGGCAGGCTGAATGGTCGAGACGGCGTGCTTATAGGCCAGCTGCACCGCACCGTCGCGTTCGAGCATCATGCAGAACAGGTCATAGGCGGCAATCCGCCCCTGCAGCATCACGCCGTTGACGAGGAACATCGTCACCTGCACCTCGGCCTCGGTCACACGGCTCAGGAACACATCCTGCAGCAGCTTCTGCTTGCGCCCGCCAGCACGGCTCTGGAACTGGGCCGGATCGAGCGACTGGCCGGGCATGATGGTCGAGATCGCGTGCTTGTAGACCAGCTGCGACTGGCCATCGCGCCGCAGCAGAATCGAGAAATTGTCGAACCAGGTCACAATCCCCTGCAGCTTCACGCCCTTTACGAGGAACATGGTGACGGGGATCTTGTTCTTGCGCAGCAGGTTGAGGAAGGCATCCTGCAGATTGCCCTGCTGGCCGGCCGAGCCGCCGCGGTTTTCCGCCGGGGCTGTGGTGCGTGCAATGGGACGCGGAGAGAGCGTTCGCCCGCTGGACATGGTCTTGGCTCCTGTTTTTGGCGGCCGGTCACCCGGTCCGCGGATCCGGCTGCCTGACGCGCGGGGGCGCTGGCGACAGCCACGGACCTATAATGGCGATTGCAGACCGCAGGGACAAGGTCTGATTTGTCCCTATTGGGACCGCACTCTGCCCTATTGCTCGTCCTCGTCGCGGCGATCAGCCATGCCGAGCAGCTTGAGCTTGCGGTGCAAGGCCGAGCGCTCCATCCCGATGAAGCTCGCGGTCTTGGAGATATTGCCCGAAAAGCGCCGGATCTGGATCGCCAGATATTCCCGCTCGAAGCTCTCGCGCGCCTCGCGCAGCGGCACGCCCATGATCGCCGAAAGGTTCTCGCCCGTCATCCCGATCTGCCCGCCGGTGATTTCCGGCGGCAGCATGTCGGGTTCGACGGTGGTGAGCTTTTCGCGCGGGGTCATGATGATCGTGCGCTCGACCACGTTGCGCAGCTGGCGGACATTGCCCGGCCAGTCATAGGCCTGCAGCGCCGCCATAGCCTCCGAGGAAATCTCGGGCGGCATCAGCCCCTGATCGTTGGAGTAGCGGGTGAAGAAATGCTCGGCCAGTGTCGGGATGTCCTCGCGCCGCTGGGCAAGCGAGGGGATCGCCACCGGCACCACGTTGAGGCGGTAGAACAGATCCTCGCGGAACCGCTTTTCGGCCATCTCAACCGTCAGATCGCGGGTGGTCGAGGATACGACCCGCACGTCGACCCCGATCTGCCGGGTGCCGCCGACGCGCACGAAGCTCTGGTCGGTCAGCACCCGCAGGATCCGCGCCTGTGTGGAGAGCGGCATGTCGGCGATCTCGTCGAGATAGAGCGTGCCGCCATCGGCCAGTTCAAGCAGGCCGGGGCGCACCTGTTTGCCGTTCACTTCCTCTCCGAACAGCTCCTGCTCGAAGCGTTCCGGCGTGATGCGCGCGGAGTTGACCAGCACAAAGGCACCGGTGGAACGGCCGCTCCAGCCATGCAGCAGGCGCGCGGCGACTTCCTTGCCCGCCCCCGGAGGCCCCGAAATCAGCACCCGGCTGCCGGTATTGGCGACCCGCTTGAGCGTCGCGCGCACGGCGTTGATTGTGGGCGAATTGCCGGTGAATTCGGCGCTGCCCCAGCTGCCTTCGCGCAGGCGCGAATTCTCGCGACGCAGGCGCTCGGTTTCGGTCGCGCGTTCGACGAGGAGCAACAGGCGCTCGGCCTCGAACGGCTTTTCGATGAAGTCCATCGCCCCGCGGCTGACGGCGGCGACCGCGGTGTCGATATTGCCGTGGCCCGAGAAGATGATCACCGGCAGGTTCGGCTCGCGCGCCTTGATCGCATCGAGCAGTTCGAGGCCGTCCATCTGGCTGCCGTGGAGCCACACGTCGAGCAGCACGAGCGAAGGGCGACGTTCGTCGATGGCGGCCAGCGCCGCGCTGCTGTCGGCAGCGGTGCGGCAGACATAGCCTTCATCGCCAAGCACGCCTGCGACCAGTTCGCGGATATCGCGTTCGTCATCGACGATCAGGATTTCGAGCGCCATCGGCTAGTGTCCTTCAGCGAGGGGTTCGGGGTTGCGGGCGAAGCGCAAGGTGACGCGCGTTCCCCCGGTGGAAGTGCTGGCAAAGCTCATGTCGCCACCATGCTCGTCGACGATCTTGTTGACGATTGCGAGGCCGAGGCCGGTGCCCTTCTCGCGGGTGGTGACATAGGGTTCGGTGATGCGCTCGCGGTCGGCCGGCAGGCCCACGCCATTGTCTTCGACCGTGATCGTGATCGCCTCGCCGGCATCGGCGATGGCAACCGCGATCTCGCCCGCATAGGCGCCGCGCCCCTCGCCCGCACGCGCCTCGACCGCCTCGACCGCGTTCTTGAGGACGTTGGTCATGGCCTGCCCGAACTGGTGGCGATCGCAGCGCACCTCGCGGTCGAGCAGGCCACTGGAGGAAACGCTGAAGGTGATACCCGCATGCGCGACTTCCTGCAGGAACACCGCCTGCCGGACGAGATCGAGCGCGTCCTCGTCGCGGAACACCGGCTTGGGCAGGCGCGCGAAGGAGGAGAACTCGTCCACCATCTTCCTGAGGTCGCCGACCTGCCGGACAATGGTGTTGGTGAGATCGTCGAACAGCTCGCGGTCCTCGTCGCCCACCTGCGTGCGGTAACGCCGCTTCAACCGCTCGGTCGCCAGCTGGATCGGGGTGAGCGGGTTCTTGATCTCGTGCGCGATGCGCCGCGCAACGTCCGACCACGCCGCCTGCCGCTGGTCGAGCAGCTGGCGGGTGATGTCCTCGAAGGTGATCACATGGCCCGATGTGCCGGGCGCGACCTTGACCGCGAGGGTGAGGATCTCGGTGCCCTTGGCATGGGTGATGATCGCGCGTTCCTTGCCCTCGGCGATCATGCGGACGAGTTCGGGGGCGAGTTCCTCGAGCGACTGGCCGATCATGCTGTCCCCGCCCACCGGGCTGAGCAGCGCCTGCGCGGAGGAATTCATCAGCGTTACTCGCGCCTCGGCATCGACCGAGATCACCCCGGCGGTGACGGATTCGAGCACCGCCTCGGTAAAGGCGCGGCGATCATCGATCTGGCGGTTGGCGCTCACCAGCGCCTGCGTCTGCTTCTCGAGCTGCGCGGTCATCCGGTTGAAGGCGCGATTGAGCAGCCCGATTTCGTCCGCCCCTGTGCGCCCTTCCAGTCGCAGAGCGAAATTGCCCTGCCCCACCTTGCGCGCCGCCCCGACCAGATCGGTAAGCGGCTTCACCTGCCGGTCGGCAAAGCGCAGCGCGAACCAGATCGCGACCCCCACCAGGAACAGACTGACCGCGACCAGCGCGATGTTGAAGCGCAATTGCAGCATCCGGGCGCTACCGGTGAGACGATCATAGGCGGTTACGATCGACTGCGCGCGCGACCACGAATTGAACATCGTCTCTTCGGTGGTGCGGGCATTGTAGAGGTAGATGCCGCTCGCTGGATCAATCGGTGCCAGCGCCTCGATCCGCTCGGGCGTGCCCACCACCACCACGAATTCACCCTGTTCGAGCCGCGGCAGCGACTTGCCGGCGAAATCGAGCGGGCTGTTATCCTCGGTCAGGTTGAGGATCGCGGCGGTGCGCAGGCTGGCATCGGGCATGCGCTGGAGGATTGCGCTCTCCGAAATCTTGCGGCCCTGCGCCTGCAGCGCGTAAAAATCGGGGAAGTCCCCATCGGTAATGGCAACCCGTTCGAGGATGAAGCGCATGTCGCTCGCCATGGCGAGGGTTTCCTGCTGCACATCGCGCTGGTTGGCGTCGTAATAGTTCTGCGCCAGCGCGTTTGCGTTCTCCATCAGTCCGCGGGAATCGTCGGAGAACCAGAAGTCCACCCCGGTCTGGAACAGGAAAGCGGCAAAGCCTGCCACCAGCAGCGTCGGTAGCGCGGCCACCATCGAGAAGAAGAACACCAGACGCACATGCAGCCGCGCAGTGCTGCCAGCGGCGCGGCGCAGCGCCACGCGGCGGCCGATCAGCACCAGCAGCGCCATCGCCGGCACCAGCGTCGCCATCAGCAACACCGACACCTGCATGGTCGGCAGCAGGGCATCGGGCGCACTGGCGCGCGCATAGGTCAGCCAAGTGGCCCCGATAGCGGCGAGCAGCGAAATCGCGGAGAGGATTTCGAGCCAGCGGAAGATGTTGGCCCGGCGCGAGGCGACAATGAACGTGCGCCACCAGCGCGGCGGTTGCCGCGGCGACAGGTTCGACACACGTGGCAGGGGGGCATCCATCGTTGCCCCTTTACAACAATGGTGTGGCAAATGTGCAAGCCGAAACGGCGCGGAAATGCCCCGATTGCGTCAGGACGTTTGGGAAAAGCGGTCAGGCTCCAGCCCAAGCTCGCCGATCCGCTTGCGCAAAGTGTTGCGGTTGATCCCGAGCAATTCCGCCGCGCGTAGCTGGTTGCCACCGGTGCGGCCGAGCGCGTGCTCGATCAACGGCTTCTCGAACGCCGCCAGCGCGCGGTGGTAAAGCGTGCCGGGCGGCGGAACCTCGCTCGTCAGCCATGCTGCGAGCGCGGGGCCGAAGCCCTCCTCGACAGTGCGCTGCCCTCCGGAGCTGGCAAATGCTTCCTCGCCGATGATGTCAGTCAGGCTATCGGCGTCGATCCGTTCCTCGCGCGCCATCAGCGCGAGGCGATAGATCACGTTGCGCAGCTCGCGGACATTGCCGCGCCAGTTGCGCTGTTCAAGGCCCGTGATCGCATCAGGCGTAAGGTAGCGCCGGGGCAGCCCGTCCTCAGCCGCGAGCACGAGGAAATGCTGGGCCAGCGCGCCGATATCCTCGCGCCGCTCACGCAAGGGGGGCAGTTCGATCGGCACCACGTTGAGGCGGTAAAACAGATCCTCGCGGAACGTGCCCGCGGCGATCATCGGGGCAAGGTCGCGGTTGGTGGCGGCAACGATGCGGACGTTGACCGCAATCTCCTGCCGCCCGCCCACGCGCCGGATGCGCCCCGATTGCAGCGCCCGCAGCAGCCGCGTCTGCGCCTCGGGCGGCATGTCGCCGATCTCGTCGAGGAACAGCGTCCCGCCATTGGCCTGTTCGAATTTGCCGATGGCCTGCGCGATGGCGCCGGTGAAGGCGCCCTTCTCGTGCCCGAACAGCTCGCTTTCGACGAGGTCGGCGGGGATCGCCGCGGTGTTGACCGCCACGAACGGCCCGGTGCGGCGGCTGCCGAGCTGGTGGATCGCTTCGGCCACCAGCTCCTTGCCGGTCCCGCTTTCGCCGGTAATCAGCACCGTCAGATCGTTCCGCAGGACGCGGGTGATCATGCGATAGACGGTCTGCATCGCCGGGCTGCGGCCCACTAGCGGCATCCGTTCGCCCTCGCTCTCGACTTCGACCGGCCTGGCGGGATCATCCGCCACCAGCTTGGCGCGCTGGGCCGAGGCCTGACGCACGGCGTGCACCAACTCATCGAGATCGAACGGCTTGGGGAAATATTCGAAGGCCTCGCTCTCGCTCGCGCGCACGGCGGTGTCGAGCGTGTTCTGGGCCGACAGCACGATCACCGGCACATCGGGCGCGCGGGCGCGGGCGCTGGCAAGGCTCTCCAGCCCATCACCGTCTTCAAGGATGACGTCGGTCAGCATCACCCCGAACCGGCCATCGTCCAGCAGCCGGTCACGCTCGGCGATGCTGGTGCAGTGGGTGATGGTAAACCCCTCGTCCTCCAGCGCCGCGATGATTACCGTGGCAATCGCCGCATCGTCTTCGACCAGCAGAATGTTGCGAGCGCTTTTGGGCATGGACTAGCTCTGGCGACTGGCCTGCGGCAGGTGCAGGCGGAAATGGGTGAGCCCGGCGCGCGCATCGCGTTCGTGGCTGACGTTGCCGTTCATATCGCCCACCAGCTTGCGCACCAGCGACAGGCCAAGCCCCTGCCCTGACGGCTTGGACGAGACGAACGGCTCGAACACGTGATCGCGCAAGGCCGGATCGATGCCGGGGCCATTGTCGCTGACAGTGATCTCGATCGGCAGGGGTACGGCCCGCCCCTGACGGATCGCGCTGAAGGCAAGGCCGCTGACGAAACGGGTCTGCACCACGATTTCCGCAGGGCCATCGCGCAGCAACGCTGCATCGCGGGCGTTGGAGACGAGGTTGATCAGCACCTGCTCCAGCGCATCGCGATTGGCGAGCACCGGCGGCAGCGAGGGATCGAACTCTTCGCGGATCTCGATCCCGTCCTGCTCCCCGCCGGCCGCACGCATGGTGGCAATCGCGCCGCGGATTGCCTCGTGCGGATTGCACGGTTCGACCGGGCCGGTGCGGGTGCTGCCGAGTTGCTGCATCCGGTCGATCAGGCGGGCAATGCGATCGACCTCGTCGGTAATCATCCGGGCGAGCTTCTTGTCGGCTTCGGGCAGCTTGCGCAGCGCAAGTTGCCCCGCCCCGCGGATCGCGGCGAGCGGGTTCTTGATTTCATGGGCCAGCACCGCAGGCGCGCTCAGCATCGCCTCGCCGCCTTGCTGGTGGACCGGATCCTCGTGGCCGATCTCCGACAGGGTGACGACCCGCCATCCGGGGAAATTGCCGAGCGGGGAGACGGTCATGTTAACGCGGATTTCCTGACCGCTCGCCGAAATCACCAGATCGCGCGCCACCAGCGCCTCGTCTGCCTGAGCGAGTCGCGCCGATACCCGCGCATCGAGCGGGCCGATCCGATCGGCGAGCGGCATCCCGATCAGCCGCGCCGCGCTGGTGCCGAGCAGGCTTTCGGCGGCGTGGTTGACTTCGGCAATCCGCCCCTGCCCGTCAATCAGCAGCACCGCGAAGATCATCCCCGCAATCTGCGCGCGCGGATCAGGCAAGGCGCCCATTTGCACATCGCTGGCGCTGGCCACGCCTCAGGCTGCCTTCTGCAGCAGGAACGGCTCGTAAAAGCGCGCGATCTCGCCCAGCACCTGATCGGGATCGTCGATGAAATTGGCCATGTTGCGGAACTCGGCCGAACCGTGCAGGCCCTTGGTGTACCACCCCAAATGCTTGCGGGCCATCTTCACCCCGGTTTCGCGGCCATAGTGATCGAGCATCCGGTTATAGTGCTCGACCAGCACGGCGTATTGCTCGTCCATGCCCGGCGTCGGCAGCGCCTCGCCGGTGCGCCACCAGTGCATCACCTGCCCCAGCAGCCACGGCTTGCCGTAAGCGCCGCGCCCGATCATCACCCCGTCTGCGCCCGATTGTTCGAGTGCCCTGGCGGCATCCTCGACCCCGCAGATATCGCCGTTGACGATGACGGGGATCTTCACCGCGTCCTTGACCTTGCGGACGAAGGCCCAGTCGGCGCTTCCCTTGTACATCTGGTTGCGGGTGCGGCCGTGGACGGTGACCATCTGCACGCCGAGATCCTCGGCAATGCGGGCCATTTCCGGCGCGTTGAGGCTGTCGTGGCACCAGCCCATCCGCATCTTTACGGTGACGGGCACCTTCACCGCCTTCACCGTGGCTTCCATCAGCCGGACGGCAAGCGGCACTTCGCGCATCAGCGCCGAACCGGCAAACTGGCCGACGACTTTCCGCACCGGGCAGCCGAAATTGATGTCGATAATCGCCGCGCCGTTGCCTTCCTGAATCTTCGCCGCCTCGGCCATGCTCGCGGGATCGCAACCGACCAGTTGCATCGAGACCGGCTCCTCGATCCGGTCCCACGCGGTTTTCTGCGTGCTGACGCGGGTCTCGCGGATTGCTGCCTCGCTCGCCACCATCTCGGTGACGTTGAGGCCCGAGCCATAGCGCCGCACCAGCGTGCGGAACGGCATGTCGGTGACGCCGGTCATCGGCGCAAGCACAACAGGCTCGGCAACGGTGACAGGGCCGATGGCGATCGGCTTCAGGGCCGGCGGAGGGGGGAGCGTGGTCATGTCGGGGGTGTGCCTAATAATTGGGCAGGCGCATAGTGGATTGCCGAAAGCCCGTCCAGACCTTAAGCGCTGGCCCGCATGGCGAGCTTCTCTGACCTCCCCCCCTTTGCCGCTATCGTGGTCGCCGCAGGCAAGGGTCTGCGCGTCGGCGGCGATGTGCCCAAGCAGTTCTGCCACTGGCGCGGGAAGCCGCTGGTGCGCCACTCGGTCGAGGCCCTGCTGGCCGCAGGCGCGCAGCCACTGGTGGTGGTGATCGGTGCCGATGCCCGCGATGATGCGGCAGCAGCGCTGGCTGGGCTGGAGGCGGTGCGCTTCGTCACCGGCGGGGCGAGCCGGCAGGATTCCGTGCGCAACGGCCTTGAAGCGCTCGCCGCCGATGCGCCTGCGCGGGTGCTGATCCATGATGCGGCGCGGCCCGTTCTGCCGCGCGATGTGATTGCCCGGCTACTCGAAGCGCTTGGCGCTCAACCGGGTGCAATCCCGGTTCTGCCGGTGGTCGACAGTCTTGCCGTGGCGGGCGCTGAAGGGACGATGGCAGGCAAGGCTGAGCGCGAGCTTCTGCGCCGCGTGCAGACCCCGCAGGCCTTCCGCTTCGCCGATATCCTCGCCGCCCACCGGGCGTGGGACGGCGCCACCGATGCGGGCGACGATGCGCAGGTGCTGACAACCAGCAATGGTTCAGTCGCCCTCGTCGATGGCGACGAGCGTTTGAAGAAGATCACCTTTGCGGAGGATTTTGTGGAAACCGGCAACAGCCCCGCCTTCCGCGTCGGCCAAGGCTTCGACGTGCACCGGCTCGAAACGGGCGAGGAGTTGTGGCTGTGCGGGGTGCAGATCCCGCATGACAAGGGGCTTGCGGGGCACTCGGATGCCGACGTCGCGCTCCATGCAATTACCGATGCCGTGCTCGGCGCGATTGGCGACGGGGATATCGGCACCCACTTCCCGCCCAGCGACCCGCAATGGCGCGGCGCACGCTCTGACCGGTTCCTTGCCCATGCGGCAAAACTGGCGCGCGAGGCTGGTTACGAAATAGGCAATGTCGATCTGACCCTGATCTGCGAGGCGCCCAAGATCGGCCCTCATCGCCCGGCGATGCGCGCTGCGGTTGCTCAAATTCTGGGCACCGGCGAAGACCGGGTGAGCATCAAGGCCACCACCACCGAGAAACTCGGCTTCACCGGCCGCGGCGAAGGCATTGCCGCGCAGGCCATCGTTCTGCTTACCCTTGCCTGAGAGGATCCCTGTCATGATCAAGCGCGTGTTTGCCCCTGCCCTCGCCGTCATTGCACTCGCTACAGCGACCACCGCGCAGGCCCAGCAGCAGACCTGTGTCGCCGCCGCCGACTTCGGGGATACGATTCTCTACGCCATGCCGATTGCCTATGATGCGGTCAGCACCACTTGTTCCAAGCAATTGAAGCGCGACGGGTTCATGGCAAAGGGCGGCGATGCCTTCATCGCCAAGTTCCGCGACCGGCAGGACAGCGCCTGGCCGGGCGCCTTCCGTCTGCTCAAGACCTTCATGGCCAAGCAGTCCGGTGACAAGGCCGGGTCGGGGACCGACATGACTGCGATGATCGCCGCTCTGCCCGAACAGTCGCTCCGTCCCTTCGTCGACGGACTGGTCGGCCAGATGCTCGCCGAGGAGATCAAGCCCGCCAGCTGCGGCAAGATCGAGCGCGGGCTGGAATTGCTGAGCCCGCTGCCGGTGGAAAATGTCGCCGGGCTGATGGCCTTCATCGCCGAGGTTGCCGAGATCAAGGAACCCGCGATCTGCGGCGTCGCTCCTGCTGCCAAGGCAAAGTAAGCGCGCCATGCTGCTCCCCGAAGACATCACCGCCCTCGCCGCCCGGGTGGTCGCCGAAAACGCCGCGCTGGGCCGCAAGGTCGCGACCGCCGAAAGCTGCACCGGCGGGCTGGTCGCCGGTGCGCTTACTGAAATCGCAGGATCTTCGGCGGTGCTCGATCGCGGTTTCGTGACCTATTCGAACGAAGCCAAGATGGAGATGCTCGGGGTTGCGAGCGACATCATCGAAACATTCGGCGCGGTTTCGATTGCCTGTGCCTGGGCGATGGCCAAGGGCGCGCTGGATCGCTCCAAGGCCGATGTGGCGGTGGCGATCAGCGGCGTGGCAGGCCCGGGTGGCGGCACGGCGCTGAAGCCGGTCGGCACGGTGGTGTTCGCCCGCGTGGTGCGCAACGCGGCGGGCGAGCCGGAGGGCGAGCTCAAGTTCTTTGAAGGCGGGGAAGGCCCCGATGGGCGCGCCGAAATCCGCCGTCAGGCAACGCTGTGTGCGCTGGAGCTGTTGTTGCCGTAAAGCTGCGCGGCGCGGGTTTCGAAGGCCTCTACCATCTTGCGGAAGGCCTTGTCGAAATATTGCCCGGCGATCTTTTCGAACAGGCGGTTCTTGAAGGTGAATTCGACGAGGAAGTCGATCTCGCAAGTGTGATCGTCAACCGCGCGGAAGGTCCAGACATTGTCGAGATCGCTGAGCGGCCCGTCGACATAGTGAACGTCGATCATCCGCGGGCGATCCTTCTTCACCCGCGAGGTGAAGCTTTCCCGGATCGCCTTGAAGCCCACCACCATGTCGGCGACCATCTCGGTCTCGGAATTGCTCCGCACGCGGGTGGCGATCACCCACGGCAGGAATTCGCCGTAACGGGCCACGTCCGCCACCAGATCGAACATCTGCTCGGCGCTATAGGGCAATCGCCGGGTTTCGCGGATGCCGGGCATTACGCCTTCGTTCGCTCTGCGGAGCGGGCAAGCTTCTCCTCGCGCGCGGCGCGCATCACCGCGAAATCGTCGCCCGCGTGATAGCTGGAACGGGTCAGCGGGCTGGAGGCGACCTGCAGGAAGCCCTTGGCCCGCGCAATCGCGCCATAGGCGGCGAAGGCCTTGGGGGTGACGAATTCCTCGACCGCCGCGTGTTTCGGCGTGGGCTGGAGATATTGCCCCATGGTGATGAAGTCGACTTCGGCGCAGCGCATGTCGTCCATCACCTGATGCACCTCAAGCCGCTGTTCGCCGAGGCCCAGCATAATGCCCGATTTGGTGAAGATCAGCGGATTATGGGCCTTCACCTCTTCCAGCAGCCGCAGCGAGGCATAGTAACGCGCGCCGGGGCGGATGGTCGGGTAAAGCCGCGGCACGGTTTCGAGGTTGTGGTTGTAGACGTCCGGCCCGGCCTCGCAGATCATCTCCACCGCGCGGCGCATCTTGCCGCGGAAATCGGGGGTGAGGATTTCGATAGTGGTGTTCGGCGTATTGCGGCGCAGCGCCTCGATCACCTTGACGAACTGGCTCGCCCCGCCGTCGGGCAGGTCGTCACGGTCGACGCTGGTGATGACGATGTGTTCAAGGCCCATCTTGGCCGCGGCAATCGCGGTGTTCTCCGGCTCCATCGGATCGACCGCGCGCGGCATCCCGGTCTTGACGTTGCAGAAGGCGCAGGCCCGCGTGCACACATCGCCGAGGATCATCACCGTGGCGTGCTTCTTGGTCCAGCACTCGCCGATATTCGGGCAGGCGGCTTCCTCGCACACGGTGTTGAGGTTGAGATCGCGCATCAGGCGGCGCGTTTCGTGATAACCTTCGCTCACCGGCGCGCGGACGCGGATCCAGTCGGGCTTGCGCTGGCGCGCGGGGCGCTCGGCGGGCGTTTCGGAGGGCGGCGTGCTGGCGAGGTCGTTCATAGGGGGCCATTTAGGCGCGCCGGGCCGCTGCCGCAAGCGTGCCGGGGCCTCGCCAGTTCGATAGGGCTGCAGGCATGAAAAAAGGGCGGCAGGCCCTCGCCCGCCGCCCCTGTTTTCGTCCGCAAGCCTGCGCGTCAGACGCCCGGGGTTGCCGCGCCGCCGGCCTGTTCAGCCGCATAGGCCGACCACAGCTTGGCAATCGGCGCACGCCCACCATCAACCTTGGCGAGAGTCGCCTGCGCGGCGGCGTAGTTGCCCATGCCCACCTGCGCGATGCCGAGGCGGGTGAGCGCGGTGTTGCGCTCGACTCCGGCCATGCCGAGGCTCTTTTCGTAGAAGCCGGCGGCCTTGGCGTATTCGCCATAGCTGAGGAAAGCATCGCCCGCGGCAAACACGGTCCGCAGACCGGCCGAGGCTGCATTCGCGTCCTTCTCCAGCACCGGCAGTTCGGCCATGTCGGTCTTGATGCGGCCATTGGCGGTGGTGAGCGAGTCGGCGACGTAGATGTCGTCCTTGCTGACGGCGCCCGCGGCATAGGCCTGATCGATCAGATCCTTGACTTCCTTGGGCAGACGGCGGGCGTCGGCGGCTTCGATGTAGAGGATGTAATCCTGCTTGTCGCGCAGCGCGCCGACCTTGCGCGCAAGCCGCAACAGATCGAGCGCCTCGGGCCCTTCATAGCTGTTGAGGTTGCGGGTCAGGTTGACAGCATCGCGCCAGTTATCTTCGGCCGGGTAATCGCCGACCCACTGGACCACCAGATCATAGATCTGCGGCACGACCTGGTTGGAATAGGCAACCGTGATCCCGCGGCGATACCATGCGGTGTCGACCGGCAGGCCCTTGGCCTTGCGGTTGGCGATCGCCTTGGAGAGATATTCCAGACCCGCGACATACTGCCCTTCGGCAAAGTCGATCTCGGCCATGGTGATCTCGAGATCGGCAGTGGTGATCCGCTCCGAGGTGAAATTGGTGTCGATCGCCGCCTGCAGATACTGGCGCGCCTTGGCGAAGTTCTTGAGCTCGTTGGCGAGCTGGTAGGCGGTGAAGTTGTAGCGAGCAACCTGCTCGGGCGCGACCTTGCCGCTCGCCAGCAGCATTTCCATGCCCTGCAACTGGAGCGACATGTCCTTGCTGGTGGCACCGGCGTTGTAGATCATGCCGCCGGCAGCCTGCTGCTCGTCGGGGCTGACGGCCAGCGGCACCATCGCGGACAGCTGCGGCTTGAGCGAGGCGATATCGGCACCGGGCGCGGCCAGCGCGGCTTCGAGCGGCTTGTAGGCGGCCAGAAACTCCTTGGAGTACTGGGCCTTGGCCTCTTCCTTCTTCTTGTCCTTCTTCTGCGCGTGGGCGGCATCGGTGAAGGCTGGGGCGACCAGCAGCGCGCTGCCGCTGGCGAGCGCGATCGCAAGGGCAAGGTTGCGCGCAAGACCGGCGCGGTTCGGACGGGTCGAAGACAGGTTGGTCAATTCATCCTCCAGATATCGCTCGGCCCGGGGGACAGTCCCCCTCGAACCGGGTGAAACGTTGTGCAGCCTTTGGACGGCTCGCACGCAATTTGCAATTCCCGCTAGGCGAGCCGTGCTGAACGGCTTTTGAATGGCTGAGTCAGCCGCCATGCACGCAGTTGCAAGTGTGGAAAAACGCGCCCTGTTCGTGCTGTGTTCGCTGCCCAAGGTGGCGAAACGGCGGGGGCGGGCCTACATAGGATCGTGAAAGGCGGCCTTCGACGCAAGGCCCCACCGCTGAAGCGGCATCAGAACACTAGCAGAAACGGCCCCGACCTTGAGCGACGACAGCGACATCATCGATTCCCCTCCGCCTTCGCCGATGGGCGGTTTCGACCGCATCGACATCGTCGACGAGATGAAGTCGAGCTATCTCGATTACGCCATGAGCGTGATCGTCAGCCGCGCGCTGCCCGATGTGCGCGACGGGTTGAAGCCGGTCCACCGCCGCATCCTGTTCGCCAGTCAGGAAGGCGGCTTCGTCGCAGGCAAGCCCTACCGCAAGAGCGCCAAGATCGTCGGCGACGTGATGGGTAACTATCACCCCCACGGCGACTCTGCGATCTATGATGCCCTCGCACGCATGACGCAGGACTGGTCCATGCGGGTGCCGCTGATCGATGGTCAGGGCAACTTCGGCTCGATGGACCCCGATCCGCCGGCCTCGATGCGCTACACCGAAGCGCGGCTGGCGCGAGTGGCCAATTCGCTGCTCGACGATCTCGACAAGGACACCGTCGATTTCACCGAAAACTACGACGGTAGCCGGCAGGAGCCGACCGTGCTTCCGGCGCGCTTCCCCAACCTGCTGGTCAACGGTGCGGGCGGGATCGCGGTCGGCATGGCGACCAACGTGCCGCCGCACAATCTGGGCGAAGTCATCGACGGCTGCCTTGCCTTCATCGAGAACCCGGCCATCACCTCGGAAGAGCTGATCCAGTATATTCCGGGGCCGGACTTCCCCACTGCCCCGCTGATCCTCGGCACGCACGGCGCGCGGCAGGCCTATACCACGGGCCGCGGCTCGATCCTGATGCGCTGCCGTCACGAGATCGAAAGCACCCGCGGCGCCAAGAGCGAAGGGCGCGAGAGCATCGTCTTCACCTCGATCCCCTATCAGGTCGGCAAGTCCAATCTGGTCGAGAAGATCGCCGAAGCCGCCAAGGACAAGCGGATCGAGGGCATCTCCGACATCCGCGACGAAAGCTCGCGCGAAGGCGTGCGGGTGGTGATCGATCTGAAGCGCGACGCGACGCCGGAAGTCGTGCTCAACCAGATCTGGCGCCACACCCCGGCCCAGTCTTCCTTCCCCGCCAACATGCTGGCGATCCGCGGCGGACGCCCCGAAACGCTGACCCTGCGCGATATCGTCCAGAGCTTCATCGTCTTCCGCGAGGAAGTGATCACGCGGCGCACCAAATACGAACTCAACAAGGCGCGCGAACGGGCGCACCTGTTGCTCGGTCTGGTGGTCGCTGTGTCGAACCTCGATGAAGTCGTGGCGATGATCCGCACCGCATCCAACCCGGCCGAAGCGCGCGCGCGCCTGCTCGCAAAGGAATGGCCGATCGGCGACATCGCGCAATATATCCGCCTCGTCGAAGCGATTGATCCGTCCGACGACGAGAGCGGCGGCACCTACAAGCTGTCCGAACGGCAGGTGAAGGCGATCCTCGAACTGCGCCTGCACCGCCTGACCGCGCTCGGCCGCGACGAGATCGGCGAAGAGCTGAAGGAACTGGCGCTCTCGATCGAGGAATATCTTTCGATCCTCGCTGACCGCGTGAAGCTCTACGGCGTGATGCGGACCGAGCTGGAGGAAATCCGCGCCACCTATGCCACCCCGCGCGTCTCCGAAATCGCCCCCGCCTGGGACGGCCTCGAAGACGAAGACCTGATCGAGCGCGAGGAGATGGTCGTCACTGTCACCCACGGCGGCTATATCAAGCGCACCGCGCTCGACACCTTCCGCGCGCAGGGCCGCGGCGGCAAGGGTCGCTCGGGCATGGCGACCAAAGACGAGGATGCCGTTGTCGAGCTGTTCGTCACCTCCACCCACAACCCGGTGCTGTTCTTCACCAACACCGGCCGCGTCTACCGGATGAAGGTGTGGAAGCTGCCCGAAGGCGGCCCGCAGACCAAGGGCCGACCGATGGTCAACCTGCTGCCATTGGGCGATGACGAGCGCGTCACCAACGTGCTGCCCCTGCCCGAGGACGAGGCGACGTGGAGCAACCTCAACATCGTCTTCGCCACCGAGCAGGGCATGGTGCGCCGCAACTCGATGGACGCTTTCGCCAACATCCCGACCGCGGGCAAATATGCGATGGGCTTCGTCGAAGGCTCGGGCGACCGGCTTATCGGGGTGCAGTTGCTGACGGAAGAACAGGAAATCTTCCTCGCCAGCGATAGCGGCAAGGCGATCCGTTTTGCCGCCACAGACGCGCGCGAAACCAAGAGCCGCACCGGCATCGGCGTGCGCGGGATGAGCCTCAAGAAAGGCGGCAAGGTCGTCTCCATGGCGGTGCTCGATCCGCTCACCGCCGACATGGAAACGCGCGAGGCCTATGTCCGCGCGGCGGCTTGGAAGAACAACGACGCAGTGCCCGCCCTGCCCGCTGACAAGCAGGCGGCGATGGCCGAGCGCGAGGAATTCATCCTCACCATCACCGCCAATGGCTATGGCAAGATTTCCTCTGCCTACGAATATCGCACCACCTCGCGCGGCGGTCAGGGGATCACCAATATCGGCACGCCCGAAAGCAATCCGGAACGCAATGGCCCGGTTGTCGCCAGCTTCCCGGTGCGCCACGGCTCGCAGCTGATGCTGGTGACCGATCAGGCCAAGCTGATCCGGCTCGGCATCGATTTCCGCCATCTGATCGAAGGCGGGTTCGAGAGCCTCAAGGGCTTCAGCATCTCCGGGCGCGGGTCTTCGGGCATCCGCATCTTCGACGTCGCCAAGGGCGAACACATCGTAGGCGCGGCGCTGATTGACGAGACCGACGAGCCGGAAGACGCCGCCGAGGAAGCGATCGCGGCCGAGCTTTCAGGCGGCACCGCGGCGGACAGCGAATAATCGCCTCACCGCCAAGCTGATGAAAAAACGGGCAGCCGGCAATCGCTCCGGCTGCCCGTTTTTTGTTGTGCCTTAAAAAGCGGCAGCGCCTCAGCGCACCGGCTGCTCGCCGCGGAAGCATTGCACGATGCCGGTCGCGATCATCACCTGTCCGACATAGTAGAGCGGCCAGATCAGCAGATCGGGCAGCACGCCGAGATCGACCGGGCCAAGCCGTGCGAAGATCAGCCAGTCGCTCACCACGAACAGCACCGCCCCCGTCCCGACACGATAGCGCGGAAAGCGGCTGTACCACGCAGCGGCGGCCATCACCCCGAGGAACGCGGCGTAGAATGCAATGGCGATCTGCCCGCTCAGCAGGAAACTGATCAGCGGCGTGCCGATCAGCAGCGCAAGGCTCAGCAGCCGCTGGCTCGGCGTATGGCGCGCGCGCGGGTTCCTGAGATAGAGCGCCACCGCCACACAATGCGCCGCGGCAAACAGCGCGCCGCCGACTTCGAACCACAGCTCGATCGCGACATCGCCCGCGGCTGCCAGCACCAGCGCCGCCACCAGCAACAACCCATCGCCGCGGTGGCGCCCATGCGGCAGGCGCAGCAGCGCATAAAGCGCCAGCAGCCCGACCGAGGCACCCTTGGCCAGCAGCCCCCAGGTGCCCTCGAACACCGGCTGGTCGCTCAGGAAATAGAACGCGGTCGCCGACGCAATGCTCGCCAGCAACCACGGCCTCTGTTCGATCAGCGCCTGCTTTGCCATAAGTGTCTTCCCGTCTTCCGCCCGTTTGCGGGCTTGCCGCGGAGCTAACACGCAATTACGCGCCTCACCATGACTGCAAACGCGACTATGCACGATGTGCACATAATCGGAGGCGGCCTCGCCGGGAGCGAGGCGGCATGGCAGCTGGCGCAGCGAGGGGTGAAGGTGCGGCTGTCGGAGATGCGCGGGTCGGGCGAGATGACCCCGGCGCACCAGACCGATGGCCTCGCCGAGCTGGTCTGCTCCAACTCCTTCCGCTCGGACGACGACACCAAGAACGCGGTCGGCTTGCTGCATCACGAGATGCGGATGCTCGACAGTCTGGTGATGCGCGCGGGCGAAGTCGCGCGCGTTCCGGCAGGCAGCGCGATGGCGGTGGATCGGGATGTGTTCTCGGCTGCGGTCGAAAAGGCGCTGAGCGAGCATCCCAACATTACCATCGTGCGCGAGCGGGTCGACGCCTTGCCCGAAGCGGGCCTCACCATTGTCGCCACCGGTCCGCTGACGGCCGAGGCGCTGGCGGGCAGTATCGTGCGCGCCACCGGTAGCGAGCGGCTCGCCTTCTTCGATGCCATCGCGCCAATCGTCCACCGCGACTCAATCGACATGAGCAAGGTGTGGATCCAGTCACGCTGGAACAAGCGCACCGAGGCCTCCAACGAAGGCGGCGACTACATCAACTGCCCGATGGACGAGGCGCAATACCGCGCCTTCGTGCAAGGGCTGCTCGATGGTGAGAAGACCGAGTTCAAACAGTGGGAAAAGGACACGCCCTATTTCGACGGCTGCATGCCGATCGAGGTAATGGCAGAGCGCGGATGGGAAACGCTGCGCTATGGCCCGATGAAGGGTGTGGGGCTGGATAACCCCTTCGATGTGACGCCCGAATTCCCGCAGGGGCGCTGGCCCTATGCCGTGGTGCAGCTGCGGCAGGACAACAAGCTTGGCACGCTGTGGAACATGGTCGGCTTCCAGACCAAGCTGAAATATGCCGCGCAGATCGAGCTGTTCCGCACCATTCCCGGGCTGGAAAATGCCGAGTTCGCGCGGCTGGGGGGCTTGCACCGCAACACCTTCCTCAATTCGCCGCAGGTGCTGGACCGCCAGCTGCGGTTGAAGGCCGCGCCGCATATCCGCTTTGCAGGCCAAGTGACGGGCTGCGAGGGCTATGTCGAAAGTGCTGCGATCGGGCTTGTCGCCGGAATGATGGCGGCGGGCGAGCTCGCTGGCCGCGACTGGCAGCCCCTGCCCGCTACCACCGCATTGGGCGCGCTGCTCAGCCACATCACCGGCGATGCCGAGGCCGAAACGTTCCAGCCCATGAACGTCAATTTCGGCCTGTTCCCGCCGCTCCACGAGGTCGGCAAGAAGGCGCGCAAGGAAGCCTATACCTCGCGCGCCAAGGCCGATCTGGCGCGCTGGATCAGTGACACCCGCGAGACGGTTCCGGCCTGACGCTCAGCACTTGCAGGCGGGTTTCTTCGCCACCGGCTTGGGCGCGGTGGCAGCGAATTCGCGCGGGGTGAGGCGGCCGTTGTCGTCAGTGTCGGCGCCCTCGAACCGCTCGACCGTTGTCACTGCCCATTCCTCGAAGGTCAGCAGGTTGTTGCCATCGGCATCGAGCGCGCGGAACCCGTCCGAGCGGGTCGAGAGCATTTCGTCGCGGGTAATCAGCCGGTCGCGGTTGCGATCATAGCGGAAGAAGCGCTGCTCCTCGCGGGTGAGCTCGCTCACCTCGGGCGGCGCAGGCCCCTGCATCGCGCCGGGATCGGCCAGCGGCAAAGCGGCGGGATCAGGCGCGGGTGCGAGAGCAGGCGGCGGAGGTGCGCCCTCCTCGACAGCGGCGCGGCCCTGCCACCAGAACAGCCCGACTCCGGCCAGCGCCAATGCTGCCATTCCACCTGCAAGTGCCTGTCGCAACGGTCTGCCCCTAGCTGCAAGCCTAGGGGAATATACCTAATCAGGTCAGAAAGATAGCCGCCCGCAACGCAACCAGCGAAGCCCCCCGACCGGCCATCAGCGGCTGCCCTCCGGACTGCAGTGCGCGCGCCGCTAACGCATCGAGCACTGCCAGCCCGCGCGAACCCGAAGGCATCCGTCCGCCCTGCCCCGCCAGCGCCAGCCCGGCCGCGATCAACGCCGCGCGTTCTTCAGCATCCGATACCCCCGCAGCAGCATCGGCCAGCGCCCAGCGCTGCCCCGCCAGCACCGCCCGCGCCGCACCGGTTGCTGACGGATCGTCCTGCAATGCACTGAAAAAGGCGCCGCGTCCCGCCGCAAAGCTGGCAATTTCGGTCGGCCCCAGCGCCTCGGCCGTCACCAGCACCTCCCACGCGTCGACCATCGCCGCCAACGCGCTTTCGCGGCCTTGCCAGTGCGCCCCGATCGCATCGAGCACCACATCGCCGCGCGGTCGTTCTGCCACCGGTTTGCCCAGCGCCTCGCGCCACCACGCAAGCCGCATCTGCCCCAGCATCGGTTCAGTCGTGCGCGCCACGATCCGTGCAAGCCGCCGATCAAGCTGAAGAGCTGTGGTTAACGATGCGCGAACCTTTGGCGCGCTCCAGGCGATGGCAAGCTCCGCTTCGGGCGGCAGGTGGTCGTCGTTTGAAGGGTCCATGACTGCGCGCGGCCCTAAACCGGGCGCTTTGCAATTGGCAAGGAAACTGTCCCTGACCGGCACGGCGACGATCGCTGGCAACCACTGGAACAGCATTAGGACACCGTTAACCACGATCTTTCGCAATCCGCTTACCAGACCTGACTAATGCCGTCGGCTGGTACTGGAAAATCCCGTAATCCAGGGGGAAGATTCAGGGGAAGGACGCGCACCCTATGAAGCGAGACAACAACGAGCGGCAGTCGTTTCTGCGCTCGCTCCTGCATGACAGGACCGCGAACACCATCGTCATTTCGGCAGCGGCGATGATCCCTTTGATGGCGATGGTCGGCGGCGGCGTCGATGCGAGCCGCTACTACATGACCGCCTCGCGCATGCAGGCTGCGTGCGACGCCGGGGCACTGGCCGCGCGCCGAGCGATGACTGACGACACCTTCAGCACGACGCACCGCAATATCGGCCTCGACTTCTTCGACCAGAACTTCTCGGAAGGCATGTTCGGGGTTGTCGATGGGCAGCGCGACTACACCAGCGATGGCGAGGGCACCGTTACCGGCACCGCCAGCGGCACTCTGCCGACCAGCATAATGGGCGCCTTCGGGTACGAAAGCTTCGATATCGAGGTGAGCTGCACCGCCGAGATCAACATCTCGAACAGCGATATCATGTTCGTGCTCGACACCACCGGCTCGATGGCATGCCGGCCCGACGGCACCTCGTGCAGCTCGGGCACCAGTTCCAAGATCGTCGCGCTCCGCAGCGCGGTGATGAACTTCTACGATACCGTCGAAGCGGCGACCTCCGCCAGCGCGCAGATCCGTTACGGCATCGTGCCCTATTCGCGTCAGGTCAATGTCGGCTTCTCGATCCCCGACGAATTCATGGCAACCCGCAACACCTATCAATCGCGCGTTGCCCGGTTCGAGGAAAGGTTCACCTTTATCCCGGGCAACGGCGTCAAGGTCGGCGACCCGATCGTGATTTCCGACCAGAACGAATGGCTGCCGCGCGATACCGCAAACTTCGGCTCGACCGTCACCGATCATTACCGCTTCCGCAACAGCGGCTCGACAGCGCGCGAGCTGGCCGAAGATTTCTGCTGGGACACTCTGCCCGGCACCTACACCATCGGTAGCCAGACCTGGCAGGTGTTCTCGGGAACCGAATACCGCACCGGCGTGTGGAGCGGCGGCAACTCGAACAACCGCGCGGGCTGCCTTGGCCGCGTCCGCAAGACCCGCCCTGCCACCACAGCGGACGTGATTCCCGATCAGAACATCCGTAACGTCGTATGGAAGGACTTTGTTTATTGTCCGGTCGACACCTCGGATGCGACGCCGTGCGATGTCACCAACCCCACCGGTAGCCCGGCGGGCTGGGAGACGGTGGATCTTTCCACCCTCTACGACGACAACCGGATCCTGATGCCGACCGGCGCCCAGGGTGCAATGCAGACCATCACGTGGGATGGCTGCATCGAAGAGCCTTCGACCGTGCTGACGGACAATTACAGTCCGATCCCGGCGGCTGCCTACGACCTCGACATCAACCACGTTCCCGCGAGCGAAGAGCAACGCTGGAAGCCCGCGCTGATCAATGCGGTGTGGAAGCGCGAGATTGGCACCGGCACGACCAATACCTTGAGCTGGCTGTACCAGACCGACGGCGAGAGCCGTCCCGGGTACGACTGTCCGCGTCCTGCCATCCGTCTGGCCGAGATCACTCGCGCCAACCTGCAGACCTACGTCAACAACCTCGTCGCCGCTGGCAACACCTATCACGATATCGGGATGCTTTGGGGTGCCCGCTTCATCTCGCCGCGCGGCCTGTTTGCTGCCGACAACACCAGCGCGCCCAACGGCGATGCGATTGCCCGCCACATCGTGTTCATGACCGATGGCGAGCAGGTGAACGACATCGAGGATTATGCCACCCACGGGACCGAGTTCTGGGACCGCCGCATCACCGGCAATGGCAACGGCGGCCTCCTCGTCAGCCGGCGCGCAGCACGCCTCCAGGCCATCTGCCGGGCGGCGCGTCAGGAAAACATCACCGTCTGGGTGGTTGCCTTCGGCACCGCTCTGACACAGAACCTGATCGACTGTGCCTCTCCGGGGCGGGCCTTCCAGGCCAACGATTCCCAAACGCTGAACGACCGTTTCCAGGAAATCGCCCAGAAGATCGCTGCATTGAGGCTCACGTCATGATCCATGCTGCTGCTGTGCGCTGCCACGCGCTGCTCCGGCGCCTTGCCGCAGACCGCTCGGGTGTCACCCTTGTCGAGTTCGGCTTTGTTGCGCCGGTGCTGTGCGTGCTGGTGATGGGCATCTTCGACATGGCCCACACCCAGTATACCAACGCGCTGATCAACGGCGCGATGCAGAAGGCAGGCCGCGATCTCACGCTCGAGACCGCGGGTAGCCAGCAGGACGCGATCGACGACCGGGTGCGCGCCGAAGTGATGAAGGTGGTGCCGAGCACCGCGACGGTGGAGTTCGAGAAGCTCTCGCACTTCGACTTCAGCGACATCGGCGAGAGCGAGGAATACGACGACGACAACGACGACGGCGACTGCAACTTCGGCGAGCTTTATGTCGATGCCAATGGCAACGGCCAATGGGATGCCGATCGCGGCCGCGAAGGGATTGGCGGCGCGCGCGATGCGGTGCTCTACACCGCTGTTGTCAGCTATCCGCGCCTCTTCCCGATGTATGGTCTGGCCGGCATGAGCAACACGGTAACTTTGCGCGCCGCAACCGTGCTGCGCAACCAGCCCTTCGATGAACAGGACCGCTCGACCGCAACGGGGAATTGCACATGATCGCTGCACCTCTCACCGCGCTCGGAAAGCTTGCCGGACGGGCCGCGGCTCTCCCCCGGCGCCTGCGTTCCCTGCCGCGCCGCCTGAAGCGCGACACCTCGGGTGTTGCCTTCGTCGAATTTGCCTTCACCGCCCCGATCGTGCTGGGGATGGGGATGCTCGGCACCGAAACCGCCTATTACGTCATCACCCATATGCAGGTGAGCCAGGTGGCGATGCAGGTGGCCGATAACGCCTCGCGCGTGGGCGAGCAGGACGTGCTGACCGCGCGCAAGGTGTACGAGAGCGACATCAATGAATCGCTGGTCGGTGCGGAAAAGCTGGGCCAGAGCTTCGGCATCTTCGAGCGCGGGCGGGTGATCATCTCCAGCCTCCAGCGCAATGCCAGCGGCGGACAATGGATCGCCTGGCAGCGCTGCCGCGGGGCGAAGGTATTCGATTCCAGCTATGGCGAGGAAGGCGACGGCGCTACCGGTACCAGCTTCGCAGGCATGGGCGAGCCGGGCAACGTCATCACCGCCAGCAACGGCACGGCGGTGATGTTTGTCGAGATCGCCTATGATTACGACGCGCTCACCCCGTTCGATATCTTCGACGGGCGCACGATCCGTTACACCGCTGCCTTCAACGTGCGCGATTCGCGCGATCTGACCCGGCTTTACGACGACGGCCCTTCGGCCGATTGCGACACCTACTCGGCGGAGCGCGCGAGCTGATCACAGCCGCGCCGCCCCGCCCGAGCGGCCATTCCCGTTACTTGTAGCACACCTTGCGCGCACCTTCCGCGATGCGCGCAGCATCGATCAGCGCGAGCTTTTCGAGGTTGGCGGCATAGGGCAGCGGCACGTCTTCGTTGCACACCCGCAGCACCGGCGCATCGAGGTGGTCGAAGCCCTCCTCCATGCAGATCGCGATGATTTCCGAGGCAACCGAGCAGGTCGGCCAGCCTTCCTCGGCCACGATCAGGCGGTTGGTCTTGGCGAGGCTTTTGAGCACCGTTTCCTTGTCGAGCGGGCGCAGGGTGCGCAGATCGATCACTTCGGCATCAATGCCTTCCTCGGCCAGCTTCGCCGCCGCTTCCAGCGCCATGCCGACGCCGATGGAATAGCTGACGATGGTGACGTCCTTGCCTTCGCGCATGATCCGCGCCTTGCCGATGGGGAGCACGTAATCCTCGACATCGGGCACGTCGAAGCTGCGGCCATAGACCAGCTCGTTTTCGAGGAAGACAACCGGATCCTCGCAGCGGATTGCGGCCTTCATCAGCCCCTTGGCATCGGCCGCGTCGTAGGGCGCAATCACGATCAGGCCGGGGACGCTGGCATACCACGGGCCGTAGTTCTGCGAGTGCTGCGCACCGACCCGTGACGCCGCGCCGTTGGGGCCGCGGAACACGATCGGACAACGCATCTGCCCGCCTGACATATAGTTCGTCTTGGCGGCCGAGTTGATGATGTGGTCGATCGCCTGCATCGCGAAGTTGAAGGTCATGAACTCGACAATCGGACGCAAGCCGCCCATCGCCGCGCCGGTGCCGATCCCGGCAAAGCCGTATTCGGTGATCGGCGTGTCGATCACGCGCTTGGGGCCGAATTCCGCCAGCAGGCCCTGCGTGACCTTGTAGGCGCCCTGATATTGGGCGACTTCCTCACCCATCACGAAGACACGCGGGTCGCGACGCATTTCCTCGGCCATCGCATCGCGCAGCGCCTCGCGCACCGTGGTGCTGACGAGCGCGGTGCCGGCGGGGATCGCGGGATCGGCGACAGCGGCGGCCACCGGCGCGGGCTTTTCGGCCTTCGGGGCCGGAGCAGGTGTCGGCGCAGGTGCGGCGGTGGGAGCGGGCGCCGGTGCAGCCACCTCCCCTTCCCCGGCAATCAGCGCAATCACTGCGCCCACGGCCACATCCTCCGTCCCGGCGGGGACGAGGATCTTTTCCAGCACGCCTTCATCAGTGGCTTCGAATTCCATCGTCGCCTTGTCGGTCTCGATCTCGGCGATGATATCGCCCGGCTCGATCCGGTCGCCTTCAGCCTTGAGCCACTTGGCGAGCGTGCCCTGCTCCATCGTTGGCGAAAGTGCCGGCATCTTCAGTTCGATTGCCATGGCTCAATACTCCCCCACCAGCACATCGGTGTAGAGTTCCGCCGCCACAGGCTCGGGCGAGGTTTCCGCAAAGTCGGCCGCCGCTGCCACATCGGCGCGGATTGCCTTGTCGATCGCTTTCAATTCATCCTCGGTCTTGCCGGCTTCGATCAGGGTCTTCTTGAGGCCTTCGATCGGATCGTGGTGGTCGCGCTGTTCCTGCACTTCTTCGCGGGTGCGGTACTTGGCCGGATCGGACATCGAATGCCCGCGGTAGCGATAGGTGTTGCACTCCATCAGCACCGGGCCGTTCCCGGCGCGCACGTGGGCGAACGCGACTTCGGCTGCAGCGCGCACTTCAAGCACGTCCATGCCGTTTACTTCCATGCCCGGAATGCGGAACGCGGTGCCGCGGCGGTGGAACCGGGTCTCGGCCGACGAGCGCGAGCTCGCGGTGCCCATCGCGTACTGGTTATCCTCGACCACGAACACGATCGGCAGCTTCCACAAGGCCGCCATGTTGAAGGTCTCGTAAACCTGCCCCTGGTTCGCCGCGCCGTCGCCGAAATAGGCAAGGCACAACCCGCCGTCGTTGTTGTACTGGTGCGCGAGCGCGAGGCCTCCGCCCAGCGCCACCTGCGCGCCGACGATGCCGTGGCCGCCGTAGAACTTATGCTCGGTCGAGAACATGTGCATCGACCCGCCCTTGCCGCGCGAGATGCCGGATTCGCGGCCCGTCAGCTCGGCCATGATGACCTTGGGATCGATCCCGTAGGCGAGCATGTGGCCATGATCGCGGTAGCCGGTGATGACGCTGTCGCGTTCATTGTCGAGCGCGCTCTGCAGCCCGATCGCAACCGCTTCCTGCCCGATATAAAGGTGGCAGAACCCGCCGATCAGGCCGAGGCCGTAAAGCTGCCCCGCCTTCTCCTCGAACCGCCGGATCAGCAGCATCTGGCGGTAGAATTCGAGCATTTCCGCTTCGGATGCGGCGTAACGCTTTTTCGCTTCAAAAGCTTGCTGCAGCGAGCGCAGCATGAAATCGCTGTCGTCGGCAGCCGGATCGGCTGCTTTTGCGGGCTTTTTGGCCAAGATAAGTGTCCCTCTCTCTGGCGCGCTCATGGGGAGGAGAAGCGCCGTCCAATGCCTGTCTCTATAGGCAGGCAAACGGGGATGACGCAACGGCAAGCCGTTGCAGAAAACCGAACGCGCATACGAAATCAGAGCGTTTGGAAAGGCCCGGCCCGATCACTCGTCGTCGAGCGTGATTACCACTTCATCCTCGTGGATGACGCCCAGTTGTTCGCGCACCAGCTCGCTGGCGAGGTCGGGATCGGCAGCTTCGGGATCGAGCAGCTTGACGCGGTTGCGCAGTGCATCGCGTTCAGCCGAAAGGCGGGCGATTTCCTGCTCGCGCTGTTTGAGCGCGGTCGCATTCTCGCTCCAGGAAAGCAGCCCCGTCGGCCCGGCAACCGCAAAGCCGGCCAGCGCCAGCAGCACCGCGAGCGCAATCAGCTGTTTGCGTCCCTCGCCCGAAATTGCCCTGCGCATGGTGGCCCCGTGTTCCTTCAAACGTCGCATCCACAGAATCACACTTGGCCGCACGGGGCAAGAGCGATGCGGGCAAGCGGGCACAATTCCCTATGGATTGATCGCGAGAAGCCGTCTGGCAATTGCGTTTCGATCTGCTACCCGCCACCCCGCAGGTGAGGAGAACCCATGTCAACCGCCGCGCTGTCCGCCACCTATCTCACCCGCACGCAGGAGCGGGCGCTGGCGCTTACCATCGCGGTGGTGACGGCCAATGCCTATTACATCCACCCGATCATCGGCGAGGTCGCGCGCGGATTTGGCGTCGGCGAGGCGGAGATCGGGCTGGTGCCGGCGCTCAACCAGCTGGCGCTGGCGCTGGGCATTCTGCTGCTGCTGCCACTGGGCGATTTCTACTCCAACCGCCGCTTGTGCCTGATCTTTGTCGCGGGGCAGACGCTGTGCCTTGGCGGCATGGTGCTGGCCCCGGGGTTCATCGCCTTCACCGCCGCTTCAACGCTGCTCGGCTTCTGCACCATCGCGCCCTATCTGATCCCCGCCTTCGCTTCCAAACGGGTCGCGCCCGAGCGATTGGGGCACGTCACAGCGCAGCTGACCGCGGCAGTGATCTTCGGCATTCTGGTAGCGCGGGTGAGCGCCGGGATAATCGCCGAGCACGCCGACTGGCACACGGTCTATGTCTGCGCCTTCGTGCTGATGGTGGCGGTCACCGCCTTCCTGCCGGTCGCCATGCGGAGCGAGGTGCAACCTGCCAAGCGGCCCGAAGCCCGCTATGGCGCGCTGATTGCCTCGGTGTTCACGCTGGCGGCCAAGCATCCCGACATGCGGATTTCAGCCGCGATCCAGGGCCTCAATTTCGCGATCTTTACCGCCAGCTGGCTGGCACTGGCGCTGCATCTCACCAGCCCGGCGCTGGGATACGGGACGGATGATGTCGGCTATCTCGCCGGAGTGGCGGCGATCAGCATCGTCACCACACCAAGGCTGGGGCGCTGGGCGGACAAAGTCGGCCCGCGGCGCGCACGGCTGGTGGCGGCGGTGGTGCAACTGGCGGGCATCGCGCTGTTCTACCCGCTCGGCTCCAGCATCTGGACGGTGCTGGTGCCGCTGGTGCTGGTCAACATGGTCGGCCCGACGGTGGACGTGACGGGCCGGATGACGCTGTTCACCCTCGCCCCCGAAATCCGCACCCGGCTGACCACCAGCTACATCGTGACGATGTTCGTCGGCGGCGCGGTCGGCAGCGCGCTTGGCACGGCGATCTATGATGCGGGCGGCTGGGCGGCGACCTGCGCGCTGCTGCTGGCGATGTCGGCCGGCGTGCTGACCCTCGCGTTTTACGCCGAGCGGCGCTGGCAGCGGTTACAGGGGTAATGGTGACCCCGGCGCGATTCGAACGCGCGGCCCTCAGATTAGGAATCTGATGCTCTATCCGGCTGAGCTACGGGGTCCCGCGGCGAGCAATAGCAGGGTCAGCGTGTGGCGCAATATCGGCCCGCAGGGCCGCAAGCGCGCCAAAGGACTCTGGCGGGCGTCCGCAGCGGGCGCAGCTTTGCTGCGCGTCTAGCGAGGACCGCATCGCGGAGGCGATGCGGAAAACAAACGCCTTTCCAATCAATTCAACTTTTCCGGCGGCGCGACCGGGAACGGCAGGGGCGCGACCGGCACGCCTTCCTCCATCAGCGCCTTGGCCTCGGCCAGCGTGGCCTGCCCGTGGATCGGGGCTTCGTCACGCTCGCCATAATGCATCGCGCGCGATTCCTCGGCGAAGCGGTTGCCCACCCACGTGCTCTTTTTGAGCGCTTCGGCCTGCGCCTTGGCGAGAGCGGCCAGCGCCTCCTGCACTTGCGGAGGCATCGGGGTGTTGGCAACGGGGCGCGTTTCGGGCGGGAGCACTTCGGCGCGGTTGTTGCCCTTGGCCGGAACCGCCGGAGCCATCGGCGCCTTGCTGACGTCGGACGCCCCGCAGGCAGGGCACGCGATCAGCCCTCGCGCGCGCTGGTCCTCAAAATCGGCCGAGGAGCCGAACCAGCCCTCGAAGCGGTGGCCGCCGGTGCAGGTGAGATCAAACACGATCATGATGCATCACGATTTGGGAATTTCGCGGCGATTGGCAAGAGCGGGCACCTGCGCGCGCACTTCGGCGATGCGCGCAAAGTCGATATCGCACACTGCCAGCCCCGGCGCCTCCCCGCCCATGTCGAGCAGCACTTCGCCCCACGGATCGACCACAAGGCTGTGGCCATAGGTCTCGCGCCCGTCCGCGTGTTGGCCCACCTGCGCGGCGGCAATGACGAAGGCCTGTGCCTCGATCGCGCGGGCGCGCAGCATGACATGCCAGTGCGCCGCGCCGGTCGGGCGGGTAAAGGCGGCAGGAACGGCGATGGCATCGCAGCGCCGCTCGCCCAGCGCGCCGAACAGCGCGGGGAACCTGAGGTCATAGCACACGGTCAGCCCCAACCGCCCGATCGGCGTGTCCTCCACCGTCACCACCTCGCGTCCGGGTTCATAAGCATTGCTCTCGCGCCAGCTTTCCCCACTGGCGAGGTCGACGTCGAACATGTGGATCTTGTCGTAGGTGACAGCGTCCCTGCCCTGCCCGTGGAAATAGAACGAGCGGTTGGCCCATTTGCCGTTTGCGGCCTGTACCGGCATGGATCCCACCGCGATGTCGATGAAGCACTTGGCGGCAAGGATACGCAGATCCTCGATCCAGCTTTCCGCGGCGCCGGCATTGATCCATCGTCCGCCGCGCTCGCGGTTGCGATCGAGCAAGACGGACATTTCAGGCGTGAACAGGACCATCGCGCCCTGCTTTTCAGCCCTGCGCGCCGCATCCTCGATCACCGCAAGGTTCGCCTCGGGGTCCACCCCCGAGCACATCTGCAAGACCGCGATCTTCGGCATCAGCCCGCCAGCAGCGCGTCGAGCTTGCCCGCAGCTTCCAGCGCGTGGAGATCGTCGCACCCGCCCACGTGCACCGCGCCGATGAAGATCTGCGGCACTGTCACCGCATCAGGCGCGCGTTCGAGCATTTCCGCGCGCTTGGGTCCGCCGAGCGTGATGTCATACTCGGTAAACTCGGCGCCCTTGTCGGCCAGCAGGCGCTTGGCGCGCACACAGAAGGGGCAGCCGAACTTGGTGTAGATGTCGATCTGTGGGCCAGCCATCTTGTCCTCTTGAAAGCCGCTTGCGGGAAACCAGATAGAGGTTGTTGCCGCGTTCCGCCAGTCTCGGGGATCGCACAGGCAACAGGCGGGCGCTGCATCCGGCAGGCCCGCGTGAGAACCAAATTGCTCTGAAAGAGGATTTGCACAATGTCGCGTTTCGATTTCACCCCCTATCGCCGCTCCACCGTGGGCTTTGACCGCCTGTTCGACCTGCTCGAAAACCAGGCGCGGCTCAATGCGGGCGACAATTACCCCCCCTTCAACATCTCGCGCTCGGGCGAGGACAATTACCGCATCACCCTCGCAGTGGCCGGCTTCCGCCCGCATGATATCGATATTACCGCACAGCAGAACCTGCTCGTCGTGCAGGGCCGCAAGCGCGAGGAGGTGGCTGACGGGTCGGAGCTGATCCATGTCGGCATCGCCAATCGCGGCTTTGAACGCCGCTTCGAACTGGCCGATTTCGTGCGCGTGGAAAGCGCCGATCTGGCTGACGGGCTCCTGACCATCGATCTGGTGCGCGAAGTGCCCGAAGCGATGAAGCCCAAGAAGATTGCCATCAACGGGGCGGCGCGGCTGACGGCGGTTCCGCTCGACAAGGACACTGACGGTCAGGCCAGCGCGGCCTGATCGCCCCCCAAAATTCCAAGCCCTGAAACCAAAGGGGGCGGATCTTGCGATCCGCCCCCGCGGCTTGCGCCGCCTTGCCTCGTCATGTCCGTCCGGGTCGCAGAAGACGGACACACTCTGGCAAGCTCGAAACCGGTAAAGAGTGCTGCAAGGGGACCGAAAGAGCCGCGAATGCTGCCTCCCGATCAAGCCGGACTATGCCCGGCTGCCCTTACGAAATCCTCTTAAGAAATTGGCGTCTAATGCGGAAACGCAATCTCACGCAAGCGTAAACTTACAAACTTGTAAGGATACGACACCGCCATCCAAATCCTTGTAACAAAACGGTGCGAGCACCCCTGAAACAAGCCCGAAACGGCGCTGCGGGCCCGCCAAAGCGGGCCCAGACCGGGCGCTGTGTCAGACGAGTCGCGACTGCTCCAGCGCGGCGGCAATGAAGCCGGCGAACAGCGGGTGCGGATCGAAGGGCCGCGACTTCAGCTCGGGGTGGAACTGCACGCCGACGAACCACGGGTGATCGGGCCGCTCGACGATTTCGGGCAGCAGCCCGTCCGGCGACATGCCTGCAAAGATCAGGCCCTGCTTTTCCAGCGGCTCGATGAAGGCGCTGTTGACCTCGTAGCGGTGGCGGTGACGTTCCGAGATGATCTCCGCCCCGCCATAGATGCGCGAGGTGTGGCTGTTCGCGCTCAGCTTGGCCGGATAGGCGCCGAGCCGCATCGTGCCGCCCAAGTCGCCGCCTGCCTCGCGCTGCTCGATGCCTTCCTTGGTCATCCATTCGGTGATGATGCCGACCACGGGCGTGTCAGTCTCGCCGAATTCGGTCGAGGAGGCATTGGCAAAACCGGCCGCGCGCGCGCCTTCGATGCAGGCCATCTGCATGCCGAGGCAGATGCCGAAGAACGGCACGCCGCGTTCGCGCGCAAAGCGCACGGCGGAAATCTTGCCTTCGCTACCACGCTCGCCAAAGCCGCCGGGTACGAGAATGCCGTGCATCGGTTCGAGAGCCGAGACAATCGCTGCCTCGTCATCGCCTTCGAAGATTTCGGCGTCGATCCACTTGATGTTGACCTTCACCCGGTTGGCAAGCCCGCCATGCACCAGCGCTTCGTTGAGGCTCTTATAGGCATCGGGCAGGCCGACATACTTGCCCACCACCGCGATGGTGACTTCGCCTTCGGGGTTGAAATAGCGATCGGTGACGTCCTTCCACGCCGACAGATCGGGCTCGGGCGCGTCGGTGATGCCGAAAGCGCGCAGCACTTCGCGGTCGAGGCCTTCCGCGTGATATTGCAGCGGCACCGAATAGATCGACGGCGCATCGAGCGCGGGGATCACGGCTTCCTTGCGGACGTTGCAGAAGTTGGCGATCTTCTGGCGCTCGCTTTCCGGGATCGGATGCTCGGCGCGGCACAGCAGCAGATCGGGCTTGATCCCGAGGCTGGCGAGTTCGCGTACCGAATGCTGGGTCGGCTTGGTCTTCAGCTCGCCTGCTGCGGCGATATAGGGCACCAGCGTGACGTGCACGGACAGCGTCTGGAGCGGTTCGAGCTCGTTGCGCAGCTGGCGGATCGCCTCCATGAACGGCAGCGATTCGATGTCGCCGACCGTGCCGCCGATTTCGCACAGGATGAAATCGTGATCGCCCTGATCGGCCAGCGCGAAGGCCTTGATCGCGTCGGTCACGTGCGGGATCACCTGCACGGTCGCGCCGAGATAGTCCCCGCGCCGTTCCTTGGCGATGATATCGCGATAGACCCGTCCCGAAGTGATGTTGTCCGACTGCCGCGCCGACACGCCGGTGAAGCGTTCGTAATGCCCGAGGTCGAGATCGGTCTCGGCCCCGTCATCGGTCACGAATACCTCGCCGTGCTGATACGGGCTCATCGTGCCCGGATCGACGTTGAGATAGGGATCGAACTTGCGGATGCGGACCTTGTAGCCACGCGCCTGCAAGAGAGCCGCCAGAGAGGCAGCCATGAGACCTTTGCCGAGCGAGGAGACCACGCCGCCGGTGATAAAAATGAACCGCGCCATGGGAGTCGGGCCTTAAGCAGCGAGAGGGATTCGGGGCAAGCGAATTGCACGCGCGCGGATGGCTCCATCCACAGCAATCGCTCGGGCGCACGCCAGCGCCGCCTCAGGCAGCGCCGGTCGGGCTTTCGGAATTATTCGGCGAGCGGGTCTTGCGCCGGGGCTTCTTCACCTGCCGGAGCCGCCGGAGCCGGGGCCGCAGGCTGTTCGGCCAGCAGATCGGGCGCGGGCGCTGCCGCCGGTGCCCCGTTGGCGCGTTCCAGCGTCGAGGTGACCGCACCGACCCGGCTTTCGCGCACCGCCAGCGCGGCGAGCACGATTGACAGGCTGACAAAAGCAATCGCCAGCCACTTGGTCGCACGGGTCAGGAAATCCGCCGCACCGCGTGCACCGAACGCGCCAGAGGGGCTGCCGCCGATGCCCAGACCGCCGCCTTCCGAGCGCTGCATCAGCACCACGGCAACCAGCGCTGCGGCCACGACGGCCTGGATCACGGTAAGGAAGATGAACAGGGACATGAACAAATCTCTTGTGAGGGGCACGTTTGCGCCCGGCAATGCATATGCGGGGCCATGTAGGCTCCCCGCGCCCGCTCGGCAAGGCCCGCGCGCGCGGCCCCGGCTCAATGGTCCGAAGGCTCTCCGGCGGCGAGCGCGATGCCCATGAAGCTGTCGGCCGTCAGGCTCGCCCCGCCGACCAGCGCCCCGCCCACTTCGGGCACAGCGAAGATCTCGGCCGCGTTGTCGGGCTTGACCGAGCCGCCATAGATAATGCGCACCTCGCGCCCATGATCGGCCCCGTAGAGATCGGCCAGCAGCTCGCGGATCGCGCCGTGCATCTCGGCGATGTCGGAGGTGGTGGCGACATTGCCGGTGCCGATCGCCCAGATCGGTTCATAGGCCACGGTAATGCGCTCGGAGATATCGCCGGTAATATCGGCGGCAGCCGGGAGCGAGGCCTTGAGCTGCTTTCTGACGAACGCCACCGCCCGGCCCGATTCGCGGGTCTGGGCGGTTTCGCCGCAGCACATGATGATCCGCAGGCCCGCCGCCAGCGCCGCCTGCGCCTTGGAGCGCACCAGCGCATCGCTTTCGCCGTGCCCCTGCCGCCGCTCGGAATGACCGAGGATGACGAACTTCGCGCCCGCATCGGCAACCATCGCGGCAGAGATATCGCCGGTGAAGGCGCCGCCTTCGGCCTGGTGGCAATCCTGCGCCCCGACCGAGATCTGTTCGGCCTCGCGGTGGATCGGATGGATCAGCGTGAACGGCGGCGCGAGCGCCACTTCGACCTTCATGTGGCGCTGGGCCGCACGGTCGATCGTGCGCGCTTCGGACAGCATCGCGCGGGTGCCGTGCATCTTCCAGTTTCCGACGATATAGGGTCGGCGTGTCATGCTTTGGTCCTGCACCTGAATGAATTGAGAGGCTTGGTTCGCCGGGGCGGTGATTCTGTTGTTGCTGTATCGCCCCGGGGCCGCGTCCGCTAGCCGAGGAACCGCCAGTAGTCAAAACCGGCCGTGACCTGTTGCCGCGCGGTCGCATGGCCTATAAAGCGCACGCCGCGCCGCCTGTGGCTTGCGGCGCGCCGGAGACCCGTGATGGCTCCGGCAGTCTGTCAGGTTTCCGCTCGGGGTCTTTACCGCAATGCTCACCTTCTTCCGCCGCTTCTTCCAGTCGAAAATCGGCCTGCCGATCTTCCTCGGCTTTCTGGTGCTGATGGCGCTGGCCTTTGCGGCGGCGGATATCTCCGGCACCGGCTTCAGCGGCGTTTCCGGGAGTGACCGCGTGGCGGTGGTGGGCGGTGAGCCGATTGCCAGCACCGAGCTGGTGACGGCGACCAACTCTGCGCTCGAACAGGTGCGCCAGCAGAACCCGACGCTGACCATGCCCGAATTCATCGCCGCCGATGCGATGGACGAGGTGCTGCGCCAGCTGATCGATCGCAACGCCATCGGCCTCTATGCCCAGCAATATGGCCTGAGAGCGGGCGACAATCTCGTCAACAGCGAAATCCTGCAAATCGAAGCCTTCAAGTCGTTGACCGGCGAGTTTGACGAACAGACCTATCTTGCCGCGCTGCGCCAGCGCGGGCTGAGCGATGCGGTGTTCCGCCGTGATCTCGTCAACGGCCTGCTCGAAGACCAGTTGTTGCGCCCGGCGCTGGCCGCGCCGCAGATGCCGGCCAAGATTGCCCGCCAATATGCCTCGCTGGTGCTGGAGCGCCGCAAGGGCGAAATCGCCCTGATCCCGAGCTCCGCCTTCGCCCCCGCCGGTGATCCGAGCGAGACGCAGCTGGCCGAATGGTATGGCAAGAACCGCGCCCAGTTCATGCGCCCCGAGCGCCGCACCCTGCGCTTTGCGGTGTTCGGTGACGACACGCTCAAGGTGAACGCTATCCCGACCGAGGCCGAAATCGCCGCCCGCTACAAGCGCGATGCCGCGCAATATCAGGCGAGCGAGCGGCGCGCGGTCACGGCTTTCGTCGTCCCCACACAGGATGCTGCCAAGGCGCTGGCCGCCCGCATCCGCAGCGGCACTTCGTTGGAAGCCGCCGCGCGCGAGGCCGGTTTCTCCGCCTCGGCGACCGATCTGCGTGACCGTCAGGCGCTCGCCAACACCACCAGCCTCGCCTTTGCCGAGAACGCCTTCAAGGCGGCGCAGGGCGGCGTGATCGAACCGGCACAGGGCAACCTCGGCTGGTATGTCGCGCGTGTCGACAAGATCGAGCGCATCCCGGCCCGCAGCCTTGCCGAAGTGCGCGGCACGATCGCCGAAGCGCTCGGCGTCGAGAAGCGCAATGCCGCGATTGCCGATCTGGTGGCCGAAATCGAAGGCGAGATCGACGGCGGCACGGCGCTGCCCGAAGTCGCCAAGGCCTATGGCCTGACGGTCGAGACGACCCCGGCGCTGCTCGCCAACGGGCAGGCTTTCGGCCAGCCCGAGGTGCAGATCGTGCCCCAGCTCGTCCCGGTGCTGACGACCGCGTTCCAGATGGAGGAAAGCGAGCCGCAGCTGGCCGAAGTGGTGCCCGGCAAGCAGTTCGTGATGTTCGAAGTCGCCCGCGTCGACGAGGCTTCGGCCCCGCCGCTGGCCGAGGTGAAGGCACAGGCCGTCGCCGGATGGAAGCGCGCGCAGGGCGCGATGCTCGCCAAGCAGGCTGCCGAGCGCGTTGCCGCCAAGGCGCGGGGCGCCGATGGTCTGGCCGCCGCGCTCGCCGCCGAAGGCAAGCCGCACGAGCTGGAGCGCATCGACTTTGAACGCCGCGCCCTGCTGTCGCAGCGAGGCCGCAACATCCCCGCCCCGCTGGTGCTGATGTTCAGCATGGCCGAAGGGTCGGTGAAGGTGCTCGAAGGGCCGCGCAATATCGGCTGGTATATCGTCAGCCTCGCCGACATCAGCACCAACCCGGTCGAGAGCGAGCCGGGCCTGCTTGAGCAGACCCGCGCCCAGCTTGCCCCGGCCCTGACCGAGGAATATCGCCTTCAGGCGGCCGCTGCGATGCGCAAGGAGCTTGGCACCACCCGCGATGATGCCGCGATCGAAGCGGTGCGCAAGCGCCTCGCGGGCGAGCAGTGAGCGCAGGCCCGAGCATTTCGTGAGCAGCCGTCCCGACAACGCCCCCGCCGGTCTCCCCGAAAACGCCGCCGCCGCTGCCGCCGCGTTGGCGGCGGGGCAGCCTGCGCTGGTATGGCGCCGCATCATTGCCGACAGCGACACCCCGGTGGGCGCGGCGCGGCGCCTGATGGTGCCCGGACGCGGCGACTTCCTGCTGGAGAGCGTCGAGGGCGGCGAAGTGCGCGGGCGATACAGCCTGCTCGGCCTCGATCCCGATCTGGTGTTCCGCGCCCGCGGCAACGCGGCGGAAATCAACGGCAACTGGCAGCTCGACCGGGAGGCCTTCGTGCCCTGCTGGGGCGATGCGCTGGCCGAACTGCGCGCGCTCGCCGCAGCCTGCCGGATCGATCCTGTGCCCGAAGGCCTGCCGCCTGCGCTGGCGTGCCTCGTCGGCTATCTCGGCTACGAGACTATCGGCCTGGTCGAGCGCCTGCCCCGCGCGCCCGACAGCGCGCTCGATCTGCCCGACATGCTGTTCGTGCGGCCGACCGTCATTCTGGTGTTCGACGGGCTGACCAACGCGCTCTACGCCGTCGCGCCGGTGTGGCACGCGGCTGATCCCGCAGTCGCCGTTGCCCGCGCAGGCGAGCGGATCGACGCGGTGCTGAGCCAGCTTGGCGAGGCGATGCCGCGCGAAAACAGCGCTGCTCTGCCCGAAGCCCTGCCCGATCTTGCGCCGGTGATCGCGCCGGACGATTACAAGGCGATGGCGCTGAAGGCGAAGGACTACATCCTTGCAGGCGACATCTTCCAGGTGGTGCTGGCCCAGCGTTTCACCTGCCCCTTCCCGCTGCCGCCGCTGGCGCTCTATCGTGCGCTGCGGCGGGTGAACCCCTCGCCCTTCCTCTATTTCCTCGATCTGCCGGGGTTTGCGCTGGTCGGATCAAGCCCGGAAATTCTGGTGCGGGTGAGAGAAGGCGAAGTCACCATCCGCCCGATCGCCGGAACGCGTCCCCGCGGGAAGACGCGCGAGGAAGACGACGCCAACGAAGCCAGCCTGCTCGCCGATCCGAAGGAACGCGCCGAGCATCTGATGCTGCTTGATCTCGGGCGCAACGATGTGGGCCGGGTCGCGGCGGCAGGGACGGTGGAAGTCACCGACAGTTTCACCATCGAACGCTACAGCCACGTCATGCACATCGTCAGCAATGTGGTGGGCGCGCTTGATCCTGCCCGCGACGCGCTCGATGCGCTGTTTGCGGGCTTTCCGGCCGGCACCGTCTCGGGCGCGCCCAAGATCAGGGCGTGCGAGATCATCGCTGCGCTCGAACCGGAAACGCGCGGGGCCTATGCCGGGGGCGTGGGCTATTTCGCGCCCGATGGCAGTCTCGACAGCTGCATTGTCCTTCGCACCGCGGTGGTGAAAGACGGGGTGATGCACGTGCAGGCAGGCGCGGGGATCGTGGCCGATTCCGATCCCGATTACGAACTCGCCGAATGCCGCGCCAAGGCCGGGGCGCTGATCGCCGCCGCGCGCGAGGCGGTGCGGGTCGCGGGCGAGCCGGGATACGGCCAGTGATACGCGCCGCCGCTCTGCTTGCCAGCGCCGCGCTGGCGCTCGTCGCCTGTTCCGAGCAGCCCGCAGGCGAGCCACTGGTGCGCGCGCGGCTCGACGGCTCGGCGCCCGAGGCCAAGGCCGCCCCCTCGCCCTCGCCCAGCGTCGCCGCGGATTCGGCCTGTCGCACAGTGACCTTCGAGGACGTGCCGCTCACCCATTGCACCGCCGATCCCGCGCTGCACCGGATCGACATGGCAAACCTCGGGCCGGACAAGCAGCCCTTCGCCTCGCTCTCCGCCTTTGCCACCAGTGTCGATGCCGCCGCCATCGCCTTTGCCGTCAATGGCGGGATGTATGGGGATGATCTCAAACCCATCGGCTATTATGTGCAGAACGGCGAGCGCCTCGTGGAACTCAACCGCGGTGAAGGCGACGGCAATTTCTATATGAAGCCCAACGGCGTGTTCTTCGGCACCGGCGGGCAATGGCGCGTGCTGGGGAGCAACACCTTCTTCAACACCGTGGGCGACCGCCCCGGCTTCGGCACCCAGTCCGGCCCGCTGCTGCTGGTGGACGGCAAACTGCACCCCGAGGTGCAGGACAACGGCCCGTCCAAGGCGATCCGCAACGGCGTGGCGGTGGATGCATCGGGCAAGGCGCATTTCGTCATTGCCGACGCGCCGGTCAGCTTCGGCCAACTCGCCCGCTATTTCCGCGACGTGGTGAAGGTGAGCAACGCGCTCTATCTCGACGGGCAGGTATCGAGCCTGTGGGATCCGGCCAGCGAACGCATGGACAAGGGCCGCGTCGGCCCGATCATCGTGGTGACGAAACGCGAGAAGGCGGCAAAAGAATGATACTCGTCATCGACAATTACGACAGCTTCACCTTCAACCTCGTCCATTACCTGATGGAGCTGGGGGCCGAAGTGCGCGTGGAACGCAATGACGCGCTGACCGCATCGCAAGCTTTGCAGACCAACGCGGCAGGCTTCCTGATCTCGCCCGGCCCCTGCACGCCGAACGAGGCGGGGATCAGCCTCGATCTGGTCGCGGCCTGTGCAGATAGCGGCAAGCCCTTGATGGGCGTGTGCCTTGGCCATCAGGCGATCGGCCAGCATTTCGGCGGGCGCGTTGTGCGCGGCGGTTTGATGCACGGCAAGACCTCGCCGGTGACGCATGACGGGACGGGGCTGTTCGCAGGCCTGCCCTCCCCCTTTATCGCCACGCGCTATCACAGCCTTGAGGTGGTGGACGTTCCGGCCGCGCTGATCGCCAATGCCCATGCCGAAACGCCGGGCAGCGATCGCCCGAGCGTCATGGGCTTCCGCCACGCGAGCCTCCCGATCCATTCGGTGCAATTCCATCCAGAAAGCATCGCCACCGAGCATGGCCACTCTCTGCTCGCCAACTTCGTCCGGATGTGCGGCATGGAGCCGGTGCTGCCCGCAAGGCTTACTGCATGAGCACGCTGCCCGACGTTACCACCCCGCTCTCTGAAGCCGAGGCCGAAGCGGCCTTCGGCGTGCTGCTGGACGGGGCGCCTTCGGAAGAGGAAATCGCGGCCTTCCTCGTCGCCCTGTCCGCCCGCGGCGAAACGTCGGATGAAATCGCCGGCGCGGCGCGGGCCTTGCGCGCGCGGCTGATCCCGATCGACGCGCCGGATAACGCCATCGACGTGTGCGGCACCGGGGGCGACGGGCACCACACGCTCAACGTCTCGACCGCGGTCAGCCTCGTGGTCGCAGCCTGCGGCGTGCCGGTCGCCAAGCACGGCAACCGCGCGGCATCCTCCAAGGCGGGCGCGGCGGATACGCTCGAAGCCCTCGGCCTCGACATGGACGCCGCCGGGCGCACGGCAGAGAAGACGCTGGCCGAAATCGGCATCTGCTTCCTGTTCGCCCGCAACCACCACCCCGCTATGGCGCGCATCCAGCCCATCCGGGTGCGGATCGGCCAGCGCACGATCTTCAACCTGATGGGCCCGCTGTCGAACCCGGCCAAGGTCAAAAACCAGCTGATCGGGATCGCACGTCCCGCCTATGTGCCGATTTACGCCGGCGCGATGGCGCGGCTCGGCACCGGCAAATCACTGATCATCTCGGGCGATGAAGGGCTCGACGAATTGAGCCTTGCAGGCGGCAACGAAGTCGCGGTCGTCTCCGGCAACGCCTTCCGCATGGAGCGCGTCGATGCGAGCGTTGCAGGCCTGCCCCACGCCCCGATCGAGGCGATCCGCGGGGACGACGCGAAGCATAACGCCGCCGCCTTGAAGGCGTTGCTGATGGGCGCCCCCGGCCCCTATCGCGATGCGGTGCTGTTCAATGCGGCGGGCGCTTTGCTGGTGGCCGGGCGCGGCGCGGACTGGCGCGAGCGTGCCGAATTGGCCGCCGAAGCGCTGGATTCCGGCGCGGCGCTGGCGTTGCTCGAACGTTGGATCGAATTGGCCAGATAACCCTTACCCTTCGCCCTGAGCTTGTCGAAGGGCCGCACTCCCCTTATCTGCAGGTCGAAGAAGAATGGTGCTTCGACAAGCTCAGCACGAACGGTATGTTTTGACGTGAACAAGCTCGAAGAAATCTGCGCCACCAAGCTCGAGGAAGTCGCCGCCCGCAAGGCCGCTACCACCATCGCCGCGCTCGAAGCCGCCGCCGCCGCGCAAGCCGCACCCCGCGGGTTCGAGGCCGCCCTGCGCGCCCGCGCCGCCGATGGCTACGCGCTGATCGCCGAGATCAAGAAGGCCAGTCCGTCCAAAGGGCTGATCCGCGCCGATTTCCACCCCGCTGCCCACGCCGCTGCCTATGAAACGGGCGGTGCGGCCTGCCTCTCGGTGCTGACCGACGCGCCGTACTTTCAGGGCCACGAGGATTATCTGGTCGAGGCTCGCGCCGCCTGCGGCCTGCCGGTGCTGCGCAAGGATTTCATGGTCGATCCGTGGCAATGCCTCGAAGCCCGCAGCATCGGGGCCGATGCGATCCTGATCATCGTCGCCGCGCTGGACGACAGTGCGATGGGCGAAATCGAGGCCGCCGCGCGCGAACTGGCGATGGACGTGCTGGTCGAAGTGCATGACGAAGTCGAGTTGGAACGCGCCGCGCGCGTGCTCAAATCGCGCCTGATCGGGGTCAACAACCGCGACCTGAAAACTTTCACCACCAGCCTCGCCGTCACCGAGCGGCTCGCGCCGCTGATGCCCGCGGGCACGCTGATCGTAGGCGAGAGCGGGATCAATTCACATGCCGATTGCCAGCGCCTCGCCAGCGCGGGCGTCCGCACCTTCCTCGTCGGGGAAAGCCTGATGCGTCAGGCCGATGTCGCCGCCGCCACCCGCGCCCTGCTCGAAGGCGCGGCCTGATCAAACCGCTGGCTGTCCTACCGGCGGAAAATCGGGCAAGAACCCTGCCATGATTGTCGCCCGCACCCTTCTCCGCCCGCGTCCGACGGCGGCCCGCGCACAACCGGGTTTTCTGTTTCAGGACTGTGTCTCATGTGTCTCCAACACGGGGCCGCAGCAAGGAAAGGGGCGCGCAGGATGAACGAAGGGGCCGGACGACTCACCCATCTCGATCACGAAGGCGCCGCGCACATGGTCGATGTCGGCGGCAAGCCCGCCACGGCCCGGCGCGCAGTGGCGAGTGGGCGGATCACCATGTCGGCAGAGGCGCTCGCGGCGATCCGCGCAGGCAACGCCCCCAAGGGCGACGTGCTCGGCACTGCGCGGCTGGCGGGCATCATGGCGGCCAAGCGCACCGGCGAGCTCATCCCGCTATGCCACCCGCTCGGGCTGGAGGCGGTGAACGTCGATTTCGCCTATGAGGAAGGCGCCATCCGCGCCACCGCCACCGCCTCGCTGACCGGCAAAACCGGGGTGGAAATGGAAGCAATGACAGCGGCTTCCATGGCACTCCTCACAATCTACGACATGGCTAAGGCGATCGACAAGGGGATGGTGATCTCCGATGTCCGCCTGATTGCCAAGAGCGGCGGCAAGTCGGGTAACTGGAGCGCGCCGGCTTGAGCGCGCCGCTCGGTCTGGAGGAAGCGCAGGCCCGCCTGCTGGCACTGGCACCGGCACTGCCCGCGGAAGCCGTCGCCACCGAGGCAGCACTCGGCCGCATCATCGCGCAGGATCTGCACGCCGCGCGCACCCAGCCTCCCGCCGACCTCTCGGCAATGGACGGCTATGCCCTCGCGCCCGGCATCGGGCCGTGGCAGCTGGTTGGCGAGAGCCGCGCCGGGGCGCCCTATCGCGAAGTCCTGACGGACAACCAATGCGTCAGGATCTCGACCGGCGCGATCGTCCCTCCCGGCGCTGACCGGGTGCTGTTGCAGGAAGACGCGCTCGACGAAGCAGGCATCATCACCGCCACCGAAATGCCGCCTCCGGGCCGCCATATCCGCGCGCGCGGGTTCGACTTCCACACAGAGGATCTGCTGCTGGCGCGCGGCACCCTCCTCACCCCCGCCCGCATCGCGCTGGCGCTGGCGGCGGGGCATGGCGAGGTTACCGTCGCCCGGCGCGTGCATGTCGCGGTGATGGACAGCGGGGACGAACTCAGCGCCGATCCCGCCGCCTGTCTCCCTCACCAGATCCCCGCCAGCAACGCCGCGATGATCGCCGCGATGCTGGCGCCGCTCGGTTGCGATGTCACCCGCATCGGCCCCGTCCCGGATGATCGCACTGCGCTGGCCGAGGCGCTCGCTCAGGCCGAGGGCGCAGATGTGCTGATCACCTCGGGCGGGGCGTCGGTCGGCGATCACGATCTGGTCAAACCCGCGCTCGCCGAATGGGGGGCCGAAACCGCCTTCTGGAAGGTCGCGATCAAACCGGGCAAACCGCTGCTGGTCGCCACCAGAGGGGCACAGGTGATCCTCGGCCTGCCGGGCAATCCGGTGTCGAGCTTCGTCACGGCCTTCCTGTTCGCGCTGCCGCTGGTGCGCGCGGCGATGGGCGCGAGCGATCCCCTGCCGCGCGCGGTGACGATGGTGGCCGGCGAAGACCTGCCCGCAGTCGGCCCGCGCCGTGAGTTCCTGCGCGCGGTTAGCGACGGCGGCGAAGTAAGGCTGGCCGGATCGCAGGACTCCTCCGCTCTCTCAGCGCTGGCCGTGGCTGACTGCCTGATCGACCGCCCCGCGCGCGCGCCTGCTGTGGCAGCTGGTGAGCTGGTGCAGGTGTTCCCGCTCGGAAATGGCTGAATTGCGAGGGTTTGCCCTGAAGGTCGCTTGACTCTGTTCCGCGGGTTGCCTAATTGTTCCGTGTTCGTTCACCATATCGGCGGACATCTGTCATTCTGGCAGAACGTGCAGGCAAAGCACCGATTGCCCTTCGCGGGCAGGTGCCTCTTGGTGCACATCAGGGATTGGCCCGCATTGGCGCCGGGTGCGGCGTGGATGCGACCACAGGAGATTTGATCAATGCTGACAGCCAAGCAGCACGAGTTGATCCGCTTCATCCAGCAGCGTCTGGAGGAGACCGGGATTTCGCCGAGTTTCGAGGAAATGAAGGAAGCGCTTGACCTCAAGAGCAAGTCGGGGGTGCACCGCCTGATTTCCGCGCTGGAGGAACGCGGCTTTCTGCGCCGGCTGCCCAACCGCGCGCGTGCGTTGGAGGTGATCCGCCAGCCTGAAGATACGACGCCTGCACGCGGGGCTGCGGCTTCGGCAGCGGGGGGCAATGTTGTGCCGATGCCGGCACCGGCTCCGCGTGTGCATGAAGCCGCGAACGACGTGGTCGAACTGCCGCTCCATGGGCGGATCGCAGCGGGCGCGCCGATCGAGGCGCTCGAAGGCCAGAGCACCCTGCCCGTCCCCGCCGCGCTGCTCGGCCCGGGGGAGCATTACGCGCTCGAAGTCTCAGGCGACTCAATGGTCGAGGCGGGCATCTTCGATGGCGATTTCGCGCTGGTGAAGCGCACCGATACCGCCCGCGATGGCGAGATCGTGGTGGCGCTGGTGCGCGGCGAGGAAGCGACGCTCAAGTATCTCCGCAAGGAAGGCGGACAGGTGCGGCTTGATCCGGCCAATGCGGCCTATGATCCGCAATATTACCGCCCCGATGAAGTGCAGGTGCAGGGCAAGCTCGCCGGGCTGCTGCGCCGCTATCACTGAGGCGGTGACGGTGCGCGCGGGGGACGGGCGGCTTCGCTTCCCCCGCGCCACCAGCCATGCTCGCCCTCGCCAGCGGCGACGCTCTCGATGCGCTGCGTGGCGAGGTTGACGGAGAGACCTCCGCTGCGCTCCAGTAGCTTGCGATCGGCTTTCAGCCAGCGCGGACGGCATGAGCGCGGCAGGAAGCGGTCGGCGATGACGATGTCGGCGCGGGTGCAGGCGCTGGCCAACGCGCGTTCCTCGATACGGTCACGGGTGCGGGCGAGCAGGATCACCCACTCGCGCCCGCCGCGTGTCAGGGTGACGACGCAGAACGCGCTCGAACAGCGCGCCCCGGGCCATTGGTCGAGCGGCACCGGCTCGGCCTTGACCCCGGCCAGTTCGAGCAGGTTGTCGCGCGCATAGCTTGACCGGCTGTCGCGCAGGGACAGCAGGCGGCGGGTGCCATCGGCGGCGGTGACGGTGATCCCCACCTGCCGTCCGTCGCCCGCGACCAGCAGATCGGGCACCGGCGTGAGTGCGGCCAGCAAACTCGCCAGCGCCACCGGCACGAGGCCCAGCAAGCGCGCCCGCCCGCTCCACAGGGCAAGCCACAGGCCTCCGGTGGCGAACAGCGCGATCACTTCGGCGCCGATCTGCGGCATCAGCGTGACCGCTCCGGGCTGGCTGGCGGTCAGGTGCGCGATGGCGAGCAACAGGTCGAGCGAGACGCGCACCGCCCACCAGAACGGCGCCCCCGCGCCCGCCAGATCGAACAGCAACCCCAGCGCAATCAGCGGCATCGAGACGAAGGTCACCAGCGGGATCGCCACCACATTGGCCAGCGCACCATAGAGCCCCGCGCGGTGGAAATGGAACAGCACCACCGGCATCAGAGCGAGTTCGATCACGACACCCGTCAGAAGCAGCATCACCCCCTTCCGGCCAATCCGCGCCCACCACGGCTCGTCACGCGCCGCCAGAAAGGCCCGGACCGGCGCGCAATTGGCGAGCGCGATGATGGCCAGCACCGCGGAGAAGCTCATCTGGAAGCTCGGACCGATCGCGCTCTCGGGCCACAGCAGCAGGACCAGTCCCGCCGCCACCGCCACCATCCTCAACGACAGCGCATCGCGCCCCAGCACCAGCGCGAACAGCACCAGCATCGCGGCGACGCAGCTGCGCACCGTCGGCACCTCGGCCCCGGTCAGCAGGGTGTAGGCGATCCCCGCCAGCGCCCCGCCCGCCGCCGCCGCCACCGGCAGGCGCACCCGCAGCGCCAGCGCGGGCCACAACGCCAGCAGCCGCAGCACCGCGAAGTAGGCCGCCGCAATCACCGCGCTCACATGCAGGCCGCTGATCGAGAGCAGGTGCGTAAGGCCGGAATCGCGCATCGCCACCTCGTCGCCAGCGCTGATCCCGCCGCGGTCCCCGCTGGCAAAGGCCGCCGCAATTGCACCCGCCGAGCCCGACACGCGCTCGCGCACATGGAGAGACAACGCGCGCTGGACCCGTGCGATGGTGCCGCCGGGGGGAGCCGGGCTGACCAGTTCGACCGGCCCGATCACGCTGCCGGTCGCCGCGAGCCCTCTGAACCATGCGGCGCGGGCGAAGTTGTAAGCGCCCGGCAACATCGGGCTGGCAGGCGGCATCAACCGTGCCCGCAGCCGCACCACCGCGCCCTCGGCCAGCGCGGGGCTCGCTGCTGCATCGGCCAGCGCATCGAGCGGCACGTTGATCCGCACCTTGAGCGCTTCGGGAGCTGCACCCGCCTCCGCCAGACGCACCGCCAAGGTCAGGCGGATGCGGCTCTCGGCAGGCTGGTCTTCGCGTTCGAGCACCCGGCCTTCGAGCAGCGCCACCTGCGGCGCGGCAATCGCCGGGGTGCCGACCATCTCCGAGCGCGCCCAGACCACCGCGATGCCGGCCGCAAACACCAGCCCGCTCGCCATCAGCGCTCCGGCCAGGTGCACCCGCGCATCGTGCCCGGCGCTGCCAGCGGGCCACAACAACCGCGCCGTCATCGCCGCGCCGCAGCCACCGACCATTGCCGCCAGCCAATGCCACACCCCGGGCAAAGCGAACCATGCGAGGATCCCGCCCATGAACAGCACCGCCAGCCACGGCGCACGATCGAACCCGGCGGCGGCGAGAAACCGCTCCGCCCCGTCTGCCATCCGCCCCGGCAACCCTGCGCCGGTGCTGGACAATCGTCCACCGCTTTGCCAAGGCCGCGGCGACGCGACGGGTCCGGCAGGGGTGCTGCCGGGATCGTCTCCCATCGGAATGATCGGCACATCGCGCATCGGTTCGCCCCCCGACCGACTCAGGCCTTCGAAGGCCAGCGCCAAGCCGCTCAAAGTGAACAGGAATATAGTGACCATGGCAAGCGAAAGCAGCAGCGAGAGCAGCGCCCCCACCGGAGAAGTGGTAACCCGCTTCGCGCCCTCGCCCACCGGCTTCCTGCATATCGGGGGCGCGCGCACCGCGCTGTTCAACTGGCTTTACGCCCGCCATCACGGCGGCCGCACCCTGCTGCGGATCGAGGATACCGATCGCAAGCGCTCCACCCAGGAAGCGATCGACGCGATTATCGAAGGGCTCGACTGGCTCGGCCTTGACTATGATGCGCCGCCGATCTTCCAGTCGGACCGCGCCGAGCGCCATGCCGAAGTCGCCTGGCAGTTGCTCGAGGCAGGCCATGCCTACAAGTGCTTCGCCACGCCCGAAGAACTCGAAGCCATGCGCGAGGAGCAGCGCGCCAACAAGAAGCCGCTGCGTTACGACGGCCGCTGGCGCGACCGCGATCCGGCCGAAGCCCCCGATGGCGCGCCCTTCACCATCCGCCTCAAGACGCCGGCCGAAGGCGAAGTCACCATCCATGACCGGGTGCAGGGCGCGGTGACGGTGAAGAACGAGGAAATCGACGACTACATTATCCTGCGCGCCGATGGCACGCCGACCTATATGCTCGCGGTGGTGGTGGACGATCACGACATGGGCGTCACCCACGTGATCCGCGGCGATGACCACCTCAATAACGCCTTCCGCCAGCTGCCGATCATCCGCGCGATGAACGAGATCGAGGGCAATTGGCCTGATCCCGTCTATGCCCACATCCCGCTGATCCACGGCAGCGACGGGGCCAAGCTGTCGAAGCGCCACGGTGCGCTCGGGGTTGAAGCCTATCGCGACGAATTCGGCATCCTGCCCGAGGCGCTGTTCAACTATCTGCTGCGCCTGGGCTGGGGCCACGGTGATCGCGAGGAAATCACCCGTGACGAGGCCGTGCAGCTGTTCGATCTCGACGGCGTTGGCAAAAGCCCCTCGCGCTTCGACATCAAGAAGCTGGAGAACCTCAACGGCCACTACCTGCGCGAGGCGGATGATACCCGCCTGGCCGCATTGGTCGCCGCCCGCATCGGCGAAGACGCGGACGAGGCGTTGCTGGCGCGGGCCATGCCCGAGCTCAAGCCGCGCGCCAAGAACCTCAATGAACTGGCCGAGGGCGCAGGCTTCCTGTTTGCCAAGCGCCCGCTCGCTCTGACCGAGAAGGCGGCAGCGCTCCTGGAAGGCGACGGACGTTCGATTTTACGCAAGATTCACACGGCGCTCGCGGCCGAAAACGACTGGACAAGCGAGGCACTCGAAGCCACTACGAAGGCGCTTGCGGAGGAACTGGGATTGGGTCTCGGCAAGCTGGCGCAGCCGATGCGCGCGGCGCTGACCGGGACGACCACTTCACCCGGTATCTTCGACGTTCTGGTCCTGCTGGGCCGGGACGAAGCGCTCGCGCGGCTCGAAGCACAGGCCGCTTGAGGCAAGCAGGGGGCCGCTCAGGGCGCGCGGCAGGGAATTTGGACAGGAGACAGATCTTGGCAGACAAGACGGCGAAACTCGAAATCGGTGGCAAGACCTTCGAATATCCGGTGCTCGAAGGCAGCACCGGCCCCGATGTCATCGACATCCGCAAGCTTTATGCGCAGACCGGCGCTTTCACTTTCGATCCGGGCTTCACCTCGACCGCCAGCTGCGAAAGCGCGCTGACCTATATCGACGGCGATGAAGGCGTGCTGCTGCACCGCGGCTATCCTATCGGCCAGCTGGCCGAAGAGTCGAGCTTCATGGAAGTCAGCTACCTGCTGCTCAACGGCGAACTGCCGAGCAAGCAGGCGCTCGACGATTTCACCTACACCATCACCCGTCACACCATGCTGCACGAGCAGCTGATGACCTTTTACCGCGGCTTCCGCCGTGACGCGCACCCGATGGCGATCATGTGCGGCGTGGTTGGCGCGCTGTCGGCGTTCTATCACGACAGCACCGACATCTCCGATCCGCAGCAGCGCATGATTGCCTCGCACCGCCTGATCGCCAAGATGCCGACGATTGCGGCGATGGCCTACAAGTATTCTGTCGGTCAGCCCTTCATGTATCCGGATAACCGCCTGTCCTACACCGGCAACTTCCTGCGCATGACCTTCGGCGTTCCGGCCGAGGAATATGAAGTGATCCCGGCGGTGGAACGCGCGATGGACCGGATCTTCATCCTCCACGCCGATCACGAACAGAACGCCTCGACCTCGACCGTGCGGCTCGCCGGTTCCTCGGGCGCGAACCCGTTTGCCTGCATCGCGGCCGGCATTGCCTGCCTATGGGGCCCGGCGCATGGCGGCGCGAATGAAGCGGCGCTCAACATGCTCAAGGAAATCGGCACGCCCGATCGCATCCCGCACTATATCGAGCGCGCCAAGGACAAGAACGATCCGTTCCGCCTGATGGGCTTCGGCCACCGCGTCTACAAGAACTACGACCCGCGTGCGACGGTGATGCAGAAGACCGTGCGCGAGGTGTTTGACGCGCTGAAGGTCACCGATCCGCTGTTCGAAACCGCGCTGCGCCTCGAAGAGATCGCGCTGAACGATCCCTATTTCATCGAGAAGAAGCTGTTCCCGAATGTCGACTTCTATTCAGGCATCATCCTCTCGGCGATCGGCTTCCCGACCACCATGTTCACCGCGCTGTTTGCGCTGGCCCGCACCGTGGGCTGGGTGGCGCAGTGGAACGAAATGATCAGCGACCCCGGCCAGAAGATCGGCCGTCCGCGCCAGCTCTATACCGGCCCCACCCAGCGCGATTACATCCCGCTGTCGCAGCGCTGACCTGTGGGCGGGCGTGGCCTTTCCTGTGCGACCGGTTTCTCGAGAGAAACCGGATGGCCGCGCCAGCTCTACACCGGCCCGACGCAGCGCGATTACATCCCGCTGTCGCAGCGTTAAGGCGCAAGCATGGGCGGGCGGGTGCTCAGGGCAGCGGGAATGTTGCTGCTCGTCATGGGCACCCTCTGGGCCTTGCAGGGCTTGGGCGTGGTCAAATGGCCGCCCGACAGCTTCATGCTCGACCGTCGCCAATGGGCGCTTTACGGCGGGCTGACCGCCACAGCCGGAGCAGTATTGCTGTGGCTCGCACACCGGAAGGGCAAGCCGCGCGGTTAGCGGGCGCGATCTAGGCCGCCGACAGTTCGAGCAGGAACAGCGCCCCGCCCCCTTCTGCCGTCCCGACCGTAAGGCTCCCCTCCATCGCTTCGGCCAGACGGCGCGAGATGTAGAGACCGAGGCCCGAGCCTCCGTCCTTGTCGCGCCCAAGCCGTTCGAACTTGTCGAAGATGCGCGCGGCCTGTTCGGGCGTGATGCCCGGGCCTTGATCGGCCACGCTGACGGTGACCCGCCCGTCCGGCAGCGCCTCCGCCGCAATCGTCACCGTGCTTCCGGCGGGCGAATAGGCGATCGCATTGCCGATCAGGTTGATGAGGATCTGCAGCACCCGCCGGAATTCGGCGCTCGCCACCGCAGCCCCGCGCTCGCCCGTCACCACCAGCGCGATCTCGCGGTTGCGGGCGCGCACGCCGAGAATCCCCGCCGCCCGCGCCGCCGCATCGGCCAGATCGACCCGCTCGCGCGCCGCCGTAAAGCCCGGCGTTTCGACCACTTCGAGATCGGCAAGGTCATCCAGCATCGCCGCAAGGTGCTGACCGGCGCTGGCAATGGTGCCGGCATATTCGCTGTATTCCTCGCGCAACGGCCCGGCGAGGCGCGTGCGGATCGTCTCGGCATTGGCGATGATCCGCGCCACCGGCTGGCACAGCACCGGAGCAAGCGCGCTGCCGATCAGGCGCGTGGGCGTGGGCGTGGGCGCGGCCACGGCCTCGTCGCCCGCGACAGGCGCATCATGGACGAGCGGCTCGTCGGCGATCATCAGGAGTTCGAACCCGGTCGGGCTCAAGGCATCGGGGCCGAGCGGGATCAGCCGCACCCGCCAGTGGCGCTGCGATCCGGCAAAACGGCACGCCGCCCCGTCAAGCAGCCGCCAATGAAGCGGCTGGTGGTGGGTGACATCGGCGAGTTCGACCAGATCGCTCCACACCTGCCCAGGATGCGCCATCGCGGCGGCTTGCAAAGCGGCGGCATCGCTTGCGAGCGCGCTCAACACCTGCACCTGCTGGCGGGCATCGAGCCGCGCGCTGACTTCGGCCGTTGCACGGTCGATCGCGTCGAGCCGGTCGGCAAAAACGCGGCCTTCGGGGGCAGGCTGGAAGGTGCGCTGCCAGTTCTCGACCAGCACCTCGCACCCGCCCTCTGCCGCCGCAACCGAGGGGTCGATGCGGGCAAAGCCGGAAACCAGCGCCTCGCCATCGAAGGCGGTGAAAGCCCGCGCAATCCTGAGGCCGAGCCCGCGCGCCTGCTGCACCAGTGCGAGCAGTTCGGGGATCGCCAGCGGCCCCGGCACCCGCCCGCCGCAGCGCGCCTGCAAATCGGCGAGCGTCTCGTCGGCGTTGAGCAGCCAGTCGCGCGCATCGGTCAGCCCGCGGGCGCCAAGCAGGGTTTCGCGCGGGTCCATCGTGTTCATCACTCTGCCCCCGCGCCCAGCAGCACCCGCGCCCGGTCAGGCGAGAGCGCTGCGAGATCGCGCGGCAGGGCCGCTGCCGGATCGAGCGTGAGGAACTGGCGTTCGATCGCCTCGGCCTCCAGCCCCGCTGCACGCAGGGCCAGCGCAAGGCGCATCCCCTGCCCTTCATGGCAGGCCAGCACGGCATGAGCGCGGTCTTGTCCGGAAAGCGCCGACAGGGCGCTTGCAAACAGCGACGGCCCGGCATGGTCGAGCGCCAACGCCGCGACCGCCCCGCGCCGCATCGCCCCGATCAGCCGGGCCAGCAGGCCGATCCGGCTCGCGCCTTCATCATAGCTCTGGAGCAAGGCCGCCCGCCCCGCCCCGTCCGCACCGCTGGCACCGAGCACAGCCGCAAACAACTCGGCCGGCAGCTCGGTCAGCGGCAGCTGCATTCGGCGCTGGCTCTGGATAAAGCGCGACTGCGCGGCGAGCGCGTTCATCGCCAGCTCGGCAATCGCGGGGGTTTCGGAAGCGATCAGTTCCTGCAACAGCGGGCTCAGCACCGGATCGATTCCGCGTTGCTGGTGCAGTCGCTCGGCCAGATGGCTCTCGGCGGCGAGCGCATGGCAGAAGGCGAGCAGCGCCGGATCACCGGCGATCGTATCGGCCAGCGCCTCCTGCGCCCCGGGATGCCCCGCCGCGACCAGTTGACCGGCGAGATCGGACAGCATCCCGCGCACCCGCGCAAGGATCGCATCGCTCACCAGCCTCTGGCCCTCGCTGGCGAGCAGATGCCGCAGCACCGGCACGACCGAGCCGAGCGCGCGGCTCTCGCGCGCCAACTGGTCCCGCAGGATTGTTTCGGCCCCTGCCTCGTTTTCCTCGTCAGCCAGGTCCATGGTGTTATCGCCCATCATGCGCGCATAACCCGCCCATAGTTAAATCCGCGTTAGTTCAATCGGCGGAGTTTCGCAGCAGCAATCCGCCGAGCAGCAGCAGCGCAAACAGCGCGGCGGCGTGGGGCAGCAGTCCGAAAGCAGCGGCGATGGCGAGCGCGGCCGGCAGCACGGCGCGGTCGGCCAACACTGCCAGCGGCGTGGCGGTTGGCGTGAGCCGGGCGAGCCCGACCAGCACCGGGCCGAGCATCGCCAGGGGCGCAATCGTGCCCGAAGGCGAAAGCGCGATGAGGAGGACCGCGGCAACCGCAATGTCGACCGCCGTATCGAACCGGTCGCGGCGCGCCGCCGGAGCCGCCTTGCCCAGCAACTCCCCGGCCATTGCCCCCAGCGCGCCGGCCAATGCCGCCGCCAGCGCACCAAGCGCCGCCAGCGCCAGCCCGAACGTCCCTGCGCCCCACACCGCCGCAGCAATCGCGCCGAGATGCAGCGCAGCCGCCCCGCTCGCCGCAACCAGCGGGCCTTTGGCGAGCCCTTCGGGCGCCAGCACCATCGCCCCCGCCCTCGCGAGCGCCTGCGAAGGCCTGCGCCAATCGGCCCCGCCTGCCGCGCGGGTAATCAGCGCCTGCTCTTGTGCGGCCAGCGCCGTCTCGTCAGTCGCCAGCAGCCAGCCCGCCGGAGCCGGATCATCGCCGGGCAGTGCGCGGCACGGGGTTCCGGCCTGCAGGGCAAGGCGCAACAGCAGCGAAATCGCATCGGCATCGGGCGGGAAATCAGCGAGGTGCTGCACCGGCGCGCCGCGCATCACCAGCAGGCCTGCCCAATGTTGCTGTGCGTCGATCCGCTCGAAATCGTCGGCGTGCTGCGCCACCAGCGGGCTGGTCGCCGCAAGCGCGGCCACAAAACGCGGCGGCGGGCCTTGCGCCAACAGCGCCGCGGCGAGCGCCGGATCGGGCAGCAGGCCGTCTGCGAGAATGACCAGTTCGTCCTCGGCCCGCACCAGCGCCGGCAGGTGGAGAAAACCGCGCAAGGGCTGCAGATTGCCGCCCGCCGCCTCGATCTCCTGTTGCAGCCGCAGCACCTCGCCATCGACCCGCTCGCACAGGCACCAGATCCGCTCGCAACCGATACTGCGCAGCCAGTCAACCTGCCGCGCCAGCACCGAACGGCCCGCAAGCGAAAGCTCGGCGCGCAAGGCGCCGCTGCCGGTTTGTTTGATGGCCGCGATCAGGGCGGTGCGCATCGCCTGCCTTTCGCAAGGGGGACTATGCGTCAGGATGTGCCGGTTTCGCTGCCGTGGTTCAAGTTTGGCGAGGTAACCTGTGCCCGCAAATCGCAGGGCAGACGCGCGGTCAGCGGCGCGCGGTGCGGGTGAAGCGCGCCAGCACGGCCTCGATCTCGCGGATCGCCATCGGCTCGCCCGGCGCGCAATTGAGCGCGTGTTCGGCGGCCGCCAGCAGTTCCTCGGCATGAAAGCTCGCCGCCAAGCCCTTCAGCCGCATCGCCGCAACCGTCCAGTTGCCATCGCAACGCGCCCGCTTGAGCAGATCGAACTGCCGCAGCGCGCTTTCAAGGAACGCCCCGCGCAGCTCGCGCATCAGCGCAGCATCATCGCCCGCAGCAGCGGCGAGAGTCGCATCGAGAGCTCCGTTGTCATAGGCCATGAAATGCGGGGTATCACCGGTTAGGTTAAAGCGGGGTTTATCCGGAGTCCGCCTGTGGTAAGAGGGTGCCATGGCAGGACGGCACCAGATGCGCGCCTTGGGGCGCAAGAACGGCACGGATGACGCGGGCGAGGCGGTTGCGAACGGCGAACCCGATGCGCCCGACAGCGGCGAGATGCTGCTGGAGGAAAGCTGGCTGGAGGAAGCGCCTGCCGCCCCTGCCCCTTCGCGCTTCGGCTGGCTCACCCCTGCCCTCGCCCTGCTCGCGATTGCCGCATGGACCGGATTTTTCGGCTGGACCATCAGTGCTGATGTTATAGCCGGCCCCGCCCCTGCCGCATGGGCCGGGTGGATCGTCCAGTGGTCGGTGCCGAGTGCGCTGATCGGGATTGTCTGGCTACTGGCAATGCGTTCCTCGCGCGCCGAGGCAAACCGCTTTGCCGCCAGCGCCGCGCTGCTCAGCCGCGAGAGTGCGGAGCTTGAAGAACGGCTCAAGGTGGTCAACCGCGAGCTCAGCCTCGCGCGTGAATTCCTCGCGGCGCAATCGCGCGATCTCGAAGCGCTGGGCCGGATCGCGGCCGAGCGGATTTCCACTCATGCGGCCGAATTGCAGCAGTTGATCGTCGCCAACGGCGCGCAGGTCGAAGTGATCAGCGCCACCAGCGAGACCGCGCTCGGCAACATGAACCGGCTGCGGGACGATCTGCCGGTAATCGCCAACGCCGCGCGCGATGTCGCCAACCAGATCGGCGGCGCGGGCAATAATGCCCAGAGCCAGCTGGAACGCCTGAGCGAAGGGTTCGAACGGCTCGGCCAGCTTGGCGCGAGCAGCGATGTGCGGGTGCAGGGACTTTCCGCCACGGTCGGCCAGACGCTCGACAGTTTCGAGACGCAGGTCGCCCGGATCGAGGCGCTGGTCGCAGGCCGCTTTATCAGCCTGCAGGGTGAGGCTGCGGCCTATCGCGAAAGGCTCGACGCGCTGGAGAGCGCGGCCATCGATAGCCTGCGCGCCCAGACCGGCGCGCTCGAAACCGAACTCACCGCCGCGTCAGAACGCCTGCGGGAAGCCGAATCGAACGCGTGCGAACAGATGCGCGGCGAACTCGCGGCGCTGGAACAGGATATGGCGAGCCGCCTCAGGCTGGCCGAGGAAACCGAGGCCCGTGCGCTGGCCGCCGCGCGCGAGCGGATTGCCGCCATCACTGCCGAAGCCGATACCCTCGAAGCCCGCCTTGCCGAACGCAATCTGCGGTTTGGCGAAGCGATGGAGCAGCGCCAGGCCGCCTTCGACACGCGCGAGGCGCAGGCCAGCGAAGTGCTCTCGCAGCGCCTCGCCGCGCTCGACGATGCTCTCGCCCAGCGGCGCGAGGCGCAGATTGCCGATGCCGAAAAGCTGGTTGCGCAAGGCGAGGCGCTCGCCGCGCAGCTTGACCGCTTCGGTGCGCTGCTCGGCGAGGTCAGCCAGCATGGCGAGAATGCGCGCAGCAGCCTGTCGAATGGCTTCGACGTTCTCGGAGAGAAGCTTTCTGCCAAGCGCATCGCTCTGGCCGAAACCGAGGCGCGGCTGGCGCAGCTTACCGAAAGCGGCATCCGCCTGCTCGAAATAATCCAGTCCGGCGCGCGCACAAGCCGCGAGGATCTGCAACGCGCGATTGCCGAGGCGGGCGACAGCCTTGGAACCGTCGAGACCCGCGCGGGCGAAGTCAGCCAGCTGATGCTGCGTTCGAGCCAGAGCGGCGTCGACCTGTCGGACTATCTCGTCAAGACCCGCGGCGAGATCGATGCGGCGGACGAAGCCATCGCCGGTTTCCGCGCAAGACTCGCCGAACAGTCGGACGAAGCGCTGGCCAAGCTGCAAGGTTTGCGCGGCGGTTTCGCGCGGCTGGCCGAGGACAGCGGCACGCTGGCCGGCGACACGCAGGACCAACTGCGCAGTGCGCTCGCTACGCTTGAAGCGGCGATTGCCCAGTCCTTTGCGACGCTGGAGGAAGGCACCCGGGAAAAGACGGCGGCGCTCGCCGAGAACCTCGGGCTGGAAGCGGTCGGCGTGCTGGAAAAGGCGCTCCGCAACGAGACGTCGGCCACCATCGGCAAGATCGAACAGGCCGCCGCCCATGCCTCGGGCGTCGGCCGCGAAGTGGTGATCCAGCTGCGCGATCAGCTGGTGCGGGTCAACGAGTTGACCGGCAATCTCGAACAGCGCGTCACCCGCGCCCGCGAGCTGGCCGAGGAGCAGGTCAACAACGACTTCGCAAGGCGCATGGCGCTGATCACCGACAGCCTCAATTCCGCGGCCATCGACATTGCCGGCGCGCTCTCGACCGAAGTCTCCGACACGGCGTGGGATGCTTACCTGAAGGGCGACCGCGGGATCTTCACCCGCCGCGCGGTGCGGCTGATCGACAATGGTGCAGCGCGCGACATCGGCGAGCTCTACCAGCGCGACGACACCTTCAAGGCCAATGTCAGCCGCTACATCCACGATTTCGAGGCGCTGCTGCGCGCCACGCTCTCGACCCGCGATGGCCACGTGCTGAGCGTGACCATGCTCGGGTCGGACATGGGCAAGCTCTACGTGGTGCTCGCCCAGGCGATCCAGCGCTTCCGCACCTAATTGGCGGCAGCGCCCGGAGGCTTGGGCAGGATGTCGATATCGGCGACCGTGACCCAGCCATATTCGTAATTGGCGACGAACAGCGCCGTGGCGAGCGCGGCCACCACCGATGCGCGCGCGGCAACCTTGCCCGGCTGGAAGTTGACCGGTGCGCTTTCCGCCTGCCCCGGCACCTTTTCCACCCCCGCTTCGTCGGCGGTGCGCACGCCGAAGGGCAGCATGATGAAGGCGCTCATCACGAAGAACAGGAAATAGATCGCGGCAATCGAGGTCGCGGCCATCAGTCGGGCGCTCCCGGCATCACCACCCGCACCTGGGGGCGCTTGCCCGACCAGCGCTGCGCCGCGCGCCGGGCAGCGAGCCGTGCGGCTTCGTGCACGGCAGCGGGATCGCGCGCATCCTTGCCCTTGAGGCGCGAAATCGCATTCAGCACGTCATTTGCCGTTTCCGCGAGGAATTCCGGCAGGTCTTCCTCCAGCGGCAGACCGATCGCCTCGATCAGCGGAGCCTGCCCGCGCACCAGCACCACCACCATCACGCCTTCGGCCGCGATGCGGCGACGCATGGTGATCGCATCGCCATTGGCGGGCGCGATAATGTCGCCGTCGAGCACCAGACGGCCAGCGCGCACCTCGGCAATCTTGCCCGGCTTGCCCGGCGCAAGGCGCACGATGTCGCCGTTCTTCTGCACCACCTGCGCGGGAATGCCGCAGGCCTTCCCGACCCGCGCCTGTTCCGCCATGTGGCGCATCTCGCCGTGGACGGGGACGAGGATTTCAGGCTTCAGCCAGCTATAAAGCGCCTCCAGCTCCGGCCGTCCCGGGTGGCCCGAGACATGGATGAAAGCCTGCCGGTCCGTCACCATCGTGATCCCCCGCGCGGCGAGCTGGTTCTGGATGCGGCCAATGGGGATCTCGTTGCCCGGAATCTGGCGCGAGGAAAACAGCACCACGTCGCCCGCGACAAGCTCGATCGGGTGATTGCTTTCGGCCATGCGCGCCAGCGCCGCGCGCGGCTCGCCCTGCCCGCCGGTGGCGATAATCAGCACTTCGCCGCGCGGCAGACCCATCGCGGTGTCGAAATCGACCGGCTTGGGGAAATCCTCAAGGTAGCCATTATCCTGCGCCACCTCGATGATCCGGTCGAGCGAGCGCCCTGCGACGCAGATCTGCCGCCCGGTCTCACGCGCAACCTCGCCCAGCGTCTGGAGGCGGGCAACGTTGCTGGCGAAGGTGGTGACGACGACGCGCTTGCCGGAATGGCGCGCGACTTCCTCCATCAACGCCTGATGCACAGCGCCTTCGCTGCCCGAGGGGTTGGGATTGAACACGTTTGTCGAATCGCACACCAGCGCCAGCACGCCATCGTCGCCGATGGCGCGCAGATCGGCCTCGGTCGCCGGTTCGCCGATGATCGGTTCATCGTCCAGCTTCCAGTCGCCGGTGTGGAAGATGCGCCCGTGCGGAGTGTCGATCACCAGCGCATTGCCCTCGGCAATCGAGTGCGCCAGCGGGACATAGCTGATGGTGAACGGCCCAAGATCGAACGCGCCGTCATCCTCCTCGATGATGTTGAGTTCGACCTTGCCGAGCAACCCGGCCTCTTCGAGCTTCCTCGCCACCAGATCGGCGGTGAAGGGAGTCGCATAGAGCGGCACGCCGAGTTCGCCCGCGAAATAGGGCACCGCACCGATATGGTCTTCGTGCGCATGAGTGAGCACGATCCCGATCAAGTCTTGGCTGCGTTCCTCGATGAAGTCGAGATCGGCGAACACCAGATCTACCCCGGGATATTCGGTGCCGGAGAAAGTCATGCCGAGATCGACCATCAGCCACTTGCCCTGACAGCCGTAGAGATTGACGTTCATGCCAATCTCGCCCGATCCGCCGAGCGCGAGGAACAGCAATTCGTCTTCGGGAGTAAAGTCTTTCTTCAAGGGAATTCCGGTTCTGTCAGAGAGGGTCAGGCGCTCTCGGCCTGACGGGCAAGGATGGCGAGGCCATCAAGGGTAAGATCGGCATCGACATGATCGAAGATCTCGGTCGCGTCATCGAACAATATGGCGAGCCCGCCGGTCGCGACAACCTTTGCCGGGCGGCCGATCTCGACTTTCATCTTCGCGACCATGCCTTCCATCATCGCGACATAGCCCCAGAACACGCCGATCAGCATCTGGTCTTCGGTGTTGCGGCCGATCACGCTGCGGCTGCCGGGGGCGCGGATGGCGATGCGCGGCAGTTTAGCCGTCTTGCCCACCAGCGCGTCGAGGCTGAGGTTGATCCCCGGCGCAATCGAGCCGCCCTTGTAAGCCCCGGTGAAGTCGACCGCTTCGAACTTGGTGGCGGTGCCGAAATCGACGATGATGAGGTCACCGCCATACTTGTGATGCGCTGCGAGGATATTGAGGGCGCGGTCGGCGCCGAGCGAAGACGGCTGATCGACATCGATCTCGAACCGCCAGCGCGCCGTGCCCTGTCCGGCAAACAGCGGCGTGATGCCGAAATATTTCTCGCACAATACGGTTAGGTTGTGATCGGCACGCGGAACCACCGAGGCGACAATGATCTGCTTGATCTGGTCGCGCTCTACGCCTTCGATCTTGAGCAGTTGCAGCAGCCACACCGCATATTCATCGCCCGTCCGGCGCGGATCGGTGGCGATGCGCCAGCGCGCACGGATGGTGTACCTGCCCTCGTCGTCATAGGTGAACAGGGCGAAGACGACATTGGTGTTCCCGACATCGGCGGCGAGCAGCATGGGGGCAGTCCTTGTTTACGAAATGTCGCCAGCGCGAATGACACGTTCGCTGCCATCCGCCAAGCGCAGCCGCAAGGCGCCGTCACTTTCCTCCAGCCCCGCGAAGGAGCCGCTCAGCACCGAGCCGTCGGTATCATGGACCGTGACGGGCGAACCTTGGGCGTGGATCGACTGGTTCATGAAGGCGTGGAGCGTCGCGCCGAGGCCATAGGTGCGCCATGCCTCCAGCCTGCGATCGAACGCGGCAGCGAGGCTGGCGGCGAAGGTTTCGAGCGGCGGGGGCGGCGTGACATCAGCCAGTGCGGCAGTCTTGCGATCAGGCAATTGCGGGGCGCGAGCGAGGTTCACGCCGATACCGACGACAATGTATCCGCGCACCATTTCAAGCAGGATGCCCGAAAGCTTGCCGCCATCCAGCAGCACGTCATTGGGCCATTTTAGCGCGAGCGCACCCGTATCGCCCAAAGCGGCCGTCGCGGCATCTCGCACCGCGAGCGCCGCGACGAAGCTGAGCGTGGCAGGCGGCGGACCAGCCTCTCCCACGCTCACCACCGCCGAGCCCATGAAATTACCCGCACCGTCGAACCACTCGCGCCCCTGTCGGCCGCGTCCAGCGGTCTGACGTCGCGCCACCAGCCAGCGGCCCTCCGCCCAGCCCTCACCCGAGCGCAGCTTCGCGGCGAGATCGGCGTTGGTCGAGCCGGTCTGTTCGACGACTTCGATCAAACCGCGAGGAACAGCGAGGCTGCGGCCTTGTCGGCCAGATCAGTCAGCGACGGAGTGAGCAGATAGCCCAGCGGCGAGACGATCAGCGCGGTCAGCCCGAGCAGCGCCCAGTGGCCCGTCCCGCTTTTGCCGGTGACGACGCCTGCGGGCTCATCGAAGAACATCACCTTGACGAACTTGATGTAGTAGAACGCGCCGATGACGCTCGCGGCGATGGCAATGGCACCGAAGGCGACGAGGCCCGCTTCGACGGTCGCCTGGAACACCACGAACTTGCTGTAGAACCCGAGCAGCGGCGGAATGCCCGCGAGGCTGAACATGAACAGCAACAGCGCCCATGCGATGGCCGGACGCGTCACCGAAAGGCCGCGAATGTCGGCGAAGGTTTCGAACAGCGTACCGTCCTCGCCGCGCAGCATCAGCAGCGCAACAAAGCTGCCGAGGCTCATGGCGACATAGATGAACAGGTAGACCAGCATCGCGCTCGCCCCGTCGGCATTGGCGACCGCCAGACCGAGCAGGATAAAGCCGATATTGTTGATCGACGAATAGGCCAGCAGGCGCTTCAGGTTCTCCTGCCCGATCGCCCCCAATGCACCGAAGATGATCGAGGCAAGCGCGGTGAACATCACGATCTGCTGCCACGCGGCGACCTGCCCGTCGAACACCTCGAACACCACCCGCGCCGTCAGCGCGACAGCGGCGACCTTGGGCGCGGTGGCGAAGAAGGCTGTGACCGGCGTCGGTGCGCCTTCGTAAACGTCCGGCGTCCACATATGGAACGGCACGGCACTGATCTTGAAGGCGAGGCCCGAGAGCACGAAGATCACCCCGAACAGCGCGCCAGTGCCCATCTCCCCGGTCAGCCCAGCCCGCACCGCGGTGAAGCTGGTACCGCCAGTAAAGCCGTAAAGGAGGCTCATGCCGTAAAGCAGAATGCCCGAAGCGAGCGCGCCGAGGACGAAATACTTAAGACCTGCCTCGCCCGAGCGCGGATCCTTCCGCAGGATCGCGGCCAGAACGTAGGCCGAGAGACTGTTCAGTTCGAGCCCGAGGTAGAGCGTCATGAAATCATTGGCCGAGACCATGATGCTCATGCCGACCGCCGCGAACAGCACCAGCACCGCATATTCAGCGCGCATCACCCGCTCGGCCCCGGCGGCCGCGCTGGTGAAGAAAGCGGGCGCAACCATCAGCGCGCCGATGGCGGCAAGGTAGATCAGCGCCTTGGCGAACAGCGCGAAGCTGTCGACCTTGACGAGGCCGCCGAAGGCCAGCGTCGCCGGGCCATCGACCCCGACATGGAGGCCCGGCACCAGCATGAGACCGGCCCCGAACAGCGCGGCGGCGGCAGCAATCGCGATGCCGCGCGCGGCCTTGTCCCCGCCCCAGGCGGCGACCAGCAGCAGCACAAGACCCGCAGCGATCAGCAGCAGCTCAGGCGCGACAAGCGCGAAGGAAGGAACGAAATCCATCAGTGCGCGCCCTCCTTGGCGCTGTGAGAGTTGCCGCCCGAATGGTCCATGCCTTCATGGCCATTGCCATGCTCCGGCAGGGCGTTGGCCGCGTCAGCGCGCGGGGTCCCCGGCGCAAGCCCGGCGTCCGACGCAGGCGCGGCTGCCGCAAGCCGCGCGTCGAGCACCGCAATGTCGGCGCGCATCGGGGCGAGGAAGCTTTCAGGGTAAACCCCCATCCACAGCACCGCCGCGGCGATCGGTGCCATCATCACCCATTCGCGGGCTGTGATGTCACCCATCTTGGCGGCGTCTTCATTGGTCTGCCCGCCAAACGCCACGCGGCGATAGAGGTAGAGCATATAGGCCGCGCCAAGGATGATCCCGGTGGTCGCCACCAGCGCGACGAGGCTGGAGGTCTGGTAGATGCCCGCCAGCGCAAGGAACTCGCCGACGAAGCCGCTGGTGCCCGGCAGGCCGATGCTGGCCATGGTGAAAAGCAGGAAGAACAGCGCGTAATAGGGCATGTTGATCGCAAGGCCGCCGTATCGCGCGATCTCGCGGGTGTGCAGCCGGTCATAGATGACGCCAACGCACAGGAACAGCGCGCCCGAGACGAGGCCGTGCGACAGCATGATGATCATTGCGCCTTCCAGCCCCTGCACGTTGAAGGCGAACAGGCCGACAGTCACAATCGCCATGTGCGCGACCGACGAATAGGCGATCAGCTTCTTCATGTCGGACTGCACCAGCGCGACCAGCGAGGTGTAGACCACCGCCACCATCGACAGGATGAACACCAGCCACGCAAACTGCGCCGAGGCATCCGGGAACATCGGCAGGCTGAAGCGGATGAAGCCATAGCCGCCGAGCTTCAGCAGCACGCCCGCGAGGATCACCGAGCCAGCGGTCGGAGCCTGCACGTGCGCGTCGGGCAGCCAGGTATGCAGCGGCCACATCGGCACCTTGACGGCAAAGCTCGCGAAGAAGGCCAGCCACAGCCACGTCTGCGCCTCTGCCGGGAAATCATACTGCATCAGCGTCGGGATGTCGGACGTGCCCGCCTCGGCCACCATCCAGAACATCGCGATCAGCATCAGCACCGAGCCGAGCAGCGTGTAGAGGAAGAACTTGTAGCTAGCGTAGATGCGGTTGTCCCCGCCCCACACGCCGATGATAAGATACATCGGAATGAGGCCCGCCTCGAAGAAGACGTAGAACAGGAACAGGTCCTGCGCCGCGAAGGTGCCGATCATCAGCACTTCCATGAACAGGAAGGCCGCCATGTATTCGCCGACGCGCTTGGTGACCGAATCCCAGCTGGCAAGGATGCAGACCGGCATCAGGAACACGCTGAGCATGATCAGCATCAGCGCGATCCCGTCGATCCCCAGCGCGTAGCTGAAGCCCGCGAACAGATCGGCCTTCTCGGTGAACTGCCACTGCGGCCCGCCGATCTCGTAATTTGACCACAGCACGATGCCGAGCGCGAAGGTGACGAGCGTCGCCCCGAGCGCGATCCAGCGGGCGCCGTTCGCGCCTGCAAACAGGCACGCCGCCGCACCGGCCAGCGGCACGCACATCATCAGCGACAGGATGGGAAGGCCTTCCATTACGAAGCGCGCTCCTAAAGCAGAACGTAGGTGACAGCGGCGACCAGCCCGAGGAGCATGATCAACGCATAAGTGTAGACGTAGCCCGACTGGATCGACTTGGCCGCAGTGGCGCTGCGATCGACCACCCAGGCGATGCCGTTGGGGCCGAAGCGATCAATCGTGCCGATATCGCCGAGCTGCCAGAACTTGCGCCCCAGCCAGAACGCGGGCTTTACGAAGACCGCGTCATAGAGCTCGTCGAAGTACCACTTGCGATAGACGAAGTTGTGCAGCGCGCCGAAGGTAGCGACGAACTTCGCCGGGATATCGGGCTTGGCGATGTAGGCGATGTAGGCACCCACGAAGCCGAGCAGCATCACGACGAAGGCCGAATACTTAACCCAGTACGGCACCGCATGCATCGCGTGGATCAGCGGCTCGTTGTAGAAGATCGAACCGGCCCAGAAGGCGGCATCGTCGAGGAACTTGGGCGCGAACACCTGCCCCGCTGCCACCGCACCGATGGTGAGCACGCCAAGCGGGATCAGCATCGCCACCGGGCTTTCATGCGGGTGATAGCCGCCGGTAGTGTCCTCGCCCGCCTGTTCCGGCGTCTTGTGGACGGCGTGTTGGATGTGCTCGCTCTCGATCCAGCGCGGCTTGCCCCAGAAGGTGAGGAACAGCAAACGCCACGAATAGAAGCTGGTCAGCAGCGCCGATCCCACGCCCAGCCAGAAGGCGGTGGTGGACACCTGCGTGCCGCGCGCGAAGGCGACTTCGAGGATCGCGTCCTTCGACCAGAAGCCCGCAAAGCCGACACCGAGGTGATAGACCCCCAGCCCCGTGATCGCCAGCGTCCCTGCCAGCATCGCGTAGAAGGTCAGCGGGATATGCTTACGCAGACCACCGTAATACCTCATGTCCTGCTCGTGGTGCATCGCATGGATCACCGAGCCGGCACCAAGGAACAGCAGCGCCTTGAAGAAGGCGTGGGTGAACAGGTGGAACATCGCCGCGCCATAAGCACCGACACCAGCGGCAAAGAACATGTAGCCCAGCTGCGAGCAGGTCGAATAGGCGATCACCCGCTTGATGTCCCACTGCGTCGTGCCGATGGTGGCGGCAAAGAAGCAGGTGGCAGCGCCCACGACAGTGACGATAGTCAGCGCGGTCGGCGCGGTTTCGAACATCGGCGAGAGGCGGCACAGCATGAACACGCCCGCCGTCACCATCGTCGCAGCGTGGATCAGCGCGGACACCGGGGTCGGCCCTTCCATCGCGTCCGGCAACCAGGTGTGCAGGCCCAGCTGCGCCGACTTGCCCATCGCACCGATGAACAACAGGATGCACAGGATATCCATCGTGTAGAGGCGCATGCCCACGAAGGTGATCGTGGATCCGCTCATGCCCGGCGCTGCCGCCAGAATCTCGGTAATCGAGGTGGTCTGGAACACCAGATAGGTGCCGAAAATGCCGAGCATGAAGCCCAGGTCACCCACGCGGTTGACCACGAAAGCCTTGATCGCCGCCGCGCCCGCGCTCGGCTTCCGGAACCAGAACCCGATCAGCAGGTACGAGGCAAGGCCCACGCCCTCCCAACCGAAGAACATCTGCACCAGGTTATCGGCCGTCACCAGCATTAGCATCGCGAAGGTGAACAGCGAGAGGTAGGCAAAGAAGCGCGGCTGATCCGGGTCTTCCTCCATGTACCCCCACGAATAGAGATGCACGAGCGCCGAGACCGAGTTGATCACCACCAGCATGATCGCGGTGAGCGTATCGACCCGCAGGCTCCAGTCGAAGCTGAGCGTGCCGCTTTCGACCCACTTCAGCACCTGCACGACTTCGGCAGTTTCACTGCCACCGATGAAGCCGAGGAAGATCGGCCAGCTGAGGCCCGCCGACAGGAACAGCGCGCCGGTGGTGACGGACTTGGCCGCCACATTGCCGATCATGCGGTTGCCCAGCCCTGCAATCAGGGCAGCAACCAGCGGCGCGAAAACGATGACGAGGATGGGATGCACGAGAACCTTACCCCTTCATCCGGTTGATATCGTCGACCGCGATCGAGCCGTGGCCGCGGAAGTAGATCACGAGGATCGCCAGCCCGATCGCTGCCTCGGCCGCCGCGACAGTCAGCACCAGCATCGCAAAAATCTGGCCGACCAGATCCTGCATGAAGGCGCTGAAAGCGACGAGGTTGAGGTTCACCGCGAGTAGGATGAGCTCGACGGCCATCAGGATGACAATCACGTTCTTGCGGTTGAGGAAGATCCCCAGCACGCCGAGCACGAACAGGATCGCAGCCACGGTGAGGTAATGTTCGATGCCGATCCCACCTGCACTAATCATAGTTCGACCCCCTGCCCGACTTCCGGGTTCTTCATGACGGTTGCTTCCTCGGGGCGGCGGCGGATCTGCTTGCCGACGTCCTGCCGCGCGCGTGCGCCGGGCTTGGGCGGCTGGAAGGTCAGCACAATCGCGCCGATCATTGCCACCAGCAGGATGATCCCTGCGATTTCGAACAGCGCGATATACTTGCCATAGAGCAGCGCGCCCAAGGCCTCGATATTGCTTGCGCCCGCCGCCTGCACCGCCGAGCCATCGGGCGTGCCGAGCGTCAGCCCGCCCGCATTATAGGCCCCCACCGCCAGCAGCAACTCGGCCAGCAGCACCGCGGCGACCGCAAGGCCGAGCGGTGCGTTCTTGCTGAAGCCTGCACGCATCGCGGCGAAATCGATGTCGAGCATCATGACGACGAACAGGAACAGCACCGCGACCGCGCCCACGTATACGATCACCAGCAGCATCGCGATGAACTCCGCGCCCACCAGCACCATCAGGCCGGCGGCGTTGAAGAACGCCATGATCAGCCACAGCACCGAGTGCACGGGATTGCGCGCCATGATGGTCATCACAGCGGCGCCGACCACGATGGTCGCGAAGAAGTAGAAGGCGATGGCCTGTATCATGATGCGTCTCCGCCGATCCGCGAGCCCGGGCAAGAAGCCCGGGTCCAGAAAGCGGCATTTGATCCCTTAGTCCAAGTCGAGGTTACAGCGGCATGCCGTAACCCTTTATCCAGTTGACCCCGTTTCCCCCGTCGCCGCGCGCCCTAGCGATAGGGTGCGTCGGCTTCAAGGTTGGCCGCGATGGCCCGTTCCCATTTGTCACCATTCGCAAGCAGCTTGGCCTTGTCGTAAAGCAGCTCCTCGCGGGTTTCGGTGGCGTATTCGAAATTCGGCCCCTCGACGATCGCATCGACCGGGCAGGCTTCCTGGCAAAAGCCGCAGAAGATGCACTTGGTCATGTCGATGTCGTAACGAGTAGTGCGGCGGCTGCCGTCTTCACGAGGCTCGCTCTCGATGGTGATCGCCTGCGCGGGGCACACGGCCTCGCACAGCTTGCACGCGATGCAGCGTTCCTCGCCGTTGGGATAGCGCCGCAGCGCGTGCTCACCCCGGAAGCGCGGGCTGAGCGGCGACTTCTCGAACGGGTAATTGATCGTCGCCTTGGGCTTGAAGAAATACTTCAGCGTCAAGGCGTGCGCCTTGAGGAATTCCCAGAGGGTGAAGCTCTTGATGAGATGGGAGACGGTGGTCATGAATGGCCTCTCACAGCGGTCGGCTGCGCGGGGTTGGTTTGAACGATTTCGGTGGCGGTCGCGGGAGCGTCAGCGATGCTGACCTTGTCGAAATGCCCCGTCGCCATCAGGTAGCCGCTGGTCGCCGCGACAAACAGCAGGCTCATGGGCAGGAACACCTTCCACCCGAGGCGCATCAGCTGGTCGTAGCGGTAGCGCGGCACGGTCGCCCAGATCCAGCTGAACATGAAGAAGAAGATGAAGGTCTTGACGAGGAACCAGACGATCCCCGGCACCGCGTAAAGCGCCGGAATGTCGAGCGGCGGCAGCCACCCGCCCCAGAACAGCAGCGTGTTGAGCGAGCACATCAGCAGGATGTTGGCATATTCGCCGAGCCAGAACAGCGCGAAGCTCATCGAGGAATACTCGGTCTGGTAGCCCGCGACGAGCTCGCTCTCGGCCTCGGTGAGGTCAAACGGCGCGCGCGCGGTTTCGGCCAGCGCCGAGATGAAGAACACCACCCACATCGGGAACAGCAGCGGGTGGATCGCATAGGCGTTCACGAGCCCCAGACCGAAGCCCTGCTGCGCGCTGACGATGCCGCTGAGGTTGAAGGTGCCGGCAAACAGCACCACGCACACCAGCACGAAGCCGATCGAGACTTCGTAGGAGATCATCTGCGCCGAAGCGCGCATCGCCGAGAAGAACGGGTATTTCGAGTTCGACGCCCACCCGCTCATCACCACGCCGTAAACCCCCATCGAGCTAATCGCTAGGATGTAGAGCAGGCCCACATTGATGTCGGCAATCACCATCCCCGCGTCGAACGGGATCACCGCCCACGCCGCGAGCGCGACGGTGAAGGTGATGATCGGCGCGAGCAGGAAGATGCCCTTGTTCGCCGCCGTCGGGATGATGGTTTCCTGCAGGAACACCTTCAAACCGTCGGCAAAGGACTGCAGCAGCCCGAACGGCCCGACCACGTTGGGCCCGCGCCGCAGCATGATCGCGCCCAGCACCTTGCGGTCGACATAGATCACCATCGCCACGCTGAACATGACGAGCAGCGAGACGATCAGGATCGCGGCCACGGTGGCGACGGTCCATGCCCATTCGTAAGGCAGGCCGAGGGATTGGAAAAAGGCGGTCATTCCGCGGCCTCCTTCACTTCGGCCCCATGGAGCAATTCGTCCGAGCACTGCTGCATCACCGCACTGGCGCGGGCGATGGGATTGGTGAGGTAGAAATCCTTGATCGGATAGCCCGCGATCTCGCCCTCGAACTTCGCGCCCGCGTCCGCCTTGGGTAGCGCGCCGTAGTCCGCGAGGCCTTCCTCGCCCAGAGCAGGGACGGCGGCGATCATTGCGGCCTGAAGCTGGTCGAAGCTGTCGAAGCCGACCGTCACGCCCAGCGCATCGGCGAGCGCGCGCAGGATCGTCCAGTCTTCACGCGCATCGCCGGGGGCGAACACGGCCTTCTCGGCAAACTGCACGCGGCCTTCGGCGTTGACGTAAGTCCCGTCCTTCTCGGCATAGGATGCGCCCGGCAGGATGATGTCGGCGTGATGCGCGCCCTTGTCGCCGTGGTGGCCGATATAGACCTTCAGCGAGCCTGCGTAGGGCGCGTAGTCCATCTCGTCCGCACCGAGGCTGAGCAGCACCTTGGGGCTAGCGGCGGCAATACCGCCCATCCCGCCCGGCCCATTCTCACTCGGATACGTGAAGCCGAGCATCAGCGACGCCATGCGCGCCGCCGAAATGTGCAGTACATTGAAGCCGTTCCAATCGTCCCGCACCAGATCGAACTTGCCGACCAGCTTGAGCGCCGCCGGAAGCGCGCCCTTGGCCAGCGCCGCCGCACCAAGTATGACCGCCGGCCGCTGCGCCGACTTCATGACGTCACCCAAGGCCTTGGGCACGCGGTTCAGAATCTTGAGATCATCGCCGAGGAAGGTCGCCGGATAGGTCGGATCCCATTCCGGCCCGATCACGAACACCTTGGCCCCAGCCTTCACCGCCTTGCGCAGACGAACGTTGAGCAGAGCAGCTTCCCAGCGGACATTGCTGCCGATGATGAGGATCGCGTCAGCCGTCTCGATGCCCGCAAAGGTGCTGTTGAAATTCACCGCGGCAAGGTTCGACACGTCATAGGTCATGCCGGTCTGGCGCGCTTCGGTCAGCTGCGAGCCGCAGGCGTTGACCAGCGCCTTGGCGGCAAACATCGTCTCGGCATCGAGCAGATCGCCCGCGACCGCTGCGATGCTGCCCTTGTCGCCCTCCAGAGCGCCCGCGATCATCCCGAAGGCTTCGCTCCACTCCGCCGGTTGCAGCTTGCCGTCACGACGCACCCACACACGGTCAAGACGGCGCTTGGTCAGCCCGTCGACCTGATAGCGGCCCTTGTCAGAAAGCCACTCCTCGTTGACGTCGTCATTGACGCGCGGAAGAGCGCGCATGACTTCGCGGCCCTTGGAATGCAGGGTGATATTGGCGCCCACGGCGTCCGAAACATCGATCGAGAACGTCTTCTTCAGCTCCCACGGCCGCGCCTCGAAGGCATAGGGCCGCGAGGTCAGCGCGCCGACCGGGCACAGGTCGATCACATTGGCGCTGAGTTCATGCGCCGCCGCCTGTTCCAGATAGGTGGTGATCTGCATGTCCTCGCCGCGGTACAGCGCGCCGATTTCGTCCACGCCCGCGATCTCTTCCGAGAAGCGCACGCAGCGGGTGCAGTGGATGCAGCGGGTCATGATCGTCTTGATCAGCGGGCCCATGTACTTCTCGGTCACGGCGCGCTTGTTCTCATGATAGCGCGATCCGCCACGGCCATAGGCGACCGCCTGATCCTGCAGATCGCACTCGCCGCCCTGATCACAGATCGGGCAATCGAGCGGGTGGTTGATGAGCAGGAACTCCATCACGCCTTCACGGGCCTTCTTGACCATCGGGCTGTCGGTGCGGATTTCCTGACCCTCGGCTGCAGGCAGCGCGCAGGAGGCCTGCGGCTTGGGCGGCCCGGGCTTCACTTCGACGAGGCACATGCGGCAATTGCCCGCAATGGAGAGGCGCTCGTGATAGCAGAAACGCGGAATTTCCTTCCCCGCAAGCTCGCATGCCTGCAGCACAGTCGCGCCCGCGGGGACCTCGATTTCAACGCCGTCTACGGTGACCTTGGGCATTACTCGGCTGCCTCTTGGAATTGCGCGTTATGTTCGTTGATCCGCCGTTCCAGCTCCGGGCGGAAGTGACGGATGAGGCCCTGGATCGGCCATGCGGCGGCATCGCCCAGCGCGCAGATGGTGTGGCCTTCGACCTGCTTCGTGACTTCCTGCAGCATGTCGATTTCCTCGATTGCCGCATCGCCGGTGCGCAGGCGCTCCATCATGCGCCACATCCAGCCCGTGCCCTCGCGGCAGGGGGTGCACTGGCCGCAGGACTCGTGCTTGTAGAAATAGGACAGGCGGCTGATCGCGCGGACGATGTCGGTCGACTTGTCCATGACGATGACCGCCGCCGTGCCAAGGCCGGAGCCCAGTTCCTTGAGCCCGTCGAAATCCATCGGCGCGTTGCGGATCTGCGCGGCCGGAACCAGCGGAACAGACGAACCGCCGGGGATCACCGCCAGCAGATTATCCCACCCGCCGCGAATGCCGCCGCAGTGCTTTTCGATCAGCTCCTCGAACGGGATGCTCATCGATTCCTCGACCACGCAGGGCTTTTCCACGTGGCCGCTGATCTGGAACAGCTTGGTGCCCTTGTTGTTCTCGCGCCCGAAGCCATTGAACCACGCCGCGCCGCGCCGCAGGATCGTCGGTGCGACCGCGATGCTCTCGACGTTGTTGACGGTGGTGGGGCAGCCATAAAGGCCCGCGCCTGCCGGGAACGGGGGCTTGAGGCGCGGCTGGCCCTTCTTGCCTTCGAGGCTTTCGATCATCGCGGTTTCTTCGCCGCAGATGTAGGCGCCCGCGCCGCGGTGCATGAAGACGTCGAAGTCGTAGCCCGACTTGCAGGCGTTCTTGCCGATGAAGCCCGCAGCATAGGCCTCGTCGATCGCCTTCTGCAGCGTCTCGGCCTCGCGGATATATTCGCCGCGGATGTAGATATAGGCCGCCCGCGCGCGCATCGCGAAACCGGCGACCAGCGCGCCTTCGACCAGCTTGTGCGGATCGTGGCGGATGATCTCGCGGTCCTTGCACGAACCGGGTTCGGATTCGTCGGCGTTGATGACGAGGAAGCTCGGCCGCCCGTCGCGCGATTCCTTGGGCATGAACGACCACTTGAGACCGGTCGGGAAGCCCGCCCCGCCCCGTCCGCGCAGGCCGGAGGCCTTGATTTCCTCGATGATCGCCTCGGGCCCGCGTTCAAGCAGCGCCTTGGTGTTGTCCCAGTCGCCGCGCGCCTGCGCTGCCTTCAGGCCCCAGTCCTGGAACCCGTAGAGGTTGGTGAAGATGCGGTCCTTATCAGCCAGCATCACTGCTTCCCTTGTTGTTTGGCGCGCTTCAGGCGCACCAGCGAAATCACCTGGAACACAAGCCCCATACCCATCAGAATCACGCCCATCTCGGATGCACCCGTCGCGCTCAGCACTGCCCCCAGCGCAAAGCCGCTGAGGCCGAGGATCGCGAACAGCAGCGTCAGCGGGTTCATCCGATCACCCCCATGCTGTAGAGCGCATAAAGCGCCCCGATGATGAGCAGGATCACGCCGACGCGGATCACGCCCATCAGCAGTTTGTAGGCGATGAACGCCAGCACAGCTGCGCCAAGGAGGGAGGCGATGGCAGCCAACTTACCACTCGCCCCGGTAATCGTGGTTGGCATCGACCATCGCGGTCAGCGTGGTCGGCCCGCCCGCAGGCTCGGAGGTGTGACGGCCCGGCTCCTGCGTGCCGGCCTTGGGCGTCTGCCCCGCCGCCAGCGCGTCGAGCACCGCATCGAGACGTTCCGGCGTCAGATCCTCGTAATTGTCGTCGTTGATCTGGACCATCGGCGCGGTGGCGCAATTGCCCATGCATTCGACTTCGGTGAGGGTCCACAACCCGTCCGCCGAGACCCCGCCCTTCACCATGCCGCGCTTCTTGCAGGCGGCCATGATGTCGTCGCTCCCGCGCAGCATGCAGGGCGTGGTGCCGCACACCTGCACGTGGAATTTGCCGACGGGCTTCAGATTATACATGAAGTAGAAGCTGGCGACTTCGAGCACGCGGATCACCGGCATCCCGAGATACTGCGCGACATACTCGATCACAGGCAGCGGCAGCCAGCCTTGCGTGTCCGTCTCCGCGCCGACCTGCCGCTGGGCGAGATCGAGCAACGGCATCACTGCCGAGCGCTGGCGGCCTTCGGGATACTTGGCGATGTGCCAATCGGCGGTTTTCTTGTTCTCCGGCGTCCACGCGAAGCCGCCCCAGCGGGCGCGCAGTTCGGGGGTATCGGGAGCGGGGGTACGGCCAGCCATCAGCGGATGAACTCCACGCGAGAGCACTTGTCGCCCTCGAAAGAATAGACTGCGACAACCTCGAACGGCTCGACCAGAGGGGAGCCATCGGTGGCGGGGCCGCGCGTCACGTGTTCGCGCATCAGCACGTAATTGCCGATTTCCTGCGCGTCCCTGATTTCAGCGCGGTTGTGGGGCCAGCGCGCAAAGGCGGCGGCCAGCCCGGAGCGGGTGCCTTCCTTGCCTTCGCGCACCACGTCGCCGCGATAATTGGCCTCGCAGGCGTCGTCGGTCATGAAGGAGACGTAGGTGTCGACGTCCTGCGCATTGTAGGCGTCGATCATCGCCTTGGCCGTGGCAAGATGGCTCACCGGTCGCACTCCCCGAACACCACGTCGATCGCGCCCAAGATGGCGGTCGCGTCGGGCAACATGTGGCCGCGGCTCATGAAGTCCATCGCCTGCAGGTGCGAAAACGCCGTGGGGCGGATCTTGCAGCGGTACGGCTTGTTGGTGCCGTCGCTGACGAGATAGACGCCGAATTCGCCCTTGGGGCTTTCGGTCGCCACGTAAACCTCGCCCTCGGGCACGTGGAAGCCTTCGGTGTAGAGCTTGAAGTGGTGGATCAGGCTTTCCATCGACTGCTTCATCTCGCCGCGCTTGGGCGGAGAGACCTTGCCGTCGGTGCTGGCAATCGGGCCTTGCGGCATGTCGCGCAGACACTGCTTGATGATCTTGGCGCTCTCGTAGACTTCCTTCACGCGCACCATGAAACGGTCATAACAGTCCGAATTGGTGCCGACGGGGATGTCGAACTCCATCCGGTCATAGACGTCGTAGGGCTGGCTCTTGCGCAGATCCCAAGGAATGCCGGCCGCGCGGATCATCGGACCGCTGAAGCCCCACGCCACCGCATCTTCGCGGCTGACGATAGCGATATCGACATTGCGCTGCTTGAAGATGCGGTTGTCGATCACCAGGCTCATCGCGTCGCCGAACAGTTCGGGCAGGCGGTTGTCGATCCAGTCGCCGATATCCACCAGCAGCTTTTCCGGCACATCCTGATGCACGCCGCCCGGGCGGAACCAGGCCGAGTGCATGCGCGCGCCCGAAGCGCGCTCGAAGAAGTTGAGGCAATCCTCGCGCAGTTCGAACACCCACAGGTTGGGCGTCATGGCGCCCACGTCCATCACGTGCGCGCCGATGTTGAGCATGTGGTTGCAGATGCGCGTCAGCTCGGCGAACAGCACGCGCAGATATTGCGCGCGGATCGGCACTTCGAGGTTCAGCAGCTTCTCGATGGCGAGCACATAGGAATGCTCCATCGCCAGCGGCGAACAATAATCGAGCCGGTCGAAATAGGGCAGCGCCTGCAGATAGGTCTTCTGCTCGATCAGCTTTTCGGTGCCACGGTGGAGCAGGCCGACATGCGGATCGATCCGCTCGATCACTTCGCCGTCCAGCTCCATCACCATCCGCAGCACGCCGTGCGCCGCCGGGTGCTGGGGGCCGAAGTTGATGGTGTAATTGCTGATCACTTCACCGGTGGTGGTGAGCGACTCTTCGCGGCTCATGCTCATTTCTTGGCCTCCCCGTCCGGCTTGGCAGGGGCTTTCTCGTCTCCGGGCAACACATATTGCGCGCCTTCCCAGGGCGAGAGGAAATCGAAGCTGCGCATTTCCTGCGCCAGCTCGACCGGTTCGTAGACGACGCGTTTTTCCTCTTCCGAGTAACGCAGCTCGGTATAGCCGGTCATCGGGAAGTCCTTGCGGAACGGGTGCCCTTCGAAGCCGTAATCCGTGAGGATGCGGCGCAAGTCGGCATTACCCGCAAAGGTCACGCCGTACATGTCGAACACCTCGCGTTCGAGCCAGCCCGCGTTCGGCCACAGCGTGGTGACGGTCGGCACCGGCGTGTCCTCGCTGGCCGAACACTTCACCATGATGCGGTGGTTCTTCGTCAGGCTCTGGAGCATATAGACGACTTCGAAGCGCTCGGGCCGCGAAGGATAGTCGGCTCCGGCGATTTCCATCAGTTGCTGATACTGGTGATCGTCACGCAGAATGAGCAGCACCTTGTCGAGCCCCTCGCGCGCGACGCGGAAGATCACTTCGCCATGCGCTTCGACAGCCTCGATCAACCAGACCGAAATCGTCTCGCTGATAGCGTCGATCACGCCCTCGTTGGAAGCGAACTTCGGGGCGGAATGCAGAACGGCCATGTCCTTGCCCTTACCTCTCGATCGTGCCCACGCGGCGGATCTTGCGCTGCAATTGCATCACGCCATAGAGCAGCGCCTCGGCGGTCGGCGGGCAGCCGGGGACATAGATGTCGACCGGCACGATGCGGTCGCAGCCGCGCACCACCGAATAGCTGTAGTGATAATAGCCGCCGCCATTGGCGCAGCTGCCCATGCTGATCACATATTTCGGATCAGACATCTGATCGTAGACCTTGCGGAGCGCCGGGGCCATCTTGTTGCACAGCGTGCCAGCGACGATCATCACATCCGACTGGCGCGGGGAGGCGCGCGGGGCGATGCCGAAGCGCTCCATATCGTAGCGCGGCATGTTGACGTGGATCATCTCGACCGCGCAACAGGCGAGCCCGAAGGTCATCCACCACAGCGAGCCGGTGCGCGCCCACTGGAACAGCTCCTCGGTCGAGGTGACGAGGAAGCCCTTGTCATCGACCTCGCTCTGGAGCGACTTGAAGAAATCCGCGTCAGGCTGGCGCAATTCGCCGCCCTGTGCCGCCGGAATAATCGAAGAATTGGCCACGGTATTCATTCCCAGTCCAACGCCCCCTTCTTCCATTCATAGGCGAGCCCCACCGCGAGGATGAACAGGAACACCATCATGCCGCTCCAGCCCACCCAGCCTGTTTCGCCCAGGCTGACGGCCCAGGGGAACAGGAAGGCGGCTTCGAGGTCGAACACGATGAAGCTGATCGCCACGAGGTAAAAGCGCACGTCGAACTGGCTGCGCGCATCCTCGAACGCGGGGAAGCCGCATTCATATTCCGAGAGCTTCTCGGCATTGGGGTTGTGCGCGCCTGTCAGCCGCGAAACCGCCATCGGGGCGACCACGAAAAGGATCGACAGCCCGAAGGCGATGAGAATGAATAACAGTATCGGCAGATACTGGCTGAGATCGATCACGGCGATGTCCAAGCTTTTTAATCCCGAGGTGGCCCTAAGCCTGTCGGGCGCGGGGTGCAAGCCTGCGACTCGGGGAAAAGCCCGTAAGGATGTTGCAGGAAATCGAACGGTCGTTGCGGACGAGGCCCCGGGGATCAGCCTGAAAGGGCCTGCGCCCTACTTCATCATGCGCGCCGTGGCCTGATCAGTCGCCTTGCCATAGGGCGGCTTGAGCCCGCCGAGCTTGGCAATGTCGATCTTCGGCTGGTGATAGACCGCGCGGGCGTGGCTGAATTCGCGGAAGCCCTCGATCGCGTGATAGCTCCCCATGCCCGACGGCCCGACGCCGCCGAACGGCAGGTCTTCCATCGAGACATGGAACACCACGTCGTTGGTCGTCACCCCGCCCGAGATTGTGCGAGTCAGCACGCGTTCCTGCTCGCTCTTGTCCTCGCCGAAGTAATAAAGGCCGAGCGGGCGGTCGTGATCGTTGATGTAGTCCACCGCCTGATCGACCGACTTGTAGGTCATCACCGGCAGGACGGGGCCGAAGATTTCCTCCTGCATCACGGTCATGCCGTCATTGACCCCGCGCAGCACGGTCAGCGGCATCTTGCGCTGGTTGGAATTGCCGAAATCCTCGGCCGCCGGATTGACCTCGATCACCTCGGCACCCTTGGCGCGCGCGTCTTCGACGAGGCCCTGCAGGCGCTCGAAATGGCGGTCGGAAACGATCGAGGCATAGTCGTCATTATCAAGGATGCGCGGATACATCGCTGCCGCCGCGCCGGTGACGCCCGCGACGGCCTCGTCAGCCTTGTCCTCGGGCACCATCAGGTAATCGGGCGCGAGGCAGATCTGCCCGGCGTTGAGCATCTTGCCGATGGCGATACGCTCGCCCGCCTTGGCGAAGTCGGCGCTGCGGCCCATGATGACGGGCGATTTGCCGCCCAGTTCCAGCGTCACCGGCACAAGGTTCGCCGCCGCGGCCTGCATCACGCGGCGGCCGGTCGCGGTCGATCCGGTGAACACTAGGTGATCGAAGGGCAGCGAGGAGAACGCCGCGGCGACTTCCGGGCTGCCGGTGACGACCGCCACTTCCTCGGGCGCGAAATATTCGGCCGTCAGCTGCGCCATCAACTCGCTGGTGCGCTCGGTGAATTCGGACGGCTTGATCATCGCACGGTTGCCCGCGGCGAGCACCTGCATCAGCGGGCCGAAAGCGAGCTGCACCGGGAAGTTCCACGGCGAGAGAATGCCGATCACGCCCTTGGGCTCGTACCGCACCTCGGCCTTGGCACCCAGCAGGCCGAGCGGGAACTGCACCTTGCGCTTTTCCGGCTTGGTCCAGCTGTCGATGTGCTTCAAGGCATGATTGCCCGCGCCCACCGTGGCGGCGATATCGGTCAGCATCGACTGCTGCACTGAACGGCTTCCGAAATCCGCGCTCATCGCCTTGGCGAATTCGTCGCCATGCTCTTTCACCAGCGCGATCGCGCGGCGGATGCGATCCTTCCTCTGCGAGATCGGCTCCGGGCGCGAGGCGGTGAAGGCGGCGCGCTGACGCGCCAGCAGGGCTTCGAGTTCTTCGCGGCGGTCATCGGCCATGGTGTTATCCCCTCAACATGGATGCGTTTTGATTTGCGACTGTCTTCGCCCAAAGCCGCACGCCTGACAAGCTTGTTGGTCCGGCGCGCGCGCAATTGCCAATGCCGCAATGCAGCATTAGAGCCGCCCGATTGTCTCACTCCTGATGCAAGGACGTATTCCATGAGCCAGCTCTCCCCCGCCGATCCGATCGTGATCCTGTCCTATGCCCGCACCCCGATGGGCGCGATGCAGGGCGCGCTGGCAGAGGTGCCCGCGACCGATCTCGGCGCCATTGCGGTCAAGGCCGCCGTGGAGCGCGCAGGCGTGGCGGGCGCGGATATCGACCGCGCCTATATCGGCTGCGTGCTGCCGGCAGGGCTCGGTCAGGCCCCGGCGCGTCAGGCGGCGATCAAGGCCGGCCTGCCGCAATCGGTGCAGGCGACCACCGTCAACAAGGTGTGCGGTTCGGGGATGCAGACGGTGATCATGGGGGCCGAGGCGCTGGCCGCAGGCACCATCGACATGGTCGTCGCGGGCGGGATGGAGAGCATGACCAATGCGCCCTACCTGCTCAAGAAGCACCGCTCGGGCGCGCGGCTGGGGCATGACATGGCCTATGACCACATGTTCCTCGACGGCCTTGAGGACGCCTATGAGCCGGGCCGCGCGATGGGCACTTTCGCGCAGGACACCGCCAACGCCTACCAGATGACCCGCGAGGAGATGGACGCCTATTCCATCGAATCGCTCGCCCGCGCCAATGCCGCGATTGCCAGCGGGGCCTTCGCCGACGAAATCGTGCCGGTGACGGTCAGCACACGTGCAGGCGAGGTGGTGGTCGAGCATGACGAGGCCCCGTCCAAGGGTCGCCCCGACAAGATCCCGCAGCTGAAGCCCGCCTTCGCCAAGGACGGCACGATCACGGCAGCGACCTCTTCCTCGATCTCGGACGGTGCCGCCGCACTGGTGCTGACCCGCGCCAGCGTCGCCGAGGGCAAGGGGCTGACGCCGGTCGCCCGCGTCATCGCCACCGCCGCCCACGCGCAGGCCCCGGCCGATTTCACAACCGCGCCGATCCCGGCGATCCAGAAGGTGCTCGACCGCGCCGGTTGGAGCGTCGAGGAAGTCGACCTGTTCGAAGTCAACGAAGCCTTCGCCTGCGTCGCGATGTTCGCGATGCGCGATCTCGGCATTCCGCACGAAAAGATCAATGTGAACGGCGGCGGCACCGCCCTCGGCCACCCGATCGGCGCGAGCGGCGCGCGCATTATCGTGACGCTGCTCGGTGCCTTGAAGGCGCAGGGCAAGAAGCGCGGCGTTGCCAGCCTGTGCATCGGCGGCGGGGAAGCCACTGCGATTGCGGTCGAACTGGTATAATTTCGAAAGCCGGGCGGCAGGTTACTCGTCGCCCGGCAAGTCCTCTGCGCCCCACAGGCGCTCGCGCGCGATCCAGCCCTTGCGGCCGCCGATATTGACCTCGCACCAGTCCACCCGGCAGCCCCTGAGCTTGCCGACCACCCCCGGCTCGGCCCGCCAGCGCAGGGCGGAACCTGCCGCAGGCTCGGCGCGGACATCGGCAAGGCCGCTGCCGCTTACCATCGCCCCGCGCTCGGGATCGAGCTGGCTGCGGGCGATCCAGCCCTTATCGCCTTGCGGGTCTTCAACCAGACGCCAGCCTTCGCGCACGCGGACCACCTTCACCGGCAGGCCCTTGCGCTTGTAGACCCATTCGATCGGATATTCCTCGCTCGGGCCGACGCGCATCCGCACCTCGTCATAACGCAAGCTCGCCCAGTAAGGCACCTCGCGGTCCTGCGCGCGCGCGGGTGCGCCTGCCAGCGCAGAGGCCGCCAGCGCGATAAGCCCGAATGAACTGAAAATCCGTGATCCCGTCATGCTGCAATGCGATAGCGCCATCGCCCTCGCCGATTCAAGGCCCGCGTGCCGCTTCCCCGCTTGACCATGCGGGGCCTGTGGCATTAGCCGGTTGGCCATGCCTGAACCTCGCGCCCCGCTCGAACGCCCCCGCGTCATCGTCACCCGCCATCTGGTGCCCGAAGTCGAGGCACGGATGCGGGAATTGTTCGACGTGGTGCTGAACCAGACAGACACCCCGCTCACCCGCGACCAACTCGCCGCCGCGATGCAGGATTGCGACGTGCTGGTGCCGACCGTGACCGACAAGATCGACGCCGATCTGATCGCGGGCGCATCACCGCGCCTCGGCCTGATCGCCAATTTCGGCGCCGGGACAGAACACATCGATCTGGCCGCCGCTGCTGCGCGCAAGATCCTCGTCACCAACACTCCCGGCGTGTTCACCGACGACACCGCCGATCTTGCGATGGCGATGATCATCGGCGTGCCGCGCCGCGTGCGCGAAGGCACCGCGCTGGTGCGGCGCGGGGAATGGACGGGGTGGACGCCCTCGGGCCTGCTTGGGCGGAAACTGGCGGGCAAGGTGCTCGGCATCATCGGCATGGGCCGCATCGGCCAAGCCGTCGCCCACCGCGCCCGCGCCTTCGGGCTCGAGATCGCCTATTATAACCGCAAAGCCCTGCCCGAAGCGCTCGAGCGGATGCTCGGCGCGCGCTATGTCGCCGATGTCGATAAGCTGATGGCCGAGGCCGACATCCTCACCCTGCACTGCCCGCTGAACGAGGAAACGCGCCACATGGTCAATGCCCGTCGCATTGCGCTAATGAAGCCGGGCGCGAGCATCATCAACACCGCGCGCGGCGAGATGATCGATCAGGAGGCGCTGATTGCGGCGCTGGAATCGGGCCATCTCGCGGGCGCCGGGCTCGACGTCTATCCCGACGAGCCGCATGTCGACCCGCGCCTGATCGCGCACCCCAACGTCATGACCCTGCCCCACATCGGCAGTGCCACCGCCGAGGGCCGCGAGGATTCGGGCCACAAGGTGATCGCCAATATCCGCATGTGGGCCGACGGCCACCGCCCGCCCGATCAAGTGCTGACGGCACTGGTGCGGGGGTGATAGCCACCGCACCCGCCCCGCCCGCGCCTCAATCCCCCGTCAAAATCCGTTCGACCAACTCGCCCACCGAAGGCGTGTAGCCGTTCGAATAGAACGGATCGGTCTTGAAATTGTAGGCCGCATGGCCTGCGAAGGCGAGGTTCTTGTCGGGATCGCCATCATGGGCGATGTCTTGCAGGGTCTTCTGGATGCAGAAGCTGCGCGGATCGGCCAGGCGCCCCGTGGTGTAATCATCGTGGTCCTTCCACGACGAGAACCCGCAATGCGACAGGCAGCCCATGCAGTCCTGCTGATCCTTGCGGATGGTCTCGCGTGCTTCGGGCGTAACGAAGACGATGGTGTTGTCCGGCGTTTTGAGCGGCTCGGTATGCCCGGCGCGCATCCACATTTCGGCCTTGGTCTTGTCTTCGGGGCGCACCCAGAAGCTGCGCGCCTTGCCGTCTTCGCCGAGCTGGACGGTGCCTTCTTCCTCGCCGCGCTTGAAGTACGGGATCTGGCGCTCCGAACGGTGCATCAGATCATAGAGGAACGGGGTTTTCACTGCGCTCGAATAGAAGCCGGTGGGCGAGAACTTGTGGAGCAGCACATCGCCGGGTTCGACGGTGCGGAGCATGTCCTTCCAGATCTGCGGGATCGGGCTTTCCTGCGTCAGCAAGGGCCGGGTGCCGAACTGGAAGGCGATGGTGCCAAGCTCGGGATTGTCGATCCAGTTGTTCCAGTCGCGCAGGTACCACACCCCGCCCGCCATCACGATCGGCACGGAATCGGCCACACCCTCGGCGCGCATCACATCGCGCAGCGCCTTGACGCGCGGATAGGGATCTTCCGGCTTGGTCGGGTCTTCGGCGTTGGAAAGGCCGTTGTGCCCGCCCGCCAGCCAGGGGTCTTCATAGACCACCGCCGCCATCAGATCGGGCACCTTGTTGTAGCTGCGCTTCCACAGCGCGCGGAAGGCGCGGCCTGAACTGACGATCGGGAGATAGCAAACGTTGAAGCGCGCCGCGATTTCCGCAAGCTTGTAGGGCATGCCTGCGCCGCAGGTGACACCCGTCACCATGCCGCGGGTGTTTTCCAGCACGCCTTCCAATACGGCCTGCGCCCCGCCCATTTCCCACAGCACGTTGATGTTGATCGCGCCCTTGCCGTTCGCGATTTCGTAGGCCTTCTTCACCTGCGTGGTGGCGCCGTCGATGGCGTAGCGGATCAGCTCCTGATGGCGTTCTTCACGGGTGCGGCCGTGGTAGATCTGCGGAATGACATTGCCGTCCGCGTCATAGCTATCGGCGTTGACCGCGCTGACCGTGCCGATCCCGCCGGCCGCAGCCCATGCGCCCGAGCTGGCGTGATTGGTCGCCGAAACACCCTTGCCGCCTTCGACCAGCGGCCACACTTCACGCCCGCCATAGACGATCGGGCTCAATCCTTTGAACAATGAAAACTCCCTTTCACGCCGCCCCGTGGCGCGCATTTCGTGAGGTGACATAGAGCCGCGCGGCGCGGCCTGCAACTGTCCGGCGGTGCCTGCCCCTAGCCGACGCTGCAAGGCTCGATCGCGTCCGGCTCGGTGCGCTTGTTACCGCGCTGGAATCGCGCGAAATATCCCTTGATGTCGGGCCGCTCGATATATTCGACGAGGGTGTAACCCACCGCCTCGAACTCGCAGAACAGCAGCGTGTGCGGCATCCCGTGGCGGCCGACTTCGGTTTCGCTTTCCACGACGATGATCTGCCCTTCGGCATTGAGCGCGGGCCACATCCGCCACAGGAAGGCGTAGGGCTCGGTCACCTCGTGATACATGTGCACCATGAAGATGCGATCGAAGCTGTCGGCGGGCAGCTGCGGATCGGCCGCCTCGCCGAGCTTGATCGAGATGTTTTCGAGCCGTTCCTTCTCGACCCGGCGACCGAGCCGTTCGAGCGCTTCGCGGCTGATATCCTGCGCCAGCACGCGGCCATCTGCACCGACCTTCTCGGCGAGGCGGACGGTGTAATAGCCCTCGCCCGCGCCGATATCGGCGACGGTCATGCCCGGGCGGATGTCGGCGAGGTCCATCACCACCTGCGCCTCGTTGCGCTCGTCACGGTCGTCCTCGTTGGAGAACTGGTTGGAGACGACTTCGGCAATCGGCCGGTCAGGCTTGGGGAATTCTGCCGCGTCATCAGGCCGCTCGGTAATGACCGGCGTGATCGGATCGCACGCTGCAAGCATCAGCCCGGCGGCTGCCAGCATCGCCATATTCAGCCAGCGACCCGCGTGCATGGTTACTCCACGTCCTCGATTTCGACCGTCTCGCCCGTCACGCGCTGCGCCAGCGCGGCGGAGATGAACGGATCGATTGCCCCGTCGAGCACGGCATCGGGCGAAGTCGAGACGACGCCGGTGCGCAGGTCCTTGACCATCTGGTAGGGCTGCAAGACGTAGGACCGGATCTGGTGGCCCCAGCCAATGTCGCTCTTGGCCGAATGTTCGGCGCTCGCGGCTTCCTCGCGGGCACGCATTTCGGCCTCGTACAGCCGCGCTTTCAGCATGTTCATCGCGATTTCACGGTTCTTATGCTGGCTGCGGTCTTGCTGGCTGGCGACCACGATGCCAGACGGCTGGTGGGTAATGCGCACCGCGGAATCGGTGGTGTTGACGTGCTGGCCACCGGCTCCCGAGGCCCGGTAAGTGTCGATCTTGAGGTCAGCCGGATTGATCTCGATCTCGAACGAATCGTCGATCACCGGATAGACCCAGACGCTCGAGAAGCTGGTGTGGCGGCGGGCCGAACTGTCATAGGGACTGATGCGGACAAGGCGGTGGACGCCGCTTTCAGTCTTGGCATAGCCATAGGCGTTGTCGCCCTTGATCAGCAGCGTGGCCGACTTGATGCCCGCCTGCTCACCCGCCTGATATTCGACCGTATCGACCTTGAACCCGCGCCGCTCGGCCCAGCGCGCATACATCCGCAGCAGCATTTCGGCCCAGTCCTGGCTCTCGGTACCGCCTGCGCCGGCGTGGATTTCGAGATAGGTGTCGTTGCCGTCCGCCTCGCCCGAGAGCAGCGCCTGCACCTTGTCGGCATCGGCGCGTTCGGCCAGCGCGGAGAGGGTGGCGAGGCCATCCTCGACGATGCTTTCCTCGCCCTCGGCCTCGCCCATCTCGATGAACTCGACCGCGTCGCGCATTTCGGCGGTGATCTCGTTGACGGTGTTGACCGCGTTTTCGAGCGACTTCTGCTCGCGGCTGATCGCCTGCGCCTGCTTGGGATTGTCCCACAGGTTGGGGTCCTGAACCCGCGCGTTCAGTTCATCGAGGCGCCGCAGCGCACGCTCCCAGTCGAGCGACTGGCGCACCAGCGCCAGCGCCGCTTCGATCCGGTTGATATAGGCATGGGCCTCGGCCCGCATGGGTCAGTCCTTCACAAGACGCGAAAAGATCCGGCCCCGCTTAGCGCGGGGCGCGCGATTGTAAAGCGCAGGCGCGGCCGGTGGGCAGGGTTACTTCTTCAGCGCCCGCACCGCCGCGAGGGTCTTTTCGACATGGCCGCGGTAATCGGCATTGGAGTGGACCGCGACGATCCGCCCGTCCTGCGCAATGACATAGGAGGTGCGGCTGGTGAGCCCCGAACTGCCCATAGCCACGTCATAGCCTGCGATAACCTTGGCCCCGGCCACACCGACCGGGAAGGCGTCGCGGCATTCCTCGCGGCTGAAGCGCTTCAACGTCTCGATATCGTCGTTCGACATGCCGATGACGCTCGCACCCGCAGCCTTGAACTTGGGCATCGCCTCGGCAAAAGCGTTGGCTTCCAGCGTGCATCCGCTCGTGAAGGCCTTGGGGTAGAAATACAGCACCACCGGGCCTTTTGCCAGCGCGGCGGTGAGCGAGAAGCCGAATTCCTTGCCCGCCAGCGCGGCGCGGGTGGTGAAGGCGGGGGCCTTCTGCCCGACCGGCAGATCGGCCTTGGCGGCAGTGACGAAACCCGCGGCGGCAAGCGCGGCGGCGGCGATGGCGATAAAGGTTGTCTTGGTCATGCTTAGGCAACTTTCAGGGGCGGCGCCGGTTCCCCGGCGCCGGCATAAGGGTGTCAGTAAACCCCGCCCTGTTCCTCGACAAAGTCAGCCGGCTGATCGGGGTTATCCTCGACCACGGCGTTGTCGGCATTCTGGCGGCCAGAACGGATCAGGGCGAGGATTTCGTTGCGGCGCGCGGCGATCTCGTCCTGCCGGGTGTAACGCTCGGGCTCGGTATCGGGCTTGAAGGCTTCCCAGATGATCGCCGACTTGGGATCATCGGTCGGCCAGCCATCGAAGACGCGCTTGCCGGTGCGCCGGTCAACCCGCACCATCCGCACGCCTTGCGGCGCGACGGGGGGCAAGTCGGACCACTTCGCCTTGGTCTTCTCGATCAGGCTCTTGATGATCGGCGCGGAGATTGTGCCGCCATAGGCATAGCCGCCCATGTTGCGGGGCTTGTCGAAGCCGACATAGGCACCCGCGACGATTTGCTGCGTGCCGCCGATGAACCACACGTCCTTGGGGCCGGTGGTGGTGCCGGTCTTGCCGAAGAGCGGCAGTTCGAGCGAGTTCAGCACCGTCGCCGTCCCGCGGCTGACCGCGCCGCGCAGCATGTGCATCACCTGGAACGAGGTGCGCGCGTCCATCGCCTGCGTTCCCTTGATCCCGAAGCGCGGCATCGGCTTGCCGTCCCACTTCGCCATGTTGCACCCGCGGCAATCGCGGTTGTCGGCGCGCCACAGCACCTTGCCGCGGCGATCCTGCACATAGTCGATCACCGTCGGCGGATTGAGGCGTCCGTGATTGGCCAGCGCGCCATAGGCGGCAACCATCTTCACCAGCGTCGTCTCACCCGCCCCCAGCGCGGTCGAGGGATAGGGATCGAACTTGCCGATCCCGAGCTTCTCGATCGCCTTGACGACATTGGGCATCCCCGCCGTCATGCCGATCTGCACGGTCATGATGTTCTGCGATTGCTCCAGCCCGTAGCGCAGCGGATATTGCCCCGCTCGCCCGCCGCGAATGCACTTTTCGCCAAGGTTCGCGCCCTGATAATAGCAGAACCGCGAGTTATCGATCTGGGTCGAGGGGGTCATCCCGTTGTCGAGCCCGGTGGCATAGACGAAAGGCTTGATGGTCGAGCCCGGCTGGCGCATCGCCTGCGTGGCGCGGTTAAAGTCCGACAGGCGGTGATCGAACCCGCCCTGCATCGCCAGCACCCGGCCATATTGCGCATTCTCCACCACCAGCGCGCCCTGCGCCTCGGGGATAGTGCGCACCTGCCAGCCATTGCCCGACGGGCTGGCCGCGATCACGTCGCCTGCCTTGAGCCGGTCCGGCAGGCCGCTCAGCGGCGCTTCGGTGCCGTCAGCAAACCCGATCCGCGCCGAGCCACCAGAGCGGCTGGTGACGACGCCGACTTTCCAGTTGCGGTAATTGATGCCGAGCGGCGAGCTTTGCAGCTGGCTGGCCCAGTTGCCCTCGCCCACATCGATGGTCGCCAGCGGCCCGCTCCACGCGCGCCCGCCGTGATAGCGCAGCAGCCCTTCGCGCAGCGCATCGCGCGCGGCGATCTGCATTTCCGGATCGAGCGAGGTGCGCACCCACAAGCCCCCGGCATAGACCGAGTTCGGCCCTTCCTCGGCAGTTTCGCCGAAGCGCTCGATCAATTCGCGCCGCACTTCTTCAAGGAAATATCCGGCATCAACCGAACGCTCACGGCGCTGGGTGACAAGGCCGAGCGGCTTGGCCGCAGCGGCGCGGCGCTGCGCAGGGCTAATGAAGCCGTTGGCCTCCATCTGATCGAGCACGAAATTGCGTCGTTCCAGCGCGGCCTGCTCCTGCCCTTTGCGGCCATAACGCTCCGGCGCCTTGGGCAGGATCGCGAGGAACGCCATCTCGTGCAGTTCGAGCTGGTCGACATCCTTGTCGAAATATGCCCGCGCCGCCGCCTGCACCCCGAAGGAGCGCCGCCCGAGCGGGATTTCATTCAAGTAAAGCTCGAGGATTTCCTGCTTGGTCAGCACCTGTTCGATGCGCCCGGCGAGGATCATTTCTTTCAGCTTGCGAGTGACCGAATATTCGTCGCCCAAAAGCAGGTTCTTGGCGACCTGCTGGGTAATGGTCGACCCGCCCACCGCGCGCTCGCCCGAGCCGAGCTTGCGGGCATAGTCGAACACGGCATTGGCGGTGCCGAGAAAGTCGATCCCGCCGTGGCTGAAGAAAGTCTTGTCCTCGGCCGACAGATACGCCTCGATCAGCTGCTCGGGAAAATCGGCATATTGCAGCTGCACCCGGCGCTCGCGCGCATAGGAATGGACGATCTCGCCGTCATAGCCGCGCACCACCGTGGGCAGCGGGGTTTCGTAGGTGAGCAGCGCCTCGGCCTCGGGCAGATCGCTGGCGAGCCACACGAACACTGCGATCCAGAGGAGCAGACCGAACCCGAACAGGCTGGCGATAACGCGGAACAGCAGGCTTTCGCGCCACTTCGCGCGGGACCACGCCAGCGCGCCGCCGATATCGCGGTTGACGCGGTAACGGAGGTAGGCCCAGGTCGATTGCGGGCTGGAGGCAGTGGTCGGCTCGGTCATGCGCGGGCGGCAACTAGCACGCTGGCCGCGCCCAAGGCTAGCCGCTTTCGGCCCCTATTCCCCGCCACTTGCAACATCGGTGCGGCGCGCGAAATAGACCCGGATCGCGCGCGCCAGCACCGCGGCATATTGCCCCTGCCCCTCCGGCGTCGTCAGCCGCGCCCGATCAAGCCGGTTGGTGACAAACCCGCTTTCAAACAGCACCGAAGGCACGTCAGGCGCGCGCAGCACCGCGAGCGCGGCAGAGCGGCGCGGCTCGGGCACGAAGGCGAGCCGTTCCCCGCCCTCGCGCACCACCAGCCCGGCAAATTCGATCGCGTCTTCCTGCGTGCGCTGCTGCGACAATTCGACAAGGATCGCGCTGACCGCTTCGCTCTGGCCCTCGATGGTGATGCCGTTGACGCGGTCGGCATCATTCTCGCGCGCGGCAAAGCGGGCTGCCGCCTCGCTCGATGCCTGTTCGGAGAGCGTGTAGATGCTCGCCCCGCTGACATTCTCGCGCACCCCGGCCGAATCCGCGTGGATCGAGACGAACAGATCAGCCTCCAGCTGGCGCGCGATTTCGGGGCGGTAGGCAAGCGGCAGGATGCGGTCATCATCACGGGTCAGCGCAACGCGGATGCGGCCCGAACGCAGCAATTCGGCCCGCAACGCCCGCGCCAGCGCCAGCGTGATGTCCTTCTCCTGCACCCGCTGCCCCTCGGCATCGGCGCCGATCGCGCCGGGATCGCGCCCGCCATGCCCGGCGTCGATCACCACCAGCGGCAGGCCGTCATCGGCCGGGCCGGAGATTTCGGGCAGATCAAGCGGGAGCGCATTGGCGTCGACCGGAAAGCGCAGCACATAATCGCGGCCCCAGACCGGCACCGGAATTGTCACGCCCAAAGCCGCCGCACCGCCCAGCAAAGCGGCAGGAACCAGCAGCACGATCAGCAGCAGGGTGCGAAAACTCATGTCCGCTCCGGCTTACGTTCTTGCCCGTCTTTAACGCAATAGAGTTGCGGGGTTTGTCCCACGGTGCTAGCAGTGTTGCCAGAGAGGTCGCAATTAGTGCTCCGGCACTTAAGCAGCCCGCCTCTCGCGCCGGGCTCCCTCTCTTTCACGGTTCCCGGCTTCAGCACAGGTTGATGCAGTGACAAGACGCTTTTCCCCGCAATTCAGTACAGCGCGCGCTTGTGCCGCCTGTGCCGTTGCGGGCCGAAGCGCGGCGTTCGGCCGCAGTCTTGCCGTTGCAGACACGAGCTTCGCGCTGTCCGTCCACACCGGACGCGGCGCGACAATCCCTTCCGGCCAGCCTTCGGGTCGTGCCGGATCATCCCACAATTGGCGTCCCCTTTCAGACCCTTCGCGGGCAAGGCCGGGCGCATGGAGAATAATCAATGGCAACGCGCATGCTGATCGATGCGCGCCACCCGGAAGAAACCCGGGTGGCGGTCCTGCAGGGCAACCGGATTGAGGAATTCGATTTCGAATCTGCCGAACACAAGCAGATCAAGGGCAATATCTACCTCGCCAAGGTAACCCGGGTTGAACCTTCGCTGCAGGCGGCTTTTGTCGACTTTGGCGGCAACCGGCACGGGTTCCTCGCATTCAGCGAAATCCACCCCGACTACTACCAGATCCCCAAGGCAGACCGTGACGCGCTGCTCGCCGAGGAGGCCGAGGCCGCCGAGGAAGAAGAGCGTCTGCGCGCCGAGGAAGAAGAAGAAGGCATCTCCCCCGGCGAGGAATACGACGCCGAGGACGACAGCGGCGAGGCGCTGGCCGAAGATTTCGCCGAAAACGGCGTCGAGGAAGTCGATACCTCCGATAAGGACGACGTCGCCACCATCGAAGATGGCAGCTCGGACGAGGATGCCGGCGACGACGACAATGGCGATGAAGAAACCGGCGAAAACGGCGAGGAAGAGCGCGGCCGTGGCCGTCGCGGTCGTCGCCGTCAGGGTAAGGGCGATAAGGGCGGCGACAAGAGCCGCAGCCGCGCCAAGCAGGTTGACGAAGTGCGTGCCAAGCGCATGGCGCTGCGTCGCCGTTACAAGATCCAGGACGTGATCCAGCGCCGTCAGGTGCTGCTTGTGCAGGTCGTCAAGGAAGAGCGCGGCAACAAGGGCGCGGCGCTCACCACCTATCTCAGCCTCGCCGGTCGTTACACCGTGCTGATGCCGAATTCGTCGAGCGGCGGCGGCATCAGCCGCAAGATCAGCTCGACCAGCGATCGCAAGCGGCTGAAGGAAATGGTGTCCGATCTCAAGCTGCCGCGCAGCATGGGCCTGATCGTGCGCACCGCCGGCATGAGCCGCACCAAGCCCGAGATCAAGCGTGACTTCGATTACCTCGCCCGCGTGTGGGACGAGATCCGCGAAAAGACGCTCGCTTCGGTGGCCCCGGCGCTGATCCATTCGGACAGCGACCTCATCAAGCGCGCGATCCGCGACATCTACAACAAGGAAATCGAGGAAGTCGTCGTCGAGGGCGAGGATGGCTACAAGTCGGCCAAGGCCTTCATGAAGCTGCTCATGCCCAGCCACGCGCGGCGGGTTAAGGCCTATTCCGATCCGGTCCCGCTGTTCCAGCGCTATGGCGCGGAAGATCAGTTGCGGGCGATGTATGATCCGATGGTGCAGCTGAAGAGCGGCGGCTATCTGATCATCAACCCGACCGAGGCGCTCGTCTCGATCGACATCAACTCCGGTCGCTCGACCAAAGAACACAATATCGAGCAGACCGCGCTCCACACCAACCTTGAGGCGGCGCGCGAAATCGCTCGCCAGCTGCGCCTGCGCGACATGGCGGGCCTGGTCGTGATCGACTTCATCGACATGGAGTATTCCTCCAACGTCCGTAAGGTCGAAAAGGCGATGAAGGACGCGCTCAAGAATGATCGCGCGCGCATCCAGATCGGGCGGATCAGCTCGTTCGGCCTGATGGAAATGAGCCGCCAGCGCCTTCGCACCGGAGTGCTCGAAGCCACCACCCGCCCCTGCCCGCATTGCGACGGCACGGGCCTTGTGCGCACCGCTTCGTCGGCGGGTCTTTCCGCGCTGCGCCTGATCGAGGACGAAGCGGCCAAGGGCAAGGGCACCCAGATCCGTCTGGCGGCCAGCACCGAAGCGGCGATCTACCTGCTCAACGAAAAGCGCGCCGATCTGGTCGAGATCGAACAGCGTTACGGCGTCAGCGTCGAAGTCGTGCCCGAAGGCGAGGAAGAAGGCGCAAAGATGAGCGTCTCCAGCGCCGGCCCGCGCCCCGCGCAGGCTCCGCGCTTCGATCCGATCATCGACGATGAGGAAGACGAGGAACTCCCCGAGGAAGAAGAAGCCTTCGAGGAGGAAGAAGACGAGGCCGAGCGCGAGCCGCGCCAGCGCCGCGAACGCCGCGACACCGCCGAAAGCGACGAGGATGGCGCTCGCCGCAAGAAGCGTCGTCGCCGCCGTGGTGGCCGCGGTCGCAACCGTCAGGATGGCGCCGAAGGCGAAGCCGGTGATGACAACGGCGACGGCGAAAACGACGGCGATAACGGCGTAGACGGCGACGAAACCGAAGCACGCAGCGATGCGCCTGCGGACGAGAACGGCGATGACGGCGAAGGCCGCCCCAAGAAGCGTCGCCGTCGCGGCGGTCGCGGACGCAAGCGTCGCGGCGATGGCAGCGAAGGCGAAGCAGGCGACGAGGCACAGGACGGCGAAGCTGGCGAAGACAGCGCGGACGGCGATGTAACCGAGGCCGCCCCCGAAGCTGCCTTCGAAGCCACACCGGAAGCCGAGGCCGAAACCGCTCCGGCTGAAGCGCCTGCCGAAGCGCCTGCCGAGGTGAGCGAAGAAGCTCCGGCCGAAAAGCCCAAGCGCAAGCGCGCCCCGCGCAAGCCCAAGGTTGCCGCGCCGGAAGCCGAAGCCGCCGCGGAACCGGCGCCGGAAGCCGCCGCCGAGGAAGCACCAGCTGCCGAGGAAGCGCCGGCCGAAAAGCCCAAGCGCAAGCGCGCCCCGCGCAAGGCCAAGGTTGCCGAGCCCGCGCCGGTCGAAACTGCCGAAGTCTCCGAACCGGAAGCGGAAGCCGCCCCCGAAGTTGCACCCGCGCCGGAAGCCGAAGCTGCCTCGGAAGAGGGCGAAGCCAAGCCGCGCAAAGGCTGGTGGAGCCGCACGTTTGGCGAATAAGCCGGGCTAAGCCCATGAAACAGCAAGGGCGGGAGCGGGCAACCTCTCCCGCCCTTTGCTATTCGGGCTCCGTTCTATGCCAGCTTGCGGGCGATGCCCCACTCCATCCACCCGGCAAAGCGCGGCGCCTTGGGGGTATAGCCCTCGCCCAGCGTTTCGACCGCAAAGCCCGCCCCGCCGAGCGCGCTGGCAATCGGGCGGCTGAGGTGGCAGCCCCCGGCAAGCCGCTTCCATACCGGCTCGATCCGGTCCTGCCATCCGCGCACATCCGCGTCGGGCGCGCGGCCATGTTCGAGGAACAGCATCTGCCCGCCCGGGCGCAAGATGCGGCGCAATTCGCGGATCACCGCTTGCGGATCATCGACCGAACACAAGGTAAAGGTGCACACCACGCTATCGAAGCTGGCATCGCCAAACGGAATGGCCTCGCCCCGCCCTTGCCGCAGATCCGCCGCCCAGCCCTTCTCCCGGGCCGCCGCCCGCGTCGCATCGAGCAGGCCTTCATGCGGGTCGATCCCGGCATAGGAGGTAATCGCCGCCGGATCGTAGAATTCGTGATTGATCCCGCCGCCGCAGCCCAGTTCGAACACATCCCCGCGCGCCAGCGGCACCACCGCGCTGCGACGCTTCATCACCTGCCCCTGCGAACAGGCACAGGTGATCAGCTTCGGCATGATGTGCGCTTCGTACCAGCTTGCCAGTCCCAAACCCGCTCTCCCCTCTTTCCCGATGCCGCAAAGCGTGGCACGTTACGCAGCAATTGCCAAACCGGCTTTCTGGGAGGGATGCCAGCATGAACACCACGACCCCCGATATCGCGGCAGACAAGCCCGCCTTCCGCTTCCACCCGAAGCTGTGGATCGGCGCGGCGATGCTGTTTGCCTTCCCCGCGCTGGGCACGGCGATGAGCCCCGAGGTCAACTGGGGCCCCGAGGACTTCATGGCGATGGCCGTGCTGCTCGGTGGATTGTGCGCCGCGATCGAGGCGGCCCTGCACTTTCTCGACGCGCCGCGCTGGCGGATCGGCATGATCGTGCTGGCGGTGCTGATGGTCCTGACGGTGTGGGCGCACCTTGCGGTGGGGATTCTCGACTAGGCCGGAACCTCGTCCCCGCGAAAATCGAACACCCGCCCCGTTTGTTCGGGGGTAAGCCTCGCCAGCACGCCCAGCAGATTGTCGGCCGCCACGCCGGGCGCGGTCAACTGGCCGTCCGGCAGGCCTGACTGGAACGGCTGCGAGAGCGCCGATTCCACTGTCCCCGGATGCAGCCCCGCGATCACGCCCAGCGGATGGGTGCGCGCCATTTCCAGCGCGAAGTTTCGCAGCAGCATGTTCAACGCCGCCTTGCTCGCCCGGTAGGAATGCCACCCGCCAAGCCGGTTGTCCGAAATCGAGCCGACCCGGGCCGAAAGCGCCGCGAACACGAACCGCTCGCTCCGCGGCATCAGCGGCAGGACGTGCTTGGCGATCAGCGCCGGACCGATTGTATTGAGCGCGAAAACCTCGGCCATGCTGCCCGCGTCGAGCCGTTTGTAGGTGCGCTCAGGCCCCGTGCCGTCCGCCAGCGTCAGCACGCCGGTGGCGACGATCACCAGCTCGGGCGGATCATCGCGCATCGCGGCGGCAGCGGCGGCGATGCTCGCTTCATCGGCGAGATCGAAGGCGAAGGGGTGGATCGCGGCGCCTTCTGGCCCCGAACCACGGCGCGATCCGGCATAGATCCGCTCGCACCCGCGCGCCGCCAGCGCCTCGCACAATGCCCGCCCGATACCGCCCGACGCGCCGAACACGCAGGCGGTGCGGGGGGCGTTCGCGGGGCTCTGTCCTACATTATCCATGCCCGCTAAAGTGCCCGCATGGCCTGCCGGTTCCGCAATTTTTTCAGCCCTTTCCCGTCGCCTGTCGCACGGTTGCATGCAGGGGCCGGATTTCTGTTTCAGGACAGTGTCTCATGTGTCTCCAACAGGCCGTGCTGAAGGATGGTCAACCACTGTGCGAAACCCTGCAACATCTGACAGTCACCGCCCGCTTGCGTGGCCGGACAATGGCGCTAGATAGGGTGCAAATTGCAACGCGGGATCATGTAATGGCGACCTTCACTCTGCCCAAGAACTCCAAGATCAGTGCCACTGGCAAGGTGCACAAGGCCGATGGCGGGCGCGTCAAGTCGTTCAAGATCTACCGCTACGATCCCGATAGCGGCCAGAACCCGCGCTATGACAAGTTCGAGATCAACCTCGATGAATGCGGGCCGATGGTGCTGGACGCACTGTTCAAGATCAAGAACGAGATCGACCCGACGCTGACCTTCCGCCGTTCCTGCCGCGAAGGCATCTGCGGGTCGTGCTCGATGAACATGAACGGCAAGAACGGCCTCGCCTGCACCACCGCGATCGAGGATCTGAAGGGCGAAATCCGCATCACCCCGCTGCCGCACATGGACGTGATCAAGGACCTGGTGCCGGACTTCACGCATTTCTACGCGCAATACGCCAGCATCCGCCCGTGGCTGCAAACCGTCAGCCCGACGCCGAGCGGCAAGGAGCGGCTGCAATCGCCCGAACAGCGCGAGAAGCTGGATGGCCTCTACGAGTGCATCCTGTGCGCCTGCTGCTCGACCTCGTGCCCGTCCTACTGGTGGAACTCCGACAAGTTCCTCGGCCCCGCGATCCTGCTGCAGGCCTATCGCTGGCTGGCTGACAGCCGCGACGAGATGACGGGCGAGCGTCTGGACGATCTGGAAGATCCGTTCCGCCTCTACCGCTGCCACACCATTATGAACTGCGCCAACGTGTGCCCCAAGGGCCTCAGCCCGGCCAAGGCCATCGCCGAAACCAAGAAGATGATGGCCGAGCGGGCCATCTAAGGCAGTGAGCTTCAAGGACGACGTGTTCGAACACGGGCCGGACCCGGAAAATCCGGGCTGGCACCACTGGAACCTCAAGGACGAAACGCTGTTCAACGGCGCGGTGATGGGCAAGCTCATCACCCGCGTCGACCCGAACGGGAAAGCGCGGCTGCGCATGTTCCCGGAACGCAAGCACGAGAACCTGCAAGGCATCATCCACGGCGCAATCACGCTGGCGCTGATCGACATCTCGCTGTTTGTGACCATGCACCGCATCGGCACCGGCAATGCCGGGCCTTCGGTGACACTGGAGCTGTCCACGCAGTTCGTGGGCGGCGGAGATCCGAAGCGGCCGCTGGATGCCGTCACCGAAATCGTGCGCGAAACCGGCAAGCTGGTGTTCGTGCGCGGGATGGTGGAGCAGGAGGGCGATGTGGTCGCCAGCTTCTCGGGCATCGTGCGCAAGATGCTGCCGCGCGGCTGAGGCAGCGGTGCCCGGCTGCCTCGCCCGCTATGACGACCTGATCTCCAGCGGAGAACTGCGCGCCGACCCTGATCAGCGCGCCGCGGCCGAACAGCTCGATCGCTTGCAGCGCGAGCTGGAGGCCACGCCGCCGTCATCCGGCCTGATCGGCAAGCTGTTCGGCAGCAAACCCGCCCCGCCCCCGCGCGGGCTTTACATCTGGGGCGGTGTCGGGCGCGGCAAGTCGATGCTGATGGACCTGTTCGTTGACACCCTCGGCATCACAGCCAAGCGCCGCGTGCACTTCCACGCCTTCATGCTCGAAGTCGACCGCCGCATCGCCGAGGCACGCAAGGCGCAGCTGAAAGACCCGCTGATCGCGGTCGCGCAAGACATGGCGGCGGGCCTCAAGTGCCTCGCCTTTGACGAGATGGTCGTCACCAACACCGCCGATGCCGCGATCATGGGGCGCTTCTTCACCGCGCTGATGGAAGCCGGCACGGTGATCGTCACCACCTCCAACCGTCCGCCGCGCGACCTCTACAAGGACGGGCTCAACCGCTCTCTGTTCCTGCCCTTCATCGATCTGGTCGAAGCGCGGATGGATGTGCTGAGCCTCAACGGCCCGACCGACTACCGGCTCGACCGCATCGGCGGGCTCGCCATGTGGCACGCGCCGATGGGCGATCCCGCGACGGCGCAGGTGCGCGAGGCCTTCTTCCGCCTCACCGACTTCGAGCCCGAGGATGCCGCCCACGTGCCAAGCGGCGAGCTTGACCTTGGCGGCGGCCGCACGCTGCACGTGCCCAAGAGCCTCAAGGGCGTGGGCGTGTTCAGCTTCAAGAAACTGTGCGGCGCCAATCGCGGCGCGGCGGATTACCTCGCCATCGCGCAGGCCTATCACACCGTCATTCTGGTCGGCATCCCGCGCATGGGACCGGAAAACCGCAACGAGGCGATCCGCTTCACCAAGCTGATCGACGCGCTCTACGAACACCGTGTGAAACTGTTCGTCACCGCGGCTGCACTGCCCGAGGAGCTCTATCAGGCAGGCGACGGCGCATTCGAGTTCGAGCGGACGGTGAGCCGGCTGAACGAGATGCAGTCCGATAGCTACATGGCGCTCGGCCATGGCACCGAAGGCTAGCCGCTCACTCCGAGCTGCCCGAGCGACTTCTCCAGCATCAGCAATTGCCACAGGGTGCGCGAATGGTCGGCGCGGCCTGCGATATGGGCATCGGCCAGCGCGGTGATGGCCGAGGGCTGGAAGAACCCGGTCTGCGCGAGGCTTCCGGTGGCAATTCCCCGCGCCGCGCCCGCGAGCGGCCCCCTCAACCATTCGGCAATCGGCGTCACGAAGCCCTGCTTGGGCCTGTAGAGTATGTCATGCGGCAGATAGCGTTCGAGGCTCTTCTTCAGCAGATATTTGCCGGTCGAACCCCTGACCCGCATCCCTTCCGGCAACCGTGCAGCGAACTCCACCAAGCGGTGATCGAGCAGCGGCTCGCGCGCTTCGAGGCTCACCGCCATGCTGGTGCGGTCAACCTTGGTGAGAATGTCGCCCGGCATCCAGAAGGTGAGATCGGCATATTGCGCCCGGTCGAGGCCGCTCCGGCCCGGTGCCGAACGCATCAGCGCGATCAGCTCGTCCTCGGCGCGGAAACCTTCGAGACTGGCGGCGAAGCTGTCGGAATAGAGCGCGGCCCTCGCCTCGGGCAGCGTCACTGAAAGCCCGCGCGCATAGCCCGCTTCGCCGCTCTCGGCCAAAGCCAGCAGGGTCGCCTTGGCACGCAAGGGGCGCGGCGCCCAGTCAGCCTTGGGCCATGCACGGCCGAGTGCGCCGAACAGCGGGGCGCGCAAGGCAGCAGGCAGCACCGAACGCGCGCGCTCCTCGTGGTGGTGAAAGACCTGACGGCGGTATCCACCAAAAGCCTCGTCCGCCCCGTCGCCCGACAGCGCCACCGTCACCCGCTCGCGCGCCAGCTGGCACACGCGCCATGTCGGCAGGGCCGAGGCATCGGCGAAAGGCTCGTCGAACATGGCCGCGAGCTGGTCAATGGCGGCGAAATCGTCGGTGGCGACAATGCGCTCCTGATGGTCTGCGCCGAACTTCGCCGCGACCTGACGGGCGTAGGACGTCTCGTCATAGGCGGCAACATCGAAGCCGATCGAGCAGGTCTGCACCGGCGAGGAACTCGCCTCGCTCATCAGCGCGACCACGCCCGAACTGTCCACCCCGCCCGAAAGGAACGTGCCCAAGGGCACATCGGCGACCATGCGCGAACGCACGCCTTCGCGCAGCAGGTGGACCAGCTGGGCAGAGAGATCCGCCTCGCTCCCGCGCTCGCGTTCGGTGAAGGAAATGTCCCACCAGCGGCGCGGGCGGGCCGGTGCCTTGCCCTGCTCCAGCAGCCAGAAATGCCCGGCAGGAAGCTTCTCCACCCCCGCGAGAATGGAGTGGCTATCGGGCACATAGCCCCACGCCATATAGGCCTCGATCGCCTGCGGGTTCACGCGGCGGCGCAGCAGCGGGTGCGCCAGCAGACCCTTCAGCTCGGAAGCAAAGGCGATGCTGCCGTCTGACAGGTGCGCGCAGAACAGCGGCTTCACCCCGAACCGGTCGCGTGCGAGGAACAGCTGGCGCTTATCGCGGTCAAAAATCGCGAAGGCGAACATCCCGTCGAGCCGCGATAGGCAATCCGGCCCCCAGCGCTGCCATGCGGCAAGGATCACCTCGGTGTCGCCACTGGTGCGGAAGGTGAAGCCCGCCTGCTCCAGTTCGCGGCGCAATTCGCGGAAATTGTAGATCTCGCCGTTGAAGACGATCACCGCCCGCCCGTCAGCCGAGTGCATCGGCTGGGGCGAGCCGGCCACGTCAATGATCGAGAGCCGCCGGTGGCCGAGCCCTACCCCGTGATCGGTCCACACCCCCGCGCCGTCCGGTCCGCGATGGGCGATGGCGTCGCACATCCGCTCGACCCTCAACGGATCGACCGGCTTGGGCGTTTCGGCATGGAAGATCCCGGCAATCCCGCACATCGTCCCGGCGACCTAAAGCATCGCGCCAAGCGCGGCAATTGCAGCGAGGGCGATGATCGCCAATGCTGCTCCGCCCGGCGCAAACGGCCCGGCCTCGGCGCGGGCGATCCAGCGTTTGGGTGCAAGCGCGGCTGCGGTCCAGCCATAGTCCTCCGGCTCGCGCTCGAAGAACCGCCACGCGCCGCCCAGCAGCGCGGCGACGACGATGGCGAAGAAGATCCAGCCATAGACGATGTGATCAAACCCGGTGGCTTTATCCGCGCCGATGAACTGCGCGACGTAGATTGTCGCCCATGCCCGCACGCCGTTGGCAAGGACGGGCACGATGATGCAGGCCGCCATGAAAGCGATGCGACACGACCAGCGATCGAACCGCGTGGCACAGACCAGCACGCCCAATGTCACCATCGCGATCAGGAACTTCACGCCCGAGCACGCCTCGGCGACAATGAACAGCCCCGCAGGCGTGTCGATATGGATGCCAGCAACTGTCGCCTCGACCCCGCTCGCATGGGTCAGCGCGACCGCGATTTCGGCGGTGATCGCTTGCAGCGGCGGGATGATCTCGTCGCCGAACGGCACCATGAAGGTGGCAAAGCCCAGCGGCAGAGCGAGCAGCAGGCCCGCGCGCAGGCCGAGCACGCTCAGCACCGCCGCCTGCAACGCGCCGACGGCTCCGGCATGGGCGAGCAGGTTGATGCCACTCGCCCGCCCCGCCCACCACAGGCCGAGCGCCGCCGCCACCAGCACCAGCCCCGGCGCGAAGGGGCGCGGGACGATTTGCGCCAGCTCGCCCGCTTTGAGCATCACCAGCCAGGCGATGATGAAGGGCACCAGCAGCAGGTGATTATAGGTATCGATGTTCCACCACTGGTGGAGGATCTCGCCCCAGCTTTGCGCCGTCACCGCAAGCAGTGCCAGCATCGCCGCCGCCAGCATCACCAGCGCGCTTCGCCATGCGGTCGGAATGCGCGCGAGCGGCGCAGGGGCGGCAAGGCCGAGCACGGCAGGTTCAGGCGGCATGGCGCGCGGCCTCGTCGCCGTAGCCGAGCAGCGCGCCGAGCGGGTCGAGCATCGCCTCCCACCCGTGATGATCGAGCACGAAGCACCGCGCCGCCGGGCCGATGCGCCCCTGTGCTCCGGGATCGGCCAGCAGGCCCGCAATCCGCTCCGCCATTGCCTCAGGATCGGGCGGGCAGACCAGCCAGTCCTCGCCATCGCGCGCGGAAATTCCGGTCGCCGCCTCGGGCGTGAGCACCACCGGCCGCGCCATCGCCATCGCTTCGAGGACCTTGTTCTGCACCCCGCGCGCGATCAGCAACGGGGCGAGCACGGCGTCGGCAGCGGCGATGAAGGGGCGCACATCGGGCACCTCGCCCCACACCTCGACGCCGGGCGCGCCATGATGGGCCATGAGCTTGCTGGTTGGGTTGCGCCCGACGACATGGAACACCGCATCGGGCAGCTTCGCGCGCAGGCGGGGCAGCAGCGCCTCGATCACCCACAGCGCCGCCTGTTCATTGGGGCGGTAATCCATTTGTCCGGTGAAGACGAAATGCGGTCCTGCTGCGCCCGCCAGCACCGGATGCGGCGCGGTGGCGGCGGGATCGAAGAAAGTGGCGTCGATGCCGTTGCCGATCACCTGCACATTGACCCGGCCCGGCTCCCTCAAGCGGCTGCGATAGAGCGCCGCCTCGGCCTCGGAGATCAGGATCGTCGCATCGGCGCGCTGGCCGAGCCGTTCTTCCTCCGCCGCCAGCAGCCGCGCCTCGCGGGCGTTGAGCCACGCGCGCTCACCATTCGCGGCATAGCTTGCAAACTTGGCGCTATCGACGTCGCACAGGTCGATCACCACGCGGCCCGCGAATTCGGCGGGGACATATTGCCCCATCTGGCCGGAGAACACGACGACGGCGTCGATGGCATGGCGCGCGATGGTCTCGTGCACCCAGCCCTCAAGCTGGCGCGAGTGGAATGCGGTGAGGCTGACCGGCTTGCCCGCCAGCACCGCCTCGATCCCCGCCAGTGGCAGCGGCTTGGTGCGCGGGGCGATGCAGTAGCTTGTGGCAACCTCGGCCAGCGCGGCCTCGGCAGCGGGGTTCTCGCCTTCGGCAAAGCAGCCGACATGCACCGGCCCAAGCCGCGCCAGCCCCTTGAGCAGATGATGCGCGCGGATGCGGTCACCGCGATCGGGCGGGAACGGCACGCGGTGGGCGAGGAACAGCACGCCCCCCATCAGGCGAGCCCGCGTGCGATCCACGGCCCCAAGGTGTTGGCGAGCGGCAGCGGCAGCTTCTTCCACAATTCGATCTTGCGCGAATAGCTGGCATCGGTCGGGTCGATGTTGCGGGCCGGCTGGCCGGGTGCGGTCCATGCGCCATAGGTCAGCGGCTCGGGCGCAAAGCCCCAGTTCTTCTTGAACGCGAACGGCCCGCTGCCCGTCTTGGAGCGGCCGAAATCGAACTGCGTGCAGCCCTGCCGCCGGGCGTGGAGCATCAGCTCGTAATACATCACCTCGTTGGCGCGCGCGGCCCGGGCGGCGAACACGCCCCCGCCCCAGAACGGCATCACCGCGCCCGCGTGGTAGAAGCTCAGCACGCTGGCGAGCGGCTTGTCGCCCTGCCACACGGTGAGAATGTCGCTCCGGTCGGGGAAGGCCTCCAGCATCGCCCGGAACAGCGAGCGCGGAAACACCGGCGTGCCGAGATTGCGGACGCTTTCGCCATAGCAGGCGTAATGGGCGGCGAGATCGTGGGCCTCGCGCCCGATGGTGATGCGGTGGCCGAGCGCCAGCCCCTTGCGGACTTCGGCGCGGGCCTTGCGCGGAATGGCGGTCAGTTCGGCCTCGTCACTGGCGGCCAGCGGGCGGATGAAGCCGCAATGCTTGTCGTCCCACGCTTGCCAGTTTTCGGGGATCGGCTGCCCACGCACCTCGATGCCGGAAAAGCCGCCCGCGACCGCATGGTTTTCGGCAGCAGCGGCCAGCGTGCGGGCAACCTCGGGGCTTTCCGCAAGGATGCCGCCGCCGACGCCAAACCCGCTCGACACCAGCGCCTTGCCGAACAGCGCCGAGCGCACTTCGGTGAGCGGGAGCCAGCCCGTCACCACGCCAAGCCGTTCGCACACCAGTCCCGCCGCGCGCTGGCCGGTGCCAGCTTCGACTGCGGCAAGCCAAGCCGGACGATGGAACAGGCTAGCGCCTGTGTCCGCGACAAAGCTCTCGATCCGGCGCACCTCGGCCGCATCGCACCAGTCGAGCAGGCGCACCTGATGCCCGGCGCGAAGCGGCGCGTTCATGCCGACACCTGCTCCGCGATGCCGGAAGGCGCGGGGAGTTCCCCGGCGCGCACGGCCTCGCGGTGTGCGACCATGTCCATCCGCCCCCAGCGGAATTCATGCACCAGCTCGCGCAGCTTGTCGGCCATTTTTGCAAGGCCGGTATAGTGCCGGAAGCGCGAGCGCAGTGGGGCATGGCCCACGCGCGGCTGATCGGGATCGATCTCCCACGGGTGGAAATAGAACACCGCCGGACGGCCCTCGCGGCGGTTCACCTGCCGGATCGCCCAGCGCGAAAAGCCATAGGGCAACACCCGGAAGAAGCCCCCGCCGCCTGCCGCCACGCGCCTGCCGCCGAGCATGGCGGTGGTCACCGGCAGCTCGACCAGCGAAGTCCACGGCAGCGGGCGAAAGGCAAAGCGCGGCGCCTCGGGCCAGCCATAGTGATCGTGCACTACCGGCGCGACGCTGGAGGAATAGGCATAGCCCTGTTCCGCCAGTTCGGCGAAAGCCCAGGGCGTGCGGTGATCGATCGAGAAACTCGGCGCACGGTAGCCGGTCACGGCGACGCCCGTGCAGTCTTCAAGAATTTCCCGCGCCCTGCGGATATCCGCGCCGAATTCCTTGCGGGTGAAGGTGAACACGCGCGCATGGTCATAACCGTGGCTGGCAATTTCGTGCCCGGCCTCGGCAATGCGGCGCATCATCGCCGGGTGACGCTTGGCGACCCAGCCCAGCGTAAAGAAAGTCGCGCGCACATCGGCTTCGGCGAACAGATCGATGATGCGATCGACATTGCTTTCAACGCGGGTGCGGATGGAGTCCCACTCGCCGCGCGCGATAACGTTCTCGAACGCGCCGACCTGAAACCAGTCCTCGACATCGACGGAGAGGCCGTTGACGACACCGGCAGCGGGGCCGGAAGGCTCGGCAAAGGGTTCAAACGGAGCATTCACCTCACGCGGCCTCGCGCGACGGGTCTTCCTCGAGCCATTCGATCAGCATGGTCAGCACGTGGCGGAAGGATTGCTCCTGCTCCTCAAGGCGCGCCTCGATGCGTTCGAGTTCGGCGGCAAAGCGCGCTTCGGCAAGGCGGACTTCCTCGGGCGAGAGCGCGTCGTCACCCGTCTCGCGGTGGCCCGTTCCGGCGGCCTGAAGCGCGCTGATCGCGGCTTCGAGCTCGGCGGTGCGGGCATCGCGGGTGGCGAGCAGTGCTGCGACTTCGGCAGCGGGCAGGCTGTCGGCCCCGGCAACCGTTTCGGAAGCAGCCGGAGCAGCCGGTGCCGCGCGCAGATCGCCGCGACCATGCGCGCCGCGGGTCTGATCAACCGCCATTTCGGCGACCACTTCGTCCAGCATCGCCAGCGTCAATTCAGCCCGGTCCTCGATCGCGCCGAGCAAAAGCAGGCGGTTCATCACCTGATTCACCCGCCGCGGAATGCCGTCGGTGTGGCGATAGAGCGCGCCCAGCAGGCCTTGCGACAGAGCAGGATGGCCGCTCCACCCGACATGGCCGAGACGGTGGCGGACATAGTCCTCGACCTCGCTGTCATCGAGCGCTTCGAGATGGTGCGAGGCGATGATGCGCTGGCGCAATTGCTCCAGCCCCGGATGGTGGGCGAGCGTGCGACGGAATTCGGGCTGGCCGAGCAGCAGGCATTGCAGCAGCGGGTGCGAGCCGAGCTGGAAGTTCGACAGCATCCGCAGCTCTTCAAGCGCGGCGAGATCGAGGTTCTGGCACTCGTCCACCACCAGCAGGCAGCGCCGCCCGGCGCGGGCCTCGTCCTGGAGGAAGCGCTCGATCGCCCCCAGGGCCCCTGCCTTGTCATGCCCCTCGACCGCAAGGCCGAAAGCCTGCGCAACGACATGCACCAGTTCGGCCCCGTCAAGCGCGCTGGTGACAACCTGCGCCACCGTGAGCGCGGCCGGATCGATGCGCTCCATCAGGTGCGCAACCAGCGTCGATTTGCCCGCGCCGACCTCGCCGGTGATGACGATGAATCCCTCACCCTGCCCCAGCCCGTAGCCGAGATAGCTCATCGCCTTCTTGTGGCTGGTGCTCTCGAAATAAAACTGCGGGTCAGGCGTCAGCTGGAAAGGCCGGGCGCTGAAGCCGTAATATTGTTCGTACATGAGCGTCTCGCTCCCCCAATCAGAAATTGTAGCGCAAGCCGACCAGCGCGGTCGCAAAGGCAAAGTCTTCGGCGGTGAACTCGCTGTCGAAATAGTCCAGTGCCACCGCCGCGCGGGCGGTGAGGCGGCGGGTCAGCGACTGGTTATAGGCCGCCGAGCCGCCCACCGCAGTGACATCGCCATTCGGCGAAGCGCTGTCGAACCAGTTGACATAGGCGTTGGTGGTGAGGTTCGCGTTCTGCCCGATCTGCCGGGTCAGCCCGCCGATCACGTAATAGCTCTCGTCAGTCAGCCCATCGAGCGCGCCAAGCGCGGTGCCCGGCGCAGCGATGAAGGTGCGCCGGTCATAGCCTGCGCCCAGTGCCGCGGTGGTGCGGCCCATGATGCGCTGATACGAGGCGCGCACCCCGCGACCACGGAACGCCGCCGAGCGCACCGAGCCGAGCCCGCCGACAATCGACTGCCCCTCGGTGCCGTTCACCAGCCCGCCGAAATCGCCGGTGACCGGATTGCGGATCGCCTCGAAATCGCTCGACAGACCGGCGAGCGAATTGTTGAGCAGCCCGCCAAAGCCGGTCACGCCGTCATAGACGGACAGCGCAAAGGCGCTGCGCTGGTTGGGGGTGTAGGTGAAGGTGCCGTAATAGGTGGTGGAATCGTACCGCTCGCCCACCCGCGCCTCCAGCGAGGTGCGCGAGCTTGGTCGCCACATCACGCCGACGTCCCACAGCAGCCCGTCGACGTCGAAGGCAAGAATGCGCGGGGATGTGGGATCGGTGACGAAGCGGCCGTCATTGCCGATCACCGGATTGCCATTGGCATCGCGTTGCGCGTCACGGCTGGAAATCTCGACATTTTCGTAACCCACACCGCCCACCAGCGCGAGCGTCGGGCTGACCGGCACAGTCACATCGCCGCGCACGAACACATCGCGCACGCGCTGATCGAGGTTGGAAATGTCTTCCTGAAAGCCCCCGGCGGTCACCGCCAGGCCAACCGGCAGAACTTCGCCCGCGCGCGTACCGGCGCGCAGCTGGCCCATATAGGTCACGCTGTCGTCGAACACATCGACCGGCTGACCTTGCGCGTTGGTCAGCGCCGCATCGCTTTCGAAGCGGTTATAGCCGACCCGCGCCACGCCCTGCACGCCGACATCGCCGACGCGGGTATTGAGGCTTGGCCCGGCGTAGACGCTGTAGAAACGGCTCTCGGCATCCTCGCGCACCAGCGGATTGGCAGTCGTGCCGCCCCCGGCATCGACGCGGGTGCGCGATGCCAGCGCGCCTGCCTCAAGGCTCAGGGTGTTGGGCACCAGCGCCAGCGTGCCGCGCGCGATGCCGCTGATGGTGTCGGTATCGACGCTGTCATTGCCATAGCCGATATTGCGCTCGTAGCGCAGCGACACGGCGGCGCCGCTGTTGCGGCCCTGCACGTTGATATCGACCCCGACCGCGATGGTGGTGAAGGTCAACACGTCATCGCCGGGCGACAGCTGGGCCGAGAGCACCTGCCCGACTTCGATATAGGGCTGCACCACGCGGTTGGCGCGCTGGGTGCCAGCGGCACCCGCACCGGCGCCCTGCCCCTGTGCACCCTGCGCGGGGGCCATCGGCTGTTGCTGGGCCAGCGCAGGAGCGGCAGCGGTGAGCGCCGCAAGCGCCAGCGGCATGGCAATGATGGAAGCGCGCATGGTTATTTCCCCCTTGCGCCATAAGTGCCGAAGCGCCGCCCGGTGGGGCTGTAGCGGGTAGCATTGAGGAGCAGTTTGATATCGCCGCAGGCCGACAACAATTGCTGCGCGTCCTCCAGCGCGGCGCGCGCGGTCTCGTCGGCGCGCACCACCAGCAGCGCCTGCCCGACATGGGCGGCGAGTTCGGCGGCAGGCGATGCGGCAAGCGCGGGCGGCGTGTCGAAGATCAGGATGCGGTTGGCGGTGCCGCGGGTCAGGCGGTCAAGCACTTCGCCGGTGCGCGCGCTGGCGAGATATTCGGCATCGCGCGAGCTGGCGGTGCCGGCGGGCAGCACGAACAGCCCGTCGATATCGGTGCGGACCACAAGGCTTTCCGGCGCGATCGACGGATCGGCCAGCGCGTCCATCAGGCCCTTTTCGGCATCGATGCCAAGGCGCTGGGTGACGCTCGGCTTGACCACATCGGCATCCACCAGAAGCACCTCCAGATCCCGCTCCGCCGCGAGGGCGATGGCGAGGTTGGTGGCGCAATAGGTCTTGCCCTCACCCGGATGGGGCGAACATACGAGAATGCGGCGCGACAGCCCGCTGGCGTCAGCGCGGGCGTCGGCGAGCAGCTCGCGCTTGACGATGCGGAACTCCTCCAGCAGCCCGGTGACGGGGTCTTCGGGCACCAGCAACCCGCCATCGCGCAGGTGATCACGGTCAACCGCAACCATCGGCCCGCTGAAGACGACTGCTGGTGCGGCTTGCGGGGCCGGAGCGGAAGCCGGTTGGCTCACCGGGGCCGCACCAAGCGGAGCCGCCGCAACCGGCTGCGGCGCGGGAGCCGCCGGGCGCGGCGCAGGCGCGCGGCGCAGGCTTTCGGGCACGGGCGGCACCGGCGGCAGCTTGGGCGCGGTGCGCGCCGGGCCGAGCCCGAACACGCTATCGGCCCGCTCGAATAGCGAGGCCGGCTTTGCGCCTTCACGGTTGATCTTGCCCTGATCGGTCATCGCGTTTCCCTCACCCTCACGCAATCGTCCCGATCGAGACGACCTCGATCGCAAGCAAAATCACGAACACGCCGACCAGCCCGGCGCAGGCTCCGGCAAATTGCTTGAGCCGCTTCTTCTCACGCGTCCGCACCGCGTCCGACATGGTCAGCGAGATCGCGCCGATCACTGGCAGATCGAAGGCGCGTTCAAGCTTTTGCGGGGTGGCGAAGCTCGACTTGAGCTGGGCGATGACATAGGCCACCGCCGCCCCGGCCCCGAGCCCGACAATCAGCACGCCAAGCAGCAGCAGCGGACGATTGGGCGCAGCCGGTTTCTGCGGCACGCCCGGTTCCTGGATCACATCGAAGCGGAACTGGCTGGCCTTGTCCTCGACCTTGCCGCGCGTCCGCAGCGCCTCGCGGTCCTGCAGCAGCTTTTCGTAATTGGAGCGCAGCACGTCATAATCGCGGCTGATGCGGTTGGCCTCGGCGGCGACCTGCGGTTCGGAGGCCTGACTCGCCATCAGGGCGGCGAAATCGCTTTGCAGCGCGGCGCGGCGGGCTTGCAGCGCCTCGACATTGGCCTGCCGCTCGGTGCGGATCGCCAGCAGCGAGGCATAGGCGGGATTGGGCGTGCCGCCAGCATCGTCCCCCGCCGCCGCCGCCTGCCGTGCGAGCAGCGCGACCTGCTTGGTGGTGGCGACCACATCGGGGTGGCTATCGGTCAGCCCGCGCGAACGCAGCTCGGCCAGCTGGGTCTGGGCCTGCTGGAGCGCGGCGCGCGGCCCCGTCGCCTGCGGGCCGCCGGTGACAGTGCGCGGCGTGCTGGCGAGCTGGCCCGAAATCGCGGCGAGCGCGCTTTCGGCAGCGGCGAGATCGGCATCGACTGCGCGCAGATCGGCGCGCGACTGCTGCACCTTGCTCGACAACGTGGCTGAGCCGCCGACCAGATCGGGATATTGCGCTTCAAAGGCGAGACGGCGCTGCTCGGCGTCCTCAAGCTCGGCCTTGCGCTCTTCGAGCTGGCGGTCGAGATCGCCGATCGCAGAGCTGATGCCCGCACGGTTGCCGACCACGTGCTCTTCGCGCAGGATGTCGAGCAGCTTCTGCACCACATCGCGCGCCAGCACGGCGTTTTCGGCATCGGACAGATCGCTACGGCCGATTTCGGCAGTGATCTCGAACAGGTTGTCCTGCTCGCTCGTCACCTTGACCTTCTTTTCCAGTTCGGCAGTCATCGCATTCAGCGCACCGCGCTCGGTCACGCCTTCGCCCAGACGGGTGGCGGTGATGACCTTTTCGAGGTTCTTGGCGCTCGACAAGGTCTGGCGCACGCGCATGATCTCTTCCTTGCCGTCACCGGCAATGCCGAGCTGCTTGGACAGCACATCTTCGACGTCGACATAGACGCGCGCCTTGGATTCGTAGGTGTTGGGGATCAGCGCGATCACCAGCCAGCCCAGCAGGCAGACGCCCCAGGCGACCGCAATCGCCAGCCAGCGCCGGTGCCAGACCGACCACAGCGCCGCGCGCAGTTCCTCGAAGATCTCGCTCATGCTGCCCGCGCGCCCCTTAGAACCGGCTTTCCGGGATGATGATGGTATCGCCCGGCATCAGCATGACATTGGCGCTGGCATCGCCGCGGCGGACCAGATCGCTCAGGCGCAGGCGGTATTCCACCTGCTTGCCGCTTTCGCGGTCCTGCCGGATCAGCTTGGCGCGGTTGCCTGCGGCAAATTCGTTGAGCCCGCCCACCGCGATCATCGCGTCGAGCACGGTCATGTTGGCGCGGAACGGCAGCGAAGCCGGCTGCCCGGTCGCGCCGATGACGCGCACCTGCTGGGTGAAGTTGCCCTCGGGCGTGTTGACGATCACCGAGACGATCGGCTGCTCGATATATTTCGACAGCTCGCCCGCGATATAATTCTGCAATTCGGTCGCGGTCTTGCCGACTGCCGGAATGTCCTGCACCAGCGGAATCGTCAGGCGGCCATCGGGGCGCACGCGCACCTTGTCGGCGCTGAGTTCGGGGTTGCGCCAGACGTGGATGGTGATCTCGTCGAGCGGGCCGATAGTGTATTCCTCGGACGGCGCAATCGGCGTGGTGCTGTAATCGGCGGGAGGAAGCTGCGCTCCGCCGCTCGCACAGGCAGCCAGCGCCAGCGGCGCAAGACCGAGGGTGGCAAGGCGGGCGAGAGACAGCGATTGGGGCATTGACGAGGATCCTTGGCCATTATTGTGCAGCCACAAGGCACGAGCCGGATGCAGGAGCGACCTGCAACCCGTACCTTGCGGACGACACGCCTTTCTCGCCGGAAATGGTGAACATATTGTTAGTTATACAGCGGCAAATCCGGCCCCATCCCGGATCGGGACAGGGGATTTGAACGGGTTAACGCCGCACGGGCAGCGGGCGGATCACACCAGCAGTTCAGCCGCCGGGCCGTGGCCGAGGAACGCCGCCGGGCTGGCGCTCGCGCCATAGGCACCGGCGCAGAACACCGCAACCAGATCGCCGACTTCGGCGCGGGGCATCATGGCGTTGTCAGCGAGGCGATCGAGCGGGGTGCACAAGCAGCCGACGATGTTGACTTCCTCTGTCGGCTCCGCCCCGTAACGGGTTGCAATCGCTGACGGATAGTTACGCCTCACAACCGTGCCGAAATTGCCGGAAGCCGCTAGCTGGTGATGCAGCCCGCCGTCAGTGACGAGGAAGGTGGTGCCGTGGCTCTCCTTGCGGTCGATGATGCGGCACAGGTAAACCCCCGCCTCGCCGACGAGATAGCGGCCAAGTTCAATGCACAATTCCGTCCCGGCCAGCACCGGCGGCAAGTCCGCCACCCGCTCGGCCAGCGAGGCGCCGACCTTGGGCAGATCGACCGGCGTATCGCCCGGGAAATAGGGAATGCCGAGCCCGCCGCCCATGTTGAGCTTGGGGCAGCCGTGGCCGATGGCCTCGGTGAGCTCCGCCGCCAGCGCCAGCACATTGGCCTGCGCCTCGATGATCGCATCGGCGCTGAGGGTCTGGCTGCCGGTGAAGATATGCAGGCCGCGCCACTCGGCTCCCTCGCCGATCAACCGCTTTGCGAGCGCAGGCACCTTCTCGGCATCGACCCCGAATTGCTTGGCACCGCCGCCCATCTTCATGCCCGATCCGGTCATCACGAAAGACGGGTTCACCCGGATCGCGATGCGCGGTGCCACGCCCAGACGCTGGCCGATGGCGAGCGCGCGCAGCCCCTCTCCCTCGCTCTCGCAATTGAGCGTTACGCCGGCGGCGATGGCGGCCTCAAGCTCGTCGTCGCGCTTGCCGGGACCGGCAAAGCTGATGCGGCGCGGGTCGATTCCGGCCGCAATGCACAGCGCCAACTCGCCCGCCGAGGCGATGTCGAACCCGTCCACCAATGGCGCCATATGGGCAATCACCAGCGGGTGCGGGTTGGCCTTGACCGCATAGTTCACCCCGACGCGGCTAGGCAGCGCCGCGCGCAATTGCGCGACGCGGGCATCGAGCAGCGCGCGCGAATAGACGAACACCGGGGTGCGCCCGGCCTCGGCCACCAATTCGCTTGCACGCTTGCCGCCGATCGCAAGCTCGCCATCAAGCGCTTCGTAACCGGCAGGGATCGGACCGACAGGCTTCATTCGCCAAATTCCTTGTTGAGCTCCGCCTGCAGCGCGGTGCGGTCAATCTTGCCATTGGGGTTGAGCGGCATCGCCGCGCGCCAGTGGATCATCTGCGGCTGCATGAAATTGGGCAGATCGCGCTGGAGCCGCTTGGGCAGTTCCTCGGCCCCGCCCGCATCGCCGCGCACCACCAGATGCACCGCCTGGCCCAAGCGCGCATGCGGCACGCCGAGTGCGACCGCTTCGGCAACAAGACCGGTGGCAATCGCCGCCTCCTCGATTTCCTGCGGGGATATGCGGTTACCCGCGCTCTTGATCATCGCATCTCGGCGCCCCGCGAAATAGAGCAGGCCGTCCGCAATGCGCCTCACGCGGTCGCCCGACCACACTGCAGTGCCGCCGTATTCCGAGGCGGCAGGCGCAGGCTTGAACCTTTCAGCCGTGCGCTCCGGATCCTGCCAATAGCCCTGCGCCACAAGCGGGCCGCAATGCACCAGCTCGCCCTCCTCGTTATCGGCGGCGACCTCGCCTGCATCATTGATAACGAGAATTTCTGCGAAGGGTATCGCTTTACCCATTGAAGTCGGGTGCGAATCGACCAGCGCCGGATCAAGGAAGGTCGAACGGAACGCCTCGGTCAGCCCATACATCGGGAACAGCCGCGCCTGCGGGAACATGGCGCGCAAGGACTTCACCAGATCGACCGTCAGCGCGCCGCCGCTATTGGTCAGCCGTCGCAAAGGGGCCGAGGCTTCTGCGGGCCACTCGATCTCGGTCAACTGCACCCACAGTGGCGGCACCGCGGCCAGCGTCGTCACGCCATGCTTGGCGCAGGCCTTGGCGACGTCCTTGGGGAACAGGAAATCGAGCGGCACCACACAGCCGCCCGCAAACCACGTGGATAAAAGCTGGTTCTGCCCGTAGTCGAACGACAGCGGCAGCACCGCCAGCGTCACATCGTCATGCGCCAGCCCGAGATAATGCGCCACACTCACCGCGCCGAGCCACATGTTGGCATGGCTCAGCATCACCCCCTTGGGCTTGCCGGTGGAGCCGGAGGTGTAAAGGATGGCCGCGAGTTCCGTCGGATCGGCCTTCGATGGCCCAAGCGCGCGCCCGCAAGCCTCGGCCGCCGCCAGCGCCTCGCCCTCGCCCAGCGCCGCGCAGCCCGGCGGCCGATCGCCCGGCTCCAGCGAGGCGAGCCGCGATCCGGTGCCGATCAGCAGCTTGGCACCGCTATCGGCGAGGATATGCGCCACCTGTGCGCGCTTCAGCAGCGGATTGACCGGCACATGCACCAGCCCCGCCCGCGCCGCCGCCAGCGGCAACAGACAGGTAATCTCGCCCTTCGCCGCCCAGCTTGCCACCCGCGCGCCCTTGCCGGGCACCATCTGCGCCAGCCAACCTGCCAGCAGAGCAACACGCTGTCTTAACTGATTGTGGTTAAGCGTGCCCTCGCGCAACACCAGCGCCGGCCGCTCCCCATGCCCCGCCGCCTCCGCCAGTTCGGCAAGGTGGTCAAGCGGACGCGGGAGAGGATCGGGCAGGTGGTGCATGGACAGGGGCATTCTTTCAGTGATCGAAGCGCGGTATCACGATAGCGTTAACGTCTTGCAAGCGCTGACTGCGCCTGCGGCCAGCGCGCCGTTCGACCGTGCGGAATGGTATGCCCTGCTCGCCGAGACGGGCCTCACCCCGCTGATCGCGATTGCCAGCGATGCCGATAATGCCGCGGCGCTCGCGCTGACCCAGGACGGCGGGCGAATCACGCCCTTGCGCAACTGGTACAGCTTCACCTGGCGTCAGCTCGCCCCCGCAGGCGCGGCGGGCGACCGGCTGCTCGAAGCGATTGCGCGCCAGTTGAAGACCCGCAGCCACCGCGTCACGCTCGAACCCGTGCCGGGCGAGGATGGCTCGGCTGATCGCCTTGCCCGCGCCTTCCGCGCTGCGGGCTGGAAGGTGGCGGTCGAGGAATGCGACACCAATCACGTGCTTGACGTCGGCGGGCGCAGCTTTGCCGAATATTGGGAGAGCCGCCCCGGCCAGCTTCGCACCACGCTGAAGCGCAAGGCGAAGAAGGTCGAAACCGAGGTGCTGACGCATTTCGACGCGGACGTCTGGGCCGATTACGAGACGATCTATGCCTCCAGCTGGAAACCGGCCGAGGATCAGCCCGCGATGCTGCGTGCCTTTGCCCAAAGCGAGGGCGCGGCCGGAAGGCTGCGGCTCGGCGTGGCGCGGGCCGAGGGGCTGGCGGTCGCAGCGCAGTGCTGGACGGTCGAGAACAGCGTCGCCTACATCCACAAGCTCGCCCACCTCGAAAGCCACAAGCCGCTCTCGGCCGGAACGACGCTGAGCGCGGCGCTGTTCGCCCACGTGATCGACACCGACAAGGTCGCCCTCGTCGATTTCGGAACCGGCGACCAGAGCTACAAGGCCGACTGGATGGAGGCGGTGCGTCCACGTTTCCGGATCGACTGTCTCGACATGAGGCAGCCCAAAGCCTGGGCGCCGATTGCCAAGCGGATGCTGCGCGCGGTGCGCCCGTGACCCGTTGCAATGCTTGCACGCAGGGACCGGCATGGCTAAGCCCCGCGGCCATCCGCCGATGACAGGGATGTGGGCAACCCGATGAACGATATTCCGACCATGCCGAGCGAAGCTGCCGAAGCCGCGCTTGATCAGGAACTCAAGGGCTTGATCGCCGACGTGCTCGGACTCGATCTGGCGCAGGCGGCAGCCTTCGGGCCGGATTCGGGCCTGTTCGGCCACCTCCCCGAACTGGATTCGATGGCGGTCGCAGGGCTGCTTACCGAAATGGAAGACCGGCTCGGCATCGTTATCGAGGATGACGACGTCGATGGCGAGATGCTCGAAACCTATGGCGGCCTGCTGGCCTTTGCCCGGGCCAAGCTTGCCGGTAACTGACGCGGCGCGCGCGTGATTTCCACCTGGACCGTCACCGGCGCAACCCAAGCGACCGGCGAAGAATTGCTGGTCGCCTTCGATCAGGCGCGGCCCATGCGCGTGCTGATCTGCCCGGCATGGTTCGACGAAGCCAACAAGCTGCGACGCTTTACCGCCGAGGTAATGCGGCAACTCGACAAGGCCGGGATCGACAGCTTCCTGCCCGATCTGCCCGGCTGCAACGACAGCCTTGCCCCGCTGGAGCCGCAGACCCTGTCCGGCTGGAGGGCCGGTATGACGGGGGCATCGCAGCTGTTCCGCACCACCCATGTGCTGGCGATCCGCGCTGGCGCGCTGCTCGCTCCCACGCGCCTACCCGGCTGGCATTATGCCCCGCAATCCGGCCCCAAGCTGCTGCGCGGCATGATCCGCGCCCGCACCATCGCCGCGCGCGAAGCGGGGCGTGAGGAAAAGGCCGAGGCGCTTCTGGCGGTGGGCCGGACCGAGGGCCTGATGCTCGGCGGCTGGCCGCTCGGCCCCGCAATGATCCGCGAACTGGCCGATGCCGAACCGCGCCTCGCCGACGGCCAGAGCGAAATCGCACAATCGCAGCTGGGCGGCCCCGGCCTGTGGCTGCGCGCCGAGCCCGACGAAGACCCGCGCCAGAGCGAGGCGCTCGCCGGGATTATCGCCGCCACCATCCCCGGGGGCGCGCCATGAGCCGCCTGCCGCTCTCCTTCGGCTGTGGCACCTTCCGGCTGGCGGCCACGCTCGACACCGCGCCGGGCACGGCCGGGCTCTTGATCGTCACCGGCGGCAACGAGATCCGTGCCGGGGCCTTTTCCGGGCAGGCCCGGCTCGCCGCGCGCATTGCCCGCGCCGGCTTTCCGGTGTTCCGCTTTGACCGCCGCGGGGTCGGCGACAGTGAGGGCGAGAATCGCGGTTTCCGGCGCTCGGCCAAGGATATCGCCGCCGCGATCGAGGCCTTCCGCGCCATTGCCCCGCAGGTTGAACGGGTGGTGGCTTTCGGCAATTGCGATGCGGCCTCGGCATTGATGCTGGCAGGCGGTGCGGGGTGCGACGGTCTGGTGCTGTCCAACCCCTGGACCATCGAGCAGGACGAGAGCGGCACGCAAGCCGACGACACACCGCCCCCTGCCGCGATCCGCGCGCGCTATCTCGAGAAGCTCAGGAACCCGCGCGAGGTGGCGCGGCTGCTTGGCGGCGGGGTTGATCTGGGCAAGCTTGCCCGCGGCCTCGCGCGCTCGCTAAGCCCCGCCCCGCCCCCGTCGAGCCTCGCACAGGAGATGCGCGTGGGGCTGGCCGGGTTTTCAGGTGATGTCCGCATCCTGCTCGCCACCGCCGATCGCACCGCGCAGGTGTTCGAAGGCGCGTGGCTTGCATCGGGGGACAAGTCCGACCCGCGCATCGCCCGCTGCGAAGGCGCAGGCCATGCCTATGTCGAGCCTGAACACGCCGCTTGGCTCGAAGCGCAAATCCTCGCCGCCTTGCGCGCCTAGCGCTCGAACAGGCTCACCAGCTCGACATGGGTCGACCAGCGGAACTGGCCGACCGGGCGCAGCTTGGTCAGCCGGAAACCGGCCTCCACCAGCGTCGCCGCATCGCGCGCCCAGCTTGACGGATTGCAGCTGACATAGACCACCCGCGCCAGCGTGCTCGCCGCAATTTCGGCCACCTGCGCGCGGGCTCCGGCGCGGGGCGGATCGAGCAGCACGGCATCGAAACGGTTCAGTTCCGCAGGCTGGAGCGGCGAGCGGAACAGATCGCGGTGGAGCGCCAGCACCTGCCCTCCGGCAAGCGCCCCGGCGGTCTTGCAGGCAAGGTGCGCCGCACGTTCGGCCTCGACGGCGAGCAACTTGCGCCCCCCATTACCTTGGGCCCGCAGACCGAAAGCGAAGGTGCCAAGCCCGGCGAACAGATCGGCGACAAGCCGCGCCTCGCCCAGCCATTCCGCGGCATCGGCGACCATCCGGCCTTCCGCATCCTGCGTCGCCTGCAGAAACGCGCCCGGCGGCAGACCCACCGGCACCCCTGCCAACGTCACAGTCGCAGGGACCGGCTCCCACACCGTCTCGGGGCCATAGCCCTGATCGATAGTGAGGCGCGCAAGCCCCTGATCGCGCGCGAAATCGAGCGCGGCCTCGGTCGGCCCGAGGCCTTCGAGCGGGAAATTCGTCAACCCCGCCTCCACGCCCTGATCGGCCAGCGTCAGGTCGATCCCGACCATGCCCTTGGGGCCATGCGCCGCGACAAAGCGCCGCAGGGGTGCAATCAGCGCGGCGAGCGCAGGATGCAGCACCGGGCATTCGGCCAGATCGACAATCCGGTGCGATCCGCCCTCACGATAGCCGAGCGCCGCGCCCTTGGCCGTCCGCAACCCGTGCAGCCCCGCACGGCGGCGGCTGTGCGGCGGGGAGAGGTGGACGGGGAGCAGTTCGTCGGGCTCCAAGCCCTGCCCCTTGGCGGCGTTGACCACCCGATCCTGCACGAAATCGGCGAGCGCAGCATCATCGGCGTGCTGCAACTGGCACCCGCCGCAAATGCCGAAATGGCGGCAGGCGGGCGCAATGTGATGCGGGCCGGGCGTGATCGCGCCGCTCTCGTCTACCATGTCGCCCGGCACCGCGCCTGCGACATGACGACCGGAGGCGGTGACGCCGTCGCCCTTGGCGGCGAGGCGGATAACGGGTTCGAGGGTGCTCACAAGGCCGCCGCTAGCGCCTCTGACACCCTTTCGGCAAGCTGCGATGGTGTGAAAGCCGGGCCTGCCCGCCGCGCCGCCTCGCCATGGAGCCACAGCGCTTGCGTCGCGGCAGTGAAGGGATCGGCGCCGGTCACCATCCGGCTGGCAGCAATTCCGGCCAGCACATCTCCCGTGCCTGCAATCGAAAGCCAACTCGGCGCAGGCGTGCCGAGCGCCAGACGGCCATCGGGCGTAGCGACACAGGAATCCGGTCCCTTGGAGAGCACCACCATGCCGCTCACTTTGGCGAGCGCCAGCGCGCGGGCGCGGCGGCCCTCGGCAATCACGCCAAAGGCGTGGCACAGGCTTTCCAACTCGCCATCATGCGGCGTGGCGAGCATCGGTTTGCCTTGTGGCATTGTCGCGGGGTCGAGCAGCATCAAGGCGTCGGCATCGAGCACCAGCGCCGGCGCCTGACGCAGCGCCTCGGCCAGCACCCTGCGCGCGGGATCGTCCCGCCCCAATCCCTGCCCGACCAGCACGGCCGCAATTCGCGCATCCGCCAGCGCGTCGTTGAGCGGCGCGGTGTCTGTTACCACATCGGCGGGCGTGCGCGGATCGGCTTCGCGGGCGAGGAGCTTAACATAGCCCGCGCCCGCCCTCTGCGCGGCGGCAGCGGCAAGCAGGCTCGCGCCCGGCATCGCGCCCGCAACAATCGCCAGCAGCCCGCGGCGGTATTTGTGGCTGTCGGCGGCGGGGGCTGCAATGGCCGGGCGGGTGACGAGCCGCGCCGCACCCTCGACGCCCGCAATCCCGATCGGCACGAGCCGCATTTGCCCCATCAGCGCGCGTCCCGGCAGGCTCCAATGCGCGAATTTCCACGCGCCGAGCGCCAGCGTCAGATCGAAGCGCGGCAGGCGCTCGTTCAGCACTACGCCGCTGTCGCTGGCAATGCCCGAGGGCACATCCACCGCAACGCAGGTGCGGTGCCGCGCGGCCAGATCCCGCAATAGCAACGCGTGTTCGGCCACCAGCGGACGGGCGAGGCCGGAGCCGAACAGGCAGTCGACAAACACATCGCCCTGCGCGCCCTTGTCAGCGGTGGTGACCGGCCCGCCCCAGCGGCGCTTCGCCTCTTTCGCCGCATCGGTGGCGGAATCAAGCGGAGCGATCACCGTGACGGCATTACCCGTCTCGCGCAAAAGTCGTGCAATAACATAACCATCGCCGCCATTGTTCCCAGGGCCGCACAACACCGTCACCGCCCGCCCCGCCGCAATCCGCCGGATCCATTCGGCCGCCCCGCCTGCGGCAATCTCCATCAGGTCGGAAACGCTGGTCCCCGCATCGAACAGCGCCTGCTCGGCGGCGCGCATCTGATCGGCGGTGAGGACCTGGGTGAGGGTCATTGCGGGGTCGGTTGCGGGCCTGCGGCGCGGTTGACGAAATCGACAGGCAAGCGGTAGCGGTCCCCGTCGATGGCGAAGGCAAGGCTGCCATCGGCTTCTTGCGTCACGCCGGACGCCTGCTCGGCGCCGTCCAGCACCTCGACCCGCTTGTCGGCAGCGAGATAGCGGACGCGCCGGAACCCGCCATCGGGGTGCCAGATGACGAGGTAGGCATCCTCATCCATGGCCTTTTGCTCGTAGACCGAGCAGACCGGCGCAAGATCGGCCGCGCCGCCGGTGGCGCAGTCCATCGTCACGCCGCCGGGCTCGGGGCTCTGCTCGCCGCACCCTGCCACCAGGAGAAGCGCAAGCGCTGCGCTAGATATCCGCAAAGACATGGGTTTCCGACTTCGCTCCCGGATGCGTGAGGGCGCCATAGCGCGCCTTGCCGACCACTTGGCTGTAACGCCACAGCGCGCCCGACTGGTAGTCATTGGTGCGCGGTTGCCACTTGGCGCGGCGTTCCGCCAGCACCTCTTCGGCGACTTCGAGATCGATGGTGCCCGCGGTTGCATCGATGGTGATGATGTCGCCATCCTCGACCAGCGCGATGGGGCCGCAATCAGCCGCTTCGGGGCCGACATGGCCGATGCAGAAGCCGCGCGTCGCGCCCGAGAAGCGCCCGTCGGTGATCAGCGCGACCTTCTCGCCCATGCCCTGCCCGTAGAGCGCGGCGGTGGTGGAGAGCATCTCGCGCATGCCGGGGCCACCCTTGGGGCCTTCGTAGCGGATCACAATCACGCAACCCTCGGCAATGTCGCGCTGTTCGACGGCGGCAAAGGCGTCTTCCTCGCAATCGAACACCCGCGCGGGGCCGGAGAATTGAAGGCGCGCCATTCCGGCGACCTTCACGATCGCGCCATCGGGAGCAAGGCTGCCCTTGAGGCCGACGACGCCGCCGGTGGCCGTGATCGGGGTCTTCACATCATAGAACACCTTCTGATCGGGGTTCCAGGTGATCTCCTCAAGGTTTTCGCCGATGGTCTTGCCGGTGACGGTGATCGGGTTGGGGTCGATAAACCCGCCGTCGAGCAGCGTCTTCATCGCCATATAGACCCCGCCCGCCTCGTGCATATCCTTGGCGACATACTTACCGCCGGGCTTCAAGTCTGCGATGTAAGGTGTTGATTTGAAAACTTCGGCGACGTCGAACAGATCAAAGTCGATGCCTGCCTCGCTGGCCATCGCGGGCAGGTGGAGCGCGGCGTTGGTCGAACCGCCAGTGGCCGCCACCACGCGGGCGGCGTTCATGAACGCCTCGCGGGTGCAGATGTCGCGCGGACGCAGGTTGCGGGCGACCAACTCCATCACCTGCTTGCCCGCCGCGACCGCGATATCATCACGCGATCTGTAAGGAGCGGGCGCCATGTTGCTGTTCGGCAAGGACAAGCCAATCGCCTCGCCGACGCAAGCCATGGTATTGGCGGTAAACTGGCCGCCGCACGCGCCGTGGCCGGGGCAGGCGACCTTTTCGAGCGCGATCAGCTCGGTCAGCGGGCAATTGCCGGCAGCGAACTGGCCCACGGCTTCAAACACATCCACGACTGTAACATCGTTGCCGCGGTGGGTGCCGGGGAGGATCGAGCCGCCATAGACGAAGATGCTCGGCACGTTGAGGCGCAGCATCGCCATCATCATGCCGGGCAGGCTCTTGTCGCAGCCCGCGAACCCGACAAGCGCGTCATAACAATGACCTCGGACCGATACTTCAACCGAATCCGCAATGATTTCGCGACTGATGAGCGAGGATTTCATGCCCTGATGGCCCATCGCGATGCCGTCGGTCACGGTGATGGTATTGAACCGGCGCGGAGTACCGCCGCCTGCGATCACGCCCTCGCGGCAGATATCGGCCTGCGCGTTGAGGGTGGTGTTGCACGGGGCCGAATCGTTGCCCGCGCTGACCACGCCGACGAAGGGCCGGTTGATCTCCTCCTCGGTCATGCCCATCGCATAGTAGTAGGAGCGGTGCGGCGCGCGCTCCGGCCCGACCGAGACGTGGCGACTGGGGAGCTTCGACTTGTCAAACGTGTGCGACATAAGATTTCCCGTAGACAGCAATTTGTGAAACGCCCTTGCCTTCAGCGAAGCGCAGACGCAACCCTTTGCGCAATATCTGCCAATAAAGCGGCCCAGCGGGCGTGATCCGCGGGGGTCTGGACAAGGTCCTGCCGCAGCTCGATCCCGAGATAAGCGCGGCCCTCGCCTTCGGCATGGCGGTTCATGGTGTAATTCAGATCGCGCCCTGAATAGGGGAGGTTGTCGCCGACATTCAGCCCCTCGGCGGCGAGGAGCGGGATGGCGATGCGGGCGGCGCGGTCGTCGAAGTTGTAGAGCACGCCGACCTGCCAGGGGCGCGGTTCGTCGCGGCTGGCAAGGCGCGGCGTGAAAGAGTGGAGCGAGAGGATCAGCGCCGGTTCGGCCAGCGCCAGCCAGTCTGCCAGAGCGGTATGATAGGGGCGGTGGAAGCGGTTCAGCCGCCCTTCCCGATCCGCGCCGATATTGCCGGGGATCGGGTGCCCGTCGCTGGCTTCGGGAACGAGGCCGGGCGCGGTTTCCTCGCGGTTCAGATCACACACAAGGCGGCTGACGGCGGCGATGTGGGCGGGGATGGCGTGGTCCGTCGCCAGCAGTTCGGCGATGGCCTCGGTGCCGATGTCGACGGCGATGTGTTCACCGAGCAGGTGGTCGGGGATGCCGAGGGTGATGTCGGCGGGCACGCGGTTCGAGGCATGGTCGGCGCTGCAGACGATGCCGCCGCGCTTGGGTGTGCCGAGTTGGCGGAAGGCTTCGTTCACCGCAGTCGCCCCGCCATTGTCCACCAATCCTTCGGCATCGCCGCCTGCGCCGCATCCCGGGCTTCGGGCGTGTCGTAAAGCGCAAAGCAGGTCGCGCCCGAGCCGGACATTCGGGCGAGCCACGGGTTGGTTGCCTGCAAGGCCGCCAGCACCTCGGCGATCACCGGGCAGAGCGAAATGGCAGGGGCCTCGAGATCGTTGCGGCCTTCCCTTGCGATTTTGGACGCCGGGCCTTGCGGCAACGCCCCGCGATCTTCCCCATCCCACGCCTTGAACACCGGCCCGGTCGAGAGCGGCACGCGCGGATTGACCAGCAACACGTGGGTTCCGGCGAGGTCGTCCTCGACCGCAAGCTGCTCGGTACCGGTGCCGAGGCCGATATGGGTGCGGCTGAGGACGCAGGCGGGCACATCCGCGCCGAGCTTGGCCGCCCGCGCCTGCCAGTCATCGGGCAGGCCGTGCAATGCCTCGACCATGCGAAACACCGCCCCCGCATCTGCAGACCCGCCCCCGAGACCAGCCGCAACGGGGAGGTTCTTCTCCAGCGTCACCGCAAGGCCCTGCGGGCGCGGAAGGGCGTTCAGCGCGCGGGCGACGAGGTTGTCGAAGGGATTGTCCAGCACCGCCGCAAACTCGCCCAGCGTGGCGACGCTGTCCTCAGCGGCAGGCGCGGCGCTCAGCACATCGCCCGCATCGACGAAGGCGAACAGGGTCTCAAGCTCGTGATACCCGTCATTCCGCCGCCTGCGGACATGCAGCGCGAGGTTGATCTTGGCGTAGGCTATTTCTTTCAAGATCGTCTCTGCCGGTAATCTGGAGCGAATAGCTCGGCTTCACAACGTGTGGAGCGCACAATCACCCCCCATAGATTTCTGCGCGCGCGTCCCTGATCAGACGAAACGGATCATCGACGCGCGTCTGACGGCGCCCCTCTGAACAGGCGAATTCGTAGAAGGCTTTGCCGGAAGAAACGGTATCGATGTCAACCTCGGCCGGACCGCCCGGAAGGGTCAGATCGGGCACTTCGCTGCCATCGTCCATGAAAACGCGGCCTGGCATCATCTGTAGTTTCTGCCTGGCGCAGTCGATGCGATAGCGAAGCAGGACATGCTCTCCGCCGGGCGGACTGTCGAGGCCGCCTTGCAGGAACTCCACCTCGACCGTCTGGCCGGACCGGTTCAACGACGCCTCGTCAGCGAAGTAGAGGTAGCCCGGCCTCTCGGGCAGCTGATACCAGCTTGGCCCAGCGGCGCTAACTCCCGAGGAAATGGTGCCGATCACCAGCACGGCCAAGCCTGTCCGATAATTCATTCCGGCCCTTTCCTCTCGGAGGTAGAAGGCATCGCCCTCACATATTCGGATAGTTCGGCCCGCCTCCGCCTTCCGGCGTCACCCAATTGATGTTCTGGTTGGGGTCCTTGATGTCGCAGGTCTTGCAGTGGACGCAGTTCTGCGAGTTGATCTGGAACTTGGGCGCGCCGGTCTTCTCGTCGGTCAGCCATTCATAGACCCCCGCCGGGCAATAGCGCGCGGACGGCCCGCCGAACACCGCCAGCTCGCTCGCCTGCTGCAAGCCGAGGTCGCTCACCTGCAGGTGCACCGGCTGATCCTCGGCATGGTTAGTGTAGCTGTAGGCGACGTTGGTGAGGCGGTCGAAGCTGATCACGCCGTCGGGCTTGGGGTAGTCGATCTTGGGGTAAAGGTCCGCGCGGCCGGTGTAACTATAGTCTGGTTTATGCTTCATCTTCACCGGCAGACCGATGCCGAGCGTGCGCATCCACATGTCGATGCCCGCGAGCGCCGTGCCGATATCGCCGCCATACTTGGCGACCGCCGGCTGGGCGTTCTGCACCAGCTGGAGTTCCTTGGCGATCCAGCTCGAACGCACGGCGGCGTCGTAATCGCCCAGTTCGGTCTTCTCGTTACCGGCAGCAATCGCCGCAGCGATGCTTTCCGCCGCCAGCATCCCGCTCTTCATCGCGGTGTGGCTGCCCTTGATGCGGGGCACGTTGACGAAGCCCGCCGCGCAGCCGATCAGCGCGCCGCCCGGGAAGGCGAGCTTGGGCACGGACTGCCAGCCGCCCTCGTTGATCGCGCGCGCGCCATAGCTGACGCGCTTGCCGCCCTCGAGATATTCGCGGATCGCCGGATGCTGCTTCCAGCGCTGGAACTCCTGATAGGGCGAGACCCACGGGTTCTTGTAATCGAGCGCGGTCACGAAGCCCAAAGCCACCTGACCGTTCGCCTGATGGTAGAGGAAGCCCCCACCCCAGCTGTCGCTCTCGGTCAGCGGCCAGCCCTGCGTGTGGATCACGCGGCCGGGCTTGTGCTTCTTGGGATCGATGTCCCACAGCTCCTTGATGCCGAGGCCATAAACCTGCGGCTGGCAGTTCGCCTCAAGGTCGTACTTCGCTTTCATCTGCTTGGTGAGGTGCCCGCGCGCGCCTTCGGCAAACAGAGTGTACTTGGCGTGGATCTCCATGCCGGGCTGGTAATCGCTCTTTTGGCTGCCATCGGCGGCGATGCCCATGTCCTGTGTGATGACGCCTGCGACCGCGCCGTTCTCGTCGATCATCACTTCGGCCGCCGGGAAGCCCGGGAACACCATCACGCCCAGCCCCTCGGCCTGTTCGGCCAGCCAGCGCGCGAGATTGCCGAGACTGCCGGTGTAGCAGCCGTGGTTGCTCATCAGCGGCGGCATGATCGCGTGCGGGAACGAGGTTTTGCCGGTCTTCGAGAGCACCCAGTGCCAGTTGTCGGTTACCGGGGTTTCGGCCATCGGGCAGCCCATGTCGCGCCATTCGGGCAGCAGCTCGTCCAGCGACTTCGGATCGACCACCGCACCCGAAAGGATATGCGCGCCGATTTCCGAGCCCTTTTCGAGCACGATCACTTCGAGTTCGGCATTGATCTGCTTGAGCTTGATGGCCGCTGCGAGGCCCGCCACCCCGCCGCCGACAATCACGACATCGCAGGGCATTGATTCACGTTCGCTCATCGAAGCTTTCCCGATCCTTGTTGGTTTGCCGCGCAGGCCGCACAGCCTGACGCTATGGCTCGTCCGTCCACTTGCTAAGCAGCGTCCGGACAGTCAAGACCTCCATTGGATAGCACCTGCCCCGATGACCCGCCCAGACCTTGCCCTTGCCCGCGAACTCGAGGCCGCGCTTGCCTTCTGGCAGGCTGCGGGGGTGACCCATGATTTCCACGATGACGCTACGGCGTGGTTGGCGCAGGCCCCGCTCGCGCCCGCTCCGGCAGCAGGCACCAAGCGCCCCGGGGCCGAGCGCAGGCCATCGGGAAGCGCCCCCGCCGCAACGCAACCGGCTGCCTTGCGCGAACGCGGTGCAGCCCCGCCTCCCACGCCTGCAACCCTGCGCGCGAACCTGCTGGGCGATTCGCCGCCAGCCGATCTTGCCGCTTTCCACGACTGGTGGATGAGCGCGCCCGGAATTGCCCCGGCACAGACCTTTCCCCGGATTGCGCCGCGCGGCGAACAGGACGCGCAATTGCTGGTGCTGGTGCCGCAGCCCGAGGAAGGTGATCGCGAGCGCCTGCTGGAAGGGCCGCAGGGGCGGCTGCTCGCCAATATTCTTGCCGCGATGGGGCTCGACGAGCGTGCGGTCTATCTCGCATCAGCCCTGCCCTGCCACACCCCGATTGCCGATCTGCCCGCGCTGGCGACCGGCGGAATGGACCAGGTCACCGCGCATCATCTCATGTTGGCCGCCCCCCGCCGCGTGCTGGTGCTGGGGACAGCGCTCGCCCCGCTGCTGGGCGGCACGGGCGCAGATGGTTTACGGGAAATCAACCAAGCGGACCGCAAGGTTCCGGTCATGACGAGCGAAACGCTCGAAGCAATGTTGCACTCGCCCACGCTCAAGGCGCGGTTCTGGCGGAGATGGATGGAATGGTCGGCCTCAAGCTGAAGCGCGGGCTTGCCCCGGCATTCACGGTGCTTGCACTGGCGGCGGCAAGCCTGCCGGTGGCGGCGCAGGCGCAGTCGGGCGATCTTGTCGCGCGCTGGGATGACGGCGCGCAGCGCGACAGCGCGCTCGGCAAGGTGCTCTCCGCCGAGGAACGCACCTTCTATCGCCAGCTGTTCGCGATGATCGATGCCGAGCAGTGGGGCGAGGTCGAAAGCCTGCTGGCCGCGCGGCCCGATGGCATTCTGAGCCAGATCGCGCGCGCCGAATATTACACCCACGCCAAAAGCCCCAAGGTCTCGGCCGAACAGATTGCCGCATGGTTTGCCGCCGGGACTGATCTCCCGCAGGCCGAACAGATCGCCCGCATGGGTGCCAAGCGCGGGGTCGCCTATCTCCCCTCCCTGCCGGGCGCGCAGGGCTTTGCGCGCCAGCCGTCCGCCCCCAAGCGTATCCTGCCGCGCCCGGTGAATGACGGCACCATGCCGCCCGCCACGGCCACCGCGATCCTCGATGCGATCAAAGGCGACAACCCGGCCGAGGCCCAGCGCCTGCTGGCCGAGGCCGACTGGCAGCTTTCCAGCGACGCCCGCGCGGAATGGCGCCAGCGGGTGGCGTGGAGCCACTATATCGAAAACAACGACACCGCCGCGCTCGAACTCGCGCGCACCGCCGCTGAAGGCAGCGGCGAATGGGTGGCCGAGGGCGCATGGGTCGAGGGGCTGGCCGCCTGGCGGCTCGGCCATTGCTCGCTCGCGGGCGAGGCCTTTGCCCGCGTCGGAGCACGTGCCTCCAATCCCGAGCTGGCCGCAGCCGGACATTACTGGGCGCACCGTTCGCTGGTGCGTTGCCGCGAGCCGGGGCAAGCGCAGCAGCACCTGTCCGCCGCCGCGCAGATGCACGAGACGCTCTACGGCATGCTCGCCGCCGACCAGCTCGGGATCGAGCTGCCCGCCCATGCGCCGCCCGCACGCTTCGGACAAGGCGATTGGGAGCAACTGTCGCGCCGCAGCAATGTCCGCGTCGCTATCGCTCTGGCCGAAGTCGGCCGCGCCGGGCTCGCCGACGAGGTACTGCGGCACGAGGCGCAGATCGGTCCGGCCAGCCAGTATGATGCGCTTGCTAGGCTGGCGCGCGAGATGGGCCTGCCTTCCACCCAGCTGTTCATGGCGAGCAACGCGCCCTATGGCACCCGCAGCGATCCCAGCTTGCGCTTCCCGGTCGCCTATTGGCAGCCGGTCGGCGGGTGGCAGGTCGATCCCAGCCTCGCCTTTGCCCATGCGCTGCAGGAATCGAACTTCCGCGCCAATGCCGTCAGCCCCGCCAATGCCCGCGGCCTCATGCAGATCATGCCCGGCACCGCGCGCGACCATTCGGGCCGCCTGAGCCTCGGCGCGAGCTACGAGGATCTCAACGATCCGCAGGTCAACCTCGCCTATGGCCAGCGGCATCTGGAAATGCTGCGCGATTCCCCCGCCACCGGCGGCACGCTGCCCAAGATCATGGCGGCCTATAATGCCGGGCTCACCCCGGTCGGGCGCTGGAATGTCGAGATCAACGATCAGGGCGATCCGCTGTTGTGGATGGAGAGCATCCCCTATTGGGAAACCCGCGGCTATGTCGCGATCGTGATGCGCAATTACTGGATGTATGAACGCGCCGCGGGCGTCCCCTCGCCCAGCCGCCGCGCGCTGGCGCAGGGGCGCTGGCCGGAATTCCCGCGCGCCGCGGTGCGCTCGGCCCAACTCGAACGATAGGGACCGGAACCGTCATGGCGATCGACGAAAGCCGGGTGTTCAAACCCATCAAGATCGCGGTGCTGACCGTGTCGGACACGCGCACAGCGGAGAATGATACCTCGGGCGACATTCTGGCCGGGCGGGTGACGGGCGCGGGGCATAATCTCGCCGCGCGGATGATCGTGAAGGACGACGCCAAGGTGCTCGCCGCGCAGTTCGAGGCGTGGATCGACGATCAGCAGATCGACGCGGTGGTCAGCACCGGCGGCACCGGGCTGACGGGGCGCGATGTGACGCCCGAAGCGCTCGGCATGATCGAAGGCGCGCGCGAAATCCCCGGCTTTGGCGAGCTGTTCCGCTGGCTCAGCTTCAAGACGATCGGCACCAGCACGGTGCAATCACGCGCGATGGCGGTGGTGGCGCGCGGCACCTATATCTTCGCCCTGCCCGGCTCCAACGGCGCGGTGAAGGACGGGTGGGACGGCATCCTCGCCGAACAGCTCGACAGCCGCAACCGGCCCTGCAACTTCGTCGAACTGATGCCGCGCCTGCGCGAGGTTTGACCCCATCCTTACCCCCGCGCGCCGGGGGCTGACGAGACTTGCGGAACGCACAAATGTTCCGTAAATGTTCCACGTGAAATATTCGGCCATCAAAGGACGCGGCGCGCAATCGGGCACGGTGCCGACCCGCTTCGGCCTCGCCACCCGCGAGGTCGATGGCGACTGGCGCGATTATGTCGAAACGCTGGACGGCCCGCCCGTCAAACTCCGCACCACTGTTACCGAGGAACGCCCGAAGTCGATCCTCACCTTCAACCAGTCACCCGATGTGCCGTTTGATCGCTCGGTCAACGCCTATCGCGGGTGCGAGCACGGCTGCGTCTATTGCTTCGCGCGGCCGACCCACGCCTATCACGACCTTTCGCCCGGGCTCGATTTCGAGACGAAGCTGTTCGCCAAGCCCGATGCGGCACGCCTGCTGCGCGCCACGCTGGCGAAGCGCGGCTACACGCCCAAGCCCATCGCGCTCGGTACCAACACCGATCCCTATCAGCCGATCGAGCGCGATTACCGCATCACCCGCCAGCTGCTCGAAGTCTGCCTCGAGACGCGCCACCCCGTCACCATCACCACCAAGTCCGACCGCGTGCTGATGGACGCCGATCTGCTGGAGGAATTGGCGCGCCGCAAGCTGGTGGCAGCGTCGCTCTCGGTCACCACGCTCGATCCGGTGCTCTCGGGCAAGCTCGAACCGCGCTGCGCTGCCCCGGCCAAACGGCTGGCGGCGCTCGGGCGACTGGTGGAACTCGGCGTGCCGGTGCACTGCTAGCTCTCGCCCGTCATCCCGGCGATCACCGACGAATTCATGGAGGGCATCATCGCCCGCGTGGCGGCCCTCGGCGTGAAAAGCGTCGGCTGGATCCCGCTGCGCCTCCCCCACGAAGTCGCGCCGCTGTTCCGCGAATGGCTCGCCGTGCATTACCCCGAACGCGCTGGCAAGGTAATAAGCATCGTCCGCGAAATGCGCGGCGGCCGCGACAATGATCCGAACTTTCACAGCCGCATGAACCCGCAAGGCGTGTGGGCCGATCTGATCCGCGCGCGCTTTCGTGTCGCGTGCCGCAAGGCGGGGATCGGGAAAGCGCGCTTCGAGCTTGATTGCTCGCACTTCTGCCAGCCGCGGACGGATGGTCAATTGTCGCTGCTGTGATAAGACCGGACGCAAGGGTCCAGACGGAAGGGGAAATTATGCGATCGATGATTCTTGCCGCCGGTGCGGCTGCCGCTCTCGCCTTCACCGGCACGGCGGCCAGCGCCCAGACCTTGCAGCACTTCACCCGCGCCGATTTCGAGCAGGCGCTGCGCGAGGCCGGGGCGACCATTACCTCGAACGGTTCCTCGGAGCGGATCGACTTCAAGTTTGCCGGCGATGTGACCGCCGATGCGCTGCTGCTCGCCTGCGAGGATAACCAGGCCAGAACCAAGTGTCTGGGTTCCTCGATGCTCGCGACCTTCGAGCCTGATCCCGGCCAGACCCCCGAAGAGATCATGAACGCGATCAACACCTACAACTACAACGAGAATTTCGGCCGCGCCTATCTCGATCCGGAAGGCACCATCTCGGTGAGGATGTACATCATTTCGGACGGCGGCATCACTCGCACCAACTATGCCACGCAGATCGGGCTGTGGTTCGCCTCGGTCGAGGGCTTCTTCGGCTATCTCTACGGCGAAGAGGGTTAGGTCAGCCGAACCCCTCGCCCGCCGCGCCCGGTGCAAAGCGCACCAGGCGGCTGTCGACGAGCGCGGCGGTGCGGTTGATAACGGCCTTCTGGTAATCCGGTTCCTTGATCATCGCGAAGAAGGCGGCGGCATCGGGGTATTGCGCGATGAAGCCATCGTGCCAGCGCTCGCCCGAGGGGCCGGTCACCACGGTCTCGAAGGTGCCGCGCCAGATGATCGTGCCGCCGAGCTTGCGGAAGATCGGGCCGCTGGTGCGCCCGTATTCCTCATAGGCCCGCCGCCCGCTCCAGCCCTTGGCGGCGTGTTCGTGACCTTCGGGATACGCCGCGAGATCGCGATAAAGCAGCAGGTTGAGCATGTTGATCGGCTGGTCGCGCGGCAGATCCTTGAAGGCCTGAAAGTTCTCCGGCGACGGATCGATATAGGTCTCGCAAGTCACAGGTCACTCCTCTCCGGTGAGATCGCGTTGCATGTAAAGCGTATCGAGCCTGCGCCCGAGTTTGAAGCCGACATTGCGCAAGCGGCCGACTTCCACAAAGCCGCATTTGGTGTGGAGCGCCGCCGAAACTGGCCCTGCCCCGCCGATCACCGCAATCATCTGTTCGAACCCGCTCGCCCGCGCTGCCGCGATCAGCGCGGTCAGCAACCGGGTGCCGATGCCGCCCCCCTCCTGCCCGTTGCGGACATAGATCGAATTCTCGCAGGTTCGGGCATAGGCGGCGCGTTCGCGGAACTGGGCGGCGTAGGCGAAGCCTGCCACCTCGCCTTCCCGCTTGGCAACGAGGAACGGCCAGCCGCGCGCCATGATGTGCGCGATTTTCTCCGCCCACGCCGCCGCGTCAGGCGCAACCATATCAAAGGTACCGGTGCCGTTGGCCACGTGCCACGCATAGATCGCGGCGATGGCCTGCGCGTCGTCGGGACACGCAGGCCGGATCACCGCATCAGGCAAGCTTGTAATCCGCAAACCGGTCGCGCAGGTCTTTCTTCGAGATCTTGCCGGTGGCGGTGTGCGGAATGTCGTCGACGAATTCGACCGCATCGGGCAGCCACCACTTCGCGATCAGCGGCTTCAAGTGCTCGATGATGTCTTCGCCGGTCACTTCGGCGCCGGGCTTCCTGACCACGAACAGCACCGGGCGCTCGTCCCACTTGGGGTGGAAGATGCCGATGCACGCCGCTTCCGCAACGGCGGGGTGGCCGCAGGCGGCATTTTCAAGCTCGACCGAGCTGATCCATTCGCCGCCCGACTTGATCACGTCCTTGGTGCGGTCCGTCAGTTGCAGCGTGCCATCGGGGTGCAGGATGCCGACGTCGCCGGTGTCGAACCAGCCTTCGGCATTGACCGCGTCCTGCTCGGCCTTGAAGTAGCGCTGGATCACCCACGGCCCGCGGATCTGGAGCGCGCCGCTGGTCTTGCCGTCGCGCGGCAGCTCGGTCGCCATGTCGTCCAAGTCGACGGTGCGCAGCTGCACGCCGAAGATCGGGCGGCCCTGCATCGCGGTCTTCTCGACCCGTTCCTCCAGCGTGAGCTTGTCCCAGTCCCAGGTCGGCCCACCGACGGTGCCGATCGGCGAGGTTTCGGTCATGCCCCAGGCGTGCTGGACGCGGGTGCCGTTCTTCATCAGCCGCTCGATCATGAACTTGGGCGCCGCCGATCCGCCGATGGTCGCGGCCTTCAGCGGCGGCAGATCGAGGCCGTTGGCGTCGCAATACTGGAAGTGCGCGAGCCACACGGTCGGCACGCCCGCGCTATCCGTCACGCCTTCGCGCAGCATCAGATCGTGCAGCACGGCGGGATCATTGACCGCCGAGAACACGAACTTGATCCCCGCCATCGCGCCCGCATAGGGCAGGCCCCAGCTCGCCGCGTGGAACATCGGCACGACGGGCAGCATCACCGAGGCGCTGGAGAAATTGAACGCCGCCGGTTGCAGCCCGCTCATGGCGTGCATGACAGTCGAGCGGTGTTCGTATTGCACGCCCTTGGGATTGCCGGTGGTGCCGCTGGTGTAGCAGATCATGCACGGATCGGTCTCCGGCCCCGTGACCCATTCGAAATCGCCGTCCTGCGCGCCGATCCAGTCTTCGAAGGCGGTGGTGTGGGCACCGGAATCGTAGCAGATGTAATGCTCGACCGTCGGCCAGCGGTCCTTCATGCGGTCGACAATCGGCTGGAACGCCGCGTCATAGCACAGCACGCGGTCTTCGGCGTGGTTGACGATATATTCGAGCTGGTCGTCGAACAGGCGCGGGTTCACAGTGTGCAGCACCCCGCCCATGCCCGCGACGCCATACCAGCTTACCAGATGGCGCGCATGGTTCATGGCGAGGCTCGCGACCTTGTCGCCCGGCTTGAGGCCCAGCGCCACCAGCGCCTGCGCCATCTTCAGCGCATCGCGGCGGATGCCGGCCCAGTTGGTGCGGGTTTCGCTGCCATCGGCCCAGCGGCTGACGATCTCGCGTTCCGGCGCCTCGCGCGCGGCGTGATCGATCACCGCCGTCACCCGCATCGTCCAGTCCTGCATTGCCCCGAGCCTGGTTCCGGCCATTGTCCTTGCTCTCCTCAAAGCTGACCCGCTGTGCGCGGGGTGATGTTATATCCGGCGCGCTTCATGCCTTTACCCTCGCCGCTTGGCAATCGCCCGCGCGCAGGATTTGCTGCCGCGTTTAAGACACAACCTCAGGCGACGAGGCGCAGGGCCGCCTTGCTCTTGACCGGGACCAGCTCGACATTGCTGATGCCCGGCACTTCGGCCAGCCGCTCGGCCATTTCGCCCGACAGCAGGAAGCCCCGCCCGAGCCGCATCTGTGCCTGCCCGCCGCTTTCCAGCGTGAGCCGCACCAGCACCTCGCCATTGCCGGTGAAATCGCAATCATCCTCGACATCGAGCGCGATCTTGAGTTCGAGCAGCGCGTCGAGCCCGGTCACATCGGCCTTCAGCATCATCGGCGTCGAGCCGCTCACCGCTGTCAGCGGGCGGGCGCTGCGGACAGTGAGGCGCGGCGGCTCGTCAGGACTGGGCGCATCAAGCTCGACCGTCAGCAGCAGGCACTCGCCCGCCTCGGCCCAGCGCTCGAAATCGGCCACCAGCGATTCCTCGAAACAGGCGGCGGAGAACTGGCCGGAGGTGTCGGAGAAATCCGCCCGCACGAAAGTGCCGCCCTTGCGGGTGCGCGCCTTGGTCATGCCTTCCACCAGCACCGCCATCACCGCCGTGCCGCGCCCGCCCGCAGGCGCGCCGCCTTCCATCAGGCTCTGATAGGTGCGCGCGCCATTGGCCGAGGCCAGCTCGCGATATTGCTGCACCGGATGGGCGGAGAAGTAGAACCCGAAATTCTCGCGCTCCTTGGCCATGCGCTCGGGCTTGCTCCACGGCTGCGTCGGCGCGAGGCGCAAGTCCTCGCTTTGCCCAGCATCGCCGCCGAACAGCCCGGCCTGCCCGCTGGAACGCTCCCGCATCGCCGCGTCCGCCACCGCCAGCAGCAGCTCGGCATTGGCGTGGAGGAGCGCGCGATCCGGCTCCAGCGCATCGAGCGCGCCCGCGCAGATCAGGCCTTCCAGCTGGCGGCGGTTCATGGTGCCTTGCGGCAAGCGTTCGAAAAAGTCCTTGAGGCTGGTGAAAGCCCCGCCCGCCTCGCGCTCGGCAACGATGGCTTCCATCGCCTTTTCGCCGACATTGCGGATCCCCGCCAAGGCATAGCGCACGGCATAGCCGGTGTCGGTCTGCTCGACACTGAAGCGCGCCTCGGAGGCGTTGATGCAAGGGCCCAGAACCTCCACCCCGCCCTGCCCGTTGGGGTAACGCCGTGCATCATCGACAAACACGTTGAGCTTGTCCGACTGGTGCATGTCGAAGCACATCGAGGCGGCGTAGAATTCCTCCGGGTAATGCGCCTTGAGCCAGCCGGTCTGGTAGGCGAGCAGCGCATAGGCGGCGGCGTGCGACTTGTTGAAGCCGTAGCCGGCGAACTTGTCGATCAAGTCGAACAGCTCGTTGGCGCGCTTGGGCTCGATGTCGGAGACCGCCTTGCAGCCTTCGACGAAGCGCCCGCGCTGGGCGTCCATTTCGGCCTGCACCTTCTTGCCCATCGCGCGGCGCAGCAAGTCTGCGTCGCCCAGCGAGTAGCCCGCGAGCACCTGCGCGGCCTGCATCACCTGTTCCTGATAGACGAAGATGCCGTAGGTCTCCGCGAGGATGCCTTCGAGCTTGGGGTGCGGATATTCGATCGGGACGAGCCCCGCCTTGCGCTGGCCGAACAGCGGGATGTTGTCCATCGGGCCGGGACGGTAGAGCGAGACGAGCGCGATGATGTCGCCAAAGTTCGTCGGTTTCACCGCCTTCAGCGTGCGGCGCATCCCTTCCGATTCCAGCTGGAACACGCCGACCGTGTTACCCGCCTTCATCAGATCATAGACCGCCGGATCATCGAGCGGCAGCGTGCCGAGATCGATTGCAATCCCGCGCCGCGCCAGCAGATCGACCGCCTTTCGCAGCACCGACAGGGTCTTGAGGCCGAGGAAGTCGAACTTGACCAGCCCCGAGCTTTCGACGTGCTTCATGTCGAACTGCGTCACCGGCATGTCCGAGCGCGGATCGCGATACAGCGGCACCAGCTGCGCCAGCGGCCGGTCCCCGATCACCACGCCTGCGGCATGGGTGGACGAATTGCGCGGCAGGCCTTCGAGTTGCAGCGCGAGGTCGACGAGGCGCTTCACATCATTGTCGTTATCATACTCGCGCTTGAAATCGGCCGCGCCGTTCAACGCGCGCGGCAGTGTCCACGGATCGGCCGCGTGGTTGGGCACCATCTTGCACAGGCGATCGACCTGTCCGTAGCTCATCTGCAAAATGCGCCCGCAATCGCGCAGCACCGCGCGCGCCTTCAGTTTACCGAAGGTAATGATCTGCGCGACGTGATCGCTGCCGTATTTCTGCTGGACGTAGCGGATCACCTCGCCGCGCCGCGTTTCGCAGAAATCGATATCGAAGTCGGGCATCGACACGCGTTCCGGGTTGAGGAAGCGTTCGAACAGCAGGCCCAGCTTGATCGGATCGAGATCGGTGATGGTCAGCGCCCATGCCACCGCCGAGCCCGCGCCCGAGCCGCGCCCCGGCCCCACCGGAATGCCGTTATCCTTGGCCCATTTGATGAAATCGGCAACGATCAGGAAATAGCCGGGGAAGCCCATCTTCACGATCACGTCGATCTCGAATTCGAGCCGGCGCTTGTAGGTGAGCACTTCGTCCCAAATCCCGTTCGTCCTGAGCCCGTCGAAGGACTGTGCTTGTTCTTCAAGCGCTTCGGCCGAAGGCAAGAGCAGGGCTTCGGCAAGCTCAGCCCGAACGGCTTCGGGGTAATAAGGCGCCAACCGCTCGACCAGACCCTTGCGCGAGTCCTCGGCCAGCATCCGCGCCTCGCCCGCCAAGTCGCCTGCAAGGCTCGGCAGGATCGGCTTGCGATAGGGCGGCGCGAAGGCGCAGCGCTGGGCGATGACAAGCGTGTTCGCCAGCCCCTCGGGCAGATCGGCGAACAGCTCGGCCATCAGCTTGTCGGATTTGACGAAGGCCTGCGGGTTGGAGTGCGGGCGGTCCTCGGCCTCGATCTGAGTCGAATGGGCGATGCACAGCATCGCGTCATGCGCCTTGTGCTCATGCGGCTCGGCGAAGTTGGCCGGGTTGGTGGCGACCAGCGGCAGATTGCGGGCATAGGCCAGATCGATCAGCGCCTCCTCGGCCCGCTCGCACACCGGATCGCCGCCGCGCGCGAGTTCGATATAGAGCCGCCCCGGGAACAGTGCCTCCAGCCGGTCCGCCAGCTTGGCCGCAGCCTCGTGCTGGCCCTCCGCCAGCAGCCGCGCCAGCGCGCCCTCGCCCGCGCCGGTCAGCGCGATCAGCCCGCCGCTGCGCCCTTCGAGATCGGCGAGGGTGACATGCGGGTCCAGCTCCAGCGGGCGATCGAGATGCGCCGCGCTGACGAGGTGGCACAGGTTGCCGTAGCCTTCCTCGTCCTGCGCGAACAGCGGCAGGTAATCGACCGAACGCGCGCCCGATCCTTCGACGCCCTCGCGCGCCACGCCAAGCAGGGTGCCGATGATCGGCTGCACGCCTTCACCCTTGCAGGCGCTGGCGAAGGCCATGATCCCGTAAAGCCCGTTGCGGTCGCAGATCGCGATGGCCGGAAAGCCGCGTTCCTTCGCCAGCTTGGCAATCGCCTTGGGATCGATTGCCCCTTCGAGCATCGAGAAGGACGACAGAACGCGCAAGGGGACGAAGGGGGAGAAAGGCATGGACCGAATATGCGCGAAGCCCTCGCCAGCGCCAAGGGTGGCTTCCACAAGAAACTCGCCCGCTGTCGTCATTGCGAGCGTAGCGAAGCAATCCATGGACCAACGTTGCGCGCCCGTGCAAAGTCGGGCCATGGATTGCCGCACGCCTGCGGCGCTCGCAATGACGAAGCGAGAGGTTAAATCAGCTTGGCGATATCCTTGGCGATGGCCTCGGGCTTGTCGGTCGGGGCGTAGCGCTTCACCACATTGCCCTTCCGGTCGATCAGGAACTTGGTGAAGTTCCACTTGATCGAGGTCGAGCCCATCAGCCCCTTGGCCTCTTTCTTCATCCAGTCGAACAGCGGCGAGGCGTTATCGCCGTTGACGTCGACCTTGGCCATCAGCGGGAAGGTGACGCCGAAATTGACCTTGCAGAACTCGGCGATCTCGTCGGCATTGCCGGGCTCCTGCGCGCCGAACTGGTTGCAGGGGAAACCCAGCACTTCGAAATCCTGATCCTTGAACTGCTGGTAGAGCTTTTCAAGCCCGTCATACTGCGGGGTAAAGCCGCATTTGGAGGCGGTGTTGACCACCAGCAGCACCTTGCCAAGCTTCTCGCCCAGCGCCAGCTCCTGCCCGCGGTTGGTGGTGACGGTGAAATCGGCAATCGTGGTCATGTGGGTGATCCCCTTCGTCAAGATATCTGGCTGAGCACGCCGTCCTTCAGCCGTACCACGCGGTCCATGCGTGCGGCGAGGCGTTCGTTATGGGTGGCGACCAGACCTGCACTGCCCTCGCCCCGCACCAGCGCGAGGAACTGGCCGAGCACTGTGTCCGAGGTCTTTTCATCGAGATTGCCGGTCGGCTCGTCGGCCAGCACCAGCGTCGGCCGGTTGGCAAGCGCCCGGGCCACCGCGACGCGCTGCTGCTCGCCGCCCGACAGCTGGTTGGGCCGGTGGGTCAGGCGATGGCCGAGGCCAAGGCTGGTGAGCAGGCTATCCGCCCGGGCCTCAGCCTCGGCGCGGGGCGTGCCGCGGATCATCTGCGGCATCACCACATTCTCGCGCGCGTCGAAATCGGGCAGCAGGTGGTGGAACTGGTAGACGAAGCCCAAATGCTCGCGCCGCAGCCGGGTGCGTTCATCGCCCGCCAGATGTTCGGCCTGTTCCCCGGCGATGCTGATCGAACCCTCAAACCCGCCTTCCAGCAAGCCGATGGCCTGCAACATGGTCGACTTGCCCGAACCAGAAGGCCCGAGCAGCGCGACGATTTCGCCCGGCATGATGTCGAGATTGACCCCGCGCAGCACGTCGATACGCTGCCCGCCCTGCTCGAACGAGCGCCGCAGATCGCGCAGGGAGACGATAGGACTATTCATAGCGCAGCACCTGCACCGGATCGGTATTGGCGGCCTTCAATGCGGGATAGAGCGTCGCAATGAAGCTCATCCCCATTGCCAGCAGCACGATGCCGAGGATTTCCCACGGATCGGTGCGCGCCGGCAGGGTCGAGAGGAACCGCACCTCCGGATCCCAGATCTGTTGGCCGGTGGTAAAGGCGATGGCGGCGACGATCTGCTCGCGGAAGAACAGCACGATCGCGCCCAGCACCAGCCCCGCCACCGTCCCGATCGCGCCGATAGTGGTGCCGGTGGTGACGAAAATCTTGAGCAAGGATCGCCGCGTCGCGCCCATCGTCCGCATGATCGCAATGTCCCGCGTCTTGGCGCGCACCAGCATGACGAGGCTCGAAAGAATGTTGAACGAAGCGACAACTACCATGAACGACAGCGCAAAGAACATCGCCACGCGTTCCACCTGCAGCGCTTCGAACAGGGCCGAGTTGATGGTCTTCCAGTCGGACACCACCGCTTGCCCCGCCAGCTGGTCAGACACCGGCTGGAGGATCTCGCCGACCTTGTCGGGGTTCTCGACCGTCACTTCGATCATCCCGATCTTGTCGCCCATCAGCAGCAGCCGCTGGGCATCCCTGATCGGCAGGACGACGAACTTCTCGTCATAGTCGTAAATCCCCACCTCGAAGATCGCGCCGACTTCATAGGGCAGCTGGCGGATGGTGGTGCCGAACGGCGTGGTGCGGCCTTGCGGGTTGATGATGGTGATGGTGTCGCCCACCCGGATGCCGAGGTTCTGCGCCAGCCGCGTGCCAATCGCGACCCGCTCTGATCCGTCCTGCAACGCGCGGATATCGCCCATCACCACCTTGTCGCCGAGCGCGGCAATGTCCTTGTCGATTTCGCCGCGCACAAACACCGCTTCCACCCGTCCGTCGAAACTGGTCAGCAGCGGCTGCTCGATCAGCGGCGAGGCATCGGTGACGCCCGGGGTCGCCTTGACCTTGGCGAGCACGTCTTCCCAGTTATCCAGCCGCCCGCCATAGGCCTGCACGACGGCATGGCCATTGAGGCCGACGATCTTGTCGAGCAGTTCGGCGCGAAAGCCGTTCATCACGCTCATCACGACCACCAGCAGCGCGACCGAGAGCATCACCACCCCCACCGAAATCGCAGCGACGAGCGCGATGAAGGCCTCGCCCTTGCCGGGCCAGAGGTAACGCTTGGCGATCATCCATTCGAACGGGGAAAGCATCGGAAGGGCGCGGTGTCCTGTATCTGCCGGACATTGCCCCTAGTGCGAACCGGCATATCCCGCAATCCCAACGGGAAAGCATGTCCCCGACGCAACCTGTCACACGCCGGTCAGTAAAAAGGCGGGGGGCGGGGATGCGCTTTCCCTTGTAATTGATCCGTCACATCGCCATTGGGGCCTTGCGCGCCGCAAGCCCGTATGCGGACAGGTCTGGTGATGCCGATGACACCCCTCAATGTGACTCACCCCTTCCTCGATGCCGACGGCGACAAGCTGCGGGAGGAATGCGGGATTTTTGGCGCGATCAACGCCGCCGACGCCGCCGCGACCACCGCGCTCGGCCTACATGCGCTCCAGCACCGGGGGCAGGAAGCGGCGGGAATCGTCAGCTGGGACGGCAGCGAATTCTACGTGCGCCGCGGGCTGGGCCATGTGGCGGAGAATTTTTCCTCGTCCGATGCCATCGCCGAATTGCCCGGCCATATGGCCGCTGGCCACGTGCGCTACTCCACCACCGGCGGCGCGGGGCTGCGCAACGTCCAGCCGCTCTATGCCGATCTGGCCAGCGGCGGCTTTGCCGTGGCGCATAACGGCAACATTTCGAACGCAGGCGCACTGCGCGCCGATCTGGTCAACAAGGGCTCGATCTTCCAGTCGACCTCTGACACCGAAGTCATCATCCACCTCGTCGCCACTTCGCGCTACCCCACCATCGCCGACCGGCTGGTGGACGCGCTGCGGCTGGTCGAGGGGGCCTATGCCCTGATCGTGATGACGCCTGAAGGCATGATCGCCTGCCGCGATCCGCTCGGCATCCGGCCGCTGGTGATGGGGCGGATGGGCGAATCAATCATGTTCGCCTCCGAAACCGTCGCCTTCGACGTGGTCGGCGCAGACGTGATCCGCGAAGTGGAACCGGGCGAGCTGGTGCTGGTCGATTTCTCGGGCGAGATCCGCTCGGTCCGCCCGTTCGGCAGCCCGGCCCCGCGCCCCTGCATCTTCGAACACGTCTATTTCAGCCGCCCCGACAGCGTTTTCGCGGGCCGCTCGGTCTATGAAACGCGCAAGGCAATCGGGATGCAACTCGCATTGGAAGCTCCGTGCGAGGCCGATCTGGTCGTCCCCGTGCCCGACAGCGGCGTTCCGGCGGCGCTCGGCTTCGCGCAAGCCTCGGGCATTCCCTTCGAACTCGGCATTATCCGCTCGCACTATGTCGGGCGCACCTTCATCCAGCCGGGCGACGGCGCGCGCCATTCCAGCGTCAAGCGCAAGCACAATGCCAACCGCGCACTGGTGGAAGGCAAGCGCATTGTGCTGATCGATGATTCGATCGTGCGCGGCACCACCTCGCTCAAGATCGTCGAGATGATGCGCGAGGCGGGCGCGGCCGAAGTCCACTTCCGCGTCGCCAGCCCGCCCACGGCCCATTCCTGCTTCTACGGGGTCGATACGCCCGAACGCTCCAAGCTGCTGGCCGCCCGCATGGCGCTCGAACCGATGCGCGAATTCATCAAGGCTGACAGCTTGGCCTTCATCTCGATCGACGGCCTGTACCGCGCCGTCGGCCACGAGAGCCGCGACAATGCCCGCCCGCAATTCTGCGACGCCTGCTTCACCGGCGACTACCCCACCTCGCTCACCGACCTCGCGCTTGCCGAGTCCAAGAGCGCCGAACTTCCCTTCGCTGACCCCAAGGCCGCGTAATCCATGACCGAGACTGCAAAACCGCTTTCCGGGCGCCTCGCGCTCGTCACCGGCGCGAGCCGCGGCATTGGTGCCGCCACCGCCAAGGCGCTCGCCGCAGCGGGCGCGCACGTCATTCTGGTGTCGCGCAAGGTCAAGGCGCTAGAAGCGGTCGAGGACGAGATCCACGCCATTGGCGGCACCTCGACCATCGCCCCGCTCGATCTGACCGAGCCGGATTCGGTGACGCGCCTTGCCACGGCGATTGCCGGGCGCTGGGACAAGCTCGATATTCTGGTGCTGTCCGCCGCCTATCTGCCCGAGCTGACCCCGGTTGCACAGATCGAGCCCAAGCAGTTCAATCAGGCGCTGCTGACCAATCTCGTCTCGGCCCAGGCGCTGATTTCCGCCTTCGACACGATGCTGCGCAACGCCGATGCGGGCCGCGTGATCGGCCTCACCAGCAGCCTCGGCAGCGCGCCGCGCGCCTATTGGGGCGCGTACGGCGCGACCAAGGCGGCGTTCGACAACCTGCTCGAAACCTACGCCTACGAAGTCGAGAAACTGAGCCGCCTGCGCGTGGCGATCATCGATCCGGGCGCAACCCGCACCGAAATGCGCGCCCGCGCCTTCCCGGGCGAGGATCCGCAGACCGTCAAGGCCCCCGAAGTCGTGGCCGACCGGATCGTTGCCCTGCTCACGCAAGGCTTCGACAAGCTCCACCGCGAGCGGATCGACTGAGGCGGCTTTTCGCGCCGTTTCCACATCCTCACCGGGTCGTTAACCAATCCCGGTAACTGCTCCTTAGGGATTTTGCGGGCATGAAACCCGGCAGTCCACGCTGCGAAAAGCAGCCTGAGTCTGACACGAGGTTGAAAGCCATGCCAACGGAAACCGATCCCTATCGCCTGGCCGCGCAGGAAGATCGTTGCAGCCCGCGCACGCGGCTGACGATCCCGGCGACGCTGCGCGCCTCGGGTGGCCGCGCGTTTCAGAGCGTAGTCCATGATCTCTCGATCTCGGGCTTTTCAGCCGCTTCGATCAACCGCATGCACGAAGGGCAGCTGTGCTGGCTCACCCTCCCCGGCCTCGAATCGCTTCAGGCCGAGGTGGTGTGGTGGGACAACTGCATCGTCGGCTGCGCGTTCAGCGAGTTGCTCAGCCCGATCGTGCACGACAACATCCTGCAGCGTTACAGCAACGTCGGTGTCTACCGGCAGGTGATCTGACGCGCCCGCATCGCTGCGAGGCCTATTCGGCCTCGGCAGCGACCTTCCGGCTCACATCGAGAAACCGCCCGCGATCCGGCCCGCCGCTCGCCTGCGCCCAGTTGCCGACATAGGCGAACACCACGCGCTTGTCGGGGAACAGCGTGATCCCCTGCCCGAAGATCCCTTGCGCGCCATAGGTGCCCTGCGGATAGGTCCACCACTGGTAGCCATAGCCAAAGCCGCTTGTCCCGAAATCGACGGCGCTGTCGGTCGCCTCGGCAAACCAGCCTTCCGGCACCGCGCCCTTCCCGCCTTCCAGCGCGAACTGGCCCATGCGCGCATAATCGCCGAGCGTGATCGACAGGCAGCACCCGCCGATATTGCCCCCGCGCGGATCGACCATCCAGAACAGATCGCCCGCAAAGCCCGCCGGATCGACGATTGTGTCCTTGGCATATTCGGCCAGCGGCTTGCCGACCGCGTTCTCCACCAGCAGGCCGATCAGATTGGTCTCGCCGGTCTTGTAGACCCACTTCTCCCCCGGAGCCGCCTCACGCGGGAGCGCCTTCATCTGGGCGACGATGGCATCGGGGCCATATTCAACCGTGAAGCGGTTCATCTGCGCGACGTCGCTGTTGGGATCGGTGTAATCCTCGTTCCACTTGACCCCGCTGGTCATGGTGGCGAGCTGGCGCACGGTGACGCCTTCATAGGCCGAGCCTGCCAGATCGGGGATATACTTCGTCACCGGATCATCGAGGCTGGCGATATGCCCGTCCTTCACTGCTGCGCCCAGCAGCGTGGAGGTGAAGCTCTTGGCGACCGAGAAGCTGGTCCAGCGGTCATTGGGGCCGAGGCCGAGGCCGTAATGTTCAAAGGCGACCTTGCCATCGACCAGCACCATGAGGCCGGCGGTGCTGGTTTCGGCCATCAGCGCCTTCAGTTCCGCCTGCAATCCGGCGCTGAGCGGCGCGCCCTGCGGCAGCGCGCGCGGGGCGGCGGCGGCGGGGACTTCATACCCGGCGAACCACTGCTCCATCGCGCGGAAACGTTCGGCGCGTTGGGCATCGGTCCAGAACAGCACCTGCAATTCCGACACATCGCGCGGCGGCGGCTGGACGAGGCGCACGGCGGGGGTCGCGGGGCCCTGAACAGGGGCTTGCGCGGGGGCCTGCTCCTCGGCCTGCGCGCCCGCGCTCGCCAGCAGCACCGCCAGCGCGAAACCGGAAACCGCGTTCTTCATCATGCCCATCGTCTCACCCTCTCGTCTTTTGTCGCGGGAGGCATAGGCGGATGCGGCCGGCCTGGGCAAGCCCTGCCTAGCCGTCCTTCAGCGTCTTCAACGCCGCCAGCGCGCGTTCGCGGGCGAATTTGTGGAGGACGATCTTGCGCGGATAGCCTGCGGGGCGGCGGGCGAACTCCTCGGGATCGTGAACATAGGGCTCGTCGATCCCCTTCAGCTCCGGCACCCATGTGCGGATATAGCGCGCAGCGTCGAACTTCTCCGACTGGCTGAGCGGGGCCATAATGCGGCTGAACATGTTGCTGTCCACCCCCGTACCCGCCGTCCACTGCCAGTTGGTGGCGTTGGAGGCGTAGTCGGCATCGCATAGCGTGTCCCAGAACCACTTCTCGCCTTCGCGCCAGTCGATCAGCAGGTGCTTGATAAGGAAGCTGGCGGTGATCATCCGCACGCGGTTGTGCATCCAGCCGGTGTGCCACAGCTGGCGCATCCCGGCATCGACGATGGGGTAACCGGTGCGGCCCTGTTGCCATGCTTTCAGGTCACGCGCGGCGGCTTCGTCCGTGGCCGGATCGCGCCACGGGAAGCGGTCGAAATCCTCGCGGTAGTTCTTGGTGGCATAGGCGGGGAATTGCAGGATCGCGTTCTGCGAATAGTCGCGCCAGATCAGCTCGCCCTCGAAGGTTTCCCAGCCCTTGGAGCTGTGGTCCTTGAAGCGGTGCCAGATCTGGATCGGCGAGATTTCCCCGAAGTGCAGATGGGGCGACAGGCGCGAGACCTTGTCGACGCTCGGCAAGTTGCGCTTGTCGTCATAGTCATCGACGTCGGCTTCCCATTCGGCGAGCCGGGCGTGGGCGGCGTCCTCGCCCACCTGCCAGAAGTCGCGCATTCCCCCCGCCCAATCGGGTTTGGTGGGGAGGAGGTTCCACGAAGCGAGGTCGTCCGAGGCGGGCCAGCTTGCGGGCGCTTCCAGACGCTCGGGCGCGGGCAGCTCGGCGCGCGGCGGGAATTCGGCGCGCACGGCGCGAGAGAACGGCGTGTAGATCTTGTACTGCCCGCCGGTGCCGGTTGTGATGCTGCCCGGCGGCATCAGGTAATTGCCGTGGTGCAGTTGCAGGTCGAGGCTCTTGCCCAGCTTGCGCTCGGCATTGAGCCACCACGGCTCGTAATGGCAATTGGCGTGGATGGTGGCCGCGCCGGTTTCCTGCGCCAGTTTGGTAAGCTCCGCCACCGCCTCCCCGCGCCGCAGGATCAACTTGCTGCCCCCGGCTTCGAGACTCTTCGCAAGGCGGCTGAGCGAATGATGCAGCCACCAGCGCGAGGCTCCGCCATAGGCGTGGTGCTTCGGGCTCTCGTCGTCGAGGACGTAGACCGCAATAACGGGGCCAGCCTTGGCGGCGTGATAGAGCGCGGGGTTATCGGCCAGGCGCAGATCGCGCCGCAGCCATACGATTTGGGTCATTGGAATCTCTGAATTGGCGTTTCCTGACCCAACGCTGTCATGCTGAACTTGTTTCAGCCGAAATTGCCGGATTTCCCAATCCCGTCATCCTGAACTCGTTTCAGGATCCATTCCTCCTCTCGCACCCTCCGCTCGGTGAGGGGCGATGGATGCTGAAACAAGTTCAGCATGACGGACTAAGGCAAAGTCACACACCGCACATCCGGCAGCGCGACCGAGAACCGGCCCCGCCCGCGCGGATCGTAGAAGCGGGCGTCGTAGAGGATCACCGTGCCGTCCGCCGCCCGAACCGCAAAGGGCGCGCGCGACCAGAACAGGAAGGCATCGAGCTGGGAATTCGTGCGGCGGGTTTCGGTGAGATCGGGCCAAGCACAGACCTCCTTCGGGTCGACGAGGGGCGCCCAGTTCTGTGCGGAATCGTGCCAGTAGTTCCAGCCGTTCCGATCTCCCGAAAGCATCTCTCGGGAGAGCGACAAGACCGGCAAAGGGCTGGCAATCACTGATGCTGAACCGGCGACCGGCTCCGGCTTTTGCGCCGAAATCACCGAATTCGCCCCGATATAGGCCAGCATCGCCGCGATACCCACCCGCGCAGGCCGCATCCACTCCGCCCCGGCCTTCTCCCGCCGCCGCGAGACCCACACGCTGCCGATCAAGATCGCCCACAGCCACACATCGATGATGAATAGCGTGTCGCCGTAGAACCACTCCGACGAAAACGGCTCCAGCAGGCGAATGCCATAGACATTCAGCCAGTCGAGCGCCGGGTGGCTCAGGCAGCCGATAAACGCCATCGCGTAAAGCCACCCGAACCGCACCGGTAGCCGCGCCTCGGGCCTTGTGCCGCGCCGGGTCTGCCAGCGGTCCCAGCCCCAGAGCAGCCCCGCCAGCACCAGCGGCAGCAGCACCAGCGCGGGCGGGCCGTGGGTGATGCCTCTGCGGAACGCGAGGTGCTCGGTGCCCTCCAGCCAGAAGAAACACGCCGCGTCCACATCCGGCAGGTTCGCGCCGATGATCAGCGCCGGCATGGCAAGGCCGGTCGTGCGCTTCAGCCCCGCCTGCCCCAGCACCGCGCCGACAAGGCTATGTGTCAGATTGTCCATATGTTCGCTGGCTAGCGCGCCGCCCGCAATCAAGCGAGTGGAAATCGCCTGCACCCTCGCCTATCGCAGCGCCACAAACCGGAGAGAACCACGATGACCGACGCGCCCTATATCCGCCCCGACATGAAGGCCTTCCTCGACATGATGGCGCAGGTGAACGGGCCGAAGATGGTCGACATGACGCTGGAGGAAGCGCGCGCCTCCTATCAGGCGATGCACAATATCGCCGACCGCCCGGCGCGCGCCCTGCCGGTGATCCGCGACCTTGCCTGCCCCGGCCCGAATGGCGAGATTCCCCTGCGCCTCTACGACGCGCGCGACAGCCGCGACGAAGCCTCGCCGGTGATCACCTTCTACCACGGCGGCGGCTTCGTGATTGGTGATCTCGACACCCACCACGCGCTCTGCACCGAAATCGCCGCGCTGATGGACCTGCCGCTGGTCGCGGTCCACTATGCCCGCGCGCCGGAAGCCCCCTTCCCCGCCGCGATCCTCGATTGCGAGGCGGCGACGCGCTGGGTGGCCTCCTCGCCTGCGGAACTGGGCCGCCAAGCCTCCGGCATCATCACCATCGGCGATTCTGCGGGCGGCAATGCGACCGTGGTCGTCAGCCAGTTGCTCGGCGCAAACCCCGCCGCCGTGCCGGTGGTGCTGCAAGTGCCGCTCTTCCCGCTGGTGGCCGACGCGGTGGGCTCGGACAGCATGGCGGCGTTCTCGGAAGGCTTCCTGCTCACCGCCGACACGATGGGCTTCTTCGATGCGGCTTACGGCGCCGACCGGAGCGACCCGCGCGGCTTCCCGATCCTTGGCGACCACAGCAATGCGCCTCCCACCATCGTCGTCACCGCCAGCCTCGATCCGATCCGCGATTCGGGCCGCGCCTATGCCAAGGCGCTGGTGGATGCCGGGCGCGACTGCGTGTTCCTCGAAATGCGCGGGGTGACGCATAGCTTCACCAACCTGCGCCAGATGGTGCCCTCGACGCAGGGCGATCTCGAACGCGTCATCGCGGCGATGAAGTTCATGCTGGGCAGCCCCGCATGAGCCACGCGTCCCTGCCCTATCGCCCCTGCGCGGGCTTCATGCTGGTGAACCGCGAGGGCCTCGTCTTCGTCGGACAGCGCATTGATCCTTCCGCCCACGGCTTCTGGCAGATGCCGCAAGGCGGGATCGACAAGGGCGAGGATGTGCGCGAGGCGGCCTTGCGCGAATTGCAGGAGGAAATCGGGGTCGCCGCGCACATGGTCGAAGTGATCGCGCAGTCCGCGCAGCCCTATCTCTACGACCTGCCGCCAGAGCTGCTTGGGCGCGTGTGGAAGGGCAAGTATCGCGGGCAGGAACAGCACTGGTTCCTCGGGCGGTTTCTGGGCGAGGATGCCGATATCGACCTTGAGGCCCATGATCCGCCCGAATTCAACGCATGGCGCTGGGTTGCGCCCGAGGCCTTGCCCGATCTGATCGTGCCGTTCAAACGCGCGGTTTACGAAGGACTGGTAGCGGAGTTCCGCCACCTGATCTGACGGATCAGTTGGAAACCGCCGCCCCGTCAGCCTTCGTCTCCACCGCCAACCTTGCGGGCACGCCGCGCGCGATGCTCGATTGCAGCGCTACCGTTTCGGGGCAATTGTCGCCGCACAGCGATTGCAGCTTGGCAAGGTTGCGCTTGGCTTTCTCCAGTGCGCCCTTTTCCACCAGCGCCGCGCCTTCGCCCGAAATCGCGGCGAAATTGCCCGGATCACGCTCCAGCGCCTCGCGGTAATAGCGGATCGCCTTGCCCTGCAAACCGGCCTGACGCGCGGCTTCGGCCAAGTCGATAAAGATCGGCGTGTAACCCGGATCAACCGCCAGCGCGGCCTCGAACGCGTCGACCGCGGCCTGCGTCTCGCCCGCACCCAGCGCCGCCTGCCCCTGCGCAATCAGCGCTGCCGCGCGCGGATCAGGCGTGGCCCCCGCCCCTGCATTCAGCACGCTCGCCGACATGGCCAGACAGAGCGACAGGGCAGCGGCAGCGGGCGCGAAACGCATCAAAAGCTCCTTCAGTGCTTGTGACCGGGAACCGGAAGGCTGAGCCATAGAGTTCACATTATCATGGTGAACGCAAGCCTGCGATGAAAAAACCATCGGTGGCGTCATGGAACGGATCAAGCCGCCAGCCCGCGCCATGCGCGCGCCCGAGCGGAAGCGAGAGCGGATCGGCGCGCCAGCCGGGATGGCGTTCAAGGAAGGCGGCGATGCGGTCGGCCCCCTCGGCATCGAGCAGCGAGCAGGTGACGAAGCTCACCGTGCCGCCCGAACGCACCAGCTGCGCGGCGAGATCCAGCACGTGATCCTGAAGCTGGTTCAACCGCGCCAGTTCTGCCGGATCGAGTCGCCAGCGCCCCTCGGGGCTCCTGCGCCATGTCCCGCTGCCCGAGCATGGCGCGTCGACCAGGACGTGATCGGCCTTGCCCGCCCAGCCCCCGAGCGCCCGCATCTCGCGGCCCGGATCGAGCAGCACGATATGGTCGACCGCCGCGCCAGCCCGCGCGGCGCGGGGGGCTAGGTTGCCCAAGCGGCGCTTGTCGGTGTCGGCGGCCACGATGCTCGCGGCATTGCCCAACCTTGCGGCGAGCGCGAGGGTCTTGCCGCCGCCGCCCGCGCACAGATCGATGATGGTATCGCCGGGGCTGACGGGCAGCGCCTCGACGATCAGCTGGCTGCCCAAGTCCTGAATTTCGATCAGGCCGTCATTGTAGGCTGGCCATTGCTCCACCAGCGTGCCCGAGGCAAAGCGCAGGCCCTGCGCGCTGGCGAGCGGCTCGCCTGCTTCGGGCAGGTCGATGCTGGCGCGGTCGGCCTTCAAGGCGTTGACGCGGATGTCGAGCGGGGCGCGCTCCATCAGTGCGGCAATCTCGCGCCCGCCAAGGCCCGAGGCGCGCAAGGCGGCGGCGAGCCACTTGGGGGCAAGGCCGGTCTTGGCCGCCTCCTCACCCTCGGCACGGGGCGCGGGGCCGTGGGCGGAGCCGTCGAACAGCGCTTCCACCGCCGCATCTTGCCCCGCCAGCGCGAGCATCGCCGCGCGCCCGCTTTGCGGCACCGGCCCACACAGGCGGATCGCCGCATAGACCAGATCACGCACCGCGCGCCGGTCCTTGGAGCCGGCATAGCGGCGGGCACGGAAATAGTCGGCGATCAGGCGGTCCGCCGGCGCGCCTTTGGAGCGCGCGGCGGCGATGATCTGGTCGAGCAGCTCGATGGCGGCCTGAACACGGGCAGCGGGGGTCATTGGGAACGCCCTATATTGTCATTCCCGCGCAGGCGGAAATCCAGCTTGTCTGTCGACTGGCCGATGAAGGAAGCTGGAACCCCGCCTGCACGGGGATGACGAGCAGAGGGTTCGAAACCCACCTCAGCGCGTCGGGTAATTGGGAGCCTCGCGGGTGATGGCGACATCGTGGACGTGGCTTTCCGAGAGCCCTGCATTGGTGATCCGCACGAACTGGGCGCGCTTCTGAAGATCGGTGATGGTGGCCGAGCCGGTATAGCCCATCGCCGCCTTGATCCCGCCCACCAGCTGGTGGATCACATCGGCGGCCGGGCCCTTGAACGGCACCTGGCCTTCGATCCCCTCGGGCACCAGCTTCATTGCGCTGACGTCCTGCTGGAAATAGCGGTCAGCCGAGCCGCGCGCCATTGCGCCGACGCTGCCCATGCCGCGATAGGCCTTGTAAGAGCGGCCCTGATACAAGAACACCTCGCCCGGGCTTTCAGCGGTGCCGGCCAGCATCGAGCCGACCATCACGCTCGACGCGCCTGCCGCGAGCGCCTTGGCCGCATCGCCGCTAGTGCGCAGGCCGCCATCAGCGATCACCGGCACGCCCGACTTGGCGGCCTCGGCAGCGCTTTCCATGATCGCGGTCAGCTGCGGCACGCCCACACCGGCAACCACGCGGGTGGTGCAGATCGAGCCCGGCCCGATCCCGACCTTGACCGCATCGGCGCCTGCATCAACCAGCGCGCGGGTCGCCTCGGCGGTGGCGACATTGCCTGCGATCACCTGCACGGCGTTCGACAGCTTCTTCACGCGTTCCACCGCGCGGGCGACTTCGATATTGTGGCCGTGGGCGGTGTCGATCACGATTACGTCGACTTCGGCATCCACCAGTGCTTCGGTGCGGGCAAAGCCTGCGTCACCCACCGTGGTCGCCGCCGCCACCCGCAGGCGGCCCGTCGCGTCCTTGGTGGCGCTGGGATAGTTCACTGCCTTCTCGATATCCTTCACCGTGATGAGGCCGATGCAATGGAAGGCATCGTCCACCACCAGCAGCTTCTCGATCCGGCGGGCGTGGAGCAGGCGGCGCGCATCTTCCTGCCCGGTGCCGAGCGGCACGGTGGCAAGGTTCTCGGTCGTCATCAGCTCGCGCACCGGCTGGAGCGGGTTTTCCGCAAAGCGCACATCGCGGTTGGTGAGAATGCCGACCAGCTTGCCGCTCGCATCCACCACCGGAATGCCGCTGATCCGGTGCTGCTGCATCAGCGCCTGCGCCTCGCCCAGCGTCGCATCGGGTTGGATCGTGATCGGGTTGACCACCATGCCGCTCTCATAGCGCTTCACCGCGCGCACCGCGGCGCATTGCGCGTCGATATCGAGGTTGCGGTGGAGCACGCCGATGCCGCCCAGCTGCGCCATGGCAATCGCCATGTCCGCCTCGGTCACGGTATCCATCGCCGAGGACAGGATCGGAATATTGAGCGCGATGTCGCGCGTCAGGCGGGTCGAGGTGTCCGCCATGCTCGGCAGCACGCTGCTTTCCGCCGGACGGAGCAGCACATCGTCAAAGGTCAGGCCGAGCGGGATATCCATGAGCGCCACTTTCACATTCTTGCTTGGAGAGGAGATTTTGCTTGCAAAGGGGTGTTCTCCTGTGAGCGGAGAATCGTGGCGGCCCATGTAACCGCACTTGCCCGTTCGCGCTAGGGCTGCGCGGGCGGCGGGGGCTGATAGCGCTGCGGGTCGGCAAAAAGGCGGATCAGGCGCTCGTGCAGCAAGAGATCGTCGATTGCTCCGCCCAGTTCCACTGTATCCGGCTCGTCGCCAGCCTTGTGGTAACGGGTGGCGAGGAACGGATCGAGGATCCGGCGGGTGCCATAGGTGCTCGACAGCAGCACGGTGGGCACACCTTTCTGGAGCAGCGCCCAGCCGTCCTGCCGAGCGAGAAAACTATCGGCCAGCGCCTGATCGCCGATCACCCGACCGGCCCTCGCCACTTCATCGAGGATCACCTGATCGAGCGGGGTTTGCCCGCGCCCGATAAAGCCCAGCGGGCTGCCGGCCGGCGCCACCGCCATCATGTCGAAGTTGAAGGCGGCCACGATGTTCTGGAGCGGCACCGGAGAATTGCGCACAAAGGCGCGCGCACCCAGCAGCCCGGCTTCCTCGGCGCTGGTGGCCAGCACATAGATGTCGCGTCCGGGCGGCGGCCCTTCGCGCAGCCGCCGCGCCAGTTCGAGCATCATCGCCACCCCGCTGGCATTGTCCGCCGCGCCGTTGCAGATCCGGTCGCTCGCTTCGGGCGGGCCGCATTCGCCCAGATGGTCCCAATGCCCCAGCAGCAACACCGCGCCAGAGCCCGGCACGCTGCCCGGGATCATGCCGATCACGTTCTGGCTGGGAAATTCGCGGCGATCGGAGGTCGCTTCGAGATTGATCGCGAGATTGAGTTCGAGCGGCGCGAATTCGCTGTGCTGCGCGTCGGCCTTGAGCATCGCCCAGCGCTTTTCGCCCAGCAGCCCGGCCAGCGCGGCCTCGGTGATATAGACCGAGAGCGTGTCCTGCTCCTCGACGGCGAGTTGCACCTTGCCGCGCTCCTCGCGGCGGCGCACGGCGGCGAGCGCGTCGGCATCGGGCAGCACTGTCACTACTGCCGTGGCGCGCTGGCGGAACAGCGCCTCGCGCCGGGCGGCATCGCGGCCCGGATCGGCCAGCATCACCGCCACCGCGCCCGCCAGCGCATCACCCAGCACCGAGCCGTCGCCATAGCCCACGAACACCACCGGCACGCCCGTGCCCGGCCCGCTCGCGGCAATCGCGCGCCGACGCGGGGTGTAGACCGCCGCGTCGCTAGGGGGCACGGTCACGCTCTTGCGGCCCTGGATCAGGGTCAGGCTGCCGGTCTGCGGCTCGGTTTCGACCAGATCGACCGGCATCCGCCAATAGGAGCCGGGATCATTGGTGCCGGTCACCAGCCCGACTTCGCCGAAGCGCTTTTCGAGATATTCATAGGCCGCCCGCGCACCCGGCGTGCCCGGCTTGCGCCCGCCGAACTCGTCGCTGGCCAGCACCGCAATATCGGCCTGCATCCGCGCGGCAATCAGGTCGCGCTCGGGCACCGGCGTGCTCGTCACCGGCGCGCCCATGCAGGCGGCGAGCATCAGGCTCGCCAGCAATGTCACCAGCAGCCGGATGCGCGCGCGGCTCATTCCGCCGTCCAGCCCCCGTCGATGCTGTAATTGGCGCCGGTGATATTGCGCGCCGCATCGCTGCACAGGAACACCGCCATCGCCGCCACATCCTCGGGCGTGACGAATTGCTTGGTCGGCTGCTTGGCGAGGAGGATGTCATTCATCACAGCCTCGCGCGTCATCCCGCGTGCGGCCATGGTGTCGGGGATCTGGTTTTCGACCAACGGCGTCCAGACATAGCCCGGCGAAATGCAATTGGCGGTGACGCCGTGGGTGGCCAGTTCCAGCGCAATCGACTTGGTAAATCCGGCCATCGCGTGCTTGGCCGCGACATAGGCGCTCTTGAACGGGGAGGCGACCAGCGAGTGCGCGCTGGCGGTGGCGATGATCCGCCCCCAGCCCTTGGCCTTCATCCCCGGCACCGCGAGGCGCGTGGTGTGGAACGCCGCCGACAGGTTCAGGGCGATAATCGCGTCCCACTTTTCAGGCGGAAACTCCTCGACCGGGGCGACGTGCTGCATCCCGGCATTGTTGACGAGGATATCGATCGGGCCAATCTCGTCCATCATCCGCGCAATCGCACCTGCGTCCATCAGGTTCGCACCGTTGTAGCTGGCGCCCAGTTCGGCGCACAAAGCGGCGATTTCATCCGCATCGCCCAGCCCGTTGAGGATCACCTCGGCCCCCTCGGCCGCGAGCGCGCGCGCGATGGCCAGCCCGATTCCCGACGTCGAGCCGGTCACCAAAGCGCGCTTTTCCTTGAGCATTGGCCGCAACTCCTGCACTTGTATGGCGCTGTGATCATGCTTTTGCCGCGCGGCAAGCGGCTGTCCAGCAATTTGAACGGGCGGGAGAATTAGGCATGAAGCTTGGCCCCTATGACAGCGGGGATATCGACGTCCGGTCAAGCGGAGGCGGAGGGATGCGCCGGGCGGGCGGAATCGGCTGCGGCACCATTGTGATCGCGCTGGTCGGCGCGCTGGTGTTCGGGCTCGATCCGATGCAGACCATCGGCATGGTCGAAAGCGTCCAGCAGCAAGCCGCGCCCGCCAGCACCGGCGGCAGCAACGATCTTAGCGAGGATGAAGTCTGCGCCGCCAATGCCTATGCGGGCGAGGCCTGCGCCGCGCTCGCCAGCCTCAACACGACATGGGTCACCGCCTTCGAGCGCGCCGGGATCCCGTTCCAGCGACCGGTGCTCGATCTCTACCGCGACGGGCGGGTGACGACCGAGGGTTGCGGCAGCGCGACTTCGGCAGTCGGCCCGTTCTACTGCCCGGCGGACAAGGGCATCTACATCGACACCAGCTTCTACGACCAGCTCGCGCAAATGTCGGGCACCGGCGGGGATTTCGCGCGGCTCTATGTGATCGCGCATGAATATGGCCACCACATCCAGAACATCACCGGACTTGCGAGCCAAGTGCGCGCCGAACAGCAGCGCAATCCCGCCGCCGCCAACCGCTTGCAGGTGGCGATGGAGTTGCAGGCCGATTGCTATGCCGGAATGTGGGCGGGCCGTAACCGTGACCGGATCGAGCCGGGCGATCTGGAAGAAGGCCTCGCCGCTGCCAGCGCGATTGGCGACGACACTCTGCAAGCCAATGCCGGACAAAACATCAATCCCGAAAGTTTCACCCACGGCACCAGCCGCCAGCGCATGGCGGCGCTGCGTCTGGGACTGGAGAGCAAGGATGACACAGCCTGTGAGGTATTCTTCCAAGGCGCCTAAAGCGCTCGCCACGCTGGCACTGCTGGCCGCCCTGCCCGCCGCCGCGCAGGTGGTGCCCGAGCCCGATGTGGCCGAAGTCGCCAAGACCCCCTTGCGCGATCTCAACATCGACGGGCGCGACATACCCGAGGTGCTGCAGGCCGCCGCCGCCAACCCATATCAAACCGCGCATCTCACAACCTGCAACACGATCATCGCCGATATTGCCGCGCTCGATAAGGAACTGGGCGCGGATTACGATATTGCCGAGGACGACGGCAGTGATCGCCTGAGCGAAGGCCGGATCGGGCAGAGCGTGGTCGGCTCGGTCATCCCGTTCCGCGGCATCCTGCGCGAAGTGACGGGCGCGGCCAGCAATGAACGCGCGCTCCGCGCCGCCTATACGGCAGGGATGGTGCGGCGCGGGTTTTTGAAAGGTCTGGGCGCGGGGCGCGGGTGCAAATATCCTGCGCGCCCCAAGCCGGTGGCGACGGGCGATTAGCCCTCCCCCTGTCAGCCCTCCTTATCGCTCCAGCGCGCAATCGAGCGGTCGAGCGACTTGAGGATCTGCTGGCGGGTTTCCTCGGGAATATCCTTGTCCGCCGCGATTTCGGCGCGGGCTTGCTCCAGCCCGCTGCGGGCCTGGGCCATAACGCGCGACTGGCAGAACAGGATGGTCTTGCCGCCGTCCTTTTCGGTCACGGGCTCGGCAATGTCGCCGTCGCACTTGCGCATCACGACAAGGCGCGGGGCATCGGCCCCGGCGGCGCGGGCCGCTTCGGAGGCGGCGCGGGCTTCCTCGATCGCGCGCGGCAGATCGGCGAGCGCGCGGTCAGCCTCGGCCAACCCTTCGCGCAGGGCCCGCATCGCTTCGCCCTTGTCTTCCCAGGCCATGCCTTCGGGGCCGCGCAGCCGTTCACCCGCCGCCGCGCCTTCGGGGCGACCGCGGAACACCATGCGGACACGCTTTTCCTTGCCGTCTTCAGTGCGGATGACCTGTTCGATCACCTGCGTTTCGTCCTGCTCGCCTGCGGGCGCATCGGGATCGACCGTCAGGATCGCCTCGATCTCGCGGGTGGCGGGCGGCTCGGGCGCTTGCGGCGGCTGCGGAGCCTCGGGCGGCGACGGGGGAGCAGGCGGTGCGGGCGGTTCGGGCGCGGCGGGGGCCGCCTCGCTCGCGGCATAGGAGATGGTGGCGGTCAGCGGCAGGGCGAGCACGCCGAGAGCGAGCAGCGCCCGGCCGGCAATGCGGCGGCGGGGGGAAGTATGCGGCATGGTCAGGCTCCTCAGACGTTCGATGATGGATTTCTCGCCCAGCACCGGGCACGCCATCGGCGCGGCAAGTGCGAGGTTGGGTCCGGCGGCGAAACCGGCAATCAGGCGGGCATAGGCGGCACGCTCATCAGCCCCGGCGCGGGCGATCACGCGGGCATCGCAGGCCGCCTCCTGATCGCGCCGCAGCGCCAGCCAGCCATAGTGCGCGAGCGGCGTGAACCAGTGCAGCGCGAACAGCGGCTGCACCGCGACATTGACGAGCAGATCAAGCCCGCGGTGATGCGCGAGTTCATGCGCCAGCGCCAGATCACGCGCGCGCCGGTCGTGCAGCGCCATGAAGCCGGGCGGCAGGGCAATCACCGGATCGAGCACCCCGAAGGCGAGCGGCGCGGTGGTTCCCGGCGTCTCGACCAGCCGGATCCGGCCCAGCGGCCCGGGCGCGGTGCCGACTTCGCGCGCTTCGGCCAGCAGTTGTTCGCGCAGTTCGAAATAGGCGGCAAAGCGGCGGCACAGGAACACCCCCGCCCCGCCCAGCCACACCAGCAGCAGGATCTGCGTCAGCGGCAGGCTGTCCAGCAGCGCGAAGATATCGAAGGCGGGCTGCGCAGGCGGCGGAGGGGCGACGGCGAAGGACGCAGCCACCCCCTCGCCCTGCCACGCCAGCGGCTCGGCGAGAGATGCGCGGGCCGCGACCGGCGCGGCCGGGGCCATCCATGCGGGCAATGTCAAAGGCGGCAGCACCAGCCGGATGAACGGCAGCGCCCACAGCGCATAGGCATATTGCGGCCCGAAGGCGCGTGCCACCGGGCGGCGCAGCACCAGCACCAGCGCGATCAGCGCGCCGGTCCACACCAGCGTCTCCAGCACCGCGGCGCTCATGCCCGCAGCTCCTTCAGCAGCGCGGCGATCTCGGCGAGATCATCCTCGCTCAAGGCCTCGGTCTCTGCCAGATGCGCGACCAGCGAGGCGGCGCTGCCGCCGAACAGCCGGTCGACCAGCCGGCGCGATTCCCCGCCCACGTAAGCCGCGCGCGCAATCAACGGCGTGTAGAGAAAGCGCCGCCCGTCCGGCTCGGCAGCGAGCGCGCCCTTCTGGACGAGCCGCGAAAGCAGCGTCTTGACGGTGGCAAGGCTCCAGCCGCGGCATGCGCAAACCTCGTCGCAGACTTCGGCGGCGGTGCGGCGCGGGCGTTCCCACAGCACGTCCATCACCGTCAGTTCGGCCTCGGTGATGCGTTCGTGGACCGGTTCTTCAGGAGTGTTCACGGCGTGCCCTCCCACGGGATTGATTACACCTGTAGTCATAACGACTACGGCTGTAAACATTGCCGCCCGATGAACGATGAAGCTCCCCGCTTGCGCCTCGACAAAGCGCCGATATGTTCGGACGAATGACCCTGCGCGCTCTCCTTTCCGCCACCCTGCTGGCCCTCGCCGCGCCGCTGGCGGCCCAGTCTGAAACTTTCCTGCCGCTCACCTCGCCAGTCGAACTGGCCCCGGGGGAGCCGGATAAGGAGACGGGCGAGCTGGTGTTCAGGGGCGGCGTGGAGATCGCGCCCGACAAGGCACAGATCGGCGGGATTTCGGGCCTCGAATGGCACGACGGGCGGCTTTATGCGGTCACCGATGACGGGCGCTGGGTGGTGCTGACGCCCGAGGATGTTCAGGGCCGATTGGTGGATGTCTCGGGAGTCACCCTCTTGCCCCTGCTCGACGAGCGCGCCCGCGAACTCGGCAACAAGGCGCGCGGCGATGCCGAGGCCCTCACCCGCCTGCCCTCGGGCGAGTGGCTGGTGGCGTTCGAGCAGGAGCACCGCATCTGGCGCTACGCCGAACCCGGCGGGATTGCCGCCGATGCCAGCGACCGGCCCGAGGTTACGGCTGCCCTCGCGCTGCTGGCCAAGGCCGAAGCCAATGCCGGGATCGAAACCCTGGCGGCGAGCGCCAACGTCTTTCTGGCATGCGGCGAGTGGGCCGGAAGCGACGAGCCGAACTGCATTCACGCCTCGATGGGCGGCATCGCCCGGTTCAAGCTGCCCGCGCCCGTCGGTATTGCCGAAGCTGGCGGCGTGCCGACCGATGCTGCCTGCAAGGCCGATGGCACCTGCTACGTGCTATTCCGCAGTTACAACGCCAGCGAAGGCAACCGCGCGGCGATCGTGGAACTGGGGCCCAAGTCTGAACCCAGAACCCTCGCGGTGCTCACCCCGCCGCTAGTGCTCGACAATTTCGAAGGCATCGCCGTGCGCGAGGATGCAAGCGGCACGTTTCTCTACCTCGTCTCGGACGACAATTTCCGCAATTGCGACGGCAATCCGCGCGCCGGATGCCAGCGCACGCTGCTGATGAAGTTCATCATCAAAGGCACAGAGCCGGTCGCCGCGGCCGCGAATGTGGTCGCCGCCGCCCCGCCGACGCTGGAAACCGGGCGTCCGGGCAAGCGCCCATTCCCCGATGACGCGAGCGTCAGCGTGGTGCTCACCACCGAGCTGGGCAACATCACCATCGCGCTCGAAACCGAACGCGCGCCGCTCACCGCGCGCAATTTCCTGCGCTATGTCGACGAGAAACGCTTCGACGGCACGGTGTTCTACCGCGCGATGCGGCTGGACCGCGAGCCGCGCCCCAACGGGTTGTTGCAAGGCGGCACCCAGTTCGATCCCAAGCGCATCCTCCCCCCGATTGCGCACGAGCCGACCAGCCGCACCGGCCTCACCCACACCCACGGCGCGCTGTCGATGGCGATGGGCGCGCCGGGCAGCGCCAATGGCGATTTCTCGATCATGATCGAGGACCAGACCGGCCTCGACGCCGATCCTGCCGCCAATGATCCGGTGTGGCAGAACGGCTATGCGGTGTTCGGCTATGTCACCGAGGGCATGGACGTGGTCGCCGCGATCCATGCCACCCCGATCGATCCCGACAAGGGCGAAGGCTGGATGAAGGGCGAAATGCTGGCCAAGCCCGTGAAGATCATTTCTGCCCGGCGCGCACCGGCACCGGCGCCGGCGCCGTAAAAAGCGCGGGATCGAAGGCGGGCCGCCCCACCGGCGCGCTCGCCACTTGCGGCATCCGCGCCTCGATCTGCGGCAGCCATGCCTTGGCATTGGCCCCGATGCTCACCTGCGGCAGCGAGGCAAGGAAGCGCGCCTTGGCCTCCCACTCCGCCACGGATCGCCCCGCCATCCGCGCCGCCTCGTCGAGCGCGACGGGCTGGCGCAGGGCGCGGTTGATCAGCGCGTCGCCGAAGAACGTCCATTCATTCTCCGCCGCGCAGCCGAACGAGGTGCGCGTTGCCGCCGCCGCCGTCAGGATCGCGGTGTCAGGGCTGGCGAGCACCGGCACGAACACCCCCGAATAGCACGCCGAGAGGATCAGCACCCGCCGCCGGATCCCCGCCTCCTCCAGCGCCGCCTTGAGCCGCGCCGGGCTGAGCAAGCCGTAACCGGTATCGCCGTAGTGATAGGCCAGCCCGAGATCGAGCCCGTGACTGGTGGTATAGAGCACCAGCGCATCCTCGGCCGGGTCCATCAGGCTGCCGATGTGGCTGAGCGCCAGCACCAGCGCGGAAATCGAACCATGCGGGGCATCGTCGCGGGTGCCGTCCGGCCCGGCCAGCGTCAGGGTGCGCCCCGCGGCATTGTAGCGCGCGCCAAGCACCCGCGCCGCCTCGCGCGCCTCGCGGGCGAAGACGGGATCGCTGTCGAGCGCGATGGTGACGACGAAAGCCTCGCGCGTGCCGGGGGTATGCGGCGCCAGCTGGCCAAGCGCGCTATCGAGCCGCCGCTGCTGCTCGCGGATCTGCGCGGCGGACACCCCGCGCTGCAATTCCGGCCCCAGCTCATAGGACTTGCGCCGCTCGGCCCGCCCGTCCCCGCTGCCGAGATCGGGATAGGGCAAGGTATGCGGCGGCGGCTGGACCGGATTGGCGGGCGGGGATTGCGACAGGGCAGGCGCGGCGAGCAATGCCGCCAAGGCTCCAGCGATGATCCGGCCCCTGTTCATCACCAGCCAAGCTGCCTGCACCGGGGGCGCCGCGTCAAGCGGGAGTTTGACCGGGATGCACTCTCACTTGATGGTGGAAGAGACGATCCATGCCATTGCGGCTAATCCCACTGTCCTTCCGCCGCGCCCGGCATTTCGTACAGCGTCGCCTTGCCATCCTGCACCAGCAAGCGGCCGAGCGACGTATCGACCATGAAGGGGGACCCGCCCGGTTGCAGCGAGAGCCAGCGGAAATAGAAGCTCACCTGCTTGCTCTCGCCCGGCGCGAAGCTGTGGGTGGCGCAGTTGTAGGACCAGCTTTCGCCATCCGCCGCGGTCGCAAAGCCGGGCATGGCGTGGGGCTCGGCACCCTGCCCCCACCAGGCCCAGGCACCGGTGCCCAGATCAAGCGCCCTTTCTCTCATACCGGCCCGGATGAACAGCCGCGCATCCTTGGGGCAAAAGGACAGCGACTGGCTGTCCGTCCCGTGATTGGTGAGACGCAGATCGTAACGCTCCCACGTGGTCTGGGCGGCATTGCGCCGGACATGGCCGATAACCTCGCCCGCGATCGGGCCGGTCGGCAGCGGGGCGGCGGCCATGGCGGCTGCACTCATCACACTCAGAAGCATCGCGGACACTCCTCTCGGGCTGTCCGGGGAGACTGCGACACAACGGCTTAATCGCCAGTGAATTCAGATTCTTGCAGGCTTGCAGGCAGGCAAAACAAAAGGGCGCAGACATGATGCCCGCGCCCCTTCGTGTCTCGCTGTCCTGAAGGACGGCCGGCCTGCGATCAGTACACGCGCGCCTTAGGCTCGATGTACTTGATGTCGTCGGTCAGGGTGTATTCGTGGACCGGACGGTAATCGATGCGGATGTTCGAGCCGCGCCCGCCCCAGCCGTCGAACCAGGCGATGGTGTGCTTCATCCATTCCTTGTCGTTGCGATCGGGGAAGTCCTCGTGCGCGTGGGCGCCGCGGCTTTCCTTGCGGTTGGCCGCGCTCGCCATCGTCACATTGGCCTGCGCCATCAGGTTGTCGAGTTCGAGCGTCTCGATCAAATCGCTGTTCCAGATCAGCGACTTGTCGGTGACGTGGATGTCCTCCATCCGCTTGTTCTGCTCGGCGAGCTTGGCCACGCCTTCGTCCATCAGCTTCTGATCGCGGAACACGGCGCAGTGCTTCTGCATCGCCTTCTGCATTTCCGCGCGGATCTGCGCTGTCGGCGAACCGCCCTGCGCGTAGCGGAAGTGATCCAGACGCGTCAGCGCGAAGTCGGCGCTGTCGGCGGGCAGTTCGGGCTGCTTGGCCTTGGGCTTCAGATTGTCGCGCAGGTGGTGGCCGGTCGCGCGGCCGAACACCACAAGGTCGATCAGCGAGTTGGAGCCGAGGCGGTTCGCGCCGTGCACCGACACGCAGGCCGCCTCGCCCACGGCATAAAGGCCGGGGATCACGGTATCGGGATTGCCATCCGGCCCCAGCGTCACGACCTGCCCGTGATAGTTACACGGAATGCCGCCCATGTTGTAGTGCACCGTCGGGGTGACGGGCAGCGGCTGGCGGGTGAGATCGACACCGGCGAAGATCTTGCCGCTCTCGGTGATGCCCGGCAGGCGCTCGGCCAGCACCTTGGGATCGATGTGATCCAAGTGCAGGTAGATGTGATCGCCATCCGGCCCGACACCGCGCCCTTCGCGCATTTCCAGCGCCATCGAGCGCGAGACGACGTCGCGGCTCGCGAGATCCTTCGCGGACGGGGCATAACGCTCCATGAAGCGCTCGCCTTCGGAGTTGGTGAGGTAGCCGCCCTCGCCGCGCGCACCTTCGGTGATCAGCACGCCCGCGCCGTAGATGCCGGTCGGGTGGAACTGGACGAACTCCATGTCCTGCAACGGCAGACCGGCGCGCAGCACCATCCCGCCGCCGTCGCCGGTGCAGGTGTGGGCCGAAGTCGCGGTGTAGTAGCAGCGGCCATAGCCGCCGGTCGCCAGCACCACGCTCTGCGCACGGAAGCGGTGGATCGTGCCATCGTCGAGGCACATCGCCATCACGCCGACGCAGACCTTCTGGCCGTCACGCTCGGACATGATGAGGTCGAGCGCGAAATACTCGATGAAGAAGTCCGCGTCATACTTCAGGCTCTGCTGATACAGGGCGTGGAGCATGGCGTGGCCGGTGCGGTCAGCCGCGGCGCAGGTGCGCTGCACCGGCGGGCCGGCGCCCATGTTCTGCATGTGCCCGCCGAACGGGCGCTGGTAGATCGTGCCATCGGCATTGCGGCTGAAGGGCACGCCCGCGTGCTCCAGCTCGTACACGGCAGCCGGGGCTTCACGTGCGAGATATTCGATCGCGTCCTGATCGCCCAGCCAGTCCGACCCCTTGACGGTGTCGTACATGTGCCAGGTCCAGTGATCGGGCGAATTGTTGCCGAGGCTGGCGGCGATCCCGCCCTGTGCGGCCACGGTGTGCGAGCGCGTCGGGAACACCTTGGAGATGTTCGCGGTGCGCAGGCCGGCTTCCGCCGCGCCCATGGTTGCGCGCAGGCCCGAACCGCCTGCGCCCACCACCACCACGTCATAGGTGTGATCGATGATGGTATAGGCGCCCTTCAGATGCGCGCCCCCCACATCGTTTGCCGTTCCTTTGGGTGCTGCGGTGGCCATTACGCCTGTCCTCCGAATGCGAGCGCGGCGACGCTGAAAATCCCGTAGGCGCCGCCGCCGATGGTTGCCAGATTGAGCGCGACCAGCGCTCCGAACTTGGTGCCGGCGTCGTGGAGATAATCCTCGATCAGCACCTGCAGGCCGAGCCGCGCGTGCCAGAACAGGCTGAACACCAGCAGGATCATCGCCGTGGCGTTGAGCGGGTGCGACAGCCACTTGGTGACGCTTGCATGGCCATAATCGCCGAGCATGACGAGGCTGACCAGAAGCCAGCTCATCAGCACCAGATTGCCGATCGCGGTGAAGCGCTGCACCAGCCAGTGATGCGCGCCGTGATGCGCTGCACCCAGCCCGCGCACCTTGCCGATGGAAGTTCCGTTACCCATTCGCGTTACTCCCTCAGCGCAGCAGGATCGCGGCCCAGAACGCCGCAGTCAGCACCACGGCGATCACCGGCGCGGCGATCGACCACATGCGGTTGGTATCCAGTTCGTAACCGGCGCCGATATCGAGCACGAAGTGGCGCAGGCCGCTCATCATATGGGTAAAGAATGCCCAGCTCAGGCCCACCAGCACGATCTTGCCGATGATCGAGCCCATCACCGCCTGAAACGCGGCATAGGCATCCGGCCCGGCCGCGAGCGCGCCCAGCCACCACACCAGCACCGCAAGGCCGATCAGCGCCATGCCGTCGCCGGTGGCGCGGTGGAGGATCGATACCAGCATATGCGGCCCCCAGCGCCAGATCTGGAGGTGCGGAGAAAGCGGTCTTTGGTTCATGTTGATCCCGTCGGTCCCTGTTGATCACCCCCCACTTAGCGCGGCTGACGCATGAGGCAAGCGGCGACATGGTGGACACAGATTGCAAAGTTTCGGATAGGCGATTGCATGGGACACATTCTTGTAACCGGATCGAGCCGCGGAATCGGCAAGGCAGCACTGGCAGCATTGGCGGCGCGTGGCGCGAAAGTCATCGGACACGCCTCGCGCCCGCCTGCCGACGCACCCGCCGGGGTGCCGATCATTGCCGCCGATTTCGGCGACCCGCTGAGCGTCCAGAACCTGTGGGACGAGGCACTGGAGATTGCAGGCGGCGCAATCGACGCGGTGGTCAACAATGCCGGACGCTTCGAGGCGAACCGGCTGGAGCGCTCTGACATCGAATGGCTCGACGCGTGGGAGGATACCTTGCGCGTCAACCTCACCAGCGCAGCGCAGCTTTCGCGCTTTGCGGTGCTGCACTGGCAGGAACGCAGCTTTGGCGGGCGGCTGGTGCACGTGGCAAGCCGCGCCGCCTATCGCGGGGATTCGCCCCAGCACTGGCACTATGCCGCCGCGAAAAGCGGGATGGTGGGGATGCACAAGACCATCGCCCGCGCCTATGCCAAGGAAGGCATCCTGAGCTTTGCCGTCACCCCCGGCTTCACTGACACTTCGATGGCAGGCGACTATCTCGCAAGCCGCGGCGGTCCGGGGCTGCTGGCCGACATTCCTTTGGGCCGCGTGGCAACCCCAGACGAGATCGCCGCCATCATCGCCTTCTGCGCCCTCGATGCGCCCCCGAGCATGACCGGCGCGGTGATCGACGCCAATGGAGCAAGCTTTGTCCGCTGACACCGCGTGGAAACTCTCCGCCTTCGCCCCCAAGCCTGTCGTGCAGGCGGCGCTGCTCGCGCATGACGAAATCGACGACTGGGATTACGAACTCGTCATCGCGGGCCGCGAAGTCGCCGAAGACAAGCCCGACGACTGGGTGCTCGAAGGCTGGTATCCGCGCAAACCCGGCAAGACCGAAAAAGCCGCGCTGGCCGGCCTGTTCGCAAATGGGGCGCCCAAGATCACCATCGAGGAACTCGCCCCCGCCGACTGGGTGACGCTGAGCCAGCAAGGCGTAGAGCCGATCCGCGCCGGGCGCTTCCATGTGCACACCCCCGATTTTCCGGCCGACCCTGCCGCGATCGACTTCGTAATCCCCGCCTCGCAAGCGTTCGGCACCGGCCAGCACCGCACCACCGCCGGGTGCCTCGAAATGCTGGGGCACATGAAAGCGAGCGGCATCGTCGCCCGCAATATCGCCGATATTGGCACCGGAACCGGCCTGCTCGGGTTCGCAGCGCTGGCACTGTGGCCGCGCGCGGCTGTCACCCTCACCGATATTGATCCGGTCTGCGTGCCGGTGGTCGAGGAAAACGCCGAACTCAACGGCATCGCGATGGGCCCGCGCGCAGGCGAGGCGGTGATGGTGGTGGCCGACGGGATGGACGATCCGCTCATCAAGATGCGCGGGCCTTATGATCTGCTGATCGCCAACATCCTCGCCGGGCCGCTGGTCAGCCTCGCCCCCGACTTTGCCAAAGCGGTCAGCCCGGGCGGGAGCCTGCTGCTGGCGGGCTTGCTGGCGGGCGAGCAGGAAGAAGCGGTGCAGCGCGCCATGCGCCTCGCCGGTTTCCGCATGGCCGCAAGGCTCCAGCGCGGCGACTGGGCGATCCTGTGGCTGCGGAGAAGGCGCGCGCGCTAGTCGGCAAGCGCGTCTTCGAGCAGCGCCAGCGCGTTGCGGGTGAAGGCGGCCATGTTTGCAATGCGCTCGTCCGAGGCGGTTTCGATCAGGCGGGTGAACTCGCCCCCCGGCCCCGCCAAAGCGGCGACAGAACGCCCGGCAGGCGCGCCGCTCGGGTGGGTTGAACCTCCGACGGAGCCGCTTTCGGCCAGCCCCCACTCCGCCCCGAAATTGTCGCGGATCGCGCGGGCTTGCAGCAAGGCATAGTCCTCGCTCGCCCCGCGCATCCCCTTGTAAGCCTCGCGCGGGAGAGCGAACAGCACGTCGCGGGCGCGGAAGGAATAGACCACCCCGCCGCCGACGAAAAAGTCGAGCGCGCCCGGCACGGTCAGCAACGTCGCCGCGATCAGGCCGCCGGTCGCGCCATCCGCCACGGCCACCTTCTCGCCGCGCGCGCGCAAGAGAGCCGCGATACGGAGCGCCTGCGGGTGGAGTTCGGTGAGGAGGTCCATCAGCCGCCTCCGCCCGAACCACCCAGCGCCTCGGCAACAATCGCCGCCCAGCCTGCCTCGTCCACCACCTCGATTTCCAGCTCCGCCGCCTTCTTGAGCTTGGATCCCGCCCCCGGCCCGGCGACCAGCAGATCGGTTTTCGCGCTGACGCTGCCCGCCGCCTTGGCGCCCAGCCGCTCGGCCTGCGCCTTGGCCTCGTCGCGGCTCATGGTTTCAAGCTTGCCGGTGAACACCACCGTCTTGCCCGCGACCCGGCTGGCGACAGTCTGCACCTCGTAACGCGGCGGCGTGACCTCGCGCAGCAAGTCCTCCCACACACGGGCATTGTGCGGTTCGTGGAAGAAATCACCTAAGGCTTCCACCACCGAGGGGCCGATGCCGTCGATGGCGGTAATCTCGGCGACTGCCTCGGCATCTCCAGCATGGGCGCGTTCGGCGAGTGCCCTCAAGGCCGGAAGCTCGTGCAGATGCTTCATCAGATCCCGCGCCGTCACCTCGCCCACGTGCCGGATGCCGAGCGCGAACAGCAGCCGCGCCGCATCGGGCGTGCGCTTGGCTTCGATAGCGGCGAGCAGGTTGTCGACCGACTTCTCCTGCCAGCCTTCCAGCGCCAGAATATCGCTGCGGCGCGCACGCAGGCGGAAGATATCCGCCGGGCTTTCCAGCCACCCGAGCGCGAAGAACTGCGCGATGGTCTTCTCGCCCAGCCCCTCGATATCCAATGCCTTGCGGCTGACGAAGTGCTCCAGCCGCTGCGTCCGCTGCGCCGGACAGATCAGCCCGCCGGTGCAGCGCACATCGACTTCGCCCTCTTCCGCCACTGCCTCGGACTGACATTCCGGGCAGTGATCGGGGAACGGGAAGGCAGCGCGCGCTTCTTCCCGCGTCAGGTTTTCGACCACCTGCGGGATCACATCGCCCGCGCGCTGGATCACCACGCGGTCGCCCACCCGAAGCCCGAGCCGCGCGATCTCGTCGCGGTTGTGGAGCGTGACATTCGTCACCGTCACCCCGCCGACCAGCACCGGCGCGAGCCTGCCCACCGGCGTCAGCTTGCCGGTTCGCCCGACCTGAATGTCGATCGCTTCCACCACTGTCTCGGCGCGCTCCGCCGGGAACTTGTGCGCCAGCGCCCAGCGCGGGGCCTTGGCGACAAAGCCCAGCCGCTCCTGCCAGTCGAGCCGGTCGAGCTTGTAGACCACGCCGTCGATATCATAGGGCAGCGAAGGCCGCGCTTTGCCGATGGCATCGAAATGCGCCACCAGCGCGTCCGCCCCACCCTCGATGCGGGTGAATAGCGGCGAGACGGGAAAGCCCCATGCGCGAAGCTGCTCCACCACCTCGCTCTGCGTCGTCCCCGGCACCGCCGAAGCCGCGCCCCAGCCATGCGCCCAGAACCTGAGCGGACGCTTGGCAGTGACGCTCGCATCCTTCTGGCGCAGGCTTCCGGCAGCGGCATTGCGCGGGTTGGCAAACAGCTTCCCGCCAACTTCATGCTGCGCAGCATTCAGTGCGGTAAAGGCCTGTTTTTCCATATAGACCTCCCCTCGCACTTCGAACACTTCCGGCACGCCTGCGGGGAGCGTCTGCGGGATGTCCGGGATGTGCGCGACATTGGCCGTCACATCCTCGCCCACCTGCCCGTCACCGCGGGTGGCGGCGCGCACCAGCACGCCGTTTTCATAGCGCAAGGAACACGACAGCCCGTCGATCTTGTCCTCCGCGGTCAGCGCCAGCGGCTCGTCTTCGGGCAGGTTGAGGAAGCGCCGCATCCGCGCCAGCCATTCCGCCACATCCTCGGGCGAGAAGGCATTGTCGAGGCTCATCATCCGAACCTCGTGCGTCACCTTGCCAAGCGGCGAGGCGGCCACCGCGTGGCCGACCTTGCGCGAGGGCGAATCCGCGCGGATCAGGTGCGGAAAGGCGGCCTCAAGCTCGGCATTGCGGCGCACCAGCGCGTCATATTCGGCATCGGAAATCTCCGGCGAATCCTCGGCGTGATACAGCCGGTCATGCCTGGCGATGGCCCGCGCCAGCCGCATCAACTCGTTGGCGGCATCGGCTTCGGTGAGCTGGACGGTCTGATTCATGGCTAGCGCTATCGCGCGAAAGCCGGGCCGTTTCCAGTGGCTAGACGCGCGCCGGCTCACGCGGGGCGGCCGCCCCGGCCCGCGCCTTGCCCTGCTGCGGATCGAAACCCGGCAACAGCCACAGCGCCGCTGCCGCCACGCACAGGATCACCGCCGTCCCGGCATTGAGCCCCGCCAGCGCGGCCGCCGAGAGGATCGGAAAGTGGATCGCGTAAAGCGGGAAGGATATGGCCCCCAGCGTGTGCGACAAGCGCGCAGGCGCATTGCGATCAAGCCCGGACAGCAGCACCAGCGGCGCCACCACCAGCACGAACGGCACCGGCCACAGCGGGAAAGCCCACCACGACACCAGCGCAACATAGCCGGGCAGCAGCAGCAGGCCGACCCACAGCGGCACCCGCAAGGGCGGATTGTCGCCCACGAGACGGAAGGCGAGCATCCCGATCCCGTAGGACAGCAGCGCCCGGAACACGACGGCCAGCTGCATCGCGATGCTGGTCTCGCCCAGAATGCGGGGGAAGCCCGTCACCGCAAAGCAGGCGACGAAGCCCGCCAGCATCAGCGCCAGCACCGCGGCCAGCGCCCGGTTGCCGAGCCGCGCCAGTCCGAGCGCATGGATCGCATTGGCCAGCAATTCGTAGAAGATCGACCAGGCCGGAAGGTTGAGCATGTACGGCACACTGGCGCTGCTCGGCACCAGCAGCAGCGCACAGGCGAAGGGCACCAGCAGCTCCGCCAGCCCCGCTCCGGCGGCAAGCGCGACGTTGAGGCCAAGTGCCGCCCCGATCGCCATCACCGGCCACAGCCGTGCAAAGCAAAGCGCATCGCGACAAACCGCAGCGGCGCGATCCGCCCTTCGCGCAGGCGCTGGTCGTAGGTGCGGGTCATCACGAAACCCGACAGCATGAAGAAGAAATCGACCGCCAGATGCCCGCCGGCAAAACCGGCCACGTGCATCACCAGCACGATCAGTGCCGCCACTCCGCGCAGGAGATCAAGACCATAGAGCCGTTCCACCAGCCAGTCGCCAGCAGACGCAACCTAAGAAACCGAAAACGCCGAAAGGCGCGTGCGTCGCGGCTCAGCGCCCGCCGGCAATGTCCAGCAGCGCCGGGCCGATCGCGGCGAAATCCTTTGTGCCGGGCACCAGATGGTTGAAGTGCTGATCCTGCGCCACGCGGATCACCTCGACCGTGATGCCCTGCGCGCGCAGGCCCGCAATCACCGCCGGATCTGGATCGGGCAGCGCCCCGTCGACCACCAGCAGGCGCTTGACCAGCGGCTTGTTCACCAGCGGATCGAGCATCGCATAGCGCGTCGGCTGCTCGGCCGGGGTGCCGCCCATCATCGCCGCGATCACCGGCTGGCCGCACACCGCCTGATCCACCCCGACGAAATCGGCAATCCGCAGCGGCCCGTCGAGCGCCACGGCGGCGCGGACCGGCGGGAGTTCGGCGCTCAGCGCCGCGTCGCCCTTGTGCCCGCTCGGCAGCCACATCACCGGCGTCACCCCGGCGGAATGGCCCATCACGGTGATCCGCGTCAGATCGAGCGGGTAGGCCTTGGCCAGCCTCGTCACGTGCATCAGGCCCTGCGCCCAGTCGGTGAAGGTGTTGGGCCAGCCGCCGTCCGATCCCAGTTCGCGGTAGCTCGGGCTCCAGGCCGCCACGCCGTTCCTGGCAAGGAAACTGGCGAGCGGGCCGAGGTTCACTGTCCCGCCCATCCCGGCCCAGCACCCGCCATGATAGAGCACCGCGAGCGGGAACGGCCCCTTGCCAGCGGGCACCCGCAACTCGCCATATTGCCGATCCGACGCGCTGCCATAGGCGATACGCGCGGTCGGCGGATCGGCGGGGAGCGTATTGACGCTGAACGGATCGTAGTCCGTGCTGTCAGTGACAGCGAAGCGCGCATCGGGCGCAGGCGGGACTTCGGCCAGCGGTTCCTTGGGCGCACAGGCGGCGAGCATGGCGACCAGAGCGAGCGCGGCAACGGCATGGTTCTTCATCACTGTCCCCCTTGATTTCGCGCAGCATAACCCGCCGCAGGGGTGGCAGGCAACCGCGCCTCAGAACCCGTCAATCAGCCCCATTCAGCACCGCCAGCATCGCCGCTTCGTTCGCGTCATGGACAGGATTGCCCGGCGTGATGATCGCAAAGTGGCTCTGCCCGACATTCTCGCGCACGCTCACCTTGGCCCCGTCCGCGCCGATCGCGCCAAGGGTCGCGGCCGAGGGCGCGGGGAGCTTGGCCTGCACGAACAGCACTTCGGCAAGGCGCGGCGTCACCGTGGAGGGCGAGATCGCCTTGTAGCGCTCGGGGAAGCGCTGCGGCTCGCCGCCCATGAAGGGATCGACTGCCGAAAACTGGCACAGGGCATCGAAGGCAGGCCGCTCGGCCCCGACATCGCCCGGCCCGTCGAGCACAATCGCCGCCCGCGCTGCAAGCGCCTCCCGCGCGCCGACCGGGCCGTCCGCGCCTTGCGAGGCTGCCAGCCACAAGGCCGGCAACCCGCCCGCCGAATGGCCGACCAGCGTGACGCGGGTGCGGTCGACGGGATACTTGGCCGCAACCTCGTCGATCAGCTTCTCCGATGCCGCCCAGTCCGCGAAAGACCCAGGCCAGCCGCCCCCGTCGCCCACCTCGCGGTAATCGACGTTGAGCGTGGCGATGCCGAGTTGCTGCCAGCGCGTGGCGAGCGGGGCCATGTAGGCTTGGCTGGCGATGCCGGTCTTCCAGCACCCGCCGTGATAGATCACCGCCAGCGGGAACGGGCCGTCCCCTTGCGGCAGGCGCAATTCGGCAAACCCGCGCGCGTGGTCGGCATAGCGCAGGAGGGCGTCAGGCTCGGAGGCCGGGAGATTGGCGTCGGTGCCATAGGTCGCGTTGTTGGGTTGCACAGGCGTCGAAGCCTCCTCGGGCGCGGGCATGACAGGGGTGCAGGCGGCGGCCAGCACGAACAGCGGAAGGAAGCGCAACTTCACGATGCCAATGCCCACACAACAAACGCGCCCGCCGCCGCCAGCGGCAGGCCCGCCAGCACCATCGCCGCCAGCGTCAACCGCTTCAGCAAAACCGAGCGCTTGCGGAGCACCAGCAACACCACCAGCACCACACTATAGACCAGCAACGCGCCCCACAGCGCCATGATCGCCTCGACCACCGGCAGCGCAATCGCAAGGCCGAAGACCAGAAAGGCGGACGCGGGTGCGAACAGCATCCAGACGATGGCGGCAATATAAAACGGCAAATCCCCGCCCGGCTCGCGCGGGCGCGGGGTGTAGGCCCCGTGGATCGGCGGCGGGCGAGAGGGATCTCGGTTCATCACACGATCCAGCGAAGCGAGCTTCGCGTGACAGTCCACGCGCCGCCTTCCGCCTCCACCTCGTAGCTCATGCCCTCGGCGAAGGAATTGATGTCGACGATGCAGCGCCGCGCCGTCGGGCAATGAACCGCCTCAACCTCCAGCGCTGCGGCTTCCTTGCCGTTTTCGTCGAACCAATAGGTCATCGCGGTAAACATGCCGAAGTCACCTTTGACGGTCTTGCTGGTACAGCGCCCTGCGGGAATGACGCGCACCAGAGTTCCCGCCAAAGCGCGGCTCACAGCGTCCACATCAAGCGAGGGTTTCGCTTCCAGACACAGCGCCAGATCCCCAACCTGATGCGCGGGCGGGTGCCTCAATTGCTCTTCATCGACATAGTCCTGAAACGGCTCAAACAAGGCTGCTGCGACCGCTGCGGGCTCGTCTACGCCGGGCACACGCACATCGCTCGATAGTGATACGGCCCCGGCGATCAGTCCGGTGATCGCCCCGAGCACCAGCAGCGAGCGGACATCCATCACACCCCCTCCAGCAGACGGTCAGCCTGTGCGCGGGCCTCGGGCGTCACCTCGGCACCCGACAGCATCCGCGCAATTTCTTCCTGTCTTCCGGCCTGATCGAGCAGCACCACCGAAGTCCGCGTCACCGTGCCGCTCGATGCCTTGGCGATGAAGTAGTGCTGCCCGCCCCGCGCGGCCACCTGCGGCGAGTGCGTCACCGCCAGCAATTGGCCTTCATTGGCCGCCAAGCGCGCCAGTCGCTCGCCAATCGCGGAAGCCACCGCCCCGCCCACGCCGCGGTCGATCTCGTCAAAGATGATCGTCGCCGCCCCGCCCTTTTCCGCCAGCGCGACCTTCAGCGCGAGGATGAAGCGCGACAGTTCCCCTCCGCTCGCGATCTTGTTCAGGGGCGCAAAATCCGCGCCGGGGTTCGTCGAGATCAGGAATTCGACCGCATCCATGCCGTGCGCGCCCCAGCGGTCTTCGGGCAGCTTCGCCACCTGCGTGCGGAACTTCGCGGAATCGAGCTTCAGCGGCGCCAGCTCCGCCGCGACGGCCTTGTCGAGCCGCCCTGCCCCCTCGGCGCGCATGGCATGGGCCTTTTCGGCAAGCGCGACATAGGCGGTGCGGGCCTCCTTGGCCGCAGCTTCCAAAGCATCGAGCTGCGCCTCCCCGCCCTCAATCGCGTCGAGCCGCGCGCGCATGGTGCGCATCAATTCGGGCAGATCATCGACCTCGCAGCGGTGCTTGCGAGCTGCGGCGCGCAGGTCGAACAGGCGAGTTTCGGCGCGCTCCAGCTCCATCGGATCATGCACCAGCGCCTCGGCGGCGAGCCGCAACTTGTCCTCGGCCTCGCTCGCCTCGATCACTGCGCGGTCCAATGCGGCCAGCGCCTCGGTCAGCATCGGGTGCTGCTCGGCGATCCGGTCCAGCTTGCGCGCGGCGACCCGCAGTGCAGCGAGCGGCGAGTCCGAGCCTTCCCACAGGTGGCGCAAGTCCTCCAGATCGCCCGACAGCTTTTCGCCCTTCTGCATATCGGCGCGGGCGAGCGCCAGGCGTTCTTCCTCGCCCGCAACCGGCTCCAGCGCGGCGAGTTCGGCCAGATGCGCGATCAGCAAGTCCTGATCGGCCTTCGCCTGCTCGACCGCGTCGCGCGCTTCACCGAGTTGCGCCTCGGTGCGCGCCCAGTCGGCGTAAGCCCGCTCCAGCCCGGCCACGTCCGTCCCGGCATAGCGATCGAGCAGCGCCCGGTGTCCGCGCGGGTTGACGAGGCCGCGGTCATCATGCTGGCCGTGGAGTTCCACCAGCGCAGGCGCGAGTTCGCGCAGCAGGGCGACGCTGGCGGGTTGATCGTTGATGAAGGCCTTGGAACCGCCATCCGCCTTCACCTGCCGCCGGATGAGCAGCGGCTCGCCCGGTTCGATGGCGATTTCGGCATCGTCGAGCGCGGCGGCGATACTGGCGGGCAGCGCAGCGAATTCGAAGCTGGCGGTAACGCTCGCCTTGTCCTCGCCTGCGCGAACCAGCCCGCTCTCTGCCCGGTCGCCCAGCACCAGTCCCAGCGCATCGAGCAGGATCGACTTGCCCGCCCCCGTCTCCCCCGTCAGCACGCCTAAACCCCGCGCGAAATCGAGATCGAGCGCTTCGATAAGGACGATGTTGCGGATGGATAGCCGGGTTAGCATGGGCGGAACAGATAGCGCACACACCCGCGCGCGTCACCTGCGGATGCAGCCCCAATCCCCAAGGTGCAACAGCTTGCATAATCCGCAACAAACCGCACACTCGCAGCCCGCCAATGCACATGACACGCGCGCGCCTCGCGATTAAGGCGCCCGCACCGATGGGATTGCTGCGAACCCTTGCCGCGGCGCATGGCCGCAGGCTGCTGAGCCTCGTGCTGACCGCGCTGGCGATGCAGGCGCTGATGCCGGCCGGGCTGATGATCGCCCCTGTCGCCGGGCATGGCGCGCAGATCACCCTTTGTCCGCAAACCCACCCGCTGGCCCGCGCCGCCGCCGAACAAGCCTCCGACGCGCAGGCCGATATGGCCGCCCTGCATGCCGCGATGGGGCATGCCATGCCGCCCCACGGCTTTGTCGATCATGCCGCGATGGGCCATGGGCCCGCCGCGCCGGATGACGACGCGCCTGCCTCTGGCGCCGGTTCTCCGGCCCAGTCTTGCGCCTTTGCCGGAGCCGGTGCGCTGGCCGCTCTGTCGTCCGACGATGTTGCCCGCATCACCGCGCGGCAGGCCGAACCGCCCGCCCCGGCGCTGCTGCTTTCGCCGCTGCGCCTTGCCGCGCCGCCGCATCTGCGCCCGCCGTTGCGCGCGCCTCCTGCCCTGATCTGAACTGCAACGACAATCCGGCATCTGGCCAAGCGGGCGGCCTTCGCGCCTCCGCTCTCGGCTTGCGTGCCGGTCGTTTCCTCCATTCAGGACAGATGACCAATGAACTATACCCGTTTGATCCGGGCAAGCCTGCTTGCCGGATGCACCATAGCGGCTGCGCAACCCGTGCTGGCCGAACAATCCCAACCCGCCGACGAGCGGCTGACCGATACGATCATCGTCACCGCCCAGCGGCGCGAGACGATCGCGAGCGATGCCGTCGCCGCGCCGCGCCAGATTGCGCTACCCGCCGATGCCGCCGCGATTGCCGCGCGCGTCGCGGGGGGCGACATCTTCGGCAATGGCGCGCTGTCGGGCCAGCTCTCCTACCGCGGCCTTGCGGGCGAGCGGGTGCCGGGCCGCGTCAACGGGCAACGCTTCGCCACCGGCGGCCCCAATGCGATGGACCCGCCGCTGCACTATGCCCCGTCCATTCTCGTCGAGCGGATCGACGTTGCCCGCGGGGTTGCCCCGGTCGCCGAAGGTCCGTCGCTGGGCGGTGCAATCAATGCCCAGCTGGTGCAGGCACAATTCACCGATAGCGCCAGCCTCACCCCGCAAATGCGCGCGGCAAGCCAGTATCGCAGCGTTGACGACAGCTATGCCGTCGGCGGCCTCGCCGCGCTGGCGAGCGCGCAGTGGCGCTTCGGCATCCTCGCCAGCCGCGAACAGGGCGAGGATTACCGCTTCCCCGGCGGCACCGCTGTCGGCACCGCGTTCGAGCGCAATCTCTACGGCGTCCACGCAGGCTTCCAGACCGGCGCGGGCGAACTGTTCGTCGAATATCGCCGCAGCGAGACTGACCCATCGGGCAATCCGCCGTTTGCGCTCGACATGGTCTATTTCAACACCGACTTCGTGCAGGGCGGTTTCCGCGGCCAGATCGCCGAGGATGTCGGCCTGACGGTGCGGTTGGGCCATGTCGCGGTGCGGCACCTGATGGACAACCAGACCTTGCGCCAGCCCGCTGCCGCCCCGGCACAGGCCCGAGCGAGCTTTGCTGATGCCGACACCATGACGGCGGAGGCGGCGCTGCGGTTCGGCACGGCGCGCGCTTACTTCGAAGTCGGCGCGGACGCGGAAATCACCGATCGCTTCGTCACCATCACCAACCCCACCAACCCCGCCTTCGTCATCGAATCCCAGCCCGATGTGCAGGCCGAACGGTTGGGTGCCTATCTCCAATGGCGCGGCAGCCTTGGCGCGGCGCAGTTCGAGTTGGGCGGGCGGATCGACCGGACCGGGCAATCGGCCGGTATCCCGCAACTGGGCGCAGCCGTGCCGATGGGGCCGCGCGGGCTGGCAGCGGCCTTCATCGCGTCCGGACGGCAGGCCGATGACACCACGGTGGATGCGATCGCCCGGCTGTGGATCGAGAGCGGCGCATTGGTCCCGCGCCTCACGCTGGCCCGCAAGACCCGCGTGCCGAGCGTGCTCGAACGCTTCGCCTGGCTGCCGACCGAGGCGAGTTTCGGCCTTGCCGATGGCAATATCTATGTCGGCAATCAGGCCCTGAAGCCAGAGGTGGCGTGGATTGCCGAGGCCGGGTTCGACTTCGCGAACGACTGGCTGACGCTGCGCCCGACGCTCTATTATCGTCGGGTGGATGACTTCATCCAAGGCACGCCCTTCGATGCCACGCCCGGGGTGCTCAACAGCCCCGTCGAGATGGTGGCGAGCATGAGCGGCGATCCCACGCCGCTGATGTTCCGCAACACCGATGCCGAACTGTACGGTGCGGATCTCGATTTCGTGGTCCGCCCACTGACGAACCTCGAACTGGCGGGCACGGCGAGCATCGTGCGCGGGGCACGGCGCGACATTGCCGATGATCTCTACCGCATCCCGCCTGCCAATCTCCGGCTTTCGGCGACATGGGCCACCGGCGATCTGTCGCTGGGGGCCGAGGTGTTCGCGGCGGCAGACCAGAACCGTGTCTCGCTCACCAACAGCGAGCTTCGCGGCGATGGCTATGCCACGCTGGGCCTGTTCGCGCGCTACGCCTTTACCGAAGGCCTCGCGATCGAGGCGGGCGTCGAGAACCTGCTGGACGAGCAATACGCCCCGCACCTTGCCGGACGCAGCCGCGTGGGCGCGTCCGACGTGCCGGTGGGCGAGGGCCTGCCCGGGCCCGGGCGCGGTGTCTGGGCGCGGGTGACAGCGCAGTTCTGACGCCACGCCGACAGCCAGCGGCGTTCCTGTGTTCTCCGGGATGCAGGAACGTCCGCTGGCGGGGGCGCTGGGGCTTTACCCGCCCTTAAGCGCAGATCGACTATCACCCTGATCGGCATGGACTTTGCTGTGCCGCATCAGGGACGCAACCACCATGACCGATGTTTCGCGCCGCGCGCTTTCCCGTCCGGGAGTCCACGCGCTGGCCGCCGCGCTCGCCGCCAGCCTTGCCCCGCAGGCGCTCGCCGCGCCCCCGCCCGCCAATACCCCCGCAAGCACCCTGCCCTTTGCCGAAGTGCTGCTGGAACGCCTGCGCCAGAACACCCACCGCGAAACCTACATTGCCCAGACAATCGCCCCGCTGCGGCAGCTCGACACCAATGGCGACGGGCTCGACCAGCGCGATGCGGCGCGCGAGGAGGCCATCACCCGCACCCGCGCACGGGCGCAGCTGGCCGAGCAATTGCTGAGCATGGATTACAACGGCGATCTCAAGGTCGAGCGCGCCGAGGTGATGGACTTCCTTGAAGGCGACGCACAACGCCGCGCCGCCGCCGCCGATGCCATGATCCAGCGGTTCGACACCAACCGCGACGGCGCGGCAACCATCGCCGAGGCGCTCGCCACCGCCGCGCAATCGCGCCGCAGCGAAAGCAGCGGGGCCAATGTCGCCGCGCTGCTGGCGCTCGATCCGAATGGCGACGGACGCCTGACCGCACGCGAGCTGGAAGCGCTCGCCGCCACTGCCTTTGACTATTTCGACACCGACAGCGACGGCACCCTCTCCACCGCCGAGGCCAGCGCCATCCGCGCCGAACAGCGGCTGGTGCGCGAGGTGCGCGAAAAGCGCGAGGCCGGGTGCAGCTTCACGCCGCCGTCCGCCGCCGCGCGCTTCATCGCCTATGCCCCCTATGGCGGGCAGACCATCTCCACCGCCTATGTCGGCAGCCCCGATATCGAGACCGGCGTGATCGACGTCACCATCGCGCCCGGCACCCAGCCGCTCTACCTCGTGCTCAAGACCTATGACGCGGTGATCTGGCGCTTCACCGGCGCGACCGAGCGGATCGAGCGGGTGGTGGCGGCAAGCTTCAAGACAAGCCGTCAGGATGATCGCGATGCGCGCCGCACATCATCGGCGGTTGGCGTGATCGGCGTGCCGCGTGCGAAAGTGCAGATCGCCGGGCCGGACTGCCTGCCACGGCTGGAGGACCAGCGCGAGATCGACGCGGGCGTGCCGCAGGAAACGCTCACCGCCATGTTCACCCGCAAGCCGGACGCAATCCGCGCCGACAATCCGATCGGCAAGCTGGCTCTGCCCGCGCTCGCCATGACCCGCTTCGAGGATGACAACAAGCCCGCCGTCCTGACCGGCTTTGATCCGGTGATCTGGCAGGATGCGACCGGATTTCACGCTGGCGGCCTTGCCACCATCAAGCCGGGCGAGGTGATCGCGGCCGAGCCGGTCGGCGATTACGATGTGCTGCCGAACAAATTCGGCCTCGCGCAACTGGTCGCCTCCGGCCACATGACTTACGAGGGCACCTCGTTCTTCGCGCGCAAGTTCACGCTGCAAAAGCCGATTGCGCGCTGGCCGGCGGAGATGAACGGCGCGCTCTCGGTCGCCTTTATCAAGCCCGACACTATCCCCATGCCGCAGGGCAGGCTGGGGCATAGCTGCGTGCTGACGGTGGAACAGGGAGCCAAGGCCAATTGGGAGCGGGTGTGCCGCGAAGCGCCGCCGGGCGTCCAGACCATCCCCGAACCCGTGCGCCCGAGCGATGACCGGCTGAAACGGTAGCGGCCCCTCGCCCCCATCCGCAGGCTTGATCTGCCCGCACCGCCCCGATAAACCGCGCGGCAACGGGGCGAAGCAACCTCCCGTTCAGGCCGGGAAAAGGCCCAAGCGTTGCCTCGTAACCTGCGCCGTTCGCGGTGCCGGTCAGCTATGCGAGGTTGGCTTGAATAGTTCCGTTTCCGCTTCTCCTTCCGTCTCCTTTGCCGAATTGCTGCGGGTGTTCGCGCACATCGGCCTCACCAGCTTTGGCGGGCCAGCCGGGCAGATCGCGCTGATGCACCGCGAGCTGGTGGAGGAGCGCGGCTGGATTTCCGAGGAGAGCTTTCTCCACGCGCTCAATTTCTGCCACCTGCTGCCCGGCCCCGAAGCCCAGCAACTCGCGACATGGATCGGCTGGCGGTTGCACGGCGTGCGCGGGGGCTTGGCGGCGGGGCTGTTGTTCGTGATCCCGGGGGCGCTGGTTATTCTGGCACTCTCGGCGCTCTATGCGGTGGCGGCGGATCTGGCGCTGGTGGAGGCGCTGTTTCTGGGCGTGAAGGCGGCGGTGCTGGCGATTGTGGTGCAGGCCTTGCTGCGGATTGCGGGGCGCGCACTGGATAGCGGGCTGAAGCGGGTGCTGGCGGCGGGGGCGTTTGGTGCGCTGTTCCTGCTCGATCTACCCTTCCCGCTGGTGGTGCTGGGCGCTGGGCTGATCGGGCTGGCAGCGGCGGCGGTGCGGCCCGAATGGCTGGCGCTAAAAGCAGGGGCGGGCGATGCACCCGCCCTCCCCCCGCGTCCGTGGCGCAGCACCTTTGCGGCTGTCGCCGTGTGGGGTGCGGTCTGGGCCGCGCCGATGGTGGTAATCGCCGCAACGCTGGGGCGCGAGCACGTGCTGTGGGACATCGGCGCGTTCTTCTCGCAACTGGCGATCGTAACTTTCGGCGGGGCCTATGCGGTGCTCGCCTATATGGCGCAGGAGGCGGCGGGGAGCCTCGGCTGGCTGCAAGCGGGCGAGATGGCCGACGGGCTAGGTCTGGCCGAGACGACGCCGGGGCCGCTGATTCTGGTGACGCAGTTCGTGGGCTATCTCGCCGCGTTCCGTGCGCCAGAGCCGTTCTCGCCCTTCGTCGCGGGACTGATCGGTGCCGGGCTGACGACGTGGGTGACGTTCGCGCCATGCTTCCTGTGGATCTTCGCGCTGGCCCCGTGGATCGACCGGCTGAGCAATGCCGTGCGGTTGAAGGGCGCGCTGGCGGCGGTGACAGCGGCGGTGGTGGGGGTAATCGCGAACCTCACCGCATGGTTCGCGCTGCACGTGCTGTTCGCCGAGGTGGGGGAGGAAAGGTTCGGCCCCCTGCGCCTAAGCTGGCCCGACCCCGCCCGCTTCGACTGGCGCGCCGGCGTGCTGGCGGTGGTGGCGATAGGCCTGACCTTCGGCCTCAAATGGCCGGTGTTGCGCGTGCTGGGGGTCTCTGCACTTGGCGGCGCGGTACTGCTAATGGGAACTTAGAAAAGCGTCATCAAACCGGCGACCCAGACGCCGCAAGGCCGACCGGCCGCCCGCAGCGGGCGCGGCTCTGTCGCGCATCTAGCGAGGACCGGACCCGCGGAGGCGGGTCCGGAAAACTAGGACGCCACCACGCCCCCGGCGTGCTTGTTCACCAGCTTGAACGCCTTCTCGTACCACTCGGTCCCGGGATAATTGGCGCCGAGCACCGCGGCATACTTCACCGCTTCCTCCGGAATGCCGAGCGCAAGGCTGCTCTCGCACAGGCGGTAGAGCGCCTCGGGGGTGTGGCTGGTGGTGTCGAACTTCTCGACCACGTTGCGGAACCGCATATCCGCCGCCAGCCACATGCCCATGCGCTGGTAATGGCGGCCGATCTCCATTTCCTTGCCCGCGAGGTGATCCGCCACCAGATCGAGCTTCAGGCGCGCATCGGCGGCATATTCGGTCTGCGGGAAACGCCGGTTGACTTCGCGCAGTGCAGTCTGCGCCTGCTCGGTGATCTTCTGGTCGCGGTTCACGTCGCTGATCTGCTCGTAATAGCTGAGCGCGATCAGATAGTAGGCGTAAGGCGCATCCTTGTTGCCCGGGTGGATCGACAGGAACCGCTGCGCGTTCTGGATCGCCTTGTTGTAATCGCGCGCGATGTAATAGCTGAAGGCGCTCATCAGCTGCGCGCGGCGGGCCCAGGGCGAATAGGGGTGCTGGCGCTCGACCTCGTCGAACAGCGCCGCGGCGACCAGCGTATTGCCCCGGTCAAGCCGCCGCTGCGCCTCGGCATAGAGCGATTCGACGTCGCGCGCGACATAGGCGACGTCCTTGCCCTCGGTCGTGCGGGCGCACCCGGCAGTGGTGGCAAGCGCCGCCGCGATCAGAGCCGCGCGCGCGATACGGGAAGAGACTTTGGTCACCATGCGCGGGTCTATAGCGAGGGGCGCGCTGAACGCCAAGTGAAGCGCGCGCCATCGGACGATCCGCCCACATTTTCCTACTCGCGCCGTTTGTGGTTCAAACCGGTTGCGCCAGCAACCGCAAGGGCAACCGCCCGCCCGCAGCGGGTGCAGCTCTGCTGCACGCATAGCGAGGATGCGCCCGCGGAGGCGGGTGCACAACCAAGGACTCCCCATGACCAGACGCAAAGACCCCCGCACCACCCGCCTCCCCGTCCGCGCCGGAGAGCTGCCCCCCTTCACCCCCGTCCCGCGCCAATGCGCGCGCCACGACGGCTGGACCGACCAACGCCAGATCGCCTTCATCGAGGCGCTGGCCGACACCGGCTCGGTCGATGCCGCGTGCAAGGCTGTCAACATGAGCACGGTCGGCGCCTACCACCTGCGCCGCCAGCCTGGCGCGGACAGCTTCCGCAAGGCATGGGAGATCGCCCTCGGGCTCGGCGTCCAGCGGGTCGAGGACGTGGTGATGGACCGCGCGCTGAACGGCGTCGAGGAACCGCTCTACTCCTACGGCAAGCTCATCGGCACCCGCCGCCGCTACAACGACCGCCTGCTGATGTTCATCCTGCGCAACCGCGCCCCCGATCGCTTCGCCGACGGCCGCCCCAAGGCGATGAACGCAATCGACAAGATGGAGGTGGAGCGCCTGAAAAAGCAATGGCGCAAGGAATGGGAGGCAGAGCAGCGCAATGTCTCGGTCGAGGAAATCCGTGCCAGCATCGACCGCAAGATCGAGGACATCCGCCGCCGCATCGAACGCGAACGCCCCGCCCGCCACGCCGCCCTCAGCGCGGAAACCCGCGCCGCCTTCGCCCACTTCATAGCGCTACGCGACCGCGACCTCGCCGCGATGGACGCCGATGAACGCAGGCGGCGGATGGTGGAGGTGGGGATTGACGTAGCGGCGACGCATTTCGATCCGCCCGAGCCGTTGCGGCTGGTGAAGCCGAAGGATGCCGCGCCGACCGGGGAGCCAAGTCACTGTCCCCCCGAGGGGTGGTCTTATGGGAAGCCCAAGCCTGCGCCGCCGGCGAGGACGGAGTGGACGCTGAAGGATGAGGGGTTTGATCCGTGATATGCGGCAACAGGCAAGCGTGGAAAAGCCTCCGGAACGGATGGTGTCGCCCTTCGAACCGTTGCACACTCTCGTGGCGGAACATATAGTGTCCGAAATCCGCAAAAAGAGGTTGGCCATGAAACTGAAAGACGCGCTCTCGATCGAAAGACCGCAGCCGGCCAACCCGCCCGAATTCCGGTTTATCGACCTTTTCGCCGGCATTGGCGGGATGAGAATCCCGTTTGACGAACTTGGCGGCGAGTGTGTCTTTTCGTCCGAGTGGGACGAGTTTGCGAAGAAGACCTATGCCCTGAATTTCGGGCATGTACCGTCCGGCGATATCACCAAAATCGCGGCAAAGGACATCGGCGAGCACGACATTCTGCTCGGCGGCTTTCCGTGCCAGGCCTTTTCGAACGCAGGCCTGAAGCGCGGTTTCTTCGATACGCGCGGAACGATGTTTTTCGAAATCCAGCGGATCCTCGCGGAATGGCGTCCAAAGATGTTCCTGCTCGAAAACGTCAAGCAGTTGCGAGGCCATGACAAGGGCAGGACGCTTCAGACTATCCTGTCGATCCTTGACGGCAAATGCCCGCCCATCCCGGACGATGTTCCGATGTCGCTCGATGCGCGAAAATCGCTCTCGAAGAAACTGAACTACAGCGTCGATGTTTGTGTCTTGTCGGCAACGAATTTCGGCGTCCCGCAGCGGCGAGAACGCGTTTACATCGTCGGCTTTGACCGTGATTATTTTGGCGATGTTGACGCCAAGGCTGTATTCGCCAACCTCCGCGGCATCGAGAAAGCGACCAGACTGGGCGATGCTCTCGAACCTGAAGGCTCCAACAATCTGGTCCGCTACACCATTTCGGACCGTCTGTGGGAGGGTCTGATCCGCAGGATGGCAAGGCACGAAGCCAAAGGAAACGGCTTCGGCCACAAGGTCTTCGGAAGCGGCGATCCTTATTGCAACACGATCACCTCCCGTTACTACAAGGATGGCCGCGAAATTCTGATCGACCAGTCCCACCTCGGCTTGAACCCGCGAAGGCTCACGCCGCGTGAATGTGCAAGGATTCAGGGATTTCCCGAATGGTTCGATCTGAGCGCCTGTTCTGACACCCAGCTCTACCGCCAATTCGGCAATTCGGTCTCGGTCCCGGTTATCCGGTCAATCGCGCAGTCTATGATCGCATATGCTGCTGAACTGGAAGCCTCGAACCAGAAGGCAGCAGTTGGCTGATATCGTCGATCCGGCGAAGCGTTCGGAGATGATGGCGGGCATTCGCTCGAAGAATACCCGCCCTGAACTGGTTGTCAGAAAAACCCTGCACGCGCTGGGTTACCGCTACCGCCTTCACCGCAAGGACCTGCCGGGCAAGCCCGACATCGTATTGCCGAGGTGGAAGACGGTCATTTTCGTTCATGGGTGCTTCTGGCACGGGCATGCAGACTGCCCGCTTTTTCGATCACCCAAAAGCCGGACAGAATTTTGGGAAGAGAAAATCACTGGAAACCGTATGCGAGACGCAAAGACCAGAGAAAGTTTGATCAGTCTTGGTTGGCGAGTTCTGGAAGTTTGGGAGTGCTCCACCAAGGGGCGAACTGCTTTGTCGAACAAGGATTTGTGCCTCGCACTTGGCGATGCGATCAAGACCGAACATCGCACTAGCATTGAGATCAGAGGCACTCAGATCGCATAGAGAGCAAGGACATCATCTTCGATCCATCCAACAGATTTGATAAAATCGGATCGCAACCTGACAATGCTCGCCAGACGTTCTTCAAATATCTCGTATTTGCCGTAATGCACCAAGCGGTGCGATAGCGGGTTGAGACAGCAAATGTTGTCGACCACATCGAGAGGCTGTTCAAAGTCGTTCTGCAATTTCATTGGAATAAGGTGATGGGCTTCCATAAAGGGGTTGCCGGACGAGCGTGAAATGAAAGTCGGATACTCGGGAAAAAGTTCGCAAGTAAAACCTGCCTTGTTCAAGGCTTCGAGGGCTATCTTTCGATCACGGCCGTACTGATAGATTTCACTTTTCTTCTTCTCGGGGGCTTTCAAGTCATTGAGGTCTAGCTGAAAGTCATCAACTTCCGCCTCAAGGTTCGCCCCTCTGTCTTCAAGATCAAACACGCCAGAGTTGATCTTTTGAAGCATATCGGGGCTCATTTCACAGAGCCAAAGCTCGGCATTTTTCTCGAAAACACCCCAAAACCAACCGGGAAGAGGTTTGAACTGATCCACACGGAGGTAAAGCCGCAGTTCTCTCGGCTTATTGGTCTTGTAGGATGTTGTTAGTTCAACGAGACGACCGGATGGATAAAGCCGATACGGCAGATTGGGATCAAGGCCCTTAGCGGCGATGACATTGATGCTGCCGTGCCTCAACTCCAGCTCCGCTCCGAAAAAATCTTCAGCGAGCTCCTGCTCAGGGCCTACAAAAGTGATCTGGGACTTATTGAACTCATCCTGCGTAACGACAGAGTACGCGCCGCGCTCTGCGCCGAAAAACTCGTTCATCCTTGCCGTAAACTTTTCGCTCAATCACTCCTCCCCCATCCTGAGCGCAGCAATGAATGCCTCCTGGGGAATCGAGACATTGCCGTATTCTCTCATCCGCGCCTTGCCCTTCTTCTGCTTCTCCAGCAGCTTCTTCTTGCGGGTGATGTCGCCGCCATAGCACTTGGCGGTCACGTCTTTCCTTAGGGCTGCGATGGTCTCGCGGGCGATCACCTTGCCGCCGATCGCGGCCTGGATCGGGATCTTGAAAAGGTGTCGCGGAATCAAGTCCTTAAGGCGCTCGCACATGCCGCGGCCGCGTTCCTCGGCGACGCCGCGGTGGACGATCAGCGAGAGCGCGTCGACCGGCTCATTGTTGACGAGGATGTTCATCTTCACAAGGTCGCCCTCGCGGCTGCCGATCTGCTCGTAGTCGAAGCTGGCATAGCCGCGGGAGATCGACTTCAGGCGGTCGTAGAAGTCGAAGACCACTTCGTTCAAGGGCAGTTCGTAGGTCACCTGCGCGCGGCCGCCCACATAGGTCAACTCGGTCTGGATGCCGCGGCGGTCCTGACACAGCTTGAGGATCGAGCCGAGATATTCGTCAGGGGTGTAGATCACCGCCTTGATCCACGGCTCCTCGATCATCTCGATGCGGTTCACGTCCGGCCAGTCGGCGGGGTTGTGGATGTCGATGACCTTGGCGTCCTCGGTCTTGGAATGGCCGAGGTGGACGCGGTAGACCACCGAAGGCGCGGTGGTGATGAGGTCGAGGTCGTATTCGCGGCTCAGGCGTTCCTGGATGATTTCCAGGTGCAGCAAGCCGAGGAACCCGCAGCGGAAGCCGAAGCCCAATGCGGCGCTCGACTCCATCTCGTAGGAGAAGGAGGCGTCGTTGAGGCGCAGCTTGGCGATGGATTCGCGCAGCTTTTCAAAGTCGGCGGCGTCGACCGGGAACAACCCGCAGAACACCACCGGCTGGACTTCCTTGTAGCCCGGCAGCGCTTGGCTCGCGCCGTTCTTGACCGTGGTGATGGTGTCGCCGACGCGGGCCTGCTCCACCTCCTTGATCTGGGCGGTGATGAAGCCGATTTCGCCCGGGCCGAGTTCGGCCAGATCGGTGCGCTTCGGGGTGAAGCAGCCGACGCGGTCAACGAGGTGCTGGGTGCCGCCCTGCATGAACTTGATGTTCAGCCCCTTGGTGAGCTTCCCGTCGATCACGCGCACAAGGATGACGACGCCGAGGTACGGGTCGTACCACGAGTCCACGAGGCTGGCGGTCAGCGGCGCGTCGATCTTGCCCTTGGGCGGCGGGATGCGGGTGACGACCGCTTCGAGCACTTCGGCGATGCCGATCCCCGACTTGGCGCTGGCGAGCACCGCGTCCGAGGCGTCGAGGCCGATGATTTCCTCGATCTCGTGGCGGACCTTTTCCGGTTCGGCGGCGGGCAGATCGATCTTGTTGATGACGGGGACGATCTCGTGATCGTGCTCGATCGACTGGTAGACATTGGCGAGCGTCTGGGCCTCGACCCCCTGCGCGGCGTCGACCACCAGCAGCGCGCCCTCGCAGGCGGCGAGGCTGCGGCTGACTTCATAGGCGAAGTCGACGTGGCCGGGAGTGTCCATCAGGTTGAGCTGATAGGTCTCGCCATCCTTGGCCGTGTAGGTGAGGCGCACGGTCTGCGCCTTGATGGTGATGCCGCGTTCCTTCTCGATGTCCATGTTATCAAGGACTTGCGCAGACATCTCACGCTCGGTGAGGCCTCCGGTGAACTGGATCAGCCGGTCGGCAAGGGTCGACTTGCCGTGGTCGATGTGCGCGATAATCGAAAAATTGCGGATCTTGGAAAGGTCAGTCATTGCCCGCGCGACTTAGCCGTGCACCGCGGCAAAGTCATTCGAGAAAAACGCAACTCTCCCCCGAGACTCTCCCCGGTCCCACCTCAGTCGAGCCGCGCTCCGGAAGCGTAGCCGAATTTGGGGGCGCCGCTCTGATCGATCAGCCCGCCGACCATGCCCTGATAGCTCCCCGGTGCGAGCGCCGCGAGGGGCGCTCCGGCCGAGGCCAGTGCGTAGGGCGAGACGCGGTTGCGGGTGCACAGCCCGCCCGAGCCGTCATCGACCAGCGATTGTTCGAATTCGAGCCCCTGCGTGTCCCCGCTCGAACGGGTCACTGTCGCCACGGCCAACTGCCCGCCGCCCAGATCGACGACGAATTGCGTGCCCTTGGGCACATCCGCCAGCCCCTGGATCAGCGCGCCCGTGCGCGACAGATTGCGCAGCGTCACCTCGTAGGCATAATCGTCGTGGAACACCTGGATCTTGCGGAACACGGTGCGGCGCTTGGCGCGGTGGGTGCGGTTCGAGCCCGGCTCGATCTTCCACGTCCCGCCCTCCAGTTCCTGCGCGATCAGATCCTGATCGACCGGCTCGCTGAAGATCGGCCCCTGCAGGTAGCGCACGCCGCATTCGCTCAGCAGCGCCAGCAGCGGCGCGCTTTCGATGCCGTTGGCGATGGTGTCCATCTCCAGCGCTCCGGCCAGCGCGACAATCGCGCGGACCAGCCCCAATTCGCGGCTGTCATGGCGCTCGACCTCGGCCAGCAGCTTCTGGTCGATCTTGATCGAATCGAACGGCGCGCGGCGCAGATAGGCGAGCGAGGAATAGCCCGAGCCGAACTCGTCGAGCGTCATCCGCACGCCCAGCTTGAACAGGCTGGCAAGCGTGCGGTCGACCACCGAGGTATCGCCGAAGAACACCGCCTCGCTGATTTCCAGTTCCAGCCGGCCCGCAGCCAACCCCGTGGCAGACAGCGCCTCGCCGACCTGCTCGACAAAGGTTTCCGAGAGGAACAGCTGCACCGGCACATTGACGGCGATGCGCACAGAGTCGGGCCAGTCGGCAGCGCGTCGGCAGGCCTCGGTGATGGCCCACATGCCGACATCGCCGATCAGGCTCGAACCCTCGACGATCTGGACGAATTCCTCCTCGTCGATGATCCCGCGCTCGGCGTGGTTCCAGCACACATGCGCCTCGACCGCCTGCACCGCCTGCACCGCGGCATCGACGATCGGTTCGAAGCGCAGGAACAGCTGTTCCTCGCGCAGCGCATCGCCGAGGTGCTGTTCCAGGCGGCGGCGGAAGATCGTCTCGTTTTCCAGCTCGCCCGAGTAGAAGCGGTACTGCCCGCGCCCGCCGTTCTTGGCAGCATAGAGCGCAAGGTCGGCCGCGCGCACGATGTCTTCGTGATTAAGCCCGTCATGCGGCGCAATCGCGATGCCGACCGAGGCGCCGATCACGCAGCGCCCTTCTTCGAGGCTGTAGGGCTGGCGCAGCATGGCGATGATCTTGGCCGCCAGCTCGCCCAGCACCCCGCGATCGTCGATATCGGGCAGCAGTACCTGAAATTCATCGCCGCCCAGCCGCCCGATCTCGCATTCGCGGTCAATCGCGCGGGTCAGACGTGCGGCCACCTGCTTGAGCAACTCGTCGCCCGCCGCATGGCCGAGCGTGTCGTTGACATGCTTGAACCGGTCGAGATCGAGCATCATCACCGCGCAGTTGCGGCGCGCGGCCTTGAACGCGGTGAGCGTGGTTTCGATCTGGTGCGCCATGCGATGCCGGTTGCTGAGGCCGGTCAGCGAATCATAGCGGGCAAGGCGCGCGGTTTCTTCCTCGCGGTAGAATTCGTCGGTGATGTCCGCCCCAGTGCCGCGAAAGCCCGCAAACCGCTCGCCCTCGGCAAACACCGGCTGCCCGGCCAGACGCAACACCGGGCCATCGGGGCGGCGCGACGCGCGCACCGCCATGCCGGTGAAGGCCTTGTGTGCGCCGAGCATCAGCGAGAGCGACTTGGCGCGCCCTTCGCGCTCGGCGGCGGTGAAGATCGCGTTGAGCGGCTGGCCCAGCAGATCGGTCAACGGCAGTTCCAGCCGCTCGGCAATGGCGGCGGAGATATAGGTCAGTTTGCCCGCAGCATCGCTCGCCCAGAACCAGCCGAGCCCGGATTTCTCCAGCTCGTCCAGCATCGCCAGCTTTTCGCCATCGGACAATGCCGATGCCGCCTCGCCGCGCAAACCGCGCAAGCCGGATGCTCCACGCGATGACAAGAGACCCTTGAGGGACACCCTGGGCTAACCTCCGATTACACCGGACAGGTCTTGCGCCTGTTGTGCGCGCCCGCCGTCAATGACCCACGAGTAAAGCCCGATGGTTATTTTTTGGCTAAGGCCAAACCTTTAGGGACGTGGCTAAAATCCGGCTAACCATCCTGCCCGATGCAGGCTGCGTGACCGCGCGGCAGAGCGAAGGTGCCATCGCTTCGCCGGCGTAGCGGCACATGGAATTCGACGCCTAGGCGGTTTTCCTGCGACCAGCGCACCTGTCCTGTGATCGACTGGCTGGGGCTGAACTCGATCCTGAGGACGCTGCCCTCGGCCATGTTCCACACTCCCTCGATCATCGCCCCGCCTTCGGAGATGTTGCGCAAGGTCGCATTGTGGCGCACCCCGCGGTGGACGACCATGACCTTGCGCAGCACCGCTTGGCGCGGATCGCGGGCCGATTGCGGACCGCTGGCGACAGCGCCGCAATCGCCGGACGCCAGCGCGGCGGCCTCGGTGGCATTCATCGGCGGGAAGTAGATGTGGCCCTGCACGTGACTGCACCCCAGCAGGCGCACCAGTTCAAGCTCGTCATGGGTTTCCACGCCTTCGGCGGTGGTATCCATATGCAGCACTTCGGCCAGGCTGGTGATCGCGGCGATGATCGCGCCGTTGCGGCTGCCCTGCTCGGTCGCGCCGCGCACGAAGCTGCGGTCGATCTTGATGCGGTCGAACGGTGCTTTCCGGAGATAGCCGAGCGAGGAATAGCCGGTGCCGAAATCGTCTAGCGCCAGCCGCACGCCAAGCTGCTTCAGCGCCCGGAACGTCGCCTCGGTGCCGGGGGTGTCGCTGACGAACACGCTCTCGGTGATTTCCAGTTCGAGCCGCGCCGGATCGATCCCGTTATGCGCCAGTGCCGAGGCGACGATGGTGGGCAGTTCGGGGTTGGCGAATTGCAGCGCCGAGACATTGACCGAACAGCTGATGTTGGCAGGCCAGCGGGCAAGATCGGCGCAGGCGGTCTGCAAAGCCCATTGCCCGATCCGGTCGATCAGCCCCGCCTCCTCGGCAACCGGCACGAATTGCGCAGGGGACAGGAACCCGCGTTGCGGATGATCCCAGCGCATCAGCGCCTCGAAACCCACCACCGTTTCGCTCGCGGCATAGACCACCGGCTGATACCACAGGGTGAGCTCGCCGCGGGTAATCGCCTCGCGCAGGTCCTGTTCGAGCGCGGCGCGTTCCTCGACGGCGGCGTGCAGGCCCGGCTCGTAGAAACGGGCAACCCCGCGTCCGGCATCCTTGGCGGCATAGAGCGCCAGATCGACGCTGCGGATCAGGACTTCGCTGGTGGCACCGTCAACCGGCGCGCGCGCGATCCCGACCGAGGCGCCGATCACAACGGTCTGCCCGCCGATCAGGTAGGGCTGCGAGAGCAGCGCGATGATTTCCTGCGCGATGGCGGCAAGATCCTCGGGGCTGCGTTCGCCCGGGATGATGACCTTGAATTCATCGCCGCCCAGCCGCCCGCAGCGCCCCTCGGCCCCGATCACCCGCTCCAGCCGCTGCGCCACCTGCTTGAGCAGCGCATCGCCCGCCGGATGGCCGAGCGTGTCGTTGACCTGCTTGAAGCGGTCGAGATCAAGCATCAGGATCGCGCATTGCCGCTCGCGCTTGGCCGGGGCGGCAAGGATCTGTTCGAGCGCCTGGCTCATCTGCACGCGGTTGGCGAGGCCGGTGAGCGAATCATAGAGCGCGAGGCGCGAGACCTGCTGCTCGCTGCGGCGCTGCTCGGTCAGATCGGTGCCGTGGCCGCGGAAGCCGCAGAAATTCTTGTAGCTGTCGTAAACCGGACGGCCCGTCAGCGCCCACCAGCGCTCCTCGCCCGGGGCGGCGGCGCGCAGTTCCAGCTCCTGGAACTGCGAGCGGGCCGAAAGGTGGAAGGCCAGCGCGCGCTCGGCATCGGCGGCTTCTTCGCCGGTGGCGATGATGTCACGCAAGGGCGCGCCACGCAGGCTGTCGGGGCTGCGGCCCAGCACCCGCGCCGCCTTGGGCGAGATATAGGTGATGAGGCCGCGCCGGTCGGTTTCCCAGAACCAGCCCTGCCCGCTTTCCTCGAAACTGCGCAGGATATCCTCCGCCCGCGCCGCGATCCGTTCACGCGCGTCGCGCAGCGCCCGGCGACGCTCGGCCGCGCGCCATTCGACCCGCGCGATGAGCATCAGCGTGACAGCCGCCCCGGTCAGCGCGGCGAGGCTCAACAGCCCGGGTGCGGCCATCGCCACAAAACCCGCCCAGCTGGCGATATTGGCGCTGAACAGCGAGGGGATGCGTCCGGAGAACAGCACGGCAGCTGCCGCGTTGATGCACACCAGCGTGGCCACCGCCCATTGCCACGGCAGCCCGCTGGCAATGGCCGCGCCCAATGCATAGCCGGCGCAGGCCATCGGCAGGATGTTCGCCACCAGCAGCAGCGCGATCCGCATCGGCCGCTCGGTCTCGCTGCGGCGCTCGATTGCGGCGAACCATCCGCCCACTGCAAACAGCCCGGCCGACACCAATCCGGCAACCAGCGAGGGCCAGCCCGGCAATTCGGGCGAGACCGCCACGGCCAGCCCGAAGGCGACCAGCAGCGACACCGCCATCGGACGACTGCGCGGGGGCAGGTAGAAATGCTGCTCTTCCTCGGCGGCATTGGCGCTTTCGGCAATGTCGGCGAGACGTTCGGGCTTCAGACGCTCGGCAGTGCGGCGCTCGGCGCTGGCGCGCAGGTCTTCGTCGAGCGGCTCAGGCTCCGGCAAAGGCGCGTCGAAACCGTCATCCGCAAGCGCGGTGCGCGCGGCTTGCAAAGGCAATCTGACGGGCATCCCTGACATGAACAGCCATTGCGCCGCCACCCCTTGGAAAAGCGTGAATCGAATGGGTAAACAATTGCCTTACGGGCCGCCACCAGCGCGCTGTCCGGGGCCGCTTGCCGGTGCTTGCAACTTGCCGCGGGGCGCTGCATCTTGGGCGCAGCGGCATGCCCGACAACAAGGCCGCCAAACAAGAATGCAGGACAAGGGGATCCCATGGCAGATAGCGAAGTAAGGCTCGAGAACGAGGCCGCCCAGTCGACCAACGCATTGGGGCCGCTGATCGGCGTCGCGCGCGAGGATTTCGTCAGCGCGGTGGCGCTGCTGCTGCGCGAAACCGCCTCCGATCCGAGCCGCTTCCTTCGCCATTCGACGGCGATGGCGCAGGACATGGTCAAGATCATGACCGGCAAGAGCGAACTCGCGCCCGATCCCAAAGACAAGCGGTTCATGGACCCGGCGTGGCAATACAACCCCTTCTTCCGCGCCGGCGCGCAATATTACCTGGCCGTGCAGAAAGGCATGCGCAGCTGGCTGGAGGAGCTGGAGCTCGACGAGCTGGAGCGTAACCGCGCGAATTTCATCGCGAATATCATCCTGGACGGCCTTGCCCCGACCAACACGCTGGCCGGCAATCCGACCGCGCAGAAGCAGATCATCAATTCGGGCGGCCTCAGCCTCATCAAAGGCCTCCAGAACGCCTACAATGATCTGGTCCACAACAAGGGCATGGTCAGCCAGGTCGACAAGCGGCCCTTCAAGCTGGGCGAGAATATCGCCACGTCCAAGGGCGCGGTGATCTATCGCGACGAGATCATGGAGCTGCTGCAATACGCGCCGACCACCGACGAGGTCTACGCGATCCCGCAGCTCACCATCCCGCCGCAGATCAACAAGATGTACATCAACGATCTGTCGCCCGACAAATCGGTGATCAAATGGCAGGTCGATAACGGCATCCAGACCTTCGTGATCTCGTGGCGCAATCCGTCCAAGGAACAGGGCCATTGGGGCATGGCCGATTACATCGCCGCCTGCGAAAAAGCGCTGGAAGTGGTGTCGCAGGTTTCGGCCTCGAAAAAAGTTAACGTTTCGGCCGGTTGCTCGGGCGGACAGACCGCTTCGGTGCTGGCATCGAAGCTCGCCGCGACCGGCAATCCGATCCTCGGCACGCTGACGCTGATGGTGTGCGTGCTGCACCCCAAGCCGACCGATATCGAGGCCGGATCGCTGGTCAGCGAGAACGGAATGCAGCTTGCCCGCCAGCGCGCGATGAAGGCGGGCGTGATCAAGGCCGACGATCTGGCGCGCGGCTTTGCGTGGCTGCGCCCGAACGATCTGATCTGGAACTACGTCATCAACAACTACCTGCTCGGGCAGGATCCACCGGCCTTCGACGTCTTGTTCTGGAATGCCGACGCCACCAACCTGTCGGCCAGCCTGATGGGCGATTTCCTGACTTTGTTCGAAACCCTCGCCTTCACCAAGCAGGGCGAAGTCGAGATGGCCGGGCACAAGGTCGATCTCAGCAAGGTGACAGCCGATCTGTTCATCCTCGGCGGGGTCACCGATCACATCACCCCGTGGAAGGCGACCTATCGTTCGACCCAGCTGTTCGGATCGAAGGACGTCACCTACGTGCTGAGCCAGTCGGGCCATATGCAGGCGATCCTCAACCCGCCGGGCAACCCCAAGGCGAAGTATTACGTCCAGAAGAAGCAGGGCAAGCTGCCCGCCACCGCCGACGAATGGCTGCAAGGCACCGAGGAAGTGAAGGGTAGCTGGTGGCCGCTGTGGATGGAGTGGATGCAGGCGCGCTCGGGCGGCAAGCAGCCCGCGCCCGCCACCCTCGGCAGTGACACCTACAAGGCGGGCGATCCGGCGCCGGGACTCTACGTCGTCGAAGAAGTCTGATAAGGCACAGCCTGAAAGCGGGGCCGCAGGCCTCCGCGCACCAGCTTCTGGGCGCTTTCGTGAGGGATCGACGAAAGCGCCCAACCCGCCTTTTGCAAAGGCGCCAGAAAGGACGTGAATACGTGAGCAATCCCATGGACAACGCGGACGTTGCGATGGTCGAAGTGGGTGGCCGGACGCTACGGACTGCGGCCTGGCGGCTTGATATGCCCTCCAACCATCTGCCGATCCTGTTCTTCAACGGCATCGGCGCGAATATCGAGGCGGTGGCCCCGCTCGCGGCGGCCTTGCCGGAGCGCGGGTTCATCATGTTCGACATGCCGGGGACGGGCGAATCACCCGATCCGCTGGTGCCCTACAACCCCTTCACCATGAGCTGGACCGCCGCCCAGTTGCTGGGGAAATACGGTCTTGATGAAGTCGATGTGATGGGCGTTTCGTGGGGCGGCGCGATGGCACAGCACTTCGCGCTCCAGCACCCGGGCCGCACCCGCCGCCTGACGCTGATCGCGACCACGCCGGGCATGGCGATGGTGCCGGGCAACCCGGCCGCCTTCACCAAGATGGCCGATCCGCGCCGCTATATCGATCCCGAGTTCATGAACGAACACTTCGCCACGCTTTACGGCGGGGTCGACAAGGACGGGGCCGAGCACCAGAAGGACAGCCATATCGGCCGCCTCAAGCCGCCCTCCCCGCGCGGCTATATGTACCAGCTGATGTGCATGCTCGGCTGGACGAGCCTGCCCGCCCTGCCCTTCATGACCAAGGAAACGCTGATCATGATGGGCGAGGACGATCAGATCGTCCCGCTCGCCAACGGCAAGATTTTGAAGGCGATGATCCCCAATTCGCGGCTGCAGACCTTTGCGGGCGGCGGGCACCTGTTCCTGCTGACCCACGCCGATGAAAGCGTGGCGGCCATCCGCGAATTCCTCGACGCACCGGAAACCGAGCGCGAGGCAAAGCGGGTCGCGGCCTAGAGCGTCCAGCTCTCCGCCAATCTTCGTCATCCCGGCAGTTGCGAAACACAACCGCAGGTTGAGCGCCGGGGTGACGATACATCGCTGGCCGAATGGCTCACACGCTGGGCCGTGCCGCAATCCGGCGTGCGATCCCGCGCCGTTTCCTACCCGCTGCCCGGGTGTTAAAGCCGCAAGGACAGCTTGCGGAGCGCCGCAAGCTGTTGTTTTCGCCGCGCTTACCCTGTCCGTCCTCAACCGGAACTTATCATTATCTGATTGATAATAAATCACTTTAACGCAACCCAGCAAGCGGACAGGGTGTCCGCTTTGTCCGGCTTGCAGGGCCGCACGCTTTGCGACATCATCATGCCCGAACGGGAGAGAGAACATGGCGCAATACGACCTCATCATCCGCGGCGGCACGATCGTCGACGGCACCGGTGCACCGGGCTTTGTCGGCGATGTCGCGGTGAAGAACGGGCTGATTGCCGCGGTCGGAGAGATCAGCGGCACCGCCGATCAGGAAATCGACGCCGCGGGCAAGGTGGTCGCGCCGGGCTTTGTCGACATTCACACCCATTATGACGGGCAGGCAACCTGGGATCAGGAAATGGCCCCGTCGAGCTGGCACGGCGTCACAACCGTGGTGATGGGCAATTGCGGGGTCGGCTTCGCCCCCGCCCGCCCCGACCGTCACGAATGGCTGATCAGCCTGATGGAAGGGGTCGAGGACATCCCCGGCACCGCGCTGGCCGAGGGGATTACGTGGGATTGGGAGACCTTCCCCGAATATCTCGACGCTTTGGAAAAGCTCCCCCGCACGGTCGATATCGGCACCCATGTCCCCCACGGCGCGGTGCGCGCCTATGTGCTGGGGGACCGCGAACAGCCCGGTGCTGTGCCGACCGCTGACGATATCGCCGAAATGAGCCGCATCGTCGAGGAAGGCGTCAAGGCCGGGGCGCTCGGCTTCTCCACCTCGCGCACGGTGCTGCACAAATCGGTCGATGGCGAGCTTGTCCCCGGCACCACCGCCACGCCCGAAGAACTGGTCGCCATCGGCAAGGCAATGGGCCGCGCCAAGGCCGCAGGCGGGCACGCAGTGTTCGAGATCGCCAGCGACTTGAAGCGCGAATGGAACGAGTTCGAATGGATGGGCAAATTGAGCCGCGAGGCCGGCATCCCCGTCACCTTCGCCGCGCTGCAATCCATCGCCAAGGAAATGCCGCTCGAAGAACAGATCGCCGAAATGCGCGCCGAGAACGACAATGGCGCCAACATCGTCGCCCAGATCGCGCTGCGGGGCAATGGCATCATCATGGCGTGGCAGGGCACCGTCCACCCCTTCCGCTTCCGCCCGAGCTGGATGGCGATTGCCGATCTGCCGTGGGAGGAACAACGCGCAAAGCTGCTCGATCCCGCCTTTCGCGCGCAAATGCTGGCCGAACCCAATGACTACACCGATGCACCCAAGGATATCGGCGGGGTGGTGATGGCGATCAGCATGGGCTGGACGCTGCAATACGAAATGGACCCCGATTTCGACTACGAGCCCGCCGCCGATGCCAGCATCAATGCCCGCGCTCTGGCCGCCGGGGTGGCCCCGCAGGACTATGCCTATGACCTGCTTTGCCGTGACGAGGGCCGCGGGTTCATCTATCTGCCAATCCTCAATTACGCCGACGGCAATCTCGATTTCCTGCACCCGCTCCAGCACGCTGACGACACGGTCAACTCGCTGTCCGATGGCGGCGCGCATTGCGGGACGATCTGCGATGCGGCCTCGCCCACCTTCATGCTCGAACACTGGGTCAAGAGCCGCAAGCGGGGCGAGCGGATTTCGCTGGAGCAGGCGATCAAGCGCCAGTGCCGCGATACGGCAATGCTCTACGGGCTGGAGGATCGCGGGGTGATCGCGCCGGGTTACCTCGCCGATCTCAACGTGATCGATCTGGAGCGCCTGAAGCTTGGCAAGCCGTGGCTGGCATTCGATCTGCCCGCAGGCGGCAAGCGGCTGTTGCAGAAGGCGGAAGGCTATGTCGCCACGATCAAGAGCGGAGTCGTGACGTTCCGGGATGGTGCATGGACCGGGGCAACCCCGGGCGGGTTGATCCGCGGGCCGCAGCGGGCGGAATAGGCCGAGGCGGCGGAGTAGCCCGCCGCCGGGCCGCTCCGGCTCTAGGGCTCGATCACGATGCCCTTGGCCGGATCAACCTTGCCCGCCAGCATCGCAAGATAGACCTCGCGCGCCGCATCGAGGCCCTTGTGGCGCTCGATCGCAATGGTGCCATCCGCCGCGGCAAGGAACCCGCGCCAGGCCTGCGCCACCAGCTTGCCGCCTTCGTCGGGGCCATGCGCCTTGAAGAAGGCAACCGCATGATCGGGGGCAAAGAACAGCTGCGGCTTGGGCCCCGGCAGCGGCTCCCCGCCGCCGAGCGTCGAGCGCGATCCGACATGGGTCACCCCGACCAGCACGGACTGCGCCAACGCGGCGTCGAAATGGCGGTGGATGCGTGCCAGCAACTCGGCATTGCCGGCAAAGTCGACGCTGACCGAGCGGAGCACCGGCAGGCGATCGAGATCGCCATAGGAGACCACCTCGTCATACAACCCGCTCGCCTCGACAAAGCCGACATTGCCCTTCGAAGTCAGGCCGATGCGCCGGATATCGGGCGAATTGGCCTTGGCCACGCTCGCCAACCCCATCGCGGTCTTGGACGAGGCGCTGGTGACGATCAGCTGCTCGGCCCCGAACCAGCCTTCACCGCGCAGGAAGTATTCGATCAGGAAGCCGGTGCGGAACAGCGGGCCAAAGATCATCCGTTCCGCCTCGCGCGACGGATCATGCTCCGGGTCGGCCGCGAGCCGCGTGTAGCTGTTGTAGACCGGGCTCATCGGCTGGCGATAATCGGTGGTGTCGAGGAACCCGCCTGCAGTCACCTTGCCCGGCCGCACATCCAAGTAGTTCGCCATCGGCAGATAGCCATAGACCCGTTCGCCCACGGCGATATCGGGATGGTTGCTGGCGATCACCTTGGCATGGCCCCACATCGGCACAATGCCCAGGCCTTCGGGTGCGGGGAAAAAGTCCCAATACTTGAACCCGTCGCCCACCACAGCATAGGTGATGTTGTTGGCGGTGACCGAGAAGCTCTCGACAGCAAGCCGCACCGCGCCCTCGGCGAGGGCCGGCAGCGGCACATCAAACAGCACAGCGTCGGCCAGCGCGTCCTTGCGGACGTGAACCTGAACGGCATTCATCGGCAATTCCCCTCCGTATAAGGCGGGGATCACACCCGCATCGGCATCAGCACATAAAGCGCGCGGCTTGCCTCGTTTTCGCGGATCAGCGTCGGCGCGCCGGCGTCGGCCAGGTGCAGTTCGACCGTTTCGGCGTCGACCTGATCGAGGATGTCCTTGAGGTAATTGGCGTTGAAGCCGATTTCCATGCCCTCGGCGCGGTATTCGGCGGCCAGTTCTTCGGTGGCGGTGCCGTTGTCGGGCGAGGTGACGGACAGCGTCACCCGGTCCCCATCCAGTCCGATTTTGACTGCACGGGTCTTCTCGGTTGCGATGGTCGCGACGCGGTCCACGCCCGAGCGAAACAGCTTGGGATCGACCTTCAACAGCTTGTCGTTGGCAGTCGGGATCACGCGGCTGTAATCGGGGAAGGTGCCATCGATCAGCTTGGAGGTGAGCACCACCCCGCCCTCGCCGCCGAGGGTGAAGCGGATCTTGCTGGCCGACAGATCGATCAGCACGTTGCCATCCAGCGCTTCGTCAAGCAGCTTGCGGAGTTCGCCCACAGCCTTGCGCGGCACGATCACGTCGGGCATCCCGGCAGCGCCTTCCGGGCGCGGCAGAGTGAAGCGCGCGAGGCGGTGGCCGTCGGTGGCCGCGGCCTTCAGCAGCGGCTCGTCCTCGTCCGTCACGTGCAGGAAGATGCCGTTGAGGTAGTAGCGTGTCTCCTCGGTGGAGATCGCGAAACGGGTGCGGTCGATCAGCTCGGCCAGCATCCGTGCGGGCAGTTCGAAGCTGGTCGGCAAGTCGCCCTCGACGATCACCGGGAAGTCATCGCGCGGCAGCGTCGGCAGACGGAAGTTGGAACGGCCCGCCTTCACCTCAAGGCGGTTGTCATTGGTGGTGAGGCTCACCTGACTGCCTTCGGGCAGCTTGCGGGCAATGTCGAACAGCAGATGCGCCGACACCGTGATCGCGCCCGGCTGATCGACCGAGGAGGCCGACATCGTCTCGACCACTTGCAGGTCAAGGTCGGTCGCCATCACCCGCACCGATCCGCCATCGCTGGCTTCGATCAGCACGTTCGAAAGGATCGGAATGGTGTTCCGCCGCTCGACCACCGATTGAACATGGGAAAGGCACCGCAGCAGCGTCGCGCGTTCGATCGTGGCCTTCATCGCTTGTCCCTATCGTTCCTGTCTATGGCCGGGGGCAGCTATGGAATCGCCCCCAAGCGCGGGAATTTGCATCAAAACCTTAGCGCAGCCGCCAACAGGGGCAAGCAGACGGCTTTACGTGGCGTGACGCGGCTGGGGATAAGGGGGGGCAATACCCCCTTGCGATCAGCCAAGCATCGCCATCCCGCCGTTTACGTGCAGGGTTTCGCCCGTCACGTAAGCCGCCTCGCGGCTGGCGAGGAAAGCAACCGCAGCGCCGATTTCCGCGCCCTCGCCCATCCGGCCCATCGGGATGCGGCCATTGATTGCGGCCTGCTGCTTTTCATCGAGCGCGGCGGTCATCGCGGTGCGGATGAAGCCGGGGGCGACGCAGTTGGCGGTGATTCCGCGGCTGGCGACTTCCTGAGCGAAGGCCTTGGTCATGCCGGTCAGGCCCGCCTTGGCCGCGCAGTAGTTCATCTGCCCGGGATTGCCCGTCGCACCCACCACGGATGTGATGTTGATGATGCGGCCAAAGCGCGCCTTCATCATCGGCTTGGCCGCCGCGCGCATCAGGCGGAAGCTGGCTTCGAGGTTGATGCGGATCACCTGATCCCATTCCTCGTCCTTCATCCGCATGCCCAGATTGTCGCGGGTGATGCCCGCGTTGTTCACCAGAATGTCCATCGTCCCCAGCGTATCCAGCATCGCCGGGATCAGCTCCTCGACCTGCGTGGTGTTGCCCAGATCGCAGGTGATCTCGACGTGACCGTCATGATCGTGGTGCGGATAGGCCTCGTTCAATTCATCGCGGAAGGCCCGCAACTTGGCCGCGTTCGAGCCAGACAGCGCCAGCCGCGCACCTTGCGAAGCGAGCGCATGGGCGATGCTCGATCCGATTCCCCCTGATGCGCCGGTGACCAGCGCATTCATGCCCTTCAATGAAAACATCACGCGATCTCCTTCGCAAACGCCTCAAGGTCGGCCATCGTCACGAGGCTGGTCACCTGCGCGTCCTTGTCGATCCGGCCAACCATCGGGCCGACCACCTTGCCGCCCAGTTCAACGAAGCTTTCCACGCCTGCCGCGCGCATGGCAAGCACGCTTTCGCGCCAGCGCACGCGGCCGGTGACCTGCTCGACGAGCAGCGCGCGCTCATCGTCCGGGTCGGTGACGGGGGCGGCGGTGACATTGGCGTAGACCGGCAGCGCCAGCGCGCCCGGCGGGGTTTCAGCCAGCGCCTCGGCCATACGCGCAGCGGCGGGCGCCATCAGCGAGGAATGGAACGGGGCCGAAACATTGAGGATCATGCCGCGCTTGATTCCGAATTCCTTGACCAGCGCCACCGCGCGCTCGATCGCAGCGGTGTGGCCCGAAAGCACGACCTGCGAGGGATCATTGTCGTTGGCGACTTCGCAGACTTCACCTTGCGCGGCAGCCTCGGCGAGCGCCTTGGCCTGTTCGAGATCCGCGCCAAGCAGCACCGCCATCGTGCCCTCGCCCACCGGCACGGCGGCCTGCATCGCCCACCCGCGCAGCTTCAACAAGCGCGCGGTATCGGCAAGGCTGAACGCGCCGATTGCCGCAAGCGCCGTATATTCGCCCAGCGAATGGCCCGCGACGCAGTTTGCATTCTCCAGCAGCTTCACGCCGAAATCGCGCTCCAGCACACGCAAGGTGGCGATGGAATTGGCCATGATCGCGGGCTGCGCGTTTTCGGTGAGGGTCAGCCGGTCTTCTGGCCCGTCCCGCATCAGCGCGGTGAGGCTCTGCTTCAGTGCCTCGTCAACCTCGCCGAAGACGTCGCGGGCGGCCTCGCTCGCGGCGGCAAGCTCCGCTCCCATGCCGACCTTCTGGCTGCCTTGCCCCGGAAAAAGAAACGCGCGCATCACGGACCCCGTTTTGTCATGATTTTGGCGCGCGCCGTTACGTCCGCGCGGGCGGGCTGGCAAGGCCGAAGGGCACAACCCTGTTGGCAGAATTATGCCCGATCAGCGCCCGGCCGAGATAGGGGATGCCCGCGCGCGCGCACCAGTATTGCGCGATGTCCTCCTCGCTCTGGCCGAATTCGACATAGTTTTCCGGCACGTCGGTAACCGCCCCGAGCCTGAGGCCGGCAACCCGCGGGAGCGTATTGGCGAGGTGGAAGAACAGCCGGTCGATCGCATAAAGATGTTCGGACACTTCCTCGACCATAACCACATGGCCGGTGAGATCGGGCATCATCGGCGTGCCCGCGATCATCGCGAGGGTCATGAGGTTGAAGGCGGCGGCGGGCGTGGTGCCGTCAAGGCTTGGCTCGACCCCGCTGGTATCGCCCGCCAGCCAGCGCAGCACCCGCCGGATCGCCTCGCGCCCGCCTTCCGAGCGCGCGCTGACAGGCATGTGGCCATGGACGCTCTGGCCGATGCCCGCCCGGTAAAGCGCGGCGAGCAGATAGCCCGCGTCAGAAAAGCCGACATAGGTCTTGGCCCGCGCCGCCGCGTTCATCTGCGCCACCGCCGCCTCGGCGATGCGGTTCGAGCCGTAGCCGCCCTTGGCGAACCACACGACATCGAAGGCCGGATCATTGGCGCATTCGAGCAGCGCGGTCAGGCGGCGCAGATCGTCCCCGGCGAAATGGCCCTGCCGTTCGAAGCACTGTTCGTGGAAGGTCACACGGTGAGCGGGAAACTCGGCGGCCACCAATTCCTCGAGCGCGGTCTGCTGCTCGCGGGTGATCGGCGTTGCCGGTGCACAGATGGCGATATTCGTCATGACAGCAAGCCTATGGCGCTTGTCAGGGGGCACGCAAGCCAATAACCAAGTGGCATATGGATAACGAGGTCAAGGCCGGGACGCTCGCAGGGCGTCCGCTGTTCTTTTGCGGCATTGGCGGGTCGGGAATGCTGCCGCTCGCCCAGATCGCGCATGGCCTCGGTCATCCGGTGGCGGGATCGGATCGCAGCCGCGATCAGGGCCGCACGCCCGAGAAATTCGCCTGGCTGGAAAGCCACGGCTTCACGCTGTTCCCGCAGGACGGCAGCGGGGTGACTTCGCCCGATCAGGTGCTGATCGCCTCGGCCGCGATCGAGGATACTGTGCCCGAAGTCGCCCGCGCCAGGGAACTTGGGTGCGAGCGGCTCAGCCGGGCGGAGTTGCTCTCGGGACTGTTCAACGCAGCCGCGTTCTCGATTGCCGTCGGCGGCACCTCGGGCAAGTCGACCGTCACCGGCATGATCGCGTGGATCCTGCATGAAGGCGGCTACGATCCGACCGTGATGAACGGTGCGGTGATGAAGAACTTCATGAGCGCCGATAACCCCTTCGCCAGCGCCCGCATCGGCAGGCGCGATCTGTTCGTCAGCGAGGTGGACGAAAGCGACGGCTCGATAGCGCTCTACCGCCCGACGGTCGGCGTGCTGCTTAATGTCAGCCTCGATCACAAGAGCATCGAGGAGCTGCGCGTGCTGTTCGGAAATTTCGTAGCCAGCGCAGGCACGGCGGCGATCAATCTCGACAGTCCCGAAGCCAGCTATCTGGTGCCCCGCGCCCGCCAATGCGTGACCTTCGGGCTGCGCAGTCCGCAGGCCGACATTACCATCGAACCGGACTCGATCGACCAGAGCGAACTCGGCATCCGCGCGGCGATTATCGACAACCGCAAGCGCGAGGTGTTTCCGCTGATCCTGCCGATGCCGGGGCTGCACAACCTCTCTAACGCGCTGGCGGCGATTGCGGCGGCGAGCGCGGCGGGGATTGGCGTGGGCCACGCCGCCTACGCGCTGCGCAGCTTTGCCGGGCTCGGGCGGCGGTTCGATGTGGTCGGCACCTCGCCGTCAGGCATTCCGGTGATCGACGATTTCGGCCACAACCCGGAAAAATGCGCGGCCACGCTGCGAACCCTCAAGTCCACGCATGGCCGGGTAATCGCCTTCTTCCAGCCCCACGGCTACGGCCCATTGCGCCAGATGGGCGAGGAACTGGCGCAGACCTTCGCGCGTGAATTGGGGCCGGAGGACGTGACGATCATATGCGATCCGGTCTATTTCGGTGGCACGGTCGATCGCAGTGTCGGCAGCGAACGCATCGTCGCCCTGATCAAGGTTTCGGGTGGACAGGCCGAGCATATCCCCGCGCGCTATGCCTGCGCCGACCGGATTGTATCCCTCGCCCGCCCGGGTGACCGGATTGTGGTGATGGGCGCGCGCGACGACACGCTCACCGAGTTCGCGCGGGAAATCCTTGCCCGCCTGCCCTGACCAGCAAATTCGCTGATGGATGAAGGGGCTGAGGGCGGTTAGCCTGCCGCCCATGCACCCGCGCGATTTCTCTCTCGATACGCTGCTGGCCAACTGCGCCCAGCGCCATGCCCACCGCCTCGCAACCGTCGACGGCACCCAGCGCCTAACCTGGGCCGAGCTTGACGCGCGCGTCACCAACCTTGCGCGCTGGATGCTGGCGCGCGGGATTGCTCCGGGGGATCGCATCGCGCTGTTGCTGACCGACGGAGCGCCGTTCCTCACCGTGCTGCTGGCGGCTGGGCGGATCGGGGCGATTGCAGTGTTGCTCAACTGGCGGTTGGCCCCGGCCGAAATCGCGTGGATCTGCGGCAATGCCGGGCCCGCCATGACCTTCGCCAACCCGCGCTTTGCCGCGCTGCTGGCCGATGCCGAGGCAGGCGAAGTGCAGCTGGTGGACGAGGGCCATGCGGCAGGCGACCTGTTCGAAACTGTCGCCACCACAGCCCACGGCCCGGTGCCGCACGCCTATGATCTCGGCCTGGCCCTCGCCCCCGATCGCCCGCTCTACATGATGTACACCAGCGGCACGACGGGCAAGCCCAAGGGCTGCCTGCAAGCGGGCAGCGCCATGGCGAGCGCCGCGCTCGGGTTCGCCCAGCACCGCAGCTTTACCGCTGACGAGGTGCTGCTGTCGGTCAATCCGCTGTTCCATGTGGTGGGAATGCAGCAAGTCGCCGCGATGCTTGCCTGCGGGGGCACCAGCGTGTTTGCGGGCCGAGATGACGACAATGCCGCGATCCTTGATCTGCTCCACCGCGAAGGCTGCACCACCACCAGCGCCTTCCCGACGATTGCCTTTCCGTGGCAGGCGATGAACCCTGTGCGCGATGGACGGATGCCGCTCACCAATTACACCGGCGGCGCAGGGATGGGCCGCCCGCAGATCTATGAATTCATCGAGAAGGAATGGGATGCCCGCGTCATCGGCGGCTACGGCCAGACCGAAATCTGCGGCTTTGCGACCTTCATCGACTACGCAGATATGCTCGAAGCCCCGCGCTCGATCGGCTGGACGTTGCCGCATGTGACGATGACCGTGCTTGATCCCGAAGGCCATCACCTGCCCCCCGGCGAGGAAGGCGAGTTGTGCCTTCGCGGGCCTTCGGTGATGCTCGGCTACTGGCGTAACCCTGCGGCGAGCGAGGCGGCCCTGGGCCACGGCTGGCTGCGCACCGGCGATCTCGGGACGATGGATGAACGCGGGCGCGGCTATCTGCTGGGCCGCGCCAAGGAGCTGATCAAGACCGGCGGCGAGAATGTTTATCCGGCTGAAGTCGATGCCATCTTCGCCGCCATGCCCGAGGTGGCTGACGCGGGCTGCTGCGGGGTACCGGACAAGCAGTGGGGCGAGGCGGTCAAGGCCTTCGTGGTGCTGAAGCCGGGCATGAGCCTGACCCGCGAGGAAATCACGGCCCGCTTCAAGGGCCAGATCGCCGGCTACAAGCGCCCGCGCTACATCGAATTTGTCGACAAGCTGCCGCGCGATCCGATCGGCAAGCTGCTGCGGCGCGAATTGTCGGCAAGGCCGGTGACGCCCGATCAGGCGGCCTAGTCGCTCAGCGGTCGAGCCGGATGCGGCGGTATTCGTCGCGCACGCGGGTGACAATCTCGGATGCGCCGGGCTTGTTTTCGGGCGGGGTCAGGAACCGCCCCGCCTCGTCCGATTGGGCCAACCGCTCGCACGCCTTGCCCTGCAGGTGGAGGTAGCGATACTCCGCGTCGATGAACTCATCGGCAGCCCGGCCAACGCGGCTCGCTTGTTCCCAATACATCCGGTATCCACGGGTGAAGGTGTTGATGACATGGCGTTCGATCTGCAACTGCGCCTCGTCGCGGGTGAGGCTGGCATCGCGCGCAACCAGCGCATCGCGGCTCGCCGCTGCCCAATCGGCGAGGCCCTGCCGGTCGAGGGCATAGCCGAAGGCATCGCACACCCGCGCGGTCGCAATCACCTCGCCGATATGTTCGTAGGAGGACGCCTCGCGCGGGACATCGGGCTGGGCGGCGAGCAACAGGGGCAGGAGTGCCAGCATCTTTCAAGCTCCCGAAGGGCGTTGACCGGCATCAGCCTAAGCCTCTGAATATGAACGTCGGATTTATCCGGCGGGCCAAGCGGCACGGCCGATGCCCGCCCGCACCGCTTGTAGCATCCGCGCCACGGCCTGCCCTGAAGCTGCCGCCGGTCGGCACGGTGATGCTTGTAATGTGCTCGCTGTGTTGCAATCTGTGCAGCGGTAAGGATCGCACCCTAGTCCCCGGGGTGCGGCAAGGGATAGTGCCGGACATGACAGGTTTCGAGCTTTCGCAGGAACGCAGGCTGTCGCGCTGGAAGCGCAAGCTGCGGGAATTTTTCGGGCCGTGGGGCGTGTTCATCCAGGGCTTTGTCGAACACCCGGTGATGGTCGGCTCGATCATCCCGTCCTCGCGCTTCACCATCCGGAAGATGCTCGCGCCCGTCGACTGGGAGGCTTGCCGGCTGTTCGTCGAATATGGCCCCGGCGTCGGCACCTTCTGCCGTCCGGTGCTCGACAAGCTGCGGCGCGACGGGACGCTGATCGTGATCGACACCAACCCGCTCTATATCGAATACCTGAAGCGCACCATCGGCGACAGTCGCTTCATCGCGGTGCATGGCTCGGCCGAAGATGTCGAGGATATCATCCGTGCCCACGGCCACGAGCAGGCGGATTATGTGCTCTCGGGCCTGCCGTTCTCGACCTTGCCCGACGGCGTCGGCCCGCGCATTGCAGCCGCGACGCACCGGGCAATCCGTCCCGGCGGCGCGTTCCTGACCTACCAGTTCAGCAAGGTGGCGCGCGATCTTACCGCGCAGCATTTCGGCCGGGTGGTCGACGGGTTCGAGTGGCTGAACATCCTGCCCTGCCGCCTCGCCTGGGGGTGGAAGGACAAGGAATAGCGCCTCAGCCGAGCGCCTTGCGCCCTGCTTCCTCGCGTTCGAAGGCGCGCTGATAGGCTGGCCGTCCGGTCAGGCGGGCGCGATAGGCCTTGAGGCTCTCGGGCACGCCTTCATCCAGCCCGACGCTTTCGGCGAGGATCAGCGCATAGCCGACGCAGATATCGGCGACGGTGAAGCGATCGGCGCAGAGATATTCGCGGGTGGCGAGGCGTTGTTCGACCTTCACGAGCCGCTTGTGGAACCACTTGGCGTAAGCGTGGCCCGCCTCCTGCAACCCCTTGTCCTTCTCGAACAGAACGAAGCGCATATAGACCGTCTGCGGGAAGGTGATCGTCGCGTCGGCGTGGTAGGTGAAGTCGCAATACTCGCCGTAGTCGCGTTCCCCCGGCGCAATCGCCAGCGGGGTATAGCCTTCGCGGGTGGCAAGGTAGTGCGCAATGGCGCAGCTCTCGGTCAGCGTCGTCTCGCCATCGACCAGCATCGGCACGGTGCCGAGTGGATTGATGGCCATATATTCGGGCGCCAGATAGCGCGGCGGGAACGGCAGGATGCGAAGGTCGATATCGACACCCGCTTCCTCCGCCGCCCACGTCGCACGCAGGCCGCGCGATCGCGCGCAGGTGTACAGAACAGGTGTGGTCATAGCGGGGACTTAATGCCCCTCGCCCGCGCCCACACCCAGCACTTTATGCAGGACGAAGGCGATGATGGTGCCGATGATCAAGCCGACGATCGCTGACAGCGTGGTCGCGGTCAGCCAGCCCAGCACGCCGCCAGCAGCGCCCGCCATTTCGTGCACCGCGTGCTCGGCCCCGTGGATCGGGCCGTAAAGCCCGTCCCAGCCCAGCTTGTGCAGGCTGTCGACAATGATGTGCCCGCCAACCCACAGCATCGCCACCGTGCCGACGACCGAAAGCGTCACCAGCAGCTTGGGCACGAAGCGCAGCAGGAAGCGTCCGAAAGCCTGCGCCGAGGCACTGGCTTTCTTGGTGAGGTGAAGGCCGATATCGTCGAGCTTCACAATCAGCCCGACCGCGCCATAAACCGCCACGGTGACCGCCACCGCCACCATCGCCAGCACGGCGCCGCGCATCATCAGGCTCTCGTCGGCGACTTCGGCAAGGGCGATGGCCATGATCTCGGCCGAGAGGATGAAGTCGGTGCGGATCGCCCCGCCCACACGCTCGTTCTCAAAGGCGACCGGATCAGTGATCTCGTCCTCCAGCGTCTCGCCGTGCTTGGCAAAGCCGAGCTTCTCCATCACCTTCTCCGCGCCCTCATAGGCGAGGAAAGAGCCGCCCAGCAGCAACAGCCAGACGATCGCGGCGGGCAGGAACTCGGACAGCAGCAGCGCGGCGGGCAGCAGGAAGACCAGCTTGTTCTTGAGGCTGCCCTTGGTGATCTTCCAGATGATCGGCAATTCGCGCGCAGGGCTGAGGCCGGTTACGTAGCTCGGCGTGACGGCAGCATCGTCGATCACCACACCGGCCGTCTTCGTGCCCGCGCGTCCGGCGGCGACCGCTACATCGTCGATCGAGGCCGACGCCGCCTTGGCGATTACCGAAATATCATCGAGCAGCGCGACCAATCCTGACGGCACGGCAATCCCCCTTTTTGCGAATCATGCAAGTCGTGAAACTGCGCGCCTGCCCGTCCGGTTCCCGCGCGACAAGACTTGCAATTGCCCGGCAAAGCTGTAAGGGCCGCCGCTTCGCATGGGAACCGCCCGGCGATGTATCGAAGAAAGCCGGAGGGGCCCCGTCCGTTCGAGGACGGATCAGCCAACGATCGGCATGGAAGTGAAAGGACGCAAGATGGCGCTCTACGAGCACGTCTTTCTCGCGCGTCAGGATCTGAGCCAGGCTCAGGTTGACGCGCTGGCAGCGCAAGCTACCGAAATCGTCGAGGCCGGCAACGGCAAGGTCACCAAGACCGAAACCTGGGGCCTCAAGTCGCTCGCCTACAAGATCGAGCGCAACCGCAAGGCGCACTTCGTCCTGCTCAACATCGAAGCCCCCGGCTCGGTTGTGGCGGAACTCGAGCGTCAGACCCGTATCAACGAAGACATCATCCGCTACATGACCATCCGCGTGGACGCCCACGAGGAAGGCCCCAGCGTCATGATGCGCAAGAACGAACGCGAGCGGAAGCGCCGCGAAACCCGTGAGGAGCGCGACTGATGGCCCGCCCGTTTTTCCGCCGCCGCAAGTCCTGCCCGTTCGCGGCCAAGGATGCCCCCAAGATCGATTACAAGGACGTACGCCTGCTGCAGGGCTTCATGTCCGAGCGTGGCAAGATCGTGCCCTCGCGCATCACCGCCGTTTCGGCGAAGAAGCAGCGTGAACTGGCTCAGGCGATCAAGCGCGCCCGCCAGATCGGCCTGCTGCCCTTCATCGTGAAGTAAGAGGAGAAAGACAGATGGATATCATTCTCCTTGAGCGCATCGAAAAGCTCGGCTCGATCGGTGACGTCGTCACCGTGAAGGACGGCTATGCGCGCAACTTCCTGCTGCCGCAGAAGAAGGCCCTCCGCGCCAACGAAGCCAATAAGAAGGTCTTCGAAGCCAACCGTGATCGCCTTGTGGCTGAAAACGCTGCCCGTCGCAGCGATGCCGAAGCACAGGGTGAAAAGGTTGCAGGCACCGAAGTGGTGCTGATCCGTGCCGCCTCGAACGCCGGCCAGCTCTACGGCTCGGTCAGCGTGCGGGACATCGTCGCCGGTCTCGCCGAACAGGGCCACGCCGTCGACAAGCGCATGGTCATCCTCGGCGCGCCGATCAAGACGATCGGCATGCACGATGTGACCGTCGCCCTGCACCCTGAAGTACGCGTTATCGTCAAGGCCAACGTTGCCCGTTCGGACGACGAAGCCAAGCTGCAGAGCGAAGGCGTCGACGTACTCGCCGCGATGTTCGAAGACGAACAGCGCGCGATTGAGGAACAGGCCGATGCCACCCGCATCGACACCAGCCTCGAACCGGGTGAAATCCCGGCCGAGCTGCTCGACGGCGGCGACGAATAAGCATCGCAGCCCAACGGCCATAGATTGCGCAACAAGGGCGCGGGGACCGGATGCGGTTCCCGCGCCCTTCTTGTAAACAGCACTCGCGCACGCCAATGTGCTGACACGCAACGATAACAACAAAGGAGCAGAACAACTGCCATGATCGATATTCCCGCCATTCTCGCCCAGTTGCAGCAGCACTATGACGAGGCCGTCCGCACCCTGCGCGACGACGTCATCGCCTTTGGCCGCGACGGCACCATGCCCCCGCGCGAGCGCCGCGAGGACGGCAGCTACGCCTATCCGCAAATCACCCTGCGCTATGCCGGGGTCGGCGCGCCGCGCGATCGCAGCCGCGCTTTTGGCCGGCTGGAGCTGCCCGGCACCTACACCACCACCATCACCCGCCCCGATCTGTTCGCGGCCTATCTCACCGAACAGCTCGAACTGATCGCCGCCGAATACGAGGTCGAGATCACGGTCGAGCGCTCGCGCCAGGAAATCCCCTTCCCCTATGTGCTCGACGGCGAGGCCGGCGCGGCGATGGTCGGCATCGCCCCGCAGGAGATTGCCGCCCACTTCCCCTCAACCGACCTTGCCCTGATCGGCGACGAACTGGCCGACGGGATCGAGGTTGATGGCATGTCGGACATGCCGCTGTCGCTGTTCGATGGGCTGCGCACCGACTACTCGCTGGCGCGGCTCAAGCACTATACCGGCAGCGAAGTCAGCGACTTTCAGGACTTCATCCTGTTCACCAACTATCACCGCTATGTCGATGAATTCGTGAACTGGGGCGCAACCCAGATCGGCACCGACGACTATGTCGCGCTGACCGGCGCGGCCGGGCTCGACATCCGCGAGAATACTCCGCACGCGCAGGACCAGCTCAACGACACCGCGTGGCGCCGCCACCAGATGCCGGCGTATCACCTGATCCGCGAGGACGGGCGCGGGATTACCCTCGTCAACATTGGCGTCGGCCCGTCCAACGCCAAGACGATCTGCGATCACCTCGCGGTGCTGCGCCCCCATGCATGGCTGATGATCGGCCACTGCGGCGGACTTCGTTCCACCCAGAAGATCGGCGACTTCGTGCTCGCTCACGCCTATCTGCGCGACGATCACGTGCTCGATTCCGTCCTACCGCCCGAAGTGCCAATCCCGCCGATTGCCGAAGTGCAGCAGGCGATGGCCCACGCTGCCGAGCAGGTTTCGGGCGTACAGGGCGCAAACCTCAAGCAGCGCATGCGCACCGGGACGGTTGTCACCACCGATGATCGCAACTGGGAGTTGCGCTATTCGTCGTCGGCCAAACGCTTCTCGCAAAGCCGCGCGATCGCGATCGACATGGAGAGCGCCACCATCGCCACGCAGGGCTACCGCTTCCGGGTGCCTTACGGGACGCTGCTGTGCGTGTCGGACAAGCCGCTCCACGGGGAGATCAAGCTGCCGGGGCAGGCCAACAAGTTCTACGAGGAAGCAATCGCCGCGCACCTGCAGATCGGCATCGTCGCCTGCGCCGCCCTGCGCGACGAGGGCGACCGCCTGCATTCGCGCAAGCTACGCGCGTTTAACGAGCCGCCGTTCCGGTAAGCACCGAGGCAAACGAACCGCCGTTCCGCGCAAGGGAACGGCGGTTTCGCCCAAGTCAGGCTTACAGGTCGTCCTTGCCGCCGGTCAGTTCGATTTCCTTGTCGTCAGCGGTTTCCGCGATAACCGAGAGCACCGCATCGAGCCGCTCGGCGGAAATGTCGTCGAACACCTTGGCGACAAAATAGACCACGCCGCCGCGGATTTCCCAGCTGCCCAGCTTGGTCTGGCCCGAGGCCTCCATCAGTTCCAGCGCCTTCTTGCCGTTAACGCCGTCCTTGTCGACGAAGGCTGCGGGCGCGAAGACTTCGCGGATCACGAGGCCGCCGACTTCCTCGGTCTTGCCCGAAACGAACACGATCTGGCTGCGCTCTTCCTTCGACCAGCTGATCACCACCTTGTAATCGCCGTCCTCGTCGATCTCGTACTTGGTGCCGCGCGCATCGAGGCGCTTTTCGACGCTGGCATCCTTCGCCGCAGCCGGGACCGCGGTGGCCAGAGCAAGCCCCGCAATAGCGAGAGCGGGCAGCGACAGGACAAGACGTGCGTTCATTCGATTCCCTCCAGAAGCGCTCAAGCAGCGCGCGCCAATTATAGCCGATATCGGCCCTTGAACCTTGGACATTTTGGTAGCCGGCGGCAGGGTGACGTTGCGCCCGTGCGCGGCTAGGCTGAGGCCCTTGCCACCGGAGATTTGCACCATGCCTCACCCCAGCCCGTCCCGCTCGATCGCCGGGCGCGTTGCCATCGTCACGGGCGCGGCAAGCGGCATGGGGCGGGCCACCGCACGGCTGTTCGCCGGCGAGGGCGCGCAGGTGGCGGTGGTCGACCTCGATCTTGCGGCCAGTGCAGCGGTAGCGGCGGAATGCGGGAACGGCGCGCGGGCCTATGTGCTCGACGTGGCGGACGGGGAGGCGATTGCCCGCACCGTCGCGCAGATTGCCGCCGACTTCGGGCGGATCGACATTCTGGTGAACAATGCCGGCGTATCGAGTTTCAGCGCGCTCGATGATCCCGCCTACGAGGATGTCTGGCACCGCGCGTTGGCCGTGATGCTGACCGCCCATCAGCGCATGGTGCGCGCCGCACTCCCGTGGCTACGCCAGAGCGATGCGCCGCGCATCGTCAATATCGCCAGCACCGAAGGCCTCGGCGCGACCCCGGGGGATACGCCTTATGTCGCGGCCAAGACCGGCGTGATCGGGCTGACGCGCGGCCTCGCAGTCGATCTCGGCCCTGAAGGCATCACCGTCAACTGCATCTGCCCCGGCCCGATCCGCACCGCCATGACCGACGCCGTGGCCGAGGAGCACAAGACCATCTTCGCCAAGCGCCGCACCGCCCTCAGGCGTTATGGCGAGCCAGAGGAAGTCGCGCACATCACCCTGTCACTGGTGCTCCCCGCGGCCAGCTACATCACCGGCGTGGCAATCCCGGTCGATGGCGGGATGATGGCGCGGAATGCCTAACCCCGCCCCTTGGTCTTGGTCTTGCCGTTCTGGGCATTGGCGGCGATGAAGTCGATGATCTGGCCGGCAATGTCCTTGCCGGTCGCGCTTTCGATGCCTTCGAGGCCAGGGGAGGAATTGACCTCCATGATAACGGGGCCGTGATTGCTCCGCAGCATGTCCACCCCACACACGTTCAGCCCCATGCGCTTGGCCGCGCGCACGGCGGTGGAGCGTTCTTCCGGCGTGATCTTGATCACCTGCGCCGAGCCGCCGCGGTGGAGGTTCGAGCGGAATTCGTCGGGTGCGCCGGTGCGCTTCATCGCAGCGACCACCTTGCCGCCCACCACCAGCGCACGGATATCGGTGCCGCCGGCTTCCTTGATGAACTCCTGCACCAGAATGTTGACGTTGGCCCCGCGAAACGCCTCGATCACCGACTTGGCGCTGCTCATCGTTTCGGCCAGCACCACGCCGATGCCCTGCGTGCCCTCGATCAGCTTGATGACGACCGGTGGCCCCTTCACCGCCCTGATGATTTCCTCGGCGGCCTTGGGATCATTAGCATAGGCCGTCAGCGGCAGGCCGAGGCCGTGCTTGGCAAGGATCTGCAAGCTGCGCAGCTTGTCGCGGCTGCGGCCGATGGCGACGCTTTCGTTGAGCGGCCAGATGCCCGCCATCTCGAACTGGCGCAGAATCGCGAGGCCATAGTTGGTGATCGAGGCCCCGATGCGCGGGATGACCGCGTCATAGGCAGCAATCGGCGCGCCATTGTAATAGACCTGCGGCCGGTGGCTGGCGATGTGCACCGTGCAGCGCAGCGTATTGAGAATGTCGAGGGTGTGGCCGCGCGCCTCGGCAGCCTCTTTAAGCCGGCGGTGCGAATAGAGATTCGGATTGCGCGCCAGCATCGCGATTTTCATGGAAAGCCTTTCAATGCCGGAGGTCTACCGGCGGCCCGGCCCCATAGCCGCGTTTGATGAAGATTGCAGCCACGAATGGCCGCTATCAACCACCATCCGACGCCGGAGCGCGGTGCGCCCGATCAGCATCGGAAACTGCATCTGGGAACGATCCGCGAGACTTATTTCCGCCCGGAATGTCAGGCTACCGATGGATAGCGGCGTCTTTATGACAAAGCGTTCCTGGCTCTCGCCGTTGGAACTGGTGATCCCGCGCACATCGACATGCACCGCCTCGCAGTGGTGACGCACCCCGCCCCAGTCGACCGCAAAGCGCACGAAGCGCTCGCCGTCGCGCAGGAAATCGTCGAGCACATGGGCGTGCAGCGAGGACGTGCGCGCGCCGGTGTCGATCTTGGCGGGGATGCCGGCAAGTCCAAGCTCGGGCAGGCTGACAAGCTCGCGCCAGCCGACCACGAGAGGGGGGCGGGGCGCCTTCAATGCAGGATCGCCATCCCGTCCCCGCCCTCGCCGCCGGGCAGTCGCCGCAGCACGGTGCCGCTGGCATAATCGACCTCGGCGACGGTGTTGCTGGCCGTCTCGGCGACGTAGATGCGCTGGCCGTCGTCCGACCACAGGATCGTCACCTGAAACCGCACCTCGGCCTCGGCGGGGCTAGAGACGGCGATGGTGCGGATGACCTTGGCGCTGGCGGTGTCGATGACGCTGAGGCTGCCGTCCTGCAAATCAGACGTCACTGCCACATCTCCCTGCGAGCGGATCGCGATGCGCAACGGGAAGCGCCCGGTGGCGATGGTCTGGCGCACTTCCATCGTCTGCGGATCGAGCGCGAATGCCTGATTGGAGCCGCGCGCCGAAATCCACAGGGTTTGGCCGTCAGGCGAGAGCGCAATGCCTTCCGGCTCCTCGCCCACCGTCACCGAAAGCGGCGCGCGGCGGGTGCGCAGGTCGATCCGCGTGACAGTGCGCGAGCCCAGGTCCGTCGTCCACGCCGTGCGCGCATCGGGGCTGACGGCGAGCATGTGGCTGCCCTCCTTGCCGGTGCCGAACTCGAACAGCTCGCGCGTTTCGGCGAGCGGCGAACGCAGCCAGAAGATCGACTTGCGCCCCTCGGCGGTCGCATAGAGATCGCCATTGGCGTGCCACACGATCCCGTGCGGGCGGGCATTGGTGCCCAGATCAATGCTGGCGACCTTTGCGAGATTGTCGGTGCGGAAAATGTCCACGCTCGTGCCGCCATAGCAGGCGAGCGCCACGTGCTGCCCGTCGGGCGAAGTAGCCAGCTCGTGCGGGTTGGTGCAGCTCGGCAGGCGCAGCACTTCCTTGCCGGTGGCAAGGTCCACCTTGGAAAGCGTATTGCCGCGCTTGGCGGCGACGAACAGCGTCGGGGCCATTGCCCCTGCATCAACGCTGGCGGGCGAATCCATCGGCGCGCATCCGGCGAGCAACAGTGCGGCGAGGCCCGCGGCCGACAGCCGCCTCACTTCGCCATCCCCGCGCCTGCGCCACCTGCCGAAGCCGTGGTCTTTTCCAGCTTCGGCGTCTCGTCATCGGCAAAGGCGATCTCGCCGAAGTCACGCACGATTTCAAGGTAGCGTTGCAGCGCGTTGAGGAACAGCGGCTGCGACACGCCGATGTCGCGGGTGAGGATCGCCCATTGCGCCACCGGATCGCCGGTCTCGTCCCGCCAGAACGAGACATATTTGAAGTTGTAATTGCTTTCGGTGATCACCTGATCGGAGATCGGCGTCTCGCGGTCCCAGCTGGTCGAAAGCACCAGCGTCTCGCAAAAATCGGGAACGGACTCCTCGCAATCGGAGAAGATTACGTAAACCGGCCCGTCGCGGGTCTCGATCTCGATCGAGGGCTTCTCGTCCGGCTCGGTCACCTCCTCGAACTTCGCCTTGTAACCGGCCGCCTGCAGCACCTTGAGCAGGCCTTTGGCGTCAGTCGCCTTGATCAGAGGCGCGCCTGTCTCCTGCGCCTGTGCGGGCAGCGCCGGACCCAGCGCCAGCGCAGCGAGCGCAAGACAAGCTTTTGACAAGCGACGAAGTTTCATGTGGCGCTCCGCTGAATTGGTGACAGTCGGCTAGCATTAGAGCCGCACGGCGGCGGGGCCAAGCCCCCTTGCCGCTTGCCCGTCACGCCGCAAGGAAGCGCACGATCCCTTCGCCCAGCTCGGGCTTGGTGGCGCTGTCGAGATGCCCGCCGGGGACTTCCTCGTAAACGGCGTGCGGCAGCAGCGCGGCAAGATCCTGCGCCGAGCCATTGTCCTGATCCCTGTCGCCGCAGATCACCAGCACCCGGCAAGTGATATTAGCGAGGCCCGCCAGATCGAGATCCTCGAACGCGCCCAGCAGCAGCTTCGCCGCCACCCGGTCGACCCCTTGCGACTTCAGGAACTGGCGCGAGAGCCATGCGGGGTCGTCGCGTGTGATGGTGTCGAATTCGTCGATCACGCGGGTGAAGAACCCGGCGCGGCGCTTCCAGTCGGCCAGCCCCGAAACCCCCATCCCCGCCAGCACCAGCCTGCGCGGGGCGAACACGCCGGTGGCGCAGCCATGCACCGCAGTGCGCGCGCCCAAGGAAAAGCCGCAAAGATCATACTCGCCCTCGCCCAGCCCGAGGTGATCGATCAGCGCGGCGACATCGCGCACCAGCACACCGGGCGGATAGCGCGCCGGATCCTGCGGCGCCTCGCTCTCACCATGAACACGGAAATCCGGCATGATGGCGCGGAAACCGGCCCCGGCCAGACGGGTCGCATGGCCCCACTTGATCCAGTTCATGTGGGCCGAGGAAAACAGCCCGTGCAGCAGGATGACCGGACGACCTTCGCCTTCCGAATGGACAGCGATGCGGGTACCGTCAAAGCTGGCGAAGTGATCAAGCGTCACGCAGTTTCAATCCCTTTTGTTCCATCCGCCAGCGCACCATCGCGATGCGGTCTTGCCCGAAGAACGGCTCGCCCTCGAACACCAGTGTCGGCACGCCCCAGTGCCCGGCGGCTTCCAATGCGGCCTGATTGGCGGCGATTTCGCCATCCAGCGCGGCTGCCTCGCGCTCCGCCGCGGCGTCGAGTTCGGCAAGGTCACGCCCGGCGCGCGCCGCCGCTTGGGCCAGATGCTCGCCCTCGTGCCAGTTGTCGACCGTGCCCGACCAGATCACCTTCGAAACCTCGTCGGCAAAGGCAAGGCCCTTGCCCGCCCGCTCGGCCGCCTGACCTAAACGGCACAGGCGGTGGATATAGGGCTGCTCGGCGGCAATTTCGCGAGTGGCGAGGTTCTGCACCACCGGATCGGGGCGCGGCCAGCGATAGGGAATGTCCAGCCACTCGGCCACGCGCGCGGCATCCCTGAAGATGTAGCGCCCGACATTGGGGTTGCCGGTGAACAGGATCGACGGATCGCGGATGGCAATCGGCAGCACCGTCCGCAGGGCGATCTCCACGTCATACTCTGCCGCAAAGGCGCGATAGCGCCCGACCGCGAGGTAGGAATAGGGCGAGCGGAAGCTGAAGAACAGATCGGCGTGGAGTGTCATGGGCGGCACGCTAGCGCGGTTGGCGGCGCGGAGCCAGTCGCTGCTTGTAGATAGTAAGCCTGCTTATTATAAGTGCACGCATGAGCATCGACACCGGCTACCGACTCGCCGACAATTCGCGCCTGCTGCGCCGCCTGTTCGACGAGCGGGTGCGATCGCTTGGCCTCACCGCCCCGCAGGCGCGGCTGCTGCTCTCGCTCGAACGCAATCCGGACGAGAACCAGGCCTTCCATGCCGAGCGGCTGGAAATCGAGCCGATTACCCTCACCCGCATCATCGACCGGCTGGAGGATGCCGGCTGGATCGAACGCCGCGCCGATCCGGCCGACCGGCGCGCGCGCATTCTGCACCTCACCGACAAGAGCCGCGGCATCGTCACCCGCCTGCAAGCGACGGTCGAAGGGCTGTTCGAGGATATGCTGGCCGGTTTCCACCCGGATGAGCGGGCGGTGTTCGCCGCGCTGCTCGATCGCATCGCGCTCAATCTTGCTGCTGCCCGCCAACCCGAGGTGATCAATGGCTGAGGCCGACCCCGCCCTCCCCCGCACCGCCGCCAGCGAGGCTCCGGCCAAGCCTGCCGGCACGCCGTGGGGCCGCTGGGCGCTGATGCTGGCCGTGCCGCTGGCACTGGTCGCGGGCGCGCTGGTCTATTGGCAGAGCCTTGCGGGCAAAGCCTCGACCGACAATGCCTATATCAAGCAGGACATGGTTGCCGTCAGCGCCGAAGTCGGCGGGCGGATCGTCGAGGTGCTGGTGGCGGACGGCTCGCAGGTGCAGGCGGGCGACCTGCTGTTCCGGATCGACCCCGAGCCCTACCGCCTGCAAATCGCCGAGGCCGACGCCGCCATCGCGGGGGCGCAGGCGAACGTCATCGCGCTCAGCAATGACGCGGCGCTCACCGGCACCGACATTTCCGCCGCGCAGCAGGACGTGCGCTTTGCCGAGGCGCGGTTCGAACGGGTGCGGGCGCTGCGCGAGAAGGGTTTCTCGACCAAGGCCGATTACGAGGCCGCCGAGCAGGCCGTGATCCAGGCGCGCGAAGCGGTGCATCAGGCCGAGGACCGCCAGCGCGAAGCCCGCGCAAGGCTGGCGAGCGGCGCCGCCGTGCCGGGCAAGAACCCGCAGGTCGCCGCTGCCGAAGCGAGCCGCGCCAATGCCGAACTCGCGCTGCGACGCACCGAAGTCCGCGCGCCCGCCGCCGGGCGGATCGCACAGGCCGAACGCTTGCAGATCGGCCAGCAGGTCGTCCCCAACCTGCCCGTGCTGACGCTGGTGCGCGCCGGATCGACCTATGTCGAAGCCAATTTCAAGGAGACCGACCTTGCCGATATGGCTGTGGGCCAGCGCGCCGAGGTGCGGTTCGATGCCTATCCCGATCTGGTGCTGAAGGGCCGCGTTGCCTCGATTGGCGCGGGCACGGGAGCGGAATTCTCGGTGCTCCCCGCACAGAACGCCACCGGCAACTGGGTCAAGGTGACGCAGCGCGTGCCGGTGCGGATCGCGCTGGAAGGCGAAAGCCCGCGCCCGCTGATCGCAGGGCTTTCGAGCGAGGTGACGGTCTTCACCGGCGAACGCGGCGGCCGCTGATATGGCGAGCCTCGCCGCGCCCGCCCCGCCCGCGGCCGACGCGCCCGAGCTTGAAACGCGCAACTATCCGCTGATGATCATCGGGGTGATGGCGGCCTCGCTACTGCAGATCCTCGACACCACTATCGCCAATGTCGCCCTGCCGCATATGCAAAGCTCATTGGGCGCGACGGTCGATACCGTCACATGGGTGCTGACCAGTTACATCATCGCCTCGGCCGTCGCCCTGCCGATCACCGGCTGGCTGGCCGACCGGATCGGTGCGCGGCGGCTGTTCATCGGCTCGGTGGCGGGGTTCATCATCGCCTCGATGCTGTGCGGGCTGGCGCAGAACCTTGAGGAGATGGTGCTGTTCCGCGCGCTGCAAGGCGTGGCGGGGGCCTTCATCGCGCCGCTCAGCCAGTCGTTCATGCTCGATGCCACCCGCCCTTCCCGCCACCCGCAGATCATGGCCTTGTGGGGTATGGGGATCATGATCGGCCCGATTCTGGGGCCCATCCTCGGCGGCTGGCTGACCGAGACGGCGAACTGGCGCTGGGTGTTCTTCGTCAACCTGCCGATCGGCGTGCTCTCGCTTGCTGCGCTGATCGCCTTTCTGCCGCGCCGCCCGCAGCGCAAGCGGCCCTTCGACATTGCCGGGTTCCTGCTGCTGGCGATGGCGCTGGCGGCGTTCCAGCTGCTGCTCGATCGCGGCCAGCAGGAAGACTGGCTCGCCTCGGCCGAGATCTGGGCCTACCTGCTCGTCACCCTGTCGGCGACCTGGATGGCGGTGATCCACTTCGCCACCGCCCGCAACCCGATGTTCGACCGCGCGCTGTTTGCCGACCGCAACTTCGCCATCGCATTGGGCTTCATGGTGGTGATCGGGATCGTGATGTTCGCGGTGATGGCGCTGCTGCCGCCGATGCTGCAGAGCCTGTTCGGATATGGCGTGATCGATACCGGCATCGTGCTGATGCCGCGCGGGGTGGGTATCCTGATCTCGATGCAGCTGTCCGGCCTGATGATGCGCCGCGGGATCGACGCCCGCCCGGTGGTGGCAAGCGGCTTCCTGATCTGCGCCTTCTCGCTGTGGCAGATGGCGCACTGGTCGCTCGAAGTGGACGAGCTGCACGTGATCGTCAGCGGGTTGTTGCAGGGGCTGGGCATGGGCCTCGTCTTCATCCCTTTGCAGGTGAGCGCCTTTGCCACGCTCAGCCCGCGCCTGCGGACCGACGGATCGAGCCTGCTCAACCTGATGCGATCATTGGGCGCGTCGGCGGGGATTTCGTGGATGACGGTGCTGCTGGCGCGCAATATCCAGACGTCCCACGCCGACCTTGGCAGCAACATCACCGCCGCGACCGGCAGCCTTGTCGACGTCTCCACCATCGACCGCTTCCAGGCGCTGGGCGACACCGCGATGAGCCTGATCGATGCCGAGGTGAACCGGCAGGCGGCGATGATCGCCTATGTCGACGATTTCTGGCTGATGATGTGGATTACGCTGGCCGCCGCGCCGCTTACGCTGCTGATGCGCCGCAACCGCGCGCCTGCGGGGCCGGTGGCGCTGTCGGAGTAGCCTCAGGCTAGCGGAAGAAGCACTGCGTCCCGGCGTAGAGCATTTCGACCTTGTCCGCCGCAATGAACCCGCCGATGTTGCTGCCGAGCGCGAATTCCTCGCCCAGGGTGCTGCCTTCCACCAGCGCGAAGCCCGGTGCAGCCTCGGCCACGGCGCGGGCCGAACCGACCTGCACCTCGCCCGCCAATTTAACGGTCCCGCTCGCAGGCGTGTCGCCATCCTGCGCCAGATGCCAATTCCAGCCGACCAGACGGCCCTGCTGGAAATGCGTGGTCAGCCCGCCGGGGAAATCGGTGAAAGTCACCGGCCCCGCCCCGCACTCATTGTTCTGGCCGGTCCGCAGCATGGCTCCGAGCGCCTTGGCGAGCGCGGCTTCGACTTCCTTCTGCCCGGCAGCGAAGTAGAAAGCCTCCGATCCGGCAGTCAGCCCCTCGCCGCGCAGTTCGACGGCGTTGGCCGCGACTTCTCCGCTCGCCGCCGCGCCCTGCTGACGCTCCGCCGGGCTCGGCACATTGCCGCTGTCACAGCCCGCCAGCACCAGCGCGCCTGCGAGAACGAGGAGCGCGACCCGCATCGCCCTTAGCCCTTCTTCAGGTGTCGGCGGCCGAGCAGTTCGGCGATCTGCACGGCGTTCAAGGCCGCGCCTTTGCGCAGGTTGTCCGACACGCACCACAGGGTCAGGCCGTGCTCCACCGTCGGGTCTTCGCGCACGCGGCTGACGAAGGTCGCCGCATCGCCGACGCATTCGACCGGCGTGATGTAGCCGCCATCCTCGCGCTTATCGATCAGCATCACGCCGGGGGCTTCGCGCAGGATTTCCATCGCGCGTTCGGCGCTCAATTCGTTCTCGAACTCGATGTTGACCGCTTCGGAGTGGCCGACGAACACCGGCACGCGCACGCAGGTCGCGGTCAGCTTGATCTTGGGATCGAGGATCTTCTTGGTCTCGACCACCATCTTCCATTCTTCCTTGGTCGACCCATCGTCGAGGAAGACGTCGATATGCGGGATGACGTTGAAGGCGATCTGCTTGGTGAACTTCTGCGGCTCCAGCGGATCGCCGACAAAGATCGCGCGACTCTGCTGGAACAGCTCGTCCATGCCGGCCTTGCCCGCGCCGGACACAGACTGGTAGGTGCTCACCACCACGCGCTTGATCGTCGCGGCATCGTGGAGCGGCTTCAGCGCCACCACCAGCTGCGCGGTCGAGCAATTGGGGTTGGCGATGATATTGCGCTTTTTGTAATCGTCGATCGCGTCGGGGTTCACTTCCGGCACGATCAGCGGGACATCGGGGTCCATACGATACAGCGACGAGTTGTCGATGACCACGCAACCGGCGGCGGCCGCCTTGGGGGCATATTCCTTGGCCGGGCCGGAGCCTGCCGCGAACAGGGCAATGTCCCAGCCGGCCCAGTCGAAATGCTCGATGTTCTTGCACTTGAGCATCTTGCCGGTGTCGCCGAATTCGACTTCGCTCCCCGTCGAGCGCGGCGAGGCGACCGCGGCGACTTCGTCGCACGGGAAATCGCGCTCGGCCAGAACCTGCATCATCTCGCGCCCGACATTCCCGGTCGCGCCGACCACTGCCACCCGGTAACCCACTTGGCATTCTCCTAATAATTCGCAGGCGTGTTTCGCAGGTGCGAAATAGCGCCCCTAGGCCGGAGCGCAACTGCTAAGCGCGCCTTGCAGACCTATACCTATTGGGGAGGCGTCACCCCGTGGGCCTTGAGGAAGCGGAAGATCGAGTTCCAGACGTGCGGCCCGATCTTCTCGCCCGACACGCGGTGGGTATAGCCGGGATAGAGCATCATCTCGAAGGCCACGTTGTTTTCCTGCAGCACTCCGATCAGCTCCGATGCGTTTTCGAACACCACGTTGTCATCCGCCATGCCGTGGATCAGCAGCAGCGGATCGGCGATTTTCGTCGCTTCGGGAATGGCGCTGGCTTTCTCGTAGGCCTCAGGCACTTCGCGAGGGTTCCCCATGTAACGCTCGGTATAATGGGTGTCATAGAGCTCCCACCGCGTCACCGGCGCGCCGGAGATACCGGCGGCGTATAGCCCCGGATCGGCCTCCAGCATTTTCAGCGTCATATAGCCGCCATAGGACCAGCCATAGGTCGCGATCTTGTCCGGATCGACGAAATCGAGCGCCTTGAGGAACTGCGCCCCGGCCTTCTGGTCCCGCACTTCGGCCCCTCCCATCGCGCGGTAGAGCGGCTGTTCGAAATCGACGCCGCGATTGGCCGCGCCGCGGTTGTCGAGCTGGAACCAGATATAGCCCGCATCGACAATCGCCTGCGCCAGCGCCCCGCCCCAACCCTTCGTCACCGTCTGCGGGCCGGGGCCGCCATAGTGCTGGAAGAACACCGGATAGCGCTTGCCCGGCTCCATCTTCGGCTTGAGCATCATCCAGTGCAGCGGCGTGCCATCCTCGGCGGCAATTGTGCCGAATTCGGGCGTAACATGACTGGCGAGGAAGGGCGCGTAAGGATGCTCGCCCTCGATGCGGTTCTCCTCGATCCACGCCACGCGCTTGCCGTCGGGCGTCGCGAGGTAGGACTGCGGCGGCTGGTTCGGGGCGCTGCGGCTGATGTAGAGCAACCGCCCCTTGCCATCCATGCTCGCCGAATTGGTGAAGGCGGGATCGGTGAGCAGCTCGGGCGCGCTCGATCCGTCGAGCCGCGCGCGGTAGATCTGCTGGGTCAGCACCTCCGCGGTCGCCTGATAGGTGAAGGTGCCCGCGTCCTCGTCAACGCCGACCAGCGTGGTGGTGGGCGCGGTGCCGCTGGTGAGCTGCTGCCACTGCCCTTGCGAATAGCGGTAGAAGTGCCCGTAGCCGTCGCGTTCCGACCACCACAGCAGGCTGCCGTCCCTGAGGAAGCGGTAATTGTCCGACAGGTTCACCCAGTAATCGGGGCGCGCCGCGTTTTCGGTAAACCACACGGTGCTCGCGCCGGTGGCGGGATCGACCCTGAGCACATCGATCTTCGTCTGCGCGCGGTCCTGCCGCTGGACATAGATCGCGCTGCCGTCCGGCGCCCAGTCGACGCGGGCGACATAGATGTCGAGATCGAAGCCGAGATCGACCTTCACGCTCCCTGAGCCGTCAGGGTTCATCACGAACAGCTCTACCACGGCATTGTCAGTGCCTGCCGCGGGATAGCGCTGGTCGAACACCTTGGTGCCCTTGGCGCCGATCGCCGCGCGGGTAACGATGCCGACCGGGCTTTCATCGGTGCGCTGGACGACGATGCGCTTGTCGTCAGGGCTCCACCAGTATCCTTGCAACCGCGCCATTTCCTCCTGCGCGACGAATTCGGCCTCGCCCCAGCGGATGGTGTCGGCCTTGCCCGCCGGGGTGATCGGCCGGGCTTCCGCGCCCACCGGTCCGGTCCACAGCTGCCGGTCACGCACGAAGCTGACATAGCCGCCCTTGCTCGACAGCTTGGGGTTGAGTTCGGTGCCCTCGGTATCGGTCAGACGGGTGACGGTGCCGTCGAGCCGCGCCTGATAAAGGTCGCCGTCGAGCGGTACCAGCACGCCCGCCCCGTCGCTCGCCCATTGATAGGTGATGATGCCCTTGAGCCCGGCCACCCGCGCCCGCTCGCGCTGCATCTTCTCGTCCTCGGACAGCTCGCGGCCCGAACCTAATGCGAGCGAATCCACCAGCATCCGCCATTCGCGGGTCTCGATATCGTAGCCCCACAGGTCATAGCGGTCGCGATCATCGGCGCGGTTGCGCAGCAGCGTGAGATAGCGCCCGTCCGGCGACAACCGCACCTGCCGGGGCGCGGGGCCATCAAGGCCGGGCGAGGCGAAGACGCGCTCGAAGGAGAGGGTGGGTGCTTCGGACTCAGGCATGGCGGCACTCTCCGCCAGCACAGGCGCTGTCAGGCACGTTGAAAGAGACAGGGCAACCACAGCAAGAACCGAACGCATCCAAAGCTCACCTCGTCATTGCGAGCCGCCGACAGGCGGCGCGGCAATCCATGAACCGGCACTGCGCCATGGATTGCTTCATTGCTGACGCTCCTCGCAATGACGAAAGCGAATGGCAAGTGCCCCAAACGAAAAGGGCGGCACCTTTCGGCACCGCCCTTCGAATGTCTCAGCTGTGAAAGCCTTACGCCTTGGGCGCAGTCGTCTTGCGCTCGGCGATACGTGCGCTCTTGCCGGTGCGGCCGCGCAGGTAATAGAGCTTCGCACGACGCACGACACCGCGACGCACCACAGTGATGCTCTCGATGATCGGCGAGTAGAGCGGGAACACGCGCTCGACGCCTTCGCCGAAGCTGATCTTGCGGACGGTGAAGTTGGAACCCATGCCGCGGTTCGAACGGGCGATCACGACGCCTTCGTAGTTCTGCACGCGCTCGCGGTTGCCTTCCTTCACCTTCACGCCGACGCGGACGGTGTCGCCTGCGCGGAATTCGGGGATGTCCTTGCCGGACTTGGCGATTTCTTCGGCTTCAATCTGCTGGATCAGGTTCACTGGTCCGGTTCCTTGTTTTTGCGCCGCGCGCCAGAGGCAGGTTGGACCCGAGCGCCCTCATGGCGCTCCCACAAGTCCGGCCTGCGTGACCGTGTGTCTTCTTCGCTGCGTTGCTTTCGCCACGCCGCGATCTTCGCATGATCCCCCGATCGCAGCACTTCGGGGATCGTGCGCCCTTCCCATTCCTGAGGTCGGGTGTAGTGCGGGTATTCCAGAAGGCCGTTTTCATACGACTCTTCTGCTCCGCTCAAGGCCGCGCCCATTACGCCGGGAATGAGGCGAATGCAAGCGTCGAGGATAGTGAGCGCCGCCATCTCGCCGCCGGACAGGACGATGTCGGCGAGGCTGACCTGCTCGATCTCGGGCCGGGCTTCGAACAGGCGCTCGTCAAAGCCTTCAAACCGGCCGCACAGGATGATAACGCCGGGGCCTGCGGCAAGCTCGCGGATGCGCTGTTGGGTGATGGGACGCCCGCGCGGAGTCATGGCGAGGACGGGACGACCTTCGGCTGGAGCACTATCCAGCGCCCGCGCCAGCACATCGCACTTCAGCACCATCCCCGCCCCGCCGCCTGCCGGGGTGTCATCGACCGTGCGGTGCTTGTCGGTGGCAAAGTCGCGGATCTGCACTGTCTCGCAGGCCCACTTGCTCTCGGCCAGCGCACGGCCCGCCAGCGACACGCCGAGCGGCCCGGGGAACATCTCGGGATAGAGCGTGAGGATGGTGGCGGTGAAGGTCATGTCCGTGCGCTTAGGCGCGCAAGTCAGTCCCCGCAACCATCGCCCCCGTCGTCGCTGTCACCGCTCTCGCTGCTGCCGCTTTGCTGGCGCAGGGCGTGAACCGGCTCCCACGGCGTGCCGACCAGCACGCCGGTGCCGAACAACGCCACCGCCATCGCCACCTCGCCCGCTTGCGGGGCCTGGGGCAGCGGGGCCGAGGCGCTCTGGTGCCGCGCCACCTCGGCGATGCCTGCCTTGGTGCGCGGATCGATCCGGAAATAGCGGAACACGGCCAGCGCCGCCGTCAGCACCATCAGCGCGATCAGAAAGCCGGTCGGCTCCCCCAGCGTGCTGCCCGCGCGCTCCCGGTAGAAGCCGATCGTCAGGAGGACGGCAAAAGGTGCGACCGACAGCCAGCGCAGCCGCGAGACGTCATCGGTCCGCAGCAACAGCCCGCCGCGCCGCAGCCGCGCCGCGAGCCGCTCGGCGTGGGGATCAAGCAGCGCGCGCGCCGCGCTGAGCGAAAGCGGGCCATCGGCGGCCAGCACCGCGTGGCCCGCAGGACTGGTAGGCACACGCGGATCGGCCACCGCCAGCTTGCCGCCCTCGCCCGCCGCAAGGCCGCCGCGCACGAACAGGTCAGCCAGCAGGGTATCGGCGAATCGCTCGCGCCCGCCGGCCAGCAGCGCGAGGCTCTCGGCATCGGGCGATTCGCCGCGCCGTCCGCCTGCGCGCAGGTGCGCGGGCAGCCACCACGCCGCGAGGCTGCACAGCCCCAGCAGCGCAATGTAAACCATCAGGAATTCGCTGCCCGTCCAGGACGAGAACAGCTGCATTACATCGTCCTTCCCGTGAACCGGCCCACCGCAAGGAGGATCCGGCCCAGCGCCAGCGCGACCCGGCGAGGACGGAAGATACCATCGGAAACGTTAACGCGCACACCCGCAAGAGCCACTGAAAGGCGTCTGCGCGCGCTGGCATTCGCCAATCACCCGCCCGGCTTGAGGCAGGCCCCTATTCTTCGGCGAAACCTGCGGCGATCACCAACCGATGTTCGTCCCATTCCACCACCGCGGCGGGGATCATCGGCACCATGAAGGTTTTCGGCCCCTTTTCGGGGACAGGCGCACGGGCGATTTCGATGATGTCGGTCGCGCCGAAATTCTCAATCGCGGCGACCGTGCCAACACTCTCGCCCGCATCGGTGACGACGGGCAGGCCAAGCAGGTCGGCGTGGTAATATTCGCCCTCGCCAAGCGGCGGGAGAGCATCGCGCGGGACCGTCAGCGCCGTGCCGCGCAGCTTTTCAGCATCGGCGCGCGAGGTGCTTTCGGCAAAGCGGGCAACGCCGCCGCCCTTCCCGTCATCGCGGATCTTGAGGAGCGTCAGCGCTCCGTCATTGAAGCTCTTGTGGGCCGAGAGCGTCGCGACACCCTCGCCGAACAGCTTCAGACGCACCTCGCCCGCCACCCCGTGCGCGCCGGCTATGGCGGCTAGGGTGACGGGCTTGGTCATGCGTAATTAGCCTTCGGCCTGCTCGTCAGCGGCAGCTTCTTCAGCGGCCGGAGCTTCTTCAGCAGCAGCTTCCTCAGCGGGCGCTTCTTCGGCAGCCGGGGCAGCCGCAGCGGCCTTGGCTTCTTCTTCAGCGGCGCGTGCGGCTTCTTCGGCCTCGGCAATCTTGGCGGCACGCTCTTCAGCGCGCTCCTTGGCCTTCTCGCCCGGCTCACCCTTCTTCGGGTTCACGCGGGCCGCACGCTCCTTGACGCCGGCGGCGTCGAGGAAACGGGCCACGCGGTCGGTCGGCTGGGCGCCAACGCCGATCCAGTAGCGGGCGCGGTCTTCGTTGATCTTCACGCGCTCGGCCGAATCCTTGGCGAGCAGCGGGTTGTAGGTGCCGATCTGCTCAAGGTACTTGCCGTCGCGGGGCGAGCGGCTGTTGGCGACGACGATGCGGTAGTAGGGACGCTTCTTGGCACCGCCGCGCGAGAGCCGGATGGAAATCGACATGAGTTTTACCTTTCGAGTGAATTGAACTTTTGAACCGAAACGATTGAACCGAAACTATTTCTTGCCGGGCGGGAGACCGGGCAGACCGCCCATTCCCCCGAGCCCCGGAAGGCCGCCGCCTCCCATGCCGCCACCGGGGCCGCCGAGACCGGGGAAGCCGCCCGGGCCGCCCATCCCGCCACCGCCGCCGAACATGGCCGCGAGCCCCTTGAGGCCGCCCATCTTCTTGATCTGCTTCATGGCGCGGGCCATTTCCTGATGCATCTTCAACAGCTTGTTGACGGTCTGCACATCGGTGCCGCTGCCCGCCGCAACGCGCTTCTTGCGCTTGGCGTTCATAAGATCGGGGTTGGCGCGTTCCTTGGCGGTCATCGAGGAGATGATCGCCTCCATATGGATCAGCACCTTGTCGTCCATGCCGCTGGCCTGCATCGCGGCCTTGGCCTTCTTCATGCCCGGCATCATGCCAGCCAGCATCCCCAGCCCGCCCATCTGGCGCATCTGGCGCAGCTGCATCGCGAGATCGTTGAGGTCGAACTTGCCCTTCTCGATATTGCGGGCGAGCTTTTCGGCCTCTTCTTCCTTGATCGTCGCCGCCGCGCGTTCGACCAGGCTGACAACGTCACCCATGCCGAGAATGCGATCGGCGACCGAGCCGGGGCGGAACACCTCGATCTGGTCGAGCTTTTCGCCGGTCCCGGCAAACTTGATCGGCTTGCCAGTGACGGCGCGCATCGAGAGCGCCGCACCGCCGCGCGCATCGCCGTCCATGCGGGTCAGCACCACGCCGGTCAGCGGCACTTCACCGCTGAACGACTGGGCGACGTTCACCGCATCCTGACCGGTGAGCGAATCGACCACCAGCAGCACTTCATTGGGGGCCGACACGCCGGCGACGGCCTTCATTTCGGCCATCAGCGCGTCATCGACGTGCAGGCGGCCCGCGGTGTCGAGCAGCAGCACATCGAAATTCTGCAAGCGCGCTGCTTCCATCGCCCGGCGGGCAATATCGACCGGCTGCTGGCCTGCGATAATCGGCAAGGTCGCCACTTCGACCTGCGTGCCGAGCACCGCAAGCTGTTCCTGCGCCGCCGGACGGTTCACGTCGAGCGAGGCCATCAGCGCCTTCTTGCCGTGGCGTTCGCGGACCAGCTTGGCGAGCTTGGCGGTGGTGGTGGTTTTACCCGAGCCCTGCAAGCCGACCATCATGATCACGACCGGCGGCTTGGCATCGAGACGCAGGCCTTCGACCTCCATCCCGCCGAGCGTTTCGACCAGTTCGTCATGGACGATCTTGATGACCTGCTGGCCGGGCGTCACCGACTTCAGCACATCCTGCCCGACAGCCTTTTCGGTGACGGCATCGATGAAGCGGCGGGCAACCGGCAGCGCAACGTCGGCTTCGAGCAGCGCAATGCGGACTTCGCGCATGGCATCGCGCACGTCCTGCTCGCGCAGCGCGCCGCGGCCCTTGAGCTTGTCGAAAACGCCTCCCAGACGGTCGGACAGCGTATCAAACATCGCCAGCTTCTCCTCGCGCACCGCACAGCGGCCCGCATCATGCGAAAAACGCCGGCGGACGAAACCTCGTCGGCCAGCGTTGCGAAACAGTGCCCCTCGGGGGCTACGTATTCCGACTTTGATCAGGATGACTGGTGGAGCCTAGCGGGATCGAACCGCTGACCTCAACACTGCCAGTGTTGCGCTCTCCCAGCTGAGCTAAGGCCCCGAGCCAGTCATCATGCGAAGCAGAGCGAAGTGCCCTGCCTGCGGGAGGCGGCCATTAGTCGGGCCGCTTCCCGCTTGCAAGCGAAAAAATCAATTTTCGTGATCGTCGTCGTCGCCGGTGCCGGTCGACACGCCGAGATCGTCGTCACCGCCGAGATCGACGTCGTTGTCCGGCGAATCGCCGTCCTCGTCGATGTCCTCGATGTCTTCCAGATCGCCGAGATCGTCATCGCCGCCGAGATCGGCATCCGCCTCGGCATCGACCTTCTTTTCTTCCTCGAAGGGAATCGGCTGCTTCGACTTGAGCACCGGCTCGGGCGACCAGCTCTCGCCGCATTCGATGCACGAGACGGGATCATCCTTGCCGAGATCGTAGAACCGCTCCCCGCACTTGGGGCAGGTACGCTTGGTACCCCATTCGGGCTTTGCCATCTTTATTCCTCAATAGAGGCCAGCCCCGGCAGAGGGGCGGGCGAAAACTTGTGACATTCACGGGTGCTGTGGCACGGGTGCTGTGGCACGGGTGGTGTGGTCAGGATTGTGGGTTCCGGCAAGCCCTTTATCAAGAGCATGCCGGCCGCGCGCGGCGCGCCTTGCCAGAAGCGCGGGGCGCTGTCAAAGACCGCCGTCTGATGACCAGCCACACCTTCGCTCCGCATGGCCCGCTCAAGGGCACGATCCGCGTTCCCGGGGACAAGTCGATCAGCCACCGGTCGCTGATGTTCGCAGGCCTTGCCGTGGGCAAAAGCCGCATCACGGGCCTGCTCGAAGGCGAGGACGTGCTGGCGACTGCCGCGGCGATGCGCCAGTTCGGCGCGCAGATCGCGCGCGGGGATGATGGCATCTGGACGGTGCACGGCGCAGGGGTCGGCAGCCTGATGGAGCCGAAATCCGCGCTCGACATGGGCAATTCGGGCACCTCGACGCGGCTGCTGATGGGTCTGGTCGCGAGCCATGCCATCACCGCGACCTTCACGGGCGACGCGAGCCTGTCTGGCCGCCCGATGAAGCGTGTGATCGATCCGTTGTCGCAGATGGGTGCGTCGATCGAGGCTTCGGCCGGCGGCACCCTGCCGCTGATGCTGCGCGGCGCAGCGCCTGCCGTGCCGATCACCTACCGCCTCCCTGTCGCCAGCGCGCAGGTCAAGAGCGCGGTGCTGCTTGCGGGTCTCAACACCCCCGGCATCACCCGCGTGATCGAGCCGGTCCCTACGCGCGACCATACCGAGCGGATGCTGACCGGCTTCGGCGCGAAGCTCGATGTGGACGAGGAGAACGGCGCGACGGTGATCGCCATCCACGGCGAGGCGGAATTGCGCCCGATGGACGTGGTCGTCCCCGGCGATCCGTCGTCGGCGGCGTTCTTCATGGTGGCAGCCACGCTTGTGCCCGGCAGCGATCTCACAATCCTCAACGTCGGCATGAACCCGACCCGCGCGGGGCTGGTAGAAGTGCTGCGCCAGATGGGCGCGGACATTACCGAAGTGGGCGCGCGCGAGGTGGGCGGCGAGCCGGTTGCGGATTTGCGCGTGCGCTATGCGGCGCTCAACGGCATCGACGTCGACCCGGGAATCGCGCCTGCGATGATCGACGAGTTTCCGGTGCTGTTCGTCGCCGCCGCGCTCGCCTCCGGCACCACCCGCACCACGGGTCTGGAGGAACTGCGGGTCAAGGAAAGTGACCGCCTTGCGACGATGGCCGCCGCGCTGACGCTGGCGGGCGCGCGGGTCGAGGAACATGAGGACGGCCTCACCATCCACGGCACAGGCGGCGAACCGCTGCCCGGCACGCCCGAAGGCGCGAGCGTCGCCACCCGCCTCGATCACCGCATCGCCATGAGCATGGGCATCGCGGGCCTTGTCAGCCGCAATGGCGTGAGCGTCGACGACACCAGCCCGATCAACACCAGCTTCCCGACCTTCATGGGGCTGCTGGCGGAGGCTTCGGCGGCGTGAACATTCCGCTCGACTGGCCAAGCCTCGTCGGGTTTTGCGGCACAGCCTGCATCATCGGCGCCTATGCCTATCTGACGCTGGCCAAAGCGACCAATCCCTTCATCCTCCACGGCACCAACCTGCTCGGCGCAGCGCTGCTGACGGTCTCGCTGATCTACCACACCAACTGGGCGAGCCTCGTGCTGGAGGGCTTCTGGGCCGCCATCGCCATCTTTGGCCTTGTCCGCGCCGTCCGGACAAAGGCCCAAGCACCGGAGCCATCCGAATGATCATCGCCGTCGACGGACCCACCGCGTCAGGCAAGGGCACCATCGCCCGGGCGCTGGCCGCGCATTTCGGCCTGCCGCATCTAGACACCGGCCTGCTTTACCGCGCGGTCGGGCGGCAGGTGCAACTGGGCGGCGGCGATCCGGACAATGCCGAGGTTGCGCTCGCGGCTTGCGCCTTTCCGGACACCCTGCTCGATGACGATATCCTGCGCTCGGAGGAAGTCGGCGGGTTCGCAAGCCGCGTCTCGGTGCATCCCGCCGTCCGCCATGCGCTCTACCAGCGCCAGCGCGCTTTTGCCCTGCAAGAGGGCGGCGCAGTGCTCGACGGGCGCGATATCGGCACCGTCATCGCGCCCGAGGCGCCGGTGAAGCTGTTCGTCACCGCCAGCGTGGCCGAGCGTGCGCGGCGGCGCTGGCTGGAGATGCAGGGGCGCGGGATCGACGTGCCGCTGGCGGAAATCGAGCGCGACATCGCCGCCCGCGACGCGCGCGACATGAACCGCGCCGACGCGCCGCTGCGCCCGGCCGATGATGCGCTGGTGCTCGACACCACCCATTTCGGCCGCGAAGCCGCCATCGAAGCCGCGATCGAGGCGGTGCTGACCCGGCGCGGCTGAGTGCGGCGTCAGGACGCGGCCTGAGCGGCTTCTTCACCCAGCAGGATCACCCGCGCCTTTTCGGCGATGGTGTCCTCAATCGCCTCCAGGGATTCCTGTTTGTATTCATTGTCGGAAGTCCCGCATTCGGGCACGATCCGCGTGCTGGCTTGGTCCACCGCTTCAAGCAGGATGACGCACTCTGCCATCCAATAGGCTTCCGGCGAGTTGATCGTCACATTCATCGAGTTGCCGTGCGCTTCCTTGATCGACAGATGGAACGCCTTGTCCTTGTTGTAATAGGTGAGCTTTTCGTCCGCGAGGCGGTCTTTCATGTCGGCGAGCGAGAAGGGATAGGTGTTGGCATCACCCCAGCAACCCGTCAGCGCGAGCATGGCGATGGTTGCGGGAAGCAGAAAACTCCTGCCTGTCATGAATGCGACCTCCATTGATTGCACCCGCAGCCTTAGAGGATAAACCTTTCCATAGGCTTAGGGCTGACAAGCCCTCGCTTCACGGGCCGCGAGGGGCGAAATTCCTTGCCTTGCCCCCCTGTTTCGCCTAGGCGCGCGGCCGTTCTGCCCAATCATCTCTGGTTGAAGGAACCTGCGCGACAGCATGGGGCTGCGCGCGGAAGTCTGCCTCTTGCCCCGCCAGCCCCGGCAATGGTGCCTGGGAAGCGGAGAAAGACCCCGGAAAAACCGGTGGCCGGTAGCACAACGAAACAGGACCTAGGTCACTATGGCAAGTCAAATGCCCACCCGCGCCGATTTCGAGGCGCTCCTCAATGAACAGCTCGGCGGCGCCGGCGATGACGGCTTCGAAGGCCGCGTCGTCAAGGGCACCGTCACTGCCATCGAAAACGGCTATGCCGTGATCGACGTCGGCCTCAAGAGCGAAGGCCGCATCCCCCTCAAGGAATTCTCGCGTGGCGAGGACGACCACGGCCTGACCGTCGGCGGCGAAGTCGAAGTCTTCGTTGACCGCGTCGAGAACGCCGATGGCGAAGCCATGCTTAGCCGCGACCGCGCCCGCCGCGAAGCCGCGTGGGACAAGCTGGAAAGCGAATTCGGCGAAGGCAAGCGCGTCGAAGGCCGCATCTTCGGCCGCGTCAAGGGCGGCTTCACTGTCGACCTCGATGGCGCCGTGGCGTTCCTCCCCGGCTCGCAGGTCGATATCCGCCCGGTACGCGATGTCACCCCGCTGATGGACGTGCCGCAGCCCTTCCAGATCCTCAAGATGGACCGTCGCCGCGGCAATATCGTCGTCTCGCGCCGTGCCGTCCTCGAAGAAACCCGCGCAGAACAGCGCAGCGAGCTCATCAATGACCTGGTCGAAGGCCAGATCATCGACGGCGTGGTCAAGAACATCACCGATTACGGTGCGTTCGTGGATCTCGGCGGCATCGACGGCCTGCTGCATGTCACCGACATGAGCTACAAGCGCGTCAACCACCCGAGCGAAGTGATCGCCATCGGCGACACCGTGACGGTGCAGATCGTGCGCATCAACGCCGAAACCCAGCGCATCAGCCTCGGCATGAAGCAGCTGGAAAGCGATCCGTGGGATGGCGTCGCTGCCAAGTACCCGGTCGGCATGAAGCTGTCGGGTCAGGTGACGAACATCACCGAATACGGCGCTTTCGTCGAACTGGAGCCGGGCATCGAAGGCCTAGTCCACGTTTCGGAAATGAGCTGGACCAAGAAGAACGTCCACCCGGGCAAGATCGTCTCGACCTCGCAGGAAGTCGAAGTGATGGTGCTCGAAGTCGACAGCGACAAGCGCCGCATCAGCCTCGGCCTCAAGCAGGCCCAGCGCAATCCGTGGGAAGAGTTCTCGGAGAAGCACCCGGTTGGTTCGGTCGTCGAAGGCGAAGTCAAGAACGCGACCGAATTCGGCCTGTTCGTCGGCCTCGACGGCGACGTCGACGGCATGGTGCACATGTCGGACATCGCCTGGGGGATCTCTGGCGAGGACGCGCTGGCGCTCCACCGCAAGGGCGAGATGGTCAAGGCCGTCGTGCTCGATGTGGATGTCGACAAGGAGCGCATCAGCCTCGGCATGAAGCAGCTCGAAAAGGGCGCGCCTTCGGCTGAAGGTTCGGCCAGCGGTTCGAGCCTCCGCAAGAACCAGACCGTCACTGTCACCGTGCTCGAAGTGCGCGACGGCGGGCTGGAAGTGCAGGTTGGCGAAGACGGTGCGACCGGCTTCATCAAGCGCAGCGACCTCGGCCGCGACCGCGACGAACAGCGCCCCGACCGCTTCCAGGTCGGCAGCAAGGTCGACGCGATGGTGATCGGCTTCGATCGTTCGAAGAAGCCCAACTTCTCGATCAAGGCGCGTCAGATCGCCGAAGAAAAGGAAGCTGTCGCTCAGTTCGGTTCGTCGGATTCGGGCGCTTCGCTCGGCGACATCCTCGGCGCCGCCCTCAAGAAGGGTCAGGAGTAATTGTCCTTGTGACGCTCGCCCCTCCGGGCGAGCGTCCTCGGCGCTGTTTCGCGCGCCGCGCGAGCGCCTGCGGGCGGCCAGTCGGCCTTGCGACACCTGCGGTGTCGACTCCGTCCTCAAGCAGCGAAGCGATAGGACAACAAAACCGTCCTCAAGCAGCGAAGCGGTAGGACAACAAAACCGTCCTCAAGCAGCGAAGCGGTAGGACAACAAGAACGGCCCGCCTGCCCCGTGCAGGCGGGCCTTTCCTATTAGGGCACGGGGGGGTATGACCCCCGCCATGATCCACGTTCACCAGTTCCCCTGCCTTAGCGACAACTACGGCTACCTCGTCCACGATACCGACAGCCACGAGACTGCCGCGATCGATACCCCCGATGCGACCGAATATCTGCGTCAGGCAGAGCTGAAGGGCTGGCGCATCACCCAGATCTGGAACACCCACTGGCACCCCGACCACGCTGGCGGCAACGAGGCGATCAAGGCTGCCACCGGCTGCACCATCACCGGCCCGGCAGAGGTCGAGGGCAAGTTCCCGATCGACCGCATCGTCAGCCACGGCGACACGGTGCTGCTTGGCGGCGTGGAGGCGGCGGTGATTGACGTTTCGGGCCACACCAACGGCCACATCGCCTTCCACCTCGCCAGCGCGGGCGTCGCCTTTGTCGGCGATTCGTTGTTTGCGCTGGGCTGCGGGCGGATGTTCGAGGGCGAGCCGAAGCAATTCTGGGCGAGCCTCACCCGCATCAAGGCGCTTCCCCCTGCAACCCTGCTCTATTGCGCGCACGAATACACCGCATCGAACGCCAAGTTCGCCCTGCACGCCGATCCCGACAACGCGGCGCTGGCCGCCTATGCCGAGGAAATCGCCGCCAAGCGCGCGAAGGGCGAATGGACCGTGCCGACGACGCTCGAACGCGAGCTTGCCACCAACCCCTTCCTGCGCGCTGACGATCCCGCGCTGATGGCCAAGTGGGGCGGAGGTGCGCCTTACGAGACTTTCGCGGCATTGCGGGCGGCGAAGGACAATTTCTGAGATGACCGAGGTCGCCCCCGCCGTCAGGGGCTTTCACGCGCATATCTATTACGATCCGCACGAGGTGACGCTGGCGCAGGATTTTACCGCACGGGTGCAGCAGCGCTTCAAGGTGGCGGTAGGGCACTTCCATCTCGCCCCGATCGGCCCGCATCCGCGCGGATCGTGCCAGCTGTCGATGTCGCCCGCGACGTTCGCCCAGTTCACGCTGTGGGCGGTCGAAGCGCGCGGGGATCTGACCATTTTCGCGCATGGCCTGTCCGGCGACGATCTCGCCGATCACACTCGCTACACTGTGTGGTTCGGCCCTTCCGAACCGCTCGATCTGTCGATCTTCGGCTAATGCAGGCCCTGCGCGTCTCGGCGCTCTCGCCCGACCTGTCCGGCGTTACGCTGGCTGACCTGCCGCCCCCCGTTCGCGCGCCCGGCGGGGTGCTGGTTCGAGTGCGGGCAGCCTCGCTCAACTTTCCCGATCTGCTGATGACGCAAGGCGGATACCAGTTCAAACCCGAGGTGCCCTTCACCTCCGGCCTCGAATTCGCAGGCGAAGTGCTGGAGGCTGACGCCGATAGCGGCTTCACCCCCGGCGACCGGGTGATGGGCGGCAACAAGACGGGGGCCTTTGCCGAACTCGCCTGCGTGGCGGCGGACAAGCTTTCGCCAATGCCGCGCGGCATGGATTTCCCGCAGGCAGCGGCGATGGGCGCGGCCTATTTGACTGCCTACACGGGGCTGGTCGAACTCGGCGCTTTGCGCGAGGGCCAGTGGGTGCTGATCCACGGCGCGAGCGGCGGAGTGGGCCTTGCTGCCTGCGATCTGGCGCAGGCGCTGGGCGCGCGCGTGATCGCCACCACCGGCAGCGCAGACAAGTGCGACCGGATCGACGCAATCGCCCGGCCCGAGGCCGTCATCATGGCGACCGGCCGGTTCAGGATCGAGGTCGAAGCGCTGACCGCTGGCAAGCTGGCCGACATCGTGTTCGATCCCGTCGGCGGCGATGTGTTCGACGAATCGACCCGCTGCGTCGCCTTCGGCGGCAAGCTGATGGTAGTTGGCTTCACTTCGGGGCGGATTGCCGACATCTCCACCAACATTCCGCTAATCAAGGGTTTCAGTGTCGTCGGCCTGCGCGCCGGAGAATATTCCCGCCGCTTCCCCGAGCGTGGCCGCGCAATCAACGCCGCGATCAACGCGCTGGCCGAGCAAGGCCGCATCATCCCCGCAATCGACCGCATCCTGCCCCTGTCGCAGTGGCGCGAAGGCTTCGAGGCGATGGCGCAACGCCAGCTGGTCGGTAAAGTGGTCTTTGTCCCCGGTAGCTAGGGGCGAGCATCAATAGAGGTATTTGTCCTCGCGCACGGTGAAGATCAGGTTGAACCCGCCATAGGGCGTCTGGATCAGCTTGGTCTTCTTCTCGCCCTCGCGCCAGATCAGCATCAGCCCCTCCGAGGTCGTGTCGATCACGCCCCCGCCGCCGTAACCGAACACGGAGCCGAACGGCGCGGTATCGCGTTCAGGCTCACCCAGCTGCGCCTCGAACTGCGCGCGCAGGCGATAAAAGCATTCTGCCGGGGCCTGCGATCCCATGAACGAGATCGTCACCAACCCGCCCTTCCCGCTGCGATAGCCGAACGGCGCGGGGCAACCGGGTATCACCTCCATATGCCGCTTGGGCAGGCCGTTCATGAAGGCCTTGGCCTCGGCCTTGGGGGTGGTGGTAGTGAACTTGCCCCACAGCACCACCGGCCCGGTTGGCTCAGCCTGCTCAGCCGCGAGCGGCATCGCCGCCATCAGCGCCGGGACAATCAGCCAACGTCTTGCCATATCGCGCATCCTGTCCTCATGCATCGCCGCACATTAACCGACTGCGCCTAAAAGAAAAAGGGCGGCCCCGCAGGACCGCCCCCTATCCGTAACCGGATGAACCGTGTCGCTTACAGCGAGGCAATGACCTCATCAGCGAGCTTCTTGTCGGCCTTCTTGTCGTGCGCCTTGGCGATCAGCACCTTCGAAGCAGCCGCGGCAGCGGAGACCGCGCGGGCCTTGACGTCGGCCACCGCAGCACGCTCGGCCGCGGCGATCTTGTCCTCGGCCATGCGCTGGCGGCGGGCCACCATCACTTCGCTGTCAGCCTCGGCCTTGGCGAGGATCGCGTCGGCTTCTTCGCGGGCACCGGCCAGCATCGCTTCGGCGTCCTTTTCGGCGCCGGCGATCTTGGCGGCATATTCCGCACGCAGAGCTTCGGCTTCAGCGCGCAGCGACTTGGCTTCGTCGAGCGCCTTGCGGATCTCGGCGATCTTGGCATCAAGCCCGCCGGTAATCAGGCCGGGGACCTTCTTCCACACGAACACCGCGACCAGCACCAGCATCGCGAGCGCGACCCACTGGTAGGAATCGAGCCCCAGCACCGACGGCTCGGCGTGGCCTTCAGCCCCGCTGGCGAGCAGAACGAGAATGTCAGCCATGTGCCATCACCTCCTTGACCGCAGCCTCGGCGGCGGCGGGTTCGACTTCGGTGCCGGCGATCCGGGCGACAATGTCGCGCGCGGCGTCGGCGGCCACGCCTTCGATCTCGGCCATCGCGCTGGTGCGCGCGGCGTCGATCGCGGTTTCGGCCTCGGCCAGCTTCTCGTCGAGCCGCGCCTGTGCCGCAGCCAACTTGGCTTCGGCAGCCTTGGCCGCCTTGCCCTTGGCTTCGGCAATCAGCGCCTGAGCCGCAGCACGATTATCGTTCTCGCGCTTGCGCCAGGCTTCCTCCTCGCTGTCGGCGGCGTCGCGTGCGGCCTGAGCCGCGGCAAGGTCACCGGCGATCTGCTGGTCGCGCAGGTCGACCGTGCCCATGATCTTCGGCACCATGCCCAGCCCCACGACGAGGAAGGTCAGGCCGAAGAACACCAGCAGCCAGAACACCTGGCTCGAGATGGTATCAGCGATTTGAACGATCTGGGGCATGCTCGCGCCTTACAGTCTGGAGCGCTGGGGGCAGGGGATCACCCCGCGCCGCCCGGCCACACCATGAGCCGGACTTAGCCGAAGATCAGCAGAACGGCGATAACGAAGGCCAGCAGGCCGAGAAGTTCGGCAGCTGCGAAGCCGATGAACAGACGGCCCTGCTGGGCGTCGGCGGCACCGGGATTGCGCAGCGCGCCTTCGAGGAACGAAGCAAACACGTTGCCCACGCCGAGCGCGGCGAGACCAGCGCCAATCGCCGCGAGACCGGCACCCAGAAGAGCTGCAGCTTGTGCGTCCATGATAGTAAACTCCTTGAGAAAAATTCGTTGGTTGGTGAAGGTATCTCGGAAAGCCCGGGAGGCTCTCAGTGAAGGTTTTCCGCGTCGTTGATGTAGAGCGAGGTCAGCAGCGCGAACACATAGGCTTGAATGCCCGCGACGAGGATTTCGAGCGCGCTGATCGCAACCATCAGCACAAAGCTGGGAATACCGATCGCCGCACCGAGCGCCGGACCGGCAGCGCCGCCGGAAATCACGAAGCTCGCGAGCACCTTGAGCAGCACGTGCCCGGCCATCATCGCCACGAACAGTCGAAGCGCGAGGCTGAACGGGCGCACCATGAACGAGATCAGTTCGATCGGCGCGATGAAGAACACCATCGGCAACGGCGTTCCGGCCGGCACGAAAAGCGAGAAGAAGTGGAACCCATGCTTCCAGAAGCCGACGATCAGCACGATCGAGAAGCTCAGGATCGCCAGTACGCCGGTGACGGTGAAGTGGCTGGTGAAGGTGAAGGCATGCACTCCGGGGATCACGCCAACCGGCACGAGGCCGAGGAGGTTCCCGAACAGGATGAACATGAACAGGGTGAAGATGTAGGGCACATACTTGCGCCCGGCCTTGCCGATGTTGGCTTCGAGCATGTCGTCGATGAAGCCGGTCAGGGTCTCGACTGCCATCTGCCAGCGCCCCGGCACCAGCTGGCGCTTCATGCCGCCAGCCACGAACACCCACACCAGAACGGCGGTAATCGCCATCCACAGCGCAGAGTTGGTGAATGCGATGTTGAACCCGTCCGCCAGTTGCCAATCCGAGCCGAACAGGGGCTCGATGGTGAACTGCTTCATCGGATCGACCTTGCCTTCTTCGGCTGCCACGATCTGGGTCCTCAAATGTTTCACATGAAACACGCCCCTCAAGGCGGCGTGCGGGAGACGGCGGGAGTCTATCCCTGCCCGTCCTCATCGTCAGCCGGCCCCTCGGGACGTGTATTCGCCGCAAGGATGATGCTTCTGAAGGCCGAAACGGTTCCGACGAACAGCCCGGTCAACAGGCCCCAGGGCTGGGTCCCGGCCAGCGAATCCACCGCAAAGCCGATGACCAAGCCGCCGATGATCCCACCAAGGAGGTTGGCCAGTGCGCGGTTGCCGCTGCGGTAATTCGCATCGGTTCCCTGCACCTTCGGCCGGTTACGCTGTTCTTCGCGCTCGCGTGCGGCCCTGAGCCGCGCTTCGAGCGCGTCAATCCGCGCATCCTCGACGATGGGTTCTCGGGCGGGTTTCTCGTCGTTCACGCCGTGCTCCTTCAAGGGGGAGGCAAAGGCACGCGCGACCAGGTACCCGCCGAGGGCGCCGCCCCCTTAGAAGGGGCCTAGATAGGTGTCAACATCGGGTGAAGCTAGTTTTGTGCAGTTGCGAAGTTTGTTTTCCCGTCTCGGCTCCGCGATGCGGGAAAACAAACTACGGACAACGCGCATCGCGGGTTGGCGGTGCGCTGGTGCGGGTTTGCCAGGTGCCATCGGGCGCCTGATATTTCTCGCCCGGTTCGGTCCGGTCGATCAGCGTGCAACCGGCCGTGAAAGCATAGGCTTCGAGGGTCTGCCGCTTTTCCTTGGCCCGTTCGGCATAGGTCGCCCGGCGCTTGATGTTGATATCGTCGACCACGCGCTGGAGCGTCGGAGTGGCAGCGCCGACAATGCCGAGATAGCCGTCGGGCTGCTCACCGATCTGCCCGGCTGCGCGCGCCGCAGCATAGGCCGGATCGCGCTGCTGGGCCATCGCCGCGCCACTAGCCATGCCGATCAACGCCAGCGCAGCCACGACGGCAAGAGGTGTCTTTCGCATCATCACTTCTCCTTGGCCCGGGCCATCTTCAGAAGATGTCGGGGTTGTCTTCGATCGTGTTCGCCGCGTCTTCCGCCAGAGCCAGCACCACGTCCGCCCTGATGTTGATATCGAGCTGGATCACGATCGGCTTGTCGGGGGCCTGGATATTGATGCACCCGGCAAGCATCGTGGCCATTCCGGTCAACGCTGCGATAGCCTTCACCCTACCCCCCTTCCCGATGATGCAGTCTCTGCGAGACTTCGCATTGCACAAGGTAGGGGTCAAATTCGCTCGTGACATGGCAGGCAATCGCTTTCTGAAGGTTGAACGGGGATGCAAAGGGCGGCCGGATCGCTAGGGCGGCGGCGCAGGGGCGGCGGTTCGGGCCGCCTTGAGCCGATCGACCTTGCTCTGCACCTGGCTCTCGTCGAACAGCTGGAGCCAGCTTCCCGGATCGGACATGCCGCGGGCAATCATCGCCAGCTGGCTGAAGGTCTGCGAGCGGACGTTGATCCGGAACTGGATCGGCAGTTTAGCGAGGCGCCGCGTGACAAAGTTGCGGCTCGCGCCCTCGCCCTGCCGGATGCCATCGAAATTGAAGCTGGTGATAATCTCGCCAGCCAGATCGCCATCGAGCGTCACGCTCATCTGCCGGTAATCGAGCGAGCGCAGCGCGGAGAAGGCATAATTGCCCATCGTGCCGAGGTCTTCGTAGCTGAGCTCGCCGAGATAGGCGATATTGCCGCCGCCCGACCGCGCGACCAGCAGGCCGCTCTCGATTCGGCCATTGCCGTTGGTATCGAACACAATCGGCACCGTCCCGTCGAACACACCCGTCGCGCTGATGTTGCCGAGCTCCATCTCGGTCACGAAAGTCGCTGCATCAAGCCCGATGATCTCGAAGACATAGCGGCGTTCCTCGGGCCGGGAGAAATCCATCGCCAGCGGGTGCATCAGCAAAGTGCCGCCCATGAAGGGGAAGCGCGCGTCTTCCAGGGTGAGGAGCGTGCCCTCCCTGAGCTCGAATTGCAGTGTACCGGCCAGCACCTCGACGCCCGGATTGATCGCCGCGATGGTCAGGCGCTGGTCGGGGGCGGTGGTGAGACTGAGCAGATCGGTGAACACCACCTTGCCTTTCACCCCGCGCACCGGGCCGAAGGCGGCGGCGAAATCGAAGCCATCGGTGGCGAAGGTGCCCGAACTGGTGAGGTTCTCGCCCTGCCAGTCGATCCGCCCCTCGCCCGTCACCGTGCCGCTGGCGAGCGCGATTACGCCGGTGGCGAGATAGCTGAGATCGGCCGGTTGCAGGCTCTTGTCGAAAGCCAGCCCCGGCACGGCCAGCCGCGCACCCCCGCGGGCGCTACCGAGATCGTGGGTGATGGCGACGTCAGCCACCGGCCGGTCGGACTCCGGGTGCCGCAGGCGGGCCTCGGCACGGATCGCATTGTCGGCAAGGGTCAGGCTCGCGCCGCGGGCGGTGAGCGGGCTGAAACGCGCCTCGCGCCCACCCCCGTTCTCGCCCGGACGGTCCGTCAGGCGGAACTGCGCGCCATCGATCCGCAGCACGCTGTCGGCATAGGCCCACCGCCCGCCGATCGCGTCAAGATCGAGCGGGACGGCATCGAGCCGCGCCGTGCCGCCGGTAAACTCGCCGCCCGGCTCGCCCGAGAGGCTACCGGTGAGGCTCGCGGCCGTCAGGCGCACCTCGCTGCCCGGTTCGCCAAGCCGCACGGCGATGTCCTCCAGGGCGAAGGGCGCGGGGTAATGCAGCGCCACGCTCCCGGCTGAAAGCTGCGCGGGGCTCTCCCCCAGCTTGCCCGCCAGCACCAGCGGGCCGGTGCGCGCCGCAAGGCTGAGGGCATCATTATAGGCCAGCAAGGGCGCGCCGCCTTCGGGGCAAAGCGTAATCTGCTGGCCCGCCAGCGCCAGCCCCGATAGCGCCAGCGAGCGGAACCGCACCGGCGTGCAACCCGTGCCCAGCACCAACCCGCGTGCCGCCGACCAGCGCCCTTCGAGCGGCAGATCGAGCCCGCGCACCTCTCCGCCCGGCAGATCGCCGCTGGCTGTCACCAGCCCGTCGAACCGCAAGGCCCCGCCGCGCTCCTGCCGCAAGGAGAGGCGCGGGATCGCCAGCCGGTTTGCGCCCGCGGCATATTCGGCCATCGCCATGCGTAGCGACCAGCCGCCGTCCGGCCCCTGCTCCATCCGCCCGTTGATCGCCGGCAGGCCCGCGCCGCCCGCCAGAATATTGCCGCGCAGCGCCACCAGCGCGCCATCGGCCAGCCCGGCATTGACCTGCGAGAGCGCCAGCACCCGCTCGCCCGAACGGGTGGCAAGGCTGGCCTCGGGCACGATCAGTGAAAGTTCGTCCGGCTTGTGGCGGATAATCGCCTCGGCGCGAAACCCCGCGCCCGCCAACCCGCGCACCAGCCCGCCGCGCGTCTTGGCGAGCAGCGGAGCGAGCAGCGTGCCGTCCAGCCCCGCTTCGATTCCCGCCAGCTGACGGCCAATTGCCGCATCCGCCGTCAGCCCTGTGCCGCGCAGATCGCCCTGCCATTCGCCGCGGGCGGCGTCTGCACTGCCGCGCCAGCTACCTTCCGCCTCAAGCCGCGCCAACCGGCCCTGTGGTGCGGTAATGCCGGTCAGCGCCAGATCATGCGCGACCACCAGCCCCTTGTCGGACCATGTCAGCTGCCCGGTCCCGCTCACGCCTTTGCCGGTAAGAGCGGCCACAGCCAGCCCCGCCCCGCGCAGCGCGAAATCGCCCTCGGCCGCGGCGAAATCCTTTGCCAGCGAGAGCTTCGTGCCGATATCCGCGCTGGCAAGACGTGCTCCGCCGCAAGTCACTCCGCCCAGCCGCAACGGCCCGTCGAGGCTCGGCGTGCCGCTTGCGGTGGTGAGTTTGCCGTAAAGGCTGGCACGCTCGGCCCGGCAGCCCTCCACCCCGATCCCCGGCGCGGTCGCCGCCAGTGTCCCGGCAAATCCGTCATCCAGCCGCCCGCTGCCTTCCAGCTTCACCCCGACCGCGCCGTAATCGCTTGCGATCAGCGCGCGGCCATCGACCAGCGCAAGATCGATCGCAGGCAAGCGCGGCGGCTCCTTGCTGTCGGTAAAAACCAGCGGATCGAGCGCGCCGAGGCTGAATTTGCCGCCGCGATAGCTGCCATAGAGCCGCGCGCCTTCAAGCCTGACGCTGCGCACCTCCGGCCCGGCCCAGCCGACGCCAAGCTCCACCACCATGCGCCGTGCGGTAAGATCGGGCCGCGCCGGATCGCCGACCACGAGGTTCTCGATCACCTGCGTTTCGGGACCGATGGCGATGATGTCATAAGTCGCCGCGACGCCCTTTTCGCTCAGGTAATCGTCGATGAAATCGCCTGCGATGCGATCACGGTCGAGCCATGCGATGGTGCCCGCGGCCAGCGCCACCACCGCGCCGCCAAGCAAGATCCGGCTGCGCCACCGGCGCGGCCACAGGCCCGCACGCGCGGCTGGCGGAGGAGATTCGTCATGCGTTTCAGGCGCCGCCATTGCTTGTTACCCTTGCGCCCATCGGCCCCCAAAGGCAATGATGCAGCGGTTCGCAGTCCTGCCGGGGGTCGCATTGCCGGAAGCTGAAGACGGGTTCGATTTTGGCGAGAGGCCGAAGCAGGCAGCCGATGCGGGGAAGACCGCAGGCGCGGGCCATCGCGAACGGCTGCGCCAACGCTTGCTCACCGGCGGGGCCGAGGCGCTGGCCGATTACGAAGTGCTGGAATACCTCCTCTACGCAGCCATCCCGCGCGGTGATACCAAGCCCATCGCCAAGGCGCTGCTGGCGCAGTTCGGCAGCCTTGCAGGCGTGCTCAATGCCGATCCCAAGGCGATGCAGCGGGTCAAGGGCGTGGGCGAGAACAGCGCAGCCGCCCTGCTCGCGGTTGCCACCGCCGCGCGCCGCATGACGCGCGGCGCGATCGTCAAGAAGCCTGTGCTGTCGAGCTGGCAGGCGCTGATCGACTATCTCACCACCGACATGGCGCATCTGACGGTGGAGCGGGTGCGGATCCTCTATCTCGATACCAAGAACCGTCTGATCGAGGATCATCACTTGGGCGATGGCTCGATCGATGAAGCTGCGATCCACCCGCGCGAGGTGATCCGCCGGGCGATGGATGTCGGCGCGAGCGCGATGATCCTTGTCCACAACCATCCTTCCGGCAGCCCTGAACCCAGCCGCGCCGACATCCAGATCACCCAGCGCATCGCCGAGGCCGGGCGGCTGCTCGGCGTTACCGTCCACGATCACGTCATCATCGGGCGCGAGGGGCACACCAGCCTCAGGGCCAAGGGCCTGATCTGATGACAGCACCCGCGCCGCCGCCGCGCGGTTACCGGCCCGAGATCGACGGATTGCGCGCGCTCGCCATTGCTCCGGTGGTGATGCATCACGCCGCGCCCGAATGGCTGCCCGGCGGCTTTGCCGGGGTCGATGTGTTCTTCGTCATCAGCGGCTATCTGATCGCCGGAATCATCGCGGGCGATCTGGCACGCGGGCGCTTCAGCCTGCGCGGCTTCTGGGAACGGCGCGCGCGGCGCATCATCCCGGCGCTGGCGGCGATGCTGATGGTCACGACGCTGGCGGCCTGGGCGATCCTGACGCCTGAGGATTTCCAGCAATTTGCCAAGGCCTTGCTGGCCGCATCTGTGTTCGCCTCGAATATCCATTTCGCTCGCGGCACAGGCTATTTCGACGGGACCGAGGGCAGTCTGCCGCTGCTCCATACTTGGACGCTCGGGGTGGAGGAGCAGTTCTATCTGCTGTTTCCGCTGCTGATGCTGATGGTGTGGCGCTGGAACCCGCGCGCTGTGCTGCCGGCTGTTGCGCTGGCGGGCGCGGTGAGTTTCGCGCTCGCCTTGTGGCTCGCGCCGCGCTGGCCGCTGGCTGCATTCTATCTGCTGCCGACGCGGATGTGGGAGCTGATGCTGGGCGCGGCTTGCGCGCTGCTGCCGCGCACGCCGCGCCCCGACGGACGGCTGGCGCTGGCAGGCCTGGCCGCGATCATCGCGGGTTTTGGCGTGATCGGCCCCTTCAGTCCCGCGCCCGGCCCGCTGTTTCTGCTGCCGACGCTCGGCACGGCGCTGGTGCTGCTGTTTGCCGATGCGAGGACCGCCGCGGGCCGCGTGCTGGCAGCGCGGCCGCTGGCGGCGCTGGGGCTGATCTCGTTCGGCCTTTATCTCTGGCACCAGCCGGTGCTGGCCTTCGCCCGGTATCTCCACTTCGGCCCGCTGCCGCCCTGGGCGCTGGCGGCGGCCGTGGCGCTGTCGGTTGCGCTGGCGGCGGCCTCCTATCGCTGGATCGAGCAACCGGTGCGCCAGCGCCGACAGCTTGCGCGCCCCGCTGTGCTTGCCGCCGCCAGTGCCGCCGCGCTTGCCCTGCCGCTCGGCAGCGGAGCGGCCGGATATGGACGCGTGCTGCTGCCTCATGCCGGGGCCGAGGCGCAGCGGCTTGGCGGGCTGCGGCCTGTGGGCGTGTTCGATGCGGAAGTGATTCCCGCATCCGGCCCGCTTGGCTTCGTGCTGTTTGGCGATAGTCACGCGGGCCAGTACTTCACGGCAGCTACGGATCGCTTCGGCGCAGGCGCACTGTTGTCGGCGAGTGGTTGCCTATCTGCCGGAGGCGTGACCAACTGGGACACCACCGGAGCCGAACAGCGCGCCTGCACCGCCATGCCCGCCCGGCTGGCCGAACTGGTGCAGCAGCGCGGCATCGACACAGTGATATGGGCGCAGCGTTGGGATCGCGAGTTGTTCGATGCTGCATCGGGCACCGCGCTGGGCAGCAGCTCGGGCGCCGCTGCCCCTGCCCTCGTCAGCGCCATCAAACGCACAATCGACAGCCTGCCGCCGGGCACGCGCGTGGTCCTCGTCGGCAATTCGCCCACCGCTCTGGCGGCAGGGCCGGTCATGGAAGGCGGCTGGCTGCGCTGCCGGGCGTGGATCGGGCAGACCTGCCCCGACAGCTATCCTGCCACCCTTGCCGAAGGCCGCGCGGTCAACCCGCACCTGCGCGCGCTCGCCGAGCATGATCCGCGCATTACATATGTCGATGCCGCCGCCTCGCTGTGCAACAGCGCGCGCTGCTGGCTGATCCAGAACGGCCGCCTCAATTACTGGGACGGCAGCCACCTGACCCGTGCCGCCGCCGCGCGCGTGATCGGGCAGATCAGCCTCGCCGATCTTGCCTTGCCCGCCCCCCTTCCCTAGGCCCCGCCGCGACAGCCCCTCAACCGGAGTCGATGATGGTCCCCCGCTATGCCCGCCCTGCCATGACCGCCCTGTGGGAGCCGGAGGCGAAGTATCGCATCTGGTTCGAGATCGAGGCGCACGCCACCCAGAAGCTCGCCGATCTCGGCGTCGTGCCGCAAAGCGCGGCCAAGGCGCTGTGGGACTGGTGGGCGACCAACCCGAAAATCGACGTCGACGCCATCGACGCCATCGAAGCCGTCACCAAGCATGACGTGATCGCCTTCCTCGACTGGGTCGCGCAGCAGGTGGGCGAGGAAGCGCGCTTCATGCATCAGGGCATGACAAGTTCGGACGTGCTCGACACCACGCTCTCGGTGCAACTGGCGCGGGCGAGCGAAATTCTGCTCGCCGATCTCGACGCACTGCTCGCCGCGATCCGCACCCGCGCCGAGGAGCACAAATACACGCCGACCATTGGCCGCAGTCACGGCATCCATGCCGAGCCGGTCACCTTCGGCCTCAAGCTCGCGCAGGCCTATGCCGAGTTCGACCGCTGCCGCACCCGCCTGATCGCGGCGCGCGCCGAAATCGCCACCTGCGCGATTTCGGGCGCGGTCGGGACTTTCGCCAATGTCGATCCGGCGGTGGAAGAATACGTCGCCGACAAGCTGGGGCTGGCGGTGGAGCCGGTCTCGACGCAGGTCATCCCGCGCGATCGTCACGCGATGTTCTTTGCGACGCTGGGCGTGATCGCCAGCTCGATCGAGCGCCTCGCCGTCGAAATCCGCCACTTGCAGCGCACCGAAGTGCTGGAAGCGGAGGAGTATTTCTCCCCGGGCCAGAAGGGGTCGAGCGCGATGCCGCACAAGCGCAATCCGATCCTGACCGAAAACCTCACTGGCCTCGCCCGCATGGTGCGCTCTGCCGTCACCCCGGCGCTGGAGAATGTCGCGCTGTGGCATGAGCGCGATATCTCGCACTCCTCGGTCGAGCGTTACATCGGGCCGGATGCCACCATCACGCTCGATTTCGCGCTGGCGCGGCTGACCGGCGTGGTCGACAAGCTGCTGGTCTACCCCGAGCGGATGGAAAAGAACCTCAACCGCATGGGCGGCCTCATCCATTCGCAGCGCGTGCTGCTGGCGCTGACGCAGGCGGGGCTGACCCGCGACGATGCCTATCGCCTCGTGCAGCGCAACGCGATGAAGGTGTGGGAATCGGACGGCGCGCTGTCGCTGCTCGAACTGCTCAAGGCCGATGCGGATGTCACCGCCGCGCTCTCGCCGGCGCAGCTCGAAGAGAAGTTCGACCTCGGCTACCACTTCAAGCACGTCGACACGATCTTCGCCCGGGTGTTCGGTTGAGTGTTCGGCTGAGCCGCGCCGGCGATGCTGGACAAGCCGCGCGAATCGCCTAGGCTCGGCGGCGGAGCGGACCAAGGGGAGAGAGGCGCCTCGTGAAGATTGTTCGTACCATTCTGTGGGTTCTGGCCGCGGTCGGGTTTCTGATCTTCGCGATCTATAACTGGACCCCGGTCGAGCTGACGCTGTGGCAGAACCTGGTCATGGAAACCAAGCTGCCGGTGCTGGCGCTGCTGGCCTTCGCGCTCGGGTTCCTGCCGCTGTGGGCCTATCACCAGAGCGTGAAATGGGGGATGAACCGCCGCATCCGGGCGCTGGAGAACTCGCTCAAGCACACCGCGCTTGCGCGCCATCATGAACCCCAACCGGCTGCGGCTGCGCCCGTGGATAACTCTGTGGAAAAGCCTGTGACCAAACCGTCGGAAACGCACGATCCCCTTTCCCCCGCCGATAGTGATGCAGGTGCAGGCAAATGAGCAATCCGGTCTATCTCGCGCTCGACGTGCCGCAGCTTGAGGCGGCCAAGGCGCTGGTGAGCAAGGTCAAGGCGCATATCGGCGGGGTGAAGCTCGGCCTTGAATTCTTCTGCGCCCACGGCGCGCACGGGGTGCACGAAATCGCGCATCTGGGGCTGCCGATCTTCCTTGATCTCAAGTTCCACGACATCCCCAACACGGTCGCTGCCGCCATGCAGGCGATCCATGTCTATGAACCGGCAATCGTCACCGTCCATGCCAGCGGCGGGCGGGCGATGATGGAGGATGCCAAGGCGGCCGCCGCAGCGGGCACCAAGGTGGTGGCCGTCACCATGCTCACCAGCCTCGATGCGAACGACCTCACCGCCACCGGCGTCTATGGCAGCGCCGAAACGCAGGTAATGCGCCTCGCAGAACTGGCCCATTCCGCCGGGCTCGACGGGATCGTGTGTTCGGGGCAAGAAGTCGGGATGGTCAAGAAAGCGTGGAAGGACGGGTTCTTCGTCGTCCCCGGCTTGCGTCCCAACGGCAACGGAACCGGCGACCAGAAGCGCGTCGTCACCCCGCGGCAGGCGCGCGATAACGGCGCGAGCGTGCTCGTCATCGGCCGCCCGATCAGCCGCGCGGAAGACCCGGCCGCAGCCGCGCGGGCGATCGAAGCGACGCTCTAGGGACACCGCGTGGCGGACGAGGCCACCCCCAACCTGCCCTCGCGCGATTTCAGCGCAACGGCGGCGTTCTATGCCAAGCTGGGTTTCGAGGAGGATTACCGCTCGGAAGGCTGGATGATCCTTTCGCGCGGATCGGCAACGATCGAATTCTTCCCCTACTCCGATCTCGACCCCTACAAGTCTTCGTTCAGTTGCTGCCTCAGGCTCGACGATCTCCCTGCGATGATGGCGCAGGTGCAGGCCAGCGGCGTACCCGATGCGCGCCACGGCATCCCGCGCTACCACCCCGCCGCGCCCGATCCGAGCGGGCTTACCATCGCCTATCTGATCGACCCAGATGGCACCCTGCTGCGGCTGATCCAGAACGATTGACCCGCCCTTCCTATCACCCTGAACTTGTTTCAGGGTCCAATTCTCCTTACGCGCGGACGGCTTGTTGCAGCGCGATGGATGCTGAAACGAGTTCAGCATGACGAAGTTGTACCTGTGAGCACGATTACCACCGCCACCCGCGCCGATGCGCCCCGCCTGAAAGCCCTGCTCGAAGCCGCCTATCGGGGCGATTCGGCGCGTCAGGGGTGGAACCACGAGGCCGACATTCTCGACGATGAACGCATTGCGCCCGGCGAATTGGAGGCACTGCTGGCCGATCCGGCGGTGACGATCCTGACCGCGCGCGCACCTGATTCGCTGGGGGGCGACGCGCTGATCGGCTGTGTCGCCGTGACACGGAAGGATGCGAGCCTCGCCTATCTGGGGATGCTCTGCGTGCTCCCGACACTGCAATCCGCGGGCCTCGGGCGGCGGTTGCTTGATGCCGCCGAGGACCTCGCCCGCTCCGAGGGAATCGCGGCGATGGAGATGACCGTGATCGACAGCCGCGATGCGCTCATCGCGTGGTACGAACGGCGCGGCTATGCCCGCACCGGCGAGGCGCGGCCCTTCCCCGTGCTGCGCGATCCGCCGATCACTTTCGCGGTGCTGGAAAAGCCGCTGCTCTGCGCGTAGAGGCGCGAGCCTATGCCGACCCTCGTCAAGATCTGCGGGCTTTCGACGCCCGAAACCATCGCCGCCGCCGTGCAGGCGGGGGCCACCTATGTCGGGCTGGTCCATTTCCCCAAGAGCCCGCGTCATGTCTCGGTCGCCAAGGCGGCAATGTTGCGGCGCGATTTGCCTGAAACGGCCAAAGTGGTGCTGCTGGTGGTCGATCCCGAGCCCCATGCGCTGGCCGAAGCCGTCCGCACCGTTGGCCCGCAGGTGGTACAGTTCCACGGCAGCGAGACGCCCGAGACCCTAGCCCGCTTCCGCGCCGAGACCGGCATAGAGGCATGGCGGGCGATGGCGGTGAAGGACGCAGCCAGCCTCGCCAACGTCGCGCAGTTTCGCGGGGCGGCGGACCGCGTGCTGCTCGATGCGCCGGCATCCGCGCTGCCCGGCGGCAATGGCACGTCCTTCGACTGGAGCCTGCTGGCCGGCTGGGAGGCACCGCTGCCGTGGGGCCTCGCGGGCGGGCTCACGCCTGCCAATGTCGGCGACGCCATCCGCCTGACGGGCGCGCCGCTGGTGGATACTTCTTCGGGGGTCGAGCGTTCTCCCGGGATCAAGGACGTGGACAAGATCACCGCCTTCTGCAAAGCGACCCGCAACACCTGACCCCTCCCGTTCGCCTCGAGCGAAGTCGAGAGGCCCTCACACCCAGGCGCAACAAGTATCTCGACTGCGCTCGACACGAACGGCATTAGTGGACTGATGAACACACCTCTCAACTCGTTCCGCAACCTTCCGGATGATCGCGGCCATTTCGGCCAGTTCGGCGGGCGCTATGTCGCTGAAACGCTGATGCCGCTGGTGCTCGATCTGGAGCGCGAATACCGCAAGGCGCAGCAAGACCCGGCGTTTCAGGCCGAGTTCGACGATTTGCTGGAGCATTACGTCGGCCGCCCCTCGCCGCTCTACTTCGCGCCGCGCCTGACGGAAGAACTCGGCGGCGCACAGGTTTGGTTCAAGCGCGACGAATTGAATCACACCGGCGCGCACAAGATCAACAATTGCATCGGGCAGATCCTGCTCGCGATCCGCATGGGCAAGACCCGCATCATCGCCGAGACCGGCGCGGGCCAGCACGGGGTGGCGACCGCGACGGTGTGCGCGCGCTTCGGCCTGCCTTGCGTGATCTACATGGGCGCCGAGGACGTGAAGCGCCAGTCGCCCAACGTGTTCCGCATGAAGCTGTTGGGCGCAGAAGTCGTGCCCGTCACCAGCGGCGGCGCGACGCTCAAGGACGCGATGAACGAAGGGCTACGCGACTGGGTCGCGAACGTCCACGACACCTTCTACATCATCGGCACTGCGGCAGGCCCGCACCCCTATCCCGAGATGGTCCGCAACTTCCAGAGCGTGATCGGCAAGGAAGCCCGCGCGCAGATGCTGGATCGCGTGGGCCGCCTGCCCGATCTGCTGGTGGCGGCGATCGGCGGCGGATCGAATGCGCTGGGGCTGTTCCATCCGTTCCTCGATGATCCGAGCGTCAAGATGCTCGGCGTCGAAGCGGCGGGCTACGGCCTCGACGGTGACGAACACGCCGCGAGCCTGCTCGGCGGCTCGCCCGGCGTGCTCCACGGCAACCGCACCTATCTGCTGCAGGACGAGGACGGCCAGATCACCGAAGGCCACTCGATCAGCGCAGGGCTCGACTACCCCGGCATCGGCCCGGAGCACGCGTGGCTCAAGGAAAGCGGCCGCGTCGAATACACCGCCGTCACCGACGAGGAGGCGCTGGGCGCCTTCCAGCTGCTGTGCGCGACCGAGGGGATCATCCCTGCTTTGGAACCCTCGCACGCGATCGCGGCGGTGAAGAAGGTCGCGCCGACCATGCCGAAGGATGCGATTATCCTCGCCAACCTGTGCGGGCGCGGCGACAAGGACATCTTCACCGTGGCGGAGCGTCTGGGGGTGGAGCTTTGAAGATCTTTACCTTCCTCGGAATCGTTTTGATTATCTGCGGTGCAGTGACGTTATGGTCGGCAATCGGCCCATCGGACGAGACCAGACTTTCGCTAGGATTGGTTGCCGGTATTGGACAGATCGGCGTAGGGATCGGCTGGATCATCTATCGGGATCGGATAGGAATTTCGAAGAAATGACCCGCCTCTCAACCACCTTCGCCGCCCCCCGCCCCGCGCTGGTCTGCTTCATCACGGCGGGCGATGGCGACACGGCGGCCAATCTCGATGCGCTGGTGGAAGCCGGTGCGGACGTGATCGAACTGGGCATGCCCTTCACCGATCCCATGGCCGATGGCCCCGCGATCCAGAGCGCCAATCTGCGCTCGCTGGGCGCGGGTACCAAGACGGCGGACGTGCTCCGCTACGCCACCGAGTTCCGCGCCCGTCACCCCAACGTCCCGCTGGTGCTGATGGGCTATGCCAACCCGATGGTGCGCCGCGGGCCAGAGTGGTTCGCCGAGGCAGCCGCAGCGGCAGGCGTAGACGGCGTCATCTGCGTCGACATTCCGCCCGAGGAGGACGACGCGCTCGGCCCGGCTCTGCGCGCCAAGGGCATCGCCCCGATCCGCCTCGCCACCCCCACCACGGATGCGGCGCGCCTGCCGCAGGTGCTCGAAGGCTCGGAAGGCTTCCTCTACTACGTCTCGGTCGCCGGGATCACCGGCAAGCAGCAGGCGCAAATCGAGAGCATCGAGGCCAATGTCGCGCGCATCAAGCAGTCGAGCGACTTGCCGGTCGCGGTCGGCTTCGGCGTGCGCACGCCTGAACAGGCCGCCGCGATTGCCAAGGTGGCAGACGGCGTCGTGGTCGGCTCGGCGCTGGTGGAGATTTGCGGCGCGTATGGCGCTGAAGCTCCGCAACACCTGAAAGCGCTCACCGCCGCGCTTGCCGAGGCGGTTCACACGGCCCGCTGATTTCGTCATTGCTCCAAGCGGCAATATCGGTCCATGGATTGCTTCGCCTTCGGCTCGCAATGACGACCAAAAGAGGTTAGGAAACCGCCCATGAACTGGTTCAACCGCGTCCGCAATTCGCTCGGCTTTGCCCAGGAGAAGAAGACCACAGAGCGCGATCTGTGGATCAAGTGCCCGTCCTGTCAGGAAATGCTGTTCGTGCAGGAATACGAGGACAACCTCTCGGTCTGCCCGAAATGCGAGCATCACGGGCGGATCGGCGCGGATGCGCGGCTGGGGCTGCTGCTCGATCCGGGCTTCGAAGTGCTGCCGCTGCCCAAGGTCACCGAAGACCCGCTCCAGTTCAAGGACACCAAGAAGTACACCGACCGCCTCAAGGCTGCGCGCGCTGCAAACCCGCACGAGGATGCCTTCGTGACCGGCTCGGGCACAATCGACACGCGGCCTGCGGTGGTGGGCGTGCAGGACTTCAGCTTCATGGGCGGCTCGATGGGCATGGCCGTGGGGCAGGCCTTCTGTGAAGGCGCACAGAAGGCGCTCGATCGCCGCTGCGCCTATATCGTGGTGACCGCGGCGGGCGGCGCGCGGATGCAGGAGGGGATCCTCAGCCTGATGCAGATGCCGCGCGCGACGGTGATGACGCGGCGGCTGAAGCAGGCGGGCCTGCCCTATATCGTCGTCCTCACCGATCCGACCACCGGCGGCGTGACCGCGAGCTACGCCATGCTCGGCGACATCCACATTGCCGAGCCGGGCGCGCTGATCGGCTTTGCGGGCCAGCGCGTCATTCAGGACACGATCCGCGAGCAGCTGCCCGAGGGCTTCCAGCGCGCCGAGTACCTGCACAAGCACGGCATGGTCGACATGGTAGTCCACCGCCGCGAGCTGAAGGCGAAGCTGGCGACGGTACTGGACTACCTCGCCCCGGTGAAGGCGGCGTAACCACTCCCCTTCCGCTTGCGGGAGGGGTCGGGGGTATGCAAGTCCATGCGAGACTTCGGCAAATCCGACGATCCGCGCGTTCAGGCCCAGCTTGACCGCCTGGCGGCGCTGAGCCTGCCGCAGGGGCGCCTGGGCCTCGATACCATCAGCGCCCTGATGGAGCGGCTCGGCAACCCGCACCGCCAGCTGCCGCCCACGTTCCATGTCGCAGGCACCAACGGCAAGGGCTCGACCTGCGCCTTCCTGCGCGCGATGCTGGAAGCCGAGGGCTACAAGGTCCACGTCACCACCAGCCCCCACCTCGTCCGCTACAACGAGCGCATCCGCCTCGCCGGAAAGCTGATCTCCGACGCGATGCTGGCCGAGGTGCTGGCCGAGGTGCTCGACGCGGGCGCAGACCTCGGCCCCAGCTTCTTCGAAGTCACCATCGCCGCCGCCTTCCTCGCGTTCAGCCGCGTGCCTGCCGATGCCTGCGTGGTCGAAGTCGGCATGGGCGGGCGGTTCGATGCGACCAACGTGCTCGAACCCGAGGTGCTGGCCGCCTGCGGGATCGCGGCCTTGGGCCTCGATCACGAACGCTTCCTCCTCGCGCCCGAGGACGGCGTGCCGACCGAGCCGATGGCGCGCATCGCCTTCGAGAAGGCAGGAATCGCCAAGGCGGGCGTGCCGCTCGTCAGCATCGCCCGCCCCGCGCTGGAGGCCGCCAGCATCGCCGCCGTCGCCCGCGCGCAGGGCGCTGCGCTGGTGGAGCAGGGCGCGGCGTGGGACGTATGGGCCATCGACGGCAGCCTTGGATACCGCGACCGGACGGGCACGGACGGGGCCGAGATCATGCACCTCGCCCCGCCCGCCCTGCCGGGCGCGCACCAGTTCAGGAACGCCGGCCTCGCCATCGCCATGCTGCGCCACCAGAGCGCGCTGCCGGTGCGCTTCGGTGCCATCTCGCGCGGCCTTGAGGCGGCCCGCTGGCCTGCGCGGATGCAACGCCTTGCCCCCGGCCCGCTCACCGGCGGGCGCGAGGTCTGGCTTGACGGCGGGCACAACCCGCAAGCAGGCGCAATGGTGGGCGACCACTTCGCGCAGACGCGCCTCCACCTCGTGATCGGCATGATCGAGGGCAAGGACCCCGCCTCGCTCATCGTCCCCCTCGCCCCCGTGCTGGCCAGCATCACCGCCGTTCCGGTGCCGGGCCATGACTGGCACCCGGCCAGCGCCTTCGGCCCCGAAGCCCGCCCTGCCCCCGATGTGCCGGGCGCATTGGCGATGCTCCCCGATGACGGCTTGCCGATCCTCATCGCCGGCTCGCTCTACCTCGCGGGCGAGGTGCTGCGGCTGAACGACGAACTGCCTGACTGAGCGTCCCGCCAGCGCGCGCCGGGCGCGTGTTGGAGACACATGAGACACAGTCCAGAACAAGAAAACCGTCCCCCCCGCGCCAGCCACAATCCGGCTTGGTTCGGGACGGGTTTGCGCAGGGTCATGCGGGCCATCATGCCCGCGCCCCGGCGAGTAGGAAAGCGCCGCCTACTCGCCCTCGCCCCGCTGTGTCCCGGCTGTCCCGATCGAGGCGTCGATCAACCCGGCGCGCATCATCAGCCAGAACAGCACGATCCCCGGCACTGCCGCCGCGGTGGTGAACAGGTAGAAGTTCACATAGCCGAAGCTTTCCACCAGCGCGCCCGCCGTGGTCCCGGTCAGCACCCGGCCGACGATGCTCGCCGCTGCCGAGATCAGCGCATATTGCGATGCGGTGAAGCGCAAGTCGGTGAGCGCGGCGAAATAGGCGACCACTGTCACCCCGCCGATGCCGCTGGCGATATTTTCGAACAGGAAGGTCGCGGCCATCCCGGCGTTGGTCTTGTCCACCGCCGCCAGCAGCGCGAAACTGAGGTTGGAGATACCCATCAGGATCAGGCTCAGCAGCACCGATCGCTTCATGCCCAGCCGTGAATAGAGCGCCCCGCCGATGAAAATCCCGATCAGAAACGCCCAGAAGCCCACGCCCACATCGTAAAGCGCGATCTCGTCATTGGTGTAGCCCTTGTCGTCGAGCAACAGGCGCACGGTAAGGTTGGCCAGCGTGTCGCCGATCTTGTGCAGCAGGATAAACAGCAACACCAGCACCGCGCCTTTCCTCAGGAAGAACTCGGTGAAGGGGCCATAGACCGCGCGCAGCGCCTCGCCGATGCCTTTGGCGCGTTCGGGAATGCGGCGGCGGGCCGGTTCGCCCAGCACCAGCGCGGTGAGCATCGCGGGCAGCGCGAACGCGGCGCAGGCGAAATAGGCCACTTCCCAGCCCGCGCGCGCAGCCACCACCAGCGCCAGCGCGCCAGCGCCGGCCGATCCGATCCGCCAGCCATATTGCGTCATCCCCGATCCGACGCCGAGCTGTTCAGGCTTCAGCGTCTCGATCCGGTAGGCGTCGATCACGATGTCGAAGGTGGCACCGGCAATGCCGACCAGAATGGCCGAGGTCGCCACCCAGGCGATATTCGCAGCCGGATCGACCAGCGCGAGGTTGGCGACCGCCGCCATCACCAGCGCGCCGACAAACAGCATCCACGACACGCGCTGCCCCAGCCGCCCGATCACCGGCAGTCGCACCCCGTCGATCACCCAGGCCCACAGGAACTTGAGGTTATAGGCGAGGAACACCAGCGTGAAGGCGGTGACCGTCTTCTTGTCGATCCCGTCCTGCGCCAGCCGGCTCGTCAGCGTGGCGCCGATCAGCGCATAGGGAAAGCCCGAGGACACGCCCAGAAAGAAGGCAGCGAGCGATTCCTTTTCGAGATAGGGCTTGAGCGCTGCCCCCCAGCCACGCGGCGTGGCTGCTTCGACCGTCTCCATGCACGCACGTCCTTTTGATTGGTCCCGATCTCTGGCACACTAGGCGCAGGCAAGAGGGTGAGAAAAGAGCGATGAACGCCTTGGCAACAGATTACCCCCGATTGTCGCCAACGCCGGGCCAGTTGGCGCTGGCCGAGGCGATCCGCGGCGGGATCGGCAAGCAGGCAGGCGGGATCCAGACCGTCCCTGCGAGCAATTACACCTGCCCCGATCACTTCGCGCGCGAGAAAGCTGCGCTGTTTGATCGGCTACCGCAGGTGATTGCGCCGTCTGCTCTGCTGCCCGAACCCGGCATGGCGATGCCGCATGATGCGACGGGCCGCCCGCTCCTCATCACCCGCGATAATGACGGCAAGGCGCATGTCTTCCTCAACGTCTGCCGCCACCGCGGCACGCGGCTGGTCGAGGGGGGCGAGGTGCAATGCGCCAAGCGGCTCGTCTGCCCCTATCACGCATGGACCTACCGGCTGGACGGCGGATTGATGGCCCTGCCCCGGCCCGAGACTTTCCCCGGCATGGACAAGGGCGAATACGGCCTCGTCGAACTGCCCAGCATCGAGGCGGGCGGGCTGATCTGGTTCGCCCACAAGGAAGGTGCCGATTTCGGCGCCGCCCGGGAATTGGGCAGCGATCTCGATGCCTTCGGCTTGGGTCAGGCGCACCTGTTCCGGCGCAAGCTGCACACGGTTAAGGGCAACTGGAAGCTGATCATGGATGCCTTCCTTGAAAGCTACCATGTAACCCGCCTGCACGCCGCCACCATCGGCCCGTTCTTCAAGGACGGGATCACCGCAGGCGACCAGATCGGCCCGCACCAGCGCTCTGCCGTCGGGCGGCTCGAGGAGATGGAGGGCGTCGATTTCACCGACATGGCGGCGCTGCGGCGCGTGGTGACCTTCGCCTACCAGCTGCTCCCGGCCACGATCATCGTCCCCAGCCCCGATTACGTGAACGTGATGGTGCTGATGCCGCAGGCCGCCGATCTGACGCTGGTCGAGGATTTCATGCTGATCCCCGAAGCCCCGCAGACCGAAAAGGCGCTGGCGCATTGGGAAAAGAGCTGGAACCTGCTCGATGGCGGGGTCTTCGCCAGCGAGGATTTTCGCGCGGCGGAACTGGGCCAGCAGGGGCTTTCGTCGGGCGCGGTAGAGCACATCACCTTGGGCACGCTGGAAGGCGGGATCGCGCGGTTTGACCAGATCGTGACCGAAGCCTTGCGGGCGGCGAACTGACAGGCGCGTTGCATGGTCGCATTTCGAAAAGAAATGCTCTAGGCGCGGCCAATGCCTACCCAGCCCCCCCGCTCCGAAAACCGCCCCGAGGGCGACCGTATCGCCAAGCTGCTTGCCCGCGCCGGCATCGCCAGCCGCCGCGAGGTGGAGCGAATGATTGCCGAAGGACGCGTCGCGCTCGATGGCAAGGTGCTGGAAACCCCGGCCACGATCCTGCCCGGCCTGCGCGGCGTAACGGTCGACGGCAAGCCTGTCACCGCGGCCGAGCCGACCCGGCTGTTCGCCTTCCACAAGCCCACCGGCCTCATCACGGCAGAACGTGATCCGGCGGGCCGTCCGACGATCTACACCGCGCTGCGCAATGCCCTGCCCAAGGGCGCGGGCCGCGTCATGCCGGTCGGGCGGCTGGACCTCAACACCGAAGGCCTGCTGCTGCTTACCAATGACGGCGAGGTGAAGCGCAGGCTCGAACTGCCCGCCAGCGGCATCCCGCGCACCTACCGCGCGCGCGCCTTCGGCGAAGTGTCGCAGGCCCAGCTTGAAGACCTGATCGAAGGGGTGGAGATCGACGGCGTGCGCTACGGCTCGATCGACGCGAACCTCGAACGCTCCTCGGGCCGCAACCTGTGGATCGAGATGACCATCACCGAAGGCAAGAACCGCGAAGTGCGGCGCGTGCTCGAACATCTCGGATTGAAGGTGAACCGGTTGATCCGCGTCGGCTACGGCCCGTTCAACCTCGGCGATCTGCCGCGTGGGCAGGCAGTGGAATTGAAGGGCAAGCCGGTCGACCGCTTCCTCGCCGAGATCGCCAATAGCGGCAAGAAGGCCCCGCGCCCGTGAGGATCATCGCCGGCCAGTGGCGCGGGCGCAAGCTTGTCGCACCCAAGGGCGATGCCACCCGCCCGACCGCCGATCGTACCCGCGAAACGCTGTTCTCGATGCTGGCGAGCCGCCTCGGCGATTTCGAGGGGCTGCAGGTCGCCGATCTGTTCGCCGGATCGGGCGCGCTCGGGCTTGAGGCCCTGTCGCGCGGCGCTGCCAGCTGCCTGTTCGTCGAGCAGGACCGCGCGGCAGTCGATGTGATCAAGGCCAATATCACCGCGCTGGGCGCGCGCGATCAGACCCGGATCGAGGCCGGTTCGGTGATGACCCTGCGCCCCGCGACCGCACCGATCGACCTGATCCTCGCCGATCCGCCCTACCGCTCTGGCGCGGGCGAAGTCGCGCTTGACCGGCTGCTGCGTCTGGGCTGGATCGGCCCGCAGACGTGGATCGCGCTGGAAACGGCCTTCAACGAGGATGTCGCGATCAAGGGGCTTTCCATCGAAAGCGAACGCCGGGTCGGCAAGGGTAAGCTCAGCCTGCTCAGGCTGGACTGACCCTTGCCGAACCCGGCTGCCGCTCGCGACCCGAGCGGGCTGTCGCTTGTCAGCTCTGCGACGGACGGCTGCCGGCGTCGATCTGCGCCCAGACCGATTCGCGCTGCGGCTCGGCCATCTGGCTCAGCGCCACCTTATCATTGTCGGACAGTGCCCAGAATTTCTGCTGCCGCGCTTCGGTGAGCGACCAGAAATAGGCCTGGGTTTCGGCCGGCCACGCCTTGAACGCCTGCTGCTTGTCGGCCGGCCATGCCTTCATCGCGGCATCCTGCGCGGCAGTCAGCCCGGCGGCCGGCGCAGGCGCTTCGGCTGCGGAAGCGGCGGGAGGATCGGCGGGCGCATTGCTCTGCGCCAAGAGCGTTGCCGGGATCGCCGAAAGCGCCGTTCCGGTTGCGGCAAGAGCGAACATCTTCAGAGACTTGTGCATCGGTTTCTCCATCTTTGATCAAACCAAGCACGCACGAACGCGAAAGCTGTCCTGCCGCGCGAACCCCTGTCGGCAGGACCCGGCAACTATGCCCCGCCCGCCGCATGAGACAATCCCGACAGCCCGCCGGACATCCCGCCTCTGCCCCGTCCGGTCGGCAATTGTGGCAGACAAGCGGCAGGCCGTTTTCGGGTGATCGCGCCATCCACGCCCTCTGCTGCCTCGCGGCTTGCCCCTACCGCGATTGTTCCCTACCTGTTCGCACGAGATCATGAGCACAAACCTGCCCTCCCCCGCCGCGGCGCCCGACGCTGTGCCTGCCTACGCCGCGCGATTGAACCCGCCGCAGCGCGCCGCCGTGCTCGCCACCGAAGGGCCGGTGCTGATGCTGGCCGGAGCGGGCACCGGCAAGACCGCCGCGCTCACCGCGCGCCTCGCCCATCTGGTGGCGACCCGCCGCGCCTACCCCTCGCAGATCCTGTGTGTCACCTTCACCAACAAGGCCGCCAAGGAAATGCGCGAGCGCGTGGCGCACCATCTCGGCCCGGCGGCGGAGGGGTTGCCGTGGCTCGGCACGTTCCATTCGATCTGCGCCAAGATGCTGCGCCGCCATGCCGAGCTGGTCGGCTTGCAGCACAACTTCACCATCATCGACACCGACGATCAGCTGCGGGTGCTGAAGGCCCTGATTGTCGAGGCTGACCTTGACGAAAAACGCTGGCCCGCGCGCCAGCTGGCGGGGCTGATCGACCGCTGGAAGAACCGCGGATTGAACCCAGCTGATCTCGATGCAGTCGAGAACGAGGCCTATGCCAATGGCCGCGGCACGGCGCTCTATGCCCGCTATCAGGAGCGCTTGAAGCAGCTCAACGCCTGCGATTTCGGCGATCTGATGCTGCACATGCTCAACATCCTTCGCACGCATCACGATGTGCTCGCGGACTATCAGCGCCGCTTCCGCTACATCATGGTGGACGAATATCAGGACACCAACGCGGTGCAGTATCTGTGGCTGCGGTTGCTCGCGCAGGAGCACAAGAATATCTGCGTCGTCGGCGATGATGACCAGTCGATCTATTCCTGGCGCGGGGCCGAGGTTGCCAATATCCTGCGGTTCGAGAAGGACTTTCCGGGCGCGCAGGTGATCCGGCTCGAACAGAATTACCGCTCCACCCCGCATATTCTCGGCGCGGCTTCGGGGCTGATCCGCGCGAATAGCCAGCGCCACGACAAGACCCTGTGGACGGAAGTGAACGGCGGCGACAAGGTCAAGGTGATCGGCGTTTGGGACGCACCCGAGGAAGCGCGTCGGGTGGGCGAGGCAATCGAGCGGCTGGAGCGCGAGGGCGCGGCGCTCGACAGGATCGCCATCCTCGTGCGCGCGCAATACCAGACCCGCGAATTCGAAGACCGCTTCATCCAGATCGGTATCGCCTACCGCATCATCGGCGGTTTCCGTTTCTACGAGCGTGCCGAAATCCGCGATGCGCTGGCCTATCTGCGCCTGATCGCCCAGCCGCAGGACGATCTCGCGTTCGAGCGCATCCATAACCAGCCCAAGCGCGGACTTGGTGCCAAGGCGTTGGAGCAGATGCACAGCCATGCGCGCCGCACCGGCCTGCCGCTGGCCGCGGCCGCGCTGCAACTGGCCGACAGCGACGAATTGCCCAAGCGCGCCGCCTCCACCATCGGCGGCTTGATGCGGCAATTCCTGCACTGGCGCGAACAGTCCGACGTGCTCTCCCCCGCCGATCTCTTGCGACTGGTGCTGGAGGAATCGGGCTATAACGCAATGCTAGCTGCCGACCGTTCGCCCGAAAGCGCTGGCCGGGCGGAGAACCTCTCCGAACTCGCCCGGGCGATGGAGGAATACGCGACGCTCGGCGACTTCCTCGAACACGTCAGCCTCGTGATGGACAACGAGCGTGCCGATCAGGGCGAGACGGTGACGATCATGACGATCCACGCCGCCAAGGGCCTCGAATTCGACAATGTCTTCTGCGTCGGCTGGGAGGAAGGCGTGTTCCCCTCGCAGCGCGCGATCGACGAAGGCGGGCTGGCGTCGCTGGAGGAGGAGCGCCGCCTCGCCTATGTCGCGATCACCCGCGCACGGCGGCATTGCACGATCCTGCACGCGGCGAACCGGCGGATCTATGGCCAGTGGGTCAGTTCCATCCCCTCGCGCTTCATCGAGGAATTGCCGGGCGAGCATATCGACGCTGAAACCACGCTCACCGGCGGGGCAAGCCTGTGGCGCGCCAGTTGGAGCGAGCAGGAAGACCCCTTCGCCCACGTCGCGCGCGACTATCCCGCCAAAGCGCAGCAACGCGGCCCCGGCTGGCAACGCGCGCTGACCTCGGGCTACGATACGAAGCCTGCACGCCTGCGCGAGAACACGCGGTCAGCGGCCAGCTTCGCCGCCCCGGCCCGCAGCGACATCGCCATCGGCGCAATGGTGACGCACGACAAGTTCGGCACCGGCTGCGTGATCGATCAGGAGGGCAACAAGCTCACCATCCTGTTCGAGGACGCAGGCGAGAAGCGGGTGCTGGACAGTTTTGTGAAGGTGGTGGGCTGAGGCCTACTCGGCCGGTTCGGCTGCCGTCTCGGGCTGCGTCTTCCAGTAACGCGCCTCGAACGGGCGCAGCAATTCGCCGGCGACGTCACGGGTGCCCTCGGCAATGCCGGTCTCGCAGTTCACATAGGGCGCGGGGTCGGTCCAGGTGCCGAACAGGCGGTCCCACAGCGTGATGGTGTTCCCGAAATTCGCGCCCATCAGCGCCTCGTCGCGGATATGGTGGAGGCGGTGCGCGGCGGGCGACATCAGCACCTTGCCCAGCGGCCCGAGCGTCCAGGGCACATCGGCATGGATCAAATAGCCCCACCAGGCGCGCACCAGCGTGGCGACCACGATCGCGCCAAGCGGCAGGCCGAGCAGCAGCGCAGGCAGCAGGTCAACCGCCAGACTCAGCGCCTCGCCGAGCGGGTGTTTGCGATGCAGGGTAAGCCAGTTCATCGCCTCGTCGGCGTGATGCGTGGCGTGGATGCGCCACAGCGCGGGGCTGTGTTCGATGCGGTGGCGCCAATAAGCGGCAAAGTCGATCGCTGCGATGGCGGCAAGCAGCGTCAGCACGGCGGGCACGGCGTCCCAGAAGGCCAGCAGCGCCTCGAACCGGGGCATCGCCTCGCGCAGCATGGTGACGGGCAGCGCCACCAGCGGCACCATGATCAGCCCGTTGAACAGCATCAGGCCGAGATTGGTGCCGATTTCACGGCGCGCGGCCTTCAGCCCTTCGAGCACCTGCCTGCGCTTGATGATGATGGCCAGCGCAATGAACACCAGCCCGGGCACGACGAGCTCGCCGACATTGCTGCGCAGGTTTTCAAGCACACCGTCCATGATGCGCGCAGCCTAGCGCGCAGAGGCGAAGAAAGCGTTAAGTCGCGCGCCTCAGCCGAAGCCGACGTCGAGGAAGGACGGACGCGGGCCGTTCCATTCGCCGGCGGGCACGGGTTCGTCGTCCTCGTGATAGCGGCGGCGCGGCTTGGCCGGATCGGCGGCGGTGACACGATCAGTGCGCGGGGTGGACCTGTCGCGGCGCGGACGCTCTTCACGCTGCTCGCGCGGGGCGCGTTCTTCCCGCGGCGCACGTTCTTCGCGGCGTTCGTCCTTTGCGCGGCGCGGCTTGCGCTCGGCCCGGTCTTCGCGCGGTTCTTCGGTGGCGGCTTCGGGCTTGGCAGCTTCGGCGCGAGCCAGCACTTCGCTGAGATCGATCCGCACGTCTTCCTTGCCGAACACCTTGATCGCGCTGCCGGTCAGCTTTTCGACATTGGCGATCGCCTCGGCGTCTTCTTCCGAGACGAAGGTAAAGGCCCGGCCCTTGGCCCCGGCACGGCCGGTGCGGCCGATGCGGTGGACGTAATCGTCCGGGTGCCACGGGGTGTCGTAGTTGAAGACGTGCGACACGCCCTTGATATCGAGGCCGCGCGCCGCAACGTCGGAGGCGACGAGGATGTTGACCTCGCCCGCCTTGAAGCGTTCGAGTTCCTTGATGCGGCTCGACTGGTCCATGTCGCCATGGATCTCGCTGGAACGGAAGCCGTGGCGCTGGAGGCTCTGGTTGAGCTCGCGCACCGTCGTCTTCTTGTTGGCGAAGATCATCGCGGTTTCGACGAGGTCGTTTTCGAGGAACCAGCGCAGCGTTTCACGCTTGGCGCGCGACTTGACCGGCACCTTGAAGGCGGTGATGTCGGCATTGGTCGAGGCCGCGCGGCTGACTTCGATCCGCTTGGGATTGGTCAGGAACTTCTTGGCCAGCTTCTCGATCGGCGCGGGCATGGTGGCCGAAAACAGCATCGTCTGGCGCGTTTCGGGCAGCTTGGAGCAGATGAATTCGATGTCGGGGATGAACCCCATGTCGAGCATCCGGTCGGCTTCGTCGATCACCAGCAGTTCGCAGCCGTTGAGCATGATCTTGCCGCGCTCGAACAGGTCCATCAGCCGGCCCGGCGTCGCGATCAGCACATCGACGCCGTCTGACAGCGCCTTCAGCTGATCGCCCATCTGCACGCCGCCAATCAGCAGCGCCATCTTCAAGTCGTGGTTCTTGCCGTACTTCTCGAAATTCTCGGCCACCTGCGCGGCCAGTTCGCGCGTCGGTTCGAGGATCAGCGAGCGCGGCATCAGCGCGCGGCGACGGCCCTCAGCAAGCACGTCGATCATCGGCAGCACGAAGCTTGCCGTCTTGCCAGTGCCGGTCTGGGCAATGCCGATGAGGTCCCTCATCATCAGCACGGTCGGGATCGCCTGCGCCTGGATCGCGGTCGGCGTGGTGTAGCCCGCATCCTCTACGGCTTTGAGCAATTCAGGCGAAAGGCCGAGATCGGCGAAGGTCATGCTTGGTGTGAAGTCCGAGAATAGCGGGCAGGGTTGCTGCCGGGATTGCTGGCCGCGGCACAATCAGCGTCGGCGGGCCGCGCGGGCCTTTCCATCAAGCGGGGGCAAAAGTCAAGGAAACGCGGCGTTGGTGCGCGGGCGAATCAATCGCGCGCTTCGACCAGCTGGCGCATCGATTCCACCTCGCAGCGCACGCCGGTGCGCGACTGGAGCTTGTCGCGCTCGACACACAGGCGACCGTCCTTGTTCTTCTCGACATAGAAGCCGGAATAGAAGTCGCGGGCGCGGCATGATTTTTCGAGATTGACCGACAGCATCCGGCGATCGCGCAGGAACAGCACCAGCCGGTTGCCGCTACCGGTCTGCACGCCTGCAATCCCTTCGAGCGCGACGCATTTCTCCTTGCGCGCTTCCTCGAACCGGGGGGGCATGGCGCGCTGCGGGAGTTCAGCCATCAGGCTCTGGCGGGCGGCGGGCGAGGCGGGCGCGATCCGCACCACCACCCGCTGCTCGATCCGCACCTGCCGCACACTCAACTGCCCGCGCACCGCCGAGAGCGGGTTAATCCGCGGCGCGTCCTCCAACGCAGCCGCCTCGCATTGCGGCGCAGACGAGGCCGGCACTGGCGGGGCCTTGTTGCCCGGCGCAGGCACGCCTGCCCCTGCCGTGATCGGCAGCAACAGCGCAAGCGGCGCAGTCAGGGCGAACAGGTTGTGCATGACAGTTAGGGGCCTCTCCTCCACCGGGCCGCGCAGCCGAGAGGCGCACGAACCGGCATCATCCCGCCTAACGTTCGCAATTGAACCCCGGCTTAACTGCCTTGCGGAGCGGCGCAAAAGCTCTGGCACATTTGCGGGCGACTGTGGCATGGACGCAACAATGACGCGCTCCCCCTCCCCTGCCCCCTCCTCCGCCGCTTTTCTCGACGAAGCCGCCCGCCTGCTCGGCCCGCGCGGGCTGACCAGCGATCCGGAAAAAATGGACGCGTGGCTGACCGACTGGCGCGGGCGCTATACGGGGCGCGCGCTGGCGCTGGCCTCACCCGCTTCGACCGCCGAAGTCGCCGCGCTGGTAAAACTTGCCGCCGCGCATGGCGTGCCGATTGTCCCGCAGGGCGGCAATAGCGGCATGGCAGGCGGCGCGACTCCGGACGAGACGGGAACTGCGATCATCCTGTCGCTGCGGCGGATGGACCGGATTCGCGGCCTCGATGCCGCTGCCGGACAGGTGGTGTGCGACGCAGGGCTGATCCTCCAGCATCTGCACGATGCGGCAGAAGCCGCCGCGATGCGCTTCCCGCTGACACTCGGCGGCAAGGGTTCGGCGACGATTGGCGGGCTGGTTTCGACCAATGCCGGGGGCACACAGGTGCTGCGCCACGGCACCATGCGCGCGCAGGTGCTGGGGCTGGAGGCGGTGCTGGCCGACGGCTCGGTGTTCGATGCGCTGACCCCGCTCAAGAAGGACAATCGCGGCTTCGACCTCAAGCAATTGCTGATCGGCTCGGAAGGCACGCTCGGGATCGTCACCGCCGCCACGCTGCGGCTGCTGCCCGCACCCACGGGACGAGTGACAGCGTGGACCGGCCTTGCTTCCATCACCGATGCGCGCAGCCTGCTCCGCCGGGTCGAGCGCGATCTGGGCGAGGCGCTGGAGGGGTTCGAGGTGGTGCCCGCCCATTGCCTTGAATCCGTGCTCGCCCTGCTGCCCGCCGCCCGCGCGCCGCTGGAAGGGCGGTACGAATGGAACGCGCTGATCGAATGTGTTTCGGCCAGCATGGACAGCGCAGGCTTGCAGGCCCGGCTCGAAGCCAGCCTTGCCGCGGCGATGGAGGACGGACTGCTCGCCGATGCTGTTATCGCCGCCAACGAACGGCAGGCCGACGATTTCTGGACCTTGCGCGATTCCATCTCGGCGGCCGAGCGCGCGATTGGCCCGGCGATGCAGCACGATATCTCGGTGCCGGTCGAGCAGATGCCCGAATTCATCCTCGCCGCCGCCCCGGCAATCGAGGCCGCCTTCCCCGGCACCCGCGCGGTTGCCTTCGGGCATCTGGGCGATGGCAATGTCCACTTCCACGTCCTCGCCCCGCCCGGCGCGGTGCGCGGGGTGTGGGAGGAGGCCGAGGGCAAGGCCGTCAGCGCGCAGGTCTATGATCTGGTGACGCAGTGGGGCGGTTCGATCAGCGCCGAACACGGGATCGGACAGATGAAGGTGGCCGAACTCGCCCGCCTGCACGATCCGGTCGCGCTGGGGCTGATGCACGCCGTCAAGCATGCGCTTGATCCGCAGGGCCTGCTCAACCCCGGCAAGCTGGTGATGGCGGACCCTGCGGCTTGCACGTAAAGCCGCAAACGCCTACAGGCGCGGCGTCCGGCGGGCGCCCCTGCCGCAGGGATCGACCATAACCGCAAATTCTCGGAGACGAATTCATGGCCAGCGCGCCGCAACCGCAACTTCCGCTGTTCTACAAGGACCTGATGCCGCTCAACAGCCGCGACCATGCGGACTGGAAGGTGGGGACGATGGAGGACGCATCGTTCCTCGCCCAGACCCACGCCGTGCCGCTGACGAGCGATGAATTCATTGACGCCCAGCGCCACTTCCCGATCGTGTTCACCGCGGGCGACAACCCGCTGCCGATCGCGCTGTTCGGCCTCAACGAAGGCGTCAACACCTTCATGGGCGACGACAACAAGCTCACCAGTGTGGTCTATGTGCCGGCCTATGCGCGCCGCTATCCGTTCATGCTCGCCAAGCTGCGTCCGGATGCCGAAGAACTGTCGCTGTGCTTCGATCCGTCGTCGGGCGTGGTCGGCAAGTTCGACGAAGGCCTCGCGCTGTTCGATGCCGAAACCAAGCCGACCGACTACACCCAGGGCGTGCTCGAATTCTGCCGCCGGTTTGAAGAATCCGGTCAGCGCACCAAGCAGTTCATGGAAGAACTGCAGAAGCTCGGCATCCTGATGGACGGCGAAATCGCGATCACCCGCAATGACGATCCGGACAAGCCCTTCGTCTATCGCGGCTTCCAGATGGTGAACGAGGAAAAGCTGCGCGAGCTGCCGATCGAAACGCTCGACACCCTGAACAAGAACGGGATGCTGATCCTGATCCACGCCCACCTGTTCTCGCTAAACCTGATGCGCACGATCTTCGAGCGCCAGATGCTGCAGGGCAAGGTGCCGATGGCTCCGACTGCGGTCAACTGATCGCGCCCGGCCTCTTGCAAGGGGCTGGATGACTGAAATGCAAGGCGGGCGGCTCTCCGGAAACGGACAGCCGCCCGCTTTCGTTTGCACGTCGGCCTATTCGGCCGCCTGAAGCATGGTGTCACCGCCGCCCAGCAGCGCGGTTTCGGCCCCCATCACCCGCACCAGATCGGCGAGGATCGCAGCCATGCCGGCCAGCCCCTCGCCCGGCTCGGCCAGACGGTGATCGAGATAGGTCGCGCGGCACACCTCGACCTGCACGGCATGGATGCCCTTGTCGGGCGCGCCGTGGCGATCGAGCACATAGCCGCCCGAATAGGGCCGGTTCTGCGCTGCCTCGCAGCCCTGCGCGTCGAGCTGGCGCAGCGCCGTCCCGATCAGGCCGTGGTGGCAGGACACCCCGAAGCGGTCACCCAGCACGATGCGCGGGGCGCGCTCCTCGCCCTCGGCAGGGCGCAGCGGTGGCATGGAATGCAGATCGATCAGCAGCGCCGCGCCCCACGCCTTGCGCAACCGCGCCAGCTCTTCGCCAAGGAAGCTGTGATAGGCGCGGTGGATACCGGCAATCCGCGCGGCCAGCTCGGCGCGCGGCAGGCGTCCGCGCCAGATCTCGCCCGATCCCGGCAGGCGGCGCGGCACCAGCCCCAGCCCGCTGCGCGCCCGGCGGTTGCTGCCCTGCCCGGCGGCAGTTGCAAGGCTCGGCACGCCTTCGGGCCGTCCGCCTTCGACCATGTCCCAGTCGATATCGTCCTCGGCGCGGTTGAGATCGAGCAGCGCGCGCGGCGCATGGGCCACCAGCAGCCCCGCGCCGGTCGCCTGCGCGATCATCCGGCCCAGCCGGTCGACCAGCCGGTCCTCGAGCCGCAATTGCGCGCCGAGCGGATCGCGCATTCGCGCCGTCACCTGCGGCGGATAGGCGCGGCCCGCGTGCGGCACGGCGACCAGCACCGGCAAGCGCATCTGTTTCGGCGCGACGAAAGTGAAGGCTGAGGTGCCCTCCAGCCCCGGCACGCGGCCGCCGCTGACGCGCTGCAGATCGCCCGCATGGGCGTCGGCAGGAACGGCAGGATCGCGGGGGCCGGAGGGAGCGGGCGACATCGCTCGCCTAGCTGCCGCCTTTGCGCCCCCCTGTCAAAGCCTGATCGTCAGCCCCGTGCAGCTTACGCCGGCAAACGGCGGGCGCGGACAAAGATTTCTTAAGCCGCGCGTGCTAGGCCTGCGCGCATGACATCTTCCAGCCCCCCCCGCATCCTGCTCGCCGAAGACGAAGAGGCGATGCGCACCTATCTCGAACGCGCGCTGACCAATGCCGGTTACCGGGTGAGCGCGGTTGATCGCGGCACCGACGCGATTCCCTTGCTGGAGACCGGCGATTTCGATCTGCTGCTGTCGGACATCGTCATGCCCGAGATGGACGGGATCGAGCTCGCCCAGCGCTGCGCCGAGATTTCGCCGCGCACCAAGGTGATGTTCATCACCGGCTTTGCCGCCGTCTCGCTGCGCGCCAGCCGCGAACAGCCCGCCGCCAAGGTGCTCTCCAAACCCTTCCATCTGCGCGATCTGGTGCTGGAAGTGGAACGCGTATTCGAAGAAGTCGGCTAGCCTTTGTCCGAATCGCTTGCACCTTTGGAGGTGCTGCGATAAAGGGCCGCTCCGCGCTCGAAAGGGCGCACATTCGATGGTGCGGGCGTATAGCTCAGTGGTAGAGCACTATGTTGACATCGTAGGGGTCGCAAGTTCAATCCTTGCTACGCCCACCATCGTGAAACACCCCGCAACTCCATCGAGTTAGCGGGGTTTTTCTTTGCCTGCGGGCCAACCTCCGCAATCGCCGCAAGCACGCTCGCAACACTGGAAAACTCGGCCGCCCGCCTTTGCGCGCGGCGACGTGGTGCCTAAGCCGGGGGCGTGAGCGCACAGATCGACATCGGCCGCGACGCCAGCGGGCAGAGCATCCTCATCGATCTTGAGGAACTGCTCGCCACCCGCTTGCTGGTGCAGGGCAATTCCGGATCGGGCAAGTCGCACCTGTTGCGCCGCCTGCTGGAGGAATGTGCCGGTCTGGTGCAGCAGGTGGTGATCGATCCCGAGGGCGATTTCGTCACGCTGGCAGATCATTTCGGCCATGTGGTGATCGACGCCGCCGCCTATTCCCCGCGCGAGATCGAGGCGCTGGCCGCGCGGGTGCGCCAGCATCGCGCCTCGGTGGTGCTGTCGCTGGAGGAACTGGAGGTCGAAGCCCAGATCCGCTGTGCCGCGCTGTTCCTGACCGCGCTGTTCGATGCCCCGCGCGAACACTGGTATCCGGCGCTGGTGGTGGTCGATGAAGCGCAGATGTTCGCGCCTGCCGCCGCGGGCGAGTTGAATGACGACACCCGCCGGTTGACGCTGGCAGCGATGACCAACCTGATGTGCCGCGGGCGCAAGCGCGGCCTCGCCGGGATTGTCGCCACCCAGCGCCTTGCCAAGCTGGCCAAGAACGTCGCGGCCGAGGCCAGCAACTTCCTGATGGGGCGCACCTTCCTCGATATCGACATGCAGCGCGCCGCCGACCTGCTCGGCATGGACCGGCGGCAGGCCGAGCGGATTCGCGATTTGCAGCGCGGGCAGTTTCTCGGGCTTGGCCCTGCGATTAGCCGCCGCCCGGTGGCGGTCAATGTCGGCACGGTGCAGACCGGCGCTAAGGCCTCGGGGCAAGGCCTGATTCCGCTGCCCGACGCGCCGGGCGAGGCGATGGAGGCGCTGCTGACCGACCGGCTGGCCGAAGCCGCGCGCGATCCCGCGCCCCGCGCCCCCGCCCCGCTGCCGCGGCCGGCGGTGGAGATCGAGCGGGCGCTGTCAGCCGCTCCGGCCTTGCGCGAGGTTCCGCCCGCCCCGCCCACACTGCGCGCGGTGGAGGCAGAAGCGCAGCCCCCCGCCGCGCCCGCGCCAGAGGCAGTGCAGCCCGCACCGGCAGGCGCCATTGCCGATGTGGTGCGCGAACTCGCCGCCACCGAAGGCGCGACCTTCCGCCCGGCCACCGCGCTTTTCCGCGATTTCGCAATCCGCTGCCGTCAGTCAGGCATTGCCAGCGCCCATGTCGATCTGGCCGCCTTCCGCCGCCTGTTCGCCTTCGCGCTCGCCGGGGTTGACCGGCTGGACGAGCCCCTGCGCGGCATCGTCGAACAACTCGGCGGACAGGTCGATGACGATGTGCTCGCGCCCTATCTCGCGCTGGTGATCGCTGCGGCGAACGGCGATCCCATGCCGGACGAGGAAGAGCTCGCGCGGCTTTACGGTAGCGCTTCCCCCAGCCGGGTGCGCCGCCTGCTCGACCATCTCGAACGGCTGGGCCTGATCGTGGTGCGCGAGGATTTTGGCGGGGAACGCAGCATCACCGTGCCGGGCATCGCCGAGCGGATCGCCGAGCAAACCCGCATCGCCCTCGCCTCCTGAACGCTGCGCGGTCCGCGCACTGCAACCGCCTGTTGCAGAGTTTGCAAATCAATCGCAGGTAGTCCGCTTGCAAGGCCGTCTGCCTCTGCTAAAGCCCGCGCGGGATCTTTTATGACATCCTGTTCACTCACAGGCTGCCCGTGGACGGGCGATGAGAATGGGGCCTAAGAACAATGCAGAAAATCAAGGTGGCACACCCGGTCGTCGAACTTGACGGCGACGAGATGACCCGGATCATCTGGCAATGGATCCGCGAGCGTCTGATCCTGCCCTACCTCGACATCGACCTGAAATATTACGACCTTTCGATCGAGAACCGCGATGCGACCGACGATCAGGTGACGGTCGATTCCGCCAATGCGATCAAGCAGTATGGCGTCGGCGTGAAGTGCGCCACCATCACCCCCGACGAACAGCGCGTCGAGGAATTCAGCCTCAAGAAGATGTGGAAGTCGCCCAACGGCACGATCCGCAACATCCTGGGCGGCGTGGTGTTCCGCGAGCCGATCGTGATCGATAACGTGCCGCGCCTCGTGCCGGGCTGGACTGACCCGATCGTGGTCGGCCGTCATGCCTTTGGCGACCAGTACAAGGCGACCGACACCCTGATCCCCGGCCCCGGCAAGCTGCGGCTGGTGTGGGACGGCGACAATGGCGAGAAGATCGATCTCGACGTGTTCGATTTCCCGAGCGCCGGCGTTGCGATGGCGATGTACAACCTCGACGATTCGATCCGCGATTTCGCCCGCGCCAGCTTCAACTACGGCCTCAACCTCGGCTGGCCGGTGTATCTCTCGACCAAGAACACCATCCTCAAGGCCTATGACGGGCGCTTCAAGGACCTGTTCCAGGAAGTGTTCGACAGCGAAGGCTTCGCCGAGAAGTTCAATGAAAAGGGCATCGTCTACGAACACCGCCTGATCGACGACATGGTCGCCTCGGCGCTCAAGTGGTCGGGCAAGTTCGTGTGGGCGTGCAAGAACTACGACGGCGACGTGCAGTCGGATACCGTGGCGCAGGGCTTCGGCTCGCTCGGCCTGATGACGTCCGTGCTGATGACCCCGGACGGCAAGACTGTGGAAGCAGAAGCTGCCCACGGCACCGTCACCCGCCACTATCGCCAGCACCAGCAGGGCAAGGCGACGTCGACCAACCCGATCGCCTCGATCTTCGCCTGGACCCGCGGGCTGATGTATCGCGGCCGGTTCGACAATACGCCGGACGTCGTGAAGTTTGCCGAAACGCTCGAACGCGTCTGCATCGCGACGGTCGAGAAGGGCCACATGACCAAGGACCTCGCGCTGCTGATCGGCCCGGGCCAGGCATGGCAGACCACCGAGCAGTTCTTCGAGACGATCGTGCAGAACCTCGAAAAGGAAATGGCCAGCTGGGCCTGATCTGCGGATCGCTGAAATTCCAAGCCGGGCGGGCCGCAATGTCCGCCCGGCTTTTTTATTGTCCATGCCACGGGTGACACCGCCCCCGCCCCGCGTTAAGCGACACAGGTGGCTGGCGAACTGACCCTCTCTCCGTTCCTGTCCGATGCGCTGGTGATCCTGGGGGCGGCGGGCATCGTGATCCCGGTATTCGCCCGGTTCCGCATCACGCCGATCATCGGTTTCATCCTGATCGGCGTGGCGGTTGGCCCGTTCGGGCTGGGCGCGCTGGTGCCGCGCATCCCGTGGCTCGAACACATAACCATCACCAACCCGGCTTCGCTCACACCCTTCGCCGATTTCGGCATCGTGCTGCTGCTGTTCGCAATCGGGCTGGAGCTGTCGTTCAACCGTCTGTGGCAGATGCGTCGGCTGGTGTTCGGGCTGGGTGCGCTGGAACTGCTGATAATCGGTTCCTCGCTGGCGGTGTTCCTCGGCCTTGCGGGCAGCATGACCCTCGCCGGAGCGCTGGCGCTGGGCTTTGCGCTGGCTTTCTCGTCGACCGCGATCGTGTTGCCGATTTCGGGCACCCGCACGCCGGTGGGCCGCGCGGCGCTGTCGATGCTGTTGTTCGAGGACATCATGATCGTGCCGATCATCTTCGTCCTCGGCGCGCTGGCTCCCAATGCCGCGGACGAGGGCTGGACCGGCCTTGCCACCACCATGTGGCAAGGGGCGCTGGTAATCGCGGTGCTGCTGATCGTCGGCCGCCTCGCCCTGCCCCGCCTGTTCGCTCAGGCCGCCCGCACCAAAAGCCCCGAACTGTTCCTCGCTGCATCCCTGCTGGTGGTGATCGGCGCGAGCCTTTCGACCGCGCTGGTCGGTCTCTCGCCGATCGTGGGCGCGCTGATCGCCGGGCTGCTGATCGCCGAGACCGAATATCACACCGAAGTCGAACTGATCATGGAGCCGTTCAAGGGCCTTGCGCTTGGCGTGTTCCTGATCACCGTCGGCATGAGCATCAACCTGGTCGAGATCGGCAAGGACATCGGCGCGATTGTGCTGGCAGTGGTCGGCGTGCTGAGCTTCAAGGCGATTGTCACCAGCATCCTGCTGCGCCTGATGGGCGCGCGGCGGAGCACCGCGGCGGAAACCGGCGTGATGATGGCAAGCCCGAGCGAGACGACGCTGATCGTGCTCTCGGCCGCCACCGCGGCGCTGGTGATCGATATCGAGACCGCGCAATTCTGGCAGACCGTGACGGCGATCGGCCTCACCATCACACCGCTGCTGGCCAAGCTCGGCAAGCTGATCGCACGCCGGGTCGAGAGCGGCCCGCTGCCTCACGCCGACGACGATAGCGCCGCGGAACGCACCATCATCGTCGGCAGCGGGCGCGTCGGGCGGCTGGTGGCTGACATGATGCAGACCCACGGCAAGCCCTATGTGATGATCGATTCGAACCCTGATCTGATCGAGCAGGCCCGCCGTGACGGTTATCGCGCGACCTTCGGCGATGCCGCGCGCCGCGGCACGATCACGCGGCTCGGGGTGGAGAGCGCCCCGGCAGTGGTGCTGACGATGGACGAGCCGGTGCTGGCGCAACAGTTGGTGACCAAACTGCGCCACGCATATCCCGATCTGCTGATCGTCGCCCGCGCGCGCGACACCGATCATGCAGCCGCGCTTTATCGGGCCGGCGCAAGCCATGCCGTTCCCGAAACGCTCGAAAGCTCGCTGCAATTGTCAGAGGCCGTGCTGGTCGATATCGGCGTGGCAATGGGCCCGGTGATCGCCTCGATCCACGCCAAGCGCGACGAGTTCCGCGAGCAGCTGGAGCGCGACGGGGGCCTGAGCGAAAAGCCCAAGCTCAAGACATCGGGACTGCGCGAGCGCGAGGCCTAGCGCAGCTTGCGCCGGATCAGGCGACCGGCGCGGCCGCCAGCACAGCCTTCACCGCCGCCAGCGCGTCAGCCGCCTTGCTGCCGTCCGGACCGCCGCCCTGCGCCATGTCGGGCCGGCCGCCGCCGCCCTTGCCGCCCAGAGCTTCCACGCCCGCACGCACCAGATCGACCGCGCTGAAGCGCGCCGTCAGATCGTCGGTCACCGCTGCGGCGATGCTCGCCTTGCCGTCATTGACCGCGATGATCACCGCAACGCCGCTGCCGATGCGCTGCTTGGCCGCGTCGAGCAGCGGGCGCAGTTCCTTGGGATCGAGCCCGTCGAGCACCTGCCCGCTGAACGTCACCCCTGCGACTGTCTCGTCAGCCACCGGAGCGCCGCCCGCGCCGCCGCCACCCAGCGCCAGCGCCTTCTTCGCCTCGGCCAGCTCCTTTTCGAGCCGCTTGCGCTCGTCCATCAGCGCCGCGATGCGGGCGGGGACTTCTTCCGGAGTCGCGCGGATCACGCCCGCGGCCGCCTTCAGCGCTTCCTCGCGCGCAACCAGCCACTGGCGCGCGCCCTCACCCGTCATCGCCTCGATGCGGCGGACGCCCGAGGAGACCGCGCTTTCCGAAACGATGCGGAAGATGCCGATATCGCCGGTGGCGCGCACGTGGGTGCCGCCGCACAGCTCGACCGAATAATTGCGCCCTTCCTTGCTGGCGCGGCCCATCGCGAGCACGCGCACTTCGTCGCCATACTTCTCGCCGAACAGCGCCAGCGCGCCCGCAGCGACTGCATCGTCGGGGGTCATCAGACGGGTGGAGACCGCTTCGTTGGCGCGGATTTCCGCGTTCACCTCGGCTTCGATCGCGGCGATATCCTCGCTGGTGAGCGCGACGGGGTGCGAGAAATCGAAGCGCAGCCGATCATCCGCCACCATCGAGCCCTTCTGCGTCACATGGCCGCCAAGCCGGTTGCGCAGCGCAGCGTGGACGAGGTGCGTTGCCGAGTGGTTGGCGCGGATCCGGTCGCGCCGCGCGGTGTCGACGTCGAGCTGGACATTGTCGCCGACCGCGACCGCTCCGGCCGCAATGCGCACCTGATGGGCATGGAGGCGGCCCAGCGGTTTGGCGGTGTCGGTGACGCTGGCCTTGAGCCCGGAAAGGCTCGCCATCGTACCTGCATCACCGGTCTGGCCGCCGCTTTCGCCGTAGAACGGGGTCTGGTTGGTGAGCACCACCACCTCGTCGCCCGCTGCGGCCGACTGGACTTCGGCCCCGCCTTTGACGATCGCCACCACCCGGCCCTCGCCGCTGGTGGAGGTGTAACCGGTGAACTCGGTCGCGCCTTCGCGCTCGGCAATGTCGAACCAAACTTCGCCCGAGGCAGCATCGCCCGAGCCCTTCCACGCGGCGCGCGCGGCGGCTTTCTGGCGGGCCATGGCGGCGTCGAAGCCGGGCTTGTCGACCCCGATGCCGCGGGCGCGCAGGGCGTCCTCGGTGAGATCGTAAGGGAACCCGTAGGTGTCGTAGAGGCGGAAGGCGATTTCCCCGTCGAGCTCGCCGCCCTCGCCCAGATCACCGGTGGCTTCGTCGAGCAGCTTGAGGCCCTTGTCGAGCGTGCGGCGGAACTGGGTTTCCTCGCGTTCGAGCACTTCCTGGATCAGCGCCTGGCCGCGGGCGAGTTCGGGATAGGCGGCACCCATCTCGGTGACGAGCGCGGGGACGAGGCGGTGCATCAGCGGCTCCGACGCGCCCAGCAGGTGCGCGTGGCGCATGGCGCGGCGCATGATGCGGCGCAGCACGTAGCCGCGTCCTTCGTTGGAGGGCAGCACGCCATCGGCCATCAGGAAGCTGGTGGAGCGCAGGTGATCGGCGATCACGCGGTGGCTGGCGGCAGTCTCACCCTGCGCTGCAACGCCGGTAAGGTGCTCGCTCGCCGCGATCAGCGCCTTGAACGTGTCGGTGTCGTAATTGTCATGCACGCCCTGCATCACGGCAGCGATACGCTCGATCCCCATGCCGGTATCGATCGAGGGCTTGGGCAGATCGCGGCGGGTGCCATCGGCCTGCTGTTCGTATTGCATGAACACGAGGTTCCAGATTTCGACGAAGCGGTCGCCATCTTCGTCCGGGCTGCCCGGAGGACCGCCGAAGATGTGATCGCCATGATCGTAGAAGATTTCCGAGCACGGCCCGCAGGGGCCGGTGTCGCCCATCGACCAGAAGTTGTCGGAGGTGGCGATGCGGATAATGCGCTCGTCCGGCAGGCCGGCGATCTTTCGCCACAGGCCGGCGGCTTCATCGTCGGTGTGGTAGACGGTGACGGTGAGCTTGTCCTTGGGCAGGCCCCATTCGCGGGTCAGCAAAGTCCAGGCGTGTTCGATCGCCTGTTCCTTGAAGTAGTCACCGAAGGAGAAATTGCCGAGCATCTCGAAGAAGGTGTGATGCCGGGCGGTGTAGCCGACATTGTCGAGATCATTGTGCTTGCCCCCGGCGCGCACGCATTTCTGCGAGGACGCGGCGCGCGGCGCGGACGGCGTCTCGAGGCCGGTGAACACGTTCTTGAACGGCACCATCCCGGCGTTGACGAACATCAGAGTCGGATCGTTGTACGGCACGAGCGGCGCGCTCGGCGTGACGGCGTGTCCGGCCTTGCCGAAATAGTCGAGGAAGGAGCGGCGGATTTCGTTGGTCGAAGTCATGGCGGTGCAGTTAGGCAATGCGCGCGAATTAGGCAATGGAGCGCGCGCAGGCCACGCTTCGCCGCAGGCTCCGAATGTTGCCCGCGATCCACAACGGACCGCGCGCGGACTTCCCGCCCGTGGCCCCCGCGCCCTGCCCGCAAGCGAAAAGCCGGCGCGAGGCCCCGGTGTGAGGGCTTGCGCCGGCTTTCCGGTCTTCCGGGCGCCGTGGGACAGGCGGGGAGCGGGACATTCCCCGGCATTACGCCCGCTTGGGGATCAGTCTTCGAGGTCCGCGTCCGGCCCCGTCATCATTTCCCCGGCCACCGCGTCGGTCCGGCTGCGGATGGCAGCTTCCAGGCGGTCGCAAACTTCAGGGTTCTCGCGCAGAAAGTTCTTCGCGTTCTCGCGGCCCTGGCCGATCCGGATCGAATCGTAGGAGAACCAGCTCCCCGACTTTTCCACGATGCCAGCCTTCACGCCGAGATCGAGAATCTCGCCGATCTTGGAAATGCCCTCGCCATACATGATGTCGAATTCGACCTGCTTGAACGGCGGGGCGACCTTGTTCTTGACCACCTTCACGCGGGTGGTGTTGCCGATGATCTCGTCGCGATCCTTGATCTGGCCGGTGCGGCGGATGTCGAGGCGGACCGAGGCGTAGAACTTCAGGGCGTTGCCACCGGTGGTGGTTTCCGGATTGCCGTACATCACCCCGATCTTCATGCGCAGCTGGTTGATGAAGATCACCATGCACTTGGACCGGTTGATCGAGCCGGTCAGCTTGCGCAAGCTCTGGCTCATCAGGCGAGCCTGCAGGCCGACGTGCGAATCGCCCATCTCGCCTTCGATTTCCGCACGCGGTACCAGCGCGGCGACCGAATCGACCACCAGCACGTCAATCGCGTTGGAGCGCACCAGCGTGTCGGTGATTTCCAGCGCCTGTTCGCCGGTGTCGGGCTGCGAGACGATCAGTTCGTCGATGTTGACGCCGAGCTTCTTGGCATAGACCGGATCGAGCGCGTGTTCGGCATCGACGAAAGCGGCGGTGCCGCCAGCCTTCTGCGCTTCGGCGATGACATGCAGCGCCAGCGTCGTCTTGCCCGAGCTTTCCGGGCCGTAAACTTCGATCACGCGGCCCTTGGGCAAGCCACCCACGCCCAGCGCGATGTCGAGCCCGAGCGAGCCGGTCGAGATCGCTTCGACCTGCATCGTTTCCTTCTGGCCCAGCTTCATTGCCGAACCCTTGCCGAAGGCGCGATCGATCTGCGCCAGCGCTGCTTCGAGAGCCTTTTGACGATCCACGGCTTTCTTGTCCTCTTCGACCAATTTCAACTGGGTCGCCATCGCACGCGCTCCTTCACTTGCCTAGGGGCTGACCGGAGTTTTCCGCCGCCCGTTAAGCAGTATGTATCGCATTTGTTCTATTGGAACAAGAGTGGAACGGGAAAAATTTCCTACAAAGCGCGCAAGGGCTTGGTGCCGGTCACTTGCCGACCGCTTCGGCCTCGGCCGCCTCAGCCCGCGCCTGCCGCAGAACGGCCCCGACCTTGTCCCCGATCGAGGCCACGCTGAAGGGCTTGGGGATAAAGTGCATGTCGGGAATGTCGATGTCGCGGCGCAGCTGCTCCTCGGCATAGCCGGACATGAACAGCACCGGCATTTTCGGGCGGCTGGCGCGGATCGCGCGGACCATCGCTGGGCCATCCATGCCGGGCATCACCACGTCGCTCACCACGATGTCGAAGGCCGCGCCCGGCTCGGCGATGGCGGCAAGGCCCTCCTCGCCGCTGGCGCAGGCCTTCACTTCGTAGCCCGCACGCGCCAGCGCCCGTTCGGCGACCGCACGCACCATGTCCTCGTCCTCCACCAGCAGCACCTTGCCACCGGCCGACCATTCCGACGAGACCAGCGGGGCGCGCGTCTCGCGCTTCTTCGGGGCCTCGCCGCGGTGCACGGGGAAATAGACGGTGAAGCGCGCGCCGGTGGGGTGGCCGGACTTGTCAGTGATATTGTCGGCGAAGATGAACCCGCCCGACTGCTTGACGATGCCGTAGGCGGTCGAGAGGCCGAGGCCGGTGCCCTTGCCCTGTTCCTTGGTGGTGAAGAACGGCTCGAACAGCTTGGGCAGCACATGCGGCGGGATGCCGCCGCCGGTGTCCTGCACGATCAGCACGGTATAGTCCGCCGCCGGAAGCACTTCCGATCCGAGCTGCACTACCTCGGTCGCGTGCAGGCCGCGGGTGAACAGCGAGATCCGCCCGCGCCCGTCGCCGCGCGTCTGGCCGCCATTGCCCTGAATCGCGTCTCGCGCATTGACGGCGAGGTTCATGATGACCTGTTCAAGCTGCTGCGGATCGGCGCGCACAGGCCCCAGATTGCGATCATGCTGGACGTAGTAGGTAATCTTCTCGCCCAGCAGCCGCTTGATGAGCGGGCTGACCTCGCTCACCACGTCGGGCAGCTGGATGACCTCAGGGCGCAGGGTCTGCTGGCGCGAGAAGGCGAGCAGCTGGCGGGTGAGCGCGGCGGCGCGGTTGGAATTGGCGCGGATCTGCTGGATGTCGTCATAGTCGCTGTCGCCCGGGATATGGCGCAGCAGCATCAGATCGCAGGTGCCGATGATCGCGGTCAGCACGTTGTTGAAGTCATGCGCGACCCCGCCCGCCAGCTGGCCGACAGCCTGCATCTTGGTGGCCTGCGCCACCTGGCGGCGGAGCTGGTTTTCCTGGCTCGAATCGGCAAGGCTGAGCAATACTGCCGCCTCGCCCAGCCCGCGCACCCCGGCGAGGCCGAGGCTGACCGGTTCCTCCGGGCTGCCCACCAGCCGCACCGCGACATCGCCGCTGGTCGCAGGGCCGCGCCCGTGGCGGCGCACTGCGTCGGACAGCGCGGCCTTGTCCTCGCGCACCACGAGGTCGGTCGGGAAGGCGGGCAGCCCTCGCCCCTCGCGGTCGACGGCGCGCAGGAAGGCCTCGTTGCCGAACAGAAAGCGCCCGTCGCGGTCGGTCATGGCAAGGCCGAGCGGCAACTGGCCGAGCAGCGCGTCGAGCTGCGCCACGCCGGCCTGCGCAGCCCCATCGAAGCCCGAGCCGATGCCGACGCCGCTGTCGATCAGCAGCATCAGCGAAGTCGCCTCGTCCGGGCCGAGCGGTTGGCTCTGCGTCGCGGGGTCGATCAGAGGCACGTCGACCAGCGTCTGGGGCGTCCCGCCGCGCCCTTCGCGGGCGAAGAAGATGCGGTCACGCTCGTCCGTTCGGAGGTAGCTGACAAAGTCCTGCCCCATCAGAGTCGCACGCTCGTCCCCCGCGGCGCGCTCGGCGAAACCCGCACTGACGGCGCGGATCACGCCGTCGGCAGTGGTGATTGCGGTCTCGATCCCGGCGCGGCTGAGCATCTTGCCGAACGGTCCGGACAGGTCGAGCGCGCCAAGGCTGGACGCGGCCGCGCGCACCAGCGGACGCAGGCGCCACACCAGATGATCATCGCCGCGTCCGGCCCGGCGCACGGAAATCTGCCATTCCGTCTCGCCATCGGGTGCGGCGAGCGAATCGAGCGCGGCCGATCCGTCGCGCCACGCATCGCGCGCCAGCCGGGCGAGCGCCTCCACCCCTTCGCGCTCGAACGGCAGCGCGGGCGGCGCGGCGGCGGCGCCGAAGCGTTCGAGGAACAGGCTGTTGGCACACACTAACCGGTTGGCGCGGTCGGTAATCGCGATTGCCTCGCCGCTATGCTCGATCGCGGCGACCGTCACCGTCCAGTCGGGCGGGGCCAGTCCGTCGGGCGCAGGCGCGGCGCGCAGCCGGTCGAGGAACAGCCCTGCCCCCAGCAGCACCGCCACCCCCAGCACGAAAGCCAGCGCCACCAGCCAGCTCGACGTGGCGGCAAACAGCAGCGCGGCGCTGGCCAGCAGCCCGCCGCCGATCAGCATCAGCAGGTTCTGCGAAGGCCCCGCATCACGACCGGCCGACGGTTCTTCGACGATCGCGGCAACGCGTTTGGGGCCTCTGCGGTTGGGCTCGGACAAGCGGTGTGTTCCCGTTGCTGGATCGGCGCGCCGCACTCCCCGCGAGGCGGCACGAGGCGCTTTCCTAATGCGAGCCGAGGCGCTGGTCGAGACGCGCTTCCATCACCTTCAACCGCCTGGCGCGTTTGCGGGCCACAATAGCGCGCCACACCCAGCCGGAGATCACCCAGCCGAGCGCCGGAGCGACCGTCGCCAGCACCGCGCCGCCGAGCAGAGTGGCCGCGCCGACTTCGTAGATGGTCGCGAGCAAGGCCCAAGAGCCTTCATCCTTGGCGGCGCTGACAAGGGTCGCCTCCGCCCCGTCGAAGCGCAGCAGGAATTCGCCGATGCGGTTGGCGACCACCAGCCAGAAGGGCAGCGTGAAGGGATTGGTGACGAAAGTGAGCAGCGCGGCCAGCGGCACATTGGCGCGCATCGGCAGGGCTAGAAAAGCCGACAGGAAAATCTGCCCGACCGGGATGATGAAGGCCGCAAACAGCCCCAGCGCCACCCCGCGCGGCACCGAGCGGCGGGTGAAGCGCCACAATTCGGGCGACAGGAACCGGTGCGCAATCGGGGCGAGGTACTTGTTGTTCGCCATCTCCTCGCGGGTCGGCGTGTTCTTGCGGATGATGTCCATCGCCCAGGTCTTCGAGCGTTTCGAGATAGTTGGACGCTTGGGCGCGGGCGCAGTCATGGGTGCACGCCTTGCCGGCGCGACGACGCGGGACGCGGTTGGGGGGGTAAACTCGGAATCATCGCTGCCACCATTCGCTCCAATATGGGTAGCATCCGGTTTCTGACCAGTAGGTGAATCCGCAGGAAAGCGGCTTTTTCAACCCCGCTCGCGCATGAGGCGCGCCTTGTCGCGCTTCCAGTCGCGTTCCTTGATGCTGGCGCGCTTGTCGTGGGTCTGCTTGCCCTTGGCGAGCGCGAGTTCGACCTTCGCCCGCCCGGTGCGGTTGAAGTAGATCATCAGCGGCACCAGGGTCATGCCCTTGCGCTCCACCGCGCCGAACAGCTTCTCGATCTCGCGTTCGTGGAGCAGCAGCTTGCGCGGCCGGCGCGGTTCGTGGTTCAGGCGGTTGCCGTGGCTGTATTCGGGAATGTTGGCGTTAATCAGCCACACCTGCCCGTCCTTCACCTCGGCATAGCTTTCGGCAATGCTTGCCTCGCCAGCGCGCAGCGCCTTCACTTCGGTACCCTGCAAGGCAAGGCCCGCTTCGAACACGTCTTCGACGTAGTAGTCGAACCGCGCACGGCGGTTCTCGGCGACGATCTTGAACTTATCGAAGGTAACGGGTTTGGGGCGTGCCATAAGGGGCAGCGATGTAGGCATGAAGGCTGCAAAAAGCGAGGGGGCAAAACGCGCGGCACCTTTGCGCTTTTGCCCGCCCCGGTTTACGCTCGTGCCATTGCAAGGCAGCCAGAGGGGGCGCGGCGCAGCATGGAACCGGTTCAGCCATTCACCATCGCGGGCGAGGACATCGCGCCCGGCACAGTGCGCGATGTCACCTTTCCGATCACCACCATGGCTACCGGCACCGCTTCGTCGCTCGGCGTGCGGGTGTTGCACGGCGCGAAGCCCGGCCCGGCGGTGTTCGTCAGCGCGGCGATCCACGGGGACGAGATCGTCGGCACCGCGGTGGTCCAGCGGCTCGCGCAGCAACTCGATCCGCAGGCGCTGGCGGGCACGGTGCTGCTGGTGCCGGTAGCCAACATCTTCGGCTTCATCACCCATTCGCGCTACCTGCCCGACCGGCGCGACCTGAACCGCTCGTTTCCGGGCAGCGCCAATGGCTCGCTCGCGGGGCAATTGGCCAACATCTTCTACCGCGAGGTGGTGGGGCGCTGCTCGCTGGGCATCGACATCCATACCGCCGCGATCCATCGCTACAACCTCCCCCAGATCCGCATCGCGGCAGGCAACACGCGACTGGTGGAGATGGCGATGGCCTTCGGTGCGCCGGTGATCATCGAGAGCCCCTTGCGCGACGGCTCCTTACGCGATCTGGCCCAGAAGAAAGGGGTCGACATGCTGCTGCTGGAGGCGGGCGAGGCCTTGCGGTTCGATCGCCTCTCGATCGAGACCGGCGTGGCAGGGGTCAGCCGAGTGCTCGCCCATCTCGGCATGATCGAGGCCGATGACGGCCTTACCGAAGTCGGCATTCCGGCACGCGCCAACAAGTCGGTATGGGTGCGATCCCCGCGCGGCGGCGTCACGCACCGGGTCCGCAAGAGCGGCGATCCGGTGCGCAAGGGCGATCTGCTTGCCTGCGTCGCGGGGCTGTTTGGCGAGGACGCGCAGGAGATCGTCAGCCCGATCGACGGCATCATCATCGGCCACGCCACCCTGCCGGTGGTGCACCAGGGCGACGCGCTGTTCCACATCGCCGCCATCCCCCACCCCGAACGCATCGGCGCGCGCATCGACACCATCACCGACGCGATCCTCGCCAGCGAGCCCGAGGGCTTTGCCGAACGCCTGCTGGACGAGGACGAGGTGGTGTGACGTTCAGCCTCGCAAGGCGAAGGCTGAATGACGAGACACAGGAGACACAGTCCTGAAAGGGAAAACCGGGCCTCTGGACGCGCCGCGGTGGCAGGCGCGGTTGCGGGGCGAGGCGGACGGATCGGCATGGCGGACGCAGGGTTGCACCGCACCGGGGTGTAGGAAAGTTCTGTTTGATTGCAGGTGGTTCTTGCCCACCCCTAACCCCTCCCGCAAGCGGGAGGGGGACTTGAAGTGCCGATACTCCCCTCCCGCCTGCCCCCGGCTCGGGGGCCGGGGCGGGTATCGGGGTTAGGGGTGGGAAAATCCCGCCCTACCCCGCCAGCACCCCCGCCAGCACCAGCGCCTCGTCGACCGCCTTCTTGGCCTCGTCCGAGCACTCCACCAGCGGCAGGCGCACTTCCGGCTCGATCCAGTCATGCACGCGGCTCAGCGCATACTTCACCGGTGCAGGCGAAGCGTCGGAGAACATCGCGTAGTGCAGCGGGAACAGGCGGTCGTTCAATTGCCGCGCCTTCTTCAGTTCATTGGCGGCAATGGCTTCGTGGAACTCCGCGCACAGCTTGGGCGCAACGTTCGCCGTCACCGAGATGCACCCGCGCCCGCCGGCCGCTGCGTGGGGCAGCCACAGTTCGTCATTGCCCGACAGCTGGCAGAACTCGCGCCCGATGCCCATGCGGTGATCGGCGACGCGCGACAGGTCTCCGCTGGCGTCCTTGATCGCGATGATCCGGTCGGGGTACTTGTTCACCAGCGCCACCACAGTCTCGTCCTCGAGATCGGTCACGGTGCGGCCCGGGACGTTATAGAGCACGATCGGCAGATCGCTGTTCTCGGCCAGAAAGCTGAAATGGGCGATCAGCCCGCGCTGGCTCGGGCGGTTGTAATAGGGCGCGACGCACAGCCCCGCCGCCGCGCCTGCCTTGCGCGAGAAGTTCATGTGCAGCAGCGCGTTGCGCGTGTCGTTCGAGCCGCAGCCCGCAATCACCGGCACGCGGCCCGCGGCCTGCTCGATGCAGACCTCGATCACACGGTGATGCTCCGCGTTGGAGAGGGTCGAGGCCTCGCCCGTCGTGCCGCACGGCACCAGCGCGGCGCTGCCGTTCTCGATCTGCCAGTCCACCAGCCGCCGGAAAGCCGCCTCGTCAAACGTCCCGCCGCGAAAAGGAGTCACCAGAGCGGGTATCGATCCGCTGAACATTGCTTTTGCCCTGCCTTCGTCACTAGATTGGAGCCTGCGGAGGCGAATGCTCGTCCCCGTTCCTGTTAAGCGCCTACTAAGGAGCCGATCGGCACAATGTCCAGCATGGTCCATAATCGCCTGCACGGGAAACGCCGCCTCGCTCTGGCCGGAGCGGTGCTGGCGCTGGCGGGCGTGGCCGGGCCAGCCTCCTCGCAAGAGTGGGGACAGGGCGCCGATAGCGGCAATCTGGTCGCCCGCCAGCCGGGCGCGATGAGCAGCGCGCTGGCCCGCTGGGAGACGTTGCAGGCGAGCCGCGAGTTGCGCTTTGCCGACTATGCCGGGTTCGTGCTGGCCTATCCCGATTTCCCGCGCAGCGACATCCTGCGCCAGCGGGCTGAAAAAGCGCTGGAGGCCGAGGCTCCGCCGCAGTCCGAAGTGCTGGCCTATTTCGACGCCCAGCCGCCGCTGACCAATCCGGCGCGGGCGCGCTATGCGCTGGCACTGGCAGCGGCGCAGCGGCCAGAGGCCTTCGAAGAAGCGAGGCTGGCATGGCGCGGCGGGGCGATGAGCGATCCGACCGAGCTCTATCTTGCCGGGCTTTATGGTTCGCGCTTCACGCCCGACGATCACGCGGCGCGGATGGATGCGCTGCTGTGGCAGGGCAAGGCCGATGCCGCTAGCCGCCAGCTGGTGAATCTGGCCGAGGCTGACCGTCCGCTCGCCCTTGCCCGCCTTGCGCTGCTGCGCGGCAGCCATCCGACCGCCGCCGGAATTACCGCTCCGGCGAGCGCGATGTCGGATCCGGGGTTTGTGTTCAACCTCGTCAATTACCTGCGCGCCAGCGGCCAGCAGGACGAAGCGATCCGGGTGCTGACCACCGGGCCGATCCTTGAGCGCCCGGCGCTCGACGCGGAAGAATTCGTCGGCGACATGCTGGCGCTGGCCAAGGCCGGTAGCGCGCGCGAGGCGGCGCAGATTGCCGGCCGCGTCGACTATCTGTTCGCGCCGGGCACCGATATTTCGCAGGGCAGCTTTGCCTTGCGTGACCGTTACACCGATCTGATGTGGATGGGCGGCACCAATGCGCTGTGGCGGCTGGGCGACGGGGCCTTCGCTGCGCCGCTGTTCCAGCGCTATGGCGATGCGGCGCGCACCCCGCTGACGAAGGCCAAGGGCTATTACTGGGCCGGTCGGGCGATGCAGCAGGCCGGGAACGAGGCCGCCGCTCGGGTCTATTTCGAGACCGCCGCCGCCTATCCGCACTACTATTACGGCCAGCTCGCGCTTGCCGCGCTGGGCCGCGAGATGCCCGCCTTCGATCCGCTGCCCGAAGTTGCGATCAGCGCGGCTGACCGTGCCGCCTTTGAAGGCAGCCCGCTGGTGCAGGCGATCCGCACCCTCGCCCGCGAACGCCGCGACTGGCGCACCGAGCGGCGCTTCTTCGAGGCGCTGGGCGATGCCGCCGATACCCCGCAGGAATTGACGATGGCAGCGCAGCTCGCCGCCGAAGTCCGGATGGACGAGATGGCGGTGGTGATCGGCATGAAGGCGGGCGAGCACGGGTTTGCCGGGTTCGAGCGGATCGGCTTCCCGGTGATCGTCACCCCGGTCGTCAATGACTGGACGATGGTCCACGCGATCAGCCGTCAGGAAAGCGAATTCGACCGCAACCGCGTCAGCCATGCCGGCGCGCGCGGGGTGATGCAGCTGATGCCGGGCACCGCGCGCGAGCAGGCGGGGAAGCTGGGCATGCAATATCTCTCGGCCGATCTTACCGGCTCGCCGAGCTACAACATCCAGCTGGGCGATGCCTATTTCGCCCGCATGATGAGCTATTACGGCGGTGCCTATCCGCTTGCCGTGGGGGCCTATAACGCCGGGCCGGGGCGGGTGAATGAATGGCTGCGTTTGAACGGCGATCCGCGCAAGGGCGAGATCGACTGGGTGACGTGGGTGGAGAAGATCCCCGCCAATTTCGAGACGCGCTATTACATCATGCGCGTGATCGGCAATGCGGTGACCTATTCGCACATGTACCCGCGCGAGGCCGGATTGCCGCGTCCGATCAACACCTTCCTGCGCTGATTTTACCCATGACCACGGCCACGAAACCGGCAGGCCCGCCGATCACGCCTGCGGGCTATGCGGCGCTCAAGGCGCGCTACGATCACCTGCTCGGCACCGAGCGCCCGGCGATTGTCGAGATCGTCAGCTGGGCGGCGGGCAATGGCGATCGCTCCGAGAATGGCGACTACCTTTATGGCCGCAAGAAGATGCGCGAGATTGACCGTGAACTCGCCCACCTTGCCCGCCGCATGAAGGCGGTGCGGGTGGTCGATCCTTCCGCGCAGATGGACCGCAGCCGCGTGTTCTTCGGCGCGCGGGTGGAAATCGCGGACGAGGACGACAAGCGCCAGACGGTGCAACTGGTGGGCGATGACGAACAGGACGCAGGCACAGGCAGGATCGGCTGGAACTCGCCGCTGGCGCGCGCGCTGCGCGGTGCGGGCGTGGGCGATGTGCGCGTGGTGGCGCTCCCCTCGGGCACCCGCGAGTGGGAAGTGATGGCGATCGCCTATGATTAGGCTGGCGGCGCCCCTCGCCATTGGCGCCCTGCTGCTGCTCGCCGCGCCACTGGCTGCGCGCGAGAGCCTCGGCGTCTATGACAGCTGGGCGGCGTTCAAGGATGCCAAGCCGGCGCGCTGCTATGCCATCGCCAAGGCGCAAGGTTCTCCCCCTGCGCCTGCCTATGCGACGGTGTCGATGTGGCCCGAGAAGAAGGTGCGCGGCGCGGTGCATTTCGTGCTCAGCCGCGAGGCGACGGGCAAGGTGCGGCTCGCCATCGGCGACAAGCGTTTCGATCTCGTCGCCAAGGGCCGCAACGCCTGGGGCCCGGACGCGCAGACCGACGCAGCGATTGTCGCCGCCCTGCGCTCGGCAACCCGCATGAGCGTCTCGGGCGGCGGGTTTACCGACCGCTACACCCTTGTCGGAGCGGCCACGGCCATCGACGCGGCGGTCGTGGGGTGTGCCAAACGCTAACTTGCTCCCCGCCCCGGGCTTGACCCGGGGTCCAGCCCGTTTTGCCGTCAGGAAGCGGGGTCCCCGGTCAAGCCCGGGACGGGGATAGTCAAACCGCGCGAGTCGCACTATATGCCCGCCACCCATGGCCGACACCGCACTCATGACCATTCCGGGCCTCGTTGACCCGGTCCCCGCTTCGCGCGACATCACGCCGCGCGCTGATGGCCGTATTGACCTCATCGGCCTGCCCCGCCCGCGCATCCGCGAGTTGTTCGAGGAAGCGGGACTGGACGCCAAGGCCGCCAAGCTGCGCGCCAAGCAGGTGTTTCACTGGCTCTATCACCGCGGTGTCACCGATTTCGAGGCGATGACCGACATCGCCAAGCCGATGCGCCCGTGGCTGGCCGAGCGCTTCGTGATCGGCCGCCCCGATGTGGTCGAGGCCCAGCATTCGGTCGATGGCACCCGCAAATGGCTGCTGCGCACCGCCGACGGCCACGATTTCGAGATGGTGTTCATCCCCGATGAAACGCGCGGCACCCTGTGCGTCTCCTCGCAGGTCGGCTGCACCCTCACCTGCTCCTTCTGCCACACCGGCACGATGAAGCTGGTGCGCAACCTCACCCCCGGCGAGATCGTCGGCCAGGTGATGCTTGCCCGCGACGCGCTGGGCGAATGGCCGCGCGGCACGATGATCTCGGACGCCGACGTGATCGACGAGGATGACGAGGCGGGCCACTACACCGCCGACGGCCGCCTGCTCACCAACATCGTGATGATGGGCATGGGCGAGCCGCTGTATAATTTCGATCACGTGCGCGATGCGCTGAAGCTGGTAATGGACGGCGACGGTCTCGCCCTGTCGAAGCGCCGCATCACCCTGTCCACCTCCGGCGTCATCCCGATGATGGAGCGCTGCGGCGAGGAAATCGGGGTGAACCTCGCGGTATCCTTGCACGGTGTCCGCAAGGAAGTGCGCGACGAGCTGGTGCCGCTCAACAAGAAGTACGGCATCGACGATCTGCTGCAGGCCTGCGCCGATTATCCCGGCGCTTCCAACGCACGGCGCATCACCTTCGAATACGTCATGATCAAGGACAAGAACGACAGCGACGATGACGCGCGCGAGCTGGTTCGCCTGCTGCGCGAATACAAGCTACCGGCCAAGGTCAACCTCATCCCGTTCAACCCCTGGTCGGGCGCAGGCTACGAAACCTCGACGCCTGATCGCATCCGGCGCTTCTCGGAAATCGTGTTCGAAGGCGGCTTCTCTGCCCCGGTCCGCACCCCGCGCGGGCGCGATATCGATGCGGCTTGCGGCCAGTTGAAGACCGCCGCGGAGAAGAAGTCCCGCGCCCAGCGTGACCGCGAAGCCGCCGAAGCCGCCGCCGCCGCGCTTGATTGACGCTGCGGCCTGCGCGGCGTAGGCTCCCCGTCACCTCGGCGAGGGAGGACGCGATGGCATTCCACGGCCCAAGGATAGCCCTGCTGCTCGGCGCTTTTGCGCTGGCGGCAACTTCGATCCCGGCGCAGGCGCAACTCGGCGGGCTGTTCAACAGCACCAAGCGCGGCGCGGAAAAGGCCGATAATTGCGCCAAGGGCAAGAAGGGCGATCGCGGGCGCGGCGCGCTGGGCGGGCTGCTCGGTGGAGCGGTGGACGAACTCGCCCGCAGCGCCGGAATTTCCTCGTGGGTGCCGGTGCCCGAATTCTCCGACCAGCTGTCCGAAAGCATCGCCTGCCGCCTGGATCCCGAAGAGCAGAAGCAGGCCGCCGAAGCCACCATCGAAGCCACCCGCACCGAGGGCGAGGATGCCGTCCCCGAAGTTGGCGCGAGCGCGGCATGGACGTCCTCCACGCGCGAGAATGTCAGCGGCACTTCCACCGTGACCTCGCGCAATGCAGCAAGCGGCGATCTCGACTGCATCACCGTCACCGATGTCGTGATCATCGAAGGCGAGGAAACCCGCGCGGAAAAGCGCATGTGCCGCGCCCCCGGATCGGCGCGCTATTCGATCATCGCGTGAAACGGCAGGCCCGTCCCATTGCCGCGCTGGCTGCGCTTACTCTGCTGACCGGGGCGGCAAAGCTGGACCCCGACAATCCGACTTGCCCCGCCGCGCCCGATTTCGGCCCGACGACGGCGATGACGCTCACCCCGGCGGACAAGGGCGGCAAGCGCGTGCTGCTGGCCGAAGGCACGATCGATTCCACCCTCCCCGCTCGGCTCAAGGCCGCAATCGAGGCCGACGAGCGGATCGAGGAAGTCTGGCTGCGCTCGCGCGGTGGCAATGCCCGTGCAGGCAACGAGGCGGGCAAGATCATCCGCTCCTATCGCGGAATGCTGACGCGGGTGCCTGCGGGCTGGGCGTGCTTTTCGGCCTGCAATTTCGTGTTCATGGGCGGCGACCGGCGGGTGGTCGATGATGGCGGCGTGTTCATGGTGCACATGTTCACTCACACCAATGATCGCGCGCTGATCGACGAGGTGGTGATCGAGGGCAGCAAGGCCACCACCGAACTCATCGGCAGCATCGAACAATCCTCGGCGATGCTGGCGAGCGAGGATAATGATTTCCTGATCCGCATGGGCATCAGCCGCAAGCTGCTGACCGAGATCATGTACAGGCAGCAGGCGGTCAAAAGCGCGGACAACCCCTCGACCCGCTATTGCCTGAGCCAGGCCGAAGTGCGCGAATACAATGTCATGCCGGTGGAAAAACCGGCGCCCTGACGCCAGCGAGCATGGGCATGAGCACCGATCCCGACACCATCGCCTTCTACCAGACGCGTGCGCCGCATTGGGTGTTCCATTCGGGCGAGCGGCATTCCCTCCAGCTCGACGCCTTCCTCGATCGCCTGCCTGCGGGCGCGGCGGTGCTGGAGCTGGGCTGCGGCGGCGGGCGCGATGCGGCGCGGATGAAGGCGCGCGGCTTTGACGTGGATGCGACCGATGCCGTCCCGGCGCTGGTTGCCCGCGCCAATCAGGCCTTCGCGGTCGGCGCGCGGGTGATGGCGTTCCACGAACTGGGCGCCGAGGCGGCCTATGCCGGGGTCTGGGCGCATGCGAGCCTGCTCCATGCCCCGCGCGCCGCACTGCCCGATGTCCTCGCCCGCATCCATCGCGCTCTGGTGCCGGGCGGATGGCACTTCGCCAGCTTCAAGCTGGGCGAGGCCGAGGGCCGCGACCTGCTCGGGCGGTTGCACAATTTCCCCTCCCCCGAATGGCTTGTCGCCCTTTATGAACAGGCCGGTTTCGTGATCGCGGCGCAAGCGACCTATGCGGGGCAAGCCTCCGACGGTACGACGCGCGACTGGATCGACCTGACCGTGAGAACCCCATGACCCTCTGGACCATCACCGCGGTGTGCACCGGCACCGCCCGCCCCTTCAACGGCGCGGAACTGAGCGCCATCACCAAGCGCCCGCGCGAAGGCACGGTGCAGGTGCTGCCCGAAGGCCTCGCCCCCGATGAGCAGGCCGACCGCAGCGTGCATGGCGGGCCGGAAATGGCGCTGCACCTCTTTCCGCTCGATCACCATGCATGGTGGCGCAGGGAAATCGGCGATCATCCGGCGCTGGACGAGCCGGGCGGCTTCGGATCGAACCTCGCGGTGAGCGGCCTTGCCGAAGACATGGTCCATATCGGCGACCGCTTCCGCCTCGGAACCGCAGTGATCGAAGTCAGCCAGCCGCGCCAGCCGTGCTGGAAGATCGAGCACCGCTTCGGCCATAAGGGCATGGTGGCGCGGATTGTCGAGACAGGGCGCTGCGGCTGGTATTTCCGGGTGATCGAAACGGGCGAAGTGGCCGCGGGCGATTCGCTCGAACGCATCGCCACGGGCGCGACCGACTGGAGCGTCGCGCGCGCTTTTGCCGCATTGGTGGCGGGCAAGGCGACCCGCGCAGAGCTGGCCGAACTCGCCGAATTGCCCACCCTCGCGCCCAAAATGCGGGCCAAGGCCACGGCTCGTCTCGGATAGGCAACGGCTTGGCCGACAGGGATAATTATCGCTCAACCTTAACAGTTTCCTGCAAGACCTGTTCATCCTGCATTCCAGTAAGCTGAACGAAAAAGGTCGGGCTCCATCGGGGAGCCGCCACAAGGAAACAGACCATGAAACACCTTGCCCTGATCGCTGCCGCCGGGTCGCTGGCGGCCTTCGCCGCCCCGGCACAGGCCGCCGAGCTGCCCGCCGCCGCCGCGCCGATCTTCGCCAGCTACCACGATAGCGCGGCCCAGTTTGACTACACCGCAGCCTATGACCGCGACGACCGCCGCGACCGTCGCCGCTGGCGCGACCGTGACCGCGATTGGGATCGCGGCGACCGCCACTACCGGGGCCGGGACAGCTACTGGCAGGACCGTGACGGCCGCTGGCGCTGCCGCCGCGACGATGGCACCGTCGGCCTGCTGGTCGGCGCAGGCGTCGGCGCGCTGCTGGGCCGCGAAGTCGACCGCCGCGGTGATCGCACCCTCGGCACCGTGCTCGGCGCGGTCGGCGGAGGCCTGCTGGGCCGCGAAATCGACCGCGGCAGCCCGCGTTGCCGATAAGCCCTGACGCGGAGCGGGCTTCCGCCTGAACGGTGGCCCGCTTCGTCGCCTGATGCTGTCAACCTGCGTACAAATGGGCGATCAGTTCCCCGCCCATCCCCAACCAACGGAGGAACCGACATGAACAAGATCGCACTCATGCTGGCTGCGGGCGCTGTGACGCTCGCTGCCCCGGCCCTCGCCGATCCGCCGCCCCACGCCCCGGCGTGGGGCAAGCGCGCCAAGGACAGCATCTATGATGATCGCGGCCGTTACCTCGAACCGCGCCGCCTGAGCCGCGGCGACCGGATCTGGCGCGACGGTGATCGCTACTATTGCCGCCGCGACAATGGCACCACCGGCCTAGTGATCGGTGCAGGCGTCGGCGCGCTGCTGGGCCGCACCATCGACACCCGTGGTGATCGTTCGGCCGGCACCCTGCTCGGCGCGATCGGCGGCGGTCTGCTCGGCCGCGAGATCGACCGCGGCGAGCTGCGCTGCCGCTAACCGCCCGGCACGATGTCCCCCGAGAGCGCCGCCGGTTCCCCTGCCGGCGGCGTTTTCGCATGGTCTCCCCGATTGAAGCGCAGGCGCTGCGCTGGTAGCGACACGACATGCCCTCTCCCGCACATTGTCCCGCATGAGCCGCCCGGCTGCCCTCGTCACCGGCGGAGCGACCCGCATCGGCGGCGCGATCACCCGCGCCTTTGCCGCTGCCGGGTGGCACGTGGTGATCCATTACCGATCCTCTGCCGCGCAGGCCGATGAACTCGCCGCCACCCTGCCCTCGGCCGAGACGATCGGCTTTGATCTCACCGACGACGAAGCCGCCGTCGCCGCCATCAGCCAGCTCGCCAACCGCCTGCCCGATTGGCGCTGTCTGGTGAACTCCGCCTCGGTGTTCAACTACGACGCCGTCACCGAACTCGATCCGGCGACCTTTCGCGAGGCGATGCAGGTCAATGCGCTCGCCCCTGCCCGGATGGCGCAGACCTACCTCGCCCACGCCGCCAGCGCCGCGACCCGCACGGTGATCCAGATCACCGACATGAAGATCGCCAACACCAATCCCGATTTCTTCAGCTACACCATGTCCAAGCACGCGCTGGCATCGACCATCGGGATGATCGCCAAGGGCGCGCGCGACCCGCAAGTCCGCATCTATGGCATCGCGCCCGGTGCCATCCTCGCCAGCCACGACCAGAGCGAGGACGAAACGGAACTGTCGCACCGCATGAACCTGCTCGGCCGCAAGACCGGCGCGGACGAGATTGCCGGGGCGACGCTGTTCCTTGCCACCGGCACGCTCGCCAGCGGGCAGACCCTGTTCATCGACAGCGGCCAGCACCTGCTCGATCAGCCGCGCGACGTGATCTGGCTGGCGCGCGAGCTTGCCGCCGCCGAACGCAGCGCCTGACGCGCATGGCACGGCACGCGCTTTCGACAAGGCTGTGGCACTGGGTGAACGCTGCGGCGATTGCGGTGCTGTTCATGAGCGGGCTGAACATCTCCAACGCCCACCGTTACCTGTATTGGGGCGACTATGGCTTCGACCCGAAGGATGCGTGGCTGAGCGTCATTCGCTTCCCCGGCTGGGCGACGCTGCCGCAATATTACAACCTGGCGATGGCGCGCGACTGGCACATTCTGGCGGCGTGGCCGTTCGGCGTGGGGCTGGCCTTCATCTGGGCCGCGATGATGGCGAACGGCCATTTCCGCTGCGATCTGACCACCCGCCCCGCCGACTGGAGCCCACGCGCGGTGCTTGCCTCGCTTCGCAGCCACGGCGCGGATGCGGGGCATGGCTACAACCCGGTGCAGCGCATCCTCTATGGCCTCGTCTTCGGCGTGCTGCTGCCGCTGATGGTGTTTACCGGGCTTGCGATCAGCCCCGGGTTCGAGCCTGCTGCGCCGTGGCTGGTCGATATGCTCGGCGGCCGCCAGAGCGCGCGCTCGCTGCACTTCCTCGCGGCCTGGGCGCTGTTCGGCTTTGCCGTGATCCATATTGTGATGGCGCTGGCGAATTGGCGGCTGATCCTCGCCATGATTACCGGCGGGCGCACCCCGCCCGATCAGGAGCCTGCCGCATGACCGGTATCAAGCGCCGCACCCTGCTGGCAGGCCTCGCCGCGCTTGGCGCCGGAGCCTGTTCGAAAATCGCCGGGAGCGACACCGGCCAGAGCCTGTTCGACGCGGCCGAAAACGCCCACCGCGACGTCCACCGCGCGCTGGCCGGCCGGCAGGCGCTCGCGCCCGAATATGCCCGCGAAGACCGCTCGCCGAGCTTCAAGGGCAATGGCTCGCTCACGGTCGACAGCGACTTTTACCGGCGCGAGCTGGCGGGCGGCTTCCCGGAATGGCGGCTAACGGTCGGCGGGATGGTGGAGCAGCCGCTCAGCCTCAGCCTCGCCGAGGTGCGCGCCCTGCCCCAGCGCACCCAGATCACCCGCCACGACTGTGTCGAGGGCTGGAGCGCGATCGGCGAATGGACCGGGCCGCAGCTTTCGACGCTGCTCGATGCGGCGCGGGTGAACGAGGACGCGAAGTTCATCGTCTTCCGCTGCGCCGATGTGCTCTACGGCCAGTCCTATTACGAGAGCATCGACATGGTCGAGGCCTATCACCCGCAGACCATCATCGCCCACGCCCTCAACGGCGAACCCTTGCCCGAAAAGAACGGCGCCCCCTTGCGCGCGCGGATCGAGCGGCAGTTGGGGTACAAGCACGCGAAGTATGTCACCGCCATCGAAGCCGTCGCCAGCCTTGACGATATCGGCAAGGGCAAGGGCGGGTTCTGGGAGGATCTGGCCGGATACCAGTGGTATGGCGGGATTTAGGCCGCACCGACATTCAGCCCTGACGGCCTAGCTCTCGGGGAACAGCGCGAGCATCGTGCGCCAATCCTCGGCGATGATCTCCTCCAGCACCGCCAGATCAATATCGGCGAGCTTGCCCACGTAAAGACAGCTCTTGCCGGTGGCGTGCTTTCCCAGCCGGGCCATCGCCTCGGCGCGGTGCGCGGCGGTGATGTCGTCGCAATAGCCGCCCATCAGATAGAGCGAGTGCTTGGCCTTCCTCGGGCTGAAGCCGGTGCGCATCCAGTGCACATCGCGCCCGCTGGCATAGGTGGTGCGATATTCGCCGTAGCCGATCATCGTCGGCCCCCACATTTTCGGCGCGTGGCCGGTCACGCGGCGGAACAGCGCATCAAGCACCCGCGCCTCCTCGCGCTTGGCGGACGGTTCGACCGCGGCGATGAAGTCTGCGGGCGAGGCGTCGGTGATGGTGGTCTTGGGCTCGGACATGGCCTTGCCTCCTTGTGCGGGCCGCCTTCCCCAAACCGGCGACATCGGGTATGTTCGGCAGTGACAGAACCACGAAAGGAGACCCATGAGCAAGGCCCTCCTGACCCGTTTTCTCGCGCGCGCTGTCCGGCAGGGGCGGCTCGGCGTGGTCTATGCCGATGGCAGCGCCGACACCTTCGGCGCGCCCGCCGCCGGTTTTCCCGAAATCGTCCTGCGCTTCACTGATGACCGCGTGCCGCGCGACATCCTGCTCGACCCAAGGCTGGGCGCGGCGGAGGCCTATATCGACGGGCGGCTGCTGATCGCGGAAGGCGACGTGATGGGCCTCGTCAGCCTGCTGCGCGCCAATAATGCGTGGGACAAGGGCGGCGATCTCGGCATGCCTAGCGCGCTCAAGCGGCTGGCGAACCGCGCGGGATTCGCCGCCGAGCAGGTCAACAACCGTATCGGATCAAAGCGCAATGTCGCGCACCATTACGACATCGGCAATGATCTCTACGCGCTGATGCTGGACGCCGAGCACTGGCAATATTCCTGCGCCTATTGGGGCGAAGGCGTGACCACGCTGGCCGAAGCGCAGGGGGCGAAGCTTGCCCATATCGCGAGGAAACTCGCGCTGTTGCCAGGGCAGGAGGTGCTCGATATCGGCTGCGGCTGGGGCGGGATGGCGATCCATCTGGCAAAGCATCACGGGGTGCGCGTCACCGGCATTACCCTGTCAGAGGAACAGGCGGCGCTGGCCCGCGAGCGGGTCGCCGCTGCCGGGGTCGCCGACAAGGTGACGATTCTCCTCGAGGATTACCGTGACACCGCCGCATCAGGCCGCAAGTTCGACCGGATCGTCTCGGTCGGCATGTTCGAGCATGTCGGGCGCGCGCAGTTCGACACGTTCTTTGCCGCCTGCGCGCAGATGCTGGCCGACGACGGCGTGATGCTGCTCCACACCATCGGGCGCATGGGCCGCCCCGGCACCACCGATGCCTTCACCCGCAAATACATCTTCCCCGGCGGCTATATCCCCGCCCTGTCCGAGACGCTGGCGGCGTCAGAGAAGTTCCGCCTGATCGCCACCGACATCGAAACGCTGCGGCTGCATTACGCCAAAACGATCCGCTGCTGGTATGCCAACTGCCTCGCCCACCGCGACGCGATCGTCGCGATGTATGACGAGAAGTTCTTCCGAATGTGGACCTTCTACCTCGCAGGAGCCGCCACCGTGTTCGAGCATGGCAGCATGTGCAATTACCAGATCCAGTACGCCCGCAGCCGCCATGCCCTGCCGGTCACGCGCGACTATCTGATCGGCAGCTGACGCGCGCCTGCTTGACAAGCGGCGGACTGGCTGCAACCGCGCCCCCGCCCTCTTGCAGTCAGGAACCCTCGCCATGGCCCAGCCCCAGAAAGTCGTCCTCGCCTATTCCGGCGGGCTCGATACCAGCGTCATCGCCAAGTGGCTCAGCGTCGAGCGCGGGCTGGAGGTCGTCACCTTCACCGCCGATCTCGGCCAAGGAGAGGAAATCGAACCGGCGCGGGCCAAGGCGAAGGCGATGGGGATCCCCGATGATCACATCTTCATCGAGGATCTGCGCGAGGAATTCGTGCGCGATTTCGTCTTCCCGATGATGCGCGCCAATGCCCGCTATGAAGGCGATTACCTGCTCGGCACCTCGATTGCCCGCCCGCTGATTTCCAAGCGTCTCGTGGAGATCGCGCACCAGACCGGCGCGGATTTCATCGCTCACGGCGCGACCGGCAAGGGCAATGATCAGGTGCGCTTCGAGCTTTCGGCCTATGCGCTCGATCCCGATATCAAGGTAATCGCTCCGTGGCGCGAATGGGATCTGACCAGCCGCACGGCCCTCATCGCATGGGCCGAGGCGCACCAGATCAACGTGCCGAAGGACAAGCGCGGCGACAGCCCGTTCTCGACCGACGCGAACCTGTTGCACACCTCGTCCGAGGGCAAGGTGCTGGAGGATCCTTGGCAGGAAACCCCCGACTACGTCTATTCGCGCACCGTCAATCCCGAGGACGCGCCGGACGTGCCGGAATACATCACCATCGACTTTGAAAAGGGCGATGGCGTGGCACTCAACGGCGAGGCGATGAGCCCCGCGACGCTGCTGGCTGCGCTCAATGATCTGGGCCGCAAGCACGGAATCGGCCGCCTCGATCTGGTCGAGAACCGCTTCGTCGGCATGAAGAGCCGCGGGATGTACGAGACCCCCGGCGGCGAGATCTATGCACGCGCGCATCGCGGCATCGAGCAGATCACGCTGGATCGCGGCGCGGCGCACCTCAAGGACGAGCTGATGCCGCGCTATGCCGAGCTGATCTATAACGGCTTCTGGTTCAGCCCCGAGCGCGAAATGCTGCAAGCCGCGATCGACCATTCGCAGGACAAGGTCACCGGCACCGTGCGCCTCAAGCTCTACAAGGGGCTGGCGAGCGTGGTGGGCCGCAAGTCGCCCTACTCGCTCTATTCCGAAGCCCACGTGACGTTTGAAGACGACGCCGGGGCCTATGACCAGAAGGACGCGGAAGGCTTCATCAAGCTCAACGGTCTGCGCCTGCGCCTGCTCGCCCGCCGCAACCGCGACGCCTGATCGGCATTTCCGGATGGGGAATACCGAGTCGCCGCTCTCGTTGCGGCGGCATCGGGCCTCTAGCGTGACAGTCTGAAGGCGGTTTTGCTGCTGCTATCGCGTCCGGCTCGCGCCATTTGCGGCGAGCCGTTGACTTATCCACGCGTGTCCACAAGCCAATTGGCCCGTGGTGGAAAACTCGGCGCTGTCGGAGTTGCCAGAACGCCGCTTGAGGCGCACCTTCAACTTGTCTTCGGGACACGAAGCAACCGGAACGGAAAGCCGCAAGGCCTTGAAGTTACCGGAGTTTTAATCCCAAGGATGGCGGTGGCAACTGTCCACGCGCCTGCCGAGAGACGGCATGCAGGAGGCCTCGGCTGAATGCAAGTCGGCTTGATGAAGCGGGAGCGACGCTAAAGCCACCGGACAGGCCGCGAACCTGGCCGGATCGGGTGATGGGGAAAGACGCAAGTCCGGACCCGCCGCAAGCCCGGATCGGGAAAGGGACACGGTCTCGGCCAAGCGACTGTGCAAGGCAGCGAACATCGGAGACTTCGGGCTTCGAAAGGGCGCAGCAGGGCAGGAGCAAAAGCCGGATGCCGGTGCGAGCGCCGGTGACAAATCTCTGGCAAGGCCGGCCGCAAGGCAGGGCAGCGAGAGGCTAGACATCGGGCGCCAAGCATACCCTGGCGCGAAAGATGCGGAAGGTTCGCCGGACGCATCGCGAGCAAGGGGTGTCCACGCGCTGGTGAGAGTGGGGTCGGCTGCAATGCCGGCCCCATTTGCATTGGGCCCTGCATTGTGTCGCCCCTTGCCCCGAGCCCGCGAATCCGCTGCCCCGCGCGCTGCCAGCGCCCCTGCTGATCCGAGTCGCCGCTCGCAAAACCCGCCCCGGCCCGCCGTCCGAAACGGCGCTTTGCCGCAAATCGCGGGCGATTCAGCGCCGGAATGCCCCTCGGCTGCGACCAGACGTTGCGCCGGTTTGCCTTTTTCAAGCTCTGCCACCTAGAGGCACGCTCGATGCTGACGGGAAATCGCACCACTGGCTCCAAAGCACGCGCCCTGCGCGCCGCGCTGATCGCGGTCGGGCTCGGCATGGCGCCGCTCGCGGCCTCGACAGCTGCGACGCCTGCTGATGGCGCGCTGCCGCTTGAAGCCAGCGTTGCCGCCGAGCTGGTGCCGATTGCTCCGGCACAGCTTCCGCAAGATGCCGCCTCGGCCCCGACCGAGCTGCCCGAAGCCGCCAGCCTCGGCAGCGGCATCGCCTCCTACTACGCCAGCAAGTTCAACGGCCGCCGCACCGCCAGCGGCGAGGCGTTCGATAACGCCGAGATGACCGCCGCGCACCGTACCCTGCCCTTCGGCAGCCTCGTGCGGGTCACCAATCCGGCCACCGGCCAGAGCGTCGTCGTGCGGATCAATGATCGCGGCCCCTTCAGCCGCGGGCGCATGATCGACGTCAGCCGCGCCGCCGCCGAACAGCTCGGCATGATCGCGCGCGGCCATGCCACAGTCGAACTCGAACTGATCGCAGGCTGATCGCGCCGCCACTGGCGCGCGCACCCTGATACCCCTCCCGACAGGTCTTGCACCGCGCCGCCGCGCGGCTAGGAGTGGCGACCGGCCGCAGCCCTAGCGGGGGCGCTCGGGCAGGCCGCACGGGGGGCTGTCGCCATCACGCTCGCTCTGATCCTGCTCTATGTCTTCGCGCAGGTGCTGCTCTCCGCATGGGCGGGCCGCGGGGCGAAGTCGGATGCCGACTACCTCGTTGCCGGACGCAGCCTCGGGCCGTTTGCCGTCGGCATGAGCCTGTTCGCCACGTGGTTCGCCGCCGAGAGCCTGATCGCCACCTCCTCCGAAGTCGCCAGCAGCGGCCTGGCCGGCGCGCGCACCGAGCCGTTTGCCTACGCGCTCGGCATCCTCGCCATCGCGCTGTTCTTTGCCTACCGGCTGCGCAGCGGCGGCTACATCACCATCGCCGATTTCCTGCGCGCCCGCTTTGGCGAGGGCACCGAGGTGCTCGCGGCCGGAGTCATCGCACTGTCTGCCACCACCTGGTCGGCAGCGCAGCTTTTTGCCTTTGCCACGATCATCGACGCCGCCTCGCCGATCGACTTCACCACCGCGCTGGCCGGGGCGACGCTGCTGGTGCTGACCTACACCATGTTCGGCGGGCTGGCGGGCGATGTCGTCACCGACATCATTCAGGGCGCGCTGATCATCGCCGCGATGGCGATCCTCGCTGTCCTGATGTTCGACGCGCATGGCGGCATCGGGGCGGCCATCGCCAGCGTTCCGGCAGAGGCATGGTCGTTCACCATGCCGGGCGAGAGCTGGACCGCCTGGGCCGAGCTGTGGCTGATCCCGATCGCGGGCACGATGGTGAGCCAGGAAGCCCTCTCCCGCACCCTCGCCGCGCGCTCTCCGCAGGTCGCGCGACAGGGGGCGCTGGCGGGCGCGGGGATCTATCTCGCGGTCGGCCTCGTGCCGGTCAGCTTCGGGCTGTTCGGCCCGCAGCTCGGGCCCATGCTGGGGGTGGAGCTGGCCACTGACGAGGCCTTCCTGCCCGGCCTTGCCAAGGCGCTGTTCCCCGCGTGGCTGCACATCATCTTCACCGGAGCGCTGCTGTCGGCGATCCTGTCCTCGGTCGATTCCGCGCTGCTGGCCGTCTCGGCAGTGGTGACCGAGAGCGGTTATCGCCGGTTCAACCCCGCCGCCTCCCCGCGCACCATGCTCCACGCCGCGCGCGGGGCAACGCTGGTGGCGGGCGTGATTGCCGCCGCCGTGGCAGCCTCGGGCGAGAGCTTGCGCGATCTGGTGCTCGATGCCGGAGCCATCGCCGCCGTGCTGGCCGTGCCGATCGTCATGGGGCTGGCCGGTCGCGGACAGGGCACCCATGCGGCGCTGGCCGCGATCATAGTGCAGGTGGTGGTGCTCGGCGTGCTCGATTGGGGGCTGGGCATCGAGGGGGCGTTCCTGTGGATGCTGGCAAGCGGCCTCGCGGTGTTCGCCGCCACCGCGCTGCTCGCCCGCGCCCGCCCCGCGCCTTCCCCCAACGCCTGATCGTCCCACTATCCGAAGGCTCTCGCCGCCGCCCGCGTTCTCCCCGCAGCGGCGGCCGGAGCGGTTGCTCCAGATAGGATGCATCCCTGCTTGCCGCGGCACGGGGCGGCGCACAGACTCACCGGCCAACCATCGGAGACGCGGGGAGAGACCATGTTCTATCTGCACATTCCCAAGACCGGCGGCCAGACGCTGGCGCGCCGCCTTGCCTCGGCCTTTCCGCCGGGGCGCGCGCATCTGCAGGAAGGCCAGTTCACCTATCCCGCCGATTGCGCCGTGCTGGACCAGTGCCTTGCCGCGCATGACTTCGTCGAGGCGCATGTCACCGGCCAGCTGCTGGAGCATCGCAAGGTCACCGATCTGCTCGTCACCGTGCGCGAGCCGGTGGCCCAGATCATCTCCAACTTCCGCCACATCCGGCGCGAGCCTGACCGCCGCCTCAGCCGCGCCGCGCGGGAGCTGGATCCGGGCACTTTCCTCGACCATTTCGGGGACTTCTTCGCCGACTTCCAGACCCGTTACCTCCTCTCCGCCTTCCTCCCGCTCGGGATCGAGGAGGAGCGGCGCGGCTTCCTCCCTACTGTCGCGCACTACCTGCCCGCGGTGCTCGATCGCGCGCGCTGGCTCGTCCCGACCGACCGGATCGACGACTACGTCCCGCTGTGGGAGGCCGAGACCGGTCGCCGCGCGGCGGAGCGGGGCTATGCCACCAACCGCGCACCGGCCGACGATGTCGACCTTCCCGCGCTCGAAGCCGCGATCCGCGCCCGCCCGGCGCTGTTCGCGCTCGACGCCGTGCTCTACCAGCACGCCTGCCAGCGCTTTGCCGCCTGGGCCGGAGCGGTGCGCGATCTCGCCGCCCCGTGGGACTACCCCGCCAATGCCGCCCGCGTGTTCCACGGCGGCGGCGGCGGCGTGTGGCTGCGGCGCGGCTGGTACCCGTCCGAGCCGACCGCGCATGGCCAGGGCAACTGGGCCGGCCCCGCCCGCCGCAGCGATCTGACGGTGAAGCGCGGCGCGGGGCAGGACGCGCTGGTGTTCGACGTGACGGTCATCAACGGCATCACCTTCACCGACATCCTCGCCTTTGACGCCGCCCGCTTCACCCCCCTGCCCGTCCGGCGCGAGGAGGTGGGGCCGGGCCACTGGCGCTACCGCGTCGACATCGCCGCCCTGCCGCGCACCTGCGATGTCGCGCTGATGGTCCCCGATTGCTACGCCGCGATCAACGTCTTCCCCCCCGGCGGCAGCGCGAGCCTTGAGCGGCGCAGCTTCCTCGCCACCGGCTGGCAGCTGGCCGAGGCCCTGCCGGACCGTCGCCGCCCCCGCAAAGCCCGCGCACCTGCCGTGGTGGACGAGGCCGAGGTGGTGTTACCTGCCGAGTGAGCCGCCCTCCCCGCCGCTGTTGGAGACACATGAGACACTGTCCAGAGAGTCAAAACCCGCCCCGCCGCCGACCCCGCTGCCCGGCCTGCTGAACGCCCCGCCCCAGCCGGCCCCCACGCGCCCTTGCGCGCCGGCAGAGTCCGCGCCGGACTGGTGCGTGACGCCGCCTGATCCGGCAGGTGTGGCATGGCCAGCGGGCGCGGCGCCTGCGGGGCACTGGTCGGGAGGGGCCGCCCCGTCATGCGCCCCGTCTGCGGCGTCCCCGTCTTCGTCGTCCCCGTCCGCGTCGGCCTCCGCGTCATAGCCATCCGCGTCATAGGCCTCCTCTTCGGCCTCTCCGTCCCAGTCGCCCTCCACATCGTCCCAGTCGCAGAGCGGCTCGGGATCGAGCAGCCGCTCCACTTCCTCGTCGAAATCGCGCACCGTCGCGGCGACCCCGGCGCTGGCCGCGATCCGGTCGAGCCGCGCGAGGTGGGCGAGCAGCAGGCGGCTGTCATAGCGGGTGCGGGTGGCGACTTCCTCGCCGTGGTAGAACACCGTCTCCTGCACGCCGTTCAAGGCACGATCGGCGAGCACCTCCTCGACCTGCGGCCGCGCGAGCACCAGCGCGGCATCCCACAAATTGCGGAACTGCGCCGAGGCGCGCCGCATCCGGTAGAGATGCGCGCGCGAGACCCCCGCCTGCTGCGCCGCAGCCCGCACATTGCCCCACTGCGAGAGCGAACGCACAAACGCCGCCTGCCGGTCGACCGGCACATCGACGGCGGGATCATCAGCGGCGGTGATGGTGGCGTGCGCGGCGGGGATCGCGTCAGCGGTCAGGGCAGCGGGCGAGAAAGGCGAGGCGGCGTGCGACATGGTGCGGCTCCAAGGCTGGGGACGTGGAACGCGCGAGGGTACGTGGGGCGTGGGGGTGTAGGAAAGGGGGGGGGTGGGAACCGCCTAAGCCAAATAGCTTTTCATTGTAACCGCGTCTTCGATGTCAGACTTGAACTGCCGGATAAGGCCGATAACTTCGTCGCAAATTGCTAATCCGGCCTCCTTGTCAATTGCATCGAACGACCCATGGGCAATGGAGTTTCTCTTACTTAGAAGAACTTCATCAATAAAATTCTTTCGGGTTAAATACTTTGCACTATCAATACCCAAGAAATCTATACATTGTAGGAATAGATCGAAATTTAAATTTCCTACATTTTCGAATCTCGATCGAAGGTTAACCCTACTCCTTCTTTTTGGGATCTGAAATATTTCGTCCACCAGTAGCGATGCCGTCGCGACCCTCTTTGTTATCGTCCCCAACTCCGCAACAACCCCCAAAGATTCTTCACCAAAAAAGCACGGTTTCAATTCTGAAAAATAAGTAGTCACATTTGAGACATATACACCGTAAAAGTGTGAGCTATTTTTTATGAAACCCTCCCAATGCGCGTAACATAAGGGAACTGCCGATCGCAAAATTACCTTCTGCCGCAGGCCAGTAGAAAGAACTATCGCGGATTTTAGTTCTTTAATTTCCGAAATTCGCTAACTTGATTCGTCATCAAGAAGCTTCTGTAAGGCGAGTGCATTGCGGATCTTCACAATTGCGTCCCGTCATTGAAAATATTTGACAGCTTCGGGTATAAGACTTGAGAGGCGCTGCGTGCCTCTGACACCACTTCCTGAGTAACGCCGCATCGGCTCAAAATCAGCAAGACCGTTGATCCGTTCAATTAGCCAATCGCTCTCAATATTGGCACCGCTTTGCAATCTATCCGACACACCGCGCATGATGAACTCATAGAGAGCCAACGACCACCGATTATTTTTTCGGAAGACCGAAGTCCCTACAATGTTATGCAGGAGCGACACAGTCCGAGAGAAAATATCGCGTTCGCTCACCCAATCAAATTCTTGATTGCGCGCTACGGCTAGAATACCCTTGTCGAGGTATTCATGCAGATCCATTCCAGGTTGATAGTTGAAATGCCGCATTGCAACAAAGCGCACAACTAACTCAGCCGCATATTGACGACGAAGACGCTCTTCCCCCACGTTGACCAAATCCAGGAATTGCTCGTTAACTGCCATGTCAGCAATTTCACGATATGCTTGTCTATTTATCGCAATAATAACGCAATTTCTGATCTCTTGTTCAGATAGGTTTGCACCACCAGTATTCAAACGCTGAAACAACTCGAATTTTATGTCCGCATCTGTTTCGGGACCAAGAATTTCGACACGCATTCGCGAACGTCTTATTGAGATTTTTTGCTCGTCGCCAAGAGCAGAATCATCAGCTTCCTCGTCTTCGGTGAGAGGCCAGAACTTATTGGCCAGCGACGGGAGCAGATCTGTGCCATCGCAGATGAAGCGCTCCTTCAATTGGCCTTCCGAGTCTTTAAGAATCCCCATGAACTCCAGAACAGTAGAAATGCGCTGGAGGCCATCAATCAACTCCCATCGCCCCCGCTCGCCGGAAAATACGAACACCGGAGGAACGGGCACATTGAGCAGCAAAGATTCTATAAAGCGGGTTTTCCTAGTCTCATCCCACCTAAAAAGTCGTTGATATTCCGGATCGATAATCAGCTCACCTCTCTCGTAAAGACTGGCAAGCTCCCCCAGAGACATATCATAACCGTCTCGGTAAATTCGCCGTCTAGCGGCCACAATTTCGTCTTCGAGCGCCATAGAATTTCCTAATATTTTTAGCGATTTGGCTACGTTCTATCGTGACAAAAAAGTTTCAGCTGATCAACTGTGTACGTCGAAATTGACCTGTGTTGTGCATAAACCAATCGATCTTCGTGATTTTCGCATCTTGGCTGCGCCACGCCTGCGGCTCACCGCAAGCCCCCGGCTCAAGGCCGGGGCGGGTATCGGGGAGTCTTGGATTACTTCGCCAACAACGGCGCGAGATACTGCCCCGTGAACGACCGCGGCTCCTTCACCACATCCTCAGGCGTCCCAACGGCAACCACCTCCCCGCCCCGCACACCGCCCTCCGGCCCCAGATCGATGATCCAGTCCGCGGTCTTGATCACGTCGAGGTTGTGCTCGATCACCACCACGGAATTGCCGCCCTCGACCAGCCGGTGCAGCACTTCGAGCAGTTTGCGGACGTCCTCGAAATGCAGGCCGGTGGTGGGCTCGTCCAAAATATAGAGCGTCTGCCCGGTGCTGCGCCGCGCGAGTTCCTTTGCCAGCTTCACCCGCTGCGCCTCGCCGCCGCTCAAGGTCGTCGCCTGCTGGCCGACTTTCACGTAGCCGAGGCCGACCTCGTTCAGCATCCGCATCTTCTCGCGGATCGGGGGGACGGCCTTGAAAAACTCCTCGGCGTCCTCGATCGTCATGTCGAGCACGTCGGCGATGGAGTGGCCCTTGAACTTCACCTCCAGCGTCTCGCGGTTGTAGCGCTTGCCGCCGCATTCCTCGCAGGTGACGTAGACGTCGGGGAGGAAGTGCATCTCGATCTTGATGAGGCCGTCGCCCTGGCACTTCTCGCAGCGGCCGCCCTTGACGT